>WNFI01695613.1_pt2 | contig 847668 bp, 827 predicted proteins | sample 5400471 | NCBI WGS metagenome assembly WNFI01 (sample SAMN13153348, study PRJNA577476) | soil metagenome | isolation source: 100 cm saprolite on Douglas fir-dominated hillslope | place: USA:California | collected 2013-09-17
TTGCCGCGCAGGCTTCCCGAGGCGCCGGTGAAGAACACCGTGCCGCGCCCGAGCGGCACCAGTCGCCGCGCCGCTTCACGCCCGACGAGGAAGCCGCCGAAGCAGCCGATGCGCCAGAACTCCTCGAATTGCGCGGCGGTCAGGTCGCGAAAATCGATCCGCCGGTTGTTGCCGGCGTTGAATGCGACGAGATCGGCCGGTGTACGCGCCTGTCCCGGCGCCATCGCAAGCTCAAACAGTCGAACGACGTCGGCTTCGTTCGTCGTGTCGGTCACCACCGGTTCGGCGCTGCCGTCCGCAGCCGTGATCGTTTTCGCCACTGCCTCGATTTTGGCCGCCGTCCGGCCGGCCACGAACACATGATAACCGCCGGCCGCAAAGCGCCGGCAGAGCGCCGCCCCGAGGCCTAGCCCGGCCCCCACGCCAACGACGATGGCGGTCGGCTTCACGACACCGTGTCCGCGCGCACCGTCGCCAGCAGTGCCGCGAGCTCGCCGCTGTGGTGCATCTCGCGGACGATGTCGCAGCCGCCGACGAACTCGCCGTTCACATACAGCTGCGGGACCGTCGGCCAGTTGGCGTAGTGCTTGATCCCCTGGCGCAGCGCCGGATCCGCCAGCACGTCGAGCGCATGGAACCGGACGCCGTGCGCCCGCAGCACGTCGATGGTGGCCGCGGAAAAGCCGCACTGCGGGAAGGCCGGGGTGCCCTTCATGAACAGGACCACCGGGTGAGTGCTGACGATGTCGGCGATGTGGGCCTGAACGTCGGCGGGCGCGAGCTGGGGCATGGACTCTCCTTTCGCGGGCCGGACCGCCGGCCGCTTGACATAGGCGTATATGCTCGTATATTGCGCGTATATGCACCCATGTCAAGGAGGGACGCCGGTGCCAAGCGATCTCGCATTCGAAGCATCCGAAGCCTGTCACTGCCTGGCGTTCCGTCGCGCGGCGCGCCGCGTCACGCAGTTTTACGATGATTGCATGGCGGCGTCGGGCCTGCGCGTCACTCAATACTCGATTCTCTCGCGGCTGAAGCGCCTGGGGCCGATGACGATCAACCAGCTGGCCGCCGAGATGGAGCTCGACCGCACGACGCTCGGGCGGAATATCCTGCCGCTTCAGCGCGCGGGCCTGATCGCCGTCGGCAAGGGCAGTACCGATCGCCGCAGCAAGGAACTGCGGGTGACGGAGGCGGGCGTGGCGCGGCTGCGCGCGGCCAACCGGAGCTGGACCGAGGCGCAGGCGCAATTCGAGGCCGTCTTCGGCCGCGCGCGGACGACCGAGCTGCGCTCACTTTTGCGCGAGGTCACGACGAATGGTCTGAGAAGCGCGCCCGCCGCGGCGTGACGCCGCCAGTCCCAGCCCGGCTACAGGCTCCATCCGCCACCGGCGGCGGTGTAGATGTGGACGAGCTGTTTGCGCAGCTCGGCGTTCGATGCCGCGAGGCTGGAATCGGCGGCGAGCGCGTCGCGTTGCGCCACCAGCAGATCCAGCAGCCCGCTGTAGCCGTTCGTGTACTGCTGCTCGGCCAGGTCGACCGCGCGGCGGTCTTGTGCCGCGGCGGCGGCGAGTTCGTGCTGGCGGCCGGTCTCCTGGAAGTAGAGGACGAGCGCGTCTTCCATGTCCGCGAGCGCCTCGAGGACCGCCTCCTGGTAGGCGAAGAAGGCCTGGGTCTGGCGCGCATTCGCGGCATCGATCTGCGACTGGATGCGGCCGAAATTCAACAGCGGTTGCGCCAGATTGGCGCCGGCGAGCCACGGCGTCGCGCTGAACAGGCTGGAGTCCTGGACGCCGAACAGGCCGACCAGCGAAATCGTCGGATAGATTTCCCGCGCCGCCGCGTCTGACTCCGAGAGGCTGGCAGCGAAATTGCGTTCCGCCGCGCGCACGTCCGGACGGTTGGCCAGCACCCTGGCCGGCACCGCCACCAGAATCGTCGGCGCCAATGGCGCCAGTGCCACGCCGGGTGCCAGGGCTCTGTCGAGAGTCCCCGGGGCGGCGCCAAGCAGCACGTTGAGGCGGTCGAGTGCCACCTTGTAGGCGGCGCGCAGGACCGGCAATTGCGCGGCCGTGGTCGACACCTGAGCGGCGGCGCGCTCGACGTCGAGATCGCTACTGAGCGCCCCGCTCCGTTGGGCCTGGATCAGTTCCAAAGTCCGCTGCTGGGTCCTAAGGTTCTCCTGGGTGATCGCAATCTGTTCCTGGTAGTTGCGCAGATCGAAATAATTGCGTGCGACCTCCGCCAGGAGCGACACCATCACCGCCTGCCGGCGTCCCTCCTCGGTCTGGACGATCGCCGCCGCCGCGGCGGCGCGGGCCTGGTTCTTGCCGAACAGGTCGGCCTCCCACGACGCCTGCAGATACGCCTCTTTGACGCTGACCGTCTTGTTGAGCGTCGCCAGGCCCTGGTTGCCGCGGCTGAGGCCGCCCGTCCCGACCACCTCCGGCATCAGCACGGCGACGGCGCCGCGCCGCCCGGCCTCTGCCTCCTCGACCCGACCGGCGGCGATGCGGAGCGACTTGTTGTTGGCGAGCGCGTCATCGATCAAACGGTCGAGCATCGGGTCCTTGAAGGTCTGCCACCAGTGCTGCTCGACCTCGGCCGCGTCCGACGTGGCGAGCGGGCCGGCGGCTTCTGCGTCCGCCAGCCCGCTCCAGCCTGCGGGCGCTTCCAAACCCGAGCTCTGCGGCCCCTTGGGCGACGTGCACGCGGCCGCCAGGGCCGCGACCAGGACGAGGGAACCGATCGAGCGCATGGTCATTCTGCGGCAATCGCTTGGCGCACGGCGGCGCCATCCGCGGCGGGCTTGGCCCCGCCGATGCGCTTTTCCACGCCGCGCAGCAGCACGTAGAACACGGGGGTGAAGAACAGGCCGAAGAAGGTCACGCCGAGCATGCCCGAGAACACGGCGATGCCCATGGCATGGCGCATCTCGGCCCCGGCGCCCGACGAGACCACCAGCGGCACCACGCCCATGATGAAGGCGAACGACGTCATCAGGATCGGCCGCAGGCGGAGCCGCGCCGCCTCGATCGCGGCGGCCACCGTGCTTCGCCCCTGCAGCTCGATCTCATGCGCGAATTCGACGATCAGGATCGCGTTCTTGCAGGCGAGCCCGACCAGGACGAAGAGGCTGATCTGGGTGAAGATGTTGTTGTCGCCGCCGCTGAGCCACACGCCGGCGATCGCCGAGAGCAGGCACATCGGCACGATCAGGATGATCGAGAGCGGCAGAATCAGGCTTTCGTATTTCGCGGCGAGCACCAGGAACACCAGGAGCACGCAGATCGGGAAGACGATCACGGCCGTGTTGCCGGCAATCTCCTGCTGGAAGGTGAGCTCGGTCCACTCGAACTCCATGCCCTTGGGCAGCGTCTCCTTGAGGATGCGCGTGATCGCCGCCTGCGCCTGGCCGCTGGAATAGCCCGGGGCCGGGCCGCCGTTGAGGTCCCCCGAACGGAACCCGTTGTAGCGCATCGCACTCTCGGGTCCGGTCGTGTCGGTGATGCGGATCATGGCGCCCAGCGGCACCATCTGGCCTTCGAAATTGCGCGTCTGCAGCCGGAGAATGTCGTCCGGGTGCGAGCGGAACTCCTTATCGGCCTGGGCGATGATCTGATAGGTGCGGCCGAACTTGTTGAAGTCGTTGATGTAGAGCGAACCCAGATAGATCTGCATCGCGGCAAACACGTCCTGGACGTCGACGCCGAGCTGGCGCGCCCGGGTGCGGTCGAGGTCGGCGTAGAGCTGCGGCACGTTGATCTGGTAGCTCGAGAACACGCCGGCGAGCTCGGGCGCCTGGCGGGCCTTCGCCACGACCGCCTTCATCGCCGCGTCCAGCGCCTCGTAACCGGCGTCGGTGCGGTCCTCGACCTGCAGCTTGAAGCCGCCGATCGTGCCCAGGCCCTGGACCGGGGGCGGCGGGAAGATGGCGATGAAAGCATCCTTCACGCCGGCGTATCTCTTTTGCAGCTTTTGGGCGATGGCGAAGCCGGACATCGCCGCCGACTTGCGCTCCTCGAACGGCTTCAAGGTCACGAACACGATGCCAGCACTGGCGCTGTTGATGAAGCCGTTGATCGACAGGCCGGGGAACGCCACCGCACTCTCGACGCCGGGCTCTTTCAGCGCGATGTCGGACATCTCCCGGATGACCTTTTCCGTGCGCTCGAGCGTGGCGCCGTCGGGGAGCTGCGCGAAGCTCACGAGATACTGCTTGTCCTGCACCGGCACGAACCCGGGCGGAACCCGCTGGAACCCCACGTAGGCCGCACCCAGAAGCAGCGCGTAGACCAAGAGCGCCACGGTCTTGTGGCGCAGCGCCCCGTTCGCGCCGCGGCCGTAATTCTCCGAGCTGCGGCGGAACAGGCGGTTGAACCAGCGAAAGAAACCGCCGAAGACACGGTCGACTCCGCGCGTCAGCCAGTCCTTGGGTGCGTGATGCGACTTCAGGAGAATCGCGGCCAGGGCCGGGCTCAGGGTCAGCGAGTTGAAGGCGGAGATCACGGTCGAGAATGCGATGGTCAGCGCGAACTGCCGGTAGAACTGGCCGGCCAGCCCGCTGATGAAGCCGATGGGCACGAAGACGGCGCACAGCACCAGGGTGATGGCGATGATCGGGCTCGTTACCTCGCCCATCGCCTTGATCGTCGCGTCGCGGGCGCTGAGCCCGGACTCGATGTTGCGCTCGACGTTCTCGACCACCACGATCGCGTCGTCGACCACGATGCCGATCGCGAGCACCAGGCCGAACAGCGACAGCGCATTGATCGAGAACCCAAAGGCATGCATGACCGCGAATGTGCCGACGATCGACACCGGCACCGCAAGCAGCGGGATGAGCGAGGCGCGCCAGGTCTGCAGGAAGACGATGACCACCAGCACGACGAGCGCCAGCGCCTCGAGCAGCGTGTGGATCACCGCCTCGATCGAGCCGCGCACGAACACCGTCGGGTCGTAGACGACGGAGTACGAGACGCCGTCCGGGAAGTTCTCCGCCAGCTTGGCCATGGTCTTGCGGACCTGGTTCGAGATGTCGATGGCGTTCGAGCCCGGCGACTGGAAGATCGGGATGGCGACCGCCGAATCGTTGTCGAGCAGCGAGCGCAGCCCGTACTGCGCGGCGTCGACCTCGATGCGCGCCACGTCGCTGAGCCGGGTAATCACGCCCGAGGCATCGCGCTTGACGATCATCTCGCCGAACTGCTCGGCGTCCTGCAGCCGGCCCTGCATGTTGATCGGCAGCTGCAGCTCCACATCGTCGGCATAGGGCGGGCCGCCGATGACGCCGGCCGAGACCTGCTGGTTCTGGCTGCGGACGGCGGCGACGACGTCCTGCGGCGTCAGCCCGCGCTCGGCGATGCGGCGCGGATTGAGCCAGATGCGCATCGCGTAGTCGCCGGAGCCGAAGAGCTGCACGCTGCCCACGCCGGTGATCTTGGCCAGCTGATCCTTCACGTTCAGCACGGCGTAATTGCGCAGATAGAGCATGTCGTAGCGGTTGTCGGGCGACGTCAGGTGCACGACCATGGTGAGATCGGGCGAGCTCTTGGTCGTGGTGACGCCGAGATTTCGGGTAACCTCGGGGAGGCGCGGCAGCCCCTGGTTGACCCGGTTCTGCACCAGCTGCGTGGCGAGATCGGGATCGGTCCCGAGCTTGAACGTCACGGTGAGCGTGAGCAGGCCGTCCGACGACGCCTGGGAGAACATGTACAGCATGTTCTCCGTGCCGTTGATCTGCTCCTCGAGCGGCGAGGCCACCGTCTCGGCGATCACCTTCGGATTGGCGCCGGGGAACTGCGCCTTCACCACGACCGTCGGCGGCACGACCTCGGGGTACTCCGAGATCGGCAGTTGGACGACCGACACCAGGCCGGCCAGGAAGATCATGACCGAGATCACGCCGGCGAAGATCGGCCGGTCGATGAAGAACCGAGACAGATTCATGGCGGCCCCCGGAAAGGGTTGTCCGATAGTTGCGGTTATCGGGTGGTGGACGACCGCGGCGTAGACGCCTGCGCCAGCCGGTCGGGACCCGCTTCCGTGGCATTGACGACCATGCTCGGCCGGACGCGCTGGAGGCCGTCGACGATCACGCGGTCGCCAGGTTCGACGCCCTTGAGAGCGATGCGCTGCGCCAACACCTGTCGGCCCAGTTCGACGTCACGATAGGCGACCTTGTTGTCCGGCCCGACCACATAGACGAACTTCTTGCTCTGGTCGGAGCCCACGGCGCGATCGGGGACGAGCAGCGCCTCGCGCTCGACGGCTTCGGCCAACCGGACCGCGACGAACATGCCGGGGAGCAGCGTCCCGGTCGTGTTGTCGAACCTCGCGCGGGCGCGGATGGTGCCCGATGCCACCTCGATCCGGTTGTCAAAGGTGTAGATATAGCCGTCGTAGACGCGGCTGCTGTCGCTTTGCAGGACGAGCTGGACCGGAATGCGCCGCTCGTCCTCGCGGCGGTTGGCCACGCCGCGGATGGTCTGAACGTAGGTCTGCTCGTCGACTTCAAAATCCGCGTAGATCGCTTCGTTGGCGACAATCCGGGTCAAGAGCGGCGCACCGGGACCCGCCTGCACCAGGTTGCCGAGCGTGACCTCCGCCCGGCTCGTGCGGCCGGAGATCGGCGCCTTCACATGCGCCCGGTCGAGATCCACCAGCGCCCGCTTGAGCTCGGCGTCGGCGCCCTCGAGTGCCGCGTTGGCGACGCGGCTCGAATTGGCCCGCTCGTCGTAGACGCGCTGTGAGACGGCTCCGGTTTTGATCAGCGTGGCGGCGCGCTCGAACTCGATCTTGGCGAACGCGACGTTGGTCTGGGTCGAGGCGAGGTTCGCCCGCGCCCGGGCGACCGCCGCTTCGTATGGACGCGGATCGATGACGAACAGGACATCGCCCGCCTTGACGGTCTGCCCATCGTCAAACAGCACCTCGGTGATGCGGCCGCTGACCTCGGGCCGCACGTCCGCCGCATCGACCGCATGCAGACGGCCCGAGAATTCCGACCACACGCGGATCTTCTGCGGTTCGAGCGTGTGGACAAACACGGCCACGGCCGCCGGCGGGGCGGCCGGCGTTGCCTGGCCGTTGGCGCGCAGACTACGCGCCGAATAGACCCCCGCCCCGGCGACCAGGGCGACCACGGCGGCAAGGACAAGCGGGCGGCGAACGGCGGATTGCAGACGCGTTTTCATAGGCATACTCTGGTTTTTCAATGGTATAGAGGACGAGACCCTGACCTTAAGACGCACCAAGCCGGGCAAATTCGACCGCAGTTGTTGCACTGCACTACCAAAACAATGGGGGTTGATTTCTGCCAGACAAGTACTCACCTAAAAGTAAGTTTGGAATTTGGCGGCAAAGCCCCAAGTAAGACGATGGGAGGAGACGAAAGGATGCGATGCGATGAAGCGTAAGGACTATTCCTGCGGCCTCGAGGCGGCCCTCGACGTCGTCGGCGGCAAATGGAAGGTGCTGATCCTGTGGGGCCTGCGGGACGCGCCGCGCCGGTTCGGCGAGCTGCGGCGCGAGATTCAGGGCATCAGCGAGAAGATGCTGATCCAGCATCTGAAGGAAATGGAGGCCGACGAGATCGTCACGCGCAAGGATTACAAAGAGGTCCCGCCGCGCGTCGAATACGCCCTCACCTCGTTCGGGCAGTCACTATACGAGGTGCTGGCCCCGCTCTGCGCCTGGGGACAGGAGCACATGGGGCGCATCAAGGCGTGTCACGAGGAGCGCGAAGCCAAGCGCCAGAAAGCCAGCGCGGCTTAGACACGCCGCTTAGGTAGGACGTCCCCCTCGTAGGGCCGTGCGTCGAAGATCGCCGTCGCCCGGCGAGGTGGCGTGTCGACGGTCGGGCTCCGAGAATGGCGCCTGCCGGCATGCGCATCGCCACGCGATGGTCTAGTCTAGAACGCTCTGCCAGCACGGCGTACCGGTACGCGTCCCGGTTCGGTGGCGCTCACGCCTTGACAATCAATTCGCGCGGGCAGGTCTCGGTCCAGTTCTCCACTCCGGAGTCAGTGACAAGGAACGTGTCCTCGGTGTGATGGCGGCAGCCGTCATGGTAGTAGCTGTATTCGATACAGATTACGGCCGGTGCCTCCAAAACCGTGCGGTTGACCTGGTTCATGCGCGGCTGTTCGTGTGAGCCGATGCCGATGCCATGGCCGATGAACTCGCGCGGGAATTTCGGGAGGTGCTTGGAGATGAGGCTATAGCCGCGGTCGAACACCTCGCCGCCCGTCATCCCGGGGCGGAGCCCCATGCCGAGCTCTAGCTGCGCTTCATTCAGACGCTTCCAGATTTCTTGGTGCCTGGCACTGCTCTCGCCGACGAAGTAGGAGCGGACGAAGTCGGCGTTGTAGCCGAGATAGCTGGCCCCCATGTCGACCTTCACGAAGTCGCCGCGCTGAATGACCGCGCCCAGCGGGAAGGGGCAGTGGGCCGCGAAAGATGTTTTAGGCCCGCAGCCGATGTTGATGAAGCGGATTCCGTCCCCACCCTCGCTGATCATGCGACCCGTCGCGGCCTTGAAGAGATCGTAGTCGGTGCCCCCGACCTTGATCGCGTCGCGAAACGAGGCATGCGCCTTGACCGTGATCTCGGCCGCCCGGCGCAGACGCCGGATCTCCTCCGGGGTCTTCACCATGCGGCAGAGTTCCAGCATCGGGCTGGCATCGACGATACGGTTGCCCTCAAGCAGCTGGTCGAGCTTGGCCTTATATCCGGCGGGCAGGCTTTCGCCTTCCGTGCCGATCACCAGGCCCTTGACCTTGCGCTCGGCAAGCACGGCCTTCGCCGCGGCGAAGAAGTCCGGGTAGAAGGTCGTGTCGACGTCGGTGAAGAATTCGGCCATGGCGTAGGCGCGGACATCCGGGATCCAGGTGGAATCCATGGCGAGGTGCAGATCCACCGCCGGGACCACGAACGCGGACTCGATCGCCGGGTCGCGAAAGTAGAAGACCGTGAAAGGCCGATATGCGAGCTGGCCGCCGTTGTTGAAGAACTCGCTCACGTATTTCGAATTCTCGTTGCCGCGAAGGATCAGGAGATCGATCCCCTCCTTGTCCATCAGCTTCTGCATACGCGGTTCGTTGAAGATGGTCGGCTGACGCTTTCGCATGGGAGTGCCTCGTATCGAGAACAAGGGTTGCGCGGTAGGCCCCAGCTAAAGCACGCATGCGATCATCACGAAAAGCGCTATAAGTGGTGCTGATTGATGCTTATTCGGCATCTACGCGCGCGCGTCCCTCTGGTGAAAAAAACGGCAATCCGCAAATGATCAAGGCATCTCTGCGTTACTTTGGCGCGGTCGTGCAGCACGGCTCGATCCGGGCGGCGGCGGCGGCGCTCCACGTCGCGCAATCGGCGGTCAGCCGGCAATTGCAGTCGCTCGAACAGGAACTTGACGTACAGCTGCTGGAGCGCCGGGCGCGCGGCATTTTGCCGACACCGGCGGGCGAGCTGCTCTACCGCTATTGGCGCGATGCCAGCTTCCACATGGAGCGCCTGCGCTCCGAACTCGACGCCTTGCAGGGTCTGCGGCGAGGCAATGTGCGGATTGCCACGGTTGAATCGCTCATTGCCGGGCTGCTGCTGCCGGACGCCGTCGACAAATTCCGCTCGCGCCATCCGGGCGTGACATTTCACGTCGCGATGTCGGGGAGCGACGGCGTGGCCCAGGCGGTCAGGAGCGGCGAGGCCGAGGTGGGTTTCGGCTTCAGCCTTGGCTCTTCGCCTGAGTTCAACGTGGTCTACCGGGTTCGCGAGCCGATCCTCGCCATCATGTCGCCCAAGCATGCGCTTGCCAATGCGCGCACGCTGTCACTGTCGCGCCTTGCCGGGTGGCCGATCGCGCTCAGCCTGCGGTGGAACGGTATTCGGCAACTCGTCGAGGCCGCCGCGGCGGCGGCCGGCATCACGATCGAGCCAGCTCTTGAGACGAACTCGGTCGATCTGCAGCACCGCTTCGCGCGCACCGGGCAGGGAATTGCGTTCCTGCCACGGCTGCCCTGCGTGCAATCGGTCAAGGCCGGTTTGCTGGCCGCGGTGCAGGTCTCGGATCCTGTCCTCAACTCGGGCACCTTCGACATCATCACCCTGGCCACCCGCAAGCTGCCCCTGGCCGCGGAAGAATTCATCGCCATGGCCCGTCAGGAGCTCCAGAAGCACTTTCTGAGGACCCGCAAGTGATGCCTTCTCGGCATCGGTTCCGCCTCGGGAATGCGCTTTTTCGTGAGCCGCGGATCGTGACTTAATTGCAGGGGCTCCGGCCCTTGTCGCGGATGCTGAGGGCATGATGTCGGACAGACTCTCGATTGGCGGAATATCACGACGCGGAATCTTGAAGACCGCCGCCGCGGGGGGCGCTCTCCTGGCCGGGCCCGGCCTTCTCGGCGCGCCGGCGATTGCCCAGAGTGCCAGGCGAGACCTGCGCATCGGCGTGTTCGGCGGGGATTTCGGCAATTTCAGCCCCGTCCAGCGTTATGCCGCCCAGGGCGGTCTCATCGTCTGCAACATCTTCGATGGGCTGGCGCGGATCGACTACAAGAACCGAAAGATCTTGCCCTGGCTCGCCGAGGGGTGGTCGCAACCCGACCCGCTGACCTGGCGCATCAAGCTGCGCGAGGGAATCAAGTGGCACCGCGGCTACGGCGAGATGACCGCCGGCGATATTCTCTACTCATGGCAATACCATCTCGACACCAAGAGCTTTCAATTGGGAACGGCCCTGTTCCCGATCGACACCATGAAGACCGACGGGACCTACGTGCTGGAGGTGAAGACCAAGCAGCCGTTCGGCGCCTTTCCGGGCGTCACCATCGGCTATGCCGGCTTCATCCTCTCCGAGAAAGCGCACAAGGAGATCGGTCCGAAGGAATATGGCCAGAAGACGATCGGCCAGGGGCCGTTCATGATCGAGAGCGTCAAGGGCAACGAAGCGGTGCTCGTGCGCAACCCGGATTACTGGCGTCCAGGTTTTCCGAAGCTCGACCGGCTGCTCTATCGCGCCATCCCGGACTCCAGCATCAGGCTGCAGGCGCTCATGCGCGGAGAGCTCGACTTCGTCACCCATCCCGATCCGAAGGACTCGGTCGAAGCGCGGAAGAACGCAAATTACACCTTCCACTCGACCCCTGGTTGGACCTGGGACTACCAGCAGTTCAACATGACCGCGCGGCCCGACCTGCCCTACCACAACAAGCTGGTGCGCCAGGCAATCTCCTACGCGATCGATCGCGAGGCCATCGTCAATGAGATCTACTACGGCGAGGCCACGATCACCGACAACCAGATCCCCGGGGGCTTTCTCGGTTATCGCCAGGGTCTCATGCGCTATCCCAAGAACGGCGATCTGAAGAAAGCCAAAGAGCTGATGGCGCAGGCCGGCGTCAGCGGATATGAGGTCGAAGTCACCACCAATGACAAGGACTGGCTCCGCAAGGAGCTCGAGCTGGTGGCCGCGATGGTCAGCCAGATCGGCATCAACTACAAAATCAATAATGTCGATATGGGCGGATACAACAACGTCTGGATCAATCGCGGATACGAGCAGCAGCTGGGCGAGGTCAATGTCGTGGCGCCGGACCCCGATGCCACGTCATGGTGGTTCCTCCATAGCAAGGGGGCGACATCGGGCTACAACAGTCCGGCGATGGACGGCCTCCTCGATGACGCGCGTCGTGAGATAGACCCGTCGAAGCGCGAAGCGCTTTATCACAAGGTCGTCGACCAGACGCTGGAAGAATGTCCGATCATCTATCACTGCAACCTGAATTTCATGCAGATTTACGACAAGAGACTGACCGGCTTCGTGCCGAACAACCAAGAATACGTTCAATTTCACGACAACACGTCCTGGACCTGACGCGCTCGGCCGAAACGAAAAGCAGGATATGTGGCGCTATCTCGCCTCTCGACTGGTGCAAATCCCGTTGATTCTGGTTGTCGTGACGATGACGATCTTCGTCGTCGTGCGCTCCACGCCCGGCGACCCGGTGCAGATCATGCTTGGGATGGAGACCTCACCCGACGCGGTGGCGGCGATCCGAAAGGAGTTCCGCCTCGATAGACCGGTTGCCGCCCAGTATGTGCTTTGGGTGGGCGACCTGCTCCAAGGCAATCTCGGGCGCTCGATCCGCCTCAACACCCCCGTCACGCAGCTCCTGACGGAGCGCTTCCCGGTGAGCCTGCGGCTCGCCGCGGGGGCGATGCTGGTTGCGCTTTGCATCTCCATTCCGCTCGGGATCCTGGCGGCGCTCTACCGCAACACATGGATCGACTATCTCTGCACTGGCTACACGGTCGCCGGCTTCGCGATTCCGAATTTCGCGCTCGCGATGATTCTTATCTATGTCTTCTCGATCAAGCTCGGCTGGTTCCCGATCACCGGCATCGGCTCCGGTGACGCGAAGACCGCTTTCGGCGTGATCGGGCCGTACATCCTGCCGGCGATGGCGCTCGGCACTTTGCAGACCGCCGTGCTGACCCGTCTCCTGCGCTCGAGCATGATCGATGTCTTGATGCAGGACTATGTGCGAACGGCGCACGCCAAAGGACTGATGCCGACCAGCGTCGTTCTTGTCCACGCCCTCAAGAATGCGATGATTCCGTTCGTGACCATGGTCGCCATACAATGCGGATACCTGATCGGAATTCAGGTGACCATCGAATATATCTTCGCAATTCCGGGCATGGGGTCGGCCGTCTTGTCGGGCGTCATCAACCGTGATTTCCCGGTCATCCAGGGCTTTACACTGGTGATCGCCGCCTTCTTCCTCTTCGCCAATCTGGTGGCCGACCTTCTCTACGGCTTCCTCGATCCGCGCATTCGCTACTGACGTGGCCGTGATTCTCGCGACTGACAGCGGCAGTTTGGCTCGCGACAAGGCCCAGACGCTGCGCTTTGCGAGCGGTGCACGGCTGGCCTTCCGCCAGTTCCTTCGCAACCCGGCAGCGACGGTCGGACTGGTCGTCCTCGTCCTCCTGTGCCTGGCGGCGATCGCGGCCCCCTGGATCTCGCCCTTCGGGCCGATCCAGATCAAGCTCTCGGCAAAGCTGCAACCGCCGTCATGGGCGCACCTCTTGGGAACCGATCATTTCGGCCGAGACGTGCTGTCGCGCCTCCTGTACGGGGCGCGGGTGTCGCTCTCCATCGGGGTCCTGGTGGTCGCCTTTTCGATGAGCTTCGGCGTCCCGATCGGCATGGTCGCCGGCTTCATGCGCGGCCACGTCGATAACGTGCTGATGCGCCTCATGGACGCGTTTCTGACATTTCCGCCTTTGCTGCTCGCCGTGGCAATCGTGGGTCTTCTGGGCCCGGATCTACGCAACGTCATGATGGCGATCGGCGTCGTCCAGATCCCGGTCCTGGCCCGGATCGTGCGGGCAAGCACGCTTTCGGCGCGCGAGGAGACATACGTGATGGCGGCGCGCGCCCTCGGCGCGTCTCCGCTCCGCATCGCGCTGCGGCACATCCTGCGAAATATCCTCTCGCCGATCATGGTGCAGGTCACGATCGGCTTTTCGGCGGCCATCATCGCCGAGGCGTCGCTCTCCTTCCTCGGCCTCGGCACGCAGCCGCCCAACCCGTCCTGGGGTCGCGATCTTGCCGAGGCGCGCCGCTACATGGCCGACGCCCCGTGGCTCTTCCTCTCTCCCACGGCGACGATCATGCTCGCGGTGCTGTCCATCAATTTCGTCGGCGATGGGCTGCGCGACGCGCTCGATCCGCGCTCGTGGCGCACACGTGCCCGTGCCGCGACGGCCACGGAGTGACGATATGGCGCTCCTGACCGTTCGCAACCTCACCACCAGCTTCGCCACCGATCAAGGCACGATCCGGGCTGTCAACGGCGTGTCGTTCACGCTGGAGCCGGGTGAGGTGCTGGGGCTCGTTGGCGAGAGCGGGTCGGGGAAGAGCGTGACCGCCCTCTCCCTCATGCGCCTCGTGCGCGAGCCGCCGGCGAAAGTCGAGGCGGAGCTCCTCGACTTCGAGGGCACGGACCTGTTGCGGGCACCTGCCCGGACCTTGCGCGACATCCGCGGCGCCGGCATTGCCATGATTTTCCAGGATCCGATGCGCTCCCTGAACCCTGTCCTGACCATCGGTCGTCAGCTGACCGAGCCGCTCAGACGCCATATGAGGATGGGGGCAGCCGCCGCACGCCACCGCGCGATCGAGCTCTTGGAGATGGTTGGGATTCCGATGGCCGAAACGCGTCTCGGCTCCTATCCGCACCAGTTCTCCGGCGGCATGCGCCAGCGCGTCATGATCGCCATTGCGCTGTCTTGCAATCCCCGCCTCCTGATTGCCGACGAGGCGACGACCGCGCTCGACGTCACCATCCAAGCCCAGATCGTGGAGCTGGTGCGCAGGCTGACCAAGAATCTCGGCACCGCGGTGATCTGGATTTCGCACGATCTCGGCCTGGTCGCCGGGCTCTGCGACCGCGTCAATGTGATGTATGCGGGCCGCATCGTCGAGACCGGGCCGGTACGCGAGGTGTTCTATCGCCCGGCCCACGGCTACACCATCGGACTCATCGGCTGCACGCCACGCGTCGACCAGGTCGGGACGCCGCTGACGCCGATCAATGGGCTGCCTCCCAACCTGATGGACGAAGCGCCGCTCTGTCCCTTCCTGCCGCGCTGCGACGTCGCCATACCGGCGTGCCGTCAGACCCGGCCGGCGCTGCGCAACCTTCCGGGCGGGCACGCCGCGGTTTGCCTTGCCGACCTCACCTCCCACCATCGCGGAGCTCATTGATGAGTTCCGCCGCACCTCTTCTCTCCGTCGAAGGGCTCGCTGTGCACTTCGACGCGCAGCGCAGCGCTTTCGGGCCTGCAGCAGCGCCGGTCCGTGCCGTGGATGGCGTGAGCTTCACCCTGGCCCGGGGGCGCACGCTCGGCCTCGTCGGCGAGTCCGGCTGCGGAAAATCCACGACCGGCTACGCCATCCTGCAGCTCATTCGCCCGACCTCCGGCCGTATCGTCTTCGATGGAATGGACATTGCCGCGTTGCCGGCAAAGGAGCTGCGACCCTTCCGCCGGCGCATGCAGATCATCTTTCAGGACGCTGCGGCATCGCTCAATCCGCGCATGCCGGTCGGGGACCTCATCACCGAGGCACTGGAAATCCATGGTCTCCATCGCGGAGCTGGCCGTGGGCGACGCATCCGCCAGCTGCTGGACCTCGTGGGCATCGCTCCCCACCTCGCCGAACGGTTTCCGCACGAGCTGTCGGGCGGACAGGCACAGCGTATCGCCATCTGCCGGGCGCTGGCCGTCGAGCCGGAGCTGATCGTTTGCGACGAGGCGGTCTCGGCACTCGACGTCTCGATCCAGGCCCAGATCGTCAACCTGCTGCAGGAGTTGCAGCGGGAGCTCGGCCTCACCTACATCTTCATTTCCCACGATCTCTCGGTCGTCCGTCACGTCAGCGACGAGGTTGCCGTGATGTATCTGGGCCGCATCGTCGAGAAGGCGAGCCGGCAGCGAATTTTCGATGCCGCCGCCCATCCTTATAGCCGGGCGCTCCTCTCCGCCGTGCCGATCCCCGATCCCGACGTCGAGCGGGCCCGCGAGCGCGTCATCCTGACGGGCGACCTGCCCAGCCCCGCAAACCCACCCTCCGGTTGCCGCTTCCGCACGCGCTGCCCCGAGGTCATCGAGGCGTGTGCTGCAAAAGATCCGCCTCCCAAGCTCCTCGCTCCGGGTCATTACGCCGCCTGCATTCGTGTCTGAGAGGTGAGCCATGCCTGTCGCCGTAAATCCCCAGCACCGTAGCCCCAAGCATCAAAGGAACTGAGCATGGCCAAAAAGACCGTTTCAGGCGTCTACGACCCGGCTCGACGCGGTTACGGGCTCAGTAGGCGCACTTTGGTCAAAGGCGCACTCGCGACAAGCGGTTTTCTGTTCGGGAGCGGTGTGGCGCCAGCGCTGGCACAGGCGCGGCGGGATCTGCGGATCGGGGTCTTCGGCGGGGATTTCGGCAATCTCAGTCCCCTGATCCGCGCCGACATCCAAGGCGGCCTGATCCAGCACAACGTCTTCAACGCGCTGACGGACATAGACTACCAATCGCGCGATATCGTTCCCTTCGCCGCGGAAGCGTGGACCAGCGTCGATCCACTGACGTGGCGGATCAAGCTGCGCGAGGGAATGAAATGGCACAAGGGATACGGCGAAGTGACCGCCGAAGATCTCGTCTACACGTGGCAGTTCCATCTCGACTCGAAGAGCTTCCAACTGGGCAGTTCGCTGTCTGTCCTCGCCGGCATAACGCAGGTTGGAACATACGTCGCCGAGGTAAAAACCATCATCCCCTACAGCGCCTTTCCAGGCATCAGCATGGGATATGGCGGGTTCATGGTCTCGGCGAAAGCCCACAGGGAGATGGGCCACCAGGCGTACGGCGCCATGCCGATCGGCAACGGCCCGTTCATGATCGAGTCGTCGCGCGGCTCCGAGATCGTGCTGGTCCGCCACCCCGAATATTGGCGCCCGGGACTGCCCAAACTGGACCGGCTTGTCTACCGCGCCGTACCGGATTCGAACACGCGCCTGCAGGCGCTCTTGAACAATGAGTTCGACTTCATCACGCGGCCGGATCCAGAGGCCGCCAAAGGCCTGAAATCGAGTTCCGCCTTTACTTACCGCTCAACGGTCGGCTGGGTCTGGGACTACCAGCAATTCAACCTCGCGCGTCACCCGGACGCGCCCTACCAGAACAAGCTCCTCCGCCAGGCGATTTCGTACGCCATCGACCGCGAAGCCATCGCCAATGAGGTCTTCCACGGCGAGGCGACGGTCACCGACAATCAAATACCCGAAGGCTACTTGGGCCACCGCGGGAATTTGTTGCGCTATCCCAAGAACGGCGATCTCGCCAAAGCGAAGGAGCTCGTGTCACAAGCAGGCGTCGCCGGGTACGAGGTCGAAGTGATCACGAGCGACAAGGACTGGCTTCGCCGGGAACTTGAGCTCGTCGCCGACATGGTGTCGCAGATCGGAATCAACTACAAAATCCGCAATCTCGACATGGGAGGGTTCAATAATCTGTGGCTGAATGCCCGATACGATCAGCTTCTGGAAGACATTTCCCTGAACGGTCCGGATCCCGATGCGACGTCCTGGAATTTCCTGAACGGAAAGACGTCGCGGGGATACATCAACCCGAAGATGGACGAATTGCTCGTCAGCGCGCGGTCGGAATTCGACCGCGCCAAACGCGAGGCCCTCTACCACCAGATCGTCGATTTAACGCTGGATGACTGTCCCATGATCTTCCACGTCAACCCGAACCTCGTGCAGATCTACAACAAGAAGCTGCAGGGGTTTACGCCGACCCATCGAGAAGAGACGGAAAAGATGGACACAGTTTATTGGGGATAGGTCGGCATGAGGTCAAATCCGACACGGCGACCCCATCCACGCATGCGCTGCTCTCTCACCTTGCCCGTTCGTTCGGGCGCATCAGGGAACCTTCCATGACTTACGGCATCATTGCCCGCTGTCCGCGAAGCGGACGTCTTGGGCTCGGCATGGCCAGCTACTCGCTCGCCGTCGGGCTCTATAGCACCGACACGGCGCGCGCCAATACCGGCGCGTCGATCACGATGGGCGCACCGAATCCGGGCAACAACGCGCTGGCGATCCGATTGCTGGCACAGGGCTTCTCCTCTGCCCATGTCCTGGCAGAACTCATCGGCAACGATCCGAATTCGGACTACCGGCAGATCGCCATCGTCGATCGCGAAGGGAAGGCGGTGGCCCACACGGGGGCCAAGACACGGCCGTGGTGCGGGCACCGGATTGGCGAAGGCTTCGTCGCGTTCGGCGACATGCTGGCCGGAGAGGACGTGGTGGATGCCATCGTCCGGAGTTACGCGGCGGACCCCGCGGCCAAGCTGGAAGAGCGCTTGGTGACGGCGCTGGAAGCAGGCCGGGACGCCGGCGGAGAGGTCGGCAGCACGGGCCGCTTACCCGAACGTTCGGCGGTCCTGGTTGTCCACGGCATGTTCGACTATTCCGATTGGGATCTTCGGGTCGACAAGCACGACAAGGCCGTCGACGAGATGAGACGGTGCCATGAGGAATTCAAGCTTTTCGACGCGTACTACACCGAACGGTCCCGCAATCCCCGCGAGGCGATACCACAGAGGGAATTCGCCGGCATGCTGGACGCCAATCGAACCAGGAAAAACCCATGACGTATTCGATCATCGCGCGTTGTCCCCGGACCGGCCGTCTTGGGATCGGGACGACCACGACGTCGCTGGCCTGCGGCCGTCGCAACGAGAGCGTCCGCCCCAATGTCGGAATCAGCAAATCGCAAGCGATGTATGTTCGGGCGCATGATCCGCGTGCGCTCAACCTGCTGGCGCAAGGCTTCACGCCCAGCGCCGTGATGCGCGTGGTGGAGGCCAATGACGACAATTTCGAATATCGGCAGACCGGCATCATCGATCGCGAGGGAAATGTCGTCGCACACACCGGCGCCAAATGCGGACAATGGGCCGGGCACAAGGTCGGACCCTACTATGCGGCATTTGGGAACTGGCTGACCGGCCCCGCCGTGGTGGAAGGACTCGTCGAAGGTTTCCTTGCCGAACCCGATCTCCCGCTGGAAGATCGCCTGCTGCTCGCGCTTGAAGCCGGGCGTAAAGCAGGCGGGCAGGCAACAGACAAGACCGCGAAGGCCGAACGCTCCGCCTGGCTACGCGTCGTCGACCGACAGGATTATCCGGAGATAGACCTGCGGATCGATATGCACACCGACACCGTCGCCGAGCTTCGCCGGCTGCTGCAGGAGTTCAGGCTTTACCAAGCCTATTACCGCGAACGCTGCCGCAATCCACAGCAGGCGGTTCCGGAAGAGGCGTTCGTGGCGCAATTGGCGGCCAAGCGCGCCTGACGGCACCTCGTCGACGCGACGCCGCTCAGATATACGTCTTGTCGACCTCGAGGCCGAACAGATGGCGGCCGATGGTTGCGAAGTGCTGCTGGCGGCCCTGGATCTGCTGCACGACGCTGTGGATGTCGCGAAAGCGCCGCTCGAAGGGCTGCGCGTCGAAGATCGCCGTCGCGCCGGCCAGGTGGTAGACCATGTCGACGGCGTCCCTGGCTTCGTGAAGGGCGCCCGTCGCCGCCATGCGGATGGCCACGCGCTGATCGAGGCTGAGCACTTCCGGCGGTGCCACATTCGCCCACGCCTCGCGCAAGGTCTGCAGCAGGAAGACGCGGGCGCGGCGCAGCCGGGTCTCGGCTTCGCCGAAGCGCAGCTGGACGATCGGATCGTCGCGCAGCTGTTGCGTCGACGCGCGCGGCGTTTTCTCCCGCGCCGTGGCGATGAAGGCGTCGAGGACGGCGCGCGCCGTGCCGAGCGCCACGCCGGCGAAGCCGGGCGCGAAGATCGACTGCGCCGGAAAGCAGTAGAGCCGGTCGGACAAATAGCGCTTGGTCGTGTCGTCCGGCGACAGCGTGTAATCGGTGGTGAACGAGTGCTTCTCGGGCACGAAAACGTCATTCACCGAGTACGTGTCGCTGGCCGTGCCGCGGAGCCCGATGGTGCGCCAGGTATCGGCCCACTCCGCCGCTGACGCGGGGAACAGCATGGTGTGGTGGACGATCTTTCCCGCGGCATCGGTCCGGGGCGTGCCGCCGCTGTCGAGCAGCTGGCAGCGGGCCCCCAGCCAGCTGGCGTGGCGGCCACCGCTGGCAAAGCTCCAGGTCCCCGACACGCGATAGCCGCCGTCGACGGGCACGGCCCGACCGGCTCCCGGCCCCCAGGCAATGCTCACCCGCGGCTTGAAGATCTCCCGCGCCACCGCGGGCTCGAGATACGCCGCCGCCATGGACGAGCCGCAGGCCTGGCACAGGCACCACGCCGTGCTCGCATCGCCCTCGGCGATCGCCTCGGTGACCTGGACGAACAGCGCCGGCTCGAGCTCCAGCCCGCCCAACCCGCGCGGCATCAGCACCCGGAACAGGCCGGCGTCGTGCAAAGCCGACAACACGTCGTCCGGAATCCGGCGTTCGGCCTCGATGCGGGACGCTGCCGCGGCGAGAAGCGGCCGCAGCCGCCGCGCCTGCTCGAGCGGTTCTGCTGCTGCGCTAGACATGGCAAGCACCGCTTTTGAAACTCACCCCCACCCCTCCCTCCCCCCTCAAGGGGGAGGGAGTAAGAAGGTCAGCGGTGTGATTCCCTCCCCCCTTGCGGGGGAGGGCTAGGGTGGGGGGTGTGGCGCTCAACGGCGTTACGCCGCTTTCTCTTCGACGAACCGGTTGCGCATCCGGCCGAGCCCCTCGACCTCGGTTTCCATCACGTCGCCGGCCTTCAGGAAGGTGCCGGTCCCCTGCCCGACCCCGCCGCAGGTGCCGCACGAGAACACGTCACCCGGCTCCAGGCTCAGGAGAGTGGAGGCATACTCGATCTGCTCCTCCGGCGTGAAGATGAACTGCGACGTGTTGCCGTTCTGCTTGACCTCGCCGTTCACCGTCAGGCGGATGAACAGCCGGTTGTGATCGGGCACGAACGCGCGCGGCACCAGGAACGGTCCCATCGGCGCGAAGCCGTCGTGGCATTTGCCGCCCAGCCAGTCCGAGCGCAGCGCCGGCCGGTCTTCGCGGACCTGGAGATCGCGGCACGACACGTCGTTCGTGGTCATGAAGCCGGCGACATGATCCAGCGCCCGCTCCGCCTTGATGCGCTTGCCGGGCCGGCCGATCGCGAGCGCGATCTCGGCCTCCCAGTCGATGCGCGTCATGCCGCGCGGGATCTGGATGTCGTCGGCGGCACCGGCGAGGCAGCTCGGCGCCTTCAGGAACAGATACGGCCGGGTCGTCTTCTTCTCGCCGGTGAACCCTTTGGCCGCGCCGGCCACCCGCGACATGCCGGAGCGCAGCATTTCGTCGACGTGCTCCTGGAAGTTCTGCGCGGCGTAGAACATCTTGCCCGGCCGCCGCACCGGCGGCAGTGCCCGCAGCGCGTCCAGCGGCGCCGGCTTGAAGCGCCCCGCCCCTTCTTTTTCGACGAAAGCGACGATCTCCTGCAGCGCCGGGAAGCTCGCGTCCCATGTCTCCAGAACGCCATCGAGCGCGTCGGCCGCCACACCGCGGCCGCGCCCGTCGCGATAGGCCTGGTTCGCCGCGGCCAGCGGCACCGCCTGCCCGCCAATCACGAGGGCCGTGAACTGTTCAGCGCCGCGCGCGAAGCGGCCGAGCTTGAATGGCGTCCCGTTCATGCGGTCCTCCCCGTTATGTCGGCGCGGCTCAGCCCAGCGCCTTGCAGATCTCTTCGGACATCTTCTTCGCGTCGCCGAACAGCATCATGGTGTTGTCGCGGAAGAACAGCTCGTTTTCCACGCCGGCATAGCCGGTGGCCATCGAGCGCTTCACGAACAGGACCGTCTTCGCCTTGTCGACGTCGAGGATCGGCATGCCGTAGATCGGCGACTTCGGATCGGTCTTCGCCGCCGGGTTGGTCACATCGTTGGCGCCGATGACGAAGGCGACATCGGTCTGCGGGAAGTCGCGGTTGATCTCCTCGAGCTCCAGCACCTCGTCATAGGGCACGTTCGCCTCGGCCAGCAGCACGTTCATGTGGCCCGGCATCCGGCCCGCCACCGGATGGATGGCGTAGCGCACCGTGACGCCCTCTTTCTTCAAGAGGTCGGCCATCTCGCGCAGCGCGTGCTGGGCCTGGGCGACCGCCATGCCATAGCCGGGCACGATGATCACCGAGCTCGCGTTCTTCATGATGAAGGCGGCATCCTCGGCCGATCCCGCTTTCACCGGCCGCGTCTCCTTGGCAGCACCCGCGGCCGCCGCCCCGCCGTCGGTGCCGAAGCCGCCCAGGATCACGTTGAAGATCGAGCGGTTCATGCCCTTGCACATGATGTAGCTGAGAATGGCGCCCGACGAGCCGACCAGGGCGCCAGTCACGATCAGCGCGTTGTTGTGCAGGGTGAAGCCGATGCCGGCGGCCGCCCATCCCGAATAGGAGTTGAGCATCGAGATGACGACCGGCATGTCGGCGCCGCCGATCGGCAGGATGAGCAGGAAGCCGAGCGCGAAGGACAGCAGCACCAGCAGCCAGAACGCCCCGGGATTGCCGGTCGCCGCGAACCAAGCGCCGCCGACGACGATGGCGACACCGAGGGCCGCGTTCAGCGGATGCTGCATGGGAAACACCAGCGGCGCGCCGGTGATCAGCGCCTGCAGCTTGGCGAACGCAATGATGGACCCGGTGAAGGTGACGGCGCCGATGGCGGTGCCGAGCGCCATCTCGATCAGGCTCTGCTCGTGAATGGCGCCCGGCATGCCGATGCCGAACGACGTCGGCGAATAGAGGGCGGCCGCCGCGACGAACACCGCGGCGAGGCCGACCAGCGAGTGGAAGGCGGCGACCAGCTGCGGCAGGGCGGTCATGTGGATGCGCAACGCGATGAACGTGCCGATCGTGCCGCCGATGGCGATCGCCACCACGATCCGGCCGAAGCCGCCCATCTGCGGCATGGCCAAGGTAGTGAAGATGGCGATCGCCATGCCGACGATGCCGTAGACGTTGCCGGCGCGCGCCGTCTCCGGCGACGACAGGCCGCGCAGCGCCATGATGAAGCAGACGGCGGCGACAAGGTAGAGAAGAGCCGACAGGTTCTCGGTCATAGGTGGGCCGCCTCAGGCTTTCTTTTTGAACTTGCCCAGCATGCGCTGGGTGACGACGAAGCCGCCGAAGATGTTGACCGAGGCGAGCACGACCGCGAGCAGGCCCATGGTCTCGGAGAACCCGACCTGCGAGGCGCCGGCGGCGAGCAGCGCGCCCACGATGATGACGCTTGAGATCGCGTTGGTGACCGACATCAGCGGCGAATGCAGGGCCGGTGTCACCCGCCACACCACGTAATAGCCGACGAAGCAGGCGAGCACGAAGACCGTCAGCCCCATGGTCAGCATGTCGACGCCGCCGCCGGCGGCTTCAGGGGCCACCATCATCGTCGTCTGCTGGGCGAGCGCCGCCGCCTTGGCGGCGAGGGCCGCCGCCTCGTTGGCCAGGTCGACGGCGGATTGGGTCAGCGAGTTGGGGTCCATCGTCAGTCTCCTCGGACCGGTAATCGGCAATTCGCGGGATCACCCCGACCCTCCCCCCTCAAGGGGGAGGGAGATTTTTTTTCGTTCCCTCCGCCCTTGCGGGGGAGGGCTAGGGTGGGGGGTGTCTCAGCCATGTAATTTCAAGCGGCGGGGGCCGCGGCAAACGACGAATGTACGATCGCCCCGTCGCGGGTGAGCATGGTGCCCTGGATGATCTCGTCGGCCGGATCGATCTTGAGCGATCCGCTCTGCTTGTCGACGATGAGGGTCAGGAAGTTGAGCAGGTTCTTGGCGTAGAGCGCCGACGCGTCGACCGCGATCCGGCTCGCATAATTGGCGTGGCCGACGATCTTCACGCCGTGCTTCACCACCACCTTGCCGGCCTCGGACAAGGGGCAGTTGCCGCCGGCCTCGACCGCGAGGTCGACGATCACCGACCCGGGCTTCATGCTCTTGACCATGTCCTCGCTGATCAGCACCGGCGCCTTGCGGCCGGGGATCAGCGCCGTGCAGATGGCGATGTCCTGCTTCTTGATCGTCTCGGCGATCAGGGCCGCCTGTTTCTGCTTGTAGGCGTCCGACATCTCCTTGGCGTACCCGCCGGCGGTCTGCGCCTGCTTGAACTCATCGTCTTCGACGGCGACGAAAGTGCCGCCGAGGCTTTCGACCTGCTCCTTGGTCGCCGGGCGCACGTCGGTGGCCGAGACGATGGCGCCCAGCCGCCGCGCGGTTGCGATCGCCTGCAAACCCGCCACGCCGACCCCGAAGATCATGGCGCGCGCCGGCGGGACGGTGCCGGCGGCGGTCATCATCATCGGAAAGGCGCGGCCGAATTCCGCCGCGGCATCGACCACCGCCTTGTAGCCGGCGAGGTTCGACTGCGAGGAGAGCACGTCCATGCTCTGCGCCCGGGTGATGCGAGGCATCAGCTCCATGGCGAAGGTGGTGAGCCCGCGCGCCGCGTAGGCGCCAAGCTGCTCGCGGTTGCGATACGGATCGAGCATGGCGACGAGCACGGCACCGCGCTTCATCGCTGCGATCTCGTCATAGCCCTCGGCGCCGGACAGCGGGCGCTGGACCTTGAGCACGATGTCGGCGTCGCCGGCGCACGCCGCCGCATCGGGCGCGATGCTGGCGCCGGCCTCGGCGAAGGCGTGATCGGGGATGGACGCCCCCTCACCGGCGCCGGTTTCGACGGCGATGGTGAGGCCCAGGCCCTTCAGGCGTTTCACAGTGTCGGGAGACGCCGCGACCCGCGCCTCGCCGGCGCGGCGCTCTTTCAGGACGGCAAGCTTCATGTAAGTGGGTTTCCCTGAGTGTGCGCTCAAGATGCCAACTGCGACGCCGTTTGCCAAGGGAGGGCGGCGGGAAATCCCACTCTATGGAGACCGCACCGCGTGGCAACAGGGAAGTTGACGTTTGGCAAGCCGCGTCGGATTGTTCGGTCAACAGAAGAAAGCACCAGAGGAGACGCACCACCGTGTACGTGCAAAGATCCGTTCGCTTGATCCTGGCCCTGCTGCTGGTATGCCTGACCGGCGCCGCGGCCGCCCAGTCCTATCCGACGAAGCCGATCCGGCTGGTCATCCCGTTCGCGCCGGGCGGCAGCAACGACGTGTTCGGCCGCGTCATCGCGGCACAGCTCACCGAGCGGCTGGGTCAGTCGGTTTACGTGGACAACCGCGGCGGGGCCGGCGGCATCATCGGCGCCGACATCGTCGCGAAGTCCGCCCCCGACGGCTATACGCTGCTGCTCGTCTCCTCGGCCTACCCGGTGAACTCGTCGGTTCCGAACCTGCCTTACGATCCGGTGAAGGGGTTCACGCCGGTCGGCATCATGGGCCGCGGCCCGGGAGTTCTCGCGGTTCATCCGAGCGTGCCGGCGAATTCGGTCAAGGAGCTGGTGGCACTCGCCAAGGCGAAGCCGGGCGCGCTCAACTTCGCCTGCGCCGGCATCGGCAGCTTCCAGCACATGTCGAGCGAGATGTTCAAGCTGCTCACCGGCACCGACCTGGTGATCGTGCAGTACAAGGGCGGCGGACCGGCGATGGCCGATGTTCTGGCCGGCCATGTCGAGGCGCAGATCGGGTCCCTCATTCAGATGCTGCCGCACATCCAGTCGGGCGGCCTCAGGGCGCTCGGCATCACGGGACCCACCCGCAGCAAGGCGCTTGCCGACGTGCCGACCATCGCCGAGGCCGGCGTCTCCGGATACGAATCCAGCAACTGGTGGGGCCTGGTGGTGCCGGCCGGCACGCCCGACTCGATCGTCAAAAAGCTTCACGACGAGGCGAGTGCGGTTGCCGTGTCGCCGGAGTTCCAGCAGCGGCTCGGCAAGGAAGGCGCCGAGCCGGCGACGATGAGCAGCGAGGAATTCGGCAAGTTCATCGCCACCGAGACCGTCCGCTGGGCGAAGGTGATCAAGGACGCGAATATTCACTTGGAATGATCGTACCCGGGGCTGGGTGGACCTCGCTCCTAATTCGTCATGCCCGCGTCGGTGTCGCGTTTCGCGATCACCTGAGCGGGCATCCATCGCGCCGATGGACAGATGGACCCCGGCTCTCGCTGCGCTCGGCCGGGGTGACGGAAAAAATAACTGCAAGGAGGACACGGATGCGCCGACGTGACGTGATGCGGATCGCCGCGGCGGCGCTCGGGTTTCCGGCGATCGTGCGGCCGGCGCGAGCCGAAGCCGTGTCGGTGCGGTTGAGCAAGCAATACGGGCTGCCGTATCTGCCGATGATGGTGATCGAGACGCAGCAGCTGATCGAAAAGCACGCCACCCGGCTCGGGCTGCCCGCCCCGCAGGTCGAATGGCAGACCCATTCGGGGCCGGCGGCGCAGGTGGATGCCTTGCTGAGCGGCCAGACCGAGCTCATCGGCCCGGGCGTGCCGACCTTGGCGACGGTGTGGGACAAGACCGTGGGCACGCCGCTCGAAGCCCGGGCACTGTGCGCCATGCAGTCGATGCCGTACGTGCTGGTGACGCGCAATCCGACGGTGACCACGATCGCGGATTTCACGGAGCGCGACCGCATCGCGCTGCCCGCCGTGAAGCTGACCGGCCACGCGCTGGCACTCGAGATCGCGGCCGCGAAGCGCTGGGGCTTCGATCAATACGAGAAACTGGATCCGCTCACGGTGACGATGGCGCATCCCGACGCGATGGCGGCGCTGCTGTCGGGCAAGTCGGAGATCGACAGCCATTTCGCCAGCGCGCCGTTCCATTATTACGAGCTTGCGACGCCGGGCATCCATCAGGTCCTGAAGTCCTACGATGCCGTGGGCGGCCGCCATACCAACGGCGTGCTGCTGGCGAGCCGGCGCTTTCACGACGCCAACCCCAGGACTTGCGCCGCCATCCTCGCCGCGTTCGGCGAGGCGAACGCGTACATCAAAGCCAGCCCACGCGACGCCGCACAGCTCTATCTCGACCTGACCCGCGACAAGAAGAACTCGATCGATGCGGTCACCCAGATGGCGGCCGACCCCGACGTCGAGTACACGGACACACCGGTGAACGTGATGACCTTCGTGGAATTCATGCACCGGGTCGGGCGCATCAAGCATAGCCCCTCGTCCTGGAAGGACCTGTTCTTCACCGAATCGCACGGCCTCGCCGGCAGCTGACGGCGGCCCAAGGCCAGCGGCTTCACTCGTCGCGGTCGAGGTCGACCATATACTCGCCGTCGAGATCGAGGACGACCGCTGCCGGCAGCGGCTCGGGGTCGACCGGCGGCAGTGCAAAGTCCAGGGCCGCCCGCATCAGCTCGGCCACGAGCACGGCGCCACACACCTCGCGCCAGCGCGCGGCCGCCTCGATCTGCATCGCCGCATCCAGCCGCACCTTCACCGCCAGGGCCACGAAGCGCAGCGCCAGCCGGGGATACTGCTCGACATACAGCGCCACCAGCTCGCCGACGATCTCGGGGGCGGCCGCCAGGTCCGCGCAAAACTGCTCCACGACGCCGCGGTCCTGCGGCAGGTCGACGCCGCTGAATACCGGTGCCGGGCCTTTGGCAACACGCGCCGGCGGTGCCGCGGCCTGGACGCGCTCGGCGGCGGTCGCGAGGCCGTCGACCGCGTTGAACGGTAGGCCGGTGGCGGTGGCGCGGGCGCGCGACCGGCGGGGCTTGGCGGCAGTGGTGATGGCGGTGGCAGGACGAATCATGTCGACCTCGTTATCGGCCGACATGAGCCATAGATTAAATTTGTCTTAAAATAAAGTTAATGGAAATTGAGGTTAACTGCCTGATTTCGCCGGCCTGTTGGCGACAGACACCCGACTACATGCCTTTGGCCGGCAGCGGCGATGCCACCGGCGCCCGCCATTCGGCATCGGCAAGCGTGGTGCGGTGGGCAACGATCATGGGGGTCAACACCGAGGCCGCGAGCAACAGGCCCGCGACGATCACTGCGATACGCATCTGACGGTCCGATCTGACAGCCAAAGCGGCGAGCGACAACCACGAGCGGCGCCGACGCGCCCTCCACATCAAGAAGTCTTCTTGCGCAGCTTTGGTTCCCGACCGGCGCAAAACTTCCAAACGCCCGCTTTACGCCCGTCGCACGAAGGCGGGCGACAGCTCCTTGACCGAGGCGACGCCGCACTGGCCCATGGCGACGCGGGTCTCGGTGCGCAGGATCTCGAGCACGCGCTCGACGCCCGGCTGGCCGAAGGCGCCCAGGCCCCACAGGTAGGGCCGGCCGACGAACACGGCCTTGGCGCCGATGGCGAGTGCCTTCACCACGTCGGTGCCGCGGCGGAACCCGCTGTCGACCAGAACCGGGATCTTGCCGTCCACCGCCTCCACGACCTCGGGCAGGGCGCTGATCGAGGATATGCCGCTGTCCTCGGCCCGGCCGCCATGATTGGAGACGATCAGGCCGTCGACGCCGTTCTCGACGCACAGTTTGGCGTCCTCGGCGGTGAGGATGCCCTTGATCACGATCTTCATCTTCGTCGTGTCGCGCATCCGCCGCACGAAATCCCAGGTCATGTTGGCGGAGAGCAGATTGTCGACGCCGGACAGGTCGATCCCGTCGAAATTGGGCTTGGTCTTCTGATTGGCCTGGATGCTCGTCCGGTCGTGGCAATCGTCGCAATTGCGGGGATCGACGCGGCGCAGGCGCTCGAAAATCTCCTGGTTGCGGCCGGCCACGCGGTCGACGGTGATCGCCAGGACCGGGCTGCCGGCGTTCTCGGCGCGCTTCACCAGCGCTTTCGCGATGTCCCAGCTCGGCGAGGCGTAGAGCTGGAACCACACGCCGGCGCCGCGCGCCTTGATCGCGTCGTCGATCGATGTCGAGGCCTGGGTCGATAGGCATTGCAGGTGATTGCCCGCCTTGGCGGCCTTCGCGACGGCGATCTCGCCCTCGCCGAAATCGTACGCGCGGTTGCCGCCGATTGGGGCTATGGCGACCGGCGACGACCATCTCTGGCCGAACAATTCGATGCTGGCGTCGACCTTCGACACGTCGTGAAGCCGGCGCGGCCGCAGCTGGATCTTCTGAAAATCGGTCCGGTTGGCGCGGAGGGTGACCTCGTCGTCGATGCCGGACGCCATGTATCCGAAATGCGCCGGCGGCACGTTGAGCTTCGCCACCGGCTCGAAATCGAACACCGTGATCGCCTCCTTGGGGCTCTTGATCGGCCCATCCAGCGATTGCGGCGCCCAGATGATCGGATCGGGCAGCTTGGACGGAGCCTCGAGCCCCTCCGCCAGCGCGCGGCCGGCCGATGCAAACAGCGGGCTGGCGGCCAGGAATTGCAGGAAGAGGCGCCGGCTGGCGCGGTCGAATGACGTCATGGCTGTTCCTCCCAGGATGCACTGCGTGTTCCACGCATTGGCGGCGCCATTTTACCGCGTTCGACCTCCCTGAGGTACCCACAATTCGGCCCGCGCCGAACGATCTGCGGTCGATGAGAACCGGCCTGCGCCCACATGGATGTGGGGGGCAAATCATCAGCGAGGTGCAGGATGGTGAAGCGTACAAGGCGGCGGTCAAGACGCGCTTCGTCCAATGGGTCATCGATGCGTGCACCCGCCCGCGCGACCAGGCCTGGCTGGACTACCAGGAAGAGATCGGGCTGCGGCACACGCCGGCGAAGAAGAACCGGACTGATGGGCGGCAGACACCGGACCGGGTGCCGTTGCGTTATATCTACGCGTTTGCCGCGCCGGTCATCCCCGGTGCGAGGCCGTTTCTGGCCAACAAGGGGCACCGCCCCGACGAGGTTGACCGGATGCAGCAGGCGTGGGCCAAGGTCGTACTGCTTTACATTACGCTGTGGAGCCGACCCTTTGCGCGCGACGGGCTGTGGTGCCCGCCGAGATGACGGTCAGCCCCGCACCATCGTCGCGATCTCGTCCGCCGCTTGCCCGAGCAGGTCGCTCATCGCTGCGGCGATATCGGACGCCGAGCGCGACGCCGAGTGCGCTGTCAGACGAAGGGCCCGCGGCCGCCCACCACTCCGGTCGGGGCGCAGCGCGACCTGCGCCATCAAGGTCACGCCGCCGTCGCGGTCCGCTTCGAATTGCTGTACGTCAACCTCGAGCACGGTCTGGGCAGGCAGCGACAACGTCCCCTGCGAGAACACGGCGACGTCCTTGAGCCGTGCCGCAAGATCCTCGGCCAGAATGCGGCTGATGAGGTCGCCCAGCGGCTCGCCCCAGCGCTCGGCTGCGGCGATTTCGAGCCGATAATCGTCGCCGCGCCGCACCAGCTCGGGCCGGTCGAGATACGCCGGCAGGCCGACCCGGCGCACCTCGACCGAGGCGGGACCGCCGGCGAGCACCCGACCGGGACGGGCGGCCAGCGTATAGTAGGCGGGCTCCGGCGACGCGCAGCCGAAGAACGCAACGGCCAGAAGCACGCCGAGCCAGGGGCGCGTCTTCATGGGCCGGCGCCGGGATTGGTCCGCCCGCGGACAAGGGCCTCGGGGTGACGGTCGAGGAAATCGGCCAGAAGCCGGACCGCCCGGGCGGCATCGCCGATTTGCGCCATGGCCCGCTGCAGGTCGTTGCGAAAATCGGAATCGCCGCCATAGCTGCGGGCCACCGAGTCGATCGCCTGGTTCGCATGGCTCAGGGTCTGCTGTAAGTCGTTCGAAATCTGCGGCAGGCGGCGGAGAGCGGGCGTCAGATTCGCGTCGGCGGTGCGCACCAGGTTCTGCGTCTCGCGCAGCGTCGCCGAGAGCGACCGTAGCGTGTCCTTCAGCTCGGAGCCGGCGAGCACGCCGTGCGCCGTCTCCACCAGCTCGTCGAGATGGGTTGCGATCTGCTCGAGCGGCAGCCGCCGCAGGCGGTCGGCGACATCGCCGAGCGCAGCCATGACGTTCGCGGATCCGCCGGGCTGGCTCGGCACCAGGATCGCGTCGGCTTCTTTCTCCACCGCCGCGGGCGGCGCGCCGGGCGTGAACTCGAAGGCCACCACGGGCTGGGCGGTGAGCAGATTGGGCGTCTCGAGTGCGGCCCGCATGCCGCTCCGCACGAGCTGCTGAACGACCTGGAATGGATCGCCCGCGGTGCGGATCTCCTCGCGGCTGAACACGCGCCCGGGCTCGATATCCATCGCGACGCGCACGGTCGGCCGGCCGTCCGTCGTGTTGAGCCGCAACGTGACGCCGGTGACGATGCCGATCTGAATCCCGTACAGCGTCACCGAGCTGCCGCGATCAAGCCCGCCGACCGGGCCCTGGAAATACGCCACGAACGGAACCCGCTCGCGATGCTGCGCCGCGGTCGCGTCCCTCTCCCCGCGATAGAGCGGAAATTCCGCGTGATCCGCCGCGACCGGCGTGTCCGCCGCTCCTTCGGGGGTCGAGAACGCGATGCCGCCGGCGAGCACGGCCTGGAGCGACTCCATCTCGACATGCAGACCTTCGACGCCGTAGGACGCGGTGATGCCGGACGCATTCCAGAACAGCGTGCCGGTGCGGACGAACTGATCGTAGGGCGAGCGGACGAAGATCGAGACGCGGGCCGGTGCGTTCACCTGGGCCAGGGTGACGCTCAACACCTCGCCGACCGGCAGGTCGCGATAGAACACCGGCGATCCGGCACCGAGCGAGCCGATACGGTCGGCGCTCAACACATAGTTGCGCCCCGGCTCGTCGGAACGGACGCCGGGCGGCTCCTCGAGGCCGGTGAAACTGGTCTGTGGCGTCCCGCCGGGCGGGCCGGGATCGACCGCGACATAGGCGCCCGAGACGATGGTCTCGAGCCCGGATATGCCGCGCGCCGCCAGGCGCGGGCGCACGACCCAGAAGCGCGCATGATCGGTCAGGATCGGCGCCGCCTCGCGCGACATCCGCACATCCACGACCACGCGCGACATGTCGGGGTTCAGCCGGACGTTGTCGACTGTGCCGAGCTGGACGGCCTTGTAGCGGACCGGCGTCTGCCCCGCGCTGAGGCCGTCGGCGGTATGAAAGGTGATAGTGACGGGCTGCCCCCGTCCGGCCAGCGCCTGCCACGCGAGATAGGCGGCGACGGCGGCCGCGACCAGCGGCACCAGCCAGACCGGCGACAGCCAGCGGCGGCGCAACGCGGCCGGCGGCGGTGCGGGATCGCTCATGCCGGCACCACCGCGCGTTCCCCTGGCACTGCTTGCCACATCAGGCGCGGGTCGAACGCCGCCGTCGCCAGCATGGTCAGCACGACCACGGCGGCGAAGCACAGGGTGCCGATCTCGCACGTGATCCGGCCGAGATTGCCGAACTGCATCAGCGGCACCAAAAGCGACACCGCGAAGACGTCGACCATCGACCACCGACCGGAGGTCTCGAGCACGCGATAGAGCCGCGTCCGCTGCACCAGCCACGCCGGTGACCCAAGCTGCGTCAGGACCAGCAGGGCCGCCAGGCCGACCAGTTTCAGGGTTGGAATCAGAATGCTGGCACAGAACACCAGGAGTGCGATCGGCCACATGCCGAGCCCGATCAGCTCGCGCACCCCCGTCATGATCGTGTACGGGCCGCTCGGCGCGTAGCCGAAGAGCTGCGTCGCGATCTCCGGCGTCGTCACCGTCATCATCGGCTCGATGTTCGCCGGCACATACAGGATCGCGGCGCCGACAAGGAGCGCCGACGCGCGCCCGATGCTGCCGCGGTCAGGCGGCGCCCGGCGCCGGGGCGCCACGACGCCTGTGCGCTCCAGTTGGCGGCGCAGGCTTTGGGCGTCCAGCGACGCATCGGCCATCGTCAGCGCCACCATCAACCCGATCAGCGCCACCGCCGCGATCTCGACATGCACCAGCGCCAGCGCGGTCAGCCGGGTATAGGCGACGAAGAGGCCGAGCAGATAGATGTCGATCATGACCCACGGGCCGAGGCGCTCGGCCGCGGCGAAAACGGCCGCCAGGCGGTGCGACGGATTCGGCCGCTTCAGACCGAGCAGGACGGCGCCGAGCGCCAGCAGCTTGGCCAGCGGTGCCGCGATCGTCGTCGCCGCGACCACGATCGCGAGCGGCCACCAGCCCTCCTCGATCAGCGCCTGCGGGCCGGAAAACAGCGAGCTCTGCCGCATCTGGCCGTAGACCTGCACATCCAGCAGCGGGCCGCTCAGCGCCGCGGCGTAAAACAGCGTCCCGGTCACGACCCAGGCCAAGGCGGCCGGCAGCGGCTGCCGCGTGCCGCGCCACAGCACCGCGCCGCAGCGCGGGCAGCACGCGTTCACGCCCGGCGGCGGCTCGGCAACCGCCGACACCAAGCCGCAATCGGGACATTCGAGGGCGAACGGCACCATGCGATGGGCGAAGATGACGAACAGGGCGCCGTGCCGGGACTCGCGGGTGTATCCGGCTGGCGGCTATCAACAAACGCGAAGGGTCGCCGCGGGTTCCGGCCGGTGCGGACTCGCCGGGCAAAACGTCGCGTTTTGAGGCTTTTTTACAGCCGCAGCGCGGCGTCGACCTCGTTCGATCCTGCCCGGCGATCGAAATCACCCAATAGATTTAGAGCGGTGCTTCAACCTGGGCCTTTTTGAGCGCCGCGGTCTGGCGCTTGGCGAGCGCCTTCATGTCGAAATCGCGGATCAGCTCGTGGAACATGCGGTGCCAGTTGATCTCGGCGGAGAGATGCAGGAACACCGAGCCGAGGCCGATGGCGGCGCGGTCCATCAGCACGAATTCGCGCGGCGGCGTGACGCCGCCCATGCGCCGCAGATCGCCGTGCACTTTCTCGGCAATCTCGCGTCCGTAGACACCCGAATTTGTCTCCTGGATGAGCCGCGGCCGGTCTTCCATCAACGGCGCATAGACGAACGCCGCCCACTGATTGAGGACCGCGATGACCTCCTTGGACAGCCCGGTGAAGCCCCAGGTCTCGTAGGCGTGGATGGCGAGGTCCTGATCGCCGCTCTCGAGCGCGTGATACAGATCGATGACCCCGCGGACGAATTTCGGCTGGAACACGCGGATGCAGCCGAAATCGAGCAGGTTGATCCCGCCATCCGGCCGCACCGAGTAGTTGCCGAGATGCGGATCGCCGTGAATGACGCCGTACTCGTAGAACGGCACGTACCAGGCGCGAAACATGTTGGCGGCGACCTCGTTGCGCCTGGCCACCGGCCAGTCTTTCACCTCCATCAGCCTGACACCGTCGAGCCAGGTCATGGTGAGGAGCCGCCGCGTCGACAATTCGCTGACGGGTACGGGCACCTCGACCGCGTCTTCGTCGCGCATCATGTGGCGGTAGAGCCGCATATGGCGGGATTCGCGGTCGTAGTCGAGCTCCTCGCGCAGCCGCGCCGAAATCTCGGCGTGGATCTCGCGCGTCTTCACCGCGGGGTCATAGCGCTCGTAGAGCGCAAAGATCAGCTTCAGCTGGCGTAGATCGGCGCCGACCGCCGAGGCCATGTCGGGATATTGCAGCTTGCAGGCGAGGCGCTGGCCGCTTTTGGACGTGGCGCGATGCACCTGCCCCAGCGACGCCGCTGCCGCCGCTTCGCGCTCGAACGAGCCGTACTCGCTTTCCCAATCCGGCCCGAGCTCGGCGGCCATCCGGCGCTTGACGAACGGCCAGCCCATCGGTGGCGCGTTCGACTGCAGATGGATCAGCTCGTTCACGTATTCCTGGGGCAGCGCGTCGGGGATGGTCGACAGGAGCTGCGCCACCTTCATCAGCGGCCCCTTGAGGCCGCCCAGCGCCACCCTCAGCTCGTTCGCATGCTTTCCGCGGTCGAGCTCGACGCCGAACAGGCGTCCCGCGCCGACGCGCAATCCCAAGCCCCCGACCGCGGCCCCCACGCGGGCATAGCGCGCGATGCGTCCGCCGATCGTGTTCTTCTCCCTATCGGCCATTAGGCAGCTGCAGACTGCTCGTCATTGCGAGCGAAGCGAAGCAATCCAGTGTTTGGGGCTGGATCGCTTCGTCGCTACGCTCCTCGCGATGACGAGAATTCACCCGAGCTTCTCCAGCTCCTCGATGAAGCCGGCGACGACGCTGAGGCCGTCGTTCCAGAACGCCGGATTGGAGGCATCGAGGCCGAACGGCGCCAGCAGCTCCTTGTGCCGCTTTGTCCCGCCGGCCCGCAGGAGATCGAGATATTTTTCGGCGAAGCCCGCCGGCGCCTTCCGGTAGGCGGCGTAGAGCGAGTTCACCAGGCAGTCGCCGAACGCGTACGCGTAGACGTAGAACGGCGAATGGATGAAGTGCGGGATGTAGGTCCAGTAGTAGCGATACTCCTCGTCGAAGCGCAGCGCTGGCCCCAGGCTCTCGCGCTGGACGTCCATCCAGATCTCACCGATGCGCTCGGGCATCAGCTCGCCATGCGCGCGCTCGTCGTGGACCCGCCGCTCGAACTCGACGAACGCGATCTGGCGCACCACGGTGTTGAGCATGTCCTCGACCTTGCCGGCAAGCATCGCCTTGCGCCGCTTGGGGTCCTTCTCGGCATCGAGCATCGCCCGGAAGGTCAGCATCTCCCCGAACACCGACGCCGTCTCGGCGAGGGTGAGCGGGGTCGCCGACAGAAGCTGGCCCTGCGAGCCCGCCAGCACCTGGTGCACGCCGTGGCCGAGCTCGTGCGCGAGCGTCATGACGTCGCGCGTCTTGCCGAGATAATTCAGCAGCAGATAGGGATGGGCCGACGGTACGGTCGGATGGGCGAAGGCGCCCGGCGCCTTGCCGGGCCGCACCGGCGCGTCGACCCATTTGCCGTCGAAGAACCGCTTGCCCACCGCCGCCATGTCCGGCGAGAAGCGCGCGTAGGCCTGCAGCACCGTGTCACTCGCCTTGCGCCAGGGGATAGTGGCCTCGTCGGCCTCGGGCAGCGGCGCGTTGCGGTCCCAGTAATCGAGCTGCGGCACCCCGAACCATCTGGCCTTGAGCGCATAGTAGCGGTGCGACAGCCGCGGATAGGCGGCCCGCACGGCGCCGATCAGCGCGGCCACGACCTCGTCCTCAACGAGGTTGTCGAGGTTGCGCGACGAGATCGGCCGTGGATATTTGCGCCACTGGTCCTCGATCGCCTTGTCCTTCGCGAGCGTGTTGGTAATCAGCGAGAACAGCCGCACGTTCTGGCCGAGCACCGCGCCGATCGACTTGGCCGCACTGCGCCGGACCTTGCCATCTCGGTCGGACAGCAGATGCAGCACCTCGGCGCTGGTCAGGTCCTTGCCGTCGAGGGGGAAGCGCAAACCCGCCATGGTCTCGTCGAACAGGCGCGTCCACGCGTTGCGGCCGGCAACACGCTTTTCATGCAAGAGCTTTTCCAGGTCGTCGGGAAGATCGTGCGGCCGATAGACGCGGACGTCGCGCAGCCACGGCGCATAGCGCTGGAGCGCCGGCGCCTTCATCTTCTCCTCGAGGGCGGCGTCGTCGATGCGGTTGATCTCGAGGCGGAAGAACAGGAGCTGGGTCGAGATCGCGTTCACCCGCTCCTGCATGGTCTGGTAGAACTTCGCGAGCTCGGGGTCGGTCTGGTTGCCCGAGTAGGTCAGCTCGGCGAAGCTCATGATCCGCGTCAGCGTCTCGTCAATCCGCTCGAACGTGGCGATGGCCGCACCGAGATCGGCTCCGGACAGCCCGGCCAGCTTGCCGGCATAGCGCGACCGGAAGTCCTTCGCGGCCGTGTCCGCCGCGGCAAGATCGTTCGTCAGCGCCGGCGAATCGCGGCCGGGATAGAGATCGCGCAGATCCCATTCCGGCAGGTCGCCGAGCTCGGCAGGCTGTGTGCGGACGGCGGCGGCGGTCGCGGTGGCGGCAGGTGTCATGGCGGTTGTCCCGGGGGTGTACCGTGAGTGGTTCCGAAGGATGAGCTTTCCCGATATATGTGTCAGCCTCGATATATGTGCCAGAGCGGGGGCCGCGCCAAGCGGCAAGTACGGGGAACGCCAAGAGTTAACATGAACCGGGCCTCATGAAACACGGCGGCATCGATTACCGGGCGTGCCGGAACCTCGTCCAAATCTTCTTCGATCAGGCGACGCAATACGGCGATCAGCCGTTCCTGTGGGCCAAACGGCCCCACGACGGCGGGAGCAGCTGGCAGTCCTGGAGCTGGCGCCGGGCGGCCGACGACGTGCGCCGGCTCGCCGCCGGGCTCGCGGCGCTCGGCGTTCGGCCGGGCGACCGCGTCGGCCTCGTGTCCGAAAACCGGCCGGAATGGGCGATCGCCGATCTCGCAATCATGGCCGCCGGTGGCATCACGGTCCCCGCCTACACGACCAACACGGCGGACGACCACCGCCACATCCTGGCCAATAGCGGCGCCTGCGGGGTGATTGCCTCGAGCAGCGCCCTCGCCGGCCTGGCGCTGGCGGCGGCGCGGCAGGTGCCGGGCTGCCGGTTCCTGGTGGCGATCGACCGGCCGCATGTCGAGCAGCATGTCGGCGTCGATGTCGTGAGCTGGGCCGACGCGCTGGCGGGCGGCGGCGCCGCCGGGCTCGCCGAGGATACGGCCGCGCGCCTCAAGCGCGATGATCTCGCCTGCGTGATCCACACCTCGGGCACCGGCGGCATCCCGAAGGGGGTCATGCTGACGCACGGCGCGATCATCGCGAACTGCCTGGGCGCGCACGACCTGCTGCTGCAGCTGGGCCTCGAAGACGAGGTGTTCCTGTCGTTCCTGCCGCTGTCGCATTCGTACGAGCACACCGCCGGGCTTTACTTCCCGATCTCGGTCGGCGCGCAGATCTATTTCGCGGAAAGCGTGGAGCATCTCGCAAGCAACCTGCTCGAGGTGCGGCCGACCATCATGACCGCCGTACCGCGCCTCTATGAAACCCTGCACCGGCGCATCCTGACCGGCGTGGAGCGCGAAGGCAGGCTGAAGAAAACCCTGTTCTTCAAGACGCTGGCGCTGGGCCAAAAGCGCTACGCACAAGACGGGCGGCTCGGGGCGTTTGACAGTCTCGTCGACCTCATCGTCGATCTCGTGGTGCGGCGGAAGATCCGCGCCCGCTTCGGCGGCCGGCTCAAGGCGCTGGTGTCCGGCGGTGGTCCGCTGAACCCGGACATCGGATTGTTCTTCACCGCACTGGGCGTGCTGCTGCTGCAGGGCTACGGCCAGACCGAGACATCACCGGTCGTCTCCTGCAATCCGCCCAACAAGGTGAAGCTCGACACGGTCGGCCCGCCGGTGACCGATGTCGAGGTGAAGATCGCAGCCGACGGCGAGATCCTGATCCGCGGCGAGCTGGTGATGAAGGGCTACTGGAACGAGCCGGCGGCGACCGCCGAGGCGATCCGCGACGGCTGGCTGCACACCGGCGACGTGGGACTGCTCGACGGCGACGGCTACCTCAAGATCACCGACCGTAAGCGCGACTTCATCAAGAACTCCGGCGGCGACATGATCGCGCCGGCGCGGGTCGAGGGTCTCCTGGTGCTGGAGCGCGAAATTGCGCAAGCGATGGTGTATGGCGACCGCCGGCCATATCTCGTGGCGGTGATCGTGCCGCATGCCGAGTTCGTCACCGCCTGGGCCAAGCAATTCGGCAAGGAGCCGGACCTGGAGCGGCTGGCGGCGGACAAGGAATTTCAGACGGCGATCGAGGCCGCCGTGCAGCGGATGAATGCGAAACTGCCGCTCGCCGAGCGCATCCGCCGCTTTGTGATCGCGCGCGAGCCGTTCTCGGTCGCCAACGAGCTGATGACGCCGACCCTGAAGATCAAGCGCCACATGGTGCGCATCGTCTACGGCCCGGATCTGGACGCGCTCTACGACCGCAGGTAAGGCATCAGGCGGTCAACACCGTCCGGCCGAGGACCTTGCCGGCGCGCAGCTCCTCGAGTGCCGTCGCCGCATAGTCGAGTGGGCGTTCGCGAATCGGAATTGCGGCCGCCTTGCGCTGGCGCACCAGCGCCAGCAGCTTCTTGAGTTCGGCGAGATTGCCGACATACGAGCCTTGGATCGTCAGCGCCCGCTGCGGGATCGATGGCAGCGGCAGGGTGATCTGCCCGCCGAACAGACCGACGATGATCAGCTTGCCGCCCTTGATCAGGCTGTCGATGCCGAGCTGCGCGGTCGCCGGCGAGCCGACCAGATCGATCGCCGCCCACACCGGCCCCTTGGCCGCGTCCTTGATCCGGCTCACCGCATCGGGCGCCGCCCCGTCGATCGCCGCCAGCGCCCCCAGCTTGAGCGCCGCCTCCCGCTTCGCCGGATCGATGTCGACAACGATGGCGCCCTTGCCCTTCATCGCCTTGTGCAGACTGAGGCACATCAGGCCGAGCCCGCCGGCGCCGATGATCACGACCGGATGGGTTTTCAGGCTCGGCCCGACCTTCCGCAACGCGCTGAAGGTGGTGAGCCCGGAGCAGGCATAGGGTGCGGCTTCGGCCGGCGTCAGCCGGCCGAGATCGAGCAGATAGCGCGGATGCGGCACCACGACATGATCGCTGTAGCCGCCGGCGCGCTGGATGCCGAGATAGCGTGGCGAGAGGCAGAAGTTTTCGTCGCCGTCCTTGCACACGGCGCACGTGCCGCAGCCGATCCACGGATAGACCAGCCGCTTCTGGCCCTTCTTCACGCCGCGCGCCTTCGGGCCGAACGCCACGACCTCGCCGGCGATTTCGTGCCCGAGCGTGTGCGGCAGCTTCATGCCGCGGTCGGACATGTGGAACTTCCGGCCGCCGCCGAGATCGAAATAGCCCTCCCAGATATGAACGTCGCTGTGGCAGACGCCGGCGGCGGTCACGCGCAGGAGGACTTCGGTTCCCTCGGGCTTCGGCGTCGGGCGGTCGAACGCCTTTAGCGGCGCGCCCCAATCGGCGATGTCGTAACTGCGCATGGTCTTCCTCCCTGTCGGCCGGCGCTGTCGAATTTATCCCCATTCTCGCAAAAGCGGGAGAGTCCGGCAACGACAGCGCCGCGCGCTCAAACGTCCTTGCGCTCGGCGGCGAGCGGCCGCCGGGTTTCCAGATTGAACCGGTCCTCATAGATCGGCCGGCCGCCGGTGGTCGGGCCCGGATATTGGACAATGACCATCAGCCCGCCGGTTTCGGCCACGAGCTCGTCCTCATAGTGAGGATCGCCATGGAACAACATGGTCCCCGGGCCGTAGGTCCGCCCGCCGATGCGAAATTGGCCTTCGAGGACGTACCAGACCTGGGCGAAGTCATGCCTGTGCAAGGGGTGATGCGCGCCGGGCTCGAAGCGCAGCAACCCGGCATTGGGCTCCGTTGGCCGCTCCGGGCGCGGATGAAACAGCATCTTGCCGGTTTCGCCCGGCCAGCGGATCGTCTCCCATTCCACGTCGTCGACGTGGCGGGCGATCGCGGGCGCGTGATCGGACCGCGGATCTGCGGTGGTGCTCATGGGCTGTCTCCTCGGATGTTTGAATCGGCCACGCCGCCGGGGCTACTCGGCCGCGGCACCGAGGACGTCGTCGGCGACCACGTAGCGCGGCATCTGCAGCCAAACCGCCGAAATGATGGCCGACATGAGTGAGAACGCGGCGAGCGCATAGAACCCACCCGCGAAATCGCCGGTGATCACCTTGACCCAGCCGACGATCGACGGCCCGAAGAAGCCGCCGAGGTTGCCGACCGCGTTGATCCACGCGATGCCGGCGGCCGCCGCCGTGCCAGTGAGGATCATCGACGGCATCGCCCAGAACGGCCCCTTCGAGCCATAGAAGCCGATGGCGGCGAGCGACATGCCGACGATCGACCACCAGCTCCCGATGGTGAGTCCGGCGATGGTCAGGCCGGCGGCGGACAGCAGACACGCCGTGGCCAGGTTCCACCGCCGCTCCGCATTGCGATCCGACAGCCAGCCCCAGATGACCATCGCGATGGAGCCGCAGATGTACGGAATCATGCTGACGAAGCCGACCTCCATGTTGGTGAGGCCGAGCTGCTTCACCATCTGCGGCAGGAACAGCAGCATGCCGAGGCTGGCGGTGACGATGCCGAAATAGTTAAGAGTCAGCAGCAGCACCTTGGGCTCGAAGAACGCGCGCCAGAAGCTGATCTTGTGATGCGCTTCGATCTGCCGGGATTCGCCGTCGATGGCGCGGATGAGCCAGGTGCGCTCGGCATCCGTCAGCCATGCCGCCTGGGACGGACGGTCGGTCACGTAGAAAAACACGGCAATGCCGATGAGCACCGTCGGCGCCGCCTCGGCGATGAACATCCACTGCCAGCCGGCGAGACCCAGAAGGCCGTCGAGCTCCAGCAGCGCGGTCGACATCGGCGCTCCGGTGGCGACGGCGAGCGGCAGCGCCAACATGAAGCCGGACACGATGCGAGCACGATGGCGATCGGGGAACCAATAGGTGAAGAACAGCACGAGCCCGGGGAAGAGACCGGCCTCGGCAAGCCCGAGCAGGAAACGCACGGTGAGGAAGCTGTACGGACCGGTGCAGAAGGCCGTGGCGCCCGAGAGCAGGCCCCAGGTGACCATGATGCGCGCGATCCAGATCCTGGCCCCGACCTTCTCCAGGATGATGTTGCTCGGCACCTCGAACAGGAAATAGCCCCAGAAAAAAGCGCCGGCCGCCATGCCATAGGTCGACGGGTCCAGGCCCAGCGCCTTGTTCATGGTCAGCGCCGCGAAGCCGACATTGATGCGGTCGAGATAGCACAGGAAGTAGGTGAGGATCGCGAACGGCAGCAGGCGCAGATACACCTTGCGCATCGCCGAGCGCTCGAGCGCGTGGGCCATGATGTCCTCCCAAATTATGTGTCGGCTTATTGTTGTGCCGATTGTATCAGGGTCAGCGGCGCGAGTCTTGGTGGTGAGCCCCGACGCATCACTTGGCTCCCCTCAGCCTACCCTCTCGCCCATCGCAATGGATGGAGAGGGAAAATTTCTAGCAACGCGCTCCGAAGCCCCTCTACCACGAACTGGGATAGGCCGTGTCGGCGCGCGGAGGCGTGACGACACGAGAGAGGGCGGCTTACAAACGGAGCCCGCGCGTCAGCGCGGGAGGGTGAGGGCCGTAATCCGGTCAGACCCCGTGATATTCGCGATACCAGGCGACGAAGCGGGGAATGCCCTCGTCGATGGTGGTGACCGGGGAAAATCCGAGATCGCGCTGCGCCGCCTGGATGTCGGCGTAGGTCTCCTTGACGTCGCCCGGCTGCAGATCGGCGAACTCGATCGTCGCCTTGTGGTTGGTCGCGCGCTCGATGACCGAGATGAAGCGCATCAGCGGCTCGGCGCGATGGTTGCCGAGGTTGTAGCGCCGGTGCGGCGCCTCGCCGCCCGAAGCGGCCGGCGGACGGTCAAGCGCCGCGAGCACCCCCGCGACGATGTCGTCGATATAGGTGAAGTCGCGCTTCATGTCGCCGTGGTTGAACACCGTGATCTTCTGTCCGGACAGGATCGCGCGGGTGAAGATATAGGCCGACATGTCGGGCCGACCCCACGGGCCGTAGACCGTGAAGAATCGCAAGCCGGTCGCCGGCACGCCGAAGAGGTGGCTGTAGCAATGGCTCATCAACTCGGTCGAGGCCTTGGTCGCCGCGTAGAGCGAGACCGGTTTGTCGACCTTGTCGTCGACCGAGAACGGCAGCTTGGTGTTGCCGCCATAGACCGACGACGACGACGCATAGACGAGATGCTTGAGATTCTTGTGGCCCCGGCAGGCCTCCAGCACGTTGAAGTGCCCGATGATGTTGGCCTGGATGTACGCGTCGGGGTTGGTCAGCGAGTAGCGCACGCCCGCTTGGGCCGCGAGATGCACGACGCGGTCGATCGCCGGATCGGCGCGCATCAGGTCCGCCACGGCCCCGGGGGCGGCGATATCGCGCTTCTCGAACCGGTAGCCTTTGCGGCCGGCGAGCCGCGCGAGGCGCGCATCCTTGAGGCCCGGATCGTAATAGTCGTTGATGTCATCGACGCCGATCACGGGGTCGCCGCGGGCGAGCAGCGCCGCCGCGACGTGGTGGCCGATAAAGCCGGCGGCGCCGGTGACAAGCACGGTCATGGCCGCTTGTAGCCCGACTTGCTGCCAGAATCACGCCCCAAGTTATGCCGATCGGATCAGATCGGCATGTTGGCGAGGGAGCGGTCGGAAAGCAGCTTGCGGCCGAGCACGCGCAGCTTGATCTCGATTTGCGAACGGCCGAAGGGCTTGGCGATATAGGCGCTGACGCCGTGCTTCATCGCGGTCTTGACGGCGTCCAGCTCGTTCCGGCCGGTCACCATCAGGAACGGCATCGTCGGATAGCGCTTCCTGATCTCGGTCAACAGCTCGAGGCCCGTCATCTCGGGCATCATCCAGTCGCAAATGATCAGATTGACGGTGTCCGGCGCCTCGACGTTGAGGACCCCGAGCGCCTCTTTCCCGTTCGAGGCGAGCAGGATGGTCTGGATGCCGAGCGAGCGTACCATCTCGTACAGCATGTTTTGGGCGTTTTTCTGGTCCTCGACGATGAGGACCCGCAGGTATTGGAGGCTACCGGTCATGGGACATGCTCCAGGGCTTGCGGTTGGGCGGGCGCCGCGCCGAGCGCTGCGTCGACGATTTGGATCAGCTGCGACGGCGGAAACGGCTTGAACAGCACGGTCGCGCTCTCCGGAATCTCGATCGAATCGGACGCACCGCGGCCGGGAACGCCGGTGATGTAGATCACCGGCAGGTCGGGGCGGATGTCGGTGAGCAGGCCGGCGAGCCTCACCCCGTCGAGCTCCGGCATCACGACGTCGGTGACGAGAACGTCGATGCGGTTGGCATCGAACAGCTCGAGCGCCTCCTCCCCGTCCGCGGCCGCCAGCACCCGGTAACGCGCCATGGTCAGGGCCTCGGTCAGCAGTGTCCGCATCATCGGCTCGTCTTCGGCAAGCAACACCGTGCGGCCGGCCGTGCGGATCGGCCGCCCCTCGGCCCCGGCGCCCGCCGCGTCGGCGCTCTCGTCGGCGGTCCCCGCGTCGACGGCCGGGAGGTGGATCGTGAAGCTGGTGCCGCGGCCGGGCTCGGTCTCGACCTTGATCGAGCCGCCCGCCTCGGTGACCACGCCATAGACCATCGAGAGGCCGAGGCCGGTCCCCTTTCCCTGCCCCTTGGTCGTGAAGAACGGCTCGAAGATCCGCCGCGCCGTTTCGGCGTCCATGCCGATGCCGCTATCCGACAGGGTCATGCGCACCGAATGCGGTGCCGGCGTCGCGGCGCCGTCGTCACCCGCCGCTTCGACGGCAATCCGGAATCGTCCGCCGTCGGGCATCGCATCGCGCGCGTTGATCGCGAGATTCATGATCGCCTGCGCAAACAGGTCCGGATCGACGCGGACATGATGCGGTCCGCGGTCCGAGTGGATCTCCAGGTCGATATTCGGCTTCAGCAGCGGCTTTAGGAGAAAACGCTGCTCCTCGACCAGCCGGGCCAAGTCGAGAACCTTGGTCTCCGGCGCGCGCTTGCGGCTGAACGCCAGCAGCGCCTTGGTAACCGCCGAAGCGCGTTCGATGCTCTTGATGATCTTCGTCACATGGCCGCGGACCGGGCTGTCGGCGGGGGTAAAGACGCGGGCCAGGTCGGCATAGCCGCGAATGATCCCGAGAATGTTGTTGAACTCATGCGCGATGCCGCCGGCGAACGTGCCCACGGCTTCCATCTTCTGCGATTGCCGCAACTGCTCTTCCTGGCGCCGCGAGTCGGTGATGTCGACCAGCACGGAATACACGCTGCCGTCGGGCGTGCGGTGGCGACGCAGTTCGATCAGGCGGCCACCCCGCCGCAGCTCGACGGGGCTGCTGCTGCATTCGCGGCGCGCCGCGAGGCGATCGGCGATCCATGCTTCGGGGCGACCGGCCGCTTCCTCGGCAAAGCCGCGCTCCGCCGAGACGCGAAGGAGGCTTTCGAACATCATCCCAGGCCGGATCTTGTCGGCGACGTCGGCAAACAGCTGGCGATAGCGGTCATTGCAGAAGACAAGACGATCATCAACATCGAATAGGGCGACGCCATCCGGAACGCTGGACATCGCCTGCAGCAGGTGCTGGTGCTCGCGCTCGGCGGCGAGGCGGCTGACAACTTGTTCCGTGATGTCGGTCGCCGTGCCGCGATAGCCGAGAAGCCTCGTTCCGTCGAAATGAGGTCGGCCATTCATGCGGACGTGCCGGATCGTTCCGTCGGCGTTCTGCACGGTGCAGTCGAAGTCGCGGAACGGATGGCAAGCACGCACGATGTCGCGCAGCAGCCGCCACTCCGGGTGCAGGTCGGGGTCGACGCAGGCCCACGCCCACGGGGTGCGGCCGGCGAACCATTCCACTGGAAAGCCAGTCACCTCGGCGAAGCGCGACGAGACCCAGGTGAAGCGGATCTCGGCGTCGGTCTCCCAGAACAGGTCGGAGGCGGATTCCGCAAACTGCTGCTGGCGCAATTGCGTGTCGCGGAGCGCCTGCTCGGCCGATTTGAGGCGGACGATCTTCTCCTGCAGGTCGGCGTTCACCTGCGACAACTCGCCCGTGCGCTCAACGACGAGCTGTGCGACGCGCTCCTGCTCCGTCGCGGCGCGATGGGCATAGAGGGCCACGAGGAACGTCAGCAACAGGCCGAGGCCCAGGGCCAGATCGGCGGGCCAGTCCCGTCGCGGATAGACCGCGTCGACGGGCGCAAAGACCGCGTTCCAGGTGCGGTCGCCGAACCGGATTTTCGACTCCTCGAACCATCCCTGCCGGACACGCGCCAAAGACGCGGGGCCGATCGGCGCTGCCCGCGTGCGAGATGGATGAAAGTAGATGAGGCGTTCCTGCCCATCGGCGTCGCGCTCGGTCAGATAGATGTCGAGACCGCCGGCGGGTTTCAGCATCGCGAGCGCTGCTTCCAGGAACTGGCCGATGGGGTAGGTAGCCGCCACGATGCCACTCGCCAGATGCTGCTGCGGCGCGCTGCCGGCACCATCGGTCCCGTACTCCGGAAAAATCGGCACAAAGGCGATGACGCCGAGGATGCCGTCATCCAGCGGCCCAACGAGCATGGTCGCGGGTGTGACGCTCAGGCTGCCCGTCGCGATGGACTTGAGCAGCGTTTCCCGCCGATCAGGGCGCGAAGCGATGTCGACACCGATCATGGCCTCGTTGCCGGCTGCCGGCTCCACGTGCAGGATTGGAAAGTAGACCTCGCGTGCCGGTGACGTCTCGCCGCCCGCATCCGGGAATTCGTGGATACGAAAATGCGTCTGCCCATTCCATCGCGCGGCCGCCTCGAAAGCGTCCCGTGTCTCGCCGGGAACCCGCGGCAGCCAAGTGACGGCACGCACTCCGCCGACGTCGTTCGAAATGTCGCGCGCGAAGCGCCGGAATTCGACCGGGTCGAACGCCGCGGCGAACAGGATCTGTGCAAAGCGCAACTGCTGCAGCTTGCCGTCGATCAACCCCTGCAGCACGTTCGTGTGCGTCGCCACCCGCCGTTCCGCCTCGGCGTGGCGCGCCTCCTCGTCGGCGCGGTGGATCACGTAATAGGTCGTGATCGAGAGCATAAGCCCGGCGACGGCAATGACGGCAACGGCGGCGGCGCGCCGCCGCCCAGCCGTGAAGGGGCCCGCCAATACACGATCAAACATGACGATTATCGCCCCGCGACCCCCGGCCCGCAGACACCCCCGCCGCCGCGGACTGTAGGGAAGCTTCGTCAATGGAGGGTTAAGCCTATTTGCCACTGGACGCCGGACCGGCCTTGCGGCTAACCTCCGCTGGCTCGCAACCTTTACGGGACGTTAACCAAGGCCATGTCCGCCGGATCGCCGTTCTGGGGCTCGCCCCTATGGTCCGCCGCCCGCCTTTGGTGGTGACAACCGTCACCAACCGTTCCGTTTCCATTTCATCGTTGTCGCCGCGCTGACGGCTTTCTCCGGGTCCTAAGACCCGGACCCGACTGTTCGTGCGACTCTTATTCCTCCGGCCCAGGGTTGCGCCATGCAGTACCGTTTCACGACACCGTCCGGTCTTAGCGTCGAATGCCGCCGCACCATTCTGCCCTACGCCTCGGCGCTCGAAGGCTTCGCCGCCCGCCTCGACCGCGAGCGCGGCGCCTTGTTCTCCTCGGGCGTCGATTATCCGGGTCGCTATTCGCGGTGGGAGTTCGGCTTCGCCAACCCGCCGCTCGAGATCGTCGGGCGCGGCCGTGATCTTGTCTGGCGCGCCCTCAATCCGCGCGGTGAGGCACTGCTCCGCTTCGTGGCGCCGATCGTGGCGAGCACGCCGTCGACCGTCGTCACCGGACAGGATGCCCGCGAGCTCCGCTTGCGCAGCGAGGTGTCCACCGGCGTGTTCAGCGAAGAAGAGCGCAGCCTGCAGCCGTCGCTGATGTCGGCGCTCCGCCACTTCATCGCCGAGTTTCGCGGCGTCGTCGATCCGTTTCTCGGGCTGTATGGCGGATTCGGCTACGATCTGCTGTTCCAGTTCGAGCCGATCGCGCTGCGGCATAAGCGGCCGGACGACGCGAAGGACATCCATCTGTTCTTCCCGGACCAGATCGTCGTCGTCGACCGGCGCAAGGAGATCGCCTATCGCCTCGATTACGAGTTCGCCGGCAGCGGCGATTCGACCATCGATCTCGGACGGCGAGCCTTCGCACCCCCTGAGCCGGCTGCAGCGACGGGCGGCGGCTCTGCCGAACCCGTATCCGACCACACAAGCGAGGACTACGCCGCGATGGTCGACCGGGCGCGCGAGCGCATGCGCGTCGGCGATATCTTCGAGGTGGTGCTGAGCCAGACCTACACCGCGGCGTATGGCGGGACCGCCTCGGCGCTGTTCGAGCGCCTGAAGCAGGTCAATCCGAGCCCGTTCGAGTTCCTGATCCAGTTCGGGGGCGAGCAGCTGGTCGGCACCTCGCCCGAGATGTTCGTGCGGGTCGAGGGCGATCGCGTCGAATCCTGCCCGATCTCGGGCACGGCGCGGCGCGGCAAGAATCCGATGCAGGACGCCGAGAACCTCAAGGCGCTGATGAACTCGGAGAAGGACGAGGTCGAGCTCACCATGTGCACGGATGTCGACCGCAACGACAAGTCGCGGATCTGCCGGCCCGGCACGGTGAAACTGCTCGGCCGCCGGCTGATCGAGACCTATGCGGGGCTGTTCCACACCGTCGATCACGTCGAGGGACGGCTGCGTGACGGCCTCTGCGGCATCGATGCGTTCCTGTCGCATATGTGGGCGGTGACCCTGACCGGAGCGCCGAAGAAGAAGGCCGTCGAAATCGTCGAAGAGTTCGAGAAGGGCCCGCGCGGCTGGTACGGCGGTGCTGTCGGCGCGCTGATGCTGTCGGGCGACGTGAACACCGGCATCACCATCCGCACCGTGCATCTGCGCGACGGGGAAGCGCGCTACCGGGTCGGCGCAACTTTGGTCTGGGATTCCGTCGGCCTCGAGGAAGACGCGGAGTGCCGAACCAAGGCGACCAATCTGTTTCGCGCCCTGGCCGCGATGGCCAAGCCGGCCGCGGTCTCCGCAGCACCGGCGCGTCGTACGCCCAGCCTCGAGACAGGACGCGGCAAGCGCGTCGTCCTGATCGACAACGAGGACTCGTTCGTGCACACGCTCGCCGACTATTTCCGCCAGACCGGCGCCGCCGTGACGACCTATCGCCATGGTCTGCCGTTCGAGCGGCTGCTGGCCGCCGCCCCCGACCTGGTCGTCCACTCGCCGGGCCCCGGCCGGCCGGCCGAGTTCGGCGTGCCCGAGCTCGTGCGCAAGCTGGCCGCCGCCGGCATCGCGCAGTTCGGCGTCTGCCTGGGCCTGCAGGGCATGGTCGAGGCGTTCGGCGGAGCGCTCGACGTGCTGCCGCAGCCGCGGCACGGCAAGACCTGGGACGTGCTGCACGACGGCGATCGGCTGTTCGCCGGTGTGCCGTCGCCGGCGCGGGTCGGCGCCTATCATTCGCTGACCGCGCGGCGCGACGGCTTCCCGCACGCGGAGCTCGCGGTCACGGCGCGCACCGCCGAGGGGCTGGTCATGGCGGTGCGTCACAAGCGCGTGCCCGCGGTGGCGGTGCAGTTCCATCCGGAATCGATCCTGTCGATGGGTGCGGCCGCGGAGGACGCGGAGATCGGCCACCGCCTGATCGCGAACCTGATGGCGGAGGTGGCGGCGCGATCAGCGCGCGCGGCGGAGTAGGCGGTCCGGGGTGTGCTAGGCTCAGCCGGTTCGATTCGACGCTAGCACCGGAATGACTTCGATCTCGGCCTCGGGCGACCGCGGCCACCCCATCCTCGGTATTCGCGACTTCCGCCTGTTCATGGGCGGCCGGCTGCTGTCGATTCTGTCGACGCAGATGCAGGCGGTCGCGGTTGGCTGGCAGGTCTACGACATCACCCATGACCCGCTGACCCTGGGCTATGTCGGGCTTGCCGGCTTCCTGCCGATCGCCAGTCTGACCCTGCCCGCCGGCGACGTCGCCGACCGCTTCGACCGCCGGCGCACGCTGACCTTTGCCTATTCGGTGCAGGGGCTGTGCGGGCTGCTGTTCCTCGGCCTGACGCTGGCGCACTCGGCTGTGGTGTGGCCGTTCTACGTCGTGATGGCGCTGTTCGGGGTGGGGCGCGCCTTCGCCGGTCCGTCGCAGCAGTCCTTCGTGCCGTTCCTGGTGCCAAAGCCCGTCGTCGCCCGCGCGGTGGCGTGGAGCTCGTCGGCCAACCAGATGGGCACGATCCTCGGCCCGGCGCTCGGCGGCGCGATCTACATCCTCGGTCCAGGGGCCGTCTATGCGACATGCCTGGCCCTGTTCACCGCCTCGGTGGCGTCGGTCGCCGCCATCCGCACCCAGGTGCGCATCCCGCCGCCCGAGCCCGGCGTCACGGCGGTCCGACGGCTGATCGCCGGACTGGCTTTCGCCGCCCGGACGCCGATCGTGCTGGGGGCGATTTCGCTCGACCTGTTTGCCATTCTCCTCGGCGGCGCCACCGCCATGCTGCCGGTCTATGCGCACGACATCCTGAATGTCGGCCCGGAAGGCCTCGGCATGCTGCGCAGTGCGATGGCGGTCGGTGCCACGACGACGGCCCTGGTGCTGGCGAACATGCCGCTGCAGCGCAATGCCGGCCTCACCATGTTCCTGGCGGTGGCGCTGTTCGGTGTCGGCGTGATCGTGTTTGCGCTGTCGACCAGCTTCTTGCTGTCGCTGGCGGCGCTGGTGGTCATGGGCGCCAGCGACCAGGTCAGCGTGGTGACGCGCAACACGGTGGTGCAGCTCGCCACCCCAGAGACGATGCGCGGCCGGGTGAGTGCGGTTCACATGCTGTTCGTCGGCACGTCCAACGAGCTCGGCGAGTTCCGGGCCGGCACCATGGCGGCCTGGCTCGGCGCCGTGCCCGCCGACCGAAATCCAGAACAGCAGCATGGCGGCAGCCGCGAGCGCTGCCAGGCATAGAAACGCCGCCGTGTACCCGAACCGCGCGGCGATGAAGCCCGCCATGCCGTTGCTGAGGGCCGCACCCAGGCCCCAGCAGGCCGCGGCGGAACCCTGCGCCAGGTTGTAGCGGCCTGTGCCCTTGGTGAGGTCGGCGACCACGATGAAGAACAGCGCGCCGAAAATACCGGCCCCGATGCCGTCCAGGATCTGGACCCCAATCAAATAGGCGGGATCGTTCGAGAGCGTGAACAGGATGCCTCGCAGCGGCAGGACCGCGAACCCGGCGAGGAAGATCGGCTTACGCCCCCACTCGTCCGCCTTGTGGCCGACCAGGAGCGCCATCGGAACCATGACGATCTGCGCGGTCAGGATGCACGCCGCCATGAAGAGCGAACTCGCGGCGTGGTTCTCCTGCGCGAGTTTCTCGCCCACCAGCGGCAACATGGCGGCATTGGCGAAGTGGAACAGCGTGATCGCGGCGGTGAACAGCAGAAGCGGCCGGCATCCGAGAATTGCCCGAAGCCCGCTCGGCGTATGCTGGCCGTGCGCGTCCTCATAGCCGCGCGCTTGCTCGTGATCGATGTCATGCCCACGAACCGCGAGGGCCGCCGCGATGCTCGCGAGCGCCAGCACGGCGACGATCCACAGCACGGCACTCGGTGCGATCAGGTACCCGGCGAGGCCCGCGAGAACCGCCGTCACCGCGTTGCCGGCATGATTGAACGCCTCGTTACGTCCGACGCGCCGGGTGAACGACGCTCGCCCGACGATGCCGAGGCTGATGGCCGCCACCGCCGGCGGAAGGCCGGCGTCAGCGATGCCGCTGACCGCCTGGGCGATGATCACCGGCCAGAAGTCCGGCCACAGCGCCATCGTCGCCGCAGCGCCGCCGACGACCAGAGCGCCCGCGACAATCGTGGCGCGCTTCGCCGTCACGGCATCGACGAGCGCTCCGGCCGGAGCCCGCGCGGCGACGGTCGCGACACCCGCGGCCGTCAGTGCCGCCCCGATCTGCGCCGGATCCCAGTGCCGTTCCGACAACAGATAGACCGCGAGGAACGGCCCCAGCCCACCCGTCACGTCGGCGAGAAAGAAGTTCAGGGCATCAAGCGCAAGCAGGCTGCGGCGAGTGGAGGCAGGACCCGCGGCCGAATTCAGCGACGTGCTTTCAGCCAATCCAGCATCAGCCGGTTGAACACGTCCGGACGCTCGACGTTCGGCAGGTGAAGCGCGTCGGGGATCTCCTCGTATTTGGCGCCGGGGATCAGCTCGGCGATCGGCTTGGTCGCCGCCGGCCCGCCGCCCGGGTCGAGCGTCCCGCAGATGCACAAGGTCGGCGTCTTGACCGACGGCAGTTGCGGCCGCCAGTTGAAGCCGACGATCGCGGCGACGCACGACGCGTAGCCCTGCGGGTCGGTGGCGGCGACGGTGTCGTAGAGCTGCTTCCAGCGGTTTGCGTGTTTCTGGCGGAACGCATCGGAGAACCAGCGCTTCATGGTCTCCTCGGCGATCGGCGCGCAGGAGTTGGCGCGCTTCGCCGCCTCGACGCGCGGCGCCCACATCTCCTTCGCATTCGGCGCGGCACCCGCATTGGTGTCGCAGAGGATCAGCGACTGCACCTTGGCGCCGTGCTTGATGCCGAGCCACTGGCCGAACATGCCGCCGATCGACAGGCCGAGGAAGTGGAAGCGTTGGATGCCCAGCGCGTCCGTGACGGTGATCACGTCGTCGCCGAGCTGCTGCATGGTGTAATCGCCGGGAACCGTGTCGCTGCCGCCATGACCGCGCATGTCGATGCGCAGCGCGCGGAAGCCCGTGTCGAACAGCGATTGCAGCTGCTCGGCCCACATGCCGCTGTCGGATGCGAGCGAATGTCCGAACACGACCACCGGTCCGTTCTCCGGTCCGGCCAGGTCGTAATACACGCGACGGTCTTTCAGCGGCAGAAACATGGGGGCTCCTCCAGCGTTTGAAGCGGCGATGGTTATCCGTCCGGCGCCGTCCTGGCAAGTCGGCCTCGTCTTCACGGCGGTTTGATTGACCCTCCGCGGGGCGCGGGTGTACCGTTTCGGCAATCAAAAAAGCAGCGCCAGCTGCAGAGCTCCAGTTTCGGCACGCAACTTTCGGTCCTCGAAAGACGTGGCCCGCGAACCCCAAGGGAGGAGCGACATGACTTCGTTCACCGTCAATGGCAAACCGGTCAGCGCGAAGGCGCCGCCGGACACGCGCCTGCTCTGGGTCTTGCGCGAGGAGCTGAAGCTCACCGGCACCAAGTTCGGCTGCGGCACCGGGCTGTGCGGCGCCTGCATGGTGCATATCGACGGCGACCGCGCCTTCTCCTGCCAGACGCCGATCTCGACCATCGCCGGCAAGAGCGTCACCACCATCGAAGGCCTGTCGGCGCATTCCGACCATCCGGTGCAGAAAGCCTGGCTCGCCGAGCGCGTGCCGCAATGCGGCTATTGCCAGTCCGGCCAAATCATGAGTGCCGCAGCACTCCTGAAGCAGAACCCGAAGCCGACCCGCGAGCAGATCGTCGAGCACATGAGCACGAATATCTGCCGCTGCGGCACCTATCCCCGAATCGTCCGCGCCATCCAGCGCGCATCGCGGGAGGCCTGAGCCATGACCATCGACATCCGCCAGTCTCAGATCACCCGCCGGCATTTCATGGTCGGCACCGCCGGCTTCACCTTGGCGATCGGCAGCGGCCTGCCGCTCGGCGCGGCCGAGGCCGCCCGCGGCAAAGAAACCGTGATGAGCCCGTGGGTGACGATCTCGACCGACAACACGGTCGCCATCGTGTCGCCCGCCGCCGAGATGGGCCAGGGCTCGCTCACCTCGCTGCCGCTGATCCTGGCGGAGGAGCTCGACGCCGACTGGTCGAAGGTGCGCATCGTCGTGGCGCCGCCGAACGACGAGCTCTACAAGAATCCGGCGTTCGGTTACATGTACACGGCCGGCAGCAATGCCGTGACCGCCTACTTCAAGCCGCTGCGCCAGTTCGGTGCGCAGGTGCGCAAGGTCCTGCTGGCCAACGCCGCCCGGCACTGGGCCGTGCCCGCGTCCGAGCTGACCACGGGCCCGAACGTGGTCATGCATCAGAAATCCGGCCGTAAGCTGACCTATGGCGAGATCGCCGGGTTCGCGGTGCTTCCCGAGAAGGCGCCGGAGGTGGCCGACAGCGAGCTGAAGGCGCCGGAGAAGTTCCGGCTGATCGGCAAGGACGTGATGCGGGTCGAGCTGCCGAACAAGGTGAACGGCACCGCGCAATACGCGATCGACGTCCAGGTTCCCGGCATGCTGTACGGCGCCATCCTGCGCTCGCCGGTCGAAGGTGCTGGCCCCGATAAGATCGACGACGCCAAGGCGAAGTCGGTCCCGGGCGTGGTCAAGATCGTCAGCCTGCCCTATGGCGTCGGCGTGATCGCCGAGACCCCGTGGGCGGCGTTCGACGCCAAGGACGCGCTCAAGGTCAGCTGGACCCATACCGGCAAGGCGTGGGGCTTCGACAGCGAAAAGGCGCTGGTCACGTTTGCCGCCGCGGTGCACGACATGTCGCGGCCGACCAAGATCTGGGCCAAGGAGGGCGACGCGCCGGCGGCCCTGCAACTGGCCGCCAACATCGTCGAGGCCGAGTACCGGAACGACCTCGTGTACCACGCGCAGATGGAGCCGCTGAACGCGGTCGCGTCGGTATCGCGGAAGGGCGATGCCTGCGAAGTGTGGTGCGGCGTGCAGTCGAAGACGATTGCCGTGACGGTGGCGGCCAATGCGCTCGGCATCGCCCCGGACAAGATCAAATATCACGACATGCTGATGGGCGGCGGCTTCGGCCGCCGCGGCCACCGCGACGAGGAGTACGTCCACGACGCTGTTGTGCTGTCGAACGCGGTGAAGAAGCCGGTGAAGATGATGTGGACGCGCGAGGACGACGTCCATAACGGTCGCTTCAATCCGCTGTCGGTGCATTATTGCCGGGCGGGGTTCGACGCCGCGGGCAAGCTGACCGCGTTCCATCATCGCAAGGCCTGCGACGAGGTGACCGCGTTCCAGGACCCGGTGCGCTTCGAGCGGCAGAACGGCCGCGACGGCATCGCGTTCAACGGCCTCGATGCGCCGTATTACGAGATCCCCAACCGGCTGGGCGAAGCGGTGCCGCAGGTCAGCGGCCTGCGCACCTCCAGCCTCCGGGGCATCGCGCATCTGACCAACATCTTCGCCATCGAGTCCTTCATGGACGAACTGGCGAAGAAGCGCGGCATCGATCCCGCCCAGTTCCGCCGCGACCTGGTCAAGTCGAACCCGCGCGCAACCGCCATCATCGATACCGTCATCCGCATGTCGGAGTGGGGTAAGAAGCGGGACGGCAGCGCGCTCGGCTTCACCTACATGAACTATTCGGGGACGCAGATCGCGCTGGTGGCCGAAGTCGCGGTCGACCGCAAGACCGGCGACCTCCGGGTGCCCCGGATCTGGACGGCGCTCGACCCCGGCATCACGGTGCAGCCGGACAACATCATCGCCCAGACCGAGAGCAGCGCCGTCTACGGCCTCGGCTTTGCGCTGTACGAGCGGATCACCATCGAGGACGGTGCGGTGCAGGAGTCGAACTTCTACGACTACCACGTGCCGCGCATGAACCAGATCCCGGAGATCTTCGTCGGCGTGGTGCCGACGAACAACCACCCGACCGGCGTCGGCCAGATGGCGACCCCGCTGATGGCCCCGGCGATCGCCAACGCGGTCGCCGAGCTCACCGGCGTGCGCCTCCGCCAGACCCCGATGACGCCCGACCGGGTCCTGACGGCGCTCAAGGCCTGATCGGCCGGCTCTGCCGGCCCTGTCCGCCGGACAGGGCCGGACTAGCCTCCCCCGCGCCCATGCATTAGCTTGACCGCCGACATGGGCGGAGGGCGGATGCGGCGAGCACTCTTTCTGGCGGGGATTGCGCTGGGCGCGAGCCTCGGCGGCGGTCCGGCGGCGATTGCCGACGACAAGCTGACCTTCGGCACCGACTGGAAAGCGGAAGCCGAGCATGGCGGCTATTACCAGGCCATCGCGACCGGGATTTACAAGAAATACGGCATCGACCTGACGTTGCGGCCGGGCGGGCCGCAGGTGAACCATTCGCAGCTGCTGGCGGCGGGGCGCCTCGACCTGAACCAGACGCCGGATTCGTTCGGCTCCATGAATTTCGTGCGCGAGAACATCCCGATGATCGCCGTCGCCGCGATGTTCCAGAAGGACCCCAAGGTCCTGATCGCGCATCCCGGTGTCGGCAACGATTCGCTGCAGGCCCTGAAGGGCAAGCCGATCATGATCAGCAGCGACACGCGGGTCGGGGTGTGGAATTTCCTCAAGGCGAAGTTCGGCTACACCGACGAGCAGATCCGGCCCTATACGTTCAGCGTCGCCCCGTTCCTTGCCGACAAGAAGGCGGTCCAGCAGGGCTACGCGTCGAGCGAGCCGCTCCTCGTCGAGCAGCAGGGCATCAAGCCGGTGGTGCTGCTGATTGCCGATGACGGCTATACGAGCTACGCCGCGATCATCCAGACCTCGGTCAAGCTGGTGCGCGAGAAGCCCGATCTCGTGCAGCGCTTCGTCGACGCCTCGATCGAGGGCTGGTACGGCTACATCTACGGCGACCCGACGCCGGCCAACACGCTCATCAAGAAAGACAACCCGGAGATGACCGACGAGCTGCTCGCCTACGGCCGCACGCAGCTCAAGGACCGCGGCATCGTCGATTCCGGCGATTCGCTGACCCTCGGCATCGGCGCCATGACCGAGGCGCGATGGAACGACTTCTTCGACACCATGGCCGCGCAGGGCGTCTACCCAAGCAACATGGATTGGCACCAGGCCTACACCCTGCAATTCGTCAACAAGAAGCACGGCCTCGAGGCGCGGAAATAGCCGCCGCGCCAGGGCCGCCGGAGAGTCGACATGCATATCCACACCGCCGCCATGCAGCAGCACGTGTTCCTGGACACGCAGCAAGACCGCAACGAGCGCCGCACGCAGATCGTCGTGGCGCTCACGGCCGTCATGATGGTCGCCGAGATCACCGGCGGCACGCTCTTCGGCTCGATGGCGCTGCTGGCCGACGGCTGGCACATGGCGAGCCACGTCGCCGCCCTCAGCCTCACCGCGTTCGCCTATGTCTACGCGCGCCGGCACGCCAATGACGCGCGCTACAGCTTCGGCACCGGCAAAGTGGGCGCCCTCGCCGGATATACGAGCGCCGTCGTGCTGGCGATGATCGCGCTGCTGATGGGCTATGAATCGGTCCAACGCCTGGTGACGCCGGTGCCGATCGATTTCGGCGCCGCGACCTGGGTGGCGGCGATCGGCCTCGGGGTCAACCTGCTGAGCGCCGCCTTGCTCGGCGGCCACGACCACGCGCACGGCCACCATGATGCGCATGACGACGACGACCATGACCATGATCACGACCGCGCTCACGATCACGACCATGACGATCACCACGGGCACGCGCACGGTCACAGACATGGCGACCACAACCTGCGCTCCGCCTATATCCACGTCATGGCGGATGCGCTCACCTCGGTCACGGCGATCGTCGCCCTGACCGGCGGCCGGTTCCTGGGGTGGACATGGCTCGATCCGATCATGGGCCTGGTCGGCATGGTGGTGATCCTCGTGTGGTCGTGGGGCCTGATCCGCGACTGCCAGCGCGTGCTGCTCGATGCCGACGTCAGCACCGAGACGGTCGAGACGGTCCGCCGGCGGATCGAGGACGACGCCGATAACCGCGTGACCGACCTGCATGTCTGGCGCGTCGGCACGCATCATCTGGCGGCGATCGTGTCGCTGATGACGCACGACGTCCGGCCGCCCGCGCACTACAAGTCGCTGCTGGCCGGCATCGACCTGGCACACGTCACGATCGAGGTCGTGCCGTGTGCGGGTGCTGTCTGCACCGCCGCCTGATCCCCTGTTGTGCCCCCGCCGCTCCTGACTCTCGCCGACGTCGGCAAGGAATTCGCCAACGGCGTCGAGGCGCTGAGCGGCATCAGTCTCAGCGTCGATCCGGGCGAGTTCGTGGCCCTGGTCGGCGCCTCGGGCTGCGGCAAGACGACGCTGCTGCGGCTGATCGCGGGCTTGACCGAGCCGAATTCGGGCCGCGTCACGTGGAGCCGACGCGACGACGGACGCGGCTCGCGCATCGGCTATGTCTTCCAAGAGCCGACGCTGATGCCGTGGGCGACGGTCTCCGGCAATGTCTATCTGCCGCTGCGGCTTCAAGGCGTGTCGCGCCGGGCGGCCGAGCCGCGCATCCGGGACGTGCTGGCACAGGTGGGCTTAAGCGACTTCGCCGACGCGTATTCGCGCCAGCTGTCGGGCGGCATGCGCATGCGCGCCTCGATCGCGCGGGCGCTGGTGACCGATCCCGACATCCTGCTGCTCGACGAGCCGTTCGCCGCCCTGGATGAGCTGACCCGCTTCAAGCTCAACGAGGACCTGCTGCGGCTGTGGCGGACACGACGGCTGACCATCCTGTTCGTCACCCACAGCGTGTTCGAGTCCGTGTTCCTGGCGACGCGCGTCGTGGTGATGAGCTCCCGCCCGGGCCGTATCGCGGCGGAGCTGCCGATCGGCTTCGCCGGCGAACGCGACGCCGTCCTGCGCACCACCGCGGAATACGGCCGCACCTGCCACGACGTGTCGCAGCGCCTGGCCACCGCCAGCGGTGTGGCGGCATGAGCGACGGCCGCCTCCTGCGCTTGGTGGCGCCGCTCATCTTCGGGCTGCTGGTGCTGGCGCTGTGGGAATGGGCGGTCCGCCATTACGACATTCCGCCCTATATCGCGCCGGGACCGATGCTGGTGTTCAAGACCCTGTGGACCGACGGGCCGAGCCTGCTCGGCTCGCTGTGGGTCACCTTGCGCATCGCATTCACCGCCCTCGCCGTGGCGGCGTCGCTCAGCCTGGCATTGGCGATCCTGATGTCGCAGTCGCGGTGGATCGAAGCGAGCCTCCTGCCGTATGCGATCGTGCTGCAGGTGACGCCGATCGTCTCGATCGCGCCGTTGATCATCATCTGGGTCAAGGACGTGTTCCTGTCGCTCCTGGTGTGCGCGTTCATCGTCGCGTTCTTCCCGGTGCTGTCGAACACGACGCTCGGCCTCAACAGCGCCGACCGGGGGCTGGTCGATCTGTTCCGGCTGTACGGCGCCTCGCGCTGGCAGACCCTGCTGTACCTGCGCATGCCGACGGCGCTGCCGTATTTCCTCGCCGGCCTCAAGATCAGCGGCGGCCTGGCGCTGATCGGTGCCGTGGTCGCCGAGTTCGTGGCCGGCAGCGGCGGCGTCGAGACCGGCCTCGCGTTCCGCATCCTGGAAGCGGGCTACCGGCTGCAGATCCCGCGCCTGTTCGCGGCCCTGCTCATGCTGTCGCTGACCGGCATCGCGATCTACTTCCTGCTCGACCGCCTCGCCTATCTCCTGCTGCGCAACTGGCACGAAAGCGCGATGCCGAACGAGCGCTAGACCAGGGGCTTGGGCCCGCCCCCCTGAAATCGGTGCAATACTGCAATTGTTCCGGCAAGCCGCTGAAACGCTTCGCAGATTTGCCGATAAAAGAATTGCACCGCGGATTTTTGCGGATGCAATTGTGCAATACTTTGCGCCCGTCATCGCCCCGCTGAGCCCCGGATCGTGTCCGCCCAGTCAAACGACTGTGGCGTGATCCGGTTGCGGGCGGCGATTCCTCCCCACCTCACCCCGGCCCTCTCCGCCCCCGAGGGCGGAGAGGGGGTCAGAGCTCAGCCGAAGGCGAGCGCCCAGTTCGCCAGGGCGGACAGGGCGCGGTCCTCGCCCGGGAAGCCGATCAGCTGCAGGCCGAGCGGCATCGCGTCGACCTGGAACAGCGGCAGCGACAGCGCCGGGGCGCCCAGCCCCGTCGCCGGCACGTTGAAGATCGGATCACCCGTCGTCTCCAGCCCGACCGGCGCGGCCCCGGGGGCGGCCAGGGTGACCAGCCCGTCGACATGACCCTTGAGCGCCTGGTGGGCCAGGCGCATGGCGGCGCGGCGGGCCAGCATCGCCTGATACTCGGCGTCGTTCATCTTTTGCGCCGTCTCCAGCCGCTCGCGCATCGAGGCGCTGATCAGGTGCTTCGAGTGCTTGGCGACAGCCGCCAGCGGCCACAGGAATTCCCAGGCGTTGATCGCCGAGCACACCGGCATCGCGTCGGCGATGGCGGCTTCGAACGCCTGCAGCGGCGCCGAACTGCGGCGGTCGAGCACACGCACGCCGCGCCCCTCCGCCCAGCGCCGGAATTCGGCCAGCCGGTCCTTCGCCGCCGGCTGCGCCTTGTCCCAGCCGACAGTCTCGATGAAGCCGAGCACGGCGGGTGCCGCCGCTGGCGCCGGCACCGGCCCGCCCTGAAAAGCAGCACACCCGGGATCGCCGCCGACCTTTTCGGCGATCACGTGCGACACGATCCACGCGTCGTCGAGCGTGGCCGCGAGCACGCCGAGGCAGTTCTGCGAGAAATTGTCGTAGCCGCCGCCGCGGTTGAGCGCGCCATAGCTCGGCTTGAAGCCGACGACGCCGCAGAAGCTCGACGGCCGCAGCACCGAGCCGATGACCTGGCTGCCGAGCGCGGCGGGCAGCATGCCGTCGCCGACCGCCGCCGCCGAGCCGCTGGACGAACCGCCCGGCGTGCGCTTCAGGTCATGCGGGTTGCGGGTCGCGCCCGGATGCCGCGCCGCGAACTCGGTGGTCACGGTCTTGCCGACGATGACGGCACCGGAACTGCGCAGCGCGTACACCGAAGCGGCGTCGCGACGGCTCTGCCAGCCGTCGTAGATCGGGCTGCCGAACGTCGTCGGCATGTCCTCGGTCTCGAGGATGTCCTTGATCCCGAGCGGCATGCCGTCGACGGCGGAGAGCGCCCGGCCGGCGCGGTAGCGCGCCGCGGACTCATCGGCGGCGGCGCGGGCGCCGTCCAGATTGAGGGCCGAGAACGCTTTGACCTCCGGCTCGCGCTTGGCGATGCGCTCGAGATGCCGCTCGAGATAGGCGCGCGGGGTCTCGCGGCCCTCGGCGAAGCTGTTCCGGGTGGCGGAAAACGGCACGGGCTTGTTGGTCATTTTGCGCTCGCGGCTGGAGGGGTAGGCTGGCGCTGGGGAGCATAGCAAGATCCCGGCCACGATTGTATGTGTACGGACGATGCGTTAGGGTCGCGGCGAAAAATCGAAGGAGTGCCGGATGGGAGGATTGCGATCGGGTGCGATGCGACGGATTGCCTCTGGCGTCGTGCTGGCGGCTGGCATCTTCGCGGCCAGTGACGCCGCGGCCCTCGATTATCCGACGCGCCCGATCCGCGTGATCTGTCCCTTCCCCGCCGGCGCCACCGCCGACATCTCGGCGCGGCTGGTCGCGCAGATGCTGAACGAAGCGACGGGCCAACCGGCCGTGGTCGAAAACCGCTCGGGGGCAGCCGGCAATATCGGCGCCGACCTCGCCGCCAAGGCCGATCCCGACGGCTACACGCTGCTCGTCTCGCCGCCGCCGCCGTTCGCGGTGAATATCAGCCTCTACAAGCAGCTGCCCTATGACCCCAAGACCTCCTTCGCGCCGATCTCGATCGTCGTGCAATCGGCGAGCGTGCTGGTCGCGAACCCGAACCGGCCGTATCACACGCTGAAGGAGCTGATCGCCTACGCCAAAGCCAATCCCGGCAAGGTGAACTACGCCTCGCAGGGCAGCGGGACCACCTCGCACCTGACGGCCGAGATGATGAAGCAGGTGGCGAAGCTCGACATCGTCCACATCCCGTACAAAGGCTCGTCTCCCGCGGTGGCGGACCTGCTGGGCGGCCAGGTCGACATCATGTGGGACAATCTCGGCTCCTCGATGTCGCACATCCAGGACAAGAGCTTCCTGGCACTCGCCGTCGGCAGCGAGAAGCGCTCGGCGGAGCTGCCGGATGTGCCGACGATGCTGGAGCAGGGTTATCCTGGCTTCCTGTCGACCGCCTGGTTCGCCGCCGCCGCACCGGCGCGGACACCGCCCGAGATCGTCGAAAAAATCTCGGCCATCATCCGTCAGGCCGTCCACAAGCCGGAGCTCGTGAAGCGGCTGGGCGCCATCGGCATCGAGCCGGTCGGCAGCACGCCGCAGGAGATGGCGAAGTTCGTCGGCGAAGAGATCGAGCGCTGGCGGAACGTGATCAAGACGGCCGGCATCCAGCCGGAGTGAGTCACCGAGGAGCGAACGCATGACGGCACTGCAATCGAACCGTTGGCCCGAGGGCGTCACCCGGGTGCCGTACTGGCTCTACAACGACGAGGATGTCGCCAAGCGCGAGCAGGCGAGCGTCTTCGAAGGGCCGACCTGGAACTTCCTCTGTCTCGAGGCGGAGCTGCCGAAGCCCGGCGACTACGTGACGACCTTCGTCGGCGCGGCACCGGTGATCGTGGCGCGCGATCTCGACGGCAGCGTCACCGGGTTCGAGAACCGCTGCGCCCATCGCGGCGCGCTGCTGTGCTTCAAATCGCACGGCAACGCCAAGCAGATCAGCTGCATCTATCACAACTGGACCTACGACCTGAAAGGCAACCTGACCGGCGTCACGTTCCAGAAGGGCATCAAGGGCAAGGGCGGCATGCCGCCGGAGTTCAACAAGGCCGAGCACCACCCGCGCCCGTTACGGATCGGCAATATCGGCGGCATCCTGTTCGGCACGTTCTCCGACCGCGCCCCTGCCCTCGAAGACTATCTCGGCCCCGAGATCGTGACCCGGATCATGCGGGTGATGCGGCGGCCGGTGAAGGTGCTCGGCTATTGCGACCAGGGGCTGCCGAACAACTGGAAGCTCTACATGGAGAACGTGAAGGACCCCTATCACGCGAGCCTGCTGCACACGTTCTTCACCACCTTCAAGATCAACCGGCTGTCGCAGCCGGGCGGCATCATCATCGACGCCAAGCAGACCGGCCATCACGTCAGCTACTCGATGATCGAGCGCGGCCAGCACACCGCGAGCGAGTACGACAAGACCGAGCTGCGTGCCCGCAAGGAGGACTACCGGCTGGCCGACCCGTCGATCCTCGACGGCGTCGACGAGTTCGGCGACGGCATCACGCTCCAGATCCTGGCCGTGTTCCCGAACTTCATCCTGCAGCAGATCCAGAACGCGCTGGCCGTGCGCAAGGTGCTGCCGCTCGGGCTGGCCAAGAGCAACCTCACCTGGACGCATTTCGGCTATGCCGACGACGACGAGAAGATGACCGAGATCCGGGTCAAGCAGTCCAACCTGGTCGGCCCCGCCGGCTACATCTCGATGGAGGACGGCGTGGTCGGCGGCTTCGTGCAGCGCACCGTGGCGGGGGCCGGCGACGCGATGGAGGTCATCGAGATGGGCGGCCACGAGATGGCCACCCAGGACACGCGGGCCACCGAGGCCCCGCTGCGCGGCTACTGGAAGATGTACCGCGAGATCATGGGGATTTGAGAGTCGCTCCTATGAGTGCCACACCCCCCACCCGCTCGGCCGGCGAACGCTCCACTGGAGCGTTCGCTGATCGTCCTCGCGCCTCCCCCGCAAGGGGGGAGGGTGAAGAACTTAAGCGAGCCCTCTCTCTTACCCCCTCCCCCGAGCCAAGTTCTTTAAGGATTGGGGGGGAGGGTTGGGGTGGGGGTGGTGAAGTGCGATGAACACGACGACGCAGATCGAAGTCGAGGCGCTGCTCGCCCGCTATGTCCATTGCATCGACGACGGCAAGCTCGAGGAGTGGCCGGGGTTTTTCGCCGACCCGTGCAAGTACCTGATCACGTCTGCCGAGAACCACGAGCGCAACCTGCCGGTCGGGATCTTCATCGCCACGTCGCGCGGCATGCTGCAGGACCGCGTGTCAGCGTTGCGCGAGGCGAACATCTACGAGCCGCAGCGCTACCGGCACATCGTGTCGTCGGTGCTGATCACCGCCGACAGCGGCGGCGCGGTCACCGCCCAGGCCAATTTCCAGGTCATCCGCATCATGCATGACGGGACGATGGACCTGTTCTGCACCGGCAAATATGCCGACCGCATCGTCGGCACGGGCGACGCCCGCACATACGCCGAGAAGCTGGTGATCCTCGACAACAAGCGGATCGATACCCTGCTGGCGATTCCGCTCTAGCGGATTGTCACCTCTCCCGCCGGGAGAGGTCGCGAGCGGCAGCGAGCGGGTGAGGGGCAACGCTTCAGCGCCGCGCTCTTCGGCAACATCGCGTCGCGGCGAAGCTTCCCCTCACCCGGCGCTTCGCGCCGACCTCTCCCCACGGGAGAGGTGAATACGCTGTGGATCGGCAAGCCGCTCACAGAAATTACGCGCCGGCCCTAGCGCCTGAAACTTTCGTGCCGCGGCTGCGCGGTAGCGGACCGAGTGTTTCCACCATAAGTGTTTGGACGCGCTGGCATTGTCTGTCCCGTCCGGCCGCATTACCTTGTCAGATGAATCTGGTTCGGGAGGACCAATGGCGCTCGCCGCAGTCACCCTCGACGACAAGTACGAGCTCGAATCCGGCCGCGTGTTCCTGACCGGCACCCAGGCGCTGGTCCGCCTGCCGATGATGCAGCGCCGGCGCGACGAGCGGGCCGGGCTCAACACCGGCTGCTTCATCTCCGGCTATCGCGGCTCGCCGCTGGGCGGCTACGACCTGGCGCTGTGGCGCGCCAGCAAATTCCTGAAGCGCCATCACATCCACTTCCAGCCCGGGCTGAACGAAGACCTCGCCGCGACGTCGGTGTGGGGCAGCCAGCAGGCCAACCTCTTCCCCGGCGCCAAATACGACGGCGTGTTCTCGATCTGGTACGGCAAGGGGCCGGGCGTGTTCCGCTCGATGGACCCGATCACCCACGGCAACATGGCCGGCACCTCGCCGCATGGCGGGGTGCTGGTGATGCTGGGCGACGACCACGCCAGCAAGTCGTCGACGCTGCCGCACCAGTCCGAGCATCACATGGTCGCCGCCATGATCCCGGTGCTCAACCCGTCGAGCGTGCAGGAGGTTCTCGACTACGGCCTCTACGGCTGGGCGATGAGCCGCTATTCCGGCTGCTGGGTGTCGTTGAAATGCATCGCCGACACGATGGACGCCTCGGCGTCGGTCTATGTCGCCCCGAACCGGGTCTCGGTCGTGACCCCGAACGACTTCGAGATGCCGGCCGACGGCGTGCATATCCGCTGGCCCGACGACTGGAACCAGCAGGAGTACCGGCTGCACCGCTACAAGGCGTACGCGGCGCTCGCCTTCGCGCGCGCCAACAAGTTCGACCAGATCGTGCTCGACAGCCCGAAGCCGCGCTTCGGCATCATCACCACCGGCAAGGCCTATCAGGACACGCGGCAGGCGCTGGAATATCTCGGCATCGACGACAAGCGCGCCGCCGAGATCGGCATCCGGCTGTACAAGGTCGGCATGTCGTGGCCGCTCGAGCGCGAGAGTGCGCGGGCCTTCGCCGAAGGCCTCGACGAAGTGATCGTGATCGAGGAAAAGCGCGCGATCATCGAGAACCAGCTCAAGGAGCAGCTCTACAACTGGCGCGCCGACGTCCGCCCGCGCGTCGTCGGCAAGTTCGACGAGAAGGGCGAATGGATCCTGCCGTCGGCGGCGGAGCTGGCGCCGGCGCAGATCGCCCGCGTGCTGGCGCGGCGCATGGCACCGTATTTCACCACGTCGACCATCGAGGAGCGGCTGCAGTTCCTGGACGCCAAGGAGAAGGCGCTGAAGGCGCCGCATGTCTCGTTCAAGCGGACCCCCTATTTCTGCTCGGGCTGTCCGCACAACACCTCGACGCGGGTCCCCGAAGGCAGCCGCGCCGCGGCCGGCATCGGCTGCCACTACATGGCGGTCGGCATGGACCGCGACACCGCGACGTTCACCCAGATGGGCGGCGAAGGGGCGCAGTGGCTGGGCCAGGCGCCGTTCACCGAGACGCCGCACATGTTCCAGAACATCGGCGACGGCACCTACACGCATTCGGGCAGCCTCGCCATCCGCGCCGCGATCGCCGCCGGCGTCAACATCACCTACAAGATCCTCTACAACGACGCGGTCGCGATGACCGGCGGCCAGCCGGCCGAAGGCAGCTTCACGGTGCCGCAGATCGCCCGCCAGATGGCGGCCGAAGGGGTGTCGCGGATCGCCATCGTCAGCGACCAGCCGGACAAATATCCGGGCGATGCCGGCTTCCCCGCCGGTATCACCATCGACCATCGCGACGAGCTCGACCGCGTGCAGCGGCAGCTGCGCGACTATAAGGGCGTCTCGGTCCTGATCTACGACCAGACCTGCGCCGCCGAGAAGCGTCGCCGGCGCAAGCGCGGCACGTTCCCCGACCCCGACAAGCGGGTGATCATCAACGAGCTGGTGTGCGAGGGCTGCGGCGATTGCGGCGTGCAGTCGAACTGCCTGTCGGTGGTTCCCGTCGACACCGAGTTCGGCCGCAAGCGCGCGATCGACCAGTCGTCGTGCAACAAGGATTTCTCCTGCGTGAAGGGCTTCTGCCCGTCCTTCGTGACCGTGCACGGCGGCAAGCTGCGCAAGCCGAGTGCGGCGCTCAGCAGCGGCAAGGAGGCGTTCACCGCGCCCCCGGCGCCGAAGCTCCCCGGCCTCGACCAGCCCCACAACATCCTGGTCACCGGCATCGGCGGCACCGGTGTCGTGACCATCGGCGCGCTCGTCGGCATGGCCGCCCATATCGAGGGCAAGGGCTGCTCGGTGCTCGACATGACCGGGCTGTCGCAGAAGGGCGGTGCGGTGTTCTCGCACATCCGCATCGGCCGCCGGCCGGAGGACGTGCACGGCGTGCGCATCGCCGACGGCGACGCCAACGTGCTGCTCGGCTGCGACCTGGTGGTCTCGGCGGGCGACGAATCCCTGTCCAAGCTCGATGCCCGGCGCACCCACGCGGTGATCAACACCTTCGAGACCGTCACCGGCGCCTTCACCCGCAATCCCGATCTTCACACGCCGACCGCCGGGCTGATCCGCTCGCTGGAGGACGCCGTCGGCGCCAAGTCGCTCGACAAGCTCGAGGCGACCACCTTGGCGACGGCGCTGCTCGGCGATTCAATCGCCACCAACCCGTTCCTGCTCGGCTACGCCTGGCAGAAGGGGCTGGTGCCGGTCTCCGCCGAGTCGATCGAGAAGGCGATCGAGCTCAACGGCGTGGCCGTGGACATGAACGTGCGCGCGTTCCGCTGGGGACGGCTGGCGGCGCACGATCGCGCCGCGGTCGAGCGGGCGGCAGCGCCTTCGGTCGTGCCGGTCGGCCACAAGCTGTCGCGCACGCTCGACGAGATCGTGGCGCGGCGCGTCGAGTTCCTCACCGCCTATCAGGATGCGGCTTATGCGCGCCGCTACGAGGCGCTGGTGCGCCGCGCCGAGGAAGCCGAACGGGCCCGCGCCAAGGGGCAGACCGGCCTCGCCGAAGCGGTGGCGCGCTACTATTTCAAGCTGCTCGCCTACAAGGACGAGTACGAGGTCGCGCGGCTGCTCTCCGAGGCGTCATTCCTGCGCACGATCGCGGCACAGTTCGAGGGCGACTATCAGCTGGAGTTCAACCTGGCGCCGCCGGCCATCGCCGAACGCGACCCCATCACCGGCCACCTCAAGAAGCGCAGCTTCGGCCCGCGGATGCTGTCGCTGTTCCGGGTGATGGCGAAGTTCAAGTTCCTGCGCGGCACCAGGCTCGATCCGTTCGGGCGGACCGAGGAGCGCCGGACCGAGCGGCGCCTGATCACCGAGTATGAAGCCCTGGTCGCCGAGCTGCTCGACAAGCTGTCGCCCGAAAACCATCGCTTCGCCATGGCGCTGGCGTCGCTGCCCGAGCAGATCCGCGGCTACGGCCACGTGAAGGACGCGACGATCGAGAAGGTCAAGGCGCGGCAGGCCGAGCTGCTCACCTGCTTCCGCAATCCGGCGCCCCCGACGACGGCCCAGGCGGCGGAATAGGATTATTCGGAGTCACCGCACGCCGCGAGCGTCCAGAGAATTAGACCACGGAGACACGGAGAGCACAGAGGTGAGACAGAGACTCCTCTTCGCCTCCGTGCCCTCCGTGTCTCCGTGGTTCATGTCACGGATCGGACTGGACCCCGGCCTCCCCCGGGGTGACGAGTGGGATGATGGCCGCGGTCGCGAGAACCTCACTCTGACCCCAATTACGACCCCAATTACGAGGTCTCGTCATCGCGAGCGAAGCGAAGCGATCCAGATTCGCTGGATTGCTTCGTCGCTGCGCTCCTCGCAATGACAGTCAAATCTGAATCTGCTTAGAGGGCGCCTACCGGCGCGCGTAGATGTAATCGTAGGCGAGGCCGGGGGCGCGCGCCTGCCCGAACTTGGTCCGCATCTCGCCGATGATCTCGGCGGTCGGGCGCCAGTCGAGGCGGTGCTCAGCGTGGTTGATCTCCGACAGGCGGCCGGTCGCAAATGCGGCCTGCCGGAACTGAGCCCCGAGAAAGGCCGTGGTCGCCTCGATGCCGGGCTCTATCTGCAGGATGAGGCCCGGATCGAATTCGAGCAGCATGGCCTCGGCCTCCCGAAGCACGCGCTGGCCTCCGGCGATGATCCGTCCCTCGGCGCCCTGCGCGACAAGCTTGACCGCGATCGGACGCGGCAGCGACGCCGGGTCGAGCACGTCGTCGAGGCGTTCGGCCGCAATCTGGACCGTTGTGGCGGCATGCGGCGGCGCCGCACCGTCGATGCGAACACGATTGTCGCCGGAATTTTCCGACGACAGAGCGAACTCGAGGGTCGCCCGACGGTCGAACAAAGCCATGGCAAACAGCTCGACATTGCCGTGCGGACAATTCGCCCGCACGTTGCGCTCCATATAGCCGAAATTGCGCGGCGCCGGCTCGAACGCCTTGCAGGCGACGCGCGGATTCCGCGCGATCGGAATCGTCGTCAGCCCGATATTGGCGCCGATGTCGATGTAAGTGCCGGCTCCGGCGCGCTCAAATATGTCGCGGAAGAATCCCATGGCCGTCCGGGCCCAGCCGCCGCTCCGGGCGTAGATCTGCAAGACCCCCGCATCGGCGAACGCCCCTTCGATGAGCCCGTACTCGCCGAAGACCCCGATGTCCTGAACCCGATAAAGCTGCCCGAGCTTGCGGAATAGCCGATATCCGAGATTGCTTTCAGCGAGCCGCTTGAGCGCGACATCGCGAGCGCGGCGTGGAAGTCGACGGACCACGGCCGCCGCCGATGGCGCGGCCGCGCTATCGCCACCGGCGGAGTTTGAGGCGGGTGCATGACTTGCTCGCGCGAGAGGCGGACGACCGCGCCGACAAGATAGCGGACGGCCGATCGGCAGGGTGTGACCAAGCCGTGGCGCGAGCACGCGCCGTACTCCGATCCGCCTTGCGCAAATTCCACTCAGACGCGCGGAGGGCCAGCGGCCCTCAGCCGCCCGGCTCGGACCAGGCGAAGGCGGCCATCAACATGTCAACGGTGGTCCCGTCACTCGACAGCGGCAGCAGCAGGATCTCGCAGTTCCATCGCCGTTGATCGCTGTATTCATTGTTGAACCTGACCACGGACGGACGGCGGTCCGCGACCACCTGCTGCCAGTGCCGGATCATGTTGCTGCGGCGGCGCTCGTCCGGCATGTCCTCGATGAATTTGCCGGTCAGATCGATTCCCCCGCGATCCACCACGTTCGTCGCATGAAGCCGCATCCGGAACCGCTGCGGGTCGTGCAGGACGTCGATCAGCGACAGATCGCCCAGGATGTACTTCAGATCCAGCGGATCGAAATCCGACCGGGTCGGGAAGGCGCGGCCGCGCCGCCGCTGCTCCCAGTCCTGAAACAGTCTCCGCAAAGATGGGGACTTGACGTCGGGCATGATCCAACCGTGGATTGTACATGCTCTGGGATCATCGCGGATCGAAAATCGGCCGCGCCTTACAAAGCTGACAGAACTGTCTCCCGTGATACAGGCCGCGCGCCGCCGCCGCCTCAGTCCCGCCCGTCCCTGCTATCGGCGCGCGTAGAGGAAAGCATAGGCGAGGCCCGGGGCGCGCGCGTCACGCACCCTTGTCCGCAGGTCCGCGATGACTTCGGACACGGGTCGCCACAAAAGCGGCTGGTCGACGGTGGCCGTCTCCGACACCCGTCCCTCCACGAGGGCCGCGGTACGGAAATGCTCGCGAAGAAACGTGACGATGGCATCGATGCCCGAGTCGAGTGCCAGGATCAGGCCGGGATCGAACTCGAGCAGCAAGGCCTCGGCCTCGCCAAGCACGCGCGCTCCGCCGGCGATGATGCGCCCTTCGGCGCCCTGGGCGATGAGCTTCACCACCAGCGGCCGGCGTAAAGACGTTGCATCCAGCACGTCGTCGAGCCGGTTTGCCGGCACCCTCACGATCGCCTTGACGGCCTGGTCGCCATCCGATGTCAGCCGGTCGAGGCGGATGCGGTTATCGCCGGAATTCTCCAGCGACAGAGCGAAATCGACCGTGGTCTGCCGATCGAACAGCGCCAATGGAAACAGCTCGACGTTGCCGTGCGGGCAATTGGCCCGGATGTTCCGTTCGAGATATGCGAAGTTCCGCGGCGCCGGCTCGAACGCCTTGCACGCAACGCGCGGATTGTCCGCGATCGGAATGGTCATCAACCCGATATTGGCGCCGATGTCGAGATAGCTGCCGCCGCCGGCGCTCTCGAAAATCTCCTGAAAGAACCGCGTGGCGGTGCGGGCCCAGCCGCCGCTCCGCGCATAAACCTGGAGAACCCCGGAATCGTCGAGGGCGCCCTCGACGGGCCCGTAGTCGCCGGCGACCCGGATGTCCTGCACCCGATACAAGCGACCGAGCTTCTGAAACAGACGATAACCACGTTTGCGTCGCGCCAGCCATTCGACAGCCGTCTCGCGCAATCGGATCGGCGGCCGGCGTCGCGGACGCCTCATCGGTTCACGGACGGTTGGCTCGGATCCACTACTATCGGAAATGCTTCGGAGCATGGAAAGTCCTCCGCGTCGTGCAGGAAAAAGTGGGGGCGAAGCGACGTGCTCCCTTGTGATCAACCGGTGACCGTCGGCGTGCCGACCGCTGGTTAAATTTCCAGTAGCCACCGCCATCCGGATCGGTCACGCTCGCGAGCAATAAAGACGTGCAACAGCAAAAACTCCGGGGAGGTGCCGTGACCCTGCCGCTGTTCATCGAACAGATGTTCAACGGAGTGCAGCTCGGGCTGATGCTGTTCCTGATGGCGGTCGGCGTCACGCTGGTGTTCGGCATCATGCGCATTATCAACCTCGCGCATGGCTCGATGTTCATGCTGGGCGGTTACGCCCTGGTGAGCGCGGTGGCGGCGACCGGCTCCATGCTCGCGGCACTGCCGCTGGCGTTGGCGGCGGCCGTCGGGGTGGCGGTGGTCGTGGAGATCCTGGTGCTGCGGCCGCTCTATACGCGGGGTCCGCTCGACCAGGTGCTGGCGACGTTCGGCCTGACCCTGTTCTTCAACGAGCTCGTCATCGTGATCTGGGGCCGCGAACCGCTCAGCCTCGACATCCCGCGCCTTCTGGCCGGCCATGTCGAAATCATGCCGGGCGTCTTCTACCCGATCTACCGCCTGGCGATCACCGCCGTGGCGATCGTCCTCGGCGGCTTGCTGTATCTCCTGATCACGCGCACGCGCGTCGGCGCCCTGATCCGCGCCGGCAGCGAAAAGCGCGAGATGGTGGCGGCGCTCGGCGTCAATATCGGCCTCTTGTACACGCTGGTGTTCGCCATCGGCGCCGGGCTCGCGGCCGTCGCCGGCATGATGACCGGGCCGCTCCTGTCGATCGAATCCGGCAACGGCGATCCGATCCTGATCCTGACCCTGGTGGTGATCGTCATCGGCGGCCTGGGGTCGGTGCGCGGCGCCCTGGTCGGCGGCCTGCTGGTCGGCCTGTTCGACACGTTCAGCCGCGTCCTGGTGCCGAAGATCTTCGGCCTCAACGCCAGCTCGGCGCTGGTCGGCATGGCGGTCTACGTGCTGATGGCGGCCGTCCTGATCTACAGCCGCACCGGATTGTTCAACGCGAGCCGGGGGTGAAAAGAGTGAGCTTTTCTCGACGTGCCGCTCTGCTCGTGGTCTTGATCGCGGCGGCCGTGGCCGTCCCGGCGCTGGGCGAGACGTATTACACGCGCTTCGCCACCCAGATCGCGATCTACGGCCTGGCGGCGCTCAGCGTCGATCTGCTGCTGGGATATGCCGGGCTGATCACCTTCGGGCAGGCGGCGCTGTTCGGCGTCGGCGCCTATGCCGCCGGCATCCTGACCGTCGCCGGAGTCACCAGCGCGTTCGTCGTGTGGCCGGCCGCGATGCTGGTCGCCATGGCGTTCGCCCTCGTCATCGGGGTGCTGTCGCTGCGCACCTCCGGCTTCCAGTTCATCATGGTGACCCTGGCCTTCGCCCAGATGGTCTATTACGGCGGCCAGAGCCTGCGCGCCTATGGCGGCGATAACGGCTTCATCCTGCCGCGGCGGAACGACCTGGGCGGGCTGCTCGACCTTGGCAATCACGTGGCCTTCTATTACGTCGTGCTCGGACTCCTGCTGGCGGTGTTGTACTTGGCAAGTCGCATCGTCCATTCGCAGTTCGGCATGGTGATCCGCGGCGGCCGCGACAACGAGCGGCGCCTGGCCGCGATCGGGTTTCCGCCGTTTCGCTACCGCCTGGCGGCGTTCACGATCGCCGGCGGGATCGCCGGCCTCGCCGGGGCCTTGATCGCCAACCACGCGATGTTCGTGAGCCCGGCGCTGATGAGCTGGCAGATGTCCGGCGAGTTGCTGGCCATGGTCATTCTCGGCTCGGCGGGCACGCTGGTCGGGCCGATCTTCGGGGCCGCGATCTATCTGCTGTTCGCGCAGGTGCTGTCCGACTACACGGACCATTGGATGCTGTTCTTCGGCCCGCTTCTGGTGGCGCGCGTCCTGTTCGTTCGCGAGGGCGTCTGGGGCGTGATCGTGCGCGCCGTCGGCGGCCCTGCAGCAGCCCCGCCGCCGCTCGACTGGGCCGCCGAAGCCCCGGGGGCACACGCCGAATCGCCGGCGGCCGGCGGCCCATGAGCCCGGCTCTTCTCGAAGCGGCGGGCTTGCGGAAGAATTTCGGCGCGCTCTGCGCCACCGACGACGTGTCGCTGGCGATCCGCGCCGGCGAAGTGCACGCGCTGATCGGCCCGAACGGCGCCGGCAAGACCACGCTGGTCGGACAGCTCACCGGCGAGCTCGCCCCCGATGCCGGGGTCGTGCGCTTCGCCGGACGCGACATCACCGGCCTCTCGACCGCAGAGCGCGCGCGGCTGGGGTTGGCACGCACGTTCCAGATCTCGAGCGTGTTCCACAGCTTTTCCGCCGCCGGAAACGTGGCGCTCGCGGTGCAGGCGACGCGGCCGCACAGCTTCCGGTTCTGGACGCGCGCCGACCGGATCGACGAGCTGCGTCGCCCCGCCTACCGTCTGCTGGACCAGCTGGGTCTGTCCGGGCGCAGCGAGGTTGTCGCCGCCGGCCTGTCGCATGGCGAGCACCGTCAGCTCGAGCTGGCGATGGCGCTGGCCGGGCATCCGGCGATGCTGCTCCTCGACGAGCCGATGGCCGGGCTCGGCAGCGAAGAGACGCAGGCGATGACGGCCCTCATGGAACAGCTCAAGAGCCGCACCACGATCCTCCTGATCGAGCACGACATGGACGTCGTGTTCTCGCTGGCCGACCGGATCTCGGTGCTGGTCGCCGGGCGGATCATCGTGACGGGGACACCGGACGAAATCCGTGCCCATCCGGAGGTGCGCGCCGCGTATCTGGGCGAGGACGACGATGCGTAAGACGCGCCGGAGCGGGCCCCCATGCTGAGATCGACATGCTGACGGTCGACGGCCTACAGACCAGCTACGGGCAAAGCCAGGTCCTGTTCGGCGTCAGCCTCGAGGTGCGCCGGGGCGAGGTGGTGACGCTGATCGGCCGCAACGGCATGGGGAAGACGACCACCATCCGCTCGATCATGGGCCTGACGCCGCCGGGGGCCGGCCGGGTCACCTTCGAGGGCACGGAGCTCGGCGGCCTGCCGAGCTTCCGCATCGCGCGGCGCGGGCTGGGGCTGGTGCCGGAGGGGCGCGCGATCTTCGCCAATCTCACGGTCGAGGAGAACCTGACGGCGACGGCGGCGGCCGGCCCCGACGGAGCCCGCGACTGGACGGTGGAGACGGTGGCGGCCCTCTTCCCGTGGCTGCGCCAGCGCCGCCGGCAGATGGGCGCCCAGCTGTCGGGCGGCGAGCAACAGATGCTGGCCATCGCCCGCGCCTTGATGACCAATCCGAAGCTGCTGATCCTCGACGAGGCGACCGAGGGCCTGGCGCCGATCGTGCGGCAGGAGATCTGGCGCGTGCTGCGCCGGCTCAAGGCGCGCGGCCAGTCGATCCTGCTGATCGACAAGAACCTGAAGGTCCTGGCGAAGCTGGCCGACCGCCACTATCTGCTCGAGCGCGGGCGCGTGAAATGGAGCGGCGATTCGGCAGCCCTGTCGCGCGACTACGACAAGCTCAGGCAGTACGCGGGGGTGTGAGGATTCACCACGGAGGTCACGGAGAACCCGGGCTACCTCACTCTGACCCCGATTTCGTGGATGCCCCGCATGAAGCGCATGAAGCGGGGCATGACGAAGGAGAGGGAGCGGCGGCGCCGCGCCGTCAATCGGCGGCTTCGCGGTCGGTTTTGTCGAGGTCCAGGGAGGCGGGCCAGGAGACCACGATGCGCGTGCCGCGGCCGACGTCGCTCTCGATGTCGATCGAGCCGCGGTGGAGATCGAGCAAGGACTTCACGATCGACAGCCCGAGGCCGATGCCGCCGGTCTTGCGCGACAGGGCATCTTCGATCTGCTCGAACGGGAGAAACACCGTCTCCAGCTTCTCGGCGGGTATGCCGATGCCGTTGTCGGCCACCACGATCTGGGCGATGCCGTTGTCGGCGTGTGTCGAGATGTGGACCTGTCCCCCCGCCGGCGTGAATTTCAGGGCGTTCGACAACAGGTTCAACATGATCTGCCGGACCGCGGCGGGATCGGCGTCGACCGGCAGCGACACGTCGGCGTGGTGGATCAATTCGACGCCGGCGGCCGTCGCCGAAGACTGCATCATGCCGATCACGTCGTTGACCACGCCGCTCAGGTTGATCCGCCGCGGCATGACTTCGAATTTGCCGCTTTCCAGGCGCGCCATGGTCATGATCTCGGTGAGCAGCCCGTGAAGATGCTTGGCGCTGCCGGCGATATCGCGGAGATATTCGGACTGCTTCGCCGACGGCGCGTCGGTGCCCGCGCCGTGCAGGAGGAGCTCGGAAAAACCGATCACGGCGTTCAGCGGCGTGCGGAGCTCGTGGCTCATGACGGCGAGGAACTTCGATTTGGCGGCGCTGGCCTCCTCGGCGCGGCTCTTCTGCTGCTCGACATCCAGCTTCGACGCGCGCAGCTGCTCGAGGGCCCGCGCGAAGCGACCGACCGTGTCGTTGCGCTCCTGCAGCGGAACCGGCTCCCTGGCACCGCCGGCCGCGATCTTGTCGGTCGTCCGGATCAGGGTCTCCACCGGGCCGGTGATGCTGCGCAAGGCCATGGCGCCCCAGCCGGCGCCGGCCACCAGAAGAAGCAGCGAGCCGATCACCAGGACCAGGATGAGCTCGCGATACCGGGTCTCGACCTGGCTCATGTCGATGTCGATCTGGACGGCGCCGACGTTGTCCTTGTCATAATCGAGCAGCGGGATCGCCGTCGTCAGGAATTGAGCGTCCCTGGCGTCGACCAGGAACGCGACGTCCAGGCCGCGGTTGGTCAAGGCCAGGGCGTCCTGCGACAGCAGCGGTGCCGGACTGGTCCCGCTCTCGACCGCGAGGCGGTACCCGCCGCGGCCGAGCAGGAACACGCGATACAGGGCTTCCCCGGTCTCGATCTGCCTCATGAATTCGGGCGTGACGTAGGTGCTGATGTCGAGGACGCCCAAATGGCGTCCGGCGCCGTCCGAGATCGGCACGACGCCGCGGACGCGCACGCCGTTGGGACCGAGGTCGATGCCGCGTCGCGCAACGTGATCGCGGTTCGTCCGGTAGACGACTTCCTGGGCAAGCCGCCCGTCGTCGGAGACGTCGGCCGGCCGGTGGACCCGGGCAAAGGTCGTGCCGTCGGCGCGATAGAAATGCATCCGGTCGATCTGTCTCGGCGCCAGGGTCGCGTACGCGCCCTCCAGTTCCGCGAGCAGGCGGTCGCGATCGTCGCTCGCCAGCGCCGCCCGAACCGCCGGCAGCCGGGCGATGACCTCGGCGAGCCTCAGATCGTCAAGCGCCCGCTCGTTGATCGCCCGGGCGAACTCCTGGTGGGCGCGGGAGATCTCCCAGCGCTCGATGTGGGAGCGGTAGGCCGAGAAAATCGCGACCGCGGCGCCGCCCACCACGCCGACGCATCCGATCACCAGACCGATGGTCAGCAGGAAGATCGCCGCCTGGATTCCGAGTTGACGTACTCTTCCCATAGACGGCGGAGACCTGATGGAGATGCGGATCGGCGGCGTGGACGCGGCGCCCGGAGATTCGGGCGGGACAGTAATTGACGCTCTTAAACAAAGTCTTAACCCAAAAAGCACATTTGACAAAGGCTGGCCGTCTCGTTTCGGCAAAACACCCAAAACGAGGCGGAAATCCGGGAATATTACAAAGAACCTGTACTTTGGTTAGGCGACGAAACGTTCCTGGGGAAAGCGGGCCGTCACCACGGTCCCTTTGCCGGGCTCGCTGGCAATGTCCATCGTGCCGCCGTGCAGCTCGACCAGCCGCTTGGTCAGCGGAAGCCCGAGCCCGATGCCGGGGTATTTTCGCGCGAACCCGCCCTCGACCTGGCCGAAGGGCTCCATGGCGACGCGGAGCTTGTCGGCCGGGATGCCGATCCCGGTATCCTCGATGCGAAACGCGAGGTTTCCGTCAGGATCGCGGCCGACGACCAGCTTGATGCTGCCGCCGGTGGGCGTGAACTTCACGGCATTCGACAAGAGGTTGATCAGGATCTGGGACAGTTTCGCCCCGTCGGCGCGGATCATCGGCAGCTTGTCGTCGATCTCGATGCTGCAGTCGATGGCGGCCCGCTCCGCCATGTCGCGGATCACATTGGTGCTGAGCGCCACGACCTGTCCGATTTCAACCCGGTCCTCCTTGAGCACGAGGCGGTTCGCCTCCGCCTGCGCGATATCGAGGATGTTGTTGATGATCGCGAGAAGATGGGTGCCGCTGTCGTTGATCATCATCGCATAGTCGCGATACCGGCTCTCCAGCGGCCCGAACGCCGCGTCGCGCAGGATGGTCGAGAAGCCGATGATCGCGTTGAGCGGCGTGCGCAGCTCGTGGCTCATATTGGCCAGGAATTCCGTCTTTGCGCGGTTCGCCGCCTCCGCCGCGTCCTTTGCGGCGACCAGACGCGCCTGATTGAGCCGCAGCTCGCCGAATGCGTGGCCGGCGCGGAGCATGTAGCGGACGCGCTGCTGCAGGATCACCCAGTTGAGCGGTTTCGAGATGAAGTCGGTGGCACCGGCCTGGTAGGCCTTGGTGATCGACGGCAGATCGTCGAGCCCGGTCGCCATCAGGATCGGGACGTAGGCAAAGCCCGCCCGCAGGCGCAGCTCGCGGCACAATTCGATGCCGTCCATGTGCGGCATGATCACGTCGACGACGATCAAGTCGTATTGATTGCGATCGCACAGCGCCAGCGCCTCGACGCCGTCGGCCGCTTCGCTGACGGTGAACGCGCCCTCCTCGAGGACGGCCCGCATCAAAGGACGCAGCACCGGATCGTCATCGACGATCAGGATCGCAGCACCCCGATATTCCACGGCAGCGTCCATCAACGCCTCCGACGGTCGCAAAGACAACGACTCCCATCGAGGCGTGGGTCGGCAAGGCGGCGCCAATCGAGCATCGATCACTCAGAAAGGGGCAGGTCGATACCGTCGAAACTTACATTACTTTCTGAATTTTCCCTGAATCCCCCCGGAATTGGCTCAAAAGCACCGAAGCCCGAAATGTTTGCACTTTAGATAAATTGCCGGGTCTTCCGGCCTCAGCGGCTGCGGGCGAGGAGGTCGGCGAACTCTGCAAACTCGGCATCGCCCAGCGGCTGCAGGACGTCGGCCATGCTGGCGTCATAGCCGTGACGGACGCCGCTCTTGTATTCGCGCAATGTCTTCAAGAGGTAATCCTCGCGCTGGCCGGCCAGCCGCGGCACGTTCTCCGCGCCCGAAAAATCAGGGCGGTGGCAGACGTCACAGCGGTTCTGATGCGCCAGGACCCGCGCCTTGGCCAGGCGATCGGCATCGCCTCCCTCCGCCGGCGGCGGCGCCGGCAGCTTGGCAATGGCATCGGCGAACGCCTGCAGGTCGGCGTCCGGCGCGCCCTTCAGCATGTCGTTCATCGGCTCGAAGCTGCGCAGCTTCTCGCGGAACAGGACCAGCTGGATCAGGGCGTAGGGCGACGGCTGGGCGCCCAGCGACGGCACCTCGGGATTTTCGGATCTGCCACTTTCGCCGTGGCAGGCCAGACAGGGCTGCATTTTCTCGGCGACCGATTGTGCCGCGGCCGGTGTCAGGCTGGCAGCACTCAGCAGCAGCGCAAGACCAATTCGCGCGATGTTCATCGGGATGTGATCAGACAAGAAAAAGGCCGGGTGCGGCGCCATGCCGCACCCGGCCGGGGACAATCAGCGGGCTGAGATCTGCGATTTCGAATAGCTGAGGCGATAGACGGCGCCGTTCCAATCATCCGAAATCAACAAGGCACCGTCGGGCATCTGCATGATGTCGACGGGGCGGCCGATGTAGTTGTTGTCGCGCTGCAGGAAGCCGGTGATGAACGGCTTCCACGACTTGACGGTGCCGTTCTCATTCAGAGTCACAGCGACGATGTCGCCGCCCTGCTTCTTGGTCTTGTTCCACGACCCGTGCCGCGCGACGAAGAGCACGTTCTGGTATTCCTTCGGGAACATGTTGCCGGTGTAGAACCGGACGCCGAGCGGGGCGGTGTGAGCGCCGAGCAGCGCCAGCGGCTTGGTCACGCCCTCGCAGCCGCGGCCCCAGCCGAACTCCGGATCGGGAACATTGCCCTGGTGGCAGCGCGGGAAGCCGAAATCTTCCTTGCCGATCTTGGTCACCCGGTTGAGCTTGTCGTTGGGCAGATCCTCCGACAGCCAGTCGCGCTGGTTCTCGCTGAAGTAGAGCTGCTTCAGCACCGGATGGAAGTCGAGGCCGACGACCTGGCGGGTGCCGCGGGCGATGACTTCGGGGTTCTTGCCGTCGAGGCCGATGCGCCGCAGCTGGGCGTGGCGGTCGGAGGGCTGGCAGATATTGCACGGCGCGCCGACGTTGAAATAGAGCTTGTTGTCGGGGCCGATGGCCAGATATTTCCACCCGTGCGGCTCGTCGCTGGGCAGATCGTCATAGATGACGACGCGCTCGGGCGGGTTGTCGAGGTTGTCCTCGATCTTCTCCACCTTCGAGATCTTGTTGAGCTCGGCGATGTAGAGCGTGCCGTTCTTGAACGCCAGGCCGTTCGGACGGAACAGGCCGGAATAGAGCGGCTTCACCTCGCGCTTGCCGCCCTTGTCGGTGACCGCGTAGATCTTGTCGAGCAGGCGCGTGCCGACGAAGAGGGTACCCTTGTCGCCGCGCGCCATCGAGCGCGCATTGACCATGCCGCTGGCGTAGATCTCGAGCTTGAAGCCCTCGGGCACCTTGAACTTCGACAGCGGAATCTGATCGGCCGCCTTGGCGATCGGCGGCGGCGCCACCGGCGCCAGTTTCTGCGCCGCTTCCGACTGCGGCCGGTCGGCCATGACCGAAGCGGCGGTGGGCGCGGGCAGCGAGGCGGGAGCCGCACCTGGGGCCGGTTGTTGCGCATTCGACGGGCCGGGCATCGCCAGAACGCTTAGCGCGGCCCCGGCGAGCAAGACCTTCCAGCCGGTTCGTGAAGACAGAGCCATGGGCCCCTCCCTACATTGGTTGTTTTCAGATGTAAGGGTTGAGCCCCCATCCGCCGGCGATTTTGGGCCCTTCCGGAGGCTCAGGCAAGCAGGTCCCGGTATTTTTCATGGCGGGCGAGCCAAGCCGCCGCATAGCTGCACAGCGGCCGTACCTTCAGCCGCTGGGTGCGCGCAATCTCCATCACGCCGTGCATCAGCCGGCTCGCGGCACCGGTGCCGCGCAGCGACGGCGGCGCCTCGACATGACGGATGACGAGTGTCGCGCCGTCGCGCCGGTAGATGGCAAAGACGATCTTGCCCTCGACCGCGAGCTCATAGCGGCTCTGGTCGGGATTATCCGTGACGGTTGCTGAGTCGGCGCGCGGATCACCCACGGCCGTCGCTCCGCGGAGGGCCCTCAGCGCGGCGGCGCGGGGGGCGGAGCCGTCGGCGTCACCACGGCACCGGCCGGCGGCTGGACCGCCGGCGTGACGGTCTGCGAGGAATAGCTGGAGGTCGAGTTCGCCGGCAACGCCGCACCAGGGACCTGGTTGCCCTTCGAATACATGCACTGCTGGTAAGAGATATTGTAGCGCTGCTGGAGGCTGTATTCCTGGTGCTGCGTGCCGCTGGTGCCGACCACCGTGCCACCAACCGCACCCGCCCCGGCGCCGATCGCCGCCCCGCGCCCGCCGCCGATCGCGGCGCCCAGCCCAGCACCCAGCAGCGTGCCCAGCGCCGCGGTCCCGAGTTGGGTGTTGTTGGCCGAGTTCTCACCCGAGCCGAGCGTCTGATCGGCAAAATTGCGGCACACCACGTCGTCGGTCTGGAAGGCCTCGAACGACTTGTTCGGCCCCGGCATCACGGCCACGGTTGGCCCGGCTGGCCGGCTGACACAGCCCGCCAGCACCAGAGCCGCACATAATCCGCTTATCGTCCGCCGATGGACCCGCATGGCAACCTCTCCTAATCGCGCAAAATCAGCAGCAACAATCTTCACGTTCCAGTTTACTCGATCCGGCGATTTTTGTTTGTCGGAATTGTGGCGCACCGGCGGAGCCCGGCGCACGGCTGCGGCGCCCCCCGACACCGTCGTCCAAACGCGCGACTTTGACAGCTCATTCCGCCGTAACCGATAATCACAGAAAATTGAGGGGGGAGACATGATCAAACGCGGCGCCATGGCGCTGGCCATCCTTTGCCTGACCGCCCTGCCGGTGCTGGCGGAAGACATCGTGGTCACCCAATACAAAGCCGATCCCTCGGGCGCGCCGTTCGGCGTCGCCATCGAGCGCGGCTTCTTCAAGACGGCGGGGGTCGAGATCACCGACGTGATATCCGGCGAAGGCGGCGGCAGCTCGGTGCGCAACGTCATCGCCAGCAGCCTCGGCTACGGCGACGTGTCGCCGGCGCCGGTCATCGCCGCCATCAGGGCGGGCGAGGACGTGAAGATCGTCAACATCGGGACCAATTCGCTCGCCAGCAATGTCGTGGTGGTGATGCCGAACTCGCCGATCCGGGGCATTCAGGATCTCAAGGGCAAAAAATGGGGCATCAGCAATCCGAAATCGCTCGGCGAGCTGGTGGCGGTGCTGACGGTCGAGAAGGCCGGCCTCGCCCCGCAGGACGTGCAGCGGGTGGCGCTGGGCAGCCTGACCGGCGTACTGACCGCGATGGAGAGCGGCCTCATCGACGTGACCGCCGTGCCCGCGATCCTGTTCCGCACCCGCGGCGGCGACAGCAAGTATCGCGTCATCCTGCGGCCGCAGGATCTGCCGCTGGTGCCGACGGCGATCGGCATCGCCACCGGCGACCTGATGAAAAAGCATCCGGACAAGCTACGCGCCATCCTGGCGGGGCGGCGCGACGGCGTGCGGTTCATCAACGAGCACCCGCAGGAGGCGGCGACGATTCTCGGCCCGGTGTGGGACTCGATCCCGCAGCCGGCGGTCGACAGCCTGGTGTCGGATCTCGCGGCGGCGCGGTTCTACAGCGAGGGCCGGATCGAGCTCGAGCCGCTGCAGACCGTCGTGCGCGCGATGCGATATGTCGGCATGCTCGACGGCGAGGTCGACCTCGCCGGCATGATCGATCGCTCCTTCCTGCCCAAGGACCTGTTTTGATCCCCGGTGTCGACGGCCGGCCCGTATATTGCAATCTCCATGGCAATCCGTATGGCAATCCGTATGGCAATCCAGACCGCTTCCCAGCTCCTCACTCCGGATCCAAGAAGTCCCCATGACGCAAACATCGCAAATCCTGATTCGCGGCGGCCAGGTTTACGACCACGACGGCGACGTCCACCGGCCGGCGGTCGCCGATGTCCTGATCGAAGGCAGCGAGATCGCGGCCGTCGGCGGCGACCTCTCCGCCCGCGTCGGCCCCCAGGCGAAGATCATCGACGCGGCGAACCGCCTGGTCGTGCCGGGATTGATCAACGCCCATTATCACTCGCACGACGTGCTGTGCCGCGGAATGTTCGAGGAGATGCCCCTCGAAATGTGGCTGCTCTACACGCTGCCCATGGGCGCCAACCGCACCAAGGAAGAGGTGCGCGCCCGCACGCTGGTGGGCGCCGTCGAATCGCTGCGCGCCGGCATCACCACGGTGCAGGACATGCTGGGGCTGGTGCCGTTCGCCGGCGATTACGTCGACGTGGTGATCCAAGCGTATCGCGACGCCGGAATCCGCGTCGTGTTCTCGCCGATGGTGTCGGACATCCCCTCGGTCAGCATGGTGCGGCACAAGGACGCGCTGCCGTCCGACGTCCAGGACATGCTCGGCACCAAGGCGCTGTCGATCGGCGAACAGACCGATTTCCTGGAGACGCAGTTCAAGCGCCACGCCGCCTCCTCGAAAGAAGAGGGCGGAACGCTGCACTGGGCGGTGGCGCCGTTCGCGCCGCAGCGCTGCACGCCCAAGATGCTGGAGGCCTGCGCGGGCCTTTCCGAGAAATACGATCTGCCGGTCTACACCCATGTCTATGAGACGCGCGGCCAGCTGCTCATCGGGCGCGAGCTGTTCGCGCAGCACGACGGCTCGCTGATCAACTACCTGAAGAGCGGCGGCCTGCTCACCCCGCGGCTAAACATCGTGCACAGCGTGTGGATCTCGCGCCGCGAGATGGACCGCATGGCGGACGCCGGCGCCGGGGCGGTGCTGAACCATCTGAGCAACCTGAAACTGAAGAGCGGCATCGCCCCGGTCGTCGACATGCGCGAGTCCGGGATGCGCCTCGGCCTCGGCTGCGACAATTGCAGCGGCAGCGACGTCCAGAACATGTTCCAGGCGATGAAGCTGTTCTGCCTGTTCGCCGCGGTGAGCGAGCCCGAGCCCGGCCCGCCGCTCGCCCACGAAGCGTTGCGGCATGCGACGTTGGGCAACGCGCGCACGGCGGGTCTGCACGGCCGGCTGGGCGCCATCCGTGCCGGCTACAAGGCGGACCTCATGCTGATCGATCTCGACGATCTCGCCTACCTGCCGTTCAACAGCGCCGCCCGGCAGCTCGTGTACACCGAGACCGGGCGCGGCATCGAGACGGTGATCGTCGACGGCCGCGTGGTGGTCGACGACCGGCGGGTGACCACGGTCGACGTCGACGATCTGCGGCGCGAGGTCAAAGACCTCATGCGGCACTTCGTCGCCGACTACGACGACGTCGTGCGCTCGCGCAAGCGCGCGCTGCCCCACCTGCTCGAAGCCCACCGCCGCGTGTGGCAGACCGACGCCGGCATCCACCGGTTCCTGAGCCGGACGCGGGAGTAGAGCGCAGCCGATATCCTGTTGCGGCGGCACGATGGATGCCCCGCATTCGCGGGGCATGACGGCTTTTTTGATCGTCATCGCCCGCTTTATGCGGGCGATCTATTCGGACGGCGGGACTAAAAACCGACCGCTTTGGCGAGGACGGCGTCCGGGTCGGCGCTGCCCGCGGAGCCGCGCCAGGCGACGTGCTGGTCGGGGCGGATCAGCGCCAGATCGGCCGCGTAGAGCTCGCGCAGCTCGGGCTGCGGCAGATGCATCAGCGTCAGCGGGACGCGCCGGCGCGCCGCGGCGTCGACGAAGCGGCACCCGGCGGACGCGTCGGCGGCGGTCACCAGCAGAGTGAAGTCGCGGCCGAAGCGATCGAACAGCGAGCCGCCGCCGTCCGGCAGCCAGTGATGCGGGGCGCGCCCGCCCGGGCAGGCGCTCGGCACGTAGATATTGGGCAGATCGGGCGGCGGCGGCGTGCCGTCCGACACCACGACCGGCGAGCCGTCATAGCGGACACCGAAGGTGACGCCCGGGATGTTGAACTCCTTCGTCAGATGGTCGAGCAGGTGGTCGCCCGCCGCCTTGCGTTCGGCCTCACCGGCCGCACTGTCCGCTTCGAGAACCGGCGTGGTGCGATAGAGCCCGATGCGGTCGGCCATGATCTTGGCGAGGCCGGTGTTGCGCAGCCCGATCGGCCGCCGCTCGATCTCGTAGGACTGGAGGAGGTGCCGCCCGCCCCAGCCCTGCACCGCGGCGGCCAGCTTCCAGCCGAGATTGCACACGTCGTCGACCGCGGTGTTGTAGCCGAGGCCGCCGGTGGGCGTGAACAGGTGCACCGCGTCGCCGGCCATGAACACGCGGCCGCCGCTCGCATAGCGCTCGGCGACCAGCATGTAGCCGCCGTTCCAGGTGTCGGTCGACAGGATCTCGAGCGGCGGCAGCTTCGCCCCCAGGCAGTCCTCGAACATCTGCAGGGCCCGTACCTCGGAGATGTCCTCGTCCTGCTCGTGCGGCTTCAGCTGGAAATTGATCACGAACGTGTCGGTGCCGTTCAGGCAGGCGAGCACGGCGCGCCGGTCCTGGTTGACCGTGAAATACATCCATGCGCGCGGCCGGTTCATGACGTCGTAGAGGCCGGGGCTGCGGAAATGGAGCGCGTGCATCTTGCCCGCCATCCACTCGCGCTCGAACGTCCGCTCGCCCTGCATCTTGATGCCGAGCTGGTGGCGGGCCATGCTGCGCGCCCCTTCGCAGCCGACGAAGTATTTGCAGCGCGCCGTGCGGCGCTCGGCCCCGTCGACGCGCTCGACGTCGACCTCGACGCGGTCGGCGGTTTCACGGAAGCGGACGGCGCGCCAGTTGTGCCGGATCTCGACCGAGGCGTGCTTTAGCGCGTGCTTCAGCAGCACCGGCTCGATGTAGACGAGGGCGCAGCGATGCGGCAGCTCGGGCGTGCTCCACGAGCCGCCCAGCTGGCGCACGGCTTCGGCCGCCTCTTTCGAGCTCGGCCGCCGATAGCGCGCCAGCTCGTAGCTGGCCAGGCGCGTGCAGCACACCATGTCCGTCGGATAGTCCACCGGCAGGCCGAGCGGCCGGATCTCGTGCGCGAAGCCGAGGCGGCGGTAATGCTCCATGGTCCGCGCCTGGGTGGCGTTGGCGCGCGGCTGGGTCGTCGTCCCCGGCTTGTCGTCGAAGAGCAGCGTGGACACGCCGCGCTGGCCGAGCTCCATCGCGAGCACCAGCCCCGCCGGCCCACCGCCCGCGATCACGACGTCGACGTCGTCGCCCTCCTGCATGAAGCGTCCTCCCGTGCCAACCTGGATAACACCGGGGCCGCCGATGGACAACGCCCGGAAAGCTGAGTACGAATCAAAAAAAACACAGTCAAGCGGGCGCTGAAGAGATCGCCTGCGGGAGGGAGGCCGAAAATGACGCGACTCATGGCGGCGATTGCGCTCGCGGCGGTCCTGCTCGGCGGCAGCGACGCCGGTGCGGCGGACCGTATCAAGCTCGGCTACATGGCCACCCTGTCGGGTGTGTTCGGGATCGTCGGCGGCGAATCGCAACGCGGCCTGACCGTGGCGCTCGAGGAGCTCGACAACAAGCTGGGCGGCGTGCCGATCAGCCTTTATACGGTCGACGACAAAGGCGTGCCCACCGAGGCCGTACAGGTCACCTCGAAGCTGATCGATCAGAACAAGGTCGACATCGTCACCGGCCTGGTGAATTCGGCGACCCTCATCGCCACGATGAACCAGTATCTCAATGCCGGCGTGACGGTGATCAGCGGGCTCGCCGGGCCGCTGCAATATGCCGGCAAGGAGTGCCACCAGAACGCATTCTTCGTCGCGTTCGCCAACGACGAATGGGACACGGCACTCGGCAAGCACATGGCCGACCAGGGTGTCAAAAGCGCCTATCTCATGGGCGCCGACTACCAGGCCGGCTGGGAGAAGCTCGCCGGCTTCCAGCGCACCTATAAGGGCAAGGTGTTCGGGCCGGTGTTCACGCCGCTGAACCAGCTCGACTTCTCGGCCGAGCTGGCGCAGCTGCGCGCCGCCAATCCCGAAACGGTCTTCGTCTTCTATCCGGGCGGGCTCGGCATCGCCTTCCTCAAGCAGTTCGCGCAGTCCGGCCTCAAGCAGAAGATCTATTCAGAAGACACGATGGCGAGCGAGCTGAGCTTCCCGGCCGAGGGCGATTCGGCGCTGGGCGTCATCCAGAGCACCAGCTGGAACGCCGAGCTCGACAATCCGGCAAACAGGAAATTCGTGGCCGCGTTCCAGAAGAAGTACAACCGCCGGCCGGCGATGTTCGCCGCCATGCAGTACGACGCGATCATGCTGCTGAACAGCGCGGTCGCCGCGGTCAACGGGAAGATAGAGGACAAGGACGCGTTCCGCGCCGCACTCCGCAAGGCCGCCTTCCCGTCGGTGCGCGGGCCGTTCAGGTTCAACCACAACCACTTCCCGATCCAGACCGTCTACGTCACCGAAGTGGTGAAGGACGACCAGGGCATGCGGATGGCGCTGCGCGGCACCGCCGCCACCGACTGGCAGGACGACTACCACCAGGACTGCCCGATGAAGTAGCGGTCAGCGCTGGCTGACCGTCCCGGGGGCCGGCTCGGCCGCACACGCCGCGTCCGCGCCGCTGAACGCGTTAAAGACCACGGCGGTTACCGCGCCCCGCCAGCGGTATCGCGCCCTGGCACGAGATCATTACGCACGATGCTCACCACGCCCCCAGGCGCCCCCTGGTGATCAGCGACGTTCGCTACTCGCGAATCACTGTGCCCGATGATCGCGACCGTACAACATGTTTTTCGTTAACGGTGCGGGCCGCGCGCATCCGCCGCGAGCGCATTCGTCAGCGCGTCGGATATCCGGATGTAGACGAGCATGGCGCGCTCCGGCTCGCCATCGCGGCACAAGGCGCGGGCGCGCGACAGCGCCGCCAGCACGTCGCCGAGCGGAAGAGCGGCGCCGATTCCCTGGTGGGTGCGGATCGGGCCCAGCATGCCGACCACCACCGCATCGGCGGCCGCGCAATCGGACGAGGGCTCGGGCGCCCCCTCTTCCGTCTCGGCACGGACCGGCCCGGCGAACGCCACCATCGCCAGCAGTCCCAACATCGCAAATCCAAAACGCATCGCTCACCCCCAACAGTCCAACGTCACCATTGAAGCGGGGGCCGGCAAACGCGCGATGAACCGGCTGTGAACGGGGTGTAAAAATTGGCAGGAATGAGAGGGCATCCTCGCGCGGCCGGATGGCCGCGCGGCGCCGAGCGACCCGGGTTCGCAAGGGGCTTCGCCCCTTGCAAGAGCTTTGGGGTTGGTGTGGCGGCCAGTCGCGAGGCGCTCTTAACTTAACGTCGGGTCGAGCACGATCTTGCCCATGCCGGGGTCGGCCTCCATCAGCAGGTGGGCCTCGGCGGCCTGGGACAGCGGCAGGATCCTGGCGATCTGCACCTTGATCTTGCCGTCGACCGCGGCCGCGAAGCATTTCGGGATGTCCGCGCGGTCATGGCCGGGAAAGCCGCGGATGGTGATGCGGCGGTCATACAGGTGGAAGAAGTCGATGCTGACGTTCGGCCCGCCATGCGCGCCGGCGGTGACCAGCCGGCCGAAATGGCCCAGCGCCCGAAACGCCTGCGGCAGCACCTCCGGGTTGGCGATGTTGTCGTACAGCACGTCGACGCCCTTGCCGCCGGTGATCTTCAGGACCTCGTCGCGAATGTCCTGGGCGCGATAGTTGACGGCGTGATCGGCGCCGAGCGCCAGCCCGGCCCGGGCGCGATCCTCGGACCCCGCAGCCGCGATGACCCTGGCGCCGATGACATTCTTCGCGATCTGGATGCCGACCGAGCCGAGATTGCCGCCCGCACCCATGATCAATACCCACTCGTCGGGCTTGAGCTGCGCCACGTTGCACAACAGATTCCACGCCGTCGGACAGTGACGCAGCACCACCGCCGCCTGGGCGAAGCCGAGCCCGTCGGGCAGGCGGTCGACGGCGGAGGCGGGCACGCAGACAAGCTCGGCAAAGCCGCCGGGACGCTTGATGCCCATCATGCCGCGCGGGCCGGCGTAGCCGCGCCCGTCCTCGGCGCAGATGTCGAGTGGCATGACCCCGGCGGCCGCCACGCGCTCCCCCGGCCGCCACCGGCTGACGCCGGCGCCGACCGCGTCGATGATTCCGGCGCAGTCCACGCCGGGAATGAGCGGCAGCGCCGCCCCGCGCTGCGCCTGCTTGCCGGCGCGCAGCGCCACGTCGAGGACGCGGTTGACCGTCGCCGCGTGGACCCGGATGCGGACTTCACCCGCGCGCGGCAGCGGATCGGGAATGGATTCGTAGCGGAGAACGTCCGGCGGACCGAACTCGCGGAGAACAATGGCTCTCATGATTCTATTTGGGCGCCTCGCATTTAGCCGCCACGCCGGCCGGATGTTCCCAGGGGGCGAAGCCCCCTGGGACCCCGGCCCTAAATGCCCGGCGCCGGGCGCGCCCCTGAGTTAATCGAATGGGCGCGCGCCCGGGTGACTCACGGCTGGCATCCGGAAAGTGAGTTATTGCGGCGGGGTGCCCATGAAGTCGCGCTTGCCGATTTCGACGCCGACACTGCGCAGGATCGCGTAGGCGGACGTCATGTGGAAATAGAAATTCGGCTTCGCGAAGTGCAGGAGATAGGCGGCGCCGCTTTTGAACGTCCGGGAATTCTGCCCGAAGGTCAGCGTGATCTCCTTGTCGCCGTTGCCCTCGAGCACCGCCGGAATCACCGCCGTGACGGCGTCGGTGACGATCTGGATCCGCGCCTGGAGCTCCTCGATCGTCTTTTCCTGGTCGTTGAATTTCGGCCCGCTGGCGCCGGCGACCCGGATCGCGCCCACGGCGTGGTTGGTCACCTGGCGCACCTGGCGGCTGAGCTCGAACATGTCGGGATAGAGCCGCAGGCCCAGGAGGACCGATTCGTCGATCTTCTTCGCGGCGGCGAACGCGGCCGCCTTATCCAGGATCCCGGACAGCGCCGGAAGGTGCTGAAGAAACACGGGGACGGTCGCGGAATAAAGCGTGGTCGGCATGAGGGTCGTTCCTTTCTGGTGATTGCGGATGGGTCGACGGTTTTGGGTTTATTCCGGCTTGATGCCGGCGGCGAGCACGACGTCGCGCAGCCGGTCGTGGTCCTGACGGATGCGGGCGGCGAACTGCTCGGGGCTTTCCTGGAGCGGCTCCATGCCCGATTCGCCGAGCCGCTTCTGCACGGTCGGATCGTCCTGCATCGCGTGGATGGCGCCCACCAGCTTATCGATCACCGGGCGCGGCGTGCCGCGGGGCGCTCCGACGCCGAACCAGGTGACGAACTCATAGGACGGCAGGCCGGCCTCGGCGGTGGTCGGAACATCGGGTGCCGCTTTGAGGCGGTGCGGCTGGGCAACCGCCAGCGCGCGAACCCGTCCCCCCTCGATGTGACTGCGCACAGCCCCCAGCCCGACGAAGGAGATCTGCACCTGTCCGGCCGCCAGGTCGGTGATCGCCGGGCCGGCGCCGCGATACGGCACGTGCACGATCTTGATGTCGGCGGCGCGGGCGAACAGCTCGCCCGCCAGGTGCGGCGCGGTGCCAACTCCCGCCGAGCCGTAGTTGAGTTTGCCGGGCTCGGCCTTGGCCAGCGCGATCAGCTGGCCGAGGTCCTTGGCCGCCAGGCCGGCGTTCACGACCACCAGGATCGGCGAGCTGGTGAGCGGCGCCACCGGCACGATGTCGGTGAACACGTCGTAAGACAGGTCTTTGTAAATGAACGGATTGATCGCGACGTTGCCGACCTGGATCTGGGCCAGCGTGTAGCCGTCGGGCGGCGACTTCACCATGATGTCCATCCCGACATTGCCGCCGGCGCCGCCGCGGTTCTCGACCAGGACGCGCTGGCCCAGCATGCGGTCGAGGCTATCGGACAGCAGGCGCGCCGGCACGTCCATCAGGCCACCCGGTGCCGTGGTCACGATGTAGCGAATCGGCCGGTTCGGGTAATCCTGTGCCTGGGCGACGCCCAGTCCCCCGGCGGTCACCCCCACGGCAAGCAAGGCAGCGGCGACTCTCGCCATTGCTCCCCACCCCGTCTCCTTGTTGCGACTCCCGCCGCCCTCACGTTAACGACTTGGGGGGAGACTTCCAAGCCCCCGAGCGCGGTCCTTGACTTGCGGCGTACCCCCGAGTGCTATCGCGAGAAAGACGGGAGAAACGCCATGGCCGCCAGCCGCCTCGCGACGACGCTCATCGCCGGTACCCTTTTCCTGACGGGTATGGGCCCGAAGGCCGCTGGCGCCGAAACCGCCGAGATCCGCTTCGCCAAGCAGTTCTCGATGGGCTACGTCCAGTTCGACGTCATCGAGAACCGCCGGCTCATCGAAAAGCACGCCGCCGCCCTCGGCCTGCCCAACGTGAAGATCGCCTGGGCGGTCTTCAACGGCCCCGCCGCGGTCAACGACGCGCTGCTGTCAAACTCGGTCGATATCGCCGCCGGCGGCGTCCCCGCCCTGATCACGCTGTGGGCGAAAACCAAGGGCACGTCGCTCGAGATCAAGGGAATCTCGGCGCTCAGCTCGCAGCCCTTCCTGCTGAACACCCGCGAGCCGCGCATCCAGGGGGTTGCCGATTTCACGCCCGCCGACCGCATCGCCCTGCCGACCATCAAGGTCTCGGTCCAGGCGGTGACGTTGCAGATGGCGGCGGCCAAGGCGTTCGGCACGGACAAGTACGACAGGCTGGATTCGCTGACGCTGTCCCTCTCGCCGCCGGATTCGACGATCGGGCTGATCAACGGCAACGCCGGCTTCAACAGCGTGTTCAGCGTGCCGCCGTTCCAGCAGCAGCAGCTTCAGCACCCCGGCATCCGCACCGTGCTCAACTCCTTCGACGTGATGGAGGGTCCGCATACGTTCACCGTCGCCTGGACCTCGAGCCGCTTCCGCGACCAGAATCCGACCCTCTATAAGGCGCTGATGCAGGCGCTGGCCGAGGCGACGGAGATCATCAACGCCGACAAGCGGGCGGCCGCCGCGCTGTGGATCGCCGACACCAAATCGACCCAGCCGCTCGATTTCGTCCACGACGTGCTCGCCGGCCCACAGGTGCGCTGGACCCTGGTGCCGGAGAACACGATGAAATACGCCGCCTTCATGCACCGCGTCGGCTCGATCAAGGAGGCACCGGCATCGTGGCAGGACCTGTTCTTCCCGGAGATCCACGGCCAGCCGGGAAGCTGAATCGCCCCGCGGGACCGGTCCCTGATACACTCCGGCCGGCCTCTGGGCGGATCGGGAGAACAAACCATGGATGTGAAGGAACGCGACACGGTCGTCACCACGGTCGAGGAGCTGGTGTCGCTGTACGCGGCGCCGCACGAGCGCACGCTGCAAAAGGAGACCGACCGCATCAACGCGGCCGGACGCGCCTTCATCGCGGCCTCGCCGTTCCTGATCCTGGCCACCGGCAGCCGTCAGGGGCTGGATTGCTCGCCCAAAGGCGACAAGCCCGGCTTCGTCCAGGTCGAGGACGACGGCCGCACCCTCCTCATCCCCGACCGCCGCGGCAACAACCGCCTCGACGGCCTCAAAAACCTGGTCGAGGACCCGCGGATCGGGCTGATCTTCCTCGTCCCGGGCGCCGGCGAAACGTACCGGGTGAACGGCCGGGCGCGGATCAGCATCGACCCCGCCCTCCGGCGGCGGTTCACCGTCGACGGCAAGGAACCAACCACCGTGATCGTGGTGACGGTCGAGCAGGCCTTCCAGCATTGCCCGAAGGCGCTGGTCCGCTCGGACCTGTGGAGTCGCGGCAGCGGCCAGCGGCCGAAGGACGTGCCGACGCTGGGCACATTCGCGGCCGCCCGCGACCCCGCGATCGACGGGGCGGCCTACGACGCCGAGTACGCCACGCGCGTCCCGAAGGAGCTGTACTGACGGGTCAGACGGCCGGCCGCAGGTCGGTCGGCACTTTCCGGTAATCGAGGCTGTACAGCGCCGGATCGGCGCCGGCCCATAGGGCCGCGCGGCGCTCGTTAATCGCCCCCGCGACGGCGACCGCGGCGCGCCGGGCAGCCATGTGGTCGCCATCCTCGGCGAAGGCCATGGCGGCGGCACCGGCATCGGGCATGTCGGCATATGGGAAGCCGGTGAGCACCGAGACGTCGAGCACCGGTCCCGCTTCGAGGGTGCGGGCCAGCGCCTGGATCTCGCCCATCGGACCGTCGTCGTGACAAGCGCAGGGCAGCATGGTGAATGCCTTGACCACCGCGCCAACCGGCCGCAAGCGGCCTTCAGCGGTGCGCGACAGCCGATCGAGCACGCGGGCGGCGGTCAGCCGGCGGTCCAGCGGCGTGCCGGGGCGGGTGGTCACCGCGGCGCCATGGAGCGACAGATAGACGGCGTCCCACGTCCGGTCCGCCAATCCGGTGAGGACCTCGCTGCAGAAATCGACAAAAACATCGTCGTCGAGCGGCGCGGCGAGATCCGTCGCCGCACAGCGTAGCACCGTCACCCGCCAGTCCGGCTTATCGGCCATGAAGGCCAGGACAGCGCCAGGCTCCGTATCGGCGTCCCGATGGAGGGCGAGAGCCGCCTCGCCCGATGTCCATTCGCCCTGCTCGAAGGCCGAGCGGTCGGCCAGACCGGGTGCGAACGAGTTCGACGCCACGAAAAGCCGCGCCACCGCGAGATGATAGGTCATCGGCCACCCCCGCTATCGCGAATGTTGTCCATGCCGTCCCCTCGCCCGCCGTCCCGCCGCCGGCGGATCGGCATCATCTATGGCCGGGCCGCCGCCGCTTACGTATCCAGGGCGCGGCGGTACAGCTCGAGCAGCTCGTCCTGTTCGCGGCGGTCGGCGGTTTCCATTTTCCTGAGCCGGATCACCTGGCGCATGATCTTGGTGTCGAAGCCGTTGCCCTTGGCCTCGGAATAGACCTCGCGGATATCGCCGGCCAGCTCGGTCTTTTCCGATTCCAGCCGCTCGATGCGCTCAACGAACGATTTGAGTTTCTCCGCGGCGATTCCGCCCGTCGCACTGCCGTCTGCCATATGAGACTCCCGATTGAGAACCGGACTCATAGCGGCGCGGCCCCGCACGGTGCAAAGGAAAACCGGCGGGTGGTGTGGATAGGGTGGATTGCGGGGAAGGAACCCGCCGGAGAAGCTTGCTGCCTCGCTTAGGGCACTCGGGCGACTCCGGCAGGCCTAACAGCGGCGCGTGGTTAGCACAGAGCTGTTGAGCGTTGCGACTCTTTTCAACTACACGGCGCGAATTTTTTTCAGGAACGTGTCGACTTGGACGCGCAGGCTGTCGGATTGCGTGGCCACCTGCCGTGCCGCCTCGAGAACCTGGCCCGCGGCGGCACCGGTTTCACCGGCGGCTTGCGTCACCTCGCTGATGTTCGACGACACCTCGGTCGTGCCTTTGGCCGCCTCCTGCGCATTGCGGGCGATCTCCTGAGTGGCCGCCCCCTGCTCCTCGACGGCCACGGCGATGGTGGTGTTGATCTCGTTGACCTGGCCGATCACCGTGCCGATGTCGCGAATCGCCGTCACCGCGTCCTGGGTGGAGGCTTGGATGGCCGCGACCTGGGCTGCGATCTCCTCGGTGGCCTTGGCGGTCTGAGTGGCGAGGCTCTTCACCTCGGACGCCACGACGGCGAACCCTTTGCCGGCCTCGCCGGCCCGCGCCGCCTCGATGGTGGCGTTCAGCGCCAGAAGGTTGGTCTGGCCGGCGATGTCGTTGATCAGCTTCACCACGTCGCCGATCTTCTGGGCGGCCGCCGCCAGCTCCTGAACTGAGGCATTGGTGCGGTTCGCCCGCGCCGCCGCATCCGCGGCCACGGTGGCGGCCTGGCTGACCTGGCGGCTGATCTCGGAGGTCGAGGCCGCCAGCTCCTCGGCGGCCGACGCGACGGTTTGGACGTTGGTCGATGCCTCCTCCGAGGCCGCGGCGACCACCGTCGACCGGGCAGAGGTCTTCTCGGCGGTGGCATTCATGCCGTTCGCCGTCTGCGTCATATTTCCGGCGGCGCTCTTGACCGCCTCCAGGGTCTCGCGGACCGAGGCGTCGAATTCACCGCAGAAGCTCTCCACCGCGCTGGCGCGCTTGAGCTCAGCCTCCTTGGCGGCCAGCTGCGCAGCACTCAGCCGCTCGGCCTCAAGGCCGCCCAGCCGCAACGCCTCCAGCGCCGCGGCCATGGTCCCGAGCTCGTCGCCCGAGCCGGTGCGGGGCACAGCCACCGAATAGTCACGCTTGGCCAAAAAGCCGATGGCGTGGATCAAATCTCGCATCGGGGCAGATACCCGGCGACGCACCAGGAGCATACCGAAGGCGCTGAGCGCGACGGCGCCGGCGAGAGCGCCCGCGACGACGATCAGCCGCTGCCAGGCCGCATCCTCGAGTTGGGCCGCGTTGGCCTGCACCAGGCGGTTGGCCAGCTCCGCCACCTGCATGATCTGGGCGAACGGCCCGGTGCACTGGGCGTTGTACTCGGCGGGGGCGACCGCCGGCTGACCGCTGCCATCGAACTTCTTGTAGACCTCGTCGCGAGCGGCCACCGACTTCGCATTGGCTTCGAAGCCCTGGCGCGCGACGCTGCTCAATTCGGGTGCGATGCCCGGACGGCTCAACAGGTCGCTGAGCGACGCCCAGCCGATTTGGGCGCCGGTGCGGCTGGTGTCGATGGCGGTCTTGAGTGGGGGGGTCATCGGCCCCGACGTGCTCACGGCCAGCCGCATGGCCGCGCATTCCCGCCCCGAGTAGTCGCGGAAAGTCCAGGCCGCCTGGCGGACGGCGATGAATTCGGCCACGGCCGGATCGCTGATACGGGCCTCGCTGGCGATCGCCACCGAGAGCTTGTTCAGGTCTTCAGAGACCTGACCCATCGTGTTGTACCAGGGCAGGCTCAATTTAAGGTCGCGTTCGGCCTTGGGCTTGGCGACGAGCGCCTCGATATCGCGCCACAGGCCTTCGGCTTGCGTCCACCGCGACTGGGCGGCCGCGATCAGGTCGCGCGAGCCAGCCACATCGGCGCGGCGTGCCGAGTCGACGGCCTCCTTGAACCGTGCGGCCGACCCCGCGTGCAGCTCATTGACGTTCGCGACCGGATTGTCCAGGGCCAGGGCCGCGGTCTGAATGTCGCCGCGGCGCAGCCGCAGCGTCGTCATCGCCTCGAACACGGCGCGGTCGGCGACCCCCAGTACAGAAATGCGCCGCGCCTGACCGACCCGGTCCCACGCAGCATCGATTTGAACCAACAGCGCCACGCAGAGCGCCACGGCCAGGGTGACGAACACCGAGTTCAAAATCGTGCGGATGGACACACGGGACAGCATCGCGAACGCCAAGCCCCTGTTATTTACGGAAAATCTAAGGACTATACTGGGGGGACCCATAGACATTCGCAAATAGCGCTTAAAGATCGATGAATTTACCGCACCTGGGCGCGGCTGTTATTCGACCCGGTGCAGCACGGTCTGCAGCCGCTCGCCGCGCGACCGGCTGGCGATCGCCAGCATCATCGCGTCGTCGGCGAGCAAACGGCATTCGATGACCGTGTCCGCCTGCGGCTCGGCAAAGCGCAGGATGGTGGTCGCGGGGTCGAACACGCCGCGGCGCTCGGTGAACCCGACGGGCGTCTCAATCCCGCGGATCACCGGGCCGAAGGCATAGACCGCCTGGGCCGCCGTCCTGGCGGTCGGGGTCACGACCAACAGCACGTCACGGCCAGTCTCGTAAGCGCCGTACCAGCGCCCGGTCATGGCCAAGAGAGCGGGGTCGGCGTCCGTGCCCGGGGCTGTCGGACCCTCGCGCGGAAGGTCAAAGTCGGCAAGCCGGGCCCCGGCGGGTTCCGGACAGACGAACAGGGGCGCCGTCTCGGCGGTCTCGATAAAATCACGCAGGCAGGGGCCGAAGCGGCGAGCGAAGGCGCGCGTCAGGCCGGAATTGTGCCCCGCCAGGTCGTGCGGGCGGTCGACCACGGCGGCGGTGAGCCGGCGGCGCTCGAAAATGGCGCGCAGGCGCTCGCCCCGGCCGCCGGGATCATAGGCGTCGCCGCTGAACAGAAAGACGAGGACGCGGCGGGCAGCCACGGACTCGGCCAGCCGGTAAAGGCCGTCGGCGTTCTCGGTCCAGGTCGGCGCCTCGTCGCGGCGGCCGAACGCCGCCGGCGCCAAGGCGACAATGGCATCCAGCGGACCGCTTTCGGGCCGGGCGGCGGCCAGCGAGATCCAGCCGCCGAAGCTCTGCCCGACCAGCACCAGCCGCTTGTAGCCGCCGCGGCGGAGCTTACCCATCGCCTCGCCGAGGGCCGCGATCGAGCCCTGGAGCACGTCATCAGCCCGTGGGCGTTGGAAGCAAAACACGTCCCAGCCCGCCGCCTGGAGATCATCGACGGCATACGGCGTCGTCTCGATGGCCTCACCGTCGCGCACCAGGCCGGGCGTATAGATCACCGCCCCTTTAGCGGCCTCGGGCCCGAGCGCCGGGCGGTCGTCGTAACCGGGGGACAAGGTCTGACCCGCGGCCTCAGATGCCGCGAGCAGCCACAGCGCGACCAGGGCCCACGCCCGTAAAGCACGGGCGATGACGGGCCCGCGCAATGTCAGTGCTTGTGCGGGCCGCCCTGGGCGGCGAGCTTCGCCATCTGATCCGGCGTCGCCTCTTTCTGGTGTTTGGCCTTCCACTCGTCATACGGCATGCCGTAGACGATTTCGCGCGCCTCAGCCTTGTCGAGCTTCACGCCCTTCGCGGCCGCCGCGTCCTGGTACCAGTTGCTCAGGCAGTTCCGACAGAAGCCGGCAAGGTTCATCAGATCGAGATTCTGCACGTCAGTGCGCTGGCGGAGATGCTCGACGAGCCGGCGAAAGGCGGCGGCTTCGAGCTCGGTGCGGGTGCGATCGTCCATGGGGGTCTCTCCGAGAAAGCGTTCAGCTATCAGCGTGAAAGCTATCAGCTCTCAGCGATCAGCATTCAGCTAAGAATATAGTGCTGCGAGGCCAGTGCAAGAAGCCCATGGTTGATGGCTGATGGTTGATGGCTGATGGCTGACGGCTGATGGCTGACGGCTGACGGCTGACGGCTCTCACAGCCCCGTCACCGTCTCCGCGACCAGCCAGTCCACGACGGTCTTGAGCGCCGCGTCCTTCGATTTGCCGGAGGCCTGTGCGGTCTTGAACACCTCCAGCTGGCGATGTCCCGAGGTGCCGCGGCGAAGGATGTCGCGCAGGCCGGCGATTTCCGCCGCACAGCCGAAGCGCGCCGCCTCGGGGGCGGTGAGCTCGATGAGCTCCTCGAGGAGCTGGGCGAACGGCACCACCTCGCCCTTGCCGAAATCGACCAGGCCGAGATCGAAGCCGTAGCGCTGCGCGCGCCAGCGATTTTCCTTCACCAGCATGTGCGGATAGATCCGCCAGCGCTGGTTGCTGCGCCTAAGCCGCCACAAGAGACCCAGGATGCACTGGAACATCGCGGCGATGCCGATGGAATCATCGAGCCGCGTCGGCACGTCGGTGATGCGCATCTCGAGCGTCGGAAAGCGCGCCGAGGGACGGATGTCCCACCACAGCTTGGTCGCGTCGTCGATCAGCCCGGCATCGAGCATGCGGCCGATCTGGCGCCGGTACTCGCCGTAGCTTTCGAAGTAGTCCGGCGGCCCGGTGCGCGGCAGTTCGTTGAACACCGCCAGGCGGTAGCTCTTGAGCCCGCTGTCCTCGCCGCGCCAGAACGGCGACGACGTCGACAGCGCCAGCAGATGCGGCAGGAAGTACATCGCCTGGTTCATCAGGTCGATGCGGACCTCGTCGTCGTCGACCCCGACATGGACGTGCAAGCCGCAGATGACGAGGCGCCGGCCGACGCCTTGCAGGTCGCGTTCGATCTGCTGATAGCGGCGCTCCTGGCTTGCCTGGACGTCGCCCCAATCGGCGAACGGATGGGTCGACGCGGCGATCGGCGCCAGGCCGTAGGCGGCCGCGATATCCGCCACCGTCCGGCGCAGGCGCGCGAGGTCCGCCCGCGCCTCGGCGACGTTGGCGCAAACCCGGGTCTGCACCTCGATCTGGGCGCGGAGAAACTCGGGACTGACCTGGCCGGCCTGACCCTGGGCCGTGAGGCGGCGCTCGCATTCGGCGAGGATGGCCGCCGGCGGGTCCTTGGCCAGCTCGCCGGTCGCAGGGTCGACCAGCAGATATTCCTCCTCGATGCCGACGGTGAACGACGGGTCTTTCATTGGCCTCTCATGATGGCGGCAAGAGCTGCCGCAGCGCCGGATCGGCGGTCAGCGGCGAGAGCACCTGGTAAAGGGTGTCCGACCAGGCTTCGGCGCCATGCCGCGTGTCGATCAGGTTCTGCCGGATCTCGATCAGCGCGTGCGGGATGCCGACGTCTTCGACATGGCGCGGCATGGTGTAGCCGTGGCGATCCTGGCCGGAATAAGGCTGATTGTCACCGACGACGACGCCGGGCATTCCCCGCAGCCGCCCCATCAGCGGACGGGCGAGCCGGTCGTCGCGGTTCCACAAGATGCCGAGATGCCACGGGCGCTCGACGCCTTTGAACATCGGCGTGAAGCTGTGGATCGAGATTACGACCGGCACCACGCCAGGGCGGAAAGCGGCGAGCCGGGAAGCGATCGCGGCGTGATAGGGCTCGTGCAGCGCCCCGATCCGGCTCGCGCGGTCGGCCGAGGACAAGGCGCGGTTACCCGGAACGACGGTGCCGTCGCTATCCTCCGGGATGCAGGTCGGGTCGTCGGGGCGGCGGTTCACATCCGCGACCAGACGCGAATAGACCGACATGACCAGCGGCGCGTCGAGACGAAGCGCCAGGCACCGTGCCACCTCGGCAGCGCCGATGTCCCAGGCGATGTGGCGGTCGAACGAAGCGGCATCGAGGCCGAGATTACCCAGGCGCTGCGGTAGGCGCCGTCCGGCGTGATCGCACACCACCAGCAGCGGCGAGGCGCCGCCGTCGTTGAAAATCTCGACGGGCGGCGGATCGTCGGGTGCGAGCAGACGAGACTCGGCCGTGGACGAGGCGCTCATGCCGACAATATAGCGCAGGCGAGCACGGCGGGCGTGTGGCGGCTCATGACCAGGAGGCCCGCCGCCCGCGCGGTTCAGGGATGACTCACGAACTCGTTCGGCGCGGGGACCGTGCACCGCGCGTCGTCATCGGCCGGTCAAGCGACGGTGGAGGACAGCTCGGCGTCATCCAACTTCTGCGTGGCGACTTCGTCGGCAGCGGCAAGCACGTTCAGGACCGCAGCCGCGATTTTAGATTTGACGGCGGGGATATTGGACGGGCTGAAGCCTTCCGGCAGCAGCGGATGGGAAAGGACGGCGCGCCCGTTACCGGCTGTCTGCGAGCCGGCGGACCGACCTTGAAAGCTGTCTTTTGTTCTCGTCATGACGCGTTTTCCGCTGTTCTGATCAACGTCGGATCAGCCTATAAAAACTTACTTAAATTTTACTTAAGTGGTCCGGCGGCGTCGCCTCGGCTCACCGGCGCGTGCCCCTCTACGCCACGTCGACCCGCGGCTTATCTTTGTCCTGATGGTGCGCGTAATTGCGGTGGATCGCGTCGCCGTAATACGCGGCGTAGGTGATCGGCGGATATTTCTTCGGATTGTCGGCGGTGATGAAGACGTCCAGGGTGTCGACGGCGAATTCCGAGTTCGGGCTGAAGAAGAACGGGATGCTGAAGCGCTCCCATCCGCTGCTGTTGATGACGCGGTGCGGCGTCGATTTGAAGACGTCGTTCGTCCAGCGCTGCAGCAAATCGCCGGTGTTGACCAGGTAGCAGTCGGAAAGCGCTGGCGCCCGGATCCAATCCCTGCCCGTAGGCATGATCTCGAGGCCGGGGACCGTGGTCGGCGCCAGCAGCGTCATGAAGCCGAAATCGGTATGCGGCGCCGCCCCGAATTCGTTGTTTCCGACGATTGCCTGATGCGGGTAATGCGCGAGCCGCAGGCTGATCTGTGGCTCGGCAAACGGCACAGTAAATGCGGCGTGATCGATCCCGAAGGCGGCGGTGAAGCCGCCGAGCAGCTTTTTCGCCAAGGCTTCCATCGTCGCCTGATAGTCGAGCAGCACGTCGCGGAATCCCGGGAGACCGTCGGGCCACCGGTTGAGGCCGCGAAACCGCTTCTTCGCGAGAACGTCGGGATCATCGGGCGATCGCTCGCGCATGATGAAGAACGACTCGTTCAGGTTCGGCTTGGTGTTCTTGTTGAGGGTCTCGGTTTTGAGCGTGCTGCCCTTCATCGGCATGTAGCCGAGATTGTTCTCGTCGATTTTCACCCGCAGCTTCTGCTCCAGGTCGAGCGCGAAGAACCGTCGGGCTGCGGCGAACACAGCATCGATCTTCGTCTGCGGAACGCCGTGATTGCGGATGAAGAAAAAGCCGTAGTCGAGACACGCCGCCCGGATCTGGCTGCCGAGCCCGCGGGCGGCGCCCGGCCGGCCCGACACCAACGGGCCCATGTCGAGAATGGGAATCTCGTCGATCATGCGTGGACTGCCTTCAAGCATCTCCTTACCTTTGAGTCATCCCGGGGCCTCTCACGGCTTCGCGATCTTGGCGTTCGCGACCACGCTGCTCTTGCCGTCCTTCCAGACGACCAGGAACATGTTGAAGTTATACGCCTGGCCCTTCTCGTCGAAGCGGTAATTGCCCATGAGACCGGTATAGTCCGTCGCCGCAATCGCCTGGCGCAGCGCCTCGGGCTCGGTGCTGCCCGCCCGCGCGATCGCGGCCGCCAGGATGCTCATCGTGTTGTAGCCGGCGGCCGAAAACTTCGTCGGAAGATCGTTGTGGGCGCTCTGATAGGCCGCGACGAACCGCTTGTTCACGTCATCGTCGATGCCGGTGACCCATTCCAGGATGCCCACGACGTTACCGGTGAAGTCCTTCGCAAGCTCCGCCCAATGTTCCGTGCAGAACGCGCCCTCGCCCAGAATCGGTCCCGAAAAGCCGAGCTGCCGCGCCTGAACCGTCACATTGGCGGCATTCTGAAAACCGCCAACCGAGAAGACAGTGTCGGCGCCGGCGGCGCGCACCTTGGTGAGGTGCTCCGTGAAATCAGTGTCCTGACGATCGAAATATTCCGTCCCCACCACGCTGGCACCAAGAGTCTTCATGGATTCGCCATAGGCCTGCGCGGCCGAGCGGCCCCAGTCGTCGGAGGTGACGACGAAGGCGACCTTCTTGGCGTGGCTCATGTCGTAGAGCGTCCTGCCCAGCGATTGCCCGTTCAATTTCGTCGTGGTGGTGGCGCGGAAAAACCATGGGTTTCCTTCCTCGGTCAGACGCTCGGCGGTGGACACACCGCTGATGAGGGGCAGCTTGTATTTGCGCACCGTCTCCGACACCGCACCCGTGGCGGAGCTGCAACTCGCGCCCAACAAGGCCACCACCCGATCCTTGTTGATCAGCTTCTCCGCGCTTGCGACCGATTGCCCCGGGTTGCACGCGCCGTCTTCCCCGATCACTTTGATCTTCTTGCCGAGCACGCCGCCTTTGGCATTGATCTCGGCGGCGGCAACCAGCGCACCGTTGAGATTGCTCTGCCCGTCATATGCAAGGCCGCCGCTCAACGGATAGATCGCCCCCACGGGGATCTCGCCATCCTCCGCGCGGGCGGACCCGACGGTTAACGCCAGCACGACCGACGCGGCCATCACCTGCCAGGTTTTCATGCCACCCCTCCTTTTGTTGTCGCGTGCCGGTCCGCCGCTTGATAGGGCCTCATCCTGCAAGAGACCCGCGCGCCGGTCCATGCTTCTCAATGCGATTAGCGTATCGAGGCAATAATCGGTCCGCGCCGACCTTAGCTGCTATAAGGCGGCATGGACACGCTGACGCCGGCCGGCACACGCATCGCTTCGCAAAACCGCAGCGAACATATCGCCCTGGCGATGCTGTTCGCCGGCGCCGTGGCGATCGCCTTCTCGCCGATCTTCGTGCGCCTGTCCGAGCTCGGCCCGACGGCGACGGCGTTCTGGCGCGTCGCTTTCGCGGCGCCCGCTCTCGGCGCGTGGCTGACCGTCGAAAATCGACGGCGCGGACCCGCGGCACGGCGCCCCCGCAGCACGCGCGACTGGGGATGGCTGGCACTCGCCGGATTCTGTTACGCCGGCGACCTCGCGGTCTGGCACTGGTCGCTCAAGCTGACGTCCGTGGCGAATTCGACCCTCCTCGCTAATTTCGCGCCGATCTTCGTGACGCCGGCCGCCTATTTTCTGTTCGGCGAGCGGTTCCGGCCGGCCTTCCTCGTCGGCCTGGTCCTGGCGATCGCCGGGGCAGCGCTGCTGATGGGCCAGTCTCTGACGCTGTCACCGGCTCACCTCCTCGGCGATGGTCTCGGACTCGTCACGGCGGCCTTTTACGGCGGCTATATGCTGGTGCTGAGTCGGCTGCGCAGCGCTTTCTCAACGGCCACCGTCATGGCGTGGACCGCCCTGTTCACCGCGGTCCTGATCTTTCCGGTGGCGCTCGCCTCGGGCGAGAGCCTGATCGCGACGACGGCGCGCGGCTGGACCGTTCTCCTGACGCTGGCGCTGTTCAGCCATGCGGGCGGCCAGAGCCTGATTGCGTATGCATTCGCGCACCTGCCGACCTCGTTCTCGTCGGTGGCGCTGCTGCTGCAGCCGGCGATTGCCGCCCTGCTCGCCTGGGTGATTCTGAGCGAGCCGCTCGGTCCGCTACAGGCCCTGGGCGGGGCGGTCGTGCTGGCGGGCATCGTGATCGCCCGCCGCGCCAGCCAGGGGTGATACCGCAGCACCGGACCGAAGCACCGAGCCTCGGGCAAAACCCGATTGCCCCCTAAGGGTAACGGGTGACACACTCGCTTGGCATAAGCGCGCCATGACCGACGCCCCCCGCCATTTCCTGCGCGAGTTGTTCCGCATTGCCGTCGAGGCGGCGGATCCGGGGCGCGCCGTGCCGCGCTTCCTGCCACCGCCGTCGAAATCGGGACGCTTGGTCGTCGTCGGAGCCGGCAAGGCCGCCGGCGCCATGGCGCGCGCGGTGGAGACGCACACCAACGCTCCCCTCGAAGGCGTGGTCGTCACCCGGTACGGGCACGGCGTGCCCTGTCAGAAAATCACCGTCGTCGAGGCGGCGCATCCCGTCCCCGATGCCGCCGGCCTCGATGGGGCGCGGCGGCTCCTGGCCGCGGTGCAGGGCCTCTGCGAGGACGATCTCGTGGTGTGCCTGATCTCCGGCGGCGCGTCGGCGCTGTTGACCTTGCCGGCACCCGGCATTGCCCTCGATGACATGCGCGGGCTGACGGAGCAGCTCCTCAAGTCCGGCGCCTCGATTCACGAGATGAACTGCGTACGCAAGCACCTCTCGGCCATCGCCGGCGGACGGCTGGGCATCGCCGCTCATCCGGCGCGACTGGTGACGCTCGCGATCTCCGATGTCACCGGCGACGATCCCTCGGTCATCGGGTCGGGGCCGACCGTCGCCGATCCGACGACGCTCGCCGATGCGTGGAACATCCTGACCCGCTATCAGATCGCGCCGTCGGACGCGATCCGGGCGCGGCTCGCCACACCCGACGCCGAAACCCCGAAGCCGGGGGATCCGCGTCTCGCCCGCGCCGAATATCGCCTGATCGCCAGCCCACGGGCCTCGCTGGAGGCCGCGGCAGCGCTCGCCAAGCACCATCAGGTGGCGGCGCTCTCCTTGGGCGACGCGATCGAGGGCGAAGCGCGCGAGGTGGCGGCTCGCCACGCGCATTTCATCCGCGAGGTCCAGGCCGGGCTGGCGCCGGTGCGCCCGCCCTGCGTGGTGCTGTCGGGCGGCGAGACCACGGTCACCGTGCGCGGCAAGGGCCGCGGCGGGCGCAACGCCGAGTATCTGCTGGCTCTGACCGTGGCGCTCGACGGCGCACCGGGCGTGTACGCGCTGGCCGCCGACACCGATGGCATCGACGGCACCGAGAACAACGCCGGCGCGCTGACGGCACCGGACAGCCTGGCGCGCGCGCGGGCCCAGGGCCGCGACGCCAGCGCCATGCTCGACGACAACGACGGCTACGGCTTTTTCGAGGCGCTCGGCGATCTGGTGGTGACCGGTCCGACGCTCACCAACGTCAACGATTTTCGCGCCATCCTCATCCTGCCAGAGGCCCCGCGGCGGTAACCGTCATGGGCAAGTCACGGAAACTGTTCTAAGATCGGTCATATGCGCCATCGAAGAAGCGCCCGCATCGTCGCGACCTTGGGCCCCGCGTCATCGACCCCCGAAAAAATCGAGGCCCTGTTCCGGGCCGGCGTCGATGTGTTTCGACTCAACTTCAGCCATGGTACGCACGACGACCATCGCGCGCGCATCGACGCCATCCGGGCGCTCGAAAAGCGCGCCGGGCGGCCGATCGCGATCCTCATGGACCTGCAGGGGCCGAAGCTGCGCGTCGGGACGTTCGAAGGCGGGCGCACGACTCTGGAACGCGGCGCCAAGTTTCGACTCGACCTCGACCCCAAGCCCGGCAGCGCCGCCCGCGCCCCCTTGCCGCATCGCGAGATCTTCGAGGCGCTCAGCGACGGCGCCGAGCTGCTGCTGGACGACGGCAAGATCCGGCTGCGGGTGATCGAGGCGGCCCGCGACCACGCGGTGACCGAAGTGGTCACCGGCGGCGTGCTGTCCGACCGCAAGGGCGTCAACGTCCCCGGCATCCTGCTGCCGCTGTCGCCGCTCACCGACAAGGACCGGCGCGATCTCGTGTTCGGGCTCGACCACGACGTCGACTTCGTCGGCCTGTCGTTCGTGCAGCGTCCGGAGGACATCGCCGAAGCCCGCAAGCTGATCCAGGGACGCGCCGCCGTGTGCGCGAAACTGGAGAAGCCGGCGGCCATCGAGCACCTTGATGAGATCGTCGAGTTGTCGGACGCGATCATGGTCGCGCGCGGCGATCTCGGCGTGGAAATGCCCCCCGAGGACGTGCCGGGGCTGCAGAAGCGCATCCTTCGGGCATCCCGGCGGCTCGGCAAGCCGGTGATCGTCGCGACGCAGATGCTGGAATCGATGATCACCAACCCGGCGCCGACGCGCGCCGAAGCGTCCGACGTCGCGACCGCGGTCTATGACGGCGCCGATGCGGTGATGCTGTCGGCAGAATCGGCCTCCGGCCAGTACCCGGTCGAGGCGGTGGAGATGATGGACCGCATCATCGCGCGGGTGGAACAGGACCCCCTATACCGCCGCATCATGTCGGCTGACCATTACGAGCCGGAATCGACGGCGCAGGACGCCATTAGCGCCGCGGCCAACCAGGTGGCCCGGACGATCCGTGCCGCGGCGATCGTCACCTTCACCACCACCGGCTCGACGACCTTGCGCGCGGCGCGCGAGCGGCCCGAGGTGCCGATCATGTGCCTCACGCCGCGCGTCGCCACGGCGCGGCGACTGTGCCTGTGCTGGGGCACCCACCCGATCCTGTCGCCGGAGGTGCCGAGCCTGCAGGCGATCGTCGATCAGGCGATCGACGTCGCCCGGCGCGAAGGATTCGCGAAGAAGGGTGACAAGCTCGTGCTCACCGCCGGCGTGCCGCTGGGCACGCCGGGGGCCACCAACGTCCTGCGCATCGCGTGGGTCACGGACTGATTCTGACCCGCTCGTTCTGACCCGCTCGCGTTTCTTCTCCGTCATGCCCCGGCTTGTCCCACGGCTGTCCGGTTTAGATTTTTTCGCAATCTGAACGAGTCAGACGCAGCGCAGCCACAAGCAACAGTCGTCATGCCCGGACTTGTTCAGACTTGTTCCGGGCATCCACGTCCCTCAGCGTGCTCGTTGCCCGACGTGGATGGCCGTGACAAGCACGGCCATGACGATCATTACGAGTCTTTCTCCCGTGCATGCACAATCAAAATTCGTGAACCGGACAGCCGTGGGCTTGTCCGGGGCATCCATGGTTCAGACCCGGATGGATGCCCCGCATAAAGCAGCATAAAGCGGGGCATGACGGAAAACGGTTAAGCGGCCTCAGCCTTCCAGCTGGACGCGGAGCATCCAGGCGGCTTTGCCGTGGACCTGCATGCGACCGACCATGAGGTCGCCGCTCTCGGTGTCGCCGACGGCTTCGACCGTCTCCTGGGCTTCGCGTGCGCGCCGCGTGATCGTCTCGTTGTCCGCCAGGAGCTGGCGGATCATCTCCCTGGCGACCGGCGGCGTGGCCGGCGCCTCCTTGACCTCGGTGAGCTTGCTGAACGCCGTATAGCTGCCCGGCGCCGGATGGCCGACCGCGCGAATGCGCTCGGCCAGCTCGTCCACGGCCGCCGCGAGCTCGGTGTATTGCTGCTCGAACATGGTGTGGAGATACGGGAAGTTCGGCCCGGTCACGTTCCAGTGGAAATTGTGGGTCTTGAGGTACAGCGTATAAGTGTCGGCGAGCACGCCGGACAGCGCATCCGCCACGGTTTTCCGGGCGTTGTCGTTCAAACCGATGTTCACTTTCATGACCAACTCCTTTATTTGTGCCGTTGCTTATACGCCTATTTAGAGTAGTTCTAATGTGGCTCCGATGCAAGGGGAGCCGCCTGCCGGAGCCGTTCACGCGAACGTGAGGCGGACCTCGCCGAGCTTGCCGAAATCGGCGACGACCTCGCTGGAAGCGGGTGCGGCGTGGAAACCGGTGCAGGTGCCGGTGGACACGATCTCGCCGCGCTTCAGCCCGCCGCGGGCACGCAGGTGAGCGCTGAGCCAGGCGAGCACCCGCAGCGGATCGCCCAGCGCCTCGGAACCCGCCCCCTCGCCGACGGTTTTCCCGTTCACCGTCATGCGCACAGGGAGCTTGCGCAAATCGAGGGTTTGCCAGCGCGGCACTTTCGGGCCCAGCACCAAGGCCGCCTGGCCCGCCATGTCGGCGACGATGCTGGCCGGGTTCACCTTCAGCCAGTCCGTGAAGCGGGGATCGATGACCTCGATCGCCGGCCGCACGGCGGCGATGGCAGCCCGCAGCTCCGCCCGCGTGTACGGCTTGCTTCTCGGCGGCAGGTCGCGGCCGAGCACGAAGGCGAACTCGCCTTCGATGCCGCGCACCCGATAGCCGGTCGACGGCAGCGTCACGCCGCTGTCGAACATCCGCGTCGCGAACACGCGGCCGGCAATCGGCTGTTTGATCTTGAGATAGCGTTGCGCGTACGCGCTGGTGCAGCCGACTTTCCAGCCGCCCACAGGAAAGTCGAGCTCGGTCACCAGCGCGTCCTGGACCTGCATGCCGTCGGCCATCGTCTTCGGCCGACATTCAGGCGGGAGCTGCGGCAGGCTCAGGCCGATCTGCCACGCCCGCGCGAGGTAAGATGCGGCGGCGCGCGCCGCCTCGGGCTTCATGCGGTGAGGCTGATCCGAACCTCGCCGAGGGCGCCGAATTCGGCGACCACCTCGTGGGCGCCGGGCTCCAGCTGCGGCGTCAGGGCCGCGGCCCCCGTGGTCACCGCCTGGCCGGCCTTCAAGCCGCCAGACCAAGCCGGCGGATTGTTGGCCAGCGTGACCAGCGCGTTCAGCGGTCCGCCGGGAATCGTCGAGCCTTTGCCGGTGGCCACGACCTTGCCATCGATCCGCAAGGTGACGACATGACTGAGGAGATCGAGGCCGCGCCACTCCTTGTGCGCCGGCCCGAGGATGAGCGCGCCGTTGGAGAAGCAATCGGCCAGCTTGACGAAGGTCGGCGAGGTGCGGCCGACCCGTGAATCGACCAGCTCGATCGCCGGGCGCAGCTCCGCCACCGCCGCGGCGACCTCGTCGACGCTGTACGGCTTGGGCCGCGCGGGCAGGTCGCGGCCGAGGATGAAATCGAATTCGCCCTCGATGATCACCAGCACGAACGACGACGCGCGGAACGTCGCCGGGCTCGGATGGCGATAGCCCTGCAGGACCGCCCCCGCGATCGGCCGGTCGATGCCCAGCTTGTCGCGCTGCTCGGGGACGATGCCGGCGATCTTCCAGCCGGCGACACCGCCGGCCTTCTTGGCAAGAAGGGCCTGCACCGCATACGCGTCGTCGATGGATTTCGGCGCCAGGGGGCCCTCGAGGGTAACCGCACGGGCGGTTTCGCGGGCACCAGCGATGAGCGCAGCCGCGCGCTCGGCGTCTTGAGGCGTCATGAATGTCGTCCCGGGTAGTTGTTGTCAGCGTTTGTTATCAGCCGAGATTACCTCACCTCGTCATGCCCGCGAAAGCGGGCATCAGGAGACTCAACCGACGGAGACACAGAGGGCACGGAGTGAAGAGGGCGAGTTCTGCCGGCTCGTCATTCTCGGTGATCGCCGTGTCCCTGCGTGTCATGCCCCGGCTCGTCCAGGCTCGTCCGGGGCATCCATCGTGCAAATGGAGCCACGGATGCCCCGCATGAAGCGCATAAAGCGGGGCATGACAAAAAACAACGGCCCGCGATCAGCTACGACGCGGCCTTGGCCTTCTCTTCCTGGGGCCGCATCTTGGCGACGATCTTCTCCGCCGGCTTGCCGGTCAGCTCGGCGAGATGATCGAAGTTCCAGTCGAACGTGCCGACGCCCTGGGTCGCCGAGCGCAGCTCGATGATCAGGTCGTGCATCTCCGATTGCGGCAGCATCGCCGACACCTCGTCCCAGCCCGCCCATCCCGACTTCGCGTCGTAGCCCAGAATGTGGCCGCGCCGGGTCTGCACCAGGCGCTGGACGCGCGAGGTGAAGTCGGTCGGGATGGTGATCGCCACCTTGCAGATCGGCTCGAGCAGGACGGGATCGCATTTCGGCATGCCTTCGCGCATGGCGAGCGCGCCCGCGGTCATGAACGCCTGATCGGAGCTGTCGACGTCGTGATATTGGCCGTCGAACAGCACCGCCTGCACGTCGACCACCTGGAAGCCGAGCGGACCGCGCTTCAGATAATCACGGATCCCCTCCTCCACCGCGGGAATGAAATTGCGCGGCACGGCGCCGCCGACGATCTTCTCCTCGAACTTGAAGCCGCTGCCGCGCGCCAAAGGCCTGATCTCGACTTTCACGTCGGCAAACTGCCCGTGGCCGCCGCTCTGGCGCTTGTGGCGCGCGTGCTGCTGGATGCCTTTGCGGATCGTTTCCTTGTACGGCACCTGCGGCGCGTGCCCGGTCACCGGCAGGTGGTACGACGTGCGCAGACGCTCCAGCGCCACGGTCAGATGCATCTCGCCCTGACCCCACAGCAGCAGCTCGTTGGTGTCGTGGTTGTGCTCGATCGACAGCGACGGATCTTCCTCGCACAGGCGCTGCAGCGCGCCGGAAAGCTTCACGTCGTCGCCACGCTTTTCGGTCGCCACGGCCAGCGCGAATAGCGGCTTGGGCGCCACCGGCCAGGAGCCGGGATTCGCCGCCTCCTTGGCTGCTGCGACATCGCCGCGCGACGACAGGGTGGCGCCGGTGCTGATGCCGTCGAGCTTCATGAGACCGGCCACGTCGCCACTTTCGGCCCTGGCCTGCTTGGTCGAGTTGGCGCCGACAAGGCGCATGACCCCGGCCAGCTTCACCGCCGTATTGCCGTCGCTGAGCGTGGCACCGTCGGCGATCGGGCCCGACCACACGCGGACGAGCGACAGCTTGCCAGTGTGCGCCGCGTGCTGGGTCTTGAACACCTGCGCCAGCGGCCCGCCATTGGACGCGAGGCCGAGCCGCTGCAGCGTCGCCGCGGGGTCCGGCACGTCGTGGCGCAGCGACTTGAGCAGGCGGCGCACGCCGGCGTCCTTTTCAGCAGCGCCCAGCAGCACCGGCACGATGCGGTCGCTGGCCAGATTGCGCGCCAGATGCGAATAGATATCCTCCTTGGACGGGACGGTGTCCTCGAGCAACTGCTCGAGCAGCTTGTCGTCGAAATCGGCCAGCTTTTCGAGCAGCCCCTGCCGCGCTTCCTTCTGCCGCTCGGCCATCGACTGCGGCATCGGCACCAGGTCCGACGCGCGTCCGGGCTTGTAGTGATAGGCACGCTCGCTGATCAGGTCGACATAGCCGGTAACCGTCTCGCCGTCGTCCCGGATCGGCACCTGGCGGAGCACCAGCGGCCGCGCCGAGACCGCCTGCAGGGCGGCGAGGGCGTCGCGGATGCGGATCTCGACTGCGTCGAGCTTGTTGAGGAACAGCAGGTGCGGAATCTGGCGGTCGTCGAGGAACTTCAGCAGCGGCGCCAGAGTCATCGCCCGCTCGACCGTTGGCTCGCAGACCACCACGGCGGCATCGGCGACCATGAGCGCCGTGCGCGCCTCGTGGGAGAACTCGATCGAGCCCGGACAGTCGATGAACGTCCACTTCTCGCCCATGAACGACGTCGAGGCGACGTTCAGCTCGACGCTCATCTTGCGCGACCGCGCGGCCGGCGAGAAATCGCCCACCGTGTTGCCGTCCTTGATCGTTCCCTTGCGCGGGATCGCCTCGGTCGCCGCCAGGATGCTTTCGAGCAGTGTGGTCTTGCCGGCCAGATAAGGCCCGACCAGGGCTACGCAACGCGGCGACGACAACGGCTTCTGGGGCATGCAGACCTCCCATCCAGATTCGCGCGTGACCGTGTTCTTCTTCTTGTTATCCCCTAGTCTTCTCTGGCTCGGGGCGACTTGGCAAGCGCAATTGCTGTGAAGAGTTTCAGGCCGTGAGAACCGGAACCGAGTATGCCGAAAACACTTTGTCGGCGGTCACGATGGTCAGCTCTTCGGCGAGCGCCTGTGCGATCAAGATGCGGTCGAAAGGGTCACCATGATGGCGCGGAAGGTCACGGACGCCCATGGTGTGCGCGATCGTGATCGGCAGTTCGCGCATTCCGCTTGAAGACATTTCGGACAGGATCAGATCAATGTCTGCTTTCAGCTTCCCTGCGGCAGACTTGATGACGATCTCCCAAATGCTCACGGCGCTGATCAGGACGAGATTTTCGGAATTTCGAATGGCGCCGGCGGAATTCTTGGTCAACTTCTCCGGCAACCCGACATACCAAAGAAGTGCGTGCGTATCGAGGAGCAATCTCACTCAGATTTCTCATCCCGACCTTCGAACGCCGCGAGGATGTCATCCGGCAGCGGTGCGTTGAAGTCGTCGGCGATCCACACCTTTCCCTTCAAGCCGCCGATACGGCGCAGTTTCTTCGCCGCGCGCGGCTGGGTGGCGACGAGCTTCGCGACCGGCTTCCCGTGGCGGGTGATCACGACCTCTTCGCCCTCAGCCGCCTTGTCGATGAGGCGCGAGAGCTGGGTCTTCGCCGCGTAAACGTTGATTTCCATTTATTCAGACTAGACCAGAATTTTTCCCGGTTCAAGGGCTCCGTGGCCGTTCACGGCCGGATGATCGTCCCCTGCCCGCCCGTCGCCATTTCGAGGCGGAACGGAAACAGGGCTTTGGCGCTGCTGCGGTGCGAGACCACGATGGCGGCCTTCTCCGGGAAATCGGTCGTGAGGCGGCGCAGGATGCCGAGCTCGCTCTCCTCGTCCAGCGAATTCAGGGCCTCGTCGAAGATCAGGCATGGCTGCGGCGCCATCAGGGCGCGCGCGATGGCGATCCGCTGCTGCTCGCCGCCGGAGAACGGCTCGCCCTTTTCGCCGACCAGGGTCCGCGCCCCCAGCGGCTCGACGGCGAGGCGGCCGCCGAAGCGCACGCGGTCGAGCATGGCGGCAAACTCGGCTTCGTCTGGAGCGCCGTGCAGCGCGATGTTCTCGTAGACCGTCGCCGGAAAGAACGCCGGGTAGGCGCGCGCGTAATAGAAGAACCGCTTGCGCTCGGCGAGGGACAGGCTGGTTAAATCCCGGCCGTTGAGGGTGGCGCGGCCGCCGCTCGGCTGGTTGATGCCGAGCAAGGTCAGCAGGATCGTGGTCTTGCCGGAGCCGCTGTCGCCGAACAAGCCCATCTTCTCGCCCGGCCGCAGGCGGAACGAGGCGCGGTCGAGCAGGACCTCGCCGCGCTCGCCGGTGACGGTAACCTCGTCGAACACGAGCTCGCCGAAGCCCGACGGGACCTCGGGTACCCCCTTGCCGAGCCGGGTCGGCCGGCGCGCCGTGTTGGCGCCGATCCGCTGCAGCGCCGCGCGCGCATCGTTGATCATCGGCCAGGCTTCGCCGATCTGCTGCAGGCACGGGAAGATGAGCACCGCGTAGTAGGTGAACACCAGGAACTTGCCGACCGGCGGCGGGCCGCCGCCGGAGGTCGCGAAGAGGAACACCAGGCACAGCGCCGCCGACACGCCGATGATGAATTCCGTCGACGCGTAATAGAGGCCGCTGCGCCGCCACAGCACCATGTTCATGCCGTACAGCCGGCGGGCCAGCGCCGTCGCGCGCGCCAGGAACACCGCACCCAAGCCGGTGAAGCGGGCGTCGAGATTCTTCTGCTGCAAGGTCGACAGCAGGCCGAGCAGCCGCGCGTCGACGTCCATCTTGTCGAGATAGCGCCGTTTGCGCCAGTTGGCGTAGGCGAAGATCGCGATCGTCAGTCCGACGATCTCGACCAGCAGGATCCAGAACAGCCATTTCTCGACGAACAGGATCACCACCAGCATCAGCGCCAGCTGCAGGGTCGCGACCCCGGCATGGACGAGCGCTTCGCGCAAGAGGCGCTGCACCGATTCGACGTCGCCCGACGCCGCGGCGATGACCGCCCCCGGACCGGCGGTGCTGACGACGCGATAATCGCCGCGCAGCAGGTTTTCAGCGATGCGGCCGCGGATCGAGCGGATGACCCGCTCGGTGAGCGTCGCGGTCTTGACCTCGGCGGTGTAGCGCAGGACCAGGATCGAAACCTCGATCAAGATCACGAGGCCTACATAAAGCCAGACCCGCGACATGACGGCGGACGCGACGCGTTCGATGACGCCAAAGAAGCTGTCCGGCGCCGGCGGCTCGATCAGGGCGCGGATGGGCAGCGGCCGCGCGACCACCGCGATGCTCTGCAGCGCCGCCAGCGCGAACACGGTGAACATGCCGAGCCGCCAACTTCGGTCGTGCTCACGCAGCAAGCGATCGATATCGCGAAGGAACATGTTGCGGCCGCCGCTCTAATTCAGGCTAGCAGCGGCGCAGCGGGTCACCCCCACCCCACCCTCCCCCCCGATTCCAACAAGACTTGGCTCGGGGGAGGGCGATTCTTTTTTGTTCCCTCCCCCCTTGCGGGGGAGGGTTAGGGAGGGGGATGTCATACGGAGCGCGCGTTCAAGCGGCCTTTTGGCCGGCGGCGTAGGGCTTCAGTGCGGCGTAGATCGTCCGATGCACGGGTGTCGGGACGCCTTGTTCCGCCCCCAGCCGGGCCACGGCGCCGGACAGGAATTCGACCTCGAGCGGATTGCCGTGCTCGAGATCGTGCAGCAGCGACGGCTTCATCGAGTCGTTCAGGCCTTCGCTGAACTGGAACGTCTTTTCCGCCTGGTCGAGCGGAAGATTGATCCCGCCGGCGCGGCCGACCGCCACCGCCTCGGCCAGCGCGTCGGCGTAGAGGCGGCGCAGATCGGGATCGGCAAAGATCTTGCCCTTCGGCAGCCGGGTCAGCGTCGCGACACCGCTGAATGAGGCCAGGAAGACGAACTTGTCCCAGATCGCGCGGTGGATGTCGTCGGACGCGACGGCGTTGATCTTCGCCCGTTTCGCCGCCTCGACGAATGCGGTCACCCGGGGGCTGATCCCACCCGCCGGCTCGCCGACGGTCAGCCGCTCCATGGCGCCGGTCTGCCTGATCACGCCGGGCGCGCCGATGGCGGTCGCGATATGCGCCACCCCGCCCAGCACGCGCTCCGGCCCGAACGCCTTGGTGAGCGCCGGAATGGCACCGATTCCGTTCTGGAACGAGACGACCGCGGTCTTCGGCCCGACGAGCTTGCGCGCGGTCTCGATCGCCGCGTCGGTGCCCCACAGCTTGACGGCAATGACCACGACGTCGAAGGGCTCCGGCCCCAGCTCCGCCGGGTCGGCGGCGGCGCGGACCGGCTTCACGGTCAGGTCGCCCTGCGGGCTTTCGATCCGCAGGCCATCGCGGCGCATGGCGTCCAGATGAGCGCCGCGGGCGACGAAGCGCACGTCCGCGCCGGCGGCCGCCAGGCGCCCGCCGAAATAGCCGCCGATTCCGCCGGCGCCGATCACGGCCATGCGCATCGCGGCCTCCGGTTCCGAACCGCTAGTTGAGCGCCGCACAGGCCCGCTGGATACGGGTGCAGGCGTCCTTCAGGGCCTCGGTCGAGGTGGCGTAGGAGATCCGGAAATAGGGCGCCAGCCCGAACGCCGAGCCCTGCACCACCGCGACACCCTCCGCCTCGAGCAGATAGGTGACGAAGTCCTCGTCGGTCTTCAGCACCTTCCCGTGCGGCGTCTTGCGCCCGATCGTGCCGGCGCAGGACGGGTAGACGTAGAACGCTCCTTCCGGCTTCAGGCAATGGATGCCCTTGGCCTTGTTGAGCATGTCGACGACGAGGTCGCGGCGCTCCCTGAACACCGCGTTGTGCTTCGGGATGAAGTCCTGCGGGCCGGTCAGCGCCGCCAGCGCCGCGGCTTGGCTGATCGAGGCCGGGTTCGAGGTCGACTGCGACTGGACGGCCGCGATCGCCTTGATGAGCTCCACCGGTCCGGCGGCGTAGCCGATGCGCCAGCCGGTCATGCAATAGGCCTTCGACACGCCATTCAGGGTCAGCGTGCGCCCGTAAAGGCGCGGCTCGATCTGCGCCGGGGTAAAGAACTCGAAGCCGTCATAGACCAAGTGCTCGTACATGTCGTCGGTCAGCACCCAGACATGCGGGTGCTTCATCAGCACGTCGGTGAGCGCCTTGAGCTCGGCGCGCGTGTAGGCGGCCCCGGTCGGATTGGACGGCGAGTTGAGGATGATCCACTTGGTGCGCGGCGTGATCGCCGCGTCCAGGTCCTCGGCCCGCAGCTTGAAGCCGTTGTTCTGCGGGCAGGCCACCGGCACCGGCGTCCCCTCGGCGAGCTCCACCATATCCGGATAGGACACCCAGTACGGGGCGGGGATGATTACCTCGTCGCCCTTGCTCAGGGTGGCCATCATGGCGTTGTACAGCACCTGCTTCCCGCCGGTGCCGACGGTCACCTGGTTCGGCTTGTAGTCGAGGCCGTTCTCGCGCTTGAACTTGGCGCAGATCGCCTGCTTCAACGCCATCGTGCCGTCGACGACGGTGTATTTCGTGTCGCCCTTGCGGATGGCGGCGATCGCCGCCTCCTTGATGTTCTCGGGCGTATCGAAGTCCGGCTCGCCGGCGCCAAGGCCGATCACGTCGCGGCCGGCGGCCTTGAGCTCGATCGCCTTGGCGGTGACGGCGAGAGTGGGCGAGGGTTTGACGCGCGAAAGGCGCTCGGCGAGGAAAGCCATGGTCGTGTCTCTGCGGCGATTCGGGAGATGAGCGCCACAACTTAGCAGAGCCGCGGTGGGGTGCAACCGCTACGCTTGTCGGGGGCATAAGCCGCTGCTAGCCTCGATTTTCCGGCGTTTCCGGGTGGGGGGACCGATGCGCAGACGTATTTACGCCGTTGCGGCGATGGCCGTTGGATTGACGTTTTCTTGCGCTGCGGCGGCCAGCGAAGTCTCGGATCATCCGCCGAGCGTCCGCCTGGCCCAGCTCCTCGCCCAGCGCGGCGGCAACAGCCTACCCAGGGGCTCCTATCAGCAATCCTGCACCTGCCAGGTCTCCGGCGGGACGACCCTCCTCTGCTTTTGCAATAACGTGCAGGGCCGGATGTTCGAGACCGACATCGATCTCCGCGCGTGTCCGCTGCCGAAGGACATCAAGAACTGCAACGGCAAGCTGACCTGCGTCGATCCCAAGTCGACCGGCGACTGCTGAAGCTTTTCCCGCTGCGCCTGGACACCATATAATCAGGCGTGAGCTCGACCCGTCTCTCCCATTCGCTTCCCGATTATACCGTCAATCCCGCCCGGCCCCTGGCCGGAGCGGTGCGGCCGCCGCTCGCCGACGAGCCGGACGCCAAGCCGGCGCAGCCCTTCAAGCTTGCCTCGCCCTTCCAACCCTCGGGCGACCAGCCGACGGCGATCGAGGAGCTGGTGGCCGGCACGCGTCAGGGCGAGCGCGACCAGGTCCTGCTCGGCGTCACCGGCTCCGGCAAGACCTTCACCATCGCGCATATGATCCAGCAGCTGCAGCGGCCGGCCCTGGTGCTGGCGCCCAACAAGACCCTGGCCGCGCAGCTCTACGGCGAGATGAAAGCGTTCTTCCCCGAGAACGCGGTCGAATACTTCGTCTCGTATTACGACTACTACCAGCCCGAAGCCTATGTGCCGCGCAGCGACACCTATATCGAGAAGGATTCCTCGATCAACGAGCAGATCGACCGCATGCGCCACTCGGCGACGCGCGCCCTGCTCGAGCGGCCGGACGTGATCATCGTCGCCTCGGTGTCGTGCATCTACGGCATCGGCTCGGTCGAGACCTATTCCTCGATGGCGCTGTCGCTGCACACCGGCCAGATCATCAACCGCACCGCCCTGCTGCGCTCGCTGGTCGAGTTGCACTACCGCCGCAACGACCAGAACTTCGCCCGCGGCGCCTTCCGCGTGCGCGGCGATTCGGTCGAGGTCTTTCCGGCGCACTGCGAGGACCGGGCCTGGCGGATCTCGATGTTCGGCGATGAGATCGAAGGCATCTGGGAGTTCGATCCGCTCACCGGCGAGAAGAAGGCGGAGCTGGGGGCGGCCAAGCTCTACGCCAACAGCCACTACGTGACGCCGCAGCCGACGCTCGAACAGGCCATGCAGCAGATCAAGATCGACCTCAAGGCGCGGCTCATCGAGCTCAAGGCCGAGAACAAGCTGCTCGAAGCGCAGCGTCTCGAGCAGCGCACCGTGTTCGATCTCGAGATGATGGCGGCGACCGGCTCCTGCGCCGGCATCGAGAACTATTCGCGCTACCTCACCGGCCGCCGGCCCGGCGAGCCGCCGCCGACCCTGTTCGAATACCTGCCGCCGAACGCGCTGCTGATCGTTGACGAGAGCCACGTCACCGTGCCGCAGATCGGCGGCATGTTCAAAGGCGACTACCAGCGCAAATCGACCCTGGCCGAATACGGGTTCCGCCTGTGGTCCTGCGTCGACAACCGGCCGCTCAAGTTCGAGGAGTGGGAGGCGATGCGGCCGCAGACCGTCTTCGTCTCGGCCACCCCCGGCCCGTGGGAGCTGGAGCGCACCGGCGGCGCGTTCGTCGAGCAGGTGATCCGCCCGACCGGACTTATTGATCCGGTTTGTATCATTCGCCCGACCGACAAGCAGGTCGACGACCTGCTCGCCGAATGCAAGGCGGTCGCCGCCAAAGGCCAGCGGGCGCTGGTCACCACGCTCACCAAGCGCATGGCCGAGGACCTCACCGAGTACATGCACGAGGCCGGGATTCGCGTGCGCTACATCCATTCCGACGTCGAGACCCTGGAGCGCATCGAGATCATCCGCGACCTCAGGCTGGGCGCGTTCGACGTGCTGGTCGGCATCAACCTGCTGCGCGAAGGCCTCGACATCCCGGAATGCGCGCTGGTCGCCATTCTCGATGCCGACAAGGAAGGCTATCTGCGCTCGCGCACGTCGCTGATCCAGACCATCGGCCGCGCGGCGCGCAATATCGACGGCAGGGTCATCCTCTATGCCGACAACATGACGGGGTCACTGTCCTACGCCATCGCCGAGACCAACCGGCGGCGCGAAAAGCAGCAGGCGTACAACGCGGCACACGGGATCACGCCGGAATCGGTGCGCAAGCAGATCGGCGACATCCTCGGCAGCGTCTACGAGCGCGACCACGTCACCGTCGCGACCGGCGATGATGCGGTCCGGCACCTGGTCGGCCAGAACCTCAAATCCCACATCGCCGATTTGGAAGCGCGGATGAAGGAAGCGGCGGGCAATCTCGAATTCGAGGAAGCGGCCCGGCTGCGCGACGAGATCCGCCGGCTGGAGGCCTTCGAGCTCGAGATGAAGCCCGAAGGCGGCGCGCTCGGCTTCGAGGAAACAGGTGCGGATGGCGCCCCTGGCGGCCAGGCGCCGTACATGCCGGGCCCGGGGGCGCGGCCGCGCGGGCGCTCGACCCAGGGTGCGGTCGGCTCGCAGAAAGGGCGCAGCAAGCGCATCCGGCGCTGACGCGGTTTTCCGTTGCACGACCCTCACCCTCCCGCGCCTCACGGCGCGGGCCCCTCCCTCTCCCACTTCGTGGTAGAGGGGCTTTAATGAAAGACGTCGTTCACGCCTTGGTCGCGACCTTGGCGGCGCAGCTGCTGGTGTCGATGTCGGTCGGCACCGGATCGGTGCTGGCGCCAGAGGCAGCCGTCGATATCGGAGTGCGCCCCGAGCTGATCGGCGCGTATATCGGATCGATCTATGCCACGGCGGCCGCGGTCGGGCTGGTGAGCGGCGCCTTCATTGCCCGGTTCGGCGCGCTGCGGATGACCCAGGCCTCGCTGGTGTTGTCGGCGCTGGCCTTGAGCCTCGGCGTCCTGGCGATGCCGCTGACCACGTTCCTCTGCGCGCTGCTGCTCGGCGCCGCCAACGGTCCGACCACGCCGTCATCCTCGACGGTGCTCGCCCGGGTCACGCCGGCGCGCTGGCGCAACGCCGTGTTCTCGGCGAAGCAGATGGGCGTGCCGCTCGGCAACGGCTTGGCCGGCCTGCTGATGCCGTTCCTGGCGCTGGCGTGGGGATGGCGGATCGCGGCACTGACCGGGGCCGTGCTCTGCCTGGTCCTGGCCCTGGCGCTCCAGCCGCTGCGCCGCAAGCTCGACATCGATCGCGAGCGCGGAAGGCGGCTCGTGTCATTCGCGCATGTCTCCGGCGCGCTCACGCTGGTGTTGGGCTCGCCGGGCCTCAGGCGGCTGTCGATCATGTCGTTCGTCTATTCCGGCCTGCAGAACTGCTTCGTCGGCTTCCTCGTGACCTATCTCCACGCCCGGGTGGCGATGAGCCTCGTCCAGGCCGGCCTTGTGCTGGCGGTCAGTCTCGTCGCCGGGGCCATCGGGCGCCTCGTCTGGGGCGCCCTGACCGATCACCTGGCCAATCCGTATCGCCTGCTGGGCGCGCTGGGTCTCGGCATGTCGGCCTGCGCGCTGCTCACCGCGGCGTTCACGCCGGAGTGGCCGTATGGCGCGATCCTCGCCGTCAGCATCGCCTTCGGCGCCACCACCACGGCGTGGAACGGCGTCTTTCTCGCCCAGATCGCCGCCTTGTCGCCGCCGGGCCGGGTCGGCGACGCGACCGGCGGCTCGCAGTTCTGCACCTTTGCCGGCGTCACTCTCATGCCGGTGGTGTTCAGCCTCATCCTCACGCTCACCACGAGCTACACGATCGGCTATAGCGCCATGGGCGTGCTCACCGCGGTGGTCGGCGTGTGGCTGCTGAGAGTGCCGACGCTGCAGCCGGTCCTGCGAACAAATCCTTGAATCCCCATCACGCGCCGACCATTGTGCCGTGATGTCCCTGCCCCTTTCGACGACCCTGCCGCGGGCCGCGCTCGTTACCGGCGCGGCCCGGCGGATCGGCCGGGCCCTGGCGCTGGAGCTCGGCCGCTTAGGATTCGCCGTCGCCGTGCATTGTCACCGCTCGCGCCAAGAGGCGGACGGCGTGGCGGCCGAGATCGCGGCGGCCGGCGGCAAGGCAGTCGTCATCGCAGCAGACCTGTCGAGGGAAAGTGCCACCGCGACCGTGATCCCGCAGGCGCGCGCGGCGCTTGGGCCGCTCGGCGTGCTGGTCAACAACGCGTCGGTGTTCGAGCGCGACGAAGCGCTCACCGCGACGCGCGAGAGCTGGGACGCCCATCTCGAGACCAATCTGCGCGCGCCGTTTCGGCTGAGCCAGGATTTCGCGCGCCAGCTCCCCGACGGCCAGGACGGCGCCATCGTCAACATGGTCGACCAGCGGGTGTGGAATCTGACGGCGCATTTCGTCTCGTACACGCTGAGCAAGGCCGGACTGTGGACCCTGACCCAGACCCTGGCGCTGGCGCTGGCGCCGCGCATCCGGGTGAACGCGATCGGCCCGGGCCCGGTCCTGCCGAGCCCGCGCCAAAGCGAGGCGCAATTCGCCCGCCAGGTCACGTCGGTGCCGCTGCAGCGCGCACCGTCGGTGGACGAGATCGCCGCGACGTTGCGGTTCATCCTGACAACGCCGTCGCTGACCGGCCAGATGATCGCGCTCGACGGCGGCCAGCACCTCAACTGGGCGGCGCCCGCCGCGGCCCCGGTCAATGAGTAGCGCCAAGTGATCGAAGTTTTTTCTTCACGTCATCGCCCGCTTTATTCGGGCGATCCATGGTTAAGCGGAACGACGTGGATGCCCGGACTTGCGCTGCGCCGCCGCGAAGCGCCGGCGGGCGCGTAGGATTTGGCCGGGGCATGACGGAGTAGAGATGAGTAGTGCCGGGCAATACCGCGTCATCATCCGCGATCTGGTGCTTGGCGCGCGGATCGGCGTCTGGAAGCGGGAGAAGAACGTCGACCAGCGGGTGCGCATCAACGTCGAGCTCCTGGCGGCGCGCCCGGGACCGCTTCTGGCCGACGAGCCGCGGACCGGCCGGCGCGACCGAATCATGCGCTACGACACGGTGGTCGCGGGAATCCGCCGCATCGTGGCCGAAGGCCATATCGACTTATGCGAGACCCTGGCGGAGCGGATTGCCGCCGTGTGCCTCGAGAACCGGCGCGTGCGCTCGGCGCGGGTGCGGGTCGAAAAACTGGACGTCTACCCGGATGCCGCGAGCGTCGGCGCCGAGATCGAACGTCACCAGCCGGGGTGAAAACAGGTAAGAACGCTGCGGCGTATCGACACTTGGCGCAGCAAAAATCCGCGCGCCACGGTACCCGTTCGGTTTGTGCACAATGGCAACACCAACGCAAAAAATCAGGTGTTCCCCCTAGTTCGACGGAACTGTGACCACATTGTGACCAAGAGTAGGGCGATTTTCGCTTGATCTCAGTGGCTTAGAAAATTGCCTATTTTTTGATCTACCCCCAAAGACCCCAGCATATCGGGGATTCCTGGGGGGTCGGGCACTCCTTACGAACACCTTTATCCACAGGATTCGTGGATATCGTCGGCGCCGTGACACAGCACCGGCCCTGCCGCACTATCTGTCCACATATCCCGAACGCCGATCAACGAATGCAATTGCTTGATGAGTCAGACTGAAACCAATTTCTTCCAAGCGACGCCGGAGACCCCAGCACCGCTGATCGGGGTCGACGCCATCCGCGCCGTCCTGGCGACCATGCCGGGCAGTCCGGGCGTGTATCGCATGCTCGCCGCGGACGGCAGCGCGCTCTATGTCGGCAAAGCGCGCAACCTGAAAAAGCGCGTGACCAATTATACGCAGCTTGGCCGTCTGCCGATCCGGCTGCAGCGCATGGTCGCCGAGACGCGGCAGCTGGAAATCATCACGACGCACACCGAGGCCGAGGCGCTGCTCCTCGAGATCAACCTGATCAAGCGGCTGACGCCGCGCTTCAACGTGCAACTGCGCGACGACAAATCGTTTCCCTATGTGGCACTGTTCGAGGACCACGACTTCCCGCAGATCGCCAAGCACCGCGGGGCGCGCGACCGCAAGGCGAGCTATTTCGGGCCGTTCGCCTCGGCCGGGGCGGTCAACGAGACGCTGACCGTGCTGCAGCGGGCATTCCTGCTGCGCTCCTGCGCCGACACGGTGTTCGCCGGACGGACGCGACCGTGTCTCCTGCACCAGATCAAGCGCTGCAGCGCGCCGTGCGTGGGTCGGATCTCGGCCGAGGCTTATGCCGGCCTGGTCGGCGAGGCCAAGGACTTCCTGGCCGGCAGATCGCACGACCTGCAGGCGGCGCTGGCGGCCCGGATGCAGGCGGCCAGCGACGAGACCGATTACGAGACGGCCGCAATGTACCGCGACCGCATCCGCGCCCTGTCGATGATCCAGGCGCGGCAGGGCATCAACGTCGAGATCCTCGAAGACGCGGACGTGATCGCGGCCTACCAGGCGGCCGGATGCACTTGCGTGCAGGTATTTTTCTTCCGCGGCGGCTTCAATTACGGCAACCGGTCGTATTTCCCGCGCCACGACAAGCAGATCGAGGTGGCCGAGGTGCTGAACGCGTTCGTCGGCCAGTTCTACGCCGAGAAGACGCCGCCGAAGCTGATCCTGATCAGCCATGACGTACCGGACCGCGCCTTGCTGGCCGAGGCGCTGACCACGCGCGCGGGCTTCCGCGTCCATGTCGAGGCGCCGACGCGCGGGGCCAAGCGGCAGGCGGTCGAGCACGCGCTGGTCAACGCGCGCGAGGCGATGGCGCGCCGCCTCGCCGAAAGCAGCGCGCAGGGGCAGCTCCTGCAGGGTGTCGCCGCGGCGTTCGGCCTCGAGGCGCCGCCGCGCCGGATCGAGGTCTACGACAACAGCCATATCGGCGGCCGCCAGGCGCTGGGCGCTATGATCGTGGCCGGGCCGGAGGGCTTCATCAAGAACGCCTATCGCAAGTTCAACATCCGAGGCGACACACCGCCGCCGGGACAGGTGCCGCCGGCGCCGATCCCGCCGCCCCCGTCGTCGGCCGGCGGCGACGACTATGCGATGATGCGCGAGGTGCTGCTCCGCCGCTTCGGCCGGGCGATGCGCGAAGATCCGGGCCGCACGTCGGAGAACTGGCCCGACCTGGTGCTGCTCGACGGCGGCCAGGGCCAGCTCAACGTGGCGCTCGAGGTGTTCGCCGAGCTCGGAATCGTCGACATCCCGCTGGTGGCGATCGCTAAGGGGCCGGACCGCGACGCCGGCCGCGAGCGATTCTTCATGGACGGACGGGAGCCCTTCCAGCTCGAGCCGCGCGACCCGGTGCTCTACTTTCTGCAGCGGCTGCGCGACGAGGCGCACCGCTTCGCGATCGGCGGCCATCGGACGCGCCGCAGTGCCGCAATCGCCGCCTCGCCGCTCGACGAGATCCCGGGGATCGGCCCGCGGCGGAAGAAGGCTCTGCTCATGCATTTCGGCTCCGGCCAGGCGGTGTCGCGGGCCGGGCTGCAGGACCTCGAAAAGGTCGCCGGCATCAGCAAATCCGTCGCCAAAAAAATTTATGACCACTTCCATGGCGGCGGGTAAAATCGCCGCCTAGGTGTTGCCATATCTTTCGGGGCGGACCCGAGTCGCGGTTGCCCGGCTGTACGGATTGGTAAAGATGATCAACAACTTGCCGATGATCCTGACGCTTTCGCGGATCGTCGCGATTCCGGTGCTGGTGGCGCTGTTCTACGTCGAGGGCGACTGGACTCGATATGTCGCCTGCGCTTTGTACACGGCGGCGGCGGTAACCGATTATTTTGACGGGTATTTCGCCCGCGCGTGGAAGCTGCAGTCGAAGCTCGGGCGCATCTTCGATCCGATCGCCGACAAGCTGCTGGTCGCCGCCACCATCCTGATGCTGGTCGCCTTCGGGCGCATCGCCGGCGTGCTGATCCTGCCGGCGCTGGTCATCCTGTGCCGCGAGATCCTGGTCTCCGGCCTGCGCGAGTTCCTGGCCGAGATCCGGGTCGGCCTGCCGGTCAGCCGCCTCGCCAAATGGAAGACCGGCATCCAGATGACCGCCCTTGGCTTCCTGATCGTCGGCGATGCCGGGCCGACCGCGTTCTTGCCGGTGACCTGGATCGGCATCACCGGTCTGTGGATCGCAGCCGTGCTGACGCTCATCACCGGCTGGGATTATCTGAACGCCGGCCTGCGGCATGTCGATGACGAGCGGCCGGAGATCCCGGTGCCGTCGCGGCCGATCGCGCCGGAAAAAGCCCCTCTCGGTCCGGCGACGGCGCGCCGCGCGGGGTAACCTAGAGCGGTGTCAGACCAAGCTGAACCGCTCCCGACGTATTTACTCCGTCATGCCCCGGCTTGTCCGGGGCATCCATGGTTCACCGGCGCAGTGGATGCCCCGCATAAAGCGCATAAAGCGGCGCATGATGGAAAGAAGCGCATCGCCACGCTTCGGACGCCCGCACCATGAAAATCTTCGGCCTTGCGGGGTGGAGCGGCAGCGGCAAGACGACGCTGCTGGTCAAGCTCATCCCCGAGCTGGTCGGCCGCGATGTCCGCGTCTCGACGCTGAAGCACGCCCATCACGAGTTCGACGTCGACAAGCCAGGCAAGGATTCGTACGCACACCGCGAGGCCGGAGCCACCGAAGTTCTGGTGTCGTCGGCGCGACGCTTTGCGCTGATGCACGAGTTGCGCGGCGCGCCGGAGCCCACGCTTGAGGACCTGATCAGCCACATGACTCCGGTCGACCTGCTGCTGGTCGAGGGCTTCAAGAACCACCCCCACGACAAGCTCGAAGTCCACCGGGCGTCCCTCGGCAAGCCGCTTCTCTGCACCGAAGACCGGCGGATCATCGCCGTCGCCAGCGACGCGCCGATCGCCAGGCTGCCGGTGCCCCGCCTCGACATCGACGATTTCGGATCGATCGCCGATCTCATCGTCGCCCATTGCGGGCTGATCGGCGGTAAGCGCCGCGCCGCCGGGGACTAAGGCCAATGGCGCAGCTCTCGGACGATTGCTTTGCCTTCGGCGGCGAGCTGATGCGCGCCGACGAGGCGATCGGCATCCTCACGGCGCGCGTCTCCACCATCGCCGGCACCGAGAGCGCACAGCTGAGTGCTTGCCGCGGCCGGATCCTCGCCGACGATCTGGTCGCGACGCGTAGCGTGCCGCCACACGACAACGTCGCGGTCGACGGCTACGCCGTCGCCTTCAACGACCTGAACCCGGCGGGTGAGACGCGCCTCAAGCTGGCTGGCCGCGTCGCCGCCGGCCAGGCGCCCGGCCCGGCGACAATGCACGGCACGGCCTTGCGCGTGTTCACCGGTGCCCCGATGCCGGCGGGGCTCGACACCTGCTTCATGCAGGAGGACTGCCGCGCCGACGGTGATCATGTGGTGCTGCCGCCGGGGATCAAGCGCGGCGCCAACCGCCGCAAGGCCGGCGAGGACGTGAAGGCCGGCACCACGATCCTGAAGCGCGGCCAGCGGCTGCGGCCGCAGGACATCGGGCTCGCCGCGTCGATCGGAAAAACCGAGCTGTCGGTCTACCGCACGCTGACCGTGGGCGTGTTCTCCACCGGCGACGAGTTGCGCGAGCCTGGCGAGGAGACGCCGGCGGGTGCCGTCTACGACGCCAACCGCTACGTGCTGCTGGCGCTCTTGGGGCAGCTCGGCTGCGCGGTGAAGGATTACGGCATCCTGCCGGACCGGCGAGAGACGGTGCACGCGATCCTGGCGCGCGCCGCCGCCGAATGCGACGCGATCGTCACCTCGGGCGGCATGTCGACCGGCGACGAGGACCACGTCCGCGCCGCGGTGGAAGCACAGGGCTCGATCCATTTCTGGCGCCTCGCGGTGCGGCCGGGCCGTCCCGTCGCATTCGGCCAGGTGGGTGGAGTCGCCTTCGTCGGGCTGCCCGGCAATCCGGTCGCGATGATGGTGACGTTCCTGCGCTTTGCGCGGCCGGTGCTGCTGCGGCTGGGTGGAGCCACCGACATCGAGCCGCACCTGTTCCGCGTGCGCGCCGGGTTCGACGCCAAGAAGAAGCTCGGCCGCCGCGAGTGGGTGCGCGCCCGCCTGACACCAGGCGAGGATGGCATGCCGGTCGCGCAGCGCTTCCCGCGTGACGGTGCGGGAATCCTCACCTCGCTCGTCGAATCGGACGGGCTGATCGAGCTCGCCGAGAACGTGACCCAGGTCAGCGCCGGCTCGATGGTCGACTTCTTGCCGTTCAGCGAGGTCGGAGTTTAATCGTGCAGGTTCATCGTCATCGCGAGCCCGCGAACGCGGGCGTGGCGATCCAGACTCTCGATTGCGTCGCTTCGCTCGCAATGACGCGGAGGAGCATTCGTCCATGAAGATCCTGTATTTCGCCTGGCTGCGCACACGGGTCGGTCGCGCCGAAGAGGAGTTGACGCCGCCGGCTTCGGTGCACGATGTACGCGGGCTGCTCGATTGGCTGAAGACGCGCTCGCCCGGGCACGCCGAGGCGTTCAAGGACCTGTCGGTGGTGCGCGTCGCGGTGAATCAGACCTATGTGAAGCTCGACCATGCGGTGAAGCCCGGCGACGAGGTCGCGATCTTTCCGCCGGTCACAGGGGGAATGAGATGATCCGGGTGCAGCGCGAGGATTTCGACGTCGGCGCCGAGATCGAGCGCCTCACCGCCGGCCGCCACGACATCGGCGGCGTTGTGAGCTTCGTCGGCCTGGTGCGCGATATGGCGGGCGGCACGAAGATCGGGGCGATGACGCTCGAGCACTATCCCGGCATGACCGAGAAGCAGCTCGCTGAGATCGAGGCCGAGGCCCATCGCCGCTGGCCGCTGGCGGCGTCGCTGATCGTCCACCGCTATGGGCGGATGGAGCCCGGCGAGCGCATCGTGCTGGTGGTGACCGCGTCGGCGCATCGCGAGGCGGCGTTCGAGGCCTGCCACTTCCTGATCGACTGGCTAAAGACCAAGGCGCCGTTCTGGAAGCTCGAGGACACCGACAAGGGTGCCCAATGGGTCGCCGCCGAAGCCCGCGACGACGCGGCGGCGGAGCGGTGGAGCAAGAAGTAGCTCACCCCTGGAGATCGTCGGCCTTCTTGTTCAGCCGGGCGATCAGGGCTTCGATGCCGCCGCTCCGCAGGGTCGAGACGAAATCCGAGCGCCGGGTCGCCAGCTCGCTGATCGTCCCGGCGAGGTAGACGTCGCGGATCTGCCATGCCGTGCCGTTGTCGTGCAGCACGTAGTTGATCGCGACCTTGCCCCCATCCGGCTGCACGAGGCGTGTCCTGACGATCGTCCCGTGACTGATCGGCTGCTCGCCCAGCATCTCGAATTTCTCGCCGGTGTAGTCGTCGAACTGGGTCGAGTAGGTCGCGGTGACGAAGCGGGCGAAGGCTTTCCAAGCCCGCTGTTTCTCGTCAGGCGCCAGTCTGTTCCATGACGCGCCGACCGACATCTTTGTCATGAACGGGAGATCGAAGGCCGCGACCACGACCGGCTCGAGCTTCTCGTAACGCCCCTTGGGGCCGAGTGCGGCGGCATTCTTCATGGAATTCAGGAGCTCGGCGTAGAAATGCCGCACGACGTCGGACGGCGTACCCGGCGCCGCCTGCAGCCTTGCGGGCGACAGACACAGGAGCCCGACGGCCAAAATCAAAGCGAACCGGCTAACCCTCTGCAACATAAACTTTCTCCGTATGGCACCGCCCGGCACCTCTTCAAGTAAAGATAGGTACAAACTGCGAGCGAAACCAGAAGGACTTCGATCTGATTGACATTGGATCTCCAGATCCGGCGGAGTTTCGCGCCCTGTACTAAAGACTCGCGTTCGACATCAGAGGTACGTGGTGTCTATTCGAGCTTGATCCCCGCCTCGCGGATCACCCGACCCCAGACCTCCGTCTCGCTAGCGAGCAATTTCCGCAACTCGTCCGGGCCGCCCGTCGCCGGCTCGCCGCCGAGCTCGAGCAGTCGGTCGGCCATGTCCGGCTGCGTCATCACCGCGACGGTCTGGCTGGCGAGCGTCCTCACGATCGGCTGCGGTGTGCGCGCCGGCGCGAACACGCCGAACCAGCCGATCGCCTGGAACCCGGGAAGGCCGGATTCGATCATGGTCGGCATCTCCGGCAGCACCGGCGAGCGATGCGGGCTGGTCACCGCGAGCCCGATCAGCTGCCCGCCCTTGATGTACTGGGTCATCACCGCGACGTTGTCGATCGCGGCATTGAGGCGTCCGCCCAGGAGGTCGGGCATGAGCGCGCCGGTGCCGCGATAGGAGACGTAGACGAGGTCGGTGCCGGTCGCGCGCTTGAAGCGCTCCCACGCCAGATGCTGGGCGGTGCCGGGCGTGGAGGCGGCGTAGGTCAGCTCGCCCGGCCGCGCCTTGGCGACCTTGATCAGATCGGCGATCGAGCGGACCCCGAGCGACGGGTGGGCGACCATCACATACGGCGTGGTGGCGATGAACGCGATCGGCTCGAAGTCCTTGACCGGATCGAACGGCACGTTGGCGTAGAGGGCGGCGAAGGTCGAATGCGTGGTGCTCGACAAGGTCAGCGTGTAGCCATCGGGCTGCGCCTTCGCGACGACGTCGGCGCCGATCATGCCGCTGGCGCCGGGGCGGTTCTCGACCACGACCTGCTGGCCCAGCCGGTCGCTGAGCTTCGCCGAGACGAGACGGGCGATGACGTCGGTGGTCCCGCCGGGCGGAAAGCCGACGACCATCCGCACTGGCCGCGACGGGTAGGACTGCGCGTCGGCTGCGCCGGCCGCAACCACCGCAAAGGCCGCGAGCGCACTCGCGACGACGATGCGCAAGGCGTGCATGTGTCCTCCCTCCGGGCAGCTGTTTTGATTCCTGCAGAGCCGCGCCCGAGTGAAGCTTAATGGATTGACCTACCGAATCCCAAGCTCGCGGGACTGTGTTGAGCCTCTCGCCCATGGCCGCGAGAACGGCCTCAGCCACCGCCCGCCAGCCGCCCGGCGCGGGCTGCCGGAACAGGCGCATGCTCGGATACCAAGGCGAGTCGCTGCGCCAAAGGAGCCAGCGCCAGTCGGCGGCGAAATGGAGCAGGGTCCAGACGGGGGCGCCGAGCGCCCCGGCCAGACGGGCGACCATGGTGTCGACGCTGATCACCAGGTGGAGGTTCAGCAAAAGGGCCGCCGTCTCCACGATATCGTCCGACGTCGCCTCGCCGAGGACGTTGTCCGCGCCTTGGGCGAAGGTCCGCCACTCGCCGGCGCCAGCGCCGCGCTGGAGACTGACCAACGCCGCGCCGCTCAGGTTGCGCAAACCGGCAAGCTCGTGCAGCGGAATGCTGCGTTCCGGCTTCCACGCTCCGCTCCGCCAAGCGAGGCCGACGCGCAAGCGGCCGTCGCGCCCGCCAAGCCGCGCCCCCGCCGCCGCCACACGCGCGGGGTCCACCACCAAATACGGCGTCGCCGACGGGATGCTCGACACCGTGGTCCGGAACGCATGCGGCAGCTCGGTCACATCGATCTCCACGTCGGCTGGCGGTTCGGGCCCGGCGCCCACCGTCCGAACAGACGCGCTTCCGGCCAGGCCCGACAGCAACGGGACCAGCGCCGGCTGCGCCATGACGGTCGCCGACCGTGCGCTTCGGGCGAGTAGCGGGCGCATAGCGGATGAACTGGATGGCGTCGCCCAGGCCATGACGGCACCGCACCAGCACCGCCGTGCCGGCGAGCGGCTGGCCCGACCAGACGCCGCGCATATGCGGTGGCGGCGGTGATGGGTAGGCGTCGCCGATCTCGCCGCCTGCGGTCGCCGCGTCGCCGATCTCCCACGCACGCTCGAACTCGCCGCGCAGCATATGCGCCATCCAGGCGAAATCGCCCGGGACCATCCAGCTCATGATGCGTCCCCGCGCCAGGAGATCGCGATCGATGCCGAGCCGGGATGCGGTGGCACGGCAGGCCAGCGCTTCGTCGAGTCGGCGCTCGAGAAATAGCGCCTCGCCGGACAGATAGTGGGCCTCGGCCGAGCGCGGGTCGGCGCCGATTGCGATCCGCAGCAGATCGAGCGCCGCCGCCGTATTAAGTTCCCTCAGGCGCAGGTGCGCCGCCGCGACGAGCCGTTTCGGATCGCCGGGCTCGTCACAGACATTGGCGGGTGTGACCGCAGGCAGGGCGAACTCAACCATCGACGCGACCTGTTCCGGGACAGCCTTCTAAAGGTCCCAGTCGCCTGGTTTGTTCCGCCGCTTCGGGGGGCGCTGCCTAGGACCCGACTCCCCACGTCCGGGTTCGCGCCTGATATGCCCGCTCGATAGCGTCGCGCCAGGCCAGCGGATCGGTCGCCATCAACGGCGGCGGCGCCTCGCCGGCCTGGTCGGCCAGACGGCGCTCGACAGCGTCGTGCTCTTCGAGGGAGCCGTCGGCAAGAATGTGACGGATGGCGAGGTGCGACGCCGCCTTCAGGTGCCGCGCCACCAGCAGGGTCCGGTGACAGTCGAGAGGCTCACGTTCCGCGCACATGAACGCCACCCGGTACTTGGCGGCCCCCTCGCGCAGCCGCGTCAGGCCGCGGCGGAACGATTCGCTCGCGGCGATCGCGTCATAGGTCACACCCGGCCGCTTGCCGCCAAGCTCCTCGCCGAGGAACACATAGGAGACGCCGGCCGCACGCAGATGCTCGGCGAGCGTCTCGCGATTGAATTGCGGGTTGAAGCGCGAATACGGCGTCGACCGTACGTCAGCCAGTGCGGCGATATCGTGGCGGGCGAGCAGGCCCAGGAAATGCACGATCGGATGGTTCGAATGCCCGATGGAGAAAATGTCGCGCATGGCGGTCAAAGAGGCTGACATCGATGGATGCCCCGGACTTTGCGCTGCGTTCGCGGCCTTCAAGGCCGCGGGCGGGCCCGAATCAAGACTGGCCGGGGCATGACGGTCTATTCCTCGACGTCATCGCCCGCTTTATGCTGCTTTATGCGGGCGATCCATTCCCCAGCGAGCCTCAGCCGGCGCCGCGGGTCAGCTTGTCGAAATCGTCCATCAGGTTCTTGGTGATGGCCCCCGGCGTGAATTTGTGGTCGCCGATCGACGCGATCGGCGTGACCTCCGCCGCGGTCCCGGTGAGAAACGCCTCGGAGGCCTTGGCCATCTCCTGCGGGAGAATCGCGCGCTCGACGATCTTATATTGGCGCTTGCGCGCGAGATCCATCACCGTGCGCCGGGTGATGCCGTCGAGGAAGCAGTCCGGCGTCGGCGAGTGGATCTCGCCGTTCATAACAAAGAAGATGTTGGCGCCAGTCGTCTCGGCGATCTGGCCGCGCCAGTCGAGCATCAGAGCGTCCGAATAGCCGGCCGCCTCAGCGGCGTGCTTCTCGATGGTGCAGATCATGTAAAGGCCGGTGGCCTTGGCGAGGCACGGCGACGTGGCCGGGTCGGGGCGGCGATATTTCGCCATGCACAGCTTCAGGCCCTTCATCTTCGCTTCGGCGCCGAAATACGCGCCCCAGTCCCACACCGCGATGGCGACGTGGATCTTGGTCTGCTGGGCCGCGACACCCATCTGCTCGGCGCCGCGCCAGGCGATCGGCCGCACATAGCCGTTGACCATCTTGTTGGCCTTGACCGTCTCCTCGGTCGCGCGGTCGATCTCCTCGACAGTCATCGGCACATCGAAGCCAAGGATCTTTCCGGAATCGATCAGCCGCTGGCTGTGCTCGCGCAGCTTGAACACCTTGCCGTTATAGATCCGCTCGCCTTCGAACACGGCGCTGGCGTAATGGAGCGCATGGGTGAGGACATGGATTTGCGCCTCGCGCCACGGCCGCAGCTTGCCGTCCATCCAGATCCAGCCGTCACGGTCGTCGAAAGGTTGGGATGTGGCTACCATGTCTGTCCTTCGCGTTACGCCCCTCTATTATGCACGTTATGTACGTCGGCGCCGGGCCGGCTGTTTCCCCGAGGTGGCGAAAGACCGATAGCCTCGCCGCGGCACCGAAAAAAGCAACTTAATGTCCGATCAGGCTTGCACAAGGAAACACTTTTGCGCGATTATGTCAACATCATTGACTTATTTCTGCCCAGCGTCCCGCTCATGACCCGACGTTTCGTGACGGCCCGGAGTCGAGACAGATGACCCCCAAGGCGCGCCCGCGCAGCGAACCCAGGATCCCGGAGGACGACGTCCGTGAGGGCATCGAGCTGCTGTTTTTCGCCTATCGCGACTTCACGGCCGACCCCGATCGGATCCTGGCCCCGCTCGGCATGGGCCGCGCCCACCACCGGGTGGTCCATTTCGTCGGCCGCAATCCCGCGATCACGGTCGGCGAGCTGCTGGCGATCCTGAAGATCACCAAACAGAGCCTCAACCGCGTCCTCGGTCATCTCGTCCGCGAAGGCTATATCGCCCAGCGGCCCGGGGCCGCCGACCGCCGCGAGCGGCGGCTCACGCTCACCGAGTCCGGCCAGTCGCTCGAGCGCCGGCTGTCGGAGCCGCAGCGGACGCGCGTGGCCGCCGCCTATGGCGCCGCCGGCCGGGACGGCGTCGAAGGCTTCCGGCGCGTGTTGCTGGAGCTCGTGAACAAAGCCGACCGCGATCGGCTCGTGGGCGGGCGCGGCGTTACCGCACCGCTTTCCGCCAAGGCGCGGCTGCGCTAGGCTTCGCGCCATGCCGGACAATCCGCATATCCTCGTCGTCGATGACGATGCACGGCTGCGTGAGCTGCTCCGGAAGTTCCTGTCCGATCGCGGCTTCCGCATCACCACGGCCGCGAACAGCGCCGAGGCCGAAGCCCGGCTCGGGTCGATCGCCTTCGACCTGATCGTGCTCGACGTCATGATGCCGGGCGAAACTGGCGTCGAGCTGACGCGCCGGCTGAGGCGCACCGACAGCGTGCCAATCCTGCTGCTGACCGCGCGCAACGAATCGCAGGACCGGATCACCGGTCTCGCCAGCGGCGCCGACGACTATCTCGCCAAGCCGTTCGAGCCCGACGAGCTGCTGCTGCGCGTCCGGGCGATCCTGCGCCGGGTCCCGCCGCCGGCGGTCGCCCCGCCCGAGATCCGGTTCGGGCCGTTCCGCTTCGACGTCGGGAGGGAGGAACTCGTCCAACTCGCGGACGGCCAGCCCAGCGGCCAGCCGGTGCGCCTCACCGCGGCCGAAGCGTCGCTGCTGAAGGTGCTGGCGGCGAAGCCGGACGCGCCGGTGTCGCGGCAGGAACTGTTGCGACGCTCGCGCATCTCCGGTAACGAGCGGACGGTCGACGTCCAGGTGACGCGGCTCCGGCGCAAGATTGAAGCCGACCCGCGCCTGCCGCGCTATTTGCAGACCGTGCGCGGCGCCGGCTACGTTCTGCGCACGGGCTGAGGGCGCTCTCGAGCGTATGAACATGGGACGCAATCGTGACATGTCAGTGATGGCGGGCAATTCGAACCGGCGCCGCTTAATAAAAATTTTTCCTCTCCACCCGCTTGCGGCGGGGAGAGGGGTTTTAAGGCGGAGCCGATGACGTTTTCACTCAAAGACTATCTGCCGCACAGCCTGTTCGGCCGCGCGATCATCATCCTGGTGACGCCGCTGATCATCGTCCAGGGCGTGGCTGCGTTCGTGTTCTACGACCGGGTGTGGGAGGTGGTGACGCGCCGCCTGTCGACCGGTGTCGCCGGCGAGATCGGGGTCGTCGTGCAGCTCATCGGCCGCTATCCGGACGCGGCGACGCGCAGCTGGATTTTCGAGACCTTTTCCGCCCACACGAACCTCAGGTTCAACCTGCAGCCGGACGCGATTCTGCCGACCGCGGGGCCGCAGGTCGGGAGCGGCATCCTCGAACGCCTGTTGGTGAACGCACTCAACGAGCGCGTGCGCCGGCCGTTCCGGCTCAATGTGTGGGGCGATCCGCGCGACGTGCTGATCGACGTGCAGCTGCCCGAAGGCGTCCTGTTCGTGCGCACGCCGCGCGAGCGCCTGTTTACCACGACCTCCTACGTGTTCATCCTGTGGATGGTCGGCTCCTCGCTGATCCTGTTCGCGATCGCGTCGGCGTTCATGCGCAACCAGGTGCGGCCCATCCAGCAGCTCGCCACCGCCGCCGAGGAGTTCGGCAAGGGCCGCGACGTGGCCGAGTTCAAGCCCTATGGCGCCGTCGAGGTGCGGCGCGCCGCCGCCGCCTTCGTCATCATGCGCGAGCGCATCCGGCGCTTTGTCGCGCAGCGGACGGAAATGCTCGCCGGCGTCAGCCACGACCTGCGTACGCCCCTGACCCGGATGAAGCTCGAGCTCGCGATGCTGGGCGACAACCCGTCCGTCGGCGGCTTGAAGACCGACGTCGCCGACATGGAGCGGATGGTCGAAAGCTATCTCGCCTTCGTGCGCGGCGAAGGCGAGGAGCAGACCGAGCGCACGGATCTAGGCAAGGTGCTGGAAGACATCGCAACGACCGCGCAACGCGACGGAAACTCGGTGTCTCTCAGGACCGACGGCGACCTGAAGCTGCAGCTGCGGCCCCACGCGATCAAGCGGAGCCTGACCAATCTCGTGGCCAACGCCACGCGCCACGCCGCGCAGGTGACGATCTCGGCCGAGCGGCGAGGTCCGGCCATCGAGGTGATGATCGACGACGACGGGCCCGGCATCCCACCCGAGGCGCGCGAAGAGGTCTTCAGACCGTTCTACCGCCTCGACCCATCGCGCAATCCGGCCACCGGCGGGGTCGGGCTCGGCCTCACCATCGCCCGCGACGTTGTGAGCAGCCACGGCGGTAGTATCCAGCTCGACTCCTCGCCGATGGGGGGCTTGCGCGCCCGCATCCGGCTGCCGGTCTGATCCTCCGCTTTGATTCAGCGCAAATTCCTTTCCGGCGAATCTGTGCTAATGGAGCGCCCATGACGTTACGGTTCATCGACCTCGATGCCTTCCGTGCGACCCCGCTCCGCCGCGAGCCCTACGAGTACGTGGTGGTGCCGGAGTTCGTGCGCGCCACGGCGTTCGACGAGATCGTCGCGGATTATCCGGAGATCAACCGCACCGGCTCCTTCCCTCCGGCGACGCTGACCTACGGACAGCGCTTCGCGAGCTTCCTCGCTGAGCTCGAATCGCCGGATCTCCGCGGCGCCATGGCGGAGAAGTTCGGAGTCGAGCTCGACGGCCGGCCGACCATGGTCACCGTGCGGGGACGCACCGGCGAGGACGACGGCCATATCCATACGGACACCGCCAGTAAGATCATCACCGTGCTAATCTACTTCAACCGGGGCTGGGAGGCCGACGGGGGCCGGCTGCGCATCCTCCGCGGCCCGCGCGACCTCAACGATTACGCCGAGGAGGTCAGCCCGTTCGCCGGCACCCTGCTCGCGTTCCGCCGCTCCGAGACGTCCTGGCACGGGCACGAAAGGTTCGACGGTCCGCGCCGCGCCATCCAGCTCAACTGGGTAAGCGATCAGCGCGTCGTCGACCGCGAATTGGCGCGCCACAAGGTCTCGGCGTTTTTCAAGAAGCTGAATCCGTTCGCGGCCTAAGTTTGGCCCGCTCGCATTTAGCCGCCACACCGGCCGGATATTGCCAGGGGGCGACGCCCCCTGGGACCCCGGCCCTAAATGCTCGCGGGCGAACGCGCCCCTGAGTTAATAGAATTGGCGCGCGTTCGGGTGACTCACACAGAGACCCGTCCCGGCGTTCCACTTCTTGACGCGCGTGCCGCGCGCGCGCCCCTTATCTCAGCCTCTTCCGTCATGCCCCGGCTTAATGCTGGCTTAATGCGGGGCATCCATCGTGCCGCTGAACCATGGATCGCCCGCATGAAGCGGGCGATGACGACGGAAAGAGTCGCCGGCGACGTTCTCAGTAGATCGTCTTCGCCTTACGCACGCTTTCGAGGAGCGAGGTGCGGAGCAGGAAGGCCCGGTGGGCGGCCGGATCGGCGGCGGTCTTGCGCAGGGTTTCGAAATTCGCCTCGCGCACCGCCGGGTCGCGCTCCTCGAGGCGCTTCTTGTTGGCGATGGTCTGCTGCTGCACGAATTCGACGTTGATCGGCCGGCGGCGGCGGTCGTAGCGGTCGAGGGTCGCGGGGGCGGCCTCGCCGCGGCAGACCGCGGCCAGCAGCGGCGCCAGCTCCATGGCGTCGTGGATCCCGCAATTCAGGCCGAGGCCGCCGATCGGGTTGTTGACGTGGGCCGCGTCGCCGGCGAGGAACGCACGACCCTTGCGGAACGTCGCGGCGACCCGCTGGTGCACGTTGTAGAGGTTGCGGTGCACGATGTCGTACGGTCCCGCCTTCGGGAAAAACCTCTGCATCCGCTCCTGCACCGCCGCGTCGCTCAGCACTTCCTCGTCGCTCTCGCCTGGCAAGGTCGGGAAGACCGCGCGCCATAGCCCGCTCCCGTCGTCGCCGGCGACCTTGAACAGGTTCGTCCACGCCTCAGGGTCGGCGATGTAGTTGCGGAAACAATAGCCGCGCTCGGCCGCGAAGTCGTACGGCGTTGTCAGCACGAGAAAGCGCTCGGGGAACGTGTAGCCCTCGAACTCGATGCCGAGCGCCTTGCGGACGGTCGACCGGCCGCCATCGGCGCCCACGAGATAGCTGCCGCTGACGGCGCGCGATCCGCGCGGGCCGTCGATCGTCACCCGCACGCCGCCATCCAAGAGCTGGACTGCGTCGATGCGGGTGCCGAAATGCACCGCCGCTCCCAGCGCCCGCAACCGGTCGATCGCCATATAGGCGAGCTTGTGCTGCTCGGTCTGCACCACGAACGGAAACCGCGTGTCGCCCTTCAGCACGTCATGGTCGAACTCGCAGATCTTGCGGCCGCTCGGGCGGTCCCAGAACTGGAACATGCGGGCGACCAAGCCGCGGGCGATGTAGTCGTCGATCAGCCCGAGATCGGCGATCATCTCGAGAGTCGCCGGATGGGTTGTCGCGGCGCGCGGGCTGGTGATCACGTCGTCGAGCGCCTCGAAGACCTCCACCTCGAGCCCGGCGCGCGCCAGCGCCAGCGCCGTCAGCACGCCCACGGGACCGGCGCCGGCGATGAGGATGGGATCCTGTGGTTGCGGCATGGATCGACCTAACGCCCGCTATCGTCCGGTGCAACGCACCCTCACCCCATCCCTCCCCCGTCAAGGGGGAGGGGGTAAGAGGGCAATGCGGTTTTTCCCTCCCCCCTTGCGGGGGAGGGAAAGGGTGGGGGGTCCGACACGGATTGTGAATTCCGCGTCTACGGCCGCCACAGATCGCGGAATTGGGTGGCGACCACCTGGTTGTACGGGACCTGGCCTTTGAGCACGCCGAGGTCGCGGGCGAACTGGTTCATGCCCGCCACGGACGCTTCCGGGATGGTCGCGTCGTAATAGGGCAGATCGCGGCGGATCAGCTCGGCGATCAGCTCCGTTTCCTGCGGCGGGAACAGCTTGCGGCCGACTTCGGTGGCGCGGGCCACGTTCTGCTTCAGCGCGGCGTGCGTCTTGACGATGGCGCGGACCGCCGCCGCCGCCGTCTCCGGCGAGCGCTCGATCAGGCCATCGGTCGTGGCGATGGACGCCATGGTGTAGCTGAAGCAGGGCTTCGGCCCGTCGCCGCGGCGCACGTCGAGGACGACCGTGCCGACCCCGCGGCGGACGGCGACCTCGGTGCCCATGCCATTGGCCCAGAACCCGTCGAGCTTGCCGTCTTCCAGCGCCTTGGCCGCGGTCACGCCGAAATTGACCCCCGCCCCCACCGCCCCCGGCACGGGCGCGATATTGATCTTATCCCGCTGCAGGTCGTAGCCGGCTTCGGCGAGCAGCCGGCGCAATCCCATCTCCACCCAGGGGGCGGCGCCGATGTTCTTGCCCTTGACCACGTCGAGCTCGCCGCGCTTGGCGCCGAACTTCTTGTGCATGACCAGGAACCAGTACATGCCCTGCCCTTGCGCGCACAGCAGCTTGACGCCTTTCCACTCCGGAAACGCCGCGAGCGCCGCATGGGCGCCACCGGCGACGAAGTCGACCGCCCCGTCGCGCAGCGCCGCGTAGCACTTGTCGACCGGGAAGATCAGCTCAAGCTCGGCGTCGATGCCTTCTTGCTTGAAGAAGCCGAGCTCGACGGCGGCGGCGGCGGGGAAATACGAATTCGAAATCAGGTCGGGAAGCGCGACTTTCATCGGCTATTTCTTGCTTTCATCGTAATAGTGAATCTCGAACAGCATGCAGCCGCCCTTCGACCGGAACGGCCCGTGGCGCACGCCCGGCGGGCGGCAGGCATAGGTCGGCGCGGAGAACGATTCGCCGCCGTTGCCCTGGGCATCGTTGCCGACCGTGAGGTCGCCCTGGATCAGATACACCTCCTCCCAGTGGTCATGCACGAACGGTGCCGTCGTGTAGACGCCGGGCTCGAAGCGCAAGAGGCGGGAGCGGCTGCCCATCTTGCGCGTCTCGTCGATGTCGCTGGCCAGGATCTTCTGCTGGATGCCGCCGGGGTACCCCTCCGGCGTCTGCCAGCCCTTGCTCAGGTCGAGCCGGTGGAATTCGAGGTGCGGTTTATTCATCGGCATGGTCGTTCCTCATTCGTGATCGTTCGGTCTTAGCCGAGGACCGGCAGCGGACGGATCGCGTAGCCGTGGCGGATCTTGCGGCCCAGCACCGGGTCCTCGAGCTCGAAGTCGAAACGCTCGGCGGGGCGGATGCCGCCGCGCACCGCGTGCGTGCCGCAGAACATCAAGGTCCGCTCGGCCAAGCGGCCGCTCGCAGTGTAGCGCGAGATCAGGGTCCGCGGGTCGAGCATTCCGGCCACCGGCCCTTCCTGATAGACGACCGATTTGCCGTTCTCGGGGATGTGCGAGCGGAGCACCAGCCGGTCCCAGTGCGCCGCCACGCTGTCGTACGGCCAGAACACGGCCGCCACCGGCTTGTCGCACATCTGCTTGGACACGGTGACGCCGTAGGTCTCGACCTCGCGGTCGGTGTGGTCCGAGCCGACGCCGACCCACAGGCGGCCGTCGGTTTGGAGAAGAACGAACTCGACCTCGCCGCTCGACTGGGTGCCGGTCGCCTCGACGACCTCGTCGGTGGTGAGACGCGCCGCCGATACCCGATAGAAGATCGGCGTAGTTGCGGGCCGTTTGACGCCGAGCTCCTCGAGCTCCTTGATGTGCTTTTCGACGGCGGCGTCGTCGCGTCCGGTCCATCCGGCGATCACCGCGTGCTCGATCGCAACGTCGCGGCGCGGCGCACCGTCCTTGTCTTGCAGGCTCAACGAAAGCGTACGGGCCACGACCCCTCCAACCGTCGGTTCAGGAGAGTGATATTTCATAGTCTTGTTAGGTTTGTCGATGGGAGGCGCAAGTTTTTCTGAATTGCCCAGCGCGGTTCTTGCTGCATTGATCGGGCTTGCTCCGTCGATTGCCTGGTCCCTTGATTGACGGGGCGCCCTCTGTCTGCTCGGATACCCAAAGATGAACGAACCCCGTCCCGTGCCGCCCTTGCGGTCCGCCCTGCTCGCCGTCGCGATGGTTCTCGTTTTCGCCGTGGCCGCGCTCGGCCCAGCGGCGGCGCAAAGCTGGCCGAGCCGCCCGGTGCGGATCCTCGTTCCTTATGCAGCCGGCGGAAACACCGACGGCAACGCCCGGGTGATCAGCGCCATCCTCAGCCAGGCCTTCGGGCAGCAATTCGTGGTCGACAACCGCCCCGGCGCCAACGGCGCCATCGCCGCCGAGCTCGTGGCCCGGTCGGTGCCGGACGGCTACACGCTGTTCATGGCGGCGCTGCCCCAGATAGCGATCTTCCCCGCCATGACCAAGACGACTTACGATCCGGTCAACGACTTCGCGCCGATCTGCGAAGTGTCCGTCAACCCGTTCGTCATCGTCGTCAACACCAAGCTGATGCCGGTGAGCACGCTCGCCGAGTTCGTGAGCTACATCAAAGCGCGGCCCGGCGAGCTGGTCTATGCCTCGGCCGGCATCGGCAGCCTAAGCCAGCTGTCGATGGTGCTTTTCCTCAAGGCCGCCGGGCTCGAGATGCAGCATGCGAACTACAAGGGCGGCGCGCCGGCGCTGACCGACGTCGTCGCCGGCCAGGTGCCGACCTATTTCGCCAATCTATCGGAGGCGCTGCCGCACGCGGACAACCCGACTGTGAAGCTGCTGGCGGTCTCGAGCAAAGCGCGCGCGGCACAGCTGCCCAACGTGCCGACGGTGAGCGAATCCGGATATCCCGGCTTCGAGACGATCACCTGGAACGGACTCCTCGGCCCGGCGCGCCTACCAAAGGACATCATCGACAAGATCGCCACCCAGATTCAGAAGGACATCACCGATCCGAAGCTGGTCGAACGCTTCCACAATTACGGCGTCGATCCGCTGGGCGCCGGGCCCAACGAGTTCGCCCGGCAGATCAAGCTCGACATCGCGCAATGGACGGAGGCGGTGCGGATTTCGGGCGCAAAGCTCGAATAGCCCAGTCCGCCGCGAGCGGTCCGCGAGAAGAAACAGGGGAGGCAACGATGCGGCGATCCGGGCAACTAAGGCCGATCAGCACGGCATTCGCCGCAGTGGCGATGCTTGTCTCCGCCAGCGCAGAGCTGGCGGCGCAAGGCTATCCGCAGAAGCCGGTGCGCGTGATCGTCCCGTTCCCGCCGGGCGGCGTCGCCGACATCGCCGGCCGGGTCGTCGGCCAGAAGCTCAGCGAGCGGTGGGGACAGCAGGTGGTCGTCGACAACCGGACCGGCGCCGGTGGCATCTTGGGCGCCGAGGTCGCGGCGCGCGCGGCACCGGACGGCTACACGCTGCTGATGACGACCGGCGACTTCGCGACGATCTTTCCGGCGGCCTATGAGAAGCTGCCGTACAATCCCGACAAGGAGTTCCAGCCGGTCGCTATCGTCACCAACACGCCGCTGGTCTTCGTGGGCAGCCCGAATGCCGGCTTCAGCGACGTCAAAGGGCTGATCGCCGCAGCCAAGGCGCGGCCGGGCGAGATCGCGTTCTCGTCGCCGGGCGCCGCGTCGACGAATCACCTGACCGGCGAGCTGTTCGCGTCCACGGCCGGCGTGAAGCTCCTGCACGTGCCCTATCGCGGCGGCGCGCCGGCCGCGGCCGCGGTTGCCGGTGGCGAGGTGCCGTTCGGGGTGATCGCCATCTCGTCGGCGCTGCCGTTTGTCAGCGGCAGCAAGATGACGGTGATCGGGGTCACATCGGCGAACCGAGTCGAATTGGTGAAGGACTGGCCGACGCTCGCCGAAGGCGGCATTCCGGGCTTCGATGCGGCCCTGTGGGTGGGCGCCTGGGTTCCGGCCGGTGTCCCGCCGCAGATCGTGACCAAGCTGCACGACGACATTGCGAGCGCCATCAAGGAGAAAGACGTGCGCGACCGCTTCGCCTCGCTCGGCGCCGGACCGGTCGAGATGTCGTCGGGCGAATTCAAAGCCTACATCAAGCGCGAGGCCGACCGCTTTTCCGCCGTCGTCAAGCAGGCCGGAATCCGTATCGAATGACAAACACAAGCCCGATGGTTGCGAAGCTGGGCGCGGCAGCGCTGTTCATTCTGCTGGCGGCGAGCAGCGCCGCGGCACAGGATTATCCGCAGCGGCCGGTCAAATTGATTGTGCCGTTTCCCGCCGGCGGAGTGGCGGATACGGTCGGGCGCGTCGTCGCCCAGAAGCTGACGTCGACATGGGGCCAGCAGGCCGTGATCGACAACCGGACCGGGGCCGCGGGCCTGGTCGGCGTCGAGGTGGCTGCACATGCGCCGGCCGACGGATATACCCTGCTGCTCACCACGTCCGATTTCGTGACCGTCAATCCGGCTGCTTATCCGAAGCTGAACTACGATCCCGACAAAGACTTCGTGCCCATCGCGATGCTTGCGAAGTCGCCGTCCGTGATCGTGGTCAATGCGAACGCCGGAATCGCCAACCTCAAGGATCTGGCCGCCGCCGCTAACGCGAAGCCGGGCGAGATCGCCTATTCATCGCCCGGGGCCGGAACCACCAACCACCTCGCGGCCGAGCTTCTGGCGTCGGACCTCAAGATCAAGCTGCTGCCGGTCCAGTATCGCGGCGGGGCTCCAGCCGCCACCGCCGTCGCGACCGGCGAAGCCACGCTCGGCGTGGTTGCCATCCCGACCGGCAAGGCGCATGTCGAGGCGGGCACGGTCAAGGTTCTCGGCATCACCACCGCGGACCGGGCATCGTTCGTGCCGGACTGGCCGACGATCGCGGAGGGCGGCCTGCCCGGCTTCGACCTGGCACTGTGGATCGTGCTCTACGGGCCGGCCGGCACGCCACAGCCGATCCTCAAGCAGCTGCAGAGCGAGGTCGCGGTCATCCTAAAGGACGCCGATGTGCGGACGCGATTTGCCGGGCTCGGCGCCGAGCCGGCGGAAATGCCCTATGATGCATTCGTGGCGCGCATGAAGAGCGACCGCGCCACGCTCGGCGATGTCATCAAGCGCGCCGGCGTGCGGATCGAGTGACGGTCAGAACAGCTTGCCGCCGTCCGGCACCTTGATGTCCGGATGCAGCAGGACAACGGCGCCAGTCTCGTCGGGCACGCCGAGCACCAGCACCTCCGATATGAACTTGCCGATCTGACGCGGCGCGAAATTGACCACGGCGATGACCTGGCGGCCGACCAGGGTGTCGGGCGTGTAATGGGTGGTCAATTGGGCCGAGCTTTTCCTGACCCCGATGGCGGGTCCGAAATCGACCTTGAGCTTGATCGCCGGCCTGCGCGCCTCCGGGAACGGCTCGGCGGCGACCACCGTGCCCACCCGGATATCGACCCGGTCGAATTCCTCGAACGCAATCGGGCCGGCGCGAAGCGGTTCGCCGGCTTGTGTCATGCAAGCAACGGGCGGCTTAGCGGCCCTGCTTCTTGGCCATGACGCCCTTCAGCTCGTCGAGGCTGTCGGTGACGCGCTTGTTGATGACGTCGAAGGCCTCGCCTTGCGACTTCGCCACCATCTCGGCGAGCTCACGCATGTTGGAGATGGCGCGCTTGAATGCCTCCTTGACCAGCTCCGTCTGCCGTCCGGCTTTGTCCTCCGGACTGCCGGCCGCCATGATGTCCTTCATGGCCTGCGAGGCCTCTTCCATCATCTGGCGGAAAATCTCGGCCTGGCGGCGGGCGACCGCCTGCATGCCTTCGATGGCGAGCTGGTTGGCGTGGCTGAGCGCCTCGAGATTGCGGCGCTGGCTGGACACCACGGCTTCGACGTCGACGCCGGGCACCTTGAACTCGCCCATCAGCTTCGACGGGTCCATCATCTTGGCGAAATCAAACTCTCCGAACGGATTGGGTCTGGCCATGATGCCCCTCTCTGCGGGTGCGGCTTGAGGAAATGGCCACCCCGAGGGAATGACCAAGAATAGGGCAGTCTTATTCCCGCGCCTGCACCCCGTCAATCGCCCTAACCCAAGTGCCGCATCACGCTCGCTTGAGGGGTGCGGGCACGCTTTGGGCGAACATTTCGGCGCGTTGCAGCGCTTTGTCGAGGGCCGCCATCGTCTTGGCGTGATCCGCGCTGTCGTCGCGCAGCCAGACGCGGAGCACGTATGCATAGAGCGCGGCCAACCCCTTCACACGCAGCATGCCGAGCGGCCCGGTGGTCGGCACACCGGCAACACTGGCAACCCACGCCATCGACCGGCACAAACGGCGCCCGACGCACAAGCTCGCCACCGGATGGAATGACAAGTCCCGCACCAGAGCGGCGACGGCGTCCTTATAGGGATCCAACGCGTCGAGACGCCGCATGATGAGCTCGAAGAGCCGGTCGCGGACGGAGGTGTCGTCGTCGCGCGTCTTGTCCGCACCCTCCAGGGTCGCGCGGTCAACGCGGCGGATAAACGCCTCGCGGATCGACGCTTTGGAGGGAAAGCGGCTGTACAGCTCGGCCAGGCTGAGGCTGGCCTCGCTGGCGATATCGGCCAGGGTGGTGCGGCGCCAGCCATTGGCCGCCGCCAGCTTCAGGGCCGCATCGATGACCCGGTCATCGGGGGTGGTCGCTCGCGCAGCGGCTGCCGCCGGCCGCGCCGTCGATTTACGCCGCCCAGTCGATCGCTTGGCCATGGCAAGCACCTCCCGCGTTCCCGTCCCTGGTTGAAGTATCTGGGAGAGCGGGCGGAAAAGTCAAAGCGGAGCAGCCTCATTCTGAGCCGGGTTCCTGCTTCCAGGCCCCGTGGTCTTTGGATACCAGGCTGGATTATGCACGGGCTGCGCAGCTTGAGCCCCGGCCGAAGGATCACCGCTTGCCTTTGCGGCGAGGTTTTTTATTGATCGCGCGACCACCCGCGAGCTCGCGCGAGCGGCGCGTCGCGGCGGCCACGGCACGGGTCATCAATCCGGCGAGCCCGATTTTCTTCGCCATCAGCACGTCAAGGGCGGCCGCGGTGGTGCCGCCGGGAGAGGTGACGTTGCGCCGCAGCTCGGATGCCGGCTCGGCGGCGCGGTGCAGCAGCTCGCCCGAGCCGGCGACGGTGGCGCGCGCCAGCCGCGTCGCCAAGTCCGCCGGTAGCCCGGCCTTCTGCCCCGCTTCGGCCAAGGTTTCGGCCAGCAGGAACACATAGGCGGGGCCGCTGCCGGACACCGCCGTCACCGGATCGAGCAGCTTCTCGGCCTTGATCCAGGCGACGTCGCCGACGGCCGAGAGCAGCTCGCCGCAGAATTCGCGCTGGGCGGCGCCGACCCGCGGATTGGCGCACGCGACGCTGATGCCGCGGCCGATCGCCGCCGGCGTGTTCGGCATCACGCGGACGATCGCCGCGTCCTTGCCGAGGTGACGCTGGAAGTAGCCGATTGGCCGGCCGGCGGCGATCGACAGAAACACGGTTCCCGGTGCGGCGAAGCGCCGGTAATGGGGCACGACCTCGTCCATCGCCTGCGGCTTGACCGCGAACACGACGATGGACGGCCGCAGCTCCGGTGCCAGGCGGCTCGCGTCGGCAATGACCGACACGCCCGGTTTCCCGCGGAACGCAGTCGTCGCCGCTTCGGACGGCTCGACGATGATGACGGCAGTTTCCCGTCCGGCTGTGCCACGCGCCAGCCAGCCGGCGAGAAGGGCGCCGCCCATCTTGCCGCAGCCGACCAGCACCACGGGCCCGGATCGCCCGTTCATCGAAGGACCTTCGGGTTTAGGCTTCGCCGACCGGATCGAGGCAGGCGGCGGTCACCGCTTCGGCCGGATTCTTGCCGCCCCACACCACGTACTGGAAGGCCGGGTAGAAGCGCTCGCACTCGTTGAGCGCCACGTCGACCAGATCTTCCAACTGCTCGACCGCGGCCCCGCGCGCGCCGCGCAGCGGCACCGCGTGACGGAAGGTCGGCTGGTTGTCCTCGGACGACAGATCGAAATGCCCGAGCCACAGGCGCTCGTTGGTGAGCGCCAGCAGCTCGTTGATCGCCGGCCGGCGGTGGTTCGGCACTTTGAGGTCGAGCGCGCAGGAGAAATGCAGGGCGCTCATATCGGAGCTCCAGGCAAAGTAGATGCGGTAGTCGCACCATTTGCCGGGAACCTGCGCCATCAGCTCATCGTCATTGGCGCGGTCGAACGGCCATTCGTGGCCGGTGATGATCTCTTCTATCAGGTCGAGGGGATTGACGATCGGTTCGGCGGTGGTCGAGACCGAGACTTGGGGCATGGAGACGACCTCCCAACGCGCTACGCACGACGACGCCTTCGATATATTCCGGACCGGCTTCCTGTTAGTAGGGAAATTGTCCCCCGACCCCCAGGAATTTGTGTCCGACGCGACGCCAACACGCTATAGGTTGCCACACGCAGAATCGGCGGAGCAAGAAAATAAACGTCGCCGCGAAAATAATTGTGGAAAAAAACCCCTGCCGTTCCCAATACCGTCGCGAGCTGCGGCCGTCGCGGGGGAGCGGGCTAACCGCGCTGTTCCGCCAGTTTTTTCTCGAGCTCGGCCAGCCGGGCGGCCAGCGCCTCGTTTTCCAGCCGCGCCTTCGCGGCCATGGCCTTGACCGCTTCGAACTCCTCGCGCGTAACGAGGTTCTGGGCTTTGAGCCAGGCTTCGAGCCGGCTGCGGAGCTGCGCTTCGATCTCCCCGCGCACGCCGGCGAGGGCGCCAAGCGCGCCGCTGGCGGCGCGAGCCAGATCATCGAGCAGGCGGTTTTCGGTTTGCATACGGTGATTATGGAAACCAGGCTGCCACGTTGCAACCGTCTCAAGCGGCTCCTATAAGTGCCGTTCCGGCGTGGCGAGCACGCTCGCCACGGCCCGGGCCGAAGGACGCTTCCTGAAGATGGGCATGATCGTAGTCACCGGCGGCGCCGGATTCATCGGCTCCAATCTCGTCGCCGGCCTCGAGCGGCGCGGCGGCGCCGATCTCGCGGTGTGCGACCGGCTTGGCCACGGCGACAAATGGCGCAACATCGCCAAGCGCGAGCTCGCGGACATCGTGGCGCCGGACCGCCTGTTCGACTTCCTCGGCGCACACAGCCGCGAAGTGGAGACGATTTTCCATCTCGGCGCGATCTCGTCGACCACCGAGACCGACGTCGACCTGATCGTGCACGAGAATTTCCGGCTGAGCTCGGCCCTGTGGGCGTGGACGACGCGTCACGGCAAGCGGTACATCTACGCGTCCTCGGCCGCCACCTATGGCGACGGCGCAGCGGGGTTCGACGACGATGCGTCCGCCGCGGGCCTGGCCAAGCTGCGGCCGCTCAATCCCTATGGCTGGAGCAAGCACGCGTTCGACCGCCGGGTGGCGCGGCTGGTGAAGTCCGAAGCGCCGGCGCCGACCCAGCATGTCGGCCTCAAGTTCTTCAACGTCTATGGACCGAACGAGTACCACAAAGGCGGCCAGCGCTCGGTGGCGCATCAGCTCTATCCGCGGGCGCTGGTCGGCGAGCCGGCGCGGCTGTTCAAGTCGCACAACCCCGCCTACCCCGACGGCGGACAGAAGCGTGACTTCGTCTGGGTCGGCGATTGCGTGTCGGTCATGCTGTGGCTGCTCGACCACCCGGCGGTCAACGGCCTGTTCAATCTCGGCACGGGCAAAGCGCGGAGCTTCGCCGATCTCGCCAAGGCGGTTTTCACCGCGGCGGGCAAGCCGGCGCGTATCGAATTCATCGACACACCGTTTGAGATCCGGGACAAGTACCAGTACTTCACCGAGGCGAAGATGGAACGGCTCCGCGCGGCCGGCTATGAACAGCCGATGACCTCGCTCGAGGACGGCATCCGCCACTATGTCCAGGACCATCTGGCAACGGCGGATCCCTATGTGTGAACCGGTGGAGCCGTCGGTCGGCTGATGGCGGCAAGTCTCGTCTACCCGAATTTCGATCCGGTCGCGATCCAGATCGGGCCGCTGGCGATCCGCTGGTACGCGCTCGCCTATATCGCCGGGATCATCCTCGGCTGGCGCTACGCGTTGCGGCTGATCGAACAGCCGCCGCGGTTCATCGATCGCGCGACGCTCGACGACTTCATCGTCTGGGTGACGATCGGCATCATCCTTGGCGGCCGCCTGGGCTACGTGCTGTTCTACAAGCCGAGCTATTACTTCGAAGATCCGCTCGAGATCCTGTACGTCTGGCACGGCGGGATGTCGTTTCACGGCGGACTGATCGGCGTCATCCTGGCGATCTGGGGATTCGCCTGGCGACGCGGCATCCCGGTGCTGGCGCTCGGCGACATCGTAGCCGCCGCCGGCCCGATCGGGCTGTTCTTCGGGCGCATCGCGAATTTCATCAACGGCGAGTTGTACGGCCGGGTCACCGACTCGCCGCTCGGCATGGTGTTTCCGCATGGCGGACCGGAGCCGCGCCATCCGAGCCAGCTCTACGAGGCGACGTTCGAAGGCCTGGTCCTCTTCGCGGTGATGGCGTGGTTCGCCCGCCGGCGTGACTGGCGCGAGCGGCCGGGCAAGCTCGGCGGGCTTTTCCTTGCCGGCTATGCGGTGGCGCGCATGTCGGGCGAGCTGTTCCGCGAGCCCGACTCGTTCATGGGCTTCGTGCTCGGGCCGTTCACCATGGGCCAGCTGCTGTCGGCCCCGATGCTGTTCGTCGGCATCTACCTGATCGTCACCGCCAACCGGCGCCCGAAGCTGCCGGACAAGCCGCCAAGCTGACCGCCGATGAGCGGCTTAGGCGAGCTGCTCTTCGACCGGATCCGCCGCGAGGGTCCGCTTCCGGTCGAAGAGTATATGCGCCTCTGCCTTGCGCATCCCGAGCACGGCTATTACCGGTCGCAGACAGCCATTGGTGCCGCCGGCGATTTCATCACCGCCCCCGAGATCAGCCAGATCTTCGGGGAGCTCGTCGGCTTGTGGGCCGCGGCGCTGTGGACCCAGATGGGACGGCCGAGCCCGCTCCGGCTGGTCGAGCTCGGGCCCGGCCGCGGCACGCTGATGGCCGATGCGCTGCGTGCCGTGGCGCGCGTGGCCGGCGGTTTTCGCGCGGCACTCGATCTCCATCTCGTCGAGATCAACCCCGGCTTGCGACAGCAGCAGCACGCCGCCCTGGCGGCGGCCCAGCCGAGCTGGCACGACCGCCTGGACACGGTCCCGCCGGGCCCGCTGATCGTCATCGCGAACGAGTTCTTCGACGCGCTGCCGGTCCGCCAGATCGTCCGCGCCGGAGACGGCTGGCACGAACGCGTCGTCGCGTGCCGCGACGGCCGGCTCGCATTTGCGGCCGGCGCTTCAACGGCGTCGCCCGACATCGCCGCCGACGCGGGTGCCGTTCTCGAAACCTCCCCGGCGGGCGAAGCCTGGATGCAGGGCATCGCGGCGCGGATCGTCGCCCATGGCGGCGGCGCCCTGGTCGTCGATTACGGTCCTGCCGTTCGCGCGCCCGGTGACACGCTGCAGGCGGTGCGCGGCCATCAGCCGGTGTCGCCGCTCGAGGAGCCGGGCCTTTGCGATCTCACCGCGCATGTCGATTTCACCGGTCTCGCCGCGGCCGGCCGGGCCGCCGGGGCGGCGGCCTTCGGGCCCATTCCGCAAAGCGCATTCCTTCGCCGCCTGGGCATCGCCGCGCGGGCGGCGACATTGTTACAAGCGGCGACGCCCGACCAGGCGCGCGTCCTCGAGGGCTCTGTGCGCCGCTTGATCGAGCCGGCCGAAATGGGCACCCTGTTCAAGGCGCTGGCGGTCGCAAGTCCGGACGTCGGGACACCGCCCGGCTTCGATGCTCAGACGTGAGGGAGTGCCGATGCTGACCTTGGGACCGCTCAACCGCCTCGATGGCGTACGCCACGGGTTTTTCAGCCGCGAAGGTGGAGTGAGCGAAGGGCTGTACGCGTCGCTGAACTGCGGGCTGGGCTCGGGCGACAAAGCGGAGAACGTGCTGGCGAACCGCGCGCGCGCCGCCGGCGAAATCGACATCGATCCCGACTCGCTGATCACCTGCTACCAGGTGCACAGCGCCGAGGTGGTCCGTGTTGAGGCGCCGTGGACGCGCGACCGGCTACCCAAGGCGGATGCGATGGTGACGCGGCAGCGCGGCATTGCGCTCGGCATCCTGACCGCCGACTGCGCGCCCATCCTGCTGGCCGACGGGCAGGCAAGGATCATCGGGGCCGCGCATGCCGGCTGGCGCGGAGCGCTCGGCGGGGTCATCGGCGCCACGGTCGCGGCCATGGTCGAGCTCGGCGCCGAGGCGAAGCGCATCGTCGCCGGCATCGGGCCGTGCATCGCCCAGCGTTCCTACGAGGTCGGGCCGGAATTCCCGGCTCCGTTCCTCGCCGCCAATCCGGCCAACAGCGTGCTCTTCGCGCCCTGCGCGGCCAACGGCAAATATCTCTTCGACCTCCGCGGCTTCGTCGCCGGTGAGCTCGGCCGTGCGGGCGTCTCGCAGGTCTACGACCTGCCGCACGACACCTGCCGCGAGGAGCGTTTCTTCAGCTATCGTCGGGCCTGCCAGCGCGGCGAGAAGGATTACGGACGCGCCCTCTCCGCCATCGCCCTCGAACCGTGACGACATGCCTTACCTGGCGCTGTTCGTAGCATTCTTCCTTCTGGCCTTGCTGGTGATCTGCTTTGTGTAAATTCATAGCACTGCTGATGCTGGTCCTGGCGGTGGCGGCGTGCGGCGAGCTGCCGCGCCCGTTCCAGCCCGAATACAAGACCGACGATAATTTCTCGCTGATGCCCATCGACAAGGCGGGCATGGTGGTGCGGCCGGTGGACGGCCTGCCGCCGGCCGCGGCCGAAGCGTTCACCCACGCGCTGATCGACGCGCTGCGCCGCGAGGATGTCGCGGCGATGACCGGACCCGGCAATGCCGCGAGCCTGATCCTCGACGGTGCGGCGGTCGCGGCTCCGTCGGGCTGGGAGATCACGCTGGCGCTGGGCGATCCGCACCAGACGAGGCTGGGCCAGGTCGTCTCGCATGCCAATCCTGTCCGGGAGGACGATCCGAAATCCTGGGATGCCTACGCGAAGGCGCTGGCGCGGTCGGTGGTGGGGTTGCTGCAGAGCGACCCAACCGTCCGGCCGGGCGACGCCCCGATCGTCGCGATCGGCGAGATCCTAGGTGTCGACGGGAGTAACGGCCGGGCGCTGGTCCGTGCGCTCGAATACACGCTGAGGAAAGCGCGCATCCAGATGGCCGCCGAGCCGGCGAAGGCGACCCATGTGGTGGACGCCGAGGTGACCATCGCGTCGCCCCGCGGTCCGGCGGACCGCCAAGTGCGCAATGTCGAAGTCCGCTGGACGGTGCGCCGCGCCGACGACAGCGAGATCGGGGAGGTCCGGCAAAGCAACGACGTCCCGGCCGGGACACTCGACCGCGACTGGCCGGAGATCGCCATGGCCGTCGCCGATGCCGCGACGGACGGGATCATCGACCTGGTTAACCGGCGCGCGACGGTCACCCGGTAGCGGAATTCCGTCGCAAAACCGCGTGGCCGAGCCGGTTTACAGTATCAAGACAGCCTGATAAATTCCGCTCCGCCCGCGGTGCGGGACCCTCGGGTCCGCCGCGGGCTTTGTCTTATTTTCCTTTTGCATCAGGCTCTTCGCCGGCGCGAGAGAACGAGGATCACGAGCCATGAAGGTGCTCGCTTGCAACAGTAACCGTCCCCTCGCCGAGGCGATCTGCGCCTTCCTGAACCTGCCGCTGACCAAGGCGAGCGTGCGCCGGTTCGCCGACATGGAAGTGTTCGTCGAGATCCTGGAGAACGTCCGCGGCGAGGACGTGTTCGTCGTCCAGTCGACCTCCTATCCGGCCAACGACAACCTGATGGAGCTGCTGGTCACCTTGGACGCGCTCCGCCGCGGCTCGGCCCGCCGCGTCACCGCGGTGATCCCGTATTACGGCTATGCGCGGCAGGACCGCAAATCCGGCCCGCGTACCCCGATCTCGGCCAAGCTCGTGGCGAACCTGATCACCACCGCGGGCGCCAACCGGGTAGTGACGCTCGACCTGCACGCGGGGCAGATCCAGGGCTTTTTCGACATTCCGACCGACAACCTGTTCTCCGCCCCGGTGTTCGTGAAGGACATCCAGGAGCGGCTGAAGGCCAAGGGCAAGGACATCACCATGGTGTCGCCGGATGTCGGCGGCGTGCTGCGCGCCCGCGCCATTGCCAGGCGCCTCGATGCCGACCTCGCCATCATCGACAAGCGCCGCGAACGCGCCGGCGTGTCAGAAGTCATGAACATCATCGGCGACGTGAAGGGCCGCACCTGCATTCTCGCCGACGACATCGTGGATTCGGCCGGCACCCTGTGCAACGCCGCCGAGGCGTTGATGGAAGCGGGCGCCGAATCGGTCGCCGCTTATGTCACGCACGGCGTGTTCTCGGGCGGTGCTGTCGCCAGAGTCGCGTCCTCGCCGCTGAAGGAGCTGGTCGTCACCGACAGCATCCAGGCGACCGAAGCGGTGCGCGTGTGCCACAACATCCGCCAGATCACCATTGCGCCGCTGATGGCCGAGGCCATCAAGCGCATCAGCGAAGAGCGCTCGGTCTCGAGCCTGTTCGACTGAGCGGAAGGATTTTGCAACGGCGCGCGGCACCCCTGGAGGCCGGCGCTCTTTTGAAGAGGAGAGAGAGTCAATGGTCGATGCAACCAAGATCGCGGCCCAGCCGCGAGAGCGGGCTGGAAAGGGGGCCGCCCGCGCCGTTCGTCGCTCCGGCCGCGTGCCGGGCGTGATTTACGGCGAAAAGGCCTCGCCCGAACTGATCGATCTCGATCCCAAGATCCTCGAAATCGAGATCCAGAAGCCCGGCTTCTTCACCCGCCTGTTCGACGTCGAGGTCGGCGGCAAGGTGCAGCGGGCCCTGGCGCGCGACGTGCAGTTCCACCCGGTCACCGACTGGGCCGAGCACGTGGATTTCATGCGGGTCGGCGAGAAGACGCGGATCCGCATCGGCGTCCCGGTCAAGTTTATCAACCAGGACAAGTCGCCGGGCTTGAAGCGCGGCGGCGTGCTCAACGTGGTGCGCCACACCATCGAGGTGTACTGCAGCGTCGACAACATTCCGCAGTTCTTCACGATCGACCTCGATGGGCTCGACATCGGCGACAGCATCCACATCAGCGCGGTCAAACTGCCCGAAGGGGTGAAGCCGACGATCTCCAACCGCGACTTCACCATCGCGGCGGTCGCGGCGCCCAGCGTGCTGAAGACGGCCGAGGAAGAAGCCGCCGAAGCGGCTGCAGCAGCTGCCGCTGCCGCACCGGTCGAAGGTGCCGCCGCGGCACCGGGAGCCGCACCGGGTGCGGCTCCGGCCGCGGGAGCGCCGGCCGCCGGAGCGCCGGCTGCCGCGGGGGCACCCGCAAAGGGCGCCGCACCCGCTGCGGGCGCCGCCAAGCCGGCAGCGGCTGGCGACAAGAAGCCCGCCGCAAAGAAGTAACCTGCGACACCGGAGGCCGGGATGCGCCTGCTCGTCGGGCTGGGCAATCCCGGCTCCGGTTACGCCCACCATCGGCACAATATCGGCTTCATGGTGGCCGACGCGGTCCACCGCCGCTACGGCTTCGGCCCGTGGCGCAAGCGCTTCGAGAGCGAGATCGCCGAAGGCGAGGTGGGCGGCGAGCGGGTGTTGTTGTTGAGGCCGATGACCTACATGAACGAGTCCGGGCGCGCGGTCGCCGCCGCGGCGCGGTTCTACAAGATTCCCGAGGCAGACACGATCGTGATCCACGACGAGATCGAACTGGCGCCGGGCAAGCTGCGCGTGAAGCAGGGCGGTGGCCATGCCGGGCATAACGGTCTCCGCTCCATCGACGCCGAGTTCGGCAACGCCTACTGGCGCGTGCGGCTCGGAGTCGGGCGTCCGGACCGGGCACTGACCGAGGCGGACCCGGAGGCGGTGTCGAATTACGTGCTGCGGGATTTCCCCAAAGCCGACCGGCCGTGGGTCGAGACGCTCGTGGACGCGGTCGCCGAGCACCTGCCGTTGCTGGTCAAGGGCGATGACACACGGTTCGCCAACCGCGTCAGCCTTGTGATGAAGCCGCCCGCGCCGAAACCCGAAAAACCCGCCGCCGCTAAAGACTGAACAGGATCCCATGGGCTTTCGCTGCGGCATCGTCGGCCTGCCGAATGTCGGCAAATCGACTCTCTTCAACGCGCTGACCGCGACGGCGGCGGCCGCGGCCGCGAACTATCCGTTCTGCACCATCGAGCCGAATGTCGGGCGCGTGCCGGTGCCGGACGCCCGCCTCGACAAGCTGGCCGCCATCGCCAAGTCGGCGAAGATCGTCGCCACACAGCTGGAGTTCGTCGACATCGCCGGCCTGGTGCGCGGCGCCTCCAAGGGCGAAGGGCTCGGCAACCAGTTTCTCGCCCATATCCGCGAGGTCGATGCGATCGCGCATGTGCTGCGCTGCTTCGAAGGCGGCGACGTCACCCATGTCGAGGGCTCGGTCGACCCGCTGCGCGACGCCGAAACCGTCGAGACCGAGCTGATGCTGGCCGACCTCGACAGCCTCGAGAAGCGCCACGCCAATGCGATCAAGAAAGCGCGTGGCGGCGACAAGGAGGCGAAGGCGCAAGTCGACGTGATGGAGCCGGTCCTGGCCCTGCTGCGCGACGGCAAGCCGGCGCGGATGTTCAAGCCGGCGCCGGAACAGATCCCGGTGTTCCAGCAGATGCAGCTGCTGACCGCGAAGCCCGTGCTCTATGTCTGCAATGTCGAGGAGGCGTCGGCCGCTTCGGGCAATGCGCTGTCGGCCAAGGTCGCGGCGCGGACGAAAGCCGAGGGCGCCTCGGCGGTCGTGGTGTCGGCGGCGATCGAGTCCGAGGTGGCACAGCTGCCCGAGGGCGAGCGCGGCGAATTCCTGAGCAGCCTCGGGCTCACCGAGACCGGCCTGGCGCGGGTGATCCGCGCTGGGTACGCGCTGCTCGACCTGATCACGTTCTTCACCGCCGGGCCGAAGGAGGCGCGCGCCTGGACCGTCCGGCGCGGCGCCACGGCGCCCGAAGCCGCCGGCGTCATCCATACCGACTTCGAGCGCGGCTTCATCTGCGCCGAGACGATCTCGTACGACGATTACGTCGCGTGCAACGGCGAGCAGGGGGCGAAGGACGCCGGCAAGATGCGCCAGGAAGGCCGCGATTACGTCGTCAAGGACGGCGACGTGATGCTGTTCCGGTTCAACGTGTGAGCAGCGGCTGCCGCCATTTAACCGATGTGCTGAAGCTTGCAACGATTGTTGTTCGAGGGAGGGGGACCATGCGCAACATATTCGGGGTCGTATTGCTGGGCTGCGCGCTATCAGCGTGCGCCGGAAGCGGCTCTACGTCCCAAGTAACTCCGGCGCGCGCTGAGATCGACAGCCGCGGCGTGGCAGAGGTGACGGTCACGAGCGCCATTTCCGGCGGCGACAAGATCGCTGCGGAGCTACAAACCGAGATCGTCAATCAGATCATCTCGAAACGCGTTTTCCGCGCCGTCAAATTAGGGCCGGAGCCGGCGGATGTCCGCATTGAGGCGAAACTGACGGAAGCGAATGATGTATCGCAAGCCGGCCGGATCTTGTTGGGGGGGCTCGCCGGGCAGGCGAAAGTGCAGGCCGACGTGAAAATCGTCGACAGCAAAACCGGAAATCTTCTCGCCGAAATCATCGCCACCGGCCTGTCCTCGGGCGGAGATGTCTTTGCCGGCACGTCCCGCGAAGCGATCCGCGAAACGGCGACGCAGATCACCGACTATGTGCTTCGCAACCGAAAGCTATGACGGGACGACGCGCGCGCTGGTCCGGCGATTTGCCAGCGGCGCCCTCGGGCTGCTAGAAAATTCCACTGTTCACCCGGGAGAGAGAGAACCACCATGGGACAGACGATCAACCTGACGGCGAAAGACGGCTTCAAGCTCACGGCCTATGAAGCCAAACCGGCGGGCAAGGCGCGCGGCGGGCTGGTGATGATCCAGGAGATCTTCGGCGTCAACCAGCACATGCGGAAGACGTCGGACATCTATGCCGCGGAAGGTTATCACGTGGTCGCACCGGCCATGTTCGACCGTGTCGGCAAGGACATCCAGCTCGGCTACAGTGAGGCCGACATCGCCAAGGGCCGCGAGATCCGCGGCAAGATCAACTGGGATCAGATCCTGGCTGATGTCGCGGCGGCCAAGGACGCGCTCCGCGGCTCCGGCAAGACCGGCATCATCGGCTACTGCTTCGGCGGCTCGGTCGCCTGGCTCGGCGCCACGCGGTTCAACGATTTCGCCGCCTCGGTCTGCTTCTATGGCGGCCAGATCGCGCAGTTCGCCGAGGAGAAGCCGAACTGCCCGGTGCAGATGCATTTCGGCGAGACCGACCACGCGATCCCGCTGTCGGATCTCGGCAAGATCCGCGCCGCCCAAGGTGCGAAGGTCGAGCTTCAGGTGTATCCGGCGGGGCACGGGTTCAACTGCGACGAGCGCGGCAGCTGGCACGAGCCCAGCGCCAAGCTCGCCCGCGAGCGCGCGGTCGCCTTTTTAAGGCAACACATCGGATAAGAGGTTTCGAACAAAAAGGCGGTGACGTCCTGGACGTCACCGCCCGACTTCTGTCAGTGAGCCACTTGGCCCGCGTGGCGCTCGGCGTCACGTGACGCCAGCTTGCAGATTTCGCTGAACATGCGTTGCGACCCCTTCAGCGCGATATCGCCCAGCGACAGAATCCCGACCATGCGTTTTTGGCGGCTCAGGACCGGCAGATGATGAATCTGCTTCTGCCCCATGAGCTGGCACGCTTCATCGAGCTCCTGGTCGTCGAAGCACCAGGTAATGCCCTTCGACATGACCTCGCGGGCTTTCGTTGTAGAGGGATCGGCGCCCGCCGCGACAGCCCGGCAGGTAATGTCCCGGTCGGTGATCATCCCGATGAGGCGATCGTTCTCGCCGACCGGCAAGCAACCGATCCCCTTGTCGCGCATGAGCAGCGCGACTTGGCTGAGTGGAACATCAGGCGAGATCCACTCCGCGTGCGGTGTCATCGCAGTTCTGACCAGCATTGATGCCTCCTATCTGAAAGCAGCCCTGGGCCGTCTCGGCCGTCGCAGTACAGGCGAGGTCAGTTTGAGATCGCGTTCGATGCGCGGCGCTCGGGTCAACGATCCGGACGAACTGCGTCGCGCAGCGACCGCCAAGCGGAGGATCTTCGCCTCCGGATCCCGTGCTGATCTACCCGCCACCTGCAAGGGGATGCGTTCGAGGCGGCCACCGTCAAATCACGACCTGCCCCAAGGCTGATCTTTGGCACAAGCCACCCGCCGCTAACGGCGCATCCCCAATCGGCGAGCGGCGTCAGATTAGCACAATTTGCCGCCATGCCGCATGAGCGCTGCGTGATTCTTCGTATCGCGCGGCCGCTGCCAAGCCTACGCGGCGGCGAGCTCGAGATAGGCTCCGTAGGCGATGTCCGGCGCGATCTGCAAGGCGCCGGACAACGGCCGGTAATCCACATCCGACGCATCGAAGCGGACCCGCACGTCGTCGAGATCGCGCACCACGATCCGGTAGCCGACGAGATGCGGGCTCGCCGGCGCCTCTTTGAGCGGCAGGCCCGGAAATCGCTCCGCCGCGGCGTCGGGGGCCAGCACTGTCAGCGCGCCGCGCGCCGTCGCGACGTCCAGCCGGTCGGTGGCGCGGCGCACCGAGTCCGGCCCTTGGAGGGCAGCGAAGAACTCGACGAGCGCTGGCGGCTCCTCGGCGACCATCACCGCCTCGACGACGGCGGCGGCGCCGTTCGCGTGGCGCTGATAGTCCGGCTTCCAGAAGAAATGCGGTGCACGGTGCTGGCAGACAAAGAACGCGGATTCCGGCATCCGTGGGTTGGTCACAAAGGCGAGCGAGAACGCCAACGTCACGTCATTGCCGTCGGGCAGCCGCGCCTGGCGGGCGAAATCGAACGGCGCGTAATTGGAGAGGCCGGCGCGCGCGAACTCGTCGCGGTCGCGGCGTGCGTCGCCGCTCTCGAACGCGATCATAGAACAGCCTTCGCGATGCCCGAGAAACGCCTGGGTATAGGCCCCGAAGCTGAAATCCCGGGCAGTGCCGGGGGCGACCTTCGACGGATCGTCGACGGTCAGCAGCTCGATGAAATTGCCGTTGAGCTGAATCAGCGAGTTGCCGGTCCCCCAGGGATGAACGGCGTGCGGCGTCAGCGTGAAGCCGAGCCGCGTGAAGGTCCGCCGCGCCGCCTCGAGGTTGCGCACGCAGTGGACCACGTGATCGATACCGCGATTGGGTTTCTCTGGCATCCGGCTAAGATGAGCCGAGCCCTGGGGCGACACAAGCCAAGAAAGGAATTCCCATGCCCGAGAAACGCGTCGTGCGCAGCAACGTTCCGGAGACCGGCGGCCCGTTCAACCTGGCGGTCACCTTCGGCAACATGATCTACATCTCCGGCCTGCCGCCGTTCACCGAAACGTATTCCCGCCAGATGCGCGAGGCGCGCGCCCGGAGCGAGGCGCTGCCGCCCTATGCGCCGCCGCCATTCGAGGAGGAATGCCGCATCGTCATGGACCACATGAAGCAGCTGATGGAGGCGGCCGGCTCCACCATGGAGTGCCTGCTGAAGGTCACGGTGTGGCTCAAGGACCAGACCCAGCAGGAGACCTTCGACAAGGTGTATCGCAGCTATTTCTCCTCGCCCGAGAAGTTGCCGGCGCGAACCCGCATGCAGGCCGGACGCACGCCCCGCGACTGCGGCCTCGAGGTGGATGCGATCGGTTATATCCCCGGGAAGTAGGCGGCGAGAGCGCCGGCGAGCGGCGCCAGGTCGCCGACGAGCCGCGATGGGGCGCCGCCCTGGAATGTCGCGGCCATGCGCCGCCACGCGGCCGGCCCGCAAGCTTCGACGACCAGCGGCTTCAACTCGGGCGCCCGGTCCAGCGGCAGCTTCACCGTGCGCGTTGTGTCAAGCGGCCATCCCACCGGCCAGCGCGGCCGGCCGTCGACATCCAGGAACAGGAAGTCTTCGACCGCCTTGCCAGCCGGCAGTGGCGCCAGCCAATGAGCCCCGATGATGCGGCCGCGATAAGCCTCATCGCCGAAGCCGCGTGCCCCGGCGGTGATGTAGATCGCCACGCCGATATCGGTGCCGGCGATCTGGCACCCCATCTCGACCAGATGCGCCCGGCCGACGCGGGTGGCGCTGACGACCTTGCGGCCGGTGAATCCGTAGAGCGGCTTCAGCCAGCCGATGGACCGGCTCACAGCACCGAGACTTGGTCAATCATCCGGAATGAGACTTCGAACTCGCCAGCCGCTGGATGGTGGCGTGCGCTCTTTCGCTTTCAATCAACTGGTTCAACTTATCGAGTAACTGCGCCTTGCTGGACAAGCTCGGCAAGGAGCCTGACGGCATACCAAATCGATTTACCGCGATCTGCTCTAACGTCCTTCGTTTCGTATTTGTGTCGTTGATGATCTGCGCGGCTGCCTCAAGTGGCAGATTGCCGATTTCGTCGAGTGGGAGCTCGGGTTCAATTTGCTGCCCACCAGATCGTTCTGACGTATGAGGTCCAGAGAGGATATGACGCAGCTTCTCGGCCGGAAGTCGCCCCAGATACCGCAACAAGCTTTCATACTGATTCACAATATGCGAGGGGGTTGGCTCACAATCTTAGTGGCCGGGGGACAATCGAACACCACATAATCGTATTTGTCCTCCGCTCCTATTTTGTCGAGCCAGGACGCCAGGAGTGTCCGCTTTTCCCATTCCGATAGCATCGGGTTGCCGTAGTTCGTCGATGCCAGATCAATCTCCGTATCGTCCAGTTCGAATTGAGCAGAGACAAAATCAAGGTTGGGGTAAATGTCCTCGTACCATTTTTGCTTATTGTGACGTTCGTAGATTGGGTTATGAATGATGATCTCATCACCCGGCATCGCGATTTTTCTGTTGCAGAACGATTCAAAAATCGTGTTGCACGTCCGTTTTTGCTTGACGGCTTTCTCCCAGAGGGCCTGTCCGAGCAGGACAATAGAAAGGCTTGATTGATGATCTACGTCTATCAGTAGGACGCGACCTTCTTGAGACAAATGAGTCGCAAGGTGAAGCGCCAACGTCGTTTTACCAACGCCGCCCTTGAAATTTATGACGGATACTTTTTTGGTCATTCGCGCCCCCCGGTTGTATTTTAGTGTGGGCGCGATACTCTCATAGATTGCATCATTCGCCAATCACATCGGTGCCCCGGCGATGCCGCCGCCCTGGAACGTGGCGGCCATCCGCCGCCACGCGGCGGGCCCGCAAGCTTCGACGACCAGCGGCTTCAGTTCGGGGGCCCGGCCCTGCGGCAGTTTGACCGTGCGCGCTGTTTCGAGTGGCCACCCCACCGGCCAGCGCGGCCGGCCGTCGACATCCGGGAACGGATAGTCTTCGACCGCCTTGCCGGCCGGCAGCGGCGCCAGCCAATAGGTGCCTATGATGCGGCCGCGACAGGCCTCGTCGCCGAAGCCACGCGCCCCGGAGGTGATGTAGATCGCGACGCCGACATCGGTGCCGGCGATGTCGCGCCCCATCGCGATCAGATGCGCCCGGCCGACGCGGGTGGCACTGACGACCTTGCGGCCGGTGAATCCGTAGAGCGGCTTCAGCCAGCCGATCGTGATCGACGGCTTGCTCAGCTTGACCGCTCGAACGCCACGAGAGCTTCGGCGCCGGCCATGATCCGCTGCCGCCGGCACCGGACGATCTCGCCCGGGAAAAACTCCCACTGTTCACCGGGCGGAATGGCATCCACGATTCGATAAAGGCCGTCGGCGATCTGCTCGGCTTGGACTGGCCGCCAGGCGTGGGGGCCTTCATCGAGCCGGCGGACGCAGATCGTCGGCACGGTTAGCGCGGCGCCGCGGCGATGTTACCGCCGTCGACGGTCAGCACGCGGCCGGTGGTCTTGTTGGCCAAAGCCAGGGCGACGAAGGCTTGCGCGACGTCACTTGCCTTCACCTCGCGGCCGAGCAGCGCAGTTTTACGATGCATCGCTCAGCGCTTGCACAGCATCCATGAGCCTATTCCGGAACTTGTCGGCAATGTCATTTTTCCAGCTGTCGAGCAAATGAAAGCTTCGGGACTGATTTCTAAGTCTCTTTTTCGTTTTTTCCTGGTTGTAAATCCGGAAATCGATGCGTCCAACTGCCCGCGGATCAGCCATCACGAGGTACGAATCAAACTTAAATTGGTACGAAACCACGTTTGCATTCGCCGCAGTCTCAAAGCCTAAAGCCTGCAACCGTTGTTCGACAGCCGCGAATTCTTCCGCGCTTCGAGGTTTGCCGTGCCAGAGACCCTCTTCGAGAAATTTCGGCGGCGTATCTAGTTCCGTTAGGAAAACCCTTTCGGTCTTTCTCCGCTGCTCCGTGCGTTCCTCCTCAGTTTTGTCGGCCGCCTCAAACTCTTCCCGTAGCGAATCTGTGGCCATACTAAAAGCGGCATTGGTAACAGGACATATATTGGTATTCCCAAAGCCCTCCAAGTGCCGCCTTAAGCCTTCCGGGATTGTAAAGCCACGGTCGTAAGGTCCCAGACTGCCGCCTTTACAAAGTGGGCAGTATCCACGCTCTTGAAAATAAGACGCCTCGGGATCTGGCTTCGCCAATTCAATGATCTTTTCGATCGTCTCTCTTTTCCATTGCCAGTAATCCCGCCTTGAGTGACAAGAATAATAGCTCGTCAACAGCTGCGCTATATCAGGTGCCATTAAGTGCACGATGTCGTGCCTTGCCCTATATAGCTCGTCCTCCAGCCTCCTAAGATGACCCTCGGCATTTTCGTAGGCATGGCGCGGCACTTTTGCGCGATCCGCTATCGCAGCGCCGCGGCGATGTTGCCGCCGTCGACGGTAAGCACGCAGCCGGTGGTCTTGTTGGCGAGCGCCAGCGCCACGAAGGCCTGGGCCACGTCGCCCGCCTTCACCTCGCGGCCGAGCAGGTTGCCGCCCATGTATTCGCGCTCCGACACGCCGCGCGCCTTGGAGCGGCTGGCGATCATCGTGTCGGTGAGCAGGCCGGTGCGCACGCGGTCGGCGTTGACGCCGTTGGCGCGAATCCCGTCCTTGCCGTAATCGACCGCGTATTGGCGCAGGAGGAACAAGGTTGCCGCCTTCGGCAGGCCGTAGGGCCCGAAATCCGGGCCCGGATTGACCGCCTGCTTCGACACGTTGAACAGCAAGGCGCCGCCGGTCTCTTGCGCCTTCATGATCCGCACCGCGTTCTGCGCCACCGCCTGGTGGGCGAAGAAATTTAGCTCGAAGCTGTCGCGCAACAGCTTCTCGTCGACCTCGCCGATGCGGCCCTGCCATGCGGCGCCGGCGTTGGACACCACGATGTCGACGCCGCCGAATGTCGCCGCCGCCTTGTCGAACGCCGCGCGCACCTGGTCGCTCTTGGTCACATCGCAGGCGATGCCCAGCCCGCCGAACTTCCTGGCCAGCGCCGACGCGGCGTCGCCGTCGCGGTCGACGACGACGATCTCGGCCCCCTGGGCCGCGAACGCGGCGGCGGTCGCGGCGCCGATGCCGCTGGCGCCGCCGGTGATGAGGGCGATCTGCCGGGCTAGCGGCTTCTCGGCCTCCTTGCCGAGCTTGGCCTGCTCCAGCGACCAGTATTCGACATCGAAAATATCCGCCTCGGGAATGCTCTCGAAGCGCCCGATCGCCTCCGCGTCGGTGATGGTGGTCACCGCGTTCTCGGCCACGTCGGCGGCGATCCTGGCGTCTTTCGACGACTTGCCGAGCGCGAACAGGCCCACGCCGGGTACCAGAATCACCCGCGGCACGGTGTCGAGCATCTTCTTCTTCGGCACGGCGCGCGGATTGTGGCGCTCGAAATAGGCCTTGTACTCGGCGGCGAATCTCGCGAACGCGCTTTTCGCGGCGGCCGCAAAGTCGGCGAGCTTGCCGGCTTCGGGGGCGGGCACCAGCAGCGGCTTGGCCTTGGTGCGGATCACGTGGTCGGGGGTGATCACGCCGACCTGGCTATAGCGCGCGACTTCGGCCCCGTTGATAAAATTGAGGATCGCCGGGCCGCTGCGGAACTCGAGGACGAAGCGCTTGTAAAGACCGTCCTGTGGATCCTCCGGGATAGCGGCGAGACCGCGCAGCAGCGGCGCCACCTCGGCCGGCGTCGCCGGTTTTGCCGGCAACGCGCCGGGCGCAAACACATTGCGGCGGCCGCGACCCAAGCGCTGTTCGGTCAGGGTCACCAGCTCGATCATCCGCGTATACGCCTCTTCGGCGGTCTCGCCCCAGCTGAAGATGCCGTGCTTGTGCAGCACCAGCCCCTCGGCCTTCGGCGCCTTCTTCTGCGCCTCCGACGCCATCTTCGCGAGCGCGAAGCCGGGCATCACATAGGGCACGATCGCGGCGCGGCCGTCATAGACCTCGCGCAGGATCTCCTCGCCGTTCGGCTGATCGGAGACCGCGAGCACGGCATTGGCATGGGTGTGGTCGATGAACTTGTGCGGCAGGAAGGCGTGAAACAGCGTCTCGACCGAGGGATTGGGCGCGGAGGCGTCCAGCAGGTTGAGGCGCTGGAAATTGACCATGTCCTCGTCGCTGAGCGCGTCCAGCTTGTAGAGCTTGCGCAACGGCTCCAGCCGCACGGCCGGCAGACCCGGCGGCTCGATCACGCCCATGTCCCAGCCCGAGCCCTTGACGCATAGCACGTCCACCTCGTCGCCGAGCGTGTCGCGCAGATTCGTCTTGACCGAGGTGTTTCCGCCGCCATGCAGCACCAGCGCCGGGATGCCGCCCAGGAGGCGCGTCGTGTAGATGCGCAGCGCCAGGTCGCGGTTGACGCCCTGGTCCGCATAGCGCTGAACTGCGCCCTCGGCGTCGGCTTTGGACCATAAATTCTTCATCGATCTATCTCGTCAGCCTCGATTAAGCACGCGGCCGGCCACCGCATCGAGCTTCTTGACCACGTCGGGATCGCGCGCCGCCGGGCCGGTGATGATCGCGGTTTCCAGCGCAGTATGACAGCCCGCCGAGCAGGACACATCGCGGGCGCGCAGCTTCGGCGCCACCTTCTTCACCAGCGAGCGCGCGTTCTCGGCGTTCTCGAGGAGCACCTTGATGACCGCGTCGACGGTGACATGGTCGTGATCCGGATGCCAGCAGTCGTAGTCAGTCACCATAGCGACCGTCGCATAGCAGAGCTCGGCTTCGCGGGCGAGCTTCGCCTCCGGCATGTTGGTCATCCCGATCACGCTGCAGCCCCAACTGCGGTACAGGTTCGATTCCGCTTTCGAGGAGAATTGCGGTCCCTCCATGACGAGGTAGGTGCCGCCGCGCTTGATGCCCAAGCCCAGCTCTTGTCCGGCGGCGAAGATGTGATCGCCCAGTCGCCGGCAGACCGGCTCCGCCATGGAGACGTGCGCGACGCAGCCGGTCTCGAAGAAGCTTTTCACGCGCGCGAAGGTGCGGTCGATGAACTGGTCGACGACCACGAACGTGCCGGGCGGCAGGTCCTCGCGCAGGCTGCCGACGGCGCTCACGGAGATGATTTCGGTGACGCCGGACCGCTTCAAGGCGTCGATATTGGCGCGGAAATTGAGCGCCGACGGCGGCACCCGGTGGCCGCGGCCATGGCGCGGCAGAAAGACGAGCTTCTGCCCGTCGAGCTCGCCGAACAATAGGTCGTCCGACGGATCGCCCCAGGGTGTCGGCACGTGCCGCCAGCCGACATTGGTCAGCCCCGGAATATCGTAGACGCCGCTGCCGCCGATGATGCCGAGGACCGGCGGCGTGCCAGGCGAAGCCGCTGCCATGACGTGAATACTCCCGCGGGGAAACTCGCGGGACGTTTTAACCGATCCGACCGAAATAGCAATTGGACTCGGGCGGCGGTGCCACGCGCGCCCGCGGCCCCGCTAGTTGGCGTTCTTCACCAGCTTGCCCTTCACGCGGCGCTGCCGCTCGCCGTCGACGACGCGCGTGTAGACGAGGTCCATCCCAGTCGGTGACAGGGTGCGGGCATAAGTCTGAACGTCGTGCCGTCCATCGGCGAGCACGCCGAACTGGTGCACGGTGAGGGTGCTGCGGCTGATATGCGCCCACGAGATCATGCCCCCGGCCAGCGGGTCGCCGTTATCGGCCGCCTGGAACAGGCCGGCGCGCGGACCCGGCATGAAGGTCATCGAAGCGGTGCGGCGCCGCACGTCCGGTGCCTGGGGATCGCCGCCCTGGCGGAGCACGGTGGTCCACGCCAGCGTGAAGCCGCCATCGGCGGCCGGCGCGATCTGCACGTCGAGGTCGCGCTCTGTCATGCCGAAATACGCAGCGTCGTCGCCCTCGGCAAAACCGCCGCCGGCGAATCGGCCGAAGAAGGCCTTGATGTCGACCGCGCGGCCGGCGGTGGACGGCGGCGGTTTGCGCAGCGGCGGTGCCGGCGCCGTCTGCGAGCGATTGAGTTGGATCGTACCGAGATCAATCGGACCGGTCATGCCCTGGGCGCGTGCCGCGTCACCCCCAGCGCCCAGCGCGAGCAGCGCCGCCCCAACCGCCATGACCAATCCCCCGACGTGCCGCGCGCAAATCATGAATCCCTCCCCTGAGTCGCGGCCGAAGTTTAGTCGGCACGGTCGGGAGATGCCACGATCGTATAGCGGACGGCCGCAGATCAGGCGTGAATGTTGAACAGATTCGTCTGCGGCGGGGCCAGGTTCAGGGTCGGGAACGGATTGGTCAGCGCGAACGGGCTGCTGCGGCTGCCGGCGCCGGCTCCGACGGCGTTGTCCAGCAAGCTGTGCAGGATGCTCCGCGCGCGCGCGCCCGTGATGCTGATGATCTGCGTGCCCAAGGCGCTCTGAAGCTGCTGCGCCAGGACCTGCGCACGCTGCGAGGTCAGGTTGATGTTGACCAGCGCGCCGACTTGGCTGTTCAGCGTGCTGTTCAGATTCGCCAGCGAGTTGCTTTGATCCTTGATCGACTGGTTCTCGCGGTTGAGCACGGTGAGGCTGTTCGTCGCCGCAGCGAGCGCCTTGTCGAGGCTGCTGAGCACGCCCGTCAGGTCGGGCGGTCCCACGCCGCCGCCCCCAGAGCCGCCACCATCACCGCCGTCGCCACCGTGGTGGCCGTCGCCGTTCCCGCGACCGACATCGCCGGTCTGGCCGAACGCGAAGGCGTTGCCTTGGCCCTGGTTGTCGCCGCCCTGGACGTTGTTGTTGCCATTGCCTTGGCCCTGATCGCCGCCGCCTTGACCGGCATTGGTGAGGCTACTGATCACGCCGCCGATCAGGCCGCTGACCGTGGCCTGCGGCGCCCCGTTCGCGATGGCGTCGACGGCGTGGTCGACCAACTGGCGGGTCCCCTCGTTCCCCTGCGCGGTGCCGTTCAAGACGTTGATCAGCTGATTGCCCAGAGCTTGAACCTGCGTCGGATTGCCGCGGCCGATCTGATCGATGAACTGGTTGGCGAAGGCCTGCGCGGTCGCGTCGCTGGTGCCGCCGAATTGCGCCTTCACCGCGCTCACGATCCCGTTGACGAGATTGGCAAACGGATCCGGCGGATGGTTGATCGCGTTCTGCAGGCTGTTGGCGGTCAGAACGTCGAGGACGCCGGTCTGCAAATTGAGCGTCCGCAGGTCGTTCGCGCTGAGCCCGTTCGCCAGGAAATTCTGCGTATTCGTCCCGTTGAGCAGATCGACCCCGGCCAGGCTGGCGCCTTTCAGCGACGTTTGGATGCTGGAGAGTCCCTGGTTGAACTGCTGCGCCAGCGCCTGCAACTGGTCGTTTGAGACGCCCGGCTGTGCCGCCGCCTGCACGATCTGGCGCAGATTGGTCAGCGTCTTGGTGATGTCGGAGACGCCCTTGATCGACACCCCGATAATGGCGCTGGACTGGGCCAGGGCCTGTTGCTGGATCTGGTTCAGGTTGACCTGGTTGCGCAGCTGGTTGGCAACCGGTGCGGCAGCGGGCGTGATCGGCTGGCCGGCGGCGTTGAAGTTCTGTTCGTTACGCGCGAGGTCCTGCGCGATGCTCCGCAGCACCGAAATCGTATTGTTCGAAACGGTCAGGTTCGCGATCGAGAACGCGGTCATCGACCAGGCGCGCAAAAACAGAGAGCCAAGCCAGACGCCGTTTCTGGCGTAGACCTGCCCTACAGCGCGGTTCTCGCAGCTATAGCTTGGGCGGAAACTTCGAGATTAGCAATATTGCCAAAAGGGAGCCCTTGCTTGGGCTTGCGAGTTTCTGGAGATCTTTAACCTTTTGTCGCAAATTTTAGTAAACTTGAAGATAGGGATGGAAAAGCGGCGCCTCCGACCCCCGAAATAAAGGGCTCGCCCTGGGAAAAACAAGAGGTCGCCGCCCACCGACTTATGGTTATGGCCAAGCCACCAGGGGCGGCAGCGACATCAGAATGGCCTCCACATTGCCGCCCGTCATCAGGCCGAACTTGGTGCCGCGGTCATAGAGCAGGTTGAACTCGACATAGCGGCTGCGGCGGACGAGCTGCTGCTGGCGCTCGGCCTCGGTCCACGGCGCGTTCATGTGGCGCCGCACCAGCCGCGGATAGACGTCCAGAAATGCGGATCCGACATCGCGCACGAACGCGAAGTCGCGCGCCCACGGATCGCCGCCCCCATCCGCGGCGGAACGGTCCGCCGAGTGCAGGTTGTCGAAGAAAATGCCGCCGACGCCGCGCGGCTCATCGCGATGTTTCAGGAAAAAATAGTCGTCGCACCATTTCTTGAAGCGCGGGTAGTAGCCGGGATCGTGCGCTTCGCAAGCGCGGCGGCAGGCGGCGTGAAACTCCTGGGTGTCCGCATCGGCCGGCACGACCGGTGTCAGGTCCATCCCGCCGCCGAACCACGATTCCATGGTGCGGATGTGGCGGGTGTTCATGTGCACGGCCGGCACCAGCGGCGAACGCGGATGGATGACGAGGGAGATGCCGCTCGCCCAGAAGCGCGGATCGGTCGCGGCCCCCGGAATCTGCGAGCGGAATTCCGGACTGAACTCGCCGTGCACGGTCGAAACGTTGACGCCGGCCTTCTCGAACACGCGGCCGCGGAGAATGGAAATGGTCCCGCCGCCGCCTTCGGGCCGCTCCCAGGGCTTGCGCTCGAAACGGCCGGGCGGCAGATCGGCGTGCAGGCCGGTGAGCTCGTCCTCGATCCGCTCGAGCTCGGCGCAGATGCGGTCGCGAAGCCCGGCGAACCACGCGACGGTTTCCGCTTTGCGCGTCTCCGCGGGTTCGGTCATGACGCGGCGGCCATGTGGGCGGGCAATTGACGCGCCTGACGCAACGCCTCCGCGAGAACGATGGCGGCGGCGAGAGCCACGTTCAACGACCGCACCGCCGCAGCCAGCGGAATCGCCACCCGCGCGTCGGCCGCCGCATGAACATCGGACGGTACGCCCGCGGTCTCGCGGCCGACCAGCAGCGTGTCGGACGGCTGGAACCCGAACTCGTCGTAACGCACGTTGCCTTTGGTCGTGAGCAGGACCAGCCGCGCCGGCGGTCCGGCCGCGCGCGCGGCCTGAAAAGTGCTCCAAGACTGATGGCGTGTCAGCGTCACACCCTCAAGATAATCCATACCGGCCCGTCGCAGCCGCCGATCCGACCAGACGAAACCGCATGGCTCAATGATGTCGACGGCCACGTCCAGGCACGCCGCGAGGCGCAGCATGGCGCCGGTATTCTGCGGAATATCGGGCTGATAAAGAGCAAGACGCATCGGAACGAGGAGTGAACGGGCCGGTCAACGGAGCGGCTTAAGTCTTTGCAAGCGCAACCGACATGGATTATACCCTGCGGCCGGGACGGGGTCATCCGCGAGGCTCGCGGTTCGCGACCCCGGACTACGCGAGGGGGCTTCGTCAGCGGGGTCGCGCGGAGTTGGCTTGTCGGAACTGCGCGATTTGGCGTTCGCAGCGCGTCTGAACACCGCCGCCGCAACCTTACGTCCGACCAGGACCGTCCGGTCCAGCTAGCAAGGGTCTTTCAGAATGGCAAACACTGCACAATCTGCCACCGCCGGCCACGGCGCGGAGGGCTCCCGCCGCGATTTTCTGTACCTGGCGGCGGGTGCGTTCGGCGCCGTCGGCGCGGCAATGAGTTTGTGGCCGTTCATCGATTCGATGAATCCGGCGGCGGATACGCTGGCGCTGTCCACGATCGAAGTCGACATCTCGCCGATCACCGAGGGTCAGCGGATCACCGTGTCGTGGCGCGGCCAGCCGGTGTTCATCGATCATCGCTCGGCGGCGCAGATTCAGCAGGCGCGGACCGTCAGCCTCGACGAGCTCAAGGATCCGCAGCCGGACCAGGCGCGCGTTCAGAAGCCCGAATGGCTGATCGTCGTCGGCATCTGCACCCATCTCGGCTGCGTGCCGCTCGGCCAGAAGCCGACCGATCCGAAGGGCGATTTCGGCGGCTGGTTCTGTCCGTGTCACGGCTCGCAATACGACACGTCGGGCCGCATCCGCCGCGGCCCCGCCCCGGCCAATCTGCGTGTGCCGGCGTACAGCTTCATCAACGATAAGACCATCCGCATCGGCTGAGGCGATCCATGGCCACTTCTTCTCCGTCTTCGTCCAAGTTCTACAGCCATCCCGTGGTCAAGTGGATCGAGTACCGGCTGCCGATCTTCTCGTTCATCGACCACAGCCTGGGTTCGAGCTATCCGGCCCCGAAGAACCTCTCTTACTGGTGGAATTTCGGCTCGCTCGCCGGCGCCATGCTCACCATCATGATCGTGAGCGGCATCTTCCTGGCGATGAACTACACGCCGCACGCCAGCCTCGCGTTCGATTCGGTTGAGCGCATCATGCGCGACGTGAACTACGGCTGGCTGATGCGCTACGTCCACATGAACGGCGCGTCGTTCTTTTTCATCGCCGTCTACATCCACCTCTTCCGCGGCATGTATTACGGCTCCTACAAATACCCGCGCGAGGTGCTGTGGTGGCTGGGTGTCATCATCCTCCTGCTGATGATGGCGACGGCGTTCATGGGCTACGTGCTGCCGTGGGGCCAGATGAGCTTCTGGGGAGCCACCGTCATCACCAACCTGTTCTCCGCCTTCCCGCTGATCGGCGACAGCATCGTGACTCTGCTGTGGGGCGGGTTCGCGGTCGACAACCCGACACTCAACCGGTTCTTCTCGCTCCACTACCTGCTGCCGTTCGTCATCGTCGGCGTGGTGATCATGCATATCTGGGCGCTCCATATGCACGGGTCGAACAACCCGCTCGGCATCGACACCAAGGGACCGCAGGACAAAATCCCGTTCCATCCGTATTACACGGTGAAGGACCTGTTCGGGCTCGGTGTGTTCATGATCATCTATGCCGGGTTCGTGTTCTTCGCCCCGAACTTCTTCGGCGAGCCGGACAACTACATCAAGGCGAACCCGCTGCAGACGCCGCCGCACATCGTGCCGGAATGGTACTTCCTGCCGTATTACGCGATCCTGCGCTCGATCCCGAACAAGCTGCTCGGCGTGATCGCGATGTTCTCATCGATCCTGATCCTGTTCGTCCTGCCGTGGCTCGACACCAGCCGGGTGCGCAGCGGCCGCTTCCGGCCGGTGTTCCGGATTTTCTTGTGGATCTTCCTGATCGATACGGTGGCGCTCGGCTTCGTCGGCGCGCATCCGCCGGAAGGCTGGTATCTGGTGCTCGGTCGCGTCGCGACGATCTGGTACTTCCTCCATTTCATCATCCTGCTGCCGCTGCTCGGCTGGTTCGAACGGCCGCTTCCATTGCCGGCCAGTATTTCCGAACCGGTCCTGGGCGGCGCGCGGACCGCGGGTGCCGCCGTCCGCTCGATGGAGAAGAACTGATGCGGAAGCTTGCTCTGGCGTTTGCCGCTTCCGCGGCCCTGGTTGCGCTCACGCTCGGCGCTGCGGCGCCGGCCCAGGAGATGAGCCCCGAAGCGGAGTTGAAGCTGCCGTCGCCCGGCTGGTCGTTCGACGGCCCGTTCGGAACCTTCGACCGCGCCGCGGCACAGCGCGGCTTCCAGGTCTACCGGGACGTCTGCTCCACCTGCCACTCGCTGAACCTCGTCCACTATCGCAACCTTACCGATCTCGGTTTCTCGGAAGAGGAGGTCAAGGCGATCGCCGCCGGCGTCCAGGTCACCGACGGGCCGAACGATCAGGGTGAGATGTACGAACGGCCGGGCCGCCCCTATGACACGTTCAAGGCGCCGTTCCCGAACGACAATGCCGCGCGCGCGGCGAACAATGGGGCGCTGCCGCCCGACCTGTCGCTGATGACCAAGGCACGCGAAGGCGGACCGGATTACGTGTACGGGATCCTCACCGGCTTCAGCGACCCGCCGCCCGGCTTCAAGCTGATGGAGGGCATGTACTACAACAAGTATTTCCCCGGCCATCAGATCGCGATGCCGCCGCCGCTGACGCCGGACCGCGTCACGTACGCCGACGGCACCAAGGCCACGGTCGAACAGGAAGCGCACGACGTCGTCACGTTCCTGCATTGGGCCGCGGAGCCGAATCTGGAGACGCGCAAGCGGATCGGCATGAAGTCGATGATCTTCCTGTTCGTGCTGAGCGGTCTGCTGTACGCCGTCAAACGCCGGGTGTGGCGCGACGTGCATTGAGTTCACCGCCGACATAGCTCCTCGAAAGGGCCGCTCGACGGAGCGGCCCTTTTTCTTTTCCGGTCGGGCCGACGTCCGGCTGCACCAAAACTGGGCGGATTGATAAAAAAATAGACGCTGCTGTCCGGTTCTCTGCCGATCGGCGGCTTTGATTGCCCATTTTGACTTGCCCTTTAATCGGCGATTAACCGCTTTTGACCAATAGTGCTCACCGAGTTTTTGGGGTTGGTTGTCTACGCTGATGCTGCGGCGCCGTTCCACGCATTCCCGCTCTGCCTGTCTGAACTTCACGCAGGACGCGACATCCGGCCGGCGAGGGAGCGCGGAATGAGCGCGCGCCTGCAGCGGCCAGCGTCCACAAGCCGCGAGTCCAAGACCGCGCTCAAGCCCGAGCGGATTCTCGAGCTTGCCGCGCGTCTCAGCACGACCGCCAACGACAAAATTTCCGCGATCTCCGCCATCACCCGCCAGACCCGCATCCTGGCGCTGAACGCGCTGATCGAAGCGTCGCGCGCCGGCGAGATGGGCCGCGGCTTCTCGGTGGTCGCCGCCGAGGTGAAGACCATCTCGGCCGAGATCGAGACTGTGGCGCGAGCGCTCGAACGGGAGGTCGCCGCGAACCTCTCGGAACTCGAGCGGATCGGCGGCAACGTCATTTCTCATCTCCGCGGACAGCGCCTGGCGGACCTGGCGCTGAACGCGATCGAGATCATCGACCGCAATCTTTATGAGCGCACCTGCGACGTGCGCTGGTGGGCGACGGACTCCGCCGTCGTCCAGGCCGCCTCGGCGCGCACCGCCGAAGCGCTCGCTTATGCAAGCCGCCGCCTTGGGGTCATCCTGGACGCCTACACGGTCTATCTCGACCTGTGGATCGCCGACCTCGACGGCAAGGTGATCGCCACCGGGCGGCCTGACCGCTATCCCCAGGCACTCGGCTCGTCGGTCGCCGGCCATGCCTGGTTCCGCGACGCGCTGGCCAGCCGCGGCGGCAATGAATACGCGGTGGCGGATATCGCATCGGCGGCGGCGCTCGACAACAAGCCGGTCGCGACCTACGCCGCCGCAATCCGCGAAAATGCATCCGCCCAGGGCCGCCCCATCGGGGTCATCGGCGTGCATTTCGATTGGGGTCCGCAGTCCCAAACGGTCGTGAACGGCGTCCGCCTCACCGACGAGGAGCGGACGCACACCCGGGTCATGATCCTCGACCGCGACTTCAAGATCCTCGCGTCGTCCGACGGCCAAGCACTGCGGGGCGAGCGTTTTGCGCTGCAGACGGAGGGCGGGCCGATGAGCGCCTATACGGCGAAGGCCGGCTCGGTGGTCGGCTATGCCGTGACGCCGGGCTACGAGACCTATCGCGGGCTCGGCTGGTACGGCTGCCTGGTGCAGGGCTAGCGCTTGCTCCCGCTCGCCGTGCGTCGGGCGCGCGCGCCGGACGTCGTATTGAAAGCGCGGGAAGCCTAGTCCTCGCGCGCGCGGCGCATCAACTCACGCGCGCGTGGGACGTGTGAGCTCTTTCAACCGCGCGAGACAGGCATCGCGGTCGGGCCGAAAGTCGTTTTCCTCCCACCAGGATTCGACCTCGCCAATGAGCCGACCGACCTCCGGGCCGGGCGCGACGCCGAGATCGAGCGCATCCTGGCCGCGCACCGGCAGCGCCACCGGCGCCCAGTGGCGGGCCGCCTCAGTGGCTGCACGGCCGAGCGCTCGATCGCCGCTCGCCGAGGCCAGCAGGCCGAGGTCGCGCACCGTCTCGCCGCCAAGATGATACAGCGCGCGCCGCAAGGCGCGGTCATCGCGGGCCGGCCACAAGGCCGGGGGTGGCGATGCCAGGGCTTCGAGCCGCGCCCGCTCGACATTTGCGAGCCGCAGCCGGTCCGCGATCGTGGCGGCCGCCGCGGCATCGGCGGGCAACAATGCCGCGAGCCTGAGGAGCGGATCGCGCGCCACGGGCTCGTCGAGGCCCTGCAGCCCGCGCAGCCGCGCCGTGTCGGCGAGCTCGGGGAGGATCGGGTCCAGGACTCCCGCATCGCGCATCTGCTCGATCATGGCGGCCGCGTCGGCGGCCTTGAGCAGACGGCGGAGCTCGCCGGCGACGCGCTCGCCGGAGAGGCCGGGCAGCAGCGGCGCCAGCTGGCGGCAGGAAGCGAACGCCGCCGGGTCGGGCGCACCGCGGCCGTAATGCGCGTGGAATCTGAAAAACCGGAGAATGCGCAGCACGTCCTCGCGGATCCGCGTCTCGGGGTCGCCGACGAAGCGGACGCGGCCGGCGGCGAGATCGGCGATGCCGCCGAACGGATCATGCACCGTGCCGTCGGGCTCGGTCGACATCGCGTTGATGGTGAAGTCGCGCCGTGCTGCGTCTTCGTCCCAATCGGCGGTGAAGGCGACGACCGCGCGCCGCCCGTCCGTCTCGACGTCGCAGCGCAACGTCGTGATCTCGAACGACCGCCCGCCGGCGAGCGCCGTCACCGTTCCATGCTCGAGCCCGGTCGGAATAGCCTTGAGACCGGCCCCGGCAAGAAGCTCCATCACCCGCCGCGGCGGCTCCGGCGTCGCGATGTCGATGTCTGTCACCTGGCGTCCGGCCAACGCGTCGCGCACGCAGCCGCCGACGAAGCGCGCCGGCGCGCCGTCGGCCGTCAGCGCGGCCACCACGGCGCGGCTCTCGGGCGCCGCCAGCCACGGCGCTTCGTCATGCGTGAGAACGCGGCGGCGAGGCACGTCTAGCGCGCCGGAGGAACGACGTGGCCGGGCACGACTTGGCCGTCCTTGATTTGCGGCGGCACATACACGCCTTCGATGCTCTCGCCGGCAAACAGCGCCAACGCGATCGCGATGATGGCGGCGAAGAACACGCCGAGCGCCAGCAGCCAGAGCCACGGCGCCTCGGCCCAGCGCGGATGCTGCCCGGCGCCGGAGGCTTCCACACGGCGCCGCTCGGCGGCCAGCCACAGCGCGTAGAGCAAAGCGGGCAGCAAAATCGGAAACACGACCTGGACCAGGATGCGTGTCATGGCGCGCGCTAGCCGCGCAGCACTTCGTAGAGGTTCACCAGCATGCCGGCGGTGGCCCCCCAGATGAAATAATCGCCGTGCGGCATGGCCCAGAATTCGCGCTTGGCGCCGCCGAAATCGACGCGCGACTGCCGCTGGTGGTTCTTCGGGTCGAGCACGAACGCGAGCGGCACCTCGAACACTTCGGCGACCTCGAACTCGTCGCGCGTGATCGTGAACGGCGGCATCACCAGGCCGACCAGCGGCGTGATCTCGAACCCGGTACGCACAATGTAGGTGTCCAGGCGGCCGATGATCTCGATGCGCTCGCGCGTCAGGCCGATCTCCTCCTCGGTCTCGCGCAACGCGCCGGCCATGGCGTCGATGTCGCTGTCCTCGACCCGGCCGCCGGGAAAGCTGATCTGACCGGCGTGTGCTGCGAGATGCGCCGTGCGCTTGGTGAGCAGCACAGTGATGCCATCGGGCCGGACCACCAGCGGGACCAGCACCGCGGCCGGCGTCAAAGGCGGCTTCGGCCGCAGGTCGGGATTGAGATTGTGATCGCCGCGCACCTGGACATGCGGCGCGCCGGGTTCGCCCAGGAGCTTCGGGTCCGAGGCGCGGTGCCCGAACCGGTCCTGGGTCGGCTGCAGGCGGCGGCGGATTTCCTCGACGTCGATCTCGACCAGATTCATATGGACCGGTCCATGCGCCCAAGCGGGAAGAACTGCCCGCGACTCCACACGCCGTATTCCGGCGCAGCACCGGCACGCCCCTCTTCCACCCCGAGTTCGACCAGTTGATAAAAAACGGCGCGCGCGATCAGGGCTTCGAGTCCATCGCGAACCGTAACATAGGGCCGCGGTTCGCCGGTCTTCGGATCGACGCTCACACGGATGTGATGCCCGGGGCCGGCGGTCACGGTTTCGTCGAGATTCGTCCGGAAAGTCAGCACCTGCTCGTGTCCCTGGCCGGCTACCGTAAGTTCCACCGCGACGAACGGCGCATCGTCGACACGGATTCGCCCATTTTCCGCCGGAGTCGTGAGCCAGTATTCGCCATCCGAGTCGCGGCGCAGGACGCTCGCAAACAGCTTTACGAGCGGTTTGCGGGTGATCGGCGAGCCGTGATAAAACCAGGTGCCGTCGGGGGCGATCCGAATGTCGAACTCCCCGCAGGCAGTCGGGCGGTTCGAACCATCCAGTGCCGCAGAAGACGCGGCAAGGTCGTTCCCGGAAACCGACGGCGTCTCGGGGGAGGCCGAAGGGTCGAGACGTCGCAGCATCGTGTCCTGATCTGGCGCGTCCAGATCGTGCGCGGCCGGATCGGAACGGTTACCGGTCATGGTCGTTGAAGGTTCAGCCGAGAGAGGCCGCATTGAACGCTCCCGAGCCGAAATTCGCCACCCCACCCGCCGGGTCCGCCGACGTCATCGCAAAAATTGAAGCCTTGGGCCAACGTTTGGCTGAGGTGCGCGATGGCATCGGACGTGTCATTTTTGGTCAGACCGAAGTCATCGATGAAACTCTTATCACGCTGCTCGGCGGCGGTCACGCGCTGCTGATCGGCGTGCCGGGGCTGGCCAAGACCAAACTCGTCGAAACCCTCGGCACGGTGCTCGGCCTCGAAGCCAAGCGCCTGCAATGCACGCCCGACCTGATGCCGGCCGACATTCTCGGCTCCGAAGTCCTCGAGGAAAGCGACAGCGGACGCCGGTCCTTCCGGTTCATCAAAGGGCCGGTGTTCACGCAGCTGCTGATGGCCGACGAGATCAACCGCGCCAGCCCGCGCACGCAATCCGCCCTGCTGCAAGCCATGCAGGAGCATCGGGTCTCGGTCGCCGGCGCCTATCATCCGCTGCCGGCGCCATTCCACGTGCTGGCGACGCAAAATCCGCTCGAGCAGGAGGGCACCTACCCGCTGCCCGAAGCGCAGCTCGACCGGTTCCTGCTGCAGATCGACGTGAGCTATCCCGACATTGACGCCGAGCGGCGGATGCTCATCGCCACCACGGGAGTCGCGGAGGACAAGCCGCGGCCGGTGATGAATGGCGACGAGCTCATCGCGGCCCAGGCCCTGATCCGCCGTGTCCCGGTCGGCGAGAGCGTCGTCGAGGCGATCCTGAAGCTCGTGCGCAGCGGCCGGCCGGACAGCTCGGACGTGCCCGAGGTGCAGAAGCATGTTGCGTGGGGACCCGGTCCGCGCGCTAGCCAGGCGCTGATGCTCGCCACCCGCGCCCGCGCCCTGCTCGACGGCCGCCTGGCGCCGTCGATCGACGACGTGATCGCGCTGGCGCCGCCGGTGCTGCGCCACCGCATGGCGCTTAACTTCGGCGCCCGTGCCGACGGCATCACCATCGACAAGGTGATCGACCGCCTCTGCGCTCCGCTGCGCTGACGCGCCCCTTATTACGAGGCCGACGCACATGCACCCCTTTCGTCATTCCCGCGAAAGCGTGAATCCAGCGAACCGCTCGGTCCCCGCATGCCCGGGGACGATGATCGCGGTGTTTCCGCCTGAAACGTTGGCGCAGTAAACGATCATCGGCTCGGGATGAGAGCCTCCGTCAAGACGCAGCAACGGGCCGAGCATCTCGCGAGCCAGCTGCCGCCGCTGCTCGTGGCGGCCGAGCGCGTCGCGATGACAGTGGCCCAGGGCGTGCATGGACGCCGACGGGTCGGCCAAGGTGAGACGTTCTGGCAGTTCCGTCGCTACGAGCCCGGCGACAGCGCCGAGGAGATCGACTGGCGGCAGACCGCCAAGACCGATCGCATCTTCGTGCGCGAGACCGAATGGGAGGCGTCGGAAAGCGTGTGGCTGTGGCGCGATACCTCGCCGTCGATGCACTGGCGCTCGCATGCACAGCTGCCTGAAAAATCCAACCGCGCCGACCTGCTGACCTTGGCGCTGGCGGCGCTCTTGATCCGCAGCGGCGAGCAGGTGGCTCTGCTCGGCGAGAGTCCGCGTCCGACGACCGGCCGCGCGGCCCTTGGCCGCTTCGCCGATTTGATGGCGCTGCCGACATCCGCGGCGAGCCCCCGTCTCGACCTCCCCCGGGACGTGCCGATCCCGAAGCATGCCCAGGTGGCGCTGATCGGCGATTTCCTGTCGCCGCTCCAGGACATCGCGGCGGCGGTGCGGCGGATCGCCGGACGCGGCATCAAAGGCTATCTGGTGCAGATCCTCGATCCGGCGGAGGAAAGCCTGCCATTCACCGGCCGCACGCGCTTCGAGGGGCTCGAGAACGACGGTGAGATGCTGGTCCCGCGCGTCGAGGCCGTGCGGAGCGACTATCAGGCCGCCCTCCTCGCCCATGTCGAGGGCCTGCGCGACATCGCCCGCCAGGTCGGCTGGACCTTCCTGTCCCACCGCACCGACCGCCCGCCCGAGACGGCGCTGCTCGCGCTGTTCATGGCGTTCTCCAAGCCGGGCTATCGCTGACCATGAGCGGACTGCTCGGCATCGCGTTTCTCGGGCCGTTCTGGCTGATCGTGCTCGCGGCCCTGCCGATCCTGTGGTGGCTGCTGCGCGTGACGCCGCCGGCGCCGCGGCGTGCCCGGTTCCCCGCCATCCGCCTGCTGCTCGGCCTCAGGCCGCGCGAAGAGACGCCGGCGCAGACGCCGTTGTGGCTCCTGCTGCTGCGCCTTCTGATCGCCGCCCTCATCATCCTGGCGCTGGCGCATCCGCTGCTGAATCCGGGTGCCCGCCTGGCGACGACTGGACCGGTCGTGATCGTGATCGATGACGGATGGAGTGCCGCGCGCAACTGGGCGTCGCGCCAGACCATGCTGGCGGACCTCATGGATCGCGCAGAGCGCAACCGCCAGCCCGTGATGCTGATCCCCACCGCACCGTCGGTGGACGGCGAGGCGCCGCAACCCAGCCGGCTCAGCGCCGCCGCCGACGCCCGCAGCTTAGCCGCCGCCGTGGCTCCGAAGCCGTGGCCGGTGGACCGCGAGGCGACGATCCGGGCACTGGACAACCTCGACCTGCCGGGGGCCGCGAACGTCGTCTATCTGGCCGACGGCCTTGACGACGAGAAGCTGGCGCCCCTGGTCGAACGCCTGCAGCGCTTTGGCGGCGTCGAGTACTTCTCCGACGCCGAGGACCGGCTGGCGCGCCTCTTGCTGCCGCCGGTCTCGGAAACCGGCGGGCTCCTCGTCAGCGCGGCGCGTCCCGCTTCCGGCCCGGGAACGGTCGCGTTCGTGCGGGCCCTGGGCGACGATGGACGTCTGCTCGCCCGCGAAGAGATGCGCTGGCAGGACGGGCAGGCGAACGCCAGCGTGCGTCTCACCTTGCCCACCGAGCTGCGCAACCGCGTCTCCCGCCTCGAGCTCGAAGGCGAAGCTTCGGCCGGTGCCGTGGTGTTGGTCGACGAGCGCTGGCGACGCCGGCCCGTCGGCCTGGTCTCCGGCGGACCGGTCGAACGCGAGCAGCCGCTTCTCGCGGACATCTACTATCTGCAGAGGGCGCTAGGCCCCTTCGCCGAGATTCGCACGGGCTCGCCGCAAGACCTGCTGAAGCGCGAGATCGCGGTGCTCATCCTGGCCGACGTCGGCAAACTCGGAGAGGCCGATCTCGCCGCGGTCGACGCTTGGACACGCAAGGGCGGCATGGTGGTCCGCTTCGCCGGCCCGCGGATGACCGAAGGCGGCGACGACTTCGTGCCGGTGCCGCTGCGCGGCGGCGGCCGCAGCTTCGGCGGCGCCATGTCGTGGGCGCAGCCGGTCGGACTCGCCCCGTTCCCGCCGTCCAGCCCGTTCGCCGGACTGCCCATCCCCGACGACGTCAAGGTGTCGCGCCAGGTGCTCGCCGAGCCGAGCCTCGACCTCGCCGATAAGACCTGGGCGCGGCTGTCCGACGGCACGCCGCTGGTGACGGCGGACCGGCGCGGCGACGGCTGGCTGGTCCTCGTCCACACCACTGCGACGCCCGACTGGTCGTCGCTACCGATGTCCGGCTTGTTCGTCGAGATGCTGCAGCGGCTGGTGTCGCTGTCGCAAGGCGTCGCCGGCGAGGCCGGGGATGCCGTGCTGCCGCCGCTGAGCTCGCTCGACGGGTTCGGCCGCCTGCAGGCGCCCGCCCCGGTGGCGCTGGCCATCGCCGGCCGCGACTTCACCAAGGTCAAGATCGGGCCGAAATATCCGCCTGGCTATTACGGCGCCGAGTTCGGCCGGCGTGCGCTCAACGTCTCGACCGCGGTACCGCCGCCGCACGCCGCGACCAGTCTGCCCGGGGGTGTCAACCGCGCGGTCCTTCAGGGCAGCCGCGAGATCGACCTGAAGCCATGGCTGCTCGGCAGCGCCTTCTTGTTGTTGCTGGCCGACCTGATCATCAGCCTGCTATTGCGCGGCCTGACCGGCCGCGGGGTGCGGTGGCGGAGCGACGGGACTGCGGCCCTCATCGCCCTGGCCGTGCTGGCAAGTCACACGGCCCTGGCCCAGGGCACGCGGCCGGCACCGCAAGCGCCGGCCGCCGCACGTCCGGCAGACCGCCCCACCGACGATGGCACGCTGTCGAGCGCTCTCACGACGCGCCTCGGCTATGTGCGCAGCGGATCGGCGGAGATCGACGAGGTCTCGCGCGCCGGACTGATCGGGCTCGGTGCCGTGCTCTCGCGGCGCACGGCGATCGATCCGGGCCAGCCGGCCGAGATCGACATCGAGCATGATGAGATGGCCTATTATCCGCTGCTGTATTGGCCGGTGGCCGCGAGCGCGCCGCCGCCCACCGCGGCGGCTTTGTCGCGCGTCAATACCTACCTCCGCAACGGCGGGATGATCCTCTTCGACACCAAGGATGCCGATCGCGGCGGCCGCTCGCCGGCCGCCGACCGGCTGCGCGACATCCTGCGGCAGCTCAACCTGCCGGCGCTGGCGACGGTTCCCGCCGATCACGTGCTGACCAAATCGTTCTATCTGCTGTCCGAGTTTCCGGGCCGCTGGTCCGGCCAGCCGGTGTGGGTCGAGCAGGCGGACAGCCACGTCAATGACGGCGTGTCGTCGGTCGTCATCGGCGGCAACGATTGGTCGGCCGCGTGGGCCACCGACGGCCAGGGCCATCCGATGTTTGCCGCCGTCCCCGGCGGCGAGCCGCAGCGCGAGACGGCGCTCCGCTTCGGGGTGAATCTCATCATGTATGCGTTGACCGGCAACTATAAGGCCGACCAGGTCCACGTCGACGCCATCCTCGACCGGTTGCGGCGATGACCGGCGAGCTGACCTTCACCCTGTCGCCGTTGCTCCCGATGGCCTGGCTCATCGGGGCCGCGGTGCTGGGCGTACTGTTTCTGGCGGCGATGTGGTGGACTCGCGCCCGCGGTGCGGCGTGGCGCACCGTGGCCGTGCTTGGCCTGCTGGCGGCGCTGTTCAATCCCACGGCGGTCGTCGAAGAGCGCCGTCCGCTGCCCGACGTCGCACTGGTCGTGGTCGACGACAGCCCGAGCCAAGGTATTGGCCAGCGCCGGGCGCGCACTGAAACTGCGCTGAAAGCGCTTCAGGATCGGCTGGGGTCGCAGAAGGATCTCGAACTGCGCGTGGTCCACGGCGGCGGACGCCAGAACGCGCTTGGCGGCAGCGAAGGGACACGCCTGTTCGAGACCATCGACCGGGCGCTGGCGGACGTGCCGCGGTCGCGCCTCTCCGGTGTCATCATGCTCACCGACGGCCAGGTCCACGACGCGCCGCAGGATCCGGCGGCGGTGCGCGTGCCAGCGCCGATCCATGTCCTCTTGACCGGCGAACATCACGAGATCGACCGCCGGCTGGTGGTCGAACGCTCGCCGACCTACGGCATCGTCGGCAAGCCGCAGGCCCTGACCATCCGCGTCGATGACGGGCCGGATGCGCCCAAGGGCGAGATCGCGCGCGTCGACATCATCCGCGACGGCGGCGAGCCGCAGACCGTGCGCGTGCCGGTCGGCGTTCCGACCGACGTCGACTTCACCCTCGACCACGGCGGCAGCACGATTTTCGAACTGGTGGCGGAGGCCGGCCCCAAGGAGCTGACGCTCGACAACAACCGCGCCGTCGTCGTGGTCAACGGCGTGCGCGACCGCCTGCGCGTTCTGCTGGTGACCGGCGAGCCGCATCCCGGCGAGCGCGCCTGGCGCAACCTGCTGAAATCCGACCCATCGGTCGATCTGGTCCATTTCACCATTCTGCGGCCGCCCGAGGCGCAGGACTTCACGCCCGTCAACGAGCTGTCGCTGATCGCGTTTCCGATCCGCGAGCTGTTCGAGGTCAAGCTCCACGAGTTCGACCTCGTGATCTTCGACCGATACCGGCGGCGCGACGTGCTGGCGCAGGTCTACCTCGACAACATCGTCCGCTATGTGCGCGGCGGCGGCGCCTTGATGGTCGCTACCGGGCCGAACATCGGCACCTCGAACAACCTGTTCAACTCGCCGCTCGGCCAGATCCTGCCGGGTGTGCCGACAGGGACCACCTTCGAGGAAGGCTTCCGTCCGAAGGTGAGCGCGGTCGGGCGGCGTCATCCGGTGACCAGCGATCTGCCCAGCGCCGGCGCAGCGAATGGTGAGCCGAGCTGGGGCCGCTGGTTCCGCCATATCGACATCGACCCCAGGCGCGGCCAGGTGCTGATGTCGGGTGCTCGCGACCGCCCGCTCCTGATGCTCGACCGCGTCGGCGACGGGCGGGTGGCGCAGATCATGTCCGACCAGATCTGGCTGTGGGCGCGCGGCTTCGAGGGCGGCGGCCCGCAGGCCGAGCTGCTGCGCCGTATCGCGCACTGGTTGATGAAGGAGCCGGAACTGGAAGAGAACGATCTGCAGGCCGTGGTCCACGGCGACCGCATCGAGGTCATCCGCCGCTCGCTCGAAGAGAATAACAAGCCGGTGGAAGTCACCCTGCCGTCGGGCGATAAGCAGACGGTGACGCTCACCGAAGGCGAGAACGGGCGCTCATCGGGCAGCTTCCAGGCGACGGCCCCGGGGCTCTATCACGTGACCGATGGCGACCGCATGGCCATCGCCGCGGTGGGCGCGCTGAACCCGGTCGAGTTCGCCGACGTGCGCACCACCGAGGACGCGGTGCGCGTCGCCGCCACTGCCACCGGCGGCCAGGTGCTGTGGCTCGCCGATGGGCTGCCGGACCTTAGGCGGGTGCGCGCCGGCCGCGACGCCGGCGGACGCGAGCCTGGCGGCCGCGGCTGGCTCGGCCTGCGCACCAATGGCGACTATGTGGTGGCGGGAATCACCCAGCTCTCGCTGCTGCCCGGCTTCGCGCTGTTCTTCCTCGCCCTCGTTACCCTCGTCCTGGCTTGGCGCCGCGAAGGCAGATAAGCGCCCTCGCTAGAGGTTGACCCACTCTCCGGAGCGGGCAATCCTGCGCCCGATGCCCGACGTCTTCGATTCGCTGCGCGAAGCCCTGGCTCATCATCAGGCGGGGCGGCTGACGGACGCCGAGAATATTTACCGAAGCGTGCTGGCGGCCGAGCCCGGCCAGGCGAAAGCGCTCTACCTGCTGGGCGTGCTGTGCATCGCGGCGGGGCGTCTCGACGAGGCGATCGAGCTGCTGACCCAGGCGACCGTGGCGGCACCCGACGACACCGAAGCCGCGTTCAATCTCGGCAATGCGCTGTACCGGAAGGGCGATGTCGAGGCGGCGCTGACGCATTATCGGACCGTCGCCGAACGGCGTCCCGGCTACGCCGAGGTCTTCGCGAACATGACGCGCGCGTACCAGGATGTCGCGCGGCTCGACGACGCGATCGCGGCGGGACAAACGGCGATCAGGCTCAAGCCGGCGCTGGCCGAGGCGCACACCAATCTCGGCCGCGCGTATCTGGCGGCCGAGCGCCTGGGCGAAGCTGTCGACGCCTTCCAGGCCGCCGTGATCCGCCAGCCGAATTCCGCTCCGGCCCAGGCCAACCTCGCCAACGCGCTGCATCGCGCCCGCCAGCATCAGGGGGCGGTGGAGACGGCACGCGCGGCGCTGGTGCTGGACGATCGTTTGGCGGAAGCCTGGATGACGCAGGGCGTAGCACTCCGCGAGTTGGGACAGCTCGACCCGGCGGTGGAGGCGCTGCGCCGCGCGGTTGAGCTGAGCCCGGACGACGCCCCGGCGCACACCAATCTCGGAAATGCGCTGCTCGATCAGGACAACCACGCGGAGGCGGACGCCGCGTTCCGCCGCGCGATCGCCCTCGATCCGACCCTCGCCGAAGCCCATTCGGGCCTGGGCTATCTGCTCAGCAATGAGCGGCGCTACGACGAGGCCATCGCGTCCTGTGAGCGCGCGATCGCGCTGCGCCCCGACTTCGCCGAGGCGCACTGGAACCAGGGCTTTGCCTATCTGCTCGCCGGCGATTTTGCGCGCGGGTGGGAGAAGTATGAATGGCGCAAGCGCCATCCGCGCTACGCCGCCGCCTATCCGAGCTTCCCGGCGCCGACCTGGGAGGGTGAGGACCTGAGCGGCCGTACGCTCCTCATTCACGCCGAGCAGGGGCTCGGCGATTCGATTCAGTTCATCCGTTACGCCGAGGAACTGGCGGCACGGGGCGCGCGCATCATCGTCGCCTGCGACAAGGCGCTGATCTCGCTCTTCGCGCCCGTCACCGGCGTCGCCCAGGCGGTCGACAAGGCCGGCGCCCTGCCGGCCTTCGATCTGTGGGTCGATCAGATGAGCTTGCCGCGGGTGACACGAACGCGGCTGGACACGATTCCGGCGCCGATCGCTTATCTCGTCGCCGATGAGGCGCGCGTGGCGACGTGGCGCCTGGAGCTGGGGAGCGGCGTCAACGTCGGCCTGGTGTGGGCCGGCAATCCGCAGCATTCGAACGACCGCCGGCGCTCGCTGCCGGTCGATGCGATCCGGCCGCTGCTCGATGTCGCCGGACTTCGCTTCGTCAGTCTGCAGGTGGGCCGCCGGGGCCGCGAGGTCGAGCAGTTCGCGTCAGCGGCCGTCGTCGATCTCGCGCCACGGCTGAGCGATTTCATGGAGACGGCGGCGGTGGTTGCCAATCTCGATCTGGTGATCGCGGTCGACACGGCGGTGGCCCATCTCGCCGGCGGCCTGGGTCGGCCGGTGTGGACGCTGTTGCCGTTCGATCCGGATTGGCGGTGGGTGATCAGCCGGCCCGACGACACGCCGTGGTATCCATCGATGCGCCTGTTCCGCCAGCCGCATCCCGGCGACTGGGCGGCCCCGATCGCCCGCGTCACCGCCGATTTGCGGCTGCTTGCGGGCGGTGATCGATCGGTGCTACTTCCCAGGCGCGGGTGAGCCAGGACGCAGCGCCGCCGCCCGCCGCGACTTTCGACCACTCGGGCTAGAGGGTAAGTGGATGATAAACAGCGACAATCCGCCTCCGGACGACCCTGCCTCGCCGCCTGATCCGGACGCCGCCGCCGAGGCGGCCAAGCTCGCCCTCAATGAGAAGGCGCCGGCGGTCGTTGCCATGCGCATCCTTCAGCAACTGGTCCTTGAGGCGCGCAAGGACCCGGCGCACCGCACCTATGCCGACCTCGACCTGCGGAAGATGAACGAGCTGCAGATCTCGCTGGCGAAGAACGCGGCCGATCCGTCAGCGGTGCAATGGCTGCGTCAGATGGCCCTGTCATGGAATACGAAGCTGCGCGGCAACCCGGCGCTGCGCTTTCGCCGGATGTTCGACCTGATCGAACAGGTCCGGCGCTGAGGCGCCGGTTCAGGTCGACGGCCTGAGGTCTGCGAGCGGGTAAGCGCCGACCAGCAGCATCGCCACGTCGGCAGCGGCACCGCCCAGCGGCAGCACCAGCCGCTCCCACGTCACCACCTGCGGCGCCCTGAGTCCCCCTGGAGGCGGCGGGCGCAGGCCGGTGGACGTCGCCTCGAACAGCGCCGTGTAGAGCCGGGCGCGCGGCTGGCCTCCGGCGCGCACCGCTTCGTAATCGGCATGCACGCGCTCACGCTGCTCGGCCGGGAGATCGTCGACGCTGCGTCCGGTCATGTCGATCCCGAAGCTGTCGACGAACACCGTGCCATAGAGGCGATAGACGAAGCGGCGATCGGGCGTCACGTCGATCAGAACCAGGTTGCCGAGCCACGCCCGCATTTCGAGCGGATCGAGATCGGCGCGCGTCGGCATCGGCCGGGCGCAGCGCTTGCCATCCCAATAGTCGTACAGGGCGCGAAGGCGGGGCTCGCTGAGCTCCGGTCTGGTCGGCGATGGATGGTTCGACATGACAGCCCTGCCAGAGCCGGACTGGCTAGCTTGCCAGCCGAAGCCGCGACGCGGCGAAGGCTGGTTGGGGCGCTAGGATTCGAACCTAGGAATGGCGGAATCAAAATCCGCTGCCTTACCACTTGGCTACGCCCCAGCAGCCGGCTCGCGGCTTTGATACTAGAGCGCTTTCGGAAAGTCCAATCGGCGACGCTGCGGACGCGAAGGGCGGCTCAGGCCGCCTTGGACGCGACGTTCTGAAGGAACCACTCGTAGGTTCTGGCGAAGCCTTCGTCGAGACCGGTCTTCGCGCGCCAGCCGAGTGCGGCGAGCCGGCCGACGTCGAGCAGTTTCTGCGGCGCGCCGTCCGGCTTCGACGTGTTGAACGTGAAGTCGCCGCGATAGCCGACCACGCGGGCCACGATTTCGGCCAGCTCACGGATCGTGACGTCGGTGCCGGTGCCGACGTTGACCGTCTCCTCGTCCGAGTAGCGCTCCATGAGGAAGACGCACGCCTCCGCCAGGTCGTCGACGAACAGGAATTCGCGGCGCGGCGTGCCCGTGCCCCACACCTCGATGGCCGGCGCATTGGCCATCTTCGCGCGATGCGTCTTCAGAACCATCGCGGCGGGGACATGGCTCTCCTGCGGATCGAAGTTGTCGCCCGGGCCGTAAAGGTTGGTCGGCATCGCCGAGATGAAGTCGCACCCGTGCTGCCGGCGATACGCCTGGCACATCTTGAGGCCGGCGATCTTGGCGATCGCATACCACTGGTTGGTCGGCTCGAGCGGTCCGGTGAGCAGTGTCTCTTCCTTCATCGGCTGCGGGGCGAGCCGCGGATAGATGCACGACGAGCCGAGGAACAGCAGCTTCTTGACGCCGGCGAGCTTCGCCGCCTGGATCGTCGCTATTTCGATGGCGAGGTTGTCATAGATGAAGTCGGCGGGCCGCGAGTTGTTGGCGTGAATGCCGCCGACCTCGGCCGCGGCGATCACCGCCGCATCGGGGCGCTGAGCGGCCACCCAGTCCTCGACATCCTTCTGGCGCGTGAGGTCCAGCGTGCGCCGGTCGGCGGTCAGGATTTCGCAATCGCTCTGGCGCAGCCGCCGCACGATGGCCGAGCCGACCATACCGCGATGGCCGGCGACCCAGATCCGTTTGCCGGCCAGCGGAAACAGGATTTTGTCAGACGTTGCGGTCATAGCGGGTCTGTTCCTTGTGCACTTCCTTGCGATCGGCGTTCACCATGTCGCGCACCAGATCCTTGAAGCTGGTCGTGTGCGTCCATCCGAGCTTGGTCCGCGCCTTGGCCGGATCGCCGAGCAGGAACGCGACTTCCGTCGGGCGGAAATACCGCGGATCGATCTCGATCAGGACCTCGCCGGTCTTCGCATCAACACCCTTCTCCTCCACACCCTTCCCGCGCCAGCTGATGTGCCGGCCGATTTCGGCGAACGCCAGCTCAACGAATTCACGCACGGTGTGGGTTTCTCCTGTGGCCAGAACATAGTCGTCCGGCTGGGCCTGCTGAAGAATCCGCCACATCCCGTCGACGTAATCGCGCGCGTGGCCCCAGTCGCGCGAGGCGTCGATATTGCCGAGAAAGAGTTTCTTTTGCAGTTTGGCTTCGATTGCCGCCACGGCGCGGGTGATCTTGCGCGTGACGAACGTCTCGCCGCGAGTCGGGCCCTCGTGATTGAACAGGATTCCGTTCGAGGCGTGCATGCCGTAGGCCTCGCGGTAGTTCACCGTGATCCAATAGGCATAAAGTTTCGCCGCCGCGTAGGGGCTGCGCGGATAGAACGGCGTCGTCTCGCGCTGCGGCGTCTCCTGGACCAGCCCGTACAGCTCCGATGTCGAGGCCTGGTAGAAACGCACGGTCTTCTCGAGGCCGAGGATGCGGACCGCCTCCAGGAGCCGAAGCGTGCCCAGCCCGTCGGCGTTGGCGGTGTATTCCGGCGTCTCGAAGCTCACCTGGACGTGGCTCTGGGCGGCGAGGTTATAAATCTCGGTCGGCTTGGTCTCTTGAACCAGGCGGATGAGGTTCGTCGCATCCGTCATATCGCCGTAATGCATGAAGAACCGCACACCCATCTCGTGCGGGTCGGCGTAGAGGTGATCGACGCGGCCGGTGTTGAACGACGACGAGCGCCGCTTCACCCCGTGCACCACATAGCCTTTTTTCAGCAGAAGCTCGGCGAGATAGGCGCCGTCCTGGCCGGTGACGCCGGTGATGAGGGCAACGGGCGGTTGCGCCATGAGCAAACGATCCAATTAGCTGATTTGGGACTAGACTATAAGGGCTTACCACCGCATCCCGGCTGAAACAATCGGGTGACCTCAGCTAACGGTGAGACGGGTCGCCATAATCCACCAGCCGTGGTGACGATTCAGCAGCCAGTCGGCAGTCGTCCCGGCGGTCACGGTGTTGTCATAGAGGCCAAAACAGGTCGCACCGCTCCCCGACATGCGGGCGAGCCGGCAGCCCGGGCTGGCCGCGAGTGCCGCCAGGACCTCCGCGATCTCTGGAACGATTTCGGTCGCGGCGGCTTCAAGGTCGTTCCGCCGAGTGCCGAGCAGTCGGGCGAGCTCGCCGGCATCGCGCGGTGCCTCCTTGAATGGTGCCGGCGCCGAAAACGGACCGCGCCGGGCCGCGAAGACCTGGGGTGTGGGCAACGGAATGCGCGGATTGACCAGGACGAGCCCGGCCGGCGGCAGTTTCGGCGCCGAAACCAGCACCTCGCCGATCCCCTGGACAAAAGTCGGGGTACCGTGCAGGCACATCGGCACATCGGCGCCGAGCCCGCTGGCGATGGACGCCAGGGTCGCGTCGTCGATGCCCGCCCGCCACAGCCGGCGGAGGGCCTTAAGGGCCGCCGCCGCGTCCGCCGACCCCCCACCGAGACCGGCAGCGACCGGCAGATTCTTGCTCAACGACAGCGCCGCTGCCCCCGCCTCGCCGTTTTTTTCGGCGAGCCGCCGCGCCGCCTTCAGGACCAGATTGTCGCTCTCGCCGGCGAGTGCCGCGGCAAACGGCCCGTCCACCGACAGCGAAAGGGTCGCCGCCGGTGCGGCGCGTAGCACGTCGCCACATTCGGCGAAGGCGATCAGGCTGTCGAGGAGGTGATAGCCGTCGGCACGCCGGCCGACCACGTGGAGATAGAGATTGAGCTTGGCGGGCGCGGTCTCGACGACGCTCTCGGGCGCCGGGCTCAACTGCCCTGCCGCGCCGGACGGATCGGCGGACCGCGCTCCAGCTTGCGCTCGATTTCGGCCTTCACGTCCGGCTCCGGCTTGTGCTGCAACGCGCGGCGCCACTGGAACCGCGCCTCGTTCGCGCGTCCGACCTGCCAGTAAGCGTCGCCGAGATGGTTGAGGAGGACGGGATCTTCCGGCTCGATCTCCACCGCGCGCTCGAGGATCTCGACCGATTCGGAGTAGTAGCCGGTCCGGAACAGCACCCAGCCCAGGCTGTCGATGATCGCGCCCGAGTTCGGCCGAAGCGCCACCGCGCGCTCGAGCATCCGCCGCGCGTCGGCGTAGTGTTCCGTCAGACCCTGGTCGACCCACGAATACGCGAGATAGTTCAACACGTCCGGCTGCTCGGGCTGCAGCTGTAGCGCATGGCGGAAATCCGCCTCGGCCCGCGGCCATTGCTTCGAGCGCTCGAGCGCGATCCCGCGCGCGTAGTACAGCGACCAGTAGCGCGGATCGTTCGCTGGCACGCGCGCGATCGCCCGGTCGTAGACCTTCGCCGCGTCGGCGTAGCGCTCCTGCACCCGCATCAGCTGCCCGAGCGAGACCAGCGGCTCGATGCGGTCCGGCCGCTCAGCCGCCATCTTTTCGAGCATCCTCTCGGCGTCGTCGTTGCGTCCGAGGAAGTGCAGGTTCTCCGCGATCCGGATGCGCGCCGACCACGCCAACGGCGAGGACGCCGGGATACGCGCGTAGATGTCGTTCGCCTGGAGGCGCCGGCCGCTGCCGTCGAGAACGTCAGCCACCAGCAGCAGGTCGACCGGCATGTCGGGCACCAGCGCCAACGCGAGACGCCCGTAGACGAGGGCCGTCAGCTCGTTGTTGTCCTGGCGCAGCGCGCCGGCGACGTTGAACAGCGCCTCGGCCAGGCCGGCGGTCGGGTTGCTGATGAGCGGGGCCGGCGGCGGGGCGCCGCGCTGGATACGATCCGCCGCGGCGGCGATGGTCGCCGACTCGCGGTTGTCCGTCTGGAACCGGGTATAAAGGGCCCGCGCCTCGTCGGCATGGCCGGTGCGCTCGTAAAAATTGCCCGCCGCCTCGATCAGCCGCGCCGGCGCCCCGCCGTCGATTTCGAGCGAGTGCTTGTAATGATCGGCGGCCTGCTCGGGATGGCCGACATAATCTTCAATCAGTGCCGCGTGATACTCGTAGAGCGGACGAAAGCCGTTAACCTCGAGGATCGGCCGCAGCGCGTTCAGCGCCGCGGCAGGACGATTCTCCGCCGCTTGGATCCAGGCATTCATCAGCGGCAGCACGACGCGATTGATCGAGGCGAGCGGCTGATCCTTGAGCCAGGTCGCGGCACCGGCGAAATTGCCCTTGCGCACCTCGTTCAGGGCCATCAGCAGCACCGATTGCGGATGGCCGGGGGCGACCCGCAGCGTGCGCTCGGCGAGCTTCACCGCCTCGTCGAACCGTCCGTCGATGACGAGGAACGTCTCGGCACGGACGAGCATGTCGTAGTTGTCCGGATTCTGCTCAAGCGCCTGCATCATGAAGCGCGCTGCCGCACCAAAATCGCGCTCGCGTTCAGCGTGGCGCGCCGCCAGGAAATCACCGAGCTCGGCTTGCGGCAGCGGGTCGTCCGGCGGCGAACCCGAGTCGGCGCAACCGATCAGCGCCAAGATTACGGAAAAGGCGGTCAGCGCCCGCCAGCCACGGGGGGCGATCATGCGGAAAATTCGCGTCTTCACGAGGTGCTGGATCCTATCGGCTCGGCGGGGTCGGACGGGCCCCGGCGATATAGCGGCCCAAGATAGCGAATCCCAGCAAATTCCGCCACGAATGCCGATGGAATTTGTGGATTTCAGGGGTGTCCGCGGACCGCCAAACCGCAGTGCCGCGACCCCGCAGCCTTACATATTCGGATAGTTGGGGCCACCCCCGCCCTCGGGCACGACCCAGTCGATGTTCTGGGCCGGGTCCTTGATGTCACAAGTCTTACAATGCACGCAGTTTTGCGCGTTGATCTGGAACCGCGGCGGCCGGTCCGGCGCCTCGCTCACGACCTCGTACACCCCGGCCGGGCAATAACGCTGCGCCGGCTCGTCATAGAGCGGCAGATTCTGAGCGATCGGCACTGACGGGTCTTTGAGCCGCAGATGGACGGGCTGGTCCTCCTCATGATTGGTGTTCGACAGGAACACCGAGGACAGCCGGTCGAAGGTGATGCGGCCGTCGGGCTTGGGATAATTGATCTTCAGCGACGATGCCGCCGGCTTCAGCGTTTCGTGATCGGCCTTGGTATGTCGGGCCGTCCACGGGACCAAGGCGCCCAGGCCGAACTCGTTCAGCCACATGTGGATGCCGCCGATGAGTGTGCCGGCCCACAACCCGTACTTGAGCGCCGGCTTGACGTTGCGGACCTTGTGGAGGTCGCGCCACACCCAGGATTTCCGCCATGCATCGGGATAGGCCGCAAGCCCGCCGGTCCCGCCGGCGCGCAACGCCGCGACCGCGGCTTCCGCCGCCAGCATGCCCGTTTTCATCGCATTGTGGGTGCCCTTGATCCGCGGCACGTTGACGAATCCAGCCGCGCAGCCGATCAGGCAACCGCCGGGGAAGACCAGCTTCGGCACCGATTGCAACCCGCCTTCGCTGATCGCGCGCGCACCGTAGGCGAGGCGTTTGCCGTTCTCGAAGAAGCGGCGGATCGCCGGATGAGTCTTGAAGCGCTGGAATTCCTCGAACGGCGCCAGATACGGATTGTCGTAATCGAGATGAACCACGAATCCCACCGCGACCTGGCGGTCCTCGGCGAGGTGATACATGAACGAGCCGCCGCCGGTATGTGCATCGAGCGGCCAGCCGACACTGTGCATCACCAGCCCGGGCTTGTGTACGCCGGCATCGACCTGCCACAGCTCCTTGAGCCCGATGCCGTATTTTTGTGGCGACACGCCGGCGCGGAGCGCGAAGCGGTCGACCAGGGTCTTGGTCAGCGAGCCGCGCGCCCCCTCGGCGAAAAACGTGTATTTCGCGCGCAGCTCCATGCCCGGCGTGTAGGTCGGTTTGTGTTCACCATTGCGTGACACGCCCATGTCGCCGGTGGCGACGCCGACGACGCGCCCGTCCTCGTAGAGGACTTCGGCCGCGGCAAAGCCGGGATAGATCTCGACACCCAACCCCTCCGCCTGCTTGGCGAGCCAGCGGCACAGATTGCCGAGGCTGATGATGTAGTTGCCGTGATTGTGCATCAACGGCGGCAGCAGGAAGCCGGGCACGCGGAGATGACCCTTGGCACCGAGAATCAGGAACCGGTCGTCGGTCACCGGAGTGGTCAGCGGCGCGCCCTTGTCCTTCCAGTCCGGAATGAGCTCGTTGATCGCGATCGGATCGATCACCGCCCCAGACAGGATATGCGCGCCGACCTCGGAGCCTTTTTCGATGACGCAGACGCTGATCTCCTGGCCGGTCTCGGCGGCGAGCTGACGCAGGCGAATGGCGGCCGACAGTCCCGCCGGTCCGGCGCCCACGATCACCACGTCGTATTCCATCCGCTCGCGCGCCATCGGCTCGCATCCGCTCCGCAAAAACGGCCCGCGTCTCTATACTCCAGCCGGTGGGTGCGTGCTACGGTCGCGGGCTTTTGCGACCATGACGACGACTCCGCAACATGCGGCCCTCAGCTGGCTCGCCGAGATGGGCGCCGATGAAGCGATCGGCGATACGCCCGTCGACCGCTTTGCGCTGCGCCAAGCCGAGCCGACGGCGGCGCGTCCGGTTCCCGGACGCCTGCCGCCTCGTCCTGCCGCCGCACCGTCGGCACCGCGTCCGGTCGCGGCCGCGAGCCCGGTCCCGGCCCCGGCCTCGGCCGCCGTGGCGGGAGCGCGGGCGCTGGCCGCCGCTGCCACCACGGTCGAGGAGCTCGAGGCCGCGGTCGCCGGCTTCGACGGGTGCGCACTGAAAGCCACCGCCACGCGGCTGGTGTTTGCCGACGGCAATCCCAAGGCCAAGGTCATGTTCATCGGCGAGGCCCCAGGGGCTGATGAAGATCGCCAGGGCAAGCCGTTCGTCGGCGTCAGCGGGCAGCTGCTCGACCGGATGCTGGCGTGTATCGGACTCGACCGGGGCTCGGTCTATATCAGCAACATCCTGTACTGGCGGCCGCCCGGCAACCGGCAGCCGACCACCGCCGAGATCTCCGCCTGCCTGCCATTCGTCGAGCGCCTCATCGCCCTGGTCGCGCCGAAGGTCCTGGTCCTGGTCGGCGGCACCTCCGCGAAGACCTTGCTTAATACCCAGGAGGGCATCATCAAGCTGCGCGGACGGTGGTTCAACTTCACCTGCCCGGGGGTGGCGGGTCCGATTCCAACAATCCCGACCTTCCATCCTGCATATTTATTGCGCACGCCAAGTCAAAAACGTGGCGCGTGGCGTGACTTTTTAGCGATAAAAGCCCGACTAAACCCGGCTATTGATTAATAAATTGTTGATTCTTCTCATGTTTCACTTCGGGCGGCTTTGGTTTAAGGGCTTGCTATTAACTATACCGCTCATCTAAGAAAGCCGACGAGATGCGAATGCACAGGCTGAAAATTCGCTTCTTGCCGGCCTCGGCGCTCAGCGCCGGTTCGGCAATCTGGATGGGAGCTGTCGCCCTCTCCCTCGTGGGAGCCCCGTCTGCATTTGCCGCCTCGAAGAACGAGCCGGCGGCGCTGCCGCTGGTCGACGTTCAGGCTCAATGGGCGGCAGAGCTCCCCAAAGTTCTGAGCCCCACGGACGCCGTCCTCTACCGAGACATCTTCGCCGCCCAGGCGGCGAACAACTGGGCCGCCGCCGACCGCGGCGTGGCACGGGTCAAGGACCGCCGGCTGGTCGGCCACGTCCTTGCCCAGCGCTATCTCAACACCACCGGCTGGCACGCGACCTATGACGAGCTGGCGGCGTGGCTGAAGAACTACGCCGACCATCCGGAAGCGCCGGCGATCTACCAGATGGCGCTGCACCGGGCGCCCAAGCGCCACGCCACGGCCTTGCGCCGCCCAACCTTCGAAAACCTGCGCGCCGGCTGGTTCGTCCCAGGCGAAGACACCGAGGCCGACGCCGAAGCTGACATGACGCCGCCCGATCAGCCCGAGGAAGGAGCCGAGATCGCGGACGCGCCGTCGCCGCCCGGGCCAAAGCTGGTCGGCGAGATGCTGGGACGAGCCCGCGGCGTCAAAGGTCAGATCCAGCAGCGCCTGAGGGTCGGCGACCTGGTCGGGGCCGAGAAGCTGCTGCGCACCCGCGAGGCGGCCCGACTGCTGAGCGACGGCGAATACGATTATCTGAAGGCGCGGATCGCCGCCGGCTGGTTCGCGCAAGGCAACGACGCCCGCGCCCTGGAGCTGGCCAGCGAGGCGGCATCGCGCTCGGGCCTGAGCGTGCCGCGCGCCAACTGGATCGCCGGGCTGTCGCTCTACAAGCAGGCCAAGTACGAAGACGCGGCGCGCTATTTCGCGGCCCTCGCCCGCACGCCGAACGCCCAGCCCTGGGACCTCGCCGCCGGCGCCTTCTGGGCGGGGCGTGCCTATCTGCAGGCACGCCGGCCTGAGGTGTTCAACTACTGGGGCCTGCAGGCGGCGCAGTATCCGCAGACATTCTACGGCATGCTCGCGGCCCGCACCTTGAGCGTCGAGCCGGCGATCGACTGGGATCCACCGGCCCTGTCGCAAAGCGAGATCGACAATATTCTGCGCACGGCGTCGGGCCAGCGCGGCTTCGCCTTGATCCAGGCCGGCGAGCAGAACCGCGCGGCGCGCGAATTTGCCCGCCTTGAGCCGACCGGCGGACCGGGCCTGCTGCGGGCGCTGCTCGGCGTCGCCATGCGCGCCAATATGCCGGCGCTGTCGATACGCCTCGGCCGGTCGCTCTCCGACATCGACGGGCGCCGCCACGACGCGGCCCTTTATCCGATTCCGCCGTGGCGGCCGGCCGGCGGCTTCGAGGTCGATCCGGCGCTGGTCTATGCGATCATGCGCCAGGAATCGGCGTTCAACCCGCGCGCGACTTCACCCGCCGGTGCACGCGGTCTGATGCAGGTGATGCCGGCGACGGCGCGGCTGATTGACGGCCGGCTCCACGGCAAGCCGGAGGAGCTTTACGACCCCGGCGTGAGCATGGCCCTCGGCCAGAAATACGTGCGCGCCCTGCTCGAGAACGATGTGGTGCAAGGCGATCTGATCCGCCTCGCCGCCGCGTATAACGGCGGGCCGGGCAACCTCGCCAAATGGAAGCGCAAGCAGGACATGCGCGGCGATCCGGGCGACGACGCCCTGCTCTTCGTCGAAACCGTCCCCTCGCCCGAGACGCGCGCCTACATCACTCGCGTTCTGTACAACTACTGGATCTATTCGCACCGCCTCGGCCATCCCACCCCGTCGCTCGAGTTGCTCGCGGCCGGCCAGTGGCCGAGCTACGTGCCTGGCGAGGGTGAGCCGGCGACGAGCCCGGCGCCGCAGATTTTGGTCGCGGCGGCAACACCCGCCAGCCAAGAGAAGCCGCCCGTCGAGGCGGTTCCAGAGCCGGCGGCTACCGTGGCCCCGCTGCCCAATCCGCCGCCGCCGCAGTTGGTGGTGGTGCCGGTCCTGCCGTCGCGGCTGGATGAACTGCCGCCGTATCAGGGGGCGCGCAGCGCTGCCGTGCGGCCGGCCGACGATGCCGTGCTGCCGCTCGGCAACCGCCCGGTCTACGACGATCTCGACACGAGGGAGCTTGCGCAGGCGATCATAACGGAGCCAAGATCGCTGACTCTGCCGATGCCGCCGCCGGCCCGGCCGGTCGCGATGGCGGCCGAGCCGCCCCCGCACCAGCCGGCGAAGGTCCGGAAAAAGGTGCGGAAGGCAAGCTTCCACCATGCCACGAATTGACGAATCGCGTCCGTTCGTCCCCGTCAACATCGCGGTCCTGACGGTCTCCGATACCCGCGCCCTCGAAAACGACAAGTCCGGTCAGACCCTGGTCGATCTGATCGAAGGCAGCGGCCACAAGCTCGCCGCGCGCCAGATCGTGCGCGACGACAAGGACACCATTCAGGCGCAGCTCCGCGCCTGGATCGCCGACCCGCAGATCGACGTGGTGATCTCCACCGGCGGCACCGGAGTGACCGGCCGCGACGTGACGCCAGAAGCCTTCCAAGCGGTCTATGAAAAAGAGATCGCCGGCTTCGGTGAGATGTTCCGCATGATCAGCTTCCAGAAGGTCGGCACCTCGGCGCTGCAGAGCCGCGCCACCGGCGGCGTCGCCGGCGGCACCTATCTGTTCGCCCTACCCGGCTCGCCCTCCGCCTGCCGCGACGGTTGGGAGGACATCCTGCGCTGGCAACTCGACAACCGGCACCGCCCCTGCAACTTCGTCGAGCTGATGCCGCGGCTGCAGGAGCATCTCACGGCGAAACCGAAGGCGATCGCCTAGCGCGCTCCGCGCCAGCGCCGATACGCCGCCGCGTCGTCGATATCCGCCAGCCGCTCGATCAGGGCCACACGCCTACCGTTAAGATTGGAGCGCGTGTCGGCCAGCGCATGCTTGGTCGACCAACGCACACCGCCGAAGAAGTTGAAGCGCCGGCCGCTCTGCGCGCCGACCAGCCAATAGCCGCCGTCCTCGGCCGGGCCGAACACCACGTCGGCGGCGGCGAGGGCCTTAAACGCTCGCCACACCAGCGGCGCATCGATATCCGGGATGTCGGCGCCGATGATGCACACCGGGCCGGCGGGATAGTTGCGCAGCGCCCGCGCCATGCGCACCCCCAGGTCGCCCGCACCCTGGCGGCGCAGCGGCAGCTTCATCGGCCACGCGCGAGCGCTCCGCGCGGCGTGGTCAGGGGTAACGGCGAGCACACTCCGCCAGCGCCGATCGCGCCCCACCCGCCGCAGCACGGTCGCCAGGGTGCGCCGGTAGAACTGGAGTGCCGCCCCACCACCGATGCCCTCGGCCAGCCGGCTCTTTACCCGGCCGCGCTGCGGCGCCCTCGCGAAGATGACCAGATGCCGTTTCATCCGTAGAGCCGGGCCAGACGATGCGGCGGCAGTCCTGCGAAATAGAGCCCGAGGCAGGCGAGATTGCGGACCGGCCGCAGCCAGTAGCCGTCGCGCCGGTAACGTGCCGCCGAGGTCAGAGCCGTGGCCGGAAGTTCCACCAGCCGCGCGCGGCCGAGGCGGCGCACCAGGTCGACATCTTCCATGAGCGGCAACGGCGCGAACCCGCCGACAGCCCGATAGGTCTCCGCCCGGATCAACAGACCCTGGTCGCCATAGGGCAAGGCGAGCCAGCGGCAGCGCCACGCCACCAGCCGCTCGAGGCGGCGGGCGGCAGCGGCCGTGTCGTCGAGCGCCAGCCGGAAGTAGCCGGCCCGGCTTGCGTTCGCAGCACCGTCGCAGAACGCCCGCACCGCGGCCGGCCAGCCCGGCGCCAGGCGCGTGTCGGCGTGGAGGAACAATAGCCAGCGACCGGACGCGGACGCGGCCCCAGCCGCCAGCTGTGCGCCGCGGCCGCGCGGGCCGACCACAATACGGCAGCCGGCCGTCTCGGCGAGCGGGATCGTGGCGTCCGATGAGCCGCCGTCGCTGACGATGATCTCCTCGATCGACGCCGCGCCGTCGCGCACACAGGCCAACGTCGCCGGCAATCCGGCGGCGGCGTTCAGGGTCGGAATGACGACGGAGAGCATCGCGCAATCATAGCAGCCGCACCTCTATCGGGCTTCCGGGCGGCAGGCTATGTAAGCGCGATGTCGTCGCGCCTGCCGCCCACGCCCAGCCGCACAGCCCTTGCCGCCGCCCTTGCCGCCAGCGGCCTGTGCGGCCGCGTCGGCGCGCGCGACCTCGTCGAGCTGCCGCGGCGCGGCCTCGCCCATCGCCACTGGCGGCTGCGCGGCACGGGGCTGGTCCTGCGGGTGCCGATCACCGGCGCCGGCGAGGCGGCCCTCGCCCGGCAGGCCGAGACCTTCCGCCGCATGGCACCCTCGGGTCACGCGCCGCGCCTGGACGGCGTGCTGCCGCCCGCCGCCGGATTGCCCGGCGGCGGGCTGCTGGTCGAGGAGATCCGCGGCCAGGCACCGGTGGTGCCGCGCGATTTTGGAAGTCTCGCCGCGGCCCTCGCCGCCATCCACGAACTGCCGCTGCCGCCGCCCGCAGCGCGGGCACCGCTGCCCTCGCCCGCCGACCCGGTCGCCGCGACCCTGACGGTCGTCGAGCGTCACCTCGCGGCGGCGTGGGAGAGTCTGACCCCGCCGGTGCAGGCGCGGCTGGCCAGGGCCCGCGACCGCGTGCGCGACGAGACGGCGGCGCGCGCGGCCGAACTCCGAGCAGCACCACGGGCCCTCGTCATCACCGATGCCCATCCGCGGAATTTCATTCTGCGCCGCGACGGGCGGGCGATCTGCGTCGATCTCGAGAAGGCAGTGTACGGTTCGCCGGCGATCGACCTGGCGCACGCCATGCTGCCGGCGGCGATCGCCTGGGGCCGATCGGGGGAGCGGATCAGCGCCGCCGATCGCGAGCGCTTCCTCGCCGCCTATTTCAAGCGCCGTGGCCCGACGGCGGAAGCAGCCCTGCGGCCGCTTCTCAAGCCGATGCAGCGCCTGGTCTGGCTGCGCACCACTGCCGCCTTCGCGGCGTTCAGGGCCAGCGGGGCCGAGCGCGTGCTGGGGCCGGCGGCGCGCCGCCTCGCCCGGCGCGCCATCGCGCGAGCGTTGGACCCCAAGGCGATGCCAGCCGATTGACCTGCGGGAGTTGCGGGTTTGCAAACCGGTACGGAGTGCGATTCAATGATACACTCCGTCCGTCCCAGGATTTCCCGCCAGTGAGCGTGCTTCTCGAATTCCTCGAATTCATCAACGGCGGCCCCCAGCCGGCCGTCAAGGACCTGCTGCACCGCGTGCTGGTGAAGAGCCGCAAGCTCACGGCGGCCGAGGCGGGCGCCATCTACATGGTTCGCGGCCAAGGCCGCAAGAAGGTGGTCGAGGTCGCGAGCCTGCAGAACGACCTGCTCAAGGTGCCCGGCGAGCCGCCGAAGCTGGCGGCTGGCAAGGACTCGATCGCCGGCTTTGTGGCGCGCACCGGCGAGCGCGTGCGGGTCGACGACGTGCGCAGGATCGGCAGCGACCGGCCGTACAAGTTCGATCCGGAGACCGACCGGATCACCGGCTTTCGCTCGAAATCGGTGCTGGCGTTTCCGCTCAAGAACTACGCCGACGAGGTGATCGGCGTCGTCGAGCTGGTCAACAAGCGCGAGAAAAGCGGGCAAGGCCCGGTCCCGTTCACCAGCGAGGACGCGGCCCTCATCCAGCCGATCAACCACATCGTCGGCGGCGCCATCGACCGGGCGCTGATGATCGAGCGCATCTCGGAGCAGAACCGGCGGCTCAAGGAGCGCAGCCGCCTGATGTCCCGCCAGCGCCGCCAGATCGCGACCCTGAAAGACCAGACAGAAGAGGCGTTCCAGATCTCGATCCGGCTGCTCGCGCGCGCCGCCGAGCTCTACGACGAGGACACCGGCAACCACATCGTGCGGGTCAACGAGTACAGCTATCTGCTGGCGAAACGGCTCGGCCAGCCGGAGCCGTTCTGCGACGAGATCCGCTATTCGGCGCAGCTGCACGACGTCGGCAAGATGAGTGTCGATTCGGCGGTGCTGAAGAAGAAAGGCGATCTCACGCCGAGCGAGCGGCGCGAGATGAACCTACATCCGAAATACGGCCAGCAGATCCTGGCCCAGTCCGACCGCCTCAAGATGGCGGCGGACATCGCCCTCTGCCATCACGAGAAATGGGACGGCTCGGGCTATCCGCACGGCCTCAAGGCCGAGCAGATCCCGCTCGCCGCGCGCATTGTCCAGCTCGCCGATGTCTACGATGCGTTGCGCAGCCCGCGGCCCTACAAGTCCGGCTACTCGCACGAGCGCGCTTATAAGGTCATCACCGAGGGCGACGAGCGGATCGATCCGCGCGCGCATTTCGACCCCAAGCTGATCGACCTGTTCAAGTCGTGCCACCACGAGCTCGACCGGATCTGGAACAAGCTGCAGGACTGAACGGCACCCGGCGCCGCTACCTGTCGCGGCCGGCGGCGGCCAAGATCAGATCCGCGACCGGTTGCGCGTGGGAGACCAGGGACAGGTGGCCGGCGTCCAGCTCCACGGTGGTTGCGTTCATGCGCCCGGCGAGAAACCGCTCCAGGTCGGGCGAGATCGTCTGATCGAGCTTCGACACCGCATACCAGGTCGGTTTGGAACGCCAAGCCGCCACGGTGGTGCGACCGCCGAACAGCGAGGCGGCGGTGGGCTCCTGCACGGCATAAAGGACTTCCGCCTTCTCGGGCGTAAGGCCGTTCGCGAAATATTTGATGAAGGCATCCTCGGACAGAACGGTGAAGCCGTCGTGGTCCTGGACGCCGGCGCGCACCGGCATGGTGGGGAATTTTCCGGAGAGGGCGACGAAATCCTCGCCCGCATCGGGAGCCCGCGCCGCGACATAGACCAGTGCGGTGACCTTCGGATCGGTTCCCGTTTCGCTGATCACGGTGCCGCCCCAGGAATGAGCGACCAGCACGGTCGGCCCGTCCTGCAGCGCCAGTGCCCGGCGGGTCGCGGCGACAGACTCGGCGAGCGACGTCAGCGGATTTTGCACCGCCGTGACATGCAGGCCGGCCGCCTGAAGCCGCGCGATGACCTCGGCCCAGCTGGAGCCGTCGGCCCACGCGCCATGCACCAGCACCACGTTGCGCGCCTCCGGCGGCTTCGCCGGCTGCGCCGACGCCGCGGCGGCGAAGAGCGTCGCCGACATCATCGCGACGGCGATCACCGTCAATCTCCGTCGTGTCGTCATCGGCCGAACTCCGTATCAGGTGTGGGAAGCCTCAGCGGCGGCGGCGCAACATTGCCCGAAGCGCCAGCCGCCGCTGCCCGCGAGGTCGCCCGGGGAGGGGATCAGGCGACCGTCACGGAAACCCGGGGCTTAGTCCGCGGCTTCGAGCTTCACCGCCACGCCGAGATGCTCGGCGATGCCGCGGCCGTATTCCGGATCCGCGCGCATGCAGTTCTCCACATGGCGCTGCTTGATGTGGGCGCGTGCGTCGCCCATCGCGCGAGCGGTGTTCTCGAACAGCACCTGCCGCTGCGCCGGTGTCATCTTGCGGAACAGGTTGCCCGGCTGCTCCCAGTGATCATCGTCGACGCGATGATCCCAATGGGCGGCCTCGCCCGCGACCGGCATCGGCGGCTCGTTGAAATCGGGCTGGTTCGCCCAGAGATTTGCGCTGTTCGGATGGAAACTGGTCGCGCCGCCCAGGTTGTCGTCGGTCCGCATCTGGCCGTCGCGATGATAGCTGTGGAACGGACATTTGGGCGCGTTGACCGGGATGTGGTTGAAGTTGACGCCGAGCCGGTAGCGCTGCGTGTCGCCGTACGAGAACAGCCGCGCCTGGAGCATCTTGTCGGGCGAGAAGCCGATCCCGGGCACGATGTTGGCGGGAGAAAAGGCGGCCTGCTCCACCTCCGCGAAGTAATTCTCGGGGTAGCGGTTCAGCTCCATCACGCCGACCTCGATCAGCGGATAGTCGGCCTTCGGCCAGACCTTGGTGAGGTCGAACGGGTTGTGCTTGTAGACCTTGGCCTGCGCCTCGGTCATCACCTGGATGGACAGCGTCCAGCGCGGGAAGTCGCCCGCCTCGATCGCGTTCAGCAGGTCGCGGCCGTGGCTTTCCCGGTCGTTGGCGACGACCGCCGCGGCTTCGGCGTCGGTGAGGTTCGCGATCCCCTGCTGGGTGCGGAAGTGGAACTTCACCCAGACGCGCTCATTGGCGGCGTTGATCATCGAGAAGGTGTGGCTCCCGAAGCCATGCATGTGGCGGAAGGATTTCGGGATGCCGCGCTCGGACATGACGATGGTGACCTGGTGCAGCGCCTCGGGCAGGAGCGTCCAGAAGTCCCAGTTGTTGTCGGCGCTGCGCAGCCCGGTGCGCGGGTCGCGCTTGATCGCGTGATTGAGGTCCGGGAAGCGCAGCGGATCGCGGAAGAAGAACACCGGCGTGTTGTTGCCGACGATGTCCCAGTTGCCTTCTTCCGTATAGAACTTGATCGCGAAGCCGCGGATGTCGCGCTCCGCATCGGCCGCACCGCGCTCGCCGGCGACGCTGGAAAAGCGGACGAAGAGCGGCGTCTGCTTGCCGACCGCGGCGAAAATCTTGGCCCGCGTGTGGCGGGTGATGTCGTGAGTCACGGTGAAAGTGCCGTAGGCCCCCCAGCCCTTGGCGTGCATGCGCCGCTCCGGGATCACCTCGCGATCGAAATGCGCCATCTTCTCGATCAGCCAGATGTCCTGCAGCAGGGCCGGCCCGCGCGGCCCGGCGGTCAGGATGTTGGTGTTGTCGGCGACCGGCGCGCCGGTGGCGTTGGTGAAAACCTTCGATGTGGACATGGATCGACTCCAGGATGGTAGCTGTGGCGCGGGCAGCTCAGCCGGCGATGTGGATCAGAGCGGTGACCGCGTGCGCGAGGCCGGCCGCATAGATCGCTCCGCCGAGGGCGAGGCTTAGTGGTGATTTTTGCCGCAAGGTCGCGACAACGCGCCGGGCTGAGCGAGAGTTAGGGCGTGGGATCGTCATTGGGCTCTCCTCGTCACCGCAATTGAGACAGCCGTATAGATGGGCCGCCGAGGGCGAGGCGTATTGGTGATTTCTGCCGCTCCATGGCGATGATGCGTGGTCTCGGCATGGGGCTCTCCTCATCACAGCGATTTAGACGCATTCCAATTTGTGGGCGGAATGAGGCGCAGTTTCAAATTCGATCTTTCAATCGCTGTGATCGGCTAAGGCGATGGAGGGCGGAAAAGGCGACGACTTAAAGCCGGAAAGGCTGCCCCCCGCCCGTACCCCCAAAACCCGTGCAATACTGCAATTCTTTTTCTAAGTCGCTGAAAAGACGCGCGAATAAGGCAAAAAAAGAATTGCACAGGTTCAATTTCGCAACGCAAGGGTGCAAAGGTGCGAGGATTTGCGGAAGTGCCGATACCCTGTCCCATTGCGACCCCCGATACGAGTGTTGCGCTTCGTTTGCGAAGGCTGGGGATTCCTGGCTCAGCGGCGCGATAGATGCCCTGTCCGCGGGCATAACGATCAAGGCTGCGATTAGACCCAACGGGAATCCGCGCCCAGCGCTCGCGCAGACGCTAGCCGGCGGGCGGCTGGACCGCGAACTCCGCCCACACCTGGTCTTCGCCGGCGAGCACGTGCTCGGTCAACCGGTCGACGAGCGGCGCGTCGTCGCCTGGCGCGTCGCCGTTGCTTTCGGTGTGCCAGGAGCGCGGCACCTGGGCCAGGCCATAGGCCTGCAGCACCGGCCCCAGGCAGCCCGGCAGGTCGAGCTTGCGCGCGATCTCCTCGGCGCTCATTCCATCCCACGCCAATTGGCGCGCGTTGCGCAACCGCCGCAGCACCTGCTCGGGCGGATTGCGCCGACCGTCGAGCGCAAAGACATCGAGGAACCCGCGCACGAATTGAAGATCCTGCGCGTACCCGGCCGGCAGATCGAGGCGCCAGCGGCGCGCCAGTTCGGCGGCCAGCTCCAGCTCTTTCGTCGTCGGCAGCAAGCCGCCGTCGGCGCGCTCGGATCGGCGCACCGGGCGCTTGGCGCGGCGGGTTTTGGGGGCTGGGTTCATGGCAACCACATGGGCACGGACGGGCCGGGCTCCAACTCTGTTCTTGAAATGTTCTCATCCTAACTCCTGATCCGCCCCGCGTCGACTGAATTCCGATCACCCGCTCGCCGCAGCAGGCAGGCTGGCGGCGAGCGCCTTCGGTTCGACGAACGTCCAGGGTGCAGCCCCGGATTTGAAGCGGTGCAGGAGAAACTCGAGCAGGACGCTGACGCGCGCGGCGCGCGGTCCGCCGCCCGGCGTCACCAGATTGAGCGTCATCAGCGGGACGGCCCAGTCGAGGAGAACGGCGGTCAGGCGGCCGTCGCGAACCGCCTCCCATGCGAGGAAGTCGGGTTGCAGGGCGATGCCCAAGCCGGCGGCGAGCGCGTCCTCGAGTGCTTCTGCGTTCGTGGCACTGAGCGGCCCCTTGACGATGACAGACTCCTGGGCGCCGCCGTCGCTGGTGAAGCGCCACGTCTCGCCGGTCGCGAGATAGCTGTAACAGAGACACGCATGATCCTTGAGGTCGCGTGGCCGGCGGGGCGTCCCATGGCGGGCGAAATAGGCCGGCGTGGCGACGACCCAGCGGCGCACTGGGCACAGCCGGCGGGCGACTAGGCTGGAATCCGGCAGGTCGGCGATGCGGACCGCGATGTCGATCCCGCGCGCCACCAAGTCGACCATCTGGTCGTCCAGCTGGAGATCGACCGAGACGTCGGGGTACGCCGCAAGGAAGTCCGGCAACGCCGGGGCGACATGGCGGAGACCGAACGACATGGGTGTGGCCAACCGCACGCGGCCGCGCGGCATCGCCGACTTGACAGCGGCCTCGGCTTCGACCGCCTCGGCGTCGGCCAGGATCTGGGCCGCCCGCACCGCCAAGGTGCGGCCGGTCTCGGTGAGCGAAAAGCGACGCGACGTCCGGTGAATCAGCCGCTCCCCGGTGCGGACTTCAAGGCGCTTCAGCGCCTTCGAAACCGTCGCACTGGTGAGCCCCAGTTCGGCGGCAGCCCCGGCAAACGAGCCTCGTTCCGCGAGCTTGGCGAAGATTGCCCAGGCTTCGAAATCAGGCAGCGGCACGCTCGGACCTCAAGAATGGAAACGATGACATTCCATCCTTTCTGTTTTCTCAGCTGGCGTCGAGGGGCATGTGGAGGCGGAGCCCATCCTGACGGCACCAAGCAAGCAGGTTTCTACAAGACGTTGAGAAAAGCTCCCGCGACGATCCGATGCGGACGGTTCTTCTTACACTCCGCCCGTCCTCAGGGGGACAACGTGACCACGGATAACTCGCGGCCTTCCGTCGCAACGCGCCGCGATGTGCTGATCGGGGCCGCCGGAGCGGTCGCCGCCACCGGCCTGCCGATCGCTGTGCAGGCACAATCCACCAATTCGACACCCGCCGCTCAACCAACCGCAGGAGCTCGCACGATGGGCACCATCAAGACGAAAGACAGCACCGAGATCTTCTACAAGGACTGGGGCAAGGGACAGCCCATCGTCTTCAGCCATGGCTGGCCGCTCTCGGCCGACGACTGGGATACGCAGATGCTGTTCTTCCTCAACCGCGGCTTCCGGGTGATCGCGCATGACCGGCGCGGCCATGGCCGCTCGAGCCAGACGAGCGGCGGGCACGACATGGATCATTACGCCGACGACCTCGCGGCGCTGACGACGCATCTCGACCTCAAGAACGCCGTGCATGTCGGTCACTCCACCGGCGGCGGCGAGGTCGTGCACTACATCGCGCGCCACGGCCAAAGCCGGGTGGCCAAAGCGGTGATGATCTCTGCGGTGCCGCCGCTGATGGTCAAGACGGCGGCCAATCCCGGCGGGTTGCCCAAGGAGGTTTTTGACGGGTTACAGGCGCAGCTCGCCGCCAACCGCGCCCAGTTCTATTACGACCTCCCGGCCGGACCGTTCTATGGCTATAACCGGCCTGGCGCCAAAGCCGAGCCAGGGGTGATCTGGAACTGGTGGCGCCAGGGCATGATGGGCGGAGCCAAAGCCCATTACGACGGCATCGTGGCGTTCTCCCAGACCGACTTCACCGAAGACCTGAAGAAGATAACGCTGCCGGTGCTCGTGATGCACGGCGAGGACGACCAGATCGTCCCCTATGCCGATTCGGCACCGCTGTCGGCGAAGCTGCTGAAGAACGCTACATTGAAGAGCTATCCGGGCTTTCCGCACGGCATGCCCACGACGAACGCCGAGACGATCAATGCCGACCTTCTCGCCTTCATCAAGGGCTAAGCCAGGACACCAACGATGGCCAATCCCACGCTCGAGGTCCTCACACCGGACGCCCTCGGTCCTTCATGAACAGAGATTCGCCCTTGAAGGTTACGGTTGCCGGCGGCTCGATCGGAGGGCTCTGCGCCGGGATCGCCCTGCGAGGCATTGGTGCGGATGTCGAGATATTCGAGCGCGAACCCGGGCCCATGAATACCCGTGGGGCCGGAATCGTCGTACAGCCGCAGCTGACCTCACTCTTGCACGAACATAACGCGCCGGCTCTGCCCGTCACGTCGTGCCGGGTGCGGCGCTATCTGGACCCCTCCGGCGGCGATGGTCAGACGCAAGCCATGCCCCAGGCCTTCACATCCTGGGAGGCGATCTATCTCACGCTGCGCGCCACCTTTCCGCATGACCGCTACCATATGGGCGCGACAGTCAGCGACATCACCGATGAACCGGGGCGCGCCGTCGCTGCCGTCACGGGCCGCCAGCGCCTTGAAAGCGACATCCTGATCGCAGCCGACGGGGCGAACTCGGCTTTCCGCCAACGCTTCCTCCCTGACGCCGCGCCGCATTATGCCGGCTATGTCGCTTGGCGCGGCACCCTGGACGAAGCCGACGCCCCCCAACGGCTCGTGTCCTATTTCGACGATGCCTTCACCTTCTGCGAAGCCCGCTCGGGCGGACATATCCTGGTCTACTTCATTCCGGGCGACGGCGGGGACGTCTCACCCGGCCGCCGTCGGCTCAATTGGGTCTGGTACGTTCGCGCCGCGGACCAGGATTTGAGACGCTTTCTGACGGATAAGGACGGCCGCCGGCACCATTCCTCGCTTGCGCAGGGCATGAGCTCTCAGGCTCTGGTCGACGAGATCTGCAGTCTCGCCAGGCGCGAAGTGCACCCGGTTTTCGCGGAGCTGGTCGCCGAGACGCCTGACCCGTTCGTCCAGACCATCGTCGATGTGGTGGTGCCGCAGACTGTCTTCGGACGGGTGATACTGCTCGGCGATGCCGCTTTTGTCGTGCGGCCACATACGGCTGGCGCTACGGCCAAGGCAGCCCATGACGCATCGGTCCTCGGGCGCCATCTGACTCAAGCACGGCAAAAGATCGACGCCGGCCTGAAAGCTGCAGAGACCGTTCAGCTCGACTACGGCAACGATCTCACCCGCTACGGCATCGCGCTCGGCAACAGATGGGCTAACTCGCCAATCAGGAGCTCTGCGCCGTGACCGACACCAGCCGCCCCGGGCGCGTGCGCCTATTCGGCCAGGCCCAGACCGGCGGCGCGTACGAACTTCGGGATTTCCTGCAGCGCAGCGTGGTCGCCTTTGACTGGATCGAGCTCCATAACGACGAGGACAGCCAGCGGGAACTGGGCACTCCCGATTTTGCGAACGCCCGACTTCCCGTCGTCGAACTGCCGGACGGCCGCCGCCTCTATGCGCCCTCCGTGCGCGAGCTGGCCGACCGGCTGGGCTGGGTCACACAGCCCCGCCGGCGCGAATACGACCTCTCGATCTATGGCGCGGGGCCGGCCGGGCTGTCGGCCGCCGTGTACGCCGCCTCCGAAGGGCTGCATGCCGTTATGATCGAACGACACGCGATCGGCGGACAGGCCGGATCGTCATCGCTGATCGAAAATTACATGGGCTTCCCGGACGGCATTTCCGGCGCGGAACTTTGCGAGCGCGCCCGGCAGCAGGCCGTCAAGTTCGGCATTGAAATCCTGATGATGCGCGAGGGCATCAAGGCGGAGTTTCGGGACGGCCGGATCGTCGCCGATCTGGCGGACGGATCGAAGATGATCGCGCGCGCGAATATCTGCGCGACCGGCGTGGAATGGAGGCGGCTCGACATTCCCGAGGAGGGCCGGTTCCTGGGCCGAGGGTTCTATTACGGCGCCGGCATGAGCGAGGCGCCGCTGTGCCGCGGCGGGCATGTTTTCGTCATTGGCGGCGCGAACTCCGCCGGCCAGGCGGCAATGTATCTCTCCGAGTATGCCAGCAAGGTGACGATGCTGGTCCGGGCCCCGACCCTCAAGGAGACCATGTCGCATTACCTCTCGGATCGCATCCTTGAGCATCCGAAGATCGAGGTTCGCTACAATGCGGAAGTGACGGAGCTGGACGGCGGAGAGGTGCTGCAACGCTTCGCGCTGAAGGACCGCGTCTCCGGTGCGACGCAATGGCTCGATGCAAACTGGTTGTTTGTCTGCATCGGCGGCGTCCCCAACACGGAATGGGCGAAGGATACCGCCATCTCCCGCGACGGCGCGGGCTTTCTCGTCACCGGAGCCGACCTGCTGGATCACGGCCGCTCGCCGGCGAGCTGGCCCCTGAAGCGCCAGCCCTTCCATCTCGAAACATCGGTGCCGGGATCGTTTGCCGCAGGTGATGTGCGGCGCGGATCGGTGAAACGGCTCGCGACCGCTGTCGGCGAGGGAAGCATGGCGGTCACGTTCGTCCATCGCCATCTTGCCGAAACCCCTTGAGAACGGTCTTCGCAGCAACGCAGTTCTCCAACCACCCTCAGCAAAGGATCATGTCCCATGTCAAAAGTCGAAATGCTGACCCCGCAGAACAGCGCAATCGCGCTCATCGATTTCCAACCGGCGATGTACCAGGGCGTTCAGTCGCATGACCGGCTGGTCGTATTCAACAACGCCCAGGTCTTGGCCAAGGCCGCCAAGCTGTTCGATATCCCGACCGTGCTCTCGACGGTGGCCAAAGACTCGTTCTCTGGCCCGTTCATGCCGGAAATCACCGCGTTGTTCCCCAAGCACGAAGTCTTCGACCGCACGTCGATAAATTCGTGGTTGGACGCGAATTTCCGGAAGGCCGTCCAAGCGCTGGGACGCAAGAAGCTCGTCATCGCGGGCCTGTGGACCGAAGCCTGCGTGATGTTTCCGACCCTCGACCTGCTCAAGGAGGGGTTCGAGATCTATATCGTTGCCGACGCCTGCGGCGACGTTTCGCCCGAGGCGCACAATCGCGCCATGGACCGGGGCGTACAGGCGGGCGCCGTCCCGATTACGGCGCTCCAGTACCTCTTCGAGCTCCAGCAGGATTGGGCACGCAGCGCCACTTACGACGGCGTGATGGAGATCCTCAAGGCCCATTCGCCTTATGGAATCCAGGTGCGCTTCTCGAAATGGGCGCTCGGCGAGCATGCGTCCGAGGGTGGTCCGGCGCCGAAGCAGGCCTGATCGGCCGAACGGCTCAGATCTCGGAGCCACTGGAGACTGTCGATGAAGCTCTACCTGTTGTCGCTTGCCGCCGGCCTGCTGGTCGGCGTTATCTACAGCCTCCTCAACGTCAGGTCGCCGGCGCCGCCCGTGGTGGCGCTGGTCGGCCTGTTCGGAATCCTCATCGGCGAGCAGCTCGTTCCCATCGGCAAGCAGTTCCTGGCCGGCACGCCGCTGCACACGGCGTGGAACGCCGCGAAATGCGCATCGCACATGTTCGGCGAGCTTCCGGGGCGCCACGCTGAACAACTTTCGCCCACCACCGTCCAACCGCCGGAGTCCTGCTCATGAACCAGGCGCCTGATCTGATCCTGCATCGCGGGCTCTTCACCACGCTCGACAGGTCCCGTCCGACGGCGAGCGCGGTTTGCTACAATGCGGAAGTGACGGAGCTGGACGGCGGAGAGGTGCTGCAACGCTTCGCCCTGAAGGACCGCGCCTCCGGTGCGACGCAATGGCTCGATGCAAACTGGTTGTTTGTCTGCATCGGCGGCGTCCCCAACACGGAGTGGGCGAAGGATACCGCCATCTCCCGCGACGGCGCGGGCTTTCTCGTCACCGGGGCCGACCTGCTGGATCACGGCCGCTCGCCGGCGAACTGGCCCCTGAAGCGCCAGCCCTTCCATCTCGAAACATCGGTGCCGGGATCGTTTGCCGCCGGTGATGTGCGGCGCGGATCGGTGAAACGGCTCGCGACCGCTGTCGGCGAAGCTGCTGAAGAACGCTACACTGAAGAGCTATCCGGGCTTTCCGCACGGCATGCCGACGACTCACGCCGAGACGATCAATGCCGATCTTCTCGCCTTCATAAAGGCATAAGCCAGCAGATCCATAATGTCCTCACCGCATCCCCCCGCTTTCATTGCTTCGCCCCCCCTTCTGGGGGATAGCTTCACTGGTGCGCTCCACCAAGATTGCACCTGGCGAGGCACAGAGAGGTGTTCCGCGCCTTTGATTGTTGACCCCGGCATACCGTGCGGCATGCCTACCAGCCAGGTCGAGACCATAAACGCCGACATTGTCGCCTTCATCAAAGCATAAGCCAGGAGATCACGATGGCCAATTCCAAGCTCGAAGTCCTCACGCCGCAGAACAGCCAGATCATCTTCATCGACCAACAGCCCCAGATGGCGTTCGGCGTACAGTCGATCGACCGCCAGGTGCTGAAGAACAACGTCGTGGCGCTGGCCAAGGCGGCGAAGGTGTTCAACATCCCGACCACCATCACCACCGTCGAATCGCAGAGCTTCTCCGGCTACACCTACCCCGAGCTGCTCGACGTCTTTCCGGAGAAGAAGCTGCTCGAGCGGACGTCGATGAACTCGTGGGACGACAAGAAGGTGCGCGACGCCCTCAAGGCAAACGGCCGAAACAAGGTGGTCGTGTCGGGTCTGTGGACGGAGGTCTGCAACAACACGTTCGCGCTGTCGGCCATGCTCGAGGGTGGCTACGAGATCTACATGGTGGCCGACGCCTCAGGCGGCACCTCGAAGGAGGCGCATGACTACTCGATGCAGCGCATGATTCAGGCCGGCGTCGTTCCCGTGACCTGGCAGCAGGTGCTGTTGGAATGGCAGCGCGACTGGGCTCGCAAAGACACCTATGACGCCGTCATGGCGATCGTGCGCGAGCATTCCGGCGCGTACGGCATGGGCGTGGATTATGCCTACACGATGGTCCACAAGGCGGCGCAGCGCACCTCAACCCCGCACGAGGCGCTGGCGCCGGTGAAAGCGTAGGGGACCTCACGCGACGGAGGACCCGCGCATGCGCGTCTATCTTGTCTCCCTGGGCGTCGGCCTTCTGGTCGGCATCATCTACAGCCTGCTCAACGTCAGGTCGCCGGCGCCGCCCGTGGTGGCGCTGGTGGGCCTGCTTGGGATCCTGGTCGGCGAACAGATCGTTCCCGTGGCCAAGGACCTGCTGGCTGGCTCGTCTCTCGTTGCGGCGTGGCGGCAGTCACAGTGCACGCCGCACGTCTTCGGACTCCTGCCGGGGCGCCAGTCGGCGCCGGCCTCCGCTCCATCCGTCGCCTCCCAACCAACGGCACGCACATGAGCAACCCGATATCGGCGCCCGATCTCATCCTGCATCGCGGCCTCTTCACCACGCTCGACCGCGCCAATCCGAATGCCAGCGCGGTCGCGATCAAGGACGGTGTCTTCACGGCCGTCGGGCGTGATCTCGACGTCATGAAGCTCGCCTCGTCCGACACGAAGGTCATCGACCTCAAGGGGCGCCGCGTCCTTCCCGGCCTCATCGACAACCATCTCCACATCATCCGCGGCGGGCTCAACTTCAACATGGAGCTGCGCTGGGACGGCGTGCGCAGTCTGGCCGACGCGATGGCGATGCTGAAGCGCCAGGTCGCCGTAACGCCGCCGCCGCAATGGGTGCGCGTGGTCGGCGGCTTCACCGCGCATCAATTCGCGGAGAAACGGCTGCCGACGCTCGAGGAGATCAATGCCGTCGCCCCCGAGACTCCCGTCTTCCTGCTGCACCTGTACGACCGGGCGATGCTCAACGCGGCGGCGCTGCGGGCCGTCGGCTACACCAAGGACACGCCCGAGCCCCCCGGCGGCGAGATCACGCGCGACGCCAAGGGCAATCCGACCGGACTGCTGCTGGCCAAGCCCAACGCCGGCATCCTCTACGCGACCCTGGCCAAAGGTCCGAAGCTGCCCTTCGACTACCAGGTCAATTCGACGCGCCATTTCATGCGCGAGCTCAATCGCCTGGGAGTCACCGGTGCCATCGACGCAGGCGGCGGCTTCCAGAACTATCCGGACGACTATGCGGTCATCCAGAAGCTCGCCGACGACGGCCAGCTCACCATCCGGCTCGCCTACAACCTGTTCACCCAGAAGCCCAAGGGCGAGAAGGCCGATTTCCTGAACTGGACGAAAACCTCGAAATACAAGCAGGGCACCGACTACTTCCGGCACAACGGCGCCGGCGAGATGCTGGTCTTCTCCGCCGCCGACTTCGAGGATTTCCGGCAGCCGCGCCCGGACATGCCGGCGGACATGGAACCGGAGCTCGAGCAGGTGGTGCGGATCCTCGCCGAGAATCGCTGGCCGTGGCGGCTGCACGCCACCTATGACGAGACGATTAGCCGCGCCCTCGACGTGTTCGAGCGTGTCAACCAGGACATCCCGCTCGAAGGACTGAACTGGTTCTTCGATCATGCGGAGACGATCTCGGACCAATCGATCGATCGGATTGCGGCCCTCGGCGGCGGCATCGCCGTGCAGCATCGCATGGCCTACCAGGGCGAATATTTCGTCGAGCGCTACGGCCGTGGGGCCGCCGAAGCGACGCCCCCCATCTCGCAGATGTTGAAGGCAGGCTTGAAGGTGTCTGCCGGGACCGACGCAACCCGGGTCGCCTCCTACAATCCCTGGGTGGCGCTGGCCTGGCTCGTCACCGGCAAGACGGTCGGCGGCCTGCAGATCTATCCGCGGCACAACTGCCTCGACCGCGAGACGGCACTCCGCATGTGGACCGAGAACGTCACCTGGTTCTCCAACGAGGAGGGCAAGAAGGGACGGATCGAAGTCGGCCAGCTGGCCGACCTGATCGTCCCCGACCGCGACTATTTCGCCTGTGCCGAGGACGAGATCGCCGACACGACCTCCGACCTCACCATGGTCGGCGGCAAGGTGGTCTATGGTGCGGGCAACTTCGCGCCGTTCGACGAGAGCGCGCCGCCGCCGGCGATGCCGCATTGGTCGCCGGTCCGCACCTTCGGCGGCTATGCCGCCTGGGGCGACCCGGTCGCGGCGCGCGAGACGGCGGTGTTGCGCCGGGCGACCGCGGCCTGCGGCTGCGCCCATGCGTGCGGCATTCACGGCCATCAGCATGCGACGGCGTGGTCCAGCAAGCTGCCCATCGCCGACCTGAAGAGCTTCTGGGGCGCGCTCGGCTGCAGCTGCTGGGCGGTGTGAGATGACCGGCCGCCTCGCGTCCGCGCCGCGCTGGGTCGATGCGATCCTCGCCTGGCCATGGACTTGGCCCGCCGCCCGGATCGCATTGACCAGCGCGTATCTGCTGGGCGGACTGGTCAAGCTCTCCGACTTTTCCGCCGCGGTGGCCGAGCAGGAGCATTTCGGCCTGTATCCCGGCTGGTTTTGGGCGAGCCTGACCATCGCCGTCGAAATCGTCGGCGCCGCGCTGGTGATCTCGGGACGCTGGCTCTGGCTGGGCGCCGGTGCGCTCGGCGTCTTCACCGCGTTCGCCATGTTCGTGGCGAATAATTTCTGGGCTCTGCAGGGTGACGCCCGCTCGGCCGCACTCAACGCTTTTTTCGAGCATCTCGGCCTGATCGCCGGATTCGTCCTGGCCGCCCTGGTCGCTGAACGTGCACGGCGGCCTCAACCGAACTGAAGGCGCCTTTTGGAGACACCGCCATGAAAACGCTCAAGGCTCTCGCCCTCGCGGCCATGATCTTCGGAAGTCTGGCCAGCTCGTTCGCGCAGGCTGCTTCGGCGCCCACGACGCCGGTGCTCGCGGTCGGCCCTCAGGTCGCCGTCGGCCCTCAGTTCGACACCACCCACGTCTATGTCCCGCCGGAGGAGTTCGACCGCTTCGTGGCAAGCGTCGTGGCAACGTTCGGCGGCACGACGTCGAAGCAGGGGGTCTTCACCGTCACCCCGACTCCCAGCAGCACCATGTCGCAGCTGGTCCTGACCCCGGCCGGCACGATATCGGTCTTCGGCTTCAAGACGCCCATACCCTATCCGTTCGGCAGCGAGCGGACCGGCTATCTGGTCACCGACATGGATGCGGCGATCCGCGCCGCCCGGGCGAATGGTGCCGATATCATCGTCGCCCCGTTCAACGATCCGATCGGCCGCGATGCGGTGATCCAATGGCCGGGGGGAGTGAATATGCAGCTCTATTGGCACACCACCGCACCGACCTATGAAAAGCTGCAGACGGTGCCTGAGAATCGCGTCTATCTGTCGCGCGGCCGGGCCAATGAATTCATCCGGCGGTTTGTGGCCTTTTCGCACGGCAAGGTCGTCGCCGACGACCCCAAGGCGCCCGGCGTCGAGATCGGCCGACCGGCCGACGTTTATCGGAGGGTCCGGCTTGAGTCGATGTTCGGAAAAACAACGGTGCTCGTGACCGACGGACATCTCCCTTACCCTTACGGCCACGAAATGACGGGATACGAGGTGTCCGACCTCGACGCGACCCTCGGCAAGGCGAAGGCGGCGGGCGCCACCGTGCTCGTGGAGCCCTACCTCGCCGGACCGCGCAGCGCCGCGATCGTGCAGTTTCCGGGCGGATATATCGCCGAGATCCACGCCGAGCGCGCACACTGAGCCGAGGCCGCCATCCAAGACACGCCCCTGCCTTCGTGGCGCGTCGGGGTTCAACTGCGTGGTGCGCGATATTACTGACGGTCTGCGCGATCACTGTGCAGGCTCGCGCCGACGAGCCCGCACCAGCCGGTGGGGAGGCTCCGCCACAGCGGCCGGCAATCCAATTTGAACGTTGGCGGGAGGACTGGTCGGTACTGGCAGACCCCCGGCTGCGGACGGAACCATTCGACAACCTCAAATACATTCCGCTGTCGGCGGCCGACCCCCGCAGCTACGCGTCGTTCGGCCTCAATCTCCGCGAGCGCTATGAGTCCAACAACGCGACGTTCTTCGGCATCGGCGGGCAGCCGAGCCAGAGCTACCTTCTGCAGCGTCTCGAGATTCACGCCGACATCCACCCGAACGAAGACTGGCAGATCTTCACCCAGCTCCAAGACGACCGGGCACCAGGGAAGGCGATCATCACGCCGGTCAATCAAGACCAGGTCGACCTGGAGCAGGGCTTCGTCGCCTATGTCCATCCACTCGGCCCCGGCGAGCTGAAGGCGCGACTGGGGCGCCAGGAGATGGCGTTCGACCTGCAGCGCTTCGTCTCCGTCCGCGATGGACCTAACGTGCGGCAATCCTTCGATGCGGCCTGGGTCGACTGGGAGATGTCGCCCTGGCGGATCATCTCGTTCTGGAGCCACCCGGTTCAGAACCGGAACCACCGGCCATTTGACGATTTTTCCAACAGCCATTTCCAATACGGCGGCTTCAGGGTCGAACGAAAAGACATCGGCCCCGGCGAGCTCTCCGTCTACTATTCGCGATACCAGCTGCAAGGGGCCAGGTTTCTCGACGCCGCGGGTGACGAGCGGCGCAATATCGGCGACGTCCGCTATGCCGGGACCTGGAACGGCTTCGACTGGGACGCAGAAGCCATGGGCCAGGGCGGCAATGTGGGTGCCGCGAAGGTGCGAGCCTGGGCGATCGGCAGCCTGGCGGGTTACACCTTCAGAGGTGCCGCGTGGACGCCGCGTCTCGGCCTGCAGGTGGACGCCGCCTCCGGCGATCGTCGTCCCGGTGACGGCACGCTCGAGACGTTCAACCCGCTGTTTCCGAACGGCTACTATTTCACGCTCGCGGGGTACACGGGCTACGTGAACATCATCCACGTGAAGCCGTCGGTCACTGTGAAGCCGACGGGGCGCCTGACCGTGCTGACCGCGATCGGCCTGCAATGGCGCGAGACGACGGCGGATGCCGTGTACGTCCAGCCCAATCTCCCCGTCCCGGGAACCGCAGGACGCGGCGGAAGCTGGACCGGCGCCTACGGCCAGATTCGCGCGGACTGGCTCATCTCGGCCAACGTCGCCGCCGCGGTGGAAGCAGTCCATTTCCAGATCGGCGACGCCGTACGGCGCGCCGGCGGCCATGATTCCGACTATCTAGGCGTAGAACTGAGATTCGGGTGGTGAAGACCGTGTCGGCGAGCCCACAGCAATGACGCTCTGCACAGATCGTTCGACCTCGGAGGAACCGCTGGTTTGACCCACGACCCAGACGCAGGAATGACACCGGGCGAGGCGGTGGAAGGTGCTGCACCTCCGCGGGCCGGCTCGCCGTGGGCGCCGTTCCGTTACGCCGCGTTCACCGTGCTGTGGCTGGCAACGCTCGTCTCCAATGTCGGCACGTGGATGTACAACACCGCGTCCAGCTGGCTGATGACGGGCCTGGCACCCGATCCGTTCGTCGTGGCGATGGTCCAGGTCGCGGCGACCTTGCCGATGTTCCTGTTCGCGCTGCCGTCGGGCGCGCTCGCCGACGTCGTCGACCGCCGCCGACTGCTCATCGTTGTCGAGATCGCCACGTCGGTGATCTGCGCGGGCCTGTCGGCCCTGGTGTGGCTCGATCTGGTGACCCCGTCGTTGCTGCTGCTGTTCACGTTTTTGATCGGGGTCGGCAGCGTGCTCATCGCGCCGGCCTGGCAGGCGGTCGTGCCAGAGCTCGTTCCCAAGGCGGACCTGGCGCCGGCCGTGACCTTGAACAGCGTCGGCTTCAACATCAGCCGCGCCATCGGGCCGGCGCTCGGTGGCGCCGTCATAGCTACCCTCGGGATCGCGGCCCCGTTCTGGCTCAACACGATCGGCAATCTGGCTGTGGTGGGCGCGCTCGTCTGGTGGCGTCCGCCCGAACGCCGCGGGCACCACTTGCCGGCGGAGCGCCTGTGGGCCGCGATGGTGTCCGGCATTCGGCACGGACGCCACAACGCGCCTCTGCGCGCGACCATGGTGCGCGCCGTGAGCTTCTTCGTGTTTGCCGGCGCCTATTGGGCACTGCTGCCGCTGGTGGCGCGCGACCGCATCGGCGGCGGCCCGGAGGTCTACGGCATCTTGCTGGGTGCCATCGGCAGCGGCGCGGTCGCCGGCGCCTTTGTGCTCGCGTGGCTCAAAGACAAGCTGGGGCCGGACAGGCTGGTGGCCGCTGGCACGCTGGGCACAGCGCTGGCCCTGGTAGGGTTCGGCCTGGCCAAAAGCACAGCCGTGGCCCTGTGCGCGGGCGTTCTCGCCGGTGCCGCGTGGATCGCCGTTCTGGCCTCCCTCAACGTCTCCGCCCAGGTGGCGCTGCCGGAATGGGTGCGCGGGCGCGGGCTCGCCCTCTACATGACCGTGATGTTCGGCGCCCTCACGCTCAGCAGTGCGGTGTGGGGGAAGGCGGCCGACGTCATGGGGCTGCCGGCGGCCCACCTTGCGGCGGCGGCCGGAGCGCTCGCGATGATCCCGTTGACCTGGCGGTGGAAACTGCAAACCGGCGCGGCGGCCGACCTGACGCCGTCGCTGCACTGGCCGGCCCCGGCGATCCTGCACGAGATCGAGCCCGATCGCGGGCCCGTGCTGGTGACGGTCGAATACCGGGTCAGGCCGGCCGATCGCGCGGCCTTTCTTGCCGCGCTGCAGAAATTGGGGCCCGAACGACGGCGCGATGGCGCCTATGCGTGGGGTATCTTCGAGGACACCGCATCGGAGGGCCGCTTCGTCGAGACGTTCTATGTGGAGTCGTGGGTCGAACACCTGCGCCAGCACGAACGCGTCACCAACGCGGACCGTCTATTGCAGGATGCCGTCGCCGGCTTCCACGTCACGGGGACCCCCAAGGTTTCTCATTTCGTAGCGGTCTAAGCCGGGAAGGGGCAGAGACTTTATATCCGGGCTGACGGCGCGCCTGTTGAGCTATCCAGCCGCGAAGGGAGGCCGTCTATGAAGGTCGGGATCATCGGTGCCGGTGCTGGCGTCGAATTGAGATTCGGGTGGTGAACCATGACTGAGCCCCGATCCGCCGCCGCGCCTGGCGCCCTCGCCCTCGGCCTCAGCTTCGTCGCCGGCTTCGTCGACACCTTCGGGTTCATCGCGCTGTTCGGTCTGTTCACGGCGCACGTGACCGGGAATTTCGTGTTGATCGGCGCCGCGATCGTCTCCCCGGGACCGGGCGTCGTCGCCAAACTCCTGGCGCTGCCGGTCTTCATGGCGGTCGTCGCCCTGATCTGCCTGATCGTGCGCGCGCATGAAGCGCTGTCCCGCTCCGCCATGATTCCCCTCTTCGCCCTGCAATGGGTCTTGCTGGCGGCGTTCATGGCCGCCGGGCTGTCCTGGGCGCCGTTCGGGCAGGCAGACGCGCCGGACGCCGTCGCAACCGGTCTGATCGGCGTCGCGGCCATGGCCGTGCAGAACGCGGCCGCCCGTCTCGTGCTGCCGACCCTGGTGCCGACGACGGTGATGACCGGCAATGTGACGCAGTTCGTCATCGACGCTGTCGACGCGTTTCCTGGCCGATCAACAGACAGGCGGGCTGCGGCGATCGGGCGACTGAAGCGCTTTGCACCGGCCATGATCTCGTTTGCGATCGGCGCCCTGGCCGGCGCGCTGGGATTTGCGTTTGCCGGGTTTTGGGGCTTGGTGCTGCCGCTCGCAGCCCTCGCGGCCGTGCTTGCCCTCGAGTACTGGGCTACGGGCGTACCGCAACGCGCCAAGCAGGCGTGACGCTCGCCCGCTAATTTGTTCTTGAAATGTTCTCATCCGGGCCCATAATCCCGGCATGGTCGATCCCATTCCCGCCCAGCCGCGCAAAGGCCGCGGCGCCATCGGCAATCCGACCGGCCGCTTCGAGACGGCGACGCGCCAGGCCGTCGACGACGGCTGGCAACGAACGGCCGGCGACGAAGGCGAAGACGACGGGCCGCCGGCGGTGCAAACGACGGTCACCGTCGACAGCACGCGCAAGATCATCGCCCACAACGATTCGCCCGACGTGCCGTTCAGTCAGTCGATCAATCCCTATCGCGGCTGCGAGCACGGCTGCATCTACTGCTTCGCGCGGCCGAGCCACGCCTATTTCGGACTTTCCACCGGGCTCGATTTCGAGACCAAGATCTTCGCCAAGCCCGAGGCCGGCCGGCTCCTGGCGGCCGAGCTGCGCAAGCCCGGCTATGTCGTGTCGCCGATCGCGATGGGCACCAACACCGATCCCTATCAGCCGGTCGAGCGCGAGTGGAAGATCACCCGCGGCATCCTCGAAACCCTCGTCGCGTTCAATCACCCGTTCAGCATCGTCACCAAGTCGGCGCTGGTCTTGCGCGATCTCGACCTCATCGCGCCGATGGCCCAGCGCGACCTCGCCCGCGTGTTCATCTCGATCACCACGCTCGACCGCCATCTCGCCAACAAGATGGAGCCGCGCGCCTCGACGCCGAGCCGCCGGCTCGCCGCGATCAAGGGGCTGAGCGAGGCCGGCGTGCCCACCGGCGTGATGGCGGCGCCGATGATCCCGGCGCTCACCGACGGCGAGATGGAGGCGATCCTCGGCGCGGCGCGCGAGATGGGGGCGGTGTCCGCCGGCTACACGCTGCTGCGCCTGCCCTTCGAGATCAAAGACCTGTTCACCGAATGGCTGGAAGCCCACGCGCCGCTCAAGGCCAAGCACGTGCTGTCGCTGATCCGCGGGGCGCGCGGCGGCAAGCTCAACGATCCGAACTGGGGCAGCCGCATGCGCGGCGACGGCCCCTATGCCGAGCTCTTGCGCAAGCGCTTCCGCCTGGCCTGTGCGCGGCTCGGCTTCAACCGCAACGACTGGCATCCCGACATGTCGCAGTTCAAAGCGCCGCCGCAGGCCGGCGACCAGCTGCGGCTGTTGTGAGATGGAACGCCGCGCCGAACACCTGGGAGTCGGCGCGGCCATCATCTCCAGTACCCTCGGCGGCATCGCCCTCGGCGTAACGCGGATCGTCATCGGCGCCACCGACCCGATCACCCTGGGAGCGCTGCGCTATGCCGGCGGGGTGATCTTCCTGCTGCCGGTGACGCTCGCCGTGTCGGCACGCTGGCCGCGGCGGGCCGATTGGCTCGCCGTGGCGCTGCTGGGGCTCCTGTTCTTCGGCATCTTTCCGGTGATCTACAATGCCGCCCTCCTGTTCACGATCGCGGGCCGCGGCGCCTTGGCGCTGTCGACCCTGCCGCTCCTGACCATGCTGGTCGGTGCCGTCCTCGGCATCGAGCGCCTGACGGCGCGCAAGACGTGGGGCGTGCTGCTCGCCATGGGCGGCGTCGCCATGGCACTGGCGGCCGGCCTCGCCGCGGCCCCGCCCGGCGCCTGGCGCGGCGACGCGATCATGGTGTGCGGTGCGCTCTGCATGGCGCTCTACAATGTGTGGTCGCGGCCGTTCATCGCGCGCTCGAGCCCGCTCGCCTTCGTCACCGCCGGCATGGCCGTGGGTGCCGTCTGCTTGGTCGCGCTCGCGGCCTGGCGCGGCGGATTTCAGCCGCTGGCGGGCTTCGCGGCACCGCAATGGATCGCCATCGTCTATCTCGGCCTGGGTGGAGCGGCGGTGAATTTCTACCTGTGGGTGTTGGCACTCGAGCGGACCACCCCGACCCGGGTCGCCAGCACCATCACGGTCAACCCGCTGGCCGCGTCGATCGTCGCGGCGCTGACCCTGGGCGAGCCCATCGGGCTGCCCCTGCTGGCCGGGATCGCGGCGGTGGCGGCGGGACTCTGGATCGCCTCCACCGAAGCGGCGGCCGCGCGGCGCTGAGCGCCCGCCGGCTTACGTCCGCTCGAAGCGGCCGGAACCTTCACCGCCGCACCGCTCGGATTCCCGCAACAACATCGCTTTGCGCAGCAAAAGCGCACAATAAAACGAAACGATACCGTTGCGTTTCGTTTTTGGCGGGAATAGTGTCGGCGATCTGACGAGCCCAATGGAGACCTCATGACCCACCCTCTTGCCCAGCCGCTCGAGCTGCCGTGCGGCGTCACGTTGTCGAACCGCATTTGCAAAGCCGCGATGAGTGAGGGCATGGCCGACGTGGATAACCATTCGACCGTCCGTCTGGAAAGATTGTATCGGCGCTGGGCGAGATCCGGCGCCGGCTTGCTGTTCACCGGCAACATACAGGTCGACCCTCATCACCTGGAGCGCCCCCTGAACATCGTCATCCATGACGGGAGCGGCCGCGAGGAGCTTGCACGGCTGGCCGAAGCTGGAACGTCGGGCGGGGCGCACTTCTGGGCCCAGCTCTCCCACAGCGGCCGGCAGGTTGACGCCGCGATCAATCCGGCCCCGCTGGCGCCCTCCGCGGTCGAAGTCGACGTGATCCGCGGCGCCGGATTCCATTTCGCCACGCCGCGGGCGATGACGGAGGCGGAGATCCTGCGTGCCATCGCTCAATTCGGCTATGCGGCTCGTCAAGTACGCGCGGCGGGTTTCACCGGCGTCACGCTCCACGCCGCGCATGGTTATCTGATTTCACAGTTCCTCAGTCCGCTGGCCAACAAGCGTCAGGACAAATGGGGCGGATCGCTCGAAAATCGGGCGCGGTTCCTGATGACTATCCTGCACGCGGTCCGCCGAGCCGTGGGACCCGGCTTTCCAATCGGCGCCAAGCTCAATTCTTCCGATTTCCAAAAGGGCGGCTTCACCAGCGCGGAGTGTGTCGAGCTGGTGAAGATGCTGAATGGCACGAGCCTCGATCTTCTCGAGCTCTCCGGCGGCTCCCTGGAGCAGCCGAAGGTGATGGGCATCACCCTGAAGGACGAGGGTGAAGATGGGCGTCGGCAGAGCACGATCGAGCGTGAAGCTTACTTCGTAAACTTCGCCAAGGATGTCCGCGACGTGGCCCGGATGCCGGTCATGGTCGTCGGCGGCTTCCGCTCGGCGGCCGCCATGGTCGAGTCCCTCGACAAGGGCGAACTCGATGTCGTGGGCCTCGCCCGTCCGATGATTGCCGACCCTGATGGTCCCAAACGCCTGCTCTCCCATGACATCGAGCGCCTGCCCAGCTTCGGGAAGCAGTTCCACATCTTGCACTTCATGCCGTGGAACTACATGCAGCTCGATCGGATGAGCAACGGCCTCGATCCCGATCTCTCCCTGACCGGCGAAGCCGCGTTTGCCGCGTTCGCTGATCTAGAGGGCAGGAAGATGGCGGCACTTCTCGATCATCGCAGCCACCTCGCCGCGTAAAAGCTGTCGATGGGGCATGGCGCCATGGACGCTTCGGTGGACGGCACCGGCTGTGGAGACTTTGCTGAGCGCGTGCGCATCAATCAGTCGCGGCTGTCGTCCGAGATGAAGTCGCAATACGACTTCATCATCTGCGGATCCGGCTCGTCGGGGTCGGTCGTGGCACGACGGCTGGCGGAGAACCCGGAGGTGCGCGTCCTCCTGATCGAGGCCGGCGGCGAAGATAACGTGCCCAGCGTGAACGAGCCCGGGCAGTGGTTCCTGAATCTCGGGTCCGAACGGGACTGGAACTTTCGGGCGGAGCCAAGTTTCCACCTGAACGGACGGGTCATCCCGATGAACATGGGCAAGGTTCTCGGTGGCGGCTCCAGCATCAACGTGATGGCCTGGGTGCACGGCCACAGGAACGACTGGGATTTTTTCGCAACCGAGGCAGGCGATCCCGCTTGGAGCTACGAGTCGATTCTAAGCATCTATCGCCGGATCGAAGACTGGCACGGGGCGCCCGACCCGGATCGCCGTGGCGTGGGCGGACCGGTCTTCGTTCAGCCGGCCCCCGATCCGCACCCCATTGCATTCGCCACGCTCGCGGCGGCGCGATCGGTCGGAATTCCCACCTTCGACAGCCCGAATGGACGGATGATGGAGGGCGAGGGCGGCTGTTCGATCATGGACGTCCTGATCCGCAATGGACGACGGCGGTCCATCTTCCGCGCCTACACCTTCCCCTACATGGATCGGCTGAACCTCACCGTGCTCACGTACACCCAGGTCGTCAAAGTGACGTTCGAGGGTAGGCGCGCCACCGGCGTGGAGCTTGTCCGTGAGGGCAAGCATGTCCGCATAGGGGCCGGGCGGGAAATTGTCCTCTCCCTCGGCGCGATCAACACGCCCAAGGTGCTCATGCAGTCGGGTATCGGCGAGCAATCCGCGCTGCAGTTCCTCGGCATCCCGGTCGTACAGGATCTTCCGGGCGTCGGACAGAACTTCCAGGACCACGCGGGCATCGGGTGCATTTGGGAGCACCCCGAGTTCCCGCCGCCGCGGAACAATGCCGCCGAGGTTACCTTCTTCTGGAAAAGCGACTCCGGCCTTGACACTCCAGACCTGCAAGCATGCCAGGGCGAAATACCGATCCCCAGTATCGAGACCGGTGCCCGGTTTGCGCCGCCCGCGAAATCCTGGACGATGTTGGCGGGTGTCGTCCGGCCGAAGAGCCGGGGCCGGGTTTATCTGTCAGGTCCGGATCCGGACGACCCCGTGCGGATCGAGGCCAACCTGCTGTCGCATCCCGACGACATCAAGGCCGCGCTGGCCTGTGTCGAGCTTTGCCGCGACATCGGCAACTCTCACGCTCTCCGATCCTTCGCAACGCGGGAGGTGATGCCTGGCAACCTGAAGGGGGTCGAATTGCAAACCTTCATCCGGGACGGCGCCATCAGCTACTGGCACCAAAGCGGCACGGCCAGGATGGGCCGGGATGGGGCGTCGGTCGTGGACGGCGAACTCAGAGTGTACGGGGTCGAGAATCTCCGGATCGCGGACGCGTCCGTCATGCCGCGCGTGACGACCGGCAACACCATGGCGCCCTGCGTTGTCATTGGCGAGCGTGCTGCAGACATGCTGAAGAGCGCCCACCGCATCTGAGATCCTGCCATCGCAGTCGCTAAGAGTCTGACATCCAGGCCGGCGATCAGCCGCGGCTCTATGAGGCCCTATGCCGGGCCCGCGACCGGGGTGAGACGGCGCCGCGGGGCCGGCGCCGCGGCGGGCGCTGCCAGGTGCAGCGCGTCGTCGTCGATGTCGATGGTGATGGGCAGAGTGCCGTCGAGATCGCCGTCGACCTGGACCGGCTCGCCGACCGGGCCGTGCACCTCGATGCGCCGCGCGCGCAGCAGCGTCACGTCGGGCAGGCGATGATGCTGCCCGATCAAGAGCGCCAGCGTGTAGCGGACGGCGTTGAGCCGGCCGGGATGCGCGAACAGGCAGACATGCAGATAGCGCTCGTGCAGGCGCGCCGCCGGGGCGACCACGAACCGGCCGCCGTAGAAATGGCCCTTGGCGACGATCACCGACGCGGCGCGATAGCGCCGGCCGTCGACCGTGACGTCATAGAGAAGGCCGCGATGGTCGATGAGCTGCGCCAGCGACGCGGTGACGTAGGCGAATTTGCCGGTGAGGCGCTTCAGCACGACGTTCACCCGCGCCACCACATGGGCATCGAAGCCGATGCCGGCCATCATGGAGAACCGGCGGAGGGTGCGGCCGGGCCCGCGAATGCGGCCGACCGCGACGCGGGACGCCGGCCCGTCCGCGATCGCCGCGGCGATCGCCGACGGCCGAAGCCCGAGCCCGATCTCGGCGGCCAGGACGTTCGCCGTGCCCATCGGCACGATGGCAACCGGCAGGCGGCGGTCGCCGAGCCCGTTGATCGCCTCGTTGATGGTCCCGTCGCCGCCGGCGATGACGATGCGATCGTAGTCATCGAGCCGGGCCGCCCCGGCGAACGCCTCGGCATCGCCCCGTCTGGTGGTCTCGCGCACCGTGATCGCGCAGCCGCGCCGGCGCAGCGCGTCGAGCACCGCGGCCAGCCGGCGGCCGCAGCGCCAGCCGGCGGCGGGGTTGTGGATCACCAGGAGGCGGAGAGGGCGGGAGTCGGAGGAGGCCAGGGGCGCGGAAGCGGCCAGGGACTCGCAAGTATTCGTTGAAGTCATTTTTGTGACAGTTTCAAGAATAACGGATTAAATTGCTGACCTGCTTTGGTTGTAGTTGATGCATTACCACAACATCTATTAGAAAAACACTGAAATTGTTGACGCGACTCGGCAGGGGGAATTGGCACGCGTGAGGCAAGCGACTCGGGCGACCAGGCAGCCGGACGGTCTCGAACGCGGCGGCCCGGAGGACGACGATCCAGAGCCGCGACAGTATCGCGCCATCTGGCTCTCGGACATCCACCTCGGCACGCGCGGCTGCAAGGCCGCTTTCCTTCTCGACTTCCTGAAGCACACCGAATCCGACTTCCTGTACCTGGTCGGCGACATCGTCGACGGCTGGCGGCTCCGCCAGTCATGGTTCTGGAACCAGCTTCACAACGACGTGGTCCAGAAGCTGCTGCGCAAGGCGCGCAAGGGGACGAAGGTCGTCTACGTGCCGGGCAATCATGACGAGATACTGCGCGACTACCTGGACCTGCATTTCGGCGGGATCTACGTCACCGGCGAGGCCATGCACGACACCGCGGACGGCAAGCGGCTGCTGATCATCCACGGCGACGCGTTCGACGGGGTGGTGCGTTATGCGCGGTGGCTCGCGTTCCTCGGCGACCGCGCCTACAACGTGGCCCTCGTGCTCAACCACTGGTTCAACAAGGCGCGGCTGGCGCTGGGCTATCCGTACTGGTCGCTGTCGGCGTTCCTGAAGCACAAGGTCAAGAACGCGGTCAACTATATCGGCGATTTCGAGCACGCGGTGGCGGCCGAAGCGAAGCGGCGCGGCGCGGACGGCGTGGTGTGCGGCCACATCCACAAGGCCGAGATGCGCGAGATCGACGGCATTCTCTACTGCAATGACGGCGACTGGGTCGAAAGCTGCACAGCACTCGTCGAGCATGCAAACGGCCGCCTGGAAATCCTGCGCTGGACCGAGATTCGCGCCCTCAACCCGATGATGGCGATGGCCAAGTGACCCCACCCGACGCAGCCGCTGCCGCCGCCCGGACGGCGGCGATGAAAGGTGCCGAAGGCCCGATGCGGGTCTGCATCGTTACCGATGCCTGGCGCCCGCAGGTCAACGGCGTGGTGCGGACTCTCACGGAGACCAGGCGCGAGCTGGAGGCGCTGGGCCACACCGTCTTCATGCTGACGCCGGAGTTCTTCACCACGCTGCCCTGCCCGACCTATCCCGAGATCCGGTTGTCGATGACCCTGCCCGGCAGGGTCGGCAAGCTGATCGACGAGTTCCGGCCTGATGCGCTGCATATCGCGACCGAAGGTCCGCTCGGCTGGGCGGCCCGGTGGTATGCGCTGAAGCGCGACGTGCCGTTCACCACCGCCTATCACACGCGCTTTCCCGAATACGTGCAGGCCCGGTTCGGCATTCCGCTGGCGTGGACCTACGCCATCATGCGCCGGTTCCACGGCCGGGCGTCGCACGTCATGGTGCCGACCGACGTGGTCAAGCGCGACCTGGAGGCGGCCGGCTTCACCAACGTCGTCCTGTGGTCGCGGGGCGTCGACGTCGACATCTTCAATCCCCGTCCCGCCGGCGACAACCCGCGCGACTTCCTGAAGGAGACGCGGCCGATCTTCCTCTATGTCGGGCGCGTGGCGGTCGAGAAGAACGTCGAGGCGTTCCTTAAGCTCGACCTGCCCGGCACCAAATGGGTGGTGGGCGAGGGTCCGGCGCTGGCCGAGCTCAAGCGTAAATATCCGCAAACCTATTTCGCCGGCGTGTTCCCGCAAGCCGAGCTCGCGCGCTACTACGCCGCGGCCGACGTGTTCGTGTTCCCGTCGAAGACCGACACGTTCGGCCTGGTCCTGCTGGAAGCGCTGGCCTGCGGCCTGCCGGTGGCGGCCTATCCGGTCACCGGGCCGATCGACGTCATCGCCAATTCGGGCGCCGGTGCCCTGGACGAAGACCTGCGCGCCGCCTGCCTCAGAGCCCTCGACATCGACCGGGCGATGGCGCGGGCGCATGCGCAGAACTTTTCCTGGGCCGCCGCCGCCCGCCAGTTCGCCGAGCATCTTCGGCCGCTGCGCTAGTCCGAAAGCGGACTCCTAAATCGCCAGAGGGACACGGGGCCTCGGCCGATTCCGCCGGGAGGCGGTCTTGCTGACCTCGCCGGCTTACCCGCCGATGCCAGCCGAAATCGGACGGGTGCAATTCCGAAAGGACCCATGAGACGAGCGCGCTTGCGTCCGTCTTCTCGTCCTACTTCGCCCCATGGCGAAAACAACACAGCAATTTCCGACAAGCAGACCAGCCTTGATTGCTTACCTCACATCGAGCCACAGGACGATGCCGGCGAGCAAAGCTCGTGGACTTTGTCGAGCGACGGACGAATGGAGTTCTCCCAATGAATCGAGCATCGGCGCTGATCGCCAGCGCCTCGAATTGAGCTGCCTGTGATGACCGACCAGGAGCTATTCGTCGGGATGGTGGCCGAATATCCCCCCATTCGCGTTGTCAGCCCGGCCGCATTCGACGCCGGAACGGCCCAGACGCCGGGCTCCGTGCGCCTGGCCGCGGTCGCACCGCAGCTCGGCATCCAGTCGGCATTGTGGGGCGGGTTGTTCGAGGTCAAGCCGGGAGCCCGTACGGGCATCCATCATCATGGCGAGCAGCAGACGATCGCCTATGTCTTGTCGGGCATCTGCGAAGTCCGCTGGGGCGCCAGGGGCGAATATACGGCGCGCGCGAAAGCCGGCGATTTCATCCATGTGCCCGCCTTCTTGCCGCACATGGAGATCAATCCATCGGATTCGGAGCCCTTTCACTGGGTCGTCGTGAGGAGCACCTCAACGCCCCTCGTGGTGAATCTTCCGGATCATACCTGGCCATAGCAAATATGCGGGCTCCGGCCGGGTGTCGCTCACGCTTTGACCACCGAAACATCACACGCGCCGTGGCACCTGCGCGACTACATTCCACCCTATTCGTGGCTGCCGGTTTCAATTTCTGGGACGGCAGATCCACTTCGTTGATACCGAAAGAGGCTGTTCATGACCGATGAGCGCGGTTCGGACTTCATTGAGATCGAAAATCCTGCGGCGTCCGAGGAGCATCTCCTCGAAGATGAAGAGCTTCTGCTCGAAGAAGATGAGGATCGCACGTTCCCGGAACGACCCTGCGGCGATCCAGCCGCCCACGACCGACTTTTGTTGAGGCTGCGCCGATATCATCCCGAGGGCCACGACAAGGCCGAGGACACCGGTGCGCCGATGTCGCGCGCCCGGCCGCCCCGGCTCGACACGAGCCTCACGGGGTCCAGCGCAAGCCTCTGCGCGGATGCCGCGTGACTGTTGCCGGTTCAATGTGTGAGAGGCATCTGCGAAGAGCAGGGCATCGGATTGGCGGCTGAGCATGGATCAAAAATTCATTCGACGTGCGGCACAAGTCCGCGAGGCGGCGAAATGGGTCTCTGATCACGCCATTCAGGTGCAGATGCTCGAAGCGGCGCTGTTTTACGACCACCTCGCCATGACCGGCGTCGATGGCGCGGCCGAGCCGGACAGGTCCGCGACCATCGACGATTCTCTCAAGCCGTTTTGAATCGTCGGTATCCGGCCTCCCTGACCTCCCCGGCCTTCGGGAAGGCGGTCAGGAGGCCCGGGGCGGCGGCTGACTGTCGCAACCGACCCTCATGGCCGTCGTGTTTTCTGCCGCGCGCGCGAGTGACGCGCCGCGGAGGCAGCACGGGCCGCGCAATCACGCCCCACAATTGACATATGCTTTATGCCGAAAATGAGGCCTGATGGGCACCGAGCCGCACCTGTATTTGAAAGCCGAAGAGTAAGCATGTCTCTAAGCCACGATCTAGAAGCTTTGGCACTCCGCTTAGGTATATCCCTTTCGCGAACCCTAGGGCCGATCAGAGCCTCCAACGCTGGCGGGCGCGTGATGCGGGCGCTGGGGCCGATGCTGGCCGCATCGCGAACAGCCGATCTCAATCTCCGGCTGGCGTTGCCGGCGCTGAGCGACGCCGAGCGGCGGGCGGTGATCAGTGGCGTCTGGGAAAATTTCGGCCGAACCGCCGCAGAGCTGCCGCATATTGGCTCCCTGGAGTGCTGCCCGCGCGGACCCGGCTGGGAGCTGACGGGCATGGAGCATATCGATGCGGTGCGGGAACAGGGCGGGCCAGCGATCTTCTTTTCCGCTCATCTGGCCAACTGGGAATTGATCGGTCCCGCGGTTGCCGCGCGCGGTGTTCACATGGGGGGCTTCTATCGCGCTCCGTCGAATTCCCAAGCCGACGCGATCATCCACGGCTTGCGCCGCGAGGCACGCCCCGATGGTCAGGTGCCGATGTTCGCGAAAGGCGCCGTTGGCGGGCGCGAAGCCATAGCCCATTTAGCGGCCGGCGGATTTCTCGGGATGATGATGGATCAGAAGATGAATGACGGCATCGCGGTCGAATTTTTCGGGCGAGCGGCGATGACGGCGCCCGCCCTTGCCCGGTTTGCGCTGCGGTTCGCCTGCCCGGTGATCCCCATCCACGTCGAACGCCTCGGCCCGGCGCGGTTCCGCGTTGTCTGCGAAGCGCCATTGGCCGCCCCCACCGCCGACGATCGCACGGAATACATTCACGAGATGACGCGAGCGGTGAACCGAACCATGGAACAATGGATCCGGGCGGAGCCGCAGTCGTGGCTGTGGCTGCATCGGCGGTGGCCCCAGCATGCCGCCACCGGGGTGCACTAGCCTCTAGGGAAACAGCGGGCGAGCGCGAGGTCTGCGGCGAGGAACACACCCGTCAGGGGAGCCCCGCGCCCGCCCGCATGTCACTCGGCCGCCGCCCGGGCGGTTTCCTCGGCGAGCCCGCGCTCGACCACGCGGCGCATGTGGATGCGCGCGGCGTCATTCTGGATATCCACCAGACCCGCGACGGCGGCTTTTCGCTGCGCCTCTTCCATGGCCTCACCCCGGAGACCGAGACGCGTCGCGCGACATTCAACGGCGGTCGTCCCGGTGGTTCCCTCTAGGACGCACGCGGGGACATCGCGCCGTCGGCGAGCAGGCTGAATTGAAACACGGCGCCCTCCGGACTGTTCGACGTAACCCATAGCCGCCCATCGTGGGCCTCGATGATCGAGCGGCAGATCGACAGGCCCATCCCCATGCCGTCGGATTTGGTCGTGAACAGCGGGCTGAAGATCCGATCGACGTCGTGCGCGCCGATTCCCGGTCCCGTGTCGGCGACCGAGACCATGACGCCGGCGCCATCGTGGACCTCGGACGTCAGCCGCAGGAGCCGTGACCCCTCCCTGGCGGCCATCGCATCGATCGCGTTCATGATGAGGTTCAGGAGCACCTGCTGCAGCTGGATTGGATCGCCTTTGACGCGCGGCAGCGGTTCGTTCAGCTCGACGTCGACGACTATTCGGTGCTTTTGCAAATCGCCGCGCGCCAGGACGAGGGCTTCCCCGATGAGCTCGTTGATATCGAGAGCCGACCAGTTGCGTATGTCCTTCTTGAAGATCGCCCGGATGCTGCCGATGACGGCGCCCGCGCGGTGGCCGGCCGAGACGACCTGCTGGAACGCGGCCTTCGCTTCCGCGAGATCGGGCGCCGGACGATCCAGCCAACGGAGGCCTGCATCGGCGCTGGTGATCATCCCCGACAACGGCTGTTTGATTTCATGGGCAATCGTGGCTGCGATGGCGTCACCGGTCATCAGCCGCGCCTCGCGTTCGCGGCGCTGGGCGATTACCGCGCGGAGCAGCCGCGCGTACAGGGTCGTGATCTCGTACAGCAGGACAACCAGGACGAGGCTGCCGGACACGACCCCACAGACCCGGCCGGCATACCACCCGACGCTGTAGCGGGCCGGTACGGGAAACGAGATCAGACAGATCTCGATAACCGACACGCACATCACCACCATCAGCCACAGATCGAGCACCGAACGCCGCCGGATCCAGAGCACGATGAGCGCAAGCACGCCCGACAGCACGACGACCCCCGCGGCATAATCCCAGAGGACGGAAAGGTGGACCGTATCGAGCATGATTCGGGGCAACAGCGGATCGCCCACCGTCACCAGAAACGTCGCTGCACCGACGACGGCAGCGGTGATGGCCACGCTCGACAGGATGGCCGCGCCGACGGAGCCCTGCCACAACCGTTTGGTCGGATCGCCGTCCTTCAATAAGGCGTAGGCGATGACGAACATGGGAAAACCAGCGTGCCACAGAATGTAAAGCCAGACCGTGCTTTGAAGGCCGGCGCCAAGCAGGCCGGTTGGCGCCAGCACACCCGGAAACGTCAACATCCACGGGATCAGGATGAGCGCGGTGAAGACATATCCACTCCCGATCACGAGCAGGGCCGGCGACCGCAAGATGGAGAACTGGGCAAACAGCAGGACTGCGGTGATCGAATCGTTCACGAACATCGCCGTGGCGTAGGCCGGCACGAAGGCATCGATCCGCGCCAGCTGGACGGTCGAGAGCGGGCCCGTGATGAAAACGGCGACCGCCAGGACCACCAGCACGACGGCAAGGGCCAGCCGCCGCTGCGCCGGGCCGGGCGACAAGCTCGACAGGATGAACGGCTGTTCTTCCGGGTCGACGGAAGCCGTCTTCAGCATCGAGTGACCCTCCGCCGCGGACGGAAGCACGGCCTGACGCTTATACCGCTGAGCCGGCCTCATCAGGGCCATTTGCCTGAGTCGGCCGCATTCTGCCGCTTGGGCCAAGGGGTGACAACGAGCAAAGGCCCGGAGACCGGCGCGCCGCCAGCCGGCGATAGCCTTGACACGCGAGATCGGATACCGTCGCCGGTATCCGTTGAATCTCATTCTGGGCTGGGACGGTGGCAAAGGAACAAGCAGCACCGGCCGCAGCACCAGCAGAGGCCGCCGCCCGACCAAAAGGGCGGTCCAAAAAGCTGCTGCTGATCGTGATCGCAGTTCTCGTAGCGGTGCTGGCGGGCGGCGGGACGTATTTCTTGTTCTTCAAAAAAAAGAAGGAAGAGGCCCACGTCGAGGAACCGCAGCCGGCGAAGACCTTCGTCTATTACAACCTGCCCGGATTTGTGGTGAACCTGCCGGCAACCGCCGGCCGGACCAGTTTTCTCAAGCTAGCCTTAAGCCTCGAGCTCGACAGCGCCGCAGATGTCGCATCCGTGCAGGCGGTGATGCCGCGCATCGTTGACAATGTGCAAACCTATCTGCGCGAGTTGCGGCCGGACGACCTGAGGGGGACGGCCGGGCTGTCCCGGCTCCGCAAAGAACTGCTCGCGCGCGTCACCGCAGCGGCCCCTCTGGCCAAAGTCAACGATGTCCTGCTCCAGGAACTCCTGCTTCAGTAAGCTCGCCGTAGCTCTTGGCACGCCTCAGACCTGCCGCGCCGTTCGACTGAGGTCCGAAAGTCGGGCCAAAGCGAGCGTCGGCCAGGGTCGGCTCGCCCGTCTCGATATGAGACAGCGTCCGCCAAGAGCTTGCCGGGCGGGCGTTTTTCCGGCTCCGCCCGGCTTCCGCAAGGCTCGCCCCTGAACCGGTGCACGTGCTATGATTCCGGGGTGATTCCGCAAACGGATACAAGCCCTTGACCGGTCCAGCCCTGCCGACCGGCGACACCCGCACATCAGCCCTGGTGCGCCGCCTGGTGACCGGCTATCTGCGGCCGCATATGGCCGTCATCGTGCTCGGCATCGTGGCGATGGGCATCGCCGCCGCGGCGACGGCGATCAATGCCTGGCTGATGCAGCCGGTCCTCGACGACGTGTTCCTGCGCCGCGATCCGACCATGCTCTACCTGGTGCCGATCGCGGTGATCGTGTCGGCCTTCGTCAAAGGCGTCGGCACGTATGGGCAATCGATGATGATGACGCGGGTCGGCCAGCGCATCCTCTCATCCCTGCAGGCCGAGCTCTTCGCGCATCTGATGCGCGCCGACCTCGCCTTCTTCCACGACACGCCGACCGGCGGGCTGATCTCGCGCTTCACCAGCGACGTGTGGCTGATGCGGAACGCCGTGACCCAGTCCCTGACCGGCATGGCCAAGGATTCGCTGACCGTCGTGTTCCTGGTGGCGCTCATGTTCTATCAGGACTGGGAGATGGCGCTGATCGCGTTCATCGCCTTCCCGCTCGCCATCTTCCCGATCCTGCGCATCGGCCGGCGCCTGCGCAAGGTATCGACCACCACGCAAAGCGAGATCGGCACCCTGTCGTCGCTCCTCGAAGAGACCTTCCAAGGGGCGCGTCACGTCAAGGCCTACGGCATGGAGGAGTACGAGACGCGCCGCGCCACGGCGGTGATCGAGAATCTCTACCACCTGATCATGAAGGCGACGCGCACGCGCTCGGCCACGCACCCGATCATGGAGACGCTGGGCAGCATCGCCGTGGCGCTGGTCATCTTCTATGGCGGCAGCCGGGTCATCACCGGCGCCACCACGCCCGGCGTGTTCTTCTCCTTCATCACCGCCCTGCTGCTCGCCTACCAGCCGGTGAAGAACCTCGCCAACCTGAACGCCAACCTCCAGGAGGGCCTGGCGGCGGCGGCGCGCGTGTTCGCCTTGCTCGACCTCGCCCCGCAGATCCGCGACCGGCCGGGCGTCCGGCCGCTGCCCGCCGGGCCGGGCGAGGTCCGCTTCGAGGATGTGCAGTTCAGCTACGACCCGGCGAAGCCGGCACTGCACGGAATCTCGCTGGTCGTGCCGTCCGGCCGCACCGTGGCCCTGGTCGGTCCCTCGGGCGGCGGCAAGACCACGCTGCTGAACCTGATCCCGCGCTTCTACGATGTGGGACGCGGCCGCGTGACGGTCGACGGGATCGACGTGCGCGATGCGACTCTCGCCTCCTTGCGCGCCCGCATCGCCATCGTCAGCCAGGAAGTCAGCCTGTTCCACGACACCGTCCGCGCCAATATCGCCTATGGCCGGCCCGACGCGTCGGACGCCGAGCTCCGCCGGGCGGCTGAGCTCGCCGGTGCCGCCGATTTCATCGACGGCCTGCCGCTGGGCTATGACACGCTGGTCGGCGAGCGCGGCACCAAGCTCTCGGGCGGCCAGCGCCAGCGCATCGCGATCGCGCGCGCCCTGCTGAAGAACGCGCCGATCCTGCTGCTCGACGAGGCAACCTCCTCCCTCGACAACGAGTCCGAGCGCGTCGTCCAGGCCGCCCTCACCACCTTGATGGAAGGCCGCACGACGCTGGTCGTGGCCCACCGCCTGTCGACCATTGCCGACGCCGATCTGATCTACGTCATCGAGGACGGCCGGGTGATCGAGCAGGGCCGCCACGCCGAGCTGATCGCCCGCGGCCGGACCTATGCCCGGCTGTACGCGCTGCAGGCCGGCGAGACCGGCGCCGTCGAGGGGGCCCGGGCGCGTGCCTAGTCCGTAGCCGCCCGTGAGGAAGCTCCTGAAGAGCGAGGCGATGCAGCGCCTGCTGGCGCTGCTCATCGCCGCCTATATGCGGCTGGTCTTCCGGCTCACCCGCTGGACGCGGCTGAACGAGGAGCCGCTCCGCCGGCGCGTCGAAACCGGCCAGCCGGTGATCACCTGCTTCTGGCACGGGCGCATGCTGCCGATGGCGAATTTCTGGCGCTACGAGATGCCGATCTCGCTGCTGGGCTCGCCGCATCGCGACGGAAGACTGATCCTGCGGACGATGCAGCATTTCGGCGTGCACAGCATCGTCGGCTCGTCGACCCGCGGCGGCAGCAAGGCCTTGCGTGCCATGGTGGGGGTGATCGAGGCCGGCGGTGCGGTGACCCTCGCCCCCGACGGGCCGCGCGGCCCGCGCATGCGCGCCAGCCCCGGCGTCATCGCGCTTGCCAAGCTGACCGGCGTGCCGATCTTCCCGGCCACGTTCTCGACCACCAGCGGCCGGGCCCTGGCGACCTGGGACCGCTTCCTGCTGGCGCTGCCCTTCGGCCGCGGCGTCCTCATCTGCGGCGAGCCGATCGCGGTGCCGGCCGACGCCGATGACGCAGCGCTCGAGGCGGCGCGGGTCCTGCTCGAGACGCGGCTGAACGAGATCACCGCCGAGGCCGACCGGTGGTGCGGACGCACCCCGGTCGTGCCGGCGCCGGTCAACCACACGGCACTGCCGGAGATGGCGGAGACGACACCGTGATCGAGCCGCTCTATCGTGGCCTCACGCGGGCCGCGGCCCCGGCGATCGCGCTGTGGCTTCGCCGGCGCGAGATCCTGGGCAAGGAGGACGGGGCGCGCCTCGGCGAGCGCCGCGGCATTGCCGGGCGAGTACGGCCGCCGGGACCGCTGGTATGGCTGCATGCGGCGAGCGTCGGCGAATCGATGTCCGTGCTGCCGCTGGTGACGCGGCTCCGCGCGCGCTGGCCATCGGTGGGCATCCTGTTCACCACCGGCACCGTGACCTCGGCGCAGCTCTTGGCCGAGCGGCTGCCGTCCGGCTGCTTTCATCAATATGCGCCGCTCGACGTCCCGCCCTGGGTGGCACGGTTCCTGGATCACTGGCAGCCCGGGGCGGTGCTGTGGGTGGAGAGCGAGTTCTGGCCGAACACGATCGCCGAGATCCGCCGCCGCGGCCTGCCGCTCGCCTTGATCAACGCGCGGCTGTCGCCGCGCTCATTCCAGCGCTGGCGGTCGGCAGCCCCGCTGCTGCGCCCGCCGCTCGACGCGTTCGACCCGTGCCTCGCCCAGGACGACACCGTCGCCACGCGCCTGGCGGCGCTCGGCGCCCATCACGTGCGCTGCCTGGGGAACCTCAAATTCGATGCCGAGCCGCTGCCCGCCGACGACGCGGAGCTGGTGCCAATGCGTCGGGCGATCGGGTCGCGCCCGGTGTGGCTGGCGGCGAGCCTGCATCCCGGTGAAGTGGAGGCGGTGGCCAATGCCCATCGCACTCTCGCAGCCGCCGTCCCGGAGGTCCTGACCCTGGTCGTGCCGCGCCATCCGGCGCGCGGCGGCGAGATGGCGGGCGTCTTCGCCGGCATGGGGGTGCGGGTCGGCCAGCGCAGTGCCGGCGCATCGCCGGGGCCCGACACCGACGTCTACATCGCCGACACCATGGGCGAGCTCGGCCTGTTCTTCCGCTTGGCCAAGATCGTGTTCATGGGCGGCTCGCTGGTGCCGCATGGCGGGCAGAATGCGCTGGAAGCGGCACGGCTCGGCTGTGCCGTCATTCTCGGCCCGCACATGTTCAACTTCACCGAGGCGACCGCCGCCCTGCTCGCCGCCGACGGCGCCGAGCAGATCGCGGCCGCGCCGGACCTGGCGCCCGCCGTGTCGCGGCTGTTCGCCGACGCGGCCATGGCCGCTTCGCGCGCCGCCGCCGCCGAGCGCGTCGCGGAGTCCGGGCGCGGCGCCGCGCAGCGTGTAGTGGACGCGCTGGCGCCGCTGTTCGAGACGCTGGCCGCCCCGGTCACCACCAAGGTCCATCGTGCGAGCGCCTGAGTTCTGGCACGGCGATCGCGGCCGCTTGGCGCCGATCCTGCTGGCGCCGCTCTCGGCGCTGTTCGATGCCGGCACGCGCCTGCGCAGGCTGGCGGTCCGGCCATGGCGCGCCCCGGTGCCCGTGATCTGCGTCGGCAACCTGACCGTCGGCGGCGCCGGCAAGACGCCGACGGTCCTGGCCCTGGCCGACCGTCTGCAGGCCGGCGGGTTGCGCGTCGGCTGCCTGTCGCGCGGCTATGGCGGCAAAGCGAGCGGCCCGCTGGAGGTTGACCCGCGGCATCACCGCGCGGCCGAGGTCGGCGACGAGCCGCTGTTGCTGGCCGGCACCGCTCCCACCTGGATTGCGCGCGACCGCAAGGACGGAGCGCGCGCCGCCGTCGCCGAAGGCGTCGACGTGCTCCTGCTCGACGACGGCCTGCAGAATCCGGCGCTCGTCCACGACTTAGCACTCGTCGTCGTCGACGCCGAATACGGGTTCGGCAACGGCCGCCTGCTGCCGGCCGGACCGCTGCGCGAGCCGGTCGAGCGCGGCCTGGCGCGTGCCGGTGCGGTCATCCTGATCGGCCAGGACCGTCACGGCGTCGCGGCGGCGCTCAGCCGCCGCGTGCCGCTGATTCTCACCGCCCAGCTGATCCCGGACGACGCCGCCCTGGCGCTGAAGGGGCGCAAGGTGCTCGCCTTCGCCGGGATCGGCCGGCCGGCGAAATTCTTCGCCACGGTGGAGAGCCTCGGCGCCAATATCGTGGCGCGGGTCCCATTCGCCGATCACCACCGCTACACGCCGGACGAAGCGATGCGGCTGGTCGAGAAGGCGGATCGGCTGGGGGCGCTGCCGGTGACGACGGCCAAGGATTTCGTGCGCCTGCCCGACGGCAGCCGACGCATGGTGACGCCGGTGGGCGTGCATCTTCGGTTCGACGATGCGCACGCGCTGGACCGTCTGCTCGAGCCGGTGCTGCGGCGCTCCCATGGCTAATCGCAAGCCGTTCCAGCGCTGGGTGTCGCGCACGATCGGGCGGCCGCTCGAGACGGCGGGCCTGCACATCGTGCATTTCCTGTTCAGCTCCCTGCCGCTCGACGTGGCCTCAGCCCTCGGCGGTGCCGTGGCGCGCGCCGTCGGGCCGCGCCTCGGACTGTCGCGCCGCGCCCGGCGCAACCTCGAGCGCGCCTTTCCTGACATGAAGCCGGCCGAGATCGACCGGGTGGTGCGCGACATGTGGGACAATCTCGGCCGGGTTGCCGCCGAGATGCCGCATCTGTCGCGCATCAAGGTGTTCGACTCGGATCCGGCGACCGGGCCGCGGCGCGTCGAGGTCGTCAACATCGAGCGTTTCGATGCGGTCCGCGACAGCCAGAAGCCGGTCATCTTCTTCACCGCCCATATCGGCAACTGGGAAATCTGCCCGTTGGTGTCGATCCGCCGCGGGCTGCCGCTGCACGTCGTCTATCGGTCCGCCAATAATCCCTGGGCCGACCGGCTGTTCCTCGCCAGCCGGCGCGACGTGGTGGGCGGCATGATCCCCAAAGGGGCAGAGGGTGCCAGGCTGATGCTGAAGACCCTTCAGGATCGCGGGGCGCTGGCCATGCTGGTCGACCAGAAAATGAATGACGGCATCGCCGTGCCGTTCCTGGGCCGCGACGCCATGACGGCGCCGGCGCTCGCCCAGCTGGCGCTCAAGTTCGACTGCGTCGTGCTGCCGGCGTGGATCGAACGGGTGGGCGGGGCTTATTTCCGGGCGACCGTCGACGAGCCGCTGGAGTTCCCGCGCACCGGCGACCGCCACGCCGACATCCGCGCCCTCATGACCGCGGTCAACGCGCGGATGGAGGCGTGGATCCGGAACTGCCCGGGCCAGTGGCTGTGGCTGCACCGGCGTTGGCCGGACTGACCGGCTGGGGCGGCAGGATCAGCGCCGGATCGAGCCGGATGTCGTAGAGATTGATCCGCCAGTCGAGATGCGGCCCGGTCACGCGCCCGGTGGCGCCGACGCGGCCGATCATCTCGCCCTGCCCGACGCGCTGGCCCGGCTTCACCGCAATGACGCTCATGTGGCTGTAGGTGGTGCTGAGCCCATAGCCGTGATCGAGGATCAGCGTGTTGCCGGTGAAGTATAGGTCGTTCGCCAAGGTGACCACGCCGGCGGCGGGGGCGACCACCGGCGAGCCCGCCGGTGCTGCGATGTCGAGGCCGTAATGCGGCTGACGCGGCTGCCCGTTCAGGATGCGCTGGCTGCCATAGACGCCGCTGATCGGCCCGGTCGCCGGCCAGATGAAGCCGGTCTTGAACAGCATCTCGGCGCTGTCGCGGGTGCGCGCCGCCGCGACTTGCGCGTTGTCGTCCTTGATCCGCGCCAGGACCTCGGACGGCGGTGTCACCTGTTTTTCCGGCAACCCGTCAATGCGCTGGATGTCCCAGCTGCGCGCGGCGACCGCGACCGTGCGGGTCTCGCGCGTGCCGTCGCGATAGACGACCTCGACGGTGGCGCTCGGGGCGGCGTCGCGGCCGAACCCGAGCAGGAATTCACCTTCCGGCGAGACATGCATCGGCCGGCCATCGAGCCGGACCTCAGCACCCGGGGCCGCCTGTCCGTAAACGAGCCCGCCTTGCGTGAAATTGCCGGTGAGCGAGACCTCGGCGCGGGCGGCACCAGCAACACTGGCCAGCAGCACCAGCGCAACCGGCCACCATCGCCTCAAAGCAGCGATCCCTGCTTGGGCCGCGGCGCCGCCGCGGGCGCGTCCTCGCCCTTGTCGGCGCGCGGCTTCCGGACGCTCGGTGTGCCGGTGACGGTCGTGCCCACGACGCCGTCGTGAAACCGGACGTTGAGCGATTGGCCGGTCCGCGTGTCGTCGGCGCTCATCACCGGACGTCCGGCCCCGTCGGTTGCCAGCACGAAACCCCGTTTCAAGACACCTTTGTACGAAAAGCTTTCCAGGAGCTTGCCGCAGCCGACCATCTCCCGGCGGAGCTTCTCGACCGCCGCGTGCGCGCAGCGGTCGAGCCGCGTCCCCAGCTCCTGGACATGGACGGTCTCGCGCACGGCATGGCGCTTCAAGCTGGCGTGGCAGGCCTTCAGCCGGCCGATCGATTCCGCGAGCTGGCTGTCGCGGCGGTGGACCCAGTTGCGCAAGCCCAGATGCAACCGGTCGCCCCAATCGTCGAGGCGCTGACGCTTGTCGTCGATCAAGCGCTGCGGGTCGCCGAGGCCGCGCGCCAGCCCCTCGAAGCGGCTGCGCCGCTCCTCGACCGCGCGCGTGAGTGCCGTGATCAGCCGCTGTCCGTCGCGCAGCAGATCGGCCATCAGCTCGGCGCGCACCGGCACCGCCATCTCGGCGGCCGCGCTCGGCGTCGGCGCGCGCCGGTCAGCCGCATGGTCGATGAGCGTCGTGTCGGTCTCGTGGCCGACGGCGGAGATCAGCGGAATGCGGCTGCCGGCGGCGGCGCGCACCACGATCTCTTCGTTGAAGGGCATGAGGTCTTCGAGGCTGCCGCCGCCGCGCGCGACGATGAGCACGTCCGGCCGCCGCACCGGCCCGTTGTCGGGCAGGCCGCTGAACCCCTCGATCGCCGCCGCGATCTGCTCGGCCGCGCCGTCGCCCTGGACGATCACCGGCCACAGCAGGACCGGACGCGGGAAGCGGTCGGCGAGGCGGTGGATGATGTCGCGGATCACCGCCCCGGTCGGCGAGGTGATGACGCCGATCGTTTCGGGCAGATAGGGCAGTGCCCGCTTGCGCGCCGCGTCGAACAGGCCCTCGGCGGCAAGGCGCTTGCGGCGGTCCTCGATCATCTTGAGGAGCGCGCCCTCGCCGGCAAGCTCCATGGTGTCGATCACCAGCTGGTATTTGGAGCGTCCGGGATAGGTCGTGATGCGGCCGCTGACCACCACCTCCATGCCGTCCTCCGGCTTGATGCCGAGGCGGATCGCGGTGCCGCGCCAGCACACGCCGTCGATCGCCGCGTCGGCGTCCTTCAGCGTGAAATAGCAATGGCCGGAGGAGTGGCGCTTGAAGCCGGAGATCTCGCCGCGCACGCGCACCCGGTCGAAGGCGCCTTCCAGGGTGCGCTTCACGGCCTGCGAAATCTCGCTCACCGTGAATTCGGGAAGGTTGCTCGCGGCCGGAATCGGGACTCGAATTTCGCTCATCGGGCTCGGGTTCTATGATACAAGCCGGCCCAGGGACAAGCGAGCCAATCCGGGCCGAAACGGGACGATCGAGCCGAAGTTTCCATGAACATTTTGGTCGTCGGGTCGGGCGGGCGCGAGCACGCTCTGTGCTGGGCCATCGCCGCCTCTCCGCTCACAAGCAAGCTCTACTGCGCGCCGGGCAATGCCGGCATCGCGCAGGACGCGGAGTGCGTGCCGGTCGCGGCCGACGACCTGGATGGGCTGGTGGCGTTCGCCAGGCAGGCCAAGATCGACTTCGTGGTCGTCGGGCCGGAGGGACCGCTGGTCGCCGGCCTCGCCGACCGACTGGAGGCGGCCGGCATCAAGACCTTTGGTCCGTCGGCGCAGGCCGCTTCCCTCGAAGGGTCCAAGGGCTTCATGAAGGACTTCGCCCGCAAGGCCGGCGTGCCCACCGCCGCCTATGCGCGGTTCAAGGACGCCGAGCAGGCGCGCGCCTATGTGCGCGACACCGCGAAGCAAAAGCCCGGCGCCCCGATCGTGGTCAAGGCCGACGGACTCGCCGCCGGCAAGGGGGTGACCATCTGCGCCACTCTCGATGAGGCCATCCAGGCGATCGACGGGGCGATGGTCGGCCAGCGCTTCGGTGCGGCGGGGGCCGAGCTCGTGATCGAAGAGTTCCTCGAAGGCGAGGAGGTGAGCTTCTTCGCGCTGTGCGACGGCACCACGGCACTGCCGTTCGGCTCGGCGCAGGACCACAAGCGCGTCGGTGACGGCGACACGGGGCCGAACACCGGCGGCATGGGCGCCTACTCGCCGGCCCCGATCATGACGCAAGCACTCAGCGAGCGGGTGATGCGCGAGATCATCCAGCCCACCGTCACCGGGATGGCGAAGCTCGGCCGGCCGTTCAAAGGCGTGCTGTTCGCCGGGCTGATGATCACCAAGGACGGCCCGAAGCTCATCGAGTTCAACGTCCGCTTCGGCGACCCCGAATGCGAGGTCCTGATGCCGCGGCTGATGTCGGACCTGCTGCCGGCGCTGATCGCGGCGCGCGACGGCGAGCTCAAGCATTTCGCCGTGCGCTGGTACGACCGCACGGCGCTCTGCGTGGTCATGGCCGCGCGGGGCTATCCCGGCGAGCCGCTCAAGGGTACCGTGATCAACGGCCTCGACGAGGCGGCAAAGCTCGCGGGCGTGACGATCTTCCACGCCGGGACCAAGCGCGAGCACGGCAAGATTCTGGCCAATGGCGGCCGCGTCCTCGCGGTCACGGCACTGGGCGACACAGCGGCGGACGCCTATGCACGCGCCTACGCCGCAATCGACCGCATCGACTGGCCGGAAGGGTTTTGCCGCCGCGACATCGGCGGGCGGGCGGTCCCGAACTGGCAAAGCTTGAGGACACGATGACTGCATCGACACCGGCGCGCCTGACCTATCCCGTCGAGACGCCGCCCGCGGCCGGCATCACGCATGAGCTGGCACCGGGCGTGCACTGGCTGCGCATGCCGCTCCCCTTCCCGCCCGATCACATCAATCTGTGGCTGCTCGCCGACGGCGAGAGCTGGGTCGTCGTCGACACCGGGCTCTGCCGCGACGACGGCAAGGCGCATTGGGAAAACATCTTCGCCACCACGCTGCAAGGCCGCCCCGTTACCCGCGTGATCGTCACACATTTCCACCCCGACCATATGGGCATGGCGGCATGGATCTGCGCGCGCTGGGACTGCGAGCTGTGGATGACCGCCGGCGAATGGTACATGGCGCGGTCGGTGCACGCGAACGGCAGCCCGGCCGACATCGCGACCCGCGTGGCGTTCTACCGCGGCAGCGGCGTGGCGGAGACCGGCATCGGGCCGTTCGCGGAATCGCACAACCTCTACCGGCGCGGCGTGCCGGAGATTCCGCCCGCCTTCCGCCGCATCACCGGCGGGGTGCCGATCGAGATCGGCGGCCATGCCTGGCTGCCGGTGATCGGCCGCGGCCACGCGCCCGAGCACGCCTGCCTGTGGTGCCCCGACCTCAACGTGCTGATCGGCGGCGACATCTTGCTGCCGCGCATCTCGCCCAATGTCAGCGTGTGGCCGAACGAGCCGTTCGCCAACCCCTTGCGCGACTATCTCGACTGCCTCGGCAATTTCTCGCCGGTCCCGGCCGAAACCTTGGTGCTGCCGGCGCACGGCCTCCCCTATCGCGGCATCCATGCCCGCATCGCCGACCTGCGCGCGCACCACGCGAGCCGGCTCGACGCGCTGGTCGACGCGCTGGATCCGCCGCGCGCCGCGACTGACTGCTTCAGCCTCTTGTTCAAGCGCGAGATCGGGCCGCACAACATGGGCCTCGCGGTCGGCGAGGCGTTGGCGCATCTGCACTATCTCGAATGGGAAGGCCGCGTGCACCGCGCCCGCGATCCCGACGGCGTGTGGCGGTTCAAAGCGGCGTAATCAACAGGAACGTCGGCATCCCGGGCAAGCTGCGAAGCAGCGCGATCCGGAATCCATTGCGCCGTCGGACCAATGGATCCCGGCTCTCGCCCAGGTCTGCAAGGGGCTTCGCCCCTTGCAGAAGATTTGGGCTCGGCCGGGATGACGACTGTTCTTGCGACTAAGTCACCGCCGTTCTCGGAAGAAATCCTTCAGCAAGGACCCGGCACGGGCCTCGTCGATGCCGCCGTAGACCTCCGGCCGGTGATGGCAGGTCGGCTGGCTGAAAATCCGGGGTCCATGTTCGACCCCGCCGCCCTTGGGATCGGCGGCCCCGTAGTAGAGCCGGCGCAGCCGCGCGAACGCGATCGCCTGCGCACACATCGGGCACGGCTCCAAGGTCACGTAGAGGTCGCAGGTCTCCAGCCGCTTGGCACCGCGTTTCGTGGCGACCTCGCGGATCGCCAGCAACTCGGCATGCGCGGTCGGATCGGACGTCGCTTCGACCAGGTTGTGGGCGCGCGCCAGCACCTCGCCGGTGGTGCCGTCGACCAGCACGGCCCCGACCGGCACCTCGCCGGCAAGCGCCGCCCGTTCGGCCTCCGCCAGCGCCGCCTGCATCAATGAGCTGTCCTCCGCCATGCCGGATTCGTGGCCGAGGCCCGCCGGAAGGTCAAGTTGCACCGGGTGGGCCCGCGCCGTAGATTGGCCGCATGTCGCGCCCGGTCATCGGCATCACGCTCGATTCGGAGCCACCCGGCGGCTATTCGAAGCTGCCGTGGTACGCGCTGCGCGAGAATTATTGCGACGCGGTGGCGCGCGCCGACGGCCTGCCGGTCCCGCTGCCGCATGAGCCCGAGCTCGCCGGCGACTATCTAGGGCGCCTCGACGGGCTGGTGATCACCGGCGGCGCCTTCGACGTCGACCCGGCGCTGTTTGGGGCGGCGAGCCGCCATGCCACGGTCAAGACCAAGGACCGCCGAACCGCGTTCGAGGTGGCGATCACCCGCCTCTGCCATCAGAACAACAAGCCTATCCTCGGCATCTGCGGCGGCGAGCAGCTGCTGAACGTGGTGCTCGGCGGCACCCTGATCCAGCACATCCCGGACGAGGTGCGCAATCCGCTGGCGCACGAGCAGCCCAATCCGCGCACCGAGCCCGGCCACGACGTCACGGTGGTGCCAGGCTCGCTGCTGCATCGCGCGACCGGCCGCCTCACCATGTCGGTCAACAGCGCGCATCATCAGGCAGTGAAGGCCGTGGCCCCCGGCCTCACCGTCAACGCCACCGCATCGGACGGCGTCATCGAGGGCATCGAGGACCCGCGCAAGCGCTTCTGCCTGGGCGTCGAGTGGCACCCGGAATACGCGATCGATCCCGGCGACAGCCGCATCTTCGACGCCTTCGTCGCGGCGGCGCGGGCGGCCTGACATGAGCTTCGCGGCGCGCGTCCGGCTGGACGGCCGGGTGGCAATCATCACCGGTGCCGGCAGCGGCATCGGGCGGGCCACGGCGCACGCTCTGGCCGAGGCCGGGGCGTTGGTCGAAGTGACCGACATCGACCGCAACGCCGCGGCGCGCGTCGCCCAGGAGATCAAGGCCGCCGGGCTGCGCGCGGAGCCGCACGTGTTGGACGTGACCGACGAGCCCGGCGTCGCCGCGGTGATGACCGCGATCGCCGATTTGCGCGGCCGGATCGACGTGCTGGTCAACAACGCCGGGTTCGGCGCCCGTCAGCCCTCCGAAGACATCGCGACCGCGACCTGGGAGAAGGTGATCCAGGTCAACATGACCGGCGCCTTCCGCTGTGCCCGCGAGGCGGGGCGTCACATGCTGAAGGCGGGCAAGGGCTCGATCGTCAATCTCGCCTCGATCATGGGGCTGGTCGGCGGCAGCCTCTATCCCAATCCCGCCTATCAGGCGACCAAGGGCGCCATCGTCAACTGGACGCGAGCCCTGGCGCTGGAATGGGCCACGCGCGGCGTGCGCGTGAACGCCGTGGCGCCGTCGTTCGCGCGCACACCGCTGACCGCCCAGCTGCTCGCCGATCCGAAGATGGAGGCGGCGATTCTCGCCAACACGCCGCTCGGCCGCCTGGTCGAGCCGGCGGAGGTCGCGGACGCCATCCTGTTCCTCGCCAGCGACGCGGCGAGCGCGATCACCGGGGTGACCCTGCCGGTCGATGGCGGCTGGACCGCGCGGTGACTCCCTCTCCGGAGGCTCCGCCGAAGGGCGAGCGCATCGCCAAAGTCATCGCGCGCGCCGGCCTCGGCTCCAGGCGGGAGGTCGAGCGCTGGATCGCCGAGGGGCGGGTCGCGGTGGACGGGCGGGTGCTCGACAGCCCGGCGCTCACGGTGACGCCAGCCAACCGCGTCACCGTCGACGGCCGCGAGCTGCCGCAAGCCGAGCGGCCGCGCCTGTTCCGGTTCCACAAGCCGCGCGGGATGCTGACCACGGCGCACGACCCGCAAGGTCGCCCGACGATCTACGACGGCATGCCGGCCGGCCTGCCGCGGCTGATGCCGGTCGGCCGGCTCGATTTCAACTCGGAAGGCCTGCTGCTGCTCACCAATGACGGCGGCCTGAAGCGCCATCTGGAACTGCCGGCGACCGGCTGGCTGCGCCGCTACCGGGCGCGCGTCCACGGGGTGCCGGACCCGGCGGCACTGGCGCGGCTGAAAGGCGGCATCGACATCGACGGTATCCGCTACGGCGCGATCGAGGCCGCGATCGACCGCCAGCAGGGCAGCAATTGCTGGCTACGGCTGGCGCTCAGCGAAGGCAAGAACCGCGAGGTCCGCCGCGTGCTCGACTATCTGAGCCTGCCGGTGAACCGGCTGATCCGCACCGCCTACGGCCCGTTCCAGCTCGGCGATCTGGCGCCCGCGTCCTGCATCGAGGTGCCGGGCAAGATCCTGCGCGACCAGTTCGGCAAACTTCTCGCATGAGGATCGTCGCCGGGCGACATCGCGGACGCACCCTCGAGGCGCCGGCGGGCAGTTCGGTGCGGCCGACCAGCGACCGGGCGCGCGAATCCCTGTTCAACATCCTGGAGCACGGCAAGCTCGCCCGGGGCGGCCTGTCGCCGATCCGGGAGGCGCGCGTGCTCGATGCATTCTGCGGTACGGGCGCACTCGGGCTCGAAGCGCTGTCGCGCGGGGCGGTGCACGCGACGTTCCTCGACAGCGCCGCCGGCACCCTGCGCCTCGCCCGCCAGAACGCGGTCAAGCTGGGCGAGACCGCGAGCGTCGCCTTCCTGCAGGGCGATGCGACGCGGCCGCCGCGCGCCACCGAGCCCTGCACGATCGCCTTTCTCGATCCGCCGTATCTCAGTGGCCTCGCCGTCCCGGCCCTCGCCGCGTTGGCGAGGGCCGGCTGGCTGGCACCCGAGGCGATCGTCGTGGTCGAGACGGCCCTCCGCGAAGACGTGACGCCGCCCGACGGCTTCACCGCCGTCGACGAGCGCCGCTACGGCAAGGCGAAGCTGACGTTCTTGGTGTACGGAACGGCCGCCCCTTTCGTCATTGCGAGGAGCGCAGCGACGAAGCAATCCAGCTAGCAGCCCTGGATTGCTTCGCTTCGCTCGCAATGACGCCCTCTACACCAGCCGCGTCGGGATCGTGATCTCTGACATCAGGGTCCGGTGGACCGGGCATTTGTTGGCGATCTCGAGCAGCCGCGCGCGCTGCTCGGCGCTGAGCGGACCCTCGATTGTGAGTACGCGCTCGATGCGATCAATCTTGCCCTCGCGGGTCTCGCAGGTGGCGCAGTCCTCGGCGTGGATGCGGCCGTGGTTCAGGCCCACCGTCACCTTTTCGAGCGGCCAGCCTTTCTGCCGCGCATACAATCGCAAGGTCATCGCGGTGCACGCGCCAAGGGCGGCCAGAAGGTATTCATAGGGCCCCGGTCCCACATCATTGCCGCCGACCGCTTCCGGCTCGTCGGCTATGAGCACGTGCCGACCCGCGCTGATGTTTTCGGTGAGGGCGCCGGTCGCGGCATCCTCGACGACGACCTGGAACGGTGCGCTCGGGCTCTCGCTCATGGGACCTCCTTGCCGCGGGACGCGGCTTTATCGGCGGCCGAACAGACGCTCGATATCGGCCAGCTTCAGCTCGACATAGGTCGGCCGGCCGTGATTGCACTGGCCAGAATGCGGCGTCGCCTCCATCTGGCGGAGCAGCGCGTTCATCTCCTCGGCCGTCAGCCGCCGCCCGGCGCGCACGCTGCCATGGCAGGCGAGCGTGCCGCAGACGTCGGCAAGGCGCTCCTTCAGCGACAGCGCGGTGCCGAATTCCTCGAGCTCGTCGGCGAGATCGCGGACCAGGCCCTGCACGTCGACCTCGCCCAGGAGGGCCGGCACCTCGCGCACGGCGACCGCACCGGGGCCGAACTGTTCCAGCACCAGGCCGAGTTCGGCGAACTCGATCGCCCGCTGGGTCAGCCGCCCCACCGCCGTCTCGTCGAGCTCGACGATCTCCGGCACCAGCAGCGCCTGGCGCGCAATCCCGCCCGCCGCGATCTGCTCCTTCATCCGCTCGTAGACGAGGCGCTCATGCGCCGCATGCTGGTCGACGATGACGATGCCGTCCGCGGTCTGGGCCACGATGTAGGTCTCGTGGATCTGCGCCCGCGCCGCCCCCAGCGGCCACGCGTCGTTGGCGGGCGCCGGCGTCACCGCAGTCGCCACAACCGCCGCCGGTGCGGTGCCGAGGCCGGACAGCGGCGCCTGATAGGCGGTCGCCGCCTCGGCCAGTCCGCGCAGAGGATACAATGCCGTGGCGGGTGCGCTGCCCGCCCCGTTCCCCGGCCGGAAGGCGCCGAGCGCGCCGATGGCGACGGTGGTCGAGGCGCGGTGCCCGGCCGCGGCCAAGGCATGCTTGAGACTCGCGACGATGAGGCCGCGCACCAGGCCGGCGTCGCGGAAGCGCACCTCGGCCTTGGCCGGATGCACGTTGACGTCGACCTGCTCGGGCGGCAGGTCGAGGAACAGCGCCACCACCGGGTGGCGGTCGCGGGCCAGGAAATCGGCATAGGCGCCGCGCACGGCGCCCGCCAGCAGCTTGTCACGCACCGGCCGGCCGTTCACGAACAGGTATTGGGCCGCGGCGGTCGCGCGATGATAGGTCGGCAAGCCGGCATGACCGGTCAGCCGCAAGCCCTCGCGCAGGGCGTCGATCGCCAGCGCGTTGTCGAAGAATTCCTGTCCGACGACGGCGGCGATCCGCTCCAGCCGCGCCGCGTCGGGGTCGATCAGCGACGCCGCGGCCGGCAGGCGCACCGGAGTGCGGCCATCGGCGGTGACGTAGAACGCAATGTCCGGATGGGCCAGGGCCAGGCGCTCGACCGCGTCGATGGCGGCCGCGAGCTCGGCGCGCTCGCCCTTCAGGAACTTGAGCCGCGCCGGCGTCGCATAGAACAGGTCGCGGACCTCGACCCGCGTCCCCGGCGGGTGCGCCGCGGGTGCCGGCTTGCCGACGCGGCCGCCCTCGACCGCGATCGACCACGCCTCGGCCGCCGCGCGCGGCCGGCTGGTCAGGGTGAGCCGGCTGACCGCGCCGATCGACGGCAGCGCCTCGCCGCGAAATCCGAGAGTCGCGATCCGCAGCAGATCGTCGTCCGGCAGCTTGGACGTCGCGTGGCGCTCGATGGCCAAGGCCAGCTCGTCCGCCGTCATGCCGACGCCGTCGTCGGTGACCGCGATCAGGCTGCGTCCGGAGTCCGTGAGCGTCACGTCGATGCGCGCGGCATCGGCGTCGATCGCGTTCTCCACCAGCTCCTTGACCGCCGCGGCCGGGCGTTCGATCACCTCGCCGGCGGCGATGCGATTGACGACCGTCTCCGGCAGCCGGCGGATCGCCATTGAACCCCCCGCCGCGCCGGTCAGCCGCCGCGGCCGGTCGGCACCGGCGACACCGATCCACCCGCGGGGGCGGCACCGGCGCCCGGCGCATCCGTCGGCGGCTGTGCCGCCATGCCGGCGGGCTGACCGACGACGACGGTCAGCAGGTGCTCCGGATCGAGCAGCCGCCGCGTCACGCGCTTGGCGTCGGCGAGGGTGACGCCGTTGATCAGCGCCTGCCGGCGGTCGACGTAATCGATTCCGAGGCGATCGTACTGGATCGAGACCAGGAGCCGGGCGATCTGATTCGTGGAATCGAGCTGGAGCGGAAACGAGCCGGTCAGATAGGTCTTGGCGTTCTTCAGCTCTTCGGCGGTCGGGCCGCCGTCGCGCATGCGCTGCCATTCGTGGCGGATCACCTCGATCGACTGGGCGACCCGCGAATTCTCGGTCGCCGTTCCGCCCATCAGCAGCGCGAAATGCTCGTAAGGGGCCAGATACGAGTACACCGAATAGGCGAGACCCCGCTTCTCGCGCACCTCGTTGGTAAGTCGCGAATTAAAGCCCCCGCCGCCGAGGATATAGTTCACGAGCGTCGCGGCGTAATAGTCGGGGTCGTTGCGCTTCACGCCGGCCTGGCCGAAGGTCACGACGCTCTGCGGGACGGTGCGCTGGATCACGATCGTCTGACCCTGCGTGCGCGGAGCCGCTTCGGGCAGCGGGGTCGCGTCGGCCTGTTGCGGCAGGTCGCCGAAAATCTGGTCGAGTAGCGGCGCCAGCGCCGCCGGCGTCATGTCGCCGGCGACACCGACCATCAGGTTGTCGCGGCCGAAGCGTGCCTGTTTGAAGGCCCGCAGGTCGTCCGCGGTCAAGCCCGCGACGCTGCCGATCGTGCCGCGCACCGGCCGGCCGTAGGGCAGATCGGGAAAGGCCGTCGCCATCCAGGTCTCTCGCGCGACGGTACTCGGCTCTTCGGCGGCGCGGCGCAGGCCCGCCTCGGTGCGCGTCTTCACGCGCGCCAGATCCGGCTCTTCGAAGCGGGGCTGGGCCAGCGCCAGGTGCAACAGGTTGGCGGCGGTGTCGAGATTCTCGGTCAGGGTCTTGAGGCTGCCCTCGAACGAGTCGAGACCGGTGTTGAAGCCGAGCCCGATCGAGCGGTCCTCCAGCAGTCCCTGGAAGCGCTGCGACGGCAGATCGCCCGCACCTTCGACCAGCATGCTGGCGAGGAGACTGGCCAAACCCTCCTTGCCGGCCGGATCGTACGCAGCCCCGCCGCGCCAAGTGAACTCCAGCGACACCGCTGGGAGGCTGTGGTCCTGCACCAGCCAGGCTTCGATGCCGCCGGGGCTGACCACGCGGTCGATGGTCATCGCCGCGGCCGGCAGCGGTGCAGCGACACACAACAAGACGAGCCAGAGGCGAACGAGACGCGTCATAGGATTGTCCTCAGCTCGAAGGCTTGGGCAGGAGAACGCCGGTCACTGATTGCTCTTCGCGGAGCACGGCGCGCGCGGCGGCGGTCACCTGCTCGGGCGTCACCGCGGCGATGCGCGACGGCCAGGATTCGACTTGATCGATGCCGGTGCCGGTGGTGATCGCCTCGCCGATCGCCCGCGGGCCGTTCTGCAGGCTGTCGCGCGCGTAGACCACGGCGGCGCGCAGGCGGGTCTTGGCCCGCTCCACCTCGTCCGCGGTCACCCCGCCCTCGACCAGGCGCCGAATCTCCGCCTCCATCGCGGCTTCGAGGTCCTCGAGCTTGGCGTCGGGGCGGAGAGCCGCGCTGACGCCGAAATGAGTGAGCCCCAGCGCGTCGGGGTCGTAAAACGAGCCGGCCGAGGTCGCGAGCGGCCGATCGAGGACCAGGGCCTGGTGCAGCCGGCTGCTGACGCCCCCGCCGAACACTTCCGACAGGACCTGCAGCGCATCGGCATATTGGGTGTCGCCGTCGACGTAGCTGGGCGCCAGGTAGAACCGGCTCCAGCTGGTCTGCCGGACGCGCGTGTCCTTGAGCTCGACGCGGCGGGCGACCTGCGGCGGCGGCTCTTCGGTGCGCACCCGCGGGGGGACCGGCCGGCGTGGGATGGGGCCGTAATATTTCTCGGCCAGCGGCTTCAGCTCGGCCATGGTGATGTCGCCGGCGACGATGAGGATGGCGTTGTTCGGCGCGTAATAGCGGTGATACCAGGCGATGGCATCCTTGGTCGTCAGCCCGCGCATCTCATGCTCCCACCCGATCACCGGCCGGTGATAGGGCGAGTTCAGATACAGGGCGGCCTGCATCTGCTCGCGCAGGCGGGCACCGGGAATGTTATCGGTGCGGGAGCGCCGCTCCTCGAGAATGACGTCGCGTTCGGGGAGAACCTGCGCATCGGTCAGGACCAGGTTCGCCATGCGATCGGCCTCGAGCTTCATCACCAGTTCCAGCCGGTCGCGCGCGATGTTCTGGAAATACGCGGTGTAATCATAGCTGGTGAACGCGTTATCGCGCCCGCCGTTATGCGCGATGATCTTGGAGAACTCGCCCGGCGGCACCGCCTTGGTGCCCTTGAACATCAGATGTTCGAGGAAATGCGCGATGCCGGATTTGCCGGGAACTTCGTCGCCGGCACCGACCCGGTACCAGACCATCTGGGTGACGATCGGTGCCCGATGATTCGGAATCGCCACCACGGTCAGGCCGTTCGCCAGCGTCATCGTCTCGGGATTGAAGATCTGGGCCCGCGCGGGGCTCGCGACGGCCAAGCCGAGGGCGACAGCGCCCATCACGACAACACGGGAGACGAACAGTCGAAGCAAACGCAATCTCATGGTCACCGCTGTCCTCGTCATATTGGGCGGCGATTGTCCCGCCTTCCGCCTGCCGGGTCCAGTCACAAGGCCGGCAGCGGTCGGGTACCGTCACGCCAGAGCAGGGCGCCTCCCCTTGGACCAGGTCCTGCGCTAAAGATGAGGCATGCCTCCCGTCACCCGTCGCGATTTCCTGGGCGGCGTCGCGCTCGGCATCGGCGCGGCCCCGCTCCTGTCGCCCACCGGGCTCCTGGCCCAGGGTGCGGGCGAGTCGTACCCACCGGCCCTGACCGGCCTGCGCGGTGCCCACCCCGGCTCGTTCGAGACCGCCCATGCGCTTGCCCTGACCGGCCAACGCTGGCCGTCACCGGCGGAGTCGGGTGACGAGATCTATGACCTGGTCGTGGTCGGCGGCGGCATCTCCGGGCTGGCAGCGGCTTGTTTTTATCGCACCGAACAACCCCGGGCGCGGGTTCTGGTTCTCGACAACCACGACGATTTCGGCGGGCATGCGAAACGCAACGAGTTCACCGTCGACGGCCAGACGCTGATCGGTTACGGCGGCAGCCAGTCGATTTTCGACCGCGACTATTTCAGCCGCCTCGGGCTCCGCGGCGGCGTCCATTTCGACGCGGCGCATTACGGCGAGGATCGCGTCCTGGCCAATCCGTTCCGCTCCTGGGGCGAAAACGGGTCAGGTCTCGACCTCATCGACCGGTTTCCGATTTCGGGGCCGGGCCGCGCCGCGCTGCGGGCGCTTCTCGCCGACCCGGGCGATCCGCTGGCCCGCCTCGACGAGGCGGCGAAGCTGCACTATCTGCGGCACACCAACTATGAGGCCGTGCTGACCCGCGACTTCGGCCTGCCGGCGGACGCCGCGCTGGTGTTGCGCAACAGCATGGTCGGATTCTGGGGGGTCGGCTGGGACGCGGTCTCGGCCAACCAGGCGCGCACCTATGGAATGCCAGGGCTGCGGCGCGTGCGGTTCAAGGACGAGCCAACCGGTACGGGCCGCGACGAGCCCTATATCTTTCACTTCCCGGACGGGAACGCCGCGATCGCGCGTCTGCTGGTGCGTCGCCTGATCCCGGATGCCGCACCCGGGTCGACCATGGAGGACATGGTGACGGCGCGGCTGGATTATCGCCGGCTCGACGAGTCGGCCTCGCCGGTGCGCATCCGCCTGTCCTGCACCGCGGTCGAGGTGCGCAACGCGGCCGACGGCCGGTCCGTCGAGATCGTCTATGTGCAGGGCGACCGGGCGTATCGCGTGCGGACGCGCCACGCCGTGCTCGCCTGCTACAACCGCATGGTCCCTTATCTCTGCCCGGATCTCCCGGCACCCCAGCGCGAGGCGCTGACGTATGCCGAGAAAGTGCCGCTGGTCTACACGAACGTGGCACTCAGGACCTGGCGCGCCTTCGCCGACAGCGGATTTTATCGCGTCTATTCGCCGCAGGACTTTTTCTCTGAGACGACGATCGACTTCCCGGTGAGCCTCGGCGGCTACCGGTTCTCACCCGACCCGAGCCGGCCGGTCATCGTCCACATGGTCCATGTGCCGACCGAGCCCGGCCAGGGCTTGAGCGAGCGCGAGCAGCACCGCATCGGGCGCATGCGCCTGTTCACAACGAGCTTCGACGATTTCGAGCGCGCACTCCGCCGACAGCTGCAGGGCATTCTCGGCCGCCACGGCTTCGACCACGAGCGCGACATCGCGGGCATCACGGTGAACCGCTGGCCGCACGGCTACGCCTACGAATACAACGAGCTGTGGGACCCCGAAGGGTGGAGCCCCGAGACCGGGCCGCATGTGGCCGGCCGGGCCCCGCTCGGCCGGATCTCCATCGCCAATTCGGATTCGGAGGCGCACGCCTACGCCGACGCGGCGATCGACAGCGCGCACCGCGCGGTGCACGAGCAGCTGGCAGTGAAGGATTGAGGGGCCGCTCCGGGCGCCTAGAAGATGCCTTCGAGCAGCGCCTTCTTGCGCCGCGTGATCGTCGGCGTCTGGCCGTCGTCGACGGGTTTTCCAAGGGCGGCATTCTCGCGCAGGCGCTGCGATTCGCGCGGCGCGTCGACCACCGACGAGGGATCCTCAGCCGTGCGCCAGAACATCAGGTGATCCATGAACGTCGAGTTGGCGGTGACGATCGTCGAGTTCTCGCGGTCGACGACCTCGCGGATCTTGGAATCGGCCTGACCGGCGCCGGCACCGGCATGCGCGATCAGCGCGGATTCGCCGGGACTGAGGCTGGACCCCGCATTGGCGGCAGGGGCCGTGCCGGTCACCGCGGTGATGGCGCGTTGCGGGATCGTCTGCTCCTGCGGCCGGAGTGCGCCCGGATCGGGCGGACGCAGCGCATAGTCGGGCGGAAGCGATAGCGGCGCGCGGTTGACGATCTTGAACTCGTCGGGGGCGACCTTGTCGAGGCCCAGCACCTTGCGGGTGTCGCCGCCGCAGCCGGCGAGCATCGCGACGGCGAGTGCCGCCACGGCCGCCTGCGCCCAGCCGCGCAGACAAGGCACGCCCCGGTTCGGGGTCTCGGTCCTGTGCCGGCGAATCATGAGGCTCCCCTTTTACTCTGCTCGGCGCCGCCAAACAAGGAATCGATGAATAAAAGGGCAACCCCGACCGTGATCGCCGAGTCCGCCACGTTGAATGCCGGCCAATGCCAGCCCAGCGCGTGCACATCGAGGAAATCGAACACCGCCCCCAGGCGAATTCGGTCGATGACATTGCCGATCGCCCCGCCGATGACGAGCCCCAGCGCCACCGCGGGCATGGTCCGGGCGGCCCGCAGCAGCCAGCGCGTCAGTACGGCGACGATCGCCAGGGCCACCACCACGAAGATCCACGACCCGGCCGCCGAGCCGCCGTTGAACAGCCCGAAGCTGACCCCGTAATTCCACACCGTCACCAGGTTGAAGAACGGCAGCACCTCGACGACGCCGCGCCCGCTGGCGACCAGGTATTTGTACAGCCACGCCTTCGACACCTGATCGACGGCGATGACGGCGAGAGCCAGTCCCAGCCCGGGTGTCTGCGGTGCGCCGACTCTCGCCATGGACTATTGGGCCGCCGCGGGCAGATGCCCGACCGCATCCGCGCAGCGCGTGCAAAGAGTCGGATGCGCGGCGTGCCGGCCCACCTCGGGAAGCACCTTCCAGCAGCGGTCACACTTGGCGCCCTCGGCCGCGGCGAAGCGGGTCCACACGCCGGGCACGTCGGGCAGCGAGAACAGCGTGCTGCGGTCGGCGCCGACCTCGGCCGCCGGACGCACGCTCGCGGCCGAGGTGATCCAGATCTCCGCCGGATCGAGGCCGCGCATGGCCTCGAGATACTCCGGTTCGGCGAACGCCACCGGAGCCGCCTGCAGGCTCGAGCCGATCTTCTTGTCGGCGCGGGCCAGCTCGATGGCGCCGGTCACCACCCGCCGCAAGTCGCGGATCTTGTTCCAGCGCGCGGCCAGCGCCTCGTCGCGCCAGGCGGCCGGGATGTCGGGTACCAACTGCAGATGGACGCTCTCGCCGTCGCCGGGATGGCGGGCAAGCCACGCCTCCTCGGCCGTGAAGCAGAGAACCGGCGCCAGCCAGGTGACCAGGCACTGGTAGACGCGATCCAGAACCGTGCGGACGGCGCGGCGGCGCGGGCTGTCGGCCCGGTCGCAGTAGAGCGAATCCTTGCGGATGTCGAAATAGAACGCCGATAGATCGACGGCGCAGAAATTGTGCAGCGCCGTGTAGAAGCCGGTGAACGCATAATCCTCGACCGCGCGGCGGCGCGCGGCGTCGAGCTCAGCCAGCCGGTGCAGCACCCAGCGCTCCAGCTCCGGCAGCTTGGCCAGATCCGGCGCCGCGTCGAGCGCCAGCCGCTCGCCGGCGCTGAAGCCGGCCAGATTGCCCAGCAGATAACGAAGCGTGTTGCGCAAGCGGCGATACAGCTCGGCGTAGTGCTTCAGGATCTCCGGACCGATGCGCAGGTCTTCGGTGTAGTCGGAGCTCACGACCCACAGGCGGAGGATGTCGGCGCCGAGCTTGCCGGCGACGTCCTGCGGCGCCACGACATTGCCGAGTGACTTCGACATCTTCCGGCCCTGCTCGTCGAGCACGAAGCCGTGGGTCAGCACCGCCTCATAAGGTGCGCGGCCGCGCGTCCCGCACGATTCGAGCAGCGACGAATGGAACCAGCCGCGATGCTGATCCGATCCCTCGAGATAGAGCGAGGCCGGCCATTTGAGATCCGGCCGCTGCTCCAGCACGAACGTATGTGTCGAGCCGGAATCGAACCACACGTCGACGATGTCCTTCACCTGGTCATAGTCGGCCGGATCGTATTTGTTCCCGAGGAACCGCGACGGCTCGCTCGTATACCAGGCGTCCGCCCCTTCCTCTGCGAACGCCTGTGCCACGCGCTCGATGACATCGGGATCGCGCAGAACCTCGCCGGTCGTTTTGTGAACGAAGATGGCGATCGGTACGCCCCAGGCGCGCTGGCGCGAGATGCACCAGTCCGGCCGCGTCTCGATCATCGAGCGGATGCGGTTGCGGCCGGCCGGCGGAAACCATTTCGTCTCGTCGATCGCCCGCAACGCCGTGTCGCGCAGATGATTGCGCGACATCGAGATGAACCATTGCGGCGTGTTGCGGAAGATCAGCGGCGCCTTGGAGCGCCAGGAATGCGGGTAGGAATGGACGAGCTTGCCCTGTCCGAGCAGCGCGCCGGCGTCCTTCACCGCCTGGATGACGGCGGCGTTGGCGTCGCCCGGCTTGCCGTAGGGCGTGTAGACGCGCTTGCCGGCGAACAGCGGCACATGCGGGTAGTACGTGCCGTCGTCGGCGACGGTGTCCGGCACCTCGATGTGATTGGCGGTCCCGAGCTCGTAGTCGTCCGCGCCATGGCCGGGCGCGATATGGACGAAGCCGGTGCCCGCCTCGGTGGTGACGAACTCGCCGTTCAGCACCGGCACGTCGAAGTCGTAGCCCCCATTTGCATCGGATATGCCACGCAGCGGGTGCCCCACGACCGTGCCGATGAGGTCCTTGCCCTTGACGCGCAGCGACCAGTCGAACTCGGCCTCGCCGATCCCGACCGCCTCCACGAAGTGCGACATCAGGTCCTTGGCCACCAGAAGCCGCTGGCCCGGCTTGACCAGGCTGCCCTCGTGCACCGCCTTCACGGTCAGCAGGTCGTATTCGATGTCGGCACCGGCGGCGATCGCGCGGTTGCCCGGCAGGGTCCACGGCGTGGTGGTCCAGATGACGATGCCGGCGTCCTTCAGCTGCGGCTTTGCCGAGCGCAGGATCGGAAACCGCACATAAACCGTGGTCGAGGTGTGGTCGTGATATTCGATCTCGGCCTCGGCCAGGGCGGTCTTCTCGACCACCGACCACATCACCGGCCGCGAGCCCTTGTAGAGGCTGCCGCTGAGAGCGAACTTGCCGAGCTCGCGCACGATCTGCGCCTCGGCGGCGTACGACATGGTCGAGTAGTAGTTCTCCCAGTCGCCCTCGACACCCAGCCGCTTGAACTCGTCGCGCTGGATCGCGATCCATCGGGCGGCGAAGTCCCGGCACTCGCGCCGGAATTCGACGACCGGCACCTTGTCCTTGTCCTTGCCTTTGGCCCGATACTCCTCCTCGATCTTCCATTCGATCGGCAGACCGTGGCAGTCCCAGCCGGGCACGTAGTTGGCGTCCTGCCCCAGCATCTGGTGCGCGCGGTTGACCACGTCCTTCAGGATCTTGTTGAGCCCGGTGCCGATATGGATGTTGCCGTTGGCGTAAGGCGGGCCGTCGTGGAGGATGTATTTCTCGCGGCCGCGCGCCGCGTCGCGCAGCCGCTTCCACAGGTTCATGGTCTGCCAGCGCTTGAGCATCTCGGGCTCGCGCTTCGGCAGATCGCCCTTCATCGGGAAGGTCGTCGCCGGCAGGAAGACCGTCGATTTGTAGTCCATCACACGAGCGCTCCGGCGGCCCGGGTGCGGCGCCGGGTCGCGGTCAGCACCCGCTCGACATGCACGAGCCCGCGCAGGCAGTTCGCGACATGCGCGGCATTGTCCTCGGCGAGGCCGTCGACCTGAATGTCGATCACGAGGCCGCCGGGACCGTCACCGACGACATCGCCGTGAAAGCGAAGCGGGACGAGGCCCCGTTTGGCGAACAGTTCAAGCACGCGCGGCATCACCCCAGGTTCGGGTGCTGCGAACACGGAGAAGCACCAAGTGGAAAGAGATCTGAAATCAGCAGCAGACACGACACGCAAGCTCCTTCGGCGACGATTGACGGACGACGGCGTTCCGGCCCTGGACAGGGACCGGGCCGGTAATTCGCCCGATAATCGTTGCGGCAAGGAGCTCGGCGGTCATGGCGGCGGGATCATAGAAACGGTGCCGCAAAGCGTCAACAGCTTGCCGGCGGCGCGGGACCGCCCGCCTTACGGCGATGCGCCGGTGAACGCCCGCCGGGCGGTCTCGGCGTCGCGCGCGATCTGCGCCTTGAGCGCCTCCAGACCGTCGAATTTCTGCTCCGGCCGGAGGTATTTGATGAGCGCCACGCGCAGCCGGCGGCCATAGAGATCGCCCGTGTAATCAAAGAGATGCACTTCGAGGCGCGGCTCCGACTGGCCGCCGATGGTGGGCCGGAGGCCGAGATTGGCGACGCCGTCGATCCAGGTCGCCGTCTCGGCGAGGCTGCGCCCGGCACCCGCCCCCGGGTCGGCGATCGCGACCCGCACCGCATAGACTCCGAACGCCGGCCGCAGATAGTCGCCGAGGCCGAGATTCGCCGTCGGAAAGCCGATCGTCCGGCCGCGGGCGTCGCCGCGCATGACCCGGCCTTCGATCTCGAACGGCCGACCGAGAAGAAAGGCGGCGGTCTGCGGGTCGCCCTCGAGCAGCGCCTCGCGCACCCCGGTGGACGACGCAATCAACGATTCACCCCAGGCGGGGCTGGTGGGCGCGCTCACCGGCGGCATGATCGTGGTGTCGATGCCGCGGGCCGCCAGCCGGGCCCGCAGCATCTCGGAATTACCGGCGCGTCCCTTACCGAACACGAAGTCATAGCCGACGATCACGTGCCGCGCGCCGAGCCCTTCGGCCAGGACCTTGTCGACGAACTCCTCGGCGGTGCGGCTGGCGAGGGCGGCATCGAAGCGCAGCACGAACAGGTGGTCGATACCGAGGACGGCGAGCACCCGCGCTTTGGTGCGGAATCGCGTCAGCAGGAAGGGCGGCGAGTCCGGCCGGAAGAAGCGCCGCGGATGCGGCTCGAAGGTCAGCACCGAGGCCGATGCCTTGGCGGCGCGGGCGCGGCTGACCGCGTCGCCGATGACCGCCTGATGGCCGCGGTGAATGCCGTCGAAATTGCCGATCGCCACGACGCTGTCGCGCGCTTCGGGCGGAACCGGAAAAAGATGGCGGTGGATAATCACGACGACGTTAGCAGCGGGGGTGGCGCGCCGCCGCCCTGACTTGTCTAACGCGCCCGCGCGGATCCACTCTCCGCCATCGAAGAGCGGAGCGGCACGATGACGACGGCCTCGCCCTCGAGCACGACCTTGTTGCCGACGGTGATGATCGTCGACAGGGTGGCCCGACGCTTCTCCGGAACGAGATCCAGCACCGTCGCCCGCACATGGAGCGTGTCGCCGCTGCGCACCGGGGCCTTGAACCGCAAAGTCTGGCTGACATAGATGGCGCCGGGACCGGGCAGCTTCATGCCCAGGACCGTGGAGATGAACGCGGCAGTCAGCATGCCGTGCGCGATGCGGCCCGAGAACATCGTGGCGCTGGCGAATTCTTCGTTAATGTGGACCGGGTTGTTATCGCCCGAGATGCCGGCGAACAGCACGATGTCCGTCTCGGTCAGGGTGCGCGCATAAACCGCCGTCTGCCCGACCTTCAGATCCTCGAAGAACAGGCCGTGCAGCTCGGCGAGGTCGTTCATGCCATCGTTCATGCCGCGACGCTTTCCGACGACACCGCAATGTTGCGGTGCGAAAACAGGTCGGCGGACTATAACCGCGTCTCGCAGGAGCGGCAACTGGCCCCGGGATGCGGGGCAGAGGTACCGTATGGCTTGCCCGCCGATGGTTCGAGGGCCATTATTCGGTCGGCTGGCGATGTTCTACCGCCAATAGGCTGTTCAAAATGGTGTCCAAGGTCTCCGCTCCGGGTGCAAAACCCAGCCAGACGCTCACCGGGATCGAGCTGTTCAAGGCGCTCACGCCGGCCGAGCGGCAGGCGGTCGAGCGCCGCTGCCGTTGGCGCACCTACTCCGACGGCGAGCAGATCATCGACCGCGAGAACGACACCCAGGACGTGTTCTTCGTCGTCGCCGGGCTGACGCGGGTGGTGAATTACTCGCCCAGCGGACGCGAGGTCAGTTTTGACGAGATCGGCAGCGGCGGCGTGTTCGGCGAGCTTGCGGCAATCGACGGCCGTCCCCGCTCGGCGGCGGTGGTCGCGCGAGGCGAGACCCTCGCCGCCTCGCTGTCGGCCGCGGCGTTTCGCGAGACCCTGGAAGGCTATCCGCAGGTGACGAACGCGCTGCTGCGGCGCCTGGCGGCGGTGGTCCGCGAATCGACCGACCGGATCATGGATCTGAGCACGCTCGGCGCGCAGAACCGGGTCTATGCGGAGCTGCTGCGCGAGGCGCGCGAAACCGATCCGAAGGCGTTCGAGCAACGCGCCAATCAGGCGCGCATCCAGCCCATGCCCGTGCATTCCAATATCGCCGCGCGCGTCAGCACGGCGCGCGAGACGGTGGCGCGCGTGCTGGGCGAGCTCGGTCGTAAGGGAATTCTGGGGCGCGAGGCGGATGCGTTGGTGATCCTCGACGTGAATCGCCTGACGAAAATGGTCAAGGAATTCCGCGGCGAGTGAGGGTTGAGCCGAGGTACTTTGCGATGACTCCAAGCCCAATACCGGCCCGGACGCCGCAATCCCTTGCCAATGTCGAGCTGTTCAAGCCGCTGACGCCGGCGGAGCGGCAGGCCCTGGAGAAGCGCTGCCGCTGGCACAGCTACGACGAGGGCGAGCAGATCATCGACCGTGAGACGGCCTCGGGCGACGTCTTCTTCGTCATCTCCGGGCGGGTGCGCGTGGTCAATTACTCAGCCGCCGGGAAAGAGGTCAGCTTCGACGACATCCGCCCCGGCGGCGTGTTCGGCGAACTGTCGGCCCTCGATAATCAGCCGCGGTCCGCATCCGTGGTCGCCAAAAAGCCGCACACGCTCACCGCGGCGATGTCGGCGGCGACCTTCCGCGAGGTCCTGATCAGCCATCCGCAGAGCGCCACCGCGCTGCTGCGCCGTCTGGCCGAGGTGATCCGGGAGTCCACGGAGCGGATCATGGATCTCAGCACGCTCGGCGCCCATAACCGCATCTTTGCGGAGCTGCTGCGCGAGGCGCGCGAATCCGACCCCACGGCGTTCAGCCAGAACGCCAACCGGGCGAGCATTCGACCCCTTCCGGTGCATGCCGACATCGCCGCCCGGGTCAGCACCGCCCGCGAGACGGTGGCGCGGGTGCTGAGCGATTTGAGCAAGAAGGGGATCGTCGAGCGCGAACACGACGCGCTGGTCCTGCTCGACGTCGGCCGGCTCGCCAAAATGGTCAAGGAATTCAAGCTGGAATAGGCCTGTGATCGTCGTCACAGCGCTGGCGAGCCGCGCGGCGTAGCTTGGCGACCTAGTAGACGTTCCCCCTCTCCCTAAACACTAGGGCCGGACTTTTCAGTCCGGCCCTTTTTTATGCCGTGCTTATGCCCGCCGCAGGCTCGTCAGGGGCGGGCAAACGCCCGTCACCGCATTCACGCCCCCCGCGTTGAACAGCGCCTGCGCGCCGTTGTTGCCGATCACGCCCGTCTTGCCGGCAAACGAATTGGTGCCGATGAAGTTGATGTTGCCGGAAAGTCCGCCCACGTTTGTGTAGGAACCGGTGACCGTCGTTTTTTCCTGTTGCCCGCCAAAGTCCACCTTGATGGTGTACGTGAAGCTGCCGCTGCCGGTCCCGTGCAGCGCGGACATGGAGCCGCTGCCGCTGATCGTGGCGGAGCTGACGCCGATCTGATGCAGCTGCCCGAACGTCGTCGGGCCATCTGGAACCTTGACCTGCTGATGCTGGGTCGCCGCGGCCTGGCTCGTCGCTGTCGCTTTCTGAGTCTGGGTGACCAGGACGCCGATCGACCTGATGCCGGCCAAGCTCCCGATCGCGACCGGTCCTGATTGCCGCAGCACCGAGGTTCCAGCCGGTCCGCCGGCCTGGCCCTGCCGTTGGGCGCCTTGTCCCTGCGATCCTTGGCCGCTGTCCGACTTCGGCGCCGTTCCGGCCAGGGATGAGGTCAGAGTTGCGAGGCGCACCGGGTCGAGGCGGACCGGCGGGGTCGGCGGGACGTTGGCGGCGGAGATCGTGGTGGCAAATCCCGGACGCACGATCTCGATCGTGGTCGCGGCGCCGGCTTGGCCGCTCCCCGTGACGAGAATCCGCCCGACGCGTTCGCCGGCGTTGTTCTCAGGTCCCGGGCCGAGGAGCACCACCGTCGCCCGTGTTCCTTCGACCTCTCCCGCGACGCTCGTCCCGCGGACGCCGATCGAGCCGACCGGCAGGTTGACCTCCATATCCGACGGCTGGCGCGCGGCGATCTTGCCGGACACGAAGCGGAACGTGCCCTGGAGCACGGTGGCCGAGACCTTGCCCGCATTCGTCGACGGGTCGTAAACGAATTTGTCGATGACCAGCGCCGCCTTGGGGCCGAGCGTGAACACCGTCTCGTCGCGCAGCATGATCTGCAGGCGCCCTTGTGGGCCGGTGGTGATCTTGTCGCCGAGGAAAATCGGATCGCCGCTGACGACGTCCTTGCCGACTTCGCGCACACCCGGGATCGCCGCGAGCTGCACCTCGCCGCTCACCGCCGCGGCGACGCCGGCCCGGCCGGCCGCGGGTGCGGCCTGCACGATCTGCTGTGCCAGCGCATGGCCGGCGATCAGGACACTGCCAAGACCCGCCGCGACCGCGGCGGTTTTGAACGTCAGCATGTTCTGCCCCCAAAGCCTCGCTCAACAGAGGCCGCCAATTCTGGACCCACGCAGTATAGCCGATGGAGGAGCGGACCCGGGGGCGATTTTGGAGGCCGACGGCCTCCGCAGCCCGCCGATCGCCCCGTCAGTTCGTGTTGGCCGCCAGCCTGATCTTGTGGTTCATCGTGGCGATCAGGGCCTCGATGCGGCCGCCATTGGCAAACAGGACAGCCCGAAAATCGGACCGCATCGTCTTGATCAGGCTGACGCCTTCCGTCGACACGTCGGCCAGGATCAAGCGGCCGTCGGGCGTCGCCGCGACCGACCACTCGACCGGCGTGCGATCGTCATCGCCGGCGGTAACGACGGTGTGGACCAGGATCAGGTCGCCGCGCGCTTCAGCGCCGTTCACCAGGATCTTGGTCTCCGGCGACATGTCTTTCAGCATGCCGGCGCACAGCGCCACGACATATTCAACGAAGCGGTTCTCGAACCGCGCCCTGTCCACGGCGGACGCCGTGGCCCAGGCCCGGCCGAGAATCTCCTCCGAGAGCTTTTCGGAGCTGCTGTACCGGGCAATGAGGTCGCGGACAGCCTGCGCGCGCTCCTCACCGGAGAGGCCCTTTGCCGTCAGGCTGGCGACCGCCTCGTGCGTCACCTGGCCGATCAGCGCCGACGCGGCGTCGCGATCCAGCGCCTGCGCAGGCGTGGTGCCGAGCGAGAACGTGATCGCCCAACCGACTGCCAGACCCGTGAGCATTCGCCGCTTCATCCAAACACCCTAAAAAGACTTGGTCCGAAATTTGGGCTCGACCGTCACGAACCCCCAACCCGCTCATCCTAGCAGGCTACCGAATCCGTGCAGTGATGCGCGTCACTTGGCCGGGCGCGGAGACGACCGCCTGTTTCCGGTTTAGAGCACGTGTTGTTAATCGAAACTAAACGCTGATGACAAAATGTCATGCGTAAGGTCCGTTAACCATGTCGGGGCAAGACAGGGAGGGGCCATGCCGAACGGCCATCGCCTTCGTCGGAGCTGATCGTCGTCGGGGGTCGGGCCGCGGGATGGCGATGCGGCGCGCTGTGCCGAGAGCCTCAGAACTCCCAGCGCTTGCTGAGGCCGATCGACGCCGAGCGGTTGTTGTAGCTGTAGTTGATGATGTTCGAATATTGGTGGACCGCCTCGAACGAGACGGCCAATGTCAGATCGCGCAGCAGGTCCGTGGCCCGGAGATCCTCGTCGAAGAACAGCCCCACCGGAACGCCGTAGGTGATCCGCCCGCGGTAGATCTGGTCGTGACGGGTCAGGTCGCTGACCACGGGATATCCTTCCTCGTACCAGTCCCGCTCGGCGCTGAGCAATGTCAGGAGAAACGTGCCGTTGCCGAAGATCCACGTATGGGTCCCGGCAATCCGCGCTCCGTTATACGAATTGTAGTTGCGGGCGGCGTATTTGCGGATGCCATCCAGTTCGAGGCCGATCCGCATCGACTGCAAGAACGTGTAGTTCACGCCGAAGCCGGTCGTGTACAGCCAGCCGTTGTACTCCTTGGCGTTCTGCTCGATCGGGATCGGCCAGTAATTCTGATATTCGGCAACGCCGAGGACGTAGAGTTGCGTTTCGGGGTCGTACTGATGGTACACGTGCAGGTCGGCGCCGGTATTGTCGGCGTAGTGCCGGTTATCGAGGTTGATCCGGCGACGGTAGAAGTTCGGGACGATGGTGACGGGGCTCGCGTCATAGACGCCGCCCAGTTCGGCGGAGATCGCCGACAGGTCGAATTCGGCCAGACTCACCTGCTGGTCCCGGTAATAGCTGATCGCCCCCGTGATCTGATGGCGGGCCTGAAAGCCGAGATCGCGGCTGACGTCGAGGCGCGCCAGCCCGATATAGGCCTGATCGCTGCGCCGCTGGTCATGGCCGACGAGCGGCGTGCGAATGTCCTGACCGATGCCGGTCACCGACGCGCCGACCAGCGTCTGCCCCGAAGCGGAGGCCGCATTCTTGTTCCAGTCCTGCTGCACGCTGGCCGACACCGTGAGGGTATAGCGGGTCAGCTTGCGGCGGAGCTCGATCTGCGACAGATAGCGGTCGAGCTCGGCGCGCAGGCTCGACGGCATCTCGTAAAGCCGGACGGCCCGCAACTCGCGCTCCGCTTCGTCGAGATTGTCCAGCCGATAGAGGACGATCGCATAGAGCAGCCGCACCCGCGGCAGATCCGGATTGATCAGGATGATGCGCTCGAGCGTGGCCGCAGCTCCGTGCAGGTCGCCGCGGCCGATCTGCGTCTGCGCGTATGCGAAGTTGAGGTCGATGTCGTCCGGCGCGGCCATCACGTCGTCATAAGTGACGACGCGGTCGGGCCGCAGGAGGCGCTGGCTTTCCGCAGCCCCGCTGGTGTCCTGCAACTGGTCGGTCTGCCGCGGCGCCTGGCGCAGCGGCTCGAGGATCACGTTCGGCTGAGTGTTGGGCGACTGGGCGGGCGGCGGTGACTGCGCGGCGGCGAGCGTCGACAACGCGAGGCAGCAGACCGCCGCGAGCACCGCACCCCACCCGCTCACGGTCCGTCGAATCTGCCGCGCCGCGTGTTGTACCTGTGCCCCCGACCGCAACCTTTGCCCCCACGGCGGGCTTGCCCGCCGCCCCTCGGTGTGCCGCACTTTAGTTGGATTCGGACTCCGCGCCTATTCGTCTTTCGAACCGGTCTTTGCCGTCACTTTTCCGTCGCTTCATAGACACCGGTCCAGCCCGACGGCGGCGGCTTGTCCGAGTATCCGCGGATGCGCCGGAGATAAAGGTCGCACAACCCGTCGAGCCGGCCCTCGGCCGCGTGCCGGACCTCGTCGACGAAGCGGACGGCCCGGCTCCAGTCCTGCGCCCGGTAGGCGCAGAGCATCGCCTCCTGCGCCTCGTTGGTGTTCTGGAACCACGGCTCGATCGTCACCGATTCGTCACCGAGCAGCGCAAAGATGTGCACCGCCTGCGCCTTGCCCTTGACCTGGATCAGGTCGAGCTCGAGGCAGGCGAACGCCGGCAGGCGATCGCGCGTCATCTCGCCGATCACGATGGGGATTCCGTAGGTCTTGGATTGGCCTTCCAGGCGCGATGCGAGATTGACGGGGTCGCCCAGCACCGAATAGTCGAACCGCTGGGTCGAGCCCATGTTGCCGACACAGCACGATCCGGTGTTGAGGCCGACGCCGATGGCGATGCTCGGGTGAGGCCGCCCGCCGGCCGCCGCCTCGGCGAGCCATTCGGCGTTCAGCTTCTCCAAGGTCGAGATCATCTCCAGCGCCGCGCGGGCCGCGTGCGTCGGATGCTCGGGGTCGTCCAACGGCGCGTTCCAGAACGCCATGATGGCGTCGCCCATGTATTTGTCGATCGTGCCGGCGCGCCGCAAAATCACGTCGGTCATCGGCGTAAGATAGCGGTTCATGAACCGCGTCAGGCTGTGGGCGTCCATGGTCTCCGAAATCGCCGTGAAGCCGCGGATGTCGGAGAACAGGATGGTCATGTCCCGGATCTCGCCGCCGAGCCGCAAGATCGACGGGTCGCGCGCCACCCGCTCCACCAGCGCCGGCGACATGTAGCGGCTCATGGCGCCGCGCACCTGGCGCCGTTCGGCTTCGGTGCGCAGGAACAGCAGGAAGGACTGCGTCAAATAGAGCAGCATGACCGCGAACGACGGATAGACGGGATCGACCAGCCAGGAGAGTTGCGTGAACGCCAGCCACGATGCGCCAAGGCTCGCCGCGATGCCCGCCGCCGCGATCGCGGCGCACCACGTGGCACCCCAGCGCGGCAGCAGCAGCGCCAGCCCGATGCCGAAGGCGAGCAGCCACGCGACCTCGGCACCGGTCATCCAGTCGGGACGTTCGAGGAAGATCCCGAGAACCATCTGCTCGACCGCCTGCGCGTGCAGCTCGACGCCGGCTGCAGCCGGGTTGAGCGGCGTCGCGCGAATGTCACGCAAGCCAGCGGCACTGGTGCCGACGAAAATGATCTTGCCCTCGACGCGCGACGTGTCGAAATCCGGCTCGAGCACCCGCCAGGCCGGGATAAAGCGCTGCGGCACCGGGCCGGTGTCGTAGAGCCAGATGCGCGCGCTGGCGTCGGTCGGCACGGTGATCTGGCCGATGCGGACCTGACTGACGCCGGTATGCGCACCGAACGCCGCGATGCCGCTCGCGCCGGACGACTTCACGACGTACATCGACGCACCCTGGGCGACGCGCAGGGCTTCGGCCGCGAGCGAGGGATAGATTTCGTCCGTCGCCTTGTCGCCGGCCAGCCGAACGAGGACGGGGACCCGGCGGATCATGCCGTCGCGATCGATGGCGCTGTTGAAGCTGCCCTCGCCGGAGGCCGCCGCTTCAAACAGCGGCAGGTCCGTCACCGCACCCGAATAGCTCTGCAGGAACGGACGCGGATCGTCGCCGGCCAGCGCCAGTCCCCATTTGACCGGGGGCCGGCGCTGCGTGATCCGGTCGGTCAGCATCATTCCCAGCACGGTGGGCGTGTCGGCCATCGCCGTGGCCAGCGCCGCGTCGTGGTCGGGCAGACGCTCGGCGAGTGTGGCGACCGCCGGATCGCCGGCCGGCCCGCCCCACAGCGAAATGATGCGCGCGGGCGAGGTGCGGTCGGGCTCGGCAAACACGATGTCGAAGGCGACGGTCGCCGCCCCCATGGCGCCCAGCCGCTCGATCAACGTCGCGATCTGGGTGCGCGGCCACGGCCATTGTCCGAGGCGCTCGAGGCTGGCGTCGTCGACATCGACGATGGCGATGCCGGCGTCGGTCCACGGCCGCGGCTTCAGCCGCTGATATTCGTCGAAGGCGACCAGCCGCAGATGCTGGATCGCGGGCGGATCGGCGATCCGCAGACCCAATGCGAGCAGCAGCATCGCCCCCGGGATGAGCGCTTCGAATCGGTATTTCATCGGCCGCCCAGCATATCAGGCCACCCGGTCATGATCGGCCAGATGTGTGAAGATTTACCTGACAATTTGTTAGAAAGCCGCGTCGAGCGGCCGGATCAGCCGTGGAACAGGCGTCGCAGATCGGTGCCCCGGGAGGGAAAGGCCGCCGCCAGGAGGGTCAGCAGGTGTGCGGTATCAGCGGGTTTCAGACTCGCCCCCCGGCGCGGGAGATGGCGCCGGAGATAGTGTGCGAGGTTCCGCGCGGCGAGCTCCGCGCGCTCGGGCAGCGGCATCGCCCGGCGGCGCCGCGCCGCGGGCAGAAGCCGGACCAGCAGGTCCTGTTCCACCCGTTCGGCGGCGAGCTCCACCCGGGCGACCTGTCCGCGGAGCGCCGGCAACCCGAGCGGCTTCAGAAAGCGCCGGACCTGGCGCAGCCCGCCGACGACATTGGTGCTCCACAGCCGCGACAGCTCGCCGATCAGGGTCATGGTCTTGGGCGGCAAGGCCACGCCGCGGTGGCCCGCCCACAGGCAGAACAGGAGCACGTTGACGTCGACGCCCAGGCGGTCCTGAAGGGCGATGCACGCGGCGGCGACGTCCGGCCGCCGGTACAGGCGCAGCGAATAGGTCCAGAACGGATTTGCCGGGCGGCCGCCCGCGCGCGGCATCGAGCGCCTCAGCTCTTGGCGCGTTTGCGCGCCGTCCTGCCGCTGCCGCCCACCTCGCCCCAGCGCCGCACCAGCGAATTGTCGATGCCGAACAGGTCCAGGGCGCGGCCGACCGTGTGGTTGACCATGTCGTCCACCGTCTTCGGCCGGGCGTAGAAGGCGGGAACCGGCGGCATCACGATGGCGCCGATCTCCGACACGTGGGTCATCGCGCGCAGATGGCCGACATGCAGCGGCGTCTCGCGCACCATCAGCACCAGGCGCCGCCGCTCCTTGAGCACGACGTCGGCGGCGCGCGAGAGGAGATTGGTCGTGTTGCCGTAGGCGATCTCGGCGAGCGAGCGGATCGAGCACGGCGCCACGATCATGCCTTCGGTCTTGAACGAGCCGGACGAGATCGCAGCGCCGATGTCGGCGACCGGATAGACGATGTCGGCGAGCGCATGAATGTCCTTCACCTTCATGTCCATTTCGTACGCCATCGTGACTTCGGCCGACCGGGTCATCACGAGATGGGTCTCGATGTCGGAGCCGCTCAGCACCTGCAGCAGGCGCACGCCGTAAATGGTGCCCGAAGCTCCCGAAATGCCGACGATCAGGCGCCGCGGCTTAGTCGCCATGGATGTCCCCCTTAACGTGCATACTCAGGCGACTCCCGGTCGAGAATGCGGCACAACGCGTTGAAATGGACCCGGGCATAAAGCTCGCCGTCCTTCAGCATCTGGTCGCGGGTGAGTGCCGCGACATTGTCGCCGACCAGCCGCAGCTTGCGCCCGGTCGACATCGCGATCACCTGCGCCTGCGCGGCCCGCTCGAGATAGTAGAGGTCGTCGAACGCCTCGGCGACCGTCGGAGCGGCGACGATCACGCCGTGGTTGGCCAGCATCAGCACGCGCTTGTCGCCGAGTGCCCGGCAGATCCGGTCGCCTTCCTCGGTGTCCAGCACCAGCCCGTTGTAGCCGCCGAAATCGTCGTCATAGGCGACGCGGCCGTAGAAGCGCAGAGAGGTCTGCAGGCACGGCTCCAGGCGGCCGCCCTCGATCATCGTCAGCGCAGTCGCGTAGGGCATGTGCGTGTGGAGCACGCATTTGGCGTCTTGATTGGAGCGATGGATGCGCGAGTGGATGAAGAACGCCGTCTCTTCGATCGGGTGCTTGCCCTCGATCACGCGGCCCTGGGCGTCGACCACCAGGAGGTCGCTGGCGCGCATTTCGCTGAAATGCACCCCGTGCGGGTTGATCAGGTAGCGGTCTTCGCGGCCGAGGACCTTGAGGCTGAAATGGTTGCAGGTCCCCTCGTGAAAGCCGAGCCGGGCGGCCCAGCGGAACGCGGCCGCGAGCTGGCGCCGCGCCAGGGCGGCCGGATCAGCGCGCCGGCGGCGCGGCCGGGGTGTTCGGGCCTTCGCCATCAGTCGACCGCCTCGTCCAAGCCCACCAGCCGTCGCCAGCCGCCGCCACGCGTGAGGCTCGGCCCGAGGCTGACCGCGAGAAGCAGGATCACGGCGCCGAACATCGTCGCCGCGATCGGCCGCTCGACCAGGATCGCATAGCTGCCGGCCGACATCGCCAGCGACTGGCGCAGCGACAGCTCCAGCATCGGCGAGAGAATGAGGCCAAGCACGATGGGGGCGACGTCGAAATGGAGCTTGCGCAGCACGTATCCGACCACCCCCATGACCAGCATGATCCACACGTCGACCACGCTCGAATTCACCGCATACACGCCGAGCACGCAAAATACCAGGATCGCCGGATAGAGATAGGCATAGGGGATGCGCAGGATGTTCACGAAGACGCCGACCAGCGGCAGGTTAAGGATCAAGAGGACAATATTGCCGACATACATACTGGCGATAAAGCCCCAAACCAGGGCCGGCTGCTGCTCCATCAGCAGCGGCCCCGGGGCCACGCCGTGGATCATGAGCGCCGCCATCATCACCGCCGGGATCGGGCCCGACGGCACGCCCAGCGCCAGCATCGGTACGAACGCGCCGCAGGCGGCGGCGTTGTTGGCGGATTCCGGCCCCGCGACGCCGGCCACGGCACCCTTGCCGAACTCCTCGGGATGCTTCGAGATCCTGCGCTCGACGCCGTAGGAGACGAACGAGGAGATGATGTGGGCCGAGCCGGGGATAATGCCGATGATGAAGCCGAGCACGCCGCCGCGCAGGCACGGCCAGACCGATTCGGCGATCTCGCGGCGCGAGGGGATGAGCTCGCGCAAGGTCGGCTTCTGCACCTGGGGTGGCGTGTCCTGACCGGCGGTCAGCAGGATCTCCGACAGGCCGAAGAGCCCGACCGCCACCGGAACGATCCCGATCCCGTCGGCCAGCTCGAAGACGCCGAAGGTGAAGCGGAAGAAGCCGCTCATCGCGTCGACGCCGATGGTGCCCAGCAGGAGGCCGAAGGCGGCCATGGCGAGCGTCTTGGGCATGGAGCCGCTCGACATATAGCCCAGAACGATCAGCCCGAGCAGAAGCAGCCCGACATATTCCGGCGGGCCGAAGCGGAGCGCGAAGGACGCCAAGGGCGGCGCCAGCAGCATCAGCGCCACCAGGCTCAAGGTGCCGGCGACGAACGAGCCGATCGCGGCGATGGCCAGCGCCGGCCCGGCACGGCCCTTCTGGGTCATGGCGTAGCCGTCGATGCAGGTCATCACCGAGGCCGCCTCGCCTGGAATGCGCATCAGGATCGAGGTCGTCGATCCGCCATACATGGCGCCATAGTAGATGCCGGCCAGCAGCACGATGGCCGTGGTCGGCGACAGCCCGAAGCTCAGCGGCAGCAGCAGGCTGATCCCGGCGAGCGGGCCAAGCCCCGGCAGCACGCCGACGATCGTGCCCACGACGCAGCCCAGCACGGCATAGAGAAACACCGTCGGCTGCAACGCCACCGAAAATCCGAGCGCCAGGTTGTGGAGCGTGTCCAGCATCGGTCAGATCCCGAGGACGCCGACGGGAAGCGGCGTCTTCAGGAGATCGTTGAACAGATAAAACGTGCCGAAGGACAGGGCGAAGGACACCAGCGCCACAGCCAGCGGCGGGCGCCGCTCGATCACGCCGATCAGGAAGATCGACACCGCGAGCACGGTGAGCCGGAAGCCGAGCGGCTCGAACGCCGCCGCCGCGAACGCACAGGAGCCGAGGATCTTCACCGCATGCCCAAGCTCCGGCCAGCGGAGATCGCGGAGCGCGATCGACTCCCCGCCGCGCCACGCCACGAGCAGGCCGAGCGCCGCCAGCACGGCGGCCAGCACCAGCGGCATGTAGCCCGGACCGGGATTGCTCAGCGTGCCGATCGGCAGGGTTCGGGTCTGCCAGGCGACGACGGCCGCGAACAGAGCCAACCCGGCGCCGGCGATGCGGTCGCTCCGCCAGGTGCCGCCGGGTGCCGCGCGGGAGGGCTCCGCCTGAGTTGGATCGCCCATGGACGTGCGATCGGTCGCAGCGCCTACTCGACGCGGCCGACGCGGCGCACAGCCGCGGTGAGCCGCGCGGCGTCGGCGTCGTAGAATTTCTGGAACTCGGGCGCGTCGAGATAGACGATCGGCGAGCCCAGATTGTCCATGGTCGTCTTGAAATCGGGATCGACGACCGAGCGGCGGACGGCGTCGCGCAAGGTGGTCATGACCGGCGCCGGCGTCGCCTTCGGCGCGAACATCCCGGCCCAGATGTAGAACTCGACGTCCTTGTAGCCCAGCTCCTTGAAGGTCGGCACGTCCGGCAAGGCCGCGATGCGCTTGTCGCCCCACTGCGCCAGCGGCCGGAGCGCCCCGGCCTGGATCTGCGCCAGCACCGGACCCGGTCCGGACGCCAGCGCCTGCACGTTGTTGCCGAGAAGTGCGGTCAACGCCGGGCCGCCGCCGGTGAACGGAACGTGGCGCAGCTGAATGCCGGCAGCGGTCGTGAACATCGCCATCGCCATGTGCAGCGTCCCGTAGATGCCCGACGACGAGAACGCGAACTGGTTGGGATGCGCCTTGGCGTCGGCGACGAAATCCTGCACCGACTTCCACGGGCTGTCGGCGCGCACCACGAGGACGGTCGGATCGGCGGCGATGAGCGCCACGGGTGCAAACTGATCGACCGCGTAGGCCGGCTGACGGTCGAACAGCTTGTCGGCTTCGGGAATGATAGAGATGCTGGAGAGCGCCATCAGCAGCGTGTAGCCATCCGGCCTGGCGCCAGACACCGACTGCATCCCGACGGCCCCGCCGGCCCCTGCCTTGTTCAGGAGGACCACCGGCTGCTTCAGGATCTTCTCCATCGAGGCCGCGAGCGGCCGTGCGGTCTGGTCGGCGACGCCGCCCGGCGGAAACGGGATGACGACGGTGATGGGACGCTGCGGAAAGCCCTGGGCGGCGGCCGATCCGATCCAAAGAGCCGCGACCACCACACACCAGACCGTGACCAGGGCCCGACTCATGCTGCTTCCTCCGGCGTCGACTTGATGAATCTGCCTTCGTTTTTGGGCAGATATGAAACCGCAACACCGGCCCGGACCTTATCTTGCCGCATCTTCGCTCGCAACCCGACCGCGGGTCGCGCGGCGTGACGCACTGCAGCATCACGCGCGCGTCGCGGCACCTTAACGTTTGCCCGAGGTACGGCCGGAAGGCGTAGAAATATTGAGCAAAATCCTCTATTGCACCTTACACAAACTTCACTATCGTAGCGCCCCGCAACGAATAACCGGGGGGAGAGCGTCCCAACCATGCGAATGCGTTTTCACTGGAACCAGGACACGGTCGCTGGCCTGATGTTCGTTGGCTGGGGCCTCGTCGCGCTGTGGATCGCGCGCGACTATCCGGTGGGCACCGCCTTGCGCATGGGCCCCGGATATTTTCCGATGATGCTCTCGTGGTGCCTCATCGTGCTGGGCGCCGGCATCGCCATCAAAGGCACGGCGATCGAAGGCGAGCCGCTGGAGCGCTGGTACTTCAAGCCGCTGATCGCCGTCTGCGCGTCGTTCCTCGCGTTCGCGCTGTTGATCGAGCGGGCCGGCCTGCCGGCGGCGACGATCGCCTCGATGGTGGTCGGCGCGTTCGGTGGCCCGGAGTTCCGCCTGCGCGAACAGATCATCCTGGCGGTCTGCTTTGCCGTCGTTTCCGTCTTCGTGTTCATCCACGCCCTCGGCCTGCCGATGGACATCTGGCCGCATTTCTGAGCGAGCGCGATCATGGACCTCTTCCACAATCTCTATCTCGGTTTCAGCGTCGCGCTGGGGCTTCAGAACGTCTTCTTCTGCCTCATCGGCGCCCTGATCGGCACCCTGATCGGCGTCCTGCCGGGCATCGGCCCCGTCGCCACCCTGGCGATGCTGCTGCCCACCACCTTCTATCTGCCGCCGACCCCGGCGCTGATCATGCTGGCCGGCATCTACTACGGCGCCCAGTATGGCGGCTCGACCACCGCCATCCTGGTCAACCTGCCCGGCGAATCGTCGTCGGTCGTCACCTGTATCGACGGGCATAAGATGGCGTTGAAGGGGCGCGCCGGGTCCGCCCTCTGCATCGCCGCGCTGGGGTCGTTCTTCGCCGGCACCGTCTCGACCATGCTGATCGCGGCGGCGAGCCCGCCGCTCGCCCGCGTCGCGTTGTCGTTCGGCGCGGCCGAATATTTCTCGCTGATGGTGCTCGGCCTGACCGGTGCCGTGGTGCTGGCCCGCGGGTCGCTGCCCAAGGCCTTCGCCATGATCTTCCTCGGCCTGTTGATGGGCATCGTCGGCACCGACCTCAACTCGGGCCAGCAGCGGTTCACCTTCGGGCTGCCGGATCTGTCGGACGGCATCAACTTCGTCCTGGTGGCGATGGGCCTGTTCGGTGCCGCCGAAATCATCATCAACCTGGAGAGGACCGAGGGCCGCAAGGTCAGCGCCGTGATCGGCAAGCTGTGGCCGACCATGGAGGAGTTCAAGCTGGCATGGCCCGCGGTGTTGCGCGGCACCGGCCTCGGCGCGATCCTCGGCGTGCTGCCGGGCGGCGGCGCCCTGCTGGCGTCGTTCGCGGCCTATACGCTGGAGAAAAAGGTCTCGCGGACGCCCGAGCGGTTCGGCCACGGCGCCGTCGAAGGCGTCGCGGGGCCCGAGTCCGCGAACAATGCCGGCGCCCAGACCTCGTTCATCCCGCTGCTCACCCTTGGCATTCCCTCCAACCCGGTGATGGCGCTGATGATCGGCGCCATGACCATCCAGGGCATCGCCCCGGGGCCGCGCGTGATGACGCAGCAGCCCGAGCTGTTCTGGGGGATGATCGCCAGCATGTGGGTCGGCAACGCCATGCTGCTGGTCATCAACCTGCCGATGATCGGCTTGTGGGTGCGGCTGCTGAACGTGCCGTACCGGATGCTGTTCCCCTGCATCCTCATGCTGTGCAGCATCGGCGTGTACAGCGTGAACAGCTCGACCTTCGAGGTCGGCATGACCGCGCTGTTCGGGTTCCTGGGCTACATCTTCATCAAGCTCGGCTGCGAGCCGGCGCCGCTGATCCTGGGATTCATCCTGGGGCCGCTGATGGAAGAGAACCTGCGGCGCGCACTGGTGCTGTCGCGCGGCGACCCGCTGGTCTTCGCGCAGCGGCCGATCAGCGCCGGCCTGCTGATCGTGGCCTTCGCCCTGCTGGCGATCGTGCTCTTGCCGGCGTTCCGCAAGACCCGCGAGGTCGCGTTCACCGAGTGACGAGGCCGGCGGCGCCGTGAGCCCGTCGGCGGTCACGCTCGTCACCGGGGCCGCCAGCGGCATCGGCGCCGCGATCTGCCGCCGTCTCGCCTCACCCGAGCGCACGCTCGTCCTCCATACCCGCGCCAACCGCGACGGGCTCGACCGCGTCGCCGCGGCCGCCCGAGCGGCCGGCGCCGACACGCATCTCGTGCTCGGCGACCTCACCGACGCGGCGGTGGCGGGCCGCATCGTCGGGGAGACGCTCGACCGGTTCGGCCGCCTCGATCACCTGGTGAGCAATGCGGGCTTCGCCGACAAGCGGACCTTCGGCGCCCTCGACGATGCCGGCCTTCAGGCCTCGTTCACGGCGATCACCGGCGCGTTCTTCCGGCTGGTCACCGCCGCCCTGCCCGCGCTTGAGGCCGCACCCTCGGGGCGGGTGGTGGCGATCAGCTCGTTCGTGGCCCACGTGTTCCGTCTCGGCGGCGATCTGTTCCCCGCGTCGGCCGCGGCCAAGGCCGGGCTCGAAGGCCTCGCCAAATCGCTGGCGGCGCAGCTGGCGCCGGCGGGCGTCACCGTCAACTGCGTCGTCCCCGGCTATACGCAGAAAGACAGCGGCGCGCATGCGGCGCTGAGCCAGGAGGCGTGGCAGCGCGCCGCCGACCGGGTGCCGCTGGGCCGGCTGGGCACGCCCGACGACGTCGCGGGCGTCGTCGCCTTCCTCTTGTCTGCCGATGCCGGCTACGTGACCGGGCAGACGATCCATGTCGACGGCGGGCTGACATTGTGACGCGCGCGTAGATCGGAACGGAGGGGCAGCATGATCCGGGCGATCCTGACGACGCTTCTGGCACTCTCCGGCCTGGCGGGCCCGGCGGCGGCTCAGCAGGACTGGCCCAACCGCCCGCTCAAGATCATCACCGGCTTCCCCGCCGGATCGGGTGTCGACGTCGTGGCACGCCTGGTCAGCGATTCGCTGAGCCGCACTCTCGGCCAGACCGTGATCGTCGATCCGCGTCCGGGTGCGGGCGGCAATGTCGGCACCGACGCCGTCGCCAAGTCGACGCCCGATGGCTACACGCTGTATTTCGGCACGTCGGGCACGCACGCGATCAACCCCGCCCTCTACCGCAACCTGCCGTTCGACGCGCAGAAGGATTTCGCGCCGATCACCCCGCTCTGCGACGTGCCGAACATCCTGATCCTGAACAAGGCGGTGCCGGCCAAGGACCTCCGCGAGTTCCTGGCGCTGGCGCGCGCCAATCCCGGCAAGATCAATTACGGCTCGAGCGGCAACGGCACGTCGATGCATCTCGCCGGCGAGCAGTTCAAGGCGTTCACCAAGGTCGACCTGATCCACATCCCCTATCGCGGCTCGCCGCAGGCGACGGCCGACCTGCTGGGCGGCCAGATCCAGGCGATGTTCCATCAGGTCCCGGCGGTGATCGAGCAGGTGCAGGCCGGCGCGTTCACGGTCATCGGCGTCACCACGACGCAGCGCGTGCGCGCCCTGCCCGACGTGCCGACGCTCGCCGAAGCCGGATTACCCGGCTTCGAGAGCTCGACCTGGTACGGGATGTTTGCACCCGCCGGCACGCCAGCACCGGTCGTCGCCCGCCTCAATCGCGACATCGTCGGCTTCCTCAACGCCGACCTCGGCCGGCGGCTGGTCGACCTCGGCACGGTGCCGCGCGGCGCCACGCCCGCGGCGTTCGCGGCCGAAATCGCCGCCGACCAGGCGAAATGGGCGGCGATCATCCAGACGGCGAACATCAAGCTCGACTGAGCAGCGCCGGCTTGAAGCGGATCTCCCCGGCGAGCGTCTCGCCGGGTGCGAGCGCCACGACGCCGGTGTTGGCGACTCCCGCCGCGGCGAGGGTGAAGCCGTCGTTCACGTTGCTCACCGGCTCGACACAAAAATAATCGTGCGCCTGGGGCACGAAGATCACCAGATTGCCCAACGCCGCCGACGCGTCGATGTCGAGCCTGAGGCCCCGGTCCGGCCATTCGAGCCTGGCCGCACCCGCCCAGCCGGTGAAGCAGTTGTCGACGCTGAGCGGCGGCACCGGGGCCGGCGATGTGAAGTCCCAGGCCGGGGGCAGGGCGACGTGGCTTTCCGGCAGCTTCCGCTCGTCGTTCAGCCACACGCCCTCCAGCCGCGCGGCCAGCCGCGTGCCGGTCGTCAGCGGGAAAAACGGGTGCAAGCCGAACCCGGCGGGCATGCGGCGCCGGTCGGTGTTCTCGACGCTGAGCCGCACCGTCAGACCCTCGGCCGCCAGCTGAAAGTCGAGCGCGGCGCGATAGGCGAACGGCCACGGGGCGGCGCCGTCGCGCGCCGGATCATGCACCAGCACCAGCCGTGCCGCGTCCGCCGCCTGCCGGTCGACCTGCCAGGCGCGCTGCCAGGCATTGCCATGGATGGCGTGCGGCTCGGGCAGGAAGTTGCGGGCGAGCCGATAGCGCTCGCCGTCGAAGATGAACTGCGCCTCGCGCACGCGATTTGAAAACGGGATCAGCGGATAGCAGCCCAGCCGGCGCGGCTCGCGCGCCGCGAGGTCCGCGTCGCTGACCGGCCGCAGGAGGTCGTGGCCCCAGCCGACGAACCGCGCCAGCGAACCGCCGACTTCGGGACAGAGCTCGGCGACGAACGGACCGGCCGCGAGCCGGACAAGCGGGGGCGGGCCCGCCATGACGTCAGGACCGGGCGAGAAAATCGCCGACCAGGGCCGTCTGGTCCGCCGCCATCAGGGCCGGCGCGTGGCCGGCACCTGCAATCTCGCGGAGCTCGACCTGGCCGCGCAGGGCGGCCGCCCCGCGCCTTGTCATCTCCGCCGCCGTCGCCGGCAGAAGCAGGTCGGACGCGGCGCCGCGCAGCAGCAAGGTCGGACACGCCACGGCGTCCCACACCGGCCACAGCGCCACGTCCTCGATCTTCCCGGCCACGAACGCCTTGGCGATCGCGGGGTCGTAATGCAGGCGCAGATGGCCGCGCTCGGCGGGAGCCGAGCTGTATGTCGCCAGGTGCCGCCACTCGGCGTCGGTCAGCGCGCCGAACGGCGCGTGGACATGGCGCAGATACGCCTCCAGCGCGTCCAGGGTCTCAAAGCGCGGATCGTGCCCAACATAGTCGGCGAGGCGCTCGAGCGACACCTTGGGTATCAGGGCGCCGATGTCGTTCAGCACCAGCCGGCGGATCGGCGTGCCGGGCTGGGCCGCCAGCATCATGCCGATCAGGCCGCCCATCGACGTCCCGACCCAGTCGACACTGGCGATCCGCAGCCGCCCGATCAGCGCCGCCATCGCCGAGAGATAGAACGGATAGATGTAGTCTTCGGCACGCCGCAGCCACTCGCTGCGGCCGCGGCCGGGAATATCGGGGGCCACCACGCGCCAGCCGGTCGACGCCAGGACCGACGCGAGCGCATCGAAGTCGCGGCCGTTGCGGGTCAGGCCGTGACAGCAGATGACGACCCGCTCGGCGTCGTCGGCCCCCCACTCCGCCCAGGCCAGCCGGACGAAGCCGCTCGGCGACAAAACCTGCATGTCGTACAGGCGCGGACCCACGGACATGCTCATGGCGCCGGCTTGAGGCGGGCCAGCGCGTCCCGCGTGCGCGCCGGGATCGCGACCGGCTTGTTGGTGACGCGGTCGACGAACACATGCACGAAATGCCCTTCGGCCCGCGCCTCGTCCTCGCCGGCGCCGAACAGGCCGATCTCGTAGCGCACCGAGGAGTTGCCGAGATGGCCGACCCGCAAGCCGGCATCGACCACCTCCGGGAAGGCGAAGGATTTGCGGAACCGGCACATCGTCTCGACGGCAATCCCGATCACCGGGCTGTTCGCGATATCGAGCCCGCCAGCCTCGATCAGGTAGCGGTTAATCACGGTGTCGAAATAGGAGTAGTAGACGACGTTGTTGACGTGCAGATACACGTCGTTGTCCATCCACCGCGTCGGGATGGCGAGAAAATGCGGGTACTCCCCGCGCCGGCCGGGCGATGCGTCGGACGCACTCATGCGCGGCGCCGATCCTGCGGGATTTCCGGCGGCGAGGCCAGAGGCGCCGCCGCCTCCAGCGCGGCGGCGCCGCCAGTACCGGAGCGTCGGCCGCTGATCTCCTCCCCGGCATCGGCCGGCAGCTTCCAGAAAAACGGCAGCGACAGCATCGAGACGCAGCCGACGCCGATGAAGGCCAGCGCGAAGTGGCGGGCGCTCAATTCCTCGCTGCCGGTCCACCACACGGTCAGATGCAGGATCAAGGCGCCCAGCCCGACGCCGAAGCTTTGCGCCAGCTGCTGGGCCATGCTGGCGAGCGTCGTCGCCTGGCTCAGCTGCGGCGGCGGAATCTCGGCATAGGCGACGGTGTGCAGCGCGGTGAACTGCAGCGAGCGGAAGAAGCCGCCCATCAGCAGGGTCGCGATGATCACCGCGTGCGGCGTCGACGGGGTGAACAGGGCGTAGCTGAACAGGAACGCGCCGCTGATCAGCGCATTGCCGATCAGCACGTTGCGGAACCCGAACCGGCGGATGATCGGCGCCGCGGTCACCTTCATCAGCATGGCGCCGGCCGTGGCGGTGAAGGTCAGGAGGCCGGAGGAGAACGCGGTCAGCCCGAAGCCCAGCTGGAACATCATCGGCAGCAGGAACGGCAAGGCGCCGATGCCGGTGCGGAACAAGGTGCCGCCGATCACGTTGGCGCGGAAGGTGACGTACTGGAACAGGCTGAGATCGAGGATGCGGTGCGGCGTGCGCCGCGCGTGCACCACGTACAGGCCGGTGCACACGGCCCCCATGACCAGCAGCGCCACCACGAGATCGTTGGGCAGAAGGCCGCGACCGATGGTCTCGAAGCCGAACATCAGCCCGACGAGGCCGAGCGCCACCAGGGCGAAGCCGCGGGCATCGAGCGGCCGGGCGGAGTCCTCGCGCGCATCGGGAATGAAGCGGCGGGCCAGGAACACGCCGAGAATCCCGATCGGGATGTTGATGAAGAAGATCCAGCGCCACGAGCTGTAGGTCACGATGAAGCCGCCGAGCGGCGGACCCATGATCGGCCCGATCAGCGCCGGCACGGTCAGATAGGTCATCGCGTTGACCAACTCGGCCTTGGGCACCGTCCGCATCAACACCAGCCGGCCGACCGGCACCATCATGGCCCCGCCAAGCCCTTCGACGATGCGCCCCGCGACCAGCTGGGCCAACGAGTGCGACAGCCCGCAGCAGATCGAGCCGGTGGTGAAGACCAGGATGGCCGAGCTGAACACCGTGCGCGGCCCGAAGCGGTCGGCGAGCCAGCCGCTCAGCGGAATGAACACGGCCAGGCTCAGCAGATACGAGGTGATCGCGAGGTTCAGCCGCAGCGGATTCTCGCCGAGCGTGCGGGCGATCGACGGCAGGGCGGTCGCGACCACCGTCGAATCGAGATTCTCCATGAACAGGCCGCAGGCCACGATCAGCGGCACGATGGTCTGGCGCGACAGGGAAAGACGAATGGGCATTCAAGCAGACGATATGCGGAATCGGGGACAGGGTTCCAGGTCGACCGCCGGTGCGGTTTGCGTCACGCCGCGACGCGCCGCCGAAGCGGCGGTCCCGAGGCGGGGGCGCCCGCCCCCTGAATCCGGTGCAATACTGCAATAGTTTTCCAAGCTCTTGAAACCGCAGCCAAATAACGCCGAAAAGTATTGCAGAGGCAAATGCAATTCTGCGCGCCTTCGCAGGCGGCCCTATTCCGCCGCCGCCTCAGCCACCAGAGACAACGACCTCGCCTCGGCTTGGTTTCGGGGGCCGGGCGCCGCGCCAGCGCCGAGGCCCAGGGCGCTAATCCCGCGCCGCGTGCGCCAGGACCACGGCCTTGTCGAGGACCGCCAGGGCGCGCTCGATCACCGCGGCGCGACGGCCCTCGCCCACCGCCTCGACGATCAGGCGGCTGCTCAGGCACAGGCGCAAGGCGCTGACCGGCTGGCCGCCGCGCCGGCCGCAGGCGACCGGCTGGCCGAGCTGGCAGCGGAACGCCCGCAGGCGCCCGTAGACCTGCTCGGTGGCCGCGCTCCCCAGGGTGGCGGAGCCGCGGCGGAGCAGGAACGGAAAGATGGTCGGCAGATGGTCCCAGCTGGTCGCCGGGACCACCGGCCGCCGATCGGGCCCCGGGGCCGCGAGCGCCTCGAGCTGCGGATCGTCGGCGAGCCGCCGGTGCACGGCGGTGGCAAACTCGGCCACGAAGTGCCTGACCTCGCCCTCGGCCAGGCGGCGCAACGCGCGGAGCTCGGCGAGTGCCGCCTCCCAGCGCAGCAACAGGCCGTAATTCGCCGCATCGGGCACGCCGTGCGCGGCCGCCCAGCCCTGCGGCCATTCGGCGCGCCGGGACAGTCCGCGGGGGCCGTGCAGGACCGTGCGGCGCAGGCGGCGCGCGGTCGACGGCGGCACGAGCAACGCACCCGAAAAGGCCGGGCCGGTCAGAAATTTGGAGCCGGTCACCGCGACCATCAGCCCATGCTGCAGATAGGCGCGCAAAGTGGCCGGGGCCAGGCGGAACTGACACGCATCGACGAGGACTTCGACCGCGCCGTTCCGGCGGCGGTCACGCAGATCCAGCACATGGTCGAGCCGCGGCGACAGCAACCCGGTCTTCGACACATCGGCGATGGTCAGCAGAACGCGGGCGTCCTGCTCGACCGCCCCCGCGATCAGCATGTCGAGTTCGGCCGCGACCGTGCCGGCGCGGCGCACCGCGCCGTCGCCGTCCCGCGCCGGTGCGGCGATCACCTCGACGCCGGGTGCCGCGGCCGCGAAGGCGGCCGGAACGCCGCTCCCCGTCTCGGCCGTCTCGGTCATGAGCACGCGCAGCGCGGCGGCACGCTCGCCGGCAACGAGCTGGGCGGCGATCTGGTGGAGATCGGTCCCCGAGGCGGCGAACACGATCTCGACGCCGGGGAAATCGGCGAGACCGCACAGCCGGATCAGCTCGCGGCGCAGGCGCTGCAATTCGCGCCGGTAGGTGAAGGGCGGCGGCTCACCGAGAGCCGACGCGCGCAACAGCCGGCGACGGAGGTTTTCCGCGGCGGCGAACCCGAGCGCCGACACGACCGACGAGGTGGACGACCCGAACGCCGCAAGGCCGGGATCGGGAAACGGCCGGCAGCCGTATTTGTTGACCCGGGTGGCCGGATCGATCGCCAGCCGAGCGTCGCCGCCGTCGACCAGCAGCTCCTCGGTGGTCGGCAGGCCGAGCGGCGCCGAGCGGCGGCGGGTCGAACGTGACGGCTCGGACAGCGTCTGCAGGAGCACGTCTGCCTCGGCTCAAGCGAAGGACGATCGCGGCGACCCGCAACCTGGCAATACGAACAATTTTAGACAGATTTGATTTAAAAAGACTTAATCGCGTGCAGGACGTGGAATCGTAAATCAAGATTGGTGAGTGGAGCCCTGGGGCATGTCCGCTTTACACCGGTGGGCAGCCGGGCTCCGGACCGGAACGCGAGGACGAAGCTGGTGCCGTACACGCTCATGCCCCCGGACGCGACGACGGCAAGGCCCGTCAGACCAACACCCGTCAGGTGCGTATTTCGTAAAATCGTGCTTGCGCTGCTCGGCGCCTCGGCGTCCCGTTTTCGGACGTGATTGCGGTTGGAGATTCCGACGCCGTAAAGCGTCCTATTGCCGAAGTGGTCGTCTAGGATGATTACGACGGAGACAGGCGGGTGCTATCTATCAGGCCCAGCGCCGCCAAGAGATTCACCTGCGACTGGTTGTAACTGGTCACGGCGTTGGTGTAGCGAAGCCGTGCTTCGTTGAGCGTGTCCTCGGCTTGGAGGACGTCGACCGTGAGCGCGGTCCCGGCACCGAAATTCTCCTGCGCCAGGCTCAAGGCTTCCTCCGCCGCCTCCACTTGCTGCTTGGCGATTGGAATGAGCTGCGCATTGGTGGCGCTGTCCTGCGCCGAACGCACGACCTGCGCCCGGACATCTTCAAGACGCCGGTCTGCCTCGAGCGTCGCTTCCCGTGCAGTCGCCTTGGCGCTCCGCAGCTGGCCGAACAGCGTCGCGCTCAAACTCCACCCCACGCTCGCATTGGCGTGTTGCTGCGCCTGAAGGGGAAAGTTCTGGCCAGACGCCCGACTGGCGAGGCCGCTGAACTGGTAACCTGTCTGGACTTGCGGCGAGACGCCGCCCCAAAAAGTCGACTTGGTGTCCGCGCCGGCGGCCGCGGCAAGGGTCTTGACGCTTTCCAGGTCGGGACGCCATTGCACTGCGATCCTCAGCATGTCATCGATCCCGAGATTCTCCTGCACCAAGCGGGTCGCCGCGATCTGATCGGGCTTTGGCGTCAATGTCACCGTCGGATCGAGGTAGAGGGTGGATGAAAGTGAGATGGAGGCCTGGTTGAAGCTATTGAGGGAAATCGCCAGATCCTGCTGGCGACCTGCCAGGTTTGCTTGCGCTCGCAAATCGTCCGCCGGGACGCCCGTTCCTGCTTGCACGCGTAAGCGCGTGAGACGCAAAAGCTCCTCGGCCTCGGCCACCGCCTCGCGGGCGACGGAAATGCGCGATTGGGCCAGAACCAGATCATAATATTGCACGACGGAGCTGCGGATCGTCTCCATCACGACAAACCGTTCCTGCTGCTCGGTCGCAAGGAGGCGTTTCTTGGAGGCAATCACGTCGTAAAACACGCGGCCGGGGTTGAGGACGAATTGCAGGAGGACGGACGGCTGGAACGTGGTGAAATTCGCCCCCACGAGCTGCCCGGTGAAGGAGCTATTCACACCTTGCACGTGGTCGATGGCCACGCCAGGAGAAATGACCGGAAGAATCGAGGCGGCGGCGCTCTCCAATTCGCCTCGTGACGCCTCGACGCGTTGGCGCGCCTGAAGGATGTCGATATTCTTGAGACCGGCGACCTGCACGACATTCGGCAGGTCGATCGCCAACATCTCGCGATACATCGGCGAGACCTGCGAACGGTCGAGGCGCAGCGCGTCAGCCGCAGGCTGACCGCTCGGCGCCACGCTCGGCTGGGGCCCTTTTGGGTCCATCGGATCGGTGGCGCAGGCCGCCACGGACAACGAGCCCACGAGCATGGCGCCGCACATCAGCGTCTTTGGCGTTGCCCTGGTCATCTTTTCAGGAATTCCCGCGGGTGACCGGCTGCACCGCGGTGCCAGGTGGCGGTGCGCTTGCGGCCGTCGCCACGACCGACGCGTCCTCCGACAACCCGTCGGCCACCTCGACCCGATCGTTGTCTATGATGCCGATCTTGATCGGCCGGCGCTCGACGCGATCGTTCTGGACGACGTAGACAAATTTATCGGTGCCAGTCGCGACGATGGCGGTGGCCGGCACCGTGAGCGCGTCCTGCCGCCGATCCATTTCCAACGAGACTTCCGCATACATGCCGGGATAGAGCCGCTCATCGGGATTGGGCAGGTCGACCTCGGTGCGCATGTTGCGGGTCCGGGGATCGACGCGGAACGCGAAGCGGGTAACGGTGCCGGCAAAGGATTTTTCATCGAAACCGGACGGCGTGACGGTAGCGGCATCACCGACGCGCAAATGCGGCACATCGTTCTCAGGGATGTCGCAGAACACCCGGATCGTGTCGATCCGCTGCACCGTGAAGAGCGGCGTCGTGCGAGCGGCCGAGGCGGGCTGCGTCAAATCGCCGCGATTCACCAGCCGTTGCGCCACCACGCCATCGAAGGGGGCGACGATCTGCGAATAGCCAAGCAGCGCGTCGATCTTCTCGACGGTTGCCGTGGCGACGTCCACCTCGGCGAACGCCAAGCCGCGGTTTGCCTCGGCAACACCGAGGTCGGCGCGTGCGATCTCCGTCTTGCTGCGGACCTCGTCGAGCGTCTGGTCGGTGATGGCGCGGCCCTTGAACAGCGTGTCCTGGCGCTTCAACGTGATTTCCTGAAGCGCCACATCGGCTTTGTGGTGATCGACTTCGCGTCGTGCGGTCTCCAGCATGTTCTGCTTGGCCACGAGCTGAGCTTTCGCCTCGGCCAGTTGCTTCTCGATCTCGGGAACCGAGATCACCGCCAGGATCTGACCGGCCTTCACGTGGTCGCCAATGTCGACGCGCACCTCCGTCAAATACCCCGAAACTTTCGCGAACAGGTCCGCCTCCTCGAAGGCTTCGAGCGTGGCATTGCTCTTCAGCCGTCGCGCCACCGCGGCGCGGCGCGGGTGCTCGACCTCGACTTTCGGGCGCGTCTCGACCGCCGCCGTTGCCTTCGGGGGCGACGCGCTGAGATGCCGTTCGACGATGACGCCCGACACGGCGACGGCAATCACCGCCGCCGCGACCTTGACGCCGCGCCCTTTATGAATACGCAGTCTGTTCATGATCGGCCTTTTTCGTCCTCGCTAGTCGGCTACTTGGCCGCGGAACCGCGTGCGCTCGTCATCGGCATGCCGGCGAGCGGCAAGGCGTGGGCCCGGCTCGAAATATCGACTGCGCGGGTCATCCGGATCCAGCGAGGCGGATGCGCGGGCGCGACGCGTCTGGAGCATGGCGAAGATCGCGGGAAGCACGATTAGCGTGGCGCAGGTCGCGCCCAGGAGTCCGCCGATCACCGCGCGGCCGAGCGGAGCCGTCTGCTCACCGCCTTCGCCCAGGCCGAGCGCCATCGGGATCATGCCCGCGACCATCGCGAGGCTGGTCATAAGGATCGGGCGCAGCCGGCTGCGCGCGCCGTCGAGGGCGGCCTCCCACGGTTCGCGCCCCTCGGCGCGACTGCGTTCGGCGAACGTAACCAGCAGGATGGCGTTCGCGACCGCGACGCCGACGGCCATGATCATACCCATGAAGGACTGAATGTTGAGCGTCGTGCCCGTCAGCCAGAGCACGAGCGCAGCACCGGCGATCACGGCAGGGATGGTCAAAGCCACAGCCAGGGAGAGCCGAAACGACTGGAAATTAGCGGACAGCAGCAGAAGGATGACGCCGACCGCCGTGAGGAGGCCGATCCGCAGACCGGCGAACATCTCCATCATCGGTTGGACCTGGCCACGCATCGTCACGTTGACCCGGTCCGGCGGCTTTCCCGCGTCGCTGATGGCCCGGCGGACCTGAGCGGCGGCCCTTCCCAGATCTTCGCCCGAAACGTTAGCACTCAACGTCAACATGCGTTGCATGTTGTAACGGTCGTACTCGCCGAGCACGGTGCCGTCCCTGACGGTAGCGACATTGCGCAGGTCGATCTGTTGGCCGGCGCTGCGGGTGATCGGCAGGTTCTTCACATCCTCGATGGAGCTCATCTGGCGTTCGGGGATCTCCACCTGCACCTGATAACCGACGCCGCTCCGGGGATCGGCCCAGTAGTTGGCGGACGTGTAGCGGCTCGACGATGTCCCCGCGACAACCGACTTCGCCACTTGGTCCGCCGTCACGCCCAGGACACCCGCGCGCTCCCGGTTCACGTCCACCTTCACGGCGGGATATTCGAGCTCCTGCTCGAAGGCGAGATCGCGGAGCGCGGGCACCCGAATCAGCGTCTCGCGCAGCTTCTCGGCATATCGGCGACTGTCAGCGAGGTTTGGCCCGCTCACCGCCACTTCGATCGGTGTCGGCGCACCGAAGCTCATCACCCGGCTCACAATGTCGCTCGGCTCGAAGGAGAAGCGCACGCCGGGCAATTCCTCGGGGAGCGTCTGCCGCAGGCGCTCTTGCAGGTCTTCGACGCGAATGCCGGCGCCGGGCTTGAGTTGCACCTGAAGCACGGCTTCCTCCGAGCCCGAGGACCACAGATAGATCGTGTTGATCGGATAGTTGGGCGGCTGCGTCCCGACGAAGCCTAGCGTGATTTCCACATTGCCCGGACCGACGTCGCGTTTGATGGCATCGAGCGTCTGCAAGGCGATCTGTTCGGTGCGCTCGATGCGCGTGCCGGGTTGGGCGCGCAGGTGCAATAGGAACTGACCGGTGTCGACCACGGGGAAAATCTCGGTACCGAGCGATCCACCGATGAAGAGAATGATCGCGCCGGTCATGACGAGATACGAGAACACGACGGTTCGCCGCCGCTCCACGACCGCGCGCGCGATCCGATCGTAGCGGCCACGCAGCCGATCGAAGAAGGTGTCGCGCGAGTGCCTATGTTCCGGCGCTGCGCGCAGGGTCCACACCGACAGGATCGGCACGAACGTGCTGGACAGGAAATACGAGGCCACCATGGAGAAGCCGACCGCCAACGACAGCGGCACGAACAGGTTGTGCGCGGCACCGGTCATGAAGAAGGCCGGGGTGAACACCGCCAGAATGCACAGCATCGCCATGAAGCGCGGTATCGTCGTCTCGGATGTCGCGGCACTCGCCGCGCGCGCGAGACTTCGACCGCGGGCGAGATGGGTGTGGATGTTCTCGATGGTGACCGTGGCTTCGTCCACCAGGATGCCGACGGCCAGCGCGAACCCGCCCAACGTCATGATGTTGACCGTCTGGCCCGATATCCACAACGCGGCCGCCGCCGCCAGGATCGCCAGCGGTATGTTGAGCACGACGACGAGCGCGCTGCGCCAATCCCTCAAGAACAGGAGCACCATGAGCCCCGTCAGGATCGCGCCGAGTGCTGCTTCGAAGAACAGGCCGCTGATCGCGCGGGTCACATAGGGCGATTGGTCGAACTGGTAACTCACCTTCACATCATCGGGGAGCACCGACTGGAACCGCGGCAGGTTATCCTTAACCGCCTGGACGACGGCGAGTGTCGAGGCGTCTGCACGCTTGGTCACGGGGATGTAGACGGTGCGGCGGCCGTCGACCAGCGCATAGCCGGTCTGGATGTCGGCGCCGTCCTCGACGGTGCCGATGTCGCGCAGGAAGACGGTTTGCGTGCCTTGCGAGCGGATGGGGATGTTCTTGAGGTCTTCGATGTTCGACACGACCGAGTTGACCGGCACCATCGGCATCAGATCGCCGATACGGACGTTTCCGGACGGACTGACGGTGTTGCCCGATGCAAGTGCCTGCACGACCTCGTCGGGCGACATGTTGTAGGCGCGCAACTTGTTCGGGTCGGCGCGGACGACGATGGTTCGTTGGCTCGACCCGTAGGGCGGCGGCGCCGAGACGCCCGGCAGGGTCGCGAAGAGCGGTCGCACCTTGAAGAGCGCCGCGTCTTGTAATTCAGCCACCGAGCGGGTCTTGCTGGTGAAGACAAGGTTTCCGACCGGCACGCCCCCGGCATCAAAGCGCGTCACGAAGGGCGGCACGGTGCCCTGCGGCATGAAGGCGCGGGCGCGGTCGACATAGCCGACGGTCTCGGCCAGCGCCTGAGCCATGTCGGTGCCGGGGTGGAACTGGAGCTTGACGAGCCCGACGCCTTGGATCGACCTGCTTTCGACGTGCTCGATGCCGGTTATGTAGAGGAAGTGATATTCGTAGTAATTGACGAGGAACCCTTCCATCTGCGCCGGGTCCATGCCGCCGTAGGGCTGCGCCACGTAAATGGTCGGCACGCCCAAATCCGGGAAGATGTCCCGCGGCATGCGATGGAGCGCCAGGACGCCGGCCAAAGCGACCGCGAGGACCGCCATCAGCAGCGAGATCGGACGGCGCAGGGCGAACGATATCAAGTTCACCGTGAGCTCCTCGCCCTAGCCGCCATGAAAGCGGACTGTCGTCGGGGGGCCAAACTGCCGCTCAAACCTCTCACGCGCGCGTTCGGTGATCCCGGTCGGGGTCGCGACGAATCGCTCCGGTGATCATGCGGAGCGATGCGTCGAACAACGCTGGTTGCGCGCGGCCATGATAGCGCCAGCGGAAACGCGCGACGCAGGTCGCCCAGCTTGTTCGCTGAGATCAAATCGTCCACAATGCCTCCATCCACGCCGATGGCTGTGGTCGAGGCAGAGCTTGGACGAGAATCGTCTAGCGGGGAGCCTGCATCCCCGTGCGGCCCATACGTGGCGTCCGCTTATCGGCTCGACAATCCCCGGACAGGCTTTCCAGGCAAGACCGGACAAGCGCCGCAATCGGCGCATCCCAAAGACGCCTCTCGGGTATCGTAGTGCCGCTACTTGCCGTCTCATAGTTCAGGGGGCGGACTTAAATCTGCCTTAAAGAGAGCATGAAAGTCTTGGTGCCCACGGCTCTCGCTCGGAGCGGCGCGGTGAAAAAATGGCCAATCGGCGCTGGGATATGCGTCTTGCTCGTCGCGGCGGGCGTCGTCGTGGACCGACTCCAGCAGCGCGTGTTCATTGCGGGTGACAAACCGGTCAACGAAGAGCAAATACGAGCGAAGCTTGAGGCGGACGGATATACGAACGTGCAGATCAGGCGCGACGAAAACTGGTTTGTGGTGACGGCGCTCAGGGACGGTAAGCCGGCCGACCTTGCCGTTAACTCCGAAAGTGGGCGGCTTGCCGTCGAGCCATTTAAAGACGCCGATGAAGAGTGAAATGACGTCGACTCATTCATCGCCAACACCCGCGCTGCCTAAGAAACCGACCGACCCCGGCGTGATGACTGCAGCTCGCTCCAACTAGCCAAACGGCCCGGCGAGCGGTCGCCAATGCAATGTTCCATGCTACCGGCGTGCGCCGCTGACGCCCGACCGGGTCAAAGTGGCGCTGCAGTCACAAGTATGCCGTGCCAGGAAAAAGCCCGGCCCTCGGATGAGCGACCCGCAGCAGGCAGCCGCCTGCGTCGGAGCGGCGGCCAGGAGCACCGCGTTTATCGGCGGTCGGGCTTCCTGAGGTAGGCGGGCAACGGTTCGATGCCGTCGGTGCGCAACTCGACCTCATCTCCCGCGACCCAGACCTCGTAGCAATCGCCATCGAGGTCGCCGCGCCAAATGCACAGCCGGCTGGCCTTGATTTGCCATCGGCCCGTCTTCCGTTTGCCCATGTCCGAGCTCTCGATCGTGCCGTCCGGCCGGTAGTGGTCCCACCAATGCGCCCCGTCCGTGATCACCTGGCCGATGATGCGGGCGCGGATGTCCTTCTCCGACAGCTTGCGCAAGCCCTCGGCAGCGGCCGGCAGGGCGACCGCCGCCGCAACCATCGCGCAGATCAGCCACCCTAACCAAAGGCGTCGCCGGTCAATCATGGCCGGTCCGGCTTTTGACACGCCGGATCACGCTCGAGACGATGCTCTTGCCAATCATGAACACGAGCACGACGGCCAGACCGATGAGGGCGAGTGTCCAGATGTTCTCGTCACTGGAAAACAGATCGGTGATGGACCGCGGCATGAGGCCTCCTGTCGTCGAACGGCGAGAGAAACGGCTCAGCGCCGCGGTGACGGTTGGCTCTTGCCGCCGCAATATGCATAGAGCGCGTCATAGGCCGGAAACTGTCGCGCCATGTTCTCGAAATCGTCCCTGCTCGTCGCCTGAAAGCCGGTCGCATAGGCGTAGAGGCCCGCCGACTCGGGGGTCAGCTCGCGATCTGACGTGTCGGCGCCACGCACGATCAGGGCGAGCTTCTGCAGCGCCGGATCGTCCAGCTTGTATTTGACCAGGAACGCGTCAAACGAGCAGTGATCGCCCTGATGCCCCAGCTCGACACTGGGGACGTCGTAGGGAATCGCCTGCTCGCGCTTGGCTACATCCATCACCTGGTCCGCCGGAACGAACAGGAATTCCGGACTCTTGTCGATGAAGCGGCTGATCAGCCACGGGCAGGCGATACGGTCGACGCGGGCTTTCTCTCGGGTGATCCATTTCATGTCCGTCTCCTTTGGAATGAGACTGTCAGCTCACTTCGTAAATCGCCGCGCGATGAGTCGCCGGCAGAAAGGCGTAAAGGCGGTCGCCGGCCGGCGACAGGGCCGTCGTATGCGCGCCCTTCTCGGTGGCCACGCTGCCCAGCCGCTCCATCGTCTGCGTTTCGAACACATCGATCAGTCCAGGATCGCCGACCGCGACGTAGAGCTGCCGGCGCTGGCGGTTGAACCACACGACGTCGGGGACTCCGCTGAGGGGCCGCTGGTCCAGGATCTTTCCTGAATGCGCGTCGAGCGTGATCAGCGTCTTCGCATCGCAGGCGCAGAACAGCCGGCGTGTGGCGGGATCGAGGTCGAGCCCGTGCGGTCCGGCCGTCGGGATGGCGAGCACGCGGGCGATGCGCCCGGGATCTCTCGCGTCGACGACCACGATCTGCGGCGGGTCGGAGATATTGACGTAGAAGGCGTCGGCCTCAGGATCATAGAGCGCCCAGCGCGTCCGCCCGGCGACCGGGATCGCCGTCCGCATCCGCCGCGCCTCCAGGTCGACCATCGACAGCGTGTACGAGCCGGGGATGGCGGGATCGCCGACATTGGCGGCGAGGATCACGCCGCGCTTGCGATCGAAGGCGAGCCCGTTGGGGCGGAGCCCAACCGCAACTTTCAGCACCTCGGGATTGGGTCCCGGCGCGAAGATGCCGATGGTGTTCTCGGCCCGCGCCGAGGCGATGATCAGCGGCACCTCATCGCTGACCAGAACGCCGGCGACGCCCGGCAGCCCCGCCACCGAAAAAAGAAGCCGTCCCGTCGCCGGATCGAAGACGTCGACGGCGTCGTTCGCGGTATGCGCCACATAGACATGACCGCTCGCCGCATGGACCGCCGCATGGTCGAAGCCACCCTTTCCCCAGTGCAAGGGCAGGTCGATGTATCCAACATGACGAAGCGGATCAGTGGTCATGGGACTCTCCGCGGCTGCAGGCCGGCAAAAACGGTGTCCGAGGCCGACTAGGCCGACGGCCCCGTAGAGAACAGATCGGCGATCGAGCGGCATGCCGACGCCTCCTCATTTGACCATTACCCAGGTCGGCTGCAGCAGCGGGAACGCGATCAGGCCGATCACGGCCGTCGCCGCCGCTAACAACGTTGCGGCATAGACAGGTGACGTTGGAGCAGTCGCCTTGCGACGGGCGAACGCGCGGCGACGGGCGAACGCGCGAGCGTCGCGGCGGATGCCAATCTGTTGCGAATACTTTGCATATCGTCCGTCCATGGCTCGTCGCTCGACGCATCGAGTGGTCAGCAGAGCTTGGACGAGCGCCATATTGGGAAGGCCGGGAGTCTGCAGATCCCGACGGCCGGAGATTAGGTGAAGCCGGCTGCGGCGCAAGGATGCAGCATGCATGTCTGAATAAAGACGCATTGTTTAAGGCAGTTTTAAGCGCAGCGGCTCTTATCGCGAGGTTCGTTCACGGAGCTATTCCCAAAAGATACAGGACGATCCCGGCCCCGGAAGACGCGGCCAAGGTCGGGATCATTCCGACATGGAAACGGAAAATGGCCACCATCGCGGCGACCGAAAGTGCGAGCGCCCAGGGATCGAGGCTCGAGGGGACTGGAACCTCGAGCGCCAGGCCGGGAATCGGAGTGACTGCATGGAACCATGTATGAAGCGCGAACCAGATTGCGAGGTTCAGAACCACTCCGACGACCGCGGCGGTGATCGATGAGAGGGCCGCGCCAAGCGCTTTATTGCCGCGCAATGCCTCGATATACGGCGCACCGGCGAAAATGAACAAGAAGCACGGAACGAACGTGACCCACGTGGTCAGCAAGCCGCCTAACGTCCCCGCCACCATTGGGCTCAGCGATCCGGGATCGCGAAAGGCGGCCATGAAACCGACGAACTGCAGCACCATGATCAACGGTCCGGGCGTGGTCTCGGCCATACCGAGCCCGTCCAGCATCTCGCCGGGCCGAACCCATCCGTAATGCTGAACCGCTTCCTGCGCAACATAGGCCAGAACGGCATAGGCCCCACCGAAGGTCACAACCGCCATCTTGGAAAAGAACACGCTGATGTCGGCGAAGACGCTCGATCCGCCGAGCGTTGCGAAAATAACGATGATGGGCCCGAACCAGAGGATGAACGATATTGCCAGCACCGTGATCAGCCATCCCGTTGATGGCCGCGTGTGAGCCGGGGTGCCTTCTCCGAGCCGGGAGTCGGCGTCTGACAGAGCCTGCTTGCCGCCGGACGAACCGTGGCCCCCGCCGGGCTGGAAGGCGGCGATACCGACACGGTGTCCGATAAAACCGATCAGACCGGCCCCCAGGATGATCCACGGGAACGAGATGCCGAGCACGAAGATCGCCAGGAACGACGCCGCAGCGAAGCCGACCATTGTGGCGTTCTTCAAGGAGCGCTTGCCGATGCGGATGACGGCCTCCAGGACAATGGCAAGCACCGCCGCCTTGAGACCGAAGAACAGCGCCTGCACGGTACCGATCGCTCCGAAACCGGCATAGAGCCAGCTCAGCACCATGATCGACACCATGCCGGGTAGGACGAAGAGGATGCCCGCGACGAGGCCACCGGCCGTGCGATGCATCAGCCACCCGATGTATACAGCGAGTTGCTGGGCCTCAGGTCCGGGCAGGAGCATGCAATAGTTCAGCGCGTGGAGAAACCGCGTCTCGCCGATCCATTTCTTTTCCTCGACGACGATCCGGTGCATGACGGCGATCTGGCCGGCAGGTCCGCCGAAACTCAGGAGCGCAACCCGGAGCCATGTCCAGAAGGCTTCGCGAAAGGACACACCATGACTGGCTGGTGGCGAAACGGAGCCGGCTTCGGCGAGGGACAGATCTGACAAATGAGTTCTCCTAGGCTTGGTCGACTTGGAGCTGGTCGATCTGGGGGGCGGTCGTGAATCTGCAGGTCGTTTGATGGGCATGGGCGTCGGCACGGCTTAAGCCACCGCCGCGTCGAGCACGCAAAGGGGAAGCAACCCCTCGACTGCTCCAAGTCGGGCGACCTGATCGCGGTGCGATTAGTGCGGTTGGAAGGTCCGGCTTGACGTTGTCCATGCGCTCACCCTCGCGGATGCGAGTTATGAGCAGAGCTTGGACGGCGGACCGTCTTTGGATACCGGGAGCCTGCAAATCCCGATGGCGTCATGTATAGGCACATCGCGGAGTAGCCGCAAGATGCCCGGGGACGGTCGGGCGTGCCGTCAGGCGGCCGGCTTCACAGTGTAATCGTCGAAATAGACGAAGCTGTCCGCCTTCGACCACACGCCGACCTTGCCGGACGGTGCCGCCGGTAGCACGTGGGTCAGGGTGAGCTTGCCATCGAGATAGCTTTCAACGGTGGTGCCACGGACCACGAGCTTAAGGTCATGCCATTGGCGCGACGCCGTCGGCGTGTTGCGGACCCAGCTGACCGAGCTGCGCTTGCCGCGAACGAACTGCCACAGCACGAGGTTGTTCTCCAGCGCATTGGCGCGCACGGTGAGATAGTCGCCGTTGGGTTTGAGGTTGAACAGGATGCCGGCACCCTGGTCGATGCGGCCTTCGAGCGGCTTGAAGCGCATCGAGATCTCGCCGTCGGTGAAATTGTCGATGCCCGTGGCGACCGCGTACGGGTAATAGGCATAAGCCTGCACATTATCGAGGAACTCGGCGTAGCGCTCGCCATAGACGGCGCGCGCCTTGTCGGCAATGCCGGCGGACGCTTGTCCTTCCTTCCATTTGCGGCCATCGACGGCGAGCACGCGATTGTCGCCGTCCTGCGCGATCACCCAGTTGCCAACAATGGCCGTGAACGAGCGGGGCTCGCCGCCCACCGGATCGGCCGAGAAGTCGAATGCGCCGGGTGTGGCGGCCCAAGCTCTTGCAAACGGCCACGCCAGCGCCAGCGGGGCCGCTGCCGCACCCATGAGGACGTGCCGACGTCGAATCGTCCACGTGCCGGACTTGGTCATGATGGTCCTCCTTTGGATCGAGGTGTAAAGACGGCGGCGCGCCTGAGGCGCCACCAGAAAAAAACGAAGATCAGAGGCAGTAGGCCGTAGAACCAGACCCCCGCGGGATCGGCGTCGGCGACCAGGGGGTAGCCCGGATAGTCGGCGCCGCTCGACGGCGCGGGCGTGACACCGGCGAGGCCGTAGAGGATCGGCAAGACCTCACGCGGGCTGTTCGAGCGGCTTTCGTCGTGCTTGCCGCCGTAGTCGTAGGTCATCAGCCCGTAGCGGTCATCGCCGGCGGGGCTGAACCGCCCTTTGGACGTCTCGGCGATCGCGACCGTGAGATGCGGCAAGAGGCGCCGCAGCTTGTTGAGCACCTGGCGCTTGAAGTCGGCCATGCGCGGGTCATCGGGTGCCAGAAAGACAGTGATTACCAGCGGGCTGTTCAGCCGGCGCAAGGCCGCTTCGTCGGCGGGGGCGAAGGAATTGCGCCGGTCCTCTGTGACGTCGGCATAGACACGGGCCTGCGCCGCCGCCGCCGCCGCGATGACGGCGGCCGCCAGCACGGCGGCGGAGCGTAGGGCGCGCTGGCCGGTCGTCCGCCCGGGCGGAAGCCACACGACAGCGAGCAGACTGAGCGTCCCGGCCGCAATCAGGAGCCCGAGGATCGCCGGCAGCGACAGCAGTCCGGTTTCGAAACTGCGCAAGGCCGCGGTGGGCGAGAAGTCGGCGAGGCCGCGCGCCCACAGCACCTGGCCGGTGGCGGCAAAGTCCAACATCCAGGCGCCCAAGGTGACTGCGAGCGCCGCGATCGCGGCGGTGGCGGGTCCTTCGGTCAGCGCCGCCGCGAACAGGCCGATCGAGGCCACCAGCAGCCCGTACAGGAAATGCCCGAGCAGCAGCGTGGCGGTCTCCGGGGCGGCGAGATGCCCGCCCAACCCGATCCACAGGATCAGCGCCGAAAGACCCGGCACCAGACCGATGAGCCACCCGGCCTGGACCGCCGCGAGCTTGGCGATCACCAGCGTCCCCGGCCGATACGGCAGCTGCAGCATCAGCTTGAGGCCGCCGTTCTGCTTCTCCGCACCCAGAGCGCGGATCGCGACGAACGGAAACAGCAAGGTCGTGCCGACATAGAACGCGCCGAAGGTGGGGACCAGCACGCCGTCCAGCGGCGACAGCCCGCGGGCGAGCTCGGGAAACGAGCTGGCCGAGCGGCTGGCCTCACCATAGAGGGCCACGGCTTCGATGAACCCGTAGCCGACCACGAAGCACAGAAGGAGCGCCATCACCCAGAAGGCGCGGCCGGCGAGCAGATCGCGCAACTCCTTGGCCAGCAGCGGGGCCAGCGGCGCGCCGGCACGGAGAAGGGGCTCAGGTGAGCGCAAGGAACACCTCTTCGAGGCCGGCGTCCGCGTCGACGCCGGCGGCCCTGCGGATGGCGGCGAGCGTGCCGGCGCCGCGCACGCAGCCGGCCGCCAACAGCACGAAGCGGTCGCAGATGCGCTCGGCGTCGGTGAGCTGATGAATGGCCAGCATCAGGCTGCGGCCGCGGCCGACCAGCCGCCGCAGCACGCCCATGATCTCGCGGGTCTGATGGAGATCGAATCCGTCGAACGGCTCGTCCATCACCAGCAACGGATGCGGCGTCAGGAGGCCGAGCGCCAGCACGAGCCGCCGCCGGAAGCCCTTCGACAAGGCGCCGGCCGGCTTGTCGAGCACCGGCGCCAGGCCCAAGGTCGCGATCGTCTCGGCCGTCTGGGCGTCAGACAGCGAATAAATCGTGGCGAAGAACGACAACACCGCCCGGACCGTGTGCTCGGCATAGGGCGCGATGCCGTCCGGCAGATAGAACAGAGCCGTCTTGCGGGCGGGTCCGCCGAGCGGCGTCCCGTCCCAGCGAACCTGGCCGGCATCGGCCGGGAGGAGCCCGGCCAGGCATTCGAGCAGCGTCGTCTTGCCCGAGCCGTTCGGACCGATCAGGCCAAGGATCTCGCCGCGCTCGACGGTAAGGCCGACATCGTCGAGGACGACCGAATCGCCGTACCGCTTGGTCAGCCCCGCGATCTCGAGCAGCGCCATCGCCGTGCGCCGGCTTCAGTTCTTGGCGAGGTTCACCTTGGTGAGCGCCGCCTTGAGGCCGTTCGCCAGCTTCCGAGCGTCATCGTTCGCCCAGAAATGCATATAGAAAAGCCGCGGCTGATCTTCCAGCATGTGACTGTGCAGCGCGGTCACTTCGATACCGTTGTCACGCAGGGTCTTCAGCACGGGATTGACCTCCTTCGCGATCAGCACGAAGTCGCCGGTGATCGCCGCCTTGCCGCCGCCGGTCGGCTGGAAGTTGATCGCCTGCCCGGTGCCCATCGTGTAGGGGACCGCCATCCCGTTATCGGTGATGTTTTCCGCGCGCGGAATGTTGAACCCGAGCACGCCGCCATTGTTGGAGCCCTTGGCGCCGAGGGTCTGCTCGATCGCCGCCGTGTCGAGATCGATTGGCGGCGGCGCGCCCGCCGGCGATGCGGCGATCGGCGTCTTGCTTTCGGCCAGGGCCGTCTTCATCGCCGTCGCCAGCGTCACCGGATCGCCATGACCCATGTAGTGCATGTACATGGTCGCGGGCGTCGAGCGCAGAAGATGGTTGTGCAGTGCCGTGATGTCGATGCCGCCTTCGACCAGCTTCTTCATCACCGGGTTTACTTCCTCGTGAAGAAGCACGAGGTCGCCCATGACGACGGCGGAGTTGCCCATCTTCTGAAACACCATGTAGGAGCCGAGCGCCAGCGTCGGCTTGACCGGCACGCCGTCGAGCGTGACGGAAAGGTCGGTGCGCGGCAGGCCAACGCGGTAGACGCCGCCCGGGAGCTCGGTGCCGGAGCGGCCGAGCGCCTGCGCGACGGGGGCCCAGTCGCTGTCGGCCGCGACGGCGGCCGTGGACAGCATGGCGGCGAGGCCCGTCGCAGTCAGTCGGAGTGTCAAAGATGTCATCTTGTCCTCCCTTCGGGGTTGATGTCGCCCCCCGTTACACGGGCAGGTTAATCCAACTTCTCGCTGACCGTCTTGTAAGCGCTCCCGCGGAGCAGCGTGACGTCCGCCACCGGGTGCCCGGCCTTCATCTGCGGGACGACGCTCACGACCTTGTATCCCGCGTTCGATTTGGCGGCGTTGTCGGCCGCGGTCAGGAGCGTGGTCTTCGCCTTGTCCATGGCCGCCTTCTGCGCCTGCGCGTGCTCGAGATCTTCCTTGTCGGTGATCGTCTCGGCCTTGTTCACCTTGCCGCTGGCCGGATTGACCACGACCTCGGAGAAGCCGTTGCCCTTCATCGTGTAGACCGACAGCTGGAGCGTGTCGCCCTCGACCTCGAACTTGGCGGAAATCGGCTTACCCTGCGAGACGCTGGCCTTGAGCCCGTCCTGCAGCGTGACCTTCGCGCCGCCCATCGCCTTGGCCAGCTCGGCGCGCTCCTGCGCCTCGTCGGCGGCGCGGGCCGCGGGCAAGGTCCCGGCGAGCACCAGGACCGTTGTGAGCAGGATCAATGGAAAAAATCGACGTGTCATGGCTGTCCTCCCTTCGTCAGTGTCGGTGTGAGCACCGTGGACGTGTTCGTTTAAGGCAGTTTTAAGCGGCGCTAATCGCGCCGCGTGAAGACGATCAAGCGTATCACGAAGGAAGTGTCGCCACTCTCTGCCGTACTGAGCGTCATCGAGATCGGTGCCTTGGCGTGGGTCAGGATCTGATAGCTGGGCGAGGACTGCTGCGGCCGCCGCCGCCACGCGCCGCCGGGGCACGTCGCGATCTGCTGTGCCGCCTCTTCGATGGCCTTTTCGGCCGCCGCCGTGCTCCCGTACGAGACGGAATCGCAGCTGTAGGTGCGCGGACCGTACACGGAGCAGTCCACCCAGCCGCCGAGCGGCAGGGTCGTATCCGAAAAATCGCCGTCGCGCGGCGGGCCGGCGATCGCCGAGAACTTCTCGGTCGTGTTCGCCAGCCCGGCGATCCGGTCAAGCTCGGCGCAATACGGCGCGGCCTCCTGGGCCGCCGCGGTCACGCCGAGGGCGACCAGCGGCAGTGACAGCCATGCGGCCAATTTCGGCGGCGGCAGCGGTCGCATGCGGCGTGTCGTCACTCCCTCGGAGCGCTATTGTAGCGTCCCCTCGCCGCTCGTCACGGGGAACGGGTCAGGGCGCACTATGCCTCAATGGATCGCGCCGCTCAGCGCATCGACCTTGATATGGACTTCCTTGCCGTCCGGCTGGTGCGCTTTGATCTTCCACGCGCCGTCGTCGAACTCGACCTCGGTGATCGTCCGATAGCCTTTGTCCTCGACGACCTTGAGGATTTCGGAGAGCGGCTTCGCAGTGGCTGGGGGCAGTTCATCCGAGAACCAGCCGGCTCGGGCGGTGCCGGCGGCACCTGTCATCACGACGATGACGAGCATTGTTCTGACAAATCGCATGAGCATCTCCAATCCGGATCCACCGCGCCGCGCGCGGCTCGCCGGTCAGACCTTGCGCCTCTCGGTTTAAGGCAGTTTTATCCACTAGCGGCCGGCCCGCCCCGAATTGGGGGCCTTAAATCTGCGGTAAAAAAACTGTGATCCCCTGGTAGCTGTGGAGGTTCCAGCCGACATGCGGCTCTTACTGGTCGAGGATGAAAAACGGATCGTCGAATTGCTGACCACGGCGCTGTCCGGCGCCGGCTTCGTGGTCGACGCCGTGACGACCTGTGCCGACGGCCGTGACGCGCTGGCATCGGCTCCTTACGACGCGGCCATTCTCGATCTCGGACTACCGGATGGCGACGGGCTTTCGCTGCTGGCGGAGACGCGATCCGCCGGCAACAGGATCCCGATCCTCGTCCTGACGGCGCGCGACACGGTCGAGGATCGGGTGTGCGGTCTGGACGGCGGCGCCGACGATTACCTGGTGAAGCCGTTTGCCGTGACGGAGCTCGTCGCCCGCACGCGGGCGCTGCTGCGGCGTCCAGGCGGTGCGCTGGGCTCGGTGCTCACGGCGGCGAACATCGTGTTCAACACGGTCGACCGCGATCTGACCGTCGCGAGTAAGCCACTCCTCCTGCCCCGCCGCGAAATCGCCATTCTCGAGCATCTGATGCGCCGCGTCGGCCGGGTCGTGCCCAAGTCGGTGCTGGAGGACAAGCTTTACGGCATGGAGGAAGAACTGGAATCCAACGCCATTCCGGTCCATGTGCATCACCTCCGCCGCAAGCTGATCGACGCCGGCGCCACCGCCGAAATCCACACCGTTCGCGGCATCGGCTATCTCCTCAGCGAAGTCAAACCGTGACGCTGTTCCGCGCCCGGTCGCTGCAGGCCCAGATGGCGCTGCGTCTGGCGGCGCTTTACGTGGCGGCCACCCTCATCGCCGTGGGGGTGCTCGTGTTTCAGGCGTACTCGACCGCCGACACGCTGAGCGAAGAGGACCTCAGCCGGCGCGCACAGGATCTCGCCGGGTTCGTCGCCGTCGACGCGACCGGCCATCCGCGGCTCGATCTGCCGGCGAAGCTGGCGACCGCCTATGGCTCGCCGGCACAAACATTCCTGTTTGCCGTCCGCGGCCCGGACGGCGGATTGGTCGCGGCGTCGCATCCCGAGATTCGCGACGTTGCCGCGACCTGGCCTCAAGCCGGCGACGATCCGCGTTATTTCCGGCTGGAAGACTTCGGCGGCACGGGCCAGGACTATTACGGCCTGACGGCACGAATGGCCAGCGCGGCCGGACCGTTGTCGGTGACGGTGGCGCGCGCGACCGACGCGGCCGAGCTCGTCCATGCCGTCCTGTGGGAGTTCGTGCTCGACGTTGCCTGGGTGATTCCGCTGGTGATCGCGGCCACGCTCCTCATCGGCGTCTTGGGAATCCGCCGCGGGTTGGAGCCGCTCCGCCAGACGTCGCTGAAAGCGGCGGCGATCGATGCCGGCAGCCTGTCGATCCGCCTGCCCGCGAAGGACCTGCCGTCCGAAATCCGCCCGCTGGTCAAAGCGGTCAACAGCGCCCTGGATCGCCTGGAGCGGAGCTTTGCCGTGCAGCGCCAGTTCACGGCCAACGCCGCCCACGAGATCCGCACGCCCATGGCTATCGTCACGGCGGGGCTGGAGCAGCTCGACCGTGGCGGCGAGTTCGCAAAGCTCCGCGCCGACGTCGAGCGGGTGAACCGGCTAGTGGAGCAGCTGCTGCGGGTCGCCCGGCTCGATGCAATCGCGCTCGATGTGTCGGGTACGGTGGACTTGAGTGCCGTTGCGACCGGCGTCGTCGAATACATGGCGCCGCTCGCCTTGGCCCAGGGCCGCGCGCTGGCCGTACAGGGAACGGACCGGACCGTGACCGTGCAGGGCAACCGTTACGCCATCGAGGACGCCGTTCGCAATCTGGTGGAAAACGCGATCGCCCACGCGCCGCCGCACACCGAGGTGGTGGTGACGGTCGATCCGGCTGGGTCCGTAACCGTGACCGACCATGGTCCCGGCGTTCCATTCGAAGAGCGCGGCCGGATCTTCGAGCGGTTCTGGCGCGGCAAGACGCGGAGCGGTGCCGGCGCCGGGCTCGGGCTCGCCATCGTCGATGAAATCATGAAGGCGCATCGCGGAACCGTGAAGGTCGCAGACGCGCCGGGCGGCGGCGCCTCGCTCACGCTGCTCTTTCGGCTGGCCACCGCCGCGGCTTCGTCGGCATAAAACTGCCTTAAACTTCGATTTCTAATCTGGCTCATCGGCCGGCCCGCCGGGCGGCTGCCAGCGAGCTGCCGCGCATGGGGCAGCACACAAACCCAGGGAGCGAAATGATGCGGGTTTTCGTTTGCCTAACGGCGGCACTCGTCGCCTCGGCAGCGCTTGCGGTGTCGAATTCCCAGGCGGCTGGCAATGCCGAGGATGGCGCCAGCACCTTCAACCGCACATGCGCGGCCTGTCACGCCACGGCGGCCGATGCGCCCAACAGGATCGGCCCCACCCTGTTCGGCGTGGTCGGCCGGAAGTCAGCCTCGGTCCCCGGCTTCCGCTACTCGGAAGCCAATAAGAAGGCCGGGCTTACCTGGACGCCGGAGACGCTGGACAAATATCTGGCCGATCCGAAAGGGACGGTTCCCGGCACGACCATGGTCTTCGCAGGCGTGAAAAAGGACGATGAGCGCGCCAACCTGATCGCATATCTCGAAACGTTGAAATAGACGTCCCGACGGTTCCGTTGAGCGAGCCGTGTCAGCCGTGTGCAAGAACACCTCACGCGGATTTCATGTCGCGATAAATCTGCGTTAACGGACCCGGTTCACCGTGCCCCGCACCTCAGATGCCCATCTGGGTGCGTGCCGTAAGCTGCGACCTCGCACGTCCGGCCCGCGTCTCGCAGAGAACGGAGGATGGAGATGAACCGCCTGTCGGTGATGGCGCTGGGTACGGTGGCTCTATTCGGCAGCACATGCATTGTCCTGGCGGACGACGACCCGGTCGCCGGCGCCTCGCAAATGAGCGACAGCCAGATCCGCGACCAGCTGGCGATCGACGGCTATGCGGTCGAACGGTTGCAACACAAAGGCGACCGAGTCGCCGTGACGGCGACGAACACCGAAGGAACGACAAAGCTGCTGGTGGACGCTCAGACCGGCCAGGTCACCGTGGCGCCGGACAGCGACGATGATGACGATGACGACGATTGAGTTAGCCGGCTGAAGCGCCCAGAGCCGACCAAGCCTACCCGCGAGACGCCGCATTCGCAACGCTTTCAGGAAGACCTCGGCGGGGTCCTCCAGGCGACGCATTTTCGTGGGGTGTGGTTGGAGCGGCGGGCGAGTCGCTGCAGGTGCACGAGGTGACGGTGGCAAGGTCTGTTTTGCGGGGGACCACTCTGCGGAGCCTGCCGATGGGTACGACCCTCGCCGCCGGACGCGGCGCGCCGCATCGAGGCGCCCGAGGGGCCCCGGGGCGGCCCTGTTCAAATCGTCCGGCTCCGTCAGCCGCCGCTCGGCTCTTCGACGAGCGCTCGTGGAGGCACGCTCGACGGCAGTTCGCCGGCCGACTGCGCGGCGCGACGACGCAGCAGATGTGGAGCGATTCGCCGGGCGGCAAATTTGGCACCACAGGCGAACCGCAACATCGGACCGAAACTGTTCGCCGCAGCAGGACCCGCGAAATAGAGCCCCGGCACGGACGATTCAAAACGGCTCGAGAGAATAGGCGTGTTTTCCACCGACCGGATTTCAGCGCGCAGGGCCTCGCTGAGACACGTCATTTTATCTAAAGCGACTTTGAAGCCGGTGCCGCACGCGATGTGCTCGGTCTCCAGCGACTGGATGCTTCCGTTATCGCTGATCAACGTCAGTTCAAGACGACCGTTCGGCAGGAGCTTCACGCGGCTGGGCTGGTGACCCAGCAGGATCGGAAATTGTCCGATAACCCGCTCTTTCATGAACCATCCGGCGGCTGGGCCAAGATAGTTGGCGACGGTCCTCAGCCGCTTGTACTCAGGCAGGAAATGGAACAAGAGCGGCGCATCCGTATAGAAGCGCGACCGCCAGGAGGGCCCGATCGGCGACAGCGGCGACCGCAGACGGTCGGACCACGGCCGCGGCAGCCGCATGGGTGTGTGGATCTCGAGCGCCGGGCGACGGGCGATCAGGCGGACCGCCGCTCCCGCTTCTTTGAGCAGCACGGCGAGGTTTGTGGCAGACGCTCCGGCACCAAGGACGACAACATGGCGCCCTTTAAACCGATCCACGGTGTGGTGGTCGGCACTGTGACTGACGAGCTCTGGCGCCAGCTGCGAGAACTCGGGCGGAATGTACCTGAAGTAATTGATGCCGACCGCCAGCACGACGCGGCGGGCAGAAAATTCTTCCCCCGAATCGAGGGTCACGGCAAAGCCCCGGGGCGCGCGCTCGATCCGGACGGCCTTTTTCCTCTCGAGCGTCGGCACGAAGCGCCGTTGAAACTCGAGCCCGTACTCGGAAAAGGTCGTGGCCTTCACCGGCACGCCGAGATCCCGGTACGGAACGTTGTGCTCCGCACAGTACCGGCGCAGAGGGAAAGCACCCGCAGGATCGTGGAGGTTTGAGGCGAATCCGTCAGACTTCAGCAACATGCCTTTTGGGGTTTGCGTCTGCCACATCTCCATCGGGTGGCCGATCACCCGAACATCGGCGCCCTCTGCATGGAGATGGGCGCCGATCGAAAGCCCGTAGGGCCCCGCACCGATCACCGCGATATCTGTAGAAGGGATCATGTTCTCCCGGCGATTTAAGCAACGATTCTGGCCTTAAGACGCATTGAGGTGGCCAGTGCCCTTCAGCGAGCATTGCCGTGCGCGCACGATGCACCGCCGCCCGCCTCGTACCACGGCGCAAAAACGAACATCTGTGACCAAAGGGTGAAAACGCCCAAGCCCGGTGCCTTCAGGCGTGGGAAGGTGAGGGTCTTTTGCGGATCGCGCGGCGCCGCCCCCTCACGCTATTTCGAAGAGACCCTCTCCCGTTCGCCGCGAGACGCCGCGGCGCGGCAAGCAACGGCGGGTAGATGATTTACTCATCAGTCAGGATTGGTGAGTGGAGCTTGGCCCAGGTCCGCTTTCCACCGGTCTGCGGACTTGAGCCGGACGGCGGGGCAACTCCGAGAAGTGCAGAAGCGGACATCAGCGGGGGGATCGCCGCCTCGCATCCCGAGGTCGCCTTCACCTGCAGCACTTTTTGTACGGATCGGGTGGGGCTTGCGGCGGACGGGCGGCGTCGTCCGACGAGCAGGCGGCGGGAATGACCGCCGCGAGTGCCAGACAGGAGAGTCGCCAGTACAGGGGCTGAGAGTTGCGCGTTCGGATCGTCACATGGCCGATCATAGCGAGAAATTGAACGCGACCGAGATCCGCGGCCGATCCCCCGTGTACGTCTGCACGGAGTGAACGAGCCAGGCCGGAAACAGAATCATCGTTCCGGCCCTCGGCGTCACCAGTTGGGTATGGCCGTCGCTAAGGCAGTCCTTGATTGCGACGCGAAGGTGAGGGGCGTGCATCAGGGGCAGCACGCCGCGCGGGTCGGCGATTTCGAACAAGCCGCCCACCGCGGGATTGTCTGCCACGCCCCCGTCCGCGACCCAGTAAACCCCCGACCAGAATGCCGCCGGATGACAATGCGGGCGATTGGCCGCGCCGGTGCGACTGACATTGGCCCAGGCCGTCACCCGCCACGTGACGGACGCCGGGACCATCTCGTCGGCGGACTGCATCAACGTCATGCCATTGACCACGTCGCGCGCGGCGGCGATCACCGCCTGCCCGTCCTCTCCGGCCCATGGCTGGAAATCATGCGAATGCCAGCCCCCGACGTTGCTGTTGTGCGCGCTCTGTTCGACTGCCTCCCGGGCGAGGATCGTCGCGGCGAGGCGCGCGTTGATCTCGGCGTGCCCTTTTAATCGCGCACTCACCAGCGAGGTCGGGAAGATTCCACGCGCGGAGAACGAGCCATCCTCCAGACGATTGCTGGGCCAGAGACCCGCGCTGTCGGATGGGCCCGCGGCCGACAACGGACAGTTCACGGGCGTGCTCCTTTCAGGGTTGCCGTTCGGCTAAAGTCCGCAAACCGGTGGAAAGCGGACATCGCCGCCGCGGTGGCGCTACGATTCCGGAAGACGCGGCTTGATTCTTTCGGCTCCGGAGGTTTGACTGAAGATCACTCGAGCGGGGGATCGAACTATGTCGAACGCGCGGCTTGTCACATATGCGGCCCTGGCCTTCGTCCTCATCCTGGGGGCGGGACCGGCATGGGCCCAGGGAAAAACCAAGGTCGTCGTCACGACCGACTTCGTCCCGCATGGGATGCACGCGGGCCTGCATCTTGCCAAGCACAATGGCTGGTTCGACCAGGCCGGTCTTGACGTCACGGTCGAGGACGGGAAAGGTTCGGCGACGACCATCCAGCAGCTCGCGGCGAACCAGATCGACATCGGCTTCGCGCAGCTCTCGGCGATGGCGGCCGCGGTCTCGAACGGCCTGCCCGTGACCTCGGTCATGGGCTTCGTCCGCGGCGGCGACAACGGACTGATGGTGCCGGTCGAGTCCGGCTGGAAGACGCTGAAGGACATCAAGGGCAAGCGCGTCGCGGTGCCGTCTGGCAGCGCCACCGCGGCCCTGTTCGACGCGTTCCTGAAGGCCGGCGGGATGAGCCGCGACGACATCACCGTGGTCAATCTTGATTCCGCGGCGCTGGCCTCGGTGTACGTGTCGGGCGGTGCCGATGCAGCGCTGACCACTGTGGCTTATCTCGCGCCGATCGTGGCCGACCGCCGCCCGTCCAGCGCGATTCTCTTCTCTTCCTACGGCTTGAATGTGCCGGGCTATGGCCTGGTGGTGCGGGCCGCCGATCTCGATTCCCGTGCGGCCGTGTTCAAGGCCTTCGTCGGCGCTCAGCAGAAGACTTGGGACTATATCTTCGCCGGCCACGAGGACGAGGCAATCGATGCGATGCTGGCCGAGCGTGCCGGCAACCGGCTCGATCGCACCGTCGTTCTCGGCCAGCTGAAGATGTACATGCCGCTCTTCATGACCGAGGCGACGAAAGGCAAACCGCTGGGTTGGCAGGCCGAAGCCGATTGGGAGAGCGCGCTCTCCGCGATGAAGAGTGTCGGCCTCGTTAAGCCGGAGCTCAAACCGGCAGATTTCTACACGAACCGCTTCATCGCGACGAACTGACCACATGGCGATGTGTTTGGCGTCGAGGATCCGTGCCAATCGACGACAAGTGGCGCGCCGCTTTATTCGCGTCGCGCAATCAGAGAAATAAGTGACGGGCCGCCCAGAAGCTCCGTTCTGTCTGCTTTAGATGGGCTCCGGTTAGTCTTCGATGCGGATGTCCGCCCGCTTGGCGACAGCAGCCCACTTCTGCTGCTCGGAGGCGACGAACGAAGCAAATTCCTGCGAGGTTGTGGCCGCCGGCTCGAGACCCTGTACGGAGAACTTCTGCTGCGTGTCCGGATCCGAAAGCGCCCTCTTGATCGCCGTGTTGAGCGTGTCGACGATCGGTTGCGGTGTGCTCGCCGGCGCCAGCAATCCGACCCAGTCGGCGACTTCGTAGCCGGGAACGCCCGCCTCGGCCACCGTCGGCGTGTCGGGGTGCCAGAGCGACCGCTTCCTGGTCGAGCGTTGCCGCTTCTTCGGCGATCAGATTTGTGCCCGGCCGCCATCGGCGAAGAGTTCGATGCCGGTGATGAAACTGGAGTCATCGGAGGCCAGAAACAGCGCCGCCCTGGCGATCTCGACGGGCTCCGCCATGCGCCCCATTGGGACGGTGGACACGATTCGGGCAATCGCCTCGGGAGGCTGGAGAGCGACCTGCGGTGTCGAAACGGGACCCGGGCTCAGAACGTTCGAACGGATGCGACGGCCCTTCAACTCCGAGGTCCAGGTTCGCACGAAAGACCGGATGGCGGCCTTGCTCGCGGCATAGACACCGAAGGCGGGTGTCCCTTTAGAGGCCGCAGCTGACCCGGTGAGAATGATAGAAGCGCCATCATTCAGGTGCGGCAGGGCCTTCTGCACCGTGAACAGCGCCCCCTTGACGTTGGTGTCAAACGTCTTGTCGTAATACTCCTCGGTGATGCTTCCCAACGGAACGAAGCCCCCAAGGCCGACATTGGCAAAAAGCACGTCGATTCGCCCCTTCGCTTTGACGGTTTCGTAGAGACGATCAAGGTCGGTCAAATTGGCGACGTCTCCCTGAACACCCGTGGCGTTGCTGCCGATCGCGGCCACGGCGTCATCGAGTTCCTTCTGACGACGACCGGTCATGAAAACGTGGGCGCCCTCGCTGGCGAACAGCTTCGCCGTCGCCAGCCCGATCCCCTGGGTGCCGCCGGTGATGACGGCCACTTTTCCCTGTAACTTGCCCATAGGCGGTACTCCCGTTGATGGTCACGAGCGCGGTCCCGAGACCGCGCGCTCAGCCGGCAAACACGGCGGGCGACATCGTCACGACGTGTGATCGATGTGAAGGGCCGCGATGAGCTCACCCAGCTCGCCGGTCGCGTGCATCTCCCGCACGATGTCGCATCCACCGACGAACCCACCGCCGATGTAGAGTTGCGGGATCGTCGGCCAGTCGGAGAAGGTCTTGATCGCTTCGCGCAGCGTCGGGTCCAAAAGTACGTCCACGGCGTGGATAGGGACGTTGTACTGACGGAGCGTTTCGACGGTTGCGGCGGAGAAGCCGCATTGCGGCAACGCGGGACTGCCTTTCATGAAGAGCACGATCGGGTGGGCTTTGATCGTCGCGGCGATCGTGGCGTGCATATCGACGGGTACGACGCGCATGGCGCACTCCTCTGGGTCGGTTTCAATGGGTCGCAGCCGACAGGCATCTACGTGGCCCGCCGCGGCACCACGAGATTGGCGACCAGGATCTGGACGAGCTCGTCGTTCTGGTTGAGCGTGGTCACTCGAATTTTGATCAGCCCTTGGTGTGGACGCAGCTTGGATGGCCGCACCTCCAGGACCTCGCTCTTCACGCGCAACTCATCTCCCGGCCGTACCGGACGCGGCCACCGGCACTCGTCCAAGCCGGCGCCGACGATGCCGCCGACAGGCTTGACGTCGCTGTCGACCAGGAGACGCATGGTGACCGCCGCGGTGTGCCACCCGCTGGCGACAAGTCCGCCAAAAAAAGTGCCGCACGCGGCCCTCTCATTGAGGTGAAAGGGTTGGGGATCGAACTCGGCGGCAAAACTCTTGATGCGTTCTTGGTGGACCGGCGTCGTTCTTGACCCGAACGTCTGTCCCACCGCAAAGTCTTCGAGAAATCGCACGGTCATGTCTCCGCCTTCGCGAGAAGCCGCGGGCGCGCCTGGCGGGCTTGACCGAAAACAAAGCCCACGGCATCACCCACACATCGCGTGACCCATAGAACTCGGCCTTGGGATATCGGTCGCGCCGCGGCCGGCGCGGGTGGCCGGCCGCGGCCGACTTAGAACCAGCTAGCGGACGTTGTTGTATCGGTCACGCCAGTAGGCACAGCGCTCATTGTCGCCGGCGGTGGCAGCTTGGCCGGCGGCCTGCAGATAGGAGTTCTGCTGGCCCAGACTGTCGTTGCCATTCCCCGGCCGATGCAGCCGAAGCAACACGTTGTCGCGCAACTTCGCCACCTCCTCGCCGCATCCGCTGTGTTGCGTTTGCACGACCGACGGAATCCGATATCCGCTGCCCGGCACGGCCGGATCAGGCACGCCGGATTGGGCAGAGGCCAGGACCGGGATGAGACCCAATAGAAACGCCGCCGAGGACACCCTGAATTTACGCATAAGCATGTTCCTTCAATTAATTACCGTACCGTACAGTACTATTAATTTCATGATATACGTCAATGATTAAATTCTTTGACCACAAGTACATTTTCTAAGCAATGGGTTGAAAATTTCTCATCCGGGCGGGCCGGTCCGCAACCGCCGCCGCGATGCGTCGCGGGCCCGATCAGGGCCCATCACCGCGGATGGCGAGCTCTGGCGTTCGCGTTCCGGGTCGGCGCAGGACGACGATCGGGTCGTATTGAGCTGGATCGCCGACGAGCTCCGCCCCGTTCCTTTGGCACCCTGGGCAGCCTTGCGCCGCAAGCCCCGGCCCGTGCTCAATTCGTCGCGCGAAACCCGGGTGCGAAAGATCGTGGAGAGGATGGCGCGGGAATACGCCCACTATAAGAGTGAGCTGTTCATAGACTTTCTCTGATCGTTGATTACATTATCCAAATCATGGCCGTTAAAGCTCTCGCACCGGGCAAGCCGGCCCGCAAACGCGGTCGCCCGCCGTCGCACGCGGGTTCCGGCGAGGCGCGGCGTCAGGCGATTTTGGACGCGGCGCGCGATGTCTTCGTCCATCGCGGCTATGCCGAATCGAGCGTCGATGCCGTGATTGAGCGCGTCGGCGGATCGAAGGCGACCATCTATGCGCTGTTTGGCAGCAAGGAGGGGCTGCTCAGTGCCGTCGCCGCAAAGTGTGGCGCTGAGTTCACCGATGCGGTCGAGAAGGTCGATGTCTCCACCTCGCCCGCCGAGAGCCTGCGCCGGATCGCACGCGCATATTGCAAGGCCGCATTCGACGCCAGGCGCCTGGCCATGTACCGGATGGCGGTTGGCGAAAGCGGTCGCCGCCCGGAGAGCGGCGACATTTACTACAGGCTCGGGCCACGTGCGACGCTGGCCGTCGTCGAAAAATTCTTTCGCGAGTGCGCCGATAAGGGTGTGATCGAGACCTCCGATCCAGACTTGCTCGCCGATGGTTTTCTTGCCGCCCTGCGCGGCTCTCTGTTCAACCGTGCCGTCCTCAACCCGACGCGGGTGCCGACACAGCCGGAGATCGACCACCACATCGATTTCATCGTCGACACGTTTTTGCGTGGGGTACGACCGACGACTGCAAACGGCCCTCCCGAACGTCTCTAGACGGAGCCGACGATGCCGCCGGCGGGCTCCTCTCGCCGTCGGCAGGAGCCGGATGGGTGCTCGGCGGAGATCTCGCCCTTTCCTTGGACAGGCGTTCAACTCACCGCGTCCGGCGAGCTGGGCCAAGCTCTGTTCACCAATCCTGATTGATGACTGAATAACCTACCCGCGAGAGGCCGCGGCGCCGCAGGCGACGGCGGCGTTCACCAGGGCGGTGATGTCGCGGGGGGCCGTGCGGTGGTTGACGATCGCGGCGCGCAGCGCCAGCCGGCCGGCGATCTTCGTCGTCGAGGGTGCGGCGATCCCGGATTCCTGCAGCGCCACGGCGATCTCGGCGTTGACGCGGTCGGGATCGGCACAGCGATAGCCGAAGCACACGATGTTGAGCTGCACCGGGGCCAGCAACTCGAGCGCCGGGTTGGCCTCCACTTCGGCCGCCAGCTGGCGGGCCAAGGCACAGGTCCGCGAGATCGATTCGCCTAGGGCCGTCGTGCCGTGGGTCTTGAGCGTGAACCAGGTCTTCAGCGCGCGAAAGCCGCGCGACAGGTCCGGCCCGAAGTCGCACGGCCACGGCGAGCCGGCGGCCAGACCGCGGGTCTCACGCCTCAGATACGCCGCCTCGGAGGCGAAGGTGGCGCGATGCAGATCGCCGTCCCGCACCAGGATGAAGCCGGCGTCGTAGGGCACCTGGCCCCATTTGTGGAAATCGAAGGCGAGCGAATCGGCCCGCTCGATGCCGGCCAGACGCGGTGCCAAGTCCGGGGCCAGGATTCCGAGGGCGCCGAACGCGCCGTCGACATGGAACCACAGCTCCTCGCGGGCCGCGAGATCGGCCAGCGCCGTCAGGTCGTCGATCGCGCCGATATCGACGGTGCCGGCCGTGCCGACGACCAGGAACGGCGTGGCCCCGGCGCTGCGGTCGGCGGCAATGGCGGCCGCCAAGGCCGCCAGATCGATGCGGTGCTGCCCGTCGGTCGGAATGACCCGCAGCGAATCGGTGCCGAGGCCGCACATGTCCATGGCCTGGGTGATGCACCCGTGTGCCGCGTCGGAGGTATAGGCGGTGAGCCGGACGGGGTTGGCCGCGAGGCCGGTGTTGCGGATGTCCGTCCCCAGGATCGCCGCGCGGGCGACCAGCACGCCGATGAAGTTGGCCATCGACGTGCCGGTGACGAACAGGCCGCTGGCAGTTTCGGGAAAGCCGAAGATCGTCCGCACCCAGCGCGTGATCTGGCGCTCGACCTCGATCGGCATGTGGTCGCGGCCGCCGAGATTGGCGTTGAGCCCGGCGGCGAGCATCTCGGCCAGCATGCCGACCGGCGTCCCCGCCCCGTGCACCCAGCCCATGAAGCCCGGATGCGCGTTGCCGGTGGCAAACGGCAGGATATGGTCCATGAACTCGTCGTGGACGGCGCCGAGGTCGGCCGGAGTCGTCGGCACGGCCTGGTCGAATCGGCGGCGCACCGCGTCGGGAATCGGCTGCCAGACCGGCCGCTCGCGAATGTGCTCCAGATAATCGAGCATATCGTCGAGCATCTGGTGGCCCTGGGCGCGCAGACTCGACCAGTCGGCCGGGTCCAGATCGGCCTGGCCGGTCGCGATCGCGCGGAGATTGACCGCGCGCTTGGGCCGCGGCTCAAACCGGCGCTTGCGTAATCCCTTGTCGCCAAAATCCGCAGGTTTGCGGCTGGTACTCATGCAACTCAGTATAAATGCCATTTATTAACCAAAACTTTTGTTTCCGGATGTTTGGTAAGACCAGCCGCTGCGTGCTAAATTGCCGACCTCTCCACCCGGACCACACGACGGAACTCGCCTCGGTCATGGCTGCTCCTCCCAATGCGTCGATGCAGTACTCCGACATTGGGGCCGGTGCCGGCAGTGACAAATCCGGCCGGCCGGTGGACCTGTCGCGCCGCGACCTCCGCGGGGCTGACCTCTCGGGCCGCAATCTCACCCGCGCCAAGCTCGTCGGCGCCAATCTCAGCGACGCCGTTCTCGCCAAGGCGGAGCTCACGGAAGCCGACCTGTTCGGCGCCAATCTCACCAACGCCGACCTGCGCGGGGCCGACCTGAGCCGCGCCACCTTGCGCGGCGTGTCGCTGCATGGGGCCAATCTCAGCCACGCCAACCTGACCGACGCGGATTTCCGCGGCGGCGTGATGCTGGACGCCAGCGGCACGTCGTCGATCGGACGCCGCGTCACCGACATCGCCGACTGCATCTGCGATTACGCCTCGGCCACCCGCGCCAAGATGGCGGGGGTCGACCTGCGCGGGGCGAGCTTCGTCGGCGCCAACCTGGACGGCGCCAACCTGTTCGGCGCCGACCTGTCGGACGTCAATCTGTCCTTCGCCAGCCTGAAGGGGGCCGACCTCTCGGAAGCGCGGCTCGGCCAGACCACGTTCGCCGGCGCCGATCTGTCCGGTGCCCGCCTCAAGAACGCGGTCAGCGACGGCACGCTGTTCAGCGGCGCGATGCTCGAGGGCGCGATGCTCGACGGCCTCGATACCGATCGCTGCAGCTTCGCCGAGGCCCTGCCGCTGCTCCCGGCGGAAGAGTTTCCGCGCGAGATTGCCGCCCTTCTCGAGGACCATGAGCGCTGGATCATGTCCGGCGGCAAGCAGGGCCAGCGCGGCGTCCTCGACGGCGCCGATATGAGCTATTTCGACCTGTCCGGGCGCGACCTCAGCGGCATCAAGCTCACCCGCGCCAAGCTGGTCGGCGCCAAGCTCACCGGCACGCTCCTGGTGCTGGCGGACCTGTCGGCGGCCGACTTCCTCGCCGCCGACCTCAGCGGTGCTGCGTTGCTGGGCGCCCTGTTCGACAACGCGAACTTCACGCGCGCCAAGCTGGTGCACGCGATGGCGGGATCGATCGACATCCTCGACGCCAACGGCAGGCGCACCGGCCGCCAGCAGCTGACGAGCTTCGTCAACGCCAACCTCGACGGCGCCGACACCACCGGCCTCGACCTGACGAAGTGCCGGCGCGCGCTGGATTAGAGGTTTCATTCCCGCGCGAGCGGGACTCCGGAGTCACCACAGAGGCACGGAAATCACAGAGGAGGACTGAAGAGCCTCATCCGGTCTCCGTGCCTCGGTGTCTCTGTGGTTGAAATCTCCTGGATGCCCGCTTTCGCGGGCATGACGAAATGTGCAGCAATCACGCCGGGACGTCGGTGGCGAGGTCGACGTTCTGCAGGCCGCAATAGAACGTCTCGCCGGATTCCAGGAAGACGTTGACCTTGCCGTTGTAGCCGAAGTGCTCGAACCCGTGCTTGTCGACGATCCGCAGCTTCTGGATGCCGAAGCCGCCGTCGGCCTGCCGCGGGCCGGTGAGATAGAGCGCGAATCGCTGCAGCGGATTGCCGAGGACGGACAGCCCCTTGATCTCCGACAGCCGCTGCGCGACCAGCTGGACGAAGTTGTCCGCCGTCAGCACCTCGCCGGTCGCGTCGTCGGGCCGCTGGAATTCGCCGATCATGATCTGTTCGGCCGCCGTGTGCTGCATCAGGCGGGCGAGCGAGATCGTCACGTCACCGACGATATATTCGGTGTCGCGCGTGCCGTCGCGGTTCGGCTGCCGGTAGCTGTAATGGCTGCCGATGCTGATCGCGGTGCGGATCGTGGGCACGGCCGATGCGATCTTCACGCGCCGCCGCAGCAGCGAGTGATAGGTCAAGAACATGACCAGGCCGGCGAACAGATTCACGTCCGCCTTGATCCCCTTGTCGCGGTTCCACACGTAGAAGCCGTCGCCCGTCGTCGAGCGGTCGCAATCGAGCGGGACCCCCTGCTCGCGGGCGGCTTCGACCGCGATGTTGAGGCCGAATTCGAGGGTGGCGAGCTGGCAGGCCTGCTCCTCGGGCGAGAACCGCGAGAAGCCGACAATGTCGAACAGGATGACCGCCCGGTGATCGACCTTGGTCACCGCGAAGCGGGAAAACACCGGCTCGATCGTGGACACCGGCAGCGCGTCCGGACCGTCGCCGACGGGAAGCGGCAGGCGCAGCTCGACCGACTGCACGCCGAGTGCCGCGGAGACCTCGCTGAACGTCTGCTGGCCCATGAGGCGGTCGCCGGCGAACACGCGGCGCGGCAGCGACTTGGAATTGAACAGCCGGATCTTGGGCACCGTGAGCACTTCGACGCCGACCCGGGTGGGCATCCAGCCGACCAGCGCGTTGCCGCCGAACTGCCACAGGTCGTAAAGCGCCTGGTACAGCGCGCGCAGCGACGTCGCGTGCTCGCCCGCGGGACCGGCCGCCGATTCAGTCATCTTATCGCTGACCCTCCACAACCCGAGGTTATCGCGCCTTTGGGGCCGGCTTGACAAGCACGGTGTCGGCGCAGTCGGATCGATGCCGGCGGGATAATCTTGCAACAGACGTGCCGGGAGGGCGCCATGACAGGACGGGGGAGAGGCGGACGACACAGCAGGATCGGGCGGCGCTGACCATGGCCCGGCTTGTCGCCGCATTCGGCACGTCGCACAGCATCATGCTGAACTCCACGCTGGACGACTGGCTGCGGAATTTTCGCGTGCGCGACCGCACGCTCTCGTACCACGACCGGAGCGGCCGAGCGCTGTCCTACGACGAGGCGCTGGCGCTGGCCCCGCCGGACGCCGCCCTGCTGATCACCCCGGCGCGTCTCGAGGAGCGCCACGCGGCGGCGCATGCCAACATCGCGCGGATGAAGGCGGAGATCGCGGCGGCGCGGCTGGATGCGCTGGTCGTCATCGGCGACGATCAGCACGAGCTGTTCGACGAGCGACATCAACCCTCGATCGGCATCTATCACGGGACGACGATCCGGAATGCCGCGGCCGCCGACGCGCCCGGGGCGACCTGGTTCGAGCGCGCCCGCTCAGGCTTTCAGGAGCCGCAGGCCGACGCGCATTACCCCTGCGACGCGGCCCTGGCCCTGCACCTGATCGACGGACTGGTGACCCGCGAGTTCGACATCGCGGCGATCAACGGCCTCGCCGGTGGCCAGTTCGAAGGCCACGCCTACGGCTTCGTGCACCGGCGATACATCGGGGCGGCGGGCATGCCGGTCGTGCCGGTCTTCCTCAACACCTATTATCCGCCGAATCAGCCGACGCCCCGCCGCTGCGTCGAGCTCGGGCGCGCCATCGCCGAGCTCGTCGCGAGCTATCCCAAAGACATCCGGATCGGGGTCATCGGCTCGGGCGGGCTCACCCATTTCCTGATCGACGCCGAGTTCGACCAGGACCTGATCGCGGCGTTCCGGCGCAACGACCTGGAATTCCTCGCCCGCCTCGATCCGCGCCGCCTGCAGTCGGGCAGCTCGGAAATTCGCAACTGGCTGGTCGCCGCGGGCACGGCGCAGTCGCTGGCCCTGCAATGGGCCTCGTATGTGCCCGGCTACCGGTCGCCGGCCTTGAGCGGCACCGGCCTGTGCTGGGCGGCGTGGCGGTAGAGACGGATCAGAAAATTCGACCACGGAGACACTCCGTTGACGTGTGGTTTCCCCGACCGGGGGACAACACGTTCTGTTCGGGCAAAGTTCTCGCCATGGCAGGAAAATTCAAGACAGCCGCCAACGTGACACTTATGTCATCTCCATGTGACTGCAATCACAGCCGGATCGGGCCACCGGTCGTAAGCTGTGGGATAGATCGTGGAGACATGAACCATGCCGGTATTCAACAGACTGCTTGCCGCCGTCGCCATCGTCACGGTCGTGCTGGCCGGCCTTGCCCGGTTCTCAGGCCCGAGCGGTGCTGCAAACCCGGACACGCAGTTTTGCCCGATGGGGTCGTGCGTCTTCGACGGTACGTTTGACGCCGATTGAGCGGCACTCCGTCGAACAGGATTGGGGCGGCGATCAGGCCGCGGTCTCTTTCCTCACCCGTCCCGCGCGCGAAATCCACGACCGGAGATCGTCCTTGAGCGCCGCCCGGCGCTGAGGATCGGTCTTGTCGTCGGCGCCGACGCGGACTTCATGGACGAGGCGCGCCGGGGCGCCGAATACCAGGATGCGGTCACCCAGAACCAGAGCCTCGTCGAGGCTGTGGGTGACCATGAGGAACGTCGTCTTCTGCTTGTGGGCAAGCGCCAGGAAATCGGTGCGCAGCCGCGTCGCCGTGACCTCGTCCAAGGCGCTGAACGCCTCGTCGAGCAGCAGCACCTCCGGACGCTCCTCATCGAGAAGCTGGTCAAATGGGTCCCCATCGCAACACGACCCTACCAGGGGTGTTGCACTTGGTCCGTGAACTCGCGGTGTCCAGACCTCCGATGTTCGTACACGTTGCCCAGATGGATGCCCGCTTTTCGCGGGCATGACGAGGGGGAGGCTGGGCATGACGGGGCTAGAGAGCGGGTCGTTCATTTGCCGAAATATCCCGGGGACAGGTTGCCGCGCACGACCTTGGCGAGGTCGAGCTCGTCCTCGCCGGGAACGCGGATCACGGTGAATTCCGGTCCCGGGTTGAGCGGCAGGGTCGCGTCCAGCCCCATCTTGGCGCTGATCCCGTCCGTGGCCGACGGATCGAGCCGCGAGCCCTGGGCCGCCGGGATGACCAGCAGGTCCTTGTCGGCCTGGAAGCGCGTCGCCACCGCCCACTCGACCTGGCGCGGATCATGGATGTCGACGTCGTGATCGACCACGATGACGTGCTTCACGTCGTAATGGCTGGAGAACGCCGCCATGATCACGTTCGCGGCCTCGGCGGGCTGGCGCTTCTTCAGCTTCACATAGAGGTGGTAGCGGCACACGCCGCCCGGCGCCAGGTGGACATCCTGCACGTTGGGAAAGTTGCGCTGAAGATAGGACAGGATCGTCGCTTCGCGCGGGATGCCGCCAAGCAGAAGATGCTCGAGGCCGCCGGGGACGATGGTGTGGAACAGCGGTTTCTGGCGGTGCGTCACCGCGGTGATCTCGATGACCTGGCGCTCGCCCTTCGGCCCGTAATATTGCGGGAACTCGCCGAACGGCCCCTCGGGGGCGCGGACCTTGGGCAGGATGCGGCCCTCGATCACGATCTCGGAATCCGCCGGCACGCGGATGTCGCCGCGGATCGATTTGACGACGCGCAGCGCCCGGCCGTGCAGCGCCCCGGCGATCTCGAGCTCGTCGGCATCCAGCGGTGCGATCGCCTGCGAGGCCAGCAAGGTGAGAGGATCGACGCCGATCACGATCGAGACCGGCAGCGCCTCGCCCTTCTCTTCCGCCGCCGTATAGAAGCGGTTGAGATCGCGCGGCAGGATGAGGATGCCCAGACGGTCGGGCGATTGAAGCTGCAGGCGGTTGATCGAGACGTTCTGCCGGCCGGTCGCCGGATTGCGGGCGATGACCAGCCCGGCGGTGATGTACGGCCCGGCGTCCAGCTCGTTGTGCGTCGGCAGCGGCAGCAAGCCCGCAAGATCGATGTCGTTGACGATCACCTCCTGGCAGGGCGCCTCGGCGCGCGGCACCTCGTGCCAGGCGAGCGGCGCGTCAGCGGCGCGCCTGAAGCGCGCCAGCAGCTCGCCCGGCGGGACACCCATCGCTTCCGCCATCCACGCCCGCGCGGCCAGCACGCCCGAGACGACCGGCAGCGGGTGGCCGTCCGGCGACGGGAAGAGCATGGCCTGCTTGCCTTCAAGCTTCTTCGCGATCGCCGCCAGCTCGAAGCGCAAACCCACATTCGGGGCGATCTCTGCGACCCGGCCGGTCGCGGCCAGGTGGCGGAGCCAGGCGCGCAAGGTCGGGAACGGGGCCCCGGTCTCGCGTGATGTGTCGCGTGATGCGTCCGCCATGATGCTCCTCCCGCGCCGACTATATCAGAGGCCCGACCGCGGATAGAACCCACGCGGCCACGTCCGGGCCGGGCTCGGACCGGTGCCGATTTACCCTGGCGTCTCATTTTTGCCGCCCCGGCCGGCTGTATTGCCAAGCAAGAGTCGCCCGCTATAGTGCGCCGCCATGACACGGCCCTCCACCGTCCCCCTCGCGCGCGCGGCATGAGCGAGCGCGTGGTCGTCGCCGGCGCCGGGCCGACCGGCCTGGTCACCGCCCTCTGCCTGGCCGAGCACGGCATTCCGGTGATCGTGCTCGAAGCCGAGCCGGCGCTGCCGGAGAACCTGCGCGCCTCGACCTTCCATCCGCCGACCCTCGACATGCTCGATCGGTTCGACGCGACCGAGCGGCTGATCGCGATGGGGCTGGTGGCGCCCAGGTTCCAGTATCGCACCCGGCACGGCGGCTGCTTCGCCGAGTTCGACTTCGAGGTGCTGCGCGACGAGACGCGGCATCCCTACCGGGTGCAATGCGAGCAGTACAAGCTGAACGCTGTGCTGCTCGAGCGGCTGACGCGATCCGCCACCGCCGACATCCGGTTCAAGACCAGCCTGATAGGCGTCGAGGCGCAGGGCGAGTGCCCGGTCGCGGTCGTGCAGCAGGGCGGGCGGACGGAGCGGATCGACGCCCGTTACGTGGTCGGCGCCGAAGGAGCGCGCAGCGTGGTGCGCGAGGCGATGGGCATCGCCTTCGAAGGCTTCACATGGCCCGAGCGGTTCCTGGTGGCCAGCACGCCGTTCCCGTTCGAAGAGCATTTCAAAGACCTGACCCAGGTGAACTACATCGCCGACCCCGACGAATGGTTCTTCCTGCTGCGCGTCTCCGATATGTGGCGGACGATGATCCCGACCCGCGCCGAGGAAAGCGACGAGGCGGTGCTGAGCGACGAGCAGGTCCAGCGCCGGCTCAACCGCATCGTCCCCATGGCAGCGCCGTATCCGGTGACGCACCGGACGCTGTATCGCGTGCACCAGCGCGTCGCCGCGGCCTATCGCAAGGGACCATGCTTCCTGGTCGGCGACGCGGCACACATCAACAACCCGCTGGGCGGCATGGGGATGAACGGCGGCGTCCACGACGCCTTCAACCTCGCCGAGAAGCTCACGGCGGTGTGGCACGGCGAGAAGGACGAGACCTATCTCGATCTCTACGAGCGGCAGCGCCGCCCGGTGGCGCTCGAATACGTGAACACGATCACCATCCGCAACAAACGCAACCTCGAGGCGCGCGACCCCGACGAGCAACGCCGCTTCCAGGACAGCATGCGCGCCGCCGCAGCCGATCCGGAGAAGGCGCGGGCCTATCTCCGCCAAGTGTCGATGATCGCGAGCCTGGAGAAGGCGGCGAGCGTCAGCTAGCGCCAACCCTCACCCTCCCGATCACTGCGTGATCGGGCCCGTTTTGTAAGTCGCCCTCTCTCGTGTCGTCACGCCTCCGCGCGCCGACACGGCCTCTCCCACTTCGTGGTAGAGGGGCTTCTTAGGCCGGCGCCTCGATGGGGACGTGGAAGACGAACTCGACGCCGGGATCCAACCGCCGGACCTCCAGGGTCGCAGCGAGCTGGGTCTCCAGCGCCCGGATGATCCGCATGCCGAGGCCTTTGCCGCGCGCGGCATCGAAGTCCTTGGGCAGCCCGACGCCGTGGTCGCGGACGGAGATCGCCAGATTGTCGCCGTCGCGATCGAGACGGACGCTGAGGCGACCGTCCGCGACGTTCGGGTAGGCGTATTTCATCGCGTTGGTCACCAGCTCGTTCACCACCAGCGCGATCGGCACGGCGCGGTCGGCGGGCACCAGGACGCCGTCGGGTGCGGCGATCTCGACGTGGCAGTGGCCGATCGACCGGTCGAGATCCTTGCACACGTCCGACAGATAGCGGCCGAGGTCGATCGCCTGCAGGGTGCCGCCGCCGCTGTAGAGGTTTTCGTGGACGTGAGCGATCGCGAACACACGCGTCGCGGCTTCCTTGAGGTCACGCTCGCTCTCGCTGCCAGCCTTGGCCTTGGCCTGGAGCTGCAGCATGTTGGCGACGAGTTGAAGGCTGTTCTTCACGCGATGATTGATCTCGGCGAGCAGCACCTTGTGGGCGTCGAGCGCGGCCCTGAGGTCGCTCTCGATCCGCTGCCGTTCGATCGCCGTGCCGACGATGTTGCCGGCCCCCTGCAGGAAGGTGAGGTCGTGGGCGGTGAATTCGCCTGATGACCGGCTGTCGACTTCGAGGATGCCGAACGGATCGCCGCTGCCTTTCAGGATCACGTTCATCGCCCGGCGGATGCCGTATTTGACCAGGAGATGGGGCGTGCGGAATCGCTGCTCGTGCTCCAGATGATTGGAGATCACCGGCTTGCCGGTGCGGAGCGCAAACCCGCCGGGCGACAGAAGGTCGGCGCCGATCGTCGCCTTGCCCACGACATCCGGGCCCCAGCCGATCCCGGCCCGCACCAGGAACAGGTTCTTGGTCGGCAGGTACTCCATGATCTTGGAGAACTCCGCCTCCAGGCCCTCGGCCACGAGGGCGACGGTGCGGCCGAGCAGTTCGTCGAACGGGATTCCCCGCAGGGACAGCACGGCGAGCTCGGCGAGAATTTCCTGCTGCCGGATGCGCTGCTTGAGCGCGCGTTCCGTCAGTTCCGAAGCCGAATCGCCGACCGGCGGCTCGACGACCGCCGCCGCGGCCGAGCGCGAAATAGAAGACGAAGACATAGACCGCCCCTGCCCAAAATGGGCCCTTTTGAGCGACAGCCTGCGCCCGCCGCGGTCTTTATAGGCGGTCTTATAGGTCGTGAGCCCTGAGGACGGCCCAGGACGACCGTTTTCGGCGAGACGACCGTTTTCGGCGAGCGGTGTATGCGATCTAGCACCGTCGGGCGACGCTGTCCAAAAACAAATCCATGCCCACAAGGCCGCCCAGCGCTAAGGCGCCGGGGTGCCTTGCGCCGCGGCCTGGAAGCCGCCACGATCCGCCCGGGGTGAAACGCATGCACAAGATCGAGATCAGGCCGGGCGTCCGGATCGCCTATGAAGACGACTGGTTCGGCCCGCCATGGACGATTCCGGACACGGTCGTCATGGTCCACGGCAACTCCGAATCCTCGCGCGCCTGGACGGGCTGGGTGCCGCATCTGGCCGGACGCTATCGGGTGGTGCGTCCGGACCTGCCGGGTTTCGGCGCGTCGAGCGAACCGCCCGGCTATGGCTGGAGCTCGAGCGAGCTCGCGGCCGAACTGGCCCGGTTCCTCGATCGGCTCGGTCTCGCGACGTGCCATCTGATCGGCGCCAAATATGGCGGCTCGGCCTGCGTGCAGCTGGCCAGCGACCAGCCGGCGCGATTTCGCTCGCTCAGCCTGTTCGGCTCGCCGGTGCGCGGGAGCGGCAGCGGCAATGCCGACGCCATCCGCGCCACCGGCGTCAAACAATGGGCGGCGGCGACGATGCGCCAGCGGCTGGGCAGCGGCGCGGCGGCGGCGCAGATCGCCTGGTGGACCGAGTTCATGGGAGAGGCCAATCCGCGCGCCGCGTTCGGCACGTCGTCGGCGCGCATCGACATGGACCTCGAAGAGAGGCTGGCGCGCATCAGCGCGCCAACCTTGATCGTCACCACCGCCGAAAGCGGCTTGCAGTCGGTCGAGGCGGTCGAGCGCTATGCGCGGCGCATCCCGGGCGCGCGGGTGATCGTGCTGCCCGGCGACAGCTATCACATTGCCGCGGTCGAGCCCGTGCTCTGCGCCGGCCACGCGTTGCGGTTCATCGACGAGGTGTCGGGTCGCGGCACGGCGGCCCCGGGCCGCGCGGCGGAATGAGCAGCCGGCAAATGACGACGCGACGCGGTCGCGGCCTGCGGCTGGTCGCCGTGGCCCTGGCGGGTCTCGCCGCGGCATCGGCGGCCGGCGCGCAAACCTATCCGGCCAGGCCCGTCCGCCTCCTGGTCGGCTTTCCACCCGGCGGCGGCGCCGACATGATCGCCCGGCAGCTGTCGCCGCGGCTGTCGCAGGAGCTGGGCCAGTCCTTCGTCGTCGACAATCATCCCGGCGCCAACGGCCGCATCGGCGCCGACATGACCGCCAAGGCGCCGCCCGACGGCTACACGCTCCTGGTGTCGACCGAAGGCGCCCTGGTGATCGGGCCGCATATCGCGCAGAAGCCCAGCTACGACGCGCTCCAGGATTTTACGCCGGTGACGCTGCTCAGCCGCACCGCGGTGATCCTCGCGGCGAACCCGTCGCTGCCCGTGCGCAGCCTCGGCGATCTGCTGGCGCTCGCCAAAGCCAAGCCGGGGAGCCTGTTCTACGGCTCCTCCGGCTTCGGCGGCCCCAATCATCTGGCCGGCGAGGTGTTCAAGAAGCAGGCCGGGGTCGAGATCGAGCACGTCGCCTACAAGGGCACCGGAGCGGTCATCCCCGCACTGCTGTCCGGCCAGGTGCAGCTCATGTTCGGTTTCGTGCCGGGGCTGGCGCCGTTCGTGAAGTCCGGCGACATGACGGCGCTCGGCGTCGGCAGCAGCAAGCGATCCGCCGCCTTGCCGGAGGTGCCGACGATCGACGAGGCGGGAGTTCCCGGCTATGACATGACGTCGTGGATCGGCGTGCTGGCGCCGGCCCGCACACCGCCGGAGATCGTCCGCCGGCTCCGCGACACGATGGCCGCGATTCTTTTGACGCCGGAGATCCGCGACGGCCTGATCCGCGACGGGCTGGAGCCGATCGCCAGCACGCCCGAGGAGTTCGCGGCGTTCCTGCACCGCGAAGATGCGAAATACGCCGGGCTGCTCGCCGGACTCGACATCAAAGAGTGACCGCCATGTTTCACCCGAGGGGGCCGCGTGCCACATTGCCCGACGGGGCCGAGATCGCCTACGACGTGCACGACTTCACCCCGCCGTGGACCGCGGCGGAGCCGGTCGTGCTGGTGCACGGGTTCAGCAAGAACCGGAAATTCTGGTACGGCTGGATCCCCGAGCTTTCGGCGCGCTATCGGGTGATCAACCTCGACCAGCGCGGCCACGGCGAGTCGAGCCCGGTGGCCCGCGGGTTCAAAATGGCGCTGCGCCCGTTCTCGAACGACCTCGCGGCGGTCCTGGACGCGCTGGAGTTCGACAGTGCCCATTTCATCATGGCCGAGTTCAGCGCCGCCGTGGCGATCGATTTCGCGGCCGCCTTCGCGCCGCGCATCCGCAGCCTGGTGCTGCCGGGCTTTGCGTATAACTATCGCGCCTCGACCGTGGACCGCTCCGAATGGATCGATCTGGCCGAACAGCAAGGGGCCGCGGCGTGGGCGCGCGCCACCAACCAGCACCGGCTGCCGGTAGACGCCGATCCGGCGATGCGGGAGTGGTATATCGCCGAGCAGTCCAAGGTGCCGGGATGGTTCCTCGGCGCCTTGTTCCGCTTCAACCGCGACCTCGACCTCACCGCCGAGCTGCCGAAGATCACGCCGCCGACCTTGCTGATCGCCGGCGGCGACGCGCGCCAGGGCACGGTCGAGACCGTACGCAAGGGGGCCGGCATGATCCCGCGCTGCCGCCTCGCGGTGCTCGACGGGCTGCCCTACAACGTGATGTCCGCCGCGCCAGCGCGCTGCGTCGCCGAGACGCTTCGCTTCCTCGACGACGTGCGCGGCGGGCGGATCTGACGCGCTAGCGCTTGGCCGGCGCGCGCTCGCTGAACAGGACGCCGCCCTTGGCCTTGGACGTCTTCGGCGCTTCGACGATCTGGATCGTCACCGCCTCGGCGTCGACGTCGAAGTTGCGCACGACGGCGCTGGTGATGTCCTTGATCAGGGCGCGCTTCTGGTCGATCGAGCGGCCCTCGACGGCATAAACGATGATCTCCGGCATGTGCACCTCCCGTTGAAGAGCCGCGGCGATTGCGGTGATGGTGCCCCCAGCCGGACTTGAACCAGCACGCCGTTGCCGGCAACAGATTTTGAGTCTGCCGCGTCTACCGTTCCGCCATGGGGGCGCTCGGGGTGGCACTATAACCGCCGGCAATGGCCGGTCAATCCAGGGCACGTTGCGCCGAAGCCGGCCGCCTGCTACACCCCGCCGCACCCAATTCCGGAGCGACAAGCGGGCATGATGCAGCGACTTTACGACCGGGTGATGGCGCTTGCCGCCCGGCCCGACGCGATCTATTGGCTGGCCGCGGTGTCGTTCATCGAGAGCTCGGTGTTCCCGATCCCGCCGGACATCCTGCTCATCCCGATGATCCTGGCCAACCGCGAGCGCGCGTTCTGGCTGGCGACGGTGTGCACCGTGTCGTCGGTCCTCGGCGGCTATGTCGGCTACGCGATCGGCTATTTCGCCTTCGACGCGATCGGACAGCGCATCCTCGCCTTCTACGGCGCGATGGACAAATACGCCGCCGTCAAGGAGACGTTCGACCACTGGGGGGCGTGGTTCATCATCGTCAAGGGAGCGACCCCCATCCCCTACAAGCTGGTCACCATCTTCGCCGGCACGGTGAAGTTCGACCTGCTGCAGTTCACGATCTCGTCGCTGATCTCGCGGGCGATCCGGTTCTACCTGCTGGCCGCCCTGCTGTGGCAGTTCGGCCCGCCGATCCGCGACTTCATCGAACGCCGCCTGATGCTGGTGACGACCGGGTTCGTCGTGCTGCTGGTCGGCGGCTTCGTCGTGATCCGCTATGTGGTCTAAGGTTACATCGCGCGATGCGGCGCTGATCCTGCTCATCGGCAGTGCGGCCCTCCTCGGCGGGGCGTTTGCGTTCCAGTATATCGGCGGGCTCGCTCCCTGCATCCTGTGCTGGTGGCAGCGCTACGCCCACATGGCGACGATCGTCGTCGCAGCCACGGCGCTGGCCGCGTCGCGCAGCGGCGATTCCCGCGCCGGCTGGGTCCTGGTCGCGGCGGCCGGCCTCACCCTGCTGGCCGGGGCCGGCATCGCGGCGTTCCATGTCGGGGTCGAGCAGCACTGGTGGGCCGGCACGGCCGAATGCGGCTCGCCGGTCGGCGGTGCGGGCGGCATCGAGGAGCTGCGGGCGCGCCTGATGGCCCAGCCGGTCGTCCGCTGCGACGAGGTCGCCTGGTCGCTGTTCGGCATTTCCATGGCCGGCTATAATTTCCTCGTCTCGCTGGCGCTGGCGGCGTTCGCCGGGCTCGCCAGCGCCCGCCACCTGGCCCGCCCCGCATGACCGAGCCCTCCGTCCCCACCGCCCGCCCCCGCCTGCCCGGCGATCCCAGCCGCGAGGAGGAGGTCCAGCGCATGCTGCGGGTCGACCATGCCGGCGAATACGGCGCGGTCCGCATCTATGCGGGTCAGCTGGCCGTGCTCGGCAACACGCCAGCCGGCCGCGTCATCCGCCGCATGGCCGACCAGGAGCAGAAGCATCTCGACCGCTTCGACCGGCTGCTGCCGGCGCGCCGCGTGCGCCCGACCCTGCTCGGCCCGGTGTGGCATGCGGCGGGCTTCGCCCTGGGGGCCGCGACGGCGCTGCTGGGCGAACGGGCGGCCATGGCCTGCACGGTCGCCGTCGAAGAGGTGATCGACGAGCATTACTCCGCCCAAGCCGAGGCGCTCGGCGCCGAGGAGCCCGAGCTCAAGGCGACGATCGAGGAGTTCCGCCAGGACGAGCTCGCCCATCGCGACGAAGGCCTCGCCCACGGCGCCGCCGAGGCGCCCGGCTACGAGTCGCTGAGCGCCGCCATCAAGGCCGCGTCGCGCCTCGCGATCTGGCTGTCGACTCGGCTCTGAGCGCGTCCGCCGGGCAGAATTCCGCTGAAATTGCTGAAAGTTTTTCCCGCAATCGCGGGAAACAAATCTTCCGCGCATTGTCATGAATGAGCCCTTTTCTCGCCACGTTCTCCTGGTACCTCATCGCGTACACGACGAGGGAAGGAGGGCAATATGTGGGGCCCACGGAAATCGTATCTCAATGCAGATGAGCCGCAGCTTGACGATGTCCTGGACGATCCGGTCATCCAGGCGGTGATGAGCCGCGACGGCGTCGTCCGCGACGACATCGTGGATTTGGCGCTGGCGGTGCGCGCGCGCTTCGATACCGCGGCAAAAAATTCCGTGTGCTGCGGGTTCAAGTAACGCTTGGTTAAGAAGCGCGGCGTAAAGTCCGGGACAGGTGCAATCCAGCGTGGGAGCCAAGCCCATGGCCAACAGAACCAACACCTCGAACACCCGGACGACGCAGCTTCTCGACCTGCTCCGCGACATTGCGGCAGCCCTCAACCCGGTCAATGTGTGGAACGCCCTCAACGAGGCGGTTGACGGTGTGTGCCTGATGGAGCCGGCGCGGATCCGTTCGCAGCCCCGTCGCCGGCGTTAATTTAGTCCCTCAGACGCCGGGGCGGCACGTCCGTGCCGCTTGGCTTCGCGCGCATTCCTTAGTCCCTCAACGCCGGGCAGCCTGCATCCGCAGGCCTTGGCTTCGCGGGCATTCTTTAGCGCCTCAAACGCCGGGCGGCCTGCATCCGCAGGCCTTGGCTTCGCGCCATTAGGCGCGCCGCCGCAGTCGCGGCGGTTATCTGGGTCCTCGGAAGCCTCGGGCTTTTCTCTCAAAAAAGAGTCCCTCAGACGCCGGGCGCGGCACATCCGTGCCGCTTGGCTTCGCGCCTTTAGGCGCGCGACCGCAGTCGCGGTCGATATCTGCGGTCCTCGGAAGCCTCGGGCTGTTGTTAAACAGGATCCAGTTCGGAATCCCAGTACAGGAAGTCGCGCCAGCTCTCGTGCAGGAAGTTCGGCGGGAAGGACCGGCCGTTCTCCTGCAGCTGTTGCGAGGTCGGCTGAACCGGGGCGTGGCGCGGGTACATATGTGCCTCGCGCGGCAGCCGGTTGCCCTTCTCGAGATTGCACGTCCCGCACGCCGTCACGACGTTGTACCACACCGTCCGGCCACCCTTGGACCGCGGCACGATGTGGTCGAAGGTCAGGTCGTGGGTCGGGAAGCCGTCGCCGCAATACTGGCAGGTGAAGCGGTCGCGCAGGAACACGTTGAACCGGGTGAAGGCCGGCCGGCGGCTCGCCTGGATGTACTCCTTCAGCGAGATCACGCTGGGCAGGCGCATCTCCATCCGCGGCGAGCGGATGACCCGGTCGTATTCGGAGACGATGTTCACCCGGTTGAGGAACACCGCTTTCACGGCATCCTGCCAGGACCACAAGGATAGGGGGAAATAGCTGAGCGGACGGAAGTCGGCGTTCAGCACCAGAGCCGGGCAATTGTCGATCAAACCGGGCAAACTCACCAACCCTGTCGTCTCAACATACCCACCCCGAACGGTGGGGTTCTACAATTTGATAGGCCAAGTGCGTCAAAAACACAACCTGTCGAATGATGACTGTTCGGTGACCAAGATTAGGGCCTAACCCAAGACCCGGCCAAGGAATTTTACGCCGGCCGCGATGCCCTCCTCGTCGATCGAATGCGGTAGCCCCGGACGGCGCAAGGTCTCGATCGCGATTCCGGCCCGGCGCAGCCCCTGGGCGGCGGCGTCCATCGCGGCAAACGGCACGATCGGATCGGCGTCGCCATGAACCAGCAGCACCGGCGGCTTCGATTGGAGTTCACCGCCGAGGAGATCGGCGCCCACCAGGGCCCCAGAGTACCCGAGTACCCCGGCGATCGGCTTGGCCCGGCGCGGCGCCACATAGAGCGACATCATCGTCCCTTGCGAAAAGCCGAGCAGCGCCAGCTTGTCGTCGGCAAGGCCATAACGGGCGAGCTCAGCGTCGATGAAGGTGTCGAGGATCGGCGCCGAGGCGCGGACTCCGCCCAAAACCACGTCCGGGCTGCGGTCCTGAAGGCTGAACCACTGGCGGCCCATCGGCGCCATGTCGCAGGGAAACGGCGCATGCGGCGAGACGAAGGCGGCGTTCGGCAGGCCTCGCGCGAAATAGTGGGCGAGGCCGATCAGGTCGTTGCCGTCGGCGCCGAGCCCATGCAGCAGCAGCACCAGCTGCCGGGGCCTGCCACCCGCGGCCGGGCCGAAGCGCGGCCCCTCGAGAGCAAAAATATCGGACATCGGAACTCCGTGTGTTGGCGACCTGCGAGATGGGGGCGGCCGGGGCGGCCGGACCGGTCCGGGGCGCGCGCCGACAAGCTACACGGTTTATAATGTCATCTGGCCATGACCACCGTCACCCGTTTTGCCCCCTCGCCCACGGGCCGGCTGCATCTCGGACACGCCTACTCGGCGCTGTTCGCGCGCCAGGAGGCGCGCACCGCGCGCGGCCGCTTCCTGCTGCGCATCGAAGATATCGATGCCGGCCGCTGCAAGCCCGAATTCGAAGCCGGAATCTACGAAGACCTGAGCTGGCTCGGCCTCAACTGGGAGACGCCGGTCCGCCGCCAGTCCGAGCATATCGCCGAATATCAGGCGGCGATCGACCGGTTGACGGGGGAGGGCCTGCTCTATCCCTGCTTCTGCACGCGGGCCGAGATCAAGGCCGAGATCCAGCGCTCGGGGGCGGCCCCGCACGGCCCACCCTTCGACAACCACTCAGGGGGCCCGCTCTATCCCGGCACCTGCCGCGACCTCGAGCCGGATGAGCGTGAGCGGCGCATCGCCGCCGCCGGACCCTTTGCGCTGCGCCTCGACGTCCACAAGGCCGCGGCCCTGGCCGGCGAGATGTTCTTCCGCGACGTCCGCCACGGCCGGGTGCTCGCCGAGCCGGAGGGGTTCGGCGACGTCGTGCTGGCGCGCAAGGACATCCCCACCAGCTACCACCTGGCGGTGACGCTCGACGACCATGCGCAGGGAATCACGCTGGTGACGCGCGGCGCCGACCTGTTCCCGGCGACTCATCTCCACCGCCTGCTGCAGGCGCTGCTCGGCCTGGCGACGCCCGAATATCACCATCACAAGCTGCTCTTCGGCTCGGGCGGCCGCAAGCTGTCGAAGAGCGAGGACGCGCCGACCCTGCAGTCGTTGCGCGAGACCGGCCACTCGCCCGAGGAGGTGCGGCTGATGGCGATCGCGGCGGCGACGCGTTAGGCCGATGCAGGCGCCGAAATCCTACGCCGAGTTCTGGCCCTATTACCTGGGCGAGCATCGGCGGCCGGCGACGCGCGCGATCCACCTCGCCGGGACCGGACTGGGCTTGGTCCTCTGCCTGATCGGGCTGATCACGCTCGACTGGCGATGGCTGCTCGCGGCACTCCTCGTCGGCTACGGGCTTGCCTGGGTCGGCCATGCCGCCATCGAGCGCAACCGGCCGGCGACATTCCAGCACCCGCTATGGTCGCTGAAGAGCGACCTGCGCATGCTGGGGCTGTTTCTCATGGGCCGGCTCGCGGGCGAGCTCAGCAAGCATGGGCTGCGCTAGTGGTGCGACTCTGACGGATGATACCCAGTGCAGGACATCCTCAGTCGTCACCCCGGCCAAGCGGCGCAGCCGCGCGAGCCGGGGTCCATGCTGCCACGGTCGCCAGATAAGACGTGCCGTGGCCGATCGCGTCCGCGTCGGCCGCAAAAGTCCCCACTTCGTTTGCCAAGATCCGGTAGTCGTCGCCGATGACGTAAAAGCGATACGCACTCGTCACTGAACCATCCCCCCTCGCGCGGTCGGACATTCAGGCGGCCCGCGCACCGCAAGTCAACAGGAACAACTGTGCCGATCGGCAACCAATGAGCGTGTGATGGCGATCACAGGGCGCGGCGCAGCCCCTGGCAGATCGCGACGTAGTCGGGATGGTCGGGCGGGATCAGACCGTGGCGGACGAGAAAATCGATGACGACCGGGTTGCAGTTGAACTTGAACTCGCGGGTCTCGCTGACGATGTCGGCGACCTTCGCGATCGGCCACAGATAGAACTCGGCGATCTCGCCGTCGGTGTTGCGCGGCGTGAAATCCGCCGGCAACTCGAGGTCGAAGCAGAACTGGACGTCGGGCTTCAGCCCGTCGGCCGCCTCGACGCAATAGGTGATGGCGCCGACCGCGACGGCGCGGCGCGCGAGATCGCGGGGGATCGCCGCCTCCTCGGCGCATTCCTTGATCAGGTTGTCGGTGAGGCCGATGCCGATCGGCTGGCCGCCGGCGACGAGATTGTCCAGCATGCCCGGATAGGTGTGCTTGTCGCGGGCCCGGCGGCCGATCCACATGTGGATCCCGTCGTCGTCGCGCACGAAGCCGTTCATGTGGACGCCGAAGGCGCGCACGCCGAAATGCGGAACGGCAGCGCGCTCGATCTGCAAGAACGGCGGCTCGGCGAAGCTGCGCGTCACCGCGTAGTACTCGCCGCGCACGCCGGTGACGATCCCCTCCGCGCAGAGCGCCTTCACCACGCGCTCCATCTCGGACGAGCGCGCGGCGAAGGTCGACAGGCGCGGATGCAACACGACCGCGTCGTCGTCGATCTCGAACACGTCGGGAAAGTCGACCAGACGCGGGATCAGCGCCTTGCGCACCCGGCCGACCCGGCAGCCGTCGACGACGAACCACTGGAAGTGATCCGGGTTCCAGCGGTTGCACTCGTCGATGCGGTCGAGGAACGACATTCCATGGCATAGATAAGCCATGATCCGGCCGCTGCCTAGAACCGCCTGCGCGGTCCTCGTCGTCGCTCTCCTCGCCGCAGCACCGCTGTCGGCCGCCGATCCGGCCCCGGAGTTGCGCGACTTCGCGCGCGCGGTCGGGCTGTCGGACGTCGACGGATTCGTCGAGACCGTGGAGGCGCTGCGGACCGAGCACCGGCTGCCGCCATGGTACCTGAGCAAGCGGCAGGCCGAACGGCTGGGCTGGCATCCGGGGCTCGACCTCTGCCGCATCACCGGCCGCGAGGAGATCGGCGGCGACCGCTTCCGCGACCGCCAGCACGTGCTCCCGGACTCCGGCCGGCGCTGGCATGAGGCCGATCTCGATGAGCGCTGCGCCCGCCAGCGCGGCACGCACCGGCTGATCTGGTCCGACGACGGGCTGATCTACGTCACCACCGACCACTACCGGAGTTTCATTCCGGTGCCGGCGGCGCCGTCCCGCTAGTTCCATCTTTCTGGCTATGAGGGCGCGCCCTATAGTGGCGCCATGCACATGCTCCTCACCGTCATGCCGTGGCTGATCGGGCTCGCCTTGTTCGCCGTTGTCGCGACCCTGTTCACCGGGCTGTTCAGCATGACCAGGGGCGGCGAATTCAACGCCCGCTACGGCAACAAGCTGATGCGCCTGCGCGTCGTCCTGCAGGCGGTCACCATCGCGCTGTTCATGATGTACATCCTCCTGATGAAGATGGCCTGAGCCGCCATGGTCCGGCTGACCAAGATCTACACGCGCGGCGGCGACGGCGGCGAGACTTCGCTCGGCGGCGGGGCACGGGTGCCCAAGCACGATCTCCGCGTCGCCGCCTACGGCACGGTCGACGAGGCCAACGCGGCGATCGGCCTGGCACGCCTGCACACGCAAGGCGAAGCGGATGCGATGCTGGCCCGCATCCAGAACGACCTGTTCGATCTGGGCGCCGATCTCTGCACGCCGGAGAAGCCCGCCTCCGAAAAGAAGGAGGCCGCGCCGCAAGCGCTGCGCATGACCCAGGCGCAGGTCGACCGCCTGGAGCGTGAGATCGATGCGATGAACGAGAAGCTGGCGCCGCTCAATTCGTTCGTGCTGCCGGGCGGGACGGCGGCGGCGGCGCATCTCCATCTCGCGCGGACCGTGATCCGGCGCGCCGAACGGCTGATGACGGAGTTGGCGACGACCGAGAGCGTGAACGCGCTCGCCCTCAAATACGCCAACCGCGTCTCGGATCATCTCTTCGTCCTCGCCCGCCACCTCAACGACGACGGGCGGCGCGACGTGCTGTGGACGCCGGGGGAAAACCGCTAAACACCGGCCGTCAAGAAATTGACTCACTCGGGCCGGGCGCCCTATGTTGCACCTGCGAAATTGCCTGGAATTGCGGCGTCCGCCGCACGATTTACAGGCAAGTGATAAGCCGGCCGGCGTCTCCGGCCGCATCTCAAGCTTAGGGACAGAGCACGGATGAAGGTCCTGGTCGCGGTCAAACGCGTCGTCGATTTCAACGTCAAGGTCCGCGTCAAGGCCGATCAGAGCGGCGTCGAGACGGCGAACGTCAAGATGTCGATGAACCCGTTCGACGAGATCGCGGTCGAGGAAGCCATCCGCCTCAAGGAGAAGGGCCACGCGACCGAGATCATCGCGGTGTCCATGGGCCCGCAACAGTGCCAGGAGACCATTCGGACGGCCCTCGCCATGGGTGCCGACCGCGGCATCCTCGTCCACACGGACGCCGAGCTGCAGCCGCTGGCCGTCGCGAAGCTGCTCAAGGCCATCGTCGCCAAGGAACAGCCGCGCCTCATCATCCTCGGCAAGCAGGCGATCGATGACGATTGCAACCAGACCGGCCAGATGCTGGCGGCCCTGCTCGGCTGGCCGCAGGGCACCTTCGCCTCGAAGCTGGTCCCGGCCGCCGACGCGATCGAGGTGACCCGCGAGGTCGACGGCGGGCTCGAGACCGTGGAGCTGAAGCTGCCAGCGGTCGTCACCACCGACCTCCGCCTGAACGAGCCGCGCTATGCCTCGCTGCCCAACATCATGAAGGCGAAGAAGAAGCCCATCGAGACCGTCACCCCCGACGCGCTCGGCGTCGATCCGGCGCCGCGCATCGTGACCTTGAAGGTCAGCGAGCCGCCCAAGCGCAAATCCGGCGTCAAGGTGCCGGACGTCGCCGCCCTCGTCGACAAACTCAAGAACGAAGCCAAAGTGATCTGATGAGCGTCCTCGTCATCGCCGAACACGAGCCGGCCGATCTGCGGCCGGCCACCCTGAACACGATCAGCGCCGCCACGAGGCTGGGCGGCGACGTCCACGTCCTGGTCGCCGGACAGAACTGCCGGGCCGCGGCCGACGCCGCCGCCAAGGTCGCCGGCGTCGCCAAGGTGCTGCTCGCCGACAACGCGGCCTATGCGCATCCGCTGGCCGAGACCCTCGCCCCGCTGATCGTCAATCTCGCCGCCGGCTACAGCCACGTGCTGGCGCCCGCGACCACGTTCGGCAAGAACGTGGCGCCGCGGGTCGCCGCCCTGCTCGACGTGGCGCAGGTCTCCGACATCATCGGCATCGAATCGCCCGACACCTTCGTGCGGCCGATCTATGCCGGCAATGCGATGGCGACGGTGCAGTCGAAGGACAAGATCAAGGTCCTCACCGTGCGCGGCACCGCTTTCCCCGCCGCCGCGGCCAGCGGCGGCAACGCCGCGGTCGAGCCGGTGGCCGAGGCGCCCGGCGACACCGGCCAGTCGAAGTTCCTGCGCCAGGAGCTGTCCAAGTCCGAGCGGCCGGAGCTCACCGCGGCGCGGATCGTGATCTCGGGCGGGCGCGGCATGGGCTCGGGCGACAACTTCAAGATCCTGGAGGCGCTGGCCGACAAGCTGGGCGCGGCGGTGGGCGCGTCGCGCGCCGCCGTCGACGCCGGCTTCGTGCCCAACGACTACCAGGTCGGCCAGACCGGCAAGATCGTGGCACCCGAGCTCTACATCGCCGTCGGCATCTCGGGCGCCATCCAGCACCTCGCCGGCATGAAGGATTCGAAGGTCATCGTCGCCATCAACAAGGACGAGGAGGCGCCGATCTTCCAGGTCGCCGATTACGGGCTCGTCGGCGATCTGTTCAAGCTCGTTCCGGAACTCACCGCGGCGCTGCCGGCGAAACGCTGACCGCCGCTCACCGCTCCAGCATGAGGGTCTCACCATGAAAACCATCGGAATCGTCGGCGCGGGTCAGATGGGCAGCGGCATCGCGCATGTGTGTTCGCTCTCCGGTTTCGACGTGAAGGTCTTCGACGCCAATCCAGAGATGGTGCCGAAGGCACTGTCCAACATCGGCGGCAACATGGACCGCCAGATCAAGCGCGGCCAGATCACGCCCGACGCCAAGGCGGCCGCGCTGAAGCGCATCACGGCGGCGGCCGATTACGGCGCGTTCAAGGATTGCGACCTGGTCATCGAGGCCGCCACGGAGAACGAGGCGATCAAGCGCGAGGTGTTCAAGAAGCTGTGCCCGGCCTTGAAGCCGGACGCGCTGATCGCGAGCAACACGTCGTCGATCTCGATCACGCGGCTGGCCGCCGCCACCGACCGGCCGGCCAAGTTCATCGGCATGCATTTCATGAACCCGGTGCCGGTGATGCAGCTGGTCGAGCTGATCCGCGGCATCGCCACCGACGAGGCGACGTTCAAGACGGTGAAGGATCTGACCGTGAAGCTCGGCAAGACCGCCGCGGTCGCCGAGGACTTCCCGGCCTTCATCGTCAACCGCATCCTGCTGCCGATGATCAACGAGGCCGTCTACACGCTCTACGAAGGTGTCGGCAACGTCGAATCGATCGACACCGCGATGAAGCTCGGCGCCAACCACCCGATGGGGCCGCTCGAGCTCGCCGACTTCATCGGCCTCGACACCTGCCTCGCCGTGATGCACGTGCTGTATGACGGGCTGGCCGATTCCAAGTACCGGCCCTGCCCGCTCCTGGTCAAATACGTCGAGGCCGGCTGGCTCGGCCGCAAGACCAAGCGCGGCTTCTACGACTACAACAGCGAGAAACCGGTGCCTACGCGTTAAGTCCCTCAAACGCCGGGCGCGACGCATCCGCGTCGCTTGGCTTCCGCGCGCATAAGGGCGCGCCGCTGCAGTCGCGGCGGTTATCTGCGGTCCTCGGAAGCCTCGGGCTTTTGTTTTAAAAAAGATCCCTCAAACGCCGGGCGCGGCACATCCGTGCCGCTTGGCTTCGCGCGCATAAGCGCGCGCTCGCAGTCGCGAGCGTCATCTATGGACTTCGGAAGCCTCAGACTTTTTAGACCTTCGCGCCCTCGCGGGCAGCGATGTTGGCGGCCTGGCGGCGCCGCGCCTCGGCCTCGATGGCCGAGATCAGGGTCGGCTGCTGGCCGGCGATCTGATAGAAATCGGCGACGTTCAGCACCAGCAGCGTGCATGGCGTCTTCGTGACGATATCGGCCGAGCGCGGGCGGCGGTCGAGCAGCGCCATCTCGCCGAAGAAGGCGCCGTCGCGGAGCGCGACCGGGGCCGGCCCGATGCGCACCTCGACCTCGCCGGAGACGATGAAATACATCGCGTCGCCCGGCCCGCCGCGCCGCACGACCGCGGAATTCGCCGGATAGGTGCGCGACCTGAGCCGCGCCACGATGTCCGAGATCGCGACCGCGCCGACGTCAGAGAAAAACGGCACCTTCGCGACCAGCTCCCAGACGCGGACGAATTCTCGCCGCTTCAACTCCTCCGAGAAGCCAGTCGCGAGAATACCGGCCAGCAGGGCCAGGACCGCGATGCCGCAGATCATGAGCGCGCCGCCCAGCGTGCGCCCGAGCGGCGTTTTCGGCACGACGTCGCCATAGCCCGTCGTGGTCAGGGTGACGATGGCCCACCACAACGCGTTCGGGATGCTGCCGAACGCCTCGGGCTGCGCCGCGCGCTCGGCAAAGTGGGCCAGCGTCGCCGCCGACAGCAGGGTGATCACGAACAGGACGATGACCGCGGTCAGGGCGCTGCGCTCGTTGCGCACCACGCGCGCGATCAGCTCCACGCCGGGCGCGTGCGTCGCGAGCTTCAGCACCCACAGCAGCACGAACACGGCGGCTGAATCGCTGCCGGCCAGGACGCCGCCGCTGATCAGGCTCAGCGCCGGCACGACGGCCAGCAGGTCGATCAACCCTTCGGGCGACAGCGCCCAGTGCAGCCGCATGCGGGTTTCCGGAAGGCCCTCGGCATGCGGATGCTCCGGCGCCACCCACCAGCGCACGAGATATTCCATGAACGACAGGAGGGCGACCAGGCCGGTGAGGATCTGCACCGTCATCTCGGTGCGCGGCCCGATCGAGTCCACCGTGCCGATCGACACGGCGGTGATCCCGGTCATGATGACCACGACCTCGGCGAGGCGCATGCGTTTGGCCGCAAGCGCCTGGTTGTCCTCATCCAAAACGTCGTAAACCCGTCGACGCAGCGTCAAACCGGCGTTCCCTGACCCCGATGGCCGTCCCGCCCTGTCATACCGCGTGCGGCGCCCCCGGCCAAGGGACGATCCCCCGCCGCCCGCGCGCGCCCTCATCAAAGCCAGCGCCGGACCCCCGACCTGTATGCCCGATAAGCCTCGCCGAAGATCCGCTCGAGATAGGCTTCTTCGCGCACGATCACGCCGCCATGGATGAGCATCAAGGTCGGCAGGATCAGGATCAAGGCCCACCAATTGTCCGCGAGCACCGCGATCGCGAGGTAGATCGCGGTCTGGGCGACATAGATCGGATTGCGCGAATAGCGATAGAGGCCGGTCGTGACCAGGGCGCTGGTCGGATGGTGCGGATGCACCGCCGTGCCGGCCTTGTGAAACTGCAGCAGTGCCGCCATGGCGATGGCCAAGCCGAGCCCGCCGAGGACCGCCGCGATCGCGTAGCGCGCCTCATCCGGCAGGTCGCGGCCGACGATCGCCATCGGCCACGCCAGGTTCAGCGCGATGCCGACCAGCAGGAACCCGCCATAGATCAGCGGCGGCGGGGCGATGACCCCGGCCACATCCGCCGGCTCAGCGGGCTTGCGGCTGGCCACGAACCTCGCCCTGGCCGCCCAGCGGGACGTTGACGATCCGCAACACCCGGTCGTCGCCCTCGTGCGGCCGGCCGCGCCCGTCGCGGTTGCTGGTCAGCACGTACATGGCGCCGTCCGGACCGACGGTCACGTCGCGCAGCCGCCCGAACCGCCCGTCGTTGTGGTTGGCGGCAAACCAGCGGTAAAGGCCTTCCACCTGCCAGCCGTCGCCCTGCGGCACGACATGGATGCGGATCAGCGCCTGGCTGCGCAAAGTCGCCACATAGAGATCGCCTTTCCAGAACGCGATGCCACCGGGCGGTGCCGATACGCCGGGCCAGGCGACCAGCGGATCGGTGAGGCCGCTCTCACCGGCCGCGCCCACGACGCGCGGCCACCCGTAATTGGCGCCGGGGCGGATCACGTTGATCTCGTCCCACGCAACGACGCCGAGCTCTCCCGACGGCCCGTGCTCGGAGGCAAAGAGCTGGCCCGAGCGCGGCTCCCAGGCCAGGCCCTGCACGTTGCGATGGCCGAGCGAATAGATCGGCGAACCGGGAAACGGATTGTCCGGCGGAATGGCGCCGTCAGCGGTGACGCGCAGAATCTTGCCGCCGAGGCTGTTCATGTCCTGCGCCAGCTCCGGCCGCCCCGTCTCGCCGGTGCCGATATAGAGATTGCCGTCCGGCCCGAACGCGATGCGGCCGCCGTCGTGGATGCGCCCGCCGGGCAGGCCGCCCAGGATCACCCGGTCGAAGCTGAGCGACTGGCCGTCGAAGGCGAGCCGGATCACGCGGTTGGTGATCGTGTGATCCTCGGCCGCATGGGTGTGCATGGCGTAGAGATAGGGCACCGCCGGAAAACGCGGATGCAGCGTCAGGCCCATCAGGCCCGCCTCGCCGCCGCCGGCCGATTCGACATAGCCGACCGGCATCGCCAGGCCGCGCCTGTCGATCAGGCGGATGCGGCCCGGCCGCTCGGACACGAACGCGCGGCCGTCGGGGAGGAAGACCAGCGACCACGGCGAATCGAGATTGTCGGCGTACGTGGTGACGCCCACGGCCGGCGGACTCGACTGAAACAGCTCCTCGCCGGTTGGCGGACGGATGCCGACGAGCGGATCGGCGCAAGCCGACGCTCCGACGGTCAACAGGAGCACGAGAGCGAGTGCCCGAATCGCATACATCAGCGGTCCAGTTGGGTCTTGTTCGCTCGCAACGTCAAGACCAAGATCGGCCGGTGAGCGGATTCACCACCCGTCCCGAGATTCGCGGCAGCTTCGGCGTCGTCGCCTCCACGCATTGGATCGCCTCGCAGGTCGCGATGAGCGTGCTCGAGCGCGGCGGCAACGCGTTCGACGCGGCTGCGGCCGGCGGCTTCGTGCTTCAGGTGGTCGAGCCGCATCTGAACGGGCCCGGCGGCGAGGTGCCGATCCTGCTGTGGTCCGAAACCGAGCGCCGCCTGCGCGTGCTGTGCGGCCAGGGGCCGGCGCCCGCCCTGGCCGCGCCGGCGCTGTTCCGGCGCGTGGGCCTCGACCTCGTGCCCGGCATCGGCCTGATGCCGGCGACCGTACCCGGCGCGTTCGGCGCCTGGGCGACCTTGCTGCGCGACCACGGCACCTGGCCGCTCGCCGACGTGCTGCGGCCGGCGATCGAGTACGCACGCGACGGCTTCCCGCTGGTGCCCAGGATTGTCGAGGCGATCATGGCGGTGCGGCCGCTGTTCGAGAGCGAATGGACGGACTCGGCGGCGATCTGGCTGCCCGGCGGGCGGGTCCCGCGACCACGCGAGAGCTTCGCCAATCCGCGCCTCGCCGAGACGTACGCCCGCCTCCTCGCCGAGTCCGCCAAGGCCGGCGACGGCCGCGTGACGCAGATCGAGGCGGCGATCGAACTCTGGTATCGCGGCTTCGTCGCGCGCGCGATCGACGCGTATTACACGCACGTCAAGGCGCGCGACACCACCGGCGAGCGCAACGCCGGTCTGCTGCGCTACGACGATCTGGCGCACTGGCAGGCCGCCTACGAAGAGCCGGTGACGCACGACTTCGGATCCTGGACGGTCGCCAAATGCGGACCGTGGAGCCAGGGGCCGGTGTTCCTGCAGCAGCTGGCGCTCCTCGATCCGAGCGGCGTCGAGGCGCTGGCGCCCGACGGCCCGGAATTCGTGCACCAGACCGTCGAGGCGACGAAGCTGGCGATGGCCGACAGGCTGGCCTGGTACGGCGACCCCGACTTCGTCGACGTGCCGCTGCAGGATCTGCTCTCGGACGAGTACAGCCAGGCGCGCCGGCGCCTGATCGACGCCCGCGCGTCGAGCGAGCTGCGGCCAGGCGCGCCCGGCGGCCGGCCGCCGCGCCTGCCCGATCTCGCCGCCGCGCTGCGCACGCGCGCCGCCGCCGACACGCGCTTTGGCGTCGGCGAGCCGACCTTCGCGGCGCTGACCGAGAGCGATCTCCTCGTCGGCGACACCTGCCACATCGACGTCATCGACCGCTTCGGCAACATGGTCTCGGCCACGCCGTCCGGCGGCTGGCTGTCGTCGAGCCCGGCGATCCCGGAGCTCGGCTTCTCGATCAACACAAGGCTGCAGATGACCTGGCTCGACGACGGCGTCGCCGGTCAGCTCGCGCCGGGCAAGCGGCCGTGCACCACGTTGTCGCCGTCGATGGCGCTGAAGGACGGCGAGCCGGCTCTCGCGTTCGGGACGCCCGGCGGCGACCAGCAGGATCAATGGTCGCTCGCCTTCTTCCTGCGTCACGCCGTGCATGGCCAGGACCTGCAGGAGGCGATCGACGCGCCGGCGTGGCACGTCGACCATTTCCCGGCGTCGTTCTGGCCGCGCACCACCACGCTCAACCGGCTGACGTTGGAATCGCGCTTTGCGGCCGATACAATCGCCGCCCTTCGAGTCGCCGGGCATGACGTGCAGGTCGGCGCGCCGTGGTCGGAGGGACGGATGTCGGCGTGCGGGCGCGAGCGCGATTCGCGTGGCCGCTGGATGCTGAAGGCCGCCGCCAATCCGCGGCGCATGCAGGGCTACGCAGTGGGGCGATGATGACGCGACGAGACGTGGTGCGGTGGGCGGCGAGCGGCCTGATGACGGTTCTGGCGTTCGCGGTCGCGGTGATGGCCACGGGGCCGGCGGGTGCCGTGTATCCCGACAAGCCGATCCACATCATCGTGCCGTGGGCGCCGGGCGGATCGACCGACATCCTGGCGCGGGTCGCCGGCGACAGACTGCGCGAAAGCCTCGGCCAGCCGGTGGTGGTGGAGAACCGGCCGGGCGCCTCGGGGAATGTCGGCTCGCTGGTGGTCGCCAAGGCCGCCCCCGACGGCTACACGCTGCTGTTCGGCTCGATGAGCACGCATGCGATGAACCCGGCCCTGATGCCGTCGATGCCCTTCGATGGCGTCGCCGATTTCTCGCCGCTCGCCATGCTCGCCTTCGTCACCAACACCATGGTGCTGCACCCCTCGGTGCCTGCCACCTCGGTCGGCGAGTTCATCGCCTATGCGAAGGCCAATCCGGGCAAGGTCGCCTACGCGTCCGCGGGGGCCGGCTCGACCAACCATCTGAGCGCCGTCCTGTTCGAAAAGCTGGCCGGCGTGCAGATGCTGCACGTGCCGTATCGCGGCGGGGCACCCGCCGTGGCCGACACCGTGGCCGGACAGACCCAGCTCCTGTTCAGCGCCGGCACGCAGACGCTGCAGCACGTGAAGAGCGGCAGCCTGAAGCTGGTCGCGGTCACCGAGGATCACCGCAGCGCGCTCCTGCCCGACACGCCGACGGTCGGCGAGACCATCCCGGGCTATGAGATGGCCGTGTGGTACGGCGCGTTCGGCCCGCCCGGCATGGCGCCGGACCTGGTGCTGCAGCTGAACCAGGCGATCAACCACGTGATGACCCTGCCCGACGTCAAGGCGAAGATGGCCGACATCGGCGTCGAGGTGGTGAACATCAGTGCGATGCAATTCGCCGAGCGGCTGCGCGCCGACGCGAAGAAGTGGGGCGCCCTCATCACCGAATTCGGCATCAAGGGCGAGTGAGCCTCAATACCGCCCAGCTCCGTCGTCTGACCGCGGCGCGAAACGACACGCCGCAAGAGTTCTTCGACGAGGTCGCGCGAACCGCCGCCGAGACGATGCGCTGCGCGCTGTTCACCGTCATGCGCTTCGATGCCGACCACCAGGAGGTGGAGCGCCTCTACTCCACCGACCCAGCCGCCTACCCGGTGGGTGGGCGCAAGGCCAAGCGCGACACCGCATGGGCCCGGCAGGTGCTGGGCGAGGGGCGGCTGTTCATCGGCGAAGGCGAGGCGGCGATCCGCGCCGCGTTCGACGATCATGCGACGATCCTCGGCCTCAGACTGCATTCGATCATCAACGTGCCGGTGACCGCGGCCGACGGCACCTGCATCGGCACGCTTAACTTCTTGATGAAGCGCAAGGCCGTCGCCAACGCCGCGGTCGAGATCGCCCGCAAGCTGGCGGCCCTGGCGGCCACGGTCCTCGAAGCTTCACGGATCTGACTCGCGACTGTCACACACGCCTTCCAGACTTTCGGCATGGATGGCACATCGAGTCGCCCGGACGTCATCTCCGACCCGCTTCTGGCCACCGGCACGTCGGCCACCGCGCGCCAGTTGGCGGCGTCGCTGATCGATGCCGGCCACCGGCGGCTGGCGCTGGTGGCACCGGACGGCGAGACCGAGAGCGACAGCCCCGCGGCCGACCATTTCCGCGAGCTCTGCGATGCGTTGTCGGCGGCGAGCCTGCCGCCCGGGCGGAGAATCGCCAGCGGCGCCAATCTCGACCGCGCGTTCTTCACCGTCTTCCGCGGCACCCGCTACCCGACCGGCCTGGTCTGCCCCGACGCCGCCACCGCCGAGGCCGCCCTGCGCAGCCTGCGAGCGCTGGGCTTCCGCGTCCCCGGCGACATGACCATTGTGTGGTCCACGCGGCAGGCCAACGGCTAGAGCGGTTCAATTCGCTCGAGGTATCGCGCCGCTTCATTTCCCTCGCGTCATTCCCGCGGAACGCGGGAATCCATGGTTCAAACGGCAAGATGGATGCCCGCTTTTCGCGGGCATGACGAAATAAGAGAGCCCTACGACTTCAAATCCAGGCGCCGCACCAGCCACCCCGCCACCAGCGTCGCCACCGCGGCTTCGCGGCCGACGTAGAAGTGATCGCAATTGGGGACGATCTCGACGTCGCAGGGCCCGCCGGCGCGGGCCTGGAACGCCTCGGCGGGATAATTCGCCGCCGGCTCCTTATCGCCGCGGACGTACAGGGTCGGGCATCTGACCTGCGGCGCCAGCGCCAGCACGTCGGGCATTTCGCTGAGGCGATCGAGAAAGCTCTCGGCGCTGATCACGTACCACCAGCCGGGCATCAGCATCAGGTCCCTGCCGCGGCCGGCCTTCACCATCTGTCGCGCCTGCGCCGTGAGCTCGTCCAGCCGGTCGCCGGCGAAGAGGCCGACCTTGCAGCTGAGCGGCACCGAGTCCTTGCCGCCGCCATGCGCCGACAGCAGGACCAGCGCCCGCGTGTCCGGGTGGTCGACGACGTGCCTGACCGCCAGCATGCCGCCGTTGCTGTGGCCGATCACCACCGGCTGGGGGAAGCCCTTGGCGGCGAGCCACGCGGCGGCGATGCGGTTGTCGGCGGTGCCCTCCTGCGTGAGCTGGAACGCGGCCCCCTCGGCGGCGCGGCTGTCGCGGATCGACAGGATGTCGTGGCCGCGCCGGTTGAAGGCGAGACAGGCGAGGCCCTGCCCAGTCAGCACCGGCGGCAGGAAGCGTGGCGCGCCGGTGTAGAAGTTCATCGTGTTGCCGTGAAACAGCAGCACCGCGCCTGCGATGTCGCCAGCGTCCGGCCGGTGAAAAGCGCCGTCCAGCGGCGTGGTGTCGGTCGGAATCGAAACCAGCTCGGTGCGCATCAGCGCGCGAGCTCGGTGCGCACCGTCGAGGGCGCGGTCGGCCCGATGTAATGACGGAGCAGCGCCTCGGCGTCGGGCGTGTCCCAGCGCGCCATGCCCTCGATGCGGCCAGCCTCGCGGCCCTCCTGGTCGATGACGAGGGTGGTCGGCAGGCCGCGCACGCCGAAGGCGCGCATCGAGGTGCCCGGCGGATCGAGATAAGTGTCCAGATTCTGGATCTGGGTCCGCGCAAGGAACGGCCGGACGAGATCCAGCCCCTGGCGGTCGACCGAGATCGCCACCACGGCGAAGCTTCTGTCGCCGAGCTTGGCCTGGAGCCGGTCGAGCGAGGGCATCTCCTCGACGCAGGGCACGCACCACGTCGCCCAGAAGTTCAACAGCACCACCCGGCCGCGGAAATCGGCCAGGGTCAGCTTGCGGCCGGCCGCGTCGGTGAAGCTGATCTCGGCGGCCGGCTTGGGCGGCGAGCTCGGGTGGAACGGCTCCATCGAGCCGCGGAAGGCCGGCGGCCGCGAGCCGTCGGCGGCGCCGCGGCCGACCACGAAGACCACCAGGACCGCCACGGCGGCGAGCCCGATTGCGGCGGCGGCAACCCCCAGAAGACGCGGGCGAAAAGCCGGAAATAGCTTACGAATCATAGGTGTTTCCGTCGAAGGCCTATTCTATAACATAGGACCGCTGGGGAGCTCCGCCATTCCCGGCGACCCATTTTCCAGAGCCCCGGCTGTCGCGATGCCCGCCCGTTCCTCCACCAGGTCCCAGCACCGTGCCCCAAAAGGCGCCCGGTCCCGCCCGCGGCCCGCCGCGGCGGGCGCCAGCGCCATGTGGGGTGGCCGGTTCGCCGGAGGTCCGGCGGCGGTGATGGCCGAGATCAACGCCTCGCTCGACGTCGACCGGCGGCTGTATGCGCAGGACATCCAAGGCTCGCTCGCCCACGCCGAGATGCTGGCGCGCCGGCGCATCATCACGGCGAAAGACGGCGCTGCGATCCGGCGCGGCCTCAAGCGGATTCTGACCGAGATCGAGTCCGGAAAATTCCGCTTCCGGCCGGCGCTCGAAGACATCCACATGAACGTCGAAGCGCGGCTGTCGGAGCTGATCGGCGCCGCCGCCGGACGGCTGCACACCGCGCGCTCGCGCAACGACCAGGTGGCGACCGATTTCCGGCTGTGGGTGCGCGACGCGATCGACGGGATGGACGGCGCCGTCCGCCGCCTGCAAGCCGCCCTCATCCGCAAGGCCGATCAGCATGCCGCGACGGTGATGCCGGGCTTCACCCATCTGCAGCCGGCGCAGCCGGTCACGTTCGGGCACCATCTGCTCGCCTATGTCGAGATGCTCGGCCGCGACCGCGGCCGCTTGGCCGATTGCCGGCGGCGGACGAACGAATCGCCGCTGGGTGCCGCGGCGCTCGCCGGCACGTCGTTTCCGATCGACCGGGCGATGACCGCGAAGGCGCTCGGCTTCGAGCGGCCGATGGCCAACTCGCTGGATGCGGTGTCGGCGCGCGACTTTGCGCTGGAGTTCCTGGCGGCAGCCGCGCTGGCAGCGCTGCATTTGTCGCGCCTGGCGGAAGAGCTGGTGCTGTGGGCGACGCCGCAATTCGGCTTCGTGAAATTGTCGGATGCGTTCACGACCGGCAGCTCGATCATGCCGCAGAAGCGCAATCCCGACGCCGCCGAGCTCGTGCGCGCCAAGGCCGGCCGGCTGCTGGGCTCGCTGATCGGGCTGTCGGTGGTGATGAAGGGCCTGCCGCTTGCGTATTCGAAGGACATGCAGGAGGACAAGGAGCGGGTGTTCGCCGCCGCCGACGCGCTCGACCTCTGCCTCGCCGCGACGGCCGGCATGATCGACGATCTGCAGGTGGACCGGGCGGCGATGCGGCGCGCGGCGTCGTCAGGGTTCTCGACCGCGACCGACCTCGCCGACTGGCTGGTCCGCGAGGCCGGCCTGCCGTTTCGCGAGGCGCACCACGTGACTGGCCGGGTCGTCCGGCTGGCCGAGAGCAAAGGCTGCGGGCTGGAAGACCTGAAGCTCGCCGAGCTACAAACAGTCGACCGGCGGATCGGCCGCGGCGTGTATTCGGTGCTGGGCGTCGAGCGCTCGGTGGCGAGCCGCGCCAGCTTCGGCGGCACGGCCCCCGCCAATGTGCGCCGGGCGGTGCGCGATGCGCGCCGGCGTTTTCTTTGAGACCACGATGACCGAACCTGTCCCCCGCCGCCGTCTTCTTCAATGGCTCGCCGCCGGAACGGCGCTGGCGCTCGCCGGCTGCGGCCGCAAGGCGCGGCCGCTGGCGCCGCTCGATGCCGATCCGCGGGCTCCGCGCCGCTATCCGGTCGACAAGAGCCTGCCGCCGGAGATCCGCAACCTGCCGCCCGAAATGGTGCCGCCGCCGGAGCCGCCGCAGGGCCCGAACCAGGGGCCGCTCTACCCGGCGCCGAACGTAGAGTCGCCGTACTGGTCGCCGAACTCGATCTATCAGCCATGACCGTGTTCCAGTACCGGGACGGCGTCCTGCACGCCGAAGGCGTGCGGCTCGACCGGCTCGCCGCCAGCGCCGGCACCCCCGCTTATGTCTATTCGCGCGCGGCACTCACGCGGCGCTACCGCGAATTCGCCGCCGCCTTCGCCGGGCTCGACGCGACCGTCTGCTATTCGGTGAAGGCCAACTCCAACCAGGCGATCATCGCCACCTTCGCGCGGCTGGGTGCAGGCGCCGACGTGGTGTCGGAAGGCGAGCTGCGCCGCGCGCTGGCCGCGCGCGTGCCGGCGAACAAGATCGTCTTTGCCGGCGTCGGCAAGACCGCGGCCGAGCTCGAGGCGGGCCTGAAGGCGGGCATCCTGCAGTTCAACGTCGAATCCGAGAACGAACTGCGCCTCCTGGCCGATATCGCGAAGCGACGCCGCCGGCGGGCGCCGATCGCGCTCCGCATCAACCCCGACGTCGACGCGCTGACCCACGAGAAGATCGCCACCGGGAAGCACGAGAACAAGTTCGGCATCGAGATTCCGCGCGCCCGCGAGCTGGCGCGCCTGGCGCGCAGCCTGCCCGCCCTCGACCTGCAGGGCCTGGCGGTGCATATCGGCTCGCAGCTCACCAAGGTCGAGCCGTTCGCCGCCGCGTTCGCGCGGATGGCGGATCTGGCCCGCGAACTGCTCGCCGAGGGGCACTCGATCCGGCGGTTCGACATGGGCGGCGGCCTCGGCGTCGTCTACGACCGCGAGACCCCACCCGACCTTAAGAGCTACGCCCGCGCCGTCCGCGACGCGGTGGACGGCCTCGACGTGCATGTCGTGCTCGAGCCGGGCCGTTATCTCGTCGCCGAGGCCGGCCTGCTGCTGTCGCGGGTCATCTACATGAAAGAAGGAGCCGAGCGGCGGTTTGCGATCATCGATGCCGCGATGACCGATCTCATCCGGCCGGCGCTCTACGACGCCTATCAGCCGGTCCTGGCGGTGGCGGAGCCGCGGGCGGGCGCCAACCTCGCCACCGTCGACGTGGTCGGGCCGGTCTGCGAATCGGGCGACGTCATCGCCGTCGATCGGGCCCTGCCGCCGCTGGCTGACGGAGATTTGATCGCAATCGGCATGGCCGGCGCTTATGGCGCGGTCATGTCGTCGACCTACAACACCCGGCCGCTGGCCCCGGAGATTCTGGTCGACGGCAAGCGCAGCATCGTGATCCGTCCGCGGCAATCGTACAAAGACCTGATCGGGCTGGATCATCTGCCGCCCGCTCTGAAGCCGAAGCGGACGCGCCGGCGCGCCACCGCCCCGAAAAAAGCGCGCCGCCGCACTGCGACAAAAAAGAACAAAAAATAGGGCGGAAAGACAACAATTTGAGCAGCATGGCGCGGTAGACCTCGGAGCTAACATCAGGCAGGATCGTTTAGTCTTCACCGGAGGACCGGATGCAGACTCGTGACAATCCTTCTGCGGCTCTCCGCAGCTCGCCGCTCCCGACCGACCCGCTGGCCGGCCGCATCCGCTTGGCGCGCGCCGCCCTGGCCTGGGAGCGGCTGTGGCTCGCCCTGTGGCCGGCGGTTGCGGTGCTGGGCGCCTTCGCCGTGCTCGCCCTCTTCGACATCCTGCCGGCGCTGCCGGCGTGGCTGCATGCACTGGTCCTCGCCGCCCTGGTCGGCCTGATCGGGTGGTCGATGTGGCGCGCCCGCGCCGTCTTCGCCCTGCCCGCGGCCGAAGCCGGGCGGCGGCGGCTGGAAATCGCCAGCGGCATGATCCATCGCCCGCTGTTCGCGCTGCGCGACGATCTGGTCGGCGGCGCCGACGATCCGGTGGCCCGCAAGCTGTGGCAGGCGCACCGCGAACGCGTCCGCGCGGCGCTGAAATCGGTCCGCGTGGGATGGCCGTCGCCGGGTCTGCCGGCGCGCGATCCGTTTGCGCTGCGCGCGGCCCTCGCGCTGCTGCTGGTGGTCGGGCTCGGCATCGCCGGCAACGACGTCGGCCACCGCTTCCTGCGCGCGGTGGTTCCAGGCTCCGGCGGGCCGCCGGTGCCGCCGGGCGCCCTCGACCTGTGGATCACCCCGCCGTCCTACACCGGGCTGGCACCCTTGCTGCCGCATGCAGACTCCGATCAGGCGGCGGCCGAGCTCGCGGTGCCCGCCGGCAGCGCCTTGCTGGCGCAGGTCACCGGCGGGCGCGGCGCGCCCAAGCTCACCGTCGACGATCAGGACACGGCGTTCACCACCGTCGACAACAGCACCTCGGCGGCCAACACGCTGCCCGCGTGGCGCGTCGGAACCACCGTCAATTCCGGAAAGCGCCTGGTCATCAAGCAGGGCCGCACCACGCTCGGGTCGTGGACCTTAAAGATCATTCCTGACCAGCCGCCGACGGTGGAATTCGCGGGCAAGCCGGCGGTCAGCCAGCGCGCGGCGCTCCGCCTCGAATACAAGGCGCATGACGATTACGGCGTCGCCTCGGTGATGGCGACGGTCCGGCGCAGCGGCGAGGTGCCGGAGGGAGCGCCGGGACAGCCGATCGACATCCCGCTCAGCCTGCCGAGCCAGAACGCGAAGGATGCCACCGGCTCGACCTATCAGGACCTGACCGCGCATCCGTGGGCGGGGCTGCCGGTCGTGGTGCAGCTGCACGCGACCGACGCGACCGGCCAGACCGGCGTCTCGGAAGAGGTCGCGATGACCCTGCCCGAGCGCAAGTTCCAGAACGCGATCGCGCGCGCGATCGTCGAGCAGCGCAAGGTGCTGGTGACCAATCCGGATTCTCGCGCACTGGTGAGCCGGGCGCTGAACGCCATCGCCTCGGTGCCGACCCAGTACAGCGAGGACAGCGTGGTGTTCCTGTCGCTCACCACGGCGGCGGCGCGGCTTATGCGCGATCAATCCGCCGAAGGCACGGACGCCGTGCAGTCGCTGATGTGGGATACGGCGCTCAGGGTCGAGGACGGCCGGCTGTCGACCTCCGAGCGCGACCTGCGGGCGCTCCAGCAGAAGCTCCAGGACGCGCTCGCCAACAACGCACCCGACCAGGAGATCGAGAAGCTGATCCAGGAGCTGCAGCAGGCGATCAACCGCTATCTGCAGGCGATGATGGAAAACGCGATGCGCCATCCCGAGCAGATGCAGCCGATGGACCGCAATGCTATGCGGCTGAACAGCCTCGATCTGCAGAAGCTTCTCGACAAGGCGCGCCAGCTCTCGCGTACCGGCGCCAAGGACGCGGCGCGCGACCTGCTGGCCAAGCTGCAGGACCTGCTCGAGAACCTGCGCGCCGGCCGGCCGATGATGGGCCGGCAGCAGGGCGACGGCTCGCCCGGCCAGCAGATGATGCAGGGCCTGCAGGACCTGATGCAGAAGCAGCAGAGCCTGCTCGACCGCACCTTCCGCCGTTCGCAGCAGGGACGCCCGGGCATGCCGGGGATGCGCGGCCAGCAGGGCCAACAGGGACAGCAGGGCATGGGCCAGCAGCCCGGTCAGCAGGGCCAGCAAGGCGGCCAGCAGGGCGAGGCCGACGGCGACGGGATGGGTGCCGGCGAGCAGGAGGCTTTGCGCCGGCAGCTCGGCGACATGATGCGCCAGCTCGGCGAGATGATGGGCAACATTCCCGGCGCCATGGGCCGCGCCGAGCGTTCGATGCGCGACTCCGGCGAGGCGCTGCAGGACGGCGCCCCCGGCCGCTCGCTCCGGCCGCAGATGGACGCGCTCGACCAGCTGCGCGCCGCGGCGCGCGACCTCGCCCAGCAGATGGCCGAGCAGTTCGGCAACGGCGAAGGCCTGGACGACGCGTTCGGCGACAACGCGCCGGAGCAGCCGAGCCGCGATCCGGCCGGCCGGCCGGTCAACGGCCTCGGCGGACTCGACGGCCGCGACGTCACCATCCCCGAAGCGAGCGACATCCAGCGGTCGCGCGAGATCCTGGACGAGCTGCTGCGCCGTTCGGGCGAACGCTTCCGCCCGAACCTCGAGCGGGATTACATAGACCGGCTGTTGAAGAGGTTTTAAACCCCGCCTTTTCTAAGCCCCTCAAGCGCCGGGCGGGGCACATCCGTGCCCCTTGGCTCCCGCGCGCATAAGCGCGCGCGGCTGCAGTCGCAGCCGTAATCTGCGGACTTCGGAAGCCTCAGGCTCTTCTACGGACGAGTGCCAGCCGTAAGTCACGCAAATGCGGAATGGTCTGCCCTTATTCGTCGTGCCCGCACTTGTTGCGGGCATCCACGTCGATCAGCGTGCTCGTCGCCCGACGTGGATGGCCGGGAGAAGCCTGGACAAGCCCGGCAATGACGAAGAAAGAATAGTCCGAGGCCTCCGAGGACGACAGTTAAGGACCGCGACCGCGGTCCCGCGCCCTAATGGGCGCGAAGCCAAGCGACGCGGATGCGTCGCGCCCGGCGTCTGAGGGACCAAAATTACTGCTGCTGTGGCAGGAAGTTGATCGACAGGCCGGTCGCCTGGGGCGAGGGCTGTTTGATCTCGGTGTGGAAGGTGGTGCTCTCGCCGGCGTCGAGCTTCGGGTTGGCGGCGCTGAAGGTCCAGCTCTGCAGCTCCTGGTCCTTGGCGTCGCGTAGCGAGCCGCGCATCGGCGGGACCGAGCGGCGGCTGCCGGTCGTGTTGGTCACCTTGCCCTCGATCACCAGCGCCGGGGTGCCGTCGACCAGGGTGCGTGACGAGTTCACGGTGTTGAGCCGGAGCCCGTCGCCCGGCGGCGGGATGTCGAAGCCGAAGAACGCGTAGGCCGGCTTGGTCTTCGGGAAATCGTCCATCACCACGTCGCGCGCATAGATGGCGCCGCCGACACCCAGCACCACGACGGCGAACAGCACCCAGCCGGCGACCCCCGCGAACCGGCGCACCAGCGAGCGGCCGCGAACCGTCTTCACGGGCGGTGGCGCCACCGCCCGGGCGAGGATGTCGTCGAAATTCGGCACCGTGTCTTCGAAACTGGCTTCCATCCGCGCGTCTTCGGCGACATCGGTCGGCGGCAGCGGCACGGGTTCGAGCGGCAGCGGGGGCGGCTCGGGGGTGGCCGTCGCGACCGGTTCCGGCGGCGGGGGGGGCTGGCCTTTGGGGCCGGCTCCGCCCGGAGGTCGGCCGTGGTCGCGGTCCACTGGTGGCGGCAGCGGCTGCACCGCACCTGCCGGCCCTCCTCGCCGAGGGCGTCCGCCTGTACCCTAAATCGCGCGCCGCAATTGGGACAGCCGAGGATCATGCCGAGCCTGTGTGAGGTGCCTCCCGGCCGCCGGCCGGATTCGGAGATTTTATAGGCATGCCAAGGTCATGCTGACAACAGCCGCGAAAACCCGGTCGCTTGCCGGTGGGCGGCGGCGCATGCCATGCTCACCCCAATCCTGGCGACTCGCGCGGTGTTGAGGGAAGCGTACATCCGTGGTGCGGTTCGAGAATGTCGGCTTGCGCTACAGCCTGGGGCCGGAGGTGCTGCGCGACGTCTATCTCGACCTGGCGCCGGGCTCGTTCCACTTCCTGACTGGGCCCTCGGGTGCGGGTAAGTCGTCGCTCTTAAGCCTCCTCTATCTGTCGCGGCGGCCGACCCGCGGCATCATCACCATGTTCGGCCGCGATATTGCCACCATTCCGCGCCAGGATCTGCCGGCGCTCAGGCGGCAGATCGGGGTGGTGTTCCAGGATTTCCGGCTGTTGGCGCACCTGTCGGCGCTGGACAATGTGGCCCTGCCCCTGCGCGTCGCCGGCATGGACGAGAGCAAGGTGCAGGAACACGTGGTGGAGCTGCTGACCTGGGTCGGCCTCGGCGATCATCTGGAGGCGAGGCCCGCGACCTTGTCGGGCGGGCAGCAGCAGCGGGTCGCCATCGCGCGCGCCGTGATCACGCGGCCGCGGCTTCTGCTGGCCGACGAGCCGACCGGCAACGTCGACGACCGCATCGCGGTGCGCCTGATGCATCTGTTCGAGGAGCTGCACCGGCTGGGCACGACGGTGCTGATCGCGACCCACAACGCGGCCCTGGTCGAGCGCATGCGTCATCCCGAGCTCCGTCTGGACGGCGGCCATCTGAGCCGCATCAAGCACCGGGGTGCGGCGTGATGGTGGTCGCGCTGTCACGCCAGGCCTTGGCCGAAGTCCACCGGCGGGTGCGCGACGCGGTGCTGACGCCGGCCGGCGCCACGCGCGCCGGGCTGGCGCTGGGCCGCGACGAGACGCCGCTGCACCTCGACTGGATCGTCGCCGCCATGGCGTTCCTGGCCGCGATCGCGATCGTGGGCGCCCTGGCGACGGCCGAGGCGGCGCAGCGCTGGCGCCACGGCCTGACCGGCAGCCTTACCATCGAGATCCCGGCACTGACCGGTGCCAAACCCGCCGGCACCGGCACCGCGGGCGACGACCGCGTGCAGCGGATCTTCGACGTGCTGCGCCGCGAGCAAGGCATCCAGCACGCGACCTTGGTGCCGCGCAGCCGGATCGCGGAGCTGCTGGCGCCGTGGCTGGGCCAAGGCGGGCTCGTCGACAATCTCCCGGTGCCGCAGCTGATCGACGTGACGCTCAGTCCGGACGGACATGTCGACATCGCGGGCCTGCAGCAGCGTCTGGCCGCCGCGGTCGACGGCACCCTGCTCGACGATCATCAGCTGTGGATCGCCGACCTCGTGCATCTGGCGCGGCTGGGCGTCGGGCTGGCGCTGGCGATCGTGCTGGTGGTGGGGCTGACCGCCGCCGCCGCGGTGGTGATCGCGACCCGGGCCGGCCTCGCCGTGCACCACGACGCGATCGACCTGCTCCACCTGATGGGGGCCGAGGACGGCTACATCGCCGACCAGTTCGCCGGCCAGGCGACGCGGCTCGGGCTGCGCGGCGGCCTGCTGGGACTCCTGATCGCCGCCCTGGCGCTGGTCGCGTTCGGCGTGGCGAGCCAGGCGGTCGATCCGAAGCTTCTGCCGCGGCTGTGGCCGACGACGGGGCAACTACTGCCGCTGGTGCTGGTACCGCCCGCCGCCGCCGGGCTGGCCTGGCTCACCGCACGGCGCACGGTCATGCAAGCGCTGAAGAAGAAGGTGTGATGGCACAGCTGGTCCTGCTCGACCGCGACGGCGTGCTCAACGAGGAGTCCACCGCGTATATCAAGAGCCCGGGCGAACTGATCATGATCCCGGGTTCGGCCAAGGCCGTGGCGCGACTCAACCGCGCCGGCCTGAAGGTCGCGGTGTGCACCAACCAGTCGGTGGTCGGCCGCGGCATCATCCCGATGGAGATGCTGGACCGGATCCACGAGCGGCTCGCCCGCGAACTGGCGGCGGAGGGAGCGCGAGTGGATGCGCTGTTCATCTGCACCGATCATCCGGACCAGGCGACGCGGCGGCGCAAGCCCGGCCCCGGCATGCTCGAAGAGGCGCTGAGCCGGTTCCACGCCAGCCCCGCCCTGACGCCGATGATCGGCGACAATCTGCGCGACCTCGAGGCGGCGGCGGCGGTCGGCTGCCCGCGCCATCTCGTGCGCACCGGGCACGGCGCCAAGGTCCAGGCCGACGGCATCCCGGGCGCGGTGCTGCCGGTGCGGGTCCACGACGATCTCGCCGCCGCGGTGACCGCCTTGCTGGGGCCGGAATGAGTCCGGGCGACGCCACATCCCCGCCCCCGCCCCCGCCCCCGGCCGCGCGCAAGCGGGGCGCGGCGGCGGCGATGCTGCGCACGGCACGCCGCATGCTGCTGGCGCTGATCCTGCTCGCCGCCGGCTGGACCGGCGGCCTGATCTGGTTCGCGCATAAGATTCCGCGGCCCGAGAAGACCACCATCTCCGACGCGCCGACCGACGCGGTGGTGGTGCTGACCGGCGGCCCCTTGCGCCTGCGCGCCGGGCTGGAGCTGCTCGAGAGCGGCAAGGCGAAGAAGCTGTTCGTCTCCGGCGTGTCGCGCAATGTCGAGCTTACCGAATTGCTGCGCACGGCCCAGAAATCGCCCGACGCGGTGGCGTGCTGCATCACGCTCGGCCATGCCGCAGCCGACACCGCAGGCAATGCCGTCGAGACGCGGCTGTGGATGGAGCACGAGGGCTTCCACAGCATCCGGCTGGTGACCGCCAGCTATCACATGCAGCGCAGCCTGCTCGAATTCCGCCGCGCCATGCCGGACCTCGACATCGTGCCGCACCCGGTGTTCCAGGACGGCTTCATGCGCAGCAGCTGGTGGGTGTGGCCCGGCACGCTGGCGCTGATCGTCACCGAGTATCAGAAATATCTCGCCGCCGGCGCCAGGTTCTGGCTGGTCACCGAGGCGCACAAGGCCGAGACCCGCAGCAGCAACGAAGCGCGGGGTTCCGGCGGTTGACCCTCGCCTCCGTCAGATCGGGCATTGGGCTGCTGCTGCGCTCGGCGGCGTTCAACGTTCTATTCTTCGGCTACACCGCGATCGAGCTGATCGTGATCGTGCCGGCGCTGTTCCTGCCGCCGCCGCGTCCGGCGCTGTGGATCGCCCGCACCTGGGCGCGCCTGATGTTCGCGCTGCTGCGGATCATCGTCGGCATTCGCTGGGAGGTGCGCGGTCCGGTCGACCTGCTGCGCGGCCCGGTGCTGATCGCCAGCAAGCACCAGTCGGCGTGGGACACCATCGTGTTCTTCCTGCTGTGCGAGCAGCCGACCTACGCGATGAAGAAGGAGCTCATGCTCGTCCCGCTTTACGGCTGGCTAGCGCGGCAGCAAGGCCATATCGCGGTGGACCGCACGGCCGGCGCCGCCGCCATCCGCGGCTTGCTGCGCGCGTCGAAGGCGGCGCTGGCCGCCGGCCGCCAGCTCGTCCTGTTTCCGGAAGGAACCCGCGTGCCGGCCAACGAGAGGCATCCCTATCAGCCGGGCATCGCCGGGCTTTACGCGCTGCTGGGCGTGCCGGTGGTGCCGGTGGCGCTCAATTCCGGACTGTTCTGGCCGCGGCGCAGCTTCATGAAGTACCCGGGAAAGGTCATCGTCGAGGTGCTGCCCGAGATCCCGCCCGGCCTGCCGCGCGAGACGTTCATGCACGAGCTCGAGACGCGGATCGAGACGGCGACGGCGCGCCTCATCGCGGAAGCGCGCGCGGCCGATCCCGGCTTATAATCGGCGCCCCATCCCAAGAGACGGGCGAGAGGAGACCATGAACCCGCATCTGCCGATGGTCGGCGACGTCCTGCTGGCGTTCCCGACACCGATCTTCATCCGCCACTGGCCGGACTCCGAGGCGCTGAACCGCGATCTCGCAGCACTCGTGCTCGAGAAGGAGCGCGCCAATCCCGGCGTCAGCAAGAGCAATTTCGGCGGCTGGCATTCGGAGGAGGACCTGTTCGAGTGGGGCGGTCCGGCCATCCAGGAGCTGCAGCGCCGCGTCAGCGTGGCGGGGCAGGAGATCACGGCGAAGGCGTGTGGCGAGGCCATCACCGGCCTGCAGGCCGAGATGACGATCACCGGCTGGGCGAACATCTCGCGCGACCGCGCCTATAACGGCATCCACAACCACCCTGACTGCACCTGGTCGGGCGTCTATTACGTGACCCTGGGCGAGCGCGACATGAGCGACCCGCGCAACGGCATCATCGAGTTCCTCGATCCCCGGATGGGCGTCAACTGGGCGCAGCTCCCCGGCCAGCCCTTCGGCACCCAGCTGCAGATCAACCCGCAGGCCGGCACCATGCTGGTCTTCCCGAGCTGGATGCAGCACTGGGTCCACCCGTTCAAGGGGACGGGCGAGCGGATCTCGATCGCGTTTAATGTGAGGTTGGGGTTTAAGTAGCCCCGCTTTTTTTGTAGTCCCTCAAACGCCGGGCGCGACGCCTCCGCGTCGCTTGGCTCCCGCGCGCATAAGCGCGCGCGGCTGCAGTCGCAGCCGTTGTGTATTGTCCTCGGAAGCCTCGGACTTTGCTTCTTAGACGAACCCCCTCAGACGCCGGGCGGGATGCATCCGCATCCCTTGGCTACGCGCCCATTGGGGCGCGGGACCGCAGTCGCGGTCCTTATTTGCGGGCCTCGGAGGCCTCGGTCTTTCCTTCTTAGACGAGGCCCTCAAGCGCCGGGCGCGACGCATCCGCGTCACTTGGCTGCGCGCCCATTGGGGCGCGGGACCGCAGTCGCGGTCCTTATTTGCGGGCCTCGGAGGCCTCGGTCTTTCCTTTTACGTCATGTCCCGGCTTGTCCGGGGCATCCATCGCACCGCCGGAACCATGGATGCCCCGCATAAAGCGGGGCATGACGAGGAGGAGACTGGTATCGGCATCGGAACACAACAAGAACAAGCCTTGACAGGCGCGTAATTATTTCCTAAATTCAACGGCTTCGCCTCGAAGCTGAAAGCTCGCCTGTGTGCCCGATCGCCGCTATTTCCCAGCAGATCTGGGACATGAAATATCGCCTGAAGTCGGACGGCGGTACGCCCGTCGACCGGACGATCGAGGATTCGTGGGCGCGGATCGCCGCGGCGCTCGCCGTCCCCGAAGCCGATCCGCAGCTGTGGACGGACCGCTTCTTCACCGCACTCGAGGATTTCAAATATCTGCCGGCGGGGCGCATCGTCGCCGGCGCCGGCACGGGGCGGAACGTCACCCTCTTCAACTGCTTCGTCATGGGCGCCATCCCGGACGACATGGCCGGGATCTTCACCCACCTGAAGGAAGCAGCCCTGACCATGCAGCAGGGCGGCGGCATCGGCTACGACTTCTCGACGCTCAGGCCCAAGGGCGCCCCGGTCAAAGGCGTCGGCGCCGACGCGTCCGGGCCGCTGTCGTTCATGGACGTGTGGGACGCGATGTGCCGCACCATCATGAGTGCCGGCTATCGCCGCGGCGCCATGATGGCGACGCTCGCCTGCGACCACCCGGACATCGAGGCCTTCGTCGAGGCCAAGCGCGAGCCCGGCCGGCTGCGCATGTTCAACCTGTCGGTGCTGATCACCGACGCGTTCATGACCGCGGTCAAGGAAGATGCGCCCTGGGAGCTGAAGTTCGGCGGCGTCAGCTACAAGACCGTGCGCGCCCGCGAGCTGTGGGACAGGATCGTGCGCGCGACCTACAGCTATGCCGAGCCGGGCGTCATCTTCATCGACCGCATCAACAAGCGGAACAACCTGCATTACTGCGAGAGCATCCGCGCGACGAACCCGTGCGGCGAGCAGCCGCTGCCGCCCTACGGCGCCTGCCTCTTGGGCTCGATCAATCTCGCGGCGCTGATCAAGGAGCCGTTCACGCCGAACGCGCATCTCGACCAGGCCGAGTTCGACCGTATCGTGCCGCTGGCGGTGCGGATGATGGACAACACCGTCGACGTGTCGCGCTTCCCGCTGCCCGAGCAGGAGGCCGAGGCCAGGGCCAAGCGGCGCATCGGGCTCGGCGTCACCGGCCTCGCCGACGCGCTGATCCTGTGCGGCGTCCGCTACGGGAGCGAGGCGGCGGTGCGGCTTACCGAGACCTGGATGCGCCGGCTGCAGCGCCAGGCCTATCTCGCCTCGATCGAGATCGCCAAGGAGAAGGGCCCGTTCCCGTTGTTCGAAGCCGAGCCGTTCCTGGCCGGCGAGACGATTGCGGCGCTCGACAAGGACGTGAAGGAGGCCATCGCGCGGCACGGGATCCGCAACGCGCTGCTGACCTCGATCGCGCCGACCGGCACGATCTCGCTGCTCGCCGACAACGTCTCGTCCGGACTCGAGCCGGTGTTCAGCTTCGCCTATACGCGCAGCGTGCTGATGCCCGACGGGACCCGCCGGACCGAGGAGGTCACCGACTACGCGTACCGGCTGTACAAGCGCCTGTTCGGCGAGAGCGCCGAGCTGCCGGATTATTTCGTCGACGCGCAGCGCCTGTCGCCGTCGGACCACGTGGTGATGCAGGCCGCCTGCCAGAAATACGTCGACGCCTCGATCTCCAAGACCATCAACTGCCCGGAGGACATCCCCTTCGAGGCGTTCAAGGACGTGTACCTGCAGAGCTACGAGCTCGGCTGCAAGGGCTGCACGACCTACCGCCCGAACGACGTGACCGGGGCGGTGCTGGCGGTCAAGGAAGAGGTGCAGCGCGCCGCCGGCAAGAGTGGCCGGACAGCGAGCACGCCATCTACATCACCGTCAACGACGTGATCATGGATGGGCGGCGGCGGCCGTTCGAGGTGTTCATCAACTCGAAGAACATGGAGCACTACGCCTGGACGGTGGCGCTCACGCGCATGATCTCGGCGGTGTTCCGGCGCGGCGGCGACGTGTCGTTCGTGGTCGACGAGCTGAAGGCGGTGTTCGACCCGCGCGGCGGCCAGTGGATGGGCGGGCGCTACGTGCCCTCGCTGCTGGCGGCGATCGGCGAGGTCATCGAACGCCACATGGTCGATATCGGGTTCCTCAGCGTGCCCGGCCGGCCGCACAGCGACCCCTACGTGGCGGGACCTCTGGTGGCCGCCGCGGGCGGCAGCGAGACGGCTCAAGCAACGCCGCAGATCAGCGCCATGCCATCGGCTGGCTCGGCCTCGGCGTCATCCGCGGCGTCGGGCCGGGTCTCCTCGTTCCTGCGCCAGTGCCCGAAATGCGGCAGCCCGTCCCTGATCCGCCAGGAAAACTGCGACACCTGCACCAGCTGCGACTACTCAAAGTGCGCGTGAAGCTGTTCAGCGCGAATAGGAAAATATAAGCGGACGCATTGGACGTTCAGGAGCTGCATGATGACACCTGACGACGAATTACTGGAGAGGGCGCGGTCCGCAGCGAATTGCGCCTACGTTCCGTATTCAAAATTTCGCGTCGGCGCGGCCGTCCGTATTGGAAAAAATATCTATACCGGCTGCAATATCGAGAACGCGTCCTACGGATTGACGATTTGCGCAGAGCGCGTCGCGGTATTTACAGCAATCGCTGCAAGTGCCCGGGTGATTGATGCCGTGGCCGTCGCGTGCATTGATGCAGCGGATGGTGCAGCAACGGAAAACCTGATGCCATGCGGCGCTTGCCGCCAGGTTATTGCTGAATTCGCCACCGCCATCATTCCCTTTTACATTGATAGGGTAGGAACGTTTACGGTCGGAGACCTAATGCCCCACCCTTTCAGGTTGACAGGCGCGTAGCGGTAAATCTTCTGTTGGCAAACTCGCTTACTGCTTACCGGCCTTTATAGCAGCATCAATTGTGTCGATCGCGTTCTCCGCATCTTCCTCGGAGACGTGAGGCTTTAATTCAACCATCCTCTTCGCCCGTTTTGTCTTCGACACTTTCCCGAGCTCCTTCGTCACGTACAGAGCAGTTGCGATCTGCTCTAGTTCCGTCACTCCCTTATCGGCCACCAACTCAGATACCCGAGCAAGATGATTTTTGTATTTGCCCAACGTGATCGGAAAGCCCTTCCAAGTCTTCTTTGCTTGGTCGGATGGCGCTAGCGTCGGGCCGTAAGGATATGGCTTCGGTACGAGATCAAGGTACCCCTCTGCCCTGAGTTCCGTAAGTCGATCTCGCAGATCAAACGAAAACGGTCCGTGCTTGTACAAAATAAATTCAAACTCAAGCGGAACGTTTTCCAGCTCTTGGAGCAGGTACACTGATTTTTGGAGATGAGTCTCTCCGCACCAGCTCCCCTTCTCGTGCAGCTGATGCGCTAGGCGCGTCATCACAACCGCCTGCGCTACCCGTTTCATTGTCCGTCCTCCTTTGGGGGCTTTACCAACTCTTTTCGATTCGCGTCAAGCCAAGCCGAAGCTTGTGATTCAAGATCAGGAGATATGAATACGTACTCGACTTGGACGACGGGCAGTTTTGTCAGAGTTTCTGACATCGAAATGGATGAGGCGATACGGCCATCGCGCGCCTCAACCGGAAATTCAGCTATGCCGCCGCGTTGGCTGTACTTGTCGTGTCGGACATTGGCGGCTCCGAACTTGGCCACTGCCGCATCGAAAATTATTTTTCCTGCGTCAGGATTGATTTTCAGATCGGCAGGGTGCCTTTGATAGAGGACCCTGAAATGTTCTCGTCGAACTATGCGACGCGCTGGATCGTGAGCAGGATGGTCCGCCTTATTCGCCGCCCTGCTTAACTCTGCGTAGATTTCGTTATCCGTCGTTCGAAGATGGTCTTCAATTTCGATTGAATATTTTCCACCCTCAAAGTGCTTTGTCATGAAGTCCTGAAGGTGGACATCGTAAATTCTGCGAACGGGATGGAAATACACTTGCGAGTACATGAAGTATCTAGCAAGCAAAAGCGCTTCGGCAGTGAGTAGGCCGCCCTCTTGGACTCCTAGCGCAGGCTCGGTTGAACTCGAACTGCTGCCAGCAGGACTGGTAGGTAGGATCCTGAGGGTATCGATCAGTCGGTAGTGATCGAAACGACCGTATGCTACCCCTGCATGATATGTATCACGCAAAAGGTAATCCATCCGATCGACGCCGAAAGCATCACCAATGATTATCTCAGACAAAATTGCTTCCCAATTCGAGAAGGGAAGGTCCTTTGCCTTTTTGGGACCGATCGCAAGCTTGACTATATGCGCGGGCCTCAGCGGAGGGGTCATGTCCTCCCAAACGGACTTCATTTCGGCATGTTCGATCAACTTGCGGGTTAGATCTTCGTGGCTGATGCCTGCAGGCAATAGCTCCTTCTCCGCGGCATGTGAGAACGGAAGATGGCCGATGTCATGGCAGAGCGCTGCCATTCGAAGAACTCGACGCCAATAGGCCAACTTGTCCCGCTGTGAGATCTCTGGAAGACCATTTCTGATCTGATCAGTAACGTTTTCTGGCTGGGTAACTACATCGAAAACCCGGCCCGCGAGTTCCATCACTCCGAGTGAGTGCTCGAACCGCTTGTGCGTCGCGCCGGGATAAACAAGCGGTGTCAACGCCAGCTGATGAATATGACGTAACCGCTGAAATGGCCTCGAATCGATAATGCGGCGCTCATCCGTATCGTATCGGACGAAGACATGGATCGCGTCACGGAGCTCGTGGAAATGCTTCGGCACGGCCTATACACAAATTGTTGTGAGAACAAAAGATAAACACAACTGCCAATAGAATTCAAGCACCTTCTACGCGCTTACGTTCAAGTTGCATCTGGGAGAAGTGCCCAAGCTTCAATGATATCCAATGCCGGATGGTTTGATGGGGTACTCGCTTGGTCTGGCCGTCGTCGACGCAAGGACACCGGCTCGAGGCAAAGAACCGATATGCACGGCCGCCCGACGGGGATTGCGCACGCTCACGTCCACCAAGTCACAGAATTCTGATGTCGCAATCGCGCGACAAAGTTGGGCCACTTGGATCGCGGCGGCCGCCACTGCCACACTCGGGATTCCAACACTTTGCCCAGCAATCGCCATAGCGCCGCACCGGTCTAGACGCCCCTCCTCAACAAGGCGCGTTAGAGCGGGAGTCAGACTAACCTCGGTGCTTTCCTCAGGTTGGGGCCAGGCGACATTGGCCGACCTGAAGCCTGGGAACCCGTGAATTCGGATATCGAACACCTCGGACGAGGAGCCGCCCAGGCCGGCGTCGATTACGAGGTCGAAACCCGCTGCCGGCACTAATCGCCTTGTGGGCAAGTTATCGACTCCCACGAGGGCAACTCCGGGCTGATCGGGCGATCGTCTCGTGTACGTATCAAATGACCGTTCACAGATGACTGTACGAAAGCCTCTCGTTTCAGCCCAAAGCGCTGCAGCCCGCGCTTTGTTCAAACCAATCCACGAAAACTGCGTCAAAATTTGAGTGTCGAGATTTTCCGGGCCGCTCACGTCCGTGTCCTGAAGTAGCAAGCGAACTTCCTGTGGATCGGCGTATGGGAGCAGTCCCAATATCCAGAGAGTACCCTGTCCGAGGTTACCTAGGCCGACCATCCAGCATTGTGCCGGCAAGGCTTCTAGATGCAGATCCTGTGACGCAATAGTTCCAGGGGTCAGTGCCGACAGCTTCTGAGTTCGCTTGCCAGCCATAAGATCGCCGAGCATAGCGATCCGGAACAGATCTGAAGTCGCCATTGCGCCAGCCAAAGCCCCGCTGATTTCGTTTCCAGAAACAGGGGGCTCAGGGGCACATGCTGGCGACGTGACTGCAGTCCAGCCGTCCGCCCAGCATCGAACCTGAGCCCGGCTTGATGTCGGTTCATGCCCAACATAGAGATGAACGGCGTGTGAGGGCGGGTTTTCAGGTCGGCAGCCTGTTTTAACGAGGAGGCGGCGAAGCGGTAGACGCGGGTGAGTTCCGACAATCACTTGTTCGTTAAAGTCACTCCCGAGGTACACACCGCCGCGGAACATCCGCGTGGCGCATTCGGCAATGGTAAGGAGAGCGGCTTGGCCCCATGCGGTTCGCGCGGCGTTATCCGCCGATAAGACTACCGCAGCTTTCTCCAACCGAAGACGCGCATCATCGAATTCCACATCCGCGCCCATCAGAAGCTGGGCGGCTCGGTCTTGTTCAACCCCACGCCTCATCCGATCCACCGCACAGCAAAGAATGCTGCTCCTTTTGAGCTGTGATCGACCCAAAGGTCGCGCCCCCTGAACTCGTAAATGCCGATGCTGCCAGGTAGGTACAGTCGATCAGCGAAGTTCGGGACGATGAGTGCGATGTGACCTCGTTCCGGAATCATCGGGTTTGCCCGATCAATTGTGCTTTGGCTGAACCCACATGGATGGGTGTGAACATCCGCTACAACCTCAAGGTTCCGGCGACGACACTCCCTCCAAACGATATCCATGCGCGAACCGTCGAAGACGATATGCCCTCGGAGGGCCTCCGGGTCGACCGTGTCATATGGAAGCAGCGCCTTAATGATGCGGGTCGTTCCTTTTCTGACGCCTAGTAAGAAACCGCCGCTCTCCCGCGTCCCGTGGCCGCGGTCACGCAGCTCTCGGGTGATCTTGCGCCACAAAGCGCGACGGCACTGTAAGGGCCTCATCGGGAAGATCTGCGCCCAGATAGTCTGATCCGTGCAAGAGGTCATAGACAGTCCCCAACAGGAAAGTGATGTCCTTATCCGGCGTCCAGAGTTTCTCTGGATGATCTCTAGGCCAATCGTTGTGGTCGCGTGCGAGGCGATCGATCGGGTGATAAAGGCATGGACCCCAGTCTTTAAAAGAGACCAGGACTCCGTCGCACCCCTTGGGTCTGCCGGCAGTTTCTAGGGGACTGTCGGTTTTGCCGTACCACAGCTGCGATGTCGGTGCTGTTGCCGAATATCCGGCGCAGTCCGAGCAGAGAAGAAACCCCTTCGGGCCTTTACTTCGTGCCCCCGCAGCGATGAAGAACAACGCCCGCGGAAAGGCAACACCAGCCAGAGCCCATTTGCGCCGCTGCACCCCAAGCTTAAATGCAGGCGACGAAAGGTCACGCGCCAGCGCCTCTTCGTCGGTGCGCATGGCTAGGCGCCCTGGGGCTTTACTTTAAAGACGAGCTCGAAGGTAATGGCTTTCGCGCCACGCGCGACTTGGCCGAGGTGAAAGTCCGGCGACAGAGCTTTACCGTCAAGCTTAAGCTGAAAGTCACTTGGCGTGCCCACAAGATTCAGCTCGCCGGGCGCGATGGCCCAAACGATCACTGTCTCGAGCGTCACATTGGGCCCGAATTCGGCGGTTACATCTCGAGTACTGTACTTGACCGTGGTCCGGATTTTGCCCGGCGCGGCCACGTGGATCGGCTTGAAATCAGTAGTCAGACTTCCGACCAAGGCGGCCGCGTAATCCAAAGGGGTAGTAGCGTCTTCGAGGAAGACGTCGGCAATATTGGTTGCGCCGCTTTCGCTCTTAGCTACGGCGACAAACTCGCCGACCGTAATCCCACGGGGCACATGCGCGCCGAAGGGAGCGGCATGACCTTCAACCGTAAATAAAACCTCGACACTGTCGCCCGTCTGTCTTGATCCCGACATACGCGTCTCCATTTCGAAGCCAACAGCGAGTCCCCGCTGCACGGTTCCTGCGTACGCCCGCTTTAGGCGGATTGCAATATCTTTTTCAAATAGTCATTGTAATAAACGGTCATTGCGATTTGACATTTTTTAAAGCGGCGGCCATATTTGGGCTAAATCCCGGCCCGAGTCGTTGAGTAATGAAATGAAACGCGCCACGTTTGCTGAGACCCGCGGATTCTACGCGGCGGTTGGGGGACTCATTGCAAAGGCGCGTCACGGGCGCATGACTCAGGAGATGTTGGGCAAGAAGACTTCGTTGACTCGCACTTCGATCATCAACATCGAAAAGGGGCGCCAACAAATCTTTCTTCACACGCTCGTCGACATCGCTCGCACACTGGGTCTTACGCCAGCCGATCTAATCCCCCCGACCGACAGCCTCGAGACTCTGCTCCGCGAAAAATCCAAAAAGGGAATTGAGTGGATCAAGACGTCCGTCGCCGAGTCGGAAAGGAAGGAATCCCGATGACGGTTCGCCGAAAACACATACGAGAAATGGTCGAGACCTTGCTAAAGAAATACGGTGTCAGGAGCGCGCCCGTCCCCGTGGAGAAGATTGCGCAATCCTCAGGCATCCAAATAAAACTGGATGAAGTTGATGACGATCTCTCGGGATTTCTATTTCGCGATGCACGCAGCAAGACCGTCCTAATAGGCGCGAATAAGTCGCATCATCCGAATCGTCGTCGGTTTACCATTGCCCATGAACTTGGGCATTTCATGCTCCATAAAGGAGAGGTGGTGCACTTGGACAAGGGGCGTGGCGCGTTCATGCTAAACAAACGCGATGCGAAATCCGCTACAGGTGAAGACGATAACGAACGAGAAGCTAATTTGTTTGCGGCTGAACTCTTGATGCCGGCAAAGTTTCTAGAGCGCGATTTGCGCGGTCAGAGTTTTGACATCCTGGAAGAGGACGTCTTCTTCCTAAGCAAATTAGCGGGGCAATACGAAGTAAGCGTTCAGGCACTCACCATTAGACTGAGCTATCTGGGCTACATTAAGACCTGAGATCTTCGGGACATCCTAGGCTCGCGACGCAGTCGCCCAGCTCACTCCGCGGCATTTCGCGCAGTTACTGCACTTCCGCTTCGGCGGACCCAGGGCTTGTGGCGATGTCATACACGGCTCCACCCACTCGGGTGACTTGCACCGCCTCTCTGCCTATGATCGACGCGGCTGAAATTCGGGGCCGGGGGGCTCGATTGGACATGGCACTGGTTCGACCGCTGTTCGACGAGGCGCAGATCAGTGAGCGCGTCGGCGAGCTCGCCCGCGACATCGCCGCGGCGTTTCCCGGCGATTTCACCATTGTCGGCCTTCTGACCGGCGCATTCGTGTTGGTAGCGGATCTCGTGCGGGCGCTGGACCGGGTCGGGCGCGCGCCGCGCGTCGAGTTCCTGCGCCTCGGCAGCTACGGCCAGACGCGCGAGAGCTCAGGCGCGGTCAAGCTCGTCGGCGAGGTGCCTGACATCAAGGGCCGCGCGGTCCTGCTGGTCGACGACATCGTCGACACCGGCCGCACCCAGGCCTTCGCCCGCGAGCTCTTGCTTCACCACGGCGCCACGCGCGTCGCCGCGTGCATGCTGCTCGACAAGCCATCGCGCCGCGAGGTGGCGGTGACCAGCGACTTCGTCGGGTTCGTCACCGCCGACCTGTTCCTGGTCGGCTACGGGATCGATTACGCCGGCCAGTACCGGCACCTGCCCTATATCGGGACCATCGACTAGGGCGCCGACGCCCTCAGGCCGCGACGATCGTCTTGTCCTTGCGCCGGCTGAGCTGGATCTGGCCGTCGGCGCCCTTCACATACGCCGTTTTGCCCACAGCAAGATTGTCCAAGATGGTGACCAGGGCCCGTGGGATGCTGGCGAACGCTTTGGCGCCGCGCGGGCCCGCATTGTAGGTCGCGATGCTCGTCCGGATCTGCTCGCGGGTCAGGGGTTTGCCGTCGTTTCCGATCATGGGGGGCCGATCATGGGCCGTGCGCTCCTCCTGTCCAGTTGATCCCGGATTCACATTGTTGTCCATGCGACGGCGCGGGATAGTCTCTGGTCACACCTGGGAAGGAGTGCCGCATGCGGTCGATCGACGGTCCGGTCAACATCGCGGTCCTGGACGATTATCAGGCCGTGGCGCGGGAGCTGGCCGACTGGTCTCAAGTCGAGCGGCGGGCGACCGTCACGGTCTTCACCACTCACCTCGCCGATCCCGAGCGCGTGGTCGAGCGGCTTCTGCCGTTCGACGTCGTCTGCGTCATGCGCGAGCGGACACCGCTGCCGCGCGCGCTCCTGGAGCGCCTGCCGCGCCTGAAGCTGATCGCCTCGACCGGGCCGGTGAACGCGGCGATCGACGTCGCGGCCGCGACCGAGCTCGGCATCGCCGTGACGCATACCGGCTACGAGTCTACCCCGACCATCGAGCTGACCTGGGCGCTGATCCTCGCCAGTGCGCGGCACATCGTCGGCGAAGCGACCTCGCTTCGCGCCGGCGGCTGGCAGCGCGCGGTCGGCGACGGCCTGCGCGGCAAGACGCTGGGGGTGCTCGGCCTCGGCAGGATCGGCTCGGAGGTGGCGCGGATCGGCCGCGCGTTCGGCATGGAGCTGATCGCGTGGAGCCACAACCTGACGGCGGAGAAGGCCGAGGCGCACGGCGCCCGCCTGGTGTCCAAGGACGAGCTGTTCCGGCAGGCGGACATCGTGACCATCCACCTGATCCTGAGCCGCCGGACACGGGGCCTGGTGGGTGCGGCCGAGCTCGCGGCGATGAAGTCCACGGCCCGGCTGGTGAACACCTCGCGCGGACCGATCGTCGACGAGGCGGCGCTGGTCGCCGCACTGCGCGAGCGCCGGATCGCCGGCGCCGCCATCGACGTCTACGACGTCGAGCCGCTGCCGCCGGACCATCCCTACCGATCCTTGGACAACGCGCTCGCGACACCGCATATCGGCTATGTCTCGCGCGAGCTCTACCGGACGTTCTACGGCGACACGGTCAAGAATATCGCGGCGTGGCTGGACCGACCGGCCGGTCAGACCTGAGGGCGCGCCGTCATTCCGGCTCGATGCCGAGATCGCTGACCACGGTCCGCCAGCGCAGGATCTCGTCGCGCCAATAAGCGTTGAAGCCCGCGACGGTCTCGGTGCCATCGGCGTCGAAGGTCCCGAGCTCGGCCAGGCGCTGGGCGATGGCCGGCTCGGTCAGGGCCTTGCGCAGCTCGCGGTTCATCCGCTGCACGATGTCGGCCGGCGTGCCGGCGGGCGCGAACACCGCGTACCAGCCGCCGAATTCGAGGCCGGGCAACGTCTCGGCCAGCGTCGGGACGCCGGCGAAGCTCGGGAGCCGGTGCGGCGCCGAGATCGCGATCGCCTTCAAGGCACCGCTCTCGAGATAGGTCCGCGCCGCTCCGGCGGCGGTGATGATCAGCTGCGTGCGCCCGGCCAAGGTGTCCTGCACGCCTTTCGACTGCACGGCATAGGGCACCTGCACGAGGGTCAGCCCGGCGCGCTGGTTGATCCACTCGCCGAGCATGCCGGAAAAATTCCTGGGTCCGTCGCTGGCGAAGTTCAGCTGGCCCGGGCTGGCCTTGTCGAGGGCGATCAGCTCCGGGAGCGTCGCCGCCGGCAGGCCCGGAGTGGCACTCAGCAGGAAATAGGTGATGCCGACGAAGGCGACGCCGGTCAGATCGCGCACCGGATCGTAGGGCAGCGCCTTGTAGGTGTAGATGTTGGTCACGACCGAGGTCTGGGTCGCGAACAGATAGGTGTAGCCGTCCGGCGGCGCACTGGCGACCGTCTGGGCCGCGATGATCGCTCCGGCGCTCGCCCGGTTGTCGACGAGCGCCTGCTGCCCCAGCGCGCGGGACACGCGGTCCGAGAGCAGCCGGCACAGGATGTCCGTGGTGCTTCCCGCCCCCGCCCCGAGGACGAAGCGGATCGGCCGCACCGGCCAGGTCTCAGCCCGTCCCGCGCCGGCGCACGACAACGCCACCGCAAGCCCTATCAGCCCGATCAGAATCCGCATGAAGCCGGTCGTCCCCTGCTGCAACACCCGTCTGCGTCACGCGTGAGTGTGCAACACCCGTGCCGGCCGCGGCTAGGGCAAGGATCGACCGGCCGGGGCGAGGGCCGGCGGGAGCGCTATTGCAGGAACTGCTTCACCTTATCGAGCCCGGCGTTGACGCACTCCTCGTCCTTGCCGGGTGACCCGGACAGGCCGACGCCGCCGATCACGTCGTTGCCCACCTTGATCGGCACGCCGCCGTTGATCGCGATCACGCTGGGCAGGGTGGTCTGCTCGCGCCGCGCCGGGTTCGTCTTCATCTGCTGGATGAACTCCTCGGTGCTCATACCGAAGGTGCGCGCCGTGTAGGCCTTGCGGCGCGCGTTCTCGAAGGTGTGCGGCCCGGCATTGTCGTTGCGCAGGCCGACCATGATCTCGCCGCCGCGGTCCACCACGACGACCGACGCCGCATAGCCCCTGGCCTTGCACGCCTCGAGGGCGCCGGTGGCGAGGTTCAGGGCCATGGCGTAACTGAGATCCCGACGCGGGATGAGCTGGGCCGCCGCCGGCGCGGCGACCACGACGGCGAGGGCTGCGGCGGCCGCGAGAATGGCAAGACGATGCGACGCGTAGGGCATTGGTTCGGTCCTCCCCCAGTGACGGTCCCGCGATGGTGAACGACCACCCGCCGCCGTCAAGACAAACCGGCGTGAGGCGTGCCGGCTGACGCGAAGCTCCCCAGATTGCCTCGCCATCGCGGGCCATGGCATTGTCGCCGGGCCAGGCGAAAGGAGGCCCGCCATGAGCATCGAATTCCTGATCACCTCCCTGATCGTCGTCGTATCGCCGGGGACCGGCGTCCTCTACACCCTGGCGACCGGGCTCTCGCGCGGGTCGCGGGCCAGCGTCGTCGCGGCCTTCGGCTGCACGCTGGGCATCGTCCCGCATATGGCGGCCGCAATCATGGGTGTGGCGGCCCTCCTGCACACGAGCGCCGTCGCGTTCCAGACCTTCAAATATGTGGGCGTCGCTTATCTGCTCTACATGGCGTGGAATGCGCTGCGCGAACGGGGAGCCTTGCGCATCGACAAGGAGGTCGGCGCCCGCTCGGCGCTGCAGGTGACCGTGCACGCGATCCTGATCAACATCCTCAATCCGAAGCTGTCGATCTTCTTCTTCGCGTTCCTGCCGCAGTTCGTGAGCGCCGACGAGCCGGAGGCGCTGGCCCGCATGCTGGAGCTGAGCGGCGTGTTCATGCTCCTGACCTTCGTCGTGTTCGTGGTGTACGGGCTGTTTGCCGCCGCGATCCGCACCCATGTCATCTCGCGGCCGCCCGCCCTGACCTGGATGCGCCGCAGCTTCGCCGCCGCCTTCGCCGGCCTCGGGCTGAAACTCGCCTTCGCCGACCGCTGACGGCTGTGGGGTTCGTCATTGCGAGGAGCCCCCGGGTCCGGCCGAAGGCCGGCCCGAGGACAGGCTCCGCGACGAAGCAATCCATCTGGGGCCCTGGATTGCTTCGCTTCGCTAAGAAGAAACTACTGCATCAGGCGGCCTCAGCAAGCGGTTGGAGCCGCACGGTGTAGCCGAGCTTGGCGAGTTGGGTGACGAGGCGCCTGGCCTTTGCTTCAGCCGCGCGATGATCGAAGTGGTTGCTGCCGAGGTCACGGTGTTCGGTGCCGTCTTTGAGCATGTGGTAGATCGCGGTGAGGATGGAGGCGGCGACGGCACAGATCGCCTTCTGCGGTCCGCGGCGGCTGGCCAGGCGATAGAACTGCGCCCTGTAATAGCTGTCCTTCTTGCGTTTGGAATAGCTGTCCTTCTTGCGTTTGGCCGCCCAGGCGCATTGGACAAGCATGGTCTTGAGCCAGGGCGCGCCTTTGCGCAGACGCGAGCGTTTGCGCTTGCCGGCACTCTCATGCTGGCCGGGGCATAACCCGGCTCACGCGACGAGGTGCCCGGCGCTGGCGAAGCGGCCCATGTCGCGGCCGATCTCGGCCAGGATCGTTGTGGCGGCCAAGGTGCTGACACCGGGAATTGTGCACAGAAGAACGATCAGAGCACGAAAGGTGGCCTGACCATCGGCCCCCTCCTTGTCGAGCTTGGCGATCGCCGTATCGACCTGCTGATCAATCTGATCGATGGCGGCGACGATCGTGTCGTATTGCCCAATGTGAAGCCGCAGGAGGAAGCGGTGATGATCGGTCAGCCGCCCGTGCAAGGCGTCATAGAGCTCCTTCGACGTGGCCTTGATCTGCCGGTGGGCCAACGCCGCCAGCTTGCGCGGATCGCGCACGCCCGAGATCATCGCCTCGATCATCCGCCGGCCGCTGACGCCCATCACCTCACAGATCACCGAGCCCAGCTTGATATTGGCGCCTTCGAGCGTCTTCTCGATCCGTTGCACATGCCGCGTCTGCTCGCGCGTCAGCTGCTTGCGCGTGCGCATTAGCGAGCGAAGCTCCTGAAGGCTCTCCTCAGGCACGAAGCTCGGCTTCAGCAGACCACATGCCACCAGATCGGCGATCCACATCGCGTCGTTCATGTCCGTCTTGCGCCCAGGCACGTTCTTGATATGCGCCGCATTGGCCAGGATCAGCTCAAACGTGCCGTCGCTCAGGATGTTCCACACCGGCTTCCAGTACACTCCGGTCGCTTCCATCGCGACGTGGCTGCACCGGCCCTCCCTGAGCCACTCCAGCAGCACCATCAGCCCCGCCGTCGTCGTCTCGAAGCTGCGACACTCCCGTGCCACTTTGCCGCCGACCATGGTCCGCACGCAGGCCACGATCGACGCCTTGTGCACATCCAGCCCGGCTACCCGCTCATTCAATACATCCATCGCCTCCTCCACACCGTGGCGCCGCCGGCGTGGGGCCTCATCGATAGACGTCTAAGAAACGGTCTCCCGGGCGTTACCGCCCGTGGCTCCAGTGGGGGTCATCAAGGCATCCCGGGTCCAACTCGCAATCGGGCTCTCAGCACCAGACAGAAGCCGACCTCTGTGCCGGCGGCTCCTCACTCTCACGTCTCCCACGAGTTACATCAAGCGCGGGTCGGCCACAGGCCGGTGCTCAACTCGCAATGACAGTCAGGCGAGGGTTGGCTCAGACGCTCAAGTAGCTCCGCAGCACCTGTTCCTGGCCCTGAAGCTCGGCGCCGGTGCCGCTGAACAGGATCTCGCCCTTCGAGGCGACGTAATGGCGGTCACCGACCTGCAAGGCGACGCTCAGGTTCTGTTCGACCAGCAACACGGCGAGACCTTCGGCCTTGAGCGTCTTCAAGACGCCCACGATCTCGCGCACGATCAGCGGCGCCAGGCCCTCCGACGGCTCATCCAGCAACATGAGCGTCGGGTTCAGCATCAGCGCCCGGGCGATCGAGAGCATCTGCTGCTCGCCGCCCGAGAGCTGAAAGCCCCAATTGCCGCTGCGCTCGGCCAGCCGCGGAAACAGCCCGAATACCCGGTCGAGATCCCAGCGCACGGCGCCGTCGCGGGCGGCGCGCGCCGTGGTCGTCAGGTTCTCGCGCACGGTCAGGCTTGGAAAGACGCAGCGCTCCTGCGGCACGAACCCGACGCCGAGGCGGGCGATGCGATACGGCGGCGACCCTGAGACGTCGCGGCCGTCGATCTCGATGCGGCCCGGCCGCGGCTTCAGGTAGCCCATGACGGTGCGCACCGTCGTCGTCTTGCCGGCCCCGTTGCGGCCGAGCAGGCAGACGATCTCACCGCGATTCACCTCCAACGAAACATCGCGCAGCACGTGGCTGTCGCCGTAGAAGGCATGGATGCGCTCGACCCTCAGCATCGGTACGGGCGCATCAGAGCGGGCTCCCGAGATAGATCTCGTGCACGCGCGGATCGGCGCGAATTTCCTCGCCGGTGCCTGACGCGATGATCTCGCCGTAGTAGAGGACCGTGATCCGGTCGGCGAGCGAGAACACGACTTGCATATCGTGCTCGATCATCAGGATGCCCAAGCTGCGCGGCAGGCCGCGGATCAGCTCGATCATCCGCTCGGTCTCGGCCGGCGACATGCCGGCGGTCGGCTCGTCGAGCAGCAGCAGCGCCGGCTCGGAGGCCAGCGCCAGCGCGATCTCGAGCTGGCGCTGCTCGCCGTAGGACAGGCTCGCCGCCGTGCGGTCGAGCCCCTCGGCGAGGCCGACGCGCCGCAGCAGCGCCTCCGCCCGCTCCCGATGCTCGCGAAGCGCCGCGACCGGCGTCAGCGGATCGTAGAGTGGCCCCTGATGGGCCTGGATCGCCAGACGGACGTTCTCGCGGGCACTCAGGCCGCGGAACAGGCTGTTCTGCTGAAAGGTGCGGGCGATGCCCAGCCGGCAGACCACATCGGGCGACGCCCCGGTGATGTCGCGGCCGCGGAACAGGATGCGCCCGGCACTCGGGCGGAGCTGGCCGCCGATCTGGTGCAGGAGGCTGGTCTTGCCGGCCCCGTTCGGGCCGATCAGCGCGTGCCGCTCGCCCGCCGTGACGACGAGGTTGAGATCGCGCGTCACCACGAGGCTGCCGAACGCCTTCTGCAAGTTCTCGATGCGCAGCAGGGTCACGTCCGTTTCCATGCCGCGACCCTTTGCACGACCAGGCCCCAGACGCCCTGCGGCAGGAACATGACGCAGGCGATGAAGATGCCGCCGACCACCAGCAGCCAGTATTGGAAATGCGTGCTGACGAAATACTTGAGCAGCAGGAAGATCGCCGTACCAGCGACCGGGCCGATCATGGTTCCGGCGCCGCCGAGGATGACCATGATGATCGCATCGCCCGACAGCGCCCAGTGCAGGATCTCGCTGGACACATAGGCGTTGAAAAACGCGTACAAGGCCCCGCTGAACCCGGCGACGCCGCCGCCGATCACGAACGCGATCAGCTTGAAGCGCTGCACAGGGAAGCCGACGGCGCGCATGCGCGCCTCGTTCTCGCGAATCCCGATGAAGATGGCGCCCAGCGGCGACGCGATGACCCGGCGCAGGAACCAGTAGGCGAGCGCGAAGCCGGCCGCGATCACGTAATAGAGGGTCGTACGGTCGTCGAGGCTCAGCCCGAACAGCGCCGGCCGCTCGAAGCCGGTCAGCCCGTCGGTGCCGCCGGTCACGTCGCGCCAGCGCACCGAGACGGAATAGAAGAGCTGCGAGAACGCCATGGTCAGCATCAGGAACGGGATGCCGCTGACCCGGATGCAGAAATAACCGACCACGGCGGCGGCTGCGGCCGACAGGGCCACGCCGGCGGGCAGGCCCCACCACCCGCTCCAGCCGAGATGCACGCCAAGGATCGTGACGACGTACGCCGAGAGCCCGAAGAAGGCGGCATGGCCGAACGACATGAGGCCCGTGTAGCCGATCAGCAGATCGAGACTCATGGCGAAGATCGCGAACACCAGGACCTCGGCGATCAGCCCCGCCGTGTAGTCGCCGGCGAGCGGTACTGCGGCCAGCGCCAGCAGAGCCACGCCATGCAGGACTGCCCTGCGCAAGACCATCGACGGCCGCCGCGCGGTCCTCACGCGCGGGCGATCCCGAACAGCCCATGCGGGCGCGACAGCAGCATCACCACCATCAGCAGGTAGACCACGAACAGCGCGAAATCGGGGAAATACGCCTTGCCGAGCGTGTCGATGAGGCCGACGAACAGGCTGGCGATGAACGCGCCGCGCAGGCTGCCCGTGCCGCCGATCACCACGACGATGAACGACGGGATCAGGATGTCGATGTCGAGCCCGGAATAGACGCCCAGCACCGGCGCGGCGACGGCGCCGCCGAGGGCCGCCAGCCCGACGCCCAGCGCGAAGACGCCGGCGAACAGCAGCGACACGTTGATGCCGAGCCCCGCCGCCGTGGCGCTGTCGTCGACGGCGGCGCGCACCATGGCGCCGAGCCGGCTGCGGTCGAGGAAGAGCCACAGGCCGAGCGCCACCGCAGCGCCGAAGCCGACCAGGAACAGGCGGTAGATGGGGAAGAGGGCACCCGCGATCTCAACCGCCCCTTGCAGGGCCGCCGGCACGTCGAGGCTGCGGAAATCGGGGCCCCAGATCCAGCGCACCAGGTCGGTGAACACGAAGGTGAAGCCGAAGGTGAGCAGGACCTGGTCGAGATGGCCGCGCGCGTAGAGGGTGCGCAGGAACACGCGCTCGACCACGGCCCCCAGCGCCACCGCCGGAATCCACGCCACGGCGAGTGCGACCCAGAAGCTGCCCGTCGCCTGGGCGACCGCGACCGCGACGAACGCGCCCAGCATGAAGAACGAGCCGTGCGAGATGTTGACCACGTTCATCAGCCCGAAGATCAGCGACAGGCCCGCCGACATCAGGAACAGCAGCATGCCGTAGACCAGGCCGTTGAAGAGCTGAATGGCGACGATTTGCATGAACAGACGGGTCTCAGGCGGGTTTATCGCACCCCTCACCCGCTCGCTCGCGCTCGCGACCTCTCCCACAGGGGGAGAGGTTTACTTAGGAGCGCGCCATCCAACCCTCTCCCCTTGTGGGAGAGGGTGGTGCGAAGCGCCGGGTGAGGGGGCGGGTCTCACCCGCGTTAGAACGGCTTCTCCTTCGGCTCGCGGATTTGCGGCAGGGTCTTCAGGATCTTGCTGCCGATGCGGCCGTCGATCTCCACGGCTTCGCGGATATAGACGTCGAGGATCGGGTTCTGGGTGTCGGGGTTGAAGCTGAACGGCCCGCGCGGCGCCTCGAACTTCACCTTGAGCATGGCCTCGCGCAGCTTGTCGCGGTCCTGGGCGTTGCCGTCGACGGTCTTCAGCGCGTGGTCCAGCACCTGGGCCGCGACGTAGCCGTACTCGGCATATTGCGTCGCCGGCTCCTTATATTTCGCGGCATAGGCGGCGGTGAATTTCTTGTTGGTCGGGTTGTCCAGCGTGTCGGCATAGTGCGACGAGCTGAGGATGCCGATCGCGTCCTTGCCGGCCGCGGGTAGCGCGTCGTCGATCATGAATCCGGACGTGGCGAGCTTGATCTTCGCCCGAAGCCCGAGCTCGGTGTATTGGCGGATAAAGCGCGAGGCTTCCGGGCCGACATAGAAGTGATAGCTCGCCGGCGGCGCCAGCGAGCGGATGTCGGCGAGGTACGGGCTGTAATCGCCGGTGCCGACCGGGGTGAAGATCTCCTTGACGATCTTGCCGCCCTTCTTCACGAAGCCGAGCTTGAACTCGCCCACCGTGTCGCGGCCGCCGGCATAGTCCATCGCCGACAGCACGCACTCCTTGGCGATGTTGTCGCAGAACCACTCGCCGAAGGGCGTGTGCGACTGCCAGGTGGAGACGGAGCTGCGGAAGAAATACGGGATGTGCACGTAGGACAGCTGTGCCACACCCGCACCGGTGCACAGGAAGAACTGCTTGCTCTGCTTCAGATAATCGAGACAGGCGAGCATCACGTTGCTGGCCTGGATGCCGCAGACGAGGTCGCATTTGTCGCTTTCGACGAATTTCCGCAGCTTCTGCAGTCCGACCTGTGGGGTGAACTCGTCATCCTCGCGCAGGAGGTCGACCTTGCGCCCGCCGAGCGTGCCGCCGGTCTCGTCGAGGTAGAGGTTCATGCCGTTGAGCGTGCCGGTTCCCGCCAGCGCGATCGCTTTGCTGAAGCTGTTGATCAATCCCAGCTTCAGCGGGGCGCGCGACTGCGCCAGCACCGCCGGTGCCGCCAGGCCGAACGTAGCGGTCGCCGCGGCGGCGCCGGCACCCTGGATGAAAATCCGGCGGCCGCGATCGGCGCCGTTCGGCTTTGCGTGATCGGTCATCGGGTCCTCCCTGCTTTTTTTGTGTGTCGGGCGATGTCGGGTGTCAGGCGACGGCGGCTTTGGCGGCCGGTTTCGGATCGAGCTCGTAATCGGGCGCTTTCAGCGCTTGCAGGCGCGGCAGGACCTCTTTCGCGAACAGGGTCAGGTTGTCCACGGTGTCGGCATGATTCATGTCGCCGCCGTGGCCCATCATCAGGAGATTGCCGCAGCCGCCGACATCGTCGTGATACGCCTTGATCTGCTGGAACACCTGGTCGGGCGTGCCGGCGAACACCACCTGCGCGTCGATCAGCTGCTCCATGCTCGCGGTCTTCTGATAGACCCTGGAGCCGTCGCTCATCACCACGGTCGCGTAAGCCGGCACGTAGTCCTTGCGCGTGCTGTTGCGGAAGCCGGCCGCCACCGCCTGTGTCGGCAGATAGCCGGGCGGATTGAAGAACTGCCGAGCGATCTGGGCGCCGGTGCGGATATAGCCGCAGATCTGATGGGCGCGCCGCTTGCCCTCTTCTTCGGTGGCGCCGACGCCGACGATTCCCATGTAGCCGAAATTATCGATCGGCGGCATGCCCCAGCCGCGCTCGAGCCAGGTGCGCCGGTAATTGTCGAACAGGGTCTTCGATTCGCGGCCGGTGAGGAACGTGCCGAGCTTCACCCGCTGCTCGCCGATCCACGCCCCCGGCCCCGCGGTGATGGCGACGAACCAGATCGGCGGATAGGGCTGCTGATAGGGCCGCGGCCAGATGTTGATCGCCCGGTAGTGGAAGAACTCGCCTTCCCAGGAGAACGGCCCGTCATGCGTCGACAGCGTCTTCAGGATCAGCCGGTACGCCTCGTAGAAGCGCCGCGCCTGGCCGACCGGCTGCGCGTTTGCCGGCCACACCTCGAACGGACCCGCGCGCACGAAGCCCATCTCGTGCCGCCCGCGCGAGTAGCAGTCGATCATCGCGATCTCTTCGGCGAGGCGCACCGGGTCCGGCCGGTTGGCGATCGGCGAGCCGATCGACATCAGCCGCACCTTCTTGGTGTTGCGGGCGAGCATCGCCATCGGGATGTGGCAGATGGGCGTGATGCAGGTCGCCGTTGCGTGGTGCTCGTTGATGCTGATGTTGATGCCGAGCTCGTCGCACAGCTCCCATTCGTCCATGTAGCGTTCGTACAGATCGGCGGCGAATTTCGGGTCGAGATGCCGGTTCGGCAGGCTGTTGCGCAGCGATTCGTGCGTGTCGTCCCAGGCCGGATAGTAAGGCTGCTCGGTAAACTGCCAGGCTTTCATGGCGGCTCCTGGGATGCTGTCGTGGACGAACCTAGGTCAGGCCGGCGAAGCGGGCGACGGACGCGGCGAACTCATCGGGCCGTTCGACATGCGGGTAGTGCCCGGCGCCGGGGAGGGTCTCGAACCGAGCCCCCGGGATCGCGGCCGCGTAGGCGCGGCCGTAGTCGGGCGCCGTCAGGCCGTCGCGCTCGCCCCGCAGCACCAGGGTCGGGATGCGAATGCGATGCAGCCAGCGCCGCAATCCCGGATTATGCATGTACGGCGACCACGCGAACAGGCAATACGCCTCGCGGTTGCGCGCCACGACGAAGATCTCGTCGTCGCTCATCTGGTCGAAGCCGCGCACCCATTTCGCCGGCTCGGCGTACGCCCGGCGCTCGACCTCGGCCGGCGGCAAGGTGAACACGTCGGCGATCTCGACCACGGTTTCATCCTTGGCGGTGCGGATGCCCACTGGATTGGCGAGCACCAGCTGGCTGATCCGGGCGGTGCTGCGGACCGCGATCTCCGCCGCGATCCAGCCGCCGAGCGACACGCCGACCAGCACCGCGTCGGAGATGTCGAGCTGGTCGAACAGGTCGAGGTAGAAATAGGCGAGGTCGTCGACCGAGTTGTAGTCACCCGGCAGATCGGAATGGCCGAAGCCGGGATGATACGGCGCGATCAGCCGGCCGCGCGCCGCCAGGCGATCCAGCACCGGGGCCTGCGGATCGAGCCCGTCGCCGGGATGAAGAAAGACGATCGGCCGGCCGCGCCCGCGATCGATGAGCTCGATCGAAAGCGCCCCAACGGTAAGCTTCGCAGTGACCGGCTCGGTCAGCACGGCGTCCTCCCTTGCGTTTGCAAGTATCGTAAGGCCGACTCTCTGCCGACGTCAAACCGCCGCCGTCATCTCATCCAGGCTCGGCAACAGACTTGGGCCTGAGCTCCGACCGTGGGACCGGCGTCGGCGGCCTTGTGCGCTCGTTTGACGGGTACAACCGGGCGGCGCAGTATGAGCGAGTGCCGGCGACCGGACGCGGAAAGGGGCTGCCATGGCTGTTCCACCGAACACGATCAAAGCCCTCGACCACATTTGTAACTGCGGGATGGACCACAGCGGCGCTCGGCGCCATTTTCTCCGCACCGCGACAGCGGCTGCGGCCCTCGCGGGCATCGCCGCGTCAGCCGCCGCCGTCATCGCGCCGCGCCGCGCTCTGGCGCAAGCGCCGCTCACGCCGGACGCAGCACTCAAGGAGCTGATGGACGGCAACCAGCGCTACATCCAAGAGCGCATGACCGCACCCCAGCACGATCTCGAGATTCTGCACGCGAAAGCGGCCGAAAAGCAGGAGCCGTTCGCGGCGGTGCTGTCCTGCGCCGATTCACGTGTCCCGGTCGAGCTGTTGTTCGACCAGACCATCGGGCATCTGTTCGTCTGCCGTGTGGCCGGCAACGTGTCCACCCCGGAGATCATCGCGAGCCTGGAATATGGTGCGGCGGTGCTCGGCACGAAGGTGATCATGGTCCTGGGCCATGGCAGCTGCGGGGCCGTCAAGGCAACCATCGACGGCAAGCCGGTGCCGGGGCAGATCAGCGCGCTCTACGCCAGCATCCGCCCGGCGGTCAACCAGGCCGGACCAGACCTCGAGGCGGCGATCAAGGCGAACGCCAAATATCACGCCGGCCTGCTGCGCGAAGCTTCGCCGGTCATCGCCGGCCTTGCGAAGGAGAACAAGATCAAGGTCGTCGCCGGCTATTACGAGCTCGGCACCGGCAAGGTCTCGCTGCTGAGCTAGAACGGCGTTGCGCGTTACGGCCCTTCGAGCGCCTTCAGCGACCTGAGGTAGGTCCACATCGCGGCGAAGTCGTCGTCCGAGATGTTCTTGTAGTAGCCGAAGCCCATCGGCGGCTTGAGCCGCTCGCCGTTCGGCCGTACACCGGTCGACAGCGTCGTCTTGAAGTCGGCCACGGTCCACTTGCCGATGCCGTGCACCGGATCGGGCGTCAGGTTGCGCGACACGGACACGCCGAACGGCCCTTCGAACTTGTTGCCGCCCGCACCGGCGCGATGCGCGAGATCGGGCACACCTTTTTCCATCTTGGTATGGCATTCCATGCAGTGGCCCAGCGGCCCGGCGAGATATCCGCCGTAGGCAATCTTGTCGTTGCGGTTCACGTCGGGAACCGACGTGACGGGCGGGCCATACGAGGCCGGAAGCGGCATCCGATATTCGGATTTCGCCACGACATTCTTCACCGGTTTGACCTGGCGCAGATAGACGACGATCGCCTTCACGTCGCTGTCCGACATGTGGCGATACATGCCCATCGGCATCGGCGGCCCGATGATGGTGCCGTCCGGCCGCTTGCCATCCCGGATCGCGGTGATGATCTGCGCGTCGGTCCAGTTGCCGATGCCGGTTTCGGGATCGGGCGTGATGTTCGGGACGATGGCGGTGAATTCGTCACCGGTGACCTTGAAACCGCCGGCGAGCTCCATGCCTGGCACCTCGCCGCCCGGCCCCTTCGGCGTATGGCAGTTGCCGCAGGCGACGACGCTCTTCATCAGATAGGTGCCGCGCTCGAGCGCCGATTCCGCCCGCGCTCCGGCGGCGGCCAGAACGGCGACGCCGGCCATAAGCCCGGCGCACGCGCCGGCCCATACACTCCGCATGATTTCCCCTCCCCGAAACGTGACCCTGACACAGTTCGCGAAAGCTTTAACATAGGTCCAGCCCGCGTCAACGGTATCGGATGTCGCATTTTTGCGGGTGCCGGGGACCGGCGGGCTCCGGGCCGACGATGAGGAGGCAGGCATGCGCTGGCTGTTCCGATCGCTGAAGGTGGGCGGATTTCTCTCCGGCCTGGCCCTGGCCTGCGCCACCCTGGTTTGCCTGACGGGGAGTGCGGTGGCCGACCCGTCCACGGTCGATGACAAGCTTGCCGCCCTCAACACGCTCGCGCGCGCCCATTACGCCAAGGCGAAGACGGCCACGCTCGCCGGATTGGGCCCGATCATCGTCGTCGAGCCGGATGCGCTGGTCCTGGTCCGCGGCGACGAGCAACGCCGCGAGGTCTATCTCCCCGACCGCTACCGGCAGCTGAAATCGATCGCGCACGCGGCGATGGGCCTTTACTCCCTGGTCGAGCCGCACGCCGACAAAAACGACTTCGCCGCCTGGCACGCCGATCTCGCGGCGTATCGGGGACAGCTGGCCGAGTTGCTGCCGGAGATCGGCGAGATTGGCCTGCACTGGGATGATGCGAAGCGGCAGCGCCGGATGCTGTCGGCGTCGCTCGACTTCATGGACCGCATCCAAGCCGCGCGCCGCGTCAGCACCGCCGATCTCCGCGCCTACGCCGACGACGTCGGCCCGATCTTGAGCGGCGATCTCTACGACGCGGCCCAGGCGGAGCTGGCCAGTCTCGACAAGACGGTGAAGCTCTGGCGCTCGGAACTCGGCCCCGACGAATGGTCGCGGGTTTACGTCGTGGTGCTCGGACTGGGCCGGCCGCGCGAGCGCCATCCGCCCTACGATTATTTCGTCCGGCTGCTCGGGCCCGACGCGGTCGACACGCGGCTGATCCACGCCGACAACATCACCGACACCGCCGGCGCTCTCGACCTGCTGGCGACGACCGTCAACGACCGGCGGATGGCCGAGGCCTTCTTCAGCGACCCGGCGCGCATCGACCACGGCCTGATGCGCGACGCGACGAAGCGGCACCTCGACAAGATGTTTCCGTAACAAGCCTTATCGCCATGCCCCGCGGAGGCGGGGCATCCATCCGGATGGACCGCCCGCATGAAGCGGGCGATGACGGAATTAAGAGAGGCGGCTACTTAATGAAACCGCGAGGCGATCACCGGCCGGACGCGGCGCAGGCGGGCTTCGGCGCGTTTGAGGATCGCGTGCAGCCGGCGGTCGGGGATGCCGAGCTCGTCGAGATGGCGGACCGTGTTTTCGAGATAGGTGAGGCAGGCGCCGCGCATGCCTTTGCCCTGGCAGACGAGCTCGACCGTGCGCGCGACCGACAGGTCGGGGGCGTATTGGGGATGGTCGCGCCGGACCACGAAGGCGCGCGCCCGCACGGTGTGGCCGGCGAGATGGATCCTGACCTCGCGGCAGGTGTAGGTGCGGCCGGTCATTTCGCGCCGCCACAGATAGGCCATCACCCGCTTCACGTTGTGCGACGCGACGCGATAGGCGATGCCGCGGCAAGCACCGCCGGAATCGAGACCCAGCACGAGGCCCGGCCGGTCAGGCGTGCCGCGGTAGCGATGCGAGTACACGCAAAATGAGCGGTGATAGCCGCGCAGCAGCGCCGGCCGCGCCTCCTCGAAGGGGAAGCCGGGGTCCCACATCAGCGAGCCGTAGGCGAAGATCCAGAGATCCCGCCCGTTGGGCAGCGGCCGATCCCCGGTATCGCCATTGGCGCGGCGCACTCCTGGCATCGCGCGCGGCATCGTCACCCCCTCTGCACGAGCGCCACACCGACGGCCGCCACCGCCATGCCGGCGAGTGCCGTCGGGCCGAGATGCTCGCCGAACATCGCCCAGGCGATCAGCGCGGTGGTCGGCGGGATGAGGAAGAACAGGCTGGCGAGCTTGGAGACGGCGCCGCGGCGGATCAGCAGATACAACAGGCTCACCGTGCCGCCGGACAGGACCACGACCAGCCAGAGCATGGCCCAGACGAACGGCGGCGCCCAGGTGATGTGCATGGTCTCGAATGCGGCCGCGGCAATCGCGGTCGGCACCGCCGCGGCGGTATATTGAATGACCGCACCCGTCCACAGATTGGCGTGCTCGCAAAAGCGCTTCTGGTACAGCGTCCCGGCACTGATGCCGATCAGGCCCCACACCGCCAACGCCGGTGCGGCAAGCCCGGTCGTGCCGCCGGCAAAGCTGTAACGCTCGCCCAGCACCAGCGCCGCCCCACCGAACCCGAGGGCGAAGCCCAGCCACTGACGCAGGCTCACCCGCTCGCCGAGCAGCGGCCCGACCGCGACCGCGGTCAGAATCGGCTGCAGGCCGACAACCAAGGCGACGAGCCCGGCCGGCATGCCCAGATGCAGCGCCGTGAAGACGCCGCCGAGATAGGAGGCGTGCATCAAGAGCCCGACCACGGCGATGTGGGCGATCATGATGCCCTTCGGCCACGCGGCGCGGATCGCGAAGGCGGCGATCAGCATGGCAACCGCGACGATGCCGAAGCGGGCGGTGAGGAACGTCAGCGGCTCGGCGTAGGGCAGCCCCGCCTTGGCGGCGACGAACCCGGTCGACCACAGCACCACGAACACCGCCGGCGCCACGGCGGTCCAGGCGAAAGACGGCGCATAAGACGCGGGGATGACGGAATCGTCGCGCGGCATGGGAGGCGGGAACGGCTGAAAAAATCGAGCATAACGGCCCGAGTAGTGCCCGGATAGGCTCGTTTTTGTATGCGCTGGCTCAAATATTTTGCAGATCTCGTCGGCGCCGCTGTGATACCGGTCACGGCCGCCCGGACGACGGTGCTGTACTCTGTTGAGGGGGATTGCGGGCGCGGCCGGCTGCGGCGGCATCGCCTTCCGCCGCAGGATTCAACAGGTTTCACCGTTTAACTATAAGAGCCCATGCGCCGCCGCTATGCCCTTCCGCTCCTGATCGTCGTGGTGATCGTCGCCGCCGGCGGCTGGGTCCTTGCCTGGGAGCGGCTGGCCGATGGCTTGCGCGACCGCATCGCCGGTTGGGCGGAAGGCCGCCGCGCCGAGGGCCTGACCGTCGAGTACGACCAGATCCGCATCAACGGGTTCCCGCTGAAGTGGCACGTCACGATCGTGCACCCCCACCTGGCGGGCGCCGGGCCGACCGGCTGGAGTTGGGTCGGCGAGGCGGTCGAGGCGGACGTGATCCCGTGGTCTGGGCGCGACGTTCCCCTTCGCTTTCCGGGGGACCATCGGTTCGCAGCGGGACGCGGCGATGTGGCCGAGGCGTGGACAGTCAATGCGGACCGCCCGCTCGGCCGCGCCGGGCTCGACAATCGCGGACGCCTGGACCAGCTCAACCTCGATTTCACGGATGTCACCGTGGTCCGGGCAACGACCGGACAAACGGCGCGCGCCGGACACCTGAACGGCCACGCGGAGCTGCATCGCGGCGAGCCGGATCATGAGAAGGACACGTTCGACCTCGCCTTGGCCTTGGACAATGTCCAGCTGTCGCGGGCGCCGGCGGCGGTCCTCGGCCCGCAGATCGCCCATGCGGAGGTTGATCTCGCGTTCAAAGGGCGCCTGCCGGCCGGCAATCTCGCCAGCTCGGTGTCGGTCTGGCGCGACGACGGCGGCACCGTCGAGATCAATCGCCTCGCCCTCAAGTGGGGGCCGGTCGACGCCGACGGCAGCGGGACGCTGGCGCTCGACGCGGACAACCGGCTGCTCGGCGCGTTCACCGCGCGCTGGCGCGGCTATAACGAGACGATCGATCTCCTGGTCAATCTCGGCGAGGTAAAGCCGATGCAGGCCGCCGCCGCCAAGATCGCGCTGAACGCGCTGGCGCGGCAGAACCCGGGCGGCGTCAACGAGGTGCAGATCCCGCTCAGCGCCCAGGACGGCCGGGTGTTCGTCGCCGGCTTCCCGCTGTTGCCGATCCCGGCGTTGAATTTCGAGTAGAACCCCTCACCCGGACGCTTCGCGTCCACCCTCTCCCACAAGGGGAGAGGGTGAGATGACGCGCTCCCATGTTAACCTCTCCCCTTGCGGGAGAGGTCGCGAGCGCCCGGAATCTTTTTCCGGGGGCGAAGCCCCCGGCACCCCGGGAGGGGGTGAGGGGTGGAGGCTCGGCGTCAGTCCTGCTTCGCCTGGACGATCGAGCGGCGGATGCGGCGCGAGCGGGTGAAGACGCGGTGCAGGAGCTTGCCGTCGTCGTTGCGGATCGCCTTCTGCAGCAGGGCGATGTCCTCGTAGAGGCGGCCCATCATCTCGAGCACGGCCTCCTTGTTGGCTAGGAAGATGTCGCGCCACATCACGGGGTCCGAGGCGGCGACGCGGGTGAAGTCGCGAAACCCGCTGGCGGCGAACTTGATGACCTCCCCCTTCATCCGCGATTCCAGCGCGGCTACGGTGTCGACGATGGTGTAGGCGATCAGATGCGGCACGTGACTGGTGATCGCCAGCACGCGGTCGTGATGGGCGGCGTCCATCGTCTCGACATGCATGCCGCAGCGCCGCCACATCTCGCGCACCTTGGCCACCGCCGGCGCCGGCGTTCCGGACAGCGGAGTCAGGATGCACCAGCGGCCGGCGAACAGCTCGGCAAAGCCGGCGGCCGGGCCGGAATTCTCGGTGCCGGCAAGCGGATGGCCGGGGACGAAGGGTGTTTCCGGCGGCAGCCGGGGAGCGAGCGCCTGGATGGCCGCCTGCTTGACCGAGCCGACGTCAGTCACGATGGCGCCGCGCTTCAGCCGGTCGGCCATCGCGGCACCCACCGCCGCGTAAGCGGACTGCGGAACCGCCACCACCACGAGGTCGGCGCCGACGACGGCGGCACCCGCATCCGACACCAGCGTATCGGCGAGGTGCAGCTTCTTCGCCACGGCGCGCACGCCGGGGCTGGCGTCGCAGCCGACGATGCGGCGGGCCAGCTTCTCCCGCCGGAGTGCCCGCGCCAAGGATGAGCCGATCAGCCCCAGGCCGATGATGGCGACGCGGTCGAACGGAGCGCTGCCGGTGCGGCGGCTCTTGCCGCCCGTCATTTCACGAAGTCCGCAAGCGCTGCGATGACCGCGCGCAGCTCGGGCTCGGTTCCGATGGTGATCCTGAGGTGATGCGGCAGGCCGTAATTGCCGACCGCGCGCGGAATGATGCCCCGCGCATTCAGGAACGCGTTCGCCGCGGCCGCGGTCTTCGGGCCGGTCTTGGGGAACTTGATCAGCACGAAGTTGGCCACGCTCGGCACGATCTCGAGCCCGAGCGCCCGGAGCTCCTGCATGAACCACGGCAGCCACATGTCGTTATGCGCCCGGCTCCGATCCTGGTGCGCCAGGTCCTCGAGTGCGGCGATTCCGGCCGCCTGCGCCGGGCCGGCGATGTTGAACACGCCGCGGATGCGGTGCAGCACGTCGACGATCGCCGGCGGGCAGTAGGCCCAGCCGATCCGCATGCCGCCCATCGCGAACAGCTTCGAGAAGGTGCGCAGCATGACGACATCGTCGCGGCTCTCGGCCAGGTCGGTTCCGGCCGAATAGTCGTTGCGCGTCACGTACTCGGAATACGCGGCATCGATCACCAGCACGCAGCCCGCGGGCAGGCCGTCGCGCAGGCGCTTCATCTCGGCCACGGTGAGATAAGTGCCGGTCGGGTTGTTCGGATTGGCGATGAAGCACAGCTTCGTGCGCGGGTTCGCCTTGGCGAGCAGCGCATCCACATCGGCCCGGTAGTCCTTTTCCGGCGCGATGACCGGCGCAGCACCCACCGACAGGGCCGCGATCGGGTACATCACGAAGCCGTACTGGCTGTACAGCACTTCATCGCCGGGACCGGCATAGGCGCGGCACATCAACGCGATCAGCTCGTCCGACCCGGTGCCGCAGACGATGCGCTCGACGTTCAAGCCGAAGCGCTTGGCGATGGCGGCGCGCAGATCGATCGACCCGCCGTCCGGATAGCGGTGCATGTCGGCGGCGGCGGCGCTGAGCGCGGCGATCGCCTTCGGGCTCGGCCCCAGCGCGCTCTCGTTCGACGACAGCTTGATCGTCTTGGCATGCCCGGGCAGCGACGACTTCCCGCCGACATAGGGCTCGATCTTCAGGATGCCGGGACGCGGCTGCGGCGAAGTCATGGGCGGAGACTCACGGCACGTATGCTCACGGGAGGGGGTTCACGTTAGCGACGCAGACGGCAGCACGATCGGCCGGGCATAGCCGCCGAGAAGCCGGACCGTCCGGCCGGTGCCGAGCTTCGCCGCTTCTTCGAACGACATAGCGGTTTCGACGAGCTGAAGCCAGCGGCGGCCGCGCCGGACCGACGCCAGAACGGTCGACGACCGCAAGCCGAGCGGTGCCACCTCGCGGCGCTCGCTCTCGACCCGCAGGAAGAAAATGTCATCGCCCGACGGCTCGAAATTCCGGCGCCCGATGATCACCGCGCACTCACCCGGCTTGCGGCGCTCGGACGTCGTGAGGAACGGCAGGCCGCCGACGATCGTGAGGCCCTTGGCCAAACTCAGCCACCATCTGCCGTCCGCCGGCCGGCCGGGCATCGGCACCACGCCGACCGTCCCGCGCCCTTTGGCGACGGCGGACAGCACCGCGGCGACCGAGCCCACCGGGCGCAGCACGCGGTCCCCGAAATGCTCGCGCGCGAGATCCTGCCGCTTGGCCGCGACCGCAACGCTGAACGGCCCCTGCAAGCAGGTCGAGGCCACTATGATGTCGCGCCACACGCGATAGACCAGGGCGGCGGACAGCGGCGGCCGGCTGTGGCCGATCAGGCGGCGCATGATCTCGGCCTCGCGGCCGGGCCGGAACAGCGGCGCGCCGGAGCCGCCCTGGCGCGCCTTGGCTTTGGCGACCGCGAGCGCGATCTCGGCCCGCCGGGCGAGCAGATCGCGCATGGTGTCGTCGATCGAATCGATCTCGCGCCGCAGCGCATCGAGCGAAGGATCGAGCGGACGAACCGCAGGTTGAAGGGCAGCCATGGACGCCAAGCGTGGGACGGTGGGACAAGGGCCCGTATGGATAACCGGGAACCCCCGTAAAATCAAAGCTTCCGCAGTATCGGCTCGCTCATGCTAAAGGCCTGTGGCGGCGCCCGTTTTCGACGTCGAGTCGCCGCCCCGCTCACTATTGCAACCCGCGACCCGGTGATGCATGGTGCCGGCCGATCATGGCCAACCTGCAACAGCATCAGATGTCGGCGTCCGAGCCGCGCTCGGGCCTGCCACCGACGGCGCCGGTCGGCAATGGCATCGTGCTGCCCGGCCGGCGACTCGATTTCTCGGCCCTCGACCCGCTGCCACTCGACTGCGGCGCCTCGCTCGGCCCGTTCACCATCGCCTACCAGACCTACGGCGCGCTCAACGCCGACAAGTCGAACGCGATCCTGGTGTGCCACGCGCTGACCGGCGACCAGTTCGTCGCCGAGACTCATCCGGTGACCGGCAAGCCCGGATGGTGGGAACATTTCGTCGGCCCGGGCCTGACGCTCGACACCGACCGTTACTGCGTGATCTGCGTCAACGTGCTCGGCGGCTGCATGGGCACGACCGGCCCGGCCAACACCAATCCCGAGACCGGCCAGCCGTGGGGCCTCACCTTCCCGGTGATCACCGTCGGCGACATGGTGCGCGCCCAGCTGCGGGTGATCGACCATCTCGGCATCAAGAGCCTGTTTTGCGTCGTCGGCGGCTCGATGGGTGGCATGCAGGTGCTGCAATGGGCTTCCGCCTATCCGGAGCGGGTGTTCAGCGCGGTCCCGATCGCCTGTGCCGCCCGCCACTCGGCGCAGAACATCGCGTTCCACGAGGTCGGCCGGCAGGCCATCATCGCCGATCCCGACTGGTGCCAGGGCGAGTACCAGCGCGCCAGCAAGCGGCCGGAGCGCGGGCTCGCGGTCGCCCGCATGGCGGCGCACATCACTTATCTGTCGGAGCCGGCGCTGCATCGCAAATTCGGCCGCTCGCTGCAGGACCGCGACCGCGTCTCCTACGGCTTCGACGCCGATTTCCAGGTCGAGAGCTATCTGCGCCACCAAGGCTCGACCTTCGTCGAGCGCTTCGACGCCAACTCGTACCTCTACATCACCCGCGCGATGGACTATTTCGACCTCGCGGCCGAACATGACGGCGCACTCGTGAATGCGTTCCGCGGCACCAAGACGCGGTTCTGCGTCGTCTCCTTCACGAGCGACTGGCTGTTTCCGACCCCCGAGAGCCGGGCGCTGGTCCATGCGCTAAACGCGGCGGCCGCCAACGTGAGCTTCGTCGAGGTCAGCACCGACAAAGGCCACGACGCATTCCTGCTCGACGAGCCGGAATTCTTCGCCACCGTATCCGGGTTCCTGAACGGCTGCGCCGAACATCGCGGCCTGCCGGTCGCGTGATCCGCCCGTGAACATCGCCGCCGTCACCGCCGCCACGCGGCCGCGCGCCAATATCCGCGTCGATCTGCAATTCATCGCCGACATGGTCGACACCGGCAGCCGGGTGCTCGACGTCGGCTGCGGCGACGGCGCGCTGCTCGACTGGCTGGTCCACAACAAGGACGTCGACGGCCGCGGCATCGAATGGAGCCAGGCCGGCGTCAACGCCTGCGTCCGCCAGGGATTGTCGGTGATCCAGGGTGACGCCGAGACCGATCTGCGCGACTACCCGTCCGGCGCCTTCGACTACGTCATCCTGTCGCAGACCCTGCAGGCGACGTTCGACCCCAAGGTGGTGCTTGGCGAGGTGGTGCGGATCGGCCACCGCGCCATCGTGTCGTTCCCGAATTTTGGTGTCTGGCACATCCGGCTGGCGCTGCTCGCGCGCGGCCGGATGCCGGTCACCGATTCACTGGATTCGGCGTGGTACGAGACGCCGAACATCCATCTGTGCACGATCACCGACTTCGTCGAGCTGTGCGACGATCTCGGCATCCATATCGAGCAGGCCATGGTGCTCGACCGCCGCGGCCGGCCGCGCAACCTGCGCGCCCCCGGCTTCCTCGCCAATCTGCTGGGCGAGCAGGGCCTCTTCGTCGTCAAGCGGCGGTAGCTGGAATCATTCAAAGCCAGCGGTGCTCGGTCCGGCGAGCCTTAACATACTTGACATGACATGTTAGACATGGCATGCTTAGCGCGTGATAAAGAGCTGGAAGGGCGCCGCCACGCGGCGCTTTGCCGAAGACGGCAAGGGTCGGTTTTCCGGACTCGACGTGGACAAGGCGATGGCCCGCCTGCAGCTCCTGGATGCGATGCATTCGCTGGACGAGATTCCACCTCTCGCGTCGATAGGCCTGCACAAACTCAAGGGAAGTCGCAGGGGCCAATGGGCGATGACGATAAATGGGCCCTGGCGTCTTGTGTTCGAGTTCAGGAAGGGCGACGCGTACAACGTCGAGATCGTCGATTATCATTGAGGCACGAGATGGGCGAGACCAAGAAATTCCATGAGGTTCACCCGGGTCTGATCCTCAAGGAAGAACTTGAGGCAAGAGGCCTGAGTGCCGCCGCCTTCGCATTGCGGCTCCGCGTGCCCCCGCAACGGATTCAGGAGATCGTCGCCGGCAAGCGCGCGATCACGCCGGAGACGGCGCTGCGGATCGGTACTGCGCTTGGGACCGGCGCGCGACTCTGGCTTGCGATGCAGCAGGCCTATGATCTGCGTAAAGTAGAGATCGAGCTCGGCGACAAAGTGCGCGCCGAGGTCCACCACGCGGCTTAGGTCGCCAGGCGAGCAGGGCCTCTTCGTCGCGTCGTGACGCATCACGAGCGTTTCAGATTTGCAGCACCACGTGGATCGCCGGGACGTGAAGCTTGTCCTCGGGCCGGCCTATGGCGGGACCCGGCGCCCGGCCATGACGAGAAAAAGAGCTGTCATCCCCCCGCCGGATGGCCGATGACGGTCTGCGGGCGGCGGCGCAGCTCGGCCTTGGCGGGTACCCGCAGCACGGTCGGCGCGTAGAGCTGCTTGCTGGCCTCGATCATCACCACGCCGGCGACCCGGTTCAGCCACCGCTCGCCGATGCGCTCCCACGCGCCGGCCGAGGACAGCCACAGCCTGGACGCGAACGGCGGCGTGAACAGCGCCCACCGCGTGGCTAGGGGCGTGAACAAATTGTCGCGCAGCAGGCGCGACATCTGGGTGGCCGTGTAGGGCTGCCCCAGGCCGAAGGGTGTCCGCTCGAAACGCGCCCATAAGCCGCGCCGGTTGGGGGCGACGACGATCAGACGCCCGCCGCCGGCCATCACCCGCCAGATCTCGCGCAGGAAGGGGCGCAGCGATTCGCTGTGCTCGAGCGCGTGGACCAGGAGCACGCGGTCGATCGAGACGTCGGGCAGCGGCAGCTCGTTCTCGGCGACCAGGCAGCTGACGTTCGGCCCTTCCGGCGGCCAGGGCAGCACCCCCTGTCCCTCCGGCATCATCGCCAGCACCCGCTCGGCGTCGGCCAGGAAGGGCCGCAGGAACGGTGTGGCGTAGCCCAGGCCCAGCAGCCGCTGCCCCTGGATGTCGGGCCACATCTCGCGCAAGCGCCGGCGAATGCCGCGCTGGGCCGTACGGCCCAAGGCGGTGGCGTAGAAATCGCGCAGATCGACAACGTCCGTCCACATCTCGCCGGCCACTCCTAGCGATCCGAAATCCCCTGGAATTCCGGGGCCTTGAGGCAATTTACCACAACCTGCCTTCTATCGCTGCCGGCCTGGCACTTGTATGGTGGGCGCGTCCAACGGAGTTGCGGCGTGCAGTTCGGCAACGAATTCATCCTGATCGGGGCGGGGCTGGTGGCGCTCAGCATCATCGCCGGGATGTTCTCGTCGCGGCTGGGGGCGCCGCTGCTGCTGGTGTTTCTCGCGCTCGGTATGCTGGCCGGCGAAAATGGGCCGGGCGGCATCCCGTTCAGCAATTTCCACGTGACCTATGTCGTCGGCAGCATCGCGCTGGCGATCGTCCTGTTCGACGGCGGCTTGCGCACGCCCCGGCAGGTGTTCCGGATCGCGCTGTGGCCGGCCCTCAGCCTGGCCACGATCGGCGTCATCGTGACCGCGGTCGTCGCCGCGGCGGTGGCGGTCTACGCGCTGAACATGCGGCCGCTCGAAGGCTTCCTGGTCGGCGCCACCGTGGCCCCCACCGACGCAGCCGCGGTGTTTCTGCTGCTGCATGCGCGCGGCACCGAGATCGGCCGCCGGGTGAGCGCCACGCTCGAAGTCGAATCCGGCGCCAACGATCCGATGGCGATCTTCCTCGCCGTCGCCGCCGTCGATCTGCTGCTGCATCCGAATGTCCCGCCGTCCTGGCAGCTCGCCGTCGATTTCGTCCGCGAAATGGGCGGCGGCGCCCTGATCGGGATCGCCGGAGGCTACGCGCTGGTGGCCCTGATCAACCGCGTGGAGATCGCCGGCGGGCTGTACCCGATCCTCGCCGCGTCCGGCGCCTTGATCATCTTCGCCGGCGCCCAATCGGTCGACGCGAGCGGCTTCCTCGCCGTCTATCTCGCCGGCCTCATCCTCGGCAATCACCGCCACCGCGCGCACGCGGTGATCAGCCGCTTCCACGACGGCCTCGCCTGGCTGGCCCAGATCGTGATGTTCCTGATGCTGGGACTCCTGGTGACGCCCAAAGACCTGCTGGAGGGGCTCAGCGGGACCGTCGTGCTCGGCCTCGCCCTCATCCTGGTGGCGCGCCCGCTGGCGGTGTGGCTGAGCCTGGTGCCGTTCCGCTTCACTTGGCGCGAAAAGGCGTTCATGGCCTGGGTCGGGTTGCGCGGCGCGGTGCCCATCTTCCTGGCGTCGATCCCCGTGATCGCCGGGCTTTCGAACGGCACGCAGTATTTCAACATCGCCTTCGTCGTCGTGCTGTCATCGCTGCTGATCCAGGGCTGGACCGTCGCGCCGGCGGCGCGCCTCCTGGGCCTGGTACTGCCGCCAGCCCCCGAAGCGCCGGCCCGCCACGAGATCGAGCTGCCGGCGTCCGTCGACCGCGACGCGGCCGGCTGGCGGGTCGCCCCCGCGAGCCCGGCGCTGCTGCACGCGTACGCGAAGCTGGCGCTGCCGCAGCGCAGCCGCATCATCGCCGTTATCCGCGACGGGGCCCTGATGGACCGGGAGACTCTCGAGCGCCTGCACGTCGACGACTACGTGATCGCCCTCGTCCCGCCCGAGCAGATGATCGTATTCGACACCCTGTTTTCGACGCCGGCACGCCGGCGGCCACGCATCACCGCACCCGAGCTCGGCGAATTCGTGCTCGACGCCACGGTGCGGCTCGGCCAGGTGTGCAACATGTACGGCGTGCCGTTCGAGCCCGTGTACTACGACCGCACGCTCGCCGATTTCATGAACATGCGGCTGGACGACAGCGTCGTGGTCGGCGACCGCGTCAAGATCGGCGACATCGAGCTCGTGGTGCGCGAGCTGCACAAGGACCGGATCACCAAGGTCGGCCTCGAGGTCGAGCCGGAGGCGGAGCGCCTGCCGATCCTGCGCCTCTGGCGGCGCCTCACCGGCCGTGCCGCGGATGCGTGACCGCGGCGTTGCGTCGCCGAGATCTGAAGAATTGGCCTGCGCTGGCCTTGACTCGCCTAGTCCGAAAACCCCAAGACGAATGCCAACGCCACATTGAGCCGCGCCATTTCCTCAATACCGAGGCGGCCGATTGGGCGGCCAATCCGCCCGCGCCGTGTCGTGACTGGCTTGTCGGCCATCACCTGCGATCTGGTTCGCAAGCCGTTCTCCGGCGTCGGATCGACCGTGACACGGAAATCGGGAGCGTCCACAACGTCAGACGTCATGGGACAAACCACCACCGATGCGTGGTTGCCCGGAAGCGCATCAGTCTGGACGATGACCGCCGGCAGCGGCTTGCCATAGTAACCGGCCGCCGCCACGACGACCACATCACCTCGTCTCATTGCTATCGAACTCGGAGACCGTTTCGATCCAGTCCAGCGTCACCCGCTCGCTATCCTGACGTAGCCGGGCGACCTGTCGTGCCAAGCGCCGCCGGACAGCGCTCGAGCGCGCATCGGGCACGAAGAGGCGCAACTCGCGCAGGCCCTGCCGGCGCCGGCGTTCGCGCATCGCCCTCATCCGTTCCGCCGCGGCCATCCCCTCCTCCATCGTACCGTGACGCGTGACAGCGTAACGCGTTACGAAGAAGCCGGCGACTGAGTTTGTCGAACGGCGCCGTGCGGCTTGCTCATTTCCCATCCTCGATCTTGCCGATGCCCTGAATTGTCGCAGTGAGGCGCTTCAGGTCCTCGCGCCACCAGGCGTTGAACTCGTCGCCGTCGCGGTAGACGACCGGCAGATTGATCTTCTCCATCGCGGTGGTGAACTCGGGATCCTTGATCGCCTCGCGCAGCGCCGCGTGAATCCGTTGCAGGATCGCGGGCGGCGTCTTGGCCGGCGCGAACATCCCGATCCAGAACCAGTACTCGACATTGACGCCGACCTCTCGGAACGACGGCACGTCGGGGAACTGCGCCATGCGCCCGGTCCCCCAATGTGCCAGCACCTTGATCTTGCCCGCCTGGATGTGCGGCGCCGCGACCCCGGGCGGGGCCGCATAGGCCTGCGCGTTGCCGCCGAGCAGCGCGATCAAGGCCGGCCCGCCGCCGGGCGTGGTCAGGTTGCGGAAGCGCAGGTTTTCGGCGAGTTCCAGCATCGCCATCGGGAGATGCGTGGCGCCGTAGGCGCCCGACGACGACACCACGATCTCGCCTTTATGGGCACGCGCGTAATCGACGAACTCGCGCGCGGTGGTCACCGGCAGCGAGGGATGGACGACCAGCACCGTTGGATCCTGGTTGAACATCGCGATGCCAATGAGCTGATCGGCCGTATAGGCCGGCTCGCGGCCGAGCAGCTTGTCAACCGAAGGAATGGTATCGATCGCCGGCGATGTCGCCAGCAGCGTATAGCCGTCCGGCGCGGCGTGTGCCACCTGCGCGATGCCGATGGCGCCAGCGGCACCCGGGCGATTGGCGAGCACGATCGGCTGCTTCAGCGCCCGTTCGAGCGGCGCCACCAGCGGCCGCATGGTGAGGTCGACCTGCCCGCCGGGCGCGTTCGGATTGACGATCGTCACCGGCCGCGACGGGTAGCGGTCCTGGGCGGGTGCCAGCGCGGGCGCCGTCGCCACCACCACCGCGGCGACGAACGCGAACCGGAACTTCATCGTCTCCTCCCTGCTCTCTTATTGTCGAATGTCAAACCCGGCGGCGGCGGACCTCCTCGATCACGGCGCAATTGTCCCGATCGCCTTCGCCCTGGCGGACACAGGCCTCCAGAATCTCCGCGTAAATTTGAGTCAACGGCAAGGCCTGACCGCGACGCGACGCCTGATCCTGCATCAGGTGGACGTCTTTCAGAGACTGGGCGATACGGCCCTGCGGCGCGTAATTGCCGGCCACCATCTTTTCGCCCTTCACGTCCATGACCTGCGAATACGCGGCCGACGCCTTCGCCACGTCCAGGAAGGCGCGTGTGTCGAGCCCAAGCCGTTCGGCGAGGACCAGACCCTCGGCGAGCGCAAGCCGGTTCAAGCCGAGAATCAGATTCACCGCGAGCTTGGCCCTGCCCGCATCGCCCGGCGCACCGATGTGCACGCGGCGGGGAAACAGCGCGTCCAGCACGTCGGCCGCCGCGTCCACCGCGGCGCGGTCACCGCCGGTGAGACCGAGCCCATCGCCCCTCGCCACCTGCTCGCTGGTGCCAGAGACCGGCGCATCGACAAACACGATGCCGCGTTCGGCGACGCGCGGCGCCAGAGCCGCGATGCGGTCGGGATCGCAGGTCGACGTGCAGAGAACCAAGAGCGGTCCGGCCGCGCAGCCCGCCGATGCCAGCTGGTCCGTCACCTCTTCGACCTGATCGGTGCTGAACACCGCCAGGATGATCCGGCGGCACCGCCGGGCGATATCGGCCACCGATCCGGCCGGCTCGAGGCCAAGCTCGCGCAATGCCGTCGCTTTCGCCGGCTCGATATCGAAGCCGAGGGTCTTGAACCCCGCCGCGGCAAGGCGCCTGGCCATCACGGCTCCCATGAGGCCGAGGCCGATGAAGCCGATCGGATCGGCTTTGTCCGAATGCTCGGTCATGGCACCACTAGCGTCTCGCGTCGCCTCCGGCGGCGCAAGCGCTTTTCAAATTTTGCGGCCCCACCCTATAGTGACCGCACACGTCATGGAGGGATCATGGACACGAAAGAGCTGTACGAGCGCGGCCTGAAGCTGCGCAAGGACCTGTTCGGCAGCGACACGGTGGAGAAGCGCATGCAGGCGCTTGGCGAGTTCGGAGCGCCGCTGACGAACATGATCAACAGCTACGCCTACGGCGATCTGTGGAGCCGGCCGGATCTGCCGCGCAAGATCCGCAGCCTGGTGACGGTGGCGATCAACGCGGCGATGACGCGGCCCGACGAGCTGCGCGTCCACGTGCGGGGCGCGCTGGCCAATGGCTGCACGCCCGAGGAGATCCGCGAGGTGCTGCTCCACGTTGCGATCTATTGCGGCATTCCCGCGTCGCTCGAGGCGCACCGCGTGACCATGGACGTGCTGAAGGACAAGGGAGCGGCGAAGGCCTGAACGCCGCGCCGCGCTTCAGTCGAGAGTGACCGGTGCTCCGGTGTCGATCGACTTGATCACCGCCTCGAAGGCGGTGACGGTGTTGAGCATCTCCGCCGTCGGGATGTAAAACGGCGCAACACCAGCCGCGGCGTCGGCGAACCGGTCGAGCTCGGCGCGCAGCGTATCCACCGGTTCGAAGCTCGACCGCTCGACCTTTCCGCCCGAGTGCCGGAGCACCAGATCAGTTTCGCCCACCGCCTCGACCGAGCCTTTGCGGCCGAACACGTGGACCCGCCAGTAGAAAGGCGATGCGCGCACCGTGCCGAACATGCCGGTGACGCGGCTCTTGAACTCGACCAAGCCGGACACCGTGTCGAGCGGATCGGGCGAGGGCTTGCGCAACATCAGCCGCACGTCGACCCTGCGGATCGGCCCGCCGACATTGACCAGCGCGTCCAAGACGTGCAGCCCCGAGCCGGTCATCCCGCCGCCCGGCGATTCGGCCGGCGAATCGCGCCACGACGAGAACAGAGTTCCCGAATTCTCGTTGCTGTAATGGCCCTCGACATGGAGGATCTCGCCGAGCACGCCGCTCGCCACGACCTTCCGCAACTCGCGCATCGACGACCATAGGCGCTTGTTGGCGCCGAGCCCCAGCGGGACACGCGCCTCGGCGCACGCCTCGATCGCGCGCACGGCACCGGCCCGGTTCAGGGCAAGCGGTTTCTCGCAGAACACCGGCTTGCCGGAGCGCGCCGCCGCGACGACCTGGTCGACATGCAGCGAATGCGGTGTCGCCAGCACCACGGCCTTCACCTTCGGATCGGCCAAGACTTCGCTGAGCTCCGTCGAGAGATCGAACCCGTGCCGCGACGCGAACTCGCGCACGCTGTCCGGCTCCTTGCTGACGCCGCGGATGAAGCGCAGGCGCTCGCTCTTGCCCTGCACCGCGTTGACGAGGTTCTTGCCCCACCAGCCGAGGCCGACAATCGCCGCATCGATCATGTGCATAGCCCTTCGATGGCCGGCCGGATGTTACCAAGCAACCGCGCGGGGGCCCCACGAATAATTTACAGGGGGAGGGCTTTCCCAGGGCGTCGCGGTGGTCTAAATCTGGAGCCATGCCCCTCCAAATCGATCACCTCATCTGTCTGCGCGACAATTTCGTGTGGCTCCTGCGCGAGCCGGCTTCCGGTGCCGTGGCCTGCGTCGACCCATCCGAGGCCGCCCCGGTCAAGGCCAAGCTCGACGCGCTCGGCTGGAAGCTGACGCACATCCTGAACACGCATCATCACAACGATCACACCGGCGGCAATCTCGAGCTGAAGCGGGCCACCGGTGCCACGATCGTCGGTCCGGCGGCGGACAAGGCGCGCATTCCCGGCATCGATATCGCCTTGGCCGAAGGCGAGACCTACGATTTCGGCCAGGAGACCGCGCGGGTCTACGACATCCCCGGCCACACGCGCGGTCATATCGCCTTCTGGTTCGAGCGCGCAAAGGCTGTGTTCACCGGCGACACGCTGTTCTCGCTAGGCTGCGGCCGCCTGTTCGAAGGCACGCCGCAGCAGATGTGGACCTCGCTGTCCAAGCTGCGGCGGCTGCCGGGCGACACGCATGTCTATTGCGGCCACGAATACACGCAGGCGAACGCGCGCTTCGCGCTGGCGATCGATCCCGACAACCCAGCGCTCAAGGCGCGGGCGGCGGAGGTCGATGCGTTGCGCGCCCAGGGCAAGGCGACCCTGCCCTCCACCCTGGCGTCGGAATGCGCGGCCAATCCGTTTCTGCGTGCGGCCGATCCGGCGCTGGCGCGCGCGGTCGGCCTGCCGCCGGCCGACCCGGTGGCGGTGTTCGCCGAAGTGCGGGCGCGCAAGGACAAGTTCTAAGCTCAGCTCCGGGGAGGAGATTCGATGAAGCTCTATTTCTCGTCCGCGTCGCCGTTCGTGCGCAAGGTCACCGTCACCGCCATCGAGACCGGCCTCGACAAGAAGATCCAGCAGGTGCCGACGACGGTGGTGCCGATCAAGCCCAACGCCGAGCTGGCGCACGACAATCCGCTGATGAAGGTGCCCACCTTGGTGACCGACGGCGGCGAGAGCCTCTTCGATTCCAGGGTGATCTGCGAATATCTCGACTCCCTGCATGACGGCCGCAAGCTCATTCCGCCGTCCGGCGGCGAGCGCTGGCGAGTCCTGGCGCTGCAGGCGCTCGGGGACGGGCTGCTCGATGCGGGCATCCTGACGCGCTACGAGCAGATGCTGCGGCCGGCCGAGAAGCAGTGGAGCGAATGGATCGCCGGCCAGGCGAAGAAGGTGACGGAGGGGCTGGACACGCTGGAGTCCGACAGCGATCTCCTGGCCGGGCCGATCAATCTCGGCCAGATCACCGTCGCCTGCGCGCTCGGGTGGTTCGAGTTCCGCAAGCCGATCGGCGACATCCGCGGCGGCCGCCCGAAGCTCTTCAAATGGTATGACGACTTCGCGAAGCGGCCCTCGATGCAGGCGACGGTGCCGAAGGCTTAACGCCACCGTCCCGTCGCGGCGCCCATGCGCTTCGAGACGAAGCGGATCAGCGCGGCCCCGGACGTGATCGCTCCGGATGGCTCCGAGGTCCGCATCCTATGCGCCCTGCCGCGCGGGAGCATGGCCACGTTTTCACTGCCGCCCGGGACGGTCTCGAAACCCGTCATTCATCGCTCGGTCGAGGAGCTCTGGTACGTCGTGTCGGGGTGTGGGCGGATGTGGCGGCGCTCGGGCGATCACGAGGAGATCGTCGATCTCGGGCCGGGCGTCTCGCTCACCATTCCGGTCGGAACGCGGTTCCAGTTCCGCTGCGACGGTCCGGAGGCGCTCGTTGCCTTAGGCGTCACCATGCCGCCGTGGCCGGGCGGCGACGAAGCCGAGACGGCCGCGGGGCCGTGGGAAGTCACCCCCTGACCCGCGGTCGGATAAATCTCGGGCTTTCGGCACAAATGCCTCAGGGAACGGGCCTCTTTCACCGCCTCGTGAGGCCTTCAGACGGCAATTATTAACCGCTTCTTTAACATCCCAGGGCACTCTCGCCGATCAATCGTGCTGGTGTGTCCAGGACTGCCGCCGTGCGTCAACCTCTCCAATTTCCAAGCTTTTTCCGTTCGAAGGCCGGTCGCGGCTTCCTGTTCTTCAGCCTGTTCGCCGCCCTCCTGTCGGCCGCGATCGGAATCGGGTTCTACTATTCCAGCCTGAGCTGGTTTGCGATCAACAAGACCGAAGAGAAGCTCACCGCCCTGCAGCTCGTGGACGCGTTCATCGCCGAGTACACGGATGCGCGCGCGATGTTCAACGCCGAGGGTGTCGCGGGCGCGCCGGTGCCGGCGAGCTTCCGCGCCCATGCCATCGACCGGTTCAACCGGTCGCGCAGCGGCGACGACACGCTCCACCTGGTGATGGTCGGCACACCCGGACGCGAGATCCTGACACAGCCCAGCGACGCCGACATGGCGGGCGCCATCGACGCCTTCCAGCGCGCCGCCAAGCCTTCGCCACTCACCAACTGGGTGACCATCGGCGGGCAGTCGGTCTTCCGCACCGCCTATCCGTCCATCGCCAGCCAGCAGAGCTGCGTCGACTGCCACAACCAGATTCAGGCCGGGGCGGCGCCATGGCACCTCAACGACGTGATGGGCGCGCTGGTCATCGACGTTCCCGTCGATTCCTTCCTCAGGCGGGTCGGGATCGAATCGGCCAGCGTGGCGGCCGCGGCGTTTATGGCGATGACCCTGCTCGGTCTCTACATCTTCGGCCTGCATTTTAAGCAGCTCGCCGAGCGTGAGAAGTCGGAGGCGGCGGTTCGCGTCAGCGAGGAACGGTTTCGCGACTTCACCGAGACGGCGTCGGACTGGTACTGGGAGACCGACGCGCAGCATCGGTTCTCGTATATCTCGCCGCATCGCGGGACCGATGCCACGCATTACATCGGGCGGACCCGCGAGGACGTGGCGTCGCCCACCGACCCCAATCCCGCGAAATGGGCCGCCTATCACAACACCTTGGACCGGCACGAGCCGTTCAAAGACTTCATCTATCGGATCAAGACCCAGGACGGGCTGATCCGCTTTCTGCTGGCGAACGGCAAGCCGATCTTCAATGCGCGCGGCAGCTTCGTCGGCTATCGCGGCACGTCGCGCGACGTTACCGAACAGATCGCCTCGGCGGAGCGCCTGCGCGAGGCCAAGGGTGCTGCCGAATCGGCGAACCGCAGCAAGTCCGAGTTCCTCGCCAACATGAGCCACGAGCTGCGCACACCGCTGAACGCGATCATCGGCTTCGCCGAGATCATCGCCAAGGAGATGTTCGGCCCGCTGAACATCCGGCAATACAAGGAATACGCCGGAGACATCACCGTCTCGGGCGGTAATCTCCTCGAGATCATCAACGACATCCTCGACATGTCGAAGATCGAGGCCGGACGGCTCGATCTGCGCGAAGAGGGTGTGGAGATCGCCGGCATCGTCACCGCGTGTCAGCGCCTGATCGCGGCCCGCGCCCGGGACGCCGACGTCGACGTCGTCTGTCAGATCCCGGCCAACCTGCCGCAGCTGCGCGCCGACGAGCTCCGCATCAAGCAGATCCTGCTCAATCTCCTCACCAATGCGGTGAAGTTCACCCCGCCCAGCGGCCGCGTCACGGTGTCGGCGTTCCTGCTGCCCGAAGGCCATTTCGAGCTCGCGGTGGCGGACACCGGGATCGGGATGTCGGGCGAGCAGATCGAGCTCGCCCTGCAGCCGTTCCGCCAGATCGACAACAGCCTCGCCCGCAAGAGCCAGGGCACCGGCCTCGGCCTGCCGCTGGTGAAGGCCTTCACCGAGCTGCACGGCGGCCGGCTGCGCATCCATAGCGTTCCGGGGGAAGGAACGACGGTCGCGGTCGTCCTCCCGGCGAGCCGGGTGCTGACCCCGAAGCCGGCCGACGCAACGGTCTGAGGCGGGGCGCCACCCGCCCTAGTGGTAGTGGAAGGCCCGCTTTACGGCCTCGTCGAGATGCGAGAAGCGCCACGGCTTGGGCAGCAGCTCGCCATGCATCTCCCTCCCGACCGCCGGCATTTCCTTGAAAAAGCCGCTCGTATAGAGCACGCGCAGCTTGGGCCGAACCTGTTTGGCCTGGCGCACCAGCTCGAAGCCGTCCATTCCGCCCGGCATGACGATGTCGGTGAACAGCAGGTCGATCTTCGTGTCGCCTTTCAGAAGCTCGAGGCCGGCGGCCCCGTTGGTCGCCTGCAACACCTCGTATCCTTGATCCTCGAGATATGTGCGGGCCGTGAACAAGACATCCTCGTCATCATCGACCACGAGGATCGTGCGCTGCCGTTCGGTCATACCTGACTCCCGTCGTGCTCGCGCCCCTGGCGACTATATTTGTTCCCCGACGGCTCTGCGCAACCCCCGCTGCGTCTCCCGCCGCAACTATGCAGGGGCGTTAGTTCAAGTTTTAACCGTATCCGGCTTGAATCTCTCGTCGACCTCGACCCTGTATCCGTCCGACAGGCGGTTGGTCTCGTTGGCCATGCCGACGACGGCCATCAGCTCGGCATGCATGGCATCGGTCATGCCGGCCTTGCGCGCCCCCGCCGTGTGCGAGTACGTGCAATATTCGCAGCCGTTGGTGACGCTGACGGCCAGGTAGATCATCTCCTTGGTGAGCGGGTCGAGGGCTCCGGGCGCCATCACCTGCTTGATGCTCTCCCAGGTGCGCTTCAGCGTCGGCGGATGCGTCGCCAGCACTTTCCAGAAGTTGTTGATCCAGTCGACCTTGCGCGTCGCCATGATGTCGTCAAACACCGCCCGCACTTCGGGCGTGGCGTCGCGATACTCGACCATCTTCACCGTAGGCATCCGGGAGCTCCGCTTCCTATGATCAATAAGGTCGCTCGCCGAGCACGGCGACGCGGCGGAGCAGCCGGCGCTCCGCGCCGTCGAAGTCGGTGCGCGCGTGCAGCGCCGAGCGATTGTCCCACAGGATCAGATCGCCCGGCGTCCAGACGTGCTCATAGACGAACTGTCTCTGTTCCTGGTGATCGAACAGGAACGACAGCAGATGGTCGCTCTCCTCACGCGGCAGGCCGACGATCGAAGCCGTCATCAGGCGGTTGACGTACAGCGCCTTGCCGCCGGTCGCCGGATGGGTGCGCACGACTGGATGCGCGAACGACGGCGCATCCGCGCGCACGGCCCCGCGTTTGGTCGGATTGCCCTCGTAATCGTAGACGTTCAGCGCCTTCAGCGTGGCGATCTGCCGTTTCACCGGCTCGGGCAGCGCCGCGTAGGCGGCGTACATGCTGGCGAACAGCGTATTGCCGCCCTGCCGCGGCACCTCGATCGCATGAAGCAGCGTCGCCATGCTCGGCCGCTCCATGTAGCACTGGTCGGAGTGGAAATACATCTCGCCGTCCGGCAGCGCGCCGATCAACTTGCCGTCCTGCCGGATGTTCGAGATCAGCATCACCGAGGGGTGCGCCGTGTGGCCGTCATGCCGGTGGAGGACCTTGCTGAGCTCGCCGAATCGCGCCGCGAAGCGCACCTGGTCCGCGTCGTCGAGATGCTGGCCGCGGAACAGCAGGATGCAGCGCCGGTGCCAGGCGTCCCGGACGCGCTGGAACGCCGCGTCGTCCAGCGGCCGGCGCAGGTCGACGCCCAGGATCTCGGCGCCGATCGCCGGCGACAGCGGAACGATCTCCGGCGCCGACATCGCCCGCGGTGTTGCCTGAACCGCCGGCATCAGTACATATGCTGGCCGCCGTTGATCGACAACGTCGAGCCGGTGATGAAGCCCGCGTCGTCGGCGACCAGGAACAGGACGCCGCGCGCGATTTCGTCCGAGCGGCCGAGCCGGCCGACCGGAATGCGGGCGACGATCTTCTTCAGCACCTCCTCGGGGACGGCGCGGACCATCTCGGTGTCGATGTAGCCCGGTGCGATCGCGTTCACCGTCACGTTCTTGCCGGCCCCTTCCTGGGCCAGCGCCTTGGTGAAGCCGTGGATGCCGGACTTGGCGGCGGCGTAGTTCACCTGGCCGTATTGCCCGGCCTGGCCATTGATCGAGCCGATGTTGACGATGCGTCCGAAACTCCGGTCGCGCATGCCGTCGATGACGCAGCGCGACATGTTGAAGCACGACCCGAGATTGGTCTGGATCACCGCGTTCCACTGCTCGAAGGTCATGCGGTGCATGGTGCCATCGCGGGTGATCCCGGCGTTGTTGACCAGGATCTCGACCGGCGCGATCTCGGCGGCGATCTTTTTCACCGCCGTCTCGCATTGCTTGAAGTCCGAGACGTCGAATTTGTAGGCGGGAATGCCGGCCTCGGCGGTGAACTTCTTGGCGATCTCGTCATTGCCGCCATAGGCCGCGGCGACCCGGTACCCGGCTTTCTTGAGTGCCGCCGAGATCGCCGCCCCGATGCCGCGGGTGCCGCCCGTCACCAATGCCACTCGTCCTGCCATGGTTTCCTCCGTATCAGGGGTTCGTCGGCGACGCGAGCGTCCCTCCGACAGGAGTCCGGCCGGAGGCTCACCCCATCCTCGCCTCGCTCTCCCGTCATGCCGCCGGTTGGTCCGGTCCGGCGCCGCTCAGCTCCGCTCCGCTCGACTCAGCTCCGCTCGACGCACATTGCAATGCCCATGCCGCCGCCGATGCACAGCGTGGCCAAGCCTTTCTTGGCTTTGCGGCGCTGCATCTCGTAGAGCAGCGTGGTCAACACGCGGGCACCGGAGGCGCCGATCGGATGGCCGAGCGCGATCGCACCGCCGTTGACGTTGACCTTCGACGGATCCCAGCCGAGGTCCTTGTTCACCGCACAGGCCTGCGCCGCGAACGCCTCGTTCGCCTCGACGAGGTCGAGGTCGCCGATCTGCCAGCCCGCCTTCTTGAGCGCCGCGCGCGATGCCGGGATCGGGCCCGAGCCCATCACCGCCGGATCGACGCCGGCCGTCGCCCAGGACACGATCCGCGCCAGCGGCTGCACGCCGCGCCGGGCGGCTTCCTTGGCGGTCATCAGCACCAGCGCCGCGGCACCGTCGTTGATGCCCGACGCGTTGCCGGCGGTGACCGTGCCGTTCTTGTCGAACGCCGGCCGCAGCTTCTTGAGTCCGTCAATGGTCGTGCCGTGCTTCGGATACTCGTCCTGGTCGACGACGACATCGCCCTTGCGCGTCGTGATCTTCACCGGGATGATCTCGTCCTTGAACTTGCCGGCCTTCTGGGCCGCTTCGGCCTTGTTCTGCGAGGCGAGCGCGAATTCGTCCTGCTGCTCGCGCGTGATCTGCCATTTCTGGGCGACGTTCTCGGCGGTGTTCCCCATGTGATAGCCGTTGAAGGCGTCCCACAGCCCGTCCTTGATCATCGTGTCGACGAGCTCGCCCGAGCCCATGCGGACACCGGTGCGCAGATAGGCGGCGTGCGGCGCCTGGGTCATGCTCTCCTGGCCGCCGGCAACGACGATGTCGCTGTCGCCGACCGTGATCGCCTGGAAGCCGAGCGCCACCGAGCGCAGTCCCGAACCGCAGAGCTGATTGATGCCGTAGGCGGTGCGCTCGACCGGAATGCCGGCGGCGATCGCGGCCTGACGCGCCGGATTCTGGCCCTGCGCCGCCGTCAAGATCTGCCCCATGATGACTTCGGAGACCTCGCGCGCCTCGACCTTGGCGCGCTTCATCGCCTCGACGATCGCAGCAGCCCCCAGCGCATGCGCCGACAGAGTCGCTAACGCGCCGTTGAAGCTGCCGACCGGCGTGCGTGCGGCGGCGGCGATGACGATGTCTTCGGTCATAGGAGCACTCCTTCGAGAAACGATGGCGGCGGTCGGGCTCCCCCCGTTCGGTTATAGACGCTGGCCGATGGCCGAGTCCAGCCAGCGGGCCAGCGGCTGCCAGACCGCGTCCGCCGCCTTGCCGCCGACCATCATCCCGATATGGCCGAGCGGCGGCGACAGCTTCGTGACCTTCGGCAACACCCGCGCCAGCGCCTCCGCCGACGCCGGCGGCACGATGCGATCCTGCTCGGGAATGACGACGAGGCTCGGCACGTCGATCTTTTCCGGCCGCACAGCACGGCCCCCCAGCCGCCACTCGCCGCGCGCCGGCTGGTTCTCGCCGTACCAGCCGAGCAGGCATTCGCGCGCGACGCGGGCGGCGAGCGGCACGCCGTCGTTCAGCCAGTCCTCCAGCGCCACGAACTCGCGCGCCTTCGGGCTGTCCGCGGCGGCGCCGGCGAAGGCGCGAAACTTGCGGGCACTGAGGAACGGGTCCAGCGCGAAGAACAGCATCTGCAGCACGTCGACCGGCATCGCCCCCAGCTGGTCGATGATCGGCATCCACGGCGTCATCGCGTGCGCCGTCGCGTGCGCGAGGTCGGCGCGCTCGGCGTGGAAATCCCAGGGCGTGGCGAGCAGCGCCAAGGCCGCGACGTCGCGCGGCCGCGCCGCGGCGAGGCCCAGCGCCAGGTTGCCGCCCATGCAATAGCCGATCAGCGCCGGCTTCTTTCCGGTGCGCTCGATGATCCGGTCCAGTGCGGTGCCGAGCCGGCCGAGGATATAATCGCTGAGCCCGAACTGCCGCTCGCGCAAGCCAGGCCGGCCCCAGTCGATCAGGAACGGCTGAAAGCCCTGAGCGCCGAGGAAGCGCATGAAGCTGCGCTCGGCGGTGAGATCCAGCACATAGGCGCGGTTGATCAGCGACGGCACGATCAGCAGCGGCGCGCCATCTTCGGGGGCGCCGGTGATCGCGGCGTAATTGCGCAAGGTGGTGGTGCCGTCGCGCCATAGCCGCGGCGCTTCCACGAGGGTGCGGCGATAGGGATGCCGGCGGTAGAGCGTCAGGCCGGTCGCGAGCTCGTCCAACCGCCGGCGAACCTCGCGGCCGACCGCGGCCGCGAAAGCGTCAGGATCGACGGCGGCGAGGTCGCGTTGGAGGGCGTCCGCCCGCTCCTGGACTGTCTTGTGCCACGGCACCTTCGCCAGCCACGCCCACATCGTGCTGCTGGCCAGAACCGACAGCTCCGGCGCCGTGGGCGTCGGGGCGGTCGAGTTCGGCGAGGCGCGCTTCAAGAGCGGCAAGGCGGCGGCGGAGCTCAGCCACGTCGTGGCCGCCGTCGTGATGTGCAGCGGCAGCGGCCGCGGGCCGGGGCGCGGCGGCCGGACCGGGCTTTGCACTCGTGCTTGAGGGGGAGCTTGGGGTGGGGCGTCCATCCTGCGGTTTCTGGGGCTTGAGGCCAGCAGCGGCGGCGGTCCATAGCGACATCCAGCCGGCCGGGCCGAGTGTGGCCGAGACTTGCAACAGGCGGCCTATCGTCTCGGTGAATTCCGGGTCTGCGGCCAGGGCGCTGACCTGGTCCTGCCAGAGGTCGAGGTAGCGGCGCGCCAGTGTCTCGAGATCGGGCGGCTCAGACATCCGCAGCCACTATAGCCGCGCCGGACCGGGCTTGCCAGGGGGCCTCTTGCGGTGCAACATGTGTAAATCCTGGCTGGAGCCCAATGAATGAACGACACGCCCGAGGATCGCCCACCGCCAGTCAAGATCAAGAAATATGCCAATCGCCGGCTCTACAACACCGGCACCAGCAGCTATGTGACGCTCGACCATTTGTGCCAGATGGTTAAGGACGGCGTCGACTTCATCGTTCACGACGCCAAGACCGGCGAAGACATCACCCGGTCGGTGTTGACCCAGATCATCGTCGAGGAGGAAGGCAAGGGCGGGCAGAACATGCTGCCGGTCGGCTTCCTGCGCCAGCTGATCTCGTTCTACGGCAACAGCCTGCAGGCGCTGGTGCCGCGCTATCTCGACTATTCGATGTCGTCCTTCGCGCGTAACCAGGAACAGATGCGCCAGTACATGACCTCGCTGGGCGGCCTGTTCCCGTTCGGCCAGCAGCTGGAGGAGATGGGCAAGCAGAACATGGCGCTGTTCCAGAACGCCATGAAGATGTTCTCGCCGTTCAAGTTCGAAGGTCCCGGCGGTAAGACCGAAGCCCCGCCCGGCGCTGAAGGCGGGACGGCGCCGGCCAGCGACGACGAGCTGCGCCGGCTCCAGCAGGAGTTGGAAGAGATGCAGCGCCGGCTGGGCGACCTCGCGCGCAAGAAGCCGGCGGAATAGCGCGTCGCGCCGGCGAACAAGCGGCGGGGCCCGCCCGCCCCCCTGAATCGCGCGCAATACTGCAATTGTTTTCCCAACCCATTGCAATCGCTCCTGAACTCGCCCGAAAAGAATTGCATCGGCGGTTTTTTGCGCCCGCAATTGTGCAATTCTTTTTAAGCGCACCGAAAAGCCGGCGCGGCGCATGCCCCATCAACGACCAGGTCGATGGTGGGATCCAAAGTGCCTGCCGTGGATGTATCGCCCGGAAAACCGCGCAAGGGTGCAATGGTGTCCGGCAAGCGTTTGAGAGCGCTGGTCAAATCGCGCGTTGACACCGTTGCATGGGGCGATTTTCACGAAACCCGATGCAAGGGTTTCGCGCGTGATTTCAATTGGACGCGTCGTCAGCGTGTTTCCGGCCGGCGCACGGTTTTCAGCTTCGCAAACAGCGCGCCGGCTCCAGCAGGAGCTGGAAGAGATGCAGCGCCGGCTGGGCGACCTCGCGCGCAAGAAACCGGCCGAATAGGTTTACGCACAACGCGGATCCGGGGGTCGCGCGGCGCGGTTTTCCCGCGCCGGCTTGCCCGGGCATGACGGAGAAGAGCAGCCGAAGCGGCTGCGCTTATGTATCACTCCGAAAACTACGTCAACGCGTCAACACTTCCTGGAAGTGATTGCAGGCGCTCGCGAATTCGCGCTCAAAAGCGTTGACCACCCCTATTTTGCCGAAAATAACGTCAACACTTTTAGCGAGGAGTTTCAATGGGAGGGCCGTTCGGAGACCTTTTCAGCCGGCGCAGGATTTTTCAGGCGTCACGGACGATCGCTCAGCGCCGCCGCCGTCCAATCACCGACCGAGTGCCGACAATCCCGCTTGAGCGATCTCGACATCGTGTTCCGGGGTATCGAAGCTGGCGCCGATTCCGCCGATCACCTGGCCATCAACGACGATCGGCAACCCGCCCTGCATTTCGACGAAGTCCCACGCCGTGACAGCCGCGATGCGCCCATGATTGATGGCGTCCTCGAGCGCCTGGCTCGGCTTCTTGAACAAGGCAGCAGTGCGCGCCTTTGCGGGTGCCAGCTCGACGCTGGCCGTGTAGGCCGAGTTATCCATGCGCTCGATAAGGATCGGCCAGCCGCCATCGTCAACCACGGCGACGACACCGCGCAAGTGGTTGCGCTCGGCCTCCACCTCTGCCGCCGCCACCATCTTCCGCGCCGCTTCCAGGGTCAGCACCTTCTTCTCGAGCAGCTGCGCCACGGCGCTGTGCCCGAGAAGAATGAGCATGACTAATGAAAGGACAAATGCGAGGCAAAAGCCGACGGCGGTCCGCATCGAACACCCTCTCCTCGGTTGGAGTTGTCGCTTATCGCCCCGCCATTTGCGTGGCAGCGCCGGTGCCGTAGAACTCCGCGACGGCGTGCATCTCACCCGGCGTCAGCTGCGACGCAATCGTGCGCATCTGCTGATTGATGTCATTCTGGCGCACACCTTGAGCGAAGGACGCCAGCTGGCGCTCGATATAGGCGAGCACCTGACCCTTCAGAGCCGGCGCGCCGAGCTTGCTGGCGGCCGGACCATGACAGACCGCGCACGGCGGAATGCCGCGCGCAGGGTCTCCGGCAAATACGAGTCGAACCGCCGGATTTTCTTCGCGAAGGGTGTGCCCGGCCTGGAAACGCTCGCCGACGGCAGGCGGCAGTCCATTGGCGCGGCTCGCAAAATAGGCCCCGACATCGGCCGAATCTCGCGCCGTCAGCGCCTTCGCGATCGCGTTCATGGCGCCCCACGACCGCTTGCCCGCGCGAAAGTCGTCGAGCTGCTTGTAGATGACGGCGGCATCCATGCCCGCCAGGGTCGGAAACAGGCCAGACCGGCTCACCCCTTGCTCACCATGGCAGGCGGTGCAATTCAGCGCGATGAACGCGCCGTGTTCGACATTGCCGCCGGCGATCTGTGCCAGCGTCGCAGACGTCCAGGCGACGCGCGTCGGCGTGCGCAGCGGCGGTTGAGGTGCGCTCGCCGGCCCCATGTCGGGGGCAATGCCAAGCGCACGGCAAATCGCCGCCCACGTCCCGAGCGTCGGTCCGTTCTGCTGCTCGCCGCCTAAGACGACAAAACCGAGGATCGCGCCGACCACGACGAGCCCGGCCGTGGAGTACCAGCCGATCCGCTGCCACGGATCGTCTGTGCTGGACGGTCCCCGGTCGCGGCCCATCACCGCACCCCGATCGAAGCAGGCTGGCTCGTCACCTCGACGGCGGGAATGCTATGGCTCTTCAGAAAGAAGAACTGCCCGATCGGGTAGCCATAGGCCACGACCACGAGCACGAGCACAATCGCGTTCCAGAGCGCAAATCCGTTGAGCGCGACCGGCACCGCTCGCGGCGGGTTCACCGCCAGCGCGTAGCGCAACGGCTCGGTCAACGAGCGCTCGCCGAAATGCGACTGAACGAGAACGACGATCAGCACGACCGCGGAGACCAGCAGGATGAGCCCGCCGATCACCGAGATCTCGACGAGCGGCGCCATCCGGGCAACGAACGGGACGCTGTAATCGAAGATGGCGATGCGACGCGGCTGGCCCATCAGCCCGGCGATGTGCCAGGGGATCGTGGTGATCAGCATGCCCCAGAACCACAGCCAAAGCTGCCAGCGCGCCAGCCGCTTCGAGCGCAGCGGCTTGCCGGTGATGCGCGGCCACATCTCGTACGCGATGGCGAAGTACATGATCACGGTCGCGCCGCCGAAGATCAGGTGGAAATGCGCCGTGACCCAGGACGTGTTGTGGATCATCAAATTCATGGCGTAGCTCATGTTGATGAGCCCGCCGAAGCCGCCCAGGCCGAGCATCACCAGCGACAACCCGACCGCCAGCACCATCGGCTCGTCCCACGGCAGCGCCCGAATCCACCCGAGGACCCCGCGGCCGCCGCGGTGACGCCCGGCAATCTCCAGACTGGCGGTGATCGAGAACACGGTCAGCAGCGTCGGAAGGGCGACCAGGAAGGTGAGAAAGGATTGCAGGAACTTGAAGCCCGAGCCGTGCTCCGGGTCGGCCAGGAGATGGTGCATGCCGACCGGAAGCGAGAAGACGAGAAACATGATGAAGGTGAGCCGCCCCATCGTGTCGCTGTAGAGCCGCCCGCCGGCTGCCTCCGGCACCAGCGTGTAAAAAGCGATATAGGCCGGCATCAGCCAGAAATAGACGATCGCGTGCAGCGTCACCGAGAACAGCGTGCGGCCCAACGCGGCATCGATCAGATCGCTCCAGCCGAAGGCGCGCGGCAGCAAAATGCCGACAAGTTCGAGGAGAACGCCGCTGGCCGCCCAGGCCCAGAGCAGCGCCGTCGCGGTGATCGCGAACATGGCGAGCGGCACCGGTCGGCCGGGATTGTCGCGCTTCCAGTTGATCATATTGACGACCATCAGCACGACCCAGATCATCGATCCGGCAATCAGAAGAAAGACACCGCCGTAATACCAGACGCTTCCCAAGAGCGGCGGATAGAACGTGTAGAGCACCGTCGCCTCACCGGCGACGACCGGCACCATGGCCATTACCGTGCCGACGAGGCAGATGACGAAGCCGATCCATGCCGCCGCGGTTCCGCGAACCCGACGGCCGAGGCTCGTTTCCACCACCGCGTAGCCAAAGCCCATGGTGAAGAACGTGGTGACCACGTAGGCCATGGCCGTCCCGTGCAGGGTGACCGAGGCATAATACGCGTCCGGGTCGTCGAGCGGCGCCGGCCACGGACTCCGCATCAACATCTGCCATGCGCCGAGAAGCACCGCCGGCAGGAACGCCGCGAAGGCGACCCAGTAATGACAAAGCGCCAACCGTCTACTGTAGTGCACAGCTCGTCCTTTCCTGCGGGCCCTGAGCCGAGAAACCGTCTTTGGGCACGACGCTGACACGGGTCCACATGGCATGATGACCAAGGCCGCAAAACTCGTGACACGGCATTTCGTACTCGCCCGTCCGGGCGAAGCTCGTGCGCACCTCGGCGACGAACCCCGGCATCACCATGGTATTGACGTTGGTGTCGGGCAGCAGGAAGCCATGCACGACATCGGCGCTGGTGACACGGAACTTCACCGGCGTATTCACCGGCACGCGCACGCAATGCGGCAGGAAGTCATACTGTAAGGCGACGATCCGCACGGTGGCGGAGCCGTCGGGCTCGATGGCGGTGCCCAAATTGCTTTCGACGAACTCGCCCTCGAGATGAAGGGCCTGGGGATCGATGACCTCGACATTGCTGGCCGGGTGCAGCGCGCCGGCAACCCCGGTTGCAACGATGACCGCCATCATGACGGCCAGCATCGCCCCCATGATCATGACCCAGCGTTTCTCGGTGCGGACGACGACCGCTTCCGGGACGACGCCGTCCCGAAGCGGGCGCCGCGATGGATTTGACGATGGCTCAGCCAATGGGGCCTCGCGGCATGAAGAGGAGGAAGTAGAACGCCATCCACCCGATAAAGAGCAACCCGACCGCGATGGCGGAAACGACGAGCGCGCCGATTGGGCCGTTCTTGAGCGCTTCGGCGGCATCGTCCGGCCCTGTGGAGACGGCGACGTGCTCCACCTGATCGGCGGCGGATTGATGTGGGATGTCGGCCTGCATTGGTTCAGCCTCCCGGTTGCGCCTTAGCGGACTGCTCGAGCGGCGAGCGCACCTGCTGGTAGTAGGCGGCGACGGCCGCGATGTCTTGATCGTTCAGCTTCTTGGCGATGGCCCCCATCGCGTCGGGACTGTTTTTGCGGAAACCCAGCTGCCACATCCGCAAGGTGAAGGCGACGTAGTGGGAGTATTGTCCCGCAAGGTATGGGATCACCGGCGGCTCGCCAGCGCCGCCGGGTCCGTGGCAATTGTCGCAATGCAGCCTGTCTGGTCCGCCGGCCTTGGCGAGCTCCTCGCCGCGCTTGACGAGTGCCGCGCTGGGCGCTGTGAGCGGCAGAAACGGCGCATCGATGCCCGCAAAGTACGCCGTCACATCGGCGATATCCTCGGGCGAAAGCGCCTTGGCGATCGGCGACATGATGGCACTCTTCCGCACACCCGACGCAAAGTCGCGCAGCTGTCCGGCAAGATAATAGGCCGATTGGCCGGCGAGCCGCGGAAACGCGCCGCTGGAATCGGAAACGCCATTGAAGGCGTGACACTGGGCGCAGGGCGGGGCGCCGATTGTTGTGCCTTGCGCGACGATCACGGCGCCATGCCTGGCGTCGGGCTGGCGGCCTGCGCTCTGAGACATGACGCTCTTGAGGTTGGCGAGGTAATCGACGATTGCCGGAACGTCCTCCGGGGCCATAGGGGCCTTGTAGACATTGCGCATCTTGTCGACTTCCTCCTGCCAGGCGGCTCGGGACAGGCTCGCCTGGTCCAGCACCATGCCGGCCGAGTGGCAGATAAGGCAGTCGTTGTTGATAGCGTCTGCCGCGGCGCCGCCGGGAAAGGTGCTGTCGGTGCGGGGAAGGTGGATGCTGACCGAACGCAGCGTCGTGCCGCCGTCCACGACGGTCGACGGGGCAGACGTGACTGGCGGAGCCTCCGCAGCCGCAGCCGGCTGCGCCGCCAGAGCCGACTGACCGGCCCGCCCGGCTTGTGTCGCGATCGCCAGGAGGATGACGCCGACCGCGGCGATGGTGCCGCCAGCAATGGCATCGGCTGATAGGGCCACGGATTTCCTCCCTCACGCGACCGTGAGCTGAACGCGCTCGATCACGTTGCGCATGAAGCCACCGCCATTCCAGTTCGGCTCGGCCGGCTGGACCTCACCCTTTGTGTTGGTGCAGCGCACCTGCAGCGTGAGGGTTCCAGATTGCGGCGCCGTGATCTGCGTGCTCCATTGGCGAAAGCTGTAGGGGCCCTCGTCGCGGCCCAGTGCGGTCTTCCGCCAACTTCGTCCGCCGTCGGCCGACAGGTCCACCTGCGACACGCCGCAATCGCCGCCGAACGCAATCCCTCTGACCGGCATAACCGCCCCGGGCTTGACGGTGGTCGTGTCGGTGACGTTGGTGAAAAAGGAGCGCGGCACCAGCCGGCTGACCGGCACGGTCTTGAACCCCGTTTCCCCCGGCTTCACGCTCGCGTGTGGCGTGTCGGGCACGCGATAGGCGGTCGCCTCAAAGAAGTTCTCGTCCGGCGCAGCGAGCACCTCGATGTCAGTCAGCATCTTGACCCAATAGTCGCCATACCATCCCGGTACGATCAAACGCACCGGGAAGCCGTTCAGCAGCGGCAATTGCTCGCCGTTCATCTGGAAGGCCAGCATCACCTCGCCGGCACGTCGCGCAAGCGAACGCCGGTCCACCGGGCATTTCCCATCGCGCCGTTTTGCCATTGAGCACCGGAGACCCGCGGCTGGAACAGGCCGCGAGAATTTCCCGAGCATTGACCGACGGCCACGACCTCGGTCCGCGGCATCGCGAGCAGATCGGCGAGCGACAGCGAAAGCGCCTGATTGACGTGACCGCGAACCGCTATCTTGAACGCGGCGACATCCACGGCCTCGGGAATCACCGCCCAATGCCAGCGCACGAAAAATTGGTCGTTGGGGGTGAAGACACTGCGATCGAATACCTCGAATGGCGTCTCGAGCAAGGGCGGCCGTGTGCGCTGCACGATCATCGTCCCCTTCTGCGGGAAGGCCGTCGTCAACTCGCGCCGGTCCGGACCGCCCGGCAGATCGAGATCGACGAAGCTGTCGGCCCAGGCCGGACATGTCGCAACCATACCGCCAAGGACGCCCGCGCTCTGAAGGAAACGACGACGACTTGGGGTGCAGATGAGCATTGGTTCAGCCTCCCGGTTGCGCCGCCGCCGATTGCTCGAGCGGCGAGCGCACCTGCTGGTAGTAGGCGGCGACAGCCGAGACGTCTTGCGCGTCGAGCTTCTTCGCGATGACCGCCATCGCCTCCGGGCTGTTCTTGCGGAAGCCCTGCTGCCACATCTTCAGCTCGAAGGCGATGTAGGGGGCGTATTGTCCGGCGAGGTACGGGATGGCCGGCGGCTGGCCCGCGCCGCCGGGCCCATGGCAGTTGTTGCAGCTCTGGATCTGCCCCTTGGCGCTGCCGATGCTCGCGAGCTCTTCGCCGCGTTTGATGAGCACAGGATCGCCGGCCTTGAGCGGCGGGAACGGCGCATCGAGGCCGGCGTAATAGGCGGCCACGTCGGCGACGTCGTCGGGCGACAGCGCCTTCGCGATCGGCGACATGAAGGCGTTCGACCGGCCGCCCGACGCGAAGTCGCGCAGCTGGTTGGCGAGATAATAGGCTGATTGGCCCGCGATCCGCGGAAACGCGCCGCTGGAATCGGAAGCGCCATTGAAGGCGTGGCACTGAGCGCACGGCGGGGCGCCGGCTGCCGTACCTTGTGCGGCGATGAGGGCACCATGCCGGAGGTCGGGTTGGCGCCCCGTGTCCTGAGCTTGCACCAGCGTGATTAGACCTAACGGAGCGAGCATTGTGGCCACCGCGACCGGAAAGCTACGGCGCCCATTCACGTCGGCACCACCGGTCCGGGCGACTTCAGATACTTGTTCTTGATGGTGTCCAGCGCCCAATAGGTGAGGGCGCCGATCGTCACCGAGTAGTTGTAGGTCCCGTTCTGCGGAAAGGCGGAAGCGCCCAGACTGAACACATTCGGCACGTCCCAGCACTGCAGGTAACGGTTGACGACGCTCGTGGTCGGATCGTCGCCCATGACGGCGCCGCCGGCGTTGTGCGTGCTTTGATAAACGGTGGTGGTATAGGGCTGTTTGGTGCCGCCGCGGATCACAGTCTTGCCGCCCATGGCACGGCCGATCTCGACGACCTTGTCGGCGATGTACTGCGACATGCGGATGTCGTTATCGGGAAAATCGAAGGTCATGCGCAGCAGCGGCTGCCCCCAGGCATCCTTATACGTCGGGTCAAGGTCGAGATAGTTGAGCCGACTCGCGGCCGAGGTGCCGTGCTGCTGGATCAGGATCGTGTGGTTGTAGTGGCGCGCGACCGCCTGCTTCCAGCCCAGCCCCCATTTCGGGGTCCCGGGCGGAACCGGGCGAAACTCGATGGGCCGGCCGTTGGTCATGATCGCGCCGACGTACTGCCCGCCGATGAAGCCGAGATTCGAGTGATCGAAATTGTCGCCGCCGAAATCGTCGATCATCGTCCCGTTGGCGCCCGAGGCCATGAACGGGTTGATATTGATGCTCTCGTCCATGAAGACCGTGGCGCCGCCGGTCGTTTGATAGCTGTAGTTGCGACCCACGACACCTTCGCCGGTCCTGGGATCGTAGGGCTTGCCGATGCCCGACAGCAGCAGCATGCGGACATTGTTGATCGGGAAGGCGGTGACCAGCACGAGCTCGGCCGGTTGCTCGACCTCCTGGCCCGCCGCATCGACATAGGTCACGCCGGTAGCCTTCTTGCGCGTGCTGTCGAGATTGATGCGCAGCACCTGGCAGTTCGTCCGCAGTTCATAGTTGGGATTCTTGAGCAGGACGGGCAGGATCGTCGTCTGCGGGCTCGCCTTGGCGTAGTGCTCGCACGCGTAGCGCTCGCAGAAGCCGCAGAAGACGCACTGCTCCAGCTTGAGGCCGAGCGGATTGGTGTAGGGCCGGCTCAGATTCGCCGATGGCTGCGGATAAGCATGGTAGCCGAGACTTTCCGCGCCCTTGCGAAATAGGGCGCCGAAATAGGGCTCCTTCATCGGCGGGGTCGGATATTCTCGCGCGCGCGGCGCCTCCAGCGGATTGCCGCCGGCCTGAATCCGTCCCTTGATGTTCCCAGCCTTGCCGCTGACGCCGAGAAGATATTCGAAGCGATCGTAATGCGGCTCTAGTTCCTCGTAGGTGACGCCCCAATCCTGAATCGTCAACTCCGGTCCACAAGCCTCGAGGAACCGCTTGCCGTAGCGCTGCTCTAGATGCGTCCGGTAGATGAAGTCGGCGACCTGGAAGCGAAAGCTCTGTCCGTTCCAGTGCACAAACGCGCCGCCGAGCCCTTGTCCCGGGAGGAAGCTCTCCCAGCGTCGGATGGGAAGCGCCGTCTGGTTGGACGAATTGCGGAAGGTGACGGCTTCCTTGACATTGTCCTGCATCATCGCCTTTCGGATCGAAAAGCGCAGCTCGTCATGGATCGCCGGCGACTGGAAATCAGGCACCGTGTCGCGGCCGGGACCGCGCTCGAGGCCGACCACCTTCAGTCCTGTGGCGGCGAGCTCCAGCGCGGCGAGCGAGCCGGTCAGGCCGACCCCGATCGTCACGACGTCAACCGCCTTCAGACGCGTTGCCACGGTTCAAGTCCTCCCAGTCGCCGGAAGATAGGCGGGTATGCCCGGGTCCATGTGCGTATGGCCATGAGCGTCTTCGGCGAGGCTCATAGGCGGCCGGTCGATCTTGATCCCGTGCTGGTCCACAAGGTCGTAATAGGAGGCGTAGGCGCCAGGAAAACCGACCATGCGCCAGCCCACCATGTCGCGGTTGCCGCCATAGACGGGATCGGCGAAGAACCCTTCCAGCGTGGCCTCCCAAAGCTGCACGAAGAACACGTCGGAGGGCACGCCGCCCAAATTTTTGCCGCCGGCCTCAAGCTGCCCGAGATAGGCATCCTGCTGGGCGGCGCTCATCTTCGCGAACGAAGTGCCGGTCTGCGCCAGATCCTTGTTGATCGCGGCAATCGAGGTGTGGAAGAGCTCGGCGGGCGTGAACGGCAGTTGATAGCCTTGGCTCGGCGTGCCTTGCTGCCAGGGGCCGCTGCGATAAAGCCGTTCGCCTGCGCCCCAGGCACCGGCCAATTGCTTGTCGACGTAGTTCGGCACGGCGGCTTCAAGCGCGCCGGGCCATTTTTCATCCGCCGGGATCAACCGCGATACCGCCGCTTCGATGAAGGCGGCTTCCTCGGTGTTGAAAAAGATATAGGTGATGGCGGGCGCTTGATGCGGCGCAGGAGCGCCGATGGATGGCGCGGCGGCCGGTGTTGCAGCGGGGTACTCCTGGGCCTCTGCTGAGCAGATCGGCCAGTCCTCTTCGCCCGGCCTGCGCGGCAGGCCGGGCGGCAGCATCGCCGCGCCCACCGCGGCCGTCGCCTTCATGAGTTTTCTGCGCGATACGTCGGTCATGCCAGCGATCTCCCGTGGACGACCGCTCGTGGATGAGATCAATCTTACGCGCCCCCTCCAGCAACCGCTTGTACGATTCGTGTGCTTTTCGTGTGCTATGGCGTTTGCGAGTGACCGAAGCGGCGTCACCGATTCTTCATGATCGCCGGGTGCAGACCACCGCTTCCAGGCAACGAAACGCATGTGGCGTGACCACGATGATCAGGATTGCTCAGGATGATCAGCCCTGATCACGGTGATCACTGCGTGCTTGGTCGTCCACTGCGCCGTTGGCGTCGCGCGGGGCTGACCACGTCAACGGGCTTCAGACGTTCCGCCAATTTTGCTCTCCGATGCGGCTAGGGCGAACGGGCAGGGATACCAGGATTTCTCGTGTATTTCCCGGCCCTCGAGGGTCATTGTGTGAGCCGCGGTCTCGAGGGGGCGTGACCGGCGGTGGGTGACGGAAGGCCCGACGGTTCAGCGCCGCGTCGCCTTCCGGAGCGCCGCGTTGATCCGCGACTGCCAGCCAGGACCGGTCGCCCGATAATGCGCGACGACGTCGGCGTCGAGACGAATGCTTACCGCCTGCTTTGGGGCGGCGGACCTTGGGCGACCGCGCGGCCGAGCCTTTCGGATCACGCGTCCGTCCTCGCGGATCTCGGCTCGCCTGAACCAATCGCGATCGAGCCGCGGCGCGTCGTCAGGATCAGTCCATTTGCGACCGCCAAGAGGCTTCTTCTTCCGCATGGCCGGACCTGAATTTCTGTATGTGTAGAAGTAAGCGGGCTGCGGCGCAGGGGCAAGCGCCGTGGATCGCTTCGTCGCTGCGCTCCTCGCGATGACGCGGGAACTCAGCGCATAAATGTGGTCCGACGCCGTTTCAGCTTAGCGGGCGAGATCGCGTCGGGCCTTGCGGTCCGCGCGACGTGGGCGTCACGAGGGAGAGGGCAGTTCGCCCTCGCCGAAGGTCGTTTTGAGGCTGGATGCCGCTGTCCTGCGGCGCATCCTTCGAGACGCGTCCTGCGGACGCTCCTCAGGATGAGGGGTCAGGGACGCGCGCGAAAGCGCGCGTCATTTCAGCGAGACGAGTTTCGGCGGCGGCTCGGCGTGGGCGTGGGCGTGGGCTTCGCCCTCGTTGAGCCACGGCCGCTCGATGGTCGGCCGGCCGAAATAATAGCCCTGCAGGTAGGCGACGCCGCGTTCGGCGAGATGCGCCGCGTCGGCCGCGGTCTCGACGCATTCGGCGACCGTCGACAGGCCGAAGCTGTTGGCCAGGCCCATCAGGGTGCGCACGAACACCTGGTTGTCGACGTTGCCGGCGAGGTCCTTGATGAACGACCCGTCGATCTTCACCGTGTCGACGGCGAGCGCCCGCAGGTTGCGGAACGAGGTGAAGCCGGCGCCGAAATCGTCCAGCGCCACGCGCGCGCCGAGGTCGCGCAGCGACGAGACGAACTTCGCGGTCTCCTCGATGTTCTCCAGCGCGATGGTCTCGGTGAGCTCGACGCACAGCCGGGCCGCGATGTCGGGCCGGTTCTTCAGGCTCGCGTTCAAGGTGCGCAGCCACGACGCATCGGTGGTGGTCACCGCCGAGATGTTGATGGCGAGTGCGATTTCCGAGTGCCGCGACAGCTCGGCCAGGGCCAGATCGAGTGCGCGGCGGTCGATCAGGCGCATCAGGCCCGAGCGCTCGACCACCGGCACGAACGCGCCGGCGGCGACGATGGCGCCGCTCTCGAGGCGCAGCCGCAAGAGACATTCGTAATGGTGAATCGCATGGGTCCGGGAATCGACCACCGGCTGATAGGCGAGGATGAGACGGCCGGTCTTCAGGGCCGACTGCACCTCCTCGGACATCATCGCGGCCCGGCGGCGGGTCTCGCGCTGTTCCTCGGATTCGAAGAAGCGGACGAAGCAGTTGCGCCCGGAGCGCTTGGCTTCCTGGAGCGCCACGTCGGCGCGGCCCATCACTTCCGGCGCCGACGCGCCGTGCTCGGCAAACGCAACGCCACCGATGGAGACAGTGGCGTGGACCGGGCCGTTGGGTGTGACGATCGGAGTCTGGCGGACCGCTTGCAGGATCTTGCCGGCGGCGATGCCGATGCTGCCCTCGGGGCAGCCGCTCAGCACGATGCCGAAGCGGTCGCCGCCGAGGCGGCCGATGATGTCGGAGGCGCGCAGGCACGCCTCGATGCGCTGGCCGACGCCGACGATCAGCGCGTCCGCCGAGGCCGGCCCGAAGGCCTGCTCGAGGCTGGTCAGCTTGTCGATGCCGACCACCAGGTAGGCGCCGGGAATGCGATAGCGCGTCGCCAGCGCCAGGCCGTGCTGGAGCGCTTCCTTGAGACGCAGCTTGTTGTAGTGGCCGGTGAGGTCGTCGAAGCTCGCCAGGTATTCGAGCCGCGCCTCGCGTTCCTTTCGGGCGGTGACGATGCGCAAGGTGCCGAGCAAGCGCGACGGACGGCCGTCGTCGTGATACTGGGCCGAGCCGCGGTCGTCCACCCAGATGAACCGGCCATCGGGGCCGCGCAGCCGGTATTCGCAGTCGAACTCCTGTTCGCCGCGGCCGTCGATATGCTGCTGCAGGCGCTTGGCGCGGTTGGCGTGGTCCTCGGCGACGACGAGGCCGCGGAACTCGGCGCCGCTTGGCGGCGGTGCCCCGTCAGGAAACAGCGCCTTGATCCGTCCCGACCACCCGATCGTATCGGTGACCAGATCCCAATCGTAAGCGATATCACCCGCCGCGGCGACCGCTTGGGCGGCAGCGACGGCGGCGCGGAGCTTGGCGTGATCGTCCGGCTGTTCGTCCATTGAGTCGGCCAGGTGTACGTTCTGTGTCCCTGTCCGCATCCGAGCGGATGCGTATGTCCCCGGACAGGGACGCTAAACTTCCAAGCTTAACAAACCCTAAACCTTTAGAACGGCTCAGGCGGCCCGCCGCAGCGCCTGGTCTATCGTGTCAACCATCTGATCTATTTGGTTCTTTTCGACGATCAGGGGCGGCGACAAGGCAATGATATCAGCCGTGACCCGGATCAACAGCCCATTTTCGAAGCAATCGACGAAAACGTCGTAGGCGCGGCTGCCCGGCCGGCCCGGCCGCGGTTCGAGCTCGATCCCGCCGACGAGGCCGAGATTGCGCAAGTCGATGACAGACGGCACGCCCTTCAGCGAATGGATCGCCGACTGCCAATAATCGGCGAGCGACGCGGCGCGCTCGAACAGACCCTCCTGGCGATAGAGCTCGAGGGTCGCGAGGCCCGCGGCGGCGGCCAGCGGATGGCCGGAATAGGTGTAGCCGTGGAACAGCTCGATGCCGTCCGGGCCGTTCATGAACGCCTCGTAGATGCCCTTGCGCGCGAACACCGCCCCCATCGGCACGGTCGCGTTGGTGATGCCCTTGGCGACCGTCATGAGGTCGGGAACGATGCCGAAATAGTCGGCGGCGAAGCCGGCGCCCAGGCGCCCGAAGCCGGTGATCACCTCGTCGAAGATGAGGAGAATGCCGTGCTTGTCGCAGATCGCGCGCAAGCGCTCGAGATAGCCCTTGGGCGGAACCAGAACGCCGGTCGAGCCGGCCAGCGGCTCGACGATCACCGCCGCGATGGTCGAGGGGTCGTGCAGCTGCACCAGCCGCTCGAGCTCGTCGGCGAGATGCGCGCCCCATTCGGGCTGGCCCTTCGCATAGGCGTTGTGCGCGAGGTCATGGGTGTGCGGCAGATGGTCGACCATGCCGAGCAGGCCGGCCCCGAACTGCTTGCGGTTGGCGGCGATGCCGCCGACCGACATGCCGCCGAAGCCGACGCCGTGATAGCCGCGCACGCGGCCGATCAGGCGCTGGCGCTCGGGCTTGCCGACGGCGCGGTGATAGGCCAGCGCGATCTTGAGCGCCGTGTCCACCGCTTCGGAGCCCGAGTTGGCGAAGAATACGTGGTCGAGATCGCCGGGCAGGATCGCCGCCAGCCGCGATGCGAACTCGAACGCGATCGGATGCCCCATCTGGAAGCCCGGCGCGAAATCCATCCGCCCGGCCTGCTCGCGGATCGCGGCGGTGATCGGCTCGCGGCAATGGCCGGCGTTCACGCACCATAAGCCCGCCGTGCCGTCGAGAATCTTGCGGCCGTCCGCCGCGGTGTAGTGCATGTCCTTGGCGCCGACGAGCAGGCGCGGCGCCCGCTTGAACTGCCGGTTCGCGGTGAACGGCATCCACAGCGCTTCGAGGTTGTTGGGATCCGATCTGAGGGGCTGGGACATCGTTCTTCCCGCTGGTCTTTTGAAACCTGGACTTTAGTCCGGTTCCCATCCGGCGTCATGCCCCGCACCTGATGCAGGGTCCATGGTGCAGCGTCGCGGTGGATGCCGGCTTTCGCCGGCATGACGAGATCGAGAGGGCGTGCTTATCCCCCTCGTCACCCCGGCGGAGGCCGGCGTCCAGTCCGACTCGTAAATAAACCACGGAGACACGGAGTTCACGGAGCAGAGGGGAGACGAAACTCTCCGTCTTCCCTTCCGTGTTCTCCGTGTCTCCGTGGTCAAAGCTCTGGATTCACGCCAGGTGCTTGCGAAACGCGACACCGGCGCGGGAATGACGAAAATGCGGTGGGGACGACCGCGCCATCCGAATGGTTAACGAAACCTCCGGCTTGTTGGTAAAATTGTAGATAAAAGAGCGTGTTGGGCGGAAAAGCGCGTTAACTGTTAATCTAATTAACTGTAATTACTATTGTTTTTGATTCTTCCACCTAGAAAACATTTTGTTAAAAGTTTATATGTATGCTCGCTAGTCAAGCACGAGAAAGGCGAATTGCCTCATGGCCAACCCGGTTCGGGCGCCGGCGCGCGATTCATCCCCGACCGGGACTCCCAGGACGCGCAGCTCGGCAACACGCCGCAAGGTGCCCGCAGTCCAACTGTCTATGCCGAGAACGTCCAGGCCCAGGTCGCCGACCAGGTGCGCCGCGCCACCCGCTTCGACGGCCGCACGCCGCAGCGCCGGCTCGACGATGGTGCGTTCGAGGCTGGCCGCCGGCGCGCCCCGGCGAGCCTGTCCTTTGCCGCTCAGCAAATCGCGCAGGAAGGCCTGCCGCCCGGGGTCTATTTCGAGAATTTCAAGCCGGCGATCGCCGCGTACGTGATCGCCGCCGCGCGGCCGACCATTCCCCGGCCCGGCGAGGCGCTGGAGATGTCGGCGTAAGCCCAGCATCCAGGATTTCACCGCAGAGGACGCTGAGGAGCGGAGAGCTCTCGGCTTCGTCCGTCATTGCGAGCTCCCGCAGGGAGCGAAGCAATCGAGCGAGTTCTGGATCGCTTCGTCGCTGCGCTCCTCGCGATGACGGATAATGACGCTGCGCCCTCCGCGCTTACTCCGCGCTCTCTGCGGTACTCTGGATTCCGCTTGGACAGCGCTCCAACCCGGCAGCCGCCGCGCGCAGGGGATGGCCCCCGCGCGCGGCGTTCGCCTGACCCTAAGGCTCAGCCTTCGTCGTCGGCTTGCGGCAGCGGCAAGGGTTGGGCGCCCTCGGCCTGCACCGCCTGCAGCTGGCTGGGATCGATGTGCAAGGCGCGCAAGATCGTCGGCGCCACTTGCATGGTCGAGACCGGCACCGACAGAGTCTTGGTCGCGATGCCGGGGCCCGACACCAGCAGAGCGGCGCTGACATCGTCGGCCGCGAAACCACCGTGCTCGGCGGCCTTCTTCGTGCTGTTGGTGTAAATGACGCCGACATTCGACACCGCGATCAGGTCGGGCGTCCGCGAGTCCTTCGCCGGGTCGGTGAACAGCAGCTTCAGCGACGGGCCGTAGAACAGCTCGCCGATCTGGGCCTGCGGCTGGTTTTGCAGGGCCGCGGCCGCCTGGGCGGTCTGCCCCTGCAGATTCTTCTGCAGCCAGACCAAGGCGACGTCATCGGCCGTGACGTTCGCCACCGCACCGGTGCCGAGCTGGGCCTCGATCAGATTCTGAATCAGATCCGGATTGACCTTCTGGAACTGGCTGCGGTCGATCGGCGACTGGCCGTGCTTGGCGGTCAGCACGATCATCGTCTTGTCGAACAGACCACGGCTCTTCAGCGCATTGATCATCTTGCGGAGCGAGTCGTCGGTGTGCGCCAGGGCACCGGCCAGAAGGGGGCTCGGCGTCCCGGTCGCGTCGGCGTAGCCGCCGTTGATGTCCTTCTCGCCGACGCTGACGGCCTGGAAGTTCATGCCGAAGATCGCCGGCGTGCCGGTGCGGAACTGGCCGGAATGGTCGAGACCGTTGATCCAGTTCACGACCGCGCCCACCTTCAGATCGTCATTGCCCTCCGTGGGCGGCACCAGGACGGGGACCGACGCGACTTCCGGCGTGTACAGGTCGTCCACGCCGCTCCCCGACGGCCCGTTCACCAGTTCGTACGACGGATGCTTGTCGGCCCACGCGGTGCGTCCGCCGGCCTGCTTGATCACCTCGAAGATCGTGTTCACGCGCAGGAAGCTGTGCGGATACACCGGCGTGCAGCCCTTGGCAGGATCGAGCGGCAGCGCGGCGGGATTGATGGCTTTGCCGTTGTGCTGGCTGGCGCCGCCATCGACCGCGGTCAGGTCGAAGTCCGCCGCCTCGGAGTAATCGACGACCGTGCCGACGGTGGCGCAGGCGGACCCCGGCGGGGACAGCGCCCGATCATAGGACACGTCGTAATAGACGCCGGTCGAGCGGGGCGAGCCGCCGGTCACCAATGCCAGCAGCCCTGGAAACGAGTCGGACGGCTTCGAACCGATCGCATGGTCGAACGTGACGCCGCGATGCGACAGCTCGGCGATCGCCGACGCCGGATTGGCGGCAACATAGCGCGCGAGGTCGACGGCGTGAAATCCGTCGATGCTGAGCAGCAGGACGTGTTCGACCTGGCGGTCTGCCGCCTGGGCTGGCGTGGTCAGGCAGGTGGCACTCGCCAGCAAGACAGCGAGTGCTGTGGTCATGATCTTCGAAGCCGATGGCATTGGGTGACTCCCCCGTGTGAAATGGGTCAAGACGGCCGAGTGTTCACGGAGATCGTGACAAGCGGGTTCATGGTTTATTGAAGGTTAAATGGATGATTTGCGGCGCCCGCGCTGTGGACAGGACTGTCGCAATCCTGAAACGAATCGCTGCTGTACTGGCGCGATCATCGAATGCGGGGGACCGTGATCTCCACCATATTGGCCTTTCAGCGCGGCGCGCGGCGTCGCGGCGTTCCGTCGACCGACGCCGGCTTCACGCTGCTCGAGCTGCTCGTCGTCCTGGTCATCCTCGGCATGCTGGTCGGGCTCGTCGCCCCGCAGGCGATGCAGCTGCTCGGCAGCTCGAAGCAGAAAGTGGCGTCGCAGTCGGTTATCCGGCTGGCCAGCATCCTCGACATCTATCGCCTCGACGTCGGCAGCTATCCGACCAGCGAGCAGGGGCTCGCGGCCCTGCTCGACGCGCCGCCGGGCGTCCCCGGCTGGAACGGTCCTTACGTCAAAGGCGACCAGGTGCCCGCCGATCCCTGGGGACACCCGTTCCAATACCGGGCGCCGAGCCAGCGTCCGCGGCATGAATACGACCTGTTCACCCTTGGCGCCGACAACGCGCCCGGCGGCGGGGGCGAAGCCGCCGACGTGTTCAATCCGTGACCGACGTCAGTCCATGAACGACCGACGCGGCGGCTCGGGCGCGACCTGGCCGCGCGCCCAGCGCAAGGCGACGTATCCGTTCGGCGTTGCGGGGTCCAGCCGCACGACGGCGTCGCGCACGAACAGGCCGCCGCGGCGGCCGCGCGCCATCGACAGGATGGTCACGGTCATCTTGGCCGGCGCGCCCGAGGCGGCGGCGCGGCCATCCGCGCTCGCGGATTGAACGTCCGCGACGGCGGCCGCCACCAGCGGGTCCAGAGTGCCGCGCGTCGGCAGGGCCGTCGTCGCGTAGACGCTAAGATGCGGCCGGGCGGCGTCCAGGAGGGCCGGCGTCATCCCGGAGAGTTCGATCATCTCGTCCACGGCGTCGAACGGCGCCGGCACCGGCGCCGATGATGCCGATGTGTCGGTGGCAGCCCCACCGTCCGAAGCTGGCGGGCGCAGGAACGGGCTCGGGCGAACCCGCGCCGCGATCGAGGCGGCGAGCGCTGCCGCGACATCGTCCCCAGCCCCCAGCCGGCGAAACAGCGCCGCGATCAGCTTGTCAGACGCCAGATTGGGATTGATCTTCGCGTTCTCGTCGCGGACCGTGACCTCAAGCCGGCCTTCGGCGAACGCGACGTCGCGCGGCTGTCCGTCCGGCAGCCAGCGGCGGCTCGGATCGGGATCGCCGAGCGCGAACACGGCCTGCGCGATCCCGGCGTCCGCCAACGCCTCGGCTTCCGCCGCCGCGACCGTGTTGGCGGCCACGCGCGCCTCGGTGCGCCCGGTCGCCGACAGATGAATGCCGATCGCCGCCAGGAGCACCAGCAGCCACAGCACGAGGATGATGGCGAAGCCCCCATCGCGGGCACTCGCGTCCGGCGCTCGGCGGCGCCGCCGCGGGGGCGGCCGGCGATCCGCGGCGGTCATCGGCGGAGCGGTCCCCGCGGCTCGATCGGATCGCGTCGGTACGGGATCGACCCCAGGCGTCCCAGCCGCAAGCGCAGATCCTCGGTCAGCGCGCGGGCGCTGCGCTGATCCTGGACCACGCGCGGGGTGAGCAGGACCAGGAGCTCGGTGCGCTGGGCGACGTCGGTCCGCGTCCCGAACAAGGCGCCGAGCACCGGGATGTCGGTGAGCCACGGGATGCCCGAATTGCCGATCGCCGAGCTGTCCTTGATCAGCCCGCCGAGACCGATCGTGTCGCCGTCCTGGACCACGACGCGGCTCCTGATCTTGCGCTGCTGGATGGTCGGCGAGTTGAGCGCCGAAGTGGTCGTCGGCACGACCTGGCTCACCTCCTGGTCGATATCGAGGGTGACCAGGCCGCCGGAATTCACCCGCGGCGTCACCTGCAGAATGACCCCGGTCTCGCGATATTCGATGCTGTTCACCACCGGAGCCCCGGTGGTCAGCACCGACACCGCGGACTGCGTCGCGATGGGGACGATGTCGCCGACCTGGAGCCGCGCACTCTGGTTGTCGAGCACGACCAGCTGCGGAGAGGAGATGACCTTGACCCTGGTCACGCTCTGCAAGGCGCTGAGCGTGATGACCGCCGGGCTGCTGGTGAACGTGTACGCAAAGCCCGGAAAGACGGCGCCGATAGCGCCGTTCGCGACGTTGCTGAGAACCTCGCTGTTATCGTGCTGCTTCAAGAAGAACTGCGTGCCGTATTGCAGCGCGTCGTTGAGCGTCACCTCGGCCACCGTGGCCTCGACCAGCACCTGCAGCGGCAGCACGTCGATCTTGCGCAGCGCCGCCTCGATCAGGCTGTATTCCGACGGCGTCGCGAAGATCAGCAGGGCGTTGTTGCGACGGTCCGGAATGATGCGGATCCCCTTCGTCGACGCCGCAGACTGCGAGTCGGCCCCCGGCCCCGTCGGCGACAGAGAAGACAGCGGTGCTGCGACCGCGGCCCCTTGCGGCGCCGGATTGGCCGAGCTGCCGAGCGGCGCGCCGCCCAGCCCGCCCGCCGATCCACGCGGCGTGCCGGCGGACTGGCCGGTGAAGCCGGCGCTCGGCGTCGCGAGCGCGGTCGGCGCGCCGCCAGGGGCCAGGCTGCCGACCAGACCCTGGTCGCCCGGTGTCGCATCGGCCGGTGCCGACTGCGGCGCGAACGCCCGCTGCAAGACCGCGCCCAGCTCGACCGCCGATCCGTTCTGGACGTAGTAGACGTGCAACCGGCGCGACGTCGTGTCGCCGACTTCCTCGACCTGGTCGAGGAAATCGCCGATGCGCGCCAGGTAGCGCGGCTCGGGGGCCACGACGAGGATGGCGCTGATGCGGTCGAGCGGCATCACGTGAACCGGGCCCGGCGCGTCGCTCTGCCCCGCCGCCTGGACGAAGTGCTGCACCTCGGCCGCCACGCGCGCCGGGTCGTCCGACGCGACCGGAAAGATGGCGTAGGACTGGCCGGCCAGGAAATCGACGTCGAAGGTGCGGATGAGTGCGATGAGGCTCGCGCGCACCGAGGGACCGCCGCCGACGAGAAGGCTGTCCTTGGCCGGACCGGCGGCGATCTTGCCGCCCGGTCCCACATAGGGCTCGAGCACCTTGGCAAGCTCCGGCGCCGAGGCGAAGCGGAGCTTCACGATCTCCGTCAGCTCGCCGATATTGCCGACACCCGAGCCCGGAGTCGCCGGCGCCGCCGCGGCGGGGACGACGTTGTAGATGTCGCCCCGCCGTACCAGTGCGGCGCCGTTCTGGCCCAGCAGCGTCTCCAACAGCGGCAGCAGCGTCTCGCGCGCGACCGGCTGCGCCGTCTGGATGGTGGCGGTGCCCTTCACCGCCGGGTCGATGGTGTAGGTGACTTTCAGAAAGTCGCCGAGGATCACGCGCGCGACTTCGCGGATGTCGGTGTCGACGAACTGCAGCGTGATGTCGCCGGTCGCCGCGTCGCGGCTGACCGGCGGCGGCCGGCCGGCCAGGCTGCCGCCCGCGGTGCCCATGACCGCGCGCGACTGCGGCTTCGCAGCATCGGGGCCGGGGAGCACCGGCCCGCTGACCCGCGGCGGCGCCGACGCGCCGCTGTCATGGGTCCGCGACGGCAGCGGCAGCACCCAATCGGGCGGACGCTCGCCGTTCGTGCAGGCGCTGACAAGCGATACGACGGCAACGGAGAGGGCGATCGCGCGTCGTCGGCCGCCCCCCATGCGGCTCCAATCCTTCAAATCCCACCCCTTACCGGTCGCGCCGGGTCGGCGACACACCTGTTGAATTGTTGTCCGGGCGCGTCTCCGCTTTCGCTGCGGCGTTGCCCGCCTTGGTCCTGGCGATCTCCACGAGTTGCGAAGCGTTGCCGGCGCGAATGGTGACCGCACCCGCGGCGACGCTTTCGACGGTCCAGCCTTCGATGGCCTCGCCCTCCGCGACCACGGCCGGCTTGTCGCGGCCTTCGCCGGCGAACACCGCCTTGCGTGTCGCGGGGCCGATGGCGACGCCGGTCAGCCGTCGGTGAAACGCGTCCGCCTGCGCTTTCGTGCCGCTGCGCGCACTCGGCTGGCGGTTCGGCGTGAACAGCGGGCGGGCCAGCACATCCTGGACGGATGCCTCGCTCGCCCCGGGCAGGGATGCGGACGCGACCGCAGCGTCGGCGGCCCGCGCCGCCGGCAAGGCGATATCATCGCCCGCCACGTCGTCCATCGCTTCCAGGGCGACCACGCCGCCGAGAACCAGACATCCGAGCGTGGCCAGCACGACACGATGGATCATCGGGACACCACGGTCTGCGTCTGCACCCCGTCGGGCCGAAAGCCGTACACATCGAAACTGATGTTGAGCGCCGGGGCCTGGGATGCCGCCTGCCGGCCGGCGATGCCGTTGTTGCGGATGTCGATGTTCTCCACGAACAGCGGCGGCCGCGCCACGGACAGTGCCCGCAAGATCGCCGTGAGGGCTCCGAGATCGCAGGTGATCACCGCCCGCACACCGACGCGGCGGAAGCCCTCCTGGACCTTGGGCGACAGGCTTTCGACGCTGCTGACCTCCGCCCCTTCGCCCGCGGCAAATCCCTGCAGCCGGGTCTGCAGCGAGGCGGCGGCGACGGCGTCGCTCGGATCGCTCAATAACAGGCTCTTCTCGCCGGCCCGCCGCTTCATGTCCTCGATCGTCGCTTGCAGCCGCGGCAGCTCGCCTTCGATCTTGCGCAGGCGGGCGCGCTGCAGCGCCAGATCCGACAATTCCTCGCGCATGTCGCCGTGACGGGCGACCAGCGGCCGAACCGCCGACAGATAGGCCAGGGCCAGCAGCCCGCCGGCCATGGCGAGCGCCAGGATCCTGCCGGCTCTACCGTCGGGCAACGTCATCGGCCATCCGCCGGGGCCGGGTTGGCGTTGCCCAGATTCGCTTTGATGGTGAAGAGCTCGAGCTTGTTGCCGTCCGGCCGCACGACCGGGGCGCCGAATGTCGCATCCTGGAGCGGCCGTGCCGCGGACAGGACGCCGATCAGATTGGCCGCCGACGGCGACAGCCCGACCAGGGTCACGCGCTCGCCATGGAGCGAGAACTCGGTCAGGTAGCTGTCGTCGGGCAGCGCGTTGGTCGCCGCAGCCATCACCACCAGCGGGTCGGGCACCCGCGCGCGCTCGCGGGAGAAGAAGGTCATCGGCCGCGACAGCTGCTCGATCTCGGTGCGCAACGCCGTCGCCGCCACCACTTTCTCGCGGAGCTCCGCGACGTCCGACCGTGCGTCGATCAACGCCCATTCGAGCCGGAGGAACGGCAGCGCCGCCGCTGTCACCGCCAGCAGGAGAGCAGCGCACCCCAACGCCACGGCCGCATTGCGCATCCCCATGGCACGGGCGGTCGCGGCACCGCTGAGCGCGATGCGGCGCGCCCCACCGGCGTCGCCCGAAATCTCGACGGCGTCCACGGCAAGGCCGGCCTCGGCGGCGATGTCCTGGAGCCGCGCGATGCGCTCGCGCGGGATCAGCAACAGCTCGACATCCATGCGGCCCAAGGCGCGATCCTGACGGCTGATGGCGTAGTCCCAGACGACCTCGTCGGCGCCGAACGGCGTCTCGTGCTCCATCTCGAGCTCGAGGACCTGGCGCAGGTTCTTCCGGGCGACAAGCGGCAGCGGCAGCAATTTGCGCAGGGCGTCGGATGCCGGCAGGCCGAGCGCCACGGCGACGCGGCGACCGCGAATCCGGCGTACCTCTTCGACCAGAGCGTCGAGGCCGCGCCGGTCCGTCGCAAAGCGGCCGACGGCCTCGAGCTTGCCGCGCTTGCGCTGCGCGGCGGTCACGGTCGCGTCGTCCAAGGTGAGCACGATCCCGTTGCGTCCGGCCTGATCGAGTCCGCGCCAGCCGGGTGGAATGAGCCCCGACAGCTGCTCGACCCACCAATGTAAGAAAGCCTGGATCATGATGTTCGCCTCGAGCTTGAGGCCGGAAAGGACGGCGACCTTAACCACCGCCTGTGACAGTTTGACGACGCACCCGGCACCTGGCGCGTCATGAGCCGGACGCGCCGATCGCCGGCGAGACGACGACGTCGTGCCACACCCGGCGGTCGCCGGGACGGAAGCGCACGCGCACCCGGATCAAGTCCGGCATCGCGCTTGGCTGCGTCCAGCGGTCTTGCCAGTGCGCCGGCTGCTGATCGGTGGCGTGCATGAAATACGAGAGCTCAACCGCGGCGACGTTGCGCAAGAGCTCGCTCTCCGCGACGGGCTCAGCGGCGGCCAGGCGAGGATCGCGCGCATGGCGGCGCCAGCGCAGCGCCAGGCGGCCGTCGCGCTCCAGCACCAGCGCCACATCGCAATATCCGGCGCGCCCGACGCCCTCCGGCATCTCGGTCACCAGATCCAGCGAATCACGGCCGCCGAGCATGTACGACGCGGCACCCCGGGGGCCGAGCGCCACCAAGGGCAGCGGCTGCGCGTTCTGGATCATCGCGCGCAGCACGCTGTGCACGGCGTCGGTGCCGGCGCTGGCCGCAAGCCGGCGGTCCTGCGCGTCCCACAGGCGGGCGCCGAACTGAAGGCTGCCCGCCAACAGGACGGTCAGCAGACCGAGCACGGCGAGGGCGACGATCATCTCCAGGAGGCTGAACCCGGCGGCGGCGTCGGGGCGCGTCGACGTCATCGCAGCGCCGCCCTTGTGCCGCCGGGGCCCGACAGACGCAGCGACTGGAGCCGGACCGACCGCGGCGCACCCGTCGTGCCCCAGCTGAAGCTGACCACGCTCTCGACCGCATAAAGCACCGGCCCGCGCGATGCATCACCGGCCGCGGCGCGCGCGCGGGCTGGTTTGATGCGGACCCGCCAGCGATAGCCACCGGCATCGGCGCCGCCGATGTCGCCATCGACGAGCGGAATGGCGGCACCCACCTCCGCCAGATGCGCCTGCGCAAAGCGCGTCGCGGCAACGTAGCGCTGGGCGAGATCGACGCTCCGCATGCCAGCACTCGCCCCTTCAAAGATCGCGATCAAGCCGAGGGCGGCGATCGCCAGCGCCACCAGCACCTCGATCAGGGTGAAGCCGCGGTCGGCGTTATCGGGGGCGGCGCTCGGCAACCGACACCTGCCCCGACAGCCAATCGACACCGACCGAGATCTGCCGGGCCGCGGCCTCGACGTCGATGCGGCCGCCGGTCGAGCTGCCGTCCGGATTGAACACGATCCGGCCGACGCCGCGCGGCAGCACGTCGCCGCGGCCGGTGATCACGGTCAGCCGCACGCCGACCGGCAGCGCCCGGTCGAGGACGGCGTCCATGCCGAAGCGGCGGTTCACCACGTCGACGAACACGCCGACCGGCCGGTTTTCGACAATCGCGCGGGCGCGGCCTTCGCGCAGCATCGCCGCCAAGGCGCCGGCGCCGGCGCGCGCGTTGACCCCGCCCTGGCTCGGCGGCCCGCGGCTCACCATCGACGCGGCGACCAGCCCCATGATGACAAGCACGACCAGGAGCTCCAGCAAGGTGAAGCCGCGGTCGCGCCGCTCCGTCGTCATTGCGAGTGAAGCGAAGCAATCCAGCCTCTTCATCTCACTGGATTGCTTCGTCGCTACGCTCCTCGCAATGACGCACAAGGCTTTCCACGCTCCGACATACGTCCGCGTCAGCACGTCACAGCGCCAGCTCATTGAGACTCAACATTGCGGTGACGAGGGCGGCGACGATGCCGGCCACGACCAGGCCGGTGACGATCGTGATCACCGGGACCAGGAGTCCGACCAGCCGCTCGACATTCTGCCGGACCTGCTCTTCGTGGATCTGGGCGGCACGGAGCGCCATCTCGGGCAGGCGCCCGGTCTCTTCGCCGAGTCGGAGCAGGTCGACCGTGCGCGGCGGGAAATTGCCCGTACCGTCCAGGGTCGCGGCGAGCCGGGCGCCGCCTTTCACGCCGGTCGTCGCGTGCTCGACGGCATTGGCGATCCGGCGATTGCCCAGCACCTCGCGCACGATGCCGAGCGCCGGCAGCAGGCCGACGCCGCTCTTCAACAAGGTCGACAGCGTGCGGCAGAGCCGCGCCGCTTCGATCTCGCGCAAGAGCTCGCCCAGGACCGGCACGGCCAGCAACCAGCCGTCGACGGAAAGACGCGGCCCCGGCCGGCGGAGCACCTGGCGGGCGGCGAATACGGCGGCGACGATCAGGGCCAGGCCGAGCGCACCGTATTGGCGCGCCGCGTCGCCGAGCTCGATCAGAAGGCGGGTCGCCGGCGGCAGGGTGGCGCCGGCCTGCTCGAAGATCGGCGTGAACTGCGGCAGTACGTAGGCGAGCAGCATGACGATCGTCCCCATCGCCGCCGTCACCAGCAGTGCCGGATAGATCAGCGCCGAGTGCAGGTTCGCGGCCAGGCTCCGCTCGCGGTCGAGCAGCTCGGTCAGCCGTTCCAGAGTCTCGCCGAGCGTTCCGCCCGCCTCGCCGGCGCGGACCAGCCCGACATAGAGCCGCGGAAAGCTGTCGGCGTGCGCCGACAAGGCACTGGCGAGCGCCGCCCCGTCGCGGACTTTGTCGCGAATGTCGGTGAAGATCGCGCGCGGCGCCTTGGCGCGCGTGGTGTCGACGATGAACCGGAGCGCCCGGTCGAGATCCTGGCCGGCGCCGAGCATCACCGCCAGCTCGCGCGTGAACTCGGTCAGCTCGCGGCGGGACAGCCGCGACGCGGCGCCCAGCTCCAGGCTGAGCAGAGCCGAGATCCGAGATGACGCGGAGCCAACCAACGCCGCCTCGAGCGGCAGCTGACGCTCGGCGTGCAGGCGCTCCACGACCGCCGCGCGGTCCGGGGCCTCCATGATCCCCTTGACGACCTTGCCGGCGGCGCCGACCGCCGTGTAGCGGAATTTCGGCACGCTCAGCCGTCCTCACGGATGCTGCGCAACACCTCGGGCAGGGTGGTGACTCCGGCCAGCACCTCGCGCACCCCGCTGTCGTAGAGGGCGCGCATGCCGGCCTCGGCCGCAGCCCGGTGGATCGCCGCCTGGTCGGCGCGCTGCAGGACCAGGCGCCGGATCGGCTCGCTCATCGGCAGGAACTCGGCAATCGCGACCCGGCCGGCGAAGCCGGTCCCCTTGCAGGCCGGGCAGCCCACCGCCTCGTGGATGACGACCGGCGGCCGCAGCTGTTCGGCCGCGGCACCGAAGCGCGCCAGGACCTCCGGCACCGCCTCGACCGGCCGCTGGCACTGCGCGCACAGCCGGCGCACGAGGCGCTGGGCCAGGATGCCGTTCAAGGTCGCGGCGAGCAGGTAGTCTTCCATGCCCATGTCGCGCAGCCGGGTCAGCGTGGCGGCGGCGCTGTTCGTGTGCAAGGTCGAGAGCACGAGATGGCCGGTGAGCGAGGCCTGCACCGCGATCTGCGCCGTCTCCAGATCGCGGATTTCGCCGATCATGATCACGTCGGGGTCATGGCGCAGGATGGAGCGCAGGAGCGCCGCGAAGTTCAGCCCGATCTGCGGCTTCACCTGGACCTGATTGATCCCGGCGAGCTGGTATTCGATCGGGTCCTCGACCGAGATGACCTTGCGCGTCACCGCGTTCAGATGCAGCAGGGCCGTGTACAGCGTCGTGGTCTTGCCGCTGCCGGTCGGGCCGGTGACCAGGATGATCCCGTTCGGCGCGCCCAGGGACTGCAGGAGATGGGCGCGGATGTCGTCCGCCAGGCCGAGCTTGCCGAAGTCGAATTCGACCGCGGTGCGGTCGAGGACCCGCAGCACCACGCTCTCGCCGTGCAGCGCTGGAATCGTCGAGACGCGGAAGTCGATCTCATGGCCGCGGACGACGAGCTTGATGCGACCGTCCTGCGGCAGCCGCCGCTCGGCGATGTCGAGGCGCGCCATGATCTTGATGCGCGACACCACGGCCGCCTGCAGGGCAGCGGGCGGAGCCTCCACCTCGTGCAACAGGCCGTCGTGCCGGTAGCGGACGCGGGTGCGGTCCTCGAACGGCTCGATGTGAATGTCGGAGGCGCGGGTCTCCACCGCGCGCGCGATCAGCTGATTGACCAGCCGGATCACCGGCGCCTCGCTCGCCAGATCCTTCAGGCGCTCGGTGTCGGCCTCAGCCGCCTCGGACGGCGACCCCGCCTCCACCTCGGCCCCGGGCTCGCCCGGGGACTTGTCGGCATCGGCGTAAAGCCGGTTGAGCGCGGCCTCGAGTTCGATCGGCACGGCGACAGCGGCCCGGACCGGCCGGCCGACCAGCGAGGCGACGGCGCTCACGGCGAACTGATCGAACGGATCGGCGAGCGCCAAGGTCACGCCGTCCCGATCCTCGGCGATCGGCACCGCTCGCGCGCGGCGCAGAAATTTCGCCTTGAGGCGCTCCGGCAGGATTGGGGCGGCGGGATAATCCGCAGGCCCGGTCAGGGGGGCTCCGATCATCGCCGCCAGCGCCTCGGCCAGCGCGCGCTCGCTGATCAGCCCGAGCTGGGTCATCACCTGGTCCAGCCGGGTGCCGGTCTCGGCAGCGACGCGCCGGGCGCGATCGAGCGCGGTCGCATCGATCAGGTTGCGGTCCAGGAGCAGGCGCGCCAGCGTGTCGGGCCGGTCGTCGCGCGCGGTTGCGGCGGGCGGATCGGCGGGCGCTGTCGCTGAAAAGAGGCGCAAGGCTGGTCTTCCCCCGTCGGGCTCACATTCTGGGCGCCGCCGCGCCGCGCCGTGATGACAGCGAGGAATGTTCGTCCATCACATCGCGGTGAGCGGATATGTGGATGAAAATCTAAGACAGACCGGTGTCACTACGATGACAGCGAGCCTATATGGGGCACCGGGCGCGATGCCACGCGAGTCCCGCGGCGAAACGCCGCGCCTCACGCGCCGTATGACTCCGAACTTTCACCGACGCTTCGCCGGAAAGTCACAGAGCGATGGCAACCATGCGACGCGGCCAGATACCACTTGGCCGAAGTCTCCGATTCGAAAAAACCATCCTCACTGTGGGAGCCCGTTCATGAAACTCCGCCATCTCCTTCTAGCGGCGACGCTGACGACCGCCCTGGTCGCGCTGCCGCTGGTCTCGGCCGTGCGCGCCGACGACAACGACGGTGCCAGCGACCGCCATGCGATCAAGCATGTGGTCGTCATTTTCCAGGAGAACGTGTCCTTCGATCACTATTTCGGCACGTATCCGAAGGCCCTGAATCCGGCGGGCGAGCCGGCGTTCAACGCCAAGCCCGGCACGCCTTCGGTGAACGGCTTCACCGACGGGCTGCTCAACAGCAATCCGAACCTGACCAACCCGTTCCGCCTCGGCCGGACCCAGGTGGCGACCTGCGACCAGGACCACAACTACACCGACGAGCAGAAGGCTTTTGACGGCGGCTTGATGGACATGTTCGTCCAGAAGGTCGGCAACGGCGGCGGTGGCTGCGATCCCAAGCAGGTGATGGCCTATTTCGACGGCAACGTCGTCACCGCGCTGTGGAACTATGCCCAGAACTTCGCGATGAGTGACAATTCGTTCAACACGACGTTCGGACCGTCCACGCCCGGCGCGCTCAACCTGATCTCCGGCCAGACCCACGGGGCCAGCGGCCCCAGCACCGAGATCGCCAACGGCTCGGTGATCGGCGACCCGCAGCCGAGCTTCGACGACTGCACGACCCGCGACAACGTCGCGATGAGCGGCAAGAACGTCGGCGACCTGCTCAACGCCAAGGGCCTGACCTGGGGCTTCTTCCAGGGCGGCTTCAAGCCGACCGGCGTCAACACCACCACCGGCAAGGCGGTCTGCGGCGCCTTCCATATCGGCAGCGACGGTAAGAAGAAGGGCGACTACATCCCGCACCATCAGCCGTTCCAGTACTACCAGCAGACGGCGAATCCCCATCATCTGCCGCCGACCTCGGTCGCAGCGATCGGATCGCAGGACCAGGCGAACCATCAGTACGACATGTCGGACTTCATGGCGGCGCTGGACGCGGGCATCCTGCCGGCGGTCAGCTACCTGAAGGCGCCCGGCTATCAGGACGGCCATGCCGGCTACTCGGATCCGCTCGCCGAGCAGACCTTCGTCGTCAACGTGGTCAACCGGCTGCAGCAGATGCCGCAGTGGAATGACACAGCGATCATCATCGCCTATGACGACTCCGATGGGTGGTACGACCACGTCATGGGCCCGATCGTCATGCAGTCGCACGACGTCAACGACGCGCTGACCGGGCCCGGCAGCTGCGGCACCGCCACCAACAGCAAATATCAGGACCGGTGCGGCTATGGCCCGCGTCTCCCGCTGCTGGTTGTCTCGCCGTTCGCCAAGAAGAACTATGTCGACAGCACTGTGACCGACCAGTCGTCGATCCTGCGCTTCGTTGAGGACGTGTTCGACCTCGGCCGGATCGGCGACGACTCGTTCGACGCCAAAGCCGGTACGCTCGACAGCATGTTCGACTTCAGCCCCCGCGGCGACCGCAAGCTGGTTCTCGATGCCTCGACCGGACAGCCGGTCAGCACGTCGGCCCAGAACAACGACTGAGCGTCAGCTCATAACCTCGAGCTCGGGGCGCAACTGCGGTTGCGCCCCGTTTTTTTGCGGTGAGCGCGACGCCTGCGGATGAGCGCTCCCCGCTGTCGTTAAATTTTAATTTACCTTTCATGTGGACGCCGCGCGGTGGTCACAGCGCACGCGTAACGTGTGCGTCGATAGGGTGCGGAGGCGCCCGCCCACGCACCGGACTATCGCGTCTGTAGGGCCCGGGCTTTCGCCCGGGTCGAGATCAGGGGAGCATCCATGACTTTGAAGCCGACAGGCAGTGCAGCGCTTTTGGCGTCGCTGCTCGGTGCGTCGCTGTTGCTGGCGGCACCGTCGCTGGCCAAGGACGGGGACAACGGAGATTCGTCCCAGGCCGAGGACCGCGGCAACGACGACTCGGGCCAGACGGCGGCTAGCTGCAAGCTGCACGCGCGGGGCAGCGAAATCCGCCAGGTCGTCTACCTCCAGTTCGACAACGTCCATTTCCGGCGCGACAACCCGAACGTGCCGTCGGACCTGGAGCAGATGCCGAACCTGCTGAATTTCCTGAAAGACCAGGGCACGGTGCTGACCAACCACCACACGCCGCTGATCTCCCACACCGCGGTCGACATCCTGACGGCGCTCTCGGGCCTCTATGGCGACCGCATGGGCGTGCCGGTCGGCAACAGCTTCCGCTATTTCAATCCGGACGGGACGACCAACGGCGCCGCCTCCTTTGCCTATTGGACCGACCCGCTCGCCGCGTTCTCGGGCCCGGCGATCACCGACACCACGCCGCAGATGATCGGCAAGGACGGCAAGATCGCCCCGGCGCCGTGGGCGGCGTTCGCCCGCGCCGGCTGCGACGTCGGCGCGTTCTCGGTGGCCAACATCGAGTTCGAGAACGTCGGGCTCGACATCGCCACCGTATTCGGCCCGAACTCGCCGGAGGCGGCCGAGGCCAAGAGCGATCCGGCCAAGGCGCAGGCCGATTTTCTCGGCATCGCCGTGCACTGCGCGCAGAACAGCCCGCTCTGCACCGCCGGCAAGCCCGATGTGCTCACCGACGAGCCGGGCGGCTATGTCGGCTTCAACGCCCTGTTCGGCAACAAGAACGTGCAGCCGGCGATTTCGCCGAGCGGCCCGGTCAAGGATCTCGACGGCAACGTGATCCAGGACAGCCATGGCAATCCCGGCTTCCCCAACCTGTTCAACCCGTCGGCAACGCAGTCGCTCGGCTACGTCGCGACCATGCTGGAGTCGGGCATCCCGGTCGTCTACGGCTACATCTCCGACGCGCATGACAACCACGCCACCGGTTCCGGCACCTTCGGGCCGGGGCAGCTCGGCTATGAACAGCAGCTGCAGCAATACGACGCGGCGTTCGGCAAGTTCTTCGCCCGCCTCAAAGCGGACAACATCACGGCGCGGAACACGCTGTTCGTCGTCACGTCCGACGAAAACGACCATTTCGTCGGCGGCGCGCCGACGCCGGCCAACTGCGACGGCGTCACGGTGCCCTGCACCTATGCCCAGATCGGCGAGATCAACGCCGATTTGAGCCGGCTGGTCGCCACCCAGAAGGGCAACACGACGAAGTTCACCGTCCACTCCGACTCGGCGCCGACGGTGTACATCACGGGCAACCCGGGCCAGACCGCCCCGGTCACCCGGCAGCTCGAGCGCGACATGGCGAGCCTCACCACGCTGAACCCGATCACCGGCGCCACCGACAACCTGATGGCGGCGATGGCGGGGGTGACGCAGATGAAGCTGCTCCACATGGTCACGGCCGACCCGGCCCGGACGCCGACGTTCACGTATTTCGGCAACGAGAACTATTTCATCTTCTCGTCGGGGCAGACAAAGAGCTGCACGCAGACGCCGGCTTGCGTGGTCGAGCAGCCGGGGTTCGCCTGGAACCACGGCGACTTCCAGAAGGACATCACCCGCACGTTCCTCGGGCTGGTAGGCCCCGGCGTGCGGCAGTTGGGAGCGTTCGACGGCATCTTCTCCGACCATGCCGACGTCCGTCCGACCATCATGGGCCTGGTCGGCATCGAGGACGACTACGACCACGACGGCCGCGTGCTGTTCGAAGTGTTCGACGACGAAGCGGGATCGCTTCAGAGCCGGGCGCACCGCGGCACGCTGCTGCAGCTGGCGCAGGCGTACAAGGACATCAACGCGCCGCTCGGCACGCTGGGCAAGAAGACGCTGATGATCTCGACCACCGCCCTGTCCGGTGACGACGCGACTTATGCGTTCCTCGACGCCAAGCTCGCCGGCATCACGACGCAGCGCGACGCGCTCGCGGCACAGATGATCGGGATCATCGAGGACGCGACGTTCGATCGGCGGCCGATCGACAAGCAGAAAGCAGAGTCGCTGATCGACCAGGCCAAGGCCCTGCTCGCCAGCGTTCAATAACGTCCCGCCGGAGCCCGTCCGCGCCAGCCGGCGCGGACGGGCTTTTTGGGGAGCCGACGCAGGATACCGCGGCGGCTGTCATCCGGCCGCAACAGAGCGCTGCTATCCGTTCCCGCATGATCGAGATCGCTCATTCGATTCGGGGGCGGCTCAGGATCATCGTCCGCGACCCGCAACGCGCCGTCGAAATCCGGGCAGCGGCGCTGGCGATGTCCGCCGTGACCGCGGCGGCGCTCAACCCGGTGACGGGCAGCCTCGTCATCACCTACGAACCGGCGGCGCTCTCCGCCGACGAGTTGTGGAGCGATCTCCAGCGCTGCGTGGCATCGTTGTCCCCCACCCTGCCGGAGCGGGGCGGCCCTGGCGGCACGCCGTGGGTCGAGCCGCTGGTGGCGGCAGCCGTCAATGCGTGCGTGCGCTATGTCGTCGAACGCTCGGCGGCCCTGCTGCTGGCGGCGGTGATCTGAGACGCCGCGGGACGCGGCCGCCGGCCGCGTTCCTTGACCGCCCCATTCAGCAGATACGGCAGCACGCCGCCCGCGATGGCGACGGCCGCATCGAGCGGACCGATTGGTGCGACACCCAGCAAACCGCGGATGCCGGGGACGACAAGTGCCGCCGCCTGGGCGGCGAACGACAGCGTCAGCGTACCGGTGAGGAGGCGGTTGGGGAGCACGGGGCTCGGTCCGCCCAGGCGCTCCGCCGGCCCGCCGTTCCGGCACGTCAAGGCGTGCAGCATCTGCCCGATCACGAGGCTGGTGAACGTCATCGTCCGGGCTTCGGCCGAGACCGCACCGTACCGAAGGGCGCCGTAAGCCGCGGCCGCCAGCGCGCCGGCGCCGATGATGGCGCCTTCGGCGGCGAGCGTGCCGAACTCGTCGCGGCGCACGATCGCCTCGCCGGCAGGGATCGGACCGCGCTCCAGGGCGCCGGCCCGCGGCGGCTCGCACGCCAGCGCAATGCCGGGCAGCACGTCCGAGATCAGGTTGATCCACAACAGCTGCATCGGCAACAGCGCATCGCCGGCGCCGGCGGCGGTCGCCGCGAAGACGACGAAGATCTCGCTGAGATTGGTGCTCAGCAGATAATGGATCGATTTGCGGATGTTGGCATGGGTGGTCCGCCCCTGCTCCACCGCAAACGCCAGCACCGCGAGATCATCGGTCTCGAGCAGCACGTCGGCGACCTCGCGCGCGGCGTCGGCGCCGCGGCGGCCGAGGGCCACGCCAATCTCGGCGGCCTTCAGCGCCGGCCCATCGTTGACGCCGTCGCCGGTCATGGCGACGGTCGACCCGGCGCGCTGCAGCGCCTGCACGATCTGAAGCTTCTGGCCGGGGCTGACGCGCGCGAACACATGGGCGCGCCCCGCCGCCCGCGACAGCTCGTCCGGCGTCAGGCTCTCGAAATCGGCCGCATCGAGGGTTTCGATGTCGCCGCCGGCGCTGAGCCCGAGCTCGCGGGCGACGGTGCGCGCCGTCGCCGCCTGGTCACCGGTGACCAGCACGGTGCGGATGCCGGCGCGATGGAAGGTGGCCATGAGCTCGCGCATGCCCGGCCGGACTGGATCGGCGAGGCCGGCCAGCCCGACCCAGATCAGGTTTTCGATCGGAAGCTCGGCCGGCGACAGCGCCCCCGCCGCATCGAGCGCCTGGCGGGCGAAGCCCAGAACCCTGAGCGCCGCCTCGGCCATCTCCGCGTTCGTGCGCTCGATCGCCGCCCGGCGCGCCGGGGTCAGGGCCCGCCGCCTGCCGTCGGCCTGCAACTCCCAGCGGCAGCGGGCCAGCACCTCGGACGGGCTGCCCTTGACCGTGACCAGCATCGCACCGTCGGGCGCGCCGGCGCCGGCGGGCGCGTGGACGGTGGCCATGAAGCGGTAGGCTTCGGTGCGCTGGCGAACCGCCAGAGTCGGGTGAGCGCGCCGGAGCGCCAGCACATCGATCCCAGCGCTCAGCGCGTGCTCGACCAGGGCCTTTTCGGTCGACGTGCCGTCCAGTCGCAGACCGGGCCCGCCGTTCTCGTCGACCGTTGTTTCGCTGCACAGGACTCCGATCTCGAGGAGCTTCTCGACCCGCCGGTCGAGCGTCCCGGGGTCGCGCGCCGTGTCGGCCGTCCCGCAGACGATCCGCGCCACCGCCATCTCGTTCAAGGTGACCGTGCCGGTCTTGTCGAAGCAGATCACGTCGACGGCGGCGAGGGTCTCCACCGCATCCAGCCGCCGCACCAGGACATCGCGGCGGCGCATCTCTTCGACGCCGAGCGCCAGGGTGGTGGTGGCGACGGTCGGCAGGCCTTCGGGAATCGCCGCGACGGCCAGCGACACCGCGGACCGGAACACCTGGAGCATGGCAAGGCCGCGCAGCACGCCGATGCCGAACACGCCGCCGCAGATCGCGGCCGACAGCCACACGAGCTGCCGCCCGAGCTCGCCGAGCTGGCGCTGGATCGGCGTCTCCGGCGTGCCGGCCGCCGCGATCAGCTGCTGGATCCGCCCGGCCTCGGTGTGCGCCCCCGTGGCCACGACCAGGGCGGCGCCGCTGCCGCCAGTGACGACGGTGCCGCGATAGACGAGGTTCACGCGGTCGGCCAGCGACACCCGCGCGGCGAGAGGCGACACCGTCTTGGTGACCGGCAGGCTCTCGCCGGTCAACAGCGCCTCGCTGACCGTCAGGTCGCGGGCCGAAATCACCCGTGCGTCGGCCGGAATGAGGGACCCGCGCTGCAAGAGCAGCAGATCGCCGGGGACGACGTCCGCCGCCGCAATTTCGATCGGCTGGCCGCCGCGAACGACGCGCGCGGCCGGATGGCCGGTCTGGCTGAGGCCGCGGATCGTGCGCTCGGTGCGGCTCTCGGTGACGTAGCCGATGGCGGCGTTGAGGCCGATCACCGCGAAAATAGCCGCCGCCTCGAAGGCCACGCCGCCGGTGAGCAGCGACACCCCGGCGGCGACGGCCAGGAGGCCGACCGGCAGCGTCTGGAATTGCTCGACCATCATGGCCAGCCGCGAGCGGGCGGCGGCGGGCAACAGCGCGTTGCGGCCATGCGCGGCCAGGCGGGTGCGCGCCTCCGGCCCGGTCAGGCCGCCGGCCGCCGATGTGTCCAGCCGCACTGCGACGTCGTCGACCTCCATGGCGTGCCAGGCGGTGGTCTGCGATGCGGCTCGGCGGGGTTTCCCGCCGGGCTCATCACCGACGGGCGGTTCGTCCCGCGGCGGTTCGTCCCGCAGCGGGTCGTCCTGCAACGTCGCGGCCACGCGCTGAACGATACGGCCCAGCGGAATCGCCGGATCGAACTGCACGAGGACATTGCTGGTGACGGTGCTGACCGCGACGTCGCGGATGCCCGCGGCGGACTTGAGGCCGCGCTCGAGGCGGCGCTTGATATCAGGGCTCTGGCGGAGCCCCGCCACGTGCAGACGGGCGCGGCCCGCCACGGCGGTATGGATCGGCCGAACCGGCGGCGCGCCGCGCTCGGCCTCGACGGCCTGGGCGAGCATTCCCGATTACGGATCGACCGGGACGGAGGGAATGTCCGGTCCGACGCCGTTCGGCCACAGGCGCAACAGTTCGGCGGCGTACCACAGAAGGCTGAAGGCCGGCGCCCGGACATTGCCGCGATACATCTCGATAATTCCGGCAAGCACCAACGCGATAAACATCAGGGAGCGCAGGTCGAGGGCGCCACCCGTGAGCCGCCGTATCCAGTCGTTGAGCGAGTGCGCCGTCTCGCGCGCGCTATCCACGATCGGCAGCGCTGGACGGCGCGACCGCTCGGCGTCCCGGATTTCGAACAGATCGCATTGCTGCACGTGAGCGAAGGCCGCGGCCGCGTCGCCGAAAAAGATCAGGACGCTCGCCGTCAGCGGATTGACGCGCACCTCTTCGATGCCGGGCCAGCCGCCCACGCGCTGCCGGACGGCGACGAAGAACTCGTCGTCGTTGCGCCGCTCCGGAATGCGGAGCCTCACCCGGCCGGGCGTCAGATGGGCGACAAACGCCGGGGACCGCTCAGCCAGGGCCGGTTCCGTCATTCGGCGGCCCTCCCCGCCCCGTTCGCCGCTTCACTCAGCGACGAATCCGTATAGCCGGGGCCCTGCTTGCGCTCCGCCTCGGCTTCGGCCACCAGGTCGGTGACGTTCTCGGACAGTTCGGCCGCCAACTCGCGGCCGCGCTCGAAGGCGCTCAGCCCGGCCTTGATGGCCTCCTTCGCGGCCGGCCTCAACCCGCCAGCCCCGGAGGACGATGACGACCACAGGTAGGACGCGAACCACCCGCCGGCCGCGCCGGCAACGAAGGCCGTCAACACGCGGCCGCTGACCAGTCTCGCCATGGCTTTCCCCTGCGCAGTTCGCGCCAGCCGCGGTTATGATCCGCAACCCGCTTCGGGCATTGTGTGAGACCTCACGACTTCGACGACGCCGTGCGGCGATGCGTGGACCGGCCGTCCTCTTCCAGTTCGGCGCGGGCTTCAGCCACCAGGTCGCCGGCAACGTCGCCGACTCCGGCCAAGGTCTCGCGGTACAGCATCATGCCGGTCTTGATCACTGTCTTCGCCACCGGCCTGAGCATCCGGCCGACCGCCGGAAAAATCGTCGGCGCCAGCACCGCAGCGCCGGCGATGGCAAGGCCGGGTCCAACGTTGCCTTTGAAGGCGTCTTCCAGGAACGACATGACTTTTACTCCTTCGTGAGTGCGCAGTGACAGGCCAGCGCTAATGACTCGTCGTGGGACACATGGCACTTGAGCACTCGCGAGCGCTATCGCTCTTTAATGCGAGCGAGGATTCGTCATATGACCCGGGACTGATTAGAAGAACACACCTGAGTGTTTGTCGGCACGTAAATGAATCGTTGCATGTTCGTCACAAAAAAGGCGCGTGATTATGGAAGCATCCGCGGCTGACCGCGACTTGGCCCAGCGGCGCGCGCTCAGGCGAAACCGCGCCGCCGCGACCACGCTGCTCCTCGTGATGGTGGGCGGGTATATCGCCACCGCCATGGTGACGGCGCCGGATGTCTGGCTCGCCCTCATCCACGCCACCGCGGAGGCCGGCGTGGTGGGCGGACTCGCCGACTGGTTCGCTGTCACCGCGCTGTTCCGCCGTCCGCTCGGCTTGCCGATCCCGCACACCGCGATCATCCCGCGCAACAAGGACCGGATCGGCGAGGGGCTCGGCACCTTCGTCGAGCGGCATTTTCTGACCGAGGAGCTGCTGCTGGCGAAGCTCGGCGCGCTCAACATCGCGACGCGCCTCGCCGGCTGGCTCGCCGATGAAGACCACGCACGGCTGGTCGCGGACAAGGTCGCCGCGGTGCTGCCGCACGTGGCGGCGGCGCTCGACGACGAGGAGCTGCGAACATTCACCGCCGAGGCCCTGGGAATCCGACTGCGCGACATCGACGTGGCGCCGCTGGTCGGCAAGGCGCTGGCGGTCCTGACCGCCGGCGGCTACCACGCCGCGGTGCTCGATCGCGGGATCGAACTGGCGCGCGACTTCCTCGACCGCAACGCCGAACAGCTGGAGCAGGCCGCCGCCAACGGTGCGAGGCGGCGCTGGTGGATCCCGGCGGCGGTGAACAAGCGGATCGCGCGCGCCATCCTTCTCGGTCTGCGCGAGCTCTTGGAGGATCTGCAGACCCCTGACAGCAAGGTGCGGCGCCGGGCGCTGGCCGCGGTCGACGACGCGACTGCCGAGCTGGCGACGTCGCCTCAATACCGCGCGCGGCTCGAAACCGCCAAGCACGAGCTGCTCGACCGGCCGGAAATCCAGGCTTGGCTCGGCTCGGTGTGGGATCAGATCCGTGATCTCGTGCTGGCCGACCTCGCCGCCTCGCCCTCGCAGGCCCGCGACGGCCTCGCGACGGCCCTCGCCTCGCTCGGCCGCGCCCTGCTCGCCGACGAAGGCATGCGGGCACGGCTGAACAAGGTCGTCGAAAGCGCCATGCTCGGACTCCTCGCCTGGCGCGGCGAGCTGGCTGGCTTCATCGGCGAGGTCGTCCGCCAGTGGGACGAAAAGGTCCTGGTCCAGCGCATGGAGCTGGCGCTGGGTGCCGATCTTCAATACGTGCGCTTCACCGGAACCCTGGTCGGCGCCGCGATCGGCTGCCTGCTGTTCCTGCTGCCGTCTCTCGTCCAGCAGGCGGCCGTCTACGTCGGCTGGCCTTAGATCTCCGCCTCGGACAGGTCCGATCTCGGCCTAACGATCAGCCGCCGGCATGAGCCGCGATCGTATCTTGATTTCGCCGCTGAGCGTGTTGTGCACCGGACACCGATCCGCGATTTCCATCAACCGATGCCGCGTGGCTTCGGGCAGGTCGCCGGTTATGGAGATCTCGCGGGTTATTTCGCCGATGTTGCCCTCCTTGGTCTCGCAATCGGCGCAATCCTGCGCGTGAATGTTCCGGGACGACAGCCGCACCGAAACGCGATCGACGGCGAGGCCTTTGCGCTCGGCATACATGCGCATCGTCATGGACGTGCAGGCCCCGAGGGCGCCGAGAAGATAGTCGTAGGGTCCCGGCCCGGCGTCGTCGCCGCCGACCGCCACAGGCTCGTCGGCCAGCAGACGATGTCGCCCGGCCTGCACAACCTGGACGTAGCGTCCGGTGCGCGTCTCGCTGACGACGACCTCGCCGCGTGGCAAAGGCGGTTGTGCAACGTCGCTCGCCGCGAGGTCACGCGACGCCCAGGCGGCGATGACATCAGCCGCATAGATCGCGTCTTCCCGCCGGCGCAGGAGATGGTCCGCCGGATCGAGCGACAGGAAGCTCTTGGGATGCTTGGCGGTGGCGAAGATTTCGGTGGCGTTCTCGATGCCGACATACTCGTCCTGGGGCGTGTGGCACACGAGCAGCGCCTTCTTCATGCCGGCGACGCCCTTTAGGAAGTCCTGGCTCGCAACGTCGTCGAGGAATTGCTTGGTGATAGTGAATTTTCGACCCGCCAGGACGACCTCGGCCTTGCCCTTGTCGACGATCTCCCCGACCTCGGCAGCGAAACTCCGAATGATGTGTGCGGCGGAGGACGGCGCGCCGATCGTGACGACGCCGCGCGCCTCGGGTATGTCGGGGGCCGCCGCCAGGACCGCAGCGCCGCCCAGGCTGTGACCGATGAGCAGGGCGGGTGCTGCATAATGCCGCCGCAGAAAATCGGCCGCCGCCAGAAGGTCGCCGACGTTTGACGAGAAATTGGTGTTGGCGAATTCACCTTCGCTGCTGCCGATCCCGGTGAAATCGAACCGTAGAACCGCGATCCCGTGCGCCACCAGGCCTTCGGCAATGCGCGCGGCCGCAAAGATGTCCTTTCCGCATGTGAAGCAATGAGCGAACAGGGCGTAGGCCCTGGGCGTCGGCGGCAGATCGAGGCGCGCCGCCAGCGTGGTGCCGCTCGCGCCGGAAAATTCAACCTTTGTCGATGCGACCATGGCGCCTTCCCCTTAGATCCGAGCCTCGTCAACGCCACCACCATACGTGCCGCGCGGCTCAAGGCAAAATCCGAGACAGGGCCGAAAAGCTGACCGCTGCCCCGGCCAGGATGACGGCGAAGACCGCGATCGCGGTGATGGAGCGCTTGCGCATGCGGATCGTCCCGGATTGCTTAAGCCCCCGGACGATTAACGACGCAGCCGCAACAGGTGTTCCGCCGGCGATCAGCTCGGCTGACCGGGGGACGGCCCGGGGAAACCGCCGGCCGGCGAGACGTCTTTCTCGCGCAGCCAGCGCTTCACGACACCGTTCGCCAGCCACACCACGCCGGCCAGGATCAGCGCCGCCATGAGGGCCCGCAGGGCGCCGGCGAGGAGGGCGGCATCTATCGTCGGCAGCGGGAATTTCGTCAGCTGCTCGCCGCGCTCGAGCATCCAGTGCCACGCGGTGTGCGCCACCAAGGCCGACAGGATGATGATGCCCACCCGCTCGGGGACCACGTATCGGAACAGCAGGCCGAGTGCCGGGACCAGCACCAGCACGACCGCGATCTGGCCGATCTCGACACCGATATTGAAGCCGAGCAGCGACACCAGGAGATGATCGCCGGCGAATTGCAGGGTTTCACGAAGAGCGAAAGAAAACCCGAACCCGTGGATCAGGCCGAAGGCAAAGGCCATCATCCAGCGTCGCGACGCGATAGCGCCCCCGGGGGCGCCCGCGGGGCCGCTGCCGGCGGTCCGGCGCGCCATATAGACGATGTTCTCCAGCGCCATGGTGACGATGGTGACGGCAATCAGCGTCTCGATCAGCGGCGGGAACCAGCGGCCACTCGGCGTGAACCCGAAGGTGGCGGCGATCAGCGACAGCGAATGCGCCACCGTGAAGGCGGTGACGATGGCGATCAGCGGCCGCAGCCGCCGGAACGGGATCACCAGGCAGACCAGGAACAGCAGGTGGTCCAGCCCGTCGAGGATGTGCCAGAAGCCGGCGACCATGAAGCGCAGCGCCGCCTGGCTCAGCCGCGGATCGAGCCGGACCACGCCGGGATCGCCCTCGAACTCGAACGCGCGCACCGCACCGCCGGGCAGGAGGAAGCGCAGCGCAGTCGTGACGCGCATCGCCAGCCGGTCGACCCGCAGGCGGATCGCGAACTCAGAGCGCTCCGACTTGATCGGATACTCGAGCCGGACGTCGAGCAGCAGCTGGTCCCAATAGAGATCCAGATCCTCGCGCAGGCGGGGCCCCTGCATCGCGGCGCGCGCCTGCTCGTACGAGACGAAGGACCGGTCCGACGGCAAGGACGCACGGGCCGCCACGAGACGCGGCTCGGGCAGCCGCGCGTCGTTCTCGTACACGTCGATGTTGTCGATCAGCCACAGCTTGGCGGCATCGCGCAGCGCCTCGTCGGCGCGACCAAGGTCGAGATAGCCGCCGGCGCGGAGCGGCACGTCCACGTCCTGCATCGCCTGCAGCGGCACGCGCACCAGCAGCTCCAGCCGGTCGCCGGCCGGCCTGACGAACGCGTTGATCCTGACGTCGGACGGAATTTCGTGCGCCGCGGCGCCGCACGCGACGATACCGACCAACGCAGCGATGATGAGGCCCAGGCAACGCAACAAGGGATCCCCCAAAGATTCCCCAAGTATGCAACCGGTGTCCCGGCCGTGGCCAGACGCCTTAAGCCCTGAAGCCGGCCACGACCTCCAGGAACGCTTGGCCGTATTTTTCGAGCTTGGCCTGGCCGACGCCGTGGATCTCATGCATCTGTTCGAGCGTCGTCGGGCGCAGGGCCGCCATCTCCAGGAGCGAGCGGTCGTTGAACACGACATAGGCCGGCTGCCGGATCCGCTTGGCGATCGAGCGCCGCAGCTCCTTCAAGGCGGCGAGCAGGTCGAGCGCCACGTCCGGCCCGGGCGGTACGGCACCGGCCGCCTTTGCGCCTTTTTTCCGCAGCGACGCCGCCAGTTTCGGTTGGAGGACATCCTTGCGCAGCTCGATGCGCGTCTCGCCGCGCAGCACGCCGGCGCCGGCCTCGGTGACCGTCCAGCGTCCGTACTCGCCGACCTCGAGGAAAATCAGGCCGGCGGCATAGAGCTGGCGGAAGATCGACCGCCAGGCATTGGCCTCGCGGTCGCGGCCGACCCCGAAGGTGGGGAGCGCGTCATGGCCGTTGCGGCGCACCGCCTCGGTCGGATTGCCGGTCAGCAGATCGACCAGGTGCTCGGTGCCGAACCGCTCGCCGGTGCGCAGGATCGCCGACATCGCCTTCTGCGCCTCGACCGTGCCGTCAAACACGTCGACGCCGTCGACACAGAGGTCGCAATTGCCGCACGGCTGCGAGCTCTCTTCGAAATACGCGAGCAGGGTCTGCCGCCGGCAGCGCGGCGCCTCGCACAGCGCGATCAGCGCGTTGAATTTCTGGCGCTCGATCCGCTTGCGCGCTTCGGGGGCGCCGCTCTCCTCGATCTGGAGCCGGCGCAGCCGCATGTCGTCGAGGCCGTAGAGGGTCAGCGTGTCGGCCGGCAGCCCGTCGCGGCCGGCACGGCCGATCTCCTGGTAATAGGCCTCGACGTTCTGCGGTAGGTCGGCATGGCCGACGAAGCGCACATCCGGCTTGTCGATGCCCATGCCGAACGCGACGGTCGCCACGATGACGATGCCGTCGTCCTGCAGGAACACGTCCTGGTGCGCGTTGCGGACCTCCGCCTCCATGCCGGCATGATAGGGCAGCGCCTTGTGACCGGCTTCGGACAAGGCGGCGGCCAGCACCTCGGTGCGGCGGCGCGACGCGCAGTAGATGATGCCGTTCTCGCCGCGGTGGGCGGCGGCGAAATCCAGGATCTGGCGGCGGCCGTTGGCCTTCGGCCGCATCGCCAGCCGCAGATTGGGCCGGTCGAACGAGCGTATGAAGATGCGCGGCGGTGCCGCGAACAGCTTCTTGCCGATATCCGCCCGGGTGGGCGCGTCGGCGGTCGCGGTCAGGGCGATGGTCTGCACGCCGCCGAGGTCGTCGCGGACTTTTCCGAGCGACAGGTACTCGGGCCGGAAATCGTGGCCCCATTGCGAGACGCAATGCGCTTCATCGATCGCCAGCAACGCGACCCCGACGCCGCGGAGCAGGGCCGCCGTGTCGGCGCGCCCGATCCGCTCCGGGGCCACATACAAGAGGCGCAGCTTGCCGGCGCGAAGCTGCTGGTGGATACGGGCATTCTCCGCCGGATCGTTGGTCGAGTTGAGGCTGGCCGCCTCGACCCCGTATTCCCGCAACTGTCCCACCTGGTCGCGCATCAGCGAGATCAGCGGCGACACGACCACGGTCAATCCGGGACGCAGCAGGGCGGGCAGCTGGTAGCACAGCGATTTGCCGCTGCCGGTCGGCATGACCGCCAGGACGTCGGCGCCGTCGAGGACGGCCTGCACCACCTCCTCCTGGCCGGGCCGGAACGAGGCAAAGCCGAACACGGTCTCGAGGCAGGATCTGGCCTCAGTCAGCAGTGCCGTCATAAGGTGCAGGAAATCCCGGTACTTTGCGCGCGACTCGCGAACCGCGATTGTGCCTGGGCGGTACGGCGACGAGCCAGCTAAAAACAAGACCCTTGGATATCGCCGTCCGATCACCTATGTTCTGTCCACCGCTGGAGGCACGTACGCGTCTCTCGAGTGAGACGCGACCCCGTTGAATGCAGCAGCACTTGGTCGAGTGCGCCACGACTGCCTTCCAGTTCGGACGTTTCTTTCTCTCCCGCCTCCTCCATCACCGATCGGCGCCTCGGCAGCCGACATCGGCTGCTTCAACACGCCCGAGGAGGTATTCGTCATGTCTTTCGCCGATTTCGGCCTTCATCCGCTCGTCCTCAAATCTCTCGACACCGAGGGCTATGCGACGCCGACGCCGGTCCAGGCCGCATCCATTCCGCCGGCGCTAGCCGGCCGCGACATTCTCGCCACCGCCGCCACCGGCACCGGCAAGACCGCCGCGTTTCTGCTCCCGGCCCTGAGCCGCATCGCGGCGGCGCCAAAGCCCGGTGGTGTTGGATCGCCGCGCATTCTGGTACTGGCGCCGACGCGCGAGCTGGCGACGCAAGTCACCCAGGCCGTGCGCAAGCACGGCAAATTCCTGAAGCTGACCAGCGCCGATATCGTCGGCGGCATGCCGTTCCGCGCCCAGCTGCAGCAGATGTCGCGTCCGCTCGACATCGTGGTCGCGACACCGGGCCGTCTGATCGATCATATGCAGCGCGGGCGCCTCAATCTCGCCCACGTCGAGGTGCTCGTCCTCGACGAGGCCGACCGCATGCTCGACATGGGCTTCGCCGAAGACGTGGATCTCATCGCCAAGGCGTGCTCGCCGGCGCGCCAGACCATGCTGTTCACCGCGACCCTCGACGGGCGCATGAGCGGCCTCGCCGGCCGACTGTTGAAGACGCCGGCCCGGATCGCGGTCGATCCCGCGGCGGCGGCGCTCGCGATCGAGCACCGCCTCTACCAGACCAACCACATGGGGCATAAGCGCCGGCTGCTGAACCACTTCGCCGGCTCGTCCGAGGTGACGAAGGCGATCATCTTCGTCGCCACCAAGCGCGACGCCGACAGCCTGGCCCAGGACTTGAGCCGCGACGGCCACCGCGCCGCGGCCCTGCACGGCGACATGGACCAGCATCAGCGCAATCACACGATGCACCGCCTGCGCGGACCTGATCTGCGGCTGCTGGTCGCGACCGACGTCGCGGCGCGCGGCATCGACGTGCGCGATATCTCGCACGTCTTCAACTTCGACCTGCCGCGCTCGGCCGCCGACTACGTGCATCGCATCGGACGCACCGGCCGCGCGGGTGCCACGGGCATCGCCATCTCGTTTGCCGGGGCCGCCGATCGCGAGATCGTGCGGAACATCGAGCGTTTGACGAAATCGAAACTCGCCGTGCATGTCGTCGCCGGTCTCGAGGCCGGCCCAATGCCGGCGCGTCCGGCCGGCCGCCCCGACGCGCGGCCGCCCCGACCCGCCGGCCGCCCCGGCGGCCATGCCGGCAAGCCGCAACGCCCGTGGACCAAGTCCTACAAAACCGGCGGACCGCGGCGCGCCAAGAAGCTCTGGGCCTCGCAGACCGCGCGCTGAGCGCACGCGAGCGGCCCTATGAACGTAGCGAGGAGAGGCTAACGCACGAACCGGTCCCCGGCCTGACAAGCCCCCCTCGGTTGGCCTATAGTCATGCGCAAAGCGGGATCAATCCCGTGCCTCCGGTTCGTCGCCGGAGAACTCGAGTGGGGGAAACTGCCATGCTGCCCAAGCGCAAGATCCTGGCCGGTTCAGCGCTCGTCCTCGCCATCGTCGGGCTCGGGTTCGGGCAGGCGATGCTGCAGCAGAAAGCCAAGGCGCAGCGCGCGACGGTGAAGGCGCCGATCTACGAGGTCGATCCGTTCTGGCCGAAGCCGCTGCCCAATGGCTGGCTGCTCGGCTGGACGATCGGGGCCTGGGTCGACGAGCAGGATTACGTGTGGATCATCCACCGCGGCGCCTCGGGGTTGAACAACAACGAGCGCGGCGCCGAGCTCAGCCCGCCGATCGCCGATTGCTGCCGCACCGCGCCGCCGGTGCTGGTGTTCGATCCGGCGGGCAATCTCGTGCGCGCCTGGGGCGGCCCGGGCCCGGGCTACGAATGGCCGGAGTCCAACCACGGCATCCACGTCGACTATAAGGGGAACGTGTGGATCGGCGGTAACGGCGCCAAGGACGCGGAGATCCTCAAATTCACCAAGGACGGCAAGTTCCTGCTGCAGGTCGGCCATTACGGCAAGGGCGGCGGCAGCAACGATCTCGAGAATTTCGGCCGCGTCGCCAAGATCTGGGTCGACCCCAAGACCAACGAGGCCTATGTCGCCGACGGCTACGGCAACAAGCGTGTCGCCGTGCTCGATGCCGACACCGGCAAGATGAAGCGCTACTGGGGCGCCTACGGCCACAAGCCCGACGACACCGATCTCGGGCCCTACGACCCCAAGGCTCCGCCGGCGCCGCAGTTCCGCAATCCGGTGCATTGCGTCGAGCTCAGCCATGACGGGCTGCTCTATGTCTGCGACCGCGCCAACGACCGCATGCAGGTGTTCAAACCGGACGGCACCTTCGTCAAGGAGCAGGTCTACGCGAAGAACACGCTGGGCGCCGGCTCGGTGTGGGACATCACCTTCTCCAAGGATCCCGAGCAGCGCTTCATCTTCCTCGCCGACGGGCAGAACGAGCGGGTGCGGATCATCCTGCGCGACACGCTCGAGGAGATCAGCGCGTTCGGCGACGGCGGACGCCAGCCCGGCCAATTCTACGGCGTGCACAGCATCGCCTCGGACTCCAAGGGCAACCTCTATACGACCGAGACGTATGAGGGCAAACGTGTGCAGAAATTCGTCTACAAAGGCATGGGCGACGTGGCGCGCGAGCAGGGCGTGCCCTGGCCGAAGAAATAGGCCTGATCGCCGAGCCTCGCTGCTTCGCCTCCCGCGCGCGGTTGATGTAACCTCGCCGCATGCGGCAATGGCTTTCGGCTCTTTCGCTGGCCTGGTGGGCGCTCGCCACCGCGCTGCCGGCCGCGGCCGCTGAAACGCCGGTCGATTTCGGCATCACCAGCCTGACCGCGTTCAGCCTGCCGCACTACATCGCCGACGCACAAGGCTTCTACGCGGCCGAGAACCTCAAGGTGAGCATGATCGTCGGCGGCGCGGCCACCGGCGTGATCCGGCAGCTGAGCGGCGGCTCGCTCAATATCGGGCAGGCGGCGACCAACCAGACCTTGCGCGCGATCATGAGCGGGGCGCCGATCAGGATCGTCGCCGGTGCCGCCGCCAATGCGCCCTTTCGCCTGATCGCGGCCAGGACGATCAAGGGGTGGCCCGACCTCAAGACGAAGACGATCAGCGTCGGCGGGACCACCGACGTCACGCTGTATTTCCTGCGCGTGATGGCGCGAAAGAACGGGCTCGCCGATTCGGATTACGACCTGGTCTACGCCGGCGGCTCGCCGGACCGGTTCGCGCAGCTGCTGTCGGGCGGGGTGGCCGCGGCCGTGCTGACCAATCCGCTCGATCACACGGCCTTGCAGCAGGGCTTCGTTGAGCTCGGCAGCGTACCGCGCTATCTGCCGCACTGGGCGCAAAACAATCTGGTCGTCTATACGGACTGGGCGGCGCGGAACCGGGGCGCGGTCGTCGCATTCCTGCGTGTCCATATTCGCGCCACCGACTTTCTTTATGACCCGCGCAATCGCAACGAGGCGATCGGGATCCTGGCGAAGTACACCAACAGCGCGCCCGAAACGGCGGCGGCCGCGTACGACGTCTTCATCCGCGAAGAGGTCATGGCACCGAAAGGCGCTTTGTTCGAGGCCGGCATCCAGGCCAATCTCGACGCCCTGGTGGAGCTGGGCGAGCTGAAGTCGACGCCGCCGCTCGGCAATTTCATCGATCCGAGCTTCATTGCCGAGGCGTCGAAATAAGCCGATTGCGAAGGGGAGCGTCATGAGGGATGGGCGTGGCACAACGATCACCTGCGCCGGCGGCCTGCCGGCGTACCTGACGGTTCCGGACAGCGACGGCCCGCATCCCTGCCTCGTCCTGATGCATGAGCGCTACGGCTTGGTCCGCCATATACAGGAGCTCGCCGACCGCTTCGCCCGCGACGGATTCGTCTGCATCGCCCCCGACTTCTACTTCAAGCATCCGGACCAGGCCGCCTTGCACCGGGGCGAGTCGGCCCACGACATGACCGATCCGGAAGCCGTCGACTATCTGTCGGCGGCGGTCGCGGCGCTGAACAGCGTGCCGCAGGCCGACCTGGCGCGCCTCGCGATCAAAGGCGTGTGCCAGACCGGCCGTCACCCGCTGGTCTATGCCGCCGAGCACAAGGTCGCCGCGGCGCTGGTCTGGTATGGCGGCGCGCAGCCCAGGGAATGGAAGGTCAACCGCAAATATCCGCGGCCACTGGAGGAGATCATCGCCCGGGTGAACTGCCCCGTGCTCGGCATGTTCGGCGAGGCCGACAACCTCATCTCGATCGACGACGTGCGGCGGTTTCGCGACTGCCTGGAGCGCGCGCACAAGACCTACGAGATCCACCTCTATCGCGATGCGCCGCATGGCTGGCTCAATGACACGATGCCCGGGCGCTACCGGCGGGCCCAGGCGGAGGCGGCCTGGGCCGCCCAGCTCGCGTTCCTGCGCGAGGTCCTCGCCCCCGATTATGACCGCTCGCGGGTGCGGCAGCGCTACGAAGCGGATGTCTCGACGAGCTACGATTTCAGCAAGAACGTGCGTTACGAGTGACGCGGAGCTTTCCCATGCGCATCAATCTTGAGATCGACGATTCATTGATGGCTGAAGCCCGGAAAGCGTCCGGACACGCGAACAACAAGCAGACCGTCGAAGACGCGCTCCGTTTGATGATCAGGCTGCGGCGGCAGCGAGACGTGGACGCAGGTTTCGGCAAATACCGGTGGCGCGGCGATCTTGCCCGGGGCCGTCAGGGGCGCGGAGCCGGATGATACGAAGGGCCCGCCGCAACTGGCGCGTCAGCGCTCCCCCACCTCACCCCAGCCCTCTCCGCCCCCGGGGGCGGAGAGGGAGAAGTCGACCTACGGCCTCTTTAAGGCTTTCATCCACTTGTCCTCGATGGTGCGCTTCTCGGCCTGCGACAGCGCCGAGGCCGGCGGGAACTCGTCCTTCCAGCCGAACGGCTTGCAGGCGTCGACGATCATCTTCGAATGCGCGGTCTGGCCGCGGGCACGGTCGGCGGGGGTGATCCGGGGATCGAGCGCCGAGCTCCAGGCATTGCGCACGATGTCGACTTGCTCGGACGGCTCGCAGCGCGTGGCGACGGCCCACATCACGTCGGCGAGATCGGACGGATCGACGTCGTCGTCGACCGTGACAACGAGCCGGCCCATGTAGCTCTGCGCCGCGGCGATCAGGCCGGCGCGCTTCGCGTGCCCGGCGTAGCGCTGCTTCAGCGCCACCACGGTCATCAGCTGCGCCACGTGCTGCCAGGCGCCGACGATGTCGGTGACGCCGGCGGCCTCGAGGTTGTCCCAGATGCCGGCGGCGCGGAACGGCAGGCCGAAATGAAAGCGCGGCGGCTTCATCGGCGGCGAGCCGAGCAGGATCGGATCGCGGCGCCAATGCATGGCGTCGACGCGCATCACGGGGGCCGGGCGCTTCTCGGCCGCGTAATAGCCGGTGAATTCGCCGAACGGCCCCTCGGGCAAGGTGACCTCGCTCATCGGCAGGAGGGCGCCCTCGAAGACGATCTCGGCGCGCGCCGGGATCGGCAGCCCGGTGTGAGGCCCGGGCGCCACCTCGATCGGCCGTCCCTTGATCGCCCCGGCGAAGTCGTATTCGGAGGCCCCTTCCGGCAGATATTCGAAGCCGGCGATGAACAGCGCCGGGTCGGGCCCGTTCACCACAGCGACCGGGCACGGCTTGCCCTGCTCCCAGTATTTGCGCGCGATGATGGCGCCGTGCCGCCCCTGATGGTCGAACTGCACGGTGACGCGGTCGCGCCCGTGGACCTGGACGCGATAGATCGAGGCGTTGATCCAGCCGGACTCCGGGTCGCGCATGACGACGATGCTGCCCGACCCGATGAACGGTCCGCCGTCGCCCTGGTGCCACAGGGGTGCGGGAAACAAAGAAACGTCGACATCGGCCGCACTCCGCGAGTTCTCGAGGAACAAGGCGTGCTTGGCTGCCACCGGCTTGTGGAGGGTGAGCCCGGTGCGGCGGGTCTTCCATTCCTTCAGCGCATCGAGCGGCCGCAAAGCGGGATCGATGCCGAGGGCCAGGGCGGCGCGCTGCGGGCTGACGGTGGCGTTGGTGAAGATGCGGAAACCCCGGCTGTGCCCTTTGATGTCGTCGAACAGCAGCGCCGGACAGTCGGGCAGCCCGGCCGCGACCTCGGTAATGCCGCCGATCTCGGCCGCCGGATCGGCGCCGCCGATGCGGCGCAAGGCGCCCAGCTCATCGACCCGGTCGATGAAGTCACGCAGGTCTTCGTAATCGGTCCGGCCCATCGATCCCCTCGCGTCCGCGGTTGTCCCGCATTGTGCCCCAACTCGGTGAGAAAAGACGATGGCGAGTCCAGCGCACCCTCGCGTAAGCTGGCCCGGGGGAGAACCTTGGACGTCATCGTCGATAACCTGTCGCAGATCTGGGGCGACGCGAACGGGCGCGGTGTCACCGCTCTCGACCGCTTCTCGCACGTGTTCCGGTCGCGCAAGTTCTCCTGCATCCTGGGCCCCAGCGGCTGCGGCAAAAGCACCCTCGTCCAGATCGTCGGCGGGCTCGAGACCGCGACGTCCGGCACGGTGCGGATCGAAGACCCGGTGCCGCGCGGCACCCCACATGCGCTGGGCGCCGATTCGGTCATGGTGTGGCAGAACCTCAACCTGTTTCCCTGGCGCAGCGTGCTCGACAACGTGGCCTTCGGGCTCGAGATGCGCGGCGCGCGGCGCGCCCTGCGCCACGAACGGGCTCGGGCGATGATCGCCTCGGTCGGCCTGCGGGGCTTCGAGACGCATCTTCCGGGGCAGCTGTCGGGCGGCATGCGCCAGCGCGTGGCGCTGGGGCGGGCGCTGATCATGGAGCGGCCGATCCTGCTGATGGACGAGCCGTTCGCGGCCCTCGACGCGCAGACCAAGATCGTGATGCAGGAGGAATTGCTGCGCATCTTCGACCAGACCCACAAGACGGTCCTCTTCGTCACCCACGCGATCGACGAGGCGATCCTACTCGGCGACGAGGTGGTGGTGATGACCGCCCGCCCCGGCCGCATCAAGGAGGTCATCCCGGTCGACCTGCCGCGGCCGCGCTCTCTCGAGATGGTCAGCACGCCGCGCTTCGGAGCGCTCTTCGACCGCGCCTTCCACCTGATCCGCGAAGAAGTGACCAAAGCCATGGCTGAGCAGACCGCCCAGGCGGGCGCCTGAGATGCGGCGGCCGCGCGCCACCCGGATCGCCGAGGCCGTGCTGCCGGCGGCGAGCGTCGTCGCCTTCATCGTGGGCTGGCAGCTCTTCGTCGACCTGCGCGGCATCGCGCCGATCTACCTGCCCGCGCCGACCGCGATCGCCACGACGCTTGTCCAGATGACGCTCGACGGGTCGCTCGCCTATCACCTGGGCGTCACCTTGCTGCGCATCTTCGCCGGCTTCTTGCTCGCCGCGGTGACCGGCGTGTTCCTTGGCGTGCTCATGGGCATGTCGCGGCTGGTGGCGCGGATCGCCGACCCATGGATCGCGGCGCTCTATCCGCTGCCGAAAATCTCGCTGATCCCGCTCCTGATCATCTGGCTCGGCACCGGCGAGACCTACAAGATCGTGATCAGCGCGGTGACGGCGTTCTTTCCGATCGTGATGAGCACCTATGCCGGCGTGCGGCAGGTCGATCGTGGCCTGATCAAGGCGGCGCGCGACCTCGGCGCCAACTCGCGCCAGATCCAGCTCAAGGTCGTGATCCCGGCTGCGATCCCGACCATCTTCGCCGGACTCCATCTCGGGATGGGCGTCACCATCATCCTGGTCGTCGCCGCCGAAATGATCGGCGGCTCCAGCCGCAGCGGCATGGGCTATCTGCTGATCAACGCCGGACAGATCATGCAGACCGAGCAGGTGTTCGCGAGTCTGGTGGTGCTTGCCGTCATGGGGGCGCTCGTGATCAAGTTCCAGCAGTGGATCGACACCAAGGTGGCGCCATGGGCGGCGGGCCCCGGCGCACATTGACGGTGCCCAGAAAATAATCACGACTGACTAAATAGTCACAACGGACGACAGGAGAGGGCCATGAAGCTGTATCGGGCGTTCGGCGCGGCCTTGGGTCTGGGACTGGCGCTGGCCGCTGGTCCGCCGGAAGCCGCCGCCAAGGACCTCATCCGCATCGCCGAGGGGCCGTTCATGTCGGGCGGTGGGTTCTTCATCGCCCGCGCCAAAGGCTATTTCGACAAGCTCGACCTGGCGATCGACACCAAGACCTTCGGCGACGGCTCGCTGGCGGTGCCGTCGATCATCGCCGGCGAGCTCGACATCACCTTCCTGCCCGCCGCGGCGAACCTGTTCAACAGCGTCGCCAAGGGCGCCCCGCTCGTGGTCATCCTGGACCGCGCGCTGAACCGGCCGGGCCGCGGCTACACCGTCGTCAATGTGAGCCAGGCGATGTACGACCAGGGTGTGCACACGATGGCCGACTTCGCGAAGCTCAAAGGCAAGCGGATCGGCGTCGGCGCGGTCGGCAGCATCAACCAGTTCAACGCGGCAAAGGTGCTGCTGAAGGCCGGGCTCGACCCCGCGAACGACGTGCAGTGGATCGTCAATGTCCCGCAGCCGGACCTGATGAAGATGCTGGGCCAGAACCAGGTCGAGGCGACAGACCTTGCCTATCAGTTCGGCTTCTTCGCCCAGAACAACAAATGGGGGCCGATGATCGCCAATGGCGACGAGATCGCGCCGAACGCGCAGATCTCGACCTACGCGGCGCGCAAGGATTTCCTGGCCAAGAACCACGACGCCGCGGTCCGCTTCACGGTCGCCTACCTGCAGGGGATCAAGGAGTTCAACGCCGCCGCCGGCGATCCCGACAAGCATCCCGACATCGTCGAGATCCTGGCCAAGAACACCGCCCTCGATAAGCCGGAGCTGGTGAAGGCCATCGCCCCGCACTGGTCCTATATCGCGGAAGACGCCATGCCGAACGTCGCCTCGATCATGGAGATGCAGGAGTTCTGGAGCAGCAAGTACTTCCCGTATGTCGACAAGAAGGTATCGGAGGCGCAGCTCTTCGACCTGTCGATCGCGAAGGAAGCCAAGGAGCGCTGGGAGCGCGACAAGCCGTTCGGCCCCTGAGCAATAGCCGAGTGAGCCGGAGGACCGCATGAGCAGACCCCCCAAGACGCACAAGCGACGCTACATCAAGCACGACGCCGCCCAGGCACGCGCCTATTCGCGCGCCGTGATCACCGAAGGCGGCACAGTGGTTTGGCTGGCCGGCCAGACCGCGGTCGAGGATTCGGCCGGCGAATCGCTGGCCGGGAACTTCGACGGCCAGGTGCGCGAGATTTTCGCCCGCCTCGGCAAGACCCTGGCGAAGGCCGGCGGCGAGCTGGGCGACATGGTGACGATGACGGTATTCATCACCGACCCGCGCCATGGCGACCGGTTCACGCAGATCCGCCGCGAGATCTTCGGCGATGATTTCCCGGCCAGCGCCTTGATCACCGTCGCCGGGCTGGCGCGGCCGGAAATGCTGGTCGAGGTCCAGGGGATCGCCGTCATCTGAGGGGGAACGACATGACCCGGGTCTTACGCTGCACGGCCACCGCCGCACTGCTGCTCGCGGGTGCGGTCACCGCGCCGGCGCCAGTCCGCGCGGCCGACAAACCGTCGGTGACGATCGGCTTTGTCGCCATGCTGTCGGAGTTCTGGCCGGCGATGGTCGCCGACCGCAAGGGCTTCTTCGACGAGGCCGGCATCAAGGCCGACATCGTGACCACCAGTGCCAGCGCCAAGTCGGTCCAGATGGCCGCGATCGGGGCGATCAACGTCGGCACCGGCTCGCTCCTCGATGCGACCCGCGGGATCGACGCCGGCGCCGACATCAAGGTCGTCGCCAGCGGCGTCGTGATCTCGACCACCATGCTGTACGCCCGTCCGGAGATTCGCAGCGTCGCCGAGCTCAAGGGCAAGCGCGTCATGGTCGGCGGCCCCAAGGACATCACCAATGTCTGGTGGGCCGCGATGGCGAAGGCCTCCGGCCTCGACGGCGCCACGGATGTCGACCTGCTGTTCGCCGGCGCCACTCCCGACCGCTACGCGGCCCTGGTCGGCGGCGTCGACGCGGTCGCCGTCTCGACGCCGATGGCATTTTCAGCCGAGCAAAAGGGCTACGCCAATCTTGGCCTGATGGGGCCGTTCATTCCCGACCTGCCCTATATCGCCTGGTACGCGAACGGCCCGTGGGCGAAGGCCAACCGCGGCGCGGTGACAGCCTTCGTCAAAGGGCTGAGCCGCGGCGTCGACTTCATCTACGAGACGAAGAATCGGGCGGAGGCGGCCGCCATCCTGGCCGACTTCACCAAGGTGAGCGCGGACGACGCGCTGAAGACCTACGACCTGATCGTCCGGATCAAGGCCTTTGCACCCGGCGTCGGCTTCACCGATGCCAGCGTCAACGAAACGCAGAAGGTGCTGATCGAGATGGGCGACATGAAGCCGCCCGCGAAGCCAGTGGCGGCGATCTACGACGACAGCTTCGTGAAAGCGGTCGCCGGCAAGTAGCCACACCTACATAAACGACACATGCGCGCAGGCGATCCGCCAGCCCTCCGGCGTCCGGATCCACGTCTGGCTCTGCCGGCCGATGCGGTCGCTGCCCGGCTTGGTCGATTCCGTGTTCGCGACGCCGAAGTCGCGGCCGAAGGTGGTGATCCGCGTGTTGCGCAAGGTTCGGCGCGGATCGAGGACGACCCGGTTCTTGCGGAATTCCGCGATCTCATCGTAGCTGTACAGCAGCTCGGCGGCGCCGTAGCGCAAGGTCAAAGGGCTGTTCCAGAACAAGCCGTTCAAGGTCTCGGCATCGTTGGTGACCAGGGCGCGCTCGTATTGCTCGAACGCCGCCGTCAGCTCCGCCAGCACCTCTGGAATGTCAACTTCGAGCACGTCGTCCCCTCCCTGTCGCAAGGCCGGGCATCTTGACACAAAAACCGACCGGCGTGATCGTCGGCACGGGCACGGAGCTTGCTTCCCCGCCACACGCGTCGCAGCTGTGCTCCGGCGCCGAAAGAGGTTTTCCATGATCATCCGCAAGGAACAGGATGTCGGCTTCGCCGTCCTCGGCCAGACCGATCATTCGCGCTTCGTCGGGCAGCTGGCGGCGCATTGGGGCAACGCCGATTTCGCGACGCCGCAGCCGTATGAATCGGTGGTGCGCGCCGCCACGTTCCACGACTACGGCTGGCTGCGCTACGAGACCAACCCGCTGTTCAATGAAAAGACCGGCCAGCCATTTCCGTTCCTCGAGGTGCCGCTCACCGAAGCGCAAATGGGCTCCTATCAATGGAGCCTCGACTGGATGGCCGATATCGACCCGTATTCGGGCCTGATCGTCAATACGCACCGCACCGGCCTATGGAAACAGCGCTACGAAACGATCAAGCACCCGAAAGGGTATGTGCTCAAAAATCCGAGCCCGGAGGTCCAGGCGTTCATCACGAAGAACGAGGCGTGGCAGCGCGACACGCGCTCACGCGTCGACGACGGGACGTTCTGGACCAATTACCGGCTGATGCAGGTGTGGGACCTGCTCGGCCTGTTTTTCTGCTGCCAAAACCCCTACGAGGACTATATCGAGCCGGTGCCCACGGCCTATGGCAAGGACGACGCCGACGGTGTGCGGCTGGCGATGAAGCCGCTCGGCAACAACAAGGTCCTGTTCGACCCGTTCCCGTTCGATGTCAGGCCCTGCCATGTGCAGCTGAGCATCAAGCGGCTGCCGAGCCAGACGTTCCCGAACAGCGAAGCGTTCCGCCGGGCCTATTTCCAGGCCAACGCGGAGCTGCTCGAGTTCGAGCTGGTGTAAGAGGCCGCCGTGCGGCCGAACACCAATCGCCAGGTGCGGCTGAAATCCCGCCCCAGCGGCATTCCGCAGGCGGAGAACTTCGAGGTCGTCAACGAGCCAGTGCCCGAGTTGCGCGACGGCGACGTGTTGGTGCGCAATGACTTCCTGTCGGTCGATCCGGCGATGCGCGGCTGGGTCAGCGCGGTTGCGAATTACGCAAAGCCGGTCGGCCTCGGCGAGGTGATGCGCTCGTTCGCCGCCGGCGAAGTGATCGCCTCGCGCCATCCCGGCTATGCCGAGGGCGACCGGGTGATGGGTCTCCTGGGCTGGCAGGATTATGCGGTCACCGACGGCAGCGCCATCACCCGCAAGGTCAAGGAGACGGACCTGCCGCTGTCGCTGTCGCTCGGCATTCTCGGGCTGAACGGGGTCACCGCGTATTTCGCGCTGCTCGACGTCGGCGAGCCGCGGCCCGGCGACACGGTCGTGGTGTCGACGGCCGCCGGTGCCGTCGGCTCGGCGGTCGGCCAGATCGCCAAAATCGGCGGCTGCCGCACGGTCGGCATCGCCGGCGGGCCGGTGAAGACCAAGCTGTGCCTGGACCTGTTCGGCTATGACGAGGCGATCGACTACAAGGCCGGACGGCTCGACGAGGCGCTGGCGGCGGCCTGCCCGCGCGGCGCGGACGTCTATTTCGACAACACGGCGGGGCCGATCAGCGACGCGGTGATGCGCCGGCTGGCCACCGGGGCCCGCGTCGTGATCTGCGGCACGGCGTCGGTCGCGAGCTGGGACCCGCCACCGACCGGCCCGCGGGTCGAGCGCCACGTCCTGGTCAAGCGCGCGCGGATCCAGGGCTTCCTCATGTTCGACTATCAACATCGCTACGAGGAAGCGGTGACGCGGCTCGCCGACTGGATACGCGCGGGGCGGCTGCGCTATCGCGAGGACATCCTCGACGGACTCGAGCGCTGCCCCGACGCCATCGCCGGGCTCTATCGCGGCGAGAACCTGGGAAAGCGCCTGATCCGGCTGCGATAGGCGAGGCATTTTTAATTCGTCATGCGCGCGAAAGCGGGCATCCCCAAGTCTTGTACGCGCCCGCCGGCGCTTCGCGGCGGCGCAGCGCAAGATGCCGCTGAACCATGGATTCCCGCCAGGTGCTCGCGAAACGCGACACCGGCGCGGGAATGACGCAGGGAAATACGTTCTTCCACAAATCCCGATCGAAAGGCCGGATAGTCGCCAGGGCGCGAAGTTGCTAGGTTGCGGGATGACTCGAATCCCGCTCCGGCTCATCACCGGCCTCATCCTCGCAATCGTGCTCGACACGGCGGTGCAGCTCACCTGGAAGGTCGCGGCGGCGCGCATTCCCAGCACCTTCGACTTGTCGGCGACCGCCCTGGCCGCGGTCCACGACCCGATCTTTATCGCCGTCGCGGTCCTGATCGCGGCACAGCTCATCAATTGGTTGCGGGTGCTCGATCTCGCCGATTTGAGCTATGCCCAGCCGATCACGGCGCTCTCCTACCTGTCGGTGTGTTTCCTGTCGGCAAAATACTTCGGCGAGACTCTCGAGGTCGGACAGCTGGTCGGGCTCGGCCTTATTTTTGCCGGGGTGTGGCTGGTCAGCCGCACCGACCACGCGACGCCGTCGGCCAAGATCGTCGCACCATGACACTGACGGCGTTGGGCATCCTGCTGGTGATTCTGTGCACGGTTGTGGAAGGGTTCGCCCAGGTCTTCCTGAAGAAGTCGGCCCTGGCCGCCGCCTCGGCGCGGGTTTGGCTGGTCCTCGGCGTCGCATTTTTCCTGTTGGAGGCGCTGCTCTACACGGGCGCGCTGCGGCTGCTCGACGTCAGCACGGCCTACCCGATCGGCAGCCTGAGCTTCGTCGCCGTCACGGTTCTATCAAAATGGCTGCTCCACGAGCACGTGACGAACACGCGATGGCTGGGGGTCGGCCTCATCCTGATCGGTGCGACACTGGTGGCGGCGCACGCGTGAGCCTCTCGGCCTCTTTCCTCGCGTCGGAGGCGGAGATTCCGCCAGCGCTTTGGGAGCGCTGCTTTCCGCCGCCGCTGGAAGGACGCTGGTGGTATCGCGCCCTCGAAGCATGCGGGCTCGATGATCAGTTCACCTTTCTATACGCGTTGATCCACGACGCGGAACGGCCGATCGGCATCGCGCCGGCATTTCTCGGCACCGCACCCATCCTGCTTGCCGTGCCCGCGCCGTTGCAGCGGACATTCGCCTTCTGGGCGAAATTCATGCCGTCGCTGCTGCAACCGCGCACGCTGTTCGTCGGCTCTCCTTGCGCGGACGAGGGAACGGTCGGCCTCCTGCCCGGAACAGACCGGCGGGCGGCCTTCGAATGCCTGCAGCAGGCCGTGGAAGGCGAAGCGCGGCGGCGCGATCTGCACATGATCGCGTGGAAGGATTTTCCCGGATCCGACGCCGACGATATTGCCTGGCTGCAGGCGCGCCACGGATTGTTCCGCATGGTGAGCTTTCCCGGAACCATCGTGTCGCTGCCCGGCCCCCGGAAGGACGACTACTTCGCCGCCCTGAAAGGATCGCGGCGCGGACAGCTCAAGAAGAAAATCCGCCACAGCGCCGCGCATGTCGACGTTGAGGCCGAGGCCATCCAGCATCCTTCTCCCGACGTCCTGGACGAGATCTTCCGGCTGTTCTGGCAGACCCATGAGCGGGCGACCACGAAATACGAACGCCTGAACCGGCGCTTCTTCGAGCTGATCGCCGAACCACCGGTCGCGCATTTCATCGTGATCAGGGAAAAGCGCTCGCGCGACATTCTGGCTTTCATGCTGTGCTTCGACATGGGCGGCCGGATCATCAACAAGTTCATCGGCATCGATTACAGCCGCCCGCGCGAATGGCGGCTCTATTTCCGTCTCTGGGATGCCGTCATCGATTGGGCGCTGACCCGCGGCGCGACCACGATCCAAAGCGGCCAGACCGGGTATCCCGCGAAGATCGAGACCGGCCACACGCTGATCCCGCTGACGAATTACGGCCGCCACCGCAACCGGCTCATCCACCGGATCTACAGCACCATCGCCCGGACGATCACCTGGGAGACGCTCGACAACGATCTCGCCACGTTCATGAAGGCGTATCCAATGACGCCGCAGATCATATCGTCGAATTCGGCGCCGCGGGCCTGACGGCAGGCTCGCGGCAGCGGCGCCGCGAGCCCGCCGCACCCATCACACCGCCGCCTGCACCATGATCTCGACCAGCGCCTTGGGGTTGGCGAGCTTCGCCTCGACCGTGGCCCGCGCCGGGGTGTTGCCGGGGGCGACCCACGCATCCCATACGGTGTTCATGTCCGCCCAGGTGCGGATGTCGGTGAGCCAGATATTCGCCGACAGGATCTTCGACTTGTCGCTGCCCGCGTCCTTCAGCGCCGCATCGATCTTGGCCAGGATCTGCTTGGTCTGGCCCTTGAGATCGGCGGACGTGTCCTCGGCCGTGAAACCCTGGACGTAAACCACCCCGTTGTGGACGACGGCGTTGCTCATACGCGGGCCGGGATTGATGCGCTTGATGGTCATGATGCTCTCCCCTGATGGAAAGGCCTGACGATACACCGGCTGCGTTCGGTGGCAATGTGTCTTGATGAGCGGCAGCGAACCGTTTACGGCAGATGATATACGCGGGGTCCTGCATCGGCCCGGCACGCCCAGCGGCCATGGCCTGGCGCTGACCCACGGCGCCGGCGGCAACTGCAATGCGCCGTTGCTGGCGGCGGCGGCCAATGCCTTCTCAGCCGCGGGCTTCATCGTGCTGCGGTTCGACCTGCCGTTCCGGCAGCGCCGGCCGAGCGGCCCGCCCTCGCCGCACGGCGCCGCCGCCGATCGCGCCGGCATCCAACGCGCCGCCGTGGCGCTGCGGGCGCTGGCGCCCGGACGGATAATCCTCGGCGGGCATTCGTATGGTGGGCGGCAAGCAACCATGCTTGCCGCCGATGAGCCGGGGATCGCCGACGCGCTGCTGCTCTTCTCCTATCCGCTGCATCCGCCGGCGAAGCCGGAGCAACTGCGGACCCAGCATTTCCCGCGGCTCAGAACGCCGGCCGTGTTCGTCCACGGAACCACCGACGGGTTCGGATCGATTGACGAGATGACGGCCGCCCTGGCGCTGATCCCGGCGCCGACCGAGCTCCTGCCGATCGCCGGCGCCGGGCACGACCTCAAGCGCGGGAAGATCGATTTTCAGCCGATCATCGCGGCGGTGATGAGGTTGGCCGGCTAAGCGACCTGTGCACAGACGTAATCCTCCATCGTCATTCCCGCGAACGCGGGAATCCATGGTTCCAGCGGCGCGATGGATGCCCGCTTTCGCGGGCATGACGAAATAGAGATGAGGCTCGGGAGCTCCGAACGTCACTCCGCCGCGGCGGCGCGCGGCGGGGCTTTCTCGACTTTGGCGGCGCAGAACTTGAACTCGGGGATCTTGCCGAACGGGTCGAGCTGCGGGCTGGTGAGGATGTTCGCCGCCGCCTCGGCATAGCAGAACGGGATGAACACCATGCCGCTCGGCACCGCCTCGTCGACGCGCACCAGCAGCTCGACGGCACCGCGGCGCGTCGAGACGCGGATCACGTCGCCGCCCTGCACGCCGAGGTGCTTCAGGTCTTTGGGCGACAGGCACGCCATCGCCTGCGGCTCGATTTCGTCGAGCACCGAGGCGCGCCGCGTCATGGCGCCGGTGTGCCAATGCTCGAGCTGGCGGCCGGTGGTGAGGATCATCGGGTACTGGTCGTCGGTCGGCTCGCCGGGCCCGGAATAGTTCGCCGGCACCAGCTTGCCGCGCTTGCTCGCGGTCGGAAAGCCGTCGCCGTAGACGATGTCCTGGCCGGGCTGATCGGGGGCCGGGCACGGATAGGTGACGGCACTCTCGCGCTCCAGCCGCTCCCAGGTGATGTTGGCCAGCGACGGCATGATCTGCACCATCTCGGCGAACACCTCGCGCGGGTGGGTGTAGGTCCAGTTCAAGCCCATGCCGCGCGCGATCTCCTGGATCAGCTCCCAGTCCTGCCGCGCACTCCCGGGCAGCGGCAGGGCGCGGCGCCCCATCTGCACCTGGCGGTTGGTGTTGGTGACCGTCCCGTCCTTCTCCGGCCACGCCGAGGCGGGCAGGATGACGTCGGCATACGCCGCGGTCTCGGTCAGGAAGATGTCCTGAACCACCAGATGCTCCAGCATCGCCAGCGCGCCGCGTGCGTGATGCGCGTCGGGGTCCGACATCGCCGGGTTCTCGCCCATGATGTACATGCCGCGGACCTGGCTGGCGTGGATCGCGTTGACGATCTCAACCACGGTGAGGCCGCGCTTGGGATCGAGCCTCGCGTTCCAGATCTTCTCGATCTGGCCGCGGATCGCATCGTCGCTGACCGGCCGGTAATCGGGGAAGAACATCGGGACCAGCCCGGCGTCCGAGGCGCCCTGCACGTTGTTCTGGCCGCGCAGCGGATGCAGGCCGGTGCCCGGCCGCCCGGTCTGGCCGGTGATCAGCGCCAGCGCGATCAGGCAGCGCGCGTTGTCGGTGCCGTGGATGCTCTGCGAGATCCCCATGCCCCAGAAGATGATCGAGGCGCGCGAGCGCGCGTAGAGCCGGGCCACCTCGCGGATGGTCGCGGCCGGAATCCCGCATTCGCCCGACATCTTCTCCGGCGCGTAGTCGGCGATGTGGGTCTTCAGCGCGTCGAAATTCTCGGTGAAGGCCTGGACGTATTGCCGGTCGACGAGGTTCTCGGTGACGATGACGTTCAGCATCGCGTTCAGGAGCGCCACGTCCTTGTTCGGCTTGAACTGCAGCATGTGCGTGGCGTGGCGCTTCAGCGCCTGGCCGCGCGGGTCCATGACGATGAGCTTGGCGCCGCGCTTGGCCGCCTGCTTGAAGAAGGTCGCGGCGACCGGGTGGTTCTCGGTCGGGTTGGCGCCGATGACGATGATGACCTCGGCGTCCTTGCAGGCGGTGAACGGCGCCGTCACCGCACCGGTGCCAATGCCTTCGAACAGGGCGGCGACCGACGAGGCGTGGCACAGCCGGGTGCAGTGATCGACGTTGTTGGTGCCGAAGCCGGCGCGCACCAGCTTCTGGAACAGATAGGCCTCTTCGTTCGAGCCCTTGGCCGAGCCGAACCCAGCGAGCGCATTCGGCCCGTGCCGGTCGCGGATGGCCTTGAGGCCGGCCGCGGCCCTGGCCAACGCCTCGTCCCACGTCGCTTTGCGGAAATGCGTCCACGGATTCGCCGGGTCGACGACGTCGTCCGCGTCCTTCTTCACCCCGTCCTTGCGGATCAGCGGCTCGGTCAGGCGATGCGCATGATGCACGTAATCGAAGCCGAAGCGGCCCTTGACGCAGAGGCGGTTCTCGTTGGCCGGCCCGGCGCGGCCGTCGACGAATAGCAGCTTGTCGTCCTTGATGTTGTAGGTGAGCTGGCACCCGACGCCGCAATAGGGGCAGACGCTGTCGACCTGCCGGTCGGGCTCGGCCGCCATGACGCCGTTCTCGTTCAGCACGGTCGCCGGCATCAGCGCCCCGGTCGGACAGGCCTGGACGCACTCGCCGCAGGCGACGCAGGTGCTTTGGCCCATCGGATCGTCGAAGTCGAAGACGATCTTCTCGTGATGACCGCGGCCGGCCATGCCGATCACGTCGTTGACCTGCACTTCGCGGCACGCCCGCACACAGAGATTGCACTGGATGCAGGCATCGAGATTGACCCGCATCGCCGGATGGCTGGGATCGGCGGCCGGTGCCGCGCGCTCGTCGAAGCGGCTGTCCTGCACGCCGACGCGGTCGGCCCAGCGCCACAGCCGCGAATCCGGATCGTGCGCGACCTCGCGCTCCGGCTGATCGGCGAGCAGCAGCTCGAACACCATCTTGCGCGAGGCCTTCGCCCGGTCGCTCGCCGTCTTCACCTTCATGCCCGGCGTCGGAACGCGGATGCAGCTTGCGGCCAGCACGCGCTCGCCCTCGATCTCGACCATGCAGGCGCGGCAATTGCCGTCGGGCCGGTAGCCGGGGGCGGGCGAATAGCAGAGATGCGGAATCTCGGTGCCGCGGCGGTTGGCGACCTGCCAGATCGTCTCGGTCGGGCCGGCCTCGACCTCCTGCCCGTCGAGGAGGAATTTGATGGGATCGCTCATCTAAGGTCCTCGCGGAAATACTTCATGACCGATCGCACCGGATTGGCCGCCGCTTGGCCGAGGCCGCAGATCGAGGCGTCGGTCATCGTCTGCGCCAGCTCCAGGATCAGCGACTCGTTCCACCCCGGCTTGCACAGCAGCTTGACCGTCTTCTCAGTGCCGACCCGGCAGGGGGTGCACTGGCCGCAGCTCTCGTCCTCGAAGAAGCGCATCAGGTTCAGCGCCACCGTCTTCATGTCGTCCTTGTCGGACAGGATGACGACGGCGTGCGAGCCGACGAAGCAGCCGTATTTCTCGAGCGTGCCGAAATCGAGCGGCTCGTCGCCCATCGAGGCCGGCAGGATGCCGCCCGAAGCGCCGCCGGGCAGATAGCCCTTGAACGCGTGGCCGTCCTGCATGCCGCCGCAATATTCGTCGATCAGCTCGCGCACCGTGATGCCGGCGGGGGCCAGCTTCACGCCCGGCCGCTTCACCCGTCCCGAGACCGAGAAGGAGCGCAGGCCCTTGCGGCCGCGCCGGCCATGCCCGGTGAACCACGCCGGCCCCTTCTCCACGAGGTCGCGGATCCAGTACAGCGTCTCGACGTTCTGCTCCAGGGTCGGGCGGCCGAACAGGCCGACCTGTGCCACATAAGGCGGGCGGTGCCGGGGCAGCCCGCGCTTGCCTTCGATGCTTTCGATCATCGCCGATTCTTCGCCGCAGATATAAGCCCCGGCGCCGCGGCGGAAATGAATCTTGGTGTAGCGGTCGAGACCGGCGGCCTCGAGCTTCGCGATCTCGGCGAGCAGCATGTGGCGGATCGCCTGATATTCATCGCGCAGATAGAAATAGACCTCGGCCGCCTCGACCACCCAGGCGGCGATCAGCATCCCCTCGAGGATCCGGTGCGGATCCATCTCCAGGTAATAACGGTCCTTGAACGTGCCGGGCTCGCCCTCGTCGCCATTCACCGCCATCAGGCGCGGCCCCGGCTCCTTGCGCACGAACTTCCATTTCTGGCCGGTCGGGAATCCGGCACCGCCCATGCCGCGGAGGCCGGCGTCCTCGACCAGCTTGATCACCTCGTCGCGGGTGCGCTTGCCGTCGAGGCATTCGCGCAGAAGCTTGTAGCCACTGTCGGCAACGTAAGCGGCGAAGTCCTTCCCCGGCTTGAGCGCCGCGTCGCGATGGCGCGCACCCGCGGCGGCGTCGACCGTCGCCGCCGTCGCCTGAAACACCTGATCGTGGCCGACGGCGCAGACCGGCGCCTTGTCGCACGCCCCCATGCAGGGGGCGCGGACCACGCGGACCTTGCCGCCGTATTTGGATTGAAGCTCGGACAGCAGCTTCGCAGCGCCGGCGAGCTCGCAGCTCAGGCTGTCGCAGACACGGATGGTGAGCGCCGGCGGCGGCAGCTCGCCTTCGCGCACGACGTCGAAATGCGCATAGAACGTCGCGACCTCGTACACCTCGGCCTGGGCCAGCTTCATCTCCTGCGCCAGTGCCGCAAGGTGGGCGGCGGACAGATGGTGATAGCGGTCCTGAATCAGATGCAGATGCTCGATCAAAAGGTCGCGGCGCCGCGGCCGCTCGCCGAGCAGGGCCCGCACCTCTTCAAGCGCCGTCGGATCGACCTGGCGTCCCTTGGGATGAAAGCGTCCCCCCGCCCCGCGGCCCCCTGCCCCGCTGCCATGGCCGCTGCCGTGCTTGCGAATTTCGGCGGTCGCTTCAGTCATTTGAGTATCCCGTGGGCGTTCCCCGGCCGTGTCCGTGCAGGCGGGCGGCGGCCTGGTTCGATCCCACAATAGGCATTGGCCGACGGCGGCGTGAGGGTCCGTTCCCTATGGGGTCATAGGCGCGCTCTATCGAGTCTGCCTAAAAACCGAACATCTCCTCGAGCGGACCCTTGGGCAGCGGCACCAGGAACCACACCTCGAACATCAGGAACATCGCCACCGCCACCGCGATGCCGATGGCCGCCGCGGTCACCGGCCGGTAGCGGCCGAAATACATCATGAACAGGGCGATATAGATCGCCGACGCGACGTAGATGCCGATGAACAGCAGGACCGCGACGTAGACGATCACCGGTATCAGCACGAGGAGAACGCGCTTCAGCGCCACGTCGGTGACGAAGGGGGCCGCGTCCGGCCGCCCGGGAATCCGCCGCCGGCCGGTGGCGTCGGCGGGATGGGCGCGCCGCTCCTGCACGCCCTGCATGATCATCCGGACCAAGGTCACCAGGCTGGCGAGCGCCATGATGATGCCGATATAGAACGGGAAGTAGCCGGCGCGCGGGCCTTCGTCCTCGGCCCAGCCCGCGCCGACGCGCAGCGAATCCTGGATCACGATGGCGCTCAGGACCAGGAGCGCGATGCAGACCACGATTTCCATCGTGCGCACCGTGACGACAGTCCTGCCGCCCGCGACCGGCTCCTCGTTCTGTTTCATCACTCGCCCCGTCTCATCGATCAGCCCTCTTTCGCCAGGAAGCCCGCTTCCTTCATCAGGCCGTAATGAAGCTGCTCGGCCTTCTCCAGCCAAGCCTTGAATTCGGCGCCGGTCATCGACGTCTGGTTGAAGGCGCCGTCTTCCATGAACTTCTTCCAGTCGTCGGTCTCCATCACCTTCTTGAACAAGCCGACATAGAAATCGACCTGGGGCTGGGTGACGCCCGGCGGCATGAAGATGCCGCGCAGCATCTGGTACTCGACGTCGACTCCCGCTTCCTTGCAGGTCGGGATGTCGCTCCACGCCATGTCCGCCGTGACCTTGGCGGTGTAGATGCTGCGCTTGGCGTCGAACAGGCACAGCGGGCGCAGGCTGCCGGCGCGCCACTGCGCCACCGCCTCGATCGGGTTGTTCACCGTCGAATCGACGTGGTTGCCGACCAGCTGCACCGCGACGGCGCCGCCGCCGGCATACGGCACGTAGGTGAAGTGCTTGCCGCCGAACAGGCGCTCCAGCGCCACGGTGATGATCTGATCCTCCTGCTTCGAGCCGGTGCCGCCCATCTTGAAGCCTTTGTCGGGGGCCGCCTTGATCGCCTCGATGTAGTCCTTGGCGGTCTTGTAGGGCTTCTCGGCGTTGACCCACAGGACGAACTGGTCGAGCGCCAGCATCTCGACCGGCGTCATCTCCTTCCAGTTGAAGGGCACGCCGGTGGCGAGCGGCGTCGTGAACAGGTTCGACAGCGTGATGATGATCTTGTGCGGATCGGCCTTGCTGCCCTTGACGTCGAGGAAGCCCTCGGCCCCGGCGCCGCCCGACTTGTTCACCACGATCAGCGGCTGCGGCATGAGGTTGTGCTTCGAGACGATCCCCTGGATGAAGCGGGCCATCTGATCGGCCCCGCCGCCGGTCCCGGCGGGAATGACGAAGGTCACCGGGCGGGTCGGCTGCCAGGTCTGGGCCATGGCCGGCACCGCAACCATCGCGGCGGCCGCGAGCGCGCCAGCCGCGAGGCGGCGCATCAATGAGTTCAATTCCATCGTCTCCTCCTGTCTTTGTTCGGCCTTGTTCTTCGGATCAGTCCCTCACGCCGGATTCTCCTGCGGTGTGCCCTTCAGCTTGCCCATCGCCCAGCTGACGATCGGCCACACCAGCAGGAGCACGCCGATGCCGGTGATCACGCCGACGAGCCAGTTCGACCAGAAGATCGATACCGAGCCTTGCGACAGCAGCATCGACTGGCGGAAGGCGTTCTCCGCCTTGTCGCCGAGCACCAGCGCCAGCACCAGCGGCGGCAACGGATAGCCCAGCTTGTTGAACACGTAGCCGACGACACCGAAGACGCACATCATCCAGATGTCGAAGGTCGAGTTGTTGACCGTGAAGGCGCCGACGGCGCAGATCACCACGATGATCGGCGCGATCACGCTGAACGGCACGCGCAGGATCGCGGCGAACAGCGGCACGCAGGTCAGCACGACAATTAGGCCGGCGAGGTTGCCGAGATACATGCTGGCGATCAGGCCCCACACGAAATCCTTCTGCTCGACGAACAGCAGCGGGCCCGGCTGCAGGCCCCAGATCAGGAGGCCGCCCAGCAGCACCGCGGCGGTGGGCGAGCCCGGAATGCCCAGCGTCAGCATCGGCAGCAGGGCGCTGGTGCCGGCGGCGTGCGCCGCGGTCTCCGGCGCCACCACGCCCTCGATCTCGCCTTGGCCGAACCGGGCGCCGCGCTTGGACATCCGCTTGGCGATGCCGTAGCTCATGAACGAGGCCGGCGTCGCACCGCCCGGGGTGACACCCATCCAGCAGCCGATGAGGCAGGCGCGCAGCGAGGTCGCCCAGTATTGCGGCAGCTGCCGCCAGGTCTGCAGCACCGCTTTCAGGTTGAGCTTGGCCTTGGCCCCTTCGAAGGCGAGGCCGCCTTCCATCGACGACAGGATCTCGCCGAGACCGAACAGGCCGATCACCGCGGTGAGGAAGTCGAAGCCCTTCAGCAGGTCGGTGAAACCGTAGGTCATGCGCAGCTGACCGGTCACCGTGTCGAGGCCGACCGCCGCCAGGGCGAATCCCAGCATCATCGAGGCGAGAGTCTTGAACGGCGAGCCGCGTCCCATGCCGATGAAGCTGGCGAAGGTCAGGAACTGCACGGCGAAGAATTCCGGCGGGCCGAACCTGAGCGCGAAGCTCGCCACCAGCGGGGCTAGGAAGGTGATCATCACCACGGCCACGAACGCGCCGACGAAGGACGAGGTGAACGCCGCCGTCAGCGCCTGATCGGCCTTGCCCTGCTGCGCCATCGGATGGCCGTCGAACGTGGTCGCGACCGACCACGGCTCGCCCGGGATGTTGAACAGGATCGAGGTGATGGCGCCGCCGAACAGCGCCCCCCAGTAGATACAGGACAGCATGATGATCGCCGAGGTCGGCGGCATCGTGAAGGTGAGCGGCAGCAGGATTGCGACACCGTTGGCGCCGCCCAGGCCCGGCAGCACCCCGATGATGACGCCGAGCAGTATCCCGACCAGCATCAGGACCAGGTTGAACGGCTGCAGCACGACCGCAAAGCCGTGGAAAAGTGCCGCGATGTCTTCAAACAAGAGGCGTTTCCCTCGGGCCTTCTTTAGCGCGGCCCTATTTGATCTTTACCACGCCAGCCTACACCGGACGAGCCTTGCGTGGTAGCCAGTATGAGGTATACCGTATAATCAGCATCGGCCGATCTAAAAATACGAGCCGATCCAGAAGTACGGTCCGCCCTGGCCCCCCCACCCATGCGGGGGCTCACCGGGAAGTGACCGCCGGCCACTGGAGGAATTTCGCCCGACCCCATCCCACGTCATATCTACCCGTCCGCCCGAGGACAGATCCGCCTACGTTGAGGCGGGCACCGCGAGCCCACGGTTCGTCCGGACAACAGAAAACGACGGCAGGAGGAAACGATCTATGCAGGCACCCGGTTCGGGGGGACAGACCAACCATTGGACCAACCGTTGGGTCCAGCTCGTCGCGGGCATCATCTGCATGGTGATGATCGCCAATCTGCAATACGGCTGGACGCTGTTCGTCACCCCGATCGACCAGAAATATCATTGGGGCCGCGCCGCGATCCAAGCCGCGTTCAGCATCTTCGTCGTCACCGAAACCTGGCTGGTTCCTGTCGAAGGCTGGTTCGTCGACCGCTTCGGGCCAAAGATCGTCGTGTTGATCGGCGGCGTCCTGGTTGCCGCCGCCTGGGCGCTGAATTCGATCGCCGATTCGACCATGCTCCTCTATGCCGCCGCCGCCATCGGCGGCATCGGGGCGGGTGCGGTTTACGGCACCTGCGTCGGCAACGCGCTCAAATGGTTTCCCGACCGGCGGGGCCTCGCCGCCGGGCTGACCGCATCCGGCTTCGGCGCCGGCTCGGCGCTCACGGTGATTCCCATCCAGGAGATGATCGAGGCCAGCGGCTACGAAGCCACGTTCCTATGGTTCGGACTGGCCCAGGGCGCGATCGTATTCCTGCTGTCGTGGCTGTTGCGCGCACCCGTGCCGCGGGACGTGCCGGCATCGGCGCGCGTGTCACAATCGCAGCGCGATTACAGGCCGGGCGAGATGATCCGCTCGCCGATCTTCTGGGTGATGTACGCGATGTTCGTGCTGGTCGGCGCCGGCGGCCTCATGGCGACGGCGCAGCTGGCGCCCATCGCCAGCGATTTCAAGGTCGGCGACGTCCCGGTCACCCTGGTCGGCCTGACCCTGCCGGCGCTCACCTTCGCGCTGTCCATCGATCGCGTGCTGAACGGACTGACGCGCCCGTTCTTCGGCTGGGTGTCCGACACGATCGGCCGCGAGATCACGATGTTCGTCGCCTTCGGCCTCGAGGCGGTCGGGATCTGGGCCTTGAGCACGTTCGGGCACGACCCGGTCGTGTTCGTCATCCTGAGCGGCGTGGTGTTCTTCGCCTGGGGCGAGATCTACAGCCTGTTCCCGTCGACCTGCACCGACGTGTATGGCAGCAAATACGCGACGGTGAATGCGGGCCTGCTCTACACCGCCAAAGGAACCGCGGCACTCCTGGTCCCCTTCGCCAATCTGCTCAGCGGCGCCACCGGAAACTGGCACGCCGTCTTCGCGATCGCGGCGGCGATGAACGCCCTGGCCGCTATCATGGCCATCGCCGTGCTCCGTCCGTTGCGCGCCGCCCATCGCGCGACAGCGCGCCGCGCGCGCCAGCCTGCCGATGGCGCGCGGGCCTGAGGCACAGCCGCCCACTACCGCACCGGCCCGCTTGCACGCGGATAAGTATCTGGTATACAAAATAACGCGCCGCGGTTTACAGATCACAACAAGCTGCCGCGAGCAGCGATGCTCGCCGGGGGCGCTTTGATTTGATTGCGCAAATTAGAGGGAACGCCGGAGGGCCATGAGCGAGCTGAAACTGGCGGTCCAGCCGATTGAAGCGGAGCCGAGCTTCCGCGACCGCGCCTACGCGGCGCTGAAGCAGGCGATCACGACGATCGACATCTATGCCACGCGCGACGAGATCCGGCTGGACGAGCGCCAGCTCTCGGCCGATCTCGGCATCAGCCGGACGCCGATCCGCGAGGCGTTGAACCGCCTCGAGCAGGAAGGGCTGATCCGCTCGGTGCCCCGCCGCGGCATGTTCATCGTCCGCAAGACGAAGAGCGAGATCATCGAGATCATCCACGTGTGGGCGGCGCTCGAAAGCATGGCGGCGCGGCTGATCACCTTGCACGCCACCAACGAGGAGATTGCGAACCTGCGCAAGATGCTGACGGCGTTTGCCGAGCATCCGTCGCGCCTGCACATCGACGAGTATTCGGAGGCCAATATCCGCTTCCACCAGGCGATCGTGAACCTCAGCAAGAACACGGCGCTGATCGACACGATGGAGAACCTGTTCGTCCACATGCGGTCGATCCGGCGCCAGACGATCTCCGAGAACGATCGCGCCACGCGCTCGATCATCGACCACATGAACATCGTCGAGGCGCTGGAGAAGCGGCAGACCGAGCGCGCCGAGCAGCTGGTCCGCCAGCACAGCCTCGATCTCGCCACGCACGTGGAAAAGCACGTCGACTATTTGGATTGACCGCGAAAGACCGCGGCCGCGCCGTTCCAGCGCGGCCGTATTTTTCCGCGGTGCGGACACAGGAGGAGACCATGGCCGAAGGAACCACGAAGAAACAAGAGACCGCGCCGCCGGGAGAGACGCAGGACCTGACGGACGGCTTTCACCTCGTCATCGACGCGCTCAAGCTGAACGGCCTCACGACGATCTACGGCGTGCCCGGCATTCCGATCACCGATTTCGGCCGCATGGCGCAGGCCGCCGGCCTCCGCGTCCTGTCCTTCCGCCATGAGCAGAACGCCGGCTACGCGGCCGCGATCGCCGGCTTCCTGACCAAGAAGCCCGGAATCTGCCTCACCGTGTCGGCCCCCGGCTTCCTCAACGGCCTGACGGCGCTGGCTCACGCCACGACCAATTGCTTTCCGATGATCCAGATCTCCGGCTCGTCCGAGCGCGAGGTCGTCGACCTGCAGCAGGGCGACTATGAAGAGATGGATCAGCTGGCGATCGCCAAGCCGCTGTGCAAGGCAGCGTTCCGCGTGCTGCACGCCGCCGACATCGGCATCGGCGTGGCGCGCGCGATCCGCGCCGCGGTGTCGGGCCGTCCGGGCGGCGTCTATCTCGATCTGCCGGCCAAGCTGTTCGGCCAGGTCATGAATGCGGAAGCCGGCCGGAAGTCGCTGGTCAAGGTGATCGACCCGGCTCCGGCGCAGATTCCCGCGCCGGCCGCGGTGAAGCGGGCACTGGACGTGCTGAAGAGCGCCAAGCGTCCGTTGATCATCCTGGGCAAAGGCGCCGCCTACGCGCAGGCCGATGACGCGATCCGTGCACTCGTCGAGAAGGCCGGCGTTCCGTTCCTCCCGATGAGCATGGCCAAGGGCCTCCTGCCCGACACGCATCCGCAATGCGCCGGGGCTGCACGCTCGACCGTGCTGAAAGACTCCGACGTCGTGATGCTGATCGGCGCCCGGCTCAACTGGCTGCTGTCGCACGGCAAGGGCAAGACCTGGGGCGAAGCACCGAAGAAGTTCATCCAGATCGACATCGAGCCGAAGGAGATGGACAGCAACGTCGAGATCGCCGCCCCGGTCGTCGGCGACATCGCGTCCTGCGTCGCGGCTCTTCTGGACGGCATGGGCAGCAATTGGCCGGCTCCACCGAGCGACTGGATCAACGCGGTCAAGACGAAGCGCGAAGAGAACGTCGCGAAGATGGCGCCGCGGCTGATGAACAACAACTCGCCGATGGACTATCACGGCGCCCTCGGCGCGCTGCGCACCATCATCAAGGAGCGGCCGGACGCTATCCTGGTCAACGAAGGTGCGAACACGCTCGACCTCGCCCGCGGCATCATCGACATGTACAAGCCGCGCAAGCGCCTCGACGTCGGCACCTGGGGCGTCATGGGCATCGGCATGGGCTCCGCCATCGCCGCCGCCGTCGAGACCGGCAAGCCGGTGCTGGCCGTCGAAGGCGACAGCGCCTTCGGCTTCTCCGGCATGGAGATCGAGACGATCTGCCGCTACCAGCTGCCGGTCTGCGTCGTCGTGTTCAACAACGACGGCATCTATCGCGGCACCGACGTCAACAAGGCCGGCGCCGACCCCGCGACGACGGTGTTCGTCAAAGGGGCGCGCTACGACAAGATGATCGAGGCGTTCGGCGGCGTCGGGGTCAATGCAACGTCGCCCGACGAGCTGAAGCGCGCCGTGAACGAGGCGATGGATTCCGGCCAGCCGACCCTGATCAACGCCGTGATCGATCCGGCCGCCGGCAGCGAGAGCGGCCGCATCGGCAACCTCAACCCGCAAAGCGCGCTCAAGAAGAAGCAAGCTTGATCCCGGATGCGACGCACGCGCCGCTGTATTGAGATTTTTTGAGTCTGGAGGACGACAGATGGCCAAGACGAAGAAAAAAGCCCGGCGCACCACCAAGGCGGCGGCGCGCAAGGTCGTGAAGCTGGCCGGCCGCAAGGGCCGGGCGGCGAAGCCCGCCCGCGCCGCGAACGCGAACGGCAACGGCGTGCCGAGGCCGTCGTCCAAGCCGTTCGGCCAGGCCGGCAAGGCGCTGGACGGGGTGCGCGTGCTCGACTTCACGCATGTGCAGTCGGGGCCGACCTGCACCCAGCTCCTCGCCTGGCTCGGCGCCGACGTGATCAAGATCGAGCGCCCCGGCATCGGCGACATCACGCGCGGCCAGCTCCGCGACGTGAAGGACGCCGACAGCTTGTATTTCACCATGCTCAACCACAACAAGCGCTCGATCACGGTCGACTCCAAGCACCCGCAGGGCAAGCGGGTGATCGACGAGCTGATCAAGAAATGCGACGTGCTGGTCGAGAACTTCGCACCCGGTGCCTTGGACCGCATGGGGTTCACCTGGGAGCACATCCACAAGCTCAACCCGCGCATGGTCGTCGCCTCGGTGAAGGGCTTCGGCCCCGGCCCGTACGAGGACTGCAAGGTCTACGAGAACGTCGCGCAATGCACCGGCGGCTCGGCCTCGACCACCGGCTTCCGCGACGGCCCGCCTCTGGTCACCGGCGCGCAGATCGGCGATTCGGGGACCGGCCTGCATGTGGCGCTCGGCATCGTCTCCGCCCTCTATCAGCGCGCCCGGACCGGCCGCGGCCAGAAGGTCCTGTGCGCGATGCAGGACGGCGTCTTGAACCTGTGCCGGGTCAAGCTGCGCGACCAGCAGCGGCTGAAGCATGGGCCTCTGAAGGAGTACAGCCAGTTCGGCGAGAACATCCCGTTCGGCGACGCGGTGCCGCGCGCCGGCAACGATTCGGGCGGCGGCCAGCCGGGCTGGATCTTGAAGTGCAAGGGCTGGGAGACCGACCCGGACGCCTACATCTACTTCATCACCCAGGCGCCGGTGTGGGAGACGATCTGCGAGGTGATCGGCGAGCCGGGCTGGAAAACCGACCCGGATTATGCGACGCCGCAGGCGCGGCTGCCGCGGCTCAAGGCCATCTTCGCCAGGATCGAGGACTGGACCACGACCAAGACCAAGTTCGAGGCCATGGACATCCTCAACAAATACGACATTCCGTGCGGGCCGATCCTGTCGATGAAGGAGATCGCCGAGGACGAATCGCTGCGCAAGACCGGGACGGTGGTCGAGGTCGACCATCCGACGCGGGGCAAGTACCTCACCGTCGGCAACCCGATCAAGCTCTCCGACTCGGTCTCGGAGGTCAAGCGCTCGCCGCTGCTCGGCGAGCACACCGACGAGATCCTGAAGGACGTGCTCGGCTTCAAGGCGAACGAAGTGGCCGAGATCAAAGCGTCGGGTGCGCTCAGCGCGCCCAAGAAGGAAGGCGCGAAAGCCGCGGCCTGACGACAAGAAAGCAAAACGAGGGAGCCATCCATGCGGATCGTGGTGCACGGCCAGCAGGCCTTCGGGAAAGCCGTTCTCGACGCCCTGCTGAAGCGGGGCGAGGACGTGGTGGCGGTCTATGCCGCGCCCGACAAGGAAGGGCAGAAGCCCGACCCCATCAAGGAGGCGGCGCAGGCGGCGAAGCTGCCGCTGTTCCAGCCGAAATCGTATCGCAAGCCGGGCGAGGTCTGGGACCAGTTCCGGGCGCTGAAGCCCGATCTCTGCGTCATGGCCTACGTGACCTTGTTCGTGCCGTCGGGCTTCCTCAACATCCCGACCCACGGCTCGATCCAATACCACCCCTCGCTGCTGCCGCTGCACCGCGGGCCGTCGTCGATCAACTGGCCGATCCTCCAGGGCCGCACTGAGACCGGCCTGTCGATCTTCTGGCCCGATGACGGACTCGATACCGGCCCCATCCTCTTGCAGAAGAAGACCCCGATCTCCGACGACGATTCGCTGGCCTCGGTGTATTTCGACCGGCTGTTCCCGATGGGCGTCGAGGCGACGCTGGAGGCGCTCGATCTGGTGAAATCCGGTCGCGCCCCCAAGGTGCAGCAGGACGAATCCAACGCGACCTATGAAGGCTGGTGCACGCCGGACAACGCGCGCATCGACTGGGGCCGCCAGGGCTACCAGATTCACAACCTGGTGCGCGGCTGCAATCCGGCCCCGGGAGCGTGGACTACGCTCAACGGCCGGAAGGTGCAGATCTTCGAGACCAAGAAGCTTCCGGCGCGCGATCCGAAGGGGATCGGCGGCGCCATGGGCGAGGTCATGGCGGTCGACGGCGAGGGCTTCACCGTCGCTTGCGCCGACGGCCGGATCCGCGTGCTCAGGGCGCGCGGCGACGCCGGCAAGGTGACCGGCGCCGAGTTCGCGGCCGCCGCCGGCCTTCAGCCCGGCGCCCGACTGGGGAGTTGATCAATGCACGAGGGACCACAGCAGGAGCGACACATGCGAAACCCGGCCGAACAACACGCCAGCCCGAAATCGGACATCGAGATTTCGCAAGCGGCGAAGATGCGTCCCATCGTCGAGGTGGCGCGCGAGAAGCTCGGCATCGACGCCAAGAACCTGGAGCCGTACGGCCACTACAAGGCCAAGGTGTCGCTGGATTACGTGAAGACGCTCAAGGGCAAGCCGAACGGCAAGCTCGTCCTGGTCAGTGCGATCACCCCGACCCCGGCCGGCGAAGGCAAGACGACGACCACCGTCGGCCTCGGCGACGCGCTCAACCATATCGGCAAGAAGGCGATCATCTGCCTGCGAGAGCCGAGCCTGGGTCCGTGCTTCGGGGTCAAGGGCGGGGCCGCCGGCGGCGGCTACGCGCAGGTGGTGCCGATGGAAGACATCAACCTGCACTTCACCGGCGACTTCCACGCGATCGGCGCCGCCAATAACCTGCTGGCCGCGCTCGTCGACAACCACATCTACTGGGGCAACGAGCTCGGCTTCGACCAGCGCCGCGTCACCTGGCGCCGCGTCCTCGACATGAACGACCGCGCCTTGCGCGAGATCACGTCGTCGCTGGGGGGCGTCGCCAACGGCTTCCCCCGCGCCGACGGGTTCGACATCGTCGTCGCCTCCGAGGTCATGGCTATCTTCTGCCTGGCGACCTCGCTCGACGACCTGCAAAAGCGCCTCGGCAACATCATTGTCGGCTACACGCGGGACCGGAAGCCGATCCGGGCGTCGCAGCTCAAGGCGGCCGGCCCTATGACGGCCCTGCTGAAGGATGCGCTGGCGCCCAACCTCGTGCAGACGCTCGAGAACAACCCGGCGTTCATCCATGGCGGCCCGTTCGCCAACATCGCGCATGGCTGCAACTCGGTGCTGGCGACGACGACGGCGCTGAAGCTCGCCGATTACGTCGTCACCGAGGCCGGATTCGGCGCCGATCTGGGGGCTGAGAAGTTCATGGACATCAAGTGCCGCAAGGCCGGGCTCAAGCCCGATTGCGCGGTGCTGGTCGCGACCATCCGGGCGCTCAAGATGCACGGCGGCGTCGCCAAGGAGGACCTGAAGAAGGAGAACCTGGAGGCGCTGAAGAAGGGCATCGCCAACCTGAAGCGCCACGTCACCAACGTGCAGAAATTCGGCGTGCCCGCGGTGGTGTCGTTCAACCGCTTCAGCAATGACACGGCGGCCGAAATCGAGCTGGTGAAGAAAGCCTGCGCCGAGCTCGGCGTCGAGGCGTTCATCTCCGACCACTGGGCGGCCGGCGGCGCCGGCGCCGCGGAGCTGGCGAAAACGGTGGTCAAGATCTGCGATGCGAAAAAGGCCGACTTCAAGTTCCTCTATCCCGACGACATGAAGCTGTGGGACAAGATCAAGACCATCGCGACCGAGATCTACGGCGCCGCCGACATCACGGCCGACAAGAGCGTCCGCGATCAGCTGGCGGGCCTCGAAGCGGCCGGCATGGGTCATTTCCCAATCTGCGTCGCCAAGACCCAGTACAGCTTCACGACCGATGCCACCGCCAAGGGCGCTCCCTCGGGCCACACGATCCCGATTCGTGAAGTCCGCGTCTCGGCGGGGGCCGAGTTCCTGGTCGTCATTTGCGGCGAGATCATGACCATGCCCGGCCTGCCGAAGGTGCCGGCCGCGAACTCGATCGAGGTCAACGCCGAAGGCAAGATCGTCGGGTTGTTCTGAACAACAGGTCAGACGCAGCAGCCTAGGGCCGGCGAAAGCCGGCCCTTTTTGTTTGTCCGCGGGCTTGCCCGGCGCTACCAAAGAGGCGTGGAGGAGACGTTCGACTTCATCATCGTCGGGGCAGGCTCGGCGGGTTGCGTGCTCGCCAACCGGCTGAGCGCCGACGGCACGTCCACGGTCCTGCTGCTCGAGGCGGGGCCGCGCGACCGCAACCCGTGGATCCACATCCCGCTCGGCTACGGCAAGCTGTTCCTCGATCCGCGCACGAACTGGGGCTACACGTCCGAGCCCGAGCCGCACCTCAACAACCGGCGCATCTACAATCCGCGCGGCAAGGTGCTGGGCGGGTCGAGCTCGATCAACGGCCTCGTCTACATCCGCGGTCAGGCCGAGGACTACGAGGATTGGCGCGCCGCCGGCAACCCCGGCTGGGGGTGGTCGGACGTGCTGCCCTATTTCAAGCGCGCCGAAGACCAGGCGCGGGGTGCCGATGAGTGGCACGGCGTCGGCGGACCCCTGTCGGTCTCAGACACCGAGCCGCACCCGCTCTGCGATACCTTCATCGACGCCGCCGAGCAGACGCAGGTCCGGCGCAATCCGGACTTCAACGGCGCCACCCAGGACGGGGCCGGCTATTACCAGCTGACGGTGCGGCGCGGGCGGCGCGCGAGTACCGCCCGGGCCTATCTGCGCCCGGCTTTGCGGCGGCCCAATCTCCGCGTGCTGACCGACGCGCTCACCACGCGCGTGCTGTTCGAGGGCCAGCGGGCAACCGGTGTCGAGTTCCGCCATCGCGGCCGCCTGACAACCGTGCGGGCGCGCCGCGAGGTCATCCTGTCGGCTGGCGCCATCGCCACACCGCCGCTGCTGCAGCGCTCCGGCGTCGGCCCGGCGGACGTGCTGCGCCGGCTCGGCGTGACGCCGGTGCTGGCGGCCGACGGCGTCGGCCGGAACTATCACGACCATTTGCAGGCGCGCCTCGTGCTTCGCTGCACCCAGCGGATCACCCTCAACGACGACATGCAGAGCCTGTGGCGGAAGCTGGCGCTGGGCCTGCGCTATGCGCTGTTCCGCACCGGAGCGCTGACCATCGGTGCCGGCTATGGCGGCGGCTTCTTCCGCACGCCGGTGGCGGACGATCATCGGCCGGACATCCAGTGCCACTTCATCACGTTCAGCGTCAACCGCATGGGCGAAGCGCTGCACCCGTTTTCGGGCTTCACGGTGTCGAGCTGCCAGCTCCGCCCGGAGAGCCGCGGCGAGGTCATGGCGACGTCGCCCGATCCCGACGCGCCGCCGGCGATCCGCGCCAATTTCCTCGCCGCCGAGAAAGACCGCCGGGTGCAGGTCGAGGGGCTGAAGCTGATGCGCCGGATCCTGGCCGCACCGGCGCTGCGGCCGCTGATCGCGAAGGAGGAGGACCCCGGCCCCGGCGTGAGCTCCGACCCGGATCTGCTCGCCTTCATCCGCGACCGCGGCTCGACCATCTACCACCCGTGCGGCACCTGTCGCATGGGCAGTGACGCGCACGCGGTCGTCGATCCGCGGCTGAAGCTGCGCGGCGTCGAGGGTTTGCGCATCGTCGACGCTTCGGTGATCCCGGCGGTGCCATCCGGCAACATCAACGCCGCCGTGATCATGATCGCCGAGAAGGCGAGCGACATGATCCTGGTCGGATCGTAACCCGCGTCATTGCGAGGACCGCGAAGCGGGACGAAGCAATCCAGGACTGGACTGCTTCGCTTCGCTCGCAGTGACGGATTGCCCCGCCCCTTTGCTTCGACCGTGACTGAGGCTAGAGTATCCGCCGGTGCGCGCAGGGAGCAGCACCAAACAATAAAACGCCCGCCAGCCACCAATCAGGCGGCACCGAACCTGGGAGGTTACAGATGCGTCAACCGACGTCGCCGTTGTCCCGTCGTTCCGTCCTGGCCGGCGCCTTGCTGGCTCCGGCCCTGGCCCGCACGACGATCGCCCAAGCCCAGGCAAAGCCGATCCGCATCGGCGTCCTCTACGACCTGTCGGGCGTGTTCGCGGCGGCGGGCTCGGTCGCGGCCTCGATCGGCACGCAGCTGGCGATCGACTGGGTCAACGAGAAAGGCGGCGTGCTCGGCAAGTACAAGGTCGAAGCGGTACCCGCCGACACGCAAAGCAAGGCCGACGTGGCGCTCAACGAAGCCGAGCGCCTGATGAGCCAGGAGAACTGCGACATCCTGCTCGGCATCTATTCCAGCGCGCACGCGGTGCCGATTGCGCCGCGCGTCGACGCGCAGAAGAAGATCCTGTGGATCACGGTTGCGACGTCGATCGCGATCGTCAAGGACCGCAATCTCAAGTACACGTTCCACCCGCAGGTCAACACCGACCAGTACGCCGAGACGACGATCGCGTTCCTCGAGGCCAACACCAAGAAGCTGGGCGCCGCCAGCGTGAAGGACCTGAAGGTCGCGATCATGCACGAGGACGGGCCGTACGGCGCCGGCATCGGCAACCACGCCGAAGAGGTGGCGAAGCAGAAAGGCATGCAGGTCGTGGTCAAGGAGGGCTATGCCGCGACGACGCCGGACCTGTCGGCGCTGGTGACGAAGCTGCGCCGCGCGCGGCCGGACGTGATCGTCCACGCCGGCTACAATCCCGACATCACCCTGTTCTTCCGCCAGGCCGGCGAGGCCGGGCTCAAGTTCAAGGCGCTCATCGGCGAAGGTGCGGGCTATGCGCAGTACGACAAGCTGGTCGAATCGGTCGGCAACATGTCGGACTTCGTGTTCAACCTCGACCCGGTCGCGGGACAGCTCCTCGATCCGAAGACGCTGGCGCCGGGCCTGGGCGACCTCATCCAGCTCATGGTGACACGCTACAAGGCCAAGACCAACGCCCACGAGGTGCCGCCGCATGTCAGCATGGGATTCAACAACACGTGGATCCTGCTGGAGAAGGTCCTGCCGGTCGCCATCCAGAAGTACAACGGCGTCGATGCCGAGGCGATCCGCAAGGCGGCCCTCGATCTCGACATTCCGGTCGGCGGCACGATGCAGGGCTACGGCGTGAAGTTCGCCCCGCCGGGCGACCGGATCGCCGGACAAAACCTGCGCTCGTTCCCCGTGCTGACCCAATATGTCGGGAAGAAATCGGTGCCCGTGTTCCCGACCGAGGTCGCGGCGGCCGAGCCGGTCCTGCCGCTGCCGGCGAGCCACCCGCTGGCGGCGCGCTGAGACGCCGCCCGTCCTCCGTCACCAGGTGCGGGCGTCGAGCACAGGCTCATGCTGGCGGTCGACTCCCTCACCAAGCGGTTCGGCGGCTTCACCGCGGTCAGCCAAGTGTCGTTCGCGGTCGGCGCCGGCGAGATCCTGGGCCTGATCGGGCCGAACGGCTCCGGCAAGAGCACGACCTTCAACATGATTGCCGGCGCCATGGCGCCGACCGCCGGGCGCGTCGAGTTCGAGGGCCGCGACATCGCCGGGCTGCCCGCCCACGAGGTTTGCCATCTCGGTATCGCGCGCACCTTCCAGATCCCGCGGCCGTTTCGCAAGCTGAGCCTGCTCGATAACGTGACCTTGGCGGCGCATTACGGCCGCGCCACGCCGCCGAGCCGGGCCGAAGCCAACGAGGCGGCGGAGCGAGCGCTCGGCCTCGTCGGCCTGCCGGTCGATCCCGCGGCAACCCTCGACGGGCTGGGTGCGGCGGGCTTGAAGAAGCTCGAGCTGGCGCGGGCGCTGGCGACCCGCCCGAAGCTGCTGCTCGCCGACGAGAGCCTGGGCGGCCTCGATCACGACGAGATGGAGCAGGCCGCCGCCATGCTGGAGCGCATCCGCCGCGACACCGGCATCACCATCATCTGGGTCGAACACATCATGAGCGTGCTGATGCGCGTCGTCGACCGCGTGATCGTCCTCGATCACGGCGAGAAGATCTGCGAAGGCACGCCGGAAGAGGTGGCGCGCGACCCGCGGGTCATCGAGGTCTATCTCGGCACCACGGAGCAGGCGGCCTGATGCTCGACCTCACGTCGATCCATGCCGGCTACGGCTCGTTTCAGGCGCTGCACGGCGTCAGCCTCGCCGTCAAAGCCGGCGAAGTGGTCGGTGTGCTCGGCCCCAACGGCGCCGGCAAAACGACCTTGATGCGCGTCATCTCGGGCATGCTGCCGTCGCGCTCGGGCGAACTCACCCTGGAAGGCCGGCGCCTCACCGGGCTGCCGGCGCACCGCATCCTGGTCGAGGGGATCGCGCACGTTCCCGAGAACCGGCGGCTGTTCCCGCGCCTTACGGTCGAGGACAATTTGCGCATGGGCGCCTTCATCCGCTCGGCGCGCGCCAAATTCGAGGAGCGCCGGCGGTGGGTCTACGACCTGTTCCCGCGGCTGGCCGAGCGCCGGCTGCAGATGGCGGGAACGCTGTCCGGCGGCGAGCAACAGATGTGCGCGATCGGCCGGGCCCTCATGTCAAAGCCGAAGATCCTGCTCATGGACGAGCCGTCGGCCGGGCTGGCGCCGGTGGTGGTGCAGCAGGTGTTCGCGCTGATCCGGCGCATTCGCGAGGAAGGCTTCACCGTCCTGATCGTCGAGCAGAACGTGAAGCAGATGCTGGAGCTGGTGGATCGGGCGTACCTGCTCGACGTCGGCGCGATCAAGATCTCGGGTTCGGCCGCCGAGCTGAAGAACAACGAATTCGTCCGCCGCGCCTATCTGGGGCTGTAGGAGTGAGATTGCGCATGTGGTCCTCCCCCACCCGTGATGTGCGATCCACCCCCACCCCAGCCCTCCCCCGTCAAGGGGGAAGGGGTAAGAGCGAACAGCGCTTCGCCTTCGGCTCTCCTTCCCTCCCCCCTTGCGGGGGAGGTGCGTCGGGCGCCCGCAAACGCTCCAGTGGAGCGTTTGCAGCCCACGCGGGGGGGGTGATCAGAGCGACCGGACCTTAGCCAATGGACATCTTCCTCCTCGAAGCGATCCTGAACGGGCTCCTGCTGGGCGGGGTGCTCGCCCTGCTGTCGCTCGGCCTCAACCTCATCTTCGGCGTGATCGACGTGGTGTGGATCGCTTATGCCGAGCTGGTCATGGTCGGCATGTACATCATCTACTGGGTCCATATCGTCCACGGCCTGCCGCTGGTGGTGGCGGGGGCCGCGGCCATCGGCGGCGTCGGCCTCCTCGGCCTGTTTGTGCATCTGCTGATCATCGAGCCGATCCTGGGCTCAGCGCCGATCAACCAGCTGCTCGCCACCGGCGGCCTTTTGTTCCTGCTGCAAAGCGTCGCGACGCTGCTGTTCGGCACGGACTTCCGCAACATCGGCGTGCGCCTGCCGAGCATCGAGATCGCCGACATGTATTTCGGCTGGGCGCGGATCATCGCCTGCGGAATGGCGCTCGCCGGCGCGATCGCGCTCTATCTGTTCCTGTCGCGCAGCTATATCGGCGTCGCCATCCGGGCGATCGCCCAGGACCGCGACATCATGGGCCTGATGGGCGTCAACCCGCGCACCATCTACCTGGTCGTGTCAGCGATCGGCGGCGGGCTCGCCGGTCTCGCCGCGTGCCTTCTCGTCCTGCAGTATGACGTGCATCCGTTCATCGGCCTGACCTTCGGGCCGATCACGTTCATGATCTGCGTCCTGGGCGGCCTCGGCAGCCTTGCCGGCGGCTTCCTCGCCGCGTTCGTCATGAGCGAGATCATCGCCATCGGCGGCTACTTCTTCACCGGCGACGTCGCCTATGTGATCGCGTTTGCGCTGTTCATCCTGCTGATGTTCCTGAAGCCCAGCGGCCTGCTGGCGCGGCGCGGGGGCTAGAACAATGCCGCGCACGTTGCCCATGCTCGCGGGGGTTGCGATCCTGGTGGTGCTGCCGCCGTTCGGCATCCCGCCCTATATGCTCCACATCGCCAATCAGATCCTGCTGTGGAGCTTCGTCTACACGGCGTGGTCGCTCATGGGCCGCTTCGGCCTGACCTCGTTCGGCCATGGCGGCTTCCTGGCGATCGGCGCTTATACGACGAGCCTGCTGTGGAACTACGCCGGCCTCTCGCCATGGATCGGTATCCCGGCAGGGGCCGTTCTTGCCGCCGTCGGCGCCGTGCTCATCGGCTATCCGTGCTTCCGCCTGAAGGTGGTCGGCCATTATTTCGCGCTGGTCACGCTGGCCTTCGGCGAGGTGATCCGACTGGCGATCATCGCCGCCCGCGACGTCACCGGCGGCTCGCTCGGCATGACGCCCAATCCCGTGCCCACGCCGTCGTTGAGCGCCCTGCAATTCGCCGACAAGGAGACGTTTTATTACATCGCGCTGGGCCTATGGCTAGTCGGCCTGCTCGTCTGGCGCTGGGTTGACCGCAGCATGGAAGCCAAGGCGCTGACCGCGATCTCGGATGATGAGATGGCGGCCGCCGCGGTCGGCATCAACGTCGCCCGACGCAAACTGGCGATCACGCTGCTGAGTGCGGTGATGACCGCGATCGGCGGATCGGTGATGGCTCAGTACCTGATGTACCTGAACCCGGAGACGATGGCCGGGATCAATCCCGGCTTGCAGATCGTGTTCGCGGCGATCGCCGGCGGCATGTACAGCCTGCTGGGCCCGACCGCCGGTGCCGTGCTGACCATCGTGCTCGCGGAAAGCTTGCGCATCCTGTTCGGCAGCAACTTCATCGGTGCCGCCAATACAATCTACGGCATCCTCCTCATCCTGTTCATCGTGTTCCTGCCGCGCGGGCTGGTCGGTGCCCTTGAAGGACTCCGCCGCGCACCCGCCGCCCGTCCCGACGTCGAGCGCGCAACAGCGACGGGCGGCTAGGCTACAGCTCGATCCGCCGGCCCTCTTCCGCCCCCCAGTAGCCCGCGTAGTTGATCCTGGTCGTCTCGTAGGCGAGGTCGAGACCGGCGAGCGGCTGCCGCCCGGAGGCGACGCACTCCATGAAGTCCTGGATCTCCTGCAGGTAGCCGCGCGTCCACTCCTCCTCCAGGCAGACGAACTGCCAGCCGGTCTTGCGGTCGACTTTTTCGGTGATGTAGACGTTGCCGAGCTTCGCCTCGTCGGTGAGGTAGCTCACCAGATGATTGTTGGGCGTGATGTTCGCGAACAGCGAACCGCCGCTGGTATACGTCTCGACCAGGTTGCGCACCCCGCCCATGATCATGTCGCCGGAGAAGACCGTCGCCTTGGTCCCGTCGGAGAAGGTGAGGGTCAACATTCCCCAATCCTCGACATCGACCGGGTTGGCCTTGATGAACGGCCGCTCCTCGGGCTTCAGCCCGGCGGCCACGTTGCCGACCTCGGCGGTGACGTGCGTCACCGCGATCTTCTCACCGCGCGCCCGCGCCTCGACCTGCTTCAGGTGGAGGACCGCCGACAGCGGATGGCAGCCCATGCGGACCAGCGAGCCGCCGCCGGTCAGCGCCCATTGCGCGGCGTGCGCCGCATGCGAGCCGCTGTGGCTCTCCTCCGCCTTCATGAACAGGATCTTGTCTTTCGTGGCCTTCAGGATCTCGACCGTCTTCGTGACCGCCGGCGCGTAAATCCAGTCCTCGGCGTACATGAAAAGCCGGCCGCTTTGCTCGATCGCGGCGCGGGTGGCGCCCATCTCCTCCATGAGCCGGCTGTACATGACCGACTTCGGCACGTGCTTGCCGATCGGCGCCTTGTCGCCTTCGCGCCCGAAATAACCGCTGAACGGTTTCTCGCAGATGACGTGCTTACCGGCGCGCATGCAGTCCACGATCATCGGCGCGTGCAAAGCCGGCGGCGTGCAGATGTCGATCACGTCTATGGTCCGGTCGCCGAGCAGCGCCCGGCAATCGCGATGCGTCGCCGCGATGCCGTGCTTCTTTGCGAAATCGACGACGTGATCGCCGCGCGACACCACCGCGGCAACCTCGACATCGATGCCATGCACGCGTTTGTAGGCGTACATGTGCAGCTCGGCGACGAAGCCGCTGCCGATCAGTGCAACCCTGACCTTGGCCATGTGACGTCACTCCCCGGCATTATCGTTGAACGCACCGTATGATACCGGCCGATACTGGACCGGGCGGACGGGACGAGACAAGGGAGCTTCCTAGGGTATGGCCCGATGTAACTTGACAATCACAATGCGCGGAGCGACCGTTTTATCGTCCAACCCTCCCGTGTCTCGGGCGAATGCTTCTGCCCCCCGCAGAATGAAGCGCTGGAGCGGAGGGCGACGGACGACAGGATCAACAACGCGGAAAGGAGGCCAGTCATATGGAAACACCACCTGATCATCAGTGCCGGCCCTGCCGCAGCGCAGGGCCACAGTCTGGATAAGCGATCGCAATCTCCGGCCAAGAGAATCCAGACTGCCGACCCGACGATGTCAGATGAACCGCAGGATGAATCGCCGCGGTGGCCATGCGGCGAATGAGATCCTCGGACCTATATCCGCTCTTGGAGCGGACCGGCTTTCAGCCGAAAAGTGAGCCCCGATCCCCCGATCCCTTCAGTGGGGCAGTGGGACGGGGCTCTTGCTTTGGCCGGCCCAAACTCGCTCCGCTATACTCCGCGCATGACCGCGAGTCCTTGCATCGGCGTCTGCGAGCTGGATGGCAACACCCAGCGCTGCGTCGGCTGCGGCCGGACCATGGACGAGATCGCGGCGTGGTCGAGCCTCACCGACACCGAGCGGCGGGAGATCCTGGCGCGCCTCGAGCGATCGCGACGCAGCACCACCGCCTCATAACTTCGACCGATCGGGGGAGATCCAATGAAACCGAGAGCGATCTTGCGGCACGGCCTGCTGGCCGCGGTTGTGGGGCTGGGCCTGGCCGGGCCGGTCCGGGCGGCGGACGTCACGATCCGCTTCTCGACCGCCGCGCCGCCGGCGGATTTCCTTGCCAAGGCGCTGGAGACGTTCAAGGCCGAGGCTGAGCGCACCGCGCCTGACGTGAAGGTGGAGTCCTATCCGGCATCGGTCCTGTTCCGCCAAGGCACCGAGGTGCCGGCGCTGCAGCGCGGCAATCTCGAGATGAGCACCATGACCACCTTCGAGGTCGCGCAGCAGATGCCGGAATATGGCGTGTTCAACCGGGCCTATCTGTTCCGCGATTACCCGCATCTGCGCCAGGTCTTCGATGGTCCGATCGGCGACGACTACAAGCGCAAGGTGGCGGACAAGATGGAGATCGAGATCCTGGCGGTCGCCTATCTCGGCACCCGTCAGGTGAACCTGCGCAACAAGCGCGACGTCAAGGGCCCGGCCGATCTTGCGGGCGTGAAGATGCGCATGCCGGCCGGCCCGGAATGGCTGCTGCTTGGGAAGACGCTTGGCGTCAGCCCGGTGCCGCTCGGCATGCCGGAGGTGTATCTGGCGCTGAAGACCGGGACCATCGACGGCCAGGAAAATCCGCTCACGATCATGAACGCGGCCAAATTCTACGAAGTCACAGAGCAGGTGGTGCTGACCGCGCACATGGTGCAGCCGGTGTTCTTCGATATCGCCCGGACGTTCTGGCGAAAGCTCAGCCCGCAGCAGCAAGCCGCCGTCGCGGCCGCGGCGCGCGTCGCGGCGAAGAGCAACGACGAGGCGCGACTGGCCGACGAGGCCAGCGTGACCGAGGCGCTCAAGGCCAGAGGACTGACCGTCGCCACGCCGGACGTCGCGCAGTTCCGGACGCTGGCCGAGAAGGTCTATGCCGACTCCGACCTCGCCAAGCAGTGGGACCCGGCGCTGACGAAATTGGTGATGGAGACGCGATAGTCCGGCATGGACCGCGCGGCTTCGCGAGGACGGCGCGTCCTGCGCCTGGCGCAACGCGCCGCCGATATCATCGCGGGCGCGCTGTTTCTCTGCGTGTTCGCGATCTTCCTGTTCAAAGTCTTCATGCGCTATGCGCTGCACGACGCCGTCGCCTGGGCCGACGAGCTCTCGGTCGTCCTCTTCGTGTGGGTGATCTTCTGGACGAGTGCGTTCGTGATCGCCGATCGCCAACAGATCGCGTTCGACCTCGTCGTCAAGCTCCTGCCGGTGCGGGCGCGGCGCTGGGCGATGGTCGCCCGGCTGGCGATCGTCGGCGTGTTGTTCGCCTGCGCCCTCCCGGGGGTGGTCGACTACATCCTCTTCCTGTGGCGCGAGCGCACGCCGGTGCTCTTCCTGCGGCTGGACGTCGTTTACACCTGCTTCGCTTTGTTCGCCGCCGCCGTGTGCGGACGGGCGCTGATAGGGCTGGTGAAACTGCTCGGCCCGCGCTGGCGCGAGGACCTTTGATGCGCCGGCCGGACCCCTCATGAGCTACGGACTCTGGGTATTGCTGGCGGTGTTCCTCGGCATCGCCGTGCTGGGAGCCCCCCTGGGCTATGCAATGCTGGCGGCCGGCTTCGCTTATCTGTTCGCGACCCATCAGGACGTCGGCCTGGTCGTCGACCAAACGATGAACAGCCTCTACGGCAGCTATCTGCTGATCGCCGTGCCGCTGTTCATTTTCACGGCGAACCTGATGAACGCCAGCGGGGTCATCGACAAGCTCTTCGACTTCGGATCGGCCATGGTCGGCCGGTTCCACGGTGGCCTCGCGCATGTGAACGTGGTCTGCAACCTGATCTTCTCGGGGATGAGCGGCAGCGCCGTCGCTGATGCCGCCGGACCCGGCCTGATCGTCGCCCGCATGATGATGCGCAACGGGCGCTACACGCCGGGATTTGCCGCCGCGACATCGGCCGCCGCGGCCACGATCGGGCCGATCGTTCCGCCGTCGATCCCGATGATCTTCTACGCCCTGATCGCGAACGCGTCGGTCGGCGCGCTGTTCCTCGCCGGCCTTGTTCCAGGGCTGCTCATGGCCGGCGCCCTGATGACCGCGATCGCGATCCTCGCCCGCCGCAAAGGCTTCCCGCGCGAGGCGGCACCGCCCTGGCGGCAGATCCCGGCGATCTGCCTTCGGGCCGCGCTGCCGCTGGCGCTGCCGGGCCTGCTGATCGGCATCATCTACTCGGGCATCGCGACCGCGACCGAGGCCGCGGCGATCGCCGCCGCCTATGCGCTGGTCCTGGCGATGCTCGTCTACCGCAGCATGGGATGGCGCGAGCTGCTGACGGTGCTGTCCGAGACGGTGCGGACGACGGCGGCCGTCGGCCTGCTGATCGCCGGCGCGTTCGTGTTCAACTTCGTCGTCGCCAGCGAGAACGTGCCACAGGCGCTGCAGCGCGCCTTCCTCGCGTGGAACCCGCCGCCGTGGATCTTCCTCATTGCGGTCAACATGCTGTTCCTGGGGCTGGCCTGCGTGCTCGATGCGATCACCATGCTGCTGGTGCTGGTGCCGCTGCTGGTGCCGATCGCGGCCGGCCTCGGCATTGACCTCGTGCAGTTCGGCGTGGTGGTCATCCTCAACATGATGATCGGGCTGGCCCTGCCGCCGCACGGGCTCCTGCTGTTCGTCATGGGAAACCTCACCGGAGCGCCGCTCGGCGCGATTTTCCGCGAGGTCCTGCCCTTCGTCGCCGCGTTGCTGGTGGTGCTCGCCGCCGTAACCTTCGTCCCGGCGCTGACCCTGCTGCTGCCGCGGTTGCTCGGCTATTAATCGCGGCCGCGGCGCCGGAGGAGATTCCTGCCGGCGCCGCGTCTCTTATTGTGGAGCGGCTCGCCTTTAGCCGCCCCACCGGCCGGATATTGCGAGGGAGCGAAGCCCCCCGGATCCCGGCCTAAATACTCGCCGCCGTGCGGCGATCCCGCCGCGCGAAAGCCGCTAAGGTCTTACATCGGCGGCTTGACGCCGTCCTTCTCCGCCGTGACGGCGTTCGACGTGAGCGTCCCGTCAGACTGCTTGAGGGCGCCGATGAACACGGCAGAACCCGGCTTCAACAAGCTCGCATCGGCACTGACATAGCCCAGGATCGGGACCTCCGGTCCCACCATGTACTCGGATTCCGTCCCCTTATAGCTGACCTTCAAGGTCTGGCCCTGGGGAGCAGCACTGATCTGGGCGACGGTGGCGTTGGTCATGATGCTGTCCGGCATCAGGTCCCACGGGAACTGGCCTTCACCGGCACCGCGCAACGCCTCGGGGAAGATGCGGACTTCGACCGCGTGCAGTTTGCCGTCGGTGCCCTTCATGCCGGTCGAGGCGACATAGTCGCCGGGCTTGATGTCGGACAGGCTCTTCTTCACCACCCCGCGCACGGCGTAGTTGTCGGCGAGCTTGATGGTGAGGTCCTGGCCGTCGCGCGACTTCACCATCAGGGTGTTGCCGTCGAGCTTCTCGACCGTGCCGCGGATGCGGGTCGGCGTGCCCTGCGGCGCCTGGGCCAGGGCGTCGGACAGGACCGGCCCGAGCAGAAACAAAGCCACGATCCAGGCCGAATGACGCAGAATTTTCATGGTGAGGTCTCCCCTCCTTCGGACGTGATTGAATGTCATCAACACCGCGCGCGATGCGCTTATTCCGGCGGCCGGCGTATTACGGGTTGCCGCGCGGTGCGTTCCCGCTTAAGGAGAAGTGTAATCCACGTATTGTCGTTCCAGTGTTTGACTTTCTCGTTACCTGGCAGACCGCCGCCGCCTTCCTTCTTGCGTTCCTGGCCGGGCTCATGCGCGGCTATACCGGGTTCGGGACACCGATCTTCCTGGCGCCGATCTATGCCGTCCTGTTCGGGCCACAGGCCACGGTGCCGCTCCTGATCATCATGGAGATCGGGGTCATGGTGCAGATGGTGCCGGCCGCCTGGCCGAAGGCGGACCTGAAGGAGATCGCCGGGCTGGTTGCCGGCTGTGCGGTCCTGTTGCCGGTCGGCGCCTTCATGCTCCACGTGCTGGATCCGTTCGTGGTGAAAAAGGCGATCGGCCTGATGACCCTGCTCTTCGTGGCGATGCTGGCGTTCGGCTGGCGTTACCGGGGCCCGCGCAACACCGCGGTGCGGGTCGCGACCGGGGCGGTGAGCGGGTTCTGCAATGGCCTGACCGGCATCGGCGCCCCGCCGGCGATCCTCTACTACCTGTCCGGCGACACGGCGATCGCCGTCATGCGGGCGAATCTCGTTGTCTACTTCGCCTTCATCACCTTCATCGCCGTCCCGTCGTTCCTCTATCTGGGGCTGATCTCGCTGGAGACGGTGTGGCGCTGGGTGCTGCTCAGCATCCCGCTGCTGGGCGGCGTCGCGATCGGCTCGCGCCTGTTCCACGGCACGTCGGAGAAGATGTACATCCGCGCCGCCCTGGCCACGCTGGCGGTGGCCGGGGTGATCGGGATTTTGGGGTGAGCGCTACTTGCTCTCGCGCGGCGTGAAGCTGCCGGCGGAGAGGTACTGCTTCGGCCACGGCAGGTCGTGGTTCTGCTCATAGGCGGCGTGGCGCGTCCAGTACGGGTCGAAGAGATGGCCGCGCGCCAGCACGCAGAGATCGGCGCGCCCCGCGGCGAGGATCGCGTTCACGTCCGCCCAGGACGAGATGTTGCCGACGGTCATGGTCGGCATGTCGGCCTCGTGGCGCACGCGGTCGGCGAATGGCGTCTGGAACAGCCGCCCGTAGACGGGCTTGGCATCGGGCACGGTCTGGCCGGCCGACACGTCGATGATGTCGCAGCCGGCCTGGCGGAACAGCTTCGCGACCGCGACCGCGTCCGACGGCGTGAATCCGCCTTCGGCCCAATCGGTCGCCGAGATGCGCACCGACATCGGCTTGTGCGCCGGCCAGGCGGCGCGCACGGCCGTGAACACCTCCAAGGGATAGCGCGCCCGGTTCTCGACCGAGCCGCCGTACTGGTCGGTGCGGCGGTTGGTCAGCGGCGACAGGAAGGTCGCCAGCAGGTAACCATGCGCGCAGTGCAGCTCGAGCAGATCGAACCCGGCCTCCTCGGCGAAGCGCGCGGCGCGCACGAACTCGTCGCGCACCCGGTCCATGTCGGCGCGGTCCATCGCCTTCGGCGCCTGCGAATGCGGGAGATACGGAATCGCCGAGGCGGCAACCAGCGGCCAGTTGCCGTCCGGCAGCGGCTCGTCGATGCCGTCCCAGGCGAGGCGGGTCGAGCCCTTGCGGCCGGCATGGGCGAGCTGGATCCCGATCTTGGCGAAGCTGTTCGCATGGACGAACTCGACCACGCGCTTCCAGGCGGCCACGTGCTCTTGCTTGTAGAGGCCGGCGCAGCCGGGCGTGATGCGCGCGTCACGCGCCACGTCGGTCATTTCGGTGATGATCAGGCCCGCACCGCCCAGCGCCCGGCTGCCGATGTGTACCAGATGCCAGTCGTTCGCCAGGCCGTCCTCGGCCGAGTACTGGCACATCGGCGAGACGACGACGCGGTTCATCACCACGGTGTCGCGCAGGCGGAACGGCGTGAACATCGGCGGCGGCGGCGGATCGACCCGTACGTTGACGCCGGACTGGTTGGCCGCGGTCTCGGCGAACCAGCGCTCGACCCGGTCGACGAATTTCGGATCGCGCACTTTCAGGTTGGCGTGATGGATGCGCAAGCTGCGCGTCAGCATGGAATAGCCGAACTGGAGCGGCGCCAGCCGGCCGAAATAGCGCTCGGCCTCCTCGAACCATTGCAGACTGACCTGGGCGGCGCGCTGCACGGCGTCGACCGCCGGCCGCCGCGCCGCCTCGTAGGCGGCGAGCGCGTCGCCGATCTTGCTGTGCTGCTTCAGCGTGCTCGCGAGCCCGATCGCGTCTTCCATCGCGAGCTTGGTGCCCGAGCCGATCGAGAAATGGGCGGTGTGCGCCGCATCGCCCATCAGCACCACGTTCTCATGGTGCCAACGCTTGGTGCGAATGGTCGGGAAGCTTCGCCACAGCGAGCGGTTCTTCAGCAGCTTATGACCGTCGAGCTCGGCCCCGAACAGGTTCTCGCAGTAACCGAGCGTGTCGTCCTCGGTCGCGCGGTCTAGCCCGGCATGCTTCCACGTCTCCTCCGTGCACTCGACGATGAAGGTCGAGTACTTCTTGTCGTACTGGTAGGCGTGGACGCGGAACAGGCCGTGCGGGCTTTCCTTGAAATAGAAGGTGAAGGCGGGGAACGGCCGCGTGGTGCCGAGCCAGACGAACTTGTTGCGGCGCCAGTCGATCTGCGGCTGGAAATGCGCCGCATAGACCTGGCGGATCATCGAGTTCACGCCGTCGGCGGCCAGCACCAGGTCGGCGCCGCGGTAGCGCTCGACATTGGCGACGTCGCTCTCGAATTGCAGCGACACGCCCAGCGCCCGGGCGCGCTTTTGCAGGATATTGAGCAGCTTCTTGCGCGCCAGCCCCGAGAAGCCGTGGCCGGTCGAGGTGATCACCTCGCCCTTGTAATGGATGTCGATGTCGTCCCAGCGGGAAAAGCTCCTGGTGATCTCCGCATAGGTCACGAGATCGGCGTCGCGCAGCTCGGCCAGGGTCGCGTCGGAGAACACGACGCCGAAGCCGAACGTGTCGTCCGGCTTGTTGCGCTCGATGACGGTGATGTTGTGCCGGGGGTCCGCCTTCTTCATGAGAAGGGAGAAATACAGACCCGCCGGGCCGCCGCCGATGCTGACGATCTTCAACGCTGACCCCGCTACCGCAGCTGACAGGACGGGAGGCCAAATTATTTTAGACTTAAAATAATTTTCTGCAAGTGGCCGGCCGGTGGCGGTTTTGCCGTGCGAACCCGTGGCGGACGCCCCCGGAATTTGCCCTGGTGAGCGTCGTCCGGCGGCGGGGGCCGCGGGGATTTTCGGCTGTCATCGGCGTGGAGATTGTCCTCAGTCAACCGGTTCTGCTGGCCGCGATCGGCGCCGTCGTCGCGGCGCTGATCGCGGCCGGTTTCTACGTCCACGACCGGCAGACCCGGCGCCTCGCCTGGGGGGCGGCGCTGTGGCTGGCGCTGTTCCTCGGCTATCTCGGCCAGGGCGAGATCCCGCTGGTGCTGCACACGCTGCCGACCGCGCCGTTGGCCCGAATCGTCGTCCAAGCCTACGACATCGTGTGGTGGGCGGTCCTCGCCTGGCTCGCGGTCCAGCTGATCAATGTCGTGCTGTGGCGCTGGCTGTATCCGGGCGCGCAGCCGGGCGGCCGCAAGCTCATCGCCGACGTCGTCTCGGTGCTGATCTATCTGGGCGGCCTGCTGGCGATCCTCTCGTTCACCTTCGAGCAGGACGTGTCCGACGTGCTGGCGACATCGGGCGTGGTCGCGATCGTGCTGGGCCTGGCCCTGCAGACCTCGCTCGGCGAGATCGTGTCCGGCCTGTTCATGAGCGTCGAAGCGCCCTACCGCGCCGGCGACTGGATCACCATCGACGACAAGATCGAGGGTCAGGTGGTGGGGACCAACTGGCGCGCGACCCGGCTCAAGACGCGGACCGGCGATTACCTGATCGTGCCCAACAGCACGATCGCCAAGGCGAATATCGTCAACCGCTACTTTCCCGACCGCATCCACACCGCCCAGTTCACGGTGGCGATCGACGCGCGCACGCCGCCCGAGCGCGCCATCGCCGTCCTCACGGCCGCCCTGCTGGCGGCGAAAACCGTGCGCCATGAGCCGCCGCCCGAGGCCGAGGTGTGGGCGCTGGGGCCGAAGACCATCGAATACCGGCTGACCTATTCCGTCGACGATTTCGCGACCGCGCCGAAGGCGCGCAGCGAGGTGGCGCAGCGGGTGTGGCACCATCTCGCCTGGGCCGGCATCCAGATGGACGAAGCCGCGGTTCCCGCCCCGGCCACCGCCGCGACCGAGGCCCTGCGCGCGACGGCGCTAGAGACGGCCCTCGCCCAGGTGCCGTTATTTGCGCCGCTCTCGGCCGACGAGCGGGCCGATCTAGCGCGGCGCTGCCGGACTGAGACGGTGCCGGCCGGTGCGACCTTGGCCCGCCAGGGTGCACCGGGCGAATCGATGTTCCTGATCAGCGAGGGCGTGCTCGCGGTCCGGCTCCAGCAAGGGCCGGCCGGTCTTAAGACCGAGATCGCCCGCCTGGCGCCCGGCGAGACATTCGGCGAGATCTCGCTCCTCACCGGCGCGCCGCGCACGGCGACGGTGAGCGCTCTGACCCGCGCCTGCGTCCACGAGCTCGCCAAGGCCGACCTGGCGCCGATCATGACCGCGCGGCCGGAGCTCGCAAGCGAGCTCGGCCGCATCCTGGCCACCCGTCAGCAGGAGCTGGCGGAAGCGGCGCGCCACGGCGGCGGCGCCACCGAGACGGAAGAGTCCTATGCCGAGCGGATCGCGTCCTGGATCTCGGCGTTTTTTCGTTCCTAGTCTAGCGGTACGCCTCCGGGGCGGCGAGCAGCATTCAGATAGACTCGAAAATCCTCTCGCGTCATTCCCGCTTTCGCGGGCATGACGATGGAGAGGGCAGTTCGACGTAATCCGAACCCGGTCCTAGCGCCGCCGGCGACGGCCGCGGTGCTGGCGCTCCGGACGATGCTCGCCGTTGCCTGATGACCGCTCGGCCGGGGCCGGGCGATCGGCGCCGTTCGCCGAGGCCTTGAACGGGTGCATCTCAACCACCGGCACGGGCTTGCGGATCAGCTTCTCGATGTCGCGCAGATACGCCCGCTCCTCGTGGTCGCAGAACGAGATCGCGATCCCCGAGGCGCCGGCGCGCGCGGTGCGGCCGATCCGGTGGACGTAGGTCTCCGGCACGTTCGGCAGGTCGTAATTGATCACGTGCGTGATGCCGTCGATGTCGATGCCGCGCGCCGCGATGTCGGTCGCGACCAGGACGCGGATGCGGCCGGCCTTGAAATCCTGCAGGGCGCGCTCGCGCGCGTTCTGCGACTTGTTGCCGTGGATCGCGTCGGCGCGGATGCCGTCCTTCGCCAGCTTCAGGATGAGCTTGTTGGCGCCGTGCTTGGTGCGGCTGAACACCAGGGCGCGCGAGATGGACGGATCCTTCAGCACCGTCGCCAGCAGCGCCGGCTTGTCGCGGCGCTCGACATGGAGCAGCCACTGCTCGATGCGCTCGGCGGTCGTCGCCACCGGCGTCACCGCGACGCGCACCGGATCGGCGAGGATGCCGTCGGCGAGCCGCGCGATGTCGGGCGGCATGGTCGCCGAGAACAGCAGCGTCTGGCGCTGCTTCGGGATGGCGGCGATGATCCGCTTCACGTCATGGATAAAGCCCATGTCGAGCATGCGGTCGGCTTCGTCGAGGACGAAGACCTCGATGCCGTTCAGCTTGGCATGGCCCTGGTTCATCAGGTCGAGCAGCCGGCCCGGCGTGGCGACCAGGATGTCGAGACCGCGGTGCAGCGCCTGCACCTGGTCGCGCTGGCCGACGCCGCCGAAGATCACGGCGTGGCGCATGCCGAGGTGACGCCCGTAGGTACGGAAGCTGTCGTCGATCTGCGAGGCAAGCTCACGCGTCGGCGTCAGCACCAATGCGCGCATGGTGCGCGGGGCCGCTTGCCGGCGCTGCTCGCTGAGGCGCTGCAGGATCGGCAGCGCGAAGGCGGCCGTCTTGCCGGTGCCGGTCTGGGCGCAGCCGAGCAGATCGCGCCCCTGCAGGAGATGCGGGATCGACTTCGCCTGGATCGGCGTCGGGGTGGTGTAGTTCTCGGCGCTGACGGCGCGGAGGATCGGCTCGATCAGCCCCAACGAAGTGAAGCCCGTCTCGGCCGCGGGAGCGGGCGGCGGGGTGATCGTTTGGGCCGGAGTCGGAGTCGTAGAGGTATTCAACATTGTGATGTTTGTCTTTCAGTCTGGGCCGCGACATCGCGCAGCGGAACCGCTCTTCCGGGCCCTAAGGTCCGGCAGCAGAGCGGCAAGAAAATCCGCGACGATCGACGGTCAGGAAATTGGGTTAGGCGCTGCGGCCGTCCGCCCCTTTCATAAGGAGGGCGGCCTTATTTCTTTATCCGGTCGACCCGTGCGCGAACGGAACGACCCTTTGGGACGTGGATTGCTCTCGGGATGGAGCGCCGGGTTCTTTTCTTCTTTGAAGCCCGGAGGCTTCGTTTTTGAAGGACCGGAAACGGCGCTTCGCGCAGTCGCGAGACAAGGAGGCGAACACCGCCTCGGACCTTTATGTGGCAGTTCGGCACCGCTAGGTCAAGCGGCGGCTCCGCAGGGCTGCCCCGCGTCCAGCCGCCGGGCGATGCCGCATCAGGAAAATATGACATAGAAACAGTGTCTTAGTTCGCGCGCTGGCGCTGTTTCGCCTCATATTGGCCGGCCTTGAGCGGCCCGAAGAATTTGCCCACGTCGGGGTGGCGGATCGGCTTGCCGGTCTCGTCGGGCAGCAGGTTCTGCTCCGAGACATAGGCGATATAGGTCGTTTCGGTGTTCTCGGCGAGCAGGTGATAGAAGGGCTGGTCCTTGCGCGGCCGGACCTCGGCCGGGATCGCCTCCCACCACTCCTCGGTGTTGTTGAAGGTCGGGTCGACGTCGTAGATCACGCCGCGAAACGGGTAGATGCGGTGTTTCACGACCTGACCGATGGAGAATTTGGCATTCCGGTTGACCGGCGGCATTGGCGGCTCGCTCTTTTGGGGATTAAATCTACTCAAGAACCGTCGCCGCGTCACGGGATCGAAGTGTGACCGGCCCGCGCAAGATTGAGTAAAAAATAGGCCGGAGGGACAGGGATGGGACGGCTGGACGGGCGGGTCGCGATCGTGACCGGAGCGGCCCATGGCAGCCGCGCCGCGATCGGCTCGGTCTATGCCGCGGCCCTGGCCCGTGACGGTGCCCAGATCACCGTGGCCGACGTCAAGGATTGCGGCTCGGTCGCGGCCGAGATCGCCGCCGCCGGTGGTACCGCCGAAGCGGTCCATGTCGACGTGCGCGATGAGACATCCGTGGCCGCGATGGTCACCCGGACGATCGAGCGGTTCGGCCGGCTCGACATCCTGGTCAACAACGCCGGGCTCGGTTCGAACATCCCGCCGGTCGCCATCACCGAGCTCACGGTCAAGGACTGGGACGACCTCATGGCGGTCAACGTGCGCGGCCCGTTCCTGTGCACCAAGGCCGCCGTCCCGGCCATGAAGAAGAACGGCTACGGCAAGATCATCAATGTCGGCTCGTCGACCATGCTCTCGGGCCTGCCGAACCGCCTCCATTACGTGACCTCGAAAGGTGCGGTGCTGGCGATGACGCGGGCCATGGCCAAGGAGCTCGGCCCGTTCGGCATCCGCGTCAACACGGTCGGCTACAGCCTGGTGTCGAACGCGGCGACCGACGCCGAGTTCCAGGCGCATCCGGAGAAGCGCAAGCTGATCCTGGGTGCGCGCGCCATCGCCAAGGACATCTTCCCCGCCGACCTGATCGGGACGTTGGTCTATCTCGCATCCGCCGAGAGCGACGCGATGACCGGCCAGTTCATCAACATCGACGGCGGCCAGAGCTTCACCTGACACGGGAGCGACCATGAACCTCTTCGACCTGACGGGCCGGGTGGCGATCGTCACCGGCGGCAACGGCGGCATCGGGCTCGGCATGGCGCGGGGGCTGGCCCAGGCGGGGGCGGCGGTGATGATCGCCGGGCGCGACGCGGCCAAGAGCAGCGCGGCGGTGAAGGAGCTCGCGGGCCTCGGCGCGAAGGCGGCGTCGACCAGCGTGGATGTCTGCAACGAAGGTGCCTGCCGCGGGCTGATCAAGGAGACCGTCGCGAAGTTCGGCCGACTCGACATCCTGGTCAACAATGCCGGCACCAATATCCGCAAGCAGCCGCAGGAGTACACGGCCGCGGAGTGGCACGCGGTGATCGACACCAATCTCACCAGCGCCTTCCTGTTGAGCCAGGCGGCGTATCCCGAGATGCGCCGGGCCGGCGGCGGCAAGGTGATCAATATCGGCTCGATGATGTCGATCTTCGGCGCCTCGTTCACAGCCCCGTACGCCGCCAGCAAGGGCGGCATCGTGCAACTGAGCCGGGCCATCGCGACCGCGTGGGCGAAGGACAACATCCAGGTCAACGCGGTGCTGCCCGGCTGGATCGACACCGCCCTCACCCGCAGCGCGCGCAAGCAGGTTGACGGCCTGCACGAGCGGGTCCTGGCGCGCACCCCGGCCGGCCGCTGGGGCAATCCGGCGGACTTCGCCGGCATCGCCGTCTTTCTCGCAAGTGCAGCATCGGACTTCCTCACCGGCACCGCGATTCCGGTCGACGGTGGCTATTCGGTTCAGGGGTGAGACCCACTTGTGTCTCAATTGGCCTCTCCCTGAGGAGCCCCGCGCCTTCGTCATCCTTCGAGTGCCTCAGGATGAGGGCGCGGGAGGGGCCAATTGAGGCAGCGCCACCGCGGCCGCGGCGGTTGCACTTTGATGGCAACTCTGCGAGCATGAGGTGTTCCCTGGGGAGCCCCGTTTAGGGGGCTGAGACACCGCCGGCCGTGACAGCGACGGCAACGCGGAGACCCTCCGAACCTGATCCGGGTCATTCCGGCGTAGGGACAGGAACTCGCGGCGCTCTTCTCTTTTCCACACAGCCGCACCCTCCCCGACGCGAAATCCCGGATCTCAAACAACGTCCGTTTTGGACGCGACGAGAGGAGATTTCGCCCATGCCCGACGGCAACCCGAATCCGAACTTCACCGTGTCGACCGGCCCGCTGCCGGCCTCGCGCAAAATCCGCGTCCAAGGCCGCCTCCATCCCGAGGTCCAGGTGGCGATGCGCGACATCGAGCTCAGCCCCTCGGCCAACGAGCCGCCGGTGCGGGTCTACGACGCGTCGGGCCCCTACACCGATCCCGATGCCAAGATTGACATCACCCGCGGCCTGCCTGGGCTGCGCAGCGCCTGGATCCACGCCCGCGGCGACGTCGAGGCGTATGACGGCCGCACGGTGAAGCCGGAAGACAACGGCCGGCGGATCGAAGACAGCTCCGAGCTGACCGAGTTCTCGCTCGCCGGCAAGCGGCCGCTGCGCGCGAAGCCGGGCAAGAACGTCACGCAGCTGCACTACGCCCGCAAGGGCATCATCACGCCGGAGATGGAGTACATCGCGATCCGCGAGAATCTCGGCCGCGAGATCGCGCGCGAGCAGCAGGCGCGCGACGGCGAGGATTTCGGTGCGTCGATCCCGGATCACGTGACGCCGGAGTTCGTGCGCGACGAGGTGGCGCGCGGGCGCGCCATCATCCCGGCGAACATCAATCACCCGGAAAGCGAGCCGATGATCATCGGCCGCAACTTCCTGGTGAAGATCAACGCCAATATCGGGAACTCGGCGATCCTGTCGTCGATCGCCGACGAGGTCGAGAAGATGGTGTGGGCGATCCGCTGGGGATCGGACACCGTCATGGACCTGTCGACCGGCAAGAACATCCACGCCACGCGCGAATGGATCATCCGCAACTCGCCGGTGCCGATCGGCACCGTGCCCATCTACCAGGCCCTGGAGAAGGTCGGCGGCAAGGCCGAAGACCTGAGCTGGGAGATGTATCGCGACACCTTGATCGAGCAATGCGAGCAGGGGGTCGACTACTTCACCATCCACGCCGGGGTGCGGCTCCCCTACATCCCGCTCACCGCCAAGCGGGTGACCGGCATCGTCAGCCGCGGCGGCTCGATCATGGCGAAATGGTGCCTCGCCCACCACGAGGAGAGCTTCCTCTACACGCGCTTCAACGAGATCTGCGAGATCATGAAGGCGTATGACGTGAGCTTCTCCTTGGGCGACGGCCTGCGCCCGGGCTCGATCGCGGACGCCAATGACGCAGCCCAGTTTGCCGAGCTCGAGACCCTGGGCGAGCTCACCAAGATCGCCTGGCAGCACGACGTGCAGGTCATGATCGAAGGCCCCGGCCACGTGCCGATGCACAAGATCAAGGCCAACATGGACAAGCAGCTCAAGGCCTGCCACGAGGCGCCGTTCTACACCCTGGGGCCGCTCACCACCGACATCGCGCCCGGCTACGACCACATCACCAGCGGCATCGGCGCCGCCATGATCGGCTGGTTCGGCACCGCGATGCTCTGCTACGTGACGCCGAAGGAGCATCTGGGCCTGCCCGACCGCGACGACGTCAAGACGGGGGTCATCACCTACAAGATCGCGGCGCACGCCGCCGATCTCGCCAAGGGGATGCCGGGGTCGCAGCTCCGCGACGACGCGCTGTCGCGGGCGCGCTTCGAGTTCCGCTGGCGCGACCAGTTCAACCTGTCGCTCGATCCGTCGACGGCCGAGAAGTTCCACGACCAGACCCTGCCCGCCGACGGCGCCAAGCTGGCGCATTTCTGCTCGATGTGCGGCCCGAAATTCTGCTCGATGAAGATCACGCAGGAGATCCGGGACGCGGCGGCGGCGCAGAACGACGTCGCCGACGTGGCGCAGAAGGGCATGCAGGAGATGTCGGTCAAGTTCCGCGAATCCGGCAGCCAGATCTACGCGGGGGCGGGCGGGAGAGAACACGATTGAATAGGCAGGTCCAACCATCTCTACCTCGTCATGCCCGCGAAAGCGGGCATCCATCGCGCCGCTGAACCGTGGATTCCCGCTTGCGCGGGAATGACGAAAAAGGAGTGGGACCGATTAGGCTCCGAGGGCGCCGGTTTCGACCGGCGCCCTCCATGTTTGTTATTCGACGCCGAGAACTCGGGCTCGCCCGCGGCCGCAGCGCCTTGACACTTGTCAGGGAAGTATCTACATTGTAGATATATCCTCGGCACTCAATTATCATGAAAACCATCATTTCCAAGTGGGGCCATAGCCTCGCGCTCCGGATTCCATCGGCATTCGCGCACGAGATCGATGCTGTTGAGGGTACGGAAGTCGACATTTCTGTCTCGCGGGGAAAATTGGTTGTCTCTCCGGCCAGGCGGCGTTACGCGATCGAGGATCTTGTCAATGCGATCACCCCCGAAAACACCCACGCGGAAACCGAGTGGGGCAGGCCGCGCGGCGGCGAAGTCTGGTAGCCGCTCGTTCGTCCCTGATGTCGGTGATCTGATCTGGCTGGATTTCGATCCCAAGGCTGGTCACGAGCAGGCGGGGCGCCGGCCCGCCGTCGTACTGTCGCCGGCGGGCTATAACGCGAAGACAGGGCTCGCGGTCGTCTGTCCCATTACGAGCCAGCAGAAGAACTATCCTTTCGAGGTTGCCCTTCCGGCAGGGCTCGCCATCCGCGGCGTCATTCTCGCCGACCATGTGAAGAACCTGGACTGGAGGGTTCGCCACGCCGCAGCGAGCTGCAAAGCGCCCTCGTCCGTGCTGGCCGAGTTGAGGGCCAAGCTCGCACCTCTGCTCGGCTTTTAAAGCCGCTCGAACGAGCGCCGGTTTTCGACCGGCGCCCTTTTTGTTGCACCGGGTGGACATGTTAGGATCGGGCACCAATCCGGCGCGGAGAGCCCCATGACCGTGATGACCCAGCCGAAGCTCGACGTCGTCCCGCTGACCCGGCATATCGGCGCCGAGATTCGCGGCCTCGATCTCAGAAGCCAGCCCGACGAGGCGACGGTCAAGGCGATCTATCAGGCGTGGCTCGACCATCTGGTGCTCGTCTTTCGCGGCCAGAGCCTGTCGCCGGAGGACCTCCAGCGCGTCACCCGCTATTTCGGCGAGCCCGGCGTCACCCGCCGGCCGGCCAAATATTTTCCGAAGGGCTACACGGGCCTGCCGGACGGCATGATGCTGATTTCGAACATCCGCGAGAACGGCGAGCCGATCGGGGCGCTGCCCGACGGCGAGATGATGTTCCATCACGACCGGATCCACACCGAGCAGCCCGACAAGGCGACCCTGCTCTACTCGGTCGAAATCCCGTCGACCGGCGGCAACACCCTGTTCGCCAGCGGCTACGCCGCGTACGAAACCTTGGAGCCGGCGCTCCGGCAGAAGCTCGAAGGCCGCCGCGCCTTCCATCATTACAACTACGACGCGGTGAAGAAGAACGACCCGCGGGGCACCGACGCATTCGCCGAGTGCGTGCACCCGGTGTTCCGCACCAACGAGGACACCGGCCGCAAGGCGGTCTACGTCAACCGCCTGATGACCATGGGCATCGTCGACATGCCGCAAGCGGAGTCCGAGCCGCTGCTGGGCGCGCTGTTCGACCACGCCGAACGGCGCGAGTTCGTCTACGAGCATGTCTGGCAGGTGGGCGATCTCGTCCTGTGGGAGAACCGCTGCTCGTCGCATGCGCGCACCGATTTCGCCTCGACCGAGCGCCGGCTGATGCTGCGCACGACCGTGAAGGGCGACGTGCGGCCCTATTAATTTGTCCCTCAAGCGCCGGGCGGGGCGCCGGCAAATCGCGCTGCGCGATTGTGCCTGCCGCGCCCCCTTGTTTGAAGACTTTGGGGGTCCCGCGCGCATAAGCGCGCGCCGCCCGCTCAATTCTTTTCAGGGGGCGAAGCCCCCTGCACCCCGGCGCGGCGGTAGTTATTGAACGACGAAGCGTCGGACTGCCGTTTCTTTCTGCCCTACCGCCCCGCCGGGGCCCCCCTCGAATCGGTGCAATACTGCAATTGTTCTCGGAAGCCGTTGATCGGACTGGCGAAAAGTGCCCCCGAACAATTGCATCCGGGGTTGCGCGCCGATGCAATTCTTTCCGCTGCTGCTGCTTGTGAGAGGCCGCCATGTGCCCACAACGACCAGGGGCGGTTGCGGTTTCCGGGCGTTTTCTCCGGCGTCATTCCCGCGCCAGATTCTTCGCGCCCGTCGGCGGCCTTGAAGGCCGCCAACGCAGCGCAGTTGGGAATCCATGGTTCAGCGGCGCGATGGATGCCCGCTTTCGCGGGCATGACGATGGAGAGGGGGTGGTCATCCCCGACCAAACGCTGCCCTAGCTAGCGCGGCGTCCTCAGAAGCGGCGAGCGATCGTTACCGCCCCGCCTGGGCCTTCGCGGCCTGCAGGTCGGCGTCGCTGCGGAAGGTCATCACGGCGATCTTGCTGGTCCGCGAACACGGCACCACCACCTGCATCGAGCCGTTCTGCTCGAGGAGCGAGATGTAGCGCGCCTCGGTGCCGCGGCCCGGCAGGTCGAACAGCGTCCACTTGCCCGCCGCCGGATCGTATTTGGCAAGCTGGTCGGTCGACCACAGATTCGTCCAGGCGTTGTGGTTGCGGTCGACCGCGATCTGGTACGGCTGCTGGCCGAAGCCGGGCAGCGGGATGTAGTCGACCTTCAAGGTGTGCGTATCGATGCGTGCGAAATTGCCGCCCCACGAATTGCCGACATAGAGCACGTCGGCATTCTTGTCGGTGCCCATGCGCCGCGGCCCCTGTGCCCAGGGGACCGGCGTGTTGAAGTCGGGCACGACGAAGCTGTCGTAGAACTGCTTCGCCTCCGGCGTCGCGCGCTGGACCTCGGCCGCCACCGGCTGCAGCTTGATGTCGGTCGACTTGCCGCTCTGCGGATCGCCCTTGTTGACGATGTCGATGCTCATCTCGGCCCACCAGCCATTGCCGTCGCGGTCGGCGGCGAGGCCGTAGGTCAGGCCGGTGCCCTGGGGCGTCTTGTAGAGCGGCGACTTGAACTCGGTGAATTTCTCGCTGTCCGGATCGAAGCGCAGCGCGCCGTCGGGCGAGCTCACCCAGATCTTGCCCTTGCCGTCGAAGTCGACCGTGGTGGCGCCGCCGGTCGGCGACATGGTCTGCGGCGGGATGTAGACGGAGATCTTCTCGGTCTTGGGGTCGAGGCGCGCCAGGCCGCCGCGGCCGGGATTGGCGTTGAACCACAGGATGCCCTCGGGATCGCGGGTCATGCCGTGCGCCTGGGCGGCGAGGCCGTTCAGCCCCGCGATCTTCAGCATCCGGGCCTCGCCGGTCCGCGGATCGACCCGGCCCACCGTCGTCGTGTGGTTGGGCGTGTTGGAGGTGAACCACAGATTGCCGTCGAGGTCGGCCCACGCGTCATGCACGATCGAGCCCGAGCGCGACGGCGTGCCCTGCGACCAGTCGCTGCCGTCGTTGGTCACCGTCTTGTCGAGGCCGAGCTCCGGATCGATCGGCACATCGTATTCGCGGATGACGACCCGCGCCGTCTCGCCGCTGGGCCGCGGCCGGAGTTTGAACTTCATCGCGCTCTCGCCGGGGCCACGCGCCCGAGCCAGGTACGCCGCCAGCTCCTTCTCATGGAAGTCGAGGATGCCGTTCGGCTTCGAGTCCGGGCCCTGATAGATGCCGGACACGTTCACGTGCTTCATCAAGTCGATGATCTTGGTCCAGCCCGCTTCGTCGAAGCGGTGCTGCAGGACATAGCTCGGCGTGTGGCAGCCGGTGCAGTTGTTGCGCACCAGGCGCTTCATCCGCGCATCCTCGGGCGTGTCGTCGGGCAGGCTCGCCAGCAGCACGTCGCCCGGCAGCTGCCGCGCGAAATCCTGCATCGGCTTCAAGGTGAAATCCTGGTGCTTGGCCGACCCAAGGTCGACCTCGCCCCGCGCCGTCTCGAAGCTCAGCGCCTGTGCCCACAGCCGGTACGTCCCGGCCGGGAGCGCCGGGAAGTAATAGGCGCCGCTCTCGTCGGTGAAGACGCTCGTCGTGATGCTCTTGCCGTCGGCCTTGGCCGAGACGGTGACGCCGCTGAGCGCCTCGCCGGAGGCCGCCTTGACGGTGCCGCTCAGCACCGCGTCCGCGCGAGCCGCCGCCCCGAGGGCCATCGCCGCCAGCAACACCAAGACCGCGAGGCCTAATTTCGGAGACGTACGCATCGCATCGTCCTCCCGAGTTAATCCACGTCGCCTTTGGTGCTGCCGCCCGACATGGCGACCGGCTTGGGCACCGTCTTCAGGTATTGGGCGAGCGCGTCGATCTGCGCCGACGTGAAATGATATTTGAACCCCGGCATGCGCGGCGTGCCGTCAGCGATGACGGTGCGCATCACCTCGACGTCGCCGCCGGCACTCTCCTTGGACAGCGGAGGTCCGTACATCCCGGAGGTGATCTGCGGCTTGGTGTGGCAGACCATGCACGACTGGGTGAACAGCCGCTGGCCGAGCTTCTGTTGATCGTTGAGCGGCGGAGCGGCGGCCTGTTGGGCCCAGGCGGCCGGTGCGGCGATCAGTGCTGCGAGCACGACCGGACACAGCCAGTGGCCACGCATCATCTGCTTCCTCCCGTTTTGCGAGCATTGTAGACGCCGCGGCGCGCGAAATCCAGAGAGGGCCGGCGGCACGCGATCCGGCGCGCGCACGACAGCGCATCAAGGAAGTTTTAACGGCGCTCACTTATACGAGGCGCATCTTCGAGCACAGTTGGACGACGCCTATGGACCACGCGCCTGCTGCCAAGACATCGCCTCAAATTGAGTCGACCGGCGCGCCCTCCGACGACCGCATTGTCGGCGCTCTCCGGGTCATCGAGCCGGCGAACGGCGCCGGTTTGGGCAGCCGCATCGAGACCCTGGTCGAGCGCGCCCTGGCGAAGCACCGCGACAAGGTCGATTCCTTCGTCAAGGTGAACGCCACCAATTACCTGCTGTACCTGACGAACCCGTCCGAAGACGAGGCGCAGTTCGAAGCCAATCTTCTGTCCGAAGAGCTGCGCGAGGAGTTGACGGCGCGGCTGAAGCTCGGCCCCGACCTGCGCCTGAAGACCATCGTCTTGAAGATGCCGGTCCTGACCTTGGCCGGGGCCGTGGGCTTCCCGGACCGGCTGCTCGACCTGATCGCACGCACCTGGGATCAGAAGAAGTCACGCGAGAAAGAAGAGGCAGCCGCATTCGGCGAGAACAGTCGGCCGGCCGGCCGCAGATCGGCCCGCGGCGGCGCCGAAACCATCACCTATGTCGATGACGATATCGACAACGCGCTGTCGCGCCTGTCCCCCCAGGATATCGACCGGCTTCCCTTCGGCGTGATCAAGATCACGCGCACCGGAACCGTCCTGCAGTTCAACACCAAGGAAGCGGAGCTGACGAAGCTGGTGCCGCAGGACATCATCGGCCGCAACTTCTTTCGCGACATCGCGCCGTGCACGAACCGGCGTGAATTCCTCGGGCGGTTCGCCGACGGCGTCAAATCCGGCAAGCTCGACGTGACCTTCAATTACCTCTTCGATTTCCGCATGCGGCCGCGCCGGGTGAAGGTGCACCTCAAAAAGTCCTATCACGACGATCATTATTGGATCCTCGTCGAGATGGACGAGCACAGCAGCGCCAAGTAGCCGCCGCCCCGAGTCGAGCCGGACTCCCACCGGTCGAGGAACCCCACGGGAATTGGGGTCTCTCGCAGGCGCAAAAACGAGCGTTGGAATATCTGTGGTTAACCGCGGTGCCAAACGGTGCCGCGCCGGGTGCTGGAACCACTTTTGGTCGGGCATCCTTCCCTCTATATTAGATGTTCCGGTTCGGTCCCATCGCACGAGGACATGAGCCGCGGGAGGAGAATGGGTGCCAGCGCGCAATCCAGCACGGAGCCGATAGAACTCGGGCGGTCGCCGCAACGATGCGCGACCGCGGTCCCTCACCGATGATCCCGTTTGCCATCATGGTCGGAGAAACCCCGACCGCTCGAGCCGGAATTTCCACGTCGGCCACCACCCGAAAGCTCGGGCGGGTGCAGCCGGCGACCAGGAGGCGTTTCTCGTGAAGCCGACCGACATCAGCAAGCCGGACTATTTCCACAAGGTTGTCGACTGCCAATGGGCCTGCCCGGCGCACACGCCGGTCCCGGAATACATCCGGCTCATCGCGGATGGGCGCTACAGCGACGCCTACATGGTCAATTGGAAGTCGAACGTGTTTCCGGGAATCCTCGGCCGCACCTGCGACCGCCCGTGCGAACCGGCCTGCCGCCGCGGCCGCGTCGAAGACGGGCAGAAGAAGGAGCCGGTGGCGATCTGCCGCCTGAAGCGCGTCGCCGCCGACTACAAGGACGACATCACGCCGCATCTGCCGAAGCCCGCCCAGGCGAAGAACGGCAAGCGGGTCGCCCTGGTCGGCGCCGGGCCGGCGTCGCTCACCGTCGCCCGCGACCTGCTGCCGCTCGGCTACACCTGCGTGATCTTTGACGGCGACAAGCAAGCCGGCGGCATGATCCGCAGTCAGATCCCGAAATTCCGCCTGCCCGAGGAGATCATCGACGAGGAAGTCGGCTACATCACCCAGCTCCAGCCGGAGATGCGGCTCGGCCAGCGCGTCGACAGCCTGAAGGCGCTGCTCGCGGAGGGCTATGACGCGGTGTTCGTCGGCTCGGGTGCCCCGCGCGGCCGCGATCTCGACATTCCCGGCCGCAAGGAAGCGGCGGCCAACATCCATATCGGCATCGACTGGCTGTCCAGCGTCTCGTTCGGCCACATCAGCAAGATCGGCAAGCGCGTGATCGTGCTCGGCGGCGGCAACACGGCGATGGATTGCTGCCGCTCGTCCAGGCGTCTCGGCGGCGAGGACGTGCGCGTCGTCGTGCGCAGCGGCTTCGAGGAGATGAAGGCGTCCCCCTGGGAGAAGGAGGACGCGATGCACGAAGGCATCCCGATCATCAATTTTCACGTGCCGAAGGCGTTCCTGCACAAGGCCGGCAAGCTCACCGGCATGAGCTTCGAGGTGGTGAAGGCGGTCTATGACGAGAAGGGCCGCCGCAACCTGGTGCCGACCGGCGAGCCGGACGTCATCATGGACTGCGACGACGTGCTGGTCGCGGTCGGCCAGGAGAACTCCTTCCCGTGGATCGAGCGCGACGTCGGCATCGAGTTCGACAAATGGGCCATGCCGGCGGTCGACAAGGTGACCATGCAGTCGACCAACCCCAAGGTCTTCTTCGGCGGCGACGCGGCGTTCGGGCCGAAGAACATCATCTGGGCGGTGGCGCACGGCCACGAGGCGGCGGTGTCGATCGACAAGTTCTGCCAGGGCGAAGACGTGACGGAGCGCCTGCCGCCGATGGTGAACCTCACCAGCCAGAAGATGGGCATCCACGAGTGGAGCTACGACAATGCCATCTCCAACGACCAGCGCTACAAGGTGCCGCTGAAAGAGAAGGAGATCGCGCTCAAGAACATCAAGATGGAGGTCGAGCTCGGCTTCGATCTCAAAACAGCGTTTGCCGAGGCGCAGCGCTGCCTCAACTGCGACGTCCAGACCGTCTTCGCCAGCAAGCTGTGCATCGAGTGCGACGCCTGCGTCGACATCTGCCCGATGGACTGCATCAGCTTCACCCCGAACGGTGAAGAGACCGATCTGCGCGCCCGGCTGATGGCGCCGGCGGCCAACCTCACCCAGGACCTCTATGTCGCCGACGGGCTGAAGACCGGCCGGGTCATGGTCAAGGACGAGGACGTCTGTCTTCACTGCGGTCTGTGCGCCGAGCGCTGCCCGACCGGCGCGTGGGACATGCAGAAATTCCTTCTCGACATGAGTTACGCAGGTCACGCATGCCACAGTCGATAACCGCCACCAACGACTTCGTCGTCAAGTTCGCCAACGTCAACGGCTCCGGCTCGGCGAGCGCCAACCGGCTGTTCGCGATGTCTGTCCTGCGCATGGGCGTGCCGGTCAGCCCGCGCAACATCTTCCCGTCGAACATCCAGGGCCTGCCGACCTGGTACGAGGTCCGCATCTCCGACGCCGGGTATCTCGGTGCGCGCGGCGGCATCGACCTGATGGTGGCGATGAACCCGCAGACCTGGGACCAGGACGTGGCGAGCATCGAGCCCGGCGGCTATCTGTTCTACGATTCGTCCAAGCCGATGCCGAAGTCCAGGTTCCGCGACGACATCAACGTCATCGGCATTCCGCTGACCGAGATCTGCAACCGCGAATATTCCGACCCGCGGCAGCGCCAGCTGTTCAAGAACATCATCTATCTCGGCGCTCTCTCCGCACTGCTCGACATGGACGCCAAAGAGACCGAGAACCTGTTCGGCGAGCAGTTCAAGGGCAAAGACAAGCTCATCGCGCCCAACGTCAAGGCGCTGCACATGGGCCGCGACTACGCGCTGCAGAACCTGAAATGCCCGATCGGGCTCAAGGTGAAGCGCTCGGACGCCGTCGGCAAAAAGATCTTCCTCGAAGGCAATGCCGCCGCGGCGCTGGGCGCCGTCTACGGCGGCGCCACGGTCTGCGCCTGGTATCCGATCACGCCGTCCTCCTCGCTCGCCGAGGCGTTCTCGCGCCATTGTTCGCGCTATCGCGTCGATGCGGAGACCAAGCAGGCCCGCTACGCGATCATCCAGGCCGAGGACGAGCTGGCCTCGATCGGCATGGTGATCGGCGCCGCCTGGAACGGGGCCCGCGCCTTCACCGCCACGTCGGGGCCCGGCATCTCATTGATGCAAGAATTTCTGGGCCTCGCCTATTTCGCCGAGATCCCGGCGGTGATCTACGACGTGCAGCGCGCCGGCCCGTCGACCGGCATGCCGACCCGCACCCAGCAATGCGACGTCATCTCCTGCGCCTATGCCTCGCACGGCGACACCAAGCACGTGCTGCTGTTCCCCGAGGACCCGCGCGAATGCTTCGAGTTCGGCGCCCAGGCCTTCGACCTCGCCGACCGGCTGCAGACGCCGGTGTTCGTGCTGCTCGACCTCGACATCGGGATGAACGAGCGCCTGTGCCAGCCGCTCGCCTGGAACGACGCCAAGCCCTTCGACCGCGGCAAGGTCATGACCGCCGCGGATCTCGAGGCCGGCAAGGAGTTCGGCCGCTATCTCGACGTCGACGGCGACGGCATCCCCTATCGCACCTATCCCGGCACGCACCCGACCCGCGGCTCGTTCTTCACCCGCGGCACGTCGCGCGACCGCTACGCGCGCTACACCGAGGATGGGGCCGCCTACGCCGACAACATGCAGCGCCTCCTGAAGAAGTTCGAGACGGCGAAGAAGCTGGTCCCCGGCCCGGTGCGGCGCGACGCCAAGTCGCCGGCCCGCCACGGCGTCCTCTATTACGGCTCGACCAGCCCGGCGATGGCCGAGGCGCTCGACGGGCTCGAGGCGCGCGGCCTGCCGCTGGACGCGCTGCGCGTCCGCGCCTTCCCGTTCCACGACGACGTCCTCGCCTTCATCGCCGCCCATGAGAAGGTGTTCGTGGTCGAGCAGAACCGCGACGCCCAGCTGCGCGCCCTGCTGGTCAACGAGGGCTCGGTCGATCCGGCGAAGCTGGTCCCGGTGCTGCATTACGACGGGTCGCCGATCACCGCCCGCTTCATCCTGAGCCGCATCGCCAACCAGCTCGATCCCGCCAACGTCACGCCGTTCCGAAAGATCGTGTCATGACCTACCTCGCCAAGCCCAAGCTCCACCACCCGAAGCTGCCGACGAACAAGCTCGGCTACACGCGCCGCGACTACGAAGGCTCGGTGTCGACGCTGTGCGCCGGCTGCGGCCACGATTCGATCTCGGCGGCCATCATACAGGCCTGCTTCAACCTCGACCTGCCGCCGCACCGCATCGCCAAGCTGTCGGGCATCGGGTGCTCGTCCAAGACGCCGACCTACTTCCTCGGCAACAGCCACGGCTTCAACAGCGTCCACGGCCGCATGCCGTCGGTGCTCACCGGCGCCAATCTCGCCAACAATGACCTGATCTATCTCGGCGTGTCCGGCGACGGCGATTCGGCGTCGATCGGCCTCGGCCAGTTCGCGCATTGCCTCCGCCGCGGCGTCAACATGGTCTACCTGGTCGAGAACAACGGCGTGTACGGCCTGACCAAGGGCCAGTTCTCGGCCACCGCCGACAAGGGCTCGAAGAGCAAGAAGGGGGCGCTCAACAACGACGCGCCGATCGATCTGATCGGCATGGCCTTGCAGCTCGGCGCCACCTATGTCGCGCGCAGCTTCTCGGGCGACAAGACCCAGCTGGTGCCGCTGATCGAAGGCGCCATCCTGCACAAGGGGGCCGCGTTCATCGACTGCATCAGCCCGTGCGTCGCGTTCAACAACCACGACGGCTCGACCAAGAGCTTCGACTATGTCCGCGAGCACAACGCGGCGGTGAATTACCTTGATGTGATCATGCCGCGCGCCGAGATCACCGCGGATTATGCGCCGGGCACGGTCGAGGAGGTGCGCCAGCACGACGGCTCGGTGCTCCGCCTGCGCAAGCTCGCCGCCGACTACGACGTGCACAACCGCATCGCCGCGATGAGCTACTTCCAGGAGCGCCAGGCCGCCGGCGAGGTCGTGACCGGGCTGCTCTATGTCGATCCGGATCCGACCGACCTGCACGGCTATCTCAACACCGTGCCGGCCCCGCTGAACGCGCTCACCGAGAAAGAGCTCTGCCCGGGTTCGGCGGCGCTCGACAAGATGAACGCGGCCCTGCGTTAGGCGGCCCGTTAGCCCCTCCGCGCGAAAGCGGGGACGCGTCCTCTTTTACCCGTCATGCCCCGCGCAGGCGGGGCATCCATGGTTCAACCGGCACGATGGATGCCCCGAACAAGTCGGGGCATGACGGAACAGCGCGAAAGGCCGCCCTCTAGCAGGGCATCTCACGTCAGCACGTCGCGCGCCAGCCCGTGCGACGCTTGCTTGAGGCGGTTGTCGTTCGTCCACAAGGCATCGCAGCGATGGTGCTGAGCACAGGCGAGGTGGAGTGCATCGGGCGTTTTCACGCCAAAGTGCGCGCGGAGCTGTGCTGCCTGGAGATACACCAGCTCCGGCATGGCCAACGCCACGAACCGGTCGAACAGCTCGGAGTAGGTTCGCTGGAGAACGACGTCCCCAAGCCTGGTCGGCGCGACGAGGCACTCGCATTTCACCAGCGGAGAAATCCCGAAGCGCTCCCCGGCCGCTCGCGTCATGGCTCTTGCGACTGCGTCACCCCAGCGGGCGTGCCGCTCGGCGAGATAAATCAGCAAGCACGAGTCGACATAGATCAATCCCAAGAGGCGCGTTCCTCGTCGATGGTGGCATCAATTTCCTTTGTCGAACGTCGCGCATAGGTAGGAAGAGGATGGGCTTTGAGCCAGTCGAGAATCGCCCGTGCGCTACCCGTTTCTGCCGACTCTGCCGCTCCTGACGCGGGTACGAGCCGCGCCACGGGCTCGCCGCGGTTGGCGATAATCACCTCTTCGCCGGCTTGGGCAGCCTTGATCAGCTGCGAGAGGCGGTTTTTGGCTTCCAGAATGTTGACCTTCATGACGAGATTCCCGGTTGCTCGAGACAAGGCTATCACACTTGGCCAAGTTGGCCAAGTTGGCCAAGTCGATGGGTGCCCCGGCCTGGCACTGCGCCGCCGCGAAGGACCGGGGGCGCGAAGAAAAGACTTGAGCGGGAGGGTGAGGTGTTTTACCGCCTGCGCAGATGGTCAGACCCACCTCACCCGCTCGCTTCGCTCGCACCCTCTCCTCCGCCCTGAAGGGCGGAGAGGGTCATTCAGGCGGCATCCCGCCGCTTTGGTGAGCATGCGCCGGCAGCACCCCTGACCCCAGCCGTGCCCCCTCGATTTGGGCGCGGCAATGCTCTAATTTCGACCGCCCAGTTCCCCGCACGACCCACGGACAGGTTCATGAATTTGCAAAACAAGCCGACCGACTGGTCGGTCGAGAAATTCGGCGTTGGCCAGCCGGTGCCGCGCACCGAGGACCCGCGCCTGCTGCGCGGCGAGGGCCGCTATACCGACGACCTCAACCTGCCCCGGCAGGCCTACGCGGTGATCATCCGCAGCCGCTACGCGCACGGCGTCATCCGCAAGATCGACAGCGCCGCCGCCCGGAGCATGCCCGGCGTGCTCGGGATCTGGACCGGCGCCGACCTGAAAGCGGCCGGCTACGGGACGCTGAAATGCATCACGCCGTTCCCCAACCGCGACGGCACCCCGATGAAGAAGCCGGCGCGTCCGGCGCTGGCGGTCGACAAGGTGCGCTGGGTCGGTGACCCGGTCGGGTTCGTGGTGGCGGAGACCGCGGCCCAGGCGCGCGACGCGGCCGAGGCGGTCGAGGTCGACATCGACCCGCTGCCGGCGGTGACCGACTCCGCGGCGGCGACCAAGCCCGGCGCGCCGCAGATCTTCGACGACGTGCCGAACAACATTTCCCTCGATTATCATTTCGGCGACGCGGCGAAGGTCGACGCGGCGTTCAAGCAGGCGGCGCATGTGACGCGCCTCGCCCTGGTCAACACGCGCCTCGTGGTCAACGCCATGGAGCCGCGGTCGGCCCTCGCCGTCTATGACGCCGAGACGGACGGCTGGACCTTGCATGTCGGCTCGCAGGGCGTGTTCGGCCTGCGCGGCCAGGTGGCCGACCTGATGAACGTGAAGCCGGACAAGATCCGCGTGCTCACCGGCAATGTCGGCGGCTCGTTCGGCATGAAGGCGGCCGCCTACCCCGAATATGCCTGCCTGTTCCATGCCGCCCGCCTCCTGAAGCGGCCGGTGAAATGGACCGACGAGGCCCGTTGGCTCACACGCTGAACGCGGTGAAGAACACGATCAGCGTCTACAAGACGCCGCTCATCGAGCATTCGATGAAATGCGTGTTCACCACCACGACCCCGCTCGGCCCCTATCGCGGCGCCGGCCGCCCCGAGGCGAACTACTACATGGAGCGGCTGATCGACACCGCCGCCGCCGAGATGGGCATCGACCGCGTCGAGCTGCGCCGGCGCAACCACATCAAGCCGAGCCAGATGCCCTACAAGGCGCCGTCGGAACAGACCTACGACAGCGGCGACTTCCCGACTATTCTGGAGAAGGCGCTGCAGGTCGCCGACTGGAGCGGGTTCGACGCGCGCAAGGCCGACAGCAAGACGCGCGGCAAGCTGCGCGGCCGCGGCATGAGCGACTTCCTCGAGGCGACGGCGCCGCCGAACAAGGAGATGGGCGGCCTCCGCTTCGAGGCGGACGGCACGGTCACCATCGTCACCGGCACGCTCGACTACGGCCAGGGCCACGCGGCGCCGTTCGCGCAGGTGCTGAGCCAGCGGCTCGGCATCCCCTTCGACCGCATCCGCCTGCTGCAGGGCGACAGCAACGAGCTGATCGTCGGTGGCGGCACCGGCGGCTCGCGCTCGGCGATGAACAGCGGTGCGGCCATCGTGCTGGCGAGCGACAAGGTCATCGAGAACGGCCGCGCGCTGGCGGCGCATGTGCTCGAGGCGGCGGCGGCCGACATCGAGTTCAAGGCCGGCCGCTTTGCCATCGCTGGCACCGACCGCGGCATCGGCCTGCTCGAGCTCGCCGAGCAGCTGCGCGGCATGAAAAACCTGCCGGGCGACCTGCCGACGCTCGACGTCAAGCTCGCCTATGACGGGGCGCCGTCGACCTTTCCGAACGGCTGCCACATCGCCGAGGTGGAAATCGATCCGGACACCGGCGTGGTCGACGTGGTCAAGTACTCGGCGGTCAACGATTTCGGCAACGTGCTCAACCCGCTCATCGTCGACGGCCAGCTGCACGGCGGCGTGGTGCAGGGGATCGGCCAGGCGCTGATCGAGCGCACGGTCTACAACGAGGACGGCCAGCCGCTGACCGGCTCCTACATGGATTACGGGATGCCGCGCGCCGGCGACGTGCCGGCCTTCACGTCCATCAACCACGCCGTGCCGGCGACGACCAATCCGCTGGGCGTCAAGGGCTGCGGCGAGGCCGGCTGTGCCGGATCGTTCCCGGCGGTGATGAACGCGGTGGTCGACGCGCTCCGCGACCACGGGGTGCGCCATATCGACATGCCGGCGACGCCGGAGCGGGTGTGGCAGGCGATCCAGGGGGCCCGCAAGTCGGCGTGACACGGGAGCGCCCCTGTAACCAGGGGCCGTCCCAAATGGTCACTGGCGCGTCACAGTTGCCATGATATGGTTTTCGGGGGCATTGGCTGGGTCGTGCGCCGGGCTGCGGCGCGTGCGGAATGTGCAGAAGACGGAGGCCGGATGCCCGACTCACCGCTTGCAGGACACCGGGTCTTCCTCGCCGAAGACGAGATGCTCGTCTCGATGCTGGTTGAAGACGTCATCACCGGCCTCGGCTGCGAGCTCGTCGGTCCCGCCGCCAGCCGCGACAAGGCCCTGGCGCTGGCCGCGGCCGAACAGCTCGACGCGGCCCTGCTCGACGTCAACCTGGGCGGCGAGCCCGTCTACCCCGTCGCCGACCTGCTGAAGGCGCGCGGCGTCCCGTTCGCCTTCATCACCGGCTACGGCAACGGCGGCATCTCGCCCCGCTATGCGGCCGTGCGGACGCTGACCAAGCCGTTCCCGCTCGCCACCGTCGAACACACCATCAGCGAGCTGATCCGCGAGAAGAGCGGGACGTAGATTCCCGTTTCTCCTGCGTCATTCCCGCGCAAGCGGGAATCCAGGATTCAAACCACGGAGGCACGGAGTACACGGAGCGTGAGAGAGCAGTCTCTTCTCCGCGTCCTCCGTGTCTCCGTGGTGATTTTCCTGGATGCCGGCTCCCCGCCTTCGCGGGGACAAGCTTCGCCGGCATGACGAGTGTGGAGAGGTCGCGCCGCGCTCTCACCCGTCACCCCGCACTTGATGCGGGGTCCAGTCCGATCGGAAAAATAAACCACAGAGACACAGAGGACACGAAGCGAAGAGAAGAGCTTATCTCGCCTCTCCTCCGTGATCTCCGTGCCTCCGTGGTTGAATTTTCTGGGTGCCGGCCTGCGCTGCGTTGGCGGCCTTCAAGGCCGCCGACGGGCGCGAAGAATCTGGCGCCGGCATGACGATGTGGAGGGTTCGGGTTATCCCTTGCCCTGGCGATAGGCCTCGATGGCGCGGAAGGCGCTGCGGAAGCCTTCGGCGGCGACGGGAACGCCCGCGTAGACGCCGGCCTGCAGGAGAATTTCGGCGATCTCGTCTTCGGTGACGCCGTTGTTGAGGGCACCCTTGGTGTGCACCTCCAGCTCGTGCCAGCGCGCCAGTGCGGTGAGCATCGCGATGTTGAGCATGCTGCGCGTCTTGCGGTCGAGCCCCGGCCGCACCCAGACATTGCCCCAGCAATGGTCGACGGTGAACTCGAGGAAGTGCTGGTTGAACGGATCGGTCTTACCGCTTTTGACGTACGGCGTGCCGAGCACTTCTTCGCGCACCCGCGCGCCGGCCTCGTGACGCTGCTCGACGGTCTGGTATTTGGCCATCACTTTCCTCCATCGATTTGAGTTATCGCCGCTGCACGACTAATCTTAAGACCAATAATCCAAAACCCGGGGCCGGTCAGGCCTGTTTTTGGACTCACCGTTCCGATCGCAACCGTTCCGATCGTCGCGTTACGATCGCGTTGGGGGGACCGCCAGATGATCCGGATCGCCGCCAGCCTGTCCGTCGTCGCCCTTCTGGCCGCCACCGAAGCGGCCGATGCGCGCGTCACCAGGATCGAGATCCAGGAGCGCACCGCCTTCGCCGGCGGAGCGACGTTCGGCGACACCGGGGCCTACGAGAAGATCGTCGGCCGGTTCCACGGCGAGCTCGACCCGTCGGCGACGCTGAACACCGAGATCGTCGACCTCGACAAGGCGCCGCGCAACGCCCGCGGCAAGGTCGAGTATTCGTCGGATTTCTTCATCCTGAAGCCGCTCGACATGAGCCAGGGCAACGGCGCGTTGCTCTACGACGTGAACAACCGCGGCAACAAGCGGGCGCTGATCCAGTTCAACAGCGGCCCGGCGGTGAACGACCCGGCGACGGCGGAGGACGCCGGCAACGGCTTCCTGATGCGCCACGGCTTCACGGTGGTGTGGAGCGGCTGGCTGGCGGATCTTCCGGCCGCCAACCACGCGCTCCGCCTCGAGGTCCCGCGCGCCACCGCCGGCGGCGGCCGGATCGAGCAGACCGTGTGGGACGAATTCCTCTTCAACAACAAGACGACGCTCACCGGCAAGCTGTCGTTCCCGGCGGTCGACCGCGAGACGGCGACCTTGCTGGTGCGCGACCGCAACGCCGATCCGCCGACCACCCTCGCCCGCGACCAGTGGGAATTCGTCGACGCCGACACCATCCGCCTGCTGCCCGCCGGGACGCCGTTCACGATCGGGGCGATCTACCAGCTGGTCTACCGGGCGGCCGATCCGCCGGTGGCCGGGATCGGCTTTGCCGCGACGCGCGACCTCATCGCGTTCCTGCGCCGCGAAACCCAGGACGACGCCGGCACGCCGAACCCGCTGGCCGCGTCGGGCCGGCCGGGGGTGAGCCGGGCACTGGCCCACGGAACCTCGCAGAGCGGCCGATACTTGCGCGATTTCGTCTATCGCGGATTCAACGAAGACGAGGCCAACCGCATCGTCTTCGAGGGCATCAATCCGCATATCGCGACGGGGCGGCTGTTCCTCGATTTCCGCTTCGCGCAGGCCAATCGCATGATGCATATCGGCCACGGCTTCATGTATTACGGCGACGCGAGTTTCCCGTTCGCCTACGAGAACGAGACGGATCCCTTCACCGGCAAGAGCGACGGCATCCTCGCGCGCTGCACCGCCCGCAACACTTGCCCCCGGGTGATCCACACGGTCAGCGGCATCGAATACTGGCAGTCCGGGCAGTCGCTGATCACGACCGATCCGGGCGGCCAGCGCGACGCGACCCTGCCGGCCAATGTCCGCGTCTATCACATCGCCAGCACCCAGCACGTCGAGATCGCCACCATGCCGCCGGGCGTGTGCGCGCTGCCGGTCAACCCGGTCGACCGCCGCCCGGTGCTGCGGGCGCTGCTGCTCGCCCTCGACCGCTGGGTGACGGACGGCGCCGAGCCGCCGCAGAGCCGCTACCCCCGGATCGCCGACTCCACCCTGGTCGACATGAAGGGCCTGGGCTTCCCGTCGATCGGCATCACCCTGCCCAAGGGGCCGAGCCAGAAGCTCCGCCTCGACTACGGTCCCGACTACCGCGAGGGGATCATCGGGCGGGTGCCGCCGGTCGAGCTGCCGGACCCCTACCCGGTCCTGGTGCCGAAGGTCGATGCCGACGGCAACGATGTGGCCGGGGTCCGCCTGCCCGACGTCGCGGTCCCGACCGCGACCGCCACCGGCTGGGCGGTGCGGGCGGCCGAGGCCGGCGGCGCCGGAGAGCTGTGCTATCTCGACGGCTCTTATGTGCCGTTCGCCAGGACCAAGGCGGAGCGCGAGACCCGGCGCGACCCCCGGCCGTCGCTGGAAGAGCGCTATCGCGACAAGGCGGACTATGCCGCCAAGGTGCAGCAAGCCGCGCGGGGCCTTCAGCAACAGGGATACCTGCTGGCCGAGGACGTCCAGCGGATCAGCGAGCGGGCCGGCGCCGCAGTCTGGTGACATCCGGGCCCCCCACGCGCCGCGTCCTTAGTTTCCGGAGGGAAACTCAGGACTCTCCCCCCATAGCTATTAGCATCAGGCGACTTAGATTGCGTCGCGGGGATAGCAGCTTTCGCCCGTGAGTGCCATGCGTCGATCGGTTGCCCTTCTGATTTCGGCCCTATGCCTCGGCGCGGTTGGCGTTCAGCCGGTTCCCGCCGCCGCGGCGGCGCCCCTGACCCTGGAATACCGGGTCAAACATCCGACCTACGGCGATATCGGCAGCTACACCAACATCATCGAGCGCTCGGGCGACAGCGTGCGGGTGCAGACGGTGGTCCGCATCGCGGTGAAGGTCTTCGGCGCCACGCTCTATCGCGAGGACGCGGACCGCACCGAGCACTGGAAGGACGGCCGGCTGGTCTATTTCCATGGGATCACCAACAAGGACGGCAAGCGCCTCGAGGTGACCGGCGAGGCGAGCGGCGACCGGTTCGCGATCACCGGTCCGGAGGGGACGTATCTGGCCCCGGCCGACGTGCAGCCGCCGAACCCGTTGTCGCCGGACTGCCTGCGCGCGGACACCATGATGTCGTCGGTGAGCGGCAAGGTTTATCCGGCGCAGGTGCGCGACAACGGCGAGGAGACCGTGCTCGTCGCCGGGCAGTCGCGGCGCGCCCATAAATACGGGATCGACACCGATCGGCAGCATTGGGTGTGGTTCGACGACCAAGGCGTTCCGGTGATGCTGGAGAGCATCGAGCGCGGCGATCACGTTCGCCTGACCCTGACCCGCTATCCCGAGACCATCAATGTCGCGGCGGCGCCGGCGCGATAAGGCTTCAGCAGGCGTCCGAAATTTTCACCGCAGAGGACGCTGAGGAGCGGAGGGAGCGCTGAACAGCGTTATTCCTGGTTGGCACCGGCCGCCGGGGCAGCCCGCCGTCGGTCACCACCCCCACCCGGCGCTTCGCGCCGACCTCCCCCGTCGAGGGGGAGGTGAAGTCGCGTGGATCGTTTGCCTCCCCCCTTGCGGGGGAGGCCGCGAGCGCCCTGATTCCTTTTCAGGGGGCGAAGCCCCCTGCACCCCGCGAGCGGGTGGGGGGCCAGCGTTCACTGCGGTGACCCGCGCTAGAGCTTCTGGCGCAGGTCCGGGTCGAGGTAGCTCTGGTCGATGACCTTCGACCAGTCGAACTGCGCCTTCAGCTCGCCGACCGCGACCATGCCGTCGGTCAGCGCCTTCAGGCCCTCGGGCGAGATCTCGCCGCGCGACCAGTGGCCCCACTCGTAATATTTGGGCAGCAGCTTCGCGGCCACGGCCGGCTCGACGTCCCAGACCTGGGCGTAGATGTTCGCCGTCTCGGCCCGGTTGGCGTACATGAAATCGACCGCCCGGCGGCGCACCTTGAGGAGGGCGCGGATGATCTGCGGGTTCTTCTCGGCAAACTCGCGCGTCGTGACGCCCATCGCCCAGGTGAATTTCGGAAAGTAGTCGTAGCTGTAGAACAGGATCTTGTACTTCTCCGGCTCCATGGTCAGCTGCGGGTCGTTCAGCGGCGCCGCCGCGACAGCCCCTTGTGCCAATGCGGTGAGGCCCGGGCCGAGGCCGCCGAGCGACAAGGCTTCGACCTTGCCGGTCAGGCCTTCGCGCTCGATCGCGGTCCGGATCACGATCTCGGTGATCGAGCGCGGGCTGCTGAACGCGACCTTCTTGCCGGCCAGATCCTTCATCGACACGACACCACCGCCGGGCTTGGCCGCCCAGGCGAGCTCGCCGATGTGATTCGACGTCGCCATCACCACCTTGAGCTCGAGGCCGGTGTTCACGCCGGCGATGACGGCGGACGCCGCCGCTTCGGCGAACGGCAGCTTGCCGGCCAGCATGTTGCGCAAGGAGGTGCCGCCGCCAGCGCTGGCCGTGATGCCGTCGATGTCGAGGCCTTCGTCCTTGAACATGCCCTTCTTCAGCGCCACCGCCCACGGCAGGGTGCCGGGAATCCGCCCATATTGGCTGACCGTCAGGTTGTCGGCACGCGCCACCGCAGCGCCACCGGCCGCGAGCGCCACCGTCGCGCATAGAACTGCTATCCCGCGCATTCCGCGCATCGTCTCCTCCCCATATCGGCAAAAGGCGCTGGCCGCCGGGCCGTTGAAGAGTCAGTATAAGGCCCGGTCAGGCCGCGACAAGGCGGCTAACGTCGGGAGATCGCCCATGAAGGTCGTACGTCTGGAAGACGTTCCGCAGGAGCGCCGGGTTCACAATCAGCGCCAGGGGACTTTCATTTATCACCGCCTGGTCGAAGGCGAGCCGCGCACGCCCGGCAATTTCCTGTTCGAGATCGTCGAGACAACGACGGACTTCTTTTCGCCGCGGCACCGGCACAATTTCGATCAGTTCCGCTATCAGCTCGAAGGCGAGTTCGACTTCGACCGCAACGGGCGGATGAAGCCGGGCACGCTGGGCTATTTCCCGGAGGGCACGCCCTACGGCCCGCAGACCTCCAGCGTGCGCTCGCTGACCCTGGTGCTCCAGTTCGGCGGCGCCAGCGGCAACGGCTACATGACCCAGCGCGAGCTCGAAGCCGGGACGGCCGAGCTCAAGACGCAGGGCGTGTTCGAGAAAGGCGTGTTCCGCCGCAACGAGGACGTGGACGGCAAGCGCAACGTCGACGGCTACCAGGCGGTGTGGGAGTTCGTGAACCGGCGGCCGATGGTCTATCCGAAGCCGCGCTATCACGACCCGCTGATGATGGACCCGGCCAGTTTCGAATGGCTGCCGCTCGACGGCCAGCCGGGCGTCGCCGAGAAGCCCATGGGCATCTTCACCGAGCGGCGCACCGAGGCGTCGTTCCTGCGGCTGGATCCGGGCGCCAGATGCAAGCTCCACGGCCGGCGCCTTTACTTCATCATCGACGGCTCGGGGACGGCCGGCGGGAAGCCGTATGCGCGACGTACGACCGTCTTCTGCGACAGCGGCGAGGACGCGGAGCTGACCGCCACCGCGCCAAGCGAGCTCCTGGTGCTCGGGCTGCCAAAATTCGCCGCGTCGGCGCGGCTGCCGACGGCGTCGGCGGCGGAATAGCCCGAACAGTCGAGACGACCCGAAGCGAAAGGACCGACCCATGGAACCGGAAAGACTGTCCGCACGGACCGTGGCGCCCGACGGCTACAAAGCCCTGCTCGGCATCGAAACCTATATACGACAGAGCGGGCTCGAGAAGCGCTTGATGGAACTCGTGAAGATGCGGGCGTCGCAGATCAACGGCTGCGCCTACTGCCTCGATATGCACAGCAAGGATGCGCGGCGGGGCGGCGAGACGGAACAGCGGCTTTATCTGCTCGATGCGTGGCGCGAATCCCCGATCTATACGCCGCGCGAACGCGCCGCTCTGGCGTGGACGGAGGCGGTGACGCTGATTGCCGAGACGCACGCGCCGGCCGAGCCGTTCGAGGAGCTGCGCTCGCAGTTCAGCGAGAAGGAGATCGTCGACCTCACCATCCTGATCGGCACGATCAACCTGTGGAACCGGCTGGCGATCGGATTTCGCAACCAGCATCCGGTCGACAAGACGCAGGCGGCCTGATCCCTGAGGGCCCTGATCCCTGAGAGCCCAAACGGCGAGCGCGTCAGCCCGAGGCGTCGAGGCTGCCGCGCCTGATCAAGCCCCACCGATCAAGCTAGGGCGCCGCTCTCGCCGAACGTCCCCTCAGCCTGCATGGCGCGCCACCGCCCGGGCGGCAGGCCGAACGCCCGCTTGAACTGGCGGGTCATGTGGCTCTGGTCGCTGAAGCCGGTGGCATACGCCGCGTCGGCGAGCGACCGGCCGGCCCGCAGCAGCGCCCGGGCGGTGTCGAGGCGGCGCATCACCAGGTAGCGGTAAGGGCTGGTCCCCAGACGGGCGCGGAACTGGCGCGCCAGTGTGTAGCGGTCGAGCCCGGACGCCGCCTCGAGCTCGGCCGCGGTGACCTGCCGCGACGCGCCGGCCTCGAGGAGCTCGCGCGCCCGTTCGACGGCGTCTGGCGCCAGCGCCGATGAGGCCCGCCGCGCCGCGGACGGATCGAGGGCCAGCAGCGCGTCGGCCACCGTCAGCACGATGCTCTCCGCTTCAAGCTCTTCGAGGCCGTGCCGGAGATCGCCGAGCGCCAGGTGAAGCGCACGGGCGAGTCGCACATCACGCGACACCGCGGCGCGGACGAAGGGAAGCGCTCCCGCCCGCTCGCCCAGGGCGGCGGCCACCAGGCGCGGCGAGAGGTACAGCATGCGATAGCGAAACCCGCCCTCGGCGCCGGCATGGCCGTCGTGGGTCTCGTCCGGATGGAGCGCCATCAGCATTCCGCGCGTGCTGTCAGCATGCGTGCCGCGGTAGCGGAACGACTGCACGCCGGAGAGGGTCACGCCCAGCGCGTAGGTGTCATGCCGATGCGGATCGAAGGCGTGCCCGGCAAAGAAGGCCTCGATGCGCTCGAGCCCGGGCCGGGCCGGCCCCACCGCCAGCCAATCATCCGCCGGCGGGCTGCACGATCGTTCAAGACTGGGCCGCCCGGGTGACCGCAGATTTGCCGCCATGCGCACCGACACCAAGATCGCCGTTATCGTCCGCGACGAGCTGGCAATCTGGCAGAAGCTCAACGTCGCCAGTTTCCTCGCGGGCGGGCTCGTCGGAGTATATCCGGAGCTCGCCGGCGAGCGCTATGTCGATGCCTCCGGCCGCGCTTACGGGCCGCTTATCCGCCAGCCGATCCTCGTCTTCGCCGCCGCCGGCACCGAGCTGCGCACCGCGTTCCAGCGCGCGACGGAGCGCAACCTGCCCGTCTCGATCTACACACGCGAGCTGTTCACCACCGGGAACGACGGCGACAACCGGGCCGCAGTAGCCGGCGTCGCGACCGACTCGCTCGATCTGGTCGGCCTGGCGCTGCACGCCGAGGGCAAGGAGGTCAACAAGGTCACCAAAGGGCTGAAGCTCCATCCGTGACCCGCCGCTGAAGAACATCGCGAGATCGGACGCCGCGCGTCAGTCGAGGTGGACGTTCGCCTGTGCGATGACCTGGCCCCAGAGGGTGGTGTCCTCGGCGATGCGGCGGCCGAGCATTTCGGGCGGGCCGCCCGCCGCGGTCCAGCCCTGCTGCATCAGCTTCTCCTGCAGCTCGGGGAGCTTCAGGATGCCGTTGATCTCGGCCGACAGCCGGTTGGCGATGTCCGGCGGCATGCCGGCGGGAGCGAAGGCGGCGACCCATAGCTCGGCGCGAAAACCGGGGAGACCGGCCGCCTCGGCGATCGTCGGCAGCGCCGGGATGAGCGGCGAGCGCTCGGCCGAGCTGATGCCGAGCATTTTGAGCTTGCCGGCGTCGGCCTGCACCAGCGCTCCGGATGGTGCCATGAACGCGGTCTCGATCTCATGCCCGACGAGGGCCGTCGCCACCTGGGGGTAGCCCTGATACGGCACCTGGACGACGCGCAAGGCCGTCTTGCTGGCGAACAGCTCCATGGTGAGGTGCGAGCCCGAGCCGTTGCCGATCGAGCCGTAGAGCAGGCCCTGCGGCCGCGATCGCCCATAGGCCAGGAACTCCGTGATCGACGCCGCCGGGACCGCGGTGCTGGTCGCCAGCACCAGCGGGCTGGTCGCCGCGAGCGACAGCGGCACGATATCCTTGATCGGGTCGTAGGGCAGATTGGCGTAGAGCTGCTTGGCCGTCGTCAGCGGCCCGTTGGTGGTAATCCCGAAGGTATGGCCGCCCTTTGAGTTGACGACCAGCTCGACGCCGAGATTGCCGCCGGCCCCGGGCTTGTTGTCGATCACCACCGGTTGACCCAGCGAGCGGGCCAGCGGTTCGGCGATCAGCCGCGCCACCATGTCGGGCGAGGTACCAGGCGGATACCCGACCACCATGTGCACCGGCTGTGTCGGCCACGCCGGAGCGGCGCTGGCGGCGGACCCACCGAGCACGACGGCTCCGCAGAGCCAGATCAAGGACCGAACGGCGCGCCTCATCACTCACCCGTCGAAATTGCGCAGGTGCTTTTTGCCATAGGGAGTTAGGGAACGAAACTACGCTTTTCGCGTTGTTGTCGCGCCGTCGCCAAACGCTCGCCCGGAGCACAACGCGCCGGGGAGGGCTGCACATGGTTGCGATAAGGAGGGCGACCTTGCGGGTCAGCGAAGGCCTGCCGTTTCCCCGGGGGGCCACCTGGGACGGGCTCGGCGTCAATTTCGTGCTGTTCTCGGCGAACGCGACCAAGGTCGAGCTCTGTCTGTTCGACGACGCCGGGACCGAGACCGAGCGGATCGAGCTGCCCGAATACACCGACGAGGTGTGGCACGGCTATCTGCCCGATCTGCGGCCGGGAACGCTGTACGGCTATCGCGTCCACGGCCCCTACGATCCCGCGAACGGGCACCGGTTCAATCCGCACAAGCTGCTGCTCGACCCCTACGCCAAGGGGCTGTCCGGCGACATCACGTGGGACCCGGCCCTCTTCGGCTACAAGCTCGAGTCCGGCGACGACCTGACGTTCGACGAGCGCGACAGCGCCCCCTTCATGCCGCGCTGCCGGGTGATCGATCCCGCCTTCACCTGGGCGCGCGACCGCAAGCCGGCGATCCCGTGGGAACGGACGGTGTTCTACGAGCTGCACGTCAAGGGCTACACCCAGCGCAACCCGGTGGTGCCGGACGCGCTGCGCGGCACCTGCGCCGGCCTCGCCACGCAGGAGGTGATCGACTACATCAAGAGCCTCGGCGTCACGGCGGTCGAGCTGATGCCGGTGCACGCCTTCGTGCGCGACCAGCACCTGGTCGGCAAGGGTCTCACCAACTACTGGGGGTACAACAGCCTCAGCTTCTTCGCCCCCGAGCCGCGTTATCTCGCGACCGGCCTGCTGAACGAATTCAAGCAGATGGTCACGCATTTCCACGATGCCGGCCTCGAGGTCATCCTCGACGTCGTCTACAACCACACGGCCGAGGGCAACGAGCGCGGCCCGACCCTCAGCCTCAAGGGCATCGACAACGCCAGCTATTACCGGCTCATCCCCGACCAGAAGCGCTTCTACATCAACGAGACCGGGACCGGGAACACGCTGAACCTCAGCCATCCGCGCGTGCTGCAGATGGTGACCGATTCGCTGCGCTACTGGGTCACCGACATGCACGTGGACGGCTTCCGCTTCGATCTCGCGACCATTCTCGCCCGCGAGCCGCACGGCTTCGACGAAGGCGGCGGCTTCCTCGATTCCTGCCTGCAGGATCCGGTGCTCTCCAGCGTCAAGCTGATCGCGGAGCCGTGGGATTGCGGCCCCGGCGGCTATCAGGTCGGGAACTTCCCGCCGGGCTGGGCGGAGTGGAACGACAAGTTCCGCGACACGGTGCGCGCCTACTGGAAGGGCGACGAGGGCAAGCTGCCGGACCTCGCCACGCGCCTCATGGCTTCGGCCGACGCCTTCAACCGGCGTGGGCGCAAGCCGTGGGCCTCGGTCAATTTCATCACCGCGCATGACGGGTTCACGCTGCACGATCTCGTCGCCTACAACGACAGGCACAACGAGGCGAACGGCGAGGACAACCGCGACGGCCACGCCAACAACCTATCGTGGAACCACGGCGCCGAGGGGCCGACCGACGATCCCAAGATCAAGGAGCTGCGCGAGCGCCAGAAGCGCAATCTCCTGGCGACGCTGTTCCTGTCGCGCGGCACGCCGCTGCTGCTGGCGGGAGACGAGTTCGGGCATAGCCAGAAGGGCAACAACAACGCCTATGGCCAGGACAACGACATCACCTGGCTGGATTGGGACGGCATCGACGACGACGGGGTGGCGCTGATCGAGTTCGTCGGCAAGCTCCTCGCACTCCGCCGCACCTTCCCGATCCTGCGGCGCGGCCGCTTCCTGACCGGCGAATACAACCCGAATCTCGACGTCAAGGACGTCACGTGGCTGTCGCCGTCCGGCGAGGAGCTGGATAACGGCGCCTGGGGCGACGCCAAGGCGCACTGTCTCGGCATGCTCATGGACGGACGCGCGCAGGAAACCGGCATCCGCCGGCCGGCCAGCGACGCGACGCTGCTCCTGGTCGCCAACGCCTACCACGACGTGGTGAAGTTCAAGCTGCCCGAAATCGCCGGCGGCAGCACGTTCCTCTGCCTGCTCGACACCAACCTGCCCGACCGCGACGACGCGCCGAAATTCAAGACCGGCGCCGAATATGAAGTGACCGGGCGATCCCTGCTGCTGTTCATGCTGCAGCCTGACGGCAAGCCGTCGGCGGCGGTCCGCGCCGCGGTGCGGGCGCTGCGGCGCTCTTCCGAAGCCGCCGCAACCATGGTCGCGACGCTCAAATCCGAGGCCGCGGCACCGCCGCCGCCGCCGGCGCCGGACGAGGAGCCGGCGCCGACCAAGCTGCCCGAAGAGGAACCGGTGTCGGCGAAATAGACGGCACCGTCAGCCGACGGCGGCGCCGCTCTCGGACCACAGGCTTCTGATGTCTTTCGGCAGCGTGTCTCTCACCTTGCGGATTTCGCCGCCGCTGATGTGCCGCGACAGCGTGTGGAACACCGCCTTCGCGGCGTCCTCGGGATCGACCGGACGCGTGCCGTCGAGCTTGTCCGCGATGGCGTCGAGAAACTCCTCGTCGTGGCGGATCTTCACCGGCGTCTGCGCGGGCCGCCACTGGTCGTAGTACAGGCCGCGGACGAGGATCGGCAGCTGGGCGCCCAGGTGAGCCACCTGCTCGACCGGCAGCCGGTCGCGCAGCGACCGCAGAACGGCACCCAGGGTATGCCACGCCACGTGGCGGTCCGGTCCGATCTCGGCTTCGATCTCGTGAAGCCAGGAATTGGTCGTCTGCACCGTCTTGTCGAAGACCTCGAGCCCCGTCGCACTCATCTGCGCCTCCGCATGACATGAGGATGCTTTCGGACTCTGAAACCCGCATCGCGGCGATGGTTCCGACCTGCAGGGACGGCGCGCCGCAGAGCTACCGCGCGGGGTACTCGCCGCCGTTACCCGTCCACATGAAGCGCAAGGCGGTGCTCGGCTGCAGCGGAGACCGGGCGAGCGTCTCCTCGATCTTCTCGGCGAGCTCGTGCTGCCGGTAGGGCTTGCGGATGACCACGGCGCCTTCGAGGTGCTGGTCGATCTTCGCGACGTCGGCGTAGCCGGTGACGATGATGACCGGGAGGCCGGGCCGGGTGGCGATGGCGACGCGCGCGAGATCAGCCCCGCTCATGCCCGGCATCGCATAATCGGCCAGCAGCAGATCGATCCCCTTGTCCGCGGCCAGGAGTTCGAGCGCCGCCGCCCCGTTCGCCGCGGCCAGCGCCCGATAGCCCAGCGCCTCGAGATGCGCCACCCCGACATCGCGCACGTCATCTTCGTCATCGACGATGAGGATCGTGGCACGGCGGTGCTGCGGAGTGGCGGCGATCTCCTCCTCGTCCTCCTCCTCGGCCGCCGACGCGTCGGCATCGGTGCGCGGGAGGAAGACTTCGATGGTTGTGCCCTGCCCGAGCCCGGTCTTCAGGCGGACGCCGCCGCCGAGCTGGCGGACGACGCCATAGACCTGGCTCAAGCCGAGTCCGCTGCCCTTGCCCGGTGGCTTGGTGGTGAAGAACGGCTCGAAGGCGCGCGCCGCCACTTCGTCCGGCATGCCGGTGCCGTTGTCCGCGACGGCGAACATGACGTAGTCGCCAGGACCGAGATCCGCCGGCAGGTCGCGACCGCCCGCCGGTACGTTGCGGGTCGAGATGGTGATATGGCCGCCCTCCGGCAAGGCGTCGCGCGCGTTGATCGCGAGATTGAGCACCACGAGCTCGATCTGGGTCTGATCGACGAGGGCGGTCCACAGGTCCGGGGCCAGCGCCGTCTCGACGGTCACGGTGCCGCCCAGGGTGCGGCGGAGCATATCGGCCATCTCGCCGCCCAGCATCTGGTTGAGGTCGACCGCCTCGGGCGCCAGGCGCTGCTTGCGCGCATAGGCCAGGAGCTGCTCGGTGAGCTTGGCGCCGCGCAACGCGGCCCGGGTCGCCGAGCTCACCATCCGCCTGAGCTTGTCGTCGGTGAGCCGCCGCTCCACCAGCTCCAGGTTGCCCAGCACGGCCGTGAGCACGTTGTTGAAATCATGCGCGACGCCGCCGGTCAGCTGGCCGATCGCCGTGAGCTTCTCCGATTGGCGCAGCTGCATCTCGGCGGCCTGCCGCTCGGCCATCTCGCGCACCAGACGCTGGTTCGCCGCCGCCAGCTCGCGGGTCCGCTCGCCGACGCGTGTCTCCAGCACTTCATTGGCGCGGCGCATGTCGTCGATATCGACCGCCGAGCCGAGCCAGGCGATGATCCGGCCGTCGCGGCGCAACGGCTTGCAGGTCACTGCGTGCCACCGGAAGGCGCCGTCGTGCCGGCGCAGCCGCGCGTCATAGGCATATTCGACCCCGGCAGAGCGGGCGGCGTCGCGGACCGCCTTCACCTCAGTGACATCCTCGGGATGATGAAACCCGAAGCGCGAGGCGACGTCGTTGGTCGCCCCCGGCCCGACGTAATCGTAGAACAGCCGATTGTGATACTCGGCGACGCCGTCGGGCCGCTGGACGAAGGCGATATGCGGCAGCGACTCCAGCATCATGCGCAACCGCTCCTCGCTCTCGCGCAGCGCCGCCTCGATGCGTTTGCGCGCATTGACGTCTTCCTCGGCCGCCTCGCGCCGGTGCATTTCGTCCCGCGCCTGCGCCAGGGCCGCGGCTTCGCGCCGGGTGCGCCGGAGCGCCATCAAGGTGAGCGCGAACAGGCCGATGGTCGCCGGGACTCCGAACAGCAGGTGGGCCGCGACGGAGCGCCACCATTCGGCCGCGATCGCGGACAGCGAGCGCTCGACCACGGCGTAGACCGGATAGCCCTGCAGCCGGTCATAGGCGTAGAGCCGGTCGGCCTCGCCCTCGTACATCGAGACGTTGCGCTTCACGCCGTGCTCGGGCTGGTTGGCGATCGCGCCGAAAAAGCGGCTGCCCGGGGTCGCGCGCAGCGGCGGCTCGTCCGCCGCCGGCCCGCGCACCAGGACTTCGCCGTCGGCGCGGATCAGGGTGATGACATCGCCGCTGTCGCCGGTGAGCGTGGCGTAGAAATCGAGGAAGAATTGCGGCGACACCGAGATCGTCACCACGCCGCCGAAATTACCGTCCGGCGCGGTGCGCCGCTGCGTCACCCCGAAGAACAGCCGCCCGGTCATGACACCGCGCTCGACTTGGCTGATGCCGAACATCCGGCCTTCGTCGCGGGCGGCGATGAAATAGTCCCGCGACGACAGGTCGACGTCGCGCGGCATCGGGTTCTCATCCGCGCTGACGAGGGCGCGACCGTCGGCCCCGACGATCAGGATGTTCTGGATCTGCGGCAGATCGCGCTTCATGTCCGCAAGGAACGGCTGCAGCGCCGACGCGGACTGCGCGACCCTGGCGTCGTCGAGGCCGGCGATGCGGTCGCTCACGCGCAGCGCCACCAGCTTGTGGCTGTCGAACACTTTGGCGGCGTGCTCGCGGGCAATTTCCGCGCGCTGCAGGAGATCGCTCTCGGCCTCGCGGGTGGTGGTGCGATAGTCGTCCCAGGCCGCGCCGGCGAACAGCAGCACCGGCAGCACGATCGTGGCCACCAGAAGGCCGCGCAGCCACCTGACCGCCGCGCCGGTGTTTTGCGGATCCCCCTTCCGCAGACCGGCCGGCTCTCGCAGAGGCGATGTCCCAGACGAACGGCTCCCCATCGCCCCCGAACCATAGCATAGCCCGACCCAGGGTGGCCGCTTTCCCGGAGCGGAATTGCGCCATCGGCGTTATTTCGGGAAGACGTCAGTGCGTCAGTGCGGAGGAGGCCGAAGCGCAATGTCCGACAGCAAGACCGCTCAGAAATCGCTGCATGCCGCGCGGGTGGATCAATATCTGTTCCGCGACGACGGCAAGATCCCGAACAATCGCGACCTGCCGCTACTGATCTACCGCGGCGTCCTCGATCACGACGGGAACGATCCCGCGGCGCGCTGCGAAAGCCTGTTCGCCCGCAATCACTGGCGCGACGCCTGGCGCAACGGGATCTACAACTACGACCACTTCCACGCGACGACGCACGAGGTGCTCGGCATCGTCCGCGGCCATGTCCAGGTGCGGTTTGGCGGCGAGGCCGGGCTGATCGTCGAGATCGAGGCGGGCGATGTCGTGGTCATTCCCGCCGGCGTCGGCCATAAGAACATGGGGGCCAGCGCCGATCTGCTCGTGGTCGGCGCCTATCCCGGCGGCCGCGAGCCGGACATCTGCACCGGCACGCGCTGGGAGCACGGCCACGCGGTGGAAAGCGTGACGGAGGTGCCGCCGCCGGACCGCGATCCGGTCTTTGGCGACGCCGGGCCGCTGCTCGAGCGCTGGCACGTCGCCTGACATCTAGCTCGATCCGCTGACCCAGATCCGCTGACACGGTCCGCCGCACGGCGCCGCGGTGCCGGCTTGCCTCCCTGGCCCGCCTGTAGCACTGTCCGGCCCTCGAAGCGGGAGGCGACGCGCGGACTGTGGCAAGACTTCCAACCCTGATCGTCGGCGGCGGGATCGGCGGCCTGGCGACGGCGCTGGCGCTCAGCCGCCACGGCCGCCAGGTCCATGTTCTCGAAAAGGCGACGGAGTTCGCGGAGATCGGCGCCGGGCTGCAGCTGGCGCCGAACGCCATGCACGTCCTGGATCGTCTCGGCCTCCTGCCCGAGATCAACAAGCACGCCGTCCATCCGGCGCGGCTGGTGTGGATGGACGCGCTCCGCGCTGAGAAGCTCACCGAGGTCGACCTCGGCGATGAGTTCCGCCGCCGCTTCGGGCATCCCTACATCGTCATGCATCGCGGCGATCTTCTGTCGGCCTTGTTGGAGGCCTGCAAGGCAAGCCGCCTGATCACGCTCGAAACCGCCCGCGACGTCATCGCGGTGGAGGATCTCGGCGAGGCCGCGCGCGTCCGCTGCGCCGACGGTGTGGTCTATGAGAGCGAGCTCTTGATCGGCGCCGACGGGCTGCATTCGACGGTGCGCCGCGCGATCGTCGACGACGCGCCGGTCTACGACGGCTATGTCGCGTTCCGCGGCACGATCCCGATCGCGCAAATGTCGAGCCATGCCGGGCTTGACAACGTGGTGATGTGGGTCGGCCCGCAGATGCATTTCGTGCAATACCCGATCCGGCGCGGCGAGATCTACAACCAGGTCGCGGTGTTTCGCAGCCCGAGCTACCGACCCGATGACGAGGGCTTCGGCACGGCCGAGGAGCTGGACGCGCATTATGCGCAGACCTGCGAGTACATCCGGGGCTGCATCAAGGTGATGTGGCGCGACAAGCGCTGGGCGATGGTCGACCGCGAGCCAATCGCCGCCTGGACCCGCCACCGCATCACGCTGATCGGCGACGCCGCCCATCCGATGTACCAGTACATCGCCCAAGGCGCCTGCCAGGCGATCGAAGATTCGCTGTGCCTCGCCCAGCACATCGCCGCGGCACCCGCGGCCCCGGCGGAGGCATTGGCGGCCTACGAGACCGCGCGCAAGCTGCGAACGGCGCGGGTGCAGATCACCGCCCGCGCCATGGGCGCCTTCTTTCATCTCGACGGCATGGGCGCCTCGGTTCGCAACGCGCTGATCAGCGGTCGCGCCACCAACGACTACTCGATGCTTGACTGGCTCTACGGCCATAAGGTCTGAGCAGCCGCTGCGGCCGGCCGGGGTTGCGAACCCACCCCCCTTGGGTTAGGGTCCGCGCCGCATCAAAGCCAGGGCGCTTTGTGGCAATCCCGGACAGGTGGCCGAGTGGCTGAAGGCGCCGGTCTCGAAAACCGGTATACCGGCAACGGTATCGTGGGTTCGAATCCCACCCTGTCCGCCATTAGGCATCCCGGAAGTTCCCCAGACTTCCCGAAGCGCCCTAAAACATCATTATTATCCAGACATTTATAGGCCTATTCGGCTGGACACGTCCGCTGCCGTTCGCCACAATCCGCACTTCTAGTGTGGGTGGAATGTGGGGTGGGGGAGATGGCGCGTACGATCGAGAAATTGGACGCACTGACGGTGGGAAAAAAGAAACTGCCACCGGGTAGATATTCGGACGGCCTTGGGCTCTATCTTCAAGTTTCCGCGGCTCTCACGAAGTCCTGGATTTTCCGGTACCGACTCAACGGACACGTCAGCGCGAATGGGAAGCCGCTTGCGCGGGAAATGGGGCTCGGGCCCGCACATACGATCGAGCTGTCGGAGGCTCGCGAGATGGCGACTGCGTATCGCAAGCAATGCCTAGCCGGTATCGATCCGATAGAAGCGCGCAACGCTGCGCACCACAAAACCGCGCTCGAGACTGCGAAGGCCGTCACGTTCAAGCAGGCGGCCGAACGCTATATTGACCGTCACAAGGCCGAATGGCGAAACGTCAAGCACGCGCAGCAATGGCGGAACACTCTGACGACGTACGCGTATCCAGAGATTGGACATCTGTCGGTGCAGGCGATCGAACGCTCCCTGATTCTCAAGGTGCTCGAGCCTATCTGGACGAAAAAGCCAGAAACGGCCAGTCGGGTGCGCGGCCGAATCGAGAAGGTTCTCGACGATGCGCAGTCCCGGGGTGAACGTGACGGTGAAAACCCGGCGAGATGGGGCGGGCACCTTGAAAACTCATTACCCAATCGGACGAAGGTCCGACGTGTCGAGCATCACGCCGCGCTGGCTTATGCCGAACTCGGGGGGTTCGTGAAGTCGCTGCGTAAGGAAAACGGCGTCGCAGCTCGAGCCCTGGAGTTTCTGATCTTCACAGCCGCGCGGACCGGTGAGGTCATCGGCGCGCGCTGGCTCGAAGTCGATCTGGCAGTCGCGCTGTGGACGATCCCGCTCGAACGTATGAAGGCCGGCAAAGAACATCGGATCCCGCTGTCAGCGCCGGCAATGGCGATCTTAAAAGAGCTAAACCGGGCGCGACCGGTGGGCGCGTCTGACGACGCGTTCGTTTTCCCGGGCGGTAGGCCGGGCCAACCGCTTTCCAACATGGCTCTCTTGGCGGTGCTGAAAAGGATGGAGCGAACCGACGTCACGTCGCATGGCTTCCGATCAACATTCCGTGATTGGTCCGCTGAACGCACGAACTATCCGGCCGAAGTCGCTGAGATGGCGCTCGCCCACACTGTCGGGGACAAGGTGGAAGCCGCGTATCGTCGCGGTGACCTGTTCGATAAGCGGCGTCGGTTGATGATCGATTGGGCGCGATTTTGCAACACCGAGAAGCCTGGCGGTGCAGTCGTAGAGTTGCGAAAGCGGGCGAGTTCGGTAGAGGCACGCCCTTGAAACGCATGCCAACACACGCTGAGCGTCCGGACCTTTATGACGCGCCGGATTGTCGTCCGGGCCCGGCTAAGACCTCGCAGGCCTACAAAGAGGCGGCCACGTCCGACCACGTGAAAGAGCGGCTCACCGCTAAAACGCCACCGGGTCCGGACACATAAAAGGGAAACGCCTTAACGGACGGGCGCCAGGTGGCACGGGTGCAGACGATGACGTCGGCAGCGGGCCTGATAGCCGTCCGATAGGGCTCTCGCACCCAGCGGAGTTCCCGAAACTTCCCGCTGATTACCGGCTATCCCTGAGACAGCGGCACGCGTCTCCGCCCAATATGCGCGGACGTTTTCTAAAATTGCCGTGGAGGCTCAGATGGCCGTCCGTGTTTACCAACCGAAATGCCACCTCCTACTGCGCAAAAATTTAGGCCGAGCGACAGTCGCAGGTAACATCGCGGCGTCCACACGGTTCAAGGGGACCTCGCGGGAAATCGATTTAACCGACTTTCTGGGCGATAACGGTGCAGTCGTCACCTCAAAATCGTGTCGCCAGCCGGCTGGGATGTTCTCTGTGACGCTGGCCGACAAGATGGCTCCGGACCAGCTCGAGTCTCTGTACGGCCTGATCGAGCCGATGGATGTCATAGAGATTCGCATGGCGCACGATACGTCTATCTATGCCGGCTCGTTGCCTCATCACATGCCGATGATGATGCGCGGCCTGGTCACGTCAATCAGGCGCGGTAACGTCATGAGTGCCGACGGCCGGCCCGTGCGCGCGGTGAGCATATCGGGGCAGGACTACGGAAAAATTCTGCAAATTATGCGGATTTCGTATCTTCCGAATCAGGTCACGGGACAACTCCTCCTCTCGTATTTCAAGTTCTTCGCGAACTACGGCGTGGGATCCGAGCCAAACAAGGACGCGTCTACGTTCGTGAAAGAGGTTGTCAGCAACGTGCTCACGCCATTCCTGAACGACATGCGGAAGGCCGCGACCGCATCCGGGACGGCACAGGGGATAACGCCAATTCAAAACATCCTGGTCGACGCCAAGGTTCTCGGCGGGACCATCAGCCCGTTCGGGGTGAACCAGTGGCCGGGTGGGACCGTCTACGACCTTCTCCAGTATTACGGCGACGTCGGCCCATGGAACGAGCTGTTCGTCGAGGACCGGGAAGACGCGCCGTATCTTGTTTATCGCCCGAACCCTTTCCAGGATCCGGCCGGGAAATTCATCCAGGAGCCGTACATCTCAACGTCGGGTGCGCGGCCAGCGGTGATCGTGGTTCCGGACGTCGACCTGATCGGCGAGGACGTTGGCCGGGCGGACGCCGGAGTCGCGAATTATTATTGGGTGGACTCGCCGAGTATGTTGCTCAACAACGGGCAGACAATCCAGGCCAGCGTCGCGTTCTCTGGGAAAAAAGATAGCATTTTCCTGACTGACTATCCGAACAGCTCGCCGGCGCTATACGGCTTTCGCGAGATGCGCATGCATACCCAACAGGGCGCGCGTTTCGACGGGCAGAAAGAGGAGAAATTTATTCAGGAGACGGCGACGGCCCTTGGTTTCGTGAACGCCAAGCGCGCAATCCTGATGGCGAGCAACCGGGACAACGTTGTGTTCGAGGACGGAACACTGGACCTGCGTGGGAACGAGTCGATTCGTCCGGGAACGACCGTACGGTTGATCCGCGGCAGCGACGCGGCCGGCGCCGCCGCCGGCAAGGGCCTGGCGTCAGAGTGTTATGCTCACACGGTCACGCAGCAATTTTTGCCCTATCGAACGTACACGACCAAGGTGCAATTCGATCGCGGGACCGGCTTTATCCAGCGGGTCCAGCGCGGGACCGGCACAAACTCGCCGTACCTGTCAGAGATGAGCCCCGGGGGCGTTTATGCGTGATGAACGACAGCTCCGCGGGCCAAGGGCATCGGCGGAGGTAGCACCACCTGCGCCGGCGATGCCTGAAGAGTGGGTCGGGAAGCTATCGCTGAGCATTGCCCAGCTCTGCATCGCAACCAGCTTTGGCAGATCGCTGATCTACGGCGAGATTAAAGCCGGCCGCCTAAAGCTGCGTAAGATCGGCAAACGATCATTCGTCCTGGTCGAGGATGCGCGGGCATGGTTGCGCGGCGAAACCGGTGCTGCACGGGCTCGGCAGAACGTACGATGACCGGCATCACCTATTTCCGCCGGCCCGACGTCTCCGGCCAGTTCTTCATCTGCACGGCATACCGGGCGACCCTGTCAGTAAGTGCCTGCGCAGCTCGCTACCAAAACTCAAAGAGCCGACCGAACCCCGAGCTTGACCCGTTCGCACTCTGCCGGGGCTGCCCTATAGGAGCTGCTCACGCCGGCGAGACGCCGATCGCGAGACACTCGCCGCATTGCGCCGAGTTTCTTGATGCCGACCGGTGCGCCCGGTGTTGGAAACGAAGTCTTCGTCGCCTGATCCGCGGTCTATGCATCAGTTGCTACAACCGTGGACGCGAATTCCTCGCCGGCCGAAATTCCAAGGGCACCAGGCCGACGCCTCATCTGGCGGAACGTCGGCTCGGGGTATGGGTGAATCCCGAGAAGCCGGACACCGCGCGATATTTTGTGGTCAAAGGCATCACAAAAAATGCGGCCGAATTGCCGGCACAGATCATGCGCGCGGTTCCGGGGCCCGTAGCCTTCAGCTTCCCGCTCGATCGCCCGCCAATTTCGATCCCCAAGCTCGCGCGACTATTCAGCACCGATACGAGGCTCAAACGGGGGAAGTTCAATCGTGGACAATCGCGGCAGAAGCCCGATCCGCGGATCATGGCGACATTGTCAATGAAGAGGACTGAGCGCGCCTATTACGCGGCCGGCCGCGCACTCATCGTCTTCCTGCATGGCGGAGAAATTGGGACACTCCGAGTTACCGTGGATCCGGAAATGAAAATTCTGGACCCCGGCGCGGCAGCGTCGCGGTTGGAACGCTCGGAACCCGGTGATCGGCGGGAGGCGATTTTGAGGGACCTGATCCCGATGCTTGGCGGAATCGCCGCGGAACAGAACTCATACGGATGGGTCACACCTGAATTGAAGCCTGACGCACGGTGGGTCGGCGCGCCGGAGGCTCACGACCTGGCGCGCTGTTTGGCAAACGGTGCGGATCCGGCGCCGATCATCCAGTTTTTGTGGCAGTATTCCGTCGCGATGGTGACGAACCGCGACGCGTGGCGAATTACTGAAAAGCTTGCGCAGCTTCTCATTGAACGGGGCGAAGTCGCGGGCTTGTGACGCGAGCCAGGCCCCCAAAATCGCGATAACAGAGCCGTTCGGCAGCCGCTCGTGCCGCGTTAGCCGCCTCAGGTGATTCGGCTAAACGTGGATCGTCCGCCCACCGGAAGAGCGTCAGCGTCGCACGAAGCAACGATACGGGGTCGAAACCGTATCCGGCGGGCGGATCGGCAACCGCTAGCTCGCTCTCGACGTCGGCCGCCGTGTATCTTTCTTTCGACAATTTCATTCGTCACTTATCGATGTAGCGTCTGTGTTCGGAAAAATTTTTCCAGATTTTCGACGCCCTCGAGCGATGGCGGCACATCATCTTGGCATGACGCGTCACCCCGGCTGATAAACACCAACGTGTCCTTACGGCCGATGGCAAGGTCAATCGGCACCACTACCTGATAGTACCAGTCGGACCAATTGACGATGAACCCGCGGTGGCGTGACAGATAAGTGGCTCCATAACAGCCATATGTCTGAGTTAGCGCGCTCGGACCGCATCGAAGCGGGTTCGTCGCCACAAAATCTTCCGGATCCTTCGCGTCGCGAACAGCGACAAGGTTTACCGGATCACCGCCAACGACCACACCCGAGAAAAGGATGGAAGTGCATGCCGGCCTCGTACGAACCCGCATCGCTTCTCTGTCCTTGTCCTGCAGGGTCTTTGAATCTTCAGCCTGCGCGGCGGCTCCTCGCAGGGTAGACAATGCCATCAGCAGCGATAAAGAGAGACACCTCAAGACTGTTGAGTTGTTTGCACGCTGTGGCATCTATGCGCGCCCGAAATCTTTTGTCATTTTGCGCGTTTCGGCGCACGCCCCCTCTTCATGTTCGCCAAAGCAAATTCCAGAAGCTGCCGGATCGCCTCTGAGCGGCTGGGGAGCCGCTGCTCGTATCTGAAGTCGTCGATTGCCTCGACCAGCGACGCAGGCATCGGCGTGATTATCCGTTCGGAATTCGGCTCGCTCATGTCCCCCCTAATAGCACGAACTGGGGACATATGCCACCGACATATGAGCCGTTGACGTTATATATGCCATCGGCATATATTATGCCGACTCCATCGGTCGGCAATTTCGCCGGCCTGGCATCAAGGGGGACATAACTATGGCGGCAGCTCGTTCTACAAAACAGTCCGTGATTAAGCTGGCGCGGCGGCTCGGGAAAATATGGGAGCGCGTCGATCGGCTCGAAGAAATCCAGGCTGATGCAAGCGAGCGGGGCAACAAGCGGCGAGCAAAACATGTAAAAGCGGCCGTCACGAAATCGTTCCACGCCGCCCTCGCGATGGAAAATCGAATTCTCAATCTTCCCGCCAGAACGCTAGCCGATGTTACCGTTCATTTGATGATCGCCAGCAGCCTTGCCTCAGGCATCGGCGGTGATCCGGCGGTGGACAAAGAATGGCTCGCCAATATAGAGCGCGTCGTTCGCGGCGGTACGATGGTCGTCGCTAACGCAGCGCGAGTGAATTTGAAGGCGGTCGGTATCGGCGAGTATGGGGCGCCAGGAAAATTCCCAGGGCTCAACACCGAAGATGATGCGGAGGTCGCCGCGGAACTCCGCTCGGCAGCGGCGTGAACCATCCTTGAAGTTAGTGGCGCAGGGCGGCGGGCACCTGATTTCGTAAATGCCCCCCAAGATCCGCCGGGCAATCTGGGCCGCCGGCCCGGCGGATGCTTTGTCGCCCGCGCTGACGTGACTGCATCCTGTTCTGCGGAGGGTCAAATGAAGGGTTGCGAAGCACTTCGCGCCGGTGACATCCGGATCATGGCCGCGGCCGGCCATCGGGATGGTGTCGCGACCGGCGATACGAGCGCCGCCGACGCGCGAATCCGAGCCGCGGCCGGTCTTCGGCCGGGTGACGAAGGCGGAGACACCTCTGTCGACGATGCGAGGATCTTGGCCGCGGCACGCAAAGCGTGAGGATGGTCGCGGCCCGGTCCCCCGGCTTATCACTCAAAACCCGCCAAGTTCCCGCGATGTCCCGGACGTTCCCGCGGTTTACCGCCTATCCATGAGGCCTGATTCGCCCGCCGTCGTACTTTGTCGCCGTCGATTCGCCGTTAGCCCCGTGTCGTGACGCGATGATTGCAGATGAATACACCTGCGCGCGAATGGCGCTCGAAAGGTCTCAAAATGGACTCATTCTCTCGTTTTCTTGACGAACTCGACGCGGCCAAGCGTCGTATCGAGGATGAACAGGCAACGCAGGCCTTTGTGAAGGCCTTCTGGGACAGTGATCAACGCGCCAAGCGCGCCTCTGCGCATTTACTTGGCCGGTTCGACAGTATGGCGAAGTCCCTTGAAGCCGACCAGGTCGAGCGAGCGCGCGCCGAGCGCGCAGAATTTAATACCCGGCTCGGGGAAGCCATCGCGCAGGCAAACTCGGCATGTGAAGCGGGATTGCTGTCCGCCGACCAAGCATCCCGCATCGATCTTCAGATCGGTTCGCTACAGCAGAGGGCCGCGGAGATTTCACTATGACTACGTTTTCCGAGCTGCGGAAACGCCTCGATGATCTTGGCGCTCGGCACGCCGAAGTGTGCGCCCGTATGAAAGCGGAGCTGACTGCGTTCGAGGACACCAGCGCGTCACGGGAGGAGCGCCGGGATATCGAGCGAGAATCGGCAAGAATCAACGCGGAGCTGGTTCAACTCAGCGCCGATGCCGAGCGCGCCAAGGCCGCGGCCATAACGAATTCCGCGGCAGTGCTGGCTCGCGAAGCCCGCGGCCGCGTGGACGCGCACCTGGCCGGCCTGCAGCCGCCACCGTCGCCCGGCGCCTGAAATATCCGACCACGCAAGAGGGAACGCACATGTTTGACCCCATCGAAGCTGCGGCTCAAGCCGCCGTCAACGCTCATACGGCCGCCGAAGAGGCGGTGAAAAACCTGACAGAGCGCACCGCCGAACGCGATCGACTGCGCGGGCGCATCGATGCGCTCAAGGCAGAGCGATCCGGCATCGTTGCCGAGCGCGCAAGCGGACAGGACGACCCCGCACATGGTCAGCGACTGCAGCTCATCGCCGCGGATATCGAGGGTCTCGAGGAGCTGATTAGGCCGATCGAGGCTGACGCGGTGAAGGCGCAAACGGCGGCGCAACAGGCACGTTCATCGGCTGCAATCGCCGACCAAAACGTAGCCCGCGTCACGGACGAGGAGCTGCTTAGCCGCCTCGTGGCACATGCTCGATCGCTCGATGAGCTGTTACTGAAGACGGCGCAGGACATCGCCGGATTAGCGAGGCAGCTCGGCCGTGGGCGAAATCAGTGGCAGCCGACACCGGAGTTGGCAAACGAGCTGCGACGGCTCGACCTCACACGGATCACTGGCGTGCCGCGGTGACCACGTCTCTGTCGCCGCGGCAGTCCCCACGGTACGTCGATCGCGGCCCTGCCCCCTTATCCGCGCGGACGCGCCGGCGCCTGCTGGCTGACCTGCACCGGCGGGCGCTGGCCGGCGATGCTATCGCGGCCGGTGAGCTGATCAGGATCGGTCTCGCGGCTCAGGGCGCGCCCGGAGTGAGCACATCCGGCGGTCAAGGTGTGTCCGCGTACCAGACCGAAGCTAGTTGACGACCTGGGCATCGGCCTGCCGCGCGTGAAGCTCCGCGCATGGCATACGCTCACCCGTGTTCAAGATCCGGCCCCTCAGGTGGGCGTAAGTCGCCGGCGGCGGCCGTCCCGCCCGTCTCCCGTCTGTAGCGCCCTGAGCGCGGCACGACGCCCGCCAAACAGAACCAGATCGCCGCCAAATGCACATTTCGGTACAAGCTACGCAGCGCGTGGCGCCAAGTTGCGCTCCGCTAAGTGATTGTAATGTAGGAATAAGCGCGACGGCTCCAACGTAGCAAAAAGTCGTGACAAGTATCCTGTGCCCAGATCAACCGACACAGGGGCCCCCGCCATGACCTCCATATCCACGACAGCACTCACACCGGCGTGCCGCCTGCCGCGGTCGGCCGTCGTCGATGTCGACCAGCTCGATACGAAGCTCGCCCTGTCGATCGAGGATTTCTGCGCAGTAGCGGGCATGTCCGTCTCCGCTGCCTATCTGGCGATCAAGGTAGGCGATCTGCGGGCCGTTCGGCCGCGTACCGGCGGTGCGGCGATTATCCGCGTCGAAGACGCAAAGGCCTTCTTGGACGCCATGCCAGCGTTCAGCGGGCGCAAGCGTCGTGGGGAGGCGTGCCATGCACCTCGAGCATGAAAAAAAATCGCGGCGCTGCGAGGTTGTGGACCCATCAGCGCCGCGACAAGGTTACAACGCCGGTCACGGAGATAACTCGGCGCCAACACATGATGTTGTCACGACGTCCGGGCCTGTTAGAGAGATTTTCAAGAATGCCTCCGCGGCGGCGCGCAACGCCGTCAAGGCGCCCAATCTCATCACGGCGAGTTCGTGGCGTGAGTTTCGTGAGCATGTCCCGCAGCGGCTAATTCTCCCAAACGCGATCAGCCAGAACGCGTTAATCAGCATGGTTCTGATCAAGCGGCGTCGCATCATTATCAGCCCGGGTAGCCGCGGCGGGATTTTTGCCCTTGTCGATGATTGCGGAGCGCTCGCCGCGGCCGGCGTCCGTCGTTTCAACCAAGATATAATCACCGGTTTCGCCAAACTCGCCGACATCATTTTCGTCAAACGGCCTCTTCCACCAGTCGGAGATTACAAAGACGTGGCGGTCAGCGTCGCCGGCGGTGCCAACGTCCTCTGGATAGAAACTCATCGTGTTCTCGTCGACGACTGGGCTCGCTTCCTTGCGGACTGCAAAATCGATAAGCCCATAATCTGCACGCGCGACGTCACGCGGCGCCAGCGCCGGTGGCGGTCATGACATCCGCGAACCTTCGCTCTGGGGATCCGGTCGCAATATTTAGCGACGCGATGAAATCCAGTGGGATTATCGTCAACGGTCCAATCGTCGATGACGGAAAGCTCCACCGATACCACGCCCATGGCGATCGTAAGGGCTCGCGTAATGCCTGGGCGATACTCCACGTCGATTCCGTGCCGGCGGGTGCCTTCGGTGATTATAAGCGCGGGATAAAAATAAAATGGTCGGCCAAGGGCACGACGCAGCTCTCGCGCGAGGAGCGGCAAGCCCTGGCGGCAAAAATAAAAGCCGACCAGGCCGCGCGCGAGGCCGCCGAGCTGGCCAAGCAAGAGGCCGCAGCCGAACAGGCGAACCGCGTGTGGAGGGCGGCCAAAGAGCCGGCCGCTCACCCGTACCTGACCCGGAAGGCCATCGCGCCGATCGGCGGCGTGCGCGTCGCCGACTGGGTCAAAGAGTTCACCGATGACGACACCGGCGAGGTGCGCACGGTCCGGGTTCCCAACGCGCTGCTCATTCCGATATACGCGGCGAAGGACACGATCGTCAGCCTGCAAGGGATATTCAGCTCGGACAAAAACCCGCTGAAGCGCGACAAGGATTTCCTCCGCGACGGCCGCAAGCACGGCTGCTACTTCCCGATCGGCCGGCCGACACAGCCAGACGGCGGCAGCACGGTCATCGTGATCTGCGAGGGTTATTCGACGGGCGCGTCAATCCACATGGCGACCGGCCTCATGGTCATCTGCGCCTTCGACGCAGGCAACATGATGGCCGTGGCGACCAAGCTGCGCGCCAACCTGCCCAACGCGGTGATCGTCCTGGCGGCCGACAACGACGCGTGGACCGGGCCACCAAAGCACCCGATCGAAAACCCGGGCGTGCACTATGCGCGGGCCGCGGCAACGGCCGTCGGCGGGCTCCTGGTCGTGCCGACGTTCGCCAACGTGGATGCGCGGCCGACAGACTTCAACGACCTGGCCACCCTCGAGGGCCCTGAGGCGGTCAAGGCGCAGTTACGCGCCGCCCTGGGGCCGCGTGATCCGGAACCGAGCGGGCTTAGCTCAGGCGCGGCCAGCACCACGATCGAGGCCGCATTCGCCGGCGCGGCGGCCAAGACTGACAGCGGCGATGATACCGATGCGCGCGACGCGAGCGCACACTTCACACTCCTTGGCTACGATCGCGGCCATCATTTCATTTATCAGCACGAACAGAAACAGGTGTCGAAGTTCGCGCCGACGCATTTGGCGCACGGTGCCAACCTGTTGAGCTTGGCGCCCCTGCACTGGTGGGAAATGCAGTTCCCGTCCAAAAGCAAAGACGGGTTCGACAAGAACATGGCCATGAACTGGTTGCTGCGCACCTCGAACGCGCGCGGCATCTATGATCCGACGCGGATCCGCGGCAGAGGAGCCTGGGACGATGAGGGCCGGCTGATCGTTCACTTTGGATCGGCCCTGTCGGTTCAAGGCGTGATGACTGACGTCACTCGGGTCAGGTCGAAGTACGTCTATGAGCTATCTCGGTCAATCCCGCTCCCGGACGCAACAGCGCTGTCCGACGAAGACGGCGCGAAGATCGTCAACATGGCGGCGCAGTTCAAATGGCGGAAACCGGTTTCGGCGCTGCTGTTCGCCGGATGGGCGGCCCTGGCTCCGCTTTGCGGCGCGCTCAATTGGCGATCGAACATCTGGCTCGGCGGCGGGCCTGGCTGCGGCAAGTCGACGGCGCTGAAGGAATATCTGCATTTCCTGATGAGTGGCTGTTGTCTTTTCGCCACCGGAAACTCAACCGAGGCGGGGATCCGGCAACGGCTCAAAAAAGACGCGTTGCCAGTGCTGTTCGATGAGGCCGAGCAGAACAACGAAAAAGAGCAACAGCGCATGCAGCTCGTGCTCGCAATGGTCCGACAGGCCGCGTCGAACAGCCCAGGCGAAACCCTCAAGGGCACGACGACAGGCGATGGTCTGGACTTCCACATCAGGTCGATGTTCGCGCTCGCATCGGTACAAATCGGTCTGTTGCATCAGGCCGATATCGAGCGCTTTGCGAAGCTGGCACTACGGAGAAAAGAGGACTCCGAGGACCCGGCCGGCGACTGGAAGAAACTCGAGGCCCAGATTTACGCATTCCAGCGCGACAAGGCGATGCCCGCGCGGATGATCCGGCGATCGATCGAGCAATTCGAGACCACGCGCAAGTCAATCCACCTGTTCGCCGAGGTTGGGGCCGCGCGGTTTGGTAGCCAGCGGCATGGCGACCAATACGGCACGCTCCTCGCCGGCGCGTGGTCGCTCAAATATCGCGCGCCGGTTAACCGTGACCAGGCCGAACGGATGATCGATTACTACGATTGGTCCGAGCACCTAGAGGACACGAAGACCGATGACAGCGCGCGGTGCCTTAGCGCCTTGCTCGGCTCGATCATCCGGCTGCCGGGCGGCCTGAACCTCACGGTGAACGAGCTGGTCTGTTGCGCAGCCGGGCACACGGCCCCGGGGGTCAAACTGGATCACGAGGCGGCGAACCTGACACTCCGTCGTTACGGGCTTCGGGTTTTCTCGGACGCGACGACCGCGGTAAGTTTGTTCCTGCAAAACGACTCAGTCGAGCTGTCCAAGCTCTTGATCGGCACGCCGTTCACAGCCGATTGGCGGTCGATGATCCTGAGCACGGACGGCGCACGCCGGCACGACAAGAACGTCCGCTTCAGCGGCGCGCCCGAGCGGTGTATCAGCATCCCGATGACCAAGGTTCTCGGCGTCGAGCCGTCACTCACGCCCGGCGTCACGTCGGAAGATGACCGGCCATTCTGATCTGTCGGCAGGTCAGCCGGTCAGCCGACGCTTCATCTACCCTTTCATCACCAGGTCGCGTGCGACCCCACGGGCGCGGCACTCCGGGCTAGGCGAGCCCCGTGATCTCCTCTGACCCACGAACACTGTTGCCTCACGTTTGCAGCCGTGACGTTGCCGAAAGCGACATCACGCGCCTGTCACGCGAATCTGTGAGCAATATCAGGGCTTGTGACAGCGTGACAGCCGTGACAGGAAAAACTCCACCCCTTATAGAGAGGACCACGATCCCCGAAGATGGGTGCACCCAAAGACAGCTCGCGCACGGGGTGTACATATCCAGTCACGTTGTCACGCTTCTTATTATTACTATCTTATGCTATTGATATATATATACAAAGAGAGCGTGACAAGGGGCGTGACAACGCGTGACAATTAACCAGTGGATGTCACGCTGGATGCGTACCGATAAAACGAGACCTACATCCCCTCCGGTTCCGTGAAGTTCACGCAAGTTCCCGCTGATTACCGGCTATCCCTGAGATTTTTCAGCGCGGCCCGGACTAATATCTCGCCATCGATCGCTTTCTGGTTGGGATGGCCTAACTTGTGGAGCCACGCGGCCGGTGTTTGTCAGGAGCCGGCTAATTTTTTCGAGCGCTGCAAATTCGATACAACTGTCAGTGGCCGGCACTGACAGTTGTCGGCCCGCCGGCAAAATAGGAGAAGAAAATGACCGGCACGCTCAGGAACGCGCAGCGAGTCGATTTGGGCAAGGCCATTACCGCAAATGCGACCAAGGTCCGGCTTACCTATTCGATCGAGCCTGGCGACGCGTGGATGATGATCTACGCCAGTCCCGCGTCAGAGCCGGTCAAGGTGAGCGGCCAAGGGTCGGTCGAGATCGCCCTTGTCGAACCGCCGCATATCTACGTGCAGACCAGCAAAGGCGCGAGATATGACCTTGGCGTCAACGACTATTCAATTTGAGCCGGGAATCTGCGGGTCGAGCTGACTCGGAACCAGTCGGCCGTCGTCCGCTCGATCGTCACCCGCCGGCGGGCGATGGCGCGTCGGCGATCGAGCCGCACAAGGGCGCGCCTGGCGCCGCGGCAGCCGATCGTCGACGTCTCCGCCATGGGTGGGGATAACCCGCCGGCACAGCCGCCGGGTTTGGCGGATCAAACGGTCGCCGGCTCTGCCTTACCGCAGGAATATGTCGGCCGGCGGAGAAGGTTTTTGAAAGCGAGCGCGACTTTAGAAATTTTGAGGGCCTTCGCCGTGTCGCCATACACCGATTTTTGAGCGGCGTTCCAGCAAGCCAGCAGCAAGACGCGGTAAGCGGGCTCTTCGTCCGCGCTGAACCGATCGAGACAGACGCGGACTTCGTCTACTGTCTTCCGGCGCTCTCGTAGATCAGCCAGAACCTCGTAGTACCTGCGCTTCATCATCGCGTGGGCGCGCGCTCTGTTTGACAGATCAAAGGTCAAGTCGAGCGCACCCAAAGATGCGGCCCCTGCCGACAAGACGCCTTTCAGCCACGTGCTCTCAGGGGGCAATATATCGACCAGGGCTGCGGCCCCGAAAACAACAACCCCGAACATGAACCAGCGATGAACCGTATCGAGGAACGCCTCGCGCGCGGCGTGGTAATGGGCGTTCATCAAACAACTGATTTTTACTTCGTCTTCCAAGTCTTTCAGCGGCGCGGCGGCCAAGGGTCCGGATGATTCGCCGGGACCTCGTGGTCCTTCCTCACCCGTTCGTCGGGGCGCCGAGGCGGAGAGTCCCTCGCAGGAAGGCGGGGATCCGGCCGAGACGGCGGTTCCGGGCGCCGCGGTGGGTCCTGCCGTGGCGGCGGCCGCGGCGGTTCCTTCGCTGCTTCCCATAGCTCCCCCGATTCACCAGTGATCATATGCGCCCCCCGCTGTGCCGGGCATTTTCACGGCTAACCCGCCGCCCTGTCAACCTAGGGCTGTGCGCTCAAGCGCACTGTACTATCGCTGTCCCACGGCCACAAAAATATCAAGCGCCGCCTTGCCGACTATCGGCAGGATAATCTCAAAGGTGACGGTGCCGACTACGGCGGTCACGACCATGGCGAAAACGATCCGCAAGAGTACCGCCCAGGCGCCACTGGTCCGCATTCTGAGCGCTCGCCCTGAACTGTCTGCCGTCCAGCAATGAATTTTGTAGATTTCGCCTGCCATCGCCGCGAGCCATACCAGCCCGAGCGCGATGCCTAGAATCATAACCTCCGAGCTGTGCGTGCGTTGATAAACCGCCCTTAGAACGCCAAGGGCGACCAGCCAGCCCAGCGCCTTGAACATCCGATCGGCGAACGACCAAGCGTTCGCCGCGCAAAATCTCAGTGCGGCGGCGACGGCATCATCGATTCTGTCTTCTAGGTCCCTTGCCAATGGCGCCCCCAATTTTTACGAGCCGGAGCACCCCATAGCATGAAGCCGGTGTAGGTCAGAAGGCGGGCCATTGCAGCGTAGGCGGAGACGGCGTCCGCCTACTTAGCCAATTTTATGCCGCGTCGACAGCAGGTTATGAATCCGGCCGTCGGTAAACGCACGTCTTAGCGCACACGGGGGCGCGTTATCGACCTCGCAGCTAAGTCACTGAAGATCCCCTGCTCACCCGGCTTGGTGCAAGGTCAAGGGCCGGCGTGCGGCCCGACGAGCACGGCGCCCCGGCCAGCGCGCCCGGGCGTTTGACGTGATCCTCACTCGTCTGGCCATCGCATCGTCACGAAGTCGTCCAGCGTGTAGGTGCGAAGGCACTGCCGGCCGTAGAAGCGGAGGCGGTCAACGCGCTCGAGCGGCTCATAGCGCACCCGCAATTCCTCCGGATCCACGATGGCCGAATGCCCGCACCAGCGCGGCGGAATAGACGGCGCCGGCGGCGGGTCAGTAGTCGAAAGCTACTAAGCCGGCAAGCGGATGTCGTGACGGGATACTGAGGCCTCATTTGAAATGGGGTCTCGGGTGCTGCACGGAATAAAGCTCGCAGATTTTGTGCCCGGTCCGACGGGCATTATGACCCTGAACGTCTACAGGCGCGGCCTGCTCATCGAGCGGTCCGTTCTGAAGAACCTGGTCGTCACGGCGTCAAAGGCTCCGCTGGCCAATCTGCTCGGCGGGAACGTCGCAAACAACAGCGTGACCACCATCGGTTATGGGACCGGAACCGCGGCGCCGGTGATCGGCAATACCGGGCTGACCAGCCCGTTCACAAAGGCTGTCGACGCGGTGACCTACCCGGCGGCCGGCCAAGTGTCATTCGCTTTTTCCCTGGCCACCGTCGAGGACAACGGCGTGGCCATTTCCGAGTTCGGTCTGTTTACCGGGGCTGGCGCGCTGTTTTCGCGCCTGGTCAGGTCGTCGCCGCTCAACAAGCTCTCCGACATCTCGCTCGCCGGGACGTGGGTTATCACATTCTGAGGATGACCAATGGCTAACCAGCCTGAGTCCGCCACGTACGACGCCGGTGTCTACCAGCTCGAGCTACTCGACCCGGTTCAAGGCGGCGTTGGCGGCCTGTCGAACAAGGCACTGCTGAATCTGGCCAACCGTACGGCCTATCTCAAGCAGCACATGGACCTGCTCGAGGCGGGGACGACCGTTATCCCGGGATACGCGCTGCTCAACAGCCCGGCGCTCACGGGATCCCCGACGTGCCCGACGCCGGCGACCGGCGACAACAGCTCGAAAATCGCCAACACGGCGTTCGTCCAAATCACCGCGAACGGCTACGTTTCGGTCAACGTCGCCGGCGGCGCGAACGTCGCGCTCACGCAATCCCAGTACGGCGTACCGATCATCAACCTGACCGGCCTGATTACCGCCAACATCGCGGTGATTTTCCCGACACAGTCGGGAATATGGATCGTCTCGAACAACACGACTGGCGCGTTCTCGGTCACATGCCGCACGTCCGGCGGAACCGGCGTCACGGTCGCGCAAGGAAAATCCTCCGGTATCTACGGCGACGGGACGAACATCTACAAATCGCGCACTGACTTCACGGACGCGGCGCTCCTCGGAAGCCCGACCGCGCCGACGCCGACGGCCGGCGACAATTCAACTCTCGTCGCAACGACCGCGTTTGTGCAAACGGCCGTTGCGGGTTCGGGAACGGGGATCGCCGGAAGCGTCAAAATCCTGGTCGGAACCGCAGCCGGCGGAACCAAGACCGCATCGTGGACGATCAAAGAGCTGGTCGCCGAGACGGCGCTTGGTGGCACGCCGTACAAAGGCACGAACCTCGCGCTGAATTTCAACGGCGCGAATACCGGCGCCGGGGGCATGGACGTCGCCGGGACGTTCCCGAACCTCAACGATCTGCACATCTACGCGATCTACAATCCGGGCGGCAACACGTGGAGTACGCTCGGCACGACCGCGTGCAATGGCCCGGTATACACCGGCGGCCATATGCCCGCCGGATATACGGCGTCCGCCATGATCTGGTCGGGGGAGACCGATGTGACGCCGAACATCGTTCCGTTTGGACAGGTCGACAATCGCATCTTCCTCCGCTCAACGAACGTCCTGAACAACGTGCTCGCTGGCGCCGCTTCGGCATGGAACGCGCTGTCTATATCTGGCGCCGTTCCGGCAATCGCGCGCACGGTATGCGGCAACATGGGAACCGGAACCAACAACAGCGCCCGCATCGCGGTGGCTGCTGATGCAAACGGACTAGGAGAATTCAACAATTTCAACGGCCAAACAACCATCCAATCGCCGGATGGATTCTTCTCCGTTAACCCGTTTTCCGACATTCCCCTCATGACAGCGCAGCAAATTTATTGGTGGACGGACTCAACGTCAATACCTGCGCGAATCAACATCTCGAATTACACGATCTAAACTGGGGATGGGCTTAGACGATGACAAAATTCGTTCAACTGTCGGCGGACAGCACGACAGTCATCGGTGAGTTCGGCGCACCGCAGAACCCGGACATATACCCCGGATATTCCGCAATCGCGGACAACGATGCTCGGTATGACGCATGGCAGACCAAGCAGGGGACTCCGGCTCAGTATTCCGCCGCGATTGCGACCGGCATCCAGGTCACGTCAACAGGAACGCCGGCGCTGAACGGCGCCTACGCCGTCGATGCCGTGACGCAGGTCCAGGTCCAGGCCGTGTCGCTCTATATCCAGGTGAATGCCAAGTTCCCGGCCGGTCAGACGTCGCTGCCGTGGCCGACCACGCGCAACAGCGTCACCAGCCCCGCTGCCTGGCAGGCTATCGCGACGGCCGCGGCCGATTACGTCACACACCTGAACCTGTGGCTGCGGACTGTTGCCGCCGGCGGGACGGCGACAATTCCGTCCTCGAGCGTCAAGATTCCTTAATCGCCTGATTCGGCGGCCGCGTCGAATTTAAAGCCGTTGACGTCGATGTGGGCGCCCCTTGATGTCCGGGGAATTCCGCCTGATCAGCCGCCTTGTTAACAGGAAGAAGCCTCCGCTGGGTGTCCCCATTTTTCGCGTAATATGGGGACAAAATCTTATTTTGAGATAACAGACCTAGCATGCTAAACGCAATAGGTGGTCAGCGAACCGCGCTACAGGGGGAACTCGATGCCGCCAACTCTTCCAGTGTTTCTTACTCCGAAGCAATTATCGGAGAGATACGGAATTACGGCACGTACCATCGCAAACTGGCGATCCATGAAGCCTCGAAAAGGGCCGAACTTTCTTAGGATTGGAGGAAAGATTTTATATCCGCTAAACGAGGTCGAAGATTTTGAGCGGCGAAACCTACGCGGTTCAATGTGAAATACCCGGGCCGCCGCTAGTGTCCCGAATCTGAAGTTCACAGTATTGGCGATTTGCGGTGCCATGTCAGACTCTTGGGAGGAGCGACACGGGGGTCTGCGATGGGGAAGGGACGATCAGTGGCGGTTCGCGCTGAGACGGAGCGATCCGAGCTTGCGGCGCTTGCGGCGCGACGGAATACGGCGCAGGGGCTTGCCTTGCGGGCGCGCATTGTGATCGGCTGCGCCGAGGGCAGGCAAAACAAAGAGGTCGCCGCCCGTCTCCGCCTGGGATCAGGCGACGGTCGGCAAGTGGCGCCGCCGATTTGTCGAGCAACGCCCGCAGCCGCGACGTCGCCGGCGGAGAAAGCGGAAATCGTCGGCGGCAGTCTGCCGGTCGCGCCGTCGCCGGATTTCATCGCGAAGAACGGCCAGCGCGGCGTCGTCCACCTTAACCTGCTCGAAAAATTTGAGGAGCTGTACGCCGACGCGATGCTGTTGCGCGAGTTCGCGGTCAATCCGGAAGCGGGGGTGAAGAGCCCCCTGTACTTCGGCCAAAGCATCGGCCTGCGCGATCGGCTGCTCGAGACCGCGCTCCGCTCAGCCGATACCGTTTGGAATCTCCGCCGGCAACGTGACTTCTACGACCTGGTTATCAACGAAATCGCCGCGGCGAGCCCCGAGGTGGCACAGACCATCATGGAGAAGCTCCGCGATCTGAACGCGCGCACTGGCATGTCATTCGACGCGCGGGCGTGACGCGCGAGCCGGCCGATATCAACGTCATCTACTCGAAGAGGAGCGGAAACTCCGCCTGGCTACCTCTTCTGAGCTTCAGATAAAGCGCCGCTGGGTCTTTACCCTCGTCATGCGTTGCCAAGTCGAGGTAGTAGTTTTTGCCACCATGCCGCGCGAAAACTATCCAGTCGCCAGTAATGCGGCGAGCCGCGCGCCGGCTAAAGTATCCATCGATCACAAGCTCGTAGACTAGCGCCGGTTGCCATCTGTCAGGATCATCACCGTGATCCTTGGCAATTCGCCCCATTGTCTTCGTCAGGTCACGATTCCCCGTCTTATCAAGCGCCCATCGTATTCCGACGTTTCGGGCTATGTGGCGGGGAGCTGACCAATGCTTGTGCCAAAATGGGTACAACGGAGGATGCTCAAACTGCTCCTCCTCTTTTGTCTCTCCTGCCGCGCGCAAACCTTCAAGATAGTCGAGTTCATCCAAAACCAGATGGTCCTCTTTCAATGTGTCTCGGACCCACAGCAGGCGGGCCGCAAAACCCAAACTGATTCGTTCAAAGTATGGCCGGCAACCAATGATGGCGTGCTTCGCGGATCGCACCTCGTCGCGAGTCATACTGAGTCTGACATACTCTTCCATGAAACAATCGTTGGGTTATCGTGCTGGGATCGACTCGGAATAGCTCGCGCCAAGATTCGGCCAAATAGCCGACGAAATCGCCTACTAGATGAAGCTGAGGCCCGCGGGAGCCGCCGGCGGTCGCCGGCGCGATCTAGACCTGCCGGCTTGGCCGCGCAGGTCCGCTACGATTTGGTCGTACACGGCGCGCGATGTTTTGAGACGTTGGAGCCAGGCATCTGTAGCCGCCGCTGATTCAAGTTCGGTCGCCCCGGCCGGGTGAATCAGGTGCCCCTCTTCCAGGTAGGCGATATTCCGGGCGAGCACTGCGCGACCCTGTTCATAGTTGTCGATGAGCGATTGAATTGTGATCATCTGAATGCTCTTACATCTGTTTGGCGGAATGACTATCTCTGCGAGAACATGTCGCAAAGCCCCGCTATCCTCATTGGTCAACCGTGCTATTCGTCGCGCAACGCTTTGCGGACCTTGTTGATTCCAGCATCGGCTGGAAGGCCCAGATTCTTTTTAATGTTTCCGAGCTGCGCGTCGGATCTGACCTTCGCGAACTCAGGGTAATCCTTACGAAGATTCCCAGCGGTTGAATTGCTTCACTCCCGCCTGAGCGTTCCGTGCTCTGTTCGCCTGTGTGGTGGCAGGGGCACGGCCGACTCCATCTATTGGACGTGCCAGATCATAGCGGAATCCGGGTTGCCGGGACACCTCGGCGGAAACACCGTCCGCCATCTATTGATCGATTCGCGGGGATTTCTGCGGGCCCGCCGCGCTCGGCGCGCGCCGACCCACACATGTACCCACTGCACAGGCCGTATCACCGGAAGAGGCTGCCATTGAACCGGACGAAACCCGACCCGCGTCGTGATCTGATCATGCCCCGATGCTATCAGCTCGAGACAGCGCTGCGCGCGGCTGAGGCCGTCTGGAATCTCCGCCGGCAACAGGGCTTCTACGATCTTGTCGTTCAGGAAATCGCCGCCGCATCGCCTGAGGTCGCTCAATCAATTGTCGAGCGTCTGGCCGCTCTTGACGCGCGGACTGGCATGGCGCCCATCCGAGTTTGACCATCACTGGAAGAATCCGGCAGTCTCCGGTCGACTGGGGCAACCTTATCAGCGAGGAGGAAGCGCGAGAGCTGATGCGCGATGGTTGACCGGCGATGGGCACGGCCGCTAGAACCCACCCACCGAAGGCGCGCGGGGGAGCTGGCCCCTGAACTGCGCGCTGGGCGCCGCGACGGCCAGCTCGTCGACGTCCCCATCAGTGATGAATGGTTCGGCCGCGCGCCCGGGCCGTCGCAACCCGAGCCCGCTATGACAGCGGCGTCACCGCTTGTTCGGGCGTTACGATGGACCCGGCACCGAGCGCGATCAGCTTCGCGGAATGTTTGTGATAGTTCATATCGCTCGTGACGAACACGTCGCGTCGATGATGTATATGAGCCCAGATGGCCTGGACGTCGCACTTGACGTTGCGCCATTCCCACGCTGCCGGCGCCGCATTCGCATCTAAACCATGAGCCCGCGCGTAATCTGGCCAAAGGAACTCGACGTTAGAGAAGAGCGTATCGTGGATGCGCCTTTCGACAGCCTCCATCTCTGAACTGGACCACAATGCATGGTCCCAGAAGCAGACGTCGTAGTAGAGCATTGGCGTCAGGATTTCGAGATGCCCGAGCCCGAGACTGGCCAGCCGTTGCCGAAACTCCTGGAAATTGGCGATAAGGCAGCCGCCCCTCTGCCGCTCTGATGCCGCGATTGCCCCGATGGCGACGGTCGCCTGTCCAGCCGCGTGCGCGTCGGCAAGGGCCCTAACGTGCTGCGCGGGTGGCCTATTTTCGTCGATGTCGATCATGCAGTTTGTATCGAGGGTAAACGACGGCAAGGTCGCGGCCGCGCTTGCGATGTGGCCCGGGTCAGTCAAGCGGATGTCCCGATCTGGACCCGACCTTCACGTTCATGTTGCGCAGCCGCTCAAAGTCTTCTTTTGAGATATCGAACTCCTCTGAGGTGTTGCCGCGAATCACGTGGACGAAATAGCGCTCTGGCTCGAGCCCGCGCGCTGTTTTTGTATACAGCATGAAGCTCTGGCCGTTGGGCGGCGACTTATTGAACTCGTCGAGGATCGTGGTGAGGTACCCGCCGAGCCTTATTTTCTCAGTAATACCGAAAACCTTGCGCGTGGGCCGGCCAGCGCGATCGAGCCAGAGCGCCTTGATGCTGGGATCCCGCTCCATCTCCTGCCGCAAGGCTTCTTCTGCCCCTCGCGTGATCAACATGACCTTATCTCGATCGATCATGTTCGCGTTCATCAGTGTAAGGCGACCTTCATCATCGAAGCGGAAGTATGCCGCCGTCGGGTAGTGGACAATCATCCGCTCCCGTGGATTGACCGCGAACCCGATCATGCCCCCGATTTCTTGAAGCCGTGCGACAAGAAGAGCCCGAACATCGCGCACGATGCCTAGCGGTATCGCCGATTCTTCGGAAACCCAGCGCCGCATCGTGCGATCAGCGACGCCGAGGTCGGCGGCGAGCGCGGTTTGCCAGCGCTCGCCATAGAGCGCGCGGCCGATATCGGCCAATTCATCAGGTGTCATTGGCGGGCCTCCTTGCCCGATATAGCCAGGCCGGGTGCCCGCGCTTCGTCCTAAATTTAGGACACCCGAACGGATTTACAAGGCGGAGCGGGCGTCCGCCGAGCGGCTGAAGTTTCGACAATCCTGCCAATCGCTTAGGGGTTGTGCGGACAGCCAGCCCACACGCTGCCCCACATCTCGCGTACCGCTGCCCTACATTTAGTAGCGGCGTGGTTCACCGTGCTATATTTAGGGCCCATTAGGGTACGCCTGAACATGGTCGACGCCATCTCCGCCCCCCGCCCCAAGCGCTACGTCGAAGAATATGAGAGCCATTTGCAGGCTCGGGAGGCTTACAAAAGCGGCCCTCGCCGCGTGAAGGGTAAGCCGGCGCCCGTTACTCGGCGCGTTGATGTGGCCGGCTACCGACTCCCCACTCGAGACGAGATTGATCACGCGCGGCGGATTGCCGGCTACATCCGTTTTTCACTTCCGGACAATTTCGACGACCATCTCTGGTTCATCCGAAGCTTCTTAGACGTCTTCGCGTATGGGCCGGGCCGAAAGGACACACCGAAGCACGAGGTGAAGAGGCGCTGCTCGACCGCGCGCCAATCCGGGTTCTACGGCGGTCCATTCATAGACTTAGCCTATAAGCTCGAGATGCCGCCCGAGCAGGCGGAAATCCTTCTCGAATACGGATTACAGCGCGTACCAAACCACTGGAGGCATGATCCCGACGAATCGCCGGATGATTGCCTGCTCTCCCCTGACCCCGATGAGGAAGGCGCGCCCCCTCGAATCGAGCGTGACTGGTTCGAGTCGGATGAAGATGAGCCAAACCCGGACGCCGCGATTTAACCGCGACCTATAGGTTTGTTGCGACTCGGCCGGCGTAGCTATCCTGGCGCCGGGGCGCTTCAGGGGACCTGCCGTGGCAACGCCAATCAAATTCGACCCGCCGTTAGTCGTAGACCTCGGCGACAATCCAGGATCCGTCGAGTTTAAGGACGTCGACCAGCTCATCCAATGGGCGACCAACGAGCGCAGCAAATGGTCGCGTGTACTCGGTGGTGGAGCCCAGCAGAACACGACGCTGGGGAATTCGGTACGGCAGCAACAATCGCAAAGCGTCGAACAGATAATTAGCAAGGCGTCGCAGTTCCGAAATAACCATCCGTCCGACGCCGCGCCAGCCCAAGCCCTGCAGCAACTCATCGCGCAGATTGATGGCGATTTTGCGGTATTCCGCGATCACCGCGCCATCCATGCCGACAGTAAGCACGGTCGCATGGTTCTCGCGATCGACGACAACACTCTGGCGTTCTATGTGCTGGCTGTCATTCAGCGCCGGCTGGGCTCAGTCAGAAGCGGAGAAAACTTCGAAGTTCTGCCGTTGCTTCAGGCTTGGCAGATCGTCCACGCCGAAGAACCCAATCGGCGAGCCGAATCAGAAGCGCTGCAGAAGGCGGCCGCTGAAGCGGCCGCCAAGCTGGCGGATGCGACAGCGTCCTATAACGAGCTGACTAAGAAGTTTGAGGAGACGCTTGCCGCGGGGCGGGCCGACGTCGACAAGGGCAAGAAGGACCTTGCCGCCAGCCTTAAGGAGATGAACGGAACCATTACTGCCGCTGTCGGCGACGCCGAGACGATGCTTAGCGCCCGCTTGAAAGCCATGGACGACAAGGTCAAGGAAATCGAGACCTTTTACGAACGTCAGATGGCAATTCAAAGGCCGGTGCTATTCTGGCGAGCCAAGGCAGCATCGCACGAGAACAATTCGTGGCGCTGGGGAATCGGATTTTTAGTGGTGCTCGCCCTGTCGATCGTGTGGCTCGAGGTGTGGGGCGTAGACGCTGCGAAAGAGGTACTAACGGCCGGCCAAGTGAACCTCGCGCCGATAGCCAAAGTGACTCTGCCGTTCTTCTTCATAATTTGGCTGCTGCGGATGTGCTCGCGCATGTTCACGCTGAACGTCGGCCTGATGTGGGACGCGAAGGAGCGTGCGTCGATGGCGATGACCTTCATTAGCCTGCTGAGGCAGAAAGACGGGCTAAAGGACGCCGAGCGCGCGGAGGTGATCAAATCGCTATTCCGGCCGGCCGCCGTGACGTCCGCTGATGACAGCGCACCCCCAGGAGTCATTGAGGCGCTGATTAATAAGGCTGTGACGAGATGACTGCCGAGCCGCCTTCGATCGATCAGCGGGAATGCGCGGATCCGAACAACAAGTATGCCGGAGACGGCGTAAAACTCGCGTACGGCGCTCGCGACGGACAAATTGTCCATGTCTCGCACGTCGATCGCGGCTTCGCCTGCGCCTGCGCCTGCATATGCCCAGGTTGCGGCGCCAAGCTCATCGCGCGGAAGGGTGAGCAGAACCAGGAACATTTCTCGCACCCTGGCTCCGGTCCATGCCAAACGGCTCCCGAAACCGCCATCCACATGCTGGCGAAGCAGATTTTGGAATCAAATCCGATCATTCTTCTTCCCGAGAAGAGAGCTGTCGTTGATCACCTATCGCGGTCCGTCGCGCCATCTGCCCGAGTGACGTTGACAGACGTGCGGCTCGAGACGCGGCTGGGTGGCGTCATTCCGAACGTCCAGGCGCCGTTGATGTTGGACGCCCTGACAACCTCGCTAGGCGGAGCCGTCGTCCGCCAAACGCGTCGAATTTACCAAACTATAACAAGGCATGCGGCAAAGCGCCGGGGCGCAACCCACACCGTCGTCCCTACCCGGACCGCAATTCAGCTCTCACGGGTGGTATGATCCGAGCTGTCAACCGAGAGCGCGATGGCGGTGACTGACGCGGATCCTGAGGCCGTCGAGAGGGCCGAAGGCTGACCTCCAGATGCGTTTCAGTATCCCGCCGCCTGGACGGCTGCCACTGACCGACTAAGGTCGGGCCGCGGCGGCGATACGATCGCTTGCTAGGATTCCGCCAACGGTGACGTCTAAGGGGGATTATGCGATGACGACTTACTGGGTCTTCCACGCCAAGCCACACGGTCGGGCTCGTGTCCATAAAAATGACTGTCCGGACTGCCGGGATGGGCAAGGCCAAGCTGGCCAACACAAGACGGGAGGCGGCGCAACTGAGTGGCTAGGGCCGTTCTCCGCTAAATCGGCCGCGTCCGAGAAAATGAATAGTTTGAAGGCCAAAGACTCTGGAGATTGCGGGCGCTGCAAACCCTAATCGACTCAGGCGCGTGCATCGACACTGGGGCGCCAACGTCAGTAGCATCGGAGATACCGCATGACCCGAACGACCATCAGTGCCGGATGCCAGTCCCGATCGCGCGGTTTGGCCATGACGGAGAGCTGGCCACTCCATGGGCTCGCGCCGCGCTTTATATCTTCGATTAGCAGGGGCCTTTCCTGCATATCTCCGTCAAGCGTCGCCCCCTTCGGCTGGCCGCGGCCCACGAGGGGCCACACTTTTGCCGAGTTTCCTTGCACCTCGCTCGTGGACGTAGATCGTTTCAAGCAAATTTTCCGTAATATCGAGAAGCGTTGAAAGTTCGTCATGAGACGGCTTGAAGCCGCGATGGATAGCGGCATGTCCCACCTCAAGGATGGCTTCCAAGTACTCGCGCGTTTTCGGCGAAAGATATCCGGCGTCGTGAAACGCTTGAATGTTCCCTCGGAATGTTCCTCGATCCCCCACTTTATCGATCATGATGTGTTCCAGAAGGGCGCGCACCCCCATCGCCGCGAGACGGCGCGAATTGTTTTGTAAGGCCGTATATATCTCCGTCAGCAGCTCTTCGATTGGGCTATCGTTGAAGTCTAGCGGCTGCTTGATGTCGTGAAGCCACTTGGGGGGATGCCTAGCGATGGCCGGCGGATAATAGGTCGTCTTCACCCCCTCATCTTCAGAAAACCAACTTTGATGACGGAGGGTGATGTTCGCGCAGCCGCGACATCGCAGAAGTTCGTATAGATCGCCGCCATCTATCGAAGAATATTCGTCATACCTCTCTTCCCACGTTGTTTTCTCTCCATGCAAAACATCATGGGCTGTCTCACGCTGGCATTTATTGCAATGTGCTTTTGTCGTCTGTTCCGGCATGCGTGACCTATAAAATCAGCAGCCGCACATCCGCGTCAACGTATTCGATACGCTTCATGCGCCGGTCGGTTGTGACAAAAACCAACCCACGCTCTTTGGCCTGTGCGCACATCCAGAGGTCATTTTCATCGACCCCCAGAGCTTTGCCTGTCGCTTGATCAACCCACTCCTCGATGTACTTCGGCCGATCGCGCCGGAGCGTTTTGGCAAGATATTTGGCGCCCATTTTGCTCTTAATTCCTGCGTAGGCTGTGCTGGTATGATGGGTGAGGTCAAGGACACCGTACGCCCGCGCGTTTCGGATCATTTCCCTGAGTGCCGGCAGGTCTCCCCGTCCGATGGCGGCCGAAAGATCAGCGCCAAAGGTCAGTTCGGCGAGCGCAACAACGGAGATATAGCGTGGGGCAGCCGCGGGTAGGGCCTCGAGCGCACGGCTCTTCTCCGCATGAAATTGATGTTTGGGGTCCAGGTGAATCGAAAGGATCGTGGTGTCTAGGAGAAAGGGTCCACCGGGCGTCATTCCCCAAACTCACGAAGGAGTTCCGCCTCACGTTCCGGCAGCGGGTGGAACGTTTTGGAGACCCAGTTTCCGTTCGGACGGAATCGGCCTGATGCGCGCTCTGCGAGACGCAGTCCGGGCGCCGGATGGGCAATGTCCCAGTGAACCCAGGTGTGCGCTACTGGGCGCTCCGAATCTTGGAAGTAATTGAGCAGTTCCCGTTCCAGTCGCGGGGGCAGGTCATACGCTTCCAACACAGCGGCATCGATCTGCGTCAGGAGTGCGGAGAGCTTTTCGGTGTCATCACGCATCAACTCGTTATTGGCGAGCAAGGACGTGTACTCAGAAACCAGGTCCGCGACCCGCCTCGGCAAACTAGGCGGAATCGGAATTTTTTCTACCGCGGAAGCACGAATTCGATTTGCGGGTGAGTGCACGGCGAGAAACGCATTGGCGAGTGGACCATTTAACACGGCAGCGAGAGCCAAAAAATCCGACTCCACGAGAGTTGTTCTGGGCCAAATACCAAAATACTGCTGGGAGCAGATAAGGCCCGTCTTATCTAGACTCGCCGCAACACGCCATGGACCGCGACTAAGCCTCGCGGCGTTCGCGACCAGTTTGGGTTCCGACCACGGTAGATCGATTGCTTTGTACAACAGCCGCTCAGGCCTACAGTCGAGCCAGACTGGACGCGGCAGAACGAATTGCCGAGCGTTTCGTGCACTATGAAGACCGCGCCGGTAGCCTGCACGGCGCTGATTGCTCCAGGCTTCGTCTTGCGCTGACTTCCACTCAATCCCGCGGTGGACAGTGACGCGCTCTTCCATTCGTGGGAAGTTTTCCACGAATTGCCAAACCGTGGCGAGTGATGGAATCCACAAATCGCCTTCGGGATGATCCGAAACCGGCCGGACTTGGCTGCGCTGGACCGTCGTATCGCCAGTCTTGAGGAAGGCGACGCGATCCCGATCAGCAATCTCAGTGGATCGACGCCTGATAAGGTTCGGAGCTGGCGGTCTCGGTTCTCGCGCAATCAACAGTGCGGATTCAATGGTTGATGCGCCGAAAATACGGTCAGGCAACTCGACAAGTTCTACATCCCCGTAGAGGCCTTCGACTCGACGCCTCTGATCTGCAAATTGCCGTTCCAAGATGAACGGCCGCGGGAGCACGAAGCCAAGCGCGAGCGGATGCGCGTCGAGTGCCGCGTTGAGCGCCGCCATTGGTTTCGAGTAAGTCTGCGTTGCGATCTTGTAACGGCCGCGCTCTTCTGGCGTGAACGCTTCAAACGGCGGGTTGCAGAGGATAACGTTCCGCGCTCGCATGCGCGCCTTGAGCGTGTCGCCCTCGAATAGATCGGCTTCCCGAATATTCCAGCCATTGTGATTGGGATAATCGGCGAGTATGAGCGAGAGCATTGCTACTTCGCAGGCGAACGGATCGATTTCATCACCAGCAAGGTGCTCAACGAGAAAACCGTGCCGCTTCTGGTCAGTCCAATCGACAGGTAGAAGGTCCCGCAGATGCCGCAACGCGGACACCAGAAATACACCGGCCCCGGCGAATGGCTCGTAAACCTTTAATGACTCCGGCGGGTACCGGTGCAATTCCAACCGTGCGACGACATATTCAGCAACTTGCCGAGGCGTGCTGTGAGTTCCGAAGAGCTGACGCGCTTCCGGCGTAACCAGTGTGTTCTCATAGACAAAAGCGAGGTCATCGGCGGAGATGTGGGAGAAGCTGATGCCCTGCCGAAGACGATCCCAGGCGGCATTGAATGCGGCAGGAATAATTCGTCTTTTCGCTACGGGCATTGTTGACAGGGAGTAATAGGTTTCGATCGCATCTAGGACCGATGCAAGATCGTCTGGATTCCATTTCTTTGCGTACGGGTGGCCCCGATCCTGCAATACCTTTGCCGCGAGAAGCCGAAACACCACACGGAACAGTAGGCGCATATCCAGATTGCGTGCGCCTTGCGCCGCCGTGGCCGCTGCCAGCGTTTCGACCAGCAAGCGATCGAGCTTGGCGTGGATTTCACCTTCGATCGCGGGCAGAAGACCAAGGTCGATGAAGTCGAGCTGATAGCCCTTCTCGATAGCGCCGACAGATTTTGCGCGGTGGATAGCGTCCGGACGCCACGAATCCCGGTTGCGCTCGAAGAGCGCTGGTACTTCAGCCACAGTCAGGCGCTCGAGAACGCGCGGCGGATCGGTGCTACGCACCTGCCAGACCGTCACGTCGGTGCCGTCGATTACTAAAAGAAGTGGCGCACCTAAGGCGCGGTGCTCATGAACAAGGTCGAGCGCGTTACGACCGTCGCGTTGGACTACGCCAAGCGCCGCAGAGCGGTAGGAAGGGGGGGTCTGCGTGAACGCTACCAATGGTACCTTGCGTGTCTTTGCTGCGGGATCCAGCACGTCCGCAAACGTGTAGCCGCGCACAATGGCCTCCGCGCGATATCCTGTCGCCTGCGCTGCCGCTGCGATCGTCTCGACGGCGTTCACGGCCGTCCTCGCATCGCCGCCGGTGTTTGAGGCATAGTCGTTGCCGGTGTCTGCGGGGACGTGATTGGCGTCGGGGGAAAGCGAAGCGTCTGCTGGCCATCTTGTTCGCCGACCGCGAGTAGCTGATCGCGAAGCTGTGTCACGATCTGCCGTAGAGGCACGATCACGAGTGCGCCTGCACCAAGCGTGTCACTGAGTTCCGGTTGGAACTGGAGCTTTTCGTGCGCAATGTCGAAGATCAGTTTCCCGCGCTCAAGTACCGCCCACGGGGACGCACTACACAAATCGAAGAGTGCGTTGGCGAGCGGGGCCAGGGCGCTGACGCGAATGCCTAGGTCAACGCAAAGCGTGCGAACGACAGCAACCGCAACGAGGTCCCCAGACGTAAAACAGGGGCTGTGACGCCGATCCCGGCGCAGCGGAAGGAGCGCTTTTTTCCAGTGGCGATACGTCTCCGGTGCGATGGAGGCTAGGTTGCGGAGCTGGCCGGGCGTAAACTGGACCGTCATGATACAAGCCACATTTCGTCTTGTCGTTAGCAACAAACTATCCTGTCAGAGAGTCCCTTGCAAGGGATGTGGCTGGAATGAATGGATTCTGCCCGCCGAGCGCGATAAAGCCGAAAATTAGGTGTGGGGTATGAATGGGGGTTGGCCTACGCGGACCAGATTAAGCGTATGAATAATAACGAAAAAAAGTCATTCTTGGCGGACACCCTGTCCGCCATTACTCCTGAACCGCCAGTTCTTTGAACGCGCGCCGCGGGCGCGGCACTCAGGGCCGCGCGACCTTCCAGGTGCCGTTGGCCTGGCCGTCGCCCTGCGTGTCGCCCGGCTGCCTGTCGTCGTGCCAACCGTAGAGCGGCTTGCCGGCATCGTTGTCGTTGGCAAACGTGTACAGCGTCATGCCGCGATTGGTGATTGGCGGCACTTGATCACCCAAACCGCGCGAAGAGACGGCTCATGCCCTGCCCGAATCACCCTGTGCGCGGGTCGCAGCAGGGCTTCTTGGGAAGACGTTAAGCGTCGAAAATAGGTCGCACGCCGCGGTCCGCGTTTCGACAGGGGGCTCATCGAGGAGCAACAGGCGGGAGAACAGACGACTCGCGGATCACCAAGGCCGGGCGTGGACCCATCACGGATCGACCTCCCCCAACTCCATTGATTTGCTCCAGGAGCAGTCGGACCCCCAAGACCGCCAGCTCGTCTAGATGGAGATTCACGGCAGTGAGGCTGGGACGGCATTCCCGCGCGCGTACCCCGTCGTAGCGTGTCGCGAGCTTGAGAGTCTCGGGAATCTTTAGGCCAAGCTCCGTAGCGGCCTTGCACGCGCCGACAGCAAAAACATCCACGGGTGCGCAAATCGCATCGATCTTGCGGTGCTCTCGCAAGAGATGCCGCGTTTGCTCGTGCGCCATCGATTCGCCCCCCGTCTCGTCGATCCGCGAAATTAATGGAGGCATCTTTTTTTCCGCGACGAATTGCAGATAGGTGCGTTGGGCTTCCAGATAGGAGTTCCGTGCCTGCGCGCCGATGAGCAGGGCGATGCGCCGTGCCGACTGCCCGTATAGATGATCCAGCAACAGCCGACAGGTCAGGGACGATTGAATATCGACGAACGGCAGGTCAGTCGCCCTAGCCTGCCGCCCGATCGATACGACGGGAATGCCCCGTCCGCGCAGGATCGCGACATCGGGATCGTCGGCAGTCGGCTCTATGACGAGGGCTCCGTCGATTTGCAGGTCCTTGAACGGTGCACGCCCTTTTTCGAGCGGCGGCACCAGGACGAGCGCGATTCCGCTCTCGAGAGCGGACGCGGCGGCGGCCGCCGCGATTTCCATCAAGAATCCGAGGCGCGAGGGCCCGGCGGCCACCGCAAAGGGCATCGACGAAAAAATAGCGATCGTATCGGCACGGCCGGTGCGCAGGCGGCGCGCCCGAAGATTCGGGGTGTATCCCAGCTTGAGCGCTGCGGCCTTCACCCGTTCGCGGGTCCGGACGTCGACGCGGCGGTGGCCGTTCAACGCGTTCGAGACGGTGGCCACCGACACTTTCGCGACCCGGGCCACGTCCACGATCGTCGGCCGCTCATTGGTCTTCATGAAACTTGCCGCACGCGGGTCATTTGCCTACCTTTTGATCGGACGGCCGGACGTGTCCCGCGGCCGATCGGTCAAGTTCTCTCAGAAGATCAAGCCTATGGCGCAGCGGCAGGGATTTTGCAATAAAACGTTTTTATAAGGCTATTAAAACGTTTTGATGTCGGTGCAGAAAATGCCGGATCATATGCAAGGACAACACCAAGCCTCCGCCACAACGGTGGATCAGGTGACATTGCGGCGGCGGGGCACCGGTCTTATCGCGCATGATCCCGTGCGGTCGGCCGTCGGCTACACGTTGTTCGCGCCGCAGACCGATGGCGGCAACGTCTACCTGGCCGACATCCGGGGCGCGGTTGTCCACCGCTGGACGCTGCCGGTTCGGCCCGGCCGCCATGCCGTCCTGCTCACCAACGGCAATCTCGGCTACAACGGCAACCATCCGGATTCACCCGACCTCTATCCCGCCTGGTCGCTGTGGCATGGCGGCGCCTTCATGGAAGTTGCCCCCGACGGCAAGGTCGTCTGGGAATACACCGACCACACCCATCACCACGATGCGCAGTGGCTGCCGAACGGCAATCTGCTCTACGGCGCGACGGCGCCGGTGTCCAAGGACTTCGCCGGCCGGATCGTGGGCGGCAGCACGACTCACGATCTGCCCGATGGCACGATCTACGGCGACGTCATCCGCGAAGTAAACCGCAAGGGCGAGCTCGTGTGGGAATGGCGCGCCTGCGATCACCTGAACCCCAAGGATCACCCGATCCATCCGTTCTTCGACCGCTATCATTGGCCGCTCATTAACGGGCTGTGGTCGACGCGCGGCGGGCTGGTGCTGATGAGCCTGCGCACAACGTCCGGCGTCATCGGTGTCGACCGAAAGACGGGCAAGGTCGTATTCGAGATCCCGCACCCGATCGTGTCGCAGCAGCACACGCCGGTCGAGCTTGCAAACGGCAACATCATGATTTTCGACAACGGCAATTTCCGCCCGGGGATCCCTTCGCCGTCGTCGCGCATCATCGAAGTCGACCCCTCCACAAAGGCAGTCCTCTGGACATATGCCGACGCGATGCAGCCGGCGTTCTTCTCCCCCTATATGGGTGCGGCGCAACCACTACCGAACGGCAATGTCCACATCACGGAATCCGCCACCGGACGGCTGTTCGAGGTGACCCGCGAGGGCCACGTCGTTTGGGAATATGTCATCCCCTATTTCGGCGAGTATCCGGACGCGGCGGCGCGCAAATACGTGCCCGGTCATCACAACAGTGTGTTCCGCTCGTATCGCTATCAACGGTCCGAGATTCCCTGGCTTTAGCGGCCGGGTTCACCGGGCCCTCCGAATCCGCGAGCAGCATGAGAGAGAGTCACCGATGATGTCGCAATTGCAACGCATGATGAGTGCCGTCGCCGGGGCGGGCTCGCCGGGCTGTTTGCGGCCGGATGTGCCGCGGCGGATGAGCCGAAGCAGGTCCGCCTCTTGATGAACTGGTTCGCGCAGGCCGACCAGAGCGGCTATTGGGATGCCTATATCGAAGGGCTCGGCAAGGAAAACGGCATCCAGATTGCGGCTCTGCAGGGTGGGCCGAAGATCCAGACCATCCCTCAGGTGGCTGCGGGGCAAGCCGAGTTCGGCATCGGTAACGCCGACCGTCGAAGTGATCTCGGCGACGATACTTGGCTTCTTATTCTTCTTCATCGGGTGCGCGACCGGCCGATTGCTGCTCCGCCATTGGCATGAATCGGCGGCGGCCGACTGGTCGGCCCGTCCTCAGGAAGGCATCTCATGAGTCGCGAAATTCCCGTCATCGACATGGCACCGTGGTTCGGCTCCGACCGCCCGGCCCGCGACGCTATCGCGCGGCACGTCGATACGGCCTGCATGGAATGGGGGTTCCTGATCGTGCGCGGTCACGGAATCGACCCTGCCCTGAGGCAAGCCGTCCGCGATGTCACCTACGAGTTCTTCGATTTGACACTCGAGGAAAAACTGCGCTGCGAAGCCGCTGGACGGCCGGGTGGTCGCGGCTACTACCGACCGGAATCGAAGTCGCACGCCCGTACCCGCGGCGAGGCCGACGCGCCGGGCGACCTTCGCGAGACGTTCTTCGCCGGCATGGAGCCGAGCGCCGGCGATCCGTACACCACGGCGCCGGACGCGGTCCGGCATTTCGCACCGAATGCATGGCCGGCGCGCCCGGCGCGGATGCAAACCGTCTGGGAGGCCTATGCCAAGGCCTGCGGAGCCCTCTGTCGCGAGATGCTGCACATCTGCGCGTGGGCCCTCGATCTGCCGGAGACTTGGTTCGACGACAAGATCGACCGTCCGATCAGTACTTTTGCCGCCCAGCACTATCCGAAACTGGAGAGGCCGCCGAAGCCGGGGCAGGTCCGTAGCGGAGCCCACACCGACTTCGGCACGCTGACCCTCCTCATGGCGGAGGATAAGCCCGGGGGTCTCCAGATTATGGGCAAGGATGGTCAATGGCACGACGTGAAGCCCGTGCCCGGCGCGTATATTGTGAATCTCGGCGACATGATGGCGCAGTGGACGAATGATCGCTGGCGATCGACTTTGCATCGGGTCGTCAATCCGCCGCTCGACGCCGGCGCCACCGCACGGCGCCTCTCCATCGTTTACTTTAATACGCCGAATTATGATGCGCTCATCGAATGCATTCCGTCGTGCACGGACGCTGAGCATCCCCCGAAATACGCACCGGTCCGCGCCGGTGATCATTTGACGGAGAAGTTGAAACAGGTCGACAGCGTGGCCAGGACGGCGTCGTGACATGATGACCGAGACGCGAAAGGCCCTGGCCGATTTTCTTCGGGTTCCTGCGTCTCTCGGGGGCGTGCTCGCGGTTTGGGCGCTGACGACGTCCTCCGGTGCCGTCAACACGGAGATCTTCCCCACACCGGCCGCCGTCTGGGCCGCCGCGGTCGAACTCTATCGCGACGGTCTCCTGACCACTGACGCGCTCGTGTCCGTGCGCCGTGCCGCCATCGGATTTGTCGTCGGATCGAGCCTGGGCGTGCTGGTGGGCCTTTTTACGGCGCGCATCCGCAGCGTCGGATACACGCTTCATCCGTTCCTCAACCTGCTCCGGCCGATTCCGGCGATCGCGCTCGTCCCGCTTGCCATCGTCTGGTTCGGCATAGGCGAACTGTCGAAATATGTCGTGATCTCCTACACCGTGTTCCTGTCGGTTTGGCTCAACACCGATCACGGGACGTCGGGCGTGGCCCAGACCTACATCCGGGCCTCGCGTTCGCTCGGCGCTGGCACCGCGCGCGAGTTTTTCGAAGTCGTGGTGCCGGCCGCGGCGCCACATATCGTGGCTGGCTTGCGCATGGGTTGCGCCCTTGCGTTCCTCAGCCTCGTAGCGGCGGAGCTGACGGGCGCCTCGGCGGGAATCGGCTACCGCATTCAGGAAGCGCGGAACTTCATCCGCACCGACCGCATGTTCGTCGGCTTGATCGAGCTCGGCATTCTCGGGGCGCTCCTCGATTTCTGCTTCCTGCAGATCAGCCGGCGTCTTGTGCATTGGGAACAGGCATGAACTCACCCCTCGACGACGGCACGCCGGCTCCGCAGGTCGGCAACGTGCTGATCGACAGCGCCGCAGTTCAGTATCGCGATCGCAGCGGCAAAACGGCGCTGGCGCTGACGCCGACCAATTTGCGCTTTAAGCCGGGAGCCTTTACGGCGCTCATTGGGCCATCGGGATGCGGCAAGTCCACGCTCCTCAACGCCATTGCCGGCTTCGTGCCGCTGTCGGAGGGCGTGATTCTGGTTGATGGCAAGCACGTGACCGGTCCTTCGCCCGATGTTGGCGTGGTGTTCCAACAATACGCGCTGTTCCCGTGGTTCACGGCGATCGGCAATGTCGAGTTTGCGCTCAAGCGTTTCGGTATGCCGAAGGAGCAGCGGCGCAGCCAGGCGATGGCCGGCCTGACGGAGGTCGGCCTCGCTGACCGGGCGAGAAGCTTCCCAGGCCAGCTCTCCGGCGGCATGCGGCAGCGGGTCGCGCTCGCCCGCACGCTCGCCGCTCGGCCAAAAGTGCTGCTGATGGACGAGCCGTTCGGAGCGCTCGATGCGCAGACTCGGATTATCATGCACGAATTGCTGCTTCGAATCTGGGAGTCGCGTCGCACCACGGTGCTGTTCATCACCCATGACGTCGACGAGGCCCTGGTCCTATCCGATCGCATCTACGTCATGTCGGCCGCTCCGGGGCGCATCATCGACGCGATCGACGTGACGAGCCCGCGTCCACGCTCCGTCGAGAGGGTCGATGACGCCTATCTCGCCGGCCGAAACCGGATCTTGCGTCTCCTGCGGCGTCCGGATGCCGCGTCTGCCCCGCCGTTACCCGACCGCAATGGGTCAATCGCCCCCTTATCAGCGAGGAGAAGATGATCATCCCCCGCCTATTGTCCGTCTTAACCGCAGCGGCGCTCGTGGTCATTGGTTCGGCCGCGATGGCCCAAGCGCCGACGCCGATCACGATCGGCTGGGGCGCTTTTTTCGACGTTCCTCAGCTGGCGCAGGCGGTCGACAAGGATCTCTGGAAGGACCAGAATCTGGCACCGCAGATCGTGTCCTTCGCCACCGGCCGCGAAAGCTTCGAAGCCGTGATTGGCGGCCAGCTCGATTTTGCGATCCTCACCGAGTTTCCGGCGGTCATCGGCGTGATGCGCAATCTAAAATTCCAGATCCCGGCGGTCCTGTCGAAGTTCAAGACGCTGCGGGTCGTCGCCAAGAGTGCGACGCCCATAACCACGATGAAGCCGCTCGCGGGCAAGAAGATTGCGACCATCCTCGGTACCAATCTTCACTTCCTGGTCGTCGAGGCGCTGAAACGCGATGGCGTGTCGGCCGAACTGGTCAATGTCGGCCCGGCTGATATGATTCCAGCGCTCGTCCGGGGCGATGTCGACGCGGCGGCAACCTTCCCTTCGGCCTATCAGGCGGTTCGGCGGACTCTCGGGACGCAATATCAGGAAATTCCGGTTCCCGGAATCGCCCAGAGCTTCGTCATCGTCGCGTCGGACAAGGTGGCGACCAAGACTCCGGCTCTCATGTGGCGCCTTCTCGCCGTCCTGCTCAAGGGGGAACGGCTCGTCGCGGCCGACCCGCTCGAAAGCCAGGAGGCGGTTTCGCGCTATGTCGGCAAGGCCATTCCGCTCGAACTGATCCAGGCCTCCTGGCCCGAATACGAGTTCCGGATCCAGCTGGACAAGGCGACGCTCGACCTGATGGTGCGCGAGGCGACATGGCTTCGCGAGCAAGGGTTTGTCAAGGAGGGGACGCCGTCAGCCGAGCTATTCTCAAAATACCTCGTTACGGGGCCGCTGAAAGACCTGGCCGCCGCCAGGGTCGAAATCCCGTAGCAGAGAGGAGACGCTCGCCGTCTATCTGCAGCCGATGTCCGAGGCGACCGGCTGGTCCCGCACCGCAATTTCGAGCGCGATGACCATGGGTCTGCTCGCCATGGGTCGCGGCCTTCGAGTGGCTCTACATCGGATCGTTCGCCATCGGTCTTGGCGCCGTTGCTATTGCATTTGCCTTTCCGCCGCTACCCTTTCGGCGCCCGCAACCGCTCAACGCCCAAGGCTGCGCAAGGACAGTGATGAGTCAGATGATCAGATGGAAAGGACAGCCATATGACGATAGCCTACACCCTGCGCGTAGCCCTCGCAGCGGTGCTGGGTACTGCCAGCACAGCGGTTGAGGCTGGGTCTGAGGCGACTTGCACGGGAACATCGTGCTCGTGCATGGTGCTATCACAGATGGCTCGGGATGGAGAGTTGCGAGGTTTCCGGGCAGCGCTACGTTGGCTTGACTTCTAACTTAAAGCGCCGCCTTGCTGACCACAATGCGGGCAAAGGTTCACATACCACGAAGTTTGCGCCTTGGCGGCTCGTCACCTACATCGCATTTTCTGACGAGCGCAAGGCCAGGACATTTGAACGTTATCTTAAATCGGGCTCCGGCCACGCATTCGCCAGAAAGCGGTTTTGGTGAATTACAAACCCACTCGTTCGGGACCCGCGGCAATCACCTCTATACCTAAATCTTGAACCGCCAGTCCTTTGAACGCGCGCCGCGAGTGCGGCACTTAGGGCCGCGCGACCTTCCAGGTGCCGTTGGCCTGGCCGTCGCCCTGCGTGTCGCCCGGCTGCCTGTCGTCGTGCCAACCGTAGAGCGGCTTGCCGGCATGGCAAACGTGTACAGCGTCATGCCGCGATTGGTGGCGAGGACCTTGCCGAGCCGCGTGTCGACGACCTTGTGCGCCGGTTCGGCGGCGCTCGACATGGCGCCGTCCTGGCCGCCGCATGCCGTGAGCAAGATCGCCACACAGCCGAGTGCGGCGAGTGTCACGCGGGTGTTCGTGCGCCCGCCAGTCCTGCGCGTAACGGTCGTGCGCGTGAGATTCCGGCGCATCATGGGGAGCCCTCCCGATTCCAACCGAGCCGCCCACTCCTAACACAGATTCGGTCGTAACACAGATTGGTGAGCCTGGGCTTCGTGAGCGGTGGGATCGCGGCGCCGATGCAGGCAAAAAAACGGCCGGCTGGCGACCCCCGCTGGGGCCAACGCCAACCGGCCGCCAGGAGCGCGTCCGAGGGGTCAGGGGGTCAAGGACGCACTACTTTCTGAATGCTCTGGTGCGACTGCTCTAGATAGTCACGTCGCGGCGCGGGATGACCTGCGCTCACGAAAACGTGCGTGCCGCCGCTCATCGCCATCCATCGGGTAAACACCCCCCATGCGGACCTATTCCGGCTTGTCCGGCTTTCGGCCCTGCGCCACATTGCGCAAATATGGACCGCGCGCCGGTGGAGAATATTCCGCTGATCGACGTCGGCCGGGCTGGCCGTTCGGCCCTGCTCGACGCGGCGCGGCCGCGCGCCGCGGCACTGGTGGCGATCGCGCGGCGCCGCTATGGCGGGCTGGCCTTGCGCTGCGGCGACGCGATCAGCCGCAGCTGGCTCGCGCGCAACGCGACACCGTATCGGGCCGAGATCGAGCAGGTCGCCGCGCGTCTCGGCGCGCCCGGCGCCGTCATGCTGAACTTCAGCTTCGAGTGGGGCTGCACCGGCCTGGTCGACAATGATCCGGTGGCCGGCGGTGTCCGCATGCTGCGCGCGCTCGACTGGCGGCTGCCCGGGCTCGGCCGCCATGTGGTGGTCGCCCGGCTGGATTCGCCGGCGGGCCCTTACTACGACGTGACCTGGCCGGGTGCGGTCGGCGTCCTGACCGCGATGGCCCCCGGCCGCTTTTCCGCCGCCATCCATCAGGCGCCGGCGCGCCGCCACGGTCGCGGCAGGCTCGGCGACTGGGCGAAGAACCGCGCCCTGGTGTGGCGGCGCACCGCGATCGCGCCAGCGCATCTGTTGCGCCATGTCTTCGAAACGGCACCCGATTTTGCGGCGGCGCGCCAGGTTCTCGCCGAGACGCCGCTGGCCCTGCCGGTCATCTTCATGCTCGCCGGGACGTCGCCCGGGGAGGCCTGTGTCATCGAGCGGCTGGAGGAGCGCGCGGTCGTCCATGACGGGCCGGGGACCTGCGCCAACAGCTGGCGCTTCGCGGCGGAGTTCGGCGGCGCCTGGGGCTCGCGCGGCTATCTGAACGACAAGCGGCTGGTCTGCCTCAGCGACCGCGTCGGCCGCCGGCACGAGGGATTCGATTGGGTCGTCCCGCCGGTGCTGAACAGCGACACGAGGCTGGCCGTCCTGGCCAACCCCGACCGCGGCGACCTGGCCGTCCTGGGGTATGAGGAAATGGCGCCAGCGACGGCGGAATTCCATCTGCAGAACAAAGGCTTGGTGGCCGCCTGAGCCGTCTCGGCCGGCGCAAAACGGGTTGACAGGCAAGGGTTTGTGGCTATAGTGCGCGCACTTCGCCGCGGGGGCTGTCTTCCGCGGCGCGTTTCGTTATGCCGGGCCGTGGGCGTCGCCCGCCGGACCGCGACGAAGCCAGCACAATGGGCCTGGTGCCCGGATAAAACGGGCCTGGCGCCCTGATTTGGTGAACCTCATGTACGCAGTCATCCGCACCGGCGGGAAGCAATACAAAGTCGCCGCCAACGACGTGATCACCGTCGAAAAACTTCCGGCCGAAGCCGGCTCCGTCGTGCAGTTCGACCAGGTTCTGATGGTCGGCGGCGACAAGCAGGCGGTCGGTGCGCCGCTGGTCGCCGGCGCCGTCGTCACAGCGACCGTGCTGGAGCAGGTCAAGGGCGACAAGATCATCATCTTCAAGAAGAAGCGCCGCCATAACTACCGGCGCAAGAACGGCCATCGCCAGCTCGGCACGGTGCTCCGCATCGCCGGCATCTACACCGATGGCCAGAAACCCGATCTTCAAGCCGCCGCGAAGCCGGCCGCCGCTCCCAAGTCGGAGAAGAAGGCGCCGAAAAAGGCCGCGGCGAAAAAGGAGTAATCGACCATGGCGCATAAAAAAGCAGGTGGCTCCTCGCGCAACGGGCGCGACAGTGCGGGCCGCCGTCTCGGCGTGAAGCGGTACGGCGACGAGATCGTGCTCGCCGGCAACATCCTCGTCCGCCAGCGCGGCACCACCTATCATGCGGGCGCCAATGTCGGCATGGGCCGCGACCACACGCTGTTCGCGACCGCGACAGGCAAGGTGAAGTTCGCGCAGAAGGGCGGCGGGCGTACCGTCGTGTCGATCGTGCCAGCGCCGGTGGGCAACGCCGCCGAATAACCGTTCCCGCGACGCTCGGGCAAAAGAAGGGGAACGGCCGCCGTTCCCCTTTTTTTATTGAACTGCCAATCGTGATCCGACTGCCATGAAGTTCCTCGATCAGGCCAAAATCTTCGTCAAGTCCGGTGACGGCGGCGCCGGCTGCGTGGGATTCCGGCGCGAGAAATTCATCGAGTTCGGCGGCCCGGACGGCGGCGACGGCGGCCGCGGCGGCGACGTGGTCGCGGTGGCGAAGGCCAACCTCAACACCCTCATCGACTTCCGCTATCAGCAGCATTTCAAGGCGCAGCGCGGCGGCCACGGCATGGGTCAGAACCGGTCGGGAGCGCGCGCCGACGACGTGGTCCTTGAAGTGCCGATCGGCACGCAGATCCTCGAAGACGACAACGAGACCCCGGTCGCCGACCTGACCGAGCCGGGCCAGCGCGTGGTGCTGGCGAAGGGCGGCGACGGCGGGTTCGGCAACACGCACTACAAATCCTCGACCAACCAGGCGCCCAAGCGCGCCGATCCCGGCTGGCCGGGCGAAGAGCGCTGGCTGTGGCTGCGCCTGAAGCTGATCGCCGATGTCGGACTGGTGGGACTGCCGAACGCCGGCAAGTCGACATTCCTGGCCGCGACCTCGAAGGCGCGTCCCAAGATCGCCGATTATCCGTTCACCACCTTGAAACCGCAGCTGGGCGTGGTGCGCAGCGACGAGACGGAGTTCGTGATCGCCGACCTGCCGGGCCTGATCGAAGGGGCGCATGAAGGGCGCGGGCTCGGCCACCGCTTCCTCGGCCATGTCGAGCGCTGCGGCGCCATCCTGCACCTGATCGACGGCACCGAGGATGACGTCGCCGGGGCTTACAAGGCCGTTCGGGCGGAGCTCGCGGCCTATGGTCACGGCCTCGACGAGAAGCCGGAGATCATCGGCCTCAACAAGATCGACGCCCTCGACGCGGCAGCGGTGAAGAAGAAGACCGCCGCCCTGACACGCGCGGCGAAGAAGCTGTCACCCGGCGCGCAGGTGATGCCCCTGTCCGGCGTCGTCGGGACCGGCGTGCCCGAGGTCCTGCGGGCGCTGTTCAAGCTGGTGCAGCAGCGCCGCGCCGCCGAGAAGGCAACCAAGCACGACGCGGAACCCGTGTCATGACCGCCGGCTCATTTCATTCTCCCTCTCCCCCTCGGGGGAGAGGGTGGGGTGAGGGGGTGAGACTGGGCGCACACCGTTGCCCCCCTCACCCTACTTCTAAGAGCCCCCGCTCGCGTTCGCGCGAGCATCCGCTCGCGCTCACGGCCTCTCCCCATCAGAATGGGTGGAGAGGGGAAAACTTTTTTGGAGCGGTGCCGTGACCGCGCTGCGCAAAGCTGCGGTCCCGACGATCGACACCGCGCGCCGGCTGGTGGTCAAGGTCGGGTCGGCTTTGCTGGTCGACGACGAGAAGGGCGACATCCGCCGCGCGTGGCTGGACGCGCTGGCCGACGACATCGCGCGGCTGAAGAAGCGCGGCGTCGAGGTGCTGATGGTGTCGTCGGGGGCCATCGCGGCCGGCCGCCGCCATCTCGGGCTGGCCTCCCGGGTGCTGAAGCTCGAGGAGAAACAGGCCGCCGCGGCCACCGGCCAGATCCGATTGGCCCACGCCTGGCAGGCCGCCCTCGGCCGGCACGACATCACGGTCGCGCAGATCCTCCTGACGCCGGACGACACCGAGCAGCGCCGGCGGCACCTCAACGCCCGCTCGACCATCAGCCAGCTGCTGAAGCTGGGCGCCGTCCCGGTGATCAACGAGAACGACACCGTGTCGACCGACGAGATCCGGTTTGGCGACAACGACCGGCTGGCGGCACGGGTGGCGCAGATGGTGAGCGCCGATACGCTGGTCCTCTTGTCGGACATCGACGGGCTCTATACCGCCGATCCGCGGAGCGACGGGCAGGCGCGCCGCATCGACACCGTCAATGAGATCACGCCCGAGATCGAGGCCATGGCCGGCGTAGCGCCCCCCGGCGACAGCTCGGGCGGGATGGTGACGAAGATCACCGCCGCCAAGATCGCGCTCGCTGCCGGCTGCCGCATGGCGATCGCGTTCGGCAAGCGCGACCATCCGCTCGCCGCGTTAGAGGACGGGGCCGCGTGCACATGGTTCCTGCCGTCGGCCGAGCCGCGCACCGCGCGCAAGCGCTGGATCGCCGGCACCCTGCAGCCGGTGGGCACGCTTAGCGTCGATACCGGCGCCGTCGCGGCGCTGGCCGCCGGCAAGAGCCTGCTGCCCGCCGGGGTCACCGGCGTCGACGGGACGTTCGAGCGCGGTGACCCGGTGGTGGTGCGCGGACCCTCCGGCGACGAGATCGCGCGCGGACTGGTCGCCTATTCGGCGGCCGACGCGCTGCGCATCAAGGGCCATAAAAGCCGTGAAATCGAGGCGATCCTCGGCTACCGTGGTCGCGACGAGATGATCCACCGCGACGACCTTGTCCTCGGCCCCTGATCGGCTCGATCGCCGTCATGACTCTTTCCTCCGCTCCAACCGATTCCTCCGCCCAGGCCGACGATCTGGCAGCCCTGATGCGCCGCATGGGCCAGGCGGCGCGCGAAGCCGCTTGCGCGCTTGCGGTGGCGGGGAGCGGCGCCAAGACGCGGGCGCTGAAGGCCGGGGCCGCCGAGATGCGCCGGCGCACCGACGCCATCCTGCAGGCCAACGCCGCCGACGTGGCCCAGGCCAAGGAGGGCGGATCGACGCCGGCGTTCATCGACCGCGTGATGCTCGATCCAAGGCGCATCGACGGCATCGCCGGCGGCCTGGAAGAGGTGGCCGAGTTGCCCGATCCGGTGGGCGCGGTGACCGAGGAATGGACGCGCCCCAACGGTCTCGCCATCCAGCGCGTGCGCGTCCCGCTCGGCGTCATCGGCATCATCTACGAAGCGCGGCCGAACGTGACCGCCGATGCCGGCGGCCTGGCGCTGAAGTCCGGCAACGCCGCCATCCTGCGCGCCGGCTCCGAGAGCCTGCAATCGTCGGCCGCACTGGTCGAGGCGCTGCGCGTCGGCTTGCGCGAGGCGAACCTGCCCGAGGCGGCGATCCAGCTGGTGCCGGTGCGCGACCGCGCCGCCGTCGGCCATATGCTGGCCCTGTCCGAATACATCGACGTGATCGTGCCGCGCGGCGGCAAGTCGCTGATCGAGCGGGTGATGAGCGAAGCGCGCATGCCGGTGATCGCCCATCTCGAAGGGATGTGCCACACCTACGTCCACACCGCCGCGGATGTGGAGATGGCCCGCCAGGTGGTGCTGAACGCCAAGATGCGGCGGCCGGGCGTGTGCGGCGCCACCGAGACGCTGCTGGTCGACCGCGCCGCCGCGATGACCCATCTGGCGCCGATCCTGCACGACCTGATGAAAGCCGGCTGCGAGATCCGCGGCGACGGCAGCGTGCAGAAGATGGACCCGCGGGTGAAACCCGCCACCGAGGCCGACTGGTCGACCGAATATCTCGACGCGATCCTGTCGGTGAAGGTGGTGGACGGGCTCGACCAGGCGGTCGAGCACATCAACCATTACGGCTCGCACCACACCGATGCGATCATCACCGCCGACCCGCGCGCCGCCGAGGCATTCCTGACGCGGGTCGACAGCGCCATCGTGCTGCACAACGCCTCGACGCAATTCGCCGACGGCGGCGAGTTCGGGTTCGGCGCCGAGATCGGGATTTCGACCGGCCGCCTGCCGCCGCGCGGGCCGGTCGGCGCCGAGCAGCTGACCAGCTACAATTATCGAGTCCGAGGCACCGGCCAGATCCGGCCGTAAATCTCCCTCTCCCCACATGCGTTAAAAGACTTGGGGGGAGAGGGTCGGGGCGAGGGGGCGCAGAGTAAGGCAATGAAAAAAGCCAGAGCCGGCTTCAATCAAGCGGAAACCACGGACCCATCTTATAGTCCGTCATGCGCGGACTGGTTCCGCGCATCCACGTCGCGACACAAGAACAGATGTTGAGAATTGCGCGACCACGTGGATCGCCGGGACAAGCCCACGGCGATGACGATAAGAGAAAGCGAATGAACACAGGTCACCTTGACGGTGCCAACCCTCTCCTCGTCGGGGAGAGGGAACAGGACCGCATCGCATGAAAAGGCAGGTCCGCCACCCGGTCGCGAAACCCTTGCCCGCGCGCCGCTTCGGGGGAATGCCGCGGCGCACCGTCGGGCTGCTCGGCGGATCGTTCAACCCGGCCCATGCGGGGCATCGCCATATCTCCGAGATGGCGATCAAGTACCTCAAGCTCGACGAGGTGTGGTGGCTGGTGTCGCCGCAAAATCCGCTGAAATCGTCGGCCGGGATGGCGCCGCTGAAGGAGCGGCTGGCCAGTGCCGCGCAGCATTGCAAGCACCCACGGATGCGGGCGACCGCGATCGAGCAGGAACTCGGCACCCGCTACACCGCCGACACGCTGCGAGCCTTGCAGCGCCGTTTTCCCCGCACCAAATTTGTATGGCTGATGGGTGCCGACAACCTTCGCCAAATACCGCGTTGGGAGGCATGGTCATCGATATTTCATCTGATGCCCATTGCCGTCTTCGCCCGTCCTGCCTATGATTTGAAGGCCTTAGCCGGCAAAGCGGCGATTCGGTTCAAGAAGTCCCGCCGGCACCTGCGCCATGCAGGCCGGCTTGCTTCGCGAACCCCGCCCGTGTGGGTGTTCTTCCACTCCCGGCTGCACCCCGCCTCGGGGACATCGATCCGACGAGGCGACGGGCACTCGGCGTGGACAATTCCCGGTTGGCCCAGCTACGGCGCATGGCAGAAGGCCGCGAGCATGAGGTAACAGCGTCTGCAGGAGTTTTCGTCACCACCCCAAACCAAGGAGCGACCGATCCAAAAGTCAAAAGTGCCGACGTACACCGCCCTTTCGGGCACTGGGCCGAAGCGGCCCGCCGCTCGCAGGGCATCCCGGAAACCCGCCGTCGAGACCACCAACGGTCACGCAAGCCGGCTTCCGAATCCGGTCCTCAAGGTCGTCGAGACCTCACTCGACGCCGATAAGGCCGAAGAGATCGTCACCATCGATCTCACCAACAAGACGTCAATCGCCGACTACATGGTGATCGCCACCGGGCGCTCGCAGCGTCAGCTCGTCGCCATGGCGGACCACCTGGTCATGAAGCTCAAGCCGCACGGCATCTCTCCGATCCCGATCGAGGGGAAGGAGCAGGGCGACTGGGTGCTCATCGACGCGGGCGATGTCGTCGTCCACCTGTTCCGGCCCGAAGCCCGCGCCCACTACAATCTCGAGAAGATGTGGGCGATGGAGATGCCGGAACCGGAGCGCGCCGTGGCCGGCGCTTAAGAGCGCCCTTCGGGGCGCTCTAGCGTCTGGCGCCGGCGAGCGGCCATGCGTGTTGTCGTGGCCGCGATCGGTCGGGCGCGCGCCGCCCCGGAACAGGCGCTGTTCGATGACTATGCGCGCCGGCTGGTGCGACAGGGACCGGCCGGGCTTACCCTTGAATTGCGCGAAGCCGAAGAGCGCCGCAAGCTCACCGTCGATGCGCGCCGCGCCGCGGAAGCCGAGCTTCTGTCAGCCCAGATCCCGAAGGGCGCCACCGTGGTGGCCCTCGACGGGCGCGGCAAACCCCTCAGCAGCGAAGATTTTGCCAGGCGCCTTCAGCGCTGGCGCGACGACGGCGTCGGCGATCTCGCCTTTATCATCGGCGGCGCCGACGGGCTCGACCCCGGCCTGGTCAAGCGGGCGGATCTCGTCTTGTCGCTGGGTGCTTTGACTTGGCCGCATCTGCTCGTGCGCGCGATGCTGGCCGAGCAGATTTATCGGGCGCAGTCGATCCTGCTCGGGCACCCGTATCACCGGGCGTGACCGGTGCCGACGACACCGCCGGGACTGCCGGGACTGCCAGTGCTGCGACACCGGTTTTCACGCGCTGCTTCACCTGCCGCACTTCGGCGAGCTGGCCGCGGAGGATGTCGAGCGTGTCCTTTTCGTCCGGGCTCAGACCGTCGAGCTTCACATGGGCGAGCAGCACGCCGAGCGCGTCGCCGATGCGGCCGAGCTGGCGGCCATAGCTGCCGACCTCGTCGAGGATGGCGCGCTCGGTCTCGGGTGCGGGCGTCTGGCCCAGCTCGATGTTGACGACGCCGAACTGGGCGCCCTGCTGATAGAACGTCCACGGATTGATCGCCTGCCACAGCTGCTGCGGCGCCAGCGACACTTGAAAGGGCTTGGACATCGTCGCCTCCTCTCGGGAGTGCAAGCGGCGAGCCTACGGCAGCCGGCCGGGCGTGCAAGGCTTAGTTTGCGCGGGATTTTCGCCGAGAAGGTCGCGCCGCCCCGGGACGCCGAGGGGCAGCGCGCTTTGATCGATCACCAGGGCGCGAGACCGCGCTCTGGGCCTCCAGAATCATGCTCTCCACGGTGTGTGGTGTCGGGGAAATCCCCCGCTCAACCTGTTCCCAAGTGACGGGGCAGACTACCGGAAGGCTGGATCTCATCTCCCGAATATTGGACGGCAGAGCAGGTGAGTAGGCCGCGATCAGGGTTTGCCCGTAGTAACTCCGGAGACAATCGATCAGCAGTCGGCCGCGGCGATCCTCTTTGGAATTAGTCGTATGTTGAACGGGATCGCTGTCTACCAACTGCTGCCCGATCGCGCTCACGAACGACTTGGCACGATCCCACGTCCAGGCTTGGCCTTCGAGCGGCACTATTACGTGGAGCTCACCCGTCCCGCTCACTCTTGGCTCCGACCGCAAGGCATGCCGGCGGAGGAGATGTTCCAGTTTAAGGGCGCTCTCCAGGGTGCGATCCCAGGCGAAGCCGTCGCCGGCCTTCAGGTTGAACGCCAGCCGGTCCGGATGGTTGAGATCGCCGACCCCACATCCGAATTCGTGCAATTCGAGCGCGCCGATGTTCACCAAACCGTGCACGCCATCCAGCGAGTCGACCCATGGCCGCATGACACGGGTGCTATTGACTCGCGTCCAGCTGATCAAATGAACGGCCGATGGGAGCACCGGCGGATCGCCGTGGTGAAAAGCGGGCTTGCCGTTTGCGCCTCGCCACGCCCATTTCAAGGGACGTCGGGCGAGATACGGCGCCGCGAGCTTATAGATTGCGCTCCAGTATCTGATCAGCTCGTCTTTGCCAGCGATCATGAGGGAGCTCCCTCCTTCAGCACTTATAGTCAGTCATTGACGTAGGTCAGTCAATGTACTATATCTCGGTATGCAATTCGAATGGGACGAGGTAAAGAGTTTTATAAATTCCAAAGCGCGCGGTTTACCATTCGAGATTGCAATGGCTTTATTTGATGGACCGACGGTGGAGATTCCAGACGGAAGACGAAATTATGGCGAGCGGCGCGTGAAGGCGATCGGCTCTGTAGATGGGAGCATTTTAGTTTGTGTTTATACGGATCGCGATACGGTGCGGCGAATTATAAGTTTACGAGTGGCTAATAGGAGAGAACGCGATGCGTATCGTACGGCGTTCACGAGCTGACCTCGACCTTGCCAAGGTCGATTGGAGGCGAGTTGCAGCAACCACCGATGCTGAAATTGAGAGGCAGATTGCATCAGATCCGGATACGGCGCCGGTTTTTTCCGTACGCGAGCTGAAACGGGCAAGACGAGTGGTGCCAGCGCCGGCAGCCGGGGATGTGCGCGCGATCCGCCGTCGGCTTGGTTTGAGCCAAAAGCAGTTCGCTACGCGATATGGCTTCTCGGTGGAGACAATCCGCAATTATGAGCAGGGCCACCGCCGGCCTGCTGGTCCGGCCCGCGTACTTCTGAAGGTAATCGCTTCAGAGCCCGATGCGGTGACACGCGCCTTATCGCGGGGTCGAGGATCTAGGGCATGACTAAGGGACGCATTCTTTCATAGTGCAGTAAGAACAGCGAAGTGGGCCGACGCGTCTTTCGATGATTCAATGAAAATTCCGTCCCTCGGGGAACGCGGCCCAGGGGTCGAAGGAATTGGCGGGATCGCGGGAGTCGGGCCGCAGGGTTTTGTCGAGATCGTCGCCGCGCGCCATTGACCTGAACTGGGGCGCCGTCTCGAACCGGCCGTCTTCGTCCGAGAGCCGGCGCAACTCGGCGGTGCGGTCGACAAGCTGCTCGGCGACGACGTGGATGACGCCGCTGTAGGATTGTAGCTTGCCGCTGATCTGCAGGAGTCGCGAATCCAGCAAGGCGCGGCGGTATTTTTGCGACGTGTTCTGCCAGAGCACAGCGTTGGCAATGCCCGTCTCGTCTTCCAAGGTGACAAAGATGACACCTTTAGCCGTCCCCGGCTGCTGGCGGATGAGGACAAGCCCGGCGACGGTGACCCTGGCGCCATCGGGCAGGCTCGCCAGCTGCTTGTTCAGGGTGACCCCGGTCAGGATCGGGCGCAGCAGCGCCAGCGGATGCTTCTTCAAGGTCAGCCGGAGATGCCGGTAATCCTCGACGACCTGGGCCCCCAGCGGCATTTCCGGCAGGACCACCGCCGGCTCGCCGGCGAGCTCGACCGGCGGCGCGTTGTGGCCGAGGCCGGGAGGCCCGGCGTGGTGAAGAACATTCTCGGCATGGGCGAACAACGGCAGCGGCGCCTCACCTAGGCCGCGGATCTGCCACAGCGCCGCCCGGCGATCCTGCCCCAGCGAGCCCCAGGCATCGGCATTGACCAAAGCCTCGAGCGCCGACGGCGTCAGGCCGGCGCGCCGCCACAGCTCGCGCACCGTCGCGTAGCCGTCGCCGCGCTGCTCGACCAGCCGCCGCGCGTCCTTCTCACCGAAGCCCTTGATCTGCCGGAAGCCGAGGCGCAGGGCCGGAGCGCCGTTCCACGCGCGCTCCAACGTGCAGTCCCAATCGCTGTGATTGACGTCGACCGGACGAACCTCGACCGCGTGCTCGCGCGCATCGCGGACGATCTGCGCCGGCGCGTAGAAGCCCATCGGCTGGCTGTTGAGCAAGGCCGCCGCGAACACCGCCGGATGATGGCATTTCATCCACGCCGAGACATAAACGAGAAGCGCAAAGCTCGCCGCATGGCTCTCCGGAAAGCCATATTCGCCGAAGCCTTCGATCTGCTGGAAGCAGCGCTCGGCAAAATCCCGCGCATAATGTTTTCTCACCATGCCGTCGATGAAGTCCTGGCGGAATTGATTGATCGTCCCCATCCGGCGGAATGTCGCCATGGCGCGCCGCAGCTTGTCCGCCCTTTCCGGCGGAAACCCCGCCGCCACGATCGCGATCTGCATCGCCTGTTCCTGAAACAGCGGAACGCCGAGGGTCCGTCCCAGGACCTCCCGCAGCTCATCGGACGGATATTCAGGCTGTATCCCTCGATCGCGCAGGTCCTCGCGCCGCTTCAAATACGGGTGCACCATCCCGCCCTGTATGGGGCCCGGCCGGACGATCGCCACCTCGATCACCAGATCGTAGAATTTTTCCGGCCGCAGCCGCGGCAGCATCGACATCTGCGCCCGGCTTTCGACCTGGAAAACGCCGATCGTGTCGGCGCGGGAGATCATGTCGTAAGTCGGCTTATCATCCTGCGGCACGCCGGCGAGCGTCCATTGCCCGCCTGAGAATTGCTGCAGCAGATCGAAGCCCTTGCGGATGCAGGTCAGCATGCCGAGCGCCAGGATATCGACCTTGAACATCCCGACTTCGTCCAGGTCGTCCTTGTCCCATTCGATGATCGTGCGATCTTCCATCGCCGCGTTCTCGATCGGCACCAGCTCATGCAGCGGGCTGCGGGTGACAACGAAGCCGCCGACATGCTGCGACAGATGGCGCGGAAACCCGAGCAGATCGTTGGCGAGCGCCAGGACCTGCCGGATCGTGGGATCGGCCGGATCGAGGCCGACCTCGCGAAGATGCTCATCTTCAACTCCGCCCTTCTGCCGCTCCCAGCTCCAGGCCACCCGCGACAGAACGTCGACGGCATCGAGCGACAGGCCCATGACCTTACCGACGTCGCGCAAGGCGCTGCGCGGCCGGTAGGAGATGACCGTCGCGGCGATCCCGGCGCGGTCGCGGCCGTATTTTTTGTAGACGTACTGGATGACCTCCTCGCGGCGCTCGTGCTCGAAATCGACGTCGATGTCCGGCGGCTCTTTGCGCTCGGCCGACACGAAGCGCTCGAACAACAGATCGTTGTGCGCCGGATCGACCTCGGTGATGCCGAGAGAGAAGCAGACCGCCGAATTCGCGGCGGAGCCGCGGCCTTGGCAGAGAATCGGCGTCTTATCCGTGCCGTCGCGGGCGAACCGCACGATGTCGTAAACCGTGAGGAAATAAGGGGCGTACGCGCATGTCGCGATCAGTGCCAGCTCTTTCAGAATCTGTTCGCGGACATCCGCTGGAACTCCTCCCGGATAGCGTTTGCCTGCCCCTTCCCAGGTCAGCCGCTCCAGCTCCTGCTGCGGCGTGCTGCCCGCGGGCACCGGCTCGGCCGGATACTCGTATCTGAGCTCGTCCAGGGAAAACGTGCACGCCTCGACGATCTCTTGGATGCGCGCGATCGCATCGGGCCGGTCGCGGAACAGCAGCGCCATCTCCTGGGTCGGCTTCAAATGGCGCTCCGCGTTTGCATGCAGCCGGTGCCCCGCGTCGTGGACCGTGCAGCTCTCGCGGATGCAGGTGAGCACGTCCTGCAGCCTCCGCCGCGCGGCGGCGTGATAATGCACGTCGTTGGTCGCGACCAAGCCGATGCCGAGCCGGTCGGCCAGAGCCCCCAATTGCGCAATCCTGCGGCGGTCGTCGCCGCGATAAAGAAAATGCGCGGCGAGATAGACCTTCTCGTGCCGGTCGCGGATTTCGCGCAGCCGGTCCGCGAAGCTCACGTCGATGTGCTCGGGCGGCAGCACGACCAGGATCTGGCCCTTGCCGTACGCCTCGAGGTCCGCGACATGGAGATGGCATTCCCCTTTGGGCGCGCGGCGCTTGCCGACCGTCAAGAGGCTGGTCATCCGACTATAAGCTGCGCGGTCGCGCGGGAAGCACAAGGCACTCGGACCGTCCTGGAACTCGAGACGCGTCCCGACGACGAGGCGGATGCCGACCTCCTTCGCCGCGGCATGCGCGCGCACGATGCCGGCCACCGTGTTGCGGTCGGTGATCGCGATCGCCGTGTGGCCGAGGGCGGCCGCCGCCAGCACCAGCTCGCCCGCATGCGAAGCGCCGCGCAGGAAGCTGAAATTGCTGGTCACCTGCAGCTCGGCGTAGGCGGGACTTGAAGGACCCCCCACCCGCTCGGACGGCGAACGCTCCACTGGAGCGTTCGCTGATCGTCCTCGCGCCTCCCCCGCAAGGGGGGAGGGGGAAGAGAAAGATGCGCGACGTCTAAAAATTTCTCCCTCCCCCTTGATGAGGGAGGGTTGGGGTGGGGGTGAGAGAGTGCGGATTGTCTCCTTCATGCGAACAGCCCGTGCAGATACCAAGAGGGTTTCGCGCCGGCGATGCGATAGACCCAGTAGCGGCGGCCGGCAGTGTCCTGCAGCCAGTAATAGTCGCGCGTCGGCGCGTCGGCTTTGCAGCACCACCATTCCGGCGCGATACGCTCCGGCCCTTCGGCCTCGGTCACGCGATGATCCGAGCTCCGCCAGCGGAAGCTCGACGGCGGAGCGTCCGCGGCCCCGATCGTCTCGATCGGCTCGGGTGCGGCCAGCAGCTGCACCGGCCGCGTCATCCCGGCCGGCCAGCCGCGTCCGCGCTTGTCTTCCATCGCCGGGGTGACGGTCACCGCGCGCTCCGGACTGTGGCTGTCGACCGGCACCAGCCGCACCACCGCGTTGCGCCCGAGCCGGCCTTGCAGCCGGTCGACGATCGGCGCCAGCTCTTCGATCTCGCGCCGCCCCTGGCGCGACAGCGCCAATTGCTCGGCGGCCAGGGGATCGGTCGCGATCGCGCCCAGAATCATGGTCTCGATGCCGAAGCCCGGCTCGACCGTGCCGAGCGGCTCGGCGAACAGGCGCATCAGATGTGCTGCGTCGCGGGTCGGCCGGCTGGTGCCGATCTCGAGGATCTGCGCCGTGCCGTCGAGCCGATACAGCGCCAGCTCCAGCCGGCGCGCCCCGCGCCCGTCCGCGGCCAGGGCGCGGCACAACTCGTGAAGCAGGTTTTTCGTCGCCGCATCGAGATCCTCGCGCCGGCTGATGCCGTCGGCGAAGGCGAGACGCGCCCGCCACAGCGCCGGCTCGCGGCGCGGCGAAATGGCTTCGCTCTCGGTGCCAAACGCGCGGTCGAGACGCGTCAGCACGTCGTGGCCGAGACGGGCGGCCAGCGGGGCGCGCGGCAGATCAGCCAGCTCGCCGATGCGGCGCAAGCCGAGCCGGCGCAGGCTGTCGACCGCGGCCGGCCTCAGGCGCAAGGCCTCGACCGGCAGGGCCGCCAGCTTGGTGCGGCTGTGTCCGCTCTCCAACACAGCGCCAGCCTGATCGAGATTGGGGCCGAACCGCGCCCAGGCCCAGGCCGCCGCCGGGGTGTCGGCAACCGCGGCACGCGCGGTGATGCCGGCGCTTGCGAGGCGGCCGACCAGATCGCCGACCAGCGCCGCTTCGCCGCCGAAGAGATGCGCGCAGCCGGTGATGTCGAGAAGGAGTCCGTCGTCGCCGTCGACGGCGCTCCACGGCGTGTAGCGGCCGCACCAATCGGCGAGGCGGCCGAGGGCCCCCGCGTCCGCGACCGGATCAGCGTCAGCGGCGTGCAGATTCGGCACTGAAGCCCGCGCATCGGCAAGCCGCTGGCCGGGACGCAGGCCCTCGGCTTCGGCATGCGCATCGACTGAGGTCAGACGCAAGCCGCCCTGGGCCGGCATGGTCAGAACCAGCGGCCGCCCGGCATCGCCGCCGGCGGAGTCAAATTGCCGCCGCCAGCGGTCGGTCGCCCAACACGGCAGCGACACGGAGATGTAGCGCTTCATGGTCCCACTCGAGAGTCCAAGCGCCCCGCCCCCCGCCGCGGCAGCGTTCTAGAACAAGAATCCAGCACGGCATTTCGGGCCGGGCGGCCGGATGGGCCGCGACCCGCCACCGCGTCGTCGCGGCCGAGAGCCGGGCGCGCGATTTTTTCGCCGATCCCTTTTCCGACGAGCCCTTTTCGGCCCATCCTTTTTGGGAGGGGGGCGGCACCAGCAGCAGCGCCGTGCCGCCGCCGGCCTCGGCGGCGAGCTGCAGGCGCCGCGTCGCCGTGAGATCGGGCGTCACGCCTTCACCGAGCACGGCCGCGAAGCGGCCGCTCCGCAACCCTTCTTCCATCGCCCACAAGGTCTCGACCGGGCTCCGCGCGCGGGCGAACAACAACCGGTCGGTCGCGAGGCCGAACCTTGCCAAGCCGGGGCCGTAGGGGATGACCCGCCTCGCCGTACGATGGGTGCCACACCACAGCGCAACACCACCCCCTCCCAAGAGCCGGCCAAGCAGCCACGCCGCCAGGCCATAGACCGCCGCATCGTCGGGGGCGGCGACGATCTCGTGCAGGCAGCCGCTGGCCAAGCCGCCGCCCGGCAGTTCGTCATCGATCGCCGGCTCGCCGAACTCCATTACCGGGCGATCGGCCACCGCCGGCTTTTCCAGGCGCCGCATCTGCTCGCGCAACCGCGCCAGGTGTTTGGCTTTCAGCGAAGACATGGTTAAGGGCGAGGAGGTTGTTCTCTTTTTGTTCTAACGCTTACAGATGTATCGAGTCAATGCGGGCGGCGGCTTGTGTCGTCATTCCCGCGCCAGATTCTTCGCGTTCTTCGCGCCCGTCGGCGGCGGGCCTTGACGGCCGCCAACGCAGCGCAGGCGGGAATCCATGGTTCAGCGGCACCTTGCGCTGCGCCGCCGCCCGGGGTTGCAGGGGGCTTGGCCCCCTGCAGGAGGTTGGGCGGGCGAGTAAAAGACTTGGGGATGCCCGCTTTCGCGGGCATGACGAAAAAAAGTACGCGAGCGGCCGCTACCCGGTTCCGGCCGCCTCCCCTATATTCCCCGCCATGACACGATTCGTGCCCAAGCGGCGGCCCGTCGTGCTGTGCGTGCTCGACGGTTGGGGTCACCGTTCCGAGCCCAGCGACGACAACGCGATCCTCAAGGCGAAGACCCCCAATCTCGACCGTCTCGCCAAATCTTCGCCGGTGGCGTTCCTCGACGCCTCCGAGCGCCATGTCGGCCTGCCCGCCGGGCAGATGGGCAACTCCGAAGTCGGGCACATGAATCTCGGCGCCGGCCGGGTGGTGCTCCAGGACCTGCCGCGCATCGACGATGAAGTCGCCTCGGGCGCCATCGCGCGCAATCCAGCATTGGTCCGGTTCATCGACAAAGTGAAAGCGAGCCGGGGTGCGGTTCACCTGATGGGCCTGCTGTCGCCCGGCGGCGTGCACGCGCACCAGGATCACATGGCCGCCCTCGCCAAGGCGTTCGCCGCCGCCGGGCTGAAGGTGTGGGTGCACGCGTTCCTCGACGGGCGCGACACGCCGCCGAAAAGCGCCGAAGCCTATCTTGCGAAATTCAGCGCCGACATCGCCGGCTTGCGCGGCGTCGCCACCGGGACGATCTCCGGCCGCTATTACGCGATGGACCGCGACAAGCGGTGGGAGCGGGTCGAGCTCGCCACCAAGGCGCTGGTCGATGCACAGGGCGTCACGGCGGCCGACGCGCAGAGCGCCGTCACGTCGTCCTATGCCAACGGCAAGACCGACGAATTCGTGCTGCCCGCCGTGCTGCCGGACTATCCCGGCATGCGCGACGGCGACGGCGTGGTAATGGCGAATTTCCGCGCCGATCGCGCGCGCGAGATTCTCATGGCCCTCCTCGACCCGGCCTTCACCGGCTTCGCCCGGACTCGCGTGGTCCGCTTCGCGGCGGCGCTCGGCATGTGCGAGTACTCGGCCGAGCTCAACCGCTTCATCGCCACCATGTACCCGCCGCAGCCGCTCACCCACATGCTGGGCGAGATGGTCGCCGCGGCGGGCCTGAAGCAGCTGCGCATCGCCGAGACGGAGAAATACGCGCACGTCACGTTCTTCTTCAACGGCGGCGAGGAGCGCGAATTTCCCGGCGAAAGCCGGATCCTCGTCCCCTCGCCGAAGGTCGCGACCTACGACCTGAAGCCCGAGATGTCGGCCTTCGAGGTCACCGACAAGCTGGTCGAGGCCGTCGCCTCTGGACGCTTCGACTTCATCGTCGTGAACTACGCCAACACCGACATGGTCGGCCACACCGGCGATTTCGCGGCGGCCAAAAAAGCCGTCGAAACCGTGGATGCTTGCCTGGGCCGGCTCGCCACGGCGGTCGAGAACGCCGGCGGCGCCTTGCTGATCACCGCCGATCACGGCAACGCCGAGCAGATGGCCGATCCCACCACCGGCCAGCCGCACACCGCGCACACCACCAACCGCGTGCCCGTGATGCTGGTCGGCGGCGCCGAGCCCGGCCGCAACGCGCCGCTGCAGCTCACCGACGGCCGGCTCGCCGACGTGGCACCGACCTTGCTCGAGCTGCTCGGCCTGCCGCAGCCGCCGGAGATGACCGGCCGCACCTTGATCGCCCATCCCGGTTCCAAGGACGACGGGGCGCGTGCCGCGGAATGATTCCACCGGCTGGCTCCGCCGGGCCGCGCTGGCGGCCCCTCTCCTCTTTTCCATCGTTCCGTTTGATGTGCGCGCGGAAGACGCAGCGCCGACGAGATCGATCGAACAGGTCGAACGCGAGCTCAAGCTGGCGCGCGATCGCGAGCGCAGCCTGTCCGCCCAGGCGGCCGCCCAGGTTCGCGCGATCGAGGCCCTGCGCGGCAAGCTCGCCGCGGCCGCAGCGGCAACCCAAGAGAGCGAAGAGCAGCTGTCGGATGCCGAATCGCGCCTTGCCGGTCTCGACGCCGAGCAGTTCGCCAAGGCAGCCGAGCTCGAGCACCGGCGCGGCGAGCTGGCAGCCCTGCTGGCGGCGCTCACCCGCCTCGCCCGCAATCCGCCGGAAGCGCTGATGCTGATGCCGGAATCGCCGATCGACACGGTGCGCACCGCGCGGCTGCTGGCCGACGTCGTGCCGCCGATCGAGGCGCAGGCCCGGCAGGTGGCGCAGGACGTGGAAGACCTGCAGATCCTGCATGATGCCGCGGCGGCCGAGCGCGCGACCATGGCCGCGGCGACCACGCGGCTGGCCGCCGACCGCGAAGGCCTGCGGGCCCTGGTCGCCCAGCGGGCGGAGTTCTACCAGCAGACCGCGGCGGCGCATGCCGAAGCCGCCGAGCACGTGGACGCGCTGGCCCGCCAGGCGGCGGACCTGCGCGATCTGCTGCGGCGGCTTGACGAAAACCGCGCGGCGGCCAGGCGCCCCGCCGCCGAGACGCCGCCCGACACCGTCGAGGCCCGGGTCAGCGACGCGCTGGCCCGGCAGCTGCGCCAGCTTGGAGAGGCCCACGGCCAGATGGCGTTTCCGGCGCGCGGGCGGGTGCTTTTGGCTTACGGCCAGACCGGGGAGGGGGGCCAGCCGCAGCGCGGCCTGACCATCGAAACCCGCCCGGGGGCCGAGATCGTTGCCCCTTTTGATGGCAAAATCGTGTTCGCCGGCCCCTTTCGCGGCTATGGGCGCATCTTGATCATCGAACACGGCGAGGGATATCATACGTTGCTCGCCGGTTTAGGCCGCATTGACGTGTCAGTCGGACAGGTCGTCGCGACGGGTGAGCCGATCGCCACGGCCGGCAGTCCCGACACCGCCGGCCCCTCCGATATCAGTCACCCCGCTGATATCTACAGCAAGGGAGCCGCGGGGCCGGTGCTTTACGTGGAATTACGACGCCATGGTCAGCCGATAAACCCGCTGCCCTGGCTTGCCACCTCGAATGGGAAGGTAAGCGGATGAAATTGTATAGAGTCCTTGCGGCGGCCGCGGTCGCCTGCGTCCTCGTGTCGCCGATGTCGATGTCGGCTCCGCAAGGCAACACCTCCGAGACGTATCGTCAGCTCAACCTCTTCGGCGAGGTGTTCGAGCGCGTCCGCTCCGACTATGTCGAGGACGTCACCGACAAGAAGCTGATCGAAGACGCGATCAACGGCATGTTGTCGGCGCTGGATCCGCATTCCAGCTACATGAACGCGCGCGCGTTCCAGGACACCCAGATCCAGACCCGCGGCGAGTTCGGCGGGCTCGGCATCGAGGTCACCATGGAGAACGGCCTGGTCAAGGTCGTGTCGCCGATCGACGAGACGCCCGCCTCGCGCGCCGGCCTGAAGCCGGGCGACCTCATCGTCGAGCTCGACGGCGAGCAGGTGCAGGGCCTGACCCTGCAGGATGCGGTCGAGCGCATGCGCGGCCCGGTGAACTCGCAGATCAAGCTCACCATCCGCCGCGGCACCGGCGAGCCGTTCACGGTCAGCCTGCAGCGGGCGGTCATCCGCATCCAGTCGGTGCGCAACTCGGTCGAGGGCGATATCGGCTATGTCCGCATCACCTCGTTCACCGAGCAGACCGAATCCGGCCTGCGCGCCGCCATCCAGAAGATCAAGGACCAGCTCGGCAACCGCATGAAGGGCATTGTGCTGGATCTGCGCAACAACCCGGGCGGTCTGCTCGACCAGGCGATCGCCGTGTCGGACGCGTTCATCGACAAGGGCGAGATCGTCTCGACCCGCGGCCGCCGGGCCGAGGACGCGCAGCGCTACAACGCCAAGCCCGGCGACCTGCTCACCGGCCTGCCGATGGTGGTCCTGATCAACGGCGGCTCAGCCTCGGCGTCCGAGATCGTCGCCGGCGCGCTTCAGGATCATCACCGGGCGATCCTGCTCGGGACGCGGTCGTTCGGCAAAGGGTCGGTGCAGACGATCATTCCGCTCGGCGGCCAAGGCGCCTTGCGACTGACCACGGCGCGCTACTATACGCCGTCCGGCCGCTCGATCCAGGCGCAGGGCATCGAGCCCGACATCATGGTCGAGCAGGCGCGGCTCGAAAAGATCGACGGCGGCCTCATCCGCCGCGAGGCCGATCTGCGCGGCGCGCTGCGCAACGACACGCTGCAGCAGCGCAGCCAGGGCCAAGGCCAGGGACAGTCGCAACCGCAGCAACAACAACAACAGCAGCAGCCGCAGCAGCCCCAACAGCAGCAGCCGAAGCCTGACGCCCAGGGCGAGGAGCCCGCGATCGGCGATCAGGCCCAGGACTATCAGCTGGCACGGGCGTACGACCTGCTGCGCGGCCTGGCGCTGTTCAACCAGCGGGTCACCAACTAGCGCGGACGGCCGGGGCGGGCCGGATCAGAAGTGGCGAAGCGGGGTAGGGCGCCGAACCGGAGTTCGGGCGGGCGGCGCGGTCCTTCGGCATTGGCGCTCGCCTGGATCCTGTTGATCCTGGCGCTGGCCGGCGACGCGGCCTGGCAGGCGCTGGGCGCCGGCGAGCCGCCGAAACGCGAGCCGCCCGAGCCGTTTTTCGTCGCCCTCGAGCCGCCCGAGCCGCCGCCCGCAGCACCGTCGCCGCAAGGGGCCGCGACACCGCCGGCCGATGGCTCGACGGCCGACGGCGCCATGCCGGCGATGCCCGATGCCACCGACGTCCCGCAGGTGACCGCGCAACCGCCGCAGGAGCCGGGGCCGGGGCAGACGCCGATGGCGCGGCCGGCGCCGCAGCCGCCGCGCACGCGGGTCCAGGCCGGCACGGCGACGCCGCCAGCGACGTCGGACAATCCGCAGACGGCCGCCGTGGCGCCCGCCCCGCCCGCCGCCCCGGGCGGCCCGCCGGGCGGCGTAGCAACCTGGCAGAAATACGCAACGCCGTTCGACTGGAACGATCCGCGGCCGCGGATCGCCATCGTCATCCTCGACCTCGGCCTATCGAGTGCGGCGACCGAAGCGGCGGTCCAGAACCTGCCGCCCGGGGTCACCCTCGCGTTCAGTCCCTATGCCGAGAACCTCGGCAACTGGCTCAACCTCGCGCGCGCCAGCGGCCACGAGGCGCTGCTCGGGCTGCCGATGGAGCCGGCGAACTTCCCGGCCCGCGACCCGGGCCCGCGCACCCTGCTGACCAGCCTGAGCCCGCGGGAAAATCTCGACCGGCTGGACTGGGTGCTGAGCCGCGTCAGCGGCTATGTCGGCGTCACCAACAACATGGGCTCGCGATTCACCGCCTCGGCCGAAGCGCTGCGGCCGGTGCTCACCACGTTGCGCGACCGCGGCCTGGTCTTCGTCGATTCGCGCACCACACCGCGCAGCGTCGCCGCGAGCCTCGCCACCAGCCTCGGCTTGCCGCGCGCCATCAACGACCGGCTGATCGACCAACAGGCGGCGCGCGCGGCGATCGACGCCATGCTGGCGGACGTCGAGAAGGTGGCGAGGGAGACCGGCAACGCGGTGGCGATGGGCCAGCCCTACCCGGTGACGTTCGAGCGCCTCGCCGCGTGGCTGCCGACGCTGGAGGGCAAGGGCATAGCACTGGCGCCGATCACCGCCCTCCTCAACCGCCAGCCGGACAGCTGACGCGTGGCCAAGAAGAAGCGTCACGCCGCCGGCGCCGACATCGCATCACGGCCGTATCGGCCCGGCGTGGGCGTGATGCTGATCAACCGCGACGGACGGGTCTTCGTCGCGCAGCGCATCGACATGCCGAGTGCCGCCTGGCAGATGCCGCAAGGCGGCATCGACAAGGGCGAGGAGCCGCGCGCCGCGGCGGTGCGCGAGCTCAAGGAGGAAACCGGCACCGACCGGGCCCTGATCATCGGCGAGACGCGCGACTGGCTGACCTACGACCTGCCGCCAGAGCTGCTGGCGGAGATCTCATGGGGCGGACGCTATCGCGGCCAGAAGCAGAAATGGTTCGCGATGCGCTTCACCGGCCAGGACTCGGATATCGACATCGGCTCCGATAAGCATCCGGAGTTTTCGGCCTGGAAATGGGCCCCGATCGCAACGCTTCCCAAGATCATCGTGCCCTTCAAGCGCGAGCTCTACCGGCAGGTCGTCGCCGAGCTCGGACACCTGGCGAAACCGGGCTAGGTTTCGCCGCGCCCCGGCTTGCGCCAGAGCACATAGAGCTGGCGGCGGACGCGAAAGCCGAGCTTTTCATACAAGCCCATCGCCGGATTATCCGGATAGACATGCAGGAACGGCCGGTCGCCGGCGGCGATGACGCGCCGCATCAGATGGCGGGTCAACGCCCCGCCCAGGCCGCGCCCGCGCGCTTCAGGCGCCGTGCAAATGGCACTGAGCTCGACATAGCCGGCAACGCGCAGCCGCTCGCCCGCCATCGCGATCAATCGGCCGTCGTGCCACACCCCGACATAGTGACCCAGCTCCACGGTCCGGCGATCGAACGGGCCGGGCTTCGCCGCCGCGGCAAGTGCCAGCATGTCCGACGCGTGCTCAGGTCCCAAGGTCAGAGGTGCCAGCGCATCATTCGGTACGCCTTGCTCGCCGAACACCATCTGCAAGATCGGCCGGGCACTGATGGTCTGCCATCCCTCTGGCGTCGGCTCGTTCGCCGGACGGAACAGCCGCGCCTCGAGGCCGGCCGGCAAATCCGCCGCAAGGTCGGCATATGCCGTGGGAGTCGGCTCGGCGATGGCCGAGAACGGCGTCACGTCGCGCGGATAATGGCGCGCGGCGCAGCGGCCGATGGCCCAGTGGGCCTGCGGACCGATGAGTGCTTGCCAGACCGGATTGTCGAGCGGGTCCATCATCCCTGAGTAACGTGGGGAACCCGGCAACGGGTCCGCGGTTCGCGGCCCTTTTTCGGCTTCTTGGGTTCGTGTCCGGCAACCCGGCGCGCCCCCGACTTGTGGGGACTATGCGCTTTGCGAACCCATGCCCTAGTGGTGCGACTCTGACAGATGATACCCGGTGCAGAACATCCTCAGTCGTCACCCCGGCCAAGCGGCGCAGCCGCGCGAGCCGGGGTCCATGCTGCCACGGGCGAGATGGACCCCGGATCTCGCTTCGTTCTTCAATAATGATGACTACGTCCTCAAGGTCGAGACCGCCGACCATCCCAACGACAACACAGCCCTGGATTGGTGTCTTCTGCTATGGCGTGCCTACCCGCAGTATCGGGCCATCGAGGTGTGGACCGAAGACCGGCTGGTCACCCGGCAGGGCGGCGAGCGGGTTAAGAAATAGCGATAAGCGAGCGACATAAGCGCCGCGCACGACACCCGACGGTCAGGCCGAGCCGCCGTTTTTCGGCTTCTTGGATTCCAGCTCGATCATCGTGTCCGTGGTCTTCGCCAAGCGCTCATAGGCGTCGGCCAGCTGCAGCAAGCGGTCCTTCGCCTCCTGATGCATGTCCGCTGCGGTGACCCTGATCTCCGCCGCTTTGAGCCGGTAGGATTCCGCGCGCTCGGCAGCGGGGCGGCGCGTCAACGACGTGGCCGCCGACGCAGTTATAGAGTTGCCCGATCCGCCGCAGATCGAACATGTCAAGGTCGTGCCGCTCGGGCGCACCGGATGGGGCAGGTCGAAGCGCCGAAGCTGATGATAGAGATCGCACTCCACCGCAAAAGCTTCCGCGGCCGACGGCACCGCGCGGAACAGGAAACCCGAAGATCTCCCGACATACTGCCTCAGCGCATGCGCCAGGTCCCAATCGGAGCGGCCCAGGGCGTCCACGACCTTCAGCGAACCCGCGCGGTCGATCGTTCCCACGACGAAGACGCCAGGGGTGTTGCGCGCGACCTTGTTGTCGATGCTGGAATTGGTGAGGGCATATGGCCCCCTCATCGTAAAAACCGCCATTCCCCCATTCCCCTGACGTCGGGCGGAGAAAATTACTGTAACACCGCCGAACGAAATACCCCGGGAAACACCCTAGTCTGGCGCCGGAAATCCCTGAGGCTGGCTTGACGGCCGGATGCGCCGACGAATGGAACCGGCGACCGCGGCTAAGCCCCCATCCGCGCCAGAGACGCAACGCGGGTGCGCATGATCCAGCCGGCCAGGCGCGACAGCCAGGCGTGCAGCCGCCCCTGCGCGGACAGGCCGATCGCCTTCATCACCATGGCGATGCCGCGCTCGATGTGCTGCGGCTGGTACACGGCGTAGGCGCGGCGCGCATAGGCGCGGCTGAAGCGCTTGCGGTCGTAGCGGGCGGTGGTCTCGTTCGCCGCCCAATAGGCGCAGGCGAGCTCATCGTCTTCGGATTCGAGGATTCGTCCGAGGCCGGTGCGCAACCGGGCCCAGGCGCCGAGCCGCTCCGCCTCCTGATAGCGCTTCATGTGGGTGTAGAAGAGCTTGTAGTGACGCAGCTCGTCGGCGGCGATCTTGGTGCAGATCTGCCGCAGCACCGGCTCGGCTGTCGCATCAGCAAGGGCCGTGTAATAGGAGCTGGTGCCGGTCTCGACGATGCAGCGCGCGATGAGTTCCCCGGTGCGCGTGCCCCGGACCGAGGTGGTCGCATCGAGCGGCAGCTTGAAGCCGTCGTTGAAGCGTTTGAAGGCCGCGTCGAACTTCCACGCCGGATCGGCGAACTCGGCCCAGCGCTGCAGGGCCCGGCCGTGCTGCACCTCTTCCTGCGCCCAGTCGCGCGCCGCCGTCTGGAACTCGGCATCGCCCTGGAAGACGTTCTCGAGATAGATCGCGTAGTCGCCGCCGTTGTGCTCGACGAGGCTCGCCGCCTTCACGATGCGCAGCAGATCCGCGTCGACCTTCCGGGGATCGAACCGGCTCCACGCAATGTCGTCGAGCGTCCAGTGCTTCATCACCCCACCACGCGGACCCCGGCGAAGGCTCCGTCGAGAGCAGCAATCGGCGTATTCACATAGTCTTTATATGACCTTAACCGTACCGGCTTTCAAGTCCGATCCGGTCCGGCCCCGGCTTTGTCCCCACCCGGCGGGTGTTCTTACGGGATCACCAGGGAGAGCTTCGCCTCGGCGATCTCGATCCGGAGCGCCAGGTTCTCGCGGGCGCGGTCATCGGTCGCGGCCACGAGCTCGCGCTGCAGCTCCTCCAGCCGGCCCTGCACCTCGGCCTGGTTGATATCCTTCACCGGCGTTGCCTCTTCGGCGAGCACCGTACAGCGCTCCCCGGTCACTTCGGCGAAGCCGCCCGAGACGAAGATGCGGTCGCTGACCGCCTGGCCGTCGTCGTAGACCTCGATCACGCCGGGGCGCACGGTCGAGATCAGCGGCGCGTGCTCGGGCAACACGCCGAAGTCGCCCTCGGCCCCCGGGACGACGACCATCCCGACCTCGCGCGAGATGAGCAACCGCTCGGGCGAGACCAGCTCGAACTGCAGCTTGTCGGGCATGGATATGCGTCCGTTCCGTCCCGGATCAGGCGGCCTCGGCCGCCATCTTGCGGGCCTTGTCCATCGCCTCTTCGATCGTCCCGACCATGTAGAACGACGATTCCGGCATGTCGTCGCATTCGCCGGCGACGATCTTCTTGAAGCCCTTGATGGTGTCTTCGAGCTTCACGAACACGCCCGGCGTGCCGGTGAACACCTCGGCGACGTGGAACGGCTGCGACAGGAAGCGCTGGATCTTGCGCGCCCGCGACACCGTGAGCTTGTCCTCTTCCGAGAGCTCGTCCATGCCGAGAATGGCGATGATGTCCTGCAGCGACTTGTAGGTCTGCAGCACGCGCTGCACGTCGCGCGCGACCTGGTAGTGCTCGTCGCCGATGACCCGCGGATCGAGCATGCGGCTTGTCGAGTCGAGCGGGTCGACCGCCGGGAAGATGCCAAGCTCGGCGATCTGGCGCGACAACACCGTCGTCGCGTCAAGATGCGCGAATGAGGTGGCCGGCGCCGGGTCGGTCAGGTCGTCGGCGGGCACGTAGATGGCCTGCACCGACGTGATCGAGCCCTTCTTGGTCGAGGTGATGCGCTCCTGCAGGGCGCCCATGTCGGTCGACAATGTCGGCTGATAGCCCACCGCCGAAGGAATGCGGCCGAGCAGCGCCGACACTTCCGAGCCCGCCTGGGTGAAGCGGAAGATGTTGTCGACGAAGAACAGCACGTCCTGGCCCTCTTCATCGCGGAAATACTCGGCGACGGTCAGGCCGCTCAAGCCGACGCGAGCGCGGGCACCCGGCGGCTCGTTCATCTGGCCGTAAACCAGCGCCACTTTGGAGCCCGGGCCGTCGAGCTTGATGACGCCCGATTCCATCATCTCATGATAGAGATCGTTGCCCTCACGCGTGCGCTCGCCGACGCCGGCGAACACCGACACACCGCCATGCGCCTTGGCGACGTTGTTGATCAGTTCCATGATCGTCACGGTCTTGCCGACTCCGGCCCCGCCGAACAGGCCGATCTTTCCGCCCTTGGCATACGGCGCCAGCATATCGATGACCTTGATGCCGGTGATCAGGATCTCGGCTTCTGTCGACTGGTCGACGAAGGGCGGTGCCTGCCTATGGATCGGCGCTGTTTTCTTGGCGTTGACAGGGCCGCGCTCATCGACCGGCTCACCGACGACGTTGATGATGCGTCCGAGCGTCTCGGGACCGACCGGCATGCGGATCGCGTCGCCCGTGTCGACCGCCTGCTGGCCGCGGACCAAGCCGTCGGTCGTGTCCATCGCAATCGTGCGCACCGATTGCTCGCCGAGATGCTGCGCCACTTCAAGAACGAGGGTCTTGCCCTGGTTCTGCACGTTCAGCGCGTTCAGGATCTCCGGCAGGTCGCCGTCGAAGTGGACGTCGACGACCGCACCCAGCACCTGGGTGATACGTCCGATGTTGTTCTTGGCCATGGCTTTTGGCTCCCGAAAAATCAATAGATCGAAGGCGTACGGATCGTGACCCCACCCCCTCCCCATCCCCATCCCTCCCCCATCAAGGGGGAAGGGGAGAAGAGGAAGTGATTCGCCCGAATTTTCCCTCCCCCCTTGCGGGGGAGGGTTAGGGTGGGGGGTATAAAGCACATCATGTTTTCAGATCGCCTCGGCACCGGAGATGATCTCGATCAGCTCCTTGGTGATCGAGGCCTGGCGCGTGCGGTTATATTGCAGAGTGAGCCGTTTGATCATATCGCCGGCGTTGCGAGTGGCATTGTCCATCGCAGTCATGCGCGCTCCCTGCTCGGAGGCGGCATTCTCGAGCAAGGCGCGATAGACCTGCACCGCGAGGTTGCGCGGCAGCAACTCGGCAAGGATCTCGTCCTCGTCCGGCTCGAACTCGTAGACCGCCAGGCCGGCGCCCTCCGGGGCCGGCGCCGCGGCGGCTTCCACCGGGAACGGAATGAGCTGCTGCTTGGTCATGATCTGGCTGATCGCCGACCTGAAGCGGTTGTAGAACAACGTCGCCACGTCGAACTCGCCGGCCTCGAACAACGCCAGGATACGGTCGGTGACACGCTGGGCATCGACGAAGGACAGCCGCTTCTTGCCGACATCTTCGATCGTTTCGACGATGAGCTTCGCGTAGTCGCGGCGGAGCTGGTCGCGGCCCTTGCGGCCGACGCAGAGGATCTTGACGGTCTTGCCCTCGGCAAGGAGCTGACGGATGAACTGCCGCGCCCCGCGCACGATCGTCGAGTTGAAGGCGCCGCAGAGGCCGCGGTCCGAGGTCGCGACGATGACGAGGTGCACCTTGTCGGCGCCCGTTCCAGCGATCAGGCGTGGGCCGCCCTCGTTGCCGGCGACGGCGCCGGCGAGCGAGCCCAGCACGCGGGCCATCCGCTCGGCATAGGGACGCGCCGCCAGCGCCTGCTCCTGGGCGCGGCGGAACTTGGCGGCCGCCACCATCTTCATCGCGGCCGTGATCTTCTGCGTCGATTTGACGCTGGCGATCCGCACACGGAATGTTTTGAGGCTCGGCATGGGGCTTGTGCGTGCCCTTCTCTTATCGACCCGTCATGCCGGCGAAAGCCGGCATCCAGGGCCACCGGCGCGTCGCCGGCCCCTGGACCCCGGCTTTCGCCGGGGTGACGACATGATTGTTCTTACGCGGCATGGCGGCAAACCAGGACTGGAATATCAGGCGAACGACTTGGCAAACCCTTCGAGGATGCCGCTCAACTTCTTCTCCAGGTCCGGCGTCAGCTCACGCTTGTCCCGGATCTCCGCCAGCACGTCCTTATGCGCAGTGCGTATCAGCGACATGAAGGCCTGCTCGAAGCGGGTCACCTGGCCGACGTCGATCCGGTCGAGATAGCCGCGCACGCCGGCGAAAATCGACACGACCTGCTCCTCGACCGGCATCGGCGCGTATTGTGGCTGCTTCAGCAACTCGGTCAGGCGCGAGCCGCGGGCGAGAAGCTTCTGCGTGGAGGCGTCGAGGTCGGAGGCGAACTGGGCGAACGCCGCCATCTCGCGGTACTGCGCCAGCTCGAGCTTGATGCGGCCGGCGACCTGCTTCATCGCCTTGATCTGCGCCGCCGAGCCGACACGGCTCACCGATAGTCCGACGTTAATCGCGGGACGGATACCCTTATAGAAGAGCTCTGTTTCGAGGAAGATCTGGCCGTCGGTGATCGAGATGACATTGGTCGGGATGTAGGCCGACACGTCGCCGGCCTGGGTTTCGATGACCGGCAGTGCCGTGAGTGAGCCCTTGCCCGCCGCGTCGGACATCTTGGCGGCGCGCTCGAGCAGGCGCGAATGCAGATAGAACACGTCGCCCGGATAGGCTTCGCGGCCCGGCGGGCGGCGGAGCAACAGCGACATCTGCCGGTAGGCAACGGCCTGCTTCGACAGGTCGTCGTAGAAGATGACGGCATGCATGCCGTTGTCGCGGAAGAACTCGCCCATGGCGCAGCCGGTATACGGCGCCAGGAACTGCAGCGGCGCCGGCTCGGACGCGGTCGCGGCGACGACGATCGAGTATTCGAGAGCGCCGTAATCCTCGAGCGTCTTGACGATGCGGGCAACGGTCGAGCGCTTCTGGCCGACGCAGACATAGATGCAATAGAGCTTCTTCGACTCGTCGCCCGAGGCGTTGATCGCCTTCTGGTTCAGGATGGTGTCGACGATGACCGCCGTCTTGCCGGTCTGGCGGTCGCCGATGATCAGCTCGCGCTGGCCGCGGCCGATCGGCACCAGGCTGTCGATGGCCTTGAGGCCCGTCTGCATGGGCTCGTGCACGGATTTGCGCGCGATGATGCCCGGGGCCTTCACCTCGACGCGGGTCCGCTTCGCACCCTTGATCGGCCCCTTGCCGTCGATCGGCTCGCCGAGCGCGTCGACCACGCGGCCGAGCAGCTCCTTGCCGATCGGCACCTCGACGATCGCGCCGGTGCGCTTGACGATGTCGCCTTCGCGGATCGTACGGTCGTCGCCGAAAATCACGACGCCGACATTGTCCTCTTCGAGGTTCAGCGCCATGCCGCGGATATTGCCGGGGAATTCGACCATCTCGCCGGCCTGGACCTTGTCGAGCCCGTAGACGCGGGCGATGCCGTCGCCGACCGAGATGACCTGGCCGACCTCCGCCACATCGGCGGCGCTGTCGAACTTGGCGATCTGTTCCTTGAGGATTGCGGAAATTTCCGCGGCCCGAATGTCCATATCAGAGGCCCTTCATCGCGAGTTGCAGGCGTTGCAGTTTGGAAGCGAGCGAAGCATCGACCAGGCGTGAGCCGACCTTCACCTTCAGCCCGCCGAGGAGCTTGGGATCGACATGCATCGACACCGCGACCTTGCCGCCGACGGCGGCGCGGAGCGCCGCATTCACCGACTCGGTCTGAGGAGCCGACAACGGCTTGGCCGACGTGACGTCGGCCGTGATCTCGCCGCGGTGCGCGGCAAGAAGCGCCATATAGGCCTCGATGATGCCGGGCAGCCGATACAGACGGCGGTTGCGAGCGACGAGCCCAACGAACCGGCGGGTGATGTCCGAGACCCCCATTTTCTGGGCGAGCGCCAGGACGGCCTTGGCCTGGTCGGCGCGCGGGATCAGCGGCGAGGAGATCAGGCGTTGCAGGTCGGGACTGTCGGCGATCGCTTTCTTGATCTGACCGAGGTCGGACGCGACCTGGTCGAGCGCCTTGGCCTCGTCGGCCAGCTCATACAGCGCTGTCGCGTATCGACCGGTAAGGCCGGTCAGGAGAGGAGAGTCTGCCGCCACGATGGAATGCTGATCCCCGGGGAGTTGGGCCTCGGGCAGGCGGTCGCCAACGCCTGAAGCCCTTGATGAAACAAACGAACCTTCGGCCGCGGGCGGACGCCCCGGCGAAGGCGGCGGATTGCTACCACAGCAAAATCAGCGATGCAATAACCGGGGCGGGAATTCGGGCGATTTTCCCCCGAAAAATCAACGTCAAGGGCGGTATGGCGGCGCGCCGGCGCGGGCGAATTGCGGCCTCCCCGCGCGGTGGAAAACGACAGGGGCGACGCCCTGGGGCGACGCCCTGATCAAGCCTCGTTGCTGGCCAGCAGCGCGCGCACGATGTTGCGGAGCGTGCCGGGGAGGAAGGGCTTCGGCAAGGTCGCGTTGGCGCCGAACTCGAGGGCATAGTGGAGGGACTTGTCGAGATGCGAATCGCCGCCGCCCGAGATCGCCAGGATCTTCAGATCGCGATGCCAGCGGCGCAGCGAGCGGATCGTCTCGATGCCTTCCTTCCCCGGCATGAAGATGTCGAGGATGACCAGGTCGGGGGTGCGCCGCTGGACCTCGCGTTCGCATTGATGGCCGTCCGCGGCCTCGGCCAGCTCGTGGCCGTCGAGACCGAGAATGGCGGCGATCGAATCGCGGACCGCGGCGTCGTCATCGACGATCAGGATCAGGGCCATGGGCCCACTCCCACAAAGCATACTTAGTGTAAATGTATATTACCTGAAACGAAGGTGCCGCAAATATTTGTGAATACCCAGGCAAGTCGCCGGCAAGACTTAGCCATCATAGAAAACTATAAGGGTCCACGTCGACCTGGATGCGCACGCTCGCCGGCGGCTTGAGCGGCTCGAGCCAGGCCTCGATCGCGGCGTGAAGGTTGGCGTCGCGCCGCGCCTTCATCAGGAAGCGGCGCCGGTGGCGGCCGCGCAGCAGCGCCAGCGGTGCCGGCGCCGGCCCCAGCACCTCGACGCCGTCGCGGTCCGGCGCCGTCGCCGCAAGGCGACGTGCCACCGCGTCGACGGCCTGCGCATCGGGGCCGGCGATGATGAGCGCCGCCAGCTTCCCGAACGGCGGCCAGCCGTGGCGCTGGCGCTCGTCGGCCTCGGCGGCGAGAAAGCCGTCGCGCGACTCGCGGCCGGCGGAGAGGCGGGTCAGCGCCTGCATCACCGGATGCTCGGGCATGTAGGTCTGCAGCAGTGCGCGCCCCGGGCGGTCGCCGCGCCCGGCGCGTCCGGCGACCTGGTGCAGCAGCTGGTAGGTGCGCTCCGCCGCGCGCAGGTCGCCGCCGGCGAGACCGAGATCGGCATCGACGACGCCGACCAAGGTCAGAGTCGGGAAATGATGGCCTTTGGCGACGATCTGCGTGCCGATGAGCAGGTCGATCTCGTGCGCCGTCATGCGGCGCACGAACTCTTCGGCGGCGCGCGGGCCGTCGATGGTATCGCTGGTGACGACGGCGAGCCGCGCCTCGGGGAACAGGGCTGCGGCTTCTTCGGCGACCCGCTCGACCCCGGGCCCGCACGGCACGAAGCTGTCGGCCGCACCGCAGGACGGACACGAGTCCGGGCGGGGTTCCGAATGGCCGCAATGATGGCAGAGCAGCCGGCCGGTGCGGCGGTGCTCGACCAGCCACGAGGTGCAGCTCGGGCAATTCAGCCGGTGGCCGCAGGCGCGGCAGAGCGTCAGCGGCGCGTAGCCGCGCCGGTTCAGGAACAGCATCGCCTGCTCGCCGGCGCTAAGCGTGGCCCGCAGCGCCTCGCGCAAGGTCGGCGACAGGAACGCGTTGCGCGGCGGCGGGTGCTTCCGCAGATCCACGGTGTGGATCTGCGGCAGTGCCGCGCCGCCGTGGCGATCCGGCAGGTGCAGCGCCGCATAGCGGTTGCGCTCGACATTGAGCGTCGTCTCGAGCGACGGGGTCGCCGAGGCGAGCACGGCCGGACACTGGGCGAAGCGCGCGCGCACGATCGCCATGTCGCGGGCGTGGTAGATCACGCCGTCTTCCTGCTTGAATGCCGCCTCGTGCTCTTCGTCGACGACGATCAGCCCGAGGCTGGCGAAGGGAAGAAACAGCGCCGAGCGCGCGCCGACGACGACCTTGGTGCGGCCTTCGGCCACGTCGCGCCAGGTGCGCCGGCGCAGCGCCGGGCCGATCTCCGAATGCCACACCGCCGGCGACGCCCCGAACCGCGTCTTGTAGCGGGCGAACCATTGGGCGCTGAGCGCGATCTCGGGCAGCAGCACCAGGGTCTGGCGGCCGGCGCTGAGGTTGGCGGCGATCGCCTCGAAATAGACCTCGGTCTTGCCCGAGCCGGTCACGCCGTCCAGCAACGTCACCGAGAAGCCGCCGGCCAGCTTGCCGACCAGCGCCGCGGCCGCGGCCGCCTGGTCGGGCGACAGCTCCGGGGCCTGCCCTTGCGCTTCAGGGAGTGGTGCGGCGTTGGGAACCGCCGCGACGGTCTCCACCCACCCAAGGTCGATCAGCGCCCGCACGACGCCGGCGCCGACACCGGCGGCGCGCGCGATCTCCGGAACCGGCCGCGGCGGACCGGCCCGCATCTCCCGCAGCACCCGGACGCGGGCGGCGGTGAGCCTGGGCTTGTCCTCGGGGTCGATGCTGTCGGGGTGCGGCGCCCGGTCCGATAGCCGGGCGAGCGTCGTCGGCCGCGGCGGCTCGAAGGCCGCCGGCACGCTCATCGCCATGCGCAGCACGGCACCCGGTGCGGCGAGCGTATAGGCGGCGACCCAGTCGATGAAGCGGCGCATGTCGGCCGGCATCGGCGGCGCGTCGCAGCGTCGGCTCACCGCCTTCAGCCGGGCCTCCGGCAGCTCGGCGGAGGGCGCTCCGTCCCAGACCACGCCGACGAGATGCCGCCGGCCCAGCGGCACATGGACGAAGTCGCCCGGCTGCAGGCCGAGCTCCGGTGCGGCGCGGTAGTCATATGCCCCCGCGAGCGGCAGCGGCAGAAGGACGCGCAAACGTAACGCGACTCGGCTAGTGTCGGAGTCATGCATCGGTTACACTCTAAACGCCGACTCGGGCGCCGGTCACGGCGCTCGTGGTCTCGCTGAACCGGATCGAGCGCGCATGAAATTCTTCATCGACACCGCCGACGTCGCCGAGATCCGCGATCTCGCCGCGACCGGCTTGGTCGACGGCGTCACCACCAATCCGTCCCTGGTCGCGAAGTCGGGCCGCAAGTTCCTCGACGTGGTGCGGGAGATCTGCGAGCTGGTCGCCGGGCCGGTGAGCGCCGAGGTCACCGCCCTCGATCACGCGACCATGCTGAAGGAAGGCCGCCTGCTGGCGAAGCTCGCGAAGAACGTCACCGTGAAGGTGCCGCTCACACCGGACGGGCTCAAGACCTGCAAGGCCCTTTCGTCCGAGGGCACGATGGTCAACGTCACGCTGTGCTTCTCGCCGGCGCAGGCGATCCTGGCCGCCAAGGCGGGCGCGTCGTTCATCTCGCCCTTCGTCGGCCGTCTCGACGATGTCGGAACCGACGGCATGGCGCTGATCGGCGACATCTGCCAGATCTACAAGCAGTACGCCGGCTTCAAGACCGAAGTCCTGGTCGCCTCGATCCGCCACCCGATGCACATCATCGAGGCGGCCAAGCTCGGCGCGCATGTCTCGACCATGCCGCCGAGCGTGCTGCGGCAGATGTTCCAGCATCCGCTGACCGACAAGGGGCTCGCCGCGTTCCTGGCCGACTGGCAGAAGACCGGCCAGTCGATCCTCGGAGGCTGACAGAATGGCCGACCGCGAAACAGCACCCCGCCAGCGGTCGACCGGCCCCTCGGCCGACGAGGTCGAAGCGTACTTGCGCGACCATCCCGATTTCCTGATCGACCACGCCGACCTGGCGAACCTGCTCGTCCCGCCCGAGGCGAAGCGGGGCCAGGGCGTGATCGACCTGCAGCGCTACATGCTCGAGCGGGTGCGCGGCGACCTCGGTAAGCTGCAGACGCAGCAGAACGAGATCCTGTCCACCTCGCGCAGCAACCTCACCACCCAAAACCGCATCCACGCGAGCGTGCTGGCGATGCTGGGGGCCACGACCCTCGAGCATCTGATCGAGATCATCACCACCGATATCGCGGTTCATCTTGAGGTCGATGCGGTGGCGCTCGGCTTCGAAGCGCTGGACCGGCTGCCGCCGGGCGGCAACCGGACCAGCCTGCGCATCCTGCCGCGCGGCGCCATCGACCGCTTCGTCGGCGCCAACAAGGATATCGCGCTGATCGCCGACTCCGAGCCGGACGCCCAATTGTTCAGCAGTGCCGCAACGCTCGTGCGCTCGCAGGCCCTGATGCGGCTGCAGCTGCGGCGCGACGCGCCGGTCGGCATCCTCGCCTTCGGCTCGCGCACGGCGGGCAAGTTCCACCCGGGCCAGGGGACCGAGCTTCTCAGCTTCCTCGGCAAGGTGGTCGAGCTGACCTTCCGGGGATGGCTCGACCGCACCTGACGACGCCGCCCGCGCCGCCGCCGATTCCGCGGTTCCTGGCGCGGAAAGACGTGGTCGACGCCTTCGAGGCGTGGCGTGCCTGGCTCGCCGTCGAAAAGCGCTGCTCCCGACACACGCTGGCGGCGTACACGCGCGATCTGACCGGCTTCCTCGCCTTCACCGGCAAGCATCTCGGCGGCCCCGCGGCCCTGGCCGACCTGGCAGCGCTGCGCCTGGCCGATTTCCGGGCGTGGCTGGCGGCGCGGCGCGCCGAAGGACTCACCGCCACCTCGAACGCGCGCGCAATCTCGACCTTGCGCAGCTTCTTCCGCTGGCTCGACCGGCACGGCCTCGCGCACAACGCACAGGTGGCGGCACTCCGCACGCCCAAGCTGCCCAAGACGTTGCCGAAGCCCCTCACCGTCCCCGACGCGGCGCGCGTGGTCGAGGAGATCGGCGCGCTGGCCGAGGAGCCGTGGATCGCCGCCCGCGACACCGCGGTGCTGACCCTGCTGTACGGCGCCGGCTTGCGCATCGACGAGGCACTGTCGCTCAACCGCGACGTCCTGCCGCTGCAGGATACGCTGAGCGTCACCGGCAAAGGCCGCAAGCAGCGGATCGTGCCGCTGCTACCGGTGGCCAGAGCGGCCATCGAGGACTACGTCGCGCGCTGCCCCTACCAGGTGCGCGCCGACGGCCCGTTGTTCCTCGGCGCTCGCGGCGGCCGGCTGCGCGCGGAGATCGTGCAGGCGGGCCTGCGCAAGCTGCGCGCCGGTCTCGGCCTGCCGGACACCGCCACGCCGCATGCGCTGCGCCACAGCTTCGCAACCCATCTCCTCGCCCAGGGCGGCGACCTGCGCGCGATCCAGGAGCTGCTCGGGCACGCATCGCTGTCGACGACGCAGCGCTACACCGCCGTCGATGCGGAGCGCCTCATCGAGGTCTACGAAAAGGCCCACCCGCGCGCCTGACCCGGATCGGCGGCGCCGCCGGTCTGCTGAATCATAAATGTGTCCAGCTGCAACAGCATGGCCACTTGCCCGCCTGTGCGCGGGGTTCGCATAACAGAGGATGCCGGACAGCGCCCGCGACGGCCCGCATGCAATCTCGGCGGCACTCGATCACCTGATAAAATCGGTCCACGGCGAACGTGTCAGGCTGCAGGACCTGATCGACGAACTGGGCGGCCGCGCCTTCGCGCTGCTGACCCTCCTCCTGAGCCTGCCCAACGCCGTAGGTCTCGGCGCCATTCCCGGCCTGTCGACCGTGTTCGGCCTGCCGCAGCTCTTCATCGCGCTCCAGCGCGCCCTCGGTTACCGGCGCCCGTGGCTGCCGAAATGGCTGCTGGAGAAATCGATCGCGCGCGCCGACCTGGACCGCGCGATCGAACGCGCCCGACCCTATCTGCGCAAGCTCGAGCGCGTCATGCGGCCGCGCTGGGAAGCCGTGGTCTCGCCGCTCGCCGAGCAGCTGCTGGCGGTGGTGATCGCGACCCTCGCCGTGCTGATCTCCCTGCCCTTGCCGCTGGCCAATCAGCCGGCGGCGGTCGCTATCGCGATCATCACCCTGGGGCTGATCGCACGCGACGGCCTGGTGGTCGCGGTCGGGCTGTGCGCCGCGGCGCTCGCGACCGCATTGGCCGCGGGGATGGTGGTGGGCGGGACCGAAGCGATCCTGGCATTGACCCGCCGCCTGTTCGGCGGCTGACGGTCAGATGTGAATGGCGCGGCCGTCGGCGGCCATGGCGGCTTCCTTCACCGCTTCGCTGAGCGTCGGGTGCGCGTGGCAGGTGCGCGCGATGTCCTCGGCCGAGGCGCCGAACTCCATCGCGAGCACGACCTCGGCGATGAGATGGCCCGCGTCCGGGCCGACGATGTGCACGCCCAGCACTTTGTCGGTCGCCTTGTCGGCGAGGATCTTCACGAACCCGTCGGTCGAATTCATGGCACGGGCGCGGCCGTTGGCGGTGAACGGAAACTTGCCGACCGCGTAGGCGGTGCCCGCCTGCTTCAGCTGCTCCTCGGTCTGGCCGACCGTCGCCGCCTCCGGCCAGGTGTAGACCACGCCGGGGATCGCGTCGTAGTTCACGTGGCCGGCCTGGCCGGCGATGAGCTCGGCGACCGCGACACCTTCGTCCTCGGCCTTGTGGGCCAGCATCGGGCCCGCGATCACGTCGCCGATCGCATAGACGCCCGCGACATTGGTCGTGAAATGCGCATCGGTCACGACGCGGCCGCGATCGTCCAGGGCCACGCCCGATTCCTTGAGGCCGAGACCGTCGGTGTAGGGCCGGCGGCCGATCGACAGCAGCACGACGTCGGTCTCCAGCTTCTCCTCGGCCCCGCCCTTCGCCGGCTCGAGCGTCAGCGCGACACCCTTGTTGGTCGCCTTGGCGCCGGTCACCTTGGTGCCGAGCCTGAAGGTCATGCCCTGCTTGGTGAGGATGCGCTGCATCTGCTGCGACACCTCGTCGTCCATCCCGGGCAGGATGCGGTCGAGGAACTCGACGACCGTGACCGCCGAGCCGAGGCGCTGCCACACCGAGCCCATCTCGAGCCCGATATAGCCGCCGCCGATCACCACCATCCGCTTCGGCACCTCGGGCAGCGACAAGGCACCGGTCGAGGAGACGATGCGCTGCTCGTCGACCTCGACGCCCTTGAGCGGCATCGAATCCGAGCCGGTGGCGATCACGATCGACTTGGTCTTGAACGTCGTTGCCTTGCCATCCTTGCCGTTGACGACAACCGATCCGGCACCGGCGATGCGCCCCGTACCCTCGATGCGGTCGATCTTGTTCTTCTTGAACAGGAACTCGACGCCCTTCGTGTTGGCGGTGACGACCTTGTCCTTGTGGCCCATCATCCCCTTGAGATCGAGTTCGACGCCGCCGACCTTGATGCCGAAGGCCCCCAGGCCGTGCTGCGCCTCTTCGAGCTTCTCGGACGCCTGCAGCAGCGCCTTCGAGGGGATGCAGCCGATGTTGAGGCAGGTGCCGCCGAGGGTGGGCATCTTCTCGACGCACGCCGTCTTCAAGCCCAGCTGCGCGGCGCGGATCGCGCACACATAGCCGCCCGGGCCGCTGCCGATGACGATGAGGTCGTAGGAGGACTCAGCCATGTTCATTTCCTCTCGGCTGCGCCGTCACCCGCTCCCCGGGTGCCGGGGCTTCGCCCCCGCAAAAAAATTCAGCGCTCGCGACTTCTCCCACGAATGGAAAGTGGCTGTGGTGAGAGGTGACGCGATCACATATCCAGGACCAGGCGCTGCGGATCCTCCATGAGCTCCTTGACCCGCACCAGGAACGTCACCGCCTCGCGGCCGTCGACGATGCGGTGGTCGTAGGACAGCGCCAGATACATCATCGGCCGGACCTCGATCTTGTCGCCGACGGCCATCGGCCGCGGCTGGATCTTGTGCATGCCAAGGATGCCCGATTGCGGCGGGTTCAGGATCGGCGTCGACATCAGCGAGCCGAAGATGCCGCCATTGGTGATGGTGAAGGTGCCGCCCGTCATTTCGTCGATCGAGAGCTTGCCGTCGCGCGCCCGCTTGCCGAGATCGGCGATCTTCTTCTCGATCTCGGCGAAGCCCAGCTGATCGGCGTCGCGCACCACGGGCACCACCAGCCCCTGCGGCGTCGAGACCGCGACCGAGATGTCGTAGTGGTTCTTGTAGATGATGTCGTCGCCGTCGATCTCGGCGTTCACCGCCGGCAGCTCCTTCAGCGCGACGATGCAGGCCTTCACGAAAAACGACATGAAGCCGAGCTTGACGCCGTGCTTCTTCTCGAAGGTCTCGTTGTAATGCTTGCGCATCGCCATCACCGCGCTCATGTCCGCCTCGTTGAAGGTGGTGAGCATGGCGGCGGTGTTCTGAGCCTGCTTCAGGCGCTCGGCGATCCGCTTGCGCAGCCGCGTCATCTTCACGCGCTCTTCGCGCGGAGCGAGGTCGCGAGGTGCCGCGGGCGGTGCTTGGACTGGCGCCGGCGCGGGCCTGGCCGCCGCGGCGAGCACGTCGCCCTTGGTCGGCCGCCCGTCCTTTCCGGTCGGCGCGATCGAGGCCGAGTCGACCTTGGTCTCGGCGAGGATCTTGCGCACCGCGGGACCCGGATCCTTGCCGGAGACGACGGCCAGTGCCGGGGCCGGGGCGGCGGCCGGCTTTGGAGCCGCGGCCGGGGCGGCTTTCGCGGCGGCGGGGGCAGCGGCCGGCTTGGCCGCCTTGGCGGGACCCGCTCCTTCGTTCAGGCTGCCGAGGACCGCGCCGACGGCGACCGTCTCGCCCTGCTTGGCGCTGATGGCGCCGATCGTGCCGGAGGTCGGGGCCGGCACCTCGACCGTCACCTTGTCGGTCTCGAGCTCGACCAGCGGCTCATCGGCCGCGACCGCGTCGCCGACATTCTTGAACCATTTGGCGACCGTGGCTTCGGTCACGGACTCGCCAAGTGTCGGCACCTTGATGTCCACGGACATGGATTGTCCCCGCGTTGTCCCGGTGGGAGGTCAGTCTTCTAAAGCGCTGGCGACCAGCTTCGCCTGCTCGGCGCTATGCCGTTTGTAGCTGCCGGTGGCCGTCGCGGCCATTTCCGGCCGGCCGGCATAGCGCGGTCGCTTCGGCTGCAGCTTGGCGCCGGCCAGCACCTCTTCGAGGCGCGGCTCGACGAACTGCCAGTACCCGAAATTCTTCGGCTCTTCCTGGCACCAGACCACGGTCTTGGCGTTCTTATAGCGAACCAGTTCCTTGGTCAGTGCGTTGAACGGGAACGGATAGAGCTGCTCCACCCGCAGGATCACCGTGTCCTTCAGGCCGCGCTTCTCGCGCTCCTCGAACAGGTCGTAATAGACCTTGCCGGTGCAGAGCACGATCCGCTTGACCTTGTCGTCGTCGGGCGGCTGCTTGTCGTCCCACAGCACGCGGTGGAAGGTCGTCTTCGGCCCCATCTCCTCCAGCTTCGAGACCGCGAGCTTGTGCCGCAGCAGCGATTTCGGCGTGAGGATGATCAGCGGCTTGCGGAACGGCCGGTGCATCTGCCGCCGCAGCACGTGGAAGTAGTTCGCCGGCGTGGTGATGTTGCACACCTGAATGTTGTCTTCGGCGGAGGCCGAGAGGTAGCGCTCCGGATGCGCCGAGGAATGCTCCGGCCCCTGGCCCTCGTAGCCGTGCGGCAGCAGCATCACCAGCCCCGACATGCGGAGCCACTTCGACTCGCCCGATGTGATGAACTGGTCGATGATGGTCTGGGCGCCGTTGGCGAAGTCGCCGAACTGCGCCTCCCACAGCACCAGCGTCTTGGGGTCCGCCAGCGAGAAGCCGTAATCGAATCCCAGCACGCCGAATTCGGAGAGCGGGCTGTCGATGATTTCGAACAGCGCCTGGCCTTCCTTGATGTTGGCAAGCGGGACGTATTTCGCCTCGGTCTCCTGGTCGGTCAGCACGCCGTGGCGCTGCGAGAACGTGCCGCGGCCGGAATCCTGGCCGGAGAGGCGCACCGTGAGGCCCTCGGTGAGCAGGGTGCCGAACGCCAGCGCTTCGGCGGTCGACCAGTCGATGCCGGCGCCCGACTCCAGCGCCTTCTTCTTGTTGTCGAGGATGCGCCGCAGCGTGCGATGCAGATGGAAGTCGGCCGGGACCTTGGTCAGCGCCGTCGCGACCTCGCGCAGCCGCTCCATCGGCACCTCGGTGATGCCGCGGCGGTCCTCGCCCGACGCGACCTCGAGGCCGCTCCAGCTGCCTTCGAGCCAGTCGGCCTTGTTCGGCTTGTAGCCGCCCTTGGCGGCCTCGAACTGGCTTTCGAGATGGGCGGTGAACTCGGCGACCACCTTCTCCGGCTCGCCGGGCTGCAACGTGCCCTCGTCGACCAGCTTCTGGGCGTAGATCTGGCGGGTCGTGGGGTGGGCGGCGATCGCCCGGTACATCAGCGGCTGGGTGAACGCCGGCTCGTCCGACTCGTTGTGGCCGTGCCGGCGATAACAGAACATGTCGATGACGACGTCCTTGAGGAACCGCTGGCGGAACTCGGTCGCGATGCGCGCGACATGGACGACCGCCTCGGGATCGTCGCCGTTGACATGGAAGATCGGCGCCATGATCGATTTCGCGACGTCGGTCGGATAGGGCGACGAGCGCGAATATTGCGGCGAGGTCGTGAAGCCGATCTGGTTGTTGACGATGAAGTGCACCGTGCCGCCGGTGCGATAGCCGCGCAACTCCGACAGCATCATCGTCTCGTAGACGATGCCCTGTCCCGCGAACGCCGCGTCGCCGTGCATGAGCAGGCCCATGACCTGGCCCATCTGCTCTTCGCGGCTGAGATCCTTGCGCTGCATCTGCTTGGCGCGGACCTTGCCCAGCGCCACCGGGTTCACGCATTCGAGATGCGACGGATTGGCGGTCAGCGACAGATGGACCTTGGTGCCGTCGAAATCGCGGTCGGACGAGGTGCCGAGATGGTACTTCACGTCGCCCGAGCCCTGCACATCGTCTGGCTGGGCGGCGTTGCCCTGGAACTCGGAGAAGATCGCGGCGAACGGCTTGCCCATGAAGTTCGCCAGCACGTTCAGCCGGCCGCGATGCGGCATGCCGATCACGACTTCGTTGACGCCGAGCTGGCCGCCACGCTTGAGGATCTGCTCCAGCGCCGGGACCATGGCTTCGCTGCCGTCGACGCCGAAGCGCTTGGTGCCGGTGTATTTCTTGTCGAGGAACTGCTCGAAGATCTCGGCCGCGGTCAGGCGCTCCAGGATCGCGCGCTTGCCCTTCTCGGTGAATTCGGTGCGGTTGTGGATCGCCTCGATGCGCTGCTGGATCCAGCTCTTCTGGTCCGGATCGCTCATATGCATGAACTCGACGCCGATCGTTCCGCAATAGGTCTCGCGGAGGATCTGCAGGATCGCGCGCAAGGTCGCGGTCTCGCGGCCCAGCACGCCGTCGATGAAGATCGGGCGGTCGTAGTCGCCCTCGCCGAAGCCGTAGGTCGAAGGATCGAGCTCGGGATGCGGCTCGCGCTTCTCGAGCCCGAGCGGGTCGAGCTTCGCCGCGAGATGGCCGCGGATGCGATAGGCGCGGATCAGCATCAGGGCCCGGACCGAATCGAGGGTCGCGGCGCGGAGCTGTTCGACCGACACCGCATCGGCACTCGCCCCGGCGGCGCCGTTCGCATGGCCGTTGCTCTTCGCTGCCGTCTCGCCGTTCAGGAGGCCGGTCTTGGGCGCCCAGGACGCGCCGCGCAGATCGGCCTCGATCGCCGTCGGGTCGTCGCGCAGCTCGGCGAAGAAGCTTTGCCAGCTCGGATCGACCGAACTCGGGTTCTCCAGATATCGCCGATACAGATCAGCGATGAAACCGGCGTTCGAGCCGTTGAGCAGAGTGGCGATATCCATTTGATTCGGCATAAGAAATACGGGCCATTCCGGCCGTTCTGGCGGCCGGACCCGCCTCCGAAACGTCAGGGGGGGAAGTCCCCAGTATATAGCGTCGGCCGGCTAAGCTTTCATTACTTTCAACATCGTGCTGCCAAGCGAGGCGGGCGATTCAGAGACTTGGAAACCGGCCGACTTCATGGCCTCGATCTTGCTGCGCGCATCGCCCTTCCCGCCCGAGATCACGGCTCCCGCGTGCCCCATGCGGCGGCCCGGCGGGGCGGTCGCCCCGGCGATGAAGCCGACGATGGGCTTCTTGGTCTTGGAGCGGCGATAGAACTCCGCCGCGTCCTCCTCGGCGGTGCCGCCGATCTCGCCGATCATCACGATGCCCTCGGTCTCCGGATCGCCCAGGAACATCTCCAGGCAGTCGATGAAATTGGTGCCGTTCACCGGGTCGCCGCCGATGCCGATGCAGGTGGTCTGGCCGAGCTTGGCCGCCGTGGTCTGCGCGACCGCCTCGTAGGTGAGGGTGCCCGAGCGCGACACGATGCCGATCTTGCCGCGCGAATGGATGTGGCCCGGCATGATGCCGATCTTGCATTCGCCCGGCGTGATCACGCCCGGGCAGTTCGGACCGATGAGGCGCGTCTTGCTGCCGACGAGGGCCCGCTTCACGCGCACCATGTCGAGCACCGGAATGCCCTCGGTGATGCAGACGACCAGCGGCAGCTCGGCGTCGATCGCTTCCACGATCGCGTCGGCCGCAAACGGGGGCGGCACGTAGATCACCGATGCGTTGGCCCCGGTTTTTGCGACCGCCTCGGTGACGGTGTCGAACACCGGCAGGTCGAGATGTTTCGTGCCGCCTTTACCGGGCGTCACACCGCCAACCATCTTGGTGCCGTAGGCGATCGCCTGCTCGGAGTGGAACGTGCCTTGCGCGCCCGTGAACCCCTGGCAGATGACCTTCGTGTCCTTGCCGACCAGGACGCTCATCAGGCAGCCTCCTTCACGGCTTTGACAATCTTCTGGGCGGCGTCGGCGAGATTGTCGGCCGATGTGATCTTCAGCCCGGACTGCTTGAGGATCTTCTTGCCCAGCTCGACATTGGTGCCTTCGAGGCGCACGACCAGCGGCACCTTGAGGCCGATCTCGCGCGCCGCCGCGACGACACCGTCGGCGATCACGTCGCAGCGCATGATGCCGCCGAAGATGTTGACCAGGATCCCCTCGACCTTGGGGTCGGACAGGATGAGCTTGAAGGCGGTGGTGACGCGCTCCTTCGTCGCCCCGCCGCCGACATCGAGGAAGTTCGCGGGGTCGCCGCCGTAGAGCTTGATGATGTCCATGGTCGCCATGGCGAGGCCGGCGCCGTTCACCATGCAGCCGATATTGCCGTCGAGCTTCACGTAGTTCAGCTCGTGCTTGGCGGCCTCGCGCTCGATCGGATCCTCTTCGTCGGCGTCGCGGAGATCCTCGATCTCCTTGTGGCGGAACAGCGCGTTGTCGTCGAAGTTCATCTTGGCGTCCAGCGCGATCACGTCGCCAGAACCGCTCACCACCAGCGGATTGATCTCGATGATCGAGGCGTCGAGCTTGTTGAACGCCTCGTACATGGCGGTCAGGAACTTCACCGCGGCGTTCACCTGCCGGCCTTCGAGTTTCAGGCCGAAGGCGAGGCGCCGGGCATAGAACGGCTGCATGCCGACGACCGGGTCGATCGCCACCTTGAGGATCTTCTCGGGCGACTTGGCCGCGACCTCCTCGATTTCGATGCCGCCTTCGGTCGAGGCCATGGCAGTGACGCGACCGGTGGCGCGGTCGATCAGCATGCCCAGGTAGAGCTCGCGTTTGATGTCGCAGCCCTGCTCGACATAGACGCGCTTGACCTCCCGGCCCTTCGGCCCGGTCTGCTTGGTGACCAGGACCTTGCCGAGCATGGCAGCCGCGTGCTGCTTGGCTTCGGCCGGCGACTTGGCGAGGCGCACGCCGCCCTTGCCGCCGGGATCGTCCTTGAACTTGCCGGCCCCGCGGCCGCCGGCGTGGATCTGCGACTTGACCACGACGACGCTGGTGCCGAGCTCGGAGGCGATCTTCTCCGCTTCTTCCGGCGTGAACGCGACGCCGCCTTTGGGCACCGCGACGCCGAATTTCCCGAGAAGCGCCTTGGCTTGGTATTCATGGATGTTCATGGCGACTGAGGCCTCCCGGGCGGTGTCGTTCTTACTTGAGCTTGCCTTCTTTCTTGAGGATGCCGGCGGCGACGTCGCATAACGTCTTCACTGCGGCGACCGACTTGTCGAACATCGCCTTCTCGTCGGGGTTCAGCTTGATCTCGACGATCTTCTCGACCCCCTTGGCGCCGAGCACCACCGGCACGCCGACGTAAATGTCCTTGAGGCCGTATTGGCCGGTGAGCCACGCGGCGCAGGGCAGCACCCGCTTCTTATCCAGGAGATAGCTCTCGGCCATCGTGATCGCCGAAGCCGCCGGCGCGTAAAAGGCCGAGCCGGTCTTCAGCAGGTTCACGATCTCGGCGCCGCCGTCGCGGGTGCGCTGGACGATCGCGTCGATCTTCTCCTTGGTGGTCCAGCCCATCTGGATGAGGTCGGGGACCGGGATCCCGGCGACGGTCGAATAGCGGATCAGCGGCACCATCGTGTCGCCGTGGCCGCCGAGCACGAACGCGGTCACGTCTTCGACCGAGACCCCGAACTCCCAGGCGAGGAAGGTGCGGAAGCGCGCCGAATCCAAGACCCCGGCCATGCCGACGACCTTGGCATGCGGCAGCCCGGACAGCTCGCGCATCACCCACACCATCACGTCGAGCGGATTGGTGACGACGATGACGAACGCGTTCGGGCAATTCGCCTTGATGTTGTCCGCGACGTTGGCGATCACCTTGGCGTTGATGCCGATGAGGTCGTCGCGGGACATGCCGGGCTTGCGCGGCACGCCGGCGGTGACGATCACCACGTCGGCACCCTTCATCTGCGAAAAATCGTTGGTGCCCTGAATGACCGAGTCGAAATCCTCGACCGGCCCGCTTTGCGCCAGGTCGAGCGCCTTGCCCTGCGGCACACCCTCGACGATGTCGATCAGCACCACGTCGCCGAGATGCTTCAGTGCGGCGAGAAGAGCGAGCGTGCCACCGATCTGGCCGGCACCGACCAGCGCGATCTTGTTACGAGCCATGAGCGACCTCGAGATGACGATCCGGTTTCAGGGGATGTCCGGGGATGTTGATACTTCCGTCCGCGGACCTGCCGGGTGCGACGTTTTCGCGCCCGCACAAAAGTGCGGAAAACTAACGCCAATTTGGCCCGGAGGGCAAGAGCCCGCGTGTAAGCGTGGGGGTCGGGCCAAGGATAGGCAAAACCGGCGAAAACCAACGCCGCAGCACCCGCCAACGCCCATCGCGCCATCCGATCAGGTAATCGTGAGGTGGGCTCGCCTTACGGTGGAATCTCCGGCCTGATATACGCGCGAGCATGTCGGGGGATTCGGCCAAGCGCCATCACCGTCCCACTCTGGCGGCGCTCGCCGTGCTGATGCCGCTGGCCCTCGGCCGGACCGCGCAGGCCCAGATCCAGGTGCCGACCGAGCACGACGACATTCTCGCCGTCTGGGCGGGCAAGTACGATTTCAATGCCAACCGCCATCCGGCGGCCGAATTCGGCGCCGAGTACCGGCCCAGGCTCGACCTGTGGATTTTCCAGCCGATGGTCGGGGCGATGCACACCACGAACGACGCCACGGACGCGTTTGCCGGCTTCAGCACCGATGTGATCTTTTATGACCGCGTGGTGCTTCGGCCTGCCATCGCGGTCAGCGCCTATGCGCGCGGCGCAGCCAAGGACCTGGGATACGGGCTCGAGTTCCGTGAATCAGCCGAGCTCGCCTACCGGTTCGACGACAACTCGCGCCTCGGCATCGAGGCCTATCACCTGTCGAATGCCGGACTCGGCCATCGAAACCCCGGCGAGGAGACGATCGCCATGATCTACTCCCTGCCGACGGCGAAGATCGGCCACTGGCTCGGAGAGTAGCCCTACTCCGCCGGCTTCGCGTGCCGCCCGAAGGCGATGCCCTTCGCTTCGACGCCGAGCCCGGTCAGGATCGCGATCACGACCGCGACCGTGCCCGCGACGAGGGCCAGAGCCAGACCATAATTGCCGCCGTAATGCTGGGCGATGGCGGCCTGGATGGTCGCGTTGGCCGACGCCAGGAGGTTGCCGAGCTGGTAGACGAAGCCCGGGAACGTGCCGCGCGCGTCGTCGGGGGACAGCTCGTTCAGATGGACCGGGATCACGCCCCAGGCGCCCTGCACCATCACCTGCATGAGGAAGGCGCCCAGCGCCAGCAGCACCGGGTCGGCGCTGAAGGCCCATAGCGGCAGCACCGGTAGCGACAGCAAGGCGGCGATCACGATCATCCGGCGGCGGCCGATGCGCTCGGAGAGCGTACCGGCGCCGATGCCGCCGATGATGGCGCCGATATTGTAGATGACCGCGATGGTCCCGACGGCGTGCGGCGACAGATGGTGCTGGACCTGCAGGAAGGTCGGGTAAAGGTCCTGCGTCCCGTGGCTGAAGAAATTGAACGCCGTCATCAGCAGCACGGCATAGATGCCGAGCTGCCAGTTCCTCCGCAGGATCGCCAGGGTGCCGCCGCGCTCCGGCGCCGTCCGGCGCCAGCTCGGCGATTCCGGGACCTTGCGCCGGATGTAGAGGACGAGCAGCGCCGGCAGCACGCCGATCATGAACATACCGCGCCAGCCGATGTACTGAAACAGCGCGCCATAGACGATCGAGGCGATGAAATATCCCGTCGGGTAGCCGGATTGCAGCAAGCCCGACACGAAGCCGCGGGCTTTCACCGGGATCGATTCCATGGTGAGCGAGGCGCCGACGCCCCATTCGCCGCCCATGGCGATGCCGTACAGGGCCCGCAGGATCAGCAGAACGGTGAGGCTCGGCGCGAACGCCGAGGCGAATTCGATCACCGAGTACGTGGCCACGTCGATCATCAGGGTCGGGCGGCGGCCGAACCGGTCGGCGGCGCGGCCGAAGAGAAACGCGCCGATGGGGCGCATGGCGAGGGTGAGCAGGATCGCGAAGGTGACGTCCGCGATCTGGGTCTGGAATTCCTCAGCGATGTCCCGGATGACGAACACCAGGAGGAAAAAGTCGAACGCATCGAGCGTCCAGCCGAGGAAACTCGCGACCACGACGTGTTTCTGCTCGCTCGTCCACCCCGACAAGGCCGCGATGCGCATCACCGTCTCCGATTTGAGGGAAGCTGTGGTTGTGTCGTGCTGAGTTGAAAGTTGAGCGTCTACTCCGGCTCCGACTGCCGCTCGAGCGCCGCCACGTCGCGGATGATCAGCCGTCCGGCCTGGAAGCGGATGAGCTTCGCGTCCTGCCATTCGCGGAGTTGCTTGTTGACGCTCTCGCGCGAGCGGCCGACCAGGTTGCCGAGCTCGCGCTGCGACAGCTTGAGGCTGATCTCCCGGCCCCCAGGGGCGGCCTGGCCATGCGCTTCGCCGAGACGCAGCAGCGTTTTCGCCAACCGGGCGCGAAGGTCGAGGAACAGCAGATCCTGCACCTGTTCGCTGGTTTTGCGCAGCCGCTCGCACAGCACGGCGAGCAGGCGGATGCATAGCGCCGGGCGCGCCTCCAGGAACGGCACGAAGTCGCGGCGGTCGATGACCAGCAGTTCGCATGCCGCGATCGCCACCGCATCGGCGCTGCGCGCCTTGCCGTCGAGCAGCGCGATCTCGCCGAACACTTCGCCGGGGTTGATGATGTTGAGGACGATCTCCTTGCCGGAGACGGAGGGTGAGGTGATTTTCACCTCACCGCTGAGCACCGCCACCAGCCCGTGACCGGGGTCGCCCTGGCGGAAGATGACGGCTCCCGCCTTGTGCCGCTGAACCCGGGCGCGGGTGAGAAGTCCGTCCACCTCGGCCTCGCTGAGATGCCGGAATAGAAAGTGGCCGGCCAGCGCCTGCCGTTTGTCAATTGGCTGTAGGCCGCCGCCGGCGCGGCTGGCCGCTGGCACCGCCATAGGACCTCCCCCGAGCCCCGGACACCGGGATCAGGTCCTTCATACGACGATTTGCGGAGCCGGACTAGATTTGCGGAGCCGGACTGGATTTGCAGAGCCGGACTGGGCGAGCCTTCCCAGGCCGGCGCCGCCCCCGGGTCTCAGCAGACGGCCAGCGAATAGCGGCCCAGGCCGGACGCTTCTTTTCGCCCACGAAGCGGCGGTTTCGACCGGGCAAACGCCTCGGTGTCCCGGAGCATCGCGCCGAACCCCTGCGGGTCGTGGCACATATAGTCCGCCACCACACAAACGATCCCGAGCGCGAACAACGTCACCATCAACATGGTCCACCCCGCTTTCGGCGATGATCCTTCCTGCTTAACACAAGCCGGAACCGGCACCTGTGAACCAGTTCACAAGGCCCTGCGTGTGGCCGACATATTCTGTGCTACGACTTAGACCGTAGGTGCGTTCGGGCGGCTTTAAGAGCTTCAGCAACAACGTGCCGACGCCCGGGCGCCGCGACGGGGAGACCCCGAATGAAGCGGCGCGAATTCCTTGGCGCAGTTGCCGGCGCGGCGGCCGCCTGGCCGCTTTCGGTCCGCGCCCAGAAACCGGCGCTCGTGGGTTTCTTGCAGCCGGGGTCGCCGGCCGATTCTGGCCACTACGTCGCCGCATTTCTCGCCGGCTTGGGGGAGACCGGGCACCGCGAGGGCGACAGTTTCGGGATCGAATACCGGTGGGCGGAGGGGCGGTACGAGCAACTGCCGCAGCTGGCGGCCGACCTGGTCGCGCGCGGCGTCGCAGTGATCGCGGCCGGCGGACCGCCCGCCGTTCTCGCGGCCAAGTCCGCGACCTCGACGGTCCCGATCGTCTTCATCAGCGACGACGTCGTTTCGCAGGGCCTCGTCGGCAGTCTGAGCCGCCCGGGCGGCAATCTCACCGGCGTCTCGGTGTTCGAAACCGGCGCGATCTGGGGCAAACGCCTCGGACTGCTGCATGAGCTGATACCGGGTGCGGACCCGATCGCCATGCTCGTCGACCCGGAAAAGGGCGCGGAGCTGGCGACGAGAGAAACCGTTGCGGCGGCGGGCGCGCTCGGAATGCGAATCTCATTCGTGACGACGGCGACGGATCGGAACATTGAGGAGGCGTTTGCGTCGGCGAGCCGGCGCGGATTCGACGCCTTCATCTTCAGCAGTCAGCCGTTCTTCACGGTCCGGCATGACGCGATTGTCGCGCTGGCGGCCCGGTATGCAGTGCCGGCAATGTACGGCTGGCCCGAATACGTCGCGGCGGGCGGGTTGATCAGCTACGGGAGCAGGCTAAGCGACGCGTGGCATCAACTGGGCGTCTATACGGGGCGAATTCTCGACGGTGCCAGGCCCGCCGACCTGCCGGTTCAGCAGCCGACCAAGTTTGAGCTGGTCATCAATCTCCGGACTGCAAAGGCGCTTGGCGTTGTCGTGGCGCCGACGCTGCTCGCCCGCGCGGATGAGGTGATCGAATGATCTCGCGCCGCCATCTCATGGCGATGCTCGCCGGTGCCCTCGCGGCGCGGCCACTCACTCTCCATGCCCAACAGCCGGCCCGTCCGACCATCGGCTTCCTCAGCAGCATCTCGCCGCCGGGCTCCGCCGGCACCATGGCGGCACTGGACGCGACCCTCCGCGAGGGGGGCTACATCGACGGCCAAACTTTCGAGAGCGAGTACCGGTGGGCCGAAGGACAATATGACCGGCTACCGGCCTGGGCCGCGGAGATGGCGCGTCGTCGCGTCGCGCTCATTTTTGCGGCCGGTCTTCCCGCCGCGTTGGCCGCCAAAGCTGCCACGTCGACCATCCCGATCGTGTTCGTGAGCGGCGCCGACCCTGTCATGCTCGGCCTGGTCGCAAGCATGAATCAGCCGGGCGGCAATCTCACTGGCGTCACCCAGTTCTTCGGCGCCCTCGGGGCGAAGCGGATGGAGATCCTGCACGAGCTCGTACCGTCGGCGGACGGCGTCGGCGTGCTGATTAATTCCAGGAATCCGAATACCGACACTCATCTGAGCGAGATCCAGGCCGCCGCTCAAACGATCAGCCGGCAGATCTACGTTGTCGATGCCGGCAGTGATCATGAGCTCGAGATCGCCTTCGCCAGTTTGCGCGAGCGGAAGACAGGCGCGCTGATGGTCGCCGATGACCCTTTCTTCACCACGCGGCGCGACTCGCTCATCGGTCACACGGGCCGACTGGCAATCCCGGCCATGTTCTACGTCCGCGAATTCGCAGCGAGCGGCGGACTGGTCAGCTACGGACCCAACACGGCGGACAACTTTCGGCAGGCCGGCCTCTACATCATCCGCATCCTCAAGGGCGAGAAGCCGGCGAACCTGCCGGTCTTGCAGCCGACCAAGTTCGAGCTGGTGGTCAATCTCAAGACCGCGAAAACGCTCGGCCTCGCCGTACCGCCGTCGCTGCTCGCGCGCGCCGACGAGGTGATCGAATGATGTCACGGCGGCATGTTCTGCTGGGCCTCGGCGCCACGACGGCCGCGTGGCCGTTCACGGGACAAGCGCAACAACCCGGCCTAAAGCGCGTTGGCGTCATGGCGAGTTTGCCACTCGCGCCAATCAAAAGATTTCACCGGAAGCTGCAGGAGCTTGGATATGTCGAGGGCAAGAACCTCGCCCTAGAATATCGCTTCGCCGAAGGCCGGGACGAGCTCTACACGGGCTTCGCTGCGGAGCTGGTCGCGCTGCCGGTCGACCTGATCGTCGTGTGGGGAACACCTGCCGCCTTGGCGGCGAAACACGCAACCACGACTATCCCGATTTTGCTGGGATCGATCGGGGATGTCGTCAGTACCGGCATCGTCCAAAATCTTGCCCATCCCGAAGCCAATATCACGGGTTTCTCCGGCCTCAATGTGGAGCTCGAAGAAAAGCGCCTCGAGCTGCTCAAGGAGCTGTTGCCGCGCTTGTCACGCGTGGCCGTGTTGGCGCACACGGAAAATCCTCTAAGTCAGGTCAACCTGGATGTCCTTCGCGGGGCGGCACAGAAATTGTCGATCAGCATCGAGGCCTTCGATGTCCGAGGCGTTGAAGACGTAGGCGGCGCGTTGCGTGCGCTGACGGCAGCCCATCCCGACGCCGCCCTCATCACGCCGGATACGCTTCTCTTGAGCCAGCGAACGGACATCGTCGAGGCGATGGCCGCCCATCGCATCCCGGCCATATACCCGTTCCGCGAATACGCCGAAGCGGGCGGCATGGTCATTTACGGCGCCAATCTGTCCATCCTGTTCGAACGTGCGGCGGAGTATGCGGACAAGCTTCTAAAGGGTGAGAAACCAGGCAACCTCCCGGTGCAGCAAGCGACCGCCTTCGAGCTGATTCTGAACCTCAAGGTCGCCGCCGCGCTCGGCCTGACCGTGCCGCCGAACGTGCTCGTGCGTGCCGACGAGGTGATCGAATGAGGCGGCGCGCACTCAGCTTGGGGCTGGTCTTTGTCTTGTGCGTGGCATGGGTGCCGCTCGGCGCCGACGCGCAGAGGGTCGAGAAGCTGCCGCGCCTCGGCTGGCTCGGAAACAATTCTCCAACGTTCCCCGCATACGAAGGATTCCGCGAGGGACTCCGTGAATTGGGGTACGTCGAAGGCAAGACCATCGCAATCGAGGCGCGGTGGGCGGAGGGCAACCTCGATCGCCTTCCGCAGCTCGCGCGCGAGCTTGTCCGCGTTGATGTCGATGTGTTGTTCGTCGCCGCCGATCAAGGCTTGCGGGCCGCCAAGGAAGCGGCGGCAACGACCCCGATCGTTGTGGTGGCGTGCGACCCGCTCGACGCCCTGGTCGCCAGCATCGCACGGCCGGGCGGCAAAGCGACCGGATTGACCTGCATTTCATCGGATCTGGCGGGCAAGCGGCTTCAGATGCTCAAGGACCTTGTTCCGGCGCTCGAGCGCGTCGCGATCCTCTACAACCCCGAGGATCGCAACAAAGCGATCGAGTACAAACAAATGGAGGATGCGGCGGCCAGCCTTAGCTTGACGTTGCGCGCCTTCGAGGCGCGCTCGTCAAACGAGATCGATACGGCTTTTGCCGCAATGGCGGACGATCAGACGCAGGCGCTCGTTACTCTCGCCGATGCGCTCATGAACTTCCATTCACGCAGGCTCGCCGATCTCGCGTTGAAGCATCGGCTTCCCGCGATGTACGGCTTCCGCGAATTCACCGATGCAGGCGGCTTCATCTCCTACGGCGCCAACCTGCGCGAGGCCTTTCGCCGAGGCGCATTTTACGTCGACAGAATTCTGAAGGGTGCCGATCCCGGCGAGCTTCCGATCGAACAGCCGACCAAGTTCGAGCTGGTGATCAATCTCAAGACGGCCCGCGTGCTCGGCATGACCATTCCGCCGCTGCTGCTCGCCCGCGCCGACGAGGTGATCGAATGAAGACCCGCCGCCAACTCCTGACCGCACTGATCGCCGGAGCGCTGGCCGCGCCGTCGCGGCCTTTGGCGCAGCAACCGTCCGCAAAGCGTCCTCGGCTCGGCTGGCTGGTGCCGGGCACGCCGGTGTCGCAAGCGGAGGTCCTGCAGCAGTTCTGGCAGGGCATGCGCGATCTCGGATATGTCGAAGGCGGCACCATCGAGGCCGAGTACCTTTATGCCGAGGCGCAGCTCGATAGGCTTCCCAGTCTCGCGGCCAAGCTGGTGGAGCACAAGGTCGACATCATCGTCACCGCCAGCACACCCGGATGCCTTGCCGCCAAGCAGGCAACGGCAACGATCCCGATCGTTTTCGCCGCAAGCAGTGATCCGGTCAGCACAGGCATCGTCGCCAGCCTGGCCCGACCGGGAGGCAATATCACCGGTTTGTCGCAAATGGCATCAGACCTGAGCGCGAAGCGGCTCGAGCTCATGCAGTCCCTGGTGCCGCGGGTGAGCCGCATCGCCGTGCTGTGGGATTCCTCGAATCCCGGGATGGCGCTGCGCGTGCATGAGACGCAAATCGCCGCCGAACGAGCCAAGATCGAATTTTTCGATGCCGGTGCGAAGGACCTCGAGGGACTGGAAGTCACGTTCACGCAGCTCGCCGCGCTGCGGCCTGAGGCGCTGCTGGTGACCGCCGAGCCGTTCACCACGCGACACCGGGACCGGATTCTGAACTTCATGGCGACCAACCGCATCCCGGCGATGTACGAGGATAGCCGGTTCGCGCAGGGGGGTGGGCTGATGTCGTACGGGCCGAGCGTGCTCGACATGTTCCGGCGAGCGGCCGGTTATGTGGACAAGATCCTCAAAGGCGCCAAGCCGGCCGACTTGCCGGTCGAGCAGCCGACGAAATTCGAGCTGGTGATCAATCTCAAGGCGGCAAAGGCGCTCGGTCTTTCTGTGCCTCCGACGCTCCTCGCCCGCGCCGACGAGGTGATCGAATGAAGAGAAGAGCGTTCATTGCCATGATCGGCGGCATGGCGGTCGCATTGCCGCTTGCAGCGCGGGCGCAGAAGCCGTCGAATGGTCCACTCATCGCCGTCTTGTCGCCGCTCTCGCCGGCGGCTGCCGCGCGTAACGTCGAGGCCCTGCGGCAGGCCTTGCATGACCACGGCTATCTCGAGGGGCAGAATATCGCGCTGGAGCTGCGCTTCGGCGAAGGTGCGGTGGAACGGTTTGCCCCTCTCGCCGAAGACCTGATCGCGCTCAAACCGGCGGCGATCGTGGCCGGAAGCACGACGGCCATCCTGGTCACCCGCCGGCTGACGCAGACCATCCCGATCGTCATGATCACCACGACTGATGACCCGGTCGCGCTGGGGCTCGTCGCCAGTTTCTCCCACCCCGGCGGCAATGTGACCGGAATCGCGGTGGGCGGCGACTTCGGGATCGTCGGCAAGCGGGTCGAGGCGCTCCGCGAGGTGGTGCCGGGAATGGCGCGCGTCGGCGCCCTGCTTAATCCCGATGACGCCGCCGATCAGGTCATCGTCAAGTCGCTGCCCGAGATCACGCGCGCGCTCCAACTCGATATTCGCTTGCTTTCGGCGCGAACGGTGTCCGAGATCGACGCGGCGATCGAAGGCACCGCCCGAGATGGCCTCCAGGCGCTCCTGGTCAGTCAAGCCCCTCTGTTCAGCGCTCGGCCCTTCGATATCGCGGCGATGATCGCGCGCACAAAGCTCCCAGCCGTGTACGGGTTCCCAGAATTCGCCAGGGCCGGCGGGTTGATGTCGTACGGGATCGACCTGCCGAGTCAGTATCACCGCGCTGCGGCGTACGTCGACAAAATCCTCAAGGGCGCACACCCCGGCGAGCTGCCGGTCGAGCTGCCGACCCGCTTTCAGCTCGTGATCAACTTGAGGACAGCGAAGACGCTCGGCCTCACAGTGCCGTCGTCGCTGCTGGCGCGCGCGGACGAGGTGATCGAATGAGGCGGCGGGAGTTCATTGCGCTCGTGGTCGGCGCCGCGTTTGGCTCGCCGCGCCCCGGCCGCGCGCAGCAACATTCGATGCCGGTGATCGGTTTCCTGAACACAACCAATCCAACCTCTGCGCACCTGGATGAATTTCGCAACGGTCTGTCTGAAAACGGTTACTACGAAGGGCAAAACGTGGTGATCGAATATCGGTGGGCAGAAGGCCAGTATGACCGATTGCCCGCCTTGGCGGCCGAGCTGGTTCGTCGTCGGGTAGATGTCATCGTCACCGCTGGCGGAAGCATCTCGGCTCGGGCAGCTTCGGCGGCGACAAACACGATTCCCATTGTGGTCCTAAGCGGCGCCGATCCTGTCACAACGGGCCTCGCTGGCAGCCTCAGCCACCCTGGCGGCAACGTTACGGGCGTCTCCCAGCTGGTGAGTGCGTCTGCCGCAAAGCGTTTGGAACTCCTTCACGAGCTAATGCCGGCTGCCGACACAATTGCCTATCTTGAGAACCCAACACTGCCGGGCTCGGATAGTGTAACTCAGAACATAGAGGCCGAGGCCCGCACGCTTGGAGTGAAACTTTCCATTATAAAGGCCAGCAGCGACGGCGACATCTTCGCCGCATTCGCGACCATCTCCCAAGAGCGGATCGGTGCGCTCCTCGTTGGCGCCGACCCGTTCTTTTTCATGCAGCGAGATCAACTCGTGGCGCTTTCAGAGCGCAACTCTCTTCCGACTATGTATTTTTTCCGCGAGTTCGTCGCCACGGGGGGCCTGATCAGCTACGGCACCAGGCTTGCCGACGGCTATCACCAAGTCGGAGTTTATGTCGGCAGGATTCTCAAGGGTGCGAAGCCGGCTGATCTGCCGATCGCCCAACAATCGGAAAAAATCGAGCTGATCATCAATCTGAAGACCGCCACGGCGCTCGGCCTCGCCGTACCGCCGTCGCTGCTCGCCCGCGCCGACGAGGTGATCGAATGAGGCGGCGGCAATTCATGGCCTGGCTCGGCAGCGCCGTGCTCGCCCGCCCGCTCGTCGGAAATGGCCAGACCGCGCCGCAGATCATCGGCTTTCTACACAGCGAGTCGGCAGACGGCTATGCGCGCTTCGTGGCTGCGTTCCGCCGTGGTCTGGAGGAGTCCGGCTATGTCGAGGGCCGGAACGTCACGATCGACTACCGCTGGGCCGAAAGCCACTACGAACGGCTGCCGGCCCTAGCGGCCGACCTCATCCGCAGCCAGGTGCGCGTCATCTTCGCCAACAGCCCGGGGGCACTGCTGGCCAAGGCGGCAACAACGGCGATTCCGATCGTCTTCACCGCAGGCTTCGACCCGGTTCAAACCGGACTTGTCTCGAGCTTGGCACGGCCGGGCGGCAACATAACCGGGGCCGCCATTTTAAACGTGGCTGTGGGCCAGAAGCAGCTCGAGCTGCTGCATGAGTGTGTACCCAAGGCGTCCGTCATCGGCGTGCTCATCAATCCTGCCAACCCCAATGCCGAGACCATGTCGCGGGAGGTGAAAGCTGCGGCGCGCACGTTGGGTTTGACGATTCATATCGTTCCCGCAAGCACCGAGAGCGATTTGGAGGCGGCGTTCGCAAGTTTCAGGCACCTCCCCGCGGATGCGCTCTTGATCGGTCCCGATCCATTCTTCAACAGCCACAGCGCACAGCTTGCGGCATTTGCGGTCGATAACGCCATGCCTGCGATCTTCCACTATCGCGAATTCGTTGCTGCGGGCGGCATGATGAGTTATGGCGGCAACATCACAGAGGCGTATCGCTGGGCCGGCGTTTACACCGGGCGGATTCTTGCGGGCGCGGATCCGGCGAACTTGCCGATTCACCAAACGACGACGTTCGAGCTGATCGTCAATCTCAAAACCGCCAAGGCGCTCGGCGTCACCGTGCCGCCGCCACTGCTCGCGCGAGCGGATGAGGTGATCGAGTGATAACCTCATCCACGTCAATCCTTCTTCGCGCCCATCGGCGGCCTGACCGCGCCAAACCGCGCTTCGCGGTTTGCGCTTGCCGGCGACGCAGCGCAAGCGAGGTGATCGAATGAGGCGTCGGGAGTTCATCGCAGCGCTGGGAGCGGCGGCCGCCGCCTGGCCGAGCTGCGCGCGCGCCCAACCGGCGCCCGTGATCGGCTTCGTCGGCAGCGGACCGCGCGAGGGATTCGAACCCATGGTGACGGCCTTCCGCGAGGGCCTGCGGGAGAGCGGCTATACGGAAGGACGGAACGTCGCCATTGAATTCCGCTGGGCGGAGGGCCGCTACGAGCGGCTGCCGTCGCTGATGGCGGACATGGTCAGGCGGCCGGTGGCGGTGCTGGTCGCGGCGGGTGGGATTGTCGCCGCACGGGCGGCGAAGGAGGCCACGTCCACGATCCCGGTCGTGTTCGCCACGGGCGCCGATCCGGTGACGGGCAATATCGTGTCGAGCCTCAGCCATCCCGGCGGCAACGTCACCGGCGTGTTCATGCTGACCGTCACCCTGGCGACCAAGCGGCTGGAGCTGCTGCGCGAACTGGTCCCGGCCGCAACCACGTTCGCGGTGCTGATAAACCCGAACAATCCGAACACGTCGTACGAGATCAACGAGCTGCGGGCGGCGGCGAGGCCGATGGGGCTGGACATCCATGTCGAAGCGGCGGCGAGCGACGGCGACTTCGCCGCGGCCTTCGACGCGTTCGCCGCCCGCCGGACCAAGGCGCTCATCGTCGCGACCGACACCTATTTCAACACGCGTCGCGAGCAGATCGTGGAGCTCGCGGCCCACAGCGCCTTCCCCGCCATCTACAGTTGGGGCGAATTCGCCAGGGCGGGCGGCCTCGTCAGCTACGGATCGAGCCGCGAGCAGGAGTATCGCCGGGTGGGCGTTCTCACCGGAAAAATTCTGGCCGGCGCCAAACCGGGCGATCTCCCGGTGCAGCAGGCTTCCACGGTCGAGCTCGTGATCAACCTGAAGACGGCCAAGGCGCTCGGCCTGACGATCCCCCTCCCCCTGCTCGGCCGCGCCGACGAGGTGATCGAATGACCCGGAGCCGGGTCGCCTGTGAACTACTTCACACCCTTTGGCGCAAGCGTCTGCGTAATATACACTTTTGCCTGAAGACGACCGCTCGACCGCGGGCCATAAGGACGCGATGAACGCGCACGGAACTGAAGCCCTGACGCGCGAGACAGCGGCTGCGCAAGCGCAGCCGGCCGCGGCGAGGCGGCTGCCGCCGCGTGATGCCACGGGTTCGACCTCCCCGCCCGGCGGCGAGGACGGAACGCGCACGATCCGCGGCCGGCTGTTCCGCAAATACGTGGCGCTGTTCGTGGCGGTGGTCGCCGTGGCGCTGCTGGCCAACGGGCTGCTCGAGATCTGGTTTTCCTACCAGGAGCACCGGGCCGCACTGGTCCGCATCCAGCACGAGCAGGCCGAGGCGGCGGCGGCGAAGATCAGCCAGTTCATCAAGGAAATCGAAAGCCAGATCGGCTGGACAACCCAGCTGCCGTGGCTGGCCGGCACGCTCGAGCAGCGCCGCTTCGACGCGCTCCGGCTGTTGCGCCAGGTGCCCGCGGTGACCGAGCTCGCCCAGCTCGACGCCAAGGGCCAGGAGCAGCTTCGGGTGTCGCGTCTCGCCATGGACGTGGTCGGCAGCGGCACGGACTTCTCGAACGATCCGAAATTCACCGAGGCCGTGGCCAAGAAGGTCTATTACGGTCCGGTCTATTTCCGCCGCGAATCCGAGCCGTACATGACCCTGGCGCTGGCGGGCACGCGGCGCGATGCCGGCGTCAGCGTCGCCGAGGTGAACCTGAAGTTCATCTGGGACGTGGTGTCGCAGATCAAGGTCGGCGAGCGCGGCCACGCCTATGTGGTCGACGCGCAAGGCCGCCTGATCGCCCACCCCGACATCAGCCTGGTGCTGCGCAACACCGACCTGTCGCGCTTGGAGCAGGTGCAGGCGGCGCGCAGCGGACAGGTGCTCGACACCAGCCAGATCCGCGAGGTGCGCGACGTTCAGGGCCGGCCGGTTCTGTGGGCGAGCGCACCGGTGCCAGCACTGGGCTGGCTCCTGTTCGTCGAGCTGCCGGTCGAGGAGGCGTACGCGCCGCTCTACGCGTCGATCCAGCGCTCGGGCGCGCTGCTGGCGGCGGGCCTGTTGCTGGCCTTCCTCGCCGGCCTGTTCCTGGCGCGCCGGATGGTGGTGCCGATCCAGGCGCTTAGGGCCGGAGCCGCGCGCATCGGCGGCGGCGATCTCGGGCAGCGGATCTCGATCAAGACCGGCGACGAGCTCGAGGCGTTGGCCAACCAGTTCAACGACATGGCGGGCCGGCTCGAGGAATCCTATGCAGACCTCGAGCAGAAGGTTGAGGACCGCACCCGCGCGCTCAGCGAGTCCCTGGAACAACAGACGGCGACGGCGGACGTCCTCAAGGTGATCAGCCGCTCGACGTTCGAGCTGCAGCCCGTCCTCGATACGCTTGTCGAATCGGCGGCACGGCTCTGCGAAGCGGACTCCGCGTTCATCTTCCGGCTTGAAGCGGGCGCCTATCACCTTGCCGCCAGTCACGGCTTCTCCGACGAATTCCGCGACTTCATCCGCCGCAATCCAATCGCGCCGGGCCGCAACACTCTCGTCGGACGAACCGCCTTGACTGCAAAAGCCGTTCACATGCCCGACTGCCTCGCCGATCCGGAATACGCCTGGACCGAGTCGCAGAAGATTGGCAGCTTTCGCACGATGCTGGGCGTCCCTCTCCTCCGCCAAGGTGTGCCGGTGGGCGTGATCGCGCTAACCCGCTCGGAAGTCCGGCCATTCAACGGCAAGCAGATCGAACTCGTCACCACGTTTGCCGATCAGGCGGTGATCGCGATCGAGAACGTCCGGCTGCTCACCGAATTGCGCGAATCCCTGGATCAGCAGACCGCCACGTCGGATGTTCTGAGCGTGATCTCCCGCTCACCGGGCGAGCTTGAGCCCGTATTCGACGCGATGCTCGAAAACGCAACGCGGATCTGCGACGCGCATTTCGGCATCATGTTCCGCCACGAAGCCGGCCTCTTCTATGCCACGGCGCTGCGCGACGTCCCGCCAGAGCATGCGAAAGCCTTGCGAGAGGGTCCGCGCGTCCCCGCTCCTGCGTCTGCACTAGGGCGCATGGTCGAATCCAAGCAGCCCGTTCACATCTCCGATATTCGCGCCGAACCGGCCTATATGGAGGACCCCAAACGCCGTCAGATCGCAGAGCTTGGGGGCGCACGGACCTTGATCGCCGTACCGATGCTCAAAGACGAAGAGCTCATCGGAGCAATCCTCATCTACCGCCAGGAAGTACGGCCGTTCTCGGACAAGCAGATCCAGCTGGTCACCAACTTCGCCAATCAGGCCGTCATCGCGATCGAGAATACGCGCTTGCTGAAAGAGATTCGTGCGCGCACCGACGAGCTCGCAGAATCCGTAGAGGAGCTGCGGACCTTGGGCGAGGTCAGCCAGACCATCAACGCTACGCTCGACCTGCAGACGGTCCTCAACACGATCGTCAGCAAGGCGGTGCAGCTCTCCGACACCGAGGCGGGTGCCATCTACGTCTTCAGCAACCAGCGCCGCGAATTCCGCCTGCGCGCGACGCACGGCATGGACGACGAGTTCGTCGCCATGATGAAGGCGCAGCACATCCGCGCCGGCGAGACCGCCATCGGGCACGCCGCCGAGCGCCGCGAACCGGTTCAGGTGCCGGATCTGCGGAACGAGCCGCCCTCCGGCCCGCGCGATGCCGTGCTGAAGGCCGGGTTCCGGGCCCTGCTCGTGATGCCGCTGCTGCGTCCCGGGCGCATCGTGGGCGCCCTGGTGATCCGCCGGCGCGAGCCCGGCGAATTCCCCAAGCACACCATCGACCTGCTGCAGACCTTCGCCGCGCAATCGGTGGCCGCGATCCAGAACGCGCGGCTGTTCCGCGAGATCGAGGAGAAGGGCCAGCAGCTCGCCGTGGCCAGCCAGCACAAATCGCAGTTCCTGGCCAACATGAGCCACGAGCTCAGGACGCCGCTGAACGCCATTCTCGGCTACACCGAGCTGATCCTCGACAACATCTACGGCGACGTTCCGGAGAAGGTGCGCAGCGTCCTCGACCGCGTGCAGAGCAACGGCCGGCACCTGCTGGGACTGATCAACGCCGTGCTCGACCTGTCCAAGATCGAAGCCGGCCAGCTTAGCCTCTCGCTCGCCGATTACTCGATGAAGCAGGTCGTCCTCACCGCCTTCGCGGCGGTCGAATCGCTCGCCGCCGGCAAAGGTCTCGGCTTCAAGGTCGAGATCGCACCCGACATGCCGTCCGGCCATGGCGACGAGCGGCGGCTGGCGCAGGTCGTGCTGAACCTGGTCGGCAACGCGATCAAGTTCACCGACAAGGGCGAGGTGGTGATTCGGGCCGAGGCGGCTGACGGCACGTTCACGGTCGCGGTGCGCGACACCGGACCCGGCATCGCCGAGGCCGACCGCGCCAAGATCTTCGAAGAGTTCCAACAGGCCGACAACTCGAGCACGCGCGAGAAAGGCGGCACCGGACTCGGCCTCGCCATCGCCAAGCGGATCGTGGAGATGCATGGCGGCCGGATCTGGGTCGAGTCCGCGGTTGGCCAAGGCTCGGTGTTTTCGTTTACGGTGCCGAGCCGGGTGGAACGCCCGGCGCAGGAGGAGAGCGCATGAGCAAGCTGATCCTGGTCGTCGAGGACCAAGAGGACAACCGGCAGATTCTACGCGACCTGCTGGGCAGCGCCGGCTACGAGATGGTCGAGGCGGGTGACGGCGCGGCGGCGCTCGAACGCGCCAAGGAGCGGCGGCCCGACCTGGTCCTCATGGATATCCAGCTGCCGGTGATGGACGGCTACGAGGCGACGCGGCGCCTCAAGGCCGATCCGGCGCTGAAGGCGATCCCGGTGATCGTCATCACGTCCTATGCGCTGAGCGGCGACGAGGAGAAGGCGCGCGCCGCCGGCTGCGACGATTACGTGACCAAGCCGTACAGCCCGCGCCAGCTGCTGGCCAAGGTGCGGCAATACGTGCCGGCTTAGGAACGAGGCGGGCGCCGGAGTGATGCGACGACGCGAGTTTCTCGGATTGGCCGGCGGGGCGGCGGCGTGGCCGCTGACCGCACGCGCCCAGCAGCCCGGACTTCCGGTGATCGGGTTCCTCCACAGCCTCTCGTCGAGCTACATCGAACACTTCGCGCCTGCGGTCCGCCAAGGCTTGAGCGAGTCCGGCTTTGTCGAGGGCCAGAGCGTCGCGGTCGAATATCGGTCTGCCGAGGGTCAATACGATCGGCTGCCGGCCCTCGTGGCCGACCTCGTCGGTCGCAAGGTGTCGCTGATCCTGGCCGCCGGCGGCAGCGATCCCGGGAAAGTGGCCAAGGCGGCGACGACCACAATTCCGATCGTCTTCGTCAGCGCCGCCGATCCGGTGAAAGCGGGCCTCATCACCAGCTTCAACCGGCCGGGCGGCAACATCACCGGCGTCAGCCTCATCGGCTCCGCCTTGGAGGCCAAGCGCCTGGAGCTGCTGCACCAGCTCGTTCCCGCACCCGCCGTCATCGGCGCGCTGGTCAATCCGAAATATCCGGATGCCGACCTGCAGGCGCGCGAGCTCCGGGACGCCGCGGGTACGATCAAGCGACAGATCGAGATCGTCAGTGCCAGTACAGATCGCGACCTCGACACGGCGGTCGCGGCCCTGGCCGAGCACGGGGCCCGCGCTCTTCTGGTCGTCCAGGACCCGTTCTTCAACACGCGGCGCGAGCAGCTCGTCGCCCTGGCCGCCCGCCACAATCTGCCGGCCATCTATAATCAGCGCGAGTATGTCGAGATCGGCGGCCTGGCCAGCTATGGGACGAACTTCAAGGACGGATATCGCCAGGCCGGCATCATGGCCGGCAAAATACTCAAAGGCGCGTCCCCCGCCGAGCTGCCGGTGATGCAGCCGACGAGCTTCGAGCTGCTGATCAACCTGAAGACCGCGAAAGCGCTCGGCCTCGAGGTGCCGGCGACGCTCCTCGCCCGCGCCGACGAGGTGATCGAATGATCTCTCGGCGCGAGCTCATGACGCTGGTCGGCGGCGCGGCGACGTGGCCGCTCCTCGCGCAGGCGCAACAGCCGGCGCCACCGCTCCGGGTTGGATTTCTGGGCGCGATCTCCGCGTCTGTCTATGCGCGCCGCATCGAGGCTTTGCGAGCCGGCTTGCGCGACCTCGGCTATGTCGAAGGCAAGAACCTCACCCTCGAAACCCGCTGGGCCGACAGCCGCTATGACCGGCTCGCGGCGGTGGCGGACGAGCTGATCCGCCTCAACGTCGACGTCATCGTGACCCATGGCACACCGGGGACCCGCGCCGCCATGGCGGCGACCGCAACGATCCCGATCGTCATGGCCACCAGCGGCGATGCGGTGGCGAGCAAGCTCGTCTCCAGCCTGGCACGGCCGGGCGGAAACGTCACCGGCACCAGCTTCTTTTCCCCGGAAATCCACGCTAAACGGCTCGAGCTGCTGAAGCAGGTCCTGCCGCAGCTCACCCGGGTCGCGTTCCTCGTCAACCCGGCTAATTTTTCGCTCATAGAGCTGGATGTGCAGAGGGCGCGGTCGATCAAAATTGAAGTCGAGGTGTTCAAGACGGAGGCACCGAACGACTTTGAGAGCGCGTTTTCAGCGATGGCGAAAAGCCCCATCGAGGCTGTGATGGTCCAGACCGACGCGCTGTTCCGCGGTAACCTGTCCGCCATTGCGAGTCTGGCGGCAGCACGGCATCTGCCATCGGCCGGCGATCCGGGGTTCGCGAGGGCCGGCGGATTGATCGGCTATGGCCCGGACTTTCTCGAAATGTTTCGGCGCGCCGCCTACTTCATCGACAAGATCGCCAAAGGCGCCAAGCCGGCTGATCTGCCGGTCGAGCAGCCGACCAGTTTCGAGATCGCGGTCAACCTCAAGACCGCAACGGCGCTCGGGCTCGAGGTACCGGCGACGCTCCTCGCCCGCGCCGACGAGGTCATAGAGTAGCCGCCATGCACAACCCGCCGCGCATCCTGATCGTCGACGACAGCGAGACCAACCGCGACATCCTCGTGATGCGTCTGCAGACCCAGGGCTACGAGCTCCTGCAGGCCGTTGACGGCGAGGAGGCGCTGGCGGTCGCCCGCGCCAAGCTCCCCGATGTGATCCTGCTCGACGTGATGATGCCGAAGCTGGACGGCGTCGAGGTGTGCCGGCGCCTCAAGGGGGACGCAGCACTGCCGTTCATGCCGATCATCCTGGTCACGGCCAAGGCCGATTCGAAGGACGTGGTGGCTGGGCTTGATGCCGGCGCGGACGAATACCTGACCAAGCCGGTGGACCAGGCGGCCCTCCTGGCGCGGGTGCGGTCGATGCTGCGCATCAAGACCTTGCACGACCAGGTGCAGGCGCAGGCGGCCGACCTCGCCACCTGGAACCGCACGCTCGAACAGCGCGTCAGCGACCAGGTCGCGGAGATCGAGCGCGTCGGGCGGCTGAAGCGGTTCCTGGCACCCCAGATCGCCAAGATCATCTCGTCCGGCGACGAAAAGCTGCTCGAGAGCCACCGCCGCGACGTCACCGTCGTGTTTGGCGACCTGCGCGGCTTCACCGCGTTCTCCGAGACCACCGAGCCCGAAGAGGTCATGACGGTCCTGCGCGACTATCACACCGGTCTCGGCGCGCTGGTCCAGAAATTCGAGGGCACGCTCGAGCGCTTCGTCGGCGATGGGCTGATGGTGCTGTTCAACGATCCCCTGCCCTGCGACGAGCCGTGCCTGCAGGCGACGCGCATGGCGCTGGCCATGCGCGACGAGATGACCGGCCTGACCGAGAAATGGCGCAAATACGGCCACGAGCTCGGCTTCGGGGTCGGCATCGCCCACGGCTTCGCAACCCTGGGCCGCATCGGCTTCGAGGGGCAGTTCTCCTACACGGCCATCGGGTCGGTCGCCAACCTCGCCGCCCGGCTGTGCGGCGAAGCGAAGACCGGCCAGATCCTCGTCGACAGCAAGGTCCAGATCGCCATCGAGGCGCAGGCGGCTCTGGAGTCCATCGGCGAGCTGCCGCTGAAGGGCTTCCACCGCCCGGTGCCCGCCTTCAACGTGACGGGGTTGAAGGCGTAAGAGGTCCGGGCTAGTGGCCCTGTCCCCCCGGCGGAGCGACGCTCAGCTGCCGGACGGCGCGGAGAATCCGTCGCCACGTCACCACGCCCTCCATATCGCCTTCGCTCAGCAGCTTCAGCGCCTGCTCGGCGGCCTTGATCGGTGCCGCCTCGCCATGCGTTTCGATCAGCCGAAACGCCGTGGTCCAGATATATTGATCGATCGCACTTTCATGCGGGTCGAAACGGACGGCGGACAACGCTCTGTGCGACATTGGCGGCTCCCTGAGGATGAAAACTAGCCCCCCAATGTCATAGGCCGCCTGCGCCGGCAGGGCTGTGAAGCACTTCACAACCCGCGCACCGCATTCGTGCGGCTCGCCGACGGCGCCCGGGCGGCGGCTTGACCGCCCGGACGGGCTTCTGACATCGTGGTTGGGCGCGGCTCAAGCCGCGCCAACCGGCCGCTTCGGCCGAGAGTCACCACGGGAGTGAGGCGATGTTCGCCCGGATCAACCACGTTGCGATCGCCAGCGACGATTACGCGCTGAACGGCAGGTTCTACGAGGCGCTGTTCGGCATGAAGCCATCCAGCAAACCGCGGCCGGCGCGCTCGGTCGTGCTGGGCGACGGCTATGTCGGACTGAACTGCATTCCCAGACGCGAGGGACGCACCGGCGGGCTCGACCATTTCGGCATCGAGGTCGCCGACCTCGATGTCACCATCGCGCGGATCAAGAAATTCGATCCGACCCTGGAGGTGCTGAAGCGGCCACCGATCCGGCCGTTCGCCGCCTACAGTGCCCACGATCCGGACGTCAACATCTTCGACCTGTCGCAGCGCGGCTCAGGCGCCCAGAAGGACGTCTATGCCGAGAACGGCTGGACGCAGCCGCGCACGATCAGCCACATCGCCCTGCGCACCCGCAACGCCGAGCGCTGCGCCCGGTTCTATGCCGAAGTCTTCGAGCTGGCGCTGGCGAACGCCCCGGGCGACGGCCAGTTCCGTCTATCCGACGGACGCGTCACGCTCCTCATCCTGCCCTGGCGGATGGCGGATTATTACGGGCAGGACCCGGCGCGCATGGGCCTCGATCATATCGGCTTCAAGGTCGAGAGCGTCGAGGCGGTGAAGCGCGACATGGACGAGCTCGTGGGCGTCAACCCGCGCATGCTGACCCGGCCGCTCGGCCGCGGCACCGAGGGCGAGGCGCGGCTGGCCGTGCTGAAGCAATGCCCGATCGGCACGTTTCACCTGACCGATATCGAAGGCGTCTGTATCGACGTCGCCGAGGGCGACGCATAGCAACGCGTCAGCGCTCGAGAAAACGGCCGGTCAGCCGCACGAACTCGTCGGCGGCGTCCCACGGCACGAGATGCTTGCAGTCGTCGATCAGATGCAGGTCGAGCTGGGGGAATTTCTGCTTCAGCAGCATCGCCCGCTCCGCGGCTTGAGCACGGTCCTGACGGCCGTAGATCATCAGCAGCGGGCTCTTTAGCTCGGTGAGGCGCTGCCACAAAGGCGGCGCGGATTTGGCCGGCGGCGCCTCCACGACCGCCGCGCGCGCGACCGCCGCCGCGAAATTGCGCCCGATGCAGACCCCATGACGCAACTCCACCTCTGCGGGTGTGGCGAGATCGCGGTGATAGAGCGTGGCTTCCAGGGCCGCCCGCGTCTCGGCCAGCGACGGCTCGGCCGCGGGGGCGGCCCGCTCGGGTCGCCCATCGCTGCCGGGGAGAGGCGGCAGCAGGCTGCCGGTGCCGAGCACCACCACATGCGTGATGCGCGCAGGGTCGTTCAGGGCCAGCTCCACGGCGACCGCACCGGCCTGCGAATGCCCGATCAGTGCTGCGCGCGGCAAGCCCAGGGCGTCCATGAGCTTCGGCACCATGCGGGACCGGTAAGCGAGCGAATGATCGGTCGGAACGTCCGACCGCCCGCAGCCCGGCATGTCGAAGGCGATGGCGCGAAAGCCGGCCTTCGCCAGCGGCCCGAGATTGCGCCGGAACACGTCGGCCGAGGATCCCAGCGACGCGCCGTGCAGCAGCAGCACCGCCGGCCCGGTGCCCTCCTCGAGGAGGCGGAGCCGCAGCCCGTCGACGGTGACGTAGGTGTCCTGGGTGCGCGGCTTGATGTCGGCGTTCATGGCGCTCACTCGTCGGTGACGTCGATCCACACGCCGTCGGGATCGGTCATCTGAAACCTGCCGATGGCGCTGTTCTCGAAAAAGCGGCGGCGCACGTCGGATTCGCGGCTGCCGCCGAGCGGTACGGGCGCCAGATACGGATTCATGCCGGCAACCTCGGCCACATGCGTCTTGAACTTTGCCAGATCCTCGACCTTGAAGCCGAGATGGTCGGGGCCGGGCCGCTTGATGGACATGCCTTCGAACATCGAGATCGACCACGGCATGATGGAGAGGATCACCCGTCCGTCGGTCAGGTGATGCCCGGCCGCCGTCGTCTCCCGATTCAGGGACTTCAGCTCGAACACGTCCATGTAGAAGTCCGCGACGCGGTCGGCGTTCGGCGTCCGAATGGCAAATTTGTTGAGATAGCGGTCCTGGTGCCAGCCCTGGGCGGCCTGATCGGCATAGATGTCCTTGCGCGTGTCGTCCTTCTTCTGGGCGAGGTCGAAGACGTTGCCGTCGGGATCATGACCGCTATAGGCGGCGAACGGCCGGGTCGACGGTCGCTTCACGACATTGGCCTGCGGGTGCTTACGGCGCATGCGCTCCAGCACCGTCTCGACGTCGTCCACCGCCATTCCAAAATGGTCGAGCCCGCCGACATAGCCGTCGCGGCGCGGGATGATGTTCAAGCCCACATAACCGTCGCCGTACACCGTCGCATTGAACGGCGACGTCCGGCCGGAGGATTTGAGACCGAACACGCCCTCGTAGAACTTGCTCAACAGGGCATAGTTCGCGCTGATCATGGCCATGTGATTGATCTGTGCAAACATCGTCGCCTCTCTCCGTCTTGTGAAAGTCTCAGGCCCGGCCCGACGCCGGCACGCGGCCCTGCTCTTCCGGGTCGGCTTTGACGTTGCGGCGGACGCCGGCCAGGGTCAACACCGCGACACAGCCGCATATCATCGGGACCGCGACCAGATCGTATATCGTCGGCAACGGCCACTGTAGCGACAGCAGGACGCCGCCCAGGAGCGGACTGACATGCGAGCACAGCCGCGCGACCCCATGCGCCCAGCTGACGCCGGTGGAGCGGATGTCGGTCGGATACTGGGTCGCGGCCAGGGCCGCGAGGGTCATCTGCGAGCCGATGTTGCAGAAGCCGGCCACGAAAATCATCGCGACCAGCGGAAGCCATTCGCCGCCGGACAGGCCGATCAGGGCGATGAACACGCCGCCGACGGCGAACGAGAACGGCAGCACCTTGAAGAAACCGAACCGATCGGCCAGGAAGCCCATCGCGATCACGCCCGTCATGCCGCCCCATTGCAGCGCCGTGGCCGCACGCGCCGCCTCGTCGTGCGGCATGCCGGTCTGCGTGACCAGGGTCGGCAGCCAGTTGTTCAGGAAATTGAGCACGAGCAGGTTCATCAGGAAGCAGAACCAGATCAGCGCCGTGGTCGCCGCCCGGCCTTCGGCGAACAGGCGGAAGACCCGCCAACGGCCGGCACTGGCCTCCTTCGCCTCCTGGCCCAGCTCGAACCGCGTATCGGGGGGAAACTCCAGCGCCGGATTGATCTTGCGGAGAATGCGCGCAATCGCATCGGTGCTTCCGGGCCGAAGCGTCAGCAACCGGATCGATTCGGGCACCCAGGCCCACAACCCCAGCGCCAGCACCAGCGGGATGGCGCCGCCGACATAGAACATCGACGACCACCCGAATTGCGGCACCAAATGGGCGGCGAGCAGCCCCCCCGACGCCGCGCCCATGGCGTAGCCGCAGCTCATCATGGTCACCATCGCCGCCCGCCGGCGGCGCGGCGCGAATTCGTTGACCAGCACCACGGCGAGCGGGACGACCGCCCCCAGCCCGAGGCCGATCAGGAACCGCAGCACCAGCAGCTCGGAGAGATCCCGTGCCTGTGTGATGGCGAGCGAGACCGCCGAAAAATAGACGACCGTCGAGATCAGCACCCGCTTGCGCCCATAGCGGTCGGCGAGCGGACCGATAATCAGTGCCCCGAGGGCAACGCCGACGACGCCGGCCGCGAAGACGGGGCCCAGCGCCCCCCGTTCGAGGTGCCATGACGCCGACAGAGCGGGGGCGACATACGCGATCGCCTGGTTGTCGATGCCGTCGAGGAACAGCGTCAGCCAGGCCATCAGCACGATGCGTCCCTGGAAGACGCTGATCCGCTGCTCATCGATGATTGCCGCGACGTCGATCGCCGCCATCGTCTCCTCCCGGCCGGCCCGTTGATGCGCGACCGGCCACGAGCGGCCCGTCTGCAACGTCGCAGGCGTGTTGTGCCGACTGTAGCACGGCCGGCTCGGCACCGGCCACAAGCCGCCCAGCGCCGGATATCCGGCGTCAGATCACGTCAGGTGCGGGCTGGCGAGATACTCGTCGGTTTGCATCTCGTGCAGGCGGGACGCGGTGCGGCGGAATTCCTGGGCGTGGTCGCCGTCGGTGCACAGGTCGTCCGGCGGGGCCGCGGCGGCGCAGATCAGGTTCACGCGGTGCTCGTAGAGCTCGTCGATCAAGGTGACGAAGCGGCGCGCCACATCGCGCTGGTCGGCGGTCAGGACCGGAATGCCGTCGACCACGAGGGTATGAAAATGGCCGGCGAGGGCCACGTAGTCGGCGGGGCCGAGCGGCTGCTCGCAGAGATCGGCGAAGCTCATCATCGCCGCGTGCCCGGACGCGCAGGGAATCTTCAGGGTGCGGCCGAGGATCGCGATCTCGGTCGGGGCGGGCTTTTCATCCTCGTCGGCGTAGCGCAGGAACGCCGCCTTCAACGCCGCCGTGGCCGCGGGCCCGAGCGGCGTGTGATACACCGCGATGTCCTCGTGGCGGCCGAGCCGGTAATCCGTGCCGCTGTCGATCTGCAGCACGTCCATCTTCTTCTTCAGGATCTCGATCGCCGGCAGGAACAGCTCGCGCTGCAGCCCGCCCTTGTAGAGGTCGTCGGGGGCCGTGTTCGAGGTCGCGACCACCACGACGCCGCGTTCGAACAGCGCGCCGAACAGGCGGCCGAGGATCACCGCATCGGCGATGTTGGTGACCTGGAACTCATCGAAGCACAGCAGCCAGGCCTCGCCGGCGATGCGCTCCGCCAGGGGCGGGATCGGATCGGCGCTGGCCGCGGTCCTCGCCTCCCGCTCGCGCCATTGGTGCAGCCGCTCGTGCACCTCGAGCATGAAGGCGTTGAAATGCACGCGCCGCTTGTTCGGCACCGGGGCCGAGGCGAAGAACATGTCCATCAGCATCGACTTGCCGGTGCCGACATCGCCGACGAGATACAGGCCCATCGGCGGCGCGCCGGCGCTCGACAGGCCGAAGCCGCGCGCGAAGCCCAGATGCGCCCGCCAGAAGCCGGGGCCGGATTGGGGCTGGTAATCCTTGAGCGCCCGATAGAGGGTCTCGAGCTTCTCGGCGGCGAGCGCCTGCGCCGGATCGGCGCGCAATTCGCCGGCGGCGAGCTTCGCGCGATACAGAGAGAGGGGAGATTGGTCCGAGGCGGCCGGACCGGACGCTGTGGCGACGGCGGTTTCTCGCATTTGGCTACTGCTATGGCGCGCAACTCGGCGACTGCCTGGTTGCGCTCGCGAAGGTCTTCGCGCCGGCACACCGGCCGCCGCGAAGAGGCCGGATTATAGGCGAGCGGCTGTCGCCTTTTCCAGCGCCGTACCGGCCTCGGCGACGATCCGCTCGACGATGCTCGCCGCCGGTTCGACGCGGCGGACGAGGTCGAGCCCCTCACCGGCCCATACCACGGCCGTGTCGACATCGCCCGCCTCTGCCGCCGCCGCATAACGCGGCCGTTCGGCGGCCAGCGCCTGCCCGAGCTCGCTCTCACGGCCGTGCCAGCGCCGGGTGAAATCGTTGGCGATCGCCCGGCCGGTGTACTCCTGCGGCCAGTCAATCGCACGGGCGATGTCGAAGACCCGCGTGCGCACGGTCTGGTCGCCCGAGGACGCCACGATCCGGGCCTTGGCATTCGCGTGGCCCAGCGATTCACCGGCGGCATAGAAGCGCGTGCCGATGAGCGCGCCGGCGGCACCCAGGGTGAGGGCAGCGGCGAGTCCGCGACCGTCGGCGATGCCGCCCGCGGCGACCACCGGCACCGGCGAGACCGCATCGACCGTGGCCGCGCCCACGCTCTGGACCTGCAGGATCAGCTTCGCCCCGTTCCGCTTGATCGCATCGACAAAGGGCGATGCATCGCCGAACGACAGCATCGCGGCCTGCGGCTGGCGCGCCAGGGCGGTTGCCAGGCGCTGCGGTGATTTCGCGAGGTCCCAGGTGATGAAGCCCACTCCGACGCGCTGGTTGCCGGCGGCGTCGAACTCACGATCGATCCAGTCATCGTCGAGATAGCCGGGACCGATGAGCCCGAATCCGCCGGCCCGCCCCACCGACGCGGCCAGCGCCCCGCCGGCGATCGCCCCCATGGGCGCCAGGATGATCGGGTGCCGCAGACCGAAGAGATCTGTCAGAGCGGTGCGAAAGCTTGCAGGCATGGCGTTGCCTCCCTCATTGTCAGCCCTGGAATATCGCATCGCCGCGGCGGCCGCTAATATAAGCGCGCTCGTTCGGTCTTCAAAATCCAGGTGCATCTCGTGACGTCCTCCCCACCGGCCCGGCTCGGCGTCGATATCGGCGGCACCTTCACCGACGTCGTGCTGGAGAGCGGCCTGCGCCGTTTCGCCGCGAAGCTGCTCACCACACCGCGCGCACCGGAAGAGGGCGTTCTGGCCGCCATCCGCGCCGTCCTGGCCGACTCCGGCGTGACGCCCGCCCAGGTCGAGCTGGTGATCCACGGCACCACCTTGGCGACCAACGCCCTCATCGAGCGCAAGGGTGCCAAGACGGCGCTGCTCACCACCGAAGGCTTTCGCGACGTGGTGGAGATCCGCCACGAGAACCGCTTCGAGCAATACGACGTCAATATCGACCTGCCGGCGCCGCTGGTGCCGCGCCGGCTGCGCCTCCCGGTGCGCGAGCGCGTCGATGCGCGGGGCCGGGCCCTGGTGCCGCTCGACGAGGCGAGCGTCGCCCGCGCACTCGACATCCTCGCGGCGCACGGCGTCGAAGCCGTCGCGGTCGGCTTCCTGCACAGCTTCACCAACCCCGACCATGAACGGCGAGTCGGTGCGATGCTCAAGCAGCGCCTGCCGGATGTGGCGGTCACGCTGTCGTGCGACGTGTCGCCCGAGATGCGCGAATACGAGCGCTTCTCGACCGCCTGTGCCAACGCCTATGTGCAGCCGCTGATGGGGCGCTATCTCGGACAGCTCGATGCCGAGCTGCGTCGCGCCGGATTCCACTGCCCTCTGTTCCTCATGACCTCGGGCGGCGGTGTCACGACAGTCGAGACGGCGATCCGCTTTCCGGTGCGGCTGGTTGAATCGGGCCCCGCGGGCGGGGCGATTTTCGCCAGCTGCATTGCCCGCCAGCAGAAGCTCGACCAGGTGCTGTCCTTCGACATGGGCGGGACGACGGCGAAGATCTGCCTGATCGACGGCGCCCTGCCGCAGACCGCGCGCGCCTTCGAGGTGGCGCGGATCTATCGGTTCCTAAAGGGCAGCGGCCTGCCGCTGCGCATCCCGGTCATCGAGATGGTCGAGATCGGCGCCGGCGGCGGCTCGATCGCGCGCGTCGACGCGCTCGGCCGCATCGCCGTGGGACCGGACAGCGCCGGCTCCGAGCCGGGGCCGGCCTGCTACGGCCGCGGCGGCGGCGATCCGACGGTGACCGACGCCGACGTGGTGCTCGGCCGCGTCGACCCGGCGACGTTCTCGGGCGGCGACATGCGGCTCAACGTCGAGGCCGCCAAACAGGCGGTGACGGGCAAGGTCGGCGACGCGCTGGGGCTGGCGGCCGAGCTGGCGGCATTCGGCATCAGCGAGATGGTCGACGAGAACATGGCCAACGCGGCCCGCGTGCACGCGATCGAAAGCGGCAAGGATCTGCGCAAGCGCACGCTGATCGCCTTCGGCGGGGCCGCACCTCTGCACGCGGCGCGCGTCGCCGAGAAGCTCGGCATGGCGCGGGTGCTGGTGCCGGCGAACGCCGGCGTGGGCTCGGCGGTCGGCTTTCTGCGCGCCCCGGTCGCGTATGAGATCGTGCGCAGCCGGCTCATGGCCGTGAGCCGCTTCGATCCGGTACTGGCCAACCGCCTGCTGGCCGAGATGCGGGCCGAGGCGGAAGCGATCGTCCGGCGAGGGGCGCCCGATGCGACGCTCACCGAGCAACGCTCGGCGCTGATGCGCTATCGCGGCCAGGGCCACGAAATCACGGTGGCTCTGCCGGTGCGCCCGTTCGTCGCCGACGACCGCGCGCACCTGACCGAGCTGTTCGAAGCCGCCTACCGCCGGCTGTACAGCCGCGCCATCCCCGGCGTCGACATCGAGCTCCTGAGCTGGGTCGTGTCAGTGAGCTCGCCGGCCGAAGGCCGGCTGGCGACGCCGGTGGCGCTGAAGCCGTCGGTGCCGAAGCCGCGGTCGCGGCGACCGGTGTTCGAATCCGGGCGCGGCGAGTTCGTCGAGGTGCCGATCTACTGGCGGGGCGACTTGGCGCCGGGGGCCCAGATCGAAGGCCCGGCGGTGATCGCCGAAGACGAGACCTCGACCGTCGTCAGCCCGGCGTTCCAGGCGCGCATCGACGAGTTCGGCTATATTGAACTGACGCGGCGGGCCTAAGACTGAATGCAGATGACGTCTGCGATTGTGCACCCCCCTCCCTACCCTCCCCCGCAAGGGGGGAGGGAAAGGAACAGAACCGCGGCCCTCCTTATTACTCCCTCCCCCTTCATGGGGGAGGGTTGGGATGGGGGTGATCCACCGCAGGAGGTTGGACAATGATCGCACGCGCCAACACCGCCCTGTCCCAGATCCACAGCCAGATCATGTGGAGCCGGCTGATCGCCGTGGTGGAAGAGCAGGCGCAGACCATGATCCGCACCGCGTTCAGCACGTCGGTGCGCGAGGCCGGCGACCTGTCGGCGGGCGTGTTCGACCGCGACGGACGGATGCTGGCGCAAGCGATCACCGGCACGCCCGGCCATGTGAACTCGATGGCCAACGCGGTGAAGCATTTCCTCGCCGCCTATCCCCTGAAGACCATGCGCGACGGCGACCACTACATCACCAACGACCCGTGGCTGACCTCGGGCCATCTGCACGACATCACCGTGGTGACACCAAGCTTTTACAAGGGCGAGCCGGTCGCGCTGTTCGCCAACACGGTGCACGTGGTGGATATCGGCGGGCTCGGCATGGGCCCCGACGGCCGGCAGGTGTTCGAGGAGGGCCTCGCCATCCCGATCATGAAGCTGGCGCGCAAGGGTAAGATGAACGAGGACCTGCTGCGGCTGGTGCGCGCCAATGTGCGCGAGCCGCTGCAGGTCGAGGGCGACATCTACGCCACCGCCGCGTGCAACCAGGAGGGCGGCCGGCGGCTGATCGACATGATGGACGAGTTCGAGATCGCCAATCTCGACCGGCTGGGCGACACCATCGTCGAGGCCTCACGCGAGGCGACCCTGGCGCGCATCCGCGCCCTGCCGAAGGGGACCACGCGCAACAGCGTGACGATGGACGGCTACGACAAGCCACTGCTGCTAAACGCGGCCCTCACCATCTCCGACGACGGCATCCACATCGATTTCGCCGGCACGTCGCCCGCGTCCAGCTACGGCATCAACGTCGTCTACAATTACTGCCTCGCCTACACGGCCTTCGGCGTGAAATGCCTGGTCGCCCCCGAGGTGCCGAACAACGCCGGCTCCTTGGCGCCGATCACGGTGAGCGCGCCCGAGGGCTCGGTGCTCAACGTCAAACGGCCGTGGCCGGTCGCGGCGCGCCACACCGTCGGGCACATGCTGCCGGACGTGGTGTTCGGCTGCCTGCATCAGGTGATGCCCAGCGGCGTGCCCGCCGAGGGCGCGTCGTCGTTGTGGAATCCGCAGGTGTTCGGCGGCGGCTCGATGGTCGACGAGGTCGAGGACGGGACAGATGCGAACGCGCTGCCCGAGTTCAGCACGGTGATCTTCCATTGCGGTGGGGCGGGTGCCAGGCCGACCAAGGACGGGCTCAGCGCCACCGCGTTCCCGAGCGGTGTCCGCACGATCCCGGTCGAGGCGACGGAAAGCATCGCCCCGGTCGTGTTTCGCCGCCGCGAATTCCGCGACAGCTCGGGCGGGCCGGGGAAATATCGCGGCGGGCTCGGCCAGGTGGTCGAGCTCGGCGGCGCCGATGCAGCGCCGATCGCGCTGTTGTGCAATTTCGAGCGGGTCAACAATCCGGCGCGCGGCCGTGACGGCGGCGGAACCGGAGCGCCGGGCGGCGTGTCGCTGCTCTCCGGCCGGCCGATCCGTCCCAAGGGGCGGCAGACCGTGCCGCCGCGCGATGCGATCCGCCTCGAGCTGCCCGGCGGCGGCGGCTTCGGCCGGCCGCAGGAGCGCGACCCCGAGCGCGTCTTGGACGACGTGCTGGATGGGCTGATCACCCGCGAGGAAGCTCGGCGCGATTACGCGGTCGTGATCGGCAGCGACGGCCAGCTCGACCGCGCGGCAACGGCGCGGCTCCGGAGCAGCGCCGTTGCGGACTGATCAGGCCAGCGCCGCCTCGCGGCGGCGCGCGGCGCGCACGGCGCCCAGGACCAGCAGCGCCGCACCGGCGGCGACCGCGATTGCCGCCAGCAGCAGGCCCGCGTCGAAATTGCCGCTGCGCACCGCGAGCTCGCCGGCCACGACCGGGCCCAGGATCTGGCCGACGCCGAACACGGCGGTGAGCAGGCCGATGATCCGCGCCGAGCGCTCCGGCGCCAACAGGCCGCCGAGCGACAAGGTCAGGGCCGAGATGCTCGAGATGGTGGCGCCGAAGGTCACCGCCGAGAACAGCACCGAGGGCAGGCTCTGCGACAGCGCCGGGGCCGCGATGCCGACGGCCTGCACCAGATGGGCCGCGATCAACGTGCCGACCAGGCCGGCGCGGGACGCGAGTGCTCCCCACAGCGGCGGTGCCACGCAGGCGGCCAGCCCGACCACGATCCAGGTGTACGGCGCGAAATTCGACAGCGCCGGCATCGCCGCGACGATGGCGACCAGGAACGTGCCGCTCACGATATAGCCGAGGCCTTCGAAGAAATACGCGCCGAGCAGCAAGCCGACCGAAAACCGCGGCGCGAGGGCCGCTCGCGGCGGCGAGGGGACGGCGGCCGGGGCGGCCGGCACGTGCGGCGGGACGCGCAGGCCGATCCAGCAGATCGGCGTCAAGAGAGCAGCGACCACCCCGAGCGCCGCCCAACCGCCGGCCCAACCCCATGGAGCCAGCGTGGCGGCCACGACCACGCCGGAGATCGCGATGCCGGCGCCGACGCCGCCGAAGGGCAGGCCTTTCAGGGCTTCGCGCCGCTCGCGGCTGAGCCGGCGAAACACGATGTCGGACGCGAGGATGAGCACGCCGGCGCTGACCAGGCCGGCCGCGGCGCGCAGGACCGCCCACGCCCAGATCAACGTCGTCGCGGCCATGGCGGCGGTGGTCGCGACACTGGCGATCAGGCACAGACGCAGGACGAGCAGGGTCCAGCGCTGCGGCAGCAGCGCGACCAGGAAGGCGCCGACGAGATAGCCGGCATAGTTGGCCGACGCCAGATAGCCGGCGACATCGGCGCCGAAACCGCCGGCCGCCTGCATCGCCGGCAGCAGCGGCGTGTAGGCGAAGCGGCCGATGCCTTGCGAGATGGCGAGCGCCACGACGCCGCCGGCCACCGTCCAGACGAGCCTAGGGTGAGATGCGGTCACGACGGCAAAGGTGGAGAAGAGCCGCCGCCGTCACAACCAATTATTTCGGATGGGCGCTATCTCAAAACCTGATGGGCGGTTTTCGCCTCAGAATCCGAGCGTCGGCTCGCCCGCGGCCCGCGGATCAGGCGGGCATCCGCTGGTCGCCGGCGTCTGTCAGGATCTCCGCCCTCGGCGGGTACGGATAAGGCCCGAGCCGGAGGAACAGCACGCAGGTGACGCCGAGCAGCAGCTCATAGACGATGAACACCGGGTCGTAGGAGTGGAAGCGGTCGAACACCAGCCCGCTGATCGCCGGGCCGACGCCGACGCCGAACGAGAACACCGCGAACATCGTGCCGTAGATCTTGGCGTAATCGCGCAGCCCGAAATAGCGGCTGACGAAGAACGCCATCAGATCGACCTCGGCGCCGATTCCGAGCCCGCACATCGCCGCCCCGACGATAGGCACGGCCCCGCCCGCTCCGCTATCGAGCAAGCCGATGCCGATCATCGGGACTATGAAGAACGCGACCGCGACATAGGGTCCCCAGAACCGGTCCAGGCACCAGCCGGAGAGAACGCGCCCGACGATGATCGCAAGCCCGGAGGCCGACAAGGCGCCGGTCGCGACCTGCAGCGGAATGCCGCGGTCGGTCAGCAACGCGACGATGTGGGTGACCGTGCCGTTGATGGCGACGATGGCCAGGAAGAAGGCCACCGTCAGCGCATAGAACTGCCACGAGCCGCGCAGCGCCTGGCCGATGTCGATGCCGGGAACGGCTGCCTGCAGGGCCGCCGTCTTGCGGCGCTCGACGCTGCCGACGAAGCCCGGCGGCTCGCGAATGAACAGCGACACCGGCACGAACGCGAAGCCGAGCACGCACACGCCGAGGCCGGCAAACGCAAGGCGCCAGCCGAATTTCGCGATCAGCGCCGCCGCGATCTGCGGGATCAGGGCCACACCCAGGCCGACGCCGGCCATCGCGAGCCCCAGCGCCAGGCCGCGGTTGCGGTCGAACCACTTGGCGGTGACCGTCGCGTAGGCGATCGGCGTCTGCACGCCGAAGACGAATCCGGCGACCGCGAACATGAGATAGATGATCGGCAGCGACGGCTGCAGCAGGGCGTAGGACGCGGTGGCCAGCGCGCACAGCAGAATGCCCGGGATCATCACGCGCCGCGCCCCCCAGCGGTCGATCATCCAGCCGAGCAGCGGACAGGCGAGCGCGTTCATCAGCGAGCCGAGGGCGATGGCCTGCGAAAACGGACCGCGGCCAATCCCGAACTCCTCGGTGATCGGCTTCAGGAACACGCCGAAGGCAAACACGTTGATCGCGCCGGCGCCGACGAGCAGCCCCGACGCCGATGCGAACACGACCCACCAGCGATTCTGAAACCAGCCCATCCCGTGTCCTCCCTTGTTTTGCTTGCTCGTTGGCCGAGCGTTCGTTCAGATACCGATGTCCGGCAGCATTTCGGCGGGCGGCGGCTTCCACCGCTTGGGTGGCCGGCCTTCGGCAATCGCGCGCAGCTCGCGGGCGAGGATCTTGCGCCACGCGATGATCCCGTTGTCGGACCGTCCAAGACGCTCCTGCGCGCGGTCCTGGATCCGGCCTTGCCCGGCCTGCACCGCGATGTCCTGCAGGATGGCGAGGTCGGGATGCCGGACATCGGCAAAGCGCCCCTGGCCGGCCATCAGCTCCTGCGCGATCTCGACGGACGGGCGCGCCTCGGCGCGGCGCTTGAGATACTGCGCCCGCTTGTCTTTGTAGGCATCGGCGTCGGCGCCGGTGACCTTCACGTGGTGGGTGATCAGCCACATATGGTTCACGTCGTCGACCGGCGTCCAATGGAAGTAGATCTCGGTCCAGCCGCCGACGCCGTCCATGCCGGCGAGCGGCGGCACGATCACCCGCGTCACCGCCGGCGCGTAATGCAAGGTGACCCGCACCTTGCCGTTGGCGCGCTTGCCGTAACGGATCATGCCCCAGTCGGTCTCCTCGGCCGAGATCAGCGGCAAGTCCGCCATGGCGGCGTGCGAGCCGCCGGGCGCATGGACGAAGGAGACATGCACCTCGTCCATGCTGTTCTCGAAACACTGCAGGTAATTGCACGGCACGTGCTCGATCGGCCACGCCTCGATCAATCCGGGTTGCGGCGGCACCGGATAAGGCGGGAAGGGCGGCGGCTCGCCCCCTTCCTCAGAACCTGGGCCGAAATAGGCGTAGATCAGCCCCATGTGCTCGCGGGTCGGCCAGGTGCGGATCTTCACCTTGCGCGCGAACCCCGCCTCCTCCGCCGGCTGCTCCACGCACTGCCCCGAGCAGTCGTACTTCCAGCCGTGATAGACGCAGCGGATGTCGTCGCCCTCGACCCAGCCGAGATGCATCTGCGCGCCACCGCGATCCAGAACTGCCGCATGAACCGGCCGCCCGGCGTGCCCGGGCCGGTGCTGGTCATATCGACGTCGCTACGGCTCGCGGCACGGTCCCGGTTTTCGTCCAGCGGTGACATGGCGCTTCTCCCTCGCGACCGGTGAAACCTATTCCGCGGCCGCCCGCGCGGCCGGGTCGCGGAACATGGCTTCCATCTCACGACGGAGGCGCACGGCCTCCAGCGTGCCATCGACCTCCACGTCGTCCCAGCGCAACGCCGCCCCGCGCTTCACCGGCTTGACCATTTTCACCTTGTGAGCGAGCCCGAGCGGGAAGGCGCCGATGGCGAGGCTGTCCTTGGCGGGCATCAGCTTGCCGACGACCGTGTAGCCGCCCTCGCCGTCGAGGATTTCGCCCGGCTTCAGGTCGCGCTTGGCCGCCGCCACGGCGTCGGCGCGGAACCCGTCCGGGCAGCCGGTGGGCTCGCGGCGCAGCCCGACCGAGGCGACCGAGATGCCGAGCTCGAGGCCGATCAGATGCCAGCGCTTGTAGAGCGCGCCATAGCGGCTCTCCGGATCGGTGACCATGCCGTATTCGGTGAAGCAGCGGCGCACGTATTCGGTGTCGCCCTCGAAGACGACGAACACGCCCCAGCGGATGTGATGCGGGATCGGCCGGCCGTCGCGCTCGAGGGACGACAGCACCTCGACCTGGCCTTTGAAATGGAGCTGGCCGCCTTCCGATCTCGGCCGGCACACGAACGGCAAATCGTCGAGCGAGCACGGCGGATATTCGAGCCCGTTCGGCGGCGGCAGCAGGCCGGTCGCGTTGCACACGGCGGTGCTCTCGATCGCCGGCTTCGAGCCGTCGAGGAACGAGTTGAACATCTGCGGATTGAGCCCGCCCTGCCGCGCCTGCTCCTCGCTCAGCCCGTAATGGGTCCACACCGTCTCCGGCGTCGACTGGGCGAAATGCGGCAGCCATTTGTGGCCGCGGCCGGCGGCGACCACCTCGAAGCCGGCGGCGCGCGCCCAGTCGACCAGGTCGCAGATCAGCGCCGGCTGGTCACCATAAGCGAGGCTATAGACCACGCCGGCCTCGGCGGCCTTGCGCGCGAGGAGCGGCCCGCAGAACGCGTCGGCTTCGACCGTGACGTTGATCAGGTGCTTCTTCGCCTGGAACGCTTTCAGCGCATGGCTGACGGCGGCCGGCGGATTTCCGGTGACCTCTACGACAATGTCGACCGCCGGATGCTTGATCAGCGCGTCCACGTCGTCGCCGACGAAGGTGGCACCGCTCTTCGCCGCGTCGTCGAGGCTCTTGGCCGCATATCGTTCCGCCGGCCAGCCGGTGCGCGCCAGCGCCTCCTGCGCCCGCGGCACCGACAGATCGGCGACGCCGACCAGGTGGATGCCCGGCGTCTTGCGGGCCTGCGACAGATACATAGTGCCGAACTTGCCGGCGCCGATCACGCCGACGCGCAGCGGCGCTCCGGCCTCTTGGCGCTGGCGAAGCAGACGGTGAAGATTCATCTCAGCCGCACTCCTAAAGCCCCTCTCCCCTTGCGGGAGAGGGAGGGGCCCAGCGCGTCAGCGCCGGGAGGGTGAGGGGGTCCCCTCACCCGCTCGCTTCGCTCGCACCCTCTCCCACAAGGGGAGAGGGTTAGTTGTCTTTGGCCTCATATTCATGTGCTCAGCCATAGACAATGCGGGAACGTTCCTACTCCGCCGCGGTGCGGTTCTGCCGCGCGTACTGGACCAGCGCGTCGTCGGGCACCATCTCGATCGGCGTGAAGTCGCGGTTGGCGATCCAGGTCGGCCGCTGGAAGCGGCGGATCGCGTTGTCGCAGCGGTTCAGCGACAGATAGAGGATCCAGCGCGACCACGGCGTCAGGTTCGAGCCCGAGGCGTGCACGAGGGTGCCGTGGAACAGCAGCACCGAGCCCGGCGGGCCCTTCGGCGCCACGATGCCGCCCTCGTCGACCAGGCGCGTGATCGTCTCGTTGTCGATGGTCCACAGCGGGTAGCTGGTGGTCGTCACGTCGTGCCCGGCGGCGAGCCGGCCGCGGCGATGGCTCTTCGGGATGAACATCAGGGGCCCGTTGAACTCGTTGGCCTCGGCGAGGAACAGCGCGATGTTCATGGCGCGCGGCTGCGGCATCTGGTCGTCCTCGTACCAGGTTGCGTAGTCCTGGTGCCATTGCCACACCGCTCCGTCGAACGCCGCCTTGGCGTTGATTTTGAACTGGTGCATGTAGAGCTTGTCGGAGCCGAGGAGCTGCATGCCCGGCCCGACCAGGCGCGGGTGGCGCGCCAGGATCGAAAACACCGGGTTCCAGGTCTGGACGTAGAACGCCGTGCGGGGGGCGGTCGTGCCCTTCTCGCGGACCACCTCCGGCCGGTCCTGGGCCAGGAGGCCCGGCACCTCGCCGTTGAGGAGGTCCATCTCCTCCTTCGAATAGACGCTGGGCAGGAACAGATAGCCCTGCTCCTCGAACTCGCGGACCTGGTCGGCGCTGAGCTTCATGGCGTTCCCTCGGAGCAATCTTTGCCCCAGTATGGCTCTGTCCCGGTGCCGAATAAAGCGCCTGGATGGATGGCCCGCGACGCACCGCCGGGCTATTGTCGGAACATCCTGCACACCGGAGGCGTCCCATGAACGAAGACACATTCAACATGGAAATCCGCAAGTTCCTGAAGGTCGTTGGCGTCACCAGCCAGCGCGAAATCGAGGAGGCGGTGCGGGAGGCGGTCAAGGCGGGCAAGCTCAAAGGCAACGAGACGCTGAAGGCCAAGGTCGTGCTGACGGTCGACGGCGTGAATCTCAACCAGACCATCGACGGGCAGATCAAGCTCGGCTGAGCGGCGGGCCGGCAGCCACCGTGGACGATTCGCGACCGACGGAGCCCTCGGCATCGACGGGGGCGCCGGTCTTCACCGCGCCGGTCATTCACGAAGTGCGGGCCGGCCTGTTCATGATCGCCGGCGCCTGCACGCTGGCGACCCATTTCGCGATCATCAAATCGCTGATCGTCGATCTGCCGCAGCCGGTCATCGCGCTGTGGCGCGGCGCCTTCGCAGCGCTGCTGTTCATGCCGCGCGTGTGGCGCGACGGCTGGGCGGTGATCGCGACCAGCCGCCCCGTCGGCCATGCCTGGCGGTCGTTCTTCGGGTTCATCAGCTTTCTTCTGATGATCTATGCGCTCGGCCTGCTGCCGCTCGGCGACGTGGTGGCGATCAGCTTCAGCTCGCCGTTCTGGTCGGTGCTTCTCGGCATGATCGTGTTCCACGACAAGATGACCTGGCGCCTGGCCCTGTCGATCGCCGTCGGATTTAGCGGCGTGCTGCTGATCGCGCAGCCAAGCGGCAGCGGCGGTTTCGGCCTGGGCGCTCTGCTCAGCCTGTCGAGCGCCGTGATCACCAGCCTCGCCATGATGATGGTCAAGCAATTGACCCGCAGCGAACCGCCGGACCGCATCGCGTTCTATTTCATGTTCGGCGGGGCCACATTCGCGCTGCCGATCGCGACCTTCGACTGGGTGTGGCCATCGGGGACCCAATGGTTCTGGCTGTTCGCCTGCGCCGCGATGTTCTATGTCGGCCAGATCTTCCTCGCCCGCGCTTACGCGCACGGCACGTTCTCGCGCGTGGCGCCGCTCGACCTGACGCGGCTGCCGGTGTCCCTGCTGGTCGGCTTCGCCTGGTTCGGCGAAGTGCCGTCGGCCCTGGCGCTGGCCGGGATGGTGCTGATCGCGCTGGCGTCGCTCGATCTGCTGATCCAGAGCCGGAAAAAACCGATCTAGGCGGATCACTCCGCCGCTTGGCGGGTGGCGAGCAGGCTCTTCAGCTTGACGATGGCGCTGCCGGGGGTGGTGATCACCTGGCGGCCCGCCACGGGCGCGATCGCGCGGGCGGCGCGGGTCATCGAGAACTGCGCCAGGACCAGCGCATCCACCGGCGGCAGGTCGGCGGCGGCCTTGGCGACCAGCGCATCGTGCTCCTCGGGCCTGCCGGCCTGCAGCGCCTCCAAAGCACCGGCCACGTGGCGCGCCTCGATGGTCGGGGTCAGGTTGCGCTCGCGGGCCCGCACCTCCACTTCCGCCTTCATCATGCCGACGGTGGGAAGGAAGGTTGCGAGCAAGGCGACGCGCGATCCGGCGTCGAGCGCCGCATCCACCGCCGCCTCGTTCGGCCTCAGGACCGGGATCGGCGCCAGCAGCGCCGCGGCCTTGATCGACTGGCCGAAGGCGGAGCAGGTGTAGAGGATGCCGTTGGCCCCGGTCGCCATGGCGTAGCGCGACAGGTCGATGATCCGCGAATTGATCTCCATGGTGATTTTGCCGTCGGCGGCCGCGAGGTCGCGCGCCAGCGCATCGTCCAGGAGATTGAATTTCCAGGCTTCGGGCCACTGCTCGTCGAAGGCCTTGTTGGCCGGCTCGACGGAGTCCGGCAGCGCGTGGATCAGGGCGATTCGGGGGCCGGCCATGTGGCGCAATCATGCCGAAATGCCGCGGCCTATTCAATGCAACCGGGGCTCGCGCGCCCGCCGGCGCCGCGATGGCCCCGAAGGGCCGGGGCCGGCCCCCTGATTCCCGTGCAATACTGCAATTGTTCTCACAACCATTTGAAACTGCCTGCGAATATCGCCCTGAAACAATTGCACCAACAATTGCGTCGCCGATGAAACGCAATTGTTGTGGCGCCGCGCGGCCACCGGTCGCGTCTGCTCCGCCCTAGAACGACCCCGTCGAGGCGCGGTTCCTGCAGCCGCGGCGTTACGGCTCGACCGGCGTCGCGGCCGGCAGGGGCATGCCCCGGTCCGCCAGCACGCCGCGCAGCCGGTCCGGATAGTCGCTGATGATGCCGTCGACGCCGCGCTGGATCAGGGCCGACATGTCGGCCGGCTCATTGACGGTCCACACGACGGTCTTGAGGCCGAGCGCCTTGGCCTCGGTCAGGGCGTCGTCGGTCAAATCGCGAAAAAACGGCGACCACACGGCACAGCCCGCCGCCTTCACCAGGCGCGGCACCGAGCCTGCGTGATCGTCCACGTCGAGACCGGCGGTCCACGGGCTGGGCCCCGGCTGGCCGCGGCGGATGTTGTCGTCCGGCCCCCGCTCGAGGGTGAGGCACACCGTCGGGATCTCGGGCGCGATGCGCTGCACCACCTTGAGGGTTCGCCAGTCGAAAGACTGGACCATGGCGCGGCCGGCCAAGCCCGTCTGGCGCAAGGCGGCGACGAGGGCTGCGGCGAACGCCTCCGGGTCGAGGGTGTCCTGCGGCGCCAGCGGCGACAGCTTGGTCTCGACGTTGAGACGCACGGCCGCATTTCCCGACCGCCGCAACAGGGCCGCGAGCTCGGCCAGGGTCGGCACGCGGGTTTCGGCGACCGCCGGCCGGCCCGGGAACTGCCTGTAGTAGTCGGTGCCGGGCCTGATCGCGCCGACGTCGTAGCGGCGCAGCTCGGCCAGGGTCAGCGCATGGATCGCCGGACCGGGCGCGGTCAGCCAGGCCCCGTCGGGCCCGCGCGTGATCGCCGGCTCCAGCACGCGGTTGTGCGAGATGACGACGACGCCATCCTTGGTGATGCCGGTGTCGAGCTCAAGCGTGTCGACGCCGAGCGACAGCGCCTTCGCGAAGGCGGGTAGCGTGTTCTCCGGCATCAAGCCACGCGCACCGCGATGGCCTTCGAGGTCGAAGCCCGCGGCTGCGACCGTCGCCAAACAACCGAGGAACACCAGCACGGCGCGGCTTGTCATGGGAGCCCCGGCCCGAACGCGGCGGGCGACCGCCTGCCCCATTCTGCCGCCGTCTCATGACGCTCTGGTGAACTTGCCCAGCCGTCCGGAGACGGCCCGCGATTGGGCTAGAGGACGCGCTCCACCATCAACTGCTTGATCTCGGCGATCGCCTTGGCGGGGTTGAGGTGCTTCGGGCAGGTCTTGGTGCAGTTCATGATCGTGTGGCACCGGTAGAGCCGGAACGGGTCCTCCAGCTGATCCAGCCGCTCGCCGGTCGCTTCGTCGCGCGAATCGGCGATCCAGCGATAGGCCTGCAGCAGGATGGCCGGGCCGAGATAGCGGTCGCCGTTCCACCAATAGCTGGGACAGGCGGTCGAGCAGCAGAAGCACAGGATGCATTCCCACAGCCCGTCGAGCTTCGCGCGCTCGGCCGGGCTCTGCAGCCGCTCGCGGTCCGGCGGCGGCGATTCCGTCTTCAGCCACGGCTCGATCAGGCGCAGCTGCGCGTACAGCGTCGAGCAGTCGCCGACCAGGTCCTTGATCACCGGCAGATGCGGCAGCGGATAGATCTTCACGTCGCCGCGCACCTCGTCGATCGGCTTGAGGCAGGCCAGCGTGTTCGTGCCGTCGATGTTCATGGCGCAGCTGCCGCACACGCCTTCGCGACAGGAGCGGCGGAAGGTCAGCGTCGGGTCGATCTCATTCTTGATCTTGATCAGCGCATCCAGGACCATCGGTGCGACGTCGTCGAGGTCGACGTAATAGGTGTCGAGGCGCGGATTGTCGCCGGCGTCGGGATCCCAGCGGTAGATCTTGAATGCCTTGACCCGGCGCGCCTCGGGGCGCGGGAACTCGCGCCCGGAAACGACCTTCGAATTCTGCGGCAGCGTGAATTGGGCCATGAGAAAAGCTTTCAGCGTTCAGAAATCAGCCGTCAGCAAAGAGAGCGAACCGGCTTCCGGCTGAAAGCTGATCGCTGATGGCTGATGGCTCTCTTTCATCAATAGACCCGCGCCTTCGGCGGGAAGCTCTGGACTTCGTTGGTGAGCGTGTTCAGGTGCACCGGCCGGTAATCGAAGGTGACCTTCCCGCGCTCGTCCAGCCACGCGCAGGTGTGCTTCATCCAGTTCACGTCGTCGCGCTTCGGGAAGTCCTCGCGGGCGTGCGCGCCGCGGCTTTCCTGGCGGTTGAGCGCCGAGTGCAACGTGACCAACGACTGTGCCAGCAGATTGTCGAACTCGAGGGTCTCCACCAGATCCGAGTTCCAGATCAGCGACCGGTCGGACACGCTCAGCGACGAGGCCTTGCTCCACACATCGCGGAGCTTGGTCTCGCCTTCCTTGAGAACGTCCGCGGTCCGGAAGACGGCGCAGTTGTCCTGCATCGTGCGCTGCATCTCGAGCCGGAGATGGGCGGTCGAGAATTCTCCGTGCGCGTGACGCAGCTTGTCGAAGCGCGACAGTGCCGGATCCGAGGCGCTCTGCGGCAGCGGCTTATGCGCCTCGCCGGCCCTGACCAGCTCGGCCGCCCGGTGTGCCGCGGCGCGGCCGAAGACCACGAGGTCGAGCAGCGAATTCGAGCCCAGCCGGTTGGCGCCGTGCACCGAGACGCAGGCGGCCTCGCCGATCGCCATCAGCCCGGGCACCACCGCATCGGGATTGCCGTTCACCGGCCGCACGACTTCGCTGTGGTGGTTCGTCGGCACCCCGCCCATGTTGTAGTGCACGGTCGGCAGCACCGGGATCGGCTCGCGCGTCACGTCGACGCCGGCGAAGATCTTGGCCGTCTCCGAGATGCCCGGCAGCCGCTCGTGCAGCAGCTTCGGATCGAGATGCTCGAGATGCAGGAAAATGTGGTCCTTCTTCGGGCCGACGCCGCGGCCCTCGCGGATTTCGACCGTCATCGACCGGCTGACCACGTCGCGGGACGCGAGATCCTTCGCCGACGGCGCGTACCGCTCCATGAACCGCTCGCCTTCCGAATTCGTCAGGTACCCGCCCTCGCCGCGCGAGCCTTCGGTGATCAGGCAGCCGGCGCCGTACACGCCGGTCGGGTGGAACTGCACGAACTCCATGTCCTCGAGCGGCAGCCCGGCGCGCAGCACCATCGCGTTGCCGTCGCCGGTGCAGGTATGCGCCGAGGTCGCGGAGAAGTAGGCGCGCCCGTAGCCGCCCGTCGCCAGAACGACGAGGTGGGCGCGGAAGCGGTGGAGGGTCCCATCCGCCAGATTCCACGCAACCACGCCGCGGCACAAGCCGTCGTCATCCATCAGCAGGTCGAGCGCGAAATACTCGATGAAGAACTCGGCGTTGTGGCGCAGCGACTGCTGATACAGCGTGTGCAGGATGGCGTGGCCGGTGCGGTCGGCGGCGGCGCAGGTGCGCTGCGCGATCCCTTTGCCGTATTCGGTGGTCATGCCGCCGAACGGCCGCTGATAGATCTTGCCCTCCGCGGTGCGGCTGAACGGAACGCCGTAGTGCTCGAGCTCGATGATCGCCGGGATCGCCTCCTTGCACATGTACTCGATGGCATCCTGGTCGCCGAGCCAGTCGGAACCCTTGACGGTGTCGTACATGTGCCAGCGCCAGTCGTCGGGCCCCATGTTGCCCAAGGCGGCCGAGATGCCGCCTTGCGCCGCGACGGTATGGCTGCGGGTTGGGAACAGCTTGGTGATGCAGGCGGTCTTCAGCCCGGTCATCGCCATGCCGAACGTGGAGCGCAGGCCGGCACCGCCGGCGCCGACGACCACGACGTCGTAGTCGTGATCGACAATCTTATAGGCGTCGCCGTTGATCGCGGGACCGCCTCTGGAGCCGTTGCCGCGCGCGTCGTCAGCCATGGCTCAGCCCCCCCACGAATAGATGCGCAGCACGGCGAACAGCGCCGCCAGGGCGAGCACGATGGCAGCGCCTTTCACGAACAGAATCAACGCCACCTTGGCCCCCTCGCGGTGCACGTAATCCTCGATCACCACCTGCAGGCCGAGCTGTGCGTGATGGAACGTCGCCGCGATCAGGAGCACCAGCAGCACCGCCGGGATCGGCGAGGCGATCCAATCGACCACCGCCGCATGCGAGGCGCCGACCAGTCCAATGACGGACGCGACGAACCACAGCGTCAGCGGGATCAGGGCCAGCGCGGTGACGCGCTGGGCCCACCAATGGCCGACGCCGGCCTTCGCCGAGCCGAGACCGCGGACCCGCTTCAGATCGGACTGCAACGACCACTGGCTCATGCCAACCCCCACAGCCAAGCCAGCACGGTGAGCACGACGGTGGCCACCACCACCGCCCAGCCCGACCGGTAGGTCGTCTTGAGCTCAAATCCGAGGCCGGCGTCCCAGAACAGGTGCCGGATGCCATTGCTGAGGTGGAAGAACAGCGACGCCGTCCAGCCAAGCAGCAGGAGCAGACCGAGCCACGATCCCATGAAGCTCTGCACGACGGCGAAGGCCTCGGGCCCGGTCGCCGCGGCGATCAGCCACCAGACGAGCAGCAGCGTGCCCACCGCCAGGGCCACCCCGGTGGCGCGATGGGTGATCGAAAGGACCGACGTGAGCTGCGGGCGATAGACCTGGAGATGCGGAGAGAGCGGCCGCGCCGGCGCCAGGATCGGCTTCGGGGCGGACGGCGCTTCGGGCGCGATGGGCATGACGCCTCTTCAGTTGCTCGGGGTGCGGACCGTCGGGATACTTCCCTAAGGTCGCCCCGGAGAGGACGGGCCCGGACGCTACGGGCGAAATACTTTTCGGCCCCGCGGCGTCCGGAAATGAGTGTTACCCCATTGGTTTAGACCGCAAGGCGGCGTGCCGTCAACGTCGTGGAATTTAACCACGCGCGGGCTGGGCTTTGGTGCTCCGCGCCAGCGGCGGCAGCGCGGGCGGCACCGGCGAACCGCGTCGTCCGGCCACGGCATGCAACGGGCGCCGCCACAGGCTCGCGACGGACCGCCGGCCTCGTCAACGACTTGACCCGCGGTTTATTAATATCCACAGGTCTGTGGACAAGTAATTGTGGATAGACTCGGGGATATTTTGTGCGAGGAATGTGGAGATATTGAAATTCTGTCAACAGAAATTTCGCTTTTACTTGCCGATTATTATTGAGCGATGACTGTCGTTCTGAGAAGCTTCTCCCCGGTACGCGACGTGCGGAGGAAGTGCGGTTCGGTCGCACAGCGGCCTGAAAGCCCGGGAGGGCGCCGGCCTCGAAAGAGACGGTGGTCGCCGACGACGGAAACAGCGCCTCCGGAACGACCTCCACCCCTTCGGGGGCGCGTCGTTCAACCCCGGTGTCGGTCCCTTCGCCGGAAGGGGGCGCATCGGGCGAAAGGCGGGAGTAGCCCGCGGGGTGAGCCCGGGCGGAGCAGCCTGGGCCCAGGTTTTCGAAGAGGCGGTCTCGCAAGGGGCGGTGTCTTCGAAGGCGGGGCTCGGCGGTCCGGTCGGCGACGGGACGGTTCCGGATGAACCGCTCCGTCCAGGTCGGGCGGCACGGTGGCGAGGTTCGAAGCGGCAACGTTTCGAACACACGCGCCGGGGTCGCGGCGGACGGGCAGAGCCACGCGAGCAGGTTCCTGGTCTTTCTCGGGTGCGGGTCCAAGGCCGCAAGGTCGTGGGCCCGCCGCAGCGGGAGCCGGTCTGGCGCTTCTCCAGAGCGCCGACGGAGATCGCGACGGAAGCCCGGATGACGCGGCCAGGGGGCGCAAGCTCCCGAGGCGTCAGGTTTCGTGTCCCGCCCGGACACGATTGCGTCGGATCTCGGTCCAGCGCGCCTGGCGCCTCTTTTTATTTGGAGCTATCAGCAAAGAAGCCGTCAGCGGTCAGCCGGAAAAGCGGCCGCGCTCATGGCTGATTGCTGATCGCTTCCTTGCTGACAGCTCCCAGAAAAATGATGCCGGCGGAGGCAAAGCCCCCGCCGGCACCCCATCGGCGTCACACAATCTGTCCCGCCCGGACAGGTCCGTTCATCGGCTCTCGGGTCCAGCGCGACCCTTCGTGTGCAAAGGCTCGGTCCAGCACACCTGACTGAATCTCCGTAACACCTATTTTTTTCGCCAACAACCACATTTTGGGGGTAGCGAGATTTTTGGCTCAAAACCTGGGGTTTTGAGCGGTTGAGCGACGTCAAAAATACCGCCACCAGCCGCCGCCCGGAATCCCCCGGGCCCCGCGTCGATGGCGGAAAACTGCGAAAAACCGGGGCCGACGAGCGCCGGCTCAGCGCCGTGCCGCGATGGCGTCGGCCAGCGCCAAGGTGTGCTTGGCGCCATCGACATGCAGGCTCTCGATGAATTTGCCGTCGACCACCAGCACGCCCTTGCCCTGACGCACCGCATCGGCGTGGGCGGCGATGATCTTCTTTGCCCACGCGACCTCGTCGGCGGTCGGGCCGAAGGCGGCATTGGCGGCGGGGATGGTCTTTGGATGCAGCAGCGTCTTGCCGTCGAAGCCCAGCTCCGAGCCCTGACGGCACGACGCGCGGAAACCCTCGTCGTCGTCGAGATCGAGATGCACGCCGTCGAGGATGACGAGGCCGGCGGCGCGGGCCGCCAGCACGCACAGGCTGAGCGAGGTGAGGAAGGGCAGCCGCATCTCGGTGTGGCGCGCCCGCAAATCCTTCGCCAGGTCCGACGTGCCCATGACGAGGCACTTCAGATGCGGGCTCGAGAACGCGATCTCCTCGACGTGCAATACCGCAAGCGGGCTCTCGATCATCGCCCACAAGGCGAGGCTCGGCGACGCGCCGGCGGCGGCCAGCCGCAGATGGGCATCCCGCACCTCGCGCGGCGTCTCGATCTTGGGCAGGAGCACGGCATCGCAACCGGAGCGCGCGATGGCCTTCATATCGGCCGCCCCCTCCGGCGTCGTCGGGTCGTTCACCCGCACCACCATCTCGGATTTGTAGCCTCCGGTCTTCAGCGCCTTCAGGACCTGCTCGCGCGCGACCGTCTTCTGCGATTCGGCGACCGCGTCCTCGAGATCGATGATCACCACGTCGGCGTCGAGCGTGCGCGCTTTCTCGAGCGCGCGGGCGTTCGATCCGGGCACATAGAGCGCGCTGCGGCGTGGAAGGATATGCGGTTGCGCCATGAGGGTCCCCTTATGCTTGCCCCATTGTACACCGCCCGGTCGACGGAGCCAGCGGCTGCTGGCGTCGCTACTTCGATGGACGCTGTGGTCCCCGTTGGCCCGCCCACTCGAAGAGAGCAGAGACATCGAAGTACACATCCTCCGTCCTTGTCGCAGCGCTTCCCGTTTCCGGGACAGCAGCCAGGACATCCAGCATCTTGCCGTTGTGCTGAAGGAGTGATTGCCCTCCGCTCCGCTGTCGGCGGGTCCACAGCACTTCATACTCCTCGTCGACGCTGATGACCGACATCGGCGTGTCGGGCGATTTGCCGTCGCCGCTGCCCGTAATCGACGATAGCAAGCCGCGATAGAACGTCAGATGATGCTCCTCGGCGGCCTTATCCCCGCGCTGGTGGGCCACGGCGGCCGCATATCGATGTGCCTTGAGCCGAACGTAGTTCCGCTCGACTTGGGCTTCGGCGAGAGCTTGGGCCTTTTGCCAATCGCCCGCACCCCCGGCTTCAAACAGCGCCGCGAAATCACGATCCGTCTGGCCATGGGAAGCGTAGGCCGGTGTCCGAGTGAACGCCATCCGCAGCCGCGTGAAGTCGGCGTCGTGCGGTGACGCCTTCGCCGCGGCCAGCAACCCGGCATACGCCCCCGCCGGGGAGGCGTCTGTTGCCGCATCGAAGGGCGCGCTGGACCCTGGCGGCGGAGGTGCTGTACATCCTGAAAGCGCGACAAGACCGGCCACAGCCACGGCGCGCCATCCGGATAGCCCATACATGACGGATCTCCTGAGGTTCCGGCCGCCGCCACCGCGGCGGCCAATACTACGATGAATATTTTGTCGATTCACTCGTCGGTGGCTTTGGGCTATGTCGGCAACAGCGGCATCGGCTTCGTGCTGCGCCGGCTCGGCCACGAGGTGTGGCCGATCAACACGGTCGTGTTCTCCAACCATCCGGCGCATGGCGGCTTTCGCGGCCGGGTGACCCCGGCAGCGGAGATCGCGGAGCTCGTTCGGGGCCTCGGCGAGCGCGGCGCCCTCGCCCGATGCGACGCGGTGCTGAGCGGCTATCTTGGTGCGCCCGAGCAAGGGCCGGCCGTGCTGGACACGGTCAGCGCGGTGCGCCAAGCGAATCCGGGCACCTTGTGGCTCCTCGATCCCGTGATCGGCGACGGCACCGGTGCTGCAGCGCGGGCTTATGTGAAACCGGGGATTGCCGAATGGCTGCGCGACCGCGCCGCCCCGGAGGCCGACATCCTGACACCGAATGCCTACGAGCTCGGCGTCCTGGCGGGCCGGGCCGTCGACACCACCGCGACGGCGCTCGACGCCATGGAGGCGGTGCGGGCGAGGAGCCGCCGCAGCACCTGCACCGTGATCGCCACCGGGCTCGCTCTTGGCGATGCGCCGCCCGAAACCTTGACCTCGCTGGCGGTAGACGGACGCGGCGCCTGGCGCGTCGGGGTTCCGCGGGTGCAACATGCGGCGCACGGCGCCGGCGACATCTTCGCCGCCGTGCTGCTGGGGCGGATGCTCAGCGGTGACGCCTTGCCACAGGCCCTGGCGGGGGCGTCGGGCTGCCTGTCCGGGATTATCGCGCGCACCGACGCCGGCGCAGCCGACCTGGCGATCGTCGCGGCCCAGGACGAGATCGCGGCGCCGCGGCAGCTCCCCCCAGTCGAGGTGCTGCGCTGATGCTGGTATTCGCGCCAGCGGCACGGTATTGAAGCGCTCGACGTCCACCACGGCCATATCCCGGCAACGAAACAATAACCGCGCCGTTATCTCCCCATGCTCGTCGTCTCGGTCTTCTTCAAAGGCCTCATTGCCGGCTTTCTCATAGCCGCGCCGGTCGGCCCGATCAACGTGCTGTGCATACGGCGCACGATCGTCCACGGCCGCCTGGCCGGCATCGTTTCGGGGCTGGGTGCCGCGGTTGCCGACACGATCTTCGGCGCGATCGCCGCGTTTGGCTTGAGCTTCGTCCACGACCTGGTGCTGCGCCAGAAATTCTGGTTCGGCCTGATCGGGGCGGCGGTGCTGCTGGTCGTCGGCCTGCGCACGCTGTGGGCCAATGCGCCGCAACCGAAAAAGGACGAGGAAGAGACCGACCCAAAGAACCTGCTCGGCGATTTCACCTCGACGCTCATCCTGACCCTCACCAACCCGGTGACGGTCCTGTCGTTCCTCGCCGTGTTCAGCGCCTTCGGCGTGCAGAATGACGAGAAAAGCCTCGCCGACGAGTGGATGGTGGTCGTCGGCGTCTTTCTCGGCGCTTCCATGTGGTGGCTGCTGCTCACCAACGGCGTCGCCCTGTTCCGCGACAAGTTCAATCAACGGGGATTGCAATGGACCAACCGCGTCGGTGGCGTGCTGATCCTCGGCTTCGCCGCGGTCGTGCTGTGGAACGCAGCGACGGGGTGATTTAGCCCCTCAGTTAATGTAGCCCCTCAGACGCCGGGCGCCCCCCGTGTCTTTGGCGCCCGTCGGCGGCCTGAAGGCCGGCGACGCAGCGCGAGTCTCCGCGTCGCTTGGCTTCGCGCGCATAAGCGCGCGCGGCTGCGGTCGCAGCCGTTATCTGCGGTCCTCGGAAGCCTCGGCCTTGGCTGTCAGGCCGGCGCCAGGATCCGGATCTGGAAGGTGCCGAGGATGGCGAGCACGGCGCCGACGATGAGCACCAAGAAAGTCAGGACCGTGCCCGCGGCGCGCCCGAAGGTTTCATCGGAGCTGCGCGACAGGCCGTAGGCGTGAAACACGCGGCCGACGAGCAGGAGGATACCGAGCACGTGGACGATCCATTTCGCATCGCCGACCAGGTCGACGCACAGCAGCAGGAGCAGCGCGATCGGCACGTATTCGACGAAGTTCGCCTGGACGCGCATCGCGCGGGCGAGCTCCACATGGCCGCCGTCGCCGATCCCGACCTTATATCGGCCGCGCACCCGCATGACGTTGACCGACAGCACGATCAACAGAATGGCCGCGAGGCCGACATAGAGTGGAGAAGCGAAAAGTCTCACGACAGCCCCTTATCCTCGCCCGCCCAAAGCGAATCGCTCGCGGCTCTGACGGAAGTATAGGCTGGTCGCGAGAACCCGACCAGTTACGCGGCCTCGCTCATGAAGCCTTGCTTGACCAGTTCCTCGGCGATCTGCACCGCGTTCAAGGCGGCACCCTTGCGCAGGTTGTCGCACACGCACCAGAAGACGAGCCCGTTCTCCATGGTCGGATCGTTGCGGAGCCGGCTCACATAGACCTTGTCCTCGCCGGCGGCTTCGACCGGGGTCACGTAGCCCTCGTCGGCGCGATGGTCGACGACGGCGACCCCGGGCGCGTCACGGAGCGCCCGCCGCGCCTGAGCGTCGGAGATCGGCTTCTCGAATTCGACGAACACCGCCTCGGCGTGGCCGACGAAGACCGGCACGCGCACGCAGGTCGCGACCACCTTGATCTTCGGATCGAGGATCTTCTTTGTCTCGACCGACATCTTCCACTCCTCCTTCGTGAACCCGTCGTCCATGAAGGAGTCGATATGCGGAATCACGTTGAAGGAGATCTGCTTGGTGAACTTCTTCTTCTCGACCGGCTGATTGACGTAGATGTTGCGCGTCTGCTCGAACAACTCGTCCATCGCCTCCTTGCCGGCCCCCGAGACCGACTGGTAGGTCGACACGACGACGCGCTTGACCTTCGCCAGATCGTGCAGCGGCTTCAGCGCGACCACCATCTGGATCGTCGAGCAGTTCGGGTTGGCGATGATGTTCTTCTTCGCGTAGCCCTTGAGCGCGTGGGCGTTCACCTCGGGCACGATCAAAGGCACGTCGGGGTCCATGCGAAAGTAGGATGTGTTGTCGATGACGACGCAGCCGGCCTTCGCCGCGCGCGGGCTGTGGGCGGCCGACACCTTGGCGCCGGGGGACGACAGAGCGATGTCGATGCCCTTGAAATCGAAATCGGCGAGATCGCGGACCTTGAGCACGTCCTCGCCATAGGTGACCGTGAGCCCCTTGGAACGGGACGACGCGAGCGGAAACACCTCATCGACGGGAAAGCTCCGCTCGGCAAGCGTCTTCAGCATTTCGCGTCCGACATTGCCGGTGGCGCCGATCACAGCAACCTTGTAGCCCATGGCACGATCCTAACTTTTTGCGTCGACAGGTCCAAAACGCGAACGGTTGATACGCCGGGCAGCCCGTGTTTTCAAGCGTTTTGCCGGCCTCGCGTTTTGGACGGAACTAAATTTCCCGGCCGACGGTTATTTGTTATTTTCATGTCAAACCGAGCGCCTGCTACGCTATAGTTCGCCGCCTCAAAACCTGCCCGTCTCATCGAACAATCACCCAACGAACTCAGGGGTCTCGGCCATCATGAAACCTCGCAGCGCCATCGACGATAGCGAACAGCCGGAAGAGTTGCTGTTCTTCCGCCGCTGGATCGCCAATCCGCTGAAGGTGGGCGCGCTGCTGCCGTCGTCGCCGGCGCTGGCACGGGTCGTCGCACGGAACGTGGACATCGGGGCCGAGGACGCGGTGATCGAGGTCGGGGCCGGCACCGGCTCGATCACCAAGGGATTGATCGCCAGAGGCATCCCGCCGGAGCGGCTGTTCGTGATCGAGATCGACTCCGACATGTGCACCTATTTGCGCAAGCAGCTGCCGCATGTGCAGGTCATCCATGGCGACGCCGGCCGGCTGTCGGAGATCGTCCCCAGCCGCTGGCACGGCAAAGTGTCGACGGTCGTCTCGGGAATACCGATGATCACCTTGCCGGTCGACGCGCAACGCCGGCTGATCCGTTCCTGGTTCAGCATTCTGAAGCCCGGCGGCAAGATGCTGCAGTACACCTACTCGCTGGTGTCGCCGATCCCGGAAGACAAGCACGGGCTGCGCGGCCGGCGTTGCGGAATGGCGTTCCTCAACGTGCCGCCGGCGTCGGTGTTCGCCTACCGGAAGGCCGTCGAGCCCGCCTGAGCGAAGCTCAGGCTTCGACCGGCGGCCCCTTGCGCATGCCGATGGCGAGCCGGTTCAGGGCGTTCATCAAGCCGATCGCGTAGGTGAGGTCGACGACCTCCTTCTCCGAGAACGCGCGACGCACCACTTCGTAATCCTCATCCGGCGCGCCCGTCCTGGCGACGTGGGTCAGCGACTCCGCCCAGGCCAGGGCGGCGCGTTCGCGGTCGCTGAAGAACGGCGCCTCGCGCCACGTCACCACGTTGTGGAGACGACGCTGGCTTTCGCCCGCCTTGATCGCGTCCCGCGTATGCAGATCGACGCAATAGGCGCAGCCATTGATCTGGGACACCCGCAGATAGACGAGGTTGATCAGCGACTCCTCGAGCCCGCATTTGGCGATGAACCGGTGAACCCCGCCAAGCGTCTTGTACCCCTCAGGCGAAATCGCCGCGTAATCGAGCCGTTGCTTCATGTAACAGCCTCCTGGGTTTCGCCGGACTGTGGCGCAAAATCAGCGACGGCAAAACCCCGCCGGACGCGGATCTGCCTTGCACACGGTCGGCACCTATATTGCATCGATTGATCTCGTGTCCGGGGTGGACGACACTGCCGGCGGGGCGTGAGCACGGCGCCGGCCACAAGCGGGGGGATCATGGCGCTCGTCGCCAAAGCCGAGCCTTATGAGTTCGCGTTCGACGCGCGCACGACGGCACTCGTGATCATCGACATGCAGCGCGATTTCGTCGATCCCGGCGGCTTCGGCGAGGCGCTCGGCAACGACGTGTCGCTGCTCCGCAAGGCGATCCCGCCGACCAGGCGTGTGCTGGCAGCCTGCCGTCAAGCCCGTCTGCCGATCATCCATACCCGCGAGGGCCATCGCCCCGACCTCTCCGATCTGCCGCCGGCCAAGAAGACACGCGGACGGCTCAAGGCCGGCATCGGCGACAAGGGCCCGATGGGCCGCATTCTCGTGCGCGGCGAATACGGCCACGACATCATCGACGAGCTCAAGCCGGCACCGGGCGAGCCGGTCATCGACAAGCCGGGCAAGGGTGCCTTCTACGCCACCGACCTCGACGCGATCCTCAAGAGCCGCGGTGTACGCCAGCTCGTCGTGTGCGGCGTCACCACCGAGGTGTGCGTGAACACGACGGTGCGTGAGGCCAATGACCGCGGCTACGACTGCCTCGTGCTGGAAGACTGTGTCGGCTCTTACTTCCCGGAATTCCAGCAGGCCGGCCTGGCGATGATCAAGGCGCAAGGCGGCATTTTCGGGTGGGTCGGCCGATCCAAGGATTTCATCGCGGCCCTGGGCCGCAAGGAGCGGCGCTAGCGGCCGATCGAACGATCACGCAAAGGGGGGCAACATGACAGCACACGCGAGCGGATATCGGGTCCGGCTGTGGGTCGCCGGCGACTGGAACGGCTTCTTCGGCCTGTTCACCAACGTCGTTCTCAATGTGATCGTCCTCTCCGGGCTCTGCCTCGGCGTCGTGCAGCTGCCCGGCGATCTCGTGTTCGGCCGGATCCTGCCAGCGCTCGGCATCGCGCTTCCCATCGGCAACCTCTACTACGCGTATCTCGCCTACCGCCTCGCCCAGCAGGAGAAGCGCGCCGACGTCACGGCGATGCCCTATGGGCCGAGCGTGCCGCACATGTTCATCGTCGTGTTCCTGATCATGCTGCCGGTGGCGCTGAAGACGAAGGACCCGATCCTGGCCTGGCGCGCCGGGCTCGCCTGGTGCCTGGTCATCGGCGTCATCGTCCTCTTGGGCGCGTTCGTCGGGCCGACCATCCGCAAATACACGCCGCGCGCGGCGATGCTCGGCACCCTGGCTGGAATCTCGATTGCCTTCATCTCCATGCGGCCGGCCTTCCAGAGCTTCGAGGTGCCGTGGATCGCGTTCGTGTCGCTGGCCATCATCCTGGTCAGCTGGACCGCCAACATCCGGCTGCCGTGGGGGATTCCCGGCGGCCTCGCGGCCGCCCTCGTCGGCACCGTCATCGCGTGGGTCGTGTCGCTCCTCGGCATCAGCGGCTACATGCAGCCGACGGCGGTCGGGCAGGCGCTGGCGCAGTTCGGCCTGCGCCTGCCGACGCCGACCGCCGACGTGTTCGCGGCCTTGTCGGACATCGGGCCGCTGCTGATCACCGCCGTTCCGCTCGGCATCTACAATTTCACCGAGGGCATGAACAACGTCGAAAGCGCCGCCGCCGCGGGCGACAATTACGACCTGCGCCACATCCTCCTCGCCGACGGCATCGGCGCCGTGGTCGGCGCGTTTCTCGGCAGCCCGTTTCCGCCGGCGGTCTATATCGGCCATCCCGGATGGAAAGCCGTGGGCGGCCGCATCGGCTATTCGCTGGCGACCGGGCTGTGCATCGCCGCGATCTGCTTTCTCGGCCTGACGGCGCTGCTGCTCGCGGTGATCCCGCTGGTCGCGATCCTGCCGATCCTGCTCTATATCGGCCTCGTCATCGGCGCCCAGGCATTCCAGGTCACACCCGCAAAGCATGCACCGGCCGTGATCCTGGCGATCATCCCCAACATCGCGGCGTGGGCGCAGACCCAGATCGACGGGGCCTTGACCGCCGCCGGAACCTCGGCCGCGCAAGTCGGCTTCGACAAGCTCGCCGGCACGGGTGTCGTCTATCGCGGCCTGGAGCTGCTCGGCGGCGGCGCCGTGCTGGCCGGCATGATGCTGGGTGCCATCGCCGCCTTCATCATCGACCGCGATTTCAAGCAGGCGACGTTTTACGCCACCGCGGCGGCAATCCTCGCCTATTTCGGCTTCATCCACGGCGACCGGCTGGGGCTCGGTGTCTCACCGATGGTGGCGCTGGGCTATCTTCTGATGGCGGTAATCTGCGTCATCGCGGGACGGCACGGACAGCCAAAGATGGCGTAGTGCCTTCGCCTGATCGCTACAATTGCAGTGGCGTTCATGCTGGCAGGTTTATCAGTATTGAACTGAGCCAAGATGACGACGAAAGACTCGTCTTTTCGAGAGAATCGTTCCAGATTCCCGAGCAAGCGGCTACAAGCCTGCGCTTCTAGCCAGTGAGGCAAAATGGCGGCCCACTGACCTGCGTGGCCGGAATTCGGCCGACCGCCTCCGCTGTTCCGCTCAGGGCGGCTCTTTAACTGTTGATCTTGAGAGCGATCGGATGCCTTTTCAGTTCTCGATTCCAGCGCCTGCGCCTGAAGAGGCGACTCAAATCACGCTTGAACCGGGTTCGTCGATAATTTTCGTGGGTGCGAACGGCGGCGGGAAGACGAGGCTCGCCGCCCACCTAGAGAATGCGCTCGGCCTAAAGGGGCATCGAATTTCGGCGCATCGCGCATTGATGCTTAATCCCACCGTCCCGAAAATCAGTGAGAGAACGGCACTGAGCGCGTTGCGTACCGGCATTTCTCAGGATGCCCCACAGGCCGCGCATCGGCCAGGAAATCGATGGGGAAACAGAGAAGCCATCGCACTTCTGAATGACTTCGATTTCCTTATCCAGGCCCTTTTCGCGGAACAGTCAAACAAGGCGCTCAAAACCCATCAGCGCGCTCGCGCGGGCGACCATACGCCACCGGAGCCGACCAAATTCGAGCGCCTTGTAGGGATTTGGGATCGGTTACTACCGCACCGGCAATTGGAAATTTCTGGAGACAATATCACCGTGTTGGTCGCCGGTTCGGATGCACGATACAGCGCCTCCGATATGAGCGATGGCGAGCGTGCCATTTTCTATATGATTGGACAGACACTCGCCGCCGAAGCGGAGTCGGTTTTGATTTTTGATGAGCCGGAACTCCATGTCCATCGCTCGATCATGGCGAAGCTGTGGGACGAATTGGAGGCGTGTCGACAGGATTGCGCATTCGTGTTTATCACACACGATCTCGACTTCGCGGCGGCCCGCGCAGCGCAAAAATATGTCATTCGTGAGTATCACCCAGCGCCCTGGTGGAGCATTGAACCGGTCCCGGAGAACACCGGATTCGACGAGGCAATCGCGACCCTAATTCTGGGTAGTAGGCGGCCCGTCCTCTTCGTGGAAGGGACAGAGAACAGTCTCGATGTTGCGATTTACCGCTGTAGTTACCCAGACTGGACCGTGATTCCGCGAGGATCTTGCGAGGAAGTAATTCACTCCGTCGTTACCATGAGGCGGAACAAGGAACTTACTCGTGTGACGTGTTCCGGCATCGTTGATGCTGACGACTATGGGCCCGATGATATCGCCTACCTGAACGGCCTCGGCATCGCCGTCCTCCCAGTGTCTGAGATCGAAAACGTTTGCCTTTTGCCAACCGTGAGCAGAGCCATCGCCGACGCCGAGGGTTACCAGGGTCCCGAACTCGAGGCGCGGCTCAACGCGTTGAAGTCGGATGTTTTCGAGACACTCAAGGACGCAAAGGCCATAGAAGCCGTCGTCGCACGATACGTTCGGCGACGGATCGATCGGCTCCTGAAGAAGATCGATCTCAGCGAGGCCGGGTCAATTGCCGATATCGCTCGGGAGTACGGCCGACAAACAGCTGCGCTAGACGTGGCAAAAATTGCCCAACAAGCAAAAGAGCGAATCGAAGCCGCATTACGGGCGGGAGACTTGGCTTCTCTGCTGAAAAACTATGATAACAAGGCGTTATTGGCGTTGGCTGCTGGCCACCTAAAGAAAACCAAGCTCGTCGAGTTTGAAGGCTGGATTACGAGGATTTTGAGAAATAACAAGGCGCCCGTTGTCGTGAACGCGATCCGGGCCGCCCTTCCCACGATCCACCCGCAATGAGCCTCACGCGGCTTGTGTTCAACTCGAAGTAAGATAAACGCGCGAGCTGCCGCCCGCGCGACGGTCGGTCTTCGACCGCGGTTCACGCCGCCAGCTTGTCGAGCTCCTTCAGGATCTCGGCCCCCATCTCAGTGGTCGAGACCCTGGTCATGCCGGGCTGCATGATGTCGGCGGTGCGCACACCGCGGGCGAGCACGTTCTTCGCCGCCTGTTCGACGAGGTCGGCGTCGTCGGCGAGATCGAACGAGTAGCGCAGCATCATCGCGAACGACAGCAGCTGGGCCAGCGGATTGGCGAGATCCTTGCCGGCGATGTCGGGGGCGGAGCCGTGGATCGGCTCGTAGAGCGCCTTGCGGCGCCCGGTCGGGTCGGGCGACCCCAGCGAGGCCGACGGCAGCATGCCGAGCGAGCCGGTGAGCATCGACGCCAGATCCGACAGCAGGTCGCCGAACAGGTTGTCGGTGACGATGACGTCGAACTGCTTGGGATTGCGCACCAGCTGCATGGCGCAGTTGTCGGCGTACATGTGGCCGAGCTCGACGTCCTTGTAGTCGGCGCCGACGCGCGCCGCCGTCTCGCGCCACAGCACGCCGGTGTGCATGACGTTGGCCTTCTCGACCGAGGTCACCTTCTTCCGCCGCTTGCGCGCGAGCTCGAACGCGACGCGCACGATGCGCTCGATCTCCGGCGTGGTGTAAACCTGGGTGTCGATGCCCCTCTTGGTCCCGTCGGGCTGGATCGTGACGCCGCGCGGCTCGCCGAAATAGACGCCGCCGGTGAGCTCGCGCAGGATCATGATGTCGAGACCGGCGACCACGTCGCGCTTCAGGGTCGACGCGTCAGCCAGCGCGTCGTAGACGATCGCCGGCCTGAGGTTGGCGAACAGGCCCATCTCCTTGCGCAGGCGCAGCAGGCCCTGCTCGGGCTTCTTGCGGAATTCGAGGTTGTCCCATTTGGGGCCGCCGACCGACCCGAACAGCACCGCGTCGGTGGTCATCGCCGCCTGCATGACCGCGTCGGTGATCGGCTCGCCGTGCTTGTCGAGCGACGCCCCGCCGACGAGCTCGGTCTTGATGTCGAAACGCACGGCGCGGCGCTTGTCGAACCAGTCGATGACGCGCGTCACCTGCTTGAAGACCTCGGGGCCGATCCCGTCGCCCGGCAGGGCGAGCACGGTTCTGTTCGCGGGCATGTCTTTCATTCCTCTCGTCGGGCCCACCCCCTCCCCATCCCTCCCCCCTCAAGGGGGAGGGGGTATGAGGTAAGTGCGGCCCCGGCTTCCCTCCCCCCTTGCGGGGAGGGTCAGGGTGGGGGGGTTCTTTAGGCCTTGGCCCCGGCATACAGCCAGGGCTGGGCGGATTTCTGCTTCGCCTCGAACGAATCGATCGCCGGCTTCTTCTGCAAGGTGAGGCCGACGTCGTCGAGGCCGTTCAACAGGCAGTGCTTGCGGAACGGATCGATGTCGAACTTCACGCAGCCGCCGTCGGGTCCGCGGATCTCCTGCTTCTCGAGGTCGATCGAGATCACCGCGTTGGCGCCGCGCGAGGCGTCGTCCATCAGCTTGTCGACGTCTTCCTTCGGCAGCTTGATCGGCAGGATGCCGTTCTTGAAGCAATTGTTGTAGAAGATGTCGGCGAACGACGTCGAGATCACGCACGTGATCCCGAAATCGAGCAGTGCCCACGGCGCGTGTTCGCGCGACGAGCCGCAGCCGAAATTGTCGCCGGCGACGACGATCTTGGCGTTGCGATAGGCCGGCTTGTTGAGCACGAAGTCGGGCCGCTCCTTGCCGTCGTCCGTATAGCGCAGGCGCTCGAACAGCACCTTGCCGAGGCCGGTGCGCTTGATCGTCTTGAGGTGTTCGGCCGGGATGATCTTGTCGGTGTCGATGTTCGGCATCGGCAGCGCGGCCGCAACACCGGTCAGCGTGGTGAATTTCTGCATCGCGTCCTCCGATCCTTACGCCAGCTCACGAACATCGGCGAGACGGCCCGCCACGGCGGCCGCGGCGGCCATGGCCGGGCTCACCAGGTGCGTCCGGCCTCCGGTACCCTGGCGGCCCTCGAAGTTGCGGTTCGACGTCGACGCGCAGCGCTCGCCGGGCTTCAGCTTGTCGGCGTTCATGGCCAGGCACATCGAGCAGCCGGGCTCGCGCCATTCGAAGCCGGCGGCGATGAAGATCTTGTCGAGGCCCTCCTCCTCCGCCTGGTTCTTCACCAGGCCCGAGCCGGGGACCACGAGCGCGTTCACGTGGCTCGCCACCTTGCGCCCCTTGGCGACGGCGGCGGCGGCGCGCAGGTCCTCGATCCGGCCGTTGGTGCAGGAGCCGATGAAGACCTTGTCGACCTTGATGTCCTGCAGCCGGGTGCCCGCCTGGAGCCCCATGTATTCGAGCGAGCGCGCCATCGCGCCGCGCTTGGCCTCGTCGGCGATGCTCGCGGGATTGGGGACGGCGCCGGTGATCGGCAGCACGTCCTCGGGGCTCGTCCCCCAGGTCACCTGCGGCACGATGTCGGCGGCCTTGAGCGTGACCTCCTTGTCATACGTGGCGCCCGGGTCCGACGGCAGGGTCTTCCAATAGGCGGCCGCCGCCTCCCACGCCGCACCCTTCGGCGCATAGGGCCGGCCTTTGACATAGGCGAAGGTCGTCTCGTCGGGCGCCACCAAGCCGGCGCGGGCACCGGCTTCGATCGACATATTGCACATGGTCATGCGGCCTTCCATCGAGAGGGCGCGCACGGCCGAGCCGGCATATTCGATGACATGGCCGGTGCCGCCGGCGGTGCCGATCTTGCCGATGATGGTGAGGATCATATCCTTCGCGGTCACGCCGTTCGGCAGATCGCCATCCACCGTGATCCGCATGTTCTTGGCCGGCCGCTGGATCAGGGTCTGGGTGGCCAGCACGTGCTCAACCTCGGACGTGCCGATGCCGAAGGCCAGGGCGCCGAACGCGCCGTGCGTCGCCGTATGGCTGTCGCCGCACACGATGGTCGCACCGGGCAGGGTCAGGCCCTGCTCCGGCCCGATGATGTGGACGATGCCCTGGCGGACGTCGTCCATGCCGAAATAGGTGAGGCCGAAATCGCGGCAGTTCTTCTCCAGGGTCTCGATCTGCAGGCGGCTGTTCGGCTCGTCGATGCCGTGGCTGCGGTCGGTGGTCGGCACGTTGTGGTCGGCGACCGCGATCGTCGCATCGGGGCGATGCACCCGGCGACCCGACGCACGCAAGCCCTCGAATGCCTGCGGGCTGGTCACCTCGTGCACGAGGTGACGATCGATATAGAGGAGGCAGGTTCCGTCCTCTTGCCGATCGACCACATGGCTGTCCCAGATCTTGTCGAACAACGTGCGCGGCTTGGCCATTTCTTAAGTCTCCAGCGATCCTCGTACCTCTATTGAGCTTTCAGCGATCAGCCTTCAGCTAAAGGCTGACAGCTTCCTTACGCCTTTGCCTCTTCTTTTTCTTTGGCGGCCTTCTTCTCGGCCCGCTTTTCGGCCTTCTTCTCGGCCTTCGCCGCTACCTTCGCGGCCTTGGCGGCCTCGTTCGCGGCCTTCGCTTCGGCCTTCTTCGCGGCCTTGGCGTCGGCCTTGGCCCGTCCCGCCGCGGCGTCCTTCTCCGACTGCGGCACCGGCGCCGCCGTCCCGTCCCCCGCGGCCGGCGCGCCGTCGAGCAGCTCGGCCTCGCTCATCTCGGACGCGGTGGCAGCACCCGTGCCAGCCTTCTCGAGGATGCGCGCCTTCTTGCCGGTGCGGCCGCGCAGGTAATAGAGCTTGGCGCGGCGCACGTCGCCCCGGCGCATCACCTCGATCGCGGCGATGCGCGGCGAATACAGCGGGAAGACGCGCTCGACGCCCTCGCCGAACGAGATCTTGCGCACCGTGAACGACGAGTTGAGCCCTGAGCTGCTGCGCGCGATGCACACGCCCTCGAACGCCTGGACGCGCTCGCGCGTGCCCTCGACGACCTTGACGCTGACGCGGAGCGTGTCGCCGGGCGCGAACGCCGGAACCGAACGCTGCGCCGTCAGCTTGGCGATCTGCTCCTTTTCAAATTCTTCGATGATGTTCATCTGGTCTTCTCCTTGGCATTCGAGTGTAGCGTAAATTCCGCATCAGTGACTCTTGGCCGTGTAGCGCGCCCACAAATCCGGGCGCCGCTCGGCGGTGATCTTCTCGGCCTCGGCGCGGCGCCACGCCGCGACGTTGGCGTGATGGCCGGACAGCAGCACGTCGGGGACGACGCGGCCGCACCAGCTTTGCGGCCGCGTGTAATGCGGATATTCGAGCAGGCCCGCCTCGAAGCTTTCCTCGGCCAGCGAGGCCTCGGCGCCGACCACGCCCGGCAGCAGGCGCACGCAAGCATCGATGAGCGCGATCGCGGCCGGCTCGCCGCCCGACAGCACGAAATCGCCGAGCGAGACCTCCTCGAGGCCGCGCGCCTCGACGACGCGCTGATCCACACCTTCGAAGCGGCCGCAGAGCGCGACGACCCCGGGGGCCGCCGTCAGCGCCCGCACGCGGCTCTGGTCGAGGAGGCGCCCGCGCGGAGTCAGGTAGAGCGCCGGCGTGCCGGGCGCGCTCGATTTCAGCGCCGCGTCCAGGGCGGCGTCGACCACGTCGGGACGCATCACCATGCCGGCCCCGCCGCCGAACGGCGTATCGTCCACCGACTGATGGCGGTCGGTCGCGAAGTCGCGGATGTCCACCGTGCGCAGCGCCCACAGCCCGGACTCCAGCGCGCGGCCGGCCAGCGACGCGCCCAGGGGCCCCGGGAACATCGACGGGAAAATCGTCAGCACGGTTGCCGTCCAGGTCATCCGTCGGTCACTCGCTCTCGCCACTCGCCTCGTTATCCGCCGCGTCGTCCGCCTTCGCCTCGGTCTCGGCCGGCGGATCGATCACGATCCGCCCGCCGTCGATATCCACGTCGGGCACCGCCCGCTTCGTGAATGGCACGAACACCGTTTGTCCCGGTGCCGTCTCCACCTCGACGATGTCGCCGGCGCCGTAATTCTGCACCGACTTCACCGTCCCCATCGCCGTCCCGTCCACCCGCTCCGCCCTGAGGCCGACGAGATCGGCCTGGTACCATTCGCCCCGCTTCGGCTTCGGCAGCTTGTCGCGGCCGACATAGAGCCGGAGCCCCTTGAGCGCTTCGGCCGCATTGCGATCTTCCAGCCACATTTCCTTTCGGTCGGTCGCGCCCTCCGAAGACCCGCTCTTCGAAGATTGGGGCGGGACCTCCGCCAGCCTCGCGATCACCAGGCCGCCCGCCAGCCCGCGGACCTTCACCTTGAAGCGGCGGGCGCCGCTCTCGTCCTCGACCGGGCCGTAGGCGGCGATCTTGCGCGGGTCGGCGGTGAAGCTCTTGATCTTCACCTCGCCGCGCACGCCATGCGCGCCGGCGATCGCACCCAGAAGGATCTTTCGCGCGGCCTGGCTCAGGCGGTCGCCTCCTTGGCCGCTTCAGCGGGTGCCGCGGCGGGAGCCGCTTCAGCGGGTGCCGCGGCGGGAGCCGCTTCGCCGGCCGCCGCGGCGGCCTTCATCCGCTCCTGCGCCTTGGCGCGGGGCGCGCTCTTCTTCGGCGTCTCGCGGATCACCGGCTTCGGTCCGAGATTCGCCGCATGCAGGAAGCGCGCGACGCGGTCCGACGGCGTCGCTCCCACCGAGAGCCAATGCTTGATGCGCTCGACATTGAGGACCACGCGCTTCGGGTTCTCCTTCGGCAGCAGCGGATCGTAGGTGCCGAGCTTCTCGAGGAAGCGGCCGTCGCGCGGACTGCGGCTGTCGGCCACGACGATGCGGAAGAAGGGCCGGTTCTTCGCCCCGGCCCGCGACATGCGGATCTTGGTCGCCATGTGGGTGGTGGTTCCTTTCTGTGTGTCTTCAGTGTTTGCGTTGAGGTTATCTGCGGAACAGCGAGTTGATGCCGGCGCGGGCGATGCCTTTCTGCCCGAGCTTCGAGACCTGCTTCACCATGCGGCTCATTTCCATGAACTGCTTGTAGAGCTTGTTGATGTCCTCGACCGAGGTGCCGGAGCCGGCCGCGACGCGGCGCTTGCGGCTGGCGTTCAGGAGCTTCGGATAGCGGCGCTCCTTCGGCGTCATCGACGAGATGATCGCCTCCTGCTTGCGCACCATCTTGTCGTCGATCTTGGCGTCGGCGATCTGCTTCTGCATCTTGCCGATGCCGGGCAGCATGCCCATGACGCCGGACAGGCCGCCCATCTTGCGCAGCTGGCGGAGCTGCGAGGCCATGTCGTCGAAATCGAATTCGCCCTTCTGGACCTTGCGCGCGAGCTTCTCGGCGTCTTCGCGCTCGACCGTCTCGGCCGCCTTCTCGACCAGGCTGACCACGTCGCCCATGCCGAGGATGCGGCCGGCGATGCGATCGGGATGGAACACGTCGAGCGCGTCGAGCTTCTCGCCGAGGCCGATCAGCTTGATCGGCTGGCCGGTGACGGCGCGCATCGACAGCGCGGCACCGCCGCGCGCGTCGCCGTCGACGCGCGTCAGCACGATGCCGGAAATCCCGATTTTCTCGTTGAACGAGCGCGCGAGGTTGACCGCGTCCTGGCCGGTCATCGCGTCGGCGACGAGCAAGGTCTCGGCCGGCTGCACCGCGTCGCGCACGGCGGCGGCTTCGGCCATGAGATCCTCGTCGATGGCGAGGCGGCCGGCGGTGTCGAGCAGGACGACGTCGTAGCCTTCCTTGGCGCCGACCTCGATGGCGCGGCGCGCGATCTCGACCGGGCCCTGGCCAGCGACGACCGGCAAGGTGGCGACCTCGGTCTGCTGGCCGAGCACGGCGAGCTGTTCCTGGGCGGCCGGGCGGCGCGTGTCGAGCGACGCCATCAGCACTTTTTTCTTGTCGCGCTGGGTGAGCCGGCGGGCGAGCTTCGCGGTCGTCGTCGTCTTGCCCGAGCCCTGCAGCCCGACCATCAGGATCGGCACCGGCGGCGTGGCGCGCAGATTGATCTCGGCGGCAGTCTCGCCCAGCATCTCGACCAGATGGTCGTGAACGATCTTCACCACCATCTGGCCCGGCGTGATGCTGCGGATCACCTCCTGGCCGAGGGCGCGCAGCTTCACCTGAGCCACGAAATCCTTGACCACCGGCAAGGCGACGTCGGCCTCGAGCAGCGCCACGCGGACCTCGCGCAACGCGGCATCGACATCGGCTTCGGTCAGCGCGCCCCGCCGTTTCAGCCGGTCGAAGACATCGCCCAGACGCTTGGTCAGTGATTCGAACACGTCGAACGCCTTTGGCCAAAAACCGTTAGCCCCACTGCGCGATCACGCCGCCCGTACGCGTGAAGCGCACAAACCCGAGACCAGTCCGCGTTGACCCCAAAAGACGACCGCCCCAGTGCGCGATCACGCGGACTGGGGGAGACCCTTTAGGGGCCCAAGGGGCTGAATTGTCCCTTGAAAGCGGGCGGAACGTAGACGCCTGGGGACGGCCCGTCAACCTTGACGCAAACTGCGCTCGGCCCTACGATATGACCATAGTCATGACCATGGTCATATCAGATGACACGCACCATAAAGGCCGGTGAATTCAAGGCCAAGTGTCTCAAGCTTCTCGACGACGTCGCAGCAACCGGCGACACGCTCGTGATCACCAAACGCGGCAAGCCGGTCGCCGAGCTGCGGCCGGTCGCCGCAAAGCCGAAACCGCTGGTCGGCTTCATGAAGGGCCAGGTGAAGATTCTCGGCGACATCATTTCGCCGCTCGATGACGTCGAATGGGACGTCCTGAAGGACGAATGATCCTCCTCGATACGCATGTCCTGATTTGGCTTGTATCGGGCGAACGGGCGATTGGACCGAGAGGCACGGCATGTGTCCGCGATGCGCTGGGCCAGGAGAGGTTGGCGATTTCGGCGTTCAGCATGTGGGAAATCGCGATGTTGGCGCGCAAAAATCGCTTAGAGCTGGGCGATCGACCGGCGGCCTTTTGGGCGCGCGTTCTCGACCAAGGCGTACGCGAGGTGCCGGTCACCGGACGCATCGGCATTGCGGCGGTCGAGCTCACGCCCTTTCACAACGATCCCGCGGATCGCATCATCGCGGCGACGGCGCTGGCCCACGATGCGACCCTCATCACGGCCGACGACCGGCTGCTGAACTGGCGGGGGGCGCTCAAGACGCACGACGCCCGGCTCTGAGCCTCTGACTTAAATATCTATTTTTTTCAATAACTTATGGCGTGTGAGAACGCTCACAGACTCTTGCCTTGCGAGCGAGCAGGCTGACAGGCTGTAATACCGCGGTCCAACGGACAGAAAGTCCCGCCATGTTCGAGAGCATCAAGACGGCCCTTTCCGGGCTCATCGCGGCCCAGAACCGCATTGCCGCCGTCGCCACCAATGTGGCGAATGCCAATGACGTCAGCCGCACGCAGCCGCAGGCCGGCGACCCGCCGGTCTTTCAGCCGATCGATACCGTCGAGACCAGCACCGCGGGCGGCGTCATCAGCCGCTTCGCGCCGGTGAAGCCGGCGACGGTCACGGTGCCGGACGGGACCTCGCCGCTGGCCGACTCCCAAGGGCTGGTCAACCTGCCGAATGTCGATCTGGCGACGCAGTTCCTGAACGCGATCACCGCCAAGGTGGCGTTCGAGGCGAACGCGAAGGTCATCGTCACCGCGCAGAAGATGAACGACGCTCTGCTCGCGATCGGAACCGACAAGAAGCACGTCGACATCAAGGCCTAGTAGCCGATCATGTCGAGCGTGGTCAGCGTCACGCGGTCGCTGATCCGCGCCGCGTTGGCCAGGTGCCAGGCGGTGTAGAGCTCCGGAAACACGTTGTCCGCCGACATTCCGTCCACCGGCACGATCACCTGAAAGCCGCGCAACGCGGCCGCCCCCGCGGTGTGCAGCACCGACGTCTGGGCCTGCGTTCCAATTGCGATCACGGTTGTGATGCCGCGGTCCTTCAAGGTCTTCTCGAGATCGCTGGCGATGAACTTGTCCGGGCCCAGCGGCGGCAGGACGGGCTCGCCCGACGCCGGCGGCAGCTCCTTCAGGATGTCGGCGGCCGTCGAGCCGGGCACGGCGACGCTGTAGATCACGAACACGCCCTTGGGCCGCGCCGCCGCGAGCAGCTTTTGAACCTTGGGGACCGAGGCGGCGCAGCGCGGCCGCCGTTCCTGCGTGCAGGTCTGGACGGTGAAGTCCATCACCAGCAACGCCGTCTCGCGCGGATTGACGGTGACCGGCTTCAGCTGCGGCGGCGGCGGCAGCTTCGCCGTGTTCCACTCATCGATGACGGTTTCGGCGCGGGCACCGGACATGGCGAGAACGACCATCATCACACCCAGGACGCGCGCGAGCCGGTTCATGATCGCTTCCCCCAACGACGGTTATTCCGTGGACACGCCATAGCGGCCGATCAACGCACTCCAGCGGGCAAGCTCGCTTTCGAGGAACTCCTGCTGGCGGTCGGGGGCGATGCTCAGCACCCGCCCGGCGGCGCGTTCGATGCGAAACGCGAACTCCTGATCCTTGACGATCGCGGCGACGTCCTGGCGCAGCCGGTCGATGATCGGCGCCGGCGTGCCCGTGGCCGCGAACAAGCCGAACCAGCTTTCGCCCTCGAACGTCGTGAGCCCGGTCTCGTCGATGGTGGGCAGGTCGGGCAGCGGCTTCGTGCGCTCGGCCGACGAGACGGCGAGCGCCTTCACCTGGCCGGCGTCGATCGCCTGCCGGGACGCGGCCAGATTGTCGAACATGAAGTCGATCCGCCCGCCGATCATGTCCTGCAGCGCCGGTCCGGCCCCCTTATAGGGGACGTGCATCAGATCGAGCCCGAGGCCCTTCAGCAGGATCGTGCCCCACACATGCTGCAACGTGCCGAGGCCGCCTGAGCCGTAGGTCAAGGTCCCGGGCCGCTCCTTCGCGTAGGCGACGAAGTCGCGCAGGTTCGACACCGGGAGCCCCGTGCGCACGATCACCACGAACGGATACGCGGCCAGGTAGCCGATGGCGACGAAGTCGCGCGCCGGCTCGAACGGCGGATCTTTCAGCAGCGGCGTCAGCATCACCATGTTGAACAGGCCGCCCATCGACAGCGTGTAGCCGTCGGCCGGCGACTTCAGGACGAACATCGTGCCGACCAGCGAGCCGGCGCCCGGCTTGCTCTCGACATAAACCGAACCGCCGAGCCGCTCGCCAAGCTTCTGGGCCAGGCTGCGCGCCAGCATGTCGGTGGCTCCGGCGGCGGACACCGGGACGACGATCTTCACCGGCCGCGATGGATAGTCGTCGGCGCGGGCCGCAAGCGGCCACGTCGTGGCCGCTGCACCGGTGAGTGCGATGAAATCGCGGCGTCGCATTTCCTTCCTCCCGAACCGAAGCTTAGCACGTCGCAGGGCGGCGCGCGTTTGCGGACCGCGCCCGGCGAGCCTACACTCGACGTAATCGAGAAACGGGGAGGCAACGATGCGCAGATTACGCACAGCCATGGCAGTCCTCGGCCTGGCCGTCCTTCTTCTCGCCTCGTTCGCCGCAACGCCGGTGCCAGCGCAGGGCCAGGCGGCCCTCACCGGACAGGTGACCTCGGCCGAGGAAGGTCCGATGGAAGGCGTCGTCGTCAGCGCCAAGAAGGCGGGATCGACGATCATGGTCAGCGTGGTGAGCGACCAAGCGGGCCGCTACAGCTTCCCCGCCGCGCGGCTCGACGCCGGTCAGTACGCGCTCAGCATCCGCGCCGTCGGATACGACCTGGACGGGCCGCGCAGCGCCGACATCGCCGCGGGCCGGGCGACGACCGCCGACATCAAGCTGCGCAAGACCAGGAACCTCTCGGCGCAGCTCACGAGCTCCGAATGGCTCACGAGCTTCCCCGGCACCGACGACCAGAAGAACCTGCTGCTCAACTGCGCCGACTGCCACACGATGGAGCGCATCGCGCGCTCCACCCACACGGCGGATGAGTTCCTGCAGGTGTTCGAGCGGATGGGCGGCTATTATCCCGGCGCCTGGCCGCTGCAGCCGCAGCGCCTCGTCGGCGATTCGCGCCGGCCGCCGGTCCGGGCCGACCAGGCGAAAAGCTTCGCCGAGTATCTCGCGGGCATCAATCTCAGCACCGGCGACACCTGGAGCTACCCGCTCAAGACTCACAAGCGGCCGAGCGGCAAGGCGACGCGGGTGATCATCACCGAATACGACCTGCCGCGCGAGATCGTCCAGCCGCATGACGTGATCGTCGTCGACGGGACGGTCTGGTACTCCAACTTCGGCGAGCAGCTCCTGTCGAAGCTGGACCCGAAGACCGGCAAGGTCACCGAGTTCCCGGTGCCGGTCCAGAAGCCCGGCTTCCCCACCGGCAATCTCGATCTCGAGATCGACCAGTCGGGCAATCTGTGGCTGGCGCTGATGTATCAGACCGGCGTCGCCCGGTTCGACCGCAAGAGCGAGACCTTCACCATCTTCCCCCTGCCGGCCGAGTGGCAGACCAACTCGACCCAGCAGGCCTTCGTGTCGCCGACCTTCACCGCCGTCGACGGCAAGGTGTGGGTGAAGAACACCGACCGGGCGCAGATCCTGCGGCTCGATCCGGCGTCCGGCAAATACGAGAATTTCGGCTCGTTCAAGGATCCGATCACCGGCCGGACGATCACCTCCTACGGCATCCCCGCCGATCCCCAGAACAACGTCTATCTCCTGGATTTCAGCTCCGGGGATGTCGGCCGGCTGGACGCCAAGACCGGCAAGCTCGACGTCTTTCGCACGCCGGTCGCCAATTCGCGCCCGCGCCGCGGCCGGGTCGACGCCGACGGCCGCCTGTGGTTCGCCGAATATGCCGGCAATGCCGTCGGCATGTTCGATCCGAAGGCGGAGCTCATCAAGGAATGGACGATCCCGACGCCGTGGAGCAATCCCTACGACGTGGTCGCGGACCGGAACGGCGAGGCGTGGACCGGCTCGGTGATGTCCGACCGCGTGTCGCGCGTCGACCCCAAGACCGGCGAGGTCATCGAATACCTGATGCCGAAGGAGACCAATATCCGTCGGGTGTTCGTCGACAATTCGACCTCCCCGGTCACGTTCTGGACCGGCAGCAACCACGGGGCCGCGGTCGTCAAGGTCGAGCCCCTGGAGTAAACATCCTCGGACTGGGCATCGCCCGACTGGGCATCGTCCGGGTGGACTTGGGCGGCGACTGGGGCCATATAACGCCCCATGACAGCGCCGGGCCCACAATCTCCCGTCACGGGCGGCCGCAAGTTCGTGAAGATGCACGGGCTCGGCAACGATTTCGTGGTCATCGACGCGCGCGAGCAGCCGCTGCAGATCGACGATGAAGCGGCGCGCAGGATCGCCGACCGCCACACCGGCGTCGGCTGCGATCAGCTGATCGTCATCGAGCGGCCGCCGAACGGCAAGGCCATCGCCGACGTGGTGATGCGCATCCGCAATGCCGACGGCGGCGAGGTCGAGGCCTGCGGCAATGCCTCGCGTTGCGTCGCCGATCTGGTCATGCGCGAGACCGGGCGCGACGCCGTGGTGATCGAGACCGCGGCGGGGCTGCTCGACGCGCAGCGCGCGAGCGGCGGCCGCATCACGGTCGATATGGGCGTGGCCCGGCTCGACTGGCGCGACATCCCGCTCGCCAAGCCGCAAGATACCGGCCGCCTCGACTTGAGCCTCGGACCATTGAAGGAGCCGGCGGCGGTGAGCCTGGGCAATCCGCACGCGGTGTTCTTCGTCGACGACGCCGAGCGCATCGATCTCAAGAGCCTGGGGCCGGTGCTGGAGCACCATCCGCTGTTTCCCGAGCGCGCCAATATCGGCGTCGCCCAGGTGATCGACCGGGGCCGCATCCGCCTTAGGGTGTGGGAGCGCGGCACCGGCATCACGCTCGCCTGCGGCACGGGCGCCTGCGCGGCCCTGGTCGCGGCGGCGCGGCGCGGGCTCAGCGAGCGCAAGGCGGTCGTCGTCGTCGATGGCGGCGAGCTCGAGATCGAATGGCTGAAGGACGGCCATGTGCTGATGACCGGGCCGGTGGCGGTGAGCTTCACCGGCGAGCTGCCCGTCTCGTGACCTCGCCTGCGACGGAGACGGTCCGGCGCGCCCCCGAAATCGTCACGTTCGGCTGCCGGCTCAACGCCTACGAATCGGAGGTCATGGCGGACCTCGCCGCAGACGCCGGGATCGACGACCTGGTGATCGTCAATACCTGCGCCGTGACCGCCGAGGCCGAGCGGCAGGCCCGTCAGGCCATCCGCCGCATCAAGCGCGAGCGACCGGCGGCAACGATCGTCGTCACCGGCTGCGCCGCCCAGATCGACCCGGCGCGGTTTGCCGCCATGCCCGACGTGGCACGGGTGATCGGCAATCGGGAAAAGCTCGAGCCGCACACTTGGCGCGCCCTCGCGGCGACGCCGGAGAGCCAGAAAATCCGCGTCGGCGACATCATGGCGGTGCGCGACACCGCACCGCATCTGCTGCCCGGCTTCAGCGCCCACACCCGGGTGTTCCTCGAAGTCCAGCAGGGCTGCGATCACCGGTGCACGTTCTGCGTCATCCCGTTCGGCCGCGGGCCAAGCCGCTCGGCACCGCTTGGCGTTGTCACCGAACAAGTTCGCCACTACGTGGAGCGCGGCGCCCGCGAGGTCGTGCTGACCGGGGTCGACCTGACCGCGTGGGGCGGCGATCTGCCGGGCCAGCCATCCTTCGCCTCGCTGGTGCGGCGTCTTCTCGCCGCCATTCCCGAGCTGCCCCGGCTGCGCCTGTCCTCGCTCGACCCGGCCGAGATCGACGACGACCTGCTGACCCTGTTTGCCACCGAAAAGCGACTGATGCCGCATCTCCATCTCTCGATTCAGGCGGGCGACGATCTCATCTTGAAGCGGATGAAGCGCCGCCACAGCCGCGACGAGGTCCTGGCCGTCTGCCGCCGCGTGCGGGACGCGCGGCCGGACGCGGCCCTGGGGGCCGATCTGATGGCTGGGTTTCCGACCGAAGACGACGCCATGGCCGCGCGCACGCGTGCGCTGATCGACGAGGCGGGGCTGGATTTTGCGCATGTGTTCCCGTTCTCCGCCCGTCCCGGCACGCCCGCCGCCCGCATGCGGCAGCTGCCCGGGCCGGTGGTCGCCGAGCGGGCACGCCGGCTCCGCCACGCGGCCGCGGCGGCGCAAGCACGGTTCCTGACGCGCCACATCGGACGCACCGTGCAGGTGCTGGTCGAAAAAAGCGGCCGCTTCGGGCACGCCGAGGATTTCGCCGCGGTCAGTCTCGATATCGCGGCACGGCCGGGAACGATCGTGCCGGCACGGATCGTCAGCGCCGGCGACAGCCAGCTGCACGGCGAAGCCATCGCGGGGACCGCATGAGCTGGTTCCAGCGTCTCAAGACCGGACTCGGCCGCTCATCGAACCGTCTGGTCGAGGGCATCGGCCGCGCGCTGACCTCGCGCAAGCTCGACGATGCGGCGCTCACCGAGATCGAGGAGGCGCTGATCGAGTCCGATCTCGGGCCGATGGCCGCGGCGAAGCTCACCGACCGGCTGCGCCACCGCAAATTCCCCGGCGACGTGGATACGATCGCGGTGCGCGAGGCGCTGGCCGCCGAGATCGGCACCCTGCTGCTGCCGGTGGCCAAGGCGTTCGAGCCCGATCCCGCACGCAAGCCGCATGTCGTGCTGGTCGTCGGCGTCAATGGCAGCGGCAAGACGACGACGATCGGCAAGCTGGCACACCAGCTCAAGGCCGATGGCCGCAAGACCATGCTGGTCGCCGGCGACACATTCCGCGCGGCAGCGGTCAGCCAGCTCAAGATCTGGGGCGAGCGCACCGGCTCGGAGGTGATCACCGGGCCGGAAGGCAGCGATCCGGCGTCGCTCGCCTTCGATGCGCTGACCCGCGCGCGCGCCGAGGGCGTCGACGTGCTGCTGATCGACACCGCGGGGCGGCTGCACAACAAAGCCGACCTGATGGCGGAGCTTGCGAAGATCGTGCGCGTGATCCGGCGGCTTGATCCCATCGCGCCACACGACGTGCTGCTGGTCCTCGACGCGACCACCGGACAGAACGCCCTGGCCCAGGTCGAGACCTTCAAGGCCATGGTCGACGTCTCTGGAGTCGCGATCACGAAGCTCGATGGCAGCGCTCGCGGCGGAATTTTGGTCGCCATCGCCGAAAAATTCTCGGTGCCGGTGATGGCGGTGGGTGTCGGCGAGACCGCCGACGATCTCCAAAAATTTGACGCCGCGGCCTTCGCGCGCGGACTTTTGGGTCTCGATTCTTAGATCAGAATTGAATCCGCGAGTCGTTAATTTACCGCGGTTTTCTGCGCTTTTTGGGCTCTCTTCTTGCGATGACTTCGCGCCGACCCACTACATCAGCGCACCCAATGACGCTCGCCTGCAAAATGTTGCGGGCCTTCCCATGAATAGTAGGTAGGTCTTGTCAAGCCCCTGCCTATTGATTTTTCTTGACAATGGGTGACCTAGGATGATGTTCTAGGCGGGTTCGGATCGAATTCAGGGAGGGTTTTCACAACGAGCGGCACATATTCGGCGGTCTCCCGTCGTCCGTTCCGCACGACCCTCGACGATCTGAAACCATCGGAAACCAAGGAGTCACACCCATGGCAGCGAAAAAGAAAGCCAAGAAGAAAGCCAAGAAGAAGATCTAATCTGAACGCTCGGTGCGTACAGAATTAAACTAATTCTCTCCTGAGCAAACTTCGAGGCTGCGTTGGACGGTAATACCGTCCAACGCATTTTTCATTTTGGGGGGACGCTCGTCCGCGTCCCGCGACCAGTCAGAAAAAGTCGCCGGTCTCGCCGGGTGGATTGCCGCGGGCCGCGAATACCGTCGCATCACCGATCTCGCGGTCATGCGTCAGCGCCCAGCGAACCGACGGGAACGCCAGCTCCGACCACGGGATCTCCTCCCACGACAAGAGGCGCACCTCCTGCGTTTCCGGCCCCGCGGACACTTCGCCGTCGACGAGGCTGGCGCGATAGATCACCTGGACCTGCGACAGACGCGGGATGTTGTAGACCGCGAGCACGCCGTGAAGGGTCAGCCGGGCACGCGCCTCTTCCCAAGCCTCGCGCAACGCACCAGCCTCGACCGATTCATTGAGCTCAAGGTAGCCCGCCGGCAGCGTCCAAAACCCTTTTCGTGGATTGATGTCGCGCCGGCACAACAGCACGCGGCCCTGCCAGTGGGCGACCGCCCCCACGACCACCTTCGGATTGTCGTAATGCACGAAGCCGCAATCGGGACAGGTCAGCCGTTCGCGGTTGTCGCCATCGGGGATGCGCGACACACGCGGACCGAACGTCGGCAGAGGAACGCGGCTCATCGCTGGAAGTTTGGACGCCTCCCTCCGGCGAGGCAAGCATCGAACCGACGGCGGACGACTGGCGGCCTCGGCAGCCGCGCCGGCGATGTTCAGACGAGGATGTTGATGATCGAGCCGCGCGGCAGGGGGCGGCGCGGCGGCTGAGTCGGGATCGACGGCCCATTGGTCTGGGTCTGTACTGCGGTCGCCGAAGCCGGCGTTCCCGGGACCGGCGCCTTCAGCTGCGCGAACACAGCGCGCGCAGCTTCGCGGGCGGCCTCGCTGGTGTTGGGCCGTTGGGGACGCCCGGCGGGAGTGGAGACTTGCGACGAAGAGCCGGAAATGGCCTGCAGCAGCGACGGACTAGGCGAAATCTGCATATCCGCAATTTGACACGATTTCGCCTAAAACTTCGTTAATCCCGTGAAATGGCTTATTAAGCCCGGGTGGAATAGGCTTTTGCGCCGGGGTGTTCATCCGGCGTCGCTAATATGCAGCGCGCCGGTTCCCTGGGCTTCCACGGTCGCGGCGGATGACATCACGCAAGGGGCGGGGATGAGCAGGCCGGAGGACGATCATCCGATCGTTGCGCAGATTCCACATTTGCGGCGCTACGCGCGGGCTCTCATCGGTGATCGCGCGCTGGCCGAGGATCTGGTCCAGGACTCGCTCGAGCGGGCGTGGAGCCGGTTCCATCTGTGGCGCGAAGGCAGCAACCTGAGGACATGGCTTTTCACGATCATGCATAACCTGCACGCCAACCTCGCCCGCAACGCCAGCCGCCGCCCGATGGCGGCGCCGATCGACGACGAGTTCAGCCTACCGACGCGGCCGACCCAGGAAGATCAGATGGAGGTGGCGGCGATCGAGGCGGCGCTGGCCCGCCTTCCCGAAGAGCAGCGCCAGGTGGTCCTGCTCGTGGGGCTTGAGGAGATGACGTACCAGGAAGCGGCCGCGGCGCTCGAGATTCCGGTGGGCACGGTGATGAGCCGGCTGCATCGCGGCCGCGAGCGGCTGCGCGAGATGATGACCGCCGCCAGCGGCACGGGCCTGAGGAGAGTGAAATGACATCGCCCGCCGCCGGCGGTCCGAACTTCCCGTTCGGCGACGACGACATCCACGCTTTCGTCGATGGCCAGCTTGCGCCCGAGCGTCGGGCGGAGATTCAGCGCTGGCTGGACAGCGACCCCGAGGCCGCGTCGCGCGCCGCCTTCTACGCGCGCCAGAATGCGGCGATGCACCGCCGCTTCGACCACATCCTCGCCGAGCCGATTCCCCGCGACTGGGGCCCGGCGCCGGTGTGGCGGCGGCGGATCCGCGACCGCCGCGCCCCGAGTGTCCGCCATGTCGGGATCGCGGCCGCGTGGCTGTTCGCCGGCCTCATCGCCGGCTGGGCGACCCACGATCTGGTGATCCCGCCGCCGCCCGCAGAGCGCGTGGCGCAGGAGCCGGTGCCGATCACCCAGCAGGCGGCCGTGGCCTACGCCGTGTTCACGCCGGAGGTCCGCCATCCGGTCGAGGTCAGGGCCGACGAAGATCATCTGCTGCGCTGGCTGTCCACCCGCATGGGCCGGCCGATCAAGGCGCCCAGCCTCGACGACGACGGCTGGCACCTGATGGGCGGGCGCCTGCTGCCGGTGGCCGACGACGCGCCGTCAGGCAGCCATATCGCCTGTCAGTTCATGTACGAGAACGACAAGGGCGAGCGCGTGACCTTGTACCTGAAAAGCGTCGACGGCAGTGCCGGTCCGTCCTCGTTCCGCTATGCCGACGAGGTCGACGGCGTCAGCGTCTACTACTGGCTGGATACCAAGCTCGCTTACGCGCTGGCCGGCAAGCTGCCCAAGGACGACTTGAAGCACCTGGCCTGGAAGCTCTACGTGCAGTTCACGGGCTAATTTTCTAGCCCCTCAGACGCCGGGCGGACCGCATCCGCGGTCCTTGGCTTCGCGCCCATTAGACTAGGGCGCGCCGCCGCAGTCGCGGCGGTTGTTGTCCTCGGAAGCCTCGGACGTCTTTAGTTCTGCAGCGCCGCGACGCCGGGCAGCGTCTTGCCTTCCAGCCATTCGAGGAAGGCGCCGCCCGCCGTGGAGACGTAGGAGAGCTTCTCCTCGACGCCGGCTTGCGCCAGCGCCGCCACCGTATCGCCGCCGCCCGCCACCGAGAGCAGGTTGCCGGCTTTGGTGAGCTTCGCGACCTCGCGCGCGGCGGCGTTGGTTCCGGCGTCGAACGGCGGATGCTCGAACGCGCCGAGCGGTCCGTTCCACACCAATGTGCGGCAGGCCGCGAGCGCCGTGACGGTTTCAGCGACCGACTGTTTGCCGAGATCGAGGATCATCTGGTCCTCGGGCACGCGGCCGATCGGCACGGTCTTCGCCGCATCGCCCGCGGTGAGGGCGGGCGCCACGACCGCATCGACCGGGAGCACGATCCGCTTCTTGTCCGCCTCCGCGTCGGCCATGATCCGCCGCGCGGTGTCGGCCATGTTGCGCTCGCACAGCGAGCGACCGACGGCGATGCCTTTGGCGTGCAGGAACGTGTTCGCCATGCCGCCGCCGATGATCAGGATGTCAACCTTTCCCAGAAGATTGCCCAGCAGCTCCAGCTTGGTCGACACTTTGGCCCCGCCCACGATCGCCGCCACCGGATGGCGGGGCGCCTCCAGCGCCTTGTTCAACGCCTCGAGCTCGGCCTGCATCAGCCGCCCGGCGGCGTGCGGCAGGAAGCGCGCGATCGCCTCGGTCGACGCGTGCGCACGATGCGCGCACGAGAACGCATCGTTCACATAGAGGTCGCCGAGGGCGGCGAGCTGCTTGGCGAAGCCGGCGTCGTTGGCCTCCTCCTCGGCGTGGAACCGCAGATTTTCGAGCAGCGCGACGTCGCCCGACTTCAGCGCCGCGACGACCCGCTCGGCGGCAGCACCGATGCAATCGGCGGCGAAACTCACCCGCCGGCCGCCCAGAGCAGTCCCCAGGGGCTCGGTCAGCGGCGCCAACGACATCGTCTTGTCGGGCTTGCCTCTCGGCCGGCCGAAATGAGACAGCACGACCACCTTGGCACCTTTATCGGCCAGCTCGCGGATGGTCGGCGCCAGCCGTTCGATGCGCGTCGCGTCGGTCACCCGGCCATCCTTCATAGGTACGTTGAGATCGGCGCGCACGAGGACCCGGCGGTCCTTCACTTTGACGTCGTCGAGGGTGGCAAATCCGGCCATCGTCTATTCCTTACAATTCTGACAGACACGCGCGGCGGGTTGGAGCACAGACCCGCTGGCGCCGCAACGTTCTTACCTTCCGTCCGACTCCAGGGCCTGCGTCAAAAAGGGATTTGTCGCCCTGTCAAGAGGGTGCTATTTTTTAGTCGCAGGGTATTCTTGGATCGCAACCAAGAAAAACATAACAAGTGCAAAAGAGAACAGGGAACAGTTCAGCAGGGAGTACCAAAAAATGAGTGCGTCGGGGGATGGCGTGCCCATTCGCGCCACCGTTAAGTGGTTCAATACGGCAAAAGGGTTCGGTTTCGTCACTCCAGCGGATGGATCGCCCGAAGCGTTTTTGCATCTGTCCGCTCTCAAGCAGGCGGGGTTCGAGAGCGTCGGCGAAGGGGCGGGCATGCTGGTCGAGATCGGCCAGAGCCCGAAAGGCCGGCAGGTGCTCCGGGTGCTTGAAGTCGACAACAGCATGGCCCGTGCACCGGCCCCGCGCCCGCGGATGGGCGGCGGCGTCGGTCCAGGACCGGGCGCGGCTCCGATCTCGCTCGAGGGAGCGGTCGACGTCGACGGCGTGGTGAAATGGTTCAGCTCGCTGAAGGGCTACGGGTTCGTGTCGCCGAATGACGGCGGCAAGGACGTGTTCGTCCACATCACCATCCTGCGCAATGCCGGGCTCGACAGTCTGATGCCCGGCCAGAACGTGCGCATGAAGGTGGTGACGGCGCGCAAGGGGCCTGAAGCCGTGCAGGTGCAGCTGAGCGGGCCGACACCGGCCAATCCGGACGGCGACGGCTACAGATAGCCTGAGACGTCGTAAGCTCGGCGGGTCTGCGCGTTCGGCTTCGGCGCCGGTGCGGCGCCTATGCGTCCGCGCGACTTTTTTCTGGAACCAGCCAGTCGACGCGAGCACCGGCGCGGGGTGCCGCTTCGAACAGCTCCGCCAGCTTCGGCAGCAACGCCGATAGCGTCGCATCGAGGCGCCACGGCGGATTGACCAGCACCAGCCCGCACCCGTTCAGCCGCTCGGGATCGTTCGCCGGCCGCAGCAGCAGCTCGGCGACCAGCATGCGGGCAATGCCGCTGGCCTTGAGCGCCTCGTGGAACGCGGCGACCGGGGCGCGATCCTTGACCGGATACCACAGCAGATATTGCCCGGACGCCCAGCGGCGATGCGCATGCCGCAACCCGCGCGCCAGCCGCTCGAACTCATCGCGGCGCTCGAACGGCGGATCGATCAGCACCAGACCGCGGCGCTCCTTGGGCGGCAGGAAGGCTTTCAGGCCGATATAGCCGTCGGCGTTGTGGATGCTGACCCGGCGATCGCCGGCGAACAGCGCCGCGAGGGTCCGCGCATCCTCCGGATGCAACTCCAGCAGCGCCAGGCGATCTTGCGGCCGCAGCAGGTCCAAGGCCAGCCGCGGACTGCCGGGGTACCAGCGCAGCTCCGACCGCCCCTTGTTCAGCGCGCGCACCACCGAAAGATAGGGATCGAGCTCGCCCGGCAGAGCCTTCGGGCCGGCGTCGAGCAGCTTCAGCACGCCGTTGCGGAACTCGCCGGTCTTCTGCGCTTCGGTCGACGACAGGTCGTAGCGCCCAATCCCGGCATGGGTGTCGAGCACGCAGAACGGCGTATCCTTCGCCTTCAGCCGCTCGATCAGGAGGGCCAGGGTCGCGTGCTTGACAACATCGGCGAAATTGCCCGCGTGGTAGGCGTGTCGATAGTTCATGGGCGCTTGCGTGATTAGGGCTCTGTCGCTGAGCGGATTTTATGAGATGATCGGCCCTCATGTCGCGCTTCGATCACCTGTTCACCGCCCGTCTCGACGAGCTCGGCGCCCACCACCGGCTGCGCCGTCTGCGGCCGCTCAAGCCCGCCGGCGCCGGCACGGTAACGCGCGACGGGCGGACGCTGATCAATTTCTCGTCCAACGATTATCTGGGCCTTGCCGGCCACCCCGCCTTGCGCGAACGCAGCCGCGCCTGGGCCGAAGCCCTGGGCAGCGGGGCCGGCGCGTCGCGCCTGGTCTCCGGCACGCTGGACGCGCACGAGCAGATCGAAGCCAAGGTCGCCGCGTTCAAGCAGACCGAGGCCGCGCTGATCTTCGCCTCCGGGTTCCAGGCCAACGGCACCGTGCTTCCGGCCCTGCTCGATCGGCGTGTGCTCGGCGCCGAGGCGGTCGTCTTTGCCGATGCGTTGATACACGCCAGCCTGCACCATGGCTGCCGCGCGGCGGGCGTGCGGCCGGTCCTGTTCCGCCACAACGATCTCGGCCATCTCGACCAGCTGCTGACGGCCCAGCGAGACGCTGCACCCCGCTTCATCGTCACCGAGAGCGTCTTCAGCATGGATGGCGACTGCGCCGACATCGCGGCGCTGGCGGATCTCGCCGATCGGCATGACGCCTTCCTCTACGTCGATGAAGCGCATGCGACCGGCGTGCTGGGTCCGCGCGGCGCCGGGCTCACGGCAGCGGCGCCGGGCCGCGTCGACCTGATCATGGGCACGTTCAGCAAGGCGCTCGGCAGCTTCGGCGCCTACGTCGCCGGTTCGCGGACCCTGCGCGACTACCTGATCAACCGCTGCGCCGGTTTCATCTATTCGACCGCGTTGCCGCCGCCGGTGCTGGGCGCCATCGACGCCGCCCTCGACTTGGTCCCGGCGATGGACGCCGAGCGCTCGCATCTGCAGGCGCTGGCGGCCCGCCTGCGCGCGGCACTGAAAGCCGAAGGCTGCGACACCGGCCCGTCGACAACTCAGATCGTGCCGGTGCTGATCGGCGACGAGGCGCGCACCGTGGCCTTGTCCGCCGAGCTGGAGCGCCAGGGGCTGCTCGGCGTCGCCATCCGCCCGCCCACAGTGCCGTCCGGCGGCAGCCGCATCCGCTTCGCGCTCAGCGCCGCGCATACCAGCGCGGATATCGACCGCCTCGCGGCTACGGTCGTCCGCGCCGCCCGCCCCGTCGCGGCCTGATCTTTCGTTGCCCTGCGACCATGACGAGCGGCGCGTTCGTGACCGGGACGGATACCGATATCGGTAAGACATTGGTGTCGGCCTGCCTCGCGGTGGCGTGGCGGGCCGCCTACTGGAAGCCGGTGCAGACCGGGCTCGCGGCGGACCCTGGCGACACCGCGACGGTCGCCGAGCTGGCCGGCCTGTCGCCGGAGCGCGTGCTCCGGCCGGCCTACGCCTTTCAGGCGCCGCTGTCGCCGCACGCCGCGGCCGCGGCGGAAGGAACAACCATCGCGCTCGAGCGCATTCAGTGCCCGCAGACGACCGGCCCCGTCGTGGTCGAGGGTGCGGGCGGCGTGCTGGTGCCGCTGAACGAGTCGGCCCTGATGGCGGATCTGATCAAGCGCCTCGGCCTGCCGGCGATCGTGGTCGCCCGAACCAGCCTCGGCACCATCAATCACACCCTGCTGAGCCTCGAGGCGCTGCGCGCCCGCGACATCAGGATCGCCGGGGTCATCCTCAACGGTGAAGAGAACCCCGGCAACCGTCACGCCATCGAAACGTTCGGCCACGTGCGAGTCCTGGCGGAACTGCCGCGCCTGCCGCGCGTCGACCGTCCATCGATCGCCGCGCTTGCCGCGCGCATGCCCGACGTGGCCACGGTGAGCGCATGACTGGCAGCGACGACCTCCGGTCGCTGGACGCGCGTCATGTCTGGCATCCGTTCACCCAGGCCCGCACGGCGCCGCCGCCGATCCCGATCCGGCAGGGACGCGGCAGCCGCCTCATCGCCGAAGACGGGCGCGAATTCGTCGACCTCGTCTCGTCGTGGTGGGTCACCTTGCACGGTCATGCCGAGCCGGCGATCGCGCAGGCCATCGCGTCGCAGGCGGCGCGCCTGGAGCAGGTGATGTTCGCCGGCTTCACTCATGAGCCGGCGGTGCGGCTGGCGGCACGGCTGACCGCGCTGCTGCCAGCACCGCTCACCCGCGTGTTCTATTCCGACGACGGCTCGACCAGCGTCGAGGTGGCGCTGAAGCTCGCGCTCCAATACTGGCGCAACCTCGGCCAGCCCCGGCACCGCATGCTGGCGTTCGAGGGCGGCTATCACGGCGATACCTTCGGCGCCATGGCGGTCGGCCGCAGCTCCGGGTTTTACACGCCGTTCCAGGACAAGCTGTTTGCGGTCGACTTCATCCCCTTCCCCGCCACCTGGATCGACGATCCGGACGTTGCGGCGACGGAAGCGCGCAGCCTCGCCGCCCTGGATCGCTGGCTCGCCGACCATGGCAGCGAGGCCGCCGCGTTCATCGCCGAGCCGCTGGTGCAAGGGGCGGCCGGCATGCGGATGTGCCGGCCGGCGTTTCTTCAGGAAGCCGCCAAGCGCGCGCGCGCCGCCGGCCTGCTGGTCATCTTCGACGAGGTGATGACCGGCTTCGGCCGCACCGGTACCAATTTCGCCTGCGACGCCGCCGGCATCGCCCCCGACCTGATCTGCCTGTCGAAGGGCCTGACCGGCGGATTCCTGCCCCTGGCCGCGACGGTGTGCACGGATCAGATCCACGACGCGTTTCTCGACGCAGGCTTCGAGAAAGCCTTCGCGCACGGCCATTCCTACACCGCGAACCCGCTGGGCTGTGCGGCGGCGTTGGCGTCGCTGGACCTGCTGGAGGCGCCCGAGACCGCGACCCGGATCCGCCGCATTGGCGCGGCTCACGCGGCGGGCTTATCGCAGCTGTCCAACTGTGCCGCGCTCACGCGCCGCCGGCAGACCGGCACCATCGCCGCCGTGACCTTGCCGGCCACCGACGCGGGCTACAGTGCCGCCATCGGCCCGCGCGCCGCCGGATATTTTCTGGAGCGTGGCCTGCTCGTGCGGCCGATCGGCAACGAGCTGTATTTCCTGCCGCCCTATTGCGTCACCGACGAGGAGATCGCCGCGGCCTACCGGACCGCGGCGGATTTCGCGCGGACGTTACGCTAGGTCGAACAGCAGGATTTCGGCGTCGTCGACTCCAGCGATGTCGAGCCGCGTTTCCTTCGCGATCGCGGCCCCATCGCCGGCCTGCAGCGCCGTGCCGTTCACCGTCGCCTTGCCGCGCGCCATCTGGATCCAGGCGTTGCGCCCGGACTTGAGCTCGTGCACCACCCGCTCGCCTTTGGCCAAGGTCGAGGCATAGAGATCGATGTCCTGAAAGATCCGCACGGTGCCGTCGCGCGCATCGCGCGACGCCACCAGCTTGAGCTTGCCCTGGCGCGCGGCGGCGTCGAACGCTTTCTGATCGTAGCGCGGCGGCAGGCCGTTGCGCTCCGGCAGCATCCAGATCTGCAGCAGATGCACCGGTGCCGTCTCCGAGTGATTGAACTCGGAGTGGCGGATCCCGGTGCCAGCACTCATGATCTGCACCTCGCCCGGACGGATCACCGAGCCGGTGCCGATCGAATCCTTGTGCTCCAGCGCCCCCTCCAGCACGTAGGTGAGGATCTCCATATCGCGGTGCGGGTGGGTGGGAAACCCGGCCCCCGGCGCGACCGTGTCGTCGTTGATCACCCGCAGCGCACGAAAGCCCATGTTCTGCGGATCGTGATATTCCGCGAACGAGAAGCTGTGCCGGCTGTCGAGCCAGTCGAATTTCGAGACACCGCGCTGAGCGGCGGGGCGGAGAGCGATCATGGCCTGGTCCTTTCGCCCGGCAGGGATGGATGCCGGGGAAGCCTCCAAATGCGTCCGCCCGGTCGTGGAAACAAGACGTTTCGCCGTTCCGACCGACTTACACCGGGGTAACGCGAGGCGACACCGCGTGCGGATGGGATGCCCTGGTCTTGAGCACACCCACCCGTTGTCATTGCCCGGCCCCCGGGTCCGGCCCCACGGGTCCCGCCCCACCGGTCCCGCCGAAGGCGGGCCGGAGGACAGGCTCCGGCCGGCCCGAGGACAAGCTTCACGACCGGGCAATCCATCGTGCCGCCTGAACCATGGATGCACCGCTTTCGCGGGGCATGACGGAAGGGAATCGCAAGGGTTTTAGCGAGCGATTTCAATGCCATCCGAGTTTATGCGAATGAGTTGCATTGTCATTGACAAGGGCTGCCCGGGCCCTTAAATCTTTCTTTGCGATTGGTTCTTAATCTCACGGAAAACCCGGGCGGTACATTCATGTATGTCTGCATCTGCAATGCGATCACCGACGGCGAGATCCGCGCCCTCGTGGCCCAGGGCTGCCGGTCCGTCGGAGGCGTGTATCGCGGGCTGAACTGTCAGCCGCAGTGCTGCAAGTGCACCACCCACATCCGCGAGTTGATCAACGGCGCCGACGAGGCGAGCCCGCTCGGCGATTCGTCCCTGGCAACGGCCTGACCGGGCCCCGCGGTTGCGCCGCGTTTCGATCCGGCGTTAAGTGTCGGCCATCGAACCCGGGAGAGGCGCATGAAGGGCGACAAGGCCGTCCTCCAGCAGCTCAACAAGGTGCTGACCAACGAGCTGACGGCGATCAACCAGTACTTCCTGCACGCGCGCATGTGGAAGAACTGGGGATTTGAGAAACTCGCCAAGCACGAGTACGACGAATCCTGCGGCGAGATGAAGCACGCCGACAACCTGATCGAGCGCATCCTCGTGCTCGAGGGGCTTCCCAACCTGCAGAACCTGCACAAGCTCGGCATCGGGGAAACCGTGCCCGAAGGCCTCAAATGCGACCTGGCGCTCGAGCGCCGTGGCCGCGGCGATCTCCTGGAGGCGATCACGGCCTGCGAGACCGCCAGCGATTTCGTGTCGCGCAATGTGTTGCGGCATATCCTCGACGATACCGAGGAGCATATCGACTATCTCGAGACGCAAATGGAGCTGATCGAGAAGGTCGGCCTGCAGAACTATCTGCAATCGCAGATGTGATCCCGGCCCGTGAGCGAAACCTGTCCGCCGGGTCGATAAAAGCGACACGCCCCACGCGGTTCTAACGCCCGCCGGCAGCGACTACGTTCGATACGGAACCCGCTCCGTATCCATGTCGCCGCCGACGCTCAATCTCTCCCGCCAAATCGCGATCGTCACCGGAGCCAGCTCCGGGATCGGCCGCGCGTGCGCGATCCACCTGGGGGCGGCGGGCGCCAAGGTCGTCGTCAACTATTCGCACAAAGCCGACGAGGCCACCGAGGTCGTCCGGGAAATCACCGGCCGCGGCGGCGACGCCATGGCCATCCGCGCCGACGTCAGCAAGGAGGCCGAGGTCGAGGCGCTGTTCGCCGAGACCATCCGACGCTTCGGCACGCTCCACATCCTGGTGAGCAATGCCGGGATTCAGCGCGATGCGCCGTTCGTCGAAATGACTCTCCAGCAATGGCAGCAGGTGATCGACGTCAACCTGACCGGGCAGTTCCTCTGCGCGCGCGCCGCGGTGCGCGAGTTCCTGCGCCGCGGCATGCAGCCGGACATTTCGTCCGCGATGGGCAAGGTCATCTGCATGTCGTCGGTGCACGAAGTGATCCCGTGGGCCGGGCACGTGAACTACGCCGCGTCCAAAGGCGGGGTGATGCTGTTCATGAAGTCGCTGGCGCAGGAGGTCGCGAAGCACCGCATCCGCGTCAACAGCATCGGGCCCGGGGCCATCCAGACGCCGATCAACCGGCCGGCCTGGGAGACCAAGGACGCGCTGGACGCGCTGCTGAAGCTCATTCCCTATGGCCGGATCGGCCAGCCCGGCGATATCGGCCGCGCCGCGGTGTGGCTCGCGTCCGACGACTCGGACTATGTCACCGGCACGACGTTGTTCGTCGACGGCGGCATGACCCTGTATCCCGGCTTCTCCGAGGGCGGCTGACCCGCGTGTCGGAAACCCTCACAGCCCTGGAGACCGCGGAGAAAACGCGGCTCCACGAACAGGCGGAAACGAAGAAGCGGATCGAGGACTACGCCCTGATCGGCGACACCAGCACCTGTGCCCTGGTCGGGCGCGACGGCTCGATCGACTGGCTCTGTCCGCCGAACTTCGACTCTCCGGCGTGTTTCGCGGCCCTCCTCGGGACCGCCGAGAACGGCCGCTGGCTCATCGCACCCCAGGAGCGGCCAAGCATCGTCACGCGCCGCTACATCGACGACACGCTGGTGCTCGAGACCCGGTTCGGAACCTCGACCGGGACGGCGTGCGTCACCGATTTCATGCCGCTCAATCGCGGCGAGGCGACGGACATCATCCGGATCGTCACCGGCATCGAGGGCGTGGTGCCGATGAAGCTCGATATCCGCTTCCGGTTCGACTACGGCCACATCATCCCGTGGGTGCGCCGCAGCGACGACGGCATCATCGCCATTGCCGGCCCCGACGCGATCCGCCTGTCCACTAAATTGCCGCTCGAAGGCCGCGGCTGGAGCACCGTCTCCGAGTTCAGGGTCGCGGCCGGTGAGCGCATCCCCGTCGTGCTGACCTGGCACCGCTCCTACGATCCGGCGCCGCCGCAGCGCGACCCCGACGCCCTGCTGCGCGAGACGCGGGCGTGGTGGGTCGACTGGAGCGGTCCGTGCAACACGCTCCGCGACTCGCCGAAGAAGTGGCGAAACGCCACCGTGCGCTCGGCCATCACGCTGAAAGCGCTGACCCACGCGCGGACCGGCGGCATGGTCGCGGCGGCGACGACCTCGCTGCCCGAATTCATCGGCGGCGTCCGCAACTGGGACTATCGCTATTGCTGGCTGCGCGACGCGACGTTCACGCTGTACGCGCTCATGTGCACCGGCTTCACCGAAGAAGCCCGCTCCTGGCGGGACTGGCTGGTCCGCGCCGCGGCGGGAAAGCCGGACGAGCTGCAGATCATGTACAGCCTGGCCGGCGAGCGGCGCCTGCCGGAATCCGAGCTGCCGTGGCTTCCCGGGTTCGGGAACAGCCGCCCGGTGCGGATCGGCAACGCGGCCTATGTCCAGCAGCAGCTCGACGTCTATGGCGAGGTCATCGACGCGCTGCACTATGCGCGCCGCAGCGGGTTGGACGTCAACGACGATGCGTGGCGAGTCCAGCTCGAGCTCGTTCGATATCTCGAGAAACACTGGCGCGATCCCGGGTCCGGCCTGTGGGAGCAGCGCACCGAGCCGCGGCGGTACGTGTACTCGACGGTGATGGCCTGGGCGGCGTTCGACCGGACGATCAGAGCCATCGAGCGCTACAAGCTGGATCTGCCCACCGAGCCCTGGAAGGCCCTGCGCAAGGCAATCCACGACGAGGTCTGCCAGGATGGGTTTTCGACCCGCCGCAACGCGTTCGTCCAATATTTCGGCGGCGAGGAGCTCGATGCCTCGGCGCTGCTGATTCCGCTGGTCGGGTTCCTGCCGATCAGCGACCCGCGGATCGTGGCCACGGTCGACACCATCCAGCGCAACCTGATGGCCGACGGCTTCGTGCTGCGCTATTTCGCCGACGAATCAGCCGACGGGCTGCCGGCCGGCGAAGGCGCCTTCCTCGCCTGCTCGCTGTGGCTGGCCGACAACCTGGCGCTGATGGGTCGCTTCGAAGAGGCCGAGGAGATCTTCGAGCGGGTGCTGGGGGTGGCCAACGACGTCGGACTGCTCGCCGAGGAGTACGACCCGCTGAACAGGTGTCAGCTCGGGAACTTTCCGCAGGCGTTCTCTCACGTCGGCGTGATCAACACGGTGCGCAACCTGACCCTCGCCGCCAAGGCCCGGCAGGACAAGGTGCCCGCGACCGTGAACGGCGAGCAGGTCCCGGCCGCGTCGCGCGGCGAGGTCAAACATTGACGCCAACCCTGCGCCCGCGCCGATCGCGCGGGCGGTATGGTTAATCGTCGCCCAAGGCCACGAAAAGATCCGGCGGCAATTCGAGCCAGCGCAGGCCGACATCGCCGTTGTCGCCGACGCGCACGACCTCGGCGATGAATTCGCCGCGGGCCTCGGGCCCCTCGAGGTCCAGGCGGCCCTCGACCTGCTGCTTCAGCCGGAACCGGCTGGTCCCGTCATTGATGCGGCAGCCGCCGAGCGACCAGTCGAGCGCTCTGTATTTTTGGCCGCCGACCCGCAGCGCCAGAGGCGGGGTTCCGGTGCGCCGGTGTTTCCGCCGTTCGGTCCGATCCTGAGACTCGCGCAAAGCCCGCCCCCCGTCCGTCCGGACGCCGTTGTACAGGGTTGGAAGGAAACATGCATTACATTCGAGCGCGATTACCGAAGTCTTAATGCCGCGCCCGCCGGCCGGCCGCCGCGCTTCCGGGGCCCCGCTATTTTTGGTAAACATCGGGGCGATCGCGGCCACGTCCCCGTAGCTCAGCTGGATAGAGCGGCAGTTTCCTAAACTGTAGGTCGGAGGTTCGAGTCCTCTCGGGGACGCCAGCCGCGCCTTCGAACGATTAGAAAAGGCCGGCCCTGCCTTGACCGACGTTCCTCCGGATCCGCTGCAGCACCGATGGACGGAGGCGTATCGCGCGAAATACGGGCTGACCTATCACATTCCGTACGCCCGCCAGGCGGAGCACCTGATCGGCCTTCGCGGCAAGCACGTCCTCGAGGTCGGCGGCGCCTTGCCGGCCGAGTTCGCGCTCGACGGGATCGGCGCCCTAAGCTGGCTCGCCATCGAAGACGTGTCCTACTACGCGGACGCCGGCGGACTGCCGGCCGCCCTGTCGACCGCGCCAGACTTAACCACGATCGACCAGGTCAGCGGCTACCGGCTCGCCCGCGGCCGGATCGAAGCCCTGCCGCCGGCCTTGCACGGGCGCTTCGACGCGATCTTCTCGATCGCGGCGTTCGAGCATCTGGACCGGTTCCCGCGCGCCTTGCGCACGATGCACGCCGCATTGCGCCCCGGCGGCAAGCTGTTCTCGCTGTTCGCGCCGGTGTGGTCGGCGCATGACGGGCATCACCTGCAAGGCGTCACCGACAAGGCCGGACGCAGCTTCAACTATCACGACGGCACCATCCCGCCCTGGGGCCATCTGCTCATGCGGCCGCCCGAGCTGTACGAGCACCTGCTCAGCGTGACCGACGCCGACGCGGCCGCCGAGATCGTCTACATGGTCTACCATTCGCCGTCGATCAATCGGCTGTTCACCGAGGATTACGCGGACTATGTCGGTCGCAGCCCGTTCAAGATCGTCCACCTGAACGGCGTCTTCCCGGTCGACATCCCGGCCGACACCGCGGCGGCGCTGACGACGCTGTTTCCCGGGCGCCGACACTTCAACAACAACGGCATCCTGATGGTGCTGGAGACATAATCGCGTTGGTTGACTTCGGTCCGCGGTACCCGCAAGCTTGTCCATCTCTTTCTGCGGAGTTCCATATGAAGAAACTGGTGTTGGAGACGACGGCGCCCTTCCAGGGCCTCCCCGAGCTGGTGGCCTATGAGGAGGGCCTGTTCGAAAAGGAAGGCCTGATCATCGAGTGGGCCGACCGCGACGCCGGCGTCGACAGGTCGACCAAGGTCGACGTCACCAGCCCGAAAGGCGTGAACCCGTTCAGCAGCCACGGCAAGCTGGTCGAGCAGGGCAAGGCGGACATGTACAACGCCTGCGAATGGGGCAATTACTGCCGCGTCCAGGACACCGGCATCGGCAGCCGCCAGGTCGGCCGCCGCGGCATCGTCACCTACGCCGCCATCGTGGTGCGGCCGGACTCGCCGGTTTACACGGCCCAGCAGCTCGCCGGGCGGACGGTCGGCGTGCCGTTCTATTTCGGCACGCATTATCTCGCCCTCCACCTGCTGGAAGGGTTCCTGCCGCGCGACCAGATCAAGCTCTGTCAGACAGCCAACGGCTCGCGCTACCGGTTCGATTCGATGATGAAGGGCGAGATCGAAGCCACGACATTGACCGAGCCCTACATCACGCTCGCCGAGAAGAAGGGATGCCGGACCATCTGTTCAGCGTTCTACCACGGCACGGAGGTCGCCTCGGACCGCGTCGACGCCGACACGTACGCCGCCTTCAACCGCGCCGTGCGCGAAGCCGTGCGCCGCATCAACGCGAACAAGCGCGCCTACCTCCGCTACTTCATCGATTATCACAAGGCGAAGGATCCCGAGATCGGCACGCTCCGGCCCGAGGATCTGCGCGAGAGCCGCATCGTCGTCTGCGACCCCGCCCCGATCCCGGCGGACGAGATGCAGCGCACCTACGACTGGCTGCGGAGCTGGGGCATGCTGGAGCAGACCCAGTCGCCGGTCGAGCTCATCAATCTCGACGTCCAGCGCCGCGCCCACGCGGCCGCGCGGTAGAGCGGTTCCCGAGCGGACGGAATCGCACTTCCTCCCGCGTCATTCCCGCCCCCGCCTTCGCAGGGGCAGGCCCCAGCGGGAATCCAGGTTCAACCACGGAGGTCACGGAGGAAGATGAGACCAATCGTCTCGGCTCCGTGCTCTCCGTGGCTCCGTGGTGTGTTTTAGGGTTTCTGGACGCCCGCTCAGGTGCTCGCGGAACGCGACACCGGCGCGGGCATGACGAAATATGGGGTGGTTCGACCAAGCCGGAATCTGGTCTAGACGCCGCCGCACGCGGGCGACGGCCATGACCCGGTGTCGCCTGTGCCTCACCGGGTTCGCCGTTGCCGCCTGCGTATTCGCCGCCGTCGCGCCGGCGGGGGCGGCCGATCCGGTGGCGGAGTTTTATGCCGGCAAGACCATCCGCGTCCTGATCGGCGTCACCACCGGCGGCGGCTATGACATCTATGCCCGCACCTTGGCGCGGCACATGGGCCGCCACATCCCCGGCCGGCCGTCGCTGCTACCACAGAACATGCCGGGGGCCGGCAGCCTCAAGGTCGTGAACTACCTTTACGCCGTGGCCCCGCGCGACGGCACGGCGATCGCCACGTTCGGACGCGGCATGGCCATCGACCCGCTGCTCACCCATAACGAAGCGGCCCAGTTCGACGCCAGAACGTTCAACTGGCTCGGCAGCGTGTCCAACGAAGTCAGCGTCTGCGCCTTCATGACCGCGAGCGGCATTCGCGACTGGCAGGACATGCAGACGAAAAAGGCGGTGATCGGCAGCACCGGCAGCGGCGCCGACAGCGACATCTTTCCCCTGATGCTGCGCAACCTCTTTCGTCTGCCATTCAAGATCGTGGCCGGGTTTCCCGGGGCCTCCGAAGTCAACCTGGCGATGGAGCGTCACGAGGTCGACGGCCGCTGCGGCTGGTCGTGGGTGAGCCTGGTGAGCCGCAGCCGTACCCTCTACGAAAGCAAGCAACTCAACATCACCCTGCAGATCGCGCTGCAGAAGCACCCCGACCTGCCCGAGGTGCCGCTGGTCACCGAGCTCACCGACGATTCCAAAATCCAGGCGGCGCTGCGGCTCCTGATCTCGCGCCAGCGCATGGCACGGCCGTTCGCGGCGCCGCCGGATGTGCCGCCGGAGCGCGTGCGCGCCCTGCGGCAGGCGTTCGACGCGACCATGCAGGATCCCGACTTCCTGGCCGAGATGCGGCGGCAGGAGCTCGAGGTCAACCCGGTGCCGGGGACCGAGGTGCAGGCCCTGATCGCCGCGATCTACGCCACGCCGCCCGAGGTGGTGACATTGGCGGCGGCGGCGGTGAAAGACGCCCCCTGAAAACCGCCGCAGTCATGGTAATATCGCGGCCCCGATGAGCGAAATCCAACAGAAGATCGAGGCCTTGCTCGACCTGGCCCGGGCCGAGGCGGACCAGGCGAAATCGCGCATTGCCGACGACCTGAGCGAGATCATTTACGTCGACGGGGCGCCGTTCAGCGAGCGCGAGCTCGATATCGCCACCGACATCCTGCGGCGGCTGGTGCGCGAGACCGAGAGCGCGGTCCGCCAGCGCATGGCGGAGCGGCTGGCCAAGGACGCCAAGGCGCCGCGCGACCTGGTGCTGGCGCTCGCCAACGACGAATTCACCGTGGCGCGGCCGATCCTGGCGATGAGTGCCGCACTCCGCGACAAGGACCTGATCGAGATCGTCCGCCACAAGACCCGGCAGCACCAGTTGGCCGTGGCGGCGCGCGCGCAGCTGAGCGAAGCCGTCTCGAAAGTCGTCGCCGAGTCGACGAGCCCCGACGTGGTCGCGGAGCTGCTCAAGAATCCCAGCGCCAAGATCGCCGAGGCGACCTACGTCTACATCGCCGAGCGCTCGAAGCAGGACACCGAGCTGCAGGCGCCGCTTTTGCATCGCGAGGACCTGCCGGGCGAGATCGCGGCGCGGATGTATGGGTGGGTGGCGAGCGAGCTCCAGACCTATATCGAGACCAAATACCGGGTGGCGCCGCAGGTCCTGGAGGCGCCGCTGCTCGACTCCCTGGACGAGGTCGCCGCCGAGCACCGGCCCGAGATCGCCTGGGACGAAGCGACGCTGAAGCTCGCCGACGCGATCAAGGCCGAGCGCCTCAACGACCCGACGGTGCTGGTGCGGCTGCTGAAGAACGGCCACGTCTCGCTGTTCGAGGCGCTGTTCGCGCGCTATCTCAATATCGGCATCCGGCTGGCGCGGCGCATCGTCTATCAGCCGGACGGCCGGGCCCTCGCGGTCGCCTGCCGTGCCGCCGGGATCGAGCGCTCGGTCCTGTCGGCGCTGCTCGATCTCGTGCGCGCCGAGCCGGTGGCCGCCCTCGACCTGTTCCGGCGCATCAGCCCGCAGGAAAGCCTCGACGTGATCGCCCGCTGGCGCACCCGCGAGGTCAGCTTCGCGAGGTAGCGAGAGAGCGGCGTCCGAGGGGATCGCATTTCCCTTCCGCGTCATTCCCGCGAAAAGCGGGAATCCAGAATCTTCTCACCACGGAGACACGGAGAGCACGGAGCGGAAGAGGAGTTCCGTCTCCGTCTCTTCTCCGTGATCTCCGTGCCTCTGTGGTTTGCTTTCCGATCTGACTGGACCCCGGCGTTCGCCGGGGCGACGAGTGGGATAAGCACGTCCTCTCTACTCGTCACGCCGGCGAAAGCCGGCATCCATCGTGCGCCTGAGCGATGGACCCCGCATCAAGTGCGGGGTGACGAAGCGGCAGCGGTCAGTCGCCGAACCAGCTGCGGATGGTCGCGGTGGGCAGCGAGTAGACGAGGGTCACGGACTCCTCGCCGGGGTTCTTGTTGTAGAGGTGGGCGTTCGACAGGTGGTAGATCTCGATGCCGAGACGCGAGCGGTCGTCGAAGCGGTAAGCGATCTCGCCGGCCGACCGGAACTCGATCACCCCGCCAAGATCCTTGCCGCCGGCCCTGGCATAGGCACTGGGCGCGAAGCTCGGGCGGAGCACGATCCGCTTGCCGAGGAAGATGTCCAGACTGATGCCGGCATAGACGTTGGTCGAGCCATGCAGGTCGTGCATCGCGCCGACCATCGGCTGGAAGATCCACAGCTTCAGGTCCGAGCGATACTGGACGCCGCCCTCCCAGGAGGGGTCCTGCTGGCGGTTGAAGTCGAACCGTCCGACCGAGACGTTGACGAAGGACGGATCCTGCGCCCGCGCGGGTGCGATCGGCGCAAGCGCGAACAATCCGGCGGCCAACGCCACGCCTGTCGCTAAGTCTTTGAGCCGTTTGTGCCGAATAACGCCGCCCCCAAGTGCCCCCCCTATGCCTATACCAATCGCCCGCCGATGACGCAAGTCACGGCAGCCGCGGTCGAATCAACACAAAGAGTTGTTAGCCGGGCGGACTTTTTCGCCGCCTCCGGCCGTTTATCTAACTGGAAGCATCGCGATCATTCTTCCCGAGCCCACCAATGACAGCGCCACGGCCTGCAACCTTATTCCGCCTCACCGTCGTCAGCCTCGCACTGGCGACGGCGATGTTTGGCGTGAGTGTCGCTCCCTCGGCGGCCCTGGCCGTGGATCACACGGCGATCGCTCCGCGCGCCGGATTCGGGCACGAGGGAGCCGGGCACGAGCGGTTCGGGGGCATGGGGCACGAGCGGTTCGAGCAGCATCGCGCCTTTCGCCGCAGCCCGTCGTTCGGACTGTTCTACGGCGCGCCGGCCGTGGTGGTGCCGCCGCCGCTCTATTACGACCCGTCCTACGACCCCTCCTACCCGTCGTACGCCGACCCGAGCTATTCCTACGCGCCGGTCCCGCTCTCGAACATGTATGTGACGGGCAACGGCTACTGCCGCGACTACCAGACCAACATCGGCGTCGAGACCGCCTGCCAGGGGGCCGACGGCGTCTGGCGGTTCATCAACTAAGGCGCAAAACGCCTACAGCATCTTGTAGCGCTCCATGGCCGCGACCAGGGCGGCGCGGATGCCCGGTTCCATCGCCGAATGCCCGGCATCGGGAACGATCACATAGGTCGCTTCCGGCCAGGCGCGCGCAAGCTCGTCGGCGCTGACGATCGGGCACACCATGTCATAGCGGCCCTGCACGACCGTCGCCGGTATCCCGGCGAGCCGCCGCGCGCCGCGCAGCAGATAATCATCGGTGAAGAAACTGTTGTGCCGGAAATAATGCGCCTCGATGCGCGCGAGGCCGAGCGCCATCCGATCCTCGGCGAAGGCCGACACCGTCTCCGGGCTGGGCAGCAACGTCGAACACGCCCCTTCATAGGTGCTCCACGCCCGCGCCGCCGGCATGTGGATGGTCGGATCAGGATTGGTCAGCCGGCGGTAATAGGATTCGAGCAGGTCGCCGCGCTCGGCCTCCGGCAGGAAGCCGGTGAACGCCCGCCACGCTTCCGGAAAGACGTGACGGAGGCCGTAGAGGAACCAGTCGATCTCGACTTTCCGGCACAGGAATATGCCGCGCAGGATCAGGGCCCGGCACCGTGCCGGGTGGGCTTCGGCATAGGCCAGCGCGAGCGTGGAGCCCCACGATCCGCCGAAGACCAGCCACGAATCCAGTCTCAGATGCCGGCGCAAGCGCTCGATATCGTCGACCAGATGCTGGGTCGTGTTGTCGGTGAGCTCGCCATGCGGGATCGAGCGGCCGGCCCCGCGCTGATCGAAGATGACGATCCGATAGTGGTTGGGGTCGAAGAACCGGCGATGCGCCGGCGTCGACCCGGCACCCGGGCCGCCATGCAGGAACACGACTGGAACGCCTGACGGGTTGCCGCTCTGCTCCCAGTACATGCGATGCCGGCCATCGAGATCGAGCAGGCCGGAGGCAAAAGGTTCGATCGGCGGGTAGAGATCGTTGCGATGCGTAGAATCAGCAACCATGCCGACAAGATGGCAAGCGGTTGGGGCGCGCGTCAACCGGTTCGGCGCTACACTCTTAAAATGACACGTTGGCTTTTGATTCTGCTGGCCTTTGCCGTCGGAGAACGTGCCGCCGCTGAACCGCTGCCGGACACGCTCTTAAGCGGCGGCATCGTCCGCGTGACGGACGCGCTCGACGGCATGACGCTGCGCCTCGAGGACGGACGGATGCTGCGGCTCGCCGCGGTCGAGACGCCCGCAGCGGAACTGCCGCGCGCCGCTACCGACCGCGGCGGCGACCGGCCGGCGCAGCGCCGGGCAGGCGAGGGCGCCGGCGCCGCCGGCCGGGCCGTGGCGGAGCTCGCCGCGGGGCGCGAGGCGGCGCTCTACTACGACGAGCGGCGGAACGACCGCTACGGCCGGATCGTCGCGCACGTAGTTGTCCTGCCGGATCTTTGGCTGCAGCAGGAGCTGCTGCGGCGCGGCTTGGCGCGGGTGCACACCACCGCGGATACCGCGGCCGCGGCCGCCGCCTTGCTGCGGGCCGAGGCCCAGGCCCGCGCCGCGCGGCGCGGCCTGTGGGCGCAAACCGCGTTTCAGATCCGCCGCCCCGACGAGCTCGGACGGTGGATGGACAGCTTCCAGATCGTCGAAGGCCGCATCACCGGCGTGCGGCGAACCGCGAGCCAGACCTGGCTGGAGTTTGCCGTGGCGCGTGGGCGGCCGGCCGAAATCACGATCGCGTCCGGGGCGCGGCGGCAATTCCGCGACAGCGGACTCGACCCGGCAGGTCTGGCCGAGAAGACGCTGCGCGTCCGCGGCTGGGTGCGGTGGCAGAACGGGCCGATCATCGAGGTCGACCACCCGGCGCAGATCGAGCTGCTGGACTGATCGGCGGCGGACTGATCGGCGGCGCGGGGCGCTCAGCTCTCGATCTGATCCACGATCTCGCCGTCAGGGGTGAGGCACAGCGCCACCAGCGGGCCGCCGAAGCCGCAGCCGCCGTCGACGGTCAGAGTGACCGGCCCGGCCACGACCCCTTCGAGCCCGCCTTCGCCGCGGGTGCGGCTGCGGGCCGAGCGGTCGAAGCCACGGACGATCCGGTGAAATCCGTCATATGGCGCGTCGAGGCTCGCCCAGCCGGGATGACCCCACCACAACGCATCGCCTTGCTCGGACAGCTCGCGCGCCGGATCGATGCCGGCATGCACCAGGAGGAGGCCTCTGTCATCGGTGTACGCCGCCCGACGCAAAGTGGCGATCCAGGCGCGGTGGCCGGGCTGCTCGCTCATCGTCTGGCGCAGGCCGGCGGTCCAGCGGCCGATCGCCACCGGGCCGTCGCGCATCGCGGCGCGGCCGCGCTCGGCATCGCCGCCATAGGCGCGAAGCGTCGCGCCGACGCCTTGCGGCAGCATCCACTCGAAGACCTCGCGTGGATTCACCGCGAACTGAAGCTGCAGCAGCTTCTCCCACATCTCCTCCTGGCTGCCGCGCAGGTAGACGACGTCGGAGGCGAACATCAGCGGCCGGCCGATGATCGCCGTGCGAAACCGCAGCAACTCGTCGACCACCCCAAGAATCTGGCGGCCGTGCCCGAAATAATTGCCGAGATAGGCCAAGCGGTCGCCGGCGTCGAAGCGCGGCCACAGCGCATCATGCAGGCCACAGAGGCGATCGGCCTCGCCATGGATCGCAGAGACCACCCAGATGCGGGAGGCGCGGCGGAGAACGGCGAATTTTTGGGTCGGCGCAACCGCGCGCGGCACGGAACGGGTGGGCGAAGGCGCGACTCGGCTGGCAGCAAACATAACAGAATCAACATATAGCGGTGCCGTCCTGCCAGACCGCAAGAAAAAAGATGGACTGTCTCAATTTTGTCCTAGGTTTTGGCCGGCCTACCGGCAAGACCGGCGAGCCCGTCAGACCCGGCCTGGAACGCGATCCCGTTTCAGTTCACCTCTCCCGCCGGGAGAGGTCGCGAGCGGCAGCGAGCGGGTGAGGGGCAACGCTTGAGCGCCGCGCTGCTTTGTCGTCACCGAGATGCTGCGAGGCTTCCCCTCGCCCGGCGCTTCGCGCCGACCTCTCCCCACGGGAGAGGTGATTTGGACTTGAAAACTCACCGTGCGAAGCCGGGAAGCACACGGCAGATGCCTCAGGCAGGGCGTCGGAATCCCCATAAAAAAACCGGCGGAGATTGCCCTCCGCCGGTTTTTATTTCCGATGCTTCGGAGAGGTCTTTAGGCCGCCTTCAGCATTGCCTCGAGGCGCTGCGTCGCGACGTCCTCGGGGATCCGCTCCACCGCCGCGAACTCGCGCGACAGCCGCTCGAGAGCCGCCTGATACATCTGGCGCTCGCTGAACGACTGATCGGGCTGGCCCGCGTTGCGATAAAGATCGCGCACCACTTCGGCAATCGAGCGCGGGTCGCCGGAATTGATCTTGGCCTCGTATTCCTGGGCCCGGCGGCTCCACATCGTGCGCTTGATCCGCGACCGGCCCTTCAGCGTGCCCAAAGCCGACTGCATCTCCTTGCGGGTGCACAGCCGGCGCAAGCCGGAGCTCTTGGCCTTGGTGATCGGGACGCGCAAGGTCATGCGGTCCTTGTCGAACGTAATGACCAGCAGCCTAAGCTTGTGGCCGGCGATCTCCTGGGACTCGATCGCCGTGATCCGGCCCACGCCGTGGGTCGGATAAACCACGTGGTCCCCATTGGCAAACCCGATATCGTCCGCGTCTTTTGCAGGCTTACGCACAGTCGTCGTCCGCACAGCAGTCATCGTCGTCGTCTTGCTCTTCGTGGCGTTCATCTCAACCTTGACCTTTCACTCCCACACACCCTCGTTTCGAACTCTTGGCCCGGCCTGGGCCGGCGAAGGGGCAATTCGAGAGACCTCGCTGCCGGTGCTTAAGCGCCGGCGGCATGCTTTCGAACAGCTTTTTCGCGGGCTGGGCGGCCCGAGGCGGTCCTGAAAATCGTCGTCCTTAGGATCCACTCGGGCTCAGGCAATCGCTCACCCGATAATGTTGTAAACGTATCACAATTCTAGAAAAAATGCACCCGCCGAGGCTGGGTAAATACAGCTAATAATGAGAAAATAAGCAAATGTCTTGGTCAACGAGCGGCCGGCTTGGGACTGAAATGCTTTTCGAACTTTTCTGGGACACCTTTCCAGCTGTCGGCGTCGGCGGGCGCATCCGCCTTTCGGGTAATATTCGGCCACTGTTCAGCGTATTCGGTGTTCACCGATACCCATTTCTCCGCCCCCGGGTCGGTATCCGGCACGATGGCCTCAGCCGGGCACTCGGGCTCGCAGACGCCGCAGTCGATGCACTCCGAGGGCTTGATCACGAGCATGTTTTCCCCCTCGTAGAAGCAATCGACGGGGCACACTTCGACGCAGTCCATGTACTTGCACTTAATGCACGCTTCCGTGACGACGTAGGTCATCGCCGAGACTCCGAAATTAGGCGGCTGAATGGGGCCGCTGCCTAACATGCCCTCTTTCGAGGGGCAACCCTGTGCGAAATAGGGAAAAGGGCGGCGCGAGCCCGCGAGATATATCGGCCCCCGCCCGCGCGGTTACAAGGCCTGCCGCGAGCGGTGCCGGGGTCGCCCTATGACGACGCCGGCTGCTGCCCACGCGCCCGCCGCATGGCCCAGGCGAGCAGCTCGGCGACCGTGATGGCGATGACCGCACCGAAGATCGGATGCACGGCGTCGAGCGCCGAGGCCGCCATGCCGCCTTCCGCACCTTCCGCGGGCGTGCCCTGGGTGTAGCCGAGAGCGCTGAAGATGAAGGCGACGATCATCGGGGCCCGCGCCAGCAGGATCTGGCCGACCGTCTGTACGCCGACCAGGGCCGCCGCCTCGACGGCCTCCTCGGCGATGTCAGCCCCCTTGGGTTGCGCGGGGGCGACCAGCCGGCCGACCAGCACGACCAGCACGGAGCAGGCCAGCGGCACCACCTCCGGCGCCCACGGCGCCTGATGCTCGATCCAGTCCTTCCAGATCGGATCGGCGAGGACAATCTGCCCGCCGACAAAGCCGATCAGCGCCGCCGCGCCGGGAATGATGATCGGAAACCGGTTCAGCAGCTTGATGAGCAGGGTGGCCCCGTACACGACCATCGGAATGCTGACCGCGAGCCCGATGATCAGCAGCGTGAAATTGCCCTTCGCCACCGCCGCGACCGCGACGATGTTGTCGAAGCTCATGATGATGTCGGCGATGACGACGATCTTGATCGCCTGCCACAGGGTCGCCGCCGCCTCCACATTCTCGCCCTCGTCCTGCGGCAGCATCAGCTTATAGGCGATCCAGAACAGCAAGGCCCCGAACACGATCCGCAGGAACGGGATGCCGAGCAGGTACGCGACGAAGATGGTGAACAGGATCAGCAGAACGACCGCCGCACCGGCGCCGAAGAAAATGCCGAGCTTCTGTTCCTTGGGCGGCAGGTTGCGGCAGGCGAGTGCGATGACGACGGCGTTGTCGCCCGACAGGATGATGTTGACCGCCATGATCTGAACCAGCAGCAGCCAGAACTGCACGTCGAACACGTCAATCATCTCGCTTCGTCTCCACTCCCCGGATTTGATTTGAGCGGCCCGGAACCGGGCCGCCTATTCCGTCTCGTCGCCCCCGCGACCGGCATGCAGCGCGCCGTTCGGCTGCCCGTCCGGCGGCGCCAAGTCCTCGTACAACGAACGGGCCTCCGCCGGCGGCCCGCGCCGACCGGCGAGCTCCGTGATCTTGATCACTCGAATATGCGGCCCCAGCGGAAACGTCAATACGTCTCCCGGATGGACCGCGTAATGGGCCTTGTGGGTGACGTGGCCCGACACCCGCAACCGCCCGTCGTCGCAGAACTGGGAGGCGGCCGCGCGCGTCTTGAAAAAGCGCGCGCACCACAGCCATTTGTCCAGGCGCTGGCTGCCGCCCATCACGTCCGGTCGCGGCGGACCGACATCAGCCGCCCCAGGCTGGCAAAGGGCGAATCGGCGGCCGCCGGGGCGCGGCCCGGCCGCCCGCCGGCGCGCGAGGGACGCGACGCGGCGCGCGGCACGAACACCATGCCGGGCATGGCGCGATATCCCAGTGCCGCCAGCACGCCAGCAAGCTCGGGCGCTTCGGCGCCGACGGACGCCGCGAGGTCGGGTGTCGCGGCGAACGGCCCGCGCTTGGCGAGGCCGCGCAGCCGTCCGTCCAGGCCTTCCAGCCGGTCGGCCCGGGCGAAGATCGGCCCCGCCGGCAGGAACAGGCAGGCGGCATAGAAGCTCGCCGGCAGGCCGGCTTCGGCGCGCCGGATCGCCCGCGTCTTCGGCACGGCGGCGATGGCCCGCGGCCAGTCTTCGCCGTGGCCGCACGCCCACAGCATGGCGCGCAGCTCGGTGCTGGCGCGGCCCTTCAGCGCCGGCATGAATACGGCCAGCGTCCCGATATGCACCCCGAGGCTGGCCAGCAGCGGGCGGTCGCTCTTGGCCAGCGCCTCGACCTGGGCCGCCACGGCCCGCCGCGGCACGCAGCCGAGGCCGGCGCACAACGCATAGGCGAGGCCGCGCGCGGCCCCACTTAACGGGGACTCGCGCAGCGCGTAAAGCGGCGCCAACCCCTTCGCCAGATAGGCGTCGAGCCAGTCCTGCATGCGGCGGCGCACGGCGTCGCGATGCTGCGGCTCCAGGAGGTCGGCGGGCAGGGTTTCGACGCGCGGCCGCAGCACGTCATCGCCGGCGATCATCTTCCCCACCGGCTGGTCATGCCAGCGCAGCACCCCACGCCCATCCAGCGCGAACTCGGCGTCCGCGGCGGCGGCGAAGCGGCGCACCCGGTCGCCGACGTCGCGGCGCAGCGCCTTGTTGGCCGCGGCGAGAAGATCGCGGCCGCCGCCATCCCGCGCGTCGGCGTCGGCGACGAAATTGAATCCCTCGAGGCGGCCGGCGCGCTCGCCTTCGATCAGGACCTCGCCGCGAGTCGTCACCGCCGCGAGATACTCGTCGCCCTTGCGACGGGCGCGGGCCAGCACCGCGGCGCGGCGATCGACGAAGCGCTGCAGCAGGCGCTCGTGCAGGGCGTCCGAAAGGCGGTCCTCGACCTCGCGCGCGCGGTCCTGCCAATGCGCGGCGTCGTCGAGCCAGCGCGGCCGATGCGACACGTAGGTCCAGGTGCGGATGCGCGCGAGCCTTTCCACCAGGGTATCGATGTCGCCCTCGACGGCGTCGAGCCGCGCCACCTGCCCGGCGACCCAATCCGTTGGCAGCCGCCCGTCCTGGCGCAGGTGCCGGAAAATGCGCCCGACCAGGTGGACATGCGCATCGCCGAGCGCCTTGCGGAAATCCGGAATCTGGCAGGCGTCCCACAGCAGGCGCACGCCCTCGCGGCCGGCCGCCAGCGAGACGATCTCGTCGTCCGCGGCCAACGCCGCCAGGGTGAGGTGATCGTCGGCACCGCGGGTGCGGAGCAGCGCCGGCATCGGCGGCGGCGCGTCCAGGCTCGCGAGCAGTGCGCGCGGCGAGGAGAACTCGAGATCGGTGTTGCGCCACTGGAACGCGTTCAGCGACGGGAAGCGATGCTCCTCGATGGCGGCGATGGTCTCCGCCTCCAGCGGCCCGACATCGCGGCCGTCGACGCCGGTCGTCGTGCCGAAGGTGCCGTTGTTCATGTGGCGGCCGGCGCGGCCGGCGATCTGGCCGAGCTCGGCCGGGGACAGCCGGCGCATGCCGCGTCCGTCGAACTTCACGCGCTGGGCGAACGCCACGTGATCGATGTCCATGTTGAGGCCCATGCCGATGGCGTCGGTCGCCACCAGGTAATCGACCTCACCGGCCTGGTACATCGCCACCTGGGCGTTGCGCGTGCGCGGCGACAGGGCCCCGAACACGACCGCCGCCCCGCCGCGCTGACGGCGCACCAGCTCGGCCATGCCGTAGACCTCGGCGGCCGAGAACGCGACGGCGGCCGAGCGCCGCGGCAGCCGGGTGATCTTCTTGGGGCCGGTCCAGGTCAAGGTCGAGAAGCGCGGCCGTGCCACGAACTCGACGTGGGGAACCAATGCCCGGATCAGGCGCTTGGCGGTCTCGGCGCCGAGAAACATCGTCTCGGCGTAGCCGCGCGCGTGGAGGAGGCGGTCGGTGAAGACATGGCCGCGCTCGCGGTCGGCGCACATCTGGATCTCGTCGATGGCGAGGAACGCCACCTCGCGATCCAGCGGCATGGCCTCGACCGTGCACACGAACCAGCGCGGGTTCGGCGGGACGATGCGCTCCTCGCCGGTGACCAGCGCCACGCTGTCGCGACCCTTCAAGCGGACGATGCGGTCGTAGTTTTCGCGCGCGAGCAGGCGCAGCGGAAATCCGATCATGCCGCTGCGGTGGCCGAGCATGCGCTCGAGCGCCAGATGCGTTTTGCCGGTGTTGGTCGGGCCGAGCACCGCGATGATGCGGGCGCCGCCCTTGTCCCCACCTGCCCCCGGAAGTCGCGCGGTATCGCGGACTGTGCTCATCTGCGACAACACTGTGAAGGATTCGCCGCCCGATGCAAGGTTCGGGTGGTGAATCTTTTATGGTTAAAAATGCGGTGGCGGTGCTGCGGCAAGCCCGGCCTTATGGCACCGGCACCGCGGCGATCGATTCGACCACCACCGTCGCCCGGCTGTCGTGGGCCTGGGCCTCGACCGTCGGAGCCGGTGCCGCCGGGCTCTCCTTGCCGTAGCTGGTGGTGAACAGCTGACGCTCATCGACGCCAAGCGCCACCAGGTAATTCTTGACCGCCTCGGCGCGTTCGGCACCGAGCGCGATGCCGTAGTCGCGGGTGGTCCGGCCATCGCCATGTCCGATGATCGTGAACCGCAGGTTCGGCTGGCGGCGCAACGCCGTCGCCCAGCCTTCCAGGCGGCGCCGGGAGTCCGCGTTGAGCTCCGACTTGCCGGCTTCGAAGTACACGCTGTTCGCGGCCTCGGCCGCCGCCGCGTCGTAGGGCCGCGCCTGCGCCGCGTTCGGCTCGGCCCGAGCGCGGTCCGCAGGACGCGACGAGCACCCGCCCGCCGCAAGAGCGGACAGCAGGATGACCGCCGTGGCGAGGCGCAGCCGGTCCATTCATTGTAGATAGGCATGTCGTCGCGGCTGGCAAGCCGGCGGCTTGACCTCGAAAAGCGCGTCCGCGGTACCATGCAACCCCCTTGCCGGCCGGAGATTTCCTCCTTAAATCCGGTACCGCACGGGGACTCGTCCAAAGACGGGCAACACCAAGAGAGGGTAGGAGAATGACCACGACCGCCACGGATCCCGCGGCGAAGGGGGCTTCGGAAAAACTGTCGTTTCAGGCCGAGGTCGGGCGGCTGCTCGATATCGTCGCCCATTCGCTGTACAGCGACCGCCGGGTCTTCCTGCGCGAGCTGATCTCCAACGCGTCCGACGCCTGCGACCGGCTGCGCTACGAAGCGCAGACCAGGCCGGAGCTGGCGCCGGCGGACGCGAGGTACCGGATCGAGCTCAGCCTCGACAAGGCGGCGCGCACCCTCACGGTCACCGACAACGGCATCGGGATGAACCGGGCCGAGTTGATCGAGAACCTCGGCACGATCGCCCGGTCCGGCACCGCCGCGTTCGTCAAGAGCCTCACCGGCGACAAGCAGAAGGATATGCCGCTGATCGGTCAGTTCGGCGTCGGCTTCTATTCGGCGTTCATGGTCGCCGACAAGGTCACCGTCGAGACCCGGCGGGCCGGCGAGCCCGCCGGCTGGCGCTGGACCTCCGACGGACAGGGCGAGTTCACCATCGAGCCGGTCGAGCGCGCGTCCGCGGGCACCTCGGTCATCCTGCACATGCGCGCCGACGCCGACGAGTTTCTCGATCCCGAGAACATCCGGCACATCGTACGCCAGTACTCCGACCACATCGCCCTGCCGATCCTGCTCGGCGGCGAGCGCGGCGAGACCTTGAACCGCGCCTCGGCGCTGTGGATGCGGCCCAAAAGCGAGATCACCGCCGAGCAGTACACGGAGTTCTACCACCATGTCAGCCACGGCTTCGACGATCCGTGGCTGACCATCCACTGGCGGGCCGAGGGCAAGATCGAGTATGCCGGCCTGCTGTTCGTGCCGTCGAGCCGGCCGCTCGATCTCTACCAGCCGGAGCGCAAGCACGGGGTGAAGCTCTATGTGAAGCGCGTCTTCATCACCGACGGCCAGAAGGACCTGCTGCCCGGTTACCTGCGGTTCCTGCGCGGCGTCGTAGACTCCGAAGACCTGCCGCTCAACATCAGCCGCGAAATGCTGCAGAACAATCCGGTGCTGACGCTGATCCGGAACGGCGTGGTCAGCCGCGTTCTGGCCGACATCGAGAAGAAGGCCAAGGACGCGCCCGAGGAATATACGAAATTCTGGGACAATTTCGGCGCCGTGTTCAAGGAAGGGCTGTACGAGGACGCCGCCAACCGCGAGAAGCTGTGGGCGTTGGCGCGCTTCGCGACGACGCACGGGTCCGGCCTGCACAGCCTGGCGGACTATGTGGGCCGCATGAAGCCGGGCCAGGAGTCGATCTACTACATCGCCGGCGACGACGTGGCCGCGCTGTCAGGCAGCCCGCAGATCGAAGGCTTCAAGAAACGCGGCGTCGAGGTCCTCTTGCTCGCCGATCCGGTGGACGAGTTCTGGGCGGCGCAGGTCGGCGAATATCAGGGCAAGAAGTTCAAGTCGGTGACCCGCGGAGCCGCCGACCTGTCGAAGATCGCGGTGCCGGACGACAAGAAGGACGAGACCAAGACGGACGACGCCGACGTGACGCCGCTGCTGGCCCTGTTCCGGCTCGCCCTCTCGGATACGGTCAAGGATGTGCGGGTCTCGCAGCGGCTGACCGACAGCGCCGTCTGTCTCGTCGCCGACGAAAGCGACCTCGACATCCATCTCGAGCGCCTGCTGCGCGCCCACAAGCAGATCCAGACCGCGTCGAAGCGGATCCTCGAGATCAACGCCGATCACCCGATGATCCGCAAGCTGGCGGCTGCGGTCGGCAAGGAGGGCTCAGGTGAGACCCTCAACGAAGCGGCGCTGCTGCTGCTCGACCAGGCCCGCCTGCTCGAAGGCGAGCCGCTCCCGGACGTGCCTGCCTTCGCGCGGCGCTTGAGCGCCATGATGCAGCGCGGGTTTGCCGGCTAACGCGGGGATCGAGGCCCTTATTTGCCCCGCAGCGGCGGGTCGATCGCGTAGGCGGCGAGGATGGCCCCAGGGCCGGTCGCAGTCTGGCGCTGGACGAAAATCGCGCAGCCGCTCTTTTCGTATTCGTCCATGTCGACGTCGAGCTTCAAGGTGACGGGGTCGCCGTCATAGGTCCCGAGCTTGGTCCATTCGCGGACGACGTTATGCTCGACTAGGTCGCGCCCGGCGTTTTCGCCCCGCTCCACCGCGGTGTGGACCTGCGGATCGAAGATCGCGATCCACACGGTCGCCGGCACCGCGGGACCCGGACCGATATGCACGTCATGGCCGACGAGCTTGATCGTCGGCAGATTGGCCGCCTCGGCCTCGTGCTGCTTCTTGGCCTGGACGATCAGCTTCTCCATCTCGGGCCGCTCCGACCCGATGCCTTGGAGCCGGCCGTTGATCACCATCTGCGGGGTATAAACGTAGCGCTGCGACAAGGCGGTCGAATATTGGCGCTGGCGCATGGTGAAGGCGTGCTGCGCGTACGGGTCCTTCCAGCCGATATAGTCCCAGTAATCGACATGCATCGAGAGCGCCACGATGTCGCTCCGCTTCTTCAACTCGCCGAGATAGACATCCGCCGGCGGACAGGTGTCGCAGCCCTGGCTGGTGAACAGTTCGACCACGACCGGGACGGTGCGTTCGCCCGCGACGGCCGGCGCCGAGGCCGCGAGCCCGGCGCCGAGCGCGGCCAAGGCAAGGCGCCGGAGAAGGGGTTGGAAAATTAATTGCATGTGCAACATCTTACCTCGCCCGCATCTTACCTTGCCGGCCGGACGCGCCCAATCACCATGGAGTGAGGCGCGTCACATCGGCGTGAGAGCCGCGTCAGACCATGGCCGCAAAAACCAGAATATCGGGCCGCCGAGCCCGTTGTATAATTAACCGGCGCAGACGCAAGCCCAGGGAGGGCCCATGACCCACCTCGTTGTCACTCTGGTGGCGGCCGGCCTGCTGGCCGCCGGCCCCGCCGTCGCCGCCGACCGGCCGGGACAAACCCCGATGCCGCCGAACGGACCGCCCAACTGGCCGAGCCCCGAGACCGAGGCGAAGCTCAGGGGCGCCATCGACCAGATGGTCGGCGCGTTCGAGCAATTGCTGCGCGAAGTCCCCCGCTACGGCCTGCCCGAGATCACCGAGGACGGCGACATCATCCTGCGCCGGCTGCAGCCGCCGCCCGCCTCGCCCCCGCACCGGCGCGGACCAGGGCCGGAAGAAGACGAAGCGCGGACATAAAACCGCCGCCCAAGGGTTGGGAGCGCGGGGCGCGCGCAAGGCAGACGACAGCATAAAAATGCCCTGGCACTCGCGGGAACCAGTCGCTGCATCGCGACCTGTTTCCAGCGAATGGCGACCGGTCTCATTGCTTCGATGGGCCGCCGGGCTTCGCCATTCCAAACGAGAAACGCCATGCGCTCGTTTTCGCTTGCCGGCCCGCTGCTTGCCGCGGCCTGCCTGGTGTCTCCCGCCCTCGCCCAGGAACTGCAGATCAACCAGCGGCTGACCACGCCGACGGCGCAGGCCGACGCTTATGCCGGGATGACGGTGGGGCGTCTCATTCTGGTGCTGGGTCTCAGCCTGCAGGGCGTCCCCCCGTCGGAGCTGCGCGGCGAAGCGTTGGCGCGCCGGCTGCAGGCGCTCGGCGAGCCCGGCCGGCGCTCGCGGCACCCGGTGACGCCCGTCGCCCCGCCGGCGCCGCTGCTCGCCCGTCAGTCGGTCGCCGATCCGCCGCCGATGCCGGTGGCCGCGGTCATGTCGGCCCCCGCCGACGCGGCGGTGCTGCCTGCCCCAGTCCTGCCCGCCCCAGCCCTGCCCGCTGCAATCCTGCCCGCCCCAGTCCTGCCCACCGGAGTGCGCCCAGAGCCAGCCACGGCCCACTGACCGCGGACCGGATCCTATTTCGCGGGGTCGCGCCCGGATGCGCGCCGGGCGGCCCGCGTCAGTACGCTTGAAAGGCGCTTGGAGCGGGCGATCTCCGCGCGCCCGCGCTCGACGATCTTCTGCGCCCGCGCCAAGTCTCGCTCCTTCTCCTCCAGCAGCGCCTCGCGGGCCCGCGCTCCTCGCACGTCGGTCTTCTTCGTCATGCCAGTGCTCCCCGTGGCGCTTTGCCCTCATTCGCGCCGACCGGCTTTGACTTGGGCCCGCGGATCGATTGATCAACCGGCACTCGCCGGTCCAAAAATGAGGCAGGATTTGTCGCGAACCGCGCCTAGGGGGCGAGCAGTTTCGGCAGCCACAGGCTGATGCCCGGAAGGGCGGTCAGCAGCGCCAGCAACACCAGGTCGGCGATGATGAACGGCGTGACGCCGCGGTAGATCGTGCGCATCGAGATCTGCGGCGCCAGGCCGTGCAGCAGAAAGACGATCACGCCGATCGGCGGGATGATCATGCCGAGCTCGATGACCACCACGTTGAGAACGCCCCACCACACCGCGTCGTAGCCGAGCTTGACGATCACCGGCAGGATGAACGGCAGCGTGATTAGCATGGCCGAGATCTCGTCGAAGACCGCGCCGAGGACGAGATAGGCGACGAGAATCAAAGACACGATCGCGAGCGGCGGCAGCGGCAGCCCCTGGATCGACAGGACCAGCGCCTCCGGAATCCGCGCCACCGTGATGAAATAAGAGAAGACGAAGGCGCCGATCAGGATCACGTACAGCATCGCGGTGGCGCTCGCCGCCTCGCGCAGGCCGGTGAAGAAGTTCGCCCACGTCATCCGGCCGCGCGCCAGCGCGCACAGGAACGACAGCACGGCCGCGACCGAGGCCGCTTCGTTGACGGTGAACACGCCGCTGTACAGCCCGGCGAACACACCGACGATGAGCACCAGCACCGGTGACGCCCGGCGCAGCGCCAGCCAGCGCAGGCGCCACTCGACCCGGGCACTGACCGGGGCGGATTTCGGGCTGAAACGCACCACGGCCGCGATCGCGATCAGGTTCAGGGCCAGCGCCAACAGAGCCGGGACGACCGCGGCGGTGAAGAGGTCGAAGATGAAGGTCTGGCTGGCAATGCAATAGAGAATCATCACCACCGAAGGCGGGATGAGCGACTTCAGCGTGCCGCCCGCCGCGATCGTTCCGGTCGAGAAGGCCGGCGAATAGCCACGCTTCAGCATCTCCGGCAGCGCCACCCTGGCGAACGTGGCGGCCGTCGCGGTGGAGGAGCCGCACATCACGCCGAACGCCGCCGAGCCGCCGACGGTGGCATAGGCGAGCCCGCCGCGGCGGTGACCCAACAGCGCCGCCACCGCGTTGTAGATTTCCGCCGAAAACCCGGCCGTGGTGGCGAACGTGCCCATCAGCAGGAAGAGCGGCACCGTCGCGAGATCGACATTCGACAGGACGCTGGCCGGCTCGGTGGCGAGGATGGTCAGCGCCGGCCCCCAGCTGGTCTGGAGCGCCACGCCGGCGACGCCGACGACGATCATGGCAAAGCCGATCGGCACCTGCGCCAGGATCAGCAGGAACAGGGCCCCGAGCCCCAGCGCGCCGATGACGAGCGGGCTCACCGGGGAGCGATCCTCGCGAACTCGCGCAGCGTCACGATCGCCTGCACCGCGACCGCGGACCACAGGATCATGTCGACGCCGAACCAGAACGGCGCCACCGGGATCTGCAGAACGAAGGTGGTCTCGTGCGCGCGGGCCATTTTGGCCGCGTACAGCCAGATCTGCCACGCCATGACCCCGAGAACCACGTCGACGAGAACCGCCGCCAGCGCGTCGAGGACGCGGCCGAATCCGGCGCTGAGCGAGCCGGCGAGGCGAATGGTGATGTTGCCGCGCTCGATCATAACCACCGGGATGCAGCAGGCGATGGCCACGGCGATCGCCAGCCCGCCCAGGTCGCGGACACCTTCGATCGGCTGATTGGCGATCCAGCGCATCAGGCCGTCGGCCAGGGTCATGGTGGCGAGGCCCATCAGGGCGACCAGGCCGACCACGGAGAGAACCCGCGTCGCGGCGAGGGCGGCGCGCTCCAGCGTCGACAACATGCCCAGCTACTTGCCCGCGCGGATCTTCTCGATCTCCGCCGTGACGGCCTTGTAGAGCTCTTCGTTGCGCGGGCTCTTCGCGGTCCAGGCCTTGATCACCGGCTGGAACGCGACCCGCGCCGCCTCCTGATCGGCGGCGTCCGGAAACACCACCTTCCGCTTCGGGTCCGCCTTCAGCCGGTCGATCAGGCTGCGGTCGTACTCGAGCATCGAGTCGATGTAGAGCTTGTTGATCCACTCCATGCTGTGGCTGCGGATCGCGTCCTGCCCGGCCTTCGGGAGGCTGTCGAACTTCTGGCGGTTCATAACCACCGCCAGCGGCACGGTGCCGAGGCGGATGAAATAGTGATGGCTGGTCACGCGATCCAGGCCGAAGTCGAACAGGACCGCCGGCTGCGAGGTCGACGCATCGATGGTCCGGCGGCTCAGCGCTTCGGGAACCTCGGTCGGCGGCATGCCGACCGGGACGGCGCCCAGCGCCTTCAGCGATTCGATCTGGATCACGCCGGAGCCGCGGACTTTCTTGCCCTTCAGGTCCTTGACCGACGTGATCGGGAAATTGGCGTGCAGGCTGAACGGCGGCGTCGACCACATCGCGATCGGGAAAAAGTCGCCGTAGTCGTGCAGGACGCCGGTCTCGACGAGGCGCGTGTAGACGCGCGTCCCCTCCGCCAAGTCCTGGAACAGGCCGGGAAGCTCCAGCACCTCGGACTCAGGGAAGCGTCCGGGCGTGAACGGCGGGACGATGAAGCCGATATCGGCCACCCCGTCGATCACCATCTGCGCCTGTTGCTGCGGGGCGCGGCCGAGGGCGCCGTTCGGATACAGCTCGATGTCGAGCGTGCCTGCGGAGTCGTGGTTCACCGCCTCCACCCGCGGCTTCTTCACCGTGTTGAACAGCCGCTCGCTGTCGGGCGAGAACACCGCGAACTTGAGCTTGACCGGCTCGGCCCGCGCCAGCATCGGCGCGCAGAGGACGGCCGCTGCCAGTAAGCTTGAGATCCCCCTGTTCATGCCGGCACTCCCCTCTTTTTTTCGTGGTCCATGGTCCACTCCGCGATGTCGCGGCGGCGCGTAAACCATACGCTCTTGTGCTTCTTGGCATAGGCCAGCATCTGGCGGGCCACGGGAATCATTGTCGGCCGGGCCCCCATGTGGGCGTGCAAGGTGAGCTCGCACCATTTCGGCACGCCGGCGACGCCTTCGGCATAGAGCTGATCGAACGTCGCCTTCCAGCCGTTCCACATCCAGTCCGGCGGGTTGCGCGCCGTCGCCCACATCCACAGATCGTTATGCGGCAGGTTGACCCGCGGCAGGATGACGAGCGGCCCATGCTTGGTCGCCTTCAGGAACGGCAGGTCGTCGCTCATGTCGTCGCCGCTCCACAGGTAGCCCTCCGCCTTCAGGAAATCGAGCGTGTTCGAGGAGCCAGCGCTGCCCTGGCTCACCCAGCCCACCGGCCGCGTGCCTGCGGCCTCTGTCAGCACCCGGGTCACCTAGCGCATCTCGGCGAGCTCAGTGTCGGGATCATCGTCGCGGGACAGCACGTCCTGCGCCCAGCCGTGGCCGACGATCTCGCAGCCGAAATCGGCGAACGCGCGCACCACCTTGGGATGGCGCTCCCCGGTCAGGCCGTTGGTCGAGACGCTGCCCGTGATCTTGAATTCGTCCATGAGGTCGAGCAGCCGCCAGGCGCCGGCCTTGTACGCATATTCGGCGTAGCTCAGCGAGAAATGGTCGACCTTGTTCGACGTCTTCTCGAGCGTGATCTGGCTGGCGCGGGTGAACGATTCCAGCGCCATGTTGAGCGTGACCGCGATCTTGGCGCCGCCCGGCCACGACCACTCGCGCGGATAGCGGCTCTTCTTCTTGTTCTTGTTCTTGGGAGATTTCTTCTTCATGGGCAGGGCACCGGCGAGTTGGGACGCCAGCACGTTAGCCGGGACGGTGCGTGCCGCCAACTGCGAATCCGAACTCCAGACGGGGCGCGGATGACGCGTCGGTCCGCCGCGGCCGAGCGCCGCGGCGGCGTTGTGCCGCGCGGTGGGCTTAAGCCGCCTTCAGCAGTCCACGGAGCACATACGGCAGGATGCCGCCGTGCTTGAAATACTCCACCTCGTCGAGCGTATCGATGCGGCAGAGCAGCGGCACCGTCTCCTTCTTGCCGTCGGCGCGCATGATCGTGAGCGTCACGGTCATCCGCGGCTTGATGCCGGCGGCGACGCCGGTCACGTCGTAGATCTCGCTGCCGTCGAGCTTCAGGGTCTTGCGGTCGGTGCCGTCCGGGAACTGCAGCGGCAGCACGCCCATGCCGACCAGGTTCGAGCGATGGATGCGCTCGAAGCTCTCGACGATCACCGCCTTGACGCCGAGCAGCAAGGTGCCCTTGGCCGCCCAGTCGCGCGACGAGCCGGTGCCGTATTCCTTGCCGCCGATGACGACCAGCGGCACGCCTTCCTTCTTGTATTTCTCCGCCGCATCGAAGATCGACATCTGCTGGCCGTCCGGCATGTGGCGGGTGATGCCGCCCGAGGTCCCCGGCGCCATCTCGTTCTTGAGGCGGATGTTGGCGAAGGTGCCGCGCATCATCACCTCGTGATTGCCGCGCCGCGCCCCGTAGGAGTTGAAGTCCTGCGGCCGCACCTGATGCTCCATCAGGTAATTGCCGGCGGGGCCGTCCTTCTTGATCGAGCCCGCGGGCGAGATGTGGTCGGTGGTGATGCTGTCACCGAGGATCGCGAGCGGCCGCGCCCCCTTGACGTCGCTGAGCGGCGCCGGCTCCTTCGGCATGTTCTCGAAATAGGGCGCCAGCTTCACATAGGTGCTGCCCTCGTCCCACTTGTAGGTCATGCCGCTGGACGAGGCCATCTTCTGCCACAGCGCGTCGCCCTTGAAGACGTTCGCGTAGCGCTTCCTGAACATGTCGGGCGTCAGCGACTTACGGATGGTGTCCTGGATCTCGCTGCTCGACGGCCAGATGTCCTTCAGGTAGACGGGCTTGCCGTCCTTGCCCTGGCCCAGCGGCTCCTTCGTGATGTCGCTCAGGAGCGAGCCGGCGAGCGCGTAGGCGACGACCAGCGGCGGCGAGGCGAGATAGTTCGCCTTGACCAGCGGATGCACCCGGCCTTCGAAGTTGCGGTTGCCCGACAGCACGGCGCACACCGTGAGGTCGTTGTCCTCGACCGCGGCCGAGATGTTGTCCGGCAGCGGTCCCGAGTTGCCGATGCAGGTCGTGCAGCCGAAGCCGACGATGTTGTAGCCCAGCGCGTCGAGATCGGCCTGCAAGCCGCTCTGCAGCAGGTAGTCGGCGACGACCTGCGAGCCCGGCGCCAGCGACGTCTTCACCCAGGGCTTGACCTGCAGGCCCTTGGCGCGCGCGTTGCGCGCGAGCAGGCCGGCCGCGATCAGCACGCTCGGGTTCGAGGTGTTGGTGCACGACGTGATCGCCGCGATCACCACGTCGCCGTTCTTCATCTCGAAATTGGCGCCGTCGACCTTGACCGGTCCTTGGGCGGCCTTCGGCCCCAGAAGGTCGGGCAGCGCCTTCTCGAAGCCGGCCTTGGCGCCGGCGAGCGGGACGCGATCCTGCGGGCGCTTCGGTCCGGCGAGCGACGGCTCGAGCGTGCCGATGTCGAGCTCGAGCGTGTCGGTGAACGCCGGGTCGGGCGACGAGGCGTCGCGCCACATGCCTTGCGCCTTGGCGTAGGCCTCGACCAGCGCGATCCGCTGCGGATCGCGGCCGGTGAATTTCAGGTAGTTCAGCGTCTCCTTGTCGATCGGGAAGAAGCCGCAGGTGGCGCCGTATTCCGGCGCCATGTTGGCGACGGTCGCGCGGTCGGCAAGCGACAGCGCGTCCAACGCCGGGCCGTAGAACTCGACGAACTTGTTCACCACACCCTTCTTGCGCAGCATCTGGGTCACGGTGAGCACGAGGTCGGTCGCGGTGATGCCTTCCTTCGGCTTGCCGGTGAGCTTGAAGCCGACGACCTCCGGAATCAGCATCGAGATCGGTTGGCCGAGCATCGCCGCCTCGGCTTCGATGCCGCCCACGCCCCAGCCGAGCACGGCCAGGCCGTTGACCATCGTCGTGTGGCTGTCGGTGCCGACCAGCGTGTCGGGATAGGCGACAGTCTTGCCGTCGATATCGGCGGTCCACACGGTCTGCGACAGGTTCTCGAGATTGACCTGGTGGCAGATGCCGGTCCCCGGCGGCACGACGCGGAAGTTCGCGAACGCCTGCGCGCCCCAACGCAGGAAGTTGTAGCGCTCGCCGTTACGCTCGTATTCGAGCTTCACGTTCTTGTCGAACGCATCCTTGTTGCCGAAGAAGTCGATCTGCACCGAGTGATCGATGACCAGGTCGACCGGCGACAGCGGATTGATCTTTTTCGGATCGCCGCCCATGTGCACCATCGCGTCGCGCATGGCCGCGAGGTCGACCACCGCCGGGACGCCGGTGAAGTCCTGCATCAGCACGCGCGCCGGGCGATAGGCGATCTCACGATCCGAGTGGCGGGTCTTGCTCCACGCTCCCACCGCCTTCACGTCGTCGACGGTGACGCTGCGGCCGTCTTCGTAGCGGAGCAAGTTTTCGAGCAGGACCTTCAGCGACACCGGCAGGGTCGCGATGCCCTCGATTCCCGCTTTGGCGGCAGCCTCCAGGCTGAAATAGTCGTAAGACTTGCCGCCGACGTCGAGCGTGCGGCGGGTTTTCAAGCTGTCATGGCCAATGGCGGGCACGGGCGACTCCTGTCGGAGAGGATGTGGATGCGAAAAAAAGAGGCCCCGGCGCCGTCATGCGGATGGCCGGGTGAGGCCCCTGGATTACACGGTTTAGGTTAAATTTTGAAGTGCGGCGTCGGGGCGGTCCGGCCGGGCCACCGGGAGCGCCTCGCCGTCCAGGATCGCGCGGCCGCGCGGCGTCAGCCGGACCACCGTGCGGCCGTCGGGGTCGATGTCGAGCCGGACCAGGCCGTCCAACGTCGCGTCTTCCCACACCGACAGCCGCGGACAGCTGGTCCGCCACGCCTCCATGGCCTCGCCGTAACTGCGCAGGCGCTCGGCCACCCAGGCCAGGAACTGCATCGTGATCAGACTGACCGGTGGGCTCATGCGCACCTCGCCTTCAACGCCTCGGGATTGACGACATTGATCGGGCGGCCCGCCGCATAGGCGGTGATCTGGTCGAAGATGTCGGCGAACTGGATTTCATATTCCTCGCGCGACACGTAGCCGATATGCGGCGTGCACACGACGTTGGGCATCGTGAGCAGCGGATGCGCGGTGTCGCGGAGCGGCTCCTCTTCGTACACATCGACCGCCGCGAAGCCGGGCCGGCCGGCGCGCAGCGCTGCCACCAGGGCGCCCGGCGCGATCAGCGGCGCCCTGCTGGTGTTCACCAGCAGGGCCGTCGGCTTCATCCGCGCGAGATCGGCCGAGGTGACGATGCCGCGCGTCGCGTCGACCAGCCGCATGTGCAGCGAGACGACGTCGCAGGCCTCGAAGAACGCATCCTTGCCGGACGCGGCGGCATGGCCGTCCGCCCGCGCTTGCGCGAGCGAGGCCGGCCGGGCCCAGACCAGCACGTTCATGCCGAACGCCCGGCCATAGCCCGCGACGACGCTGCCGATCCGGCCATAGCCGAAAACGCCGAGCGTCTTGCCACGCAGCGTAGTGCCGACCCCGATCTGCCAGTTCCCGGCTTTGAGGGCCGACATCTGCTGCGGAATCTGGCGCATCGCCGCCAGCACCAGGCCCCAGGTCAGCTCGGCGGTGGCATAGGACGGCGTGCCGGGGTGCTGGCTCGAGGAAACGACGACGCCCTGCCGCGTGCAGGCCTCGACGTCGATATGCGGGTAGACGCTGCGCTGGCTGATCAGCCGGAGCTTGGGCAGACGCTCGAGCAGCGGAGCCCGGATCTTCGTGCGCTCGCGGATCAGAACCAGGACCTCGGCATCGGCGAGCCGCTTCGCCAGCGCGTCGACGTCCTGCACGTGATCATTCCAGATCGTCACCTCATGACCCGCGAGCTTGCCGAAGCAGCGCAGCGTCCGCAGCGTGTCGTGATAATCGTCGAGGATGGCGACGTTCATGCCGCCAAGGTAGGCGCCGGTTGAGCATCTGTCCAATATATGGATATGACATTATCCATATGTTAAACATATGCCATGGAGCTGCGTCATCTCCGCTATTTCGTCGCCGTGGCCGAAGAGGGTCATATCACCCGCGCCGCCGAGCGGCTCGGCCTGCAGCAGCCGCCGCTCAGCCAGCAGATCCGGGCGCTGGAAAGCGAGCTCGACGTACAGCTGTTCCGCCGCAAGCCGCGCGGCGTCGAGTTGACCGAGGCCGGGCGGGCGTTGCTCGACGACGCGCGCGCGGTGCTGAGCCAGGTCGAGCACGCGGTGGCGACGGCGCGGCGGACGGCGCGCGGCGAACAGGGGCGCATCGCGGTCGGCTTCACCAGTTCGGCGTCGTTCCACCCGCTGGTCGTGCGGGCCATCCGGAGCTATCGCGATGCGTATCCGCTGGTGTCGTTGGCGCTCGAGGAAGGCGGCACGGCGGAACTGGTCGACGCGTTGCGGCAGGATCAGCTCGACGCCGCGTTCATCCGCACGCCGGTCGGCGATGCGTCGGCGCTGACGGTGATGCCCCTCCTGGAGGAGGAGATGGTCGCGGCCCTGCCGACGGGTCACGCTCTCGTGCGGCGCAAGCGGACGACCGCTTTGCCGTTGTCGGGACTTTCCGCCGAGACGTTCATCCTGTACCGGCGCCGTCTCGGCCCGGGACTTTACGATGCGATCATCGCGGCCTGCCATCGCGCCGGCTTCAGCCCGCGCGTCGGCCAGGAAGCGCCGCGCATGTTCTCGACGCTCAACCTCGTCGCCGCGGGGCTTGGCGTCTCGATCATCCCCGCGTCGATGCAGGCGCTGCACATGGACGGCGTGGTCTACCGCCGGCTGAGCGGCGCGCCGGTCAAGGCGCCGCTGCGGCTCGCCTGCCGGCGTGGCGAAACGGCGCCGGCCGTGCGCCGCTTCGTCGAGCTGGTGGGGCGGGCGGCAAAGGCGCCGCCGCGCTGACGTCGCGACGCCGCGGTCAGTCCATCACCAGCAGGGCCGCCTGGACTTCGAACGCGTTCCACAGGTTCTGCAGCCGGATGTTTTCGTTTTTGGCGTGCTGATTGTTGTCGTAGTTGACGAGCGGGATCGAGATGGTCGGCACCTTCAGGATGTCCTCGATCATGTCGAGCGGGACGCTGCCGCCCGAGGTGGGCTGGGCCACGATCGGGCTGCGCACGCCTGCCACCGTGGCCACCACCTTCCGCGCGATCGGCAGGTCCATCGGGGTGCGGACGGCGTTGTAACCGCCCGCCTCGGCGACGACCTTGGCGATCCTGGGATGCGCCAGCCGTGTCGCCTCGTCGGGCTCGCTGCTCGTGACGACATAGCCCTGCGCCTTGATGTGCTCGACCACGCGCGCCACCTGGCCCTCGTGCGTGACGCCCTTCACGAGACGAAGGTCGAGGGCCGCGGTCGCCGTCGAGGGAATCACATTCGCCGCCTGCTCACCGGTCTTGCCGGCAGCAAATCCCCGGATATTGAGCGACGGCTGATTGATCAGCTCCGCGAGCCGTTTGCCGTCACCGTCGGTCGCGGCGAGGCCGAACTCGCGCTTCAACTCGGCGTCGTTCTGCGGCATGTCGGCGATCGCCTTCAACTCGATCTCCGACAGCGGCACCACGCCGTCGTAGAAATTCTTCACCAGAACCCGGCCGTTCGCATCCTTCATCGACGCGAGCAGGCTGGCGAGCATCAGGGCCGGGTTGGGCGCCCAGTTGCCGTAATGGCCGCTGTGCAGCTCGCGATTCGGGCCGTACACGGTGATGTCGAGCTTCTGGATGCCGCGCGCGCCGAACATGATCGTCTGCCGGCCGGTCGAATTTTCCGGGCCGTCGCAGATCAGCAGCAGGTCGCCTTTCAGCAGCGCCTGGTTCGCGCGCAGTATCTTGTCGAGGTTCTCGGATTCGATCTCCTCCGCGCCCTCGAAGATGAACTTGATGTTGGCCCGGTGCTTCAGCCCGGCCGCGCGCAGCGCGTCGACCGCGGTGATGAGGGCAAAGACCTGCGCCTTGTCGTCCGAGGCGGCGCGCGCGTAGATCCGCCACTCCGGATCGAAGCGTCCGTCCGCGGGCGGAAAGGCGACCACCTGGCCGCCTTTGTCGAGGCGACCGGACCGCAAGGTCGGCTCGAAGGGCGGCGTCGCCCATTCCTTGGGGTCCACCGGCTGGCCGTCATAGTGGGCGTAGAAGACGTAGGTGTGCGCAGCCCCCGGCGTCGCGATCTCGCCGTACACGGCGGGGACGGTCTCGGTCGGACTGGCATCGGGCACTTCGAGCAGGCGGGCAGCGATGCCGCGCCGCTCCATCATTTTCAGGATGTGCTCGGCGTTGCGCCGAACGTTGACGCGATCGCGCGACACGTTCGGGATGCGCAGGAGCTCGATATACTCCTCCAGAATCGCCCGCTCATGCTGTTGGCGCCACGTCCGCGCCGCCTGTGCCGCCTCGTTCTCGGCGGCCGCCGCACCGCCGCCCGCCGGCAACCAGACGGCGGCCATCGCCGCGATGAGCCCTGCCGCAACCGTCGCTTTCATGGGGTCCCTCCCTGTTCCTCGCCGCGAGTGTCCCGCGCAACGGCGCCCGATGTCGACTCAATGATCTAGAGCCGGAGCGGCCCGACGTCGAACGATTTCATCTCGTCCCAGGCGGCACGGCAGATGGCGTTGATCTCGTTCTTCAGGCGAACGCGGTCACGGTTGGTCTGCTGGGAGCGGCGGAATTCGCGGACACTCCGCTCGACCGCCTGGAGCTGTCCGGCGTCTTTGGGATCGAGCCGCCAGCCTTCGTCGCCGTAATCAGTATCGTCGAACTGCTTGAAGATGTGCTCGTTGAGGTCCCAGCCCTGCACATTGAGCTGTTTCAGGTCGGCGTATTTCGCGTCAAGGCCGGGCCGCGTCTCGAGCAGCGGCCGGGCGATCTCGTTGAGCACCGCGAGCTCCTTCTCCACCTGCACCCGCTTCTCGGACGGCAGCCGGTCGCGCTTGATCTCGAGGATCGAGATCTTGTCGAACAACTCGCCGGGCGCCAGATCGACCGGCAGCCGCACGACCGGCTCGGCCGAGGGCGGTGCCGCCGACAGGGCGTTGAAACCGCCGGCGATGCGCGCCGCAACCGGGTCGTGATCCTGCGCGCCGAGGACCTGCAGCTCCTCGATGTCGTAGTTCATGCCGTCGAACTTCCGCTGGTACGCGTACGGATAGGTTCGGCGCACCGCCAGCGGATGCTGGAACTGATGGGCCGAGCCCGGCCCGATGCCGAGGGTCACGATCGTCTTGCGGCAGCGGGTGCGCGACGAGGCGATCATGTTCATGAGCCCGCACAAGGTCCCCGCCGCCCAGCCGGCGTGCTCGAGAAACGGCAGCACGACATCGAGCGGCACCTGGATCAGCCGGGTCCCGGCGATCGGCTCGGTGCGGGCGCCGCGCCACGACCCGGAGCCGTTGGTGTAGACGTCCCATCCGGCCGCCTGCAGCTTCGGCACCACCGTCGCCCAGAACTCGTCCGCCACCGCCGGCCAAGAGTTGGCGTCCGGAAACAACAGCACCGACCGTCCGGGGCGGAGTCTAATCTCGCCTGCGAGAGTGGCGGCCGCGGCCCGCGCCTCGGGCGCAACCTCGGGCAGGGCCAGCGATGAGTCCAGCGGCAGACCCAGGAGGAGCATGTACATGCTCGCCTGCGATACATGCTCGAGGGCGGTGAAGAAATCCGCCCGCGCGTCAGTGACGTGATTTGGATGCGGGAAACACGCCTCGTTCAGAACCAGCCGGGAGGGCAGGCGAAGCGAACTCAGCTCTATGTGAACCGCGTTCAGGTAAAGGTCTTCCAGCCCGATGATGCGGTCGAAATGCCGCTTGAACATCAGCGCGGCGGGGAACGCCGACGACTTGACCACGAGGACCAGTTCCTTGCCGTCCGCGCAGTGAACCCGCCGGAACGCCTCGCCCAGCGCGCCCAGCAGATAGGTGTCGCCCAGCGAATAGGGATTCACCAGGATCCAGGCGTCTTTTTTGTCGCGCACGAGGCCCTGTCCAAGGGCGGCGTAAAAGCCGTTCCCCACCACGCGTGGCGACAGCGGCTTGTAGAGGAACGGCAGCACTAGCGGACGCGTGCGCGTCCAGATCTGTCCGGTCGCCTGGAAGTTGCTGAAGAAGTCGCTGCTCATGGCCCCCCGGCGCGGCCAACGGCTCGGGCAGCGCCGATTCCCTGTCTTGCAGCCGTTATATCTAGCCCCTGCGGAAGTGTCTCCCTAAAATGTCGGAAACGGCGAGGGGCGGAGTCGTCCGCAAAAGGGCATGTCGAATCCCAGCGCTGCCGATCCTGTAGCGGTCCACGCGCTCGAGGCGCTGGAGATCCGGCGTCTCTCGGTCGCGTTGAACGAGCTGCAGGTGGCCCTGCCCTACACCGTGTGGCCCTATATGGCCCAGAGCCTGGCCGCGGCGACCGCACGTCTCGTCCCCGAATTCGCCGGCCCGAAACCCGACGCCTACGACCCGAAGCTTCATCTGTTGCGCAACCAGGGCATCGCCGACCTGGGGACGGCCCTCGACAGCCGGCAAGTCGCGGAGGTCCAGGCCTATTTCGCGTCCCGTCCGTGTTTTGCCGCGCACGTGGCAGCGAAAAGCGACGGACAGGAACGAACCGTCGAAGAGTGTGCCGCGCTCGGGCCGCAGGCGTCGTACCGGCTGGCGGACATCATCCGCGCGCCGCACCTGATCGAACTGGCCAACCGCGACGACATCCTCGCGCTGGCCGAGAGCTATCTCGGCTGCGTGCCCTCCATTTATTCGATGAATGCGTTCTGGACGTTTCCCGGCGCGCCGGGACTGATCCCGGGATTGCAGACGTTTCATCGCGATTTCGACGATTTCCGCTTCTGCACCATGTTCATTTTTCTCACCGGGGCCAGCCCCTCGGACGGCGCCCATTACTACATCCGCGGCACGCATCGACCCGATCTCATGCAGCGCCATATGCAGGGCATGGGACCGCCCGAGGCGGTGGCGGCGCGGATGGAGCAGCTCTTCGCCAAGCTCGCCATCATCGACGATGCGTTGCTCGACGTCTTCAGCCCGCAGATCACCACCGTCGGCGGTCCGCCCGGCACCGTCGTTCTGGAGGACACCTACGGCCTGCACAAGGGCGACGTCCCCAAGACGCCGCGCCTGCTTGCCTGGGTGCGCTACGGGCTATATCGCAACGTGGCGCATCTGACGGACAGGATCGAGCCGCTGCCGCGCGGCGCCCTCGCCGGCCGCATTCCCGACACACCGCGGCACCGCTATATCAACCGCCTGGTCGTCGAGCCCTAACCCAGCGGCGCGCGGCGTTGCTCCGCCGCGGCGAACTGTCTAGGTTGCAGACGCGCCCAAGGAGAGATCGCGATGAGCAATCTGTGGAAAACCGAAGCCGATCTGCGCGCCGAAAAGGCCAAGGCTGCCGGCGGCGCGGCACCGGCCAAGCTTGATGCGATACGCAAGAACGAGCTGGACGGGCTCCTGAAGCGCCTGGGCTCGATCACGGCGGTGTTCCAGATGCGCGCCGATGGCGTCCCGGCGCCGGCGTTCCGCCGCATCCGCGAGCTGATGGACATCTACATCGCGGGCGGCATTCGCGCCGTCACCGAGGGCCAGGACTTCCTCGACCACGGGATCAAGCTCTCGGAATCGGAGATCGTCGACGTGCATCGGCTGATGCGCGATATCTTCAATATCGACGTCGGCGGTATCGAGCACATGAAAGAGGGCGAGACCGAGAAGAAGTGACGCTGGCAGGCGTCGGTCCCCTAGCAAGCCCTCCGGGCCGTACCGGCGCTTTGGCCGCCGGGCTCATGGCATGCGGTTTGCTCGATTGCTCCCTCAGGCCACACGAGGGAGATCAAAGATGCGCCAGCCCGTGGGTTCCCGCCTAACTCGGCGGCAGGTTCTTCAAACCGCTGCCTATGCTTCCGCCACGGCTTTGGTCGGCATGCCCCGCATGGGGCACGCGGCCACCCTGGATGAAATAAAGAAGCGCGGCTACATGATGGTCGCGACCGAAGACGACTACCGCCCGTTTGAATTCACCGACAACGGCAAGCCCACCGGCTACGACCAGGAGCTGCTGGAGGCGTTCAAGAAGAAGGTCGGTTTCGAGATTCGCCAGGACATCGTGCCATGGACCGGCATCCTGCCCGGCGTCACCACCGGCAAATATGACGCCGCGGTGACCGCCGTTCTGGTCACGGCCGAGCGTATGAAGACACTCGACTACTGCAGCCCGGTCGCGCAAACGGTCGACTACTATCTGAAGCGCAAGGGCGATCCGAAGATCAAGGCGCTCAAGGACCTGAGCGGCCTATCCCTCGGTGTCGAAGCGGGCAGCGCCATGCTGAAGATGCTGCCGCAGCTCGACGACATGCTGAAGCCGACCGGCGGCAAGCTCGGCAAGGTCGTGCCCTACCAGGGCTATCCGGAGGCCTATCAGGACCTGGCGCTGGGCCGCATCGACTTCGTCGTCAACACCGACCTCAGCCTCAAATCCATCGTGAAAGAGAAGCCGGACGTGTTCGAGCTCGGCGAGGCGGTCTCGAAGCCAACCTACATCGCGTGGCCGTTGCTCAAGGGCAACACGGCGCTGTTGGACCTGTTCAACGACTTCCTGCTCGGCGCGCGCAAGGACGGCTCGATGTACGCGCTGCAGAAGAAGTGGTTCGACACGACGTTCGAGTCCATGCCCGAAGGTGCGGTCGCCAACGTGTGATGGGCGTCGGCGACCTTCTGTCGCTGATCGAAGGGGCGGGCGTCACGATCGCGATTTCGCTGCTGGCGATCGCGATCGGCACGCCGCTCGGTCTCGGGCTGGCGCTGATCCGCTGGGCCGGCGTGCGCGGGCTGGATCCGCTCGTCGCCGCGGCCGTCAGCATCCTGCGCGCGACACCCTCGGTGACGCTCGTCCTCCTCGTCTATTACGCGCTCCCGACCGTGGGCTGGGACATCCCGCGCTTCGGCGCCGCCGTGGCCACCCTGTCGCTCGGCTCGATGGCCTATAACTGCGAGATCTGGCGCGGGGCCCTGCTCGCGTTCCCGAAAGATCAGCTCGACGCGGCACTTGCCTTCGGGATGAGCCGGCGCTTGCGGTTCTCGCTGATCCTCCTGCCGCAGATTGCGCGCGCCGCCCTGCCGGCGCTGGTCAACGAGATGACGCTGCTGATCAAGGTGAGCCCCGCCGTCGCGGTGATCGGCGTGGTCGAGACGACGCGGGCGGCGGTGCGCATCGGTGCCCGCACCTACAGCCCGATCCTGCCCTTCCTGGTGGCATTGGTCATTTACATGATCGTCATCGGCGGCTTTGTGATGGCGCAGCGGGCACTGGAGCGCCGCCCACAGGTGGCAGTGTACGCATGAGCTTCCACGGCATCGCGGTCGTGTGGGAGCAGCGCGAGCTGATGCTGAACGGGCTGGTCACGACGCTGCTCATCGCGGCGGTGTCCGCCGTGCTCGCCGCCCTTCTCGGCGTTGCCATCTTCACCATGCTGATCTCGCGTGTCCGCGGCGTGCCGCAGGCGTTCTCGGCAGTGATCGATCTCATGCGCTGCCTGCCGTTCATGCTCTTCTGCTACATGATCTACTACGCGCTGCCGGTGTTCGGCATCACGATCGAGAACATCGCCGCCGGCGTGCTGGCGCTGACGCTGTACAACGCCTGCTACATCGCCGAGCTCCTGCGGGGCGCGTTCCAGGCCTTGCCGCGCGAAAATGTCGAGGCGGCGCACGCCTTCGGCTTTCATGGCTGGCGCCTGGTGGTGCGCATCATCCTGCCGCCGGTGGTGCTCGCCTCGGTGCCGATGCTCGGCAACCAGGTGGTCCAGATCATCAAGGACAGCGCGTTCCTGGTGATTATCGCCGTGCAGGAGCTCACCTACGCCGCGAACGAGATCCAGGCCACGTACTATGTGCCGTTCGCCAGCTTCGTCTGCGCGGTTCTGCTTTATTGGTCGCTGTGCCTGGTCGTGGAGAGCGGGGTCCGCGCGGTCGTCCGCGTGGCCGAGCTGCGGCGCTGAGCGGGCGGGAAGGAACATCATGGGCCGACTTCTGACCGATACGCAGGTCGAGCATTTCAGACGCGAGGGCTGGCTGGCGCCGTTTCGTGCCATCGATGCGGACGAAGCGCGGCGCTGCGCCCAGCAGATCGAGGCCTATGAGGCGAAGCTGGGCGAGAACGCCAACCGCAGCCTGAAGATCAAGGGTCATCTGGCGATGCCGTGGCTGGTGGAGCTCGGCCGCAACCCGCGCATCCTGGACGCGGTCGAGGACCTGATCGGGCCGGATATCCTGCTGTTCGGCGCCTCGATTTTCGCCAAGGAGGGCAACGACCGCGCCTACGTGTCCTGGCATCAGGACAGCGCCTATTTCGGCCTCGAGCCGCACGCCGAGGTCACCGCCTGGGTGGCGTTCACGCCGAGCAACGCGGCCAACGGGGCGCTGCAGGTGCTGCCGCGCAGCCACACCGGACCCGACCTCCGCCACATCGAGACCTACGCGCCCGACAACATGCTGGCGCGGGGCCAGTCGCTCGAGGACATCGACGAGAGCACGGCGGTGATGATGGAGCTGGAGGCCGGCCAGTTCTCGCTGCATCACGAGCGGGCCGCGCACGGCTCGAAGACCAACAAGACCGGCCAGCGCCGCATCGGCTTCGCATTCTTCTATATCCCGACGCATGTCCGCTCGACCACCGGCAAGCGCAGCGCGACCCTGGTGCGCGGGGTCGACCAGTTCCACCATTGGGGGACGGATCCGTTGCCGCGCTTCGATCTCGATCCGGTCGCCTTCGCCGCGATGCGGGCCGCCTGGGGCCAGTATCGCGACGGCGAGGTGAAGCAGGCGGCGGAGACATGAACCGGGTGGCGGAGGACGCGACGCCGGTCCTGCAGATCACCGGCCTCGGTAAATCCTTCAAGGACCGTCAGGTTCTCGACGGCATCGACCTGTCGGTCTACGAGGGCGAGACGTTGTGCATCCTGGGGCCGTCGGGCTCCGGCAAATCGACCTTGTTGCGCTGCGTGAACTGGCTGGAGGTGCCGGACAGCGGGGCGGTCTATCTGGCCGGCGAGCGGGTGGGCTTGCGCGCGGGCGGCCACGTGCCGATGTCGGACGCGGAGCTCGCGCGCCTGCGCGCCCGGATCGGCTTCGTGTTCCAGCAGTTTGCGCTGTGGCCGCACCTGACGGTGATCGAGAACGTGATGGCGGCGCCGCTCCATGTGCAGCGGCGGCCCCGCGCCGAGGTACGGCTCGAGGCGGAGGCGCTTCTCGCCAAGGTCGGCTTGCAAGACAAGCGGGACGACTATCCCGCTCGTCTCTCGGGCGGGCAGAAGCAGCGCGTCGGCATCGCCCGCGCCCTTGCCACCCGGCCACAGCTGTTGCTGTTCGATGAGCCGACCAGCGCGCTCGATCCGGAGCTGGTCGGCGAGGTGCTGACCGTGATGCGCGATCTCGCGGCGGACGGGATGACGATGGTCGTGGTGACGCACGAGATGGCCTTCGCACGCGAAGCGGCCGACCGCGTGGTCTTCATCGATCAGGGCCGCATCGTCGAGACCGCGACCCCAGAGATGTTCTTCGCCCATCCGCGGACGGACCGCGCGCGCCAGTTCCTGCTGCGCTTCAGCAGCGTCCAGCCGCCGGCAAATCCCGCCAGCCGGCGGGCGGTGTGACGCCTATCGCGGGGCGGCGATGAGGGCCGCGCGGCGCGCCCTCAGCTTGTCGAGCGTCGCCAGTTTGTCCGGCTCCAGGATCGTCGCATAGCTCTCGCGCGCCACAAGGTGCGCGGTCACCCGTGCGGTGGTCACCACCGCGATATCGCCGAAGGCCTTCGCGGCCTGGCGCAGGGCGGCGGTGAATTGCTCATCGTCGAGGCCGCCGAGCGGCTTGCCGTCGGGACCGCGGAGGTTGAGGAACATCAGTCGGCTGTCGCGCGCCGTGTACCCGCCCGCGAGACCGAGATTCACCGCCATCGCGTTGCGGAAGAAGAAATCAGCGAGTGTCGGGGTCAAAGATGGAAATGCGACATAGACCGCGAGCGTGTCGCCGTTCCCCGTCTCACTCCACGCGAGCACGCTCGTCTGGACGCAGACAAATCCGAACGCGGCGGCGGCACGGTCGGCGGTCGCCGCATCGACGTCGAGATGCACCACCACGGATGGGCTGGTGCGTCCGCGATAGCCGCCAATGACGATCTCGGCGTCAAACGTGCCGGGATCGAGCCCAATGGCGCCCAGGACCGGCGGGCCAAGCTCGGCGACCACGCCGGCCGTCAGCGCCGCCTGCTGGTTGTAGACCGCATCGGCGCTGTCGGGCACCGCCTGAAACGCGATTAGCCATTCGGCGGCGCGGGCCGGGGCCCCCGCCAGCAGGAAGATCGCAACAAGGACCGCGGCGAATCTGCGGCGCGTGATCACGGAAACTCCATTGTCATTCGAAACTGCGTCTCCACATTCTGCCATAGGAGCCGCGATCGATCGGCCAGGCCGAAAAACTGCTTATGCCAAAATCTCGCGCGCGATGTCTTTTGAGCCTGGCTGTGGCCGCCCTGGTGTCCGGATGCTACGCCCCCAACGCGGTCTATCCATGGGAATTCTCGCCCGCCGTGTGGGCAAAGGACGGGTGTTCGCCTGTCCCGGGCACTTATGCCAATCGGGGCGAGGCCGACCTGGCCGAGAAGCGGCCCAATACCAGTCCCGAGCTCGCCCGATATCTGCTGCCGGATGGCGCGCGATTGGCCGGCGTCGAGCGAGTGGAATTGATCCTGGACGCCGACCGCACGCTGACCGTCCGCGCCTATCGTGGCACCGAGATCATCGGTGAGAGCGGATTTACCGAATCCCCGGGCGGGCTCGATTGCGCGCCCGGGCGGGCGCTGATCCGGCCGCTCGCGGTCGAGCTTTACAAGGGGGAGAACGGCGACCTGATCCTGCACGTGACCGAGCGGGCATGGCCAGAGGCCCTCCTGCCGCGGCAGTTCGTGGACGCGAACTGGGCGCGGTTTCCGCCGTTGCGCTGAAGGCGCGTCAGGTCTGCAGCCGCACGTACTCGTATTCGACCGGCTTGCCGTCGACGCCGCGCTCGGGCGGGGCGATCCACGCCGCCACCTTGCCGGGCTCGATGACCCGCTGCATGACGCTGCGCACGAACGAACGGTCGCTCTCGGTCGGCAGCCAGTTGGCGCGGCGCGCGGCCCACGCCTCTTCCGAGACGAAGTTGCCCGCCGGGTCGACATGCCGGCCGGCCCACACGCCGACCGTGCGGTTGAAGCGCGGGCTGGGCAGGCGGATTTCCGCCTTCACGCCGGCCTTGGCGATCATCCGGTTCCAGATCCTGAGGCCCACCTCGCAGTCCTTGATGTACGCCTCGCGGACGATCTCGTTCAGCGCATTGCGCAGCGGCACCTCTTCACGCCGGACACCGCCGTGACCGTCGGGCGCCTCGAAGCTCGTGGTCAGGGTGCGCGCGTCGTGGTCGGTGTAGGCGGTCGCCTCGTCGGCCCGGCCCTTGATGCCGTTGGCAAACGTCGTCGCCGCGTTGCTCGACACCTCGGAGCCGAACAGGTCGAGCGACGACGAGCACCAGAAATTGAGATAGCGCTGGATGATCGGCAGGTCGATGGCGCCGGCGCGCCGCACCGCCTCCGGATCGTCGCTGCCGATCTCGCTCATCACCTCGACCGCGCGCTTGATCACCCGGCCGACGCCGAGCATGCCGACCGACATGTGATAGGCCTCTTCGGTCAGCATGAACCGGCAGGTGCGCGACAGCGGATCGAAGCCGCTTTCGGCCAGGCATTTCAGCTGATACTTGCCGTCACGGTCGGTGAAATAGGTGAACATGAACAGGCTGAGCCAGTCCTCGATCGGCTCGTTGAACGTGTTGAGGATGCGCGGATTGTCGCGGTTGCCGGAGTGCCGCTCGAGCAGCGCTTCCGCTTCCTCGCGGCCGTCGCGGCCGAAATAGGCGTGGAGCAGATAGACCATCGCCCACAGATGCCGGCCTTCCTCGACGTTGATCTGGAACAGCGAGCGCAAATCGTAGAGCGACGGGCAGATATGGCCGAGCAGGCGCTGCTGCTCGACCGACGCCGGCTCGGTGTCGCCCTGAGTGACGATCAGGCGCCGCAAGGTCGAGCGGTGCTCGCCCGGGACCTGCTCCCATACCGGTTGGCCCATGAAATCGCCGAAGCCGATCTTGCGATCCGGCATCTTGTCGGCAAGGAAGATTCCCCACCGATAGTCCGGCATCTTGAGCGAGCCGTAGGTCGCCCAGCCCTTCGAATCGACGCTGGTCGCGGTGCGCAGATAGCAATCGGCGGCGTTGAAGTCGGACGGCCCCATCTCGCGCCACCAGTCGAGGAACTTGGGCTGCCAGTGCTCCAGCGCCCGCTGCAGGACGCGATTGTCCGACAGCCCGACATTGTTGGGGATGCGTTCGGCGTAGGAAATCGACATCACACGCGCTCCCAATCAAATCGGGCCTTGCTGCCGGTGCCGAACAGCTTCAGCGCCCCCTTTTCACCGACGGCATTGGGCCGATTGAAGATCCAGTTCTGCCACGCCGACAGCCGCCCGAAGATCCGGGTCGCCATGGTCTCGGCACCGCCGAAGCGCAAGGAGGCTTCGAGGCCGGTCAGCGCATCGGGCGACAGTGCCGCGCGCTCTTCGAGCGCCAGGCGGATCTCCTCGTCCCAGTCCAGCTCATCGGGTGCAAAGGTGACGACGCCGAGCTTCAGCGCCTCGCCGGCGGCCAGCGCCTGGCCGAGCCGGCCGCGGCAGGCGGCCAGCGCCGCCGCGTCGTCCTGGAAGCGCAAGGCGAGCCGCGTGCGCGCGGCCGGCGTCGCCAGCAGGCCGTTGAAGCTGAACTCGTCGAGGGTGAGCGACGGCGCATTGATCTCGGCGCTATCCAGCATGTAGGTCCGGTCGGCGGCGAACGCGATCTCGGCAAACAGCCCGGCGAAGCACGAGCCGGCGTCGATCACCGCGAACAGGCTGCGCGAGGAGACGTCGAGGCGCTGCAAGGTGCGCCGCCACAAGCCGATGGTCTCGCGGACCAGCCAGTGGTCCTTGTGGCGGAGCATCAGGCTGCCGGCTTCGAGCACCTTGTCGGTCTCGCCGGCCGATTTCAACACCCACAGGCCGACATCCGGGTGATTGACCCGAAGGCCCAGGATGGCGTCGTCGAGCTCGCGCGCGAAGCGAAGCGGCCACCACGCAGCACCTTGCGCTGCGATCGATTCGACATCGCCGGGAAGCGCGCCCTCCGGCGCCTTCAGTGTGAAGGTCGCGGTGCGCGCCATCTTGTCGACGGCGACAGTCAGGCTCGAATATTGCCAGCCGTCAGCGGTCGCCCGTTTGGCCAGCGGCGCCAGCGCAATGCCCTTGGCAGCGGATGGCCGGTCGCTCTGACTGGCCAGCGCCTCGGCGCGGGCGCGGACGGCCTTTGAGAAATCCGCCGGCTTCGCGATGTGGTCGACCAGCTTCCACTCGCGCGCCCGTTCGGCACGCACCCCGTCGGCCGAGGTGCAGAACACGTCGGCGAGGTCGCGGCGCATCTTGCGCTTGTCGGTCAGGCGGGTAAGGCCGCCGGTACCGGGCAGCACGCCAAGCAGCGGCACTTCCGGCAGGCTCACGGTCGTCGAGCGGTCGTCGACCATCACGATCTCGTCACAGGCCAGCGCGATCTCATAGCCGCCGCCGGCGCACGCGCCGTTTACGGCGCAGAGGAATTTCAGACCCGACGCAGCACTCGAATCCTCGAGCCCGTTGCGGGTCTCGTTGGTGAACTTGCAGAAATTCACCTTCCAGCCGTGGCTGGACGTGCCCAGCATGTAGATGTTGGCGCCGGCGCAGAACATGCGCTCGCGCGCACTCGTGATCACGACCGTGCGCACCTCGGGATGCTCGAAGCGGATGCGCTGCACGGCGTCGTGGAATTCGATGTCGACGCCCAGGTCGTAGGAATTGAGCTTCAGCTTGTAGCCGTCGCGAATGCCGCCGTCCTCGGCCACGTCGAGCGCCAGGGTGGCGACCGGCCCGTCGAAGCTCAGCTTCCAATGGCGGTACCGGGCGGGATCGGTCTCGAATTCGACCGGCCGCGGGCGTTCTCCTTCGCTCATGTGCGGATCATCCGTCGTCTCGTGAGCACGTGGTTCTTCTTCTTGCCCGTATCCTACGCCGGCCGGACCCGACATGCAAGATAATGCATGTGGCCCTTTTCAGGCGGCGGCGCTGCCGGCCAGGAGCCGTCGTGCGATTTCGGCCAGTTCGGCAAAGCTCTGGTCGATGGGCTTGGCGGTGGTGTCGATCACGGCATCGGCCTTGCCGTAGAGCGAGCGACGGTTCTCGAGGATGCGCTTCAAGTCCGCCATCGCCTCGCGGCTGGCCTGCATCGGCCGCAGGTCGCCCTGGGCCATAACCCGGCTCATATGCTCGGCCGGACTCGCCGCTACCCACACCGTATGACAGGACCGCAAGAGGAGCTCGAACGTCGCCGGCTCCGACACCAGGCTGCCGCCGGTCGCGATGACCGCCCGGTCGTGCGCGGCCACGGCGCGCTCGAGGGCCCGCTTTTCGTAACGCCGGTACGCCCCTTGGCCATAGAGCGAGAAAATCTCGCTCAGGCTGGTGCCGGATTCCTCGGCGATGGCGCTCGCCATCTCAACGAACGGGACGCCGAGATGCTCGGCCAGACGCCGCCCAAGCGTGGTTTTTCCGGCGCCGCGCAAGCCGATCAGGGCAATGCGCTCAGCGCGCACCGAATCGCCGTTGCGACCCAGGCTGTGCGCCAGCGCCCGGTACCCCAAGGCGAGCTCGGCCGGGCTGAGCCCGTCCAGGAGTTGGCGCGCCAAGGCGTATTCGACCGGCCGCTCGGGCCCTTCCTGGATGAGGTCGCTCAGCGGCAGTCCCATGGCGGCGGCGATACGGCGCAGCAACAGGATCGAGATGTTGCCCGCCCCGGTCTCGAGCTGGGCCAGATAGCGTTCCGACACGCCGGAGTCGCGGGCGAGGATCTTGCGGGTCATGCCGCGCCGGGCGCGAACCTGGCGGACGCGCTCGCCGAGGCCCGTGAGATAGGCGCGCTCGGTGAGCGGCGCACCGTTGCGCAGCTTGCTGGGAACGGTTTTGGCGGCTGTCTTACGCTTCATCCGCGACCGGAATTATATTTCGGCACCATACGGGAAGCGGCGCCATGATGCAATATTGTGCCGATTGGGCTTGACTGCATCAAGCTGCCGGTCACAATGGCCCGAGAGCAACCGCCCGGCGACAGAGGCGGCAACTGGGGAGACTTTCCGTGGCGCGCCGCGGCTCAGCTGTGCGAACACATCACCGCAAGAAGGCCGGGCCCGCTCGAACCCGCGTCGCAAAAGCGACAACCCGCGCCCGACCGCGGCGCGAGGCGCCCGGCTTTTCGACAGCCGATCATGCTCTGTCGCCGCCGCGGATCGAGTTTCCGCGCCTCTATAATGCCGCCGTCGACCTGATCGAGCCCAACCTTGCCGCCGGCCGCGGCAAGCGCATCGCGGTCATCGACGATCGCGGCAGCACCACCTATGCCGGCCTCGTCCGTCACGTGAACCGTTGCGGCAACGCGCTGAAATCGCTCGGGCTCGCGGTGGAACAGCGGGTGATGCTGATCCTGCAGGACACGGTCGATTTCCCCAGCCTGTTCCTCGGCGCGATCAAGCTCGGCGCCGTGCCGGTGCCGGTCAACACGCTGCTCACTGCCGACGACTACGCATTCATGCTCCGCGATTCGCGCGCCCGCATCCTGGTCGTCTCGTCGGCACTGTTCGACAAGGTGAAGCCGGCGCTGAAGAACCAGCCGTGGCTCACGAGCGTGGTCATTGCCGGCGGTGAGGTGCGCGGCTGCAAGTCGCTCGCCCGACTTCTCGCCACGGCGTCAGACCGGCTCGATCCGGCGCCCACGACCTGCGACGACCCTGCCTTCTGGCTGTATTCGTCGGGCTCGACGGGCACGCCCAAAGGGGCGGTGCATGTCCAGTCGAGCTTGGTGACCACGGCCGAGCTGTATGCCCGCCCGACGCTGGCGCTGGCCGAGACCGACATCGTGTACTCGGCGGCGAAGCTGTTCTTCGCCTACGGCCTCGGCAACGCGCTCACCTTTCCGTTCCGCGCCGGTGCCACGGCCGTCCTCATGGCCGAGCGCCCGACGCCGCAATCCGTCTGCCGGGTTCTGACGCAGCACCGGCCGACGGTCTTCTACGGCGTGCCGACGCTGTACGCGGCCCTGCTCGCCTCGGGCGAGTTGCCGGGGCCGGGCGAGCATCGCCTGCGCGCCTGTGTCTCCGCCGGCGAGGCGCTGCCCGAGGAGCTCGGCCAGCGCTGGACCAAGGCGACGGGCGTCGACATCTACGACGGCATCGGCTCGACCGAGATGCTGCACATCTTCCTGACCAACGGGCCGCGGGCGCTGCGCTACGGCACCACCGGCAAGGCGGTGCCGGGTTATCAGCTGAAGCTGGTCGACGACGAGGGCAAGCCGGTGAAGGCCGGCGACGTCGGCGAGCTGATGGTCAACGGCCCCTCCAGTGCCGCGTTCTATTGGAACAACCGCGCGCGCTCGCGCAGCACCTTCCACGGCGATTGGACGCGCACCGGCGACAAATACGTCGAGAGCGAGGACGGCTTCTTCACCTATTGCGGGCGGACCGACGACATGTTGAAGGTCGGCGGCATCTATGTGTCGCCGTTCGAGGTCGAGGCAGCCCTGGTCACCCACCCGGCGGTGCTCGAAGCGGCGGTGATCGGGGTCGACGACGAGAACCGCCTGGTGAAGCCCAAGGCATATATCGTGCTGAAGTCCGGCTACGCCGCGGCGGGCGGCCTCGGCGAGGAGCTGAAACAGCACGTGCGCGACCGGCTGGCGCCGTATAAATATCCACGCTGGATCGAGTTCGTGGCCGAGCTGCCGAAGACCGCGACCGGCAAGATCCAACGCTTCAAGCTCCGTCAGCGCGAGGCGCAGCGGGGCGAGGCGGCGGCCTGACCGCCGGGCGCCGACACACAGGGATAAAAAGGGGAGATTCACGATGACACGTCACTCGAGCGACAAGACCCTGCCGATGAGCCGCCGCGCCGTCCTTGGCGGCGCCGCCGCGGCCGCCGCCGCCAGCACCTTCCCGGCGCCGGCCGTGCGGGCCCAGGGCGCCAAGATCAAGATCGGCCTGATGCTGCCCTATAGCGGCACCTATGCGGCGCTGGGCAACAACATCGCCGACGGCATGATGCTGGCCATCAACGAAAAGGGCGGCAAGCTCGGCGGCCGAGAGGTGCGGTACGTCAAGCTCGACGACGAAAGCGAGCCCGCCAAGGGCGCGCAAAACGCCAACAAGCTCGTCGTCGGCGAGAAGGTCGATATCCTGGTCGGCACGGTCCATTCCGGCGTCGCCGCCGCGATGGTGCAGGTGGCGCGCGAAGAGCAGGCGACGCTGCTGATCCCCAACGCCGGAGTCGGCGACGCCACCGGCAAGCTGTGCGCGCCCAACATTTTCCGCACCTCGTTCAGCAACTGGCAGCCGGGATTCCCGATGGGCAAGGTCGCGGCCGAAATGGGCCACAAAAACGCGGTGACGATCACCTGGAAATATGCCGCGGGCGAGGAATCGACGCAGGGCTTCAAGGATGGGTTCGCCACCGGCGGCGGCAAGGTGACCAACGATCTGCGCGTCCCCTTCCCGGATGTCGAGTTCCAGGCGCTGCTCACCGAGATCGCCAGCATCAAGCCCGACTGCGTCTATACGTTCTTCGCCGGCGGTGGTGCCGTGAAGTTCGTCAAGGACTATGACGCCGCGGGCCTGAAGAAGAGCATCCCGCTCTATGGCCCGGGCTTCCTCACCGATGGCACGTTGCAGGCGCAGGGCGCCTCGGCCGACGGCCTGCTGACGACCCTCCATTACGTCGAAGACCTGCCGAACCCGATCAACCAGAAGTTCAAGGCGGATTTCCAGAAGGCAACCAGCCGACCGGTCGACGTGTACGCCGTCCAGGGCTACGACACCGGGCAGGTGCTCGTGCACGGCCTCACGGCGGTCAAAGGCGACGCCGCGGCGAAGAAGGACTTCTACGCCGCCATGAAGGGCTACAAGGTGCCGAGCCCGCGCGGTGAATGGACGTTCTCGAAGTCCCAGAATCCGGTGCAGGATTTCTATCTGCGCAAGGTCGTGGGCGGCGAGAACCGCTATCAGAAGATCGCCGTGAAGGCCCTCGCCGAGCCCACGGACGCGTGCAAAATGGCGTGATTTCGTCCGCCGTTCGATTACTCTGCCGACCGCAACGCGAGCCGCGCCGTCCATAATGGACGGCGCGGTCCTCTTTTGACGGCCGCATGGATCCGCTGTTTTTCCTCATCCAAGTCCTGAACGGCGTTCAATACGGGCTGCTGCTGTTCCTGATCGCAAGCGGCCTGACGCTGGTGTTCGGGATCCTCCAGGTGATCAACCTAGCGCACGGCTCGTTCTACATGATCGGCGCGTATCTCGCGTTCTGGCTGACCGCCCGGTCCGGCAGCCTGTGGATCGCGATCCTCGGCGGGCTGCCGCTGGCGCTGCTTCTCGGATTCGCGGTCGAGCGGCTGATGATCCGCTTCCTGTACAAGCGCGACCACCTGACCCAGGTGCTGCTGACCTACGGCCTGATCCTGATCCTGAACGAGGCGCAGCGGCTGATCTTCGGCAGCGACGTGCACGGCGTGCCGGTTCCCGAGATATTCGCGGGCTCGATCCAGCTGACCGACACCCTGTCCTATCCGGTGTACCGGCTGGCCGTCTCCGGCATCTGCCTGATCCTCGTCATCCTGATGATGGTGGTGATCCAGACGACGCGGCTCGGGATGTATATCCGCGCCGGCTCGGTCAACCGCGAGATGGTGCAGCTGCTGGGCGTCGACGTGCAGCGGCTGTGCACCCTGGTCTTCGCCGCGGGCGCCGGGCTTGCCGCCTTCGCCGGCATGGTTGCTGCACCGCTGTCGTCCGTCTATCCGGGAATCGGCGAGCACATCCTGATCATCTGCTTCGTCATCGTGGTGATCGGCGGCATCGGCTCGATCAAGGGAGCGTTCATCGCGGCCCTGCTCGTCGGCCTCGCCGACACGTTCGGAAAGATCGCGGTCCCGGAATTCGCCAGCATGTCGGTCTACGCCGTCATGGCGGCGATCCTCCTGTGGCGCCCGCAAGGCCTGTTCGGCCGCGCCGGATGACGCCGACACCCCGCATCCTCGGTTGGGTCGCTCTGGCCGCCGTGATTCTGTTGGCGCTCGTGCCGCAATTCGCCGACCGCTATTACATCCAGCTGCTGACCCGGATCATGAGCTCGGCGATCTTCGCCATGAGCCTCGGCCTGCTGGTGAGCGGCGCCGGGCTGGTCAGCCTCGGCCATGCCATGTTCTTCGGGCTCGGCGCCTATCTGCTGGTGCTGCTGTCGCCGGCCGGCGAAGGCGTCAGCATCTGGTGGGCGGTGCCGGCGACCATGGGCATCGTCGCGGCGGCCGCGCTCGTCACCGGCGCGCTCGCCGTGCGCACGAGCGGCATCTATTTCATCATGCTGACGCTCGCCTTCGGCGAGATGCTGTTCTACCTGTTCCACGATTGGAAAGTCCTCGGCGGCTCCGACGGGATCTATGTGGATTTCCGACCGACCGTGACTGCTTTCGGCACCACCTTGCTGTCGCTCGATGACCGGCCGACGCTGTTCTACGTGGTGCTCGGGCTGATGGTCGCCACGTATCTCGCCATCGGGATGCTGCTGAACGCGCCGTTCGGGCGCACGATCCTCGGCATCCGGGCGAACGAGCAGCGGATGGAGGCTCTCGGCTACAACGTCTACGCCTACAAGCTGGTCGTGTTCGCGATGGCCGGCGCCATAGCCGGCCTGGCCGGGTTCCTGTACGCGACCCAATATCGGTCCGTGAACCCGGAGCTGTTTAGCTGGCGCGAGTCGGGCTTGGTGCTGATGATGGTGATCCTGGGTGGCCTGCGCGCGCGCCTGGGACCGGCGATCGGCGCGTTCGCCCTGGTCCTGGTCGAAGAAGCCCTGCAGGCGCTCACGGACAATTGGCTGATCGCGATCGGGGTATTCGTGATCCTGGCCGTTCTGCTGCTGCCGAACGGTTTGGCCGACCTGGCCAGTCATCGGCCGTGGCGCGATCGCAAGGCGCCGCAGCATGGCTGACGCGGTCCTGGAAACCGAAGCCCTGACCAAGCGTTTCGGCGGCCTGGTGGCGGTGGACGGGGTGGGTTTGCGGGTCGCGGCCGGCGAGGTTCACGCGATCATCGGCCCAAACGGCGCCGGCAAGACAACGCTGCTCAACCTGCTCTCGGGCGCCCTGCCACCGAGCGGCGGGCGCGTGCGCTTCCACGGCCGCGACGTGACGGGGCTGCCCGCGCACCGGCTGTCCCGCCTCGGTTTCGGCCGCAGCTTCCAGCGAACCAACATCTTTCCCGAGTTTACCGTCCACGAGAATTGCTGGCTCGGCGCCCAGTCGCGCCTGCCGAGCTCGATGCGCTTCGTCCGGCCGGCGAAGAAGATCGCGGCGGTGGCGGCGCGCACCGACCTTGCGTTGACGATGGTCGGCCTCGGCGGACGCGCCGATGCGGTCGCGGCGTCGCTCAGCCACGGCGAGCAGCGCCAGCTCGAGCTCGGCGTGATGCTGGCCACCGAGCCGACACTGCTGCTCCTCGACGAGCCGATGGCCGGGATGAGTGCCGCCGAATCGAGCCGCATGGTGGACCTGCTGCGCCGGCTTCGCCGCGACCACACGCTGGTCCTGATCGAGCACGACATGGACGCGGTGTTCGCGGTCGCCGACGTGATCACCGTCATGGTCAACGGGGCGGTGCTGGCGAGCGGCCCGCCGGAGAAGATCCGCGAAAGCCGGGCGGTGCAGGACGCCTATCTCGGCGGCACGGAGGCGGCGTGAGCTCCGCGCCTGGCATCGAAGCCCCTCTCATAGAAGCAAGGGGCCTGCACACGTATTACGGCGAGAGCCATATCCTGCGCGGCGTCGACTTCACGCTCGCCCCCGGCGAGACCGTGGCCCTCCTCGGCCGCAACGGCATGGGCAAGACGACGACGCTGCGCTCGATCATGGGCCTGACGCCGCCGCGGCACGGCGAGGTCCGTATTCGCGGTGCGGTGATGACCGGCGCTCCGGCCCACAAGATCGCCCGCGCGGGCATCGCGCTCGTGCCCGAGGGCCGCGGCATTTTTGCGAACCTGACGGTGCGCGAGCATCTGGTCATGGCCGCGGCCCCGGCGCGCGGCGGCCGCGAGGCCTGGACATTGCCGCTGGTGCTCGAGCTGTTCCCGCGGCTGGCCGAACGGCTCAGCCATTTCGGGAACCGGCTTTCCGGCGGCGAGCAGCAGATGCTGACCATCGGCCGTGCCCTGATGACCAATCCCGACGCGCTGATCCTCGACGAGGCGACCGAGGGGCTGGCGCCGCTGATGCGCCAGGAGATCTGGCGGGTGATCCGCCGCGTCAAGCAAGCCGGGTTGGCGACGGTGGTCGTGGACAAGAACACGACCACCTTGCTGGATCTTGCCGATCATGCGGTCATACTGGTCAAGGGCCGCGTTGTGTTTTCCGGTACCGCGGCGGAGCTCAAGGCGCAGCCCGACCTGCTCACCACCCATCTTGGCGTATGACCTCGATGACATGACGTCGCAATTCATCGACATCGACGGGGCGCGGCTCGAATTCCTGCGCATCCCGGGCGGTGTGGCGCCGCCGCTGGTGTTCCTCCACGAAGGGCTCGGCAGCGTGGCGATGTGGCGCGACTTTCCCACCAAGGTCGCGGCCGCCACCGGCGCCGAGACCGTGGTGTATAGCCGGCGCGGCTACGGGCGCTCGGCGCAGCTCGCGCGACCGCGGACCGTCGATTACATGCATCACGAAGCACGCGTCGTGCTGCCGCAGCTCGTCGCAAGTCTCGGCCTCCGCCGGCCGATCATGGTCGGGCACAGCGACGGTGCCTCGATCGCGTTGATCGCCGCCGGCAGCGGCTTTGCGGCGGCGGGACTGGTCCTGATGGCGCCGCATGTGTTCGTGGAAGACGTCACGGTCGCAGCAATCGCCGCCGCCAAAGAGGCCTATCGGACCACCGACCTTAAGCAACGGCTCGGGCGCTACCACGACGACCCGGATCACGCCTTCCGGGGCTGGAACGACATCTGGCTCGATTCCGCGTTTCGGGCCTGGAACATCGAAGACCTGGTCCGCACCATCGACGCGCCAATGCTGCTGATCCAGGGCGAAGGCGACGAATACGGAACCGCGGCCCAGATCCACGCCATCCGCCGCCAGGCGCAAAGCGACTGCGAGGCGGTGTTGCTGCCCAATTGCGGACATTCGCCCCAGCGCGATCAGCCCGACCACGCGCTGCGCCTGATCGGCGACTTCGTGGCCCGGGTAAGAAACCTGGCACCTGGGACCTAGCCGCTGATTCCTCACCGAAAATTGCCCGGTCGTCGGCTTGACCGGCGGCGGTGTTCGGGCTACTAGCCGAACGGTCGGACTGAGCGCGGCGGCCCTCAAACATAACTCGCTGCCCGGTCCGGCGTGGGCGGCAGACAATCTGGGGAATGGAGCGATGACGGTCGTTCCGGCATTGGCGCGCGGAGCCTCTCGTGGTTGACGGCTCTATCCAGGGCTGGACCGCCGCCGAGCATGGCCTTCCCGACACGTTTCCGAAGCTGCTGGCGCGCAACGTTCGCCAGTTCGGCACCCGCCCGGCGTTTCGCGAAAAGGATTACGGAATCTGGCAGACCTGGGCGTGGTCCGAGATCCACGACCAGATCCGCGGCATCGCAGCGGGCCTCGCGGCGATCGGGCTGAAGCGCGGCCAGGCGATGGCGCTCGTCGGCGACAACCGCCCGCAGCTTTATTGGGCGGTGTGCGCGGCCCAGATGCTGGGAGCCATCCCGGTGCCGGTCTACCAGGACGCGGTCGCCGACGAGATGGGGTTCGTCATTGATCACGCCGGTGCCGACGTCGCGATCGCCGAGGACCAGGAGCAGGTCGACAAGCTGCTGGCGATCCGCGACAAGCACGGGCGGCCGGCGACGATCGTCTACAAGGATGCGCGCGGGTTGCGGACGTACACGGCCGCCGGCTTGATGTCGCTAGAGGCGCTGCAGGCGCGCGGCGCCGAGCTTGCCAGGGCAGAGCCCGATTTTCTCGACGCCGAGATCGCCCGCGGCAAGGGCTCCGACATCTCGGTGATGCTCTACACCTCGGGCACGACCGGCCGCCCGAAGGGTGTGATGCTCACCTATGACAACGTGATCGTGTCGGCGAAGAACGCCATCGCCTTCGACAAGATGACCGCCGCCGACGAGATCATGGCGTATCTGCCGATGGCCTGGGTCGGCGATCACATCTATTCGTACGCCGAGTCCTACGTTTCCGGGTTCTGCCTGTCGTGCCCGGAGAGCAGCGCCACGGTGCTCATGGATCTGCGCGAGATCGGCCCGACTTTCTTCTTCGCGCCGCCCCGCATCTTCGAAAATCTCCTCACGACGGTGTCGATCCGCATGGAGGACGCGGGGCGGATCAAGCGCGCGATGTACCGCGCTTTCATGGGCGTGGCCCGCCGGTCCGGCAGCGCCATCCTCGACGGCCGACCCGTGCCGCTCCTCGAGCGACTGCTGTACGGCCTCGGCGAGATCCTGGTCTACGGCCCGCTCAAGAACACGCTCGGCTTTTCGCGCATGCGGCTCGGCTACACCGCGGGCGAGGCGATCGGCCCCGACATTTTCGAGTTCTACCGCTCGATCGGGCTCAACCTGAAGCAGCTCTACGGCATGACCGAGACCAGCGTGTTCATTTGCCTGCAGCCCGACGGCGGCGTGAAGCTGGATACCGTCGGCGTGCCGGCGCCGCAGGTCGAGATCAAGATCGCCGACAACGGCGAGGTGCTGGTGAGGAGCCCGGGCGTGTTCGTCACCTATTACAAGAACGAGCAGGCGACGGCGGAGACAAAGACCCCGGACGGCTGGGTGCATACCGGCGACGCCGGCTTCTTCGACGGCGATGGGCAGCTGAAGATCATTGACCGCGCCAAGGATGTCGGCCGGCTGAACGACGGCACGATCTTCGCGCCGAAATACATCGAGAACAAACTGAAGTTCTTTCCGTACATCAGGGAGGCGGTCGCGTTCGGCGACGGCCGCGATCACGTCGCGGCGTTCGTCAATATCGACCTGGAGGCAGTCGGCAACTGGGCGGAGCGCCGCGGCCTGCCCTATGCCAGCTATCAGGAGCTGGCCGCCAAGCCCGAGGTCTACGAGCTGATCCAGGGCTGCGTCGAACAGGTGAACCGCGACCTCGCGGCGGATCAGAAGCTGGCCGGCTCGCAGATCAAGCGCTTCCTCGTCCTGCACAAGGAGCTCGACGCCGATGACGGCGAGCTCACCCGGACCCGCAAGGTGCGCCGGCGCTTCGTCGCCGAGCGCTATGCCGCACTGATCGACGGCCTGTATTCCAACGCCGACCGCGCCCGAATCAAGGCGACCGTCACCTTCGAAGACGGCCGGCAGGGCACGCTCGAGGCCGAGCTCGCCATCCGCGAAGCGGCACGGCAGCCGGTTCGCCGCGGCGAGCGCGACCTGGCCGCCGCATGACCGGATCCGGCCGCTCGATCGGCGATGTCCTGCTCGACGTCGAAAACATCACGCTCTCGTTCGGCGGCGTGCGGGCACTGAGCGGCGTTTCGTTCGACATCCGACGGCGCGAGATCCGCGCCATCATCGGGCCGAACGGGGCCGGCAAGTCGTCGATGCTGAACTGCATCAACGGGTTCTATCATCCGCAAGACGGGCGCATCACGTATAAGGGCCGGCCGCGCAAGCAGATGAAGCCGCACGACGCGGCCGCGCAAGGCATCGCCCGGACGTTCCAGAACATCGCCCTGTTCCGCGGCATGACGACGCTCGACAACATCATGACCGGCCGGCTGCTCAAGATGAAGCGCGGCTTCTTCTGGCAGGCGCTGTATTGGGGCCCGGCGCAGCACGAGGACATCGAACACCGCGAGGCGGTCGAGCGGATCATCGATTTCCTCGAGATCCAGGCGATCCGCAAGGTCCCCGTCGGACGCCTGCCCTATGGGCTGCAGAAGCGGGTGGAGCTCGGCCGCGCCCTCGCCGCCGAGCCCGATCTCCTGCTGCTCGACGAGCCGATGGCCGGCATGAACGTCGAGGAGAAAGAGGACATGTGCCGCTTCATCCTCGACGTGAACGAGGAGTTCGGCACCACGATCGCGCTGATCGAGCATGACATGGGCGTGGTCATGGACCTGTCGGACCGCGTCGTCGTGCTCGAGTACGGCCGCAAGATCGCCGACGGCGCGCCCGACCAGGTGCGCGCCGACCAGCGGGTCATCGACGCCTATCTGGGAGTGCCGCACTGACCATGTTCGTTCGCTGCACACCCCCCACCCTGACCCTCCCCCGCAAGGGGGGAGGGAAAAGAGCCGCGTCGCGAACTCCTACTCCCTCCCCCGAGCCCCGTGTTTTCAGGATTGGGGGGAGGGCTGGGGTGGGGGTGATCCGATGAAACCAGATCGGCCGCGCTGACATGGGCTTCTTTCTCGAAGTGACGATCGGCGGGCTGTTGGCGGGCGTCCTTTATTCGCTGGTGGCCCTCGGCTTCGTGCTGATCTTCAAGGCGTCGGGCGTGTTCAATTTCGCGCAGGGCACGATGGTGCTGTTCGCGGCGCTGTCGCTGGTGCGCATGATGGAGGTGATGCCGTTCTGGCTCGCCTTCCCGCTCGCCTGCGCGATCATGATCGGCCTCGCCTTCGCCATCGAGCGCCTGGTGCTGCGCCCGCTGGTCAATCAGGAGAGCATCATCCTGTTCATGGCGACGCTCGGCATCTCCTTCTTCCTCGAAGGCTTCGGCCAGGCGCTGTGGGGAAGCGACATCTACACGCTCAATCTTGGACTGCCCCAGGGGCCGACCTTCATCCTCGAATCGCTGTTCGACGGCGGCCTCCTCGTCGAGAAGCTCGACATCTTCGCCGCCATCGTTGCCGGCGCCCTGGTGACGGCACTCGCGGTCTTCTTCCAGAAGACAAAGATCGGGCTGGCACTCCGCGCCGTCGCCGACGATCACCAGGCCGCGCAGTCGATTGGCGTGCCGCTCAACTACATCTGGCTGATCGTGTGGTCCGCCGCGGGGATCGTGGCGCTGGTCGCCGGGATGGTCTGGGGGGCCAAGCTCGGCGTGCAGTTCTCGATCGCCTTCGTGGCGCTGAAGGCGCTGCCGGTGCTGATTCTCGGCGGCTTCACCTCGGTGCCGGGCGCCATCATCGGCGGCCTCATGATCGGCGTCGGCGAGAAGCTGTCCGAGATCTATCTCGGCCCGGTGATCGGCGGCGGCATCGAGAACTGGTTCGCCTACATGCTGGCGCTGCTGTTCCTGCTGTTCCGGCCGCAGGGCCTGTTCGGCGACCGTATCATCGAGCGGGTCTGACGCCGACATGCTGTATCGCGAAACCGGCCAGTTCAAGACGACGTACGCGGCCGACCAGGCGATCTTTCCGATTTTGCAGGACCGGATCGGCTTGGCGCTGATCCTGGCGATCGGCTTTATCGGCCTGCCGCTGGTCGGATCGCCCTATCTCTTCGCAGGCCTGCTGATTCCCGCTTTGATCCTGGCCCTGGCGGCGATCGGCCTCAACATCCTGACCGGCTATTGCGGACAGCTGTCGCTGGGCACCGGCGCCTTCATGGCGGTCGGCGCCTACACCGCCTACAACGTCGTCATTCGCGTGCCGGAAGTGAATCTGATCGTGGCGTTCCTTCTCGGTGGCGGGATGGCGGCGCTCGTCGGAGCGCTGTTCGGCCTTCCCAGTTTGCGCATCAAGGGATTCTATCTCGCGGTCGCGACCCTCGCCGCGCAGTTCTTCATCGACTGGGTATTCATCCGCATCAAGTGGTTCACGAATAACGCATCGAACGCCTCGGCGCCGGACCCGGTGATCTTCGGCTTCGCGGTCGACACCCCGGTGAAAAAATATCTGCTCGTGCTGGCGGTGGTCGCGGTGATGGCGTTGGTGGCCAAGAACCTGGTGCGCGGCCGCATCGGCCGGGCCTGGATGGCGGTGCGCGACATGGACATCGCCGCCGAGATCATCGGCATCCCGCTTCTGCGCACCAAGCTCCTCGCCTTCGCCGTCAGCTCGTTCTATTGCGGCGTCGCCGGCGCGATGTGGGGCTTTCTGCATCTCGGCGCCTGGGAGCCGCTGACCTTCGACATCAACCGCTCGTTCCAGATCCTGTTCATGATCATCATCGGCGGACTCGGCTCGATCCTGGGCTCGTTCTTCGGCGCCGCATTCATCTCGGTGCTGCCGATCCTCATCAATCGGGTGCCGGCGGCGTTCGGCATGCCAGTCTCGGTGGCGACGGCCTCGCACGTGGAGTCGATGATCTTCGGGGCCTTGATCGTGCTCTTCCTGATCGCCGAGCCGAACGGCCTCGCCCGGCTGTGGCAGATCGGCAAGGAGAAGCTCCGCCTCTGGCCGTTCCCGCACTGACCGGACGTCACCGTGTCAGAGGCATTCCGCTCCGCGCCAGGAGAGACCGCAGCTCGCGGATGACGGGAAACACCTCGCGGTTCCAGTCGCCGCCTTGACGGTCGTGAGCTTCCTGCTCGCGTTCGACGACCCAACGGTCCTCGGTAAAAATCCGGTCGGTGAACCAGCAGATAAACGGCCATGCGACATGGATGGCACCCGGCAGACGGGGCTTGCGTATCGACAGCAAGCCGAATGTGCGGTTGATGCGCTGCTCGCGGTCCTGCGGCACGTAGGTGATCCACAGATTCATCACCGGCGGACCGTCACCCGACCGGATGGTGAGCGTCTGGTAAGGATAGTCGATGCGCACCGTCATCACGTCGGCATCATCGTCGGAGACGCGGCCGCCGAAAATGGCGGCCTCACCCAGAGCGTTCTTCCCAGCCAAGCGGCTGAACGTGTAATCGACTTCGAGCGAGGTGGTGCCGCTGCGCATGTCCCGGCATCGGGTGCGCAGCTGCCCCATCTGCCGGCGATGAAGAAACTGATGGTTCATATCCATCAGATTCTCGTGCATGAACGTGTAATGGCAGCGCACGTCGCCGCCGAAGCGGCGAGTCTTGTAGCGCCGGTCGGCCGCGGCGGCGAACGCGGGAAGCGGCCGTGCGGCCGCCTTGGCCGAATCGCCGGGGAAGACGAAGATCACCCCATCCCGTTCCGCGCAGGGATACGACCTGACGCCGTAGGGCAGCTCGCTCTTGTCCATATAGGGGCTGCCGACACATTGGCCCGAGCAGTCGTATGTCCAGCCGTGATAACAGCAGCGCAGCGTCTCGCCGGTGACGACGCCGGCATGAAGCGGCACCTGGCGGTGCGCGCACCGGTCTTCCAAGGCGAAGAGCGCACCGGACATGGTGCGCACGAGAACGACGGGATCGCCGCCGAAGCGGACCGCAAGCGTCTTGCCGCGCACGACCTGGGGCGACCACGCAACCGGATACCAATGATCGGGATGGGCGCCGATGTGCCGAAGGTCGAAGACCTCCGGGCCGGTCTGCCGTTCAGTGGCAGCAAGGCTGTCCATTTGCCCTCCCTCCCGGTGCCCGGATGGGCTCATCGCTGGTGCCGAAACTCGCACATAGGGTACTGCGCGCGTCGCACAAGGTCGAACGCGTCTTTTTGGGGCGGAACGGCCCTACGCGGACGTGGTGCGGGGCAGCTCGGGCAGTGGCACGCCGCGAGCAATCGCGCCGCAGCGGGCGGCCTCGCCGGCGGCCTTTCGGGTCGCGATGCGGAGCACGGCGGCGACATGATCGCGCGGCACGAAGCAGATGCCCGTGTCGTCCGCCAGCACCAGATCGCCGGCGGCGACGCGCACGCCGCCGATCTCGACCACGCCGTTGATCTCCACCGTCTCGATCCGCCATTTGCCGGTGAGCGGCGTCACCTCGGTGGACCAGACCGGATAGCCGATCTCGCGCGAATGCGCGACGTCCCGCACGACGATCGCGCCGATCTTACCCTGCCGTTTGGCGATTTGCGCCGAAATACCACCCATGTTCGAGATTCCGGCGACACCATCGATCACCAGCACATCGCCAGGCTGAGCCAGGTTATGGGCTTCGAACTCGGCCATGCCGTTCACGTGATCGCGCGCCGCCTGCACCGGATCACGGGTGCCGATCACGTTGCGCACCGTCAGCGCCGGTCCGACCACGCGCGCCCCGGCGACGGTCGGACGGAATGTCGACGCCGCGACGGCACCCGGCAGGCCGAGCTCGTCCAGCGTGTCGGAGACGATGCCGGTCGCGTCACCGAGCGCGGTGAACCCGGCGACGATGTCGTCGGGCAGGCGCGGCACCGCCATCAGGCGAATGCGGTCGCGGGCGATCCGTCCAGTGAGCTGTCTTTCCTGCGGCACCATGTCGGCGGTCCTCCATCAGCACGGCCTTGTGAGCGGGCCGCGATTGTCCGGGTCCACCCGGTGTTGTAGGGTTTCGTCAACCTGCCGCCCCCGCTCGAGAGGGACGGCATTCAGGGAGGTTAACCATGCGTTTGCTCAAGTATAGCCTGGGGCTGGCGGGAGCGATGGCATTGGCCGTGCCGGCTGCCATCGAGAGCTCGGGACCAGCCGCCGCGCAGGCCGCCAACGAACAGTTCATTCCCGGCACGGTCTATCGGACCGGCCCCTACGCGCCAAACGGCATTCCGTTTGCCAACGGCCGCGCGGATTACCTCACGCTGCTGAACAATCGTGACGGCGGCATCAACGGCGTGAAGATCGCGTACGAGGAATGCGACACGGGTTACGCGACCGATCGCGGCGTCGAATGCTATGAGCGCCTGAAAGGCAAGGGACCGACGGGGGCGGCCTGGTTCTCCCCGCTGTCCACCGGCATCACGTTCGCGCTGACCGATAAGGTACCCAGCGACAAGGTGCCACTCTTGACCCAGGCCTATGGCCGGTCGGATTCGGTCGATGGAAGCGTCTTCCAATGGAACTTCCCGCTGACCGGGACCTACTGGGACGGCGCCGATATCCTCATCCAGCACGTCGCCAAGCTCTCGGGTGGCTTCGATAAGCTGAAGGGGAAGCGGATCGCGCTCGTCTATCACGACTCGCCATACGGCAAGGAGCCGATTCCGGTGCTCGAAGCTGAAGCAAAAAAATACGGCTTCACCTTCGATGCGCTGCCGGTGTCGGCGACGGCACTCGTCGAGCAGAAATCGATCTGGCTGCAAATCCGCCAGAACCGGCCGGATTGGGTGTTCCTGTGGGGCTGGGGCGTCATGAACTCCACGGCGGTGAAGGAAGCCGCCTCGGTCAATTACCCGCGCGAGAAAATGTACGGCGTATGGTGGTCGGGTGCGGAGCCCGACGTCGTGCCCGCCGGCGAGGGCGCCAAGGGCTACAACTCCCTGGCGTTGCATGCGCCGGGAACGAGCTTCAAGGTCCACGAGGACGTCTTCAAGTTCGTCTATGACAAGAGCCAGGGCATGGCCAAGCGCGAGGAGGTTGGCGAGGTTCTGTACAACCGCGGCCTCATCGACGCGATGCTCGGCACCGAAGCGATCCGCACGGCGATGGCGCGATTCGGCAACAAGCCGATGACCGGCGAGCAGATCCGCTGGGGCTTCGAGAATCTGAAGGTGACCGCCGATCGCCTGAAGCAACTCGGCTTCGAAGGCCTGGCGCGGCCGATCGCGGTCTCGTGCAGCGACCACTCGGGGATGCACGAGGCGCGCATCCAGCAATGGGACGGCAAAAAGTGGAGCTTCACGTCCGAGTGGATTCAGGCCGACCAGAAGTTCCTCGGCCCGATGATCAAGGAGTCCGCGGCCAAATACGCCAAGGACAAGAACATCACGCCGGTCGATTGCGGCAAGACGTCTTAGCCGAACGACACGCGAGGGCAGGCCGCAAGACCTGCCCTCGCCTTCTTTCAGAGCGATCGCGACCTGAATGAACGAAGCTGCCCGTTCTCCGGCACCGGCAACCGCCGCGCTGCTCGATGTCCGCAACATCGAGGTCATCTATAACCACGTCATCCTGGTGCTGAAGGGCGTCAGCCTGCAGGTGTCGCAGGGCGGCATCGTCACGCTGCTGGGCGCCAACGGGGCCGGCAAGACCACGACGCTCAAGGCCATTTCCAGCCTGCTGCGCGCCGAGCGCGGCGAGGTGACCAAGGGCTCGATCGTCTACGGCGGCGAGCGCGTCGACCGGCTGACTCCGGCCGACCTCGTGCGTCGCGGCGTGATCCTGGTCATGGAGGGTCGCCATTGCTTCGGCCACCTGACGGTGGAGGAGAACCTCCTGACCGGAGCATTCTCGCGGAGGGACGGCCGGGCCGCGATCGCCCGCGACCTCGAGCTGGTCTACGGCTACTTCCCGCGGCTGAAGGAGCGGCGCAAATCGCAGTCCGGCTACACTTCGGGCGGCGAGCAGCAGATGACCGCAATCGGCCGCGCGCTGATGAGCCGCCCGCGCATGATCCTGCTGGATGAGCCGTCGATGGGGCTGGCGCCGCAGCTGGTCGAGGAGATTTTCGAGATCGTCGTCCGGCTCAACCAGGAGCAAGGTGTGTCGCTGCTGCTGGCGGAGCAGAACACCAACATGGCGCTCCGGTTCGCGCATTACGGCTATATCCTCGAGAACGGCCGGGTGGTGCTCGACGGCCGCGCCGAGGAACTCCGCCAGAACGAGGACGTGAAGGAGTTCTATCTCGGCCTGTCGACCGCCGGGCGCAAGAGCTACCGCGACGTCAAGCACTACAAGCGCCGCAAGCGCTGGCTCGCTTAACGCTGGACTCCCACGGTCGCGGGGGTGACGATGCGCCCATGAACGATTCGCCCGACTATCCCGATTTTTTCGACGAGCTTGAGACCCGCGACCCTGAAGTGCGCGACGAGGCGCAGTTCAATGCGTTGGCCGAGCAGCTGGCCAATGCCAAGGCAAACGCGCCGGCTTTTGCCGAAAGCCTCGCTGACGTCGATCCCACGTCCGTGCATGGCCGCGCCGCCTTGGCCAAACTGCCGATCGTCCGCAAATCGGAGCTGATCGAGCGTCAGAAGCGGCAGGTCGAGGAGCGCGATCCCTTCGGCGGCCTGACCGCGATCAAGACCGGCCGCCTCGCCCGCATCTTCGCCTCGCCCGGCCCGATCTACGATCCGGAAGCGATGCGGCCCGATTACTGGCGGCTGGCGCGCGCCCTCTATGCCGCGGGACTCCGCCGCGGCAACATCGTCCATAACAGCTTCTCGTATCACCTCACACCGGCAGGCTCGATGCTGGAATCGGGTGCGCACGCGCTGGGCTGCCCGGTCATCTCCGCGGGCGTCGGCAACACCGAGCTGCAGGTCCGCACCATCGCCGACGTGAAGCCGAAATACTATGTCGGCACGCCGTCCTTCCTGAAAATCCTGCTGGAGAAGGCGCGCGAGCTCGGCGTCGACATCAAGTGCCTTGAACGTGCCCTCGTCTCCGGCGAGGCCCTGCCGGCCAGCCTGCGCGACGAGATCAAGCAGCAGGGCGTCGAGGTCCGGCAATGCTACGCGACCGCCGATCTCGGCTTGATCGCGTATGAATCGCTCGGCGGCGACGGGCTGATCGTCGACGAATGGCTGATCGTGGAAATCGTTCGCCCGGGCACCGGCGATCCGGTAGCCGACGGCGAGGTCGGCGAGGTCGTCGTGACCACGCTCAACCCCGACTATCCGCTGATCCGCTTCGCCACCGGCGACCTCTCCGCCGTTATGGCCGGGACGAGCCCATGCGGGCGAACCAATATCCGGCTCAAGGGCTGGATGGGGCGCGCCGACCAGACCACGAAAGTTCGAGGGATGTTCGTCCATCCCGGACAGGTCGGCGAGATCGCCAGGCGGCACAAGGACATCCGCCGCTATCGGCTGGTGGTCAGCCGGGTCAAGGACAACGACGCGATGACCTTCAAATGCGAGCTCGAAGGGGCGGGCAGCGAGGCGCTCGCGGGCAAGATCGGCGACAGCATGCAGGCGATCACGAAAATGCGCGGCGACGTCGAGTTCGTGAAGCCCGGCACCCTGCCCAACGACGGCAAGGTGATCGAGGACACGCGGCCGGTCAGCTAGTCAGAGCCGCGCCGCCAGCGCCTTGGCTTTGTCGCTCGGCACGAACTCGAACTCGATGAGATCCGTCCACTTGTCGGCCCACCGCTGCAGGAGGCCCGCGTCCTCGCATTCCATCGGCTGGAAGCAGCGGCTGAGATCCTCCTGGATCCAGCTGTCGACGTAGGTCAACCCGTCGGGAAGCATCCGTCCCTTGTCGCGGAACCGCTGGTACACGGACTTAGCGTCACCCCCTCGATAGGTCTCGATGACCATGAACAGCATGGCTGTCTCTCACAGTACTTTGTGCTGCATCACCGGGATGTTCTGGCGCACCTCGCGCTGATAGCCGAAATCGAGCCGGGCGGTGACGAAGCCCGGCTTGTCCTGCGCCATCGCGATCACGTGGCCCCACGGGTTGCAGACGAGGCTGTGCCCGTAGCTGGTGCGGGTGCCGTTGGCGTAGCTGCCGCACTGTGCCGCCGCGAGCACGTAGGTTTCGGTCTCGATCGCGCGCGCGCGCAGCAGCACTTCCCAATGGTCCTTGCCGGTCTGCAACGTGAACGCCGCCGGGACCATGATGATCTCCGCCCCCTTCTTCGCCAGCGCCTGGTAGAGCTCGGGGAAGCGCACGTCGTAGCAGATGGAGGCGCCGATCTCATGGCCTTCGGCTTGGTAGGTCACGACCTCGGTGCCGCGGCTGAACGTCGCCGATTCGCGATATTCCTTGCCGTCGGGCGTCACGACGTCGAAGAGATGGATCTTGCGGTAGCGCGCCAGCTCCGTGCCGTCGCGGCCGAACACGCAGGTCGTGTTGTAGATCTTGTCGGCGTCGGCCTCGAGCAGGCTGCCGCCATGAAGGACGATGCGGTTCCTCGCCGCAAGGTCGCGCAGCAAGGTCCAGGCTTCGCCGCCCGGCAGCTTCTCGGCAGCGCGTTTCTTGGCGTCGAGGCTTTCGCTGAGGCAGGTGAACATCTCCGGCAGCACGATGAGGTCGGGCCGGTCCTCGGCGATCGCCGCCTCGATCAGGCGCTGGGCCTGGGCGAGATTGGCCGCCTTGTTCTCCTGCGAGTTCATCTGGATGAGCGAGACTTTCATGGCTCTCCTGCACCGCGGCGAAAGCGAGATCGCAGTGGACGCAACCCCCTTGCGTGAGTCAATAGGGTGAGATGCACGATGATACCGCGCGTTTGACGGCCAGCGGCCTGGTATGCGATCGCGGCGAGCGCCGGGTGTTCGCCGGGGTCGAGGTCAGGGTCGGCCGCGGCGAGGTTCTGGCCGTGGTCGGCCCGAACGGCGCCGGCAAGTCGAGCCTGCTGCGGCTCCTGGCCGGGCTGCTGCCGCCCGCTGCCGGCACCGTGGCATGGGAGGGCCAGCCGGTCACCGATGATCCGGACGCGCATCGCGCCCGGCTCCATTATGTCGGCCATCTCGATGCGCTGAAGCCGGCGCTGACGCCAGCGGAGACGCTGCGCTTCCAGGCCGAGCTGCATGGCCAGAGCCTGAGCCCCGCCGCGATCACCGACGCCCTGGAGACGTTCGGGCTCGCCGCCCTGGCCCATCTTCCCGCCCGTTTCCTGTCGCAAGGCCAGCGCCGGCGCGCGGCACTGGCCCGCCTGGTCGCCACCTCGGCGCCGCTGTGGCTCCTCGACGAGCCGACGCTCGGTCTCGACGCGGACTCCGTCGCGCGCCTGGAACATGCGCTGGAACGCCATCGCGGCGCCGGCGGGCTGGCCGTCGTGGCGACGCATGGCGGGCTCGATCTCGGCGCGCATGCGACCCTCGACCTTGGAGCCGGCGCGTCATGAATGCCGTCGCCGCGATGCTGCGCCGCGATCTTCGCCTGGCCTGGCGCAGTCCGGGCGACAGCGCCAATGTCGTGCTGTTCTTCGTGCTGGGCGTGGTGCTGTTTCCGTTCGGCGTCGGACCTGGTGCCGAAATCCTGGCCCGCATCTCGGTCGGCGTGATTTGGGTGATGGCGCTGCTGGCGGCGTTGCTGTCGCTCGACCGGCTGTTCCGCGAGGACGCCGAAGACGGCAGCCTGGATCTCCTGGCGCTGTCGCCGGCCCCGCTCGAGTTCCTGGTGCTGGGCAAGGTGCTGGCGCATTGGCTGGTCACCGGCATCCCGCTGATCGTCGCCTCGCCGCTGCTGGCGCTGTTCATGCAGCTGCCGGCCGCAGCCTATCCGGTGTTGCTCCTGGCCCTGCTCCTCGGCACGCCGACGCTCAGCCTGATCGGCGCGATCGGCGCCGGCCTGACCCTGGGCACACGGCGCGGCGGCGTGCTGGTGGCGCTGCTGGTGCTGCCGCTCTACATTCCGGTCCTGATCTTCGGCGTCTCCGCGGTCGAAGCCGCGACCGCCGGGCTTGCGGTGCGGCCGCATCTGCTGCTGCTGGGTGGCCTCCTGGCGCTGTTCGTGCCGCTGTCGCCGATCGCGACGGCGGCAGCGCTGCGCCAGGCCCTCCACTAGCTCGGAATAACCCGCGCATCCAATGGTTTATGGGTGGTCGGCCCAGCGCCCAAAAGGCGTGGAAATGGCGCGGCGAAGGGGCTACATCCTAGGTCGAGCCATGCATCGTTACGCCAATCCTGCCCGCTTCCAGCGGCTCGCCCGCGCCATCTTCCCTGGATGGCGATGTTCTCGTACACCTGTATCGCGGCCGCCTCCGCCGCGCTCCTGGTGTGGAAGCACCCGCTGGCCGAGCTCGCGGCGCGGGCCATGGCGCCGATCGGCGCCAGCTTCACCGCGTTGTGCCTGATCACCGGCTCGCTCTGGGGCGAGCCGATGTGGGGCACGTGGTGGGTGTGGGACGCGCGGCTCACTTCGGTGCTGATCCTGTTCTTCCTCTATCTCGGCCAGATCGCGCTGTTCAACGCATTCGACGATCCGACGCGCGGCGGCCGCGCGGCGGCGATCCTGGCGCTGGTCGGCGTGATCAACGTGCCGATCATCAAATTCTCGGTCGATTGGTGGAACACGCTGCACCAGCCCGCCTCCGTCCTGCGGATGAGCGGCCCGACCATCGACCCGTCGATGCTGCTGCCGCTGCTGCTGATGGCCTTCGGCTTCACGTTCTACTTCGTGAGCCTGACCTTGCTGCGCATCCGCAGCGAGATCCTGGCGCGCCGGCTCAGGGCGCTGCAGTTCGCGCAAGGCTCGGCCGAGCCGGCGGGCGCCAGGCGGGTATCGGCATGAGCGACTTCTTCGCCATGGGCGGCTATGCCGCGTATGTGTGGCCGGCCTATGGCATCACCGCGGCGGTGCTGATCGGCTTGTGGATTGCGAGCGTGCGCAGCCTGAAGTCCCGGGAAGCCGAGGTCGAGGCGGCGGAGGCCGGACAGCCGCGGCGCGGCGACCGATGACCCGGCCTTCGCTGAAGCTACGGCGGGTTGATGAGCTCCGGCCCAGGGTCGATCCGCGAAAGCCCCAGAGGGGCGACGGCGGATGACGCGCAAACGGCGCCGGCTCTACCTGCTGGCTCTTTTCATGGTCGGCCTCGGAACCGCAACGGCACTCACCCTGATGGCCTTCCAGGACAACCTCGTGTTCTTCTACAGCCCGTCCGATCTTCTGGCCAAGAACGTGCCGCCGAATCGCGCGGTGCGGATCGGCGGCCTGGTCGAGCAAGGCTCCGTCGAGCGCCGATCGACCACGGATTCGAAGGTCCAGGTGAGGTTCCGCATCACCGATCTCAGCCACGAGGTGGCGGTCGTCTATGTCGGCATCATCCCCGACCTGTTCCGCGAGGGCCAGGGCGTGGTCGCCAACGGGAAGCTCGGCGCCGACGGCGTGTTCCAGGCGAGCGAGCTCCTGGCCAAGCACGATGAGAAGTACATGCCGCCCGAAGTCGCCGACGCGCTGAAGAAATCGGGACGCTGGCAGGAAACGGGAGCACCGAAGTGATCCCAGAGATCGGTCATTACGCGCTGGTGCTGGCCCTGGCAGTGGCCGCGGTTCAGGTGGTCCTGCCGCTGATCGGCGCCGCACGGAACGATACGGCGCTGATGGAGACCGGCCGCAGCGCCGCCGTCGCGCAGTTCGGCTTCATAGCCCTCGCGTTCGCATGCCTGACCCAAAGCTACGTCGCGTCCGATTTCTCGGTGCGCACGGTCGCCGACAACTCGAATTCGGCGATGCCGCTGCTCTACAAATTCACCGCCACCTGGGGCAACCACGAGGGCTCCATGGTGCTGTGGGTGCTGATCCTGTCGCTGTTCGGCGCCTGCGTCGCGACGTTCGGACGCAACCTGCCGCCGGCGTTGCGCGCCCGCGTGCTGGCGGTGCAGGCGATGATTGGCGTCGCCTTCCTGGCCTTCATCGTGTTCACGTCCAATCCGTTCCTGAGGCTCGATCCGGCACCGGTCGACGGCAGCGATCTGAACCCGCTGCTCCAGGACCCCGGCCTCGCCTTTCACCCGCCGTTTCTCTACCTGGGCTATGTCGGCTTCTCGACGACGTTCTCGTTCGCAATCGCCGCCCTGATCGAGGGCCAGGTCGATCCCGCCTGGGCGCGCTGGGTCCGGCCGTGGACCTTGGCCGCGTGGTCGGCGCTGACCGTCGGCATCGCGATGGGGAGCTGGTGGGCCTACTACGAACTCGGCTGGGGCGGCTGGTGGTTCTGGGATCCGGTCGAAAACGCCTCGTTCATGCCGTGGCTCATCGGCACGGCGCTGCTGCATTCGGCGATCGTGGCCGAGAAGCGCGACGCTTTGAAGACGTGGACCATCCTGCTGGCCATCCTGGCCTTCGCCTTGTCGCTGATCGGCACGTTCCTGGTGCGCTCAGGCGTGCTCACGTCGGTGCACGCCTTCGCCGTCGACCCGGCGCGCGGCCTCTTCATCCTGATCATCCTCGTCGTCGCCATCGGCGGACCGCTGGCCCTGTATGCGTGGCGGGCCCCGGCGCTGAAGACCGGCGGCCTGTTCGCAGCCGTCAGCCGTGAAGGTGCGATGGTCCTGAACAACCTGCTGCTGGCGACGGCGTGCGCCACCGTGTTCCTCGGCACGCTCTATCCGCTGTTCCTCGATGCCGTGAACGGCACCAAGGTGTCCGTCGGACCTCCCTTCTTCAACGCCACTTTCGTGCCGTTGATGATCCCGGTCGCGATCGCGATGATCGTGGCGCCCCTGATGACGTGGAAGCGCGGCGACATCGCGCCGGCGCTCGCCCGGCTCTGGCCAGGTCTCGCGGCCGCCGCAATCGTCGCGGCCACGGTACTGATCTATATCGGCGGCGCGACCGCGCTGGCAGCGTTCGGTATGGCGCTCGCCGCCTGGGTCAGCGTCGGCGCCGTGATCGAGATCGCCGAGCGGGTGCGCCTGTTCCGCGTGCCGCTCCGCGACTCGCTCGCCCGGGCCGCCGGTCTGCCGCGCGCCGCCTGGGGCATGACCGTCGCGCATTTCGGCGTCGGGCTGTTCATTGCCGGGGTCACCGCCTCCTCCGCCTGGCAGACCGAGAAGGTGCAGCTGGTGCGGCCCGGCGAGTCGATCGACGTCGCCGGCTACAACTTCACCTTCAAGGGTGCGGTCGAGGAGCAGGGACCGAACTACATCGCTCGCCGCGGCACCTTCGAGGTCACACGAAACGGCCGCCCGGTGACCACGCTCTATCCCGCCAAGCGGTTCTATCCCGTGCAGCGGCAGACCACGACGGAGGCCGCGATCCACACGCTGTGGATCGCCGACCTCTACGCGGTGATCGGCGATCCCGACGAAGGCAGCCGCGAAAGCGGCGGCCCGGCGTTCCCGACCCGCAGCGACGGCGCGTGGGCGACGCGGCTCTACTACAATCCGCTCGTCCCATGGATCTGGCTGGGCGCGCTGGTGATGGCGCTCGGCGGCGGCATCTCGCTCACCGACCGCCGGCATCGGATCGGAGCACCGGTGCCGGCGCGGCCGCGACCGTCCACGGCACCGGCCGCCGGCGAGTAGCATGCGCCGCCTGGTCTATCTGCTGCCGCTGCTGGCGTTCGTCGTCATTGCCGCGTGGTTCATGGCCGGACTCGCGCGCGATCCCAGCCGCATCCCTTCCGCGCTGATCGACCGGCCGGTGCCGGAATTCGCGCTGCCGGCGGTCGCCGGACCCGCGGATCGTGATCTACGGGATCGACTACAAGGACCAGCCGGCCGACGGAGCCAAGTTCCTGTCGGAGTTCGGCAACCCCTATAAGGCGATCGGCGCCGATGCCGACGGCCGCGTTGGCATCGACTTTGGCGTCTACGGCGTGCCGGAGACGTTCGTCATCGACCGCGACGGTCGCATCCGCCACAAGCAGGTCGGCCCGATCACGCCGCAATCGCTGCAGGACACCATCCTGCCGCTGATCGGGCAGCTCGCGAAATGAGGCGGCCCCGGCTTGCCGCTGTCCTCTTCGTGCTGGCCTTGTGCGTTCTCGCCGGCCCGGCGCTGGCCGTCCTGCCCAGCGAGATGCTGCCGGACCCGGCTCTCGAAGCGCGCGCCCGCGCGCTCTCGAAAGAGGTCCGCTGCCAGGTCTGCCAGAACCAGAACATCGACGATTCCGCGGCACCGCTGGCGGCGGATTTGCGGCGGCTGATCCGCGAGCGGCTGACCGCCGGCGATTCGGACGCGCAGATCCTGGATTACCTGGTGAAGCGCTACGGCGAATACATCCTGATGCGGCCGCCGATGGAGCCAGCGACATGGCCGTTGTGGTTCGGCCCGGCGGCTCTCCTGGTCGCGGCCGCGATCAGTCTCGCCGTGATTCGCCGCCGGCGCGCCGACCCGCCACCCGACCTCGCCCCCGAGGAAGAAGAGCGGGTGCGCGCGATCGTGGAGCGGCGTCCATGATCTGGGCCGTGCTCGCCTTGATGACGTTGGCGGCCGCCGCCGCCATCGTGCTGCCGTACCTGAGGGCGCGCGGCGCGGCGCCGGCGCGGGCGTCCTACGATCTCGAGATCTATCGCGACCAGCTCGCCGAGGTGGAGCGCGATCAGGCCCGCGGCTTGATCGGCGATGCCGAGGCCAAGGCGGCGCGCACCGAGATCGCGCGTCGGGCGCTGGCGGCGGATGCCGCGATCCGGCAGCCGGGCGCACCGGCGGCGCGGCCGGCGCCACGATTTGCGTTCGTCGCCGCGGCCGCCATCGCCCCGGTCCTGGCCCTCGGGCTTTACCTCACGACCGGCTCGCCGCGTCTGCCCAGCCAGGAATTCCTGGCGGCGCATGTCGACGACGGGAAGCAGGAACGCGAGATGGTGGCGCGGCTGGAAGCGCGCCTGCACGATCATCCGGAAGACGTCCAAGGCTGGCTGCTGCTCGCGCGCTCCTACGCCACCCTCGGCCGCTCCGAAGAGTCGGTCAAAGCCTGGCGCGAGGCGATCCAGCGCAGTCCGGACCCGACGCCGCTCGCCGGCGCGTTCGGCGAGGCGCTGGTGCAGGCCGCCGGGGGAATGGTGACGCCCGAGGCGGCGGCGCAATTCGCGACGGCGCAGCGCGCCGATCCCACCGACCCGCGGCCTCGCTACTATCTGGGGCTCACCCAGGCCCAGGCCGGTCAGAGCCGGGACGCGCTGCAAGTGTGGACGGACCTGGTCGCGGTTTCGCCGGCCGACGCCCCCTGGGTGCCCGCGGTACGCGACCAAATCACCCGGCTGGCAGCGCAGGCGAAGATCGATCCGGCCGCGATCACGCCGTCCGCCGAGGCTCAGACGATCGCCCGCCAGGCCCAGAGCGGCCCCGGCCCAAGCAGCGCTGCCGTCGCGGCGGCCGAAAAAATGTCCCCGGAAGAGCGGACCGCGATGATCCGCAGCATGGTCGATTCGCTGGCGGCACGGCTGGACGCCAATCCAGACGACGTCGAGGGCTGGGTGCGCCTCGGACGCGCGCGCCAGGTGCTGGGCGAACCGGATAAATCGGTCGAAGCCTATGCCAAGGCGGCGGCCGTGGCGCCCGACCGGCTGGACGTGCAGTCGGCCTATGCCGACGCGCTGTTCCGCAACATGCCCAAGAGCGACAAGCTGGCGCCGGAATTCGTGGCGGTGATGCGCCACATCCTCGACCTCGACCCGAATTACGGCGACGCCCTGTGGTTCGTCGGGCTCGCCGAGGCGGAATCGGGCAACCGCCTCGCCGCGGTTGCGCTGTGGCAGCGCCTGCTCGACCGCCTGCCCGCCGGCAGCAAGGAGCGCGACCAGGTGCAGGCGCAGATCGATCGCACCAAGCAGGCGACGGATTGACGCGAAGCGTCATCCCGGCCGACCCCGTACTCGGGGGAGAGGCGGGATCCATTTCTCCAACTGAACCATGGACCCCGGGTCGCGCCCAAGTCTTTTTTCGCGCCCGCCGGCGCTTCGCGGCGGCGCAGCGCAAGGCTTGCCCGGGGTGACGTCCAGAAGCTGGACGTCACTTCCCTTCGAGCGTGTTGACCGGCTCCCAATCGGGGCCGGGTGGGTGCGCGACGAGGGCCTTGGCCCGCTCGGCAAACAGCGCCGAGGGCGGGTCGGTCTCGGCAACCCGCGCGAATGCCGCCGCGGCTCCGGCGAAGTCGCGCCGCCGCCACCGCGCAAGCCCCTCGGCATAGGCGTCGGCGATGAACTGGCGGTCGGGGCTGACTCGCCCCGCGTCGCCCAGCGGCTCGAGAATCTTGACCGGGGCGGCGCGGCCTTTGACCCGGATCGCATCGAGCTCGCGCCACGCGATCCCCGGGCCCGCCAGGGCCGCGGTCATTTCGGATGCCATGATGGGGGTCGCGAAATATTTGTTGGCGCCCTCCAGCCGCGAGGCGAGGTTCACCGTGTCGCCCATCACCGTGTAATTGAAGCGCCGGCGCGAGCCCATATTGCCGACCAGCGCCTCGCCGGAGTTGAGGCCGATCCGCTGGCCGAGCCTGTGTCCTTTAAACGCAGCGGCGGTCTTGTTCAGCTCGTCGAGCTTGGCGCGGCAGCTGAGCGCCGCCTGCACCGCGTGAAGCGCATGCTTCCCGTCGTCGAGTGGTGCTCCGAACACCGCCACGATCGCATCGCCGATGTATTTGTCGACGAAGCCGCCATGCTCCTCGATGATATCGGTCATCGCCGACAGATACTCGTTCATCAACGTCACGAGCTCGGTCGGCGTCATCTTCTCCGAGAACGACGAGAAGCCGGCGACGTCGGAGAAATAGACCGTGATCTGGCGCGTCTCGCCGCCAAGCTCCGGCGGCTTGTCGGAGACGAGCATCTTTTCGATCACCGCCGGGGCCAGATAGAGCGCGAAGCTCTTGCGCAGCAGCCGCTTGTCCTTGTCGGCGATGATGAACCGGTAGGCGACCATGGCCGCACCCCCGGAAAGCCCGGCGAGGACGGGATCGATCAGCGGCAGGACCAGTGCATGCAGGAAGGCCCAGGTCGCGGCCGCCGTCCAGGCCACGACCGCCGCGACAAACACCAGCAATGCCGCAATCGGGCTCAGGACCAGGGCGGTACCGGTCGAGAGTGCCGCAAACCCGAAGCTGCTGAGCCATCCCGAAACCCGGCTGAGCTCGGTCAACGCCTCGTGACGCACGAGGTTATTGACCGCCGTCGCATGGATATAGACCCCCGAGATGGTGTCGCGGGCGAACGGGCCGAACGAGGCCGGTCCCGGCAGCACGCAGCGCGGGGCGCGGGCACCCTCGATACCGGTTGCAAAGCGCTTCGACGTGGGCTTGCGGTCTTCGAGGTCCAGGACCGTGCCGATCAGCACGATGCGTCCCTCGAAATTACGGCGGAAGAACTCGCGGTCGCCCTTGTCGACACAGGCGTGCAGATCGGCCAGCGAAAAGGTCGGGATGTCCTCGGCACCGCCTTCAAAGTTCAGCGTGACAGTGTCCGGGACCGCCACCGCGGGAACTCGCTGCCCCGCGACGGTGGTCGTGCCGTCGCTCGCCTTCTGCGGCAAGCTGCCGGACGCCCGCGCAGCGAGCTCGACGGACATCGATGGCTCCTCCCCGGCGTCGGTCTTGAACCAGAGCGGAACACGCCGGACGATCTCGTCCGGGTCATCGTGGACATTGAGGGCCCGCAGATTCGCCCGACGGCCCGCCGCTATCTGCATGGCGCCGAATGGCTCGACGGGATTGGCACTATGCTGCACGCGGCCCAGTACGACCTTGCCCTCCCGGGCGGCCGCCGCCAAGGCACGAAGGAAGTCGCGGTCGAAGCCTTTGACCCGAGCGCCAAGCGTCTCGTTGCCGAATTCGACCTGGGACTGCTCGATCGATGTCGGAAAGATGACGTCGAAACCGACCACCTTCGCCCCGCCGTCGATCACCGCCGTCATGACGCGGCCGATGTCGCGCGTCCAGGAGACATACGGGGTGTTGGCAAACGGCGCCGTGCGGTAGGTCTCCTCGTCGAGCGCCACCACGACGGTGGGCGACCGCGCCGGATCGTGCAGCGGGCCGTGCGCCTGCCAGCGCAGCCAGGTCAGGATATCGATGCTGAGGCCATCAAGGACGTCCAACGCCGGTGACGCGACAAAGGCGCTGGCAAGCAACGCGATCAAAACCGCCGCGAGCAGGTCGCGGCGCCGAACTCCGCCCATCACCCCCTGCCCTCGCGTAAGTCCTGTTCAGCCCGCCGGTTGGAACCGCAAGAGGCGTCCGACGATGGGCGCCTCGCCCGGGGCCGCATATGGATCGACTTTGAACACGATCTGGCTTGCTCCCACCGAGGCGCGATAGATGCCGCCGGCGCTCAAGGCCTTTCCGTCCTTCGCGAAGTCGAAGAACGAGCCGCGGAAGAGCTGATGGTCGGCGATGGTCACGTCGATTCGCTCGCCCGGCTGATCGATGCGCTCGATCACCAGATGACCACCGCCTTTGACGTCGACGACCGGAGACAATCCATACAGCGTGAGCTGCGGCTGGGCGGACGCAGTGGCCGGCTTTGGCGGCGCGCGGAAGACCACGGCGCCGCTCTTGCTCGCCTGCTGCGCGGTCAGTTGAATCTTGCCGCCGTCGCAGGAAACGTGCTCGCGCCGAACCTTGCCGCCAGCGACGGCGCTTTGCTCGGCGCCGACGGTCACCGTGCCGCCGATGATCGTCTCGCGCCAGCATGACTGCATGTAGCCGAGGACCAGCGTGTCCGAGGGGCCGAGCCGGATGGTCTTTCCGGCGCTCACGTAATCCATGAATTCAACGCCGGCCGATTTGCTCTCGACGTCTTCGACCACGGCAACCGGCGCCTGGGCGCGCGCGGACGTCGACACCAGCAGCCCGACCGCCAACACGCCGGCGACCCTTGCGGCAGCAATGCGCGTCATCGTGAACCCCTCCTCCAAGCCGACCCTCACCCACGTTTTCTAAGTTAGCCGGCATCACCCGGACCGTCAGTGACGCGGCTCACAGAACGGCTCGAGAGGATTATAGCAATGGGCGTAAGGTCGTGGAAAGAAAGACACTTCGGCCGGCCTCAAAGCCGCGTCAGGCGACGCTGCGGGCCGTCGGGCGTGCTCCACGGCTGCCCGGAATGACCCGGCTCACGGGCAGGCGCACCGTCAGCGTGGTTCCGACCTTGAGCGTGCTGTCGATCAGAAGCGTTCCGTCATGCTGCTCGACCAGCATCTTGCTGATCGATAAGCCGAGCCCGCTACCGCCGCTCTTTCGGCTGAGCCGGGCGTCCGAGCGCTGGAACGGCTCGAAAAGATGTGGAATGGCACGCGGATCGATTCCGGCACCGGTGTCGGCGACCGTGAGGACGACGCCGCCATCGGCGTCGGGTCCAGCGCCCAGGGTGACGCGGCCGCCGGGGCCGGTGAAGTTCACGGCGTTGCCGGCGAGATTGACCATGACCTGGAGAAGGGCGCGCCGATCGACGCGGACCAGCGGCAAGTCCTCGGGCACGTGCGCTTCCAGCTTGATCTCGCCCTCCTTGGCCCGCAGGCGGAGAAACGTGCAGGTCTCGTCGAAGATGGCGCCGATGTCGACCGGCTCCTCGCTCATTTCATAGCGGCCGGCCTCGATCTTCGACATGTCGAGGACGGTGTTGATGAGGTCGAGCAGATGGTGACCCGAGGCGCCGATATCGCGCACGTATTCGGCCTGCTTGCCGTTCAGCGGTCCGAAATAGCTGCCGGACAGCATGTCGGTGAATCCGATGATGGCGTTCAGCGGCGTGCGCAGCTCGTGGCTCATATTGGCAAGGAAGCTGCTCTTGGCCTTGTTGGCGGCTTCGGCAATCGCGCGCGCCCGGTCGGCGTGCTCGCGCTCCGCCTGCGATTCGGCGATCCGCGCCTGAAGGTCGAAATGCCGATTCAGCAGCAGACCCGAGAGAATGATCAGGACGATGGCGGACGCCGTGACCGTCAGAATGACGCTGGTCTGCCGGTGCCATCCCGCGAGAACGTCGCTCTCGGCGTTGGTGACGTTCACGACCAGCGGATAGTTTCGCACGACGTGCGCGCTCATGATCCGCGGAGTGCCATCGACCGATTTCCCACTGGTGTAGATGATCGCTGAGTCGGCCTTGACGAGAGCCTGCTCGAACAGCGGCCGGCTTGCGAACGAGCGGCCCACCAGCGCCTCCGAGGAGGGGTAGCGCACGAGAAGCGTGCCGTCCCGCCGGAACAGCGTGATACTGCCGCGCTCGCCGGGCGATATGGCGCGGTAGAACTCCTCGAAATATTTTGTCTGCATCGCGCCGGTCAGGACGCCGATGAATTCGCCGTTGGGTCCGCTCATACGCCGCGACATATAGATCGTCCATACCCCTGCGGCCCGGCTGTAGATCGGCTCGCTGATGTAGGGCCCCTGATTGGGGTTGTCGCGCGGCGCAGTGAAATAATTGCGGTCGGAGAGGTCGAGGGCCGGGATCGGCCAGGTGCGGGAAAAGTTCACCAGCTTGCCTTCGGTATCCAAGATGATGAGCGCATCGATATGCGGCGCGTCGCGGAGCTTGTCGGCCAGCAATTCGTGGATGTCCTGGCTCGCCAGGTACCGGCGAACCTCGGACGCCGTCGCGATGCCTTCGGTCGCGAAACGCTCGCCGAGGCCGGTCAGCATCAGGTCGAGGCTTTGAATCGTGCGCGCGGTCTGCTCGGCCAAGGTCAGACTTTGACGGGCGAGATCGCGTTCGGCGTCGGCCAATTCCTTCTCGCGGGTGGTCCAGATCGTCGCCAACGCGACGGTCAACAGTACCGCCACCAACAGACCGCCGACCACGAGCAGGACCCGCCGCGGCTGGTGCGCGGCGAACCACGACGAGGCCTGGTCAGGCGTGGACCCGTTGCGCGCCATCCCCGATATCCGAGCTGGGGGTCATGAAAAGGCGGTGCCCCTGCCGTCGCGGCGGGCGCCCCTTTGAGAGCGATCATCGTGAAGAAGCGTTAAGGTCTCCTTACCGCAGGGCAGACCAGAGACGCACAACCAGGGAGGGGGTTTAAGGACCGGGAAGTGCCGGGCTAAAGAGGCCGGGGCGGGATGGTGGAGCCGAGGGGAATCGAACCCCTGACCTCCTCATTGCGAACGAGGCGCTCTCCCAACTGAGCTACGGCCCCGCCGGCGGCGGCCGGGATAATGGTGACGCCCCCCCATCCTGTCAAGGAAGTCCTGTGGGGAAAACGCGGATTTCGCGGTGCTGCCAAGGCTTTGCAGAATTCCGGCGGTCGTGTAGGGTGGCGGCCGTTCGGATCGCAGTCCGTCGCGCCGACACCTCAGAGCGGCCATGTTACCCGTCATCGAGCTGATCGATACCGTCGTCAATCTCTATATCTGGGCGCTGATCATCTCGGCGATCCTGTCCTGGCTGCTGGCCTTCAACGTCATCAACAGCCATAACCGCGTCGTCTATACGGTGAGCGATTTCCTCTACCGCATCACCGAACCGGCGCTGCGTCCGATCCGCCGCTTCGTTCCTCTGGTCGGCGGTGTCGACCTGTCGCCGGTGGTGTTGATCCTGCTGCTGTGGTTCGTGCGCCGGCTCCTGTGGGTCGATATCGCTCCCTCTCTCATGTGATCCGCCGTGACCGCGTACGTCGTGCCGGTCCGCGACGGGGTCATCGTGAACATCAAGGTCATCCCGCGCGCCCGCCGGAACAGCATCGAGCCACCCGGAACCGATGACGCCCTCCGGGTCCGCGTGACGGCACCCCCCGACGACGGCAAGGCGAACGCGGCCCTCATCGCGCTGCTTGCCGAGGCCTGGGACGTCCCGCGTTCGACGCTGACGATCGCCGCCGGAACCACCAGCCGGCGCAAGCGCATCCACGTGCGCGGCGAGCCGCAGTCGCTCCTGCGCCACGTCGCCGCCCGGGTGAACGCGTCATGACGGCGCGGCTGATCGACGGCAAGGCGCTTGCCGCGTCGCGGCAGGTGCTGCTGATCGAACGCGTGCGCCGCTTCAAGGCCCGGCACGGCACGGTTCCCGGGCTCGCGGTCATCCTGGTCGGCGACAACGATGCCAGCCGCATCTATGTGCGCGCTAAGACGCGCGCGATCGAGCAGGTCGGGATGCACTCGGCGCAGCACGACTTGCCGGCGAGCGTGCCGGCGGCCGAATTGCTGGGCCTGATCGCCCGGCTGAACGCCGACGATTTAGTCGACGGCATCCTGGTTCAGCTGCCGCTCCCGGCCGGCCTCGATGCCGGGGCGGTCATCGCCGCGGTGGACCCGGACAAGGATGTCGACGGATTGCATATCGTCAACGCGGGCCGGCTCGCCACGGGACGGCCGGGCCTGGTCCCGTGCACGCCGCTCGGCTGCGAGCTGCTGCTGCGCTCGGTGCACCCGGATCCCGCCGGCGACCACGCGGTGATCGTCGGCCGCTCGCAGCTGCTCGGTCGACCGCTGGCGCAGCTCCTGCTCCGGGCCGACTGCACGGTGACGGTCGCGCATTCGCGCTCGCGCGATCTGCCGGGCCTGTGCCGCGGCGCCGACGTGCTGGTCGTGGCGATCGGCCGGGCGGAGATGGTTCGCGGCGATTGGATCCGTCCCGGTGCCGTCGTCATCGATGTCGGCATCAACCGCGCCACCGGTTCGGATGGCAAGCCGCGGCTGGTCGGCGACGTCGCGTTCGACGAAGCTGCCCAGCGCGCCGCCGCAATCACCCCCGTACCGGGCGGAGTCGGTCCGATGACCATCGCCTGCCTGCTCGAAAACGTCTTCACGGCGGCGTGCCGCCGGCGTGGCGTCGATCCAACGGACATCTAGCGGAAGTAAAATCGGGCCTCCGCACCGAGGGACATGGTGCGAAGGCCCGATCGGCACCGCCGTTGCCCAAAGCGGTGGACGAATCAACGCGCCAAATCGAGCGGCGCGTCGACCCGCCTGCATTGATCTAGATCAACCTTCGGGCGAGCTGCCGCTACCTCCGCCGCTTCGACGCGAGCCGCAGCCGCAGCGCGTTCAGCTTGATGAAGCCCTCGGCGTCGCGCTGGTTGTAGGCGCCCTGATCGGCCTCGAAGGTGACGTGCGACAGGCTGTAGAGCGAGTGCTTTGATTTGCGCCCGACCACGCGGGCATGGCCCTTGTAGCACTTGACCCGCACCGTGCCCGACACGTTCTCCTGGCTCTTGTCGATGAGCGCCTGCAGCATCTCGCGCTCCGGCGCGAACCAGAATCCGTTGTAGATCAACTCGGCATAACGCGGCATCAGCTCGTCCTTGAGGTGTGCCGCCCCGCGGTCGAGGGTGATCGACTCGATGCCGCGATGCGCGGCCTGCCAGATCGTGCCGCCGGGGGTCTCATAGACGCCTCTGGACTTCATGCCGACGAAGCGGTTCTCGACCAGATCGACGCGGCCGATGCCGTGCTCGCGGCCAATGTCGTTGAGCCGCGTGAGCAGTTCGGCCGGTCCCAGGCGCTTGCCATCGACGGCCACCGGATCGCCGCGCTCGAATTCAATCTCGACATGCTGCGCCTTGTCCGGCGCCTTCTCCGGCGCCACGGTGCGCGAATAGACGAACTCCTCGGGCTCGTGCCACGGGTCCTCGAGCGCCTTCCCTTCGGCTGAGATGTGCAGCAGGTTGGCGTCGACCGAAAACGGCGCGTCGCCGCGCTTATCCTTAGCGATCGGGATCTGGTGCTTCTCGGCGAAATCGAGAAGCTTGGTCCGCGATTCGAGCTTCCATTCGCGCCACGGCGCGATCACGCGGATCCCCGGCTCCAGCGCGTAATAGGTGAGCTCAAACCGGACCTGGTCGTTACCCTTGCCGGTGGCGCCGTGGGCGACCGCGTCGGCGCCGACCTTGCGCGCGATCTCGATCTGGCGCTTGGCAATGAGCGGGCGGGCGATCGACGTGCCGAGCAGGTACGTGCCTTCATAGAGCGCGTTCGCCCGGAACATCGGCATCACATAGTCGCGGACGAACTCCTCGCGCAGGTCCTCGATGAAGATCTGCTTCACGCCCAGCAGCTCCGCCTTCTTGCGCGCCGGCTCAACCTCCTCGCCCTGGCCGATATCGGCGGTGAAGGTCACGACCTCGCACGCGTAGGTCTCCTGCAGCCACTTCAAAATGACCGACGTGTCGAGGCCGCCCGAATAGGCGAGGACCACTTTCTTGACCGGCTGTGCGCCCGCAGCAGACATGAATTTCCCTAAGGGCTGGCGTGATGTGATTTTGCTTGGCCGCTGCCAAAGCGGGGCGGAGTATAGGGATTACCGCCTAGTCCGCAAGTTTAGATGAGGAGCGACCGATGATCGATCTCTACGGCTGGCCGACGCCGAACCTGCACAAGGTCACCATCCTGTTCGAGGAAACCGGGCTTCCCTACAACAGCATTGCGATCGACATCGGGCGGGGCGAGCAGTTCAACGCCGACTTCCTGAAGATCAGCCCCAACAACAAGATGCCGGCAATCGTCGAACACGACGGGCCGGACGGCAAACCGCTCGCCATGTTCGAATCCGGCGCCATCCTCATGTACATCGCCGAGAAGACGGGCCGCTTCATGCCGAAGGATATCCGCGGCCGCTATGACGTCATCCAATGGCTGATGTTCCAGATGGGCGGCGTCGGGCCGATGCTGGGCCAAGCCCATCATTTCCGGCAGTACGCGCCGGAGAAGCTGCCCTACGCCATCGACCGCTACACCAGGGAAGCCGGCCGCCTTTATAACGTGATCGACCGCCGGCTCACCGAGGTTCCTTACCTCGCCGATGAGTATTCCATCGCAGACATGGCAGTCTTTCCGTGGATCCGGCCGTATGAGCGGCAGGGCCAGAAGCTTGAGGACTATCCGAACCTGAAGCGCTGGTTCGATGCGATCGCCGCGCGCCCGGCCGTCCAGCGCGGCCTGAACGCCCTGGCCGATAAGCGCCGGCCCGGTCCGATGGACGAGAAACAGCGCGAAATCCTGTTCGGCGCGCAGCAATACGCCCGCCGCTGACCGTGTGTGTTTTCGCACTCTCCCCGGCCCGCGCGCCGTTTAAAAATCGTTATGCCACTGAGTTTTATCCACATGGGGTGGTAAACAAATAAAAACGGTTATATTCAATAGCTTGGATTTGCTTTCCACAGGCTTGGTGAGGTATTTTTAACTAGCCCCATGTGAATATTAACTATCGGAATTTTGGGGGTCCGCTCGGGGGCATGGAAGCGGAGGGTGCCATGGCGATTGTTTTACTTCTCTACGCTGCAGTCGGTGTCCTGCTCGGCCTGTGGATCACGACTCACGGGCCGGTGAAGCCCGACACGGTCATGCGCATGAGCGCCTTGCTGTGCATCGTGTTGTTGTGGCCGTTTTTCGTCCTGCACACGCTGCGCTCCTAAGCCGCCCGCGGACGGCGTAAGCCTCTCCAGCCCCGGCGCAGCCGCGCCGCGAACGCGCCCATCGCCTGCAGGCGCAACAGCTCGGCGCGACGGCGATAAAACTCCAACATCTCCGGCGGCACACCGTTCCTCAGGATTTCATCTCCGGCGGCACACCGTTCCTCAGGATTTCCTCGCGGCGCACGAACAGCCGCTTCTCCTCGTGGGTCATGGGCCCCCGCCGATCCATCGCCGGTCGCTCGTCCAAGCCGACCGCCAGCGCCAGAGCGGCCGCTCGGCGACCCGGAGAGCATCGACCCGGGTCAGGCCGATGTCGTGCAGCTCGCGTTCGGAAAATGCCCGTAGCTGGGCGCGCTCCTTCGCCGCCCGCCGGAGATCGCGGATGACGGCGGTCAGGCGCAGGCCGAGGTGGCGGGCTCCGTCGAGCCACTCCTCAGCGGCCAGCGGGCGCCCTTTCATTTTGTCGGCGATCATGTTACTTTTCCTCATAATGGGTTGAACGATGATGCAGACCGTACTTTCGGATGCATGAATCATTGGCCCTTTCCCTGCGGGGCGACAAACGACGTTTTCTCCACGCCCGATTTATAAAAACTAATCTGATGCTCGTGCGACGGCTTCCCCCGCTGAACGCGCTGCGCGCCTTCGAGGCCGCGGCCCGCCACCTCAGCTTCAGCGCCGCGGCAGCCGAGCTGCGCGTGACGCCGGCGGCGATCAGTCACCAGATCAAGGCGCTCGAGGACGATCTGGGCGTGAAGCTGTTTCGTCGCCTCAACCGCGAGGTGCGGCTGACCGACGCCGGGCAGGCCTGCCTGCCGGGTCTGCGCGACGGCTTCGACCGCATCGCCCAGGCCGCGGGCCTGGCGCAGCGCCAGGACAGCGGCGGCATTCTCACCGTATCGACCTCGCCGGGCCTTGCGGCCAAGTGGCTGGTGCCGCGCCTTGAGAAATTTCGCGAGCGGCATCCGGACATCGACCTGCGCATCGATGCCTCGATGGGCTTGGTGGATTTTGCACGCGATGACGTTCACCTCGCGTTGCGCTACGGTCGCGGCCGCTATCCGGGACTCCACACGGAGCTGCTGATGCGCTCTGAAGTCTTCCCGGTCTGCGCGCCTGGGCTCCTGCACGGGCCCCGCGGCCTGCGCGAGCCGGAGGACTTGCAGCACCATGCGCTGATCCACGACGAGACCCTCGCCCGCGATTCGAGCTGCCCGGATTGGGCGATGTGGTTACGGGCCGCCGGCGTCACTGGGATCGACCCCGGACGCGGTGTCAGGTTCAATCAGGTGGCGCTGGCGTTGGATGCGGCGGCGGCCGGTCGCGGCGTCGTGCTGACCCGCGATATCTTCGCCGCTGACGATCTCGTCGCGGGCCGCCTTGTCCGGCCGTTCGGGGCCGGCATGCCGGTCGATTTCGCCGTCTACCTTGTCATCCCGCCGGCGCTGGTCGGCATCCCCAAGGTGAAGCTGTTTCGCGACTGGGTGTTCGAGGAAGTCGGCCAACCCAGGGCGGTTGCGGAGCGTCCGGTGTCCGCTGACGCAACCGCAGCCCGCGGCGGCAAAGGGCGCCGGAACGCGGCGCCGGTCAGCGAGAGAGCGGGTCCGCGTCCGGCGCCGCACCGCAGCCGCGCCGCTGGCGCTCGCTCGCGGACTTGAGCTGCCCGCACGCCGCCATGATGTCACGACCCCGCGGCGTGCGGACCGGCGAGATGTAGCCGGCCTTCATCAGCACAGCGGCGAAGGCTCCGATCGCGTCATCGTCCGAGCACTCATAGGGAGCGCCCGGCCATGGATTGAACGGGATCAGATTCACCTTCGCTGGAATGCCGGCAAGCAGGCGGACGAGCTGGCGCGCCTCGGCCGGCGAATCGTTGACGCCCTTCAGCATCACATACTCGAACGTGATGCGCCGCGCATTGCTCAAGCCCGGATAGCCTCGGCAGGCGGCGAGCAGCTCGGCAATCGGATATTTGCGATTCAGCGGCACCAGCACGTCGCGCAGCTCGTCGGTCACCGCGTGGAGCGAGACCGCGAGCATCACGTTCAGCTCCTCGCCGCAGCGCCGGATCATGGGCGCGACACCGGAGGTCGACAGCGTGATCTTGCGACGCGAGATCGCGAGGCCGGCCGGGTCCATGGCGATGGTCAGCGCCTTGGCGACGTTGTCGAAGTTGAACAGCGGCTCGCCCATGCCCATCATCACGATGTTGGTGAGCTTGCGCCCTTGCTCCGGTGCCGGCCATTCGCCGAACACGTCGCGGCACGCCATGAGCTGGCCGACGATCTCCGCCGGCGTCAGGTTGCGCACCAGCCGCTGCGTGCCGGTGTGACAGAACTTGCAGGACAGCGTGCAGCCGACTTGGCTGGAGACGCACAGCGTGCCGCGGTCTTCCTCCGGGATATGGACGCACTCGGCCTCCTGGCCGTCGACGAACCGCAGCAGCCATTTCTGCGTTCCGTCGAGTGACTCCTGGCGCCGCACCGGTTGCGGCCGGCCGATCACGAAACGTTCGGCGAGCTTGGCACGGAACGCCTTGGAGAGATCCGTCATGCCATCGAACGACGTGGCGCCGCGCACATAGATCCATTGCCAGAGCTGGCGCGCCCGGAACGGCGGCGCTCCCAGCTTCGTCAGCTCGGCCGCAAGCTCGTCGCGCGACAGGCCGATGAGCTCGACCCGGCCATCCGGAATCGTCGGTGCCGGCAGGGCGGTCTTGCCCTCGAAGATCGCCGGGTCCGCCGGCTCGGCGAGCAGCGCGTCGGTTCCGGGCATCGTGGTGCCGCCGATCACTTGGCCGCACAGGCCTTGCCGATCTCGGCATAGGCTTTGCCGAATCCGGCGAGATTGAACGTGTCGGCGGTTTCGGTGTTACGGGTTGAGGTGCCGCGCACCTTGAGCGTCTTGCCGTTCTTCATCGCGGCAACGACGGCCTTGTCGGACGCATCATCTTTCGCCCACGCGGCCTCCGCGTCGACGTCCGTGCGGGTAAAGAACTCGAATTTCTTGCCGTCGACGTCGACCGTCACCGGAGTACCCTGCTTGAACGGATAGCCCGATTGGAAGCTCACCTCGTCGTAGCGCTTGGCCGTCGGCCGGTGCGTCACCGTGAGCATGACGTCGCTGCGCTTGACGCCCTTCGGATCCGACGCGACCGGGCGCGCGAACATGTAGCAGATCTTGTTGGAGGCCTGGGCGAGCTCAACCGACGTCCAGGCATCGAAACTGCCGAGCTGCTTCGGCGCCGGAAGGGTCTGCGGGCCGGGCTGGGCTTGAGGTGCCGCCGCGGGCTTGGGCGCCGTCTGCGCGGCGGGCGGCTTCTTCTGTGTCTGCGCGGGCGCCAGGGCAGGTGCCGCCGCGACGGCGGCCAAGCCTAGTCCACAGGCCAACATCATCGCTCGCCCGGGCGACGCAAGGCGAAATATCGAACGACGCGTCATACTCAAATCCGGAAATGCCGGCGACTGATTCGGGCCGGTCGTTAGCGCGTATGCCATGGCCAACGCATCGCGGTCAATCTGCCTGGAATATGAGTCTACGCCGCAATCGGGCTTTTTGAAGATAAACAAGCCCGCACTCGCCCGCGGCTGCGTCTACCGTCCGCCTCAGCCCTGGATCAGCGTCTCGGCGAGCATCAGGATATCGTTGTCCATCTGCTCCTTGACCGAGCGGTAGAGGTCGCGAATGGACACGATGCCGACCAAGTGATCGCCGTCGACCACCGGCAGGTGCCGATAGCCGCGGGCATTCATCATCTCCAGAGCGTGCAGCACCGAATCCGAGGATTTCACGGTGTCGGGGGTCTTGGTCATGACCTCGGCCAGCGGCGTCGTGTCGGGGTCCTTGCGGGCACCGACCACCCGCACCACGACATCGCGCTCGGTGAAGATGCCCACCAGCCGACCGTCCTCGACGACCGGCACCGCGCCGAATTTCCGCTTGGCCATGGCGTCGACGACCTCGCGGACCATCGCGAAGGGGGAGTAGCTGACCACCTCCTGCCCGTGGATGGCGTGCGGTACGATCGTATGTTCAACCGGGACCATGGCTCAGAAGAACAGCTTATGCAGATCGATCGTGGAATCAACGCCGAGCGACCCGAAATTTTTTTCGAGCCAGGCGTCCGCGGTACGGCCGCCGAGGTCGAACAGCAGCTCCAGGAAATCGTGGTCGAGATTGAACTTGGAGGACGCGCCCAGCCGCGCCATCTCCTGCTCCGCCTGGACCATGTGGAAATGGATCTGGCGGAGGTTCGAGCGGCCGGTCAGACGGTGCTGCTCGAGCAGCCGCGTGACCAGCGCGATCGCCCGCATCTCGCGCATCATGGTCGCGTTGAAGCTGATCGAGTTCATGCGGTCGATGATCGCGCGGGCGCTGTCGGGCAGGGCCTCGACCACGATCGGATTGATCTCGACGATGATGATGTCGCTCGCCCGGCAATTATAGATCAGCGGGAACATCGCCGGATTGCCCATGAATCCGCCATCCCAGTAGTGCTCGCCGTCGATCTCGACGGCATGGAAGAGATGCGGAAGACAGCTCGACGCCAGCAGGGCGTCGGCCGACATCTCCTTCTGCTTGAAGACGCGGATCTTGCCGGTCCGCACATTGGTCGTGTTCACGAACAGCTTGATGCTGCCTGACGCGTGCTTGAGGCGCTCGAAATCGATCAGCTCGTCGAGGATTTTGCGCAGCGGGTTGGTGCCGGCCGGGTTGAACTGATAGGGCGAGAAGATCCGTGTCCAGATGTCGAACAGCTGATACGCCGGCGAGTAGTCGAGGTTGTGGTTGCCCACCGCCTTGTCGAACATGGTCGGCTGGAAGATCGAGAACCGGCCGGTGTCGGAGACGCGCCGCCAGAATTCGCGCAGCAGCGCCCGCGCTCCGTCGCGCCCGCCCTTGATCATGCCGTAGACCAGGATGGCGCCGTTCATGGCGCCGGCGCTCGTGGCGCTGACACCGTCGATCTTGATCCGCTCGTCTTCGAGCAGGCGGTCGAGCACGCCCCAGGTGAAAGCGCCGTGCGCGCCGCCACCTTGCAGCGCCAGGCTGACGGTGCGCGCGCCGCCGGCCGGCGCCGTCGCGGTACCGCGCTCAGTCCTGCCCGGAGTTGCGTCCATGTCTGCCCCGCATGACCGGGCGAAGCGCCCAGTCAGGGCATACTATCCCTTTAATTTCCCAATAAAAGATGAATTAGGCCAAAGCCCTAAACGGCGCGGCCGCGGCGGGTCTTGAGCTTTGGCGGGCCGAACACGTGGCGCGTCAGCGCCGGAGCCGCCGGCGGCCCGCCCGGCAGGGCCGGCCGGGCTGCGAACCGGCCGAGGCTCAGGGCGCGGTCGTACATGACGAGCGCCCCGGCCAGCGCCAGGTTGATGCAGAACCGGGTCGGGATCTTCACCACGTGATCGCAGCGCGCGGCGAGCTCGGGTGACAGCGAACCGCGCTCGGGCCCGAGCACATAGGCGGCAGCGCGCGGATGGCGAAAGCTCGGCAGGGCGACGGCGGCGTCGAGCAGCTCGATCCCGACCAGCGCGCAATCGATTGGCAGGCGAAACTCGGCCAGGCTTGCGAATTCGTAGAGCGGCACATTGGCCGGCGCGTCCGAGGTGTCGGACCGCCCGCCTTCATGGCGCTCGTAGGCGGCGCCGATGGTGAACACGAACGCGGCGCCGAAGGCGTGGGCGGTGCGCATCACGCCGCCGAGATTCATCGGCTTGCTGATGCCTTCGACCCCGATCCCGAAATAGCCCCGCATCGTCCCAACTTGCCTCTCACCCGGCCGCAAGGCAAGGTGCCCGCTATGTCGATGCGCGAGACCGCTCCCGATCTGGTCGACGTGTGGCGTGGCGCCATGGTCGAAAGCCGGCATCGCGGCAGCTTCACGGTCGTCGACGGCGACGGCCATCTCGTCGAGGCGGTGGGCGATGTCGAGCGTCCGGTCTATCCGCGCTCCGCGATCAAGCCGCTGCAGGCGCTGCCGCTTGTCGAAACCGGTGCCGCGGACGCACTGGCGGTGCGGCCCGAGGAACTCGCCATTGCCTGCGCCAGCCACGGCGGCGAGCCTGCGCATGTCGCGGTCGTCGCCGGGTGGCTCGCCCGGCTGGGCCTCGACGCCGGCGCGCTCGAATGCGGCGCCCATCCACCAAGCCACGCGCCGTCGGCACGGGCCCTCTATGCCGACCGCCGGGACCCGACAGCCCTGCACAACAATTGCTCGGGCAAGCACACCGGCATGGTGGCGACCTGCCGGTATCTGACGGAGCCGTCCGCAGGCTATATCGCCCTCGAGCATCCGGCGCAGCAGCGCGTGATCCGCGTGCTCTCCGAGATGTGCGGCGTCGCCCTTCAGAACGCGCCGCGCGGCATCGACGGGTGTGGGCTGCCGCAGCTCGGCATTCCGCTCGCCGCCTTGGCCCGCGCCTTCGCGCGCTTCGGCGCACCGGCCGGCTTGGCCGCGACGCGCGCCGAGGCGTGCCGGCGGATTGCCGCCGCCATCCTGGAGCATCCGTTCATGCTCGCCGGCACCGGACGCTTCTGCACCCGGGCGATCGAAGCCATGCGCGGCAAGGCGCTGGTCAAGACCGGCGCCGAAGGCGTGTACGTCGCCTCCATCCCAGCGCGCGGGCTCGGGATTGCGCTCAAGATCGAGGACGGTGCGGGACGCGCCGCCGAGGTGGCGATGGCGGCCCTCCTCGTCCGCTACGCCGGCCTGGATGAGGCCGAGACCCGGGCGCTTCAGCCGCTGTGCAAGCCGCCGATCAACAATGTCGCCGGCCGGCCGGTGGGCAACCTGGCGCCCGCTCCCGGGTTTTAGCGGAGACCTGCCATGCGCGCCGTCGTCTGCCGTCAGTTTGGAGAGCCGCGAACGCTGGCGGTGGAGGAGATTCCGTCGCCGAAGCTCGGCGCCGGCCAGGTGCGCCTCGCGATCGCCGCCGCCGGAATCAATTTCGCCGACACCCTGATGGTCGCCGGCAAATATCAAGAGAAGCCACCGTTTCCGTTCGTGCCGGGTCTGGAAGCCGCGGGCACGGTGCTCGACGTCGCTCCCGACGTGAGTGACGTCAAGGTCGGCGACCGGGTGGTGGCGCTGCTGGGCACCGGTGCGTTCGCCGAGGAGGCGGTCGCGTCGGCCGCCGATCTCTACCGCATTCCCGACCGCATGGACTTCGTGACCGCGGCCGGATTCCCGGTGGCCTATGGCACGTCCGAGCTCGGCCTCAATCATCGCGGCCGCCTGGTCGCCGGCGAGACGCTGCTGGTCCTGGGTGCGGCCGGCGGCGTCGGGCTCACGGCGGTCGAGATCGGCAAGGCGATGGGTGCCCGCGTGATCGCCGCCGCGCGCGGCGCGGACAAGCTGGCGATCGCCAAGGCGCACGGCGCCGACGCGACGATCGACTATGCGGCCGAGGATCTGCGCCTGCGGGTGAAGGAGCTGACCGACGATCGCGGCGCCGACGTGGTATTCGATCCGGTCGGCGGCGACATGTTCGATGCGGCGCTTCGCGCCACCGCCTGGGAAGGGCGGATCCTGGTGGTCGGTTTCGCCGGCGGACGCATCCCGGCACCGCCGGCCAATCTCCTGCTGGTGAAGAACATCGCCACCATTGGCGTGTTCTGGGGCGCTTACCGCAAGCGCAGCCCGGCCATCTTGCGGGACTCCTTCGCGCGCCTGTTCCAGTGGTGGGCCGAGGGCAAGCTCAAGCCGCACGTGTCGCATCGCCTGCCGCTCGCCAACATCGCGGCGGCCATGGACCTGCTGCTCAGCCGCAAATCGACGGGTAAGGTGGTCATCGTCACCGGCGCCGGCGCCACATGAGCGATCCCGTCCACGAGCAATACGAGGCGCTGCCCTATCCGCCGCGCAACCCGCAGGACGAGGCGAAGCGTCTCGTCACCGGCTCGCCCTCGCGGCTGGCCGAGCTCAATCATTTCGTCTTCGGCGGACGCCGCGATTTCACCAAGCCGTTTCGGGCCCTCGTCGCCGGCGGCGGGACGGGCGATGCCGCGATCATGCTCGGCCAGCAGCTGGCGGACGCCGGCGCCACCGCGGCGGAGATCGTCTACCTCGACTGGTCCGCCGCGTCGCGGCGGATCGCCGAGGCCCGCGCCGCGGTGCGCAAGCTCACCAACATCCGCTTCGTCACCGGCTCGCTCCTGGATCTCGAAGCGTTGAAGCTCGGTCGCTTCGGCTACATCGACTGCTGCGGCGTGCTGCATCATCTGGCCGATCCGCCGGCCATGTTGAAGCGCCTGGCCGGCCTCTTGGCCGAGGACGGCGGCATGGGGCTGATGCTGTACGGGCAACTCGGCCGTGTCGGCGTGTATTCGACCCAGGCCATGCTCAAGGCGTTGCTCGGCGACGCCGACGACGTAGCGGCGCGCCTGGCGGTGGCGAAGAAGCTGATCGCCCAGCTGCCGCCGACCAACTGGCTGTCGCGCAATCCGTTCGTCACCGACCACATCATCGAAGGCGACGCCGGCATCTTCGACCTGCTGCTGCACGCCCGCGACCGGGCGTATACCGTGCCCGAGCTCGACGAGCTCGCCACCGGCGCCGGCTTGCGGCTGGTGACCTTCGTGCCGCCGGCGCGCTACGAGCCGGCGAGCTACCTGGCCGACGCCGCTCTGCTGCGGCGGCTGCGCGAGAAGACACCGCTCGAGCGGGCGGCGTTTGCCGAAAATCTCGCCGGCAACATCAAAAGCCACGTGTTCTACGTCGTGCGCCAGACGAACGGGGTCGCACCGCCGACTCCCGACCACGACGATGCGATCCCGGTCTATTGCGAGCCGGAGGTGGCAGCGACGGCACGCGGCTTCAAGCCGGGATCGCATCTGAATGCGAGCGTTGACGGCTGGACCGCGAAGCTGCCGCTGCCCGCCCTGACGCCGGCGATCGCGCAGCTGATCGACGGCCAGCGCAACCTGAGCCAGATCTACGACGAGATCCGCGGCCGCCGTCCCGATCTGTCGAAGGACGGCTTTATGGTGCAGTTCCGGCAGTACTTCGCCGCGTTCCACGGCGTCGGGCACCTGATGCTGAAGCTGCCGAGTTAGAAAGGCCATTCCCTTTCGTCATGCCCGCGTCGGTGTCGCGCTTCGCGCGAGCACCTGAGCGGGCATCCATCGTGCCGCTGAACCATGGATTCCCGCCAAGTGCTCGCGAAACGCGACACCGGCGCGGGAATGACGACGGAGATAAACGCGCTCAAACCTGTTTGACCCTCAGCCCGGCGCCGCCTCGCGCAGGTAATAGATGAGGTCGAGTGCCGGCGGGTCCTTCACGCCAAGCGCCGACAGCAGACCGTGGCATTGGCCGCGGTGGTGGGTCTGGTGGTTGAACAGGTGACCCAGCACATGCCGCACCGGTGTGGCCTGCGGTTCGCCCTTGCTCGTCTTGTAGCGCAAAGTCGAGTTCAGGGTCGGCTCGTCGAGGTCGTCGGCATAATTGATGATCAGCGCGTCTTCGGCCTCGCGCGCCACCCGCAAGCCGACCAGATCGGCGTAGAGGATCTGGTCGAGCGACCTGATCTTGGTCTCCTCGAGCCCGGCGAGCCGGCCCATCCACATCCGGTCGCCGACCAGGATATGGTTGAGGGTCGCGTGCAGCGAGCCGAAGAAGGACGGCACGGCGCACATGTAATCGGCTTCGTGCAGAGCCCCCGCGGCCGCGTAAAGCCGCCGGTTGGCCCACTGGTTGTAGCGCGCCAGCGACCGGAAATAGGCGAGATCGGGCGGGACGAAGCTCATAGGCATCCCTCGCCGGCCGCTTTCTTTTGGCGTTGAACCACGGCTGCCTTGCACCGGCCGGTCGAGCGACTAGTATACGCCATCTCGGCTCGACCTGTGGGGGTTCATCTTCATGAAGAAAGTCTATCCCGACGCGACAGCAGCCCTCGCCGGCGTCCTCAAGGATGGGATGCTGATCATGGCCGGCGGCTTCGGCCTGTGCGGAATTCCCGATCAGCTGATCCTGGCGATCCGGGACTCCGGCGTGAAAAATCTGACCGTCGTGTCGAACAATGCCGGCATCGACGGTGCGGGGCTCGGCCTGCTGCTCGAGACAAAGCAGATCAAGAAGATGATCTCGTCCTATGTCGGCGAGAACAAGCTGTTCGCCGAGCAGTATCTCGCCGGCCAGCTCGAGATCGAGTTCAACCCGCAAGGCACGCTCGCCGAGCGCATCCGCGCCGGCGGTGCGGGCATACCCGCCTTCTACACCAAGACCGGCTACGGCACCGAAGTCGCCAAGGGTAAAGAAGTGCGCGAGTTCGACGGCGAGAAGTACATCATGGAGAGCGGCCTCGTCGCCGACCTGTCGATCGTGCACGCGTGGAAAGGCGACACCGAGGGCAACCTCGTCTACCGGAAGACGGCGCGGAACTTCAATCCGATCATGGCCTCGGCCGGCAAGCTCACCGTCGCCCAGGTCGAGGCCCTCGTCGAGCCCGGCCAGATCGAACCCGATCACATCATCACGCCGGGCATTTTCGTGAAGCGCATCGTGCACGTGAAAAATCCGCAAAAGCGCATCGAGCAACGGACCACCCGCAAACGCGCGTAACCGAAAGGACCGAACATGGCCTGGACCCGCGAAGACATGGCGGCGCGCGCCGCGAAGGAATTGCGCGACGGCTATTACGTGAATCTCGGCATCGGCATTCCGACCCTGGTCTCGAACTACATTCCCGAGGGCATGAGCGTCCAGCTGCAGAGCGAGAACGGCATGCTCGGCATCGGTCCGTTTCCCTATGAGGGCGAAGAGGACGCGGATCTGATCAATGCCGGCAAGCAGACGGTCACCGAGTTGCCGACCACCAGCTATTTCAGCAGCGCCGACAGCTTCGGGATGATCCGCGGCGGCCATATCGACCTGGCGCTCCTCGGCGCCATGCAGGTCGCCGAGAACGGCGATCTCGCCAACTGGATGATCCCGGGCAAAATGGTCAAGGGCATGGGCGGCGCCATGGACCTCGTCGCCGGCGTCAAGAAGGTCGTGGTGCTCATGGAGCACACGGCCAAGAACGAGCCGAAGCTGCTCAAGAAGTGCACCCTGCCGCTGACCGGTTCGCGCGTCGTCAACATGGTGATCACCGACCTGGGCGTCTTCGTCACCGACACCAGGGGCGACGCGGGAGTCGCGGTTACGGAGCTCGCCCCCGGCGTCACGGTCGACGAGGCCAAGGCGAAGACCGAGGCTAAGCTGCGGGTCTCGGACAAGCTGGTGCAGCACAACAAGTAAGGTCCGGCCGGCCCGGCCCGCCAGCGCCACCGCGGTCGCTGCGACAAAACCGGGACCGCCGGAACCTCCGCGTTCCTGTCCGCGTTTTCACAGCATGACCGCCGGCCCCACCTTCGATGCGGATTTCCGCCACCAGCTGCGCGAGCTGGTTCGCTGGCGCCGCGACGTGCGCCGGTTCCGGACCGACCCCCTGCCGGAGGGCACGTTCGAGCAACTGGTCGAGATCGCCTGCCTCGCCCCGTCGGTCGGCCTGAGCCAGCCCTGGCGGTTCGTCCGAGTCGACGATCCGGCACGCCGCAAGGCCGTCCGCGACAATTTCGCCGCGGCGAACGCCGATGCGCTCGCCAGCTACGCCGACGAGCGGGCGCGGCTCTACGCGACCTTGAAGCTCGCCGGGCTCGACGCGGCACCCGTGCAATTCGCCGTCTTCGCCGACCGCGACACGCCGCAGGGCTCGGGTCTCGGCCGGCGGACCATGCCGGAGATGAGCGAGTATTCGACCGTCGCCGCAATGAACACCTTATGGCTGGCGGCGCGCGCCGAGGGGCTCGGCCTCGGCTGGGTGTCGATCCTCGAGCCCGCGCGCCTCATTGTGCTGCTCGACGTGCCGGCAGGCTGGCGGTTCGTCGGTTATTTCTGCCTGGGATATCCGGCCTCCGATGAAGTCACACCGGAGCTCGAGCGCGCTGGCTGGGAGCATCGCCGCCCGCCGGCCGAGTTCATCCTCCGCCGCTGACGCGGCCGTCAGGTCAGGCTGTCGATAAAGGTCGCAAGCTTGATGTCGCGCTCGGACAATCCGCCCGCGTCGTGAGTCGACAGCGTGATCTCGACCTTGTTGTAGACGTTGAACCACTCGGGATGGTGGTCCATTTTTTCCGCCATCAAGGCGACGCGGCACATGAAGCCGAACGCCGCGTTGAAATCTTTGAATTTGAATTCCTTGTGGATCGCGTCGCGGCCGCTCGCCGGCTCCTGCCAGCCCGTCAATGAGGCAATCGCGCGGGCGCGGTCGGCACCCGTCAGCTTGGCAACCATGTCGTCCTCCTCCGCCCCCGAGGGCCTAGACTGGACCGCCTTTCCCGCCCGATCAAGGCGGGCTAACCTCGCGTCATGGCGAAACCCGACATCCTGCCGCCGTCGCTCGACGACCTTGAAGCGCTGGCCAACGCCGCGTTCAAGTCGCTCCCCGACCACTTCGTGCGGCACATCCGGAACATGGTGATCCGGGTCGAGGACTTTCCCGACGAGGAGACCGAGCGCGAGATGGAGCTGGAAAGCCCGTTCGACATCCTCGGCCTCTATCGCGGCGTCTCGCTGGATCGCAAAAGCAGCGGCGATCCCGCGCCGATGCCGGACATGATCTTTCTCTATCGCCGCCCGATCCTCGATTACTGGTGCGAAACCGGAGAAGACCTCGCCCATGTCGTCCGCCACGTCCTGATCCACGAGATCGGCCACCATTTCGGCCTGTCGGACGACGACATGGAGGCGATCGAGGCGCAGGTGTCGGATTGACCGCTTACTCTTGCAGGGCCCGCCGCCCCGCGCCACATTAGAGGCATGAGCGCCAAGACCGAGAAGCCGTGGCAAGGTGTCGTGTGGAAGACCAGCGAGGGCGAGGTGCTGTCCTGCGTCGAGAAGCTCAAAGTGCTGCACGACAATTTCCGCGAGATCGAGCAACTCTGCCAGGACGCGTTCGAAGACGCGCTGCTGATGGGCTGCGACGAGCGCCAGATCCGCGAGGCGCTGGGCCGGGTCATCGCACAGCTCCGCAATCCGTATCAGAAGCCGGATTGACGCCCCGGCACATGGCCTGAGGCCCCGCAACCGGCTACACTCAGCCGCGGCGGACAGGACCATCACGCGGGGCTCGAATGACCACCCTTCCGTTCGAAACGGCATTAGGCGCGCGCGTCGATGAGATGCTGGACGCCTGCACGCGTTGCGGCAAATGCGTCGAGGCGTGCCCGAGCGTGCCGCCGGCCGGGCTTGCCGCTGCCAACCCCGTGGACGTGATCGGCGGTGTCATCGACATCGTGCGCAGCGGCGACGGTCCCGCGGCTTCGCGCACCTGGGCCAGCTCGTGCATGCTGAGCGGCGACTGCATCAAGGCCTGCGCCTACGGGGTCAATCCGCGCTTCCTGCTGGCCACGGCGCGCATCGCGATGGCCAAAGCGGCGCGGGAGCTGCCGGAGCGGCGGCGCCAGGGAGTCGAGCACTTCCGCAAGCTCGCGCGCGACGTCAACGTGCTGCCGCGGCTGCAGCTCACGACGGAGGCGCTGCAGCGTCTTGGCCAGGGCCCGCAGGGATCGGCGCCCGAAGATCCTGACGCACCGCCGCCGGATTTCATCTTCTACACCGGCTGCAACGTGCTCAAGACGCCGCACATCGCCTTGCTGGCGCTCGACATCATGGACGCGTTGGGCGTCAGCTACCGCGTCATGGGCGGGTCCAGCCATTGCTGCGGCGTCGTCCACATGCGCGCCGGCGACACCGAGATCCTGGGACGGGTCGCCACCCGCACCATCGACAAGTTGTCGCAGTCGAAATCGGGGCAGGTGCTGTCCTGGTGTCCGAGCTGCCAGGTCCAATTCACCGAGACGACCCTGCCGACCATCGAGCAGCAGCGCGGCAGCCGGCCATTCGAGATGACGCCGTTCATGCGCTTCCTGTTCAGTCGCCTCGACGATCTGCGCCCGCTGCTCCGCCGGCCGGTCGAGGCGCGGGTGGCCTTGCATCGCCATCCCGGTGTTGCGGGCGTGATGGAGGCGGCCGAAGCGCTCCTGCGCGCCGTTCCCGGCGTCGAGCTCGTCGATTTGCAGCAGCCGGCGGTCGGGCTCCAGAGCGTCAACCTCTCGGTGCTGCCGGCGTACAAACGCGATCTCTATCTGCGCGAGTTCGAAACGGCGCGCGCGGCGAAGGTCGACCTGCTCGCCGCGGTCTACCATTCCGATCATCGCGAGATGTGCGCGAACGAGCGCGACTGGCCGTTCCGCATCGTGAACCTGCTCGAGATCGTCGGCGAGAGCATGGGCCTGCATAAGGACGACCATTACAAGCGTCTGAAGATCATGCAGGACGCCGACGCGATCGTCGCCGACTGCGGCGACCTGATCCAGCTTCATGGGTTGGATCCCGACGAGGCGCGCAGCATCGTCATCGGCATGCTGAAGGATCAGCCGGTGCCGCTGGCGCAGCCGGCCCCGGCATCTCCGGCGCAGTAACGCCTAGCCGACGGCCAGCACCGCTTCGCCCAAACCCTCGACCGTGAACACGGCGCGATCGCCGGGTGCGATCGACACCGTCGCCACCACGCTGCCCGTGATCACCACCATCCCGCCGGCGAGGGTCTTGCCGCGCTCGGCCCACAAATTGGCCAGCCACGCCAGCGTCGCAAACGGGTCCTCGGCACGGCCGGCGCTGACCGGCTGGCCGTTGATTGCGAGTCGACCGGCGATGCCGATGAGCGGTGGACAGCGCGCCAGGAGCACGCCGGCACCAAGAACAACGCCGCCGTTCCAGCAATTGTCGACGATCACCGACCGCACCTCGGCGTCGCGATAGACCGCGTGGCGGTCCTCGATCAGCTCGAACGCCGGCATCGCCGCGTCGACCCTCGGACGCACCGTGTCCGCTGACCAGGGTGCCCCGGCCGCCGGCAGGTCGGCCGCGAGCTGCAGCGCAATCTCGCACTCGATCCGCAGGTTGATGAATTCGGCCTGCCGCAGCGTGGCCGGCGATTGGTGGATTGTTTTGGCGAAAATGAGGCCGCCGCAGGCATGGTCGATGCCCATCAGCTCCTGCATCACCTTGGTCGTGGTGGCGATCTTGGCGCCGGCGACGGGGCCATACACAGAAGCGGCCAGGGCGGCATAGGCCTCCTGCCCGGCATAGGCGTCGGCTAGGCTCTGCGGCCGCACATCGTCCGGAAGGTTACGATAGGTTTCGCGGCGCTGGCGCGCCGACCACATCATCCGCGCCGCAGCTCCGATCTTCTCCTCTGCGCTCATCGCAAACGGCCCCGCGTGCGGCTGGTCATTCGCGCGCCGGCATCAGCTCGGCGTCGGCGGCTTCGGCGTCGCTCAACTCGTAATCGAGCTCGACCCTGAGCCCGTTCGGGTCGTGAAAGAAGATCTGATGGACGGTGTTGTCGTCGACCCGCTGCTCTTCGAACGCAACGCCGAGGTGCTTGAGGTGCGGGCGCATCTCGGCGAGGCCGGTCGCGCGCAACGCGATGTGATCGAAGCTGCCAGTGGCACCCTTGGTCGACGCGACGTTGCGCAGACTGATGTGCAACACCGGGTGGTCGCCGGCGTAAAGCCACCAGCCCGGCCGCTCCGGGCCGAAATCCGGCCGGAACCCGTCCTTGAGGCCCAGCACATCGCGATAGAAGCGCAAGGTGTCGTCGGCCTGCGACGGCGCGATCGCGATATTGAAGTGATCGACGAGACCGACCGGCATGGGAGCTCGCTTGTCGATTGCTGGCGGCGGTACGGCTCAATACTATGAGTTGCGGACAAAACGGGTCAAGAACCCGCCGCTCCCGGGGGAGGACACATGCCGTTGAGACTGGCGCGCCTGGCTTGCAGCAGCCTCCTGGCACTGCTTTTCGCCGTCCCTGCCGCAGCACAAGACAAGTACCCGGTCCGCCCCGTGCGCGTGATCGTGCCGTTCGCGCCCGGCGGCGGGACGGACATCGTCGGCCGCATCCTCGCGGCGCGGCTCTCCGAACGGCTCGGCCAAAGCTTCTATGTCGACAACAAGCCGGCCGGGTCCGGCATTCTCGGCGCGGACATGGTCACGAAGGCGAACCCGGACGGCTACACCCTGCTGTTCGCGTTCTCCTCGCTTGCCAGCAGCGCCAAGCTGTTCACCAAGCTGCCGTTCGACCCGACACGGGATTTTGCACCGGTGACGCTCGCGACGACGTCGCCGCTGGTGCTGTTCTCGCATCCGTCGGTGCCGGCGACGACCATCAAGGACCTGATCGCCTACGCGAGGGCCAATCCCGACAAGCTCAACTACGCATCGTCAGGACCGGGCAGCTCGCCACACCTCGCGACCGAGCTGTTCATGTCGATGGCCGGCATCAAGTTGACCCACATCAGCTACAAGGGCATCGCACCCGCCATCCAGGCGCAGATCGCCAATGAAGCGCAGCTGTCGTTCACGCCGATCGCGGTCGGCATGCCTTATGTGAGCTCCGGGCTGTTGCGAGCCTTAGGCTCGGGCGGGCTGAAACGCTCGGCCGCCATTCCCGACATCCCGACCATCGACGAATCCGGCGTGCCGGGCTTCGAAGTGATCGGCTGGTGGGGCCTGCTGGCGCCGGCGCGGACGCCGCGCCCGCTCGTCGACCGGCTCAACCGCGAAACCCGTGCGGTGATGGACATCCCGGACGTTCGCCGCAGCCTCCTGGACCAGGGGATGGACCCCGCCGGCGGCACGCCCGAGGCGTTCGGCGAGCTGGTCAAGGCCGACATGGACAAGTGGGGCGACATCGGCAAGCGGCTCGGGGTGACGCTGGATTAGTGCATACCCCCTCACCCGCTAGCGCTCGCGACCTCTGCCACGGGGGGAGAGGTGATTTGAGCGCTGACTACTCACCCTCTCCCTTGAGGGAGAGGGTGGCCGCGAAGCGGCCGGGTGAGGGGACTATCCCGAATTCACCCGGTGAGCAGCCGCTTCACCTGCCGGCGCAGCTCGGGCAGCACCTGGCGCTCGAACCACGGGTTCTGCTTCAGCCAGAATGTGTTTCGCCACGACGGATGCGGCAGCGGCAGAAACTCGGGCATGTACTCGCGCCAGGCGCGCACGGTGGCGGTGAGCGTCGCCTTGCGGCGGGTGTTGAGATAGTGCGCATGCGCGTACTGGCCGACGAGGAGCGACAGCTCGACCTTGGGCAGCAGCGGCCGCAGCCGCGTGTGCCAGGTCGGCGCGCAGGCCTTCATCGGCGGGCGGTCGCCGCCGCGGTCGTCGCGTCCCGGGTAGCAGAAGCCCATGGCCATGATGCCGAGCCGCGAGTTGCCGTAGAATTCCTCGCGCGTGATGCCCAGCCACTCGCGCAGCCGGTCGCCCGAGCGGTCGTTGAAGGTCAGGCCAGTCTCGTGGACCTTCGTCCCCGGCGCTTGGCTGATCAGCAAAAGCCGCGCCTCCGCCGCGACCTGCAGCACCGGCCGGGGACCCAGCGGCAGCTCCGCGGCGCACAGCCGGCACGCCCGCACCTCGGCAAGCGCTTTCGCGAGACCGCCGCTCATCTGTAGAATTCCGGCACGGTCAGCACGGGTCCGGTCGGCACGAGGTACGCTTTGATGAAGGACGGCGCACACAACATCACATCGGGCGGCAAGATCAAGCGCCGCGGCGTTCTGTTCGTCTGCACCGGCAACATCTGCCGCTCGCCGACCGCCGAAGGCGTCTTTCGCGCGCTGGCGGAGCGGGCCGGGCTCGGCGACCGGCTCCTGATCGATTCCGCCGGCACCCATGGCTACCACATCGGCGATCCGCCAGACCCGCGGGCCGTGGCGCATGCGGGGCGCCGCGGCTACGACCTGTCGCAGCTGCGCGCCCGGCGCGTCACGGCCGAGGATTTCCTGCGCTTCGACCTGATCCTGGCCTGCGACCGGGGCCATCACGGCCTGTTGCGCCGGCTGGCGGACAAGGCGCAACACGGCCGGATCGCGATGTTCCTCGATTACGCGCCGGAACTGGGCTTCAGCGAGATTCCCGATCCCTATTACGGCGGTGCGGACGGATTCGAGCACGTACTCGACATCGTCGAGCGCGCGGCCCAAGGTCTGCTCGCGGCGCTGCAGCGGGATCTCGGGTGACGCTACCGGCAACTGCGAAGACGCGGATCGAGGCGGCGCTCGGTTCGCCCATCCGCGCCAGCTCGGCTTTGGGCGGCGGCCAGATCGCCGAGGTCAGCAAGCTCGATCTCGCCGACGGGCGCGCGGCCGTCGCGAAATGCGGCGCCAACCTGGCGATCGAGGCCATGATGCTGCGCTACCTCGCGAACCTGACCCGCGTCCCGGTTCCGGCGGTCCGGCTCGCCGACGACGATCTGCTGGTCATGGACTACGTCGAGAACGATCGGAGCCTCAGCCCCAGCGCCGAGACGCATCTCGCCGACATCGTCGCCGACCTGCATGCCATGCACGGGCGACAATTCGGCTTCGATTGCGACACGGTGATCGGCAGCCTCCCGCAGCCGAACCCGGCCACGGATGACTGGCGTGGCTTCTTTCGCGATCACCGCCTGCTCGCCATGGCGCGGACGGCCCATGAGGCGGGACGGCTGTCGGCGGCGCTACGGCGCCGGCTGGAGACGCTGGGCGGCCGGCTGGAGCGCTGGATCCGCAACGATGCGCCGCCGACGCTGATCCACGGCGATCTGTGGGCCGGCAACATTCTCTCGCACGGCGACCGGATCACGGCCTTGATCGATCCGGCCCTGTATTTTGCCGATCCGGAGATCGAGCTTGCGTTCATGACGTTGTTCGGCAGCGTCAGCGACCGCTTTTTCGCGCGCTATCGCGAGCGTGCGAAGCTGCGGCCGGGCTTTTTCGAAGAGCGGCGAGATCTCTATAATCTCTATCCGCTGCTTGTCCACGTCCGGCTGTTTGGCGGCTCGTACGTGGCACAAGTCGAGCGCACGCTGTCCCGCTACGGCTGTTGATGCAACCAATCGTCACATCACGCCTGATCCTCCGGCCGCTGGTCTCCGACGATGCGGTGCATTTCGCGCGCCTGCTCGGGCCGGACCGCGACGCCGTCCGGCAAATGGCACAGATGCCGGATCCGTGCACGGAACCGGCGGCACGCGGCTGGATCGAGGCGCGTCTCGGACCGGGCGCTTATGTCTTCGCGATCGTGCGCCGCGCCGACCATGAGTTCCTCGGCGTCGCAGGGTTCGGCGGCCCGCTGGACCTGCCCGAGATGGGCTATTGGATGGGGGCACCCTATCGCGGACAGGGCTACACGACGGAGGCGATCATCGCCCTCGTCGAACGCGCGCGGCACAGCGGCGTGCCGCGCCTGCATGCCGATACGTTCCCGAACAATCCCGCCTCGGCGCGCGTCCTGGCCAAAGCCGGCTTCACGGCGGTCGGCACGGTGCAGCGCGATTTCCCCGCCCGCGGCGGCTTGCGCGAACTGATCCGCCACATCTACGAGTTTTCCGCCGGCAAGCCGTAGCCCCGGCGGCTCTTACGCCCGCCGATAATCGTGCACGGCGTCGAGGCAGCCCTTGAGATAAGCCATGCCCGTGGTCGGCGCGTAGCGCGCCGGACGCTCGGGCGTGCAGTGCGTCGGCAGGCACTCGATCACCGCCTCGGCATTGGGATCGAGGAAGAAGGCCATCGACCACCGCTCGCGGCCCGACCGGTTCACGACCCGATGCGGCGTCGACACATAGGTGTCGTTCGACCAGCGCATGAGGCAGTCGCCGATATTGCACACGAACGTGCCCGGGATCGGCACCGCCGCAATCCACTCGCCCGAGCGCGCCTGGACCTCGAGCCCGCCGTTGTCGTCCTGCCACAGCACCGTGCAGGTCCCGTAGTCGGTGTGGGGTGCGGCCCCGTACTGATCGACCACGAACTCGCCGGGATGCGGCGGATAATGCAGCAGACGCAGCGTCCCGAGCGGCTTGTCGATCTTGTCGTGAAAGAACTCTCCCGGCATCCCGAGGTCGAGCGCAAAGGCGCGATGCAGGTCCGTGCACAGCGCCTGCATGGCGCGATAGTAGGCGAGCATGACGCGCTTGAAGTCCGCCGGCTCCTCGGGCCATTCGTTCACGCCGTGGAACATCCTCCCGGCGAGGACGTCGGGATCATCGGGCGGCAGATCGCGCCCGATGCTGAACGTCTCCTTCACGTCGCCCTTGCGACTGGGATCGAGCTTCTCGCCCTCCAGCGGCACGTAGCCGCGATTGTGCTTGGACTTGGCCATGGCGACGGTCTGCTTAGCGGCGAGAGGCTCGGCGAAGAACGCCTTGGAAGCCGCGACCGTGTGGGTCAGCAGCTCCTCATCGATATCGTGGCCGGCGATATAGAAGAAACCGGTGTGACGGGCGGCGCGGCCGATCGCCGCCACGACGCGTGAGGCCGGACGGCCCGCCCGCAGGCCCGAGACGTCGATGATCGGAATTTCGCCATCGCGCGGCGGGCGCGCAGCCTCGTGGGACTTGGGCGCGACATAGGTGAGACCGGCAGTCGACATCGGAGCACCTCCGCGGCTTGAAACTACCATAAGCCGTGCAAGAGATGTGCCGCAGCGGCGCGCTAAACCGTCGCGGGCTGCAGCAGGTAATCGGCTTCGGCGGTGTAAATCGCGCCCGAGCCCTGGAGGAAGCTCGAGAACAGGGTGAAGTGGTCGATCGCGATCGGGCCGGCGCGAAACAGCGAATGGTGAGCGAGGAAGGCCGAGGCGCGATGCAGCGGCGCGTCCTTGAGGCGCGCCAGCGTCACGTGCGGCGTGAAGCGCCGTTTCTCGGGCTCGAGGCCGATGCGCACCAGGGCCGATTCGACGCGGTGGCGCAACGCCAGCAGCTCGGCGTTGCGCTCGACGCCCACCCACAGCTGGCGGACCTCGTTACCGGTCTCGAAATGGCCGACGCCGCTCAGCGTGATGTTGAAGGCGCGCGGCCGGACGGCCGCCAGTGCATGGTAGATGTCATCCGCCTCGCCACCGGCAACCTCGCCGATGAAGCGCAGCGTCAGATGCATGTTTTCGGGGGAAACCCAGCGGGCGCCGGGCACTCCGGCGCATAGGGAGGCGAGGCGCTCGCGCACGTCCTCGGGCAATTCGACGCCGACAAACAGGCGAACCATAGGCCCCTCTTACTCCGTCCGGTCTAACCGATTCGCGGCGCATCGGCAAGCGCACGGGCCCGCCGCAGCCGATTGGTCACAAAAACAAGGTTAAGACGCCGGTGTAGCCGTACAGGCGGTTGTTCGAGATCTCGCCGTTGCAGAACATGCCGACCAGCGGAAAGTCGCCGAGCTCGCGGCGCAGAATGTTGAGCTCGGCGGATTCGGGGCCGAACATGTTCGGGCCGCGTGCGACGCAGGAAAAATACAGGCCCGCTTTCGGCGGGCCGGCGGTGGCGCGTTTGAGGCGCTGGATCATGCGCACCAGATCCTCTTCGGCGGCGGCGCGGTCGCGGCGCACGAACAGGATCCGGTCGCCGGTCTCAACCTGCTCGCCGACGGCGAGCCAGCCGTGCTCGAGATCGATGCCGATCAGATTGCGCACCAGATAGTCGCCGGTATCGGCGCCGGTGACGGGAAACGCAGCGTGGATGTAGCCGGCGACTTTCTGGAGCTGACGCGCCAGTACCTCGCCGATGTCCTCCTTGAAGACGTCGAGCGCCGGGCGGCCGTCGATCTCGATCAATACGTTCTCCCGCGCCGATGTCACCCTGCGCACGGGGCCGATCGGCGAGCAGCCTTGCGACAGACCGGTCGCAACCGCAACACTCGGAGCAAAGAGCACGCCCGACACGCCGCCATGCACCACCTGCCCGGCGACCTGGTCCATGGCCCCCCGCGACGACGCGAGCCCGCCGACCAGAAAGCCCGAGACGGCGTCGGCGAGATCGGACACCAGCTTCGGCAGCTGCGGATTGCGCGGGTCGGCGTGCACGATGCCGAGCGGCGGGCTGCCCATCGGACCGGATGCCAGGTCGCGCGCCCAGGCCCGGACCCCGCCCAGCACCTCTGCGTCCTCGGCGAGATTGGGGATCAGCCGCCACGTCTCGGCCGGCAGGGCCGCGACGAGTAGCGCCATGGCGGGCCGATCGAAATACTCGACGCCGCTGGCGGCGATGCCGATCGCCACGCTGCCGACCCACGTTTTCACGCCGGTAGATTGGCGCAACAGGGCCACGATCTGCGGCAGGTTCGCGGCCAGGTCATCGGTCACATAGAGGAAGCCGAGATCGGCCGTCGCGGCGGCGGGGCCCAGCTGCGTCACGCACTCGACGGCGAGGCGGCCCCAATCGGCGGCAACGCCCGGCTCAGCCGCGGCGTGTGCGAATGCGAAATGAGAGTTTGAAACCGTCCCGGCCATGACGCGCACCCCTAACCTAGCCCAGAGCGGCCCCCCTCGCACTCGGGAAGTCTCAAAAAATTCAGGGCATTGGCCACATCTTCGCCCAATTCGTTAACAAAAGCTTGGAATCGCTAACCCCCGGGGCTATATTCACTTTTGCCGATAAGGTCGGGCGGGACCGACTGTCGTCCACAGACGGTGACGGCTCCCGCAGGATTGTGTCCGCTGCACTTGCGTCTTTGGCCCGAGAGTTGGTTCGACGCCCGCGCCGCGTTTCTTATCAGGTCGGTAAATGCCAGCCCTACCGTGTCCGGGCTGGTTTGTCCGGCGTTAAGGACAGAGTCGTCAGGTTTCTTCGGCGCGTTCGGGCTCGATGAATTCCGATAATTTGCGGTCCGCCCCACGGGCGAAATGCGCTCTGCCAGTCATGGCAGGGGCGTTCGCGCGCGTGCGGCCGTTCGTTTTCGCATCGGTCCGGCGTTTCGGGGAAGCAGCGCGTCGTCCAGCCAGCAAGGCGCGCCAATTGGAAAGGATAGAGGTCAATGGGTAAGAAACTGTATGTGGGCAACCTGCCCTACTCGTACACGTCGCAGCAGCTCGAAGAGCTGTTCGCGCCGCACGGGAACGTCACGTCGGCTCAAGTGATCGTGGATCGCGCGACCAACCAGTCGCGCGGCTTCGGCTTCATCGAGTTCGACACCGATGATTCGGCCAACAAGGCCACGGAAGCGCTCAACGGTCATCCGCTGAACGGCCGGCCGCTGACGGTCAACGAAGCCCGCGAGCGCCCGATGGGCGGCGGTGGCGGTGGCGGTCGCGGCCCCGGCGGCGGTGGCTTCCGCGGCGGTCGTGGCGGCGGCGGCGGCGGCGATCGCGGCGGGTTTGGCGGCGGTGGCCGCGGCCCGCGCTACTAATCGCAAGCTAGCCAGTTTGCATCCTGTTCCCCGCGGCGGGGTCCGTCGCGGGGAACAGCCTTATCGGCGGCTGATCATTCGCCTTTGATCAGCTTGACGACCTCAGGGCCGAGGCGGTCGACGATCACGTCGACGCCGCGCGGATTGGGGTGGAGTCCGTCTGCCTGATTCAACGCCGGGTCCCCGGCGACGCCATCGAGGAAGAACGCGTAGAGCGGCACGCCGTGCGCCTTCGCGAGGCGCGGATAGACGGCGTCGAATTCCTTGTCGTAGTCACTGCCGTAATTGCGCGGCGCGTACATGCCGGCCAGCAGCACCTTCACCCGCTTGGCCTGCAACCGGCTGATGATCTTGTCGAGATTGTCGTAAAGCGCCCCCGGCGACAGGCCGCGCAGCGCGTCATTGGCGCCGAGCTCGACCAGCGCGAATTCCGGCGGATCGTTTCCGAGCGCCCAGTCCAGGCGCGCCAGGCCACCGGCCGATGTATCACCCGACACGCCGGCATTGATCACGGTCACCTCGACCCCGGCACGATTAAGCCACGCCTGCAGGCGAGTCGGGAATGCCTGATCCTCGGGCAATCCGAAACCAGCGGTGAGGCTGTCGCCAAGCGCCAATAAGCGCGGCCGCGCGGACTCCGCCGAGGCCGGACCGGCGATGGCGACCAACAGCGCCACCACCACGGCAGCCTCAAGCAGGCGTGCATTGACAAGGCGTACAGCCACGCCATATGCCCGTAGCCACCACTTCATGAACGACACATCCTCAGCTTCGCGCGTCACCACATCCGCCGCGCATGGCGCGCCGATCGTGGAGCTGCGCGACGTGCATCTCAAATTGGCGAGTGCCGCCGGCGAGGTCAACATCCTGCGCGGCATCGACCTCGCGATTGCGCCGGGCGAGAGCGTCGCCGTCACCGGGCCGTCGGGATCGGGCAAGTCGACGATGCTCATGGTCATGGCCGGGCTCGAACGGCCGACCAGCGGCCGCGTGCGGGTCGCCGGCGAGGATCTCGCCGCCCTCGACGAAGATCAGCTGGCCCTGTTCCGCCGGCGCAATGTCGGAATCGTCTTTCAGGCGTTTCATCTCATTCCGACGATGACGGCGCTGGAAAACGTGGCGGTGCCGCTCGAATTCGCCGGCGACCCGAAAGCGTTTGCGCATGCCAGTGCCGGCCTCGAAGCCGTCGGGCTCGGCCACAGGCTCAGCCATTATCCGGGGCAGCTCTCCGGCGGCGAGCAGCAGCGCGTGGCGCTGGCCCGTGCATTCGCGGGCGAGCCGCCGCTGCTCTTCGCCGACGAGCCGACCGGCAATCTCGACACCGCGACGGGCAGCACGATCATCGAGCTGCTGTTCGCGCTGCGCGCGCGACGCGGCGCCACGCTCGTGTTGATCACCCACGACCAGAGCCTGGCCGCGCGGTGCGACCGGATGCTGCGGCTGCACGACGGCCGTATCGTGCCCGGGACCGGTGCCGGGCGATGAGCAGCTGGGCGCTGGCCTGGCGCCTGGCGCGCCGCGAGATGCGCGGCGGCTTCAGGGGATTCCGGATTTTTCTCGCCTGTCTCATGCTCGGCGTGGCGGCGATCGCCGGCGTGGGCTCGATCGCCGACGGCGTGCACGCCGGCCTCGACGAAGACGCGCGGCAGTTGCTCGGCGGCGATGTCGATCTGACGCTCACCCAGCGCGCCGCGACGCCGGACGAGCTCCAGGGCCTCGCCGCGAGCGGCACCGTCTCGCGCATCGCGGAGATGCGCGCCATGGCGCGCACCGACACCGAACGGACGCTCGTCGAGCTCAAGGCCGTCGACGGCGCGTATCCGCTGCTGGGGGCCGTGGCGCTGACCGGCGACGGCGCCGGTGCGAACGCCCCGGAGCTTCAAGCGGCACTCAGCCGCCGGGATGGCGAATGGGGAGCCGCCGTGGAACCGGCAACCCTGGTCCGGCTCGGCGTCAGGCTCGGCGACCGCATCAAGATCGGCGACCAGACCTTTGTGCTGCGCGCCGTCGGCGTCGCCGAGCCCGACCGGACAACGAATGTCTTCACGCTGGGCCCGCGGGTTCTGGTGTCGCTGGACAGCCTGCCGGGAACCGGCCTCATGCAGCCGGGAAGCCTGATCCGCTACCAGTACCGGCTGCTGCTCAACCCCGGGCTCGACGCCGCGGGCTTCGCCGGCAACGTGCGTCAGCGGTTCCCCGACGCGGGCTGGCGCATCCGCACACCCGGCGAAGCGACTCCCGGCGTGCAGCGCTGGGTCGACCGCATCGCGATGTTCCTGACCCTGGTCGGGCTCACCGCGCTGCTCGTCGGCGGCGTCGGCGTCGCCAACGCGGTGCGCAGCTATCTCGCCGGCAAGACGGCGACCATCGCCACGCTCAAGTGCTTGGGCGGCAGCGGCGGGCTCATCTTGCGGATCTATCTGATCCACGTCATGGCCATGGCCGCGATCGGCATCGGCCTCGGCCTCCTGATCGGCGCCGTGGCCCCGGTCGTTCTGGTGCCGCTGCTGGCCAATCAATTGCCGGTGCCGACGCGGATCGGGATCTATCCGGTGGCGCTGGCGATGGCGGCGGCCTTCGGCATCCTCACCGCGGTCGCGTTTTCGTTGTGGCCGCTGGCGCGCGCGCGCGAAGTGCCGCCCTCGGCGCTGTTCCGCGACCTCGTGGCACCGGCGCGGCGGCGGCCGCGGCCCCTCTATGCCGCGATCGTCGCCGCGGCCCTGCTGGCGCTGGCGGCCCTCGCCGTCATCGCGTCCAGTGACCACGCCCTCGGATTCTGGTTCGTGGTCGCCGCGTTCGGCACGTTCCTGGTGTTTCGCGGGGCCGCGGTGCTCATCGCGGCCCTCGCGCGACGCACCCCCCACACCGGCCGGCCCGGCCTCCGCCTGGCGCTGGCCAATCTGCATCGTCCGGGAAGCCCGGCCCCCGGGCTCGTGCTGTCGCTGGGCCTCGGCCTCACGGTGTTGACCCTGATTACCCTGGTCCAGGGGAACATCACGCGCGAGCTGCGCGAGCAGATCCCGGATGTGGCCCCGACGTTTTTCTTCATCGACATCCAGCCAGACCAGGTCGCGGCGTTCGACGCCCTGCTGGCCGCCTCGCCCGGCGTCGGACCGGTGCGCCGCGTCCCCTCGCTGCGCGGGCGCATCGTCAAGATCAACAGCGTGCCGGTCGAACAGGCGGCGGTGAAGCCGGACGCGCAGTGGGCGGTAAATAGCGACCGCGGCCTGACCTATTCGGCCGAGCCGCCCATCGGCAGCCGTATCGTTGCCGGCAAGTGGTGGCCGGCGGACTACGCGGGACCGCCGCTGTTGTCCATGGACGCGCAGATCGCGGCCGGTATGGGCCTCAAAATCGGCGACGCGCTCACCGTCAACGTGCTGGGCCGCGAGGTCGAAGCGAAGATCGCCAATCTGCGCGCCATCGACTGGACGGCGCTCGGGATCAATTACGTCCTGGTCTTCGCCCCCGGTACGCTCGAAGGAGCACCGCAGACTCATATCGCGACCGCGCAGGTGGCGCCGGGGTACGAAGACGCGGTCGAGCGCGCGGTGACCCAGCGCTTTCCCAACGTCTCCACCATCCGGGTCAAGGACGCGCTGGCGTTGATCGACCGCCTGCTCGGCCAGATCGCGACGGCCGCCCGGGTGACCGCCAGCCTGACCCTTCTGACCGGCACGCTGGTCCTGGCCGGCGCCGTCATCGCGACCCATCGACGTCGCGTCTACGACGCGGTCGTCTTCAAAGTGCTCGGTGCCCGCCGCCGCTCGATCGTCGGCGCCTTCGCCATCGAATTCGGCCTGATCGGGCTCGCTACCGCGATTGTCGCCATGGCGCTGGGCACGCTGTCGGCATGGCTGTTGATGACGTGGTATCTGCGCGCCGACTTCGTCTTCCTGCCGATGATCGCGTTCGGCACGGCGGCCGGTGCCGCGGTCGTGGTCGTCGCCCTCGGGCTCGCCGGCACGTGGCGGGCGCTCGGCCAGAAGCCGGCACCCTTGCTCCGCAATCCGTGACTTACCGCATTAAAAATATTTAATGCCTTCCGAGGCTTATACCAGGGCGCTAGCGGTTTTCCGCTATTGAAGTGGCGCGCTCGTTACCCCATATTTGCAGCGTACAAAAAAGGAACCTATGCTTATCGGCTGGGTTCATCAAAGCAGGCGCCAAGGTCTGGGGCTGTAACGAGAGGGAGCACAAGGCCAATGAGCGATAATTTCCAGAATCGTTCTGCCGCGCGGTGGGGAACGCAACAGGCCGTCGCCATCGACGAAGGCCTGCGCGCCTACATGCTGCGGGTCTACAACTACATGGCGTCCGGCGTCGCGCTGAGCGGCATCGTCGCCTTCCTGGTCGCGAACTCGCCGACGCTGACCCAAGCGATCTTCGGCACGCCGCTGAAGTGGGTCGTGATGCTGGCACCGCTGGCGTTCGTCTTCGGGCTCAGCGCCGGGATCAACCGCATGTCGGTCGCGACAGCGCAACTGGTCTACTGGCTGTTCGCGGCCGTGATGGGCGCCTCGCTCGCCTCGATCCTGCTGGTCTTCACCGGCGAGAGCGTGGCCCGGGTGTTCTTTATCAGCGCTGCGATGTTCGCCGGCACCAGCCTGTACGGCTATACCACCAAGGCCGATCTTACGAAGTTCGGTACGTTCCTGATGATGGGCCTGATCGGCATCATCATCGCGAGCCTGGTGAATCTCTTCGTCGGCAGCTCGGCGCTGCAATTCGCGATCTCGGTGATCGGCGTGCTGGTGTTCACCGGCCTCACGGCCTTCGACACCCAGCGGATCAAGGACACGTACTATGAAGGACACGACCGTGAGTCGCTGAGCAAGCTGGCGCTCATGGGCGCGCTCACGCTGTATCTCGACTTCATCAACCTGTTCATGATGATGATGCAGCTGTTCGGCGACCGCCGCAGCAACTGATCGTCGGATCGTTCGACTTAAAAGCCCCGGAAGCGCCGCTTCCGGGGCTTTTTAAATGCACCGTCCGCCGTCTACCTCCAGCGCCACGCCGGTGATGAAGTTCGCCTCGTTGGACGAGAGATAGAGTGCCGCATTGGCGATATCCTCCGGCGTGGACAGGCGGCCCAGCGGCACTGAAGCCTGGAAGCGGGCGCGGTTCTCGGGCGTATCGCCGCCCATGAAGTCGGCGAGCATGCCGGTCTCTCCGGCGACCGGGCACAGGCAATTGACGCGGATCTTGTCGGGTGCCAGCTCGACCGCCATCGACTTGGTCATCGTGATGACCGCGCCTTTGCTGGAGTTGTACCAGGTGAGGCCGGGACGCGGCCTGAGGCCGGCGGTGGACGCGGTGTTGAGAATGCTGCCGCCGCCCTGTTTGCGCATCAGCGGTACGACCTCGAGTGCCGCGAGATAGATCGCCTTCACATTCACGGCGAAGATGCGGTCGAACACATCTTCCGACACGTTCAGCATCGGCTGGTTGCGATGGGTGTAGCCGGCATTGTTGACCAGGATGTCGATGCGGCCGTGCTCCGCCGCGGCGGATTTCACCAATGCCTTGACCTCGGCCGCCTGGGCGACGTCGGCGCGCACGAAGCTGGCGCGCCCGCCCTGCCGGACGATCGTCTCCGCGACCCGCCGGCCGTTCGCCTCGTGCAGGTCGTTGACGACGATCGCGGCGCCTTCCGCCGCAAACCGCCGCGCCATGCCCTCGCCGAAGCCGGAGCCGCTGCCGGTGATGATCGCCACCTTGTCCTTTAGTCGCATGAGCTCCTCCCCAGGTTTGGCGGCGACTCTATCCGCTCCCGGGGTGCTGTGCTAGGAAGCGCGCCCATGAAGTCCCGCGCTATCCTGCCGCTCGCGGTCGCCGTCGTGATCTGGGCGGCGCTCGTCGCCGTCGGGCTCGCCGTGCGGCCGCCGCTGCCCGTCGACGAGACGCGCTACCTCGCCGTCGCGTGGGAGATGTGGCGGAGCGGCGACTACCTCGTGCCGCATCTGAACGGCGTCCCCTACCATCACAAACCGCCGCTGCTGTTCTGGCTGATGACGCTCGGCTGGCAGGTCTTCGGCGTCAGCGAGATCTGGGCGCGGCTGGTGGCGCCGCTGTTCGGCCTCGGCACCCTCGTTCTCACCGCGCGCCTCGCCAGGCATCTGTTTCCGAAATACCCCGAGGTCGTCGGCGCAGCTCCGCTGGCCCTGATCGGCAGCGCGTTCTTCACACTGTTCTCCTCGCTGACCTTCTTCGACCTGCTGCTCGCCTTCTTCACCCTGATGGGGCTGATCGGCGTGTGGCAGGCGGCGTTGGGCCGTCCGCAATGGGGCTGGAGCCTGTTCGCGCTGGCGCTGGGCCTCGGCATCCTGAGCAAGGGCCCGGTGCAGCTTCTCGACCTCGGCACGGTGCCGCTGCTGGCCCCATGGTGGTCGCCGCACCGCCCCGCCTCATGGCGCCTGTGGTATGCCGAATTCATCTTCGCGATCCTCGCCGGTGCGGTGCTGGCGCTGCTGTGGGCCGGGCCGGCCGCAATCTCCGGCGGCAGCGACTTCGCCTACATGCTGTTCATCGGCCAGACGACCGAGCGGGTGGTCGAGGCGCTGTGGCACGAGCGGCCCTGGTGGTGGTACGTCCCGACTTCGTTCGTGCTGATCTTCCCCTGGCTGTGGTGGCCGGCGTTCTGGCGCAGCCTGCTCGTGCGCGGCGTGGAGCGCGAGCCCGGCATCCGCTTCTGCCTGTCGATGATCGTGCCGGTGTTCATCGCGTTCTCGGCAATCAGCGGCAAGCAGCCGCATTACCTGCTGCCGATGATCCCGGTGTTCGCCCTCCTGTTGGCACGTCATGTGGTCGCGGCCGCGACGATGAACCGCTTCGCCGATGATCGGCTGAGCCGCATCCCGCCCCTGGTCGTGCTGGGTGCCGCAGGCCTGGCCGTGATTGTCGTGTCGGCTCTACCGAACCAGCTGCCGGCCACGATAGGGGCCGACTTGCCGCCGGTGGGGCTCGCCGGCGTCGCCGCCGGCGGCTTGATGCTCGGGCTCGCCGTCCTGATCGCGTATGACCGGCGTTGCGGGCCGAATTTCCGAATCGCCAGCTTCAGCGCCGCGATCGCCGCCTGCATCATCGCCGCCCAGCTCGCCGTCATCCCGCCGCTGCGCCCGCGGCTCGACATGAGCGAGACGGCGGCGGTGCTGGCACGCCTCCAGGCCGAGAACCGGCCGGTCGCCAATGTCGGCGACTATCACGGCCAATACCACTTCGCGGGCCGGCTCACCCAGCCGATCGAGCCGATCTTCGCCGACCACGTCGTTGTGTGGGCCGAGGCGCATCACGACGGCGTCGTCATCGCCTATCCGAACCACCCGCCGTCCAGCGGCCCGGCGCCGCTGTTCGCCCATCCCTATCGCGGGCGGAGCGTCGTGATCTGGACGGCCGAAGACATCATCGCCAATGGGCGGGCTTTGCTCGGCGAAGCGTCGCCCTAGCGCCGGGCGCTGTGCTCGAGCACGGCCAGGAGCCCTTCGAGCAGCTGGGTGGGCGTCGGCGGGCAGCCCTTGATGTGCACGTCCACCGGGATCGCGTTCGACACCGGACCCACGCACGCGTATGAGCCCGCGAACACCCCGCCCGAGCACGCGCAATCGCCGGCCGCGACGACCCATTTCGGATCGGGTGTGGCGCGCCAGGCGCGCTGCAGCGCCTCGGACATGTTGTGGGTGACGGGTCCGGTGACCAGCAGCACATCGGCATGGCGCGGACTGGCGACGAATTTGAGGCCGAAACGCTCCAGGTCGTAATAAGGATTCTGCAGCGCGTTGATCTCGAGCTCGCAGCCGTTGCACGAGCCGGCATCGACCTGGCGAATCGACAGGCTGCGCCCGAGCCGGTCGCGCGCCACGGCGTCGACCTTGCTGGCCAGCTCGGCGAGCGCCGTGTCGTCGGGCGGCGGCGCTTTCTCGGTGCGCGGGCCGCGCAGCAGCGAGCGGGCGATGATGCTCCACATCAGAGGTCGTGCCCCGCGTACGAGCAGTTGAACGACTTATTGCACAGCGGGAAATCGGCCACGATGTTGCCTTCGACCGCCGCCTCCAGCAGCGGCCACTGCAGCCATGACGGATCGCGCGCGTGGCAGCGCACGACCGTGCCGTCAGCGGCGAGCTTGACGGACGTCAGGATATCGCCGCGAAACCCTTCGACCAGGGCGATGCCTTCGCCCGAGTGCTGCGGCAGCGGCACGGCGATGGCGCCGCCGGGCAACCGCTCCAGGCATTGCTCTATCAGCCGGATGCTCTCGCCGATCTCACGGATCCGGATCCACACCCGCGCATGCACGTCGCCCTCGTCGAGGATCGGCACCTCGAACTCCAGATCGTCGTAGGGCGGATACCCGGGTGTCCGGCGCGCATCGAAGGCGCGCCCGGAGGCGCGACCGACATAGCCGCCGGCGGCAAAGCGCTGGACCAGATTGCGCGCGACCGTGCCGGTGCCGATGGTGCGGTCCAGCAGCGACGGCTTGCCGTCGTAGATCGCGGCCAGATGGAGGACCCGCGGCCGGATGCGACCCACCAGGCGGCGCAGCGCCTCGATGCCGGGCTCGAACAGGTCCACGGCCACGCCGCCGGGAATCACTTTGTCCATCATCAGACGATGGCCGAAGTTCACGTGCGCCGCGCGCAGCACGTCTTCGCGCAACGTCGACGCCTCGGCGAGGATGAACGAGAACGCCGCGTCGTTGCAGATGGCGCCGAAATCGCCGAGATGGTTGGCGACGCGCTCGAGCTCGGCCATGATCGCGCGCAGATAATGGGCCCGCGGCGGCGCCGCGACATCGAGCGCTGCCTCGACCGCCCGGGCAAATGCGAGCGCGTGCGCGACCGTCGAATCGCCGGAGATGCGGCCGGCGAGGCTTGCGGCGTCGGCGAGGGTGCGGCCTTGCATCAGCTTCTCGATTCCCTTGTGGACGTAACCCAGCCGCTCCTCGAGCCGCACCACCGTCTCGCCATTGGCGGTGAAGCGGAAATGGCCCGGTTCGATGATGCCGGCGTGAATCGGCCCGACCGGGATCTGGTGCAGGCCGCCCTGCTCGGCCAGCTTCCCGGTCACCGGCAGGAACGGATAGTCGGTCGCGCGCGCCGCCGGCTCGTCCAGGCTGCGCGGCTCCGGTGCGGTCGCGAGCGGCCGCCGCATGGGCCAGCGCCCGTGATCGAGCCACGGCCGCGCATCGGGAATCCCTTCGGGGACGAGCCCGAACAGATCCCGCGCCGCACGCTCGAGCCGCAGCGCGCCCGGCCGGGCCGTGGACAGGCTGGCAAAGCCCCCGCCGGGACAGGCACGGCTCAGCACCGCGAACGTCCCCGGCTGCGGATCGTGCAGCGCCACGTGCACCGCGTCCGGCTCGCCCCACAGCGCCAGCAGCTCCCATTCCTCCATCGGCAGGCGCGCCGCCAGCATCTGCCATTTGGCAGCGTCGACCTCGATGCGCGGCCACGGCCGATGACGGCTGACGACTGGGCAGTCGTGGAGGAATTGGATGAGATCGGTCATGAGCCGAGCAGTCTGGCCACGTTCTGGAACCATGATACAAGAGGGGCCGGCAGCCATAGGCCCGCGACCAGCACCATCGCGAGCTGCAGGTAGAGCGGCGCCAGCGACGCCGACACCGGGGCGGTGCCGCCGCGCGGCTCGCCGAACGCGATCTGCTGCAGGCGCATCATCAGGGCCCCGAACGCGAGCAGCAAGCCCAGCACCACCGGCACGGCCAGCCAGGGCTGGCGCGCCATCGCCGATGTGACGACCAGGAACTCGCTGAGGAAGGGTCCCATCGGCGGCAGGCCGGCAATCGCGGCGACGCCGAGCACGAACCCCCAGCCCAGCAGCGGATGGGTCTTGGTCAGGCCCGACATGTCGGCGATGCGCTGGGTTCCCTTGACCTGCGAGATGTGTCCGACGGCAAAGAAGATCGCCGACTTGGTGAGGCTGTGCAGGACCATGTGCAGGAGGCCGGCGAAATTCGCCAGCGGCCCGCCGAGGCCGAAGGCAAAGGTGATGATGCCCATGTGCTCGATCGACGAGTAGGCGAAGAACCGCTTGATGTCGCGGCGGCGGTAGAGCATCACGCTCGCCAGCAGGAGCGAGCTGAGGCCCATGGTCAGCATCAGCGGGCCAGGCGCGATCGCGCCGGCGTTGCCGGCGAGGATCATCTTGAACCGCAACAGCGCGTACAGCGCCACGTTCAGCATCAGGCCCGAGAGGACGGCGGAGATCGGCGTCGGGCCTTCTGCGTGCGCGTCGGGCAGCCAGGCATGCAGCGGCGCCAGCCCCACCTTGGTGCCGTAGCCGACGAGCAGGAACACGAACGCGAGATTGAGGATGTTGGGGTCGAAGGCGGCGGCGCGGGCGTGCAGCTCGGTCCACGCCAGCGCCTCGACCCCGGGGCCGATCACCGTCTGGCCGGCGAGATAGACCAGGATGGTCCCGAAGAGAGCCAGCGCGATGCCGACCGAGCATAGGATGAAATATTTCCAGGCCGCCTCGAGCGATTCACGGGTTCGATAGATGCTGACCATGACGACGGTGGTCAGTGTCGCGGCCTCGATGGCCACCCACATGACGCCGATATTGTTCGCGCACAGCGCCAGGATCATCGCCGCCGACAGGACCTGATACATGGCGTGATAGAAGCGCAGTGACAGCGGTGTCAGGCGCCCGATTTCGACCTCGTGCGCGATGTAGCTGGCCGAGAACCAGCTGGTGGTGAACGCCACCAGGCTGGTGAGCACGATGAGCGAGACGTTGAGGTCATCGATGAAGATGAAATTGGTCGGCTTGGGTCGCGTCCCGAACAGGAGCGAGATCGCCATCGCCAAGGTCAGCAGGCTTGCGGCCGCGTTCAGTACGCTGGACACGCGGTGCCACGGCAACGCGGCCAGCACGATCGCCGCGACAAGCGGCACCGCCAGCATCAGGTAGACGGTGCTCACGAGCCCGCCGCCGAAGATCAGCTCGCCGGGAGTCACGGCCGGTCCACGTGGCGGTCGCCGCGGAAGCTTTCGAGGTATTGGAGATCCAGCGTGTCGAAGCGCTCGCGGATACGGAAGAAGAACATGCCGAACACGATGAACGCGATGAGGATCGAGAAGGCGATGCTGCCCTCGACCACCAGCGGCATGCCTTTGACACCGACCGCCGCCAGGACGAGCCCGTTCTCCAGCGACATGAAGCCGATCACCTGGGTCACGGCATTGCGTCGGGTGATCATCATCAGAAGGCCGAGCAGCACGACCGAGAGGGCGAGCGTCAGGTTCTCTCGCGTGACGTTGCCCGAGGCGAGGGTGACCGGGAACACCAGCAGGATCGAGAGTGCCACCAGGCCGACGCCGGCGAGCAGGGTCAGGTTCACGCCCAGCACCGTCTCGATGGTGCGGTGGATGCCGAGCTTGCGCACGATGTGGCCGAGCGCCAGCGGGATCGCGATCGCCTTGAAGCCGAGCGCGATCACCGCCGTGATGTAGAGCTGCGGCGCGTCCTGGCTCCACGCCTGCCAAGCCGCCGAGGCGGCAACGAACACCGCCTGCAGGGCGAACGCCTCCAGCACGCCCGAGAGGCGCCGCTGATAGAGCAAGGCGAAGCTCAGCAGCAGCACCGAGGTGCCGAGCGTGTGCGCGATATCGAAATCGAGTCCGTACAGCATCAGGGACTCTGCGATACGTAAAGGAAGATCGTGCCGAGCAGGCCGAGCAGCAGCGCGCCGCCCAGGAACTCGGCGACCCGGAAGACCCGCATCTTGGCGATCGCCACCTCGAAGACGGACAGCGCCAGGGTTCCGGCCAGGAGCTTGCCCAGCCACACCGCAATGCCGACCAGCAGCGGCGCACCGCCGGCGACCGAGTCCGCCAATCCCCAGGGGGCGAACACCGCCGCGATCAGCGACAGATAGAACACCAGCTTCAGCATGGAAGCCGCCTCGACCAGCGCCAGGTGACGGCCCGAATATTCGAGGATCATCGCCTCATGGACCATGGTGAGCTCGAGATGTGTCGCCGGGTTGTCGACCGGGATGCGCCCGGTTTCGGCGATCGCCACCATGACCAGCGAAATGAGAGCCAGCGCAAACGACACCCGAAGCCCGACGGGACGCTGCAGGACGAAATCGATGATCGACGGGATCGACGTCGTTTGCACGAACAGCGCCATGGTGAAGATGACCATCAGCATCGCTGGCTCGGCGAGCGAGGCGATGGTCATTTCGCGGGACGCCCCGATCCCGCCGAAGCTGGTCCCGACATCCATGCCGGCGAGCGCCAGCAGGAAGCGCGCCGACGCCAGCAGACCGACCAGCGCGATCAGGTCGGCGGCCGGCGACAGCGGATGGCGGATCGCAAACGTCGGCACCAAAGCCGTCGCCAGCCAGAGAATGGCGAAGATCAGGTAGGGCGCGATGCGGTAGATCCACGACGCGTTCTCCGCCAGCACCGCTTCCTTGCGCAGCAGCTTCGCCAAGTCGCGATAGGGCTGGACGATCGGCGGCCCCTTGCGGGCGAGCAGCCGGCCGCGCGCCTTGCGCGCGACGCCCGTGAGCAGCGGTGCCACGGCCAGGACGAGCGCGAACTGCACGAGCTGCAGCAGGATGGCCGGCAGGGTGTCGGTCATTTGGCGAGCGTCACGGCGCACAACAGTGCGATCAGCGCAATGAACACGAGCCGGAGATAGCGCCGGATGGTCAGGTATTGGAGCGGATTGGCGCGGTCGGCGGCCCAGTTCACGGCGACGATCAGAGGCGCATAGATCGTCGTCCATACCGGATCGATGAGCCGCACCTCGAAGCGCGCCGGCCGGACGTCCCCCGGCTCGGGCAAGTCCAGCCGCTCGGCGGCGCGGAACACCAGCGTGCCGAACACGCGCCGGATCGGCTGCGAAAAGCTGGACGCCGAGTATTGCGTGATCGGGCTTGGATCGGGAAAGCCGCAATCCCACGCCGCACTGCGCCGCCGCCGGCTGCTGGCGAGCCGATGGACGCCGGCGATGACGGCGGCGGTGACGATGATCGCGACGAGGAACACGACAAGGCCGCCGTAGGACGACTGGCCCGGCTCCAGCGGCGCCAGCCACAGCCACTCCGCCGGTGTCACGCCGTCGGCGAGGGCCGGGAGCGGCGTGCCGATGAGATCGGCCACCACCTGCGCCAGCGGCAGAATGGCGATCATCGGCAGCACGCCGATGACGAGACACAGGACGGCAAGCCCGGTCATGGCGCCGCGCATCCAGACGTCGACCTCGCGCGCCTCGGCGGCTTCCGGGGAGCGCGGCCGGCCGAGGAAGGTCACGCCGAAGGCCCGGACGAAGCATGCCCCCGCCAGCGCCGCCGACAGGGCGAGCAGCGCGCCGGCAACCGGCACGCCGAACCGCAGCGTCCATTGCGGCAGATGCGGTCCGTTGATGACCGCCTGGAAGGTGAGCCATTCCGACACGAAGCCGTTGAGCGGCGGCAAGGCGGAGATCGCGGCACAGCCGACGAGGACCAGCGCCGCCGTCCGCGGCAGGCGGTGAATGAGGCCGCCGAGCCGCTCCATGTTGCGATGGCCGGTGGCGGTAAGCACGGCGCCGGCGCCGAAGAACAACAGGCTCTTGAACAGCGCGTGGTTCAGCACGTGCAGAAGGGCCGCGGTCAACGCCAGTGCCGCGAGACCGAACAGGCCGTTGGCCTTGAACACCAGAGCCAGACCGAGCCCGATCAGGATGATCCCGATATTCTCGATCGTGCTGTAAGCGAGCAGGACCTTGAGGTCCTCTTCCATCAAGGCGTACAGCACGCCAAGCACGGCCGAGAGGGCGCCTAAGGCGAGCACGACCGCGCCCCATCCCCAGGCGAGATCGCCGCTGAGATCGAACAGGATGCGCACCAGGCCGTAGATCGCGACCTTGGTCATGACACCGCTCATCAGCGCCGACACATGGCTGGGGGCGGCGGGATGGGCGATCGGCAGCCAGGCGTGCAGCGGGACCATGCCGGCCTTCGAGCCCGTGCCGAGGAGGAACAGGGCGAGGCTGACGCCCGCCGCCCAGCCGACAGCGGGATGGGCGCGCATGTCGGCGAAGTGATACGCCCCGTTGACGCCGGCGAGAACGCCGAAGCCCAGCAGCAGACAGGCGCCGCCGAACACCGCCATCACGAGATAGATCAGCCCGGCGCGGGCATTGTCCGGCTGGCGGTGGTTGGCCAGCACGAGCAGCCACGACGCGACCGACATGAACTCCCACGCCAGCAGAAACGTGAACGCGTCATCGGCGAGCGGCACCAGGTTCATGCCGGCGAGAAAGGCTGGGAAGAACGGCAGCACGCGCTCCGGCTCGTCGACATGGCGGCCATAGCCCCGACCGTACAGCGACGCCGCAACGCCGATCAGATTGACCACGAGCAGGAACCACGCCGAGAGCGAGTCGATGCGGAGCTGCGCCGGAAGCCACGGAATGCCGAGCGGCAGCGACAGGCTGACCGAAGCCGTCTGCGCGCCGACCAGGAACCACAGGGCGACCGACCCCGCGACCAGGCAAGCGGCGGCCGAACCGAGATAGACGAGATCGTGGGCGACATCGCCGCTGCCGCGCCGCGCGCCACGGATCATCGGTGCCAGCGCACCCAGGCAAAGCAGGACCAGCGCGGCGGCGAGAACGGTCGTCAGCATGACGAGCCAAGGTGCCGGCCGCAAAACCCAAACGGCGTCTCGATCATTCCCCTGCGATCACGGCTCTGCGTTAGCCCCGTCGCCGACATTAGAGAAAAGCGCGGCGCAGGGCGAGAAGAACCTTGGGAAAAGCGGGTTTTATGTTCGTCCGCGCAACGCCGGCGGCCGGTTGGGCAGCGGCTTTGCCGCTTCGGCTTTCAGCCGCGGGTACTGCGCCAGGAGACCCGCGCACTCGCACATCTCCTCGACGTCGTTGAACGTCGGCACGCCCGCGCGCTCCATGCTGGCAAACCACTCGGCCTTGCCGGGCAAGGTGCCCATCATGCTGTGCAGCATCGGAATCGGCACCGTCTTCGCGAGCTCGGCGAGCCGCGCCACGATCGGATTGGGATCGACCATGAACGGCACCACGTGGATGCCGAGGATGGCGTCGAACCGGCCGACGCCGAATTTGATCGCGCTCTCCAGGGTCAGTCCGAAGCGGTCCTCGCGCGCATCGGCGAGGAGATCGAGCGGATTGGCGACCGACGCTTCCGGCGGCAGCGCGGCGCGCAGCGCCGCCGCCATCTCCGCCGGCAGATCGACGATATCGAGGCCCTCGTCATGCGCGCGATCGGTCGCCAGCACGCCGGGGCCGCCGGAATTGGACAGCAGCAGGATCCGCCGGCCGATGCCCTGCGGATAACGCGCGAAGCCCTTGGCGGCGATCAGGCAGCGGCGCAGGCTCTTCACGCGGACCATGCACGCCTCTGCCGCGAAGGCGTCGATCGCAGCGTCCGTGTTGGCGATGGCGCCGGTATGCGCTGTCGCCGCCCGCGCCCCCGGGGCGGTGGCGCCGCCCATCAGGAACACGACCGGCTTCTCGGCCGCCACCGTGCGCGCGATCCGCCGGAAGCGGTCGGGGCCCTCGATCGATTCCACGTAGAGCAGCACGGCGGTGCAGCGCGGATCGGTGCCGAGGAATTCCAGATAGTCCTCGATCCCGAGCTGGGTCGCGTTGCCCACCGACACGATCGTGCCGACGCCGATCTGCATCGCATTCGCCGACGCGATCACCTCCTCGGCCAGGGCGCCGGACTGCGAGATGAACGCAGTGCCGCCGCCGGGCGGCAGGTCGCGCAGGAAGGTGGCGCCGAAGCGGTGACCCTCGGGAAGATGGATGATGCCGGCGCAATTAGGCCCGGCGACGGTCAGGCCATGAGCTTTGATGAGTGCCTGCAGCTCGGCGTCACGCGCCTTACCCGCCTCGCCGGCTTCCGCAAAGCCGCCGGGCAGGATCAGGAAATTGCGATGGCCGGCGGCGACGGCCTCGCGCACCGCATCGAGAACTTGGTCGGGGCGGATGACGATGACGCAGAGCTCGGCCGGCGGACCGGCCGCTTGCAGGCTCGGATGCATGGTCAAGCCGAACGCAGTGCCGCCTTTGGGATTGATCGGCGCGATGCGGCCCGGATAGCCGCTCTTGCGCAGCATCTGCAGGACAGCACCGCCCGACGATGTCGGGCGCTCGCTGGCGCCGACGATCGCCACCGACCGAGGTGCGAAGAACGGTTTCAGATCGCGCGGCATGCGCTCACTTCGCCGCGACTTTCGACAGCAGCTCGAACAACCGCTTGCGCTCGGCCGGCGACAGAGCGGCGGCGATCCGCGCCTCATGCGCCTCAAGACGCGGCATCAGCCGCTCGAGCAGGGCGATGCCGGCCGGGGCCAGCTCCAGCGCATGGGCGCGCCGATCCGAGGCGCGGGCCGCCCGGCGGACCCAGCCGCGCCGTTGCAGCCGATCGATCAGCGGCACCACGGACGAGCGGTCGATGCCAAGCGCGGTGCCGAGCTCGCTTTGGCTGAGGCCGCGATTGGCTTCGATCAGAAACAGGGCGCCGAGCTGGCCGGGCGTCAAGCCGAGCTCGTTCATCTCGGCCTCGAAGTCCTGGAACACGCGCATCTGCGCGCGGCGCACGGAATAGCCGAGCAGGGTTTCCAGCCGGCCCAGCAGGATCGCCGGACGGCCACCCGGGCGCACGTCGCTGTCGGACGTCTCCGCCGTCTGCTGCCCTGCCGGCTCCCGTCGCATGGCGTCTCCCGGATTGTTTGAGTGCTCAACAATCCGGCGGGCACGATAGAGCAGGACCGGGTCCGCGCCAAGCGCCGGGGGCGCAGATGATTGTTTGAGTATCAAACAATTTGACTTCCAAGCATCGCGGCCCATATCATGGACGATCAGGTCCAGGCGCATCCGATGGGTTTTCAGGTCGCGGTCCAGCAGTTCGGCGAGCCGCTCGACGTCGAGATGGGACAGACCATCCTCGAGGCGGCGTTGGCGCGCGACCTGCCCTACCCGCACGGCTGCCGCTCCGGCAATTGCGGCGCCTGCAAATCCGAGCTGCTGTCGGGCGAGGTCGAGATGTCGCCGTATTCGGAATACGCGCTGACCGAGGGCGAGAAAGCCGGCGGACTGATCCTCGCCTGCCGGGCGGTGCCATGGTCCGACTGCGCGGTGAAATTCCTCGAGTTCGACGACACGGTCGCGCATCCGCTGCGTCACCTGACCTGCCGGGTGACCAAGGTCGACGACATGACGCACGACATCAAGCGCGTGCGCCTTAAGATTTTGGACGGTGGTCCTTATGATTTTTCGGCCGGGCAATATGCGAGCGTCGAGTTTCCCGGCGTACCGGCGCGCGACTATTCGATGGCGAACCGGCCCGACGAAGGCACCCTCGAATTCCACATCCGCCTGGTGGCTGGCGGCGCGGTCACGCCGTTCGTCGCCAACCGGCTCAAGGCCGGCGACAAGGTGAAAGTCTTCGGGCCGCACGGGACGTCGTATCTGCGCGACAAGCACACCGGCCCGATCGTGGCGCTCGCTGGCGGATCGGGACTGGCGCCGATCAAGGCCGTCGTCGAGACGGCGCTGGCGAACGGTGCCGCGCAGCCGATCCACCTCTATTTCGGAGTGCGCGACGAGCGCGACCTGTATCTCGAAGATCACTTCAAGACGTTGGCGAAGACGCATCCCAACCTCGTCTTCGTGCCGGTGCTGTCGGAGCCGTCGGGACCAACCAAGCGCCGCACCGGCTTCCTCGCCGACGTGGTGCGGCAGGACTTCGCCACTCTCGACGGGGCCAAGGCGTATCTCGCGGGGCCGCCGATCATGGTCGAGACCGCCGTGGCGGCGCTCGAAGTCATCGGCCTTAGGCGCCAGGACTGTCATGCCGATGCGTTCTATACCGAGGCCGAGAAGGCCGCATTGAACAAGGCTGCGTCATGACCGATTCACTGCTGGCCGGGCGCGTGGCTCTGGTGACCGGTGCCGCGCAAGGCATCGGCAAGGCGATTGCCGAGGATCTCGTGCGCCGCGGCGCCAGGGTCGTGCTGGCCGATCCGGGAACCGCCATCGACGGCTCGGGCGCCGATCCCAAGCTCACCGAAGCCGCCGCGACGGCCCTCGGCGCCAACGCCGCCGCGTTCGGCGACAGCATCGCGAGCCCCTCGGCGGCGCAGGCCGCGGTTGAGCTCGCGGTGAAGCGCTTCGGCGGGCTCGACATCGTGGTCAACAACGCGGCGATCCTGCGCGATCAGTTCATCTTCAAGCTCGAGCCGCGCGACTGGGAGGCGGTGATCCACACCAACCTCACCGGGGCGGCCCTGATCATCGCGGCGGCGACGCCGGTGCTGCGCGACAACGCGAAAGCGAACCGCGGCGGCGCGCCGTATGGCTGGGGACGCATCGTCAATATCGGCTCGACCGCCGGGCTCTACGGCAATTACGGCCAGGCCAGCTATGCCAGCGCCAAGGCCGGGCTGATCGGTCTCACCCGCGTCACCGCCCTCGACATGGCGCGCTCCGGTATCACCGCCAACCTGGTGGCGCCGTTCGCCGCCACCCGCGTCACCGAGTCGATCAAGCCGGCCAATGACAAGCAGGCGCAGTACAAAGCCGGTGCGATGACGGTGGCGCCGCGTCACGTGGCCAACCTCGTCGCCTTCCTGTGCTCAGCCGCCGCCCAGAAGATCAGCGGCCAGATCTTCGGCGTGCGCGGCCGCGAGGTGTTCCTGTTCCAGCAGCCGCGGCCGGTCGCGAAGATCGTGAGCCAGAGCGGCGACTGGACACCGGATGACCTGGCCGCCGCGGTCGAGCGCGACTTCGCGCCGAAATTCACCGAGCTCTCAACCGACCTCGAAGCCTTCAGTTCAGACCCGATCGTGTGAGGAGTCCCGCGATGACCGACAACGCCAAGCTCCAGGTCAAGACCTGCGAGGAGCTGAAGCAGCAGCCGGAGGAATACCGGACCGCGTGCGAGAAGCTGGTGATCAGCCACGCGATCAACGAGCTTTACGGCGGCCGCACCTTCGACGAGCCGGCTGTGGCGTTCGCGCCGACGCCGTATGCGAAGTGGCTCACCTGCCGGGTCGCCATGGAAGAGTACGGCCACCACGTGCGCTTCTTCGAGCTCGGCCGCGAGATGGGCATCCCGGCCGAGAGGATGCTGCCGGAAAAGACCTCGAAGAAGCCGCTGTCGGTGTTCGAGTTCCCGCTTCAGAGCTGGGAAGAGTTCGTCGCCATCAAGCTGGTGGTCGATCTCGCCGAGATCCTGCAGGTCGAGGACCTGCTGCATTGCACGTTTCACCCGCTGCGCAACCTCGCCCGCATGACCATGCCGGAGGAGCGCTTCCACGCGCAGTTCGGGCTCGATTTCGGCGCCGAGGTCGTGAAGACACCGGACGGCAAGGCGAAGCTGCAGGAAGCGGTGAACAAGATTTTCCCCGGCGTGCCCGCGTTCTTCGGCCGGCCGAAGTCCAGGAACAACGAGATGTACCGCAAATGGGGCATCAAGCTGCGTACCAACGAGGACATGGCCGCCGACTACGTGAAGCGCGGCGCCGAGGCGATCAAGAAGGTCGGGCTGACGGTGCCCGAGGTGACGCTGGCCGCCGCCTAGATATAGAGTGAGCGACAGACGAAAGACCGGGAGCGAAACATGGATACCCAGCCCGCCAAGACCGCGGAACGCGATGCCTATTACCAGCGGATCGACAAGAGCAACCTCGCCCCGCTGTGGGAAGTGATCCACCAGCTGGTGCTGAAGGAGCCGCGCTCGCCGGCGCTGCCCGTCATGTGGCGCTATGACGACGTGCGGCCCTACATCATGGAAGCAGGCTCCATCATCTCGGCCAAGGAAGCCGAGCGGCGGGTGCTTGTCCTGGAGAACCCGGGCCTGCGCGGCAAGTCGCGCATCACCAACATGCTCTATGCCGGCCTGCAGCTGATCCTGCCCGGCGAGGTGGCCCCGGCGCACCGGCACAGCCAGTCGGCCTTGCGCTTCATCATCGAGGGCTCCGGCGCCTACACCGCGGTCGACGGCGAGAAGACAATCATGCAGCCCGGCGATTTCGTGATCACGCCGTCGTGGACGTGGCACGACCACGGCAACGAGAGCAAGGTCCCGATGGTGTGGATGGACGGGCTCGACGTGCCGCTGGTCGAGCTGCTCGACGCACAGTTCGCCGAGAAATATCCCGACGACCGGCAGCCGCTCGGCCGGCCCGCCGGCGATTCGCTGGCCCGCTTCGGGGCCGGGCTGATGCCGGTCGGCTACGAGACGAAAGCGATCACCTCGCCGGTGTTCAATTATCCGTATTCGCGGACGCGCGAGGCGCTGGAGACGATGCGCCGCGCCAACGAGTGGGATCCGTGCCACGGCCTGAAGCTCCAATACGTGAACCCGGTCGACGGCGGCCACGCCATGCCGACCATCGGCACGTTCATGCAGCTCCTGCCCAAGGGCTTCTCGACGGTGCCGTACCGCTCCACCGACGCGACGGTGTTCTCGGTGGTCGAAGGCAAGGGCAAGACGACGGTCACCGGTCATGACGGCAAGCCGGTCGTCTTCGAGTGGGGCCCGCGCGACACCTTCGTGGTGCCGGCCTGGCACTGGCAGCGCCACGAGGCCGCCGGCGACGCCGTGCTGTTCAGCTTCTCGGACCGCCCGGTGCAGCAGAAGCTCGGCCTGTGGCGCGAGATGCGCGGCAACGCCGCCGAAGGATCCGCCGGCCGCGCATGACGGTCGCCCCCTGGTCGGACCGCCATGGGGTCGCCGCCCGCGACGCGAGCGCCCTCGCCGAGGTCACACGTTTTGCCGCGACGCTTGATCGGGTGTCGTGGTTCGCCGGTGTGGGCCAGGACCTGACCGACGGCGAAGCGCGCGAGGCGGCCGACTATCTGGCGGCGCTCGGATTTGCCGATGCACGGGTCAGCCTCGTGCGCGGCTGGCGCGACGCCGAGGCGGTGACCCGCGACCCGAACTGGGACAATGCGTGGTGGACCGCGGAAGAGCGGCTGCGGACCGACCTCCTCGCACGGGCAGAGCGCCGCTGGGGCGATCCCACGCTGATGGCGGCCCTGACCCGCGTCACCGACGCGGCCACGCGCGTGACCCTGGGTGCCGCCTCGACCGCCGCGTCCCGCGACGGCATCGCCGACCCGGCGTTGGCCCGTGTCGCCGCCGGGGCCGCGACCCAGGCGGCCTACCAGGCGGCGCTGGCCCTGGCGATGGACGCCGGCGAGGCGCATCCGTTCGCGATCAAGTTCCGGCTGTTCGCCGCCGGGCGGTGGCTGTTGGGATCGGTGGGCGGGCGGTTTTTCGTCTTTTGAGGAACACCGGTTCCGCGGGACGGAATGGCGAAAATCGCGCTTGAAAAACGCCCCGCCGCCGCGTTTATGAAGCGATAGATCACGAAGAGCGGCCGCTCCGGCCGCCGGTTGGAGGAGTTCATGGACGCCGGCTATAAGCCGTTTCATCCCAGTCCGTCGAAGCCGCGCTTCAAGCTGCCGGCGGGCGCCATCGACGCGCATTGCCATGTGTTCGGCCCGGCGGCGAATTTCCCCTACGCACCGGAGCGGAAATACACGCCGTGCGACGCGCCCAAGGAGAAGCTGTTCGAGCTGCGCGACTTCCTGGGCTTCGAGCGCAACGTCATCGTCCAGGCGAGCTGCCACGGCAGCGACAACCGGGCGCTGGTCGATGCACTGAAGGGCTCGAACGGCAAGGCCAAGGGCATCGCCGTCGTCGACACCAAGGTCACCGACGCCGAGCTCAAGGAGATGGACCAGGCCGGCGTGCTGGGTGTGCGGTTCAATTTCCTGCCGCGTCTCGTGAGCAACTCCCCGCGCGAGGAATACATCGAGATCGCCAAGCGGGTGGCAAAGCTCGGCTGGCACGTGGTGGTGTATTTCGAAGCGCCGCTCCTGGACTCGATCACGCCGTTCCTGAAGGCGATCCCGACCGTGATCGTGCTCGACCACATGTCGGTGCCGGACACCTCCAAGAGCGCCGACGGTCCGGAGTTCCAGCGCTACCTGAAGCTGCTGGATGAGAACAAGAACATCTGGGTGAAGGTCACCTGCCCGGAGCGCCTGTCGAAGAAGGGTCCGCCTTACGACGACGTGATCCCGTTCGCCAACAAGCTGGTCGACCGCTTCACCGACCGTATCCTGTGGGGCACGGACTGGCCGCATCCGAACATGACCACGCACATGCCCGACGACGGCCAGCTCGTCGACATGATCCCGAAATTCGCACCTTCGGCGGCGCAGCAGACGGCGATGCTGGTCGACAACCCGCGCCGCTTGTACTGGGCGAAATAGCGCTAACGTAGAAAGAGAGGAGCCGCGGCCATGACGATGTTCGACCTCGAGGCCTTGGAGGACGTGCCGGGGACGACGCTGTTCAATGCGCAGCGCTCGCGCCAGGGCTATCACCTGAACATGTTCTGCATGTCGCTGATGAAGGCGGAGAACCGCACCGCCTTCAAAAAAGACGAGAACGCCTATCTTGCGAAGTTTCCGATGACGGAAGCGCAGCGCCAGGCGATCCTGAAGCGCGACTGGAACGAGATGCTGCGGCTCGGCGGGAACATCTATTATACGTCCAAGCTGGGCGCCACCGACGGCCTGTCGTTCCAGATGCTGGCCGCGCTGATGACCGGATCGACCCAGGAGCAATACGCGCAGATGATGATCAACGGCGGTCGCTCGGTCGAGGGCAACCGCAGCAAATCGGAATGGAAGAACCGTGTCTAAGCTCATCGCAGGAGTCACCACCTCGCACGTGCCGGCGATCGGTGCGGCGCTCGACAACGGCAAATCGGCCGAGCCTTACTGGAAACGCGTCTTCGACGGCTTCCTGCCGTCGAAGAAATGGATCGCCGAGACCAAGCCCGACGTCGTGATCCTGGTCTACAACGACCATGCATCGGCGTTCTCACTCGAGGTCATCCCGACCTTCGCCATCGGCTGCGCCGAGGAGTTCCCGCCCGCCGACGAGGGCTGGGGCCCGCGGAAGGTCCCGGTGGTGAAGGGCCATCCCGACCTCGCCTGGCACATCGCGCAGTCGACCATCCTCGACGAGTTCGACATGACCATCGTCAACAAGATGGAGGTCGATCACGGCCTGACCGTGCCCCTGTCGCTGATGTGCGGCCAGCCCAAGGAGTGGCCGTTCAAGGTCATCCCGATCTGCGTCAACGTGATCCAGTACCCGCCGCCGACCGGCAACCGCTGCTACAACCTCGGCAAGGCGATCCGCAGAGCGGTCGAGTCCTTCCCCGAGGATCTGCGCGTCGTGATCTTCGGCACCGGCGGCATGTCGCACCAGCTGCAGGGGCCGCGCGCCGGCCTGATCAACAAGGAGTTCGACAAGGCCTTCCTCGATAATTTCGGGCCGCACCCGGAGAAGCTGATCAAGATCCCGCATGTCGACTATGTCCGCGAGGCGGGCTCCGAAGGCATCGAGATGGTGATGTGGCTGATCATGCGCGGCGCCCTCGATGAGGAGGTGCGCGAGGTCTACCGCTTCTACACCGTCCCCGCCTCCAACACGGCGGTCGGACATCTCATTCTCGAGAACAAGCGCTAAGGGACAGACACCATGAAGATCGCTCTCGCCGGGCAAGGCGCCTTCGGCATCAAGCACCTCGAAGCCATCCAGAACATCCCCGGCATCGAGGTGGTCTCGCTGGCCGGCGGCCGGCCGGCCGGCACCGAAGAAGTCGCCAAAAAGTGGAGGATTCCGCATTGGACGACCGACCTGACCGAGACCCTGAAGCAGCCGGGGATCGAGGCGGTGATCCTTGCCAGCCCGACGCAGATCCACGCCAAGCAGGCCGAGCAATGCATGCGCGCCGGCAAGCACGTGCTGATCGAGATCCCGATCGCCGACACGGTCGCCGATTCCGAGCGCATCCTGAAGGTGCAGAAGGAGACCGGCGTCATCGCCATGGCCGGGCATGTCCGCCGCTTCAACCCCAGCCATCAATGGGTCCACAAGAAGATCAAGGCCGGCGAGCTCAAGATCCAGCAGATGGACGTGCAGACCTATTTCTTCCGCCGCACCAACATGAACGCCGCCGGCCAGCCGCGGACCTGGACCGACCACCTGTTGTGGCACCATGCCTGCCACACCGTCGACCTGTTCCAGCATCAGACCGGCGAAACGCCGACCATCGCCAACGCGGTGCAGGGCCCGCTGCATCCGGAGCTCAAGATCGCGATGGACATGAGCATCCAGCTCAAGGTGCCGTCGGGGGCGATCCTCACCTTGTCGCTGTCGTTCAACAACAACGGGCCGTTCGGCTCGTTCTTCCGCTACATCGGCGACACCGGCACCTACAAGGCGCTCTACGACGACCTGGTCGACGGCAAGGACCAGAAGATCGACGTGTCGAAGGTCGACGTGTCGATGAACGGCATCGAGCTCGAGGACCGGGAGTTCTTCGCCGCGATCCGCGAGAAGCGCCAGCCGACGTCGAGCGTCGCCGACGTCCTGCCGGCCATGCAGACCCTGGACAAGCTGGAGCGCCAGCTCAACAGCGCCCGCTAAATCACGCGGCAGGCAGAGCCGGCCGAGAGCGGCTCTGCCTGCCCCCGCCCGCCCGCCCCCCTGAAAACGGCGCAATACTGCAATTGTTTCGCTAAGCGCCTGGTGCGCTTGCGAAAAAACGCCGAAAAGAATTGCACTGGGTCGGTTTTGCGGATGCAATTCTGCATCTCCCTAGCCCCGCCGGCCGCGAAATAAGGGCACTCCGCGTCACAGACGCAGCAGGGCTCACCCACACACAACCGCCTGAGTGTCAAAACGGTTGCATGCCGTTGAGAAGATGGGTGGCCGCGTCTCGCACCAAAAAAGGCGCATCCCCCAGCCGCTCACGAGGTCGGAACTGGCACGTTCGCGAACAGGACGTTGAGGCCCTCGGCCATGGTCGGGTGCGTGTAGATCGCGTCGCGCAGTCCCGTGTACGGAAGCCCCGCCAGCATCGCGGTTTGCACGACGGCTACCACTTCACCGGCCTCGGGCCCCAGCATCGTGAAGCCGAGAATGCGGTCGCTGTGCGCATCGAGGAGCGCCTTCATGAAGCCGCGCATCTCGCCGATGGCGCGGGCGCGCAGGACCGCGGCCATCGGCAGGGTGACGACCCGCACGTCCCGTTCTGCCTGCCCGGCCTCGGACTCGCTGAGGCCGACCCGGGCCAGTTCAGGGTCGATGAACACGCAATAGGGGACCAAGCGTCCGTGCGTCGTCCGCTCACGTCCCGCGAGGTTGTCGCGCACCACCCGGAAGTCGTCGAAGGCCGCATGGGTGAACTGCGGGCTTCCCGCGCATTCGCCCATCGCCCAGATGCCGGGCGCGGTCGTCTCGAGACGCTCGTTGACCGTCACGTAGCCGTGCGGGCCGCACTCCACGCCGGCAAGCTCGAGGCCAATCCCTTTCGTGTTCGGCGCGCGGCCGGCCGCGACGAGCACGTCGGAGCCATCGATCACCCGCTCCCCCGCCGCCGTGCGGACACGCAAGTGCACCTGATCGCCGGAGCGGCCCTCGACGGCCCGTGTCTCGGCGCCGAGGACGACGTCGATGCCGTCCTCCGCGAACAACGCACGGACCGCTTCGGCGACGTCCGGATCCTCGCGCGCCATGAGCTGCCGCCCGAACTCGACCACGGTCACGCGGCTGCCGAAGCGGCGGAAGGCCTGCGCGAACTCCACGCCGACATAGCCGCCACCGAGTACGATCAGGTGCTCGGGCAGACGGTCGAGCTCGAGCGCCTCGACATGGGTCAGTGGCGCGGCATCGGCCAAGCCCGGAATGCCGGGCACTGTCGCCCGCGTGCCGAGATCGAGGAAGACCCGCTCCGCCTCGATCCGCCGCGTCCCGCCGGCCGCCAGGCGGACCTCGACGGCCCGCGGGGCGACGAAGCGTCCCTCGCCGAGGACGAATTCGAGCCCATTGGCCGCGAACCGGTTGCGATGGATCTCGATCAGGCCGTCGACCATCTCCCGCTTACGCTGGCGCACGCCCTTCATGTCCGTGGTCACGGGCCCGGTGCGCAAGCCATAGCTCTGCGCGTGCCGGAGGAGGTCGGCGACCTTGCCACTGCGGATCTCGTTCTTGCTCGGCAGGCACGCGATGTTCGGGCACGACCCGCCGATCAGCCCGCGTTCGACCACGACCGTCCGGCGGCCCTGCCGCGCGAGCTCCCATGCGATGTACTTGCCTGGCTCGCCGCCGCCGAGGACGAGGTTCTCGACGCGTTCGCTAGTGGTGGTAGTCATGGAGACCTCCAAGCTGCGCGGGAGGTCTCCAGGCTGCACGGGCTGCCGTTACAAAGCTTGTCGTTTCATGCGCCAATGATGGGGAGGGCCTGACCGCGGTCTCGGGCGGCCGGCCTAATCTCGCCGACCAGCGCTCATTGCCCGAACGCACCCGTGAACGGCGATCAGAAGCCAGCCGAGGATGAAGCTTGTCCCGCCGGTCGGCGCCAACGCGGTGGCAGCCTCCGACAGGCCGAAGGCTTTCAGATACAGCGTCCCGCAAAACAGCAGCGTGCCGGCCACGAACAGCCAGCGGGCGCCGCGCAGCCAGACGCCTTGGCCCGCCGCCAGCCACAGCAGCACCGCGGCGTGGATCAGCTGGTAATACGACGCGGTTTCGGCGAGCTTCGCCAGGCGGTCGTCCGCGACGGCGTGAGCGGCGACGGCGCCGGCAATGACCGCGACACAGCCGCTGAGACCCGCCGCAGCCTGCCAGACACGATCTGAGCGCGACTCCATTTTCGCAAAACCGGCTGCAATTTCTTTTTTGGTTGTGACGCCGAAAACGCCGCAAGGGTGCAAGGGTGCAAGGGTGCAAGGGTGCAAGGGTGCAAGGGTTTACGGAAGTCCCTGAGACGGCTGCCTGATTCGATCGCGAAACCCTTGCATACTCGGTTTTCGCAAACGTCGATGCAAGGCTTTTTCGCAGCGATTTCAGTCGCTAACGAACTATCCACACCAACGATGGAACGCGCGAGGCCCCGCCCAGCTTCTCGCCGATGTCGGGTCGCCAAGATCGATTGCGGTTCTACGCAAGGCTTGCCCGCACGGTGTCCCAGATATCGGCGGCATGGTCGGTCATGATCCGGCGGGTTGCCGTGGCGTCCCGGGCCGTCAGGGCCTGCAGCATCGCCCCATGATCGGCGACCGATCGTTCCCATGCTGCCTTCTGAAGATTGCTGAGGTATCGGATCCGCCGCAGCCGGCGCGTACAGCGTCGGTGAACGTCGATCAAGTGTTTGTTGCGCGCCGCGGCCACGATCTCGTCGTGAATGCGCTGGTTCAACTTGAAATAGGTCGGCTTGTCGCCCTGGCGATACGCCTGGACCATATCTTCATGCATTCTGGTCAGGGATTTCAACATCTCGTCGCTGCCGCGCTGACAAGCCAGTGCGCCGGCAAATCCTTCGAGTAGCGCCAGGAGTTCGATCAGTTCCCTGGCATCCTCGGCCGTGATCTTGGCCACATAGCTTCCCTGGTTCGGAAAGATGTCGACCAGGCCCTCCATAGCCAGCGCCTTGAGCGCCTCACGGACCGGCGTGCGCGAGACTTCGAGCTCGTCCGCCAAGGCCGGCTCGTCGATGAAACTCCCCGCCGCCAGACTGCCGTCGACGATCCGGTCGCAGATGATGTCCGCGATTTCCTGATATAGCGACGGCCGCCGTGGCCGACCTTTCTTGCTCGCGGCCGACCTTTTCTTCTTCTTGTTCTTCTTGGCCAGCTTTTGGTTGTGCGGCTTTTGCATGGTCAGGCGCTATCCTTGACCTTCATGCGCGGTTGCGCGGCGCCGGCCGCGGCGTGAGGTCAATCACCTTGAGGCCTCGGAGCGGGCCGACGTTATTGTGCGCCACGAATCACCGCCCCACGAAAACAGGGTCGCGCTTCTCAAGAAAAGCGCGCGTGCCGATGCGGTAATCTTCGCTGTCGAACAGCTCGAGCGGCTGAAACCGCTCTTCTCGAGTGACGCTCCGCGGCTCTTCGAGCCGCTTGACCATGCGTTTGTGCCAACGGGCGACGAGAGGCGCGCCCGACGCAATCCGCCCCACGGCGGCGGCCAGGTCTTCGGCGAAGGCCGCATCGGCGACGACGCGATTCACCAGGCCTTTCTGCAGCGCCTCGTCGGCGCCGAAGATGCGCCCCTCATAGAGGATCTCGAGGGCATTGGAGGGACCGACGAGGCGCATGAGGCCGCTGAGCTCGGGATAATCCACCGGGAGACCAAGCCGTTTGATCGGCACGCCAAACCGGCTCGATCCCGAGGCGAAACGCAGATCGCAAGCCGCCGCGAGCTCGACGCCGCCGCCGACACAGAGGCCCTCGATGGCGGCGATCGTCGGGTGAGGGCAATTCTGAATGGCCGTGACGCTGCCATGCACGACTTCGGCATAGGCGACGGCCTGTGTCTTGCCGGCGCGCGTCCGTTCGAATTCTCCGATATCGGCGCCGACACAGAACGCGCGACCGCCGGCGCCGCGCAGCACGACGACGCGCACCGCCCCATCGGCGGCAACGGTTTCGAAGGCCGTCCGTAACCCTGCCCACATGCCGGCGGTCAGGGCGTTGAGTTTTTCAGGCCGCGCCAGCGTGACGGTGGCGACGTTTCCAGTCCGCGCAAGCTCGATGTTTTCGGTCGTCATCCAGGATGGCTCCTCTCGCCTGCGGCCGGGCCGGGCAGGCGCGGCCGTCGCTGCTTGGTTGCAATGCCTCTCTGCTCACCGCTCTGCGAGCCAGCGGGCGATCGCATCGCCGGCCTCGTCGATGCCATGCACGTCCACATCAAGATGTGTGACGGCGCGCAATCGCGTCTTGTCTTCGACGCCGATTCCGATGCCCTGCTCGGCGAGAGCTTTCGAAAGCGCCTCCGCGGTTCTCCCGGTTTCGGCAACATCTATGAAGACGAGGTTGGTCTCGACGGGATAGGGCAGGCGAAGGCCCTTGATTTGAGCCAGACGCTGTGCGAGTCGACGCGCGTTGTCGTGATCTTCGGACAGCCGTGCCACGTGATGATCGAGCGCGTACAGGCCTGCCGCCGCCAATATTCCGGCTTGGCGCATGGCGCCACCGAGGCGAAATTTCCAGTTGCGCGCGGCCCGAATGAACTCTTTGCCGCCCGCGAGGACCGCTCCGACCGGGCATCCAAGCCCCTTCGAGAGATCGAGCCACAGACTGTCAAAGGGCGCTCCGAACTCAGCCGCCGTCGTGCCGGATGCGGCCACGGCGTTCAACAGCCGCGCACCATCCATGTGCAAACCAAGGCCTGCGCCGCGGGCAACCTGGGCAATCTCGCGGATGGTCGCGAGGGGCCAGACGGCGCCGCCGCCACGGTTCACGGTCTGCTCGACGTGGACCAGGCGTGAAACGGGCGCATTCTGTTTGCGCGGGCGGATGGCATTCGCAAGCTGCTCGGCGGTGAAAATCCCCCTCTCGGCGGCGAGAGGACGGACCTGCGCTCCCGCGAGTGCCGCGGCGCCGGCGGATTCGGACGAGATGATGTGCGAGGCCTCCGCGGCAATGATTTCGTCGCCGGGACGGCAATGCACGAGAATGGCGGCTTGGTTGCACATGGTGCCCGAAGGCAGAAAAAGGGCGGCCTCCTTGCCCAGGAGCTTCGCCACGCGCTCGCAGAGCAAATTGACCGAGGGATCCTCGTCCGCCTGCTCGTCTCCGACCTCGGCCGCCGCCATGGTCTGCCGCATGGCGGACGTCGGCCGGGTCTTCGTATCGCTGCGCAAATCGATGCGAATTTTGGTCATGGGAATCCGATGAAACGGGGATCAAGCGAACCTAAGAATCGTCACGCGCCCCGCGGTGCGGGCAGCGCTTCATCGTCCTTCACCCGCCCGAATTTGCGGACGAGAAGCACCGCGACGGTATTGCCCATGACGTTCACCGTGGTCCGTCCCATGTCCATGAACACGTCGATTCCCGCGACGAGTGCGATGGCCTCGACGGGAAGACCCATGGCGACGAGCACCGTTGTCGCGGCAATCAGCCCGCCGCCGCCGACGTTGCCCATCCCCTTCGTCGTGATGAGACCGGCCACGATGATGGTGAGCAAGGCGGGCACACCGAGGTGGATGTTGTGCGCTTCGACCACGAAGGCAACCGCGAGCGATACGTAAAGCGACGTCCCGTCCTGGTTGAAGCTGTAGCCCAGGGGGATGACGGTCGAGACGACCTTGTTCGGAACGCCGATGCGCTCCAGGATCTCCATGTGGATCGGCAGGGTGACTTCCGACGAGCGCGTCGTGAATGCGAGGAGAAGCGGCTCTGCGATCTTCCTGATGACGGCCCATGGATTTTCGCCGATCGCCAGCAAGACGAGACACATCAGCAGGATGACGACCGCGAGCCCGATATAGAGGGTGCCGACCAGCTTCGCGAGCGCGTAAAGCGCGCCGGTTCCTTGCGTCGACAGGAGCCACGCCATCGTGGCGGCGACCGCCAAGGGGGCGAACGCGATGATCCAACGCACCATCTTCATCATGGCAACTTGGACACCGTGCAGGACGCCGATGACAGGCCGTCCGACCTCACCCATGGTCGAGAGGGCACCGCCCAAAAGCATGCCGAACAGAAGCACCTGCAGGATCTTCTGCTCCGCCATCGCGCTGACGATGTTCGCCGGCACGAGATCGATCAGGAACTGCACCCAGTCCACCGACAGGCCGGCGTTTGCCGGCACTTTGCCTCCCGGAATCGTCAGGTCGGCGCCGATGCCGGGATGAAAAATCTCGTTCATCACCAGGCCCATGATCACGCACAGGCCGGTTGCGAGGTAGAACCAGACGAAGGCGATGCCGACCACGCGTCCGACGACGCCGATCTCCCGTCCCATGTTGTAGACGCCGAGCGCTATCGACGAGAAGACGAGCGGAATGACGAGCATCCGCAGCGCTTTGACGAAGACCTGGCCCAACGGCAGCAGCTCTTTGCCGAAGATCGGCCATAAAAAGCCGATGAGACATCCGACCGCGAGGCCGATCAGCATCTGGACCGGCAACGAAATTCCAAATATTGAGCCGCTCGAACGGGCGACCGCTGGCATCGAAGCTGCGTTGGAAACCATCGCTCCGCCCCCTCACTCCCTCGAGTGCACCGATCGGTCGAGCTGAGCCAGCCAACCGATCATGGGAAAAACGCCTCGGATCGGCGATCCGAGCGACATATCCGGCCTTACGCAACAGACCGCGAGCGGGTCTTGGTCCATTGCCCGACCAGATCGAGAACCCGGTCGATGTCGTCTTGATTGTTATAGATATGGAACGAGAAACGGAGCAGATCGCGCCTGATTCCAAGCCGCACGCCATGTGCGGTCAGAAACGCGTAGAGATCCGACATGTCCTTGTCGGCCGCGGAATCATGATCGGAGCCCAGCGATTTTCCGGCCGTAACGATATGGCTGGCGAGCGGCCCCGGTCGGCCGCCAAAAACGGCCAGCCCGGCGTCCAACATGCGATTGGCAAAGTCCCGTGCCAGTCCGCAGACAAAGGCTTCGACCTCGTTGCTTCCGAGATCGAGAAGCAGCTCGAGTGAAGCGCCGACCGCGTGGATGGCGGGATAATTGTAATTGCCGACGTCGAAGCGTCTTGCGCCCTTGGCCAGCTTGTAAGACGCGGCATCGCCGGCACTCGCCTCGTGCTGGCCTCCGAGATCGACGCCGAAGCGCGACAGGAAGATGGGATCCAGTGTCTCCGCAAGCTCCTTGCGCACGTACAGGAAGCCCATGCCGTAAAGTCCCATCAGGTACTTCTGCGTGGACGCGGCCAAGGCGTCGACCTTCAGGGCTTTCACGTCGGTGTCGATCGCGCCGACGGACTGAGCTCCATCGACGATCAACAGCACGCCCCGGCGACGGCATTCGGCCCCGAGTTCGGCGACGGGAAAGCGAAATCCCGGCGCGAAGGAGACCGCCGATACGGCGACAACCCGGGTCGCGTCGTCGATCTCGGCCAGGATCCCGTCGAGCGGGATATGGCCGTTTTTTTGCGGGACGTTCTTGACCGTTATGCCGAGACGCCGGCCGAGGCCGTACCAGGGAAAAACGTTGGCCGGGTGCTCGAGCGACTCGCAGACGACGACATTGTCGCCCGGCCGCCAAGGCAGCGAGGCTCCGAACGTCGCGATGCTGTCCGTCACGTTGCGCGTGAATGCGATCTCGTCCGGCTCGGCGCGAATCAACGACGCAAAAAGTCCGCGGGTCTTTTCAACGCCCGCGAACAGCGCGCTCTTATCGAGGGATCCCGCAGCGTTGTGGTCGAGATAGGCATCGATTGCCGCCCGGGCGCCGTCATAGAGAAGGCCGCGCGCAGAAACGTCGAGATAGGGCCCCGTCTTGGCGCCCGGGAAGCGATCGCGAATTCGAGCGAAACGCTGCAGATGGCCGTTATGGGGCAAGGCATTTGCTCCGTGGTCTCATGGCATCGGTCTCATGGCATCCACGTACGCGCTGGACGCGGACGTCTGAACGAACGCCGCCAGGACGCGCACACCAGATTCTCGACTTTAGATTCTCGACTTTCCCCCAGACCGATCCGATCCCGGCCGCACTCTAAAATTATATAATTATATTCCGAGGCCGGCTGGATTGAGTCAAGGACGTTCCGTTTGCCCGGCGTTGAGGCAAGTGACGAGCGGCAGACGTGATATCGCCGAAGGTCCGGTTTTGAGCATCTCGAACCGGGCGTGGGATTCGGCTGAGGTCCGCAGGGCCAAGCGGAACTGCGCCGAGCCCGCGCTCCACGAACTCGCTCTATAAGCGTGACGGCGACCCGCTGAGCTTCTCGACGATGGCGCGCGGCACCGGCCGGGCCTTCAGCCGCTTCGGGTCGTCGGGGTGGGGCTCGCACCAGATGCGGGTCTCCATCCCCTCGACGACCAGGAGGCCGGCATTCTTGATCTGATGCACGACATCGAAGCTCTTGTCGCGCCAAGCAGCGACGTGGCTCTCGATGACGATCTCCTCGAAGAAGCGCGACGGGCCGCTGAACTTCGCCTTGGCCTCGCCGATCGGCATGCCGGCGAAGCGATATTGGTCGACGAGGACGTCAGGCGTCAGGCCGACCTTGGCAAAGAGACGCCACGTCGCGTCGTCGAACCACGCGAAGTAATTCGGATAGAAGACGATGCGGGCGGGATCGCAATCGCCCCATTCGATGCGCCGGCGATACTCGCTCACCACGGCCATTCCCGCTTCTCCTTGTTCCGCTGCAACGCCCGCGTCAGCGCCAGTCGTCGATCGCAAAGATCTCGGGCCGGTTATATCCCGGCTGGTCCGGCCGATGCATGGCGATTCCGTTCATGTCGGCGCGGAACCCGCAGGCCTGCATCACCCGGTATGCGGCGCGCCGCCCGCTGTTGACGCCGGCGATCAGACGGCCGGCCTGGCGCGCGACAGCCAGCGCCTCGGAGTCCGCCAGCAGCCGGCGGAACTCCTGCTCATCCCCCGGCCGCACGGCCGCGAACTTGACGAACGCGCGGCCGCCGCCGGCCTCGCTTCCGGGACCGACATGGCAGACCGCAAACCCGGTCAGCTCCTGTCCGTCGGTGCGCAGCACGGTGTCGCCGAGATGCTGGTCGGCCACGGCGCGGATCTCGCGGGTCAGGTCGAGCCCGGGATACACCCGATCGGTCAGGCGCCGGCAGGCTTGCAGCGTTTCCTCCCGCGCGGTCGGCGACAAGGCCGAGTAGAGCGAGGGCGCGCCACCGGCGGCCGTTGGCTCGACGGGCTTCGACATCACGCCGGTGATGAACTGCGGCACGAAGCCGTAACTCTCGTAGAGCCGCACGTGCTTGGTGCTGGCCGGGTGGGTGAACAACCCGGTCAGGGTCACCGGCCGGGCGGCGATCAAGCGGTCCATCTCCGCCATCAACAGACGGGCAACGCCGCGGCTCCACTGCTCGGGATGCACGGTCACAGGCCCGACGATGAACACGCTGCCCCAGTCCATACCGAGCGCGCTGCCGATGATCTGGCCATCCTGCTCGGCCACCAGCACCACGGCCGCGTCGGCCGCGGCGCGGGTGCGGATCACCTCGGCGTCGCCGCGGAATTTGGTCGGATCGGGCAGGCCAAAAAATGTGCCGAAGGCCAGGCGGTGAACCCGGTCGGCGGCGGGCACGTCCTGGGGCGCGATCGGCCGGATCGTGAGGGAGCCTGGCATGGGGAGGGAAATTAGAGCCAATTCTGCTCGGGTGGAATATCGGCGATGTGGTTCGACCCGAGCCTATTCACCTCTCCCGTTGGGAGAGGTCGGCGCGAAGCGCCGGGTGAGGGGAAGCTTCGCCGTTTCACGCCGACAACATACCGGCGCGGCGCTGAACGCGTTGCCCCTCACCCGCTCCCGGGGTGCAGGGGGCTTCGCCCCCTGAAAAAGATTTAGGGCGCTCGCGACCTCTCCCCGTGGGAGAGGTGATTGGCAAGACGGCGGCGCAAAAGAAAATCCCGGCCGGGGATGGCCCGGCCGGGATTTAAGCCGCTTCGGCGGGTTCAGTCTCCCTTGATGACGTTGCGCAACACGCCGACGCCGGTGATGTCGACCTCGACGGTGTCGCCGATCTTCATGAACTCGGGCGGGTTGCGCGCGAAGCCGACGCCGCCGGGCGTGCCGGTGACGATGACGTCGCCCGGGCGGAGCGGCGTCCAGGTCGAGATGTAGGCGATCTGCTCGGGGATGTCGAAGATCATCATGTCGATGGTCGCCTGCTGCTTGACCACCCCGTTCAGCCGCGTGGTCAGCGTCTGCTTGGTGATGTCCTTGAGCTCGTCGGTGGTGACCATCCACGGGCCGAAGGCGCCGGTGGCCGGGAAGTTCTTGCCCGGCATGAACTGGCTGGTGTGGCGCTGCCAGTCGCGCACGCTGCCGTCGTTGTAGCAGGAGTAGCCGGCGACGTAGCTCATCGCCTTCTCGCGCGGAATGCGCCGGCCTTCCTTGCCGATGATGACGGCGAGCTCGCCTTCCCAATCGAATTTATCCGATTCCTTGGGCTTCAACATCGGCTGGTCGTGGGCGACCTGACTGTCGGCCCAGCGGTTGAACAGCGTCGGATGCACGGTGTCGGGGCGGCCGGTCTCGGCGCGATGCTCGCGATAATTGAGGCCGACGCAGACGATCTTGCGCGCGTCCGGGATCACCGGCAGGAGCTGGACCTTGGACAGCTTGATGGTCGGCTTCTTGCCCTTGGCCGCCTTCTTCAACGTGTTCAAGGCGCCGCCCAGCAGGGCCGTCCGCAGGGTGGGAAATTTCTTGCCGAATTTCTTGCCGAGATCGACCACGCCGTCGCCCACCACGACGCCGTAGCTCGGTTTTTTCTGATAGAGATAGCTGATAAATTTCATAGACTTAGTGCCCCTCCCCCGAAGGCGGGCACCGCTTGCCCGCGATGTCATAACCGCTGTTTCAATTACAGGGTTACCGGCAGCCGCGCAACTTTGTCGATGAAGCGCATGCGCGAGCCGAGAAACGTGCCCGATTGCCGTCCGGCGGCCGGACGGCCGCCCCCTTTCGGGCTTGTCGGCACGGTTCGGTGCTGCGAGAATCACCAAAGAATGCAGGACAAACCTATGGACGAATCCCTGGTAGCCCAACTCTTGAGGCTGACGCCGGCGGAGCGGATTCAGCTCGCCGAAGATCTGTGGGACAGCGTGGCCGCGCAGCCGGACAGCCTGCCGCCGCTTTCCGACGCCCAACGCGTCGAAATCGAACGCCGTCTAGCCGAGCACGCGCGGGATCCTGGCACGGCCACGAGTTGGGACGAGATTCGAGCGAGGCTTTGGTCCCGCCTGGGATGACACGCGCCATCCGGTTTCGACCGGAGGTTGAAAGCGAGCTGGCCGAAGCCGTTGAATGGTATGAAGCGCGGGGACGCGGGCTCGGGGCAGGACTCTTAGGTGCCTTGGATGCAGCCCTTGCCGCCGTGCAGCGAAATCCTGCGGCATTCCCCGTCGTGTTCGGAGTCGCTCGGCGGGCCGTCTTGCGACGTTATCCGTATAGCCTGATCTATGTTGTCTCGGACGCAGAGATCCTTGTCGTCGCCTGCATCCACGGCCGCCGACACGCAGCGCGCTGGCGACAACGCGTAACGGCTAGGAAGCCGCGTTCATAGCGAAGCTTCACGGGCCACGGTAGCGCCGGAACACTGCTTCAACCTCTTCATCGCTCGCCAGGTCGCGGCGGGCTGCGCGCTCTTCAATGATCTTCCAGTCTTCGTCGGTCAGGTCATCTTTGCCGCGCCATTCCTCTACCTGCTGGACGAACCGCACGACCTTCGCCTGGTCCGCCTCCGGCCACCCCAGCACCCGGTCGAGGATGTCCTTCACCTGTTGCTTCGTCATGACGGCATTATACGCCGCGCGACCGGCACGCCGAACCACGTGGATGCCCGGAACAAGTCTGAACAAGTCCGGGCATGACGATTGGTGCGTGGTGCGGCACGGGTTCATCTCACCCGCTGAGCGACGTGGATGGCCCCCGCATAAAGCGGGGCATGACGGAAGGGTGGGTCTCGCCGGCGGGCCGTCAGCTGCGCATCCAGGATTGGCCCCAGTAGTTGAGCGTGCGCTCCTCGTGCGTCCACGAGCGTGGACCGTTCTCCTGCGGGATGTGCTCGAGCTCGGCCGACCATTCGACCTTGTGGCCGTCGGGATCCTCGACCATGAAGAACAGGTTGTTGCCGGGGCCGTGGCGCCCGGGGCCCCACCACAACTTGATGTGCAAGGTCGACAGATGGTCCGCCCAGTCGCGGATGTCGTTCCAGCACGAGGTCTCGTAGCTGTGATGGTCCGACCGCGCCTCCGGCGCGCGGAACGCGGCGAAGCTGTGATGCTCGTCGTCCGAGCGCAGGAACGTGGCGGTCACGTCGCCATCGGCGGTGCCGCCTTCGTAGACGTGATCGGAGGCGAGGAAGCCGAGCTCCCGCTCATAGAACTCGACCATCCGCTTGAGGTCGGTGGTGGCGACCACGACATGCTGCAGCCGCGCCGGCATGCGGGCCGCCGCCTTGTCGCTCGCCGGCACGGTGTACCGGGGATCGGGAAGCCCGAACGCCGCCAGGCGGCCGTCCGGGTCGCGCACCGCGAAGCCCTCGGCAAACAGCGGTGTCGGCAGCGGCAGCAGGGGAATGCCCCGCCCGTCCAGCCACGCCCGGAGCGCGGCCAGCTGCGGCTTGGTCTGCACCCGGAAGACGCTGAGCGGCTGCGCCCCCTTGGGACCGCCGGCGATCAGCAGGCGGCGACCCGGGCCGTGGACGAGCCATTGCGACGGCCCGAGCTCCTGCGGCACCAGGCCGAGGGCGTCGCCGTAGAACCGCACCAGCTCCTCCGGGCGGTCGCTGGTGCGCTGGATGTGGTCGAGCTGGGCCGGCCATAAGGGAGACCGGTTGGGGGAGGACCGATTCGGGGATGGGCGGGCGGTGGGGCTCATGTCCTGCTCCTGCTCCTTCCGCCGGACTCTGATCCGGCGCGCGCCCGGGGTCAATGCTCCGTAGACGGAGCAATTGGCCGCTGCGGAATGGTGGAGTGTCAAACAGTTTGACTTTTCCGGGACTTAGTTCCACGATGGCCGCAATGAAAGCGCCGGAATCAGCGGCGCTGCGCAGCAGGTGGCATTCACGCGGGAGGGAGTCATGAAGCGTTGGGCAGTCCTCGGTGCTGCGGCCGCGGTCGCGGCGGTGACGAGCGTCGGCGCGTCGGCGCAGACGATCAAGATCGGGATCGTCAACACCCTGAGCGGGCCGGCCGCGGAGCCGGGCACGCTGATCGACCGCGGCATCGATATGTACATGAAGGAGCACGCCAAGGATCTGCCGCCGGGCGTGAAAGTGGAGCTCATCCGCCGCGACGACACCGGGCCGAACCCCGAGGTCGCGAAGCGGCTGGCGCAGGAGCTGATCACACGCGACAAGGTCCAGTTCCTCGCCGGCTTTGTCTACACGCCGAACGCGATGGCGATCGCGCCGCTGGCGACCGAGGCGAAAGTGCCGGTCGTCGTCATGAACGCGGGCACCGCGTCGATCACGACCCAATCTCCTTATCTGGCCCGCGTGTCGTTCACCATGTGGCAGTCCTCCTATCCGCTCGGCCAATGGGCCGCCAAGAACAACATCAAGAAGGTCTATTCGGCCGTATCGGATTACGGACCCGGCATCGACGCCGAGACGGCGTTCGTGAAGGGCTTCACCGACAACGGCGGCACCATGGCCGGCTCGGTCCATATGCCTTTCGCGACGGCCGACTTCGTGCCGTATCTGCAGCGGGCGAAGGACGCCAATCCCGACGCCGTGTTCGTGTTCGTGCCGGCGGGCAAGCAGGCCATCACCTTCATGAAGGGATTCGGCGATGTCGGGCTGAAGCAGGCCGGCGTCAAGCTGATCGGGCCTGGCGACATCACGACCGACGAGGGTCTCCAGGATATGGGCGACGTGGCGCTCGGCACGGTGACCATGTTCCACTATTCCGCCGCCGGGAAGCGGGCGGCCAACGTGGCGTTCGTCAAGGCCTACAAGGCCGCCTACAACAACGAGGATCCGGCCTTCGAAGTCGTCGGCGGCTACGACGGCATGGCGGCGATCTACCACGCCATCATCGAGCAGAAGGGCAAGATCGATCCCGATAAGACGATGGCGCTGCTCAAGGGCTGGAAGAGCGACGTCAGCCCGCGCGGCCCGATCATGATCGATGCGGAGACGCGCGACATCGTGCAGAACGAATATCTGCGCCGCGTCGACAAGGTGAACGGCAAGCTCGAGAACGTCGAGCTAGAGACCATCCCGATGGTCAAGGACCCGTGGAAGGTCATCAACAACAAGAAGTGATCGTCGGCGAATAAGAGCGGCGCGGCCTCCGATCCAAGGATGCCGCGGCCGCCCGATCGAACAGGGAAGGACACCTCCATGCAGCTCAAGCGCTTGCACATCGCGCGCTCACTCATCCTGTCGGCACTCGCCGTGGCTTGGTCCGCGGCGGCCGCGCAGGCACAGACCGTCAAGGTCGGATTCATCACGTCTTTCTCCGGCCAGAACGCCTCCATCGGCGAGCAGATGGACCAGGCGGTGAAGCTGTGGACCAAGGAGCATGAGAAGGATCTGCCGCCGGGCGTGAAGATCGAGATCATCCGCCGCGACGACACCGGCCCGAACCCGGAGGTCGCCAAGCGCCTCGCCCAGGAACTGATCACGCGCGACAAGGTCGACCTGCTGACCGGCGTGGTGTGGACGCCGAACGCCATGTCGATGGCGCCGGTGACCGCCGAGGGCAAGACGCCGTTCGTCATCATGAACGCCGGCACGGCGTCGATCACGACGATGTCTCCCTACATCGCCCGCGTGTCGTTCACCTTGTGGCAGTCGTCCTATCCGATGGGCACATGGGCGGCCAAGAACGGCCTGAAGAAGGTCTATATCGCGGTGTCCGACTTCGGGCCCGGCATCGACGCCCAGGACGGATTCACCAAAGGCTTCACCGAGGCCGGCGGACAGATCGTCGAGGCGGTCCGCATGCCGCTGGCCACCCAGGATTTCGTGCCGTACATGCAGAAGGCGCGGGACGCCAAGCCCGATGCCGTATTCGTGTTCATCCCCGGCGGCAAGCAGGCCACCGGCATCATGAAGGCGTTCAAGGATGCCGGCCTGCCCCAGGCCGGGATCAAGCTGATCGGCACCGGCGACATCACGACCGACGAGGAGCTGCAGAACATGGGCGACGTGGCGCTGGGCGTGGTGACCATGCACCACTACTCGGCCGCCGCCACCCGCCCCGCCAACCAGGCTTTCGTGAAGGACTGGAAACGCGAGTACGGCGACAGCGCCTGGCCGGGCTTCCCGGCGGTGGGGGCGTGGGACGCGATGGCCGCCATCTACCACGTGGTCGCGGAACAAAAGGGCAAGATGAACGGCGACAAGACCATGGCGCTGCTCAAGGGCTGGAAATACGACGGCAGCCCGCGCGGTCCGATGATGATCGACCCCGAGACCCGCGACATCGTGCAGAACGAATACGTCCGCCGGGTCGAAAAGGTGAACGGCGTGCTGGCGAACGTCGAGTTCGACACCGTCCCGATGGTGAAAGACCCGTGGAAGGCGCTCAACAACAAGAAGTAACGCCTCACTTACAGCGTGACGGCCGCCGGATTTCCCGCCAATCTCCGGCGGCCGTTTTTATGAGCCAATTGCGGTTGAGTGACACGGTCGATGCGATCTGTGGCTTCTATATTTACCTCTCCCGCCGGGAGAGGTCGCGAGCGGCAGCGAGCGGGTGAGGGGCATCCCTTCAGCATCGCGCTAGCTTGTCATAATCACGAGGCGGCGAGGCTTCCCCTCACCCGGCGCCCCCTTCTTCTCCCGGGGGCGAAGCCACCCGGACCCCGGGCGCCGACCTCTCCCCACGGGAGAGGTGACTCGGACGTCACCTCCCTCAAGCACGACGCATTCTAGTCCCGCCGATGGACGCCGTTCTCTCCGCCACCGTCAGCATCCTGTTCCACGGGCTCGCCTACGCGATGATCCTCTACATCATCTCGGTCGGGCTCTCGGTGACCATGGGCCTGATGGGCTTCGTCAACCTGGCGCACGGCGTCTTTGCCATGGCCGGCGGCTACGTGACCGTGACGTTGATGAACAATTACGACGTGCCGTTCGGCGTCTCGCTGCTGGTCGCCTTCATCGTGGTGGCCCTGCTCAGCACCGTCCTCGAGCGCGGCCTCTATGCCCGACTCTATGGCGGCAGCGAGCTGGAACAGGTGCTGTTCACGATCGGGCTGATCTTCATGGCGGTGGCGGTGGTGCGCTACGTGTGGGGTCCGCTGCCGCAGCGCATGGCCCTGCCGCCGGTGCTGAGCGGCCAGATCGATCTCGGCTTCCGCACTTTTCCGGTCTATCGCACCTTCCTGATCGGGGTCAGCGTCGCCCTGGTCCTGCTGCTGTGGCTCGGCATCGAGCGGACCAATTTCGGCGCCCAGATCCGCGCCGCGGTCGACAACCGCCGCATGGCCGAATCGCTCGGCATCAACACGCGGCGGCTGTTCACCCTGACCTTCGCCCTGGGCTCCGGCCTTGCCGCGTTCGGCGGCGGCCTGGGCGCCGACATCCTGGCGATCAATCCCGGCTATGCGACCGAATACCTGGTGTACTTCCTGATCGTCGTCGCGGTCGGCGGTCTCGGCTCCCTGCGCGGCCCGTTCGTGGCGGCATTGCTGCTCGGGATCAGCGACACGGCGTGCAAATACCTGGTGCCGGAGCTCGGCGCGTTCTTCATCTTCCTCGCCATGATCGGCCTGCTGCTGTGGCGGCCGGCCGGCCTGTTCGGACGGGCCTGACATGTTCGACTGGCTGCCGAGCTCGGCCAAGATCCCGCCGGTCGACCGCGTGGTGCGCAGCCATTACCTGCGCCCGGTCGAGCTCGTGCCGTGGGTCCTCGCGGTCGGCGCTTATTTCGCCTTCGACAGCTATCTGCCGCTGGGCAGCCAGATCCTGATCATGATCCTGTTCGCGCTCTCGGTGGACCTGGTCATGGGCTATGCCGGGATCGTCACCCTGGGACAGGCGGCGTTCTTCGGCGTCGGCGCGTACACGGCTGGAATCTACGCGGTCCACGTCACCGGCGAGCCGCTGTCGGGCCTGGTCCTGGGCGGACTGGCCGCCGCCCTGGTCGGTTTCGTCTCGGGACTGGTGATCCTGCGCACGCACGGCCTGACGCTCCTGATGCTGACCCTCGCCGTGGCCTCGCTGCTGCAGGAGGCGGCCAACAAGGCGAGCTTCATCACCGGCGGCGCCGACGGCCTTCAGGGCATGTCGATCGATCCGATCCTTGGCCTGTTCCGCTTCGACCTGTTCGGGAAGACCGCCTATCTCTATTGCCTGGTCGTGCTGTTCCTGGTCTGGGTCTTTGCCCGGCTGCTGGTCCATTCGCCGTTCGGCCAGACGCTGACCGGCATCCGCGAGAATGTCACCCGCATGCACGCGATCGGTTCGCCGGTGCGCCGGCGGCTGCTGACCATCTACACGATCGCGGCCGGGCTCGCCGGCATCGCCGGCGCCTTGCTGGCGCAGACGACCCAGTTCGTCGGTCTCACCGTGCTCACCTTCGAGCGCTCGGGCGAGATCGTGATCATGCTGGTCTTCGGCGGCATCGGCCGCCTCTATGGCGCCTTCGTCGGCGCCGCCTTCTACATGATCGCGCAGGATCAGCTCGCCAAGATCGACCCGATCTTCTGGAACTTCTGGATCGGCCTGTTGCTGGTCCTGATCGTGATGTTCGCGCGCGGCGGGATCCTCGGCCTTCTCGACCAGGCCTGGCGGATGCTGCGGAGGCGGCGATGACGACCCCTGCCCTTCAGACGCCAGCTCTTCAGACGTTCGGCTTGCGCAAGAGCTTCGGCGCGCTCGTCGTCGCCAACGACATCGAGTTCCGCCTCGAGCCCGGCGCCCGGCACGCCCTGATCGGCCCGAACGGCGCCGGCAAGACGACGTTCATCAACCTGATCACCGGACGGCTGACGCCGTCCTCGGGCCGCATCCTCCTCGGCGGCGAGGACATCACCGAGCTGTCGCAGGCCCAGCGCGTCAAGCGCGGGCTCGGCCGGACGTTCCAGATCAACACGCTGTTCAAGGGCCTGTCGGTCCTCGAGAATGTCAGCCTGGCGGTCGGCGAGCGCGAGGGCCAGGCCGGGAACATGTTCCGCCTCGCCGGGTCGAATCGCGCGGTCATCGAAGAGGCGTACGGCCTGCTCCAGCGCCTGCGCATCGCCGACGACGCCCTGCTGCCGGTCAAGGAGCTGCCTTACGGCAAGCAGCGGCTGGTCGAAATCGCGATCGCCCTCGGCCTCAAGCCGAGCGTGCTGCTGCTGGACGAGCCGGCGGCCGGCGTGCCGTCGGCGGAGACCTCGATCATCCTCGACATCATCGAGCAGCTGCCGGGCGATATCGCCGTGCTGATCATCGAGCACGACATGGACCTGGTGTTCCGCTTCGCGCGCAAGATCACCGTGCTGGTCCAGGGCGGCATCCTGGTCGAGGGCCCGCCGACCGAGATCGCCCGCGACGCCCGGGTGCGCGAGGTCTATCTGGGCGAGCGCCACCATGTCTGACTGCCTGGCGCTCCGCGACGTATCGGCCGGCTACGGCGAGACCGTCGTCCTCGACGGCCTGTCGCTGACCATGGAAGCCGGCGGCACGCTCTCGCTGCTCGGCCGCAACGGCGTCGGCAAGTCCACGTTGCTGGCGACGATCCTCGGCCACACGGCGCTGCACGCCGGGCAGATCCAGTTCGAGGGCCAGCCGATCGAGCGCCTGCGGACGTATCAGCGCGCCCGCCTCGGCATCGGCTACGTGCCGCAGGAGCGCGAGATCTTCCCCTCGCTCAGCGTCGACGAGAACCTCACCGTCGCGATCCGCGCCAACGGGCGGCCGGCGCGGTGGACGCGCGAGCGCGTGTACGAGCTGTTTCCCAGCCTGGCGGCGCGGCGGCGCAACATGGGCAACCAGCTGTCCGGCGGCGAGCAGCAGATGCTGGCGATCGGCCGCGCCCTGATGGGAAATCCGTCGCTGCTGCTGCTGGACGAGCCGCTCGAAGGCCTGGCGCCGGTGATCGTCGACGCGCTGATCGCCGCCTTGCGCCGGCTGCGCCAGGACGACGGCCTCGCCCTCGTGCTGGTCGAGCAGCACGCGCGCCTCGCCCTCGAATTCGCCGCCCGCGCGGTGATCCTCGACCGCGGCAAGATCGTCTATGACGGGGCGAGCCAGCCGCTGCTCGACGACCCGCAGAAGCTGTCCGACCTGATCGGGGTCGCGGGGTAAATCGCCGCCCTCTCTAATTCGTCATGCCCGCGCCAGATTCTTCGCGCCCGTCGGCGGCCTTGAAGGCCGCCAACGCAGCGCAGTGGGGCATCCTGATATAAAGCCGTAAAGGGCGCGGAGACCGCTTCCCATTCCGTCATGCCCCGACTTGTTCTCACTTGTTCGGGGCATCCACGGCATATTGGATGAACCACGGAGACACGGAGATCACGGAGTTAGATAAGACATTTTCCGAACTCCGTGTCCTCCGTGTCTCCGTGGTCTAATTCCCTGGATGCCCGCGTTCGCGGGCATGACGAAATCAAACGGATATTCTTAGCTAAGCCGGCAGGGGCTTTGCGGCCTTGCCGGGATGGACGGCGCCGCACGCCCGGCAGGTGCGGAGTTTTTCGCTGGCGTAGAACTGCTCGAACAGCGGCGGCAGGTCCTTGACGATGTCCTTGAGCTGGATCTCGACGCGGTGCACGCGGCTGTTGCAGCTGAGGCAATACCATTCGAAGGCGTCGATCACGCCCTCGGGCCGCGCGCGCTCGATGACCAGGCACAGGCTGTCCGGCTCCGGGCGCTGCGGCGAATGCCGGACATGCGGCGGCAGGAGGAACAACCCGCCCTCGCGGATCGGCATGTCGCGCGGCCGGCCGTCCTCGAACAGGCGCAGCACCATGTTGCCCTTGAACTGGTAGAAGAACTCCTCATAGGGGTCGTCGTGATAGTCGGTGCGGTGGTTGGGACCGCCGACGACGGTGACGATGAAGTCGCGGTCCGCCCAGATCTGGGCGTTGCCGACCGGCGGCTTCAAGAGATGCCGATGGTCCTCGATCCATCTCGGGAAATCCAAGGGGGCCAGCACGCGGAACCTCCTCCATGAGTTATGGAAATCGTACGCGCGGCGGCGGCGACCGGGCAAGGGCATTGCTCCCGGGGCGGGCGGCGCCTTAGGATTTCCGGATGTATAAGGACCGGCGAGGCCTCGCCGTCACCGCCGCGAATGAAGCGGCCGTGACGCATCTCGACGCGGCGATCGAATCTTATCTCGGCTTCCGCACCGACGTCGGCGATCATCTGAAGCGGGCGCTGGCGGCCGATCCGCACTGCGCGCTTGCCCTCTGCGCGCGCGGCTATTTCCTGCTGCTGATGGCGGCGCGGGGTCTCATCCCGCGGGCGAAGGATGCCTTGGCGGCGGCCGCAGCCGCGAAAGATCGCGTCACCCCGCGCGAGCAGGCGCATATCGCAGCCCTCGAGGCTTGGTGCGGCGGCGATGTCGATCAGGCCTTGTCGGTGTGGGAAGCCCTGATCGCGGAGCATCCGCGCGACGTCATCGCGTTGAAGCTGGCGCATTTCTGGCAGTTCTATCTCGGCCGCTCGCAAAGCTTGCGCGACGGCGTGGCGGGTGCCCTCGCCGGCTGGGACGAGCAGGTCCCGGGCTACGGCTATATGCTGGGGCTGCAGGCGTTCGGCCTCGAGGAATGCCACGACTACGCGGCCGCCGAACGCGCCGGCCGCCGCGCGATCGAGCTCAACCCAGCCGACGTATGGGCCACCCACGCGGTGGCGCACGTGATGGAGATGCAGGACCGGCCACGCGACGGCATCGCGTGGATCGAGAGCCGCACCGCCGACTTCGCCGGCTGCAACAACTTCCGCTTCCATGTGTGGTGGCACCGCTGCCTGTTCCACCTGGAGCTCGGCGAGCACGACCGGGTCCTCGAGCTCTACGACCGCGAGGTCCGGGCCGAGTCCACCAACGACTATCTCGACATCTGCAACGCCGTGTCGCTTCTGTGGCGC